>BFBZ01000007.1_pt42 | contig 1332593 bp, 1137 predicted proteins | sample 1888401 | NCBI WGS metagenome assembly BFBZ01 (sample SAMD00112614, study PRJDB3348) | symbiont metagenome | host: Chara braunii
TSMSCCKKCCCTGAGCCGCCACCTGCGCACCCTCAAGGCCGGAGGCCTGATCGAAGAAAGCCATCCCGCATTCGACGCGCGCGTCCGCGTCTACAGCCTGCGGCCGCAACCGATGGCCGACCTGAAACGCTGGGTCGACGAAACAGAACAACTGTGGAGCGAGCAGCTCGCCGCCTTCAAGGCGCATATCGAGCTGAAATCATGACGTCACGCGTCCTGGTGTCGCTGCGCGTGAGCGCCTCCCCGGAGCACGCCTTCGATGTGTTCGTCAGAGAGATCGGCCAGTGGTGGCGGCCCAACGAACTGTTCCGCTTCACCCCACGCTCACCCGGTGTGGTGGCCCTCGAAGCGGGACTCGGCGGGCGTTTCACCGAGACGCTGCCGAACGGCAAGGTGTTCGAGATCGGCCGCATCACGGTGTGGGAACCAGGCCACCGCGTTGCCTTCAGCTGGCGGCAGGCCACGTTCGCACCCGACCAGATCACACATGTGGAGGTCCGGTTCGAGCCTGTCGGCAATGAGACGCGCGTCACGGTCGAGCACCGCGGCTGGGACAGCGTGCCGCAGGAGCATGTCGCCCGCCACACCATGCCCGATGGTGTGTTCCTGCGCCGTCATGGTGAGTGGTGGCAGGATCTGCTCGCGGCGTACCGGACGCTCGGCACACAGCCGTGACCGGTGGCATTACTCCGGCGCCGCACTGAGACGCATCAATGCCTCGCTCAGTGCACGCGCGGCGGGCCCAAGCGGTTCGTCGATGCGATGAGCAAGATAGGTTTCCGAGGCTACCTGGCTCTGCCGGCCCAGCGATTTTGTGGCGAGCCGGACAAGCCGTCCTTCTGCCAAATCCCGTTCGACTTGCCAGAATGGCAGGCGTCCCCATCCCAACCCGGCCAGAATCAAGGCGTGCTTCACGTCCTGGCCACTGACCCGGCAGGTCTGGTGGGAAATCACGCCGAAATCGCGCCCTTCGGTCAGAGGACTCGGATCGGACAGCACGATCTGCAGGTGATCGGCCAGATCGGGAACGCCGAGCAGATCGCCGTTCGCCTGCGAAGCAAGCGGATGCCGGGTGCTGACCACGGCTACCATCGGCACCGATGACATCGCCTGCACCACGACGCGCGGATCGCGGAACTCCTCGCCGACCAGGATTCCGAGCATATAGTCGCGCTCGATCAGGCCGCTGATCGGACCACCGAGCGGTGCCACCGACAGGCGGATGGCGACCGATGGATAGGCCGCGCGCATGTCCTTGAGCGCGGCTCCGACCACGGCGATTGGAAACAGCGTGTCCACCACCAGCGAAAGTTCGAGTTCGACGCCCTCGCCGAGGCCCCTCGCCCGCGCGCGCATCGCATCGACGCGCAACAGGATGTCGCGGGCATTGGCGAGCAGCGCCCGCCCTTCCGGTGTCAGAACCGGGCGATGACCCGAACGGTCGAACAATGGGAGGCGCAGCTCGGCTTCGATGTTGGCAATGGCGTGGCTGACCGCCGATTGCACCCGGGACAAACGTCCGGCGGCGGCGCGAAAGCTGCCGCTTTCCGCCACGGTGACGAAGGTCCGCATTTGATCAAGGGTCAGCGCATCCAGCATTGATCATTCCAATCGATCAAGTTGATGCAATTTATATCACTATCATCGATCATAATCAGGGGGCATTTTCCGGCCGCAAATGCTCCCTCGGGATCGAACGGACGCCTCGATGGCCCGCCACCTCGTGCTTTTTCCAGATCGTTTGTGTGGCCGCACCGTTCGCCACGCGCGACCTCGGCAGGCGTCATGTCGATAAGTTTTGCGGCCGTGCCGTCAGCGAGAACCACATGGGCAACCGTCCCCGTCATTGTCGGCGCCGGGATCGTGGCATCGCTCCAGGTCGGCAAGGCGGCGATCGCGATGCCGCTGGTGCAGGCCGAGTTCGGGCTCGATCTCGCCACGCTCTGTCTCTTATACACATCTGGTTGTCATCGCCAGCGGCATCGTCGCGGCGCTGCAGGTCGGCAAGGCGGCGATCGCAGCGCCGCTTCTGCAAACCGATCTGCATCTCGATCTTGCGTCGGTCGGCTGGCTCACCGCCGTGTTCGCGATCCTCGGCGCCTTGGGCGGAATTCCCGCCGGTGCCGTCGTCGCCAGCATCGGTGACCGGCGAATTCTTCTGCTCGGCCTCGGTACGTCGGCGCTCGGTGCGGCAGGCGGCGCCCTCGCAACGACGTACGCGATCCTGCTCGGATCGCGCGTCATTGAAGGCCTGGGCTTCCTGCTGATCACCGTTGCCGGCCCCGCTTTGCTGCAACGGGCCGTCAGCGCGGAACGGCGAAATTTCGCGTTCGCGCTCTGGAGTTGTTTCATGCCGGCCGGCATCGCCTTGGCGATGCTGACAGCGCCGCTGTTTGCGGGCTGGCGCTCCTATTGGTGGACCAGCGGCACGCTCGCCGTCGTTGCGCTGCTTTGCGTCACCATGTTTGTGCCGGGGTCGGAGGCTCGGTCCCAATTGTCCTGGCGCGGGCTCGTCAGTGATGCAGTCGCAACCGTGCGCGCCGGCGGCCCGAGGCTGCTTGCCGCCTCGTTTGCGCTCTACAGCCTGATGTTCTTCGCGCTGTTCAACTTCCTTCCGGTGCTGCTGGTCGGCCGCATGGGCGTGTCCCTGCGGACCGCAGGTCTGTTGAGCGCGATTGCCACCAGCGCCAACATTGTCGGCAACCTCGCCGCCGGAGCATTGCTCACGCGCGGCGTCGGCCAATCGACCCTCGTGGGCGTGGCCAGCATCATCATGGGCCTCACCAGCGTCAGCGTATTCCTGTCGATCCTGCCCGATACCCCGACATTCCTGCTGTGCGTGGTGTTCTCCGCCGTCGGCGGGATGCTGCCGGCCACGCTGCTGGCGACGACACCGGTGGCCGCACCGGCGGCCAGGCTTGCGCCGGTGGTGATGGGATTGGTGATGCAAGGCAGCAACCTTGGACAGGCGATCGGTCCGGTTGCCGTCGGCGGTACCATCGACCGCTTCGGCTGGTCCGCGGCCGCCATGATCACCGGCGTCGCAAGCCTGCTCTGCCTCGTGCTGGCGATGCTGATCCGCCGAACCGTACGCGCATAGCGCGGCACGCTTGCGACATTGCGCTGAAAAATAATCCGATATCGGAATTGGACGCTTAACCATCGTCAGGGCTGCGCGATCTCATCTCCCGACAGGGAGATGACGACTGCAGTCGCGCCGAACTAGCGTCCTGCCAACATCTGTTTGCAGACGGTTCATTGCCTGAAGAGACATTGCGCTGGTGTGCATGCACCTCTGTCGCCGGGGGCCGACGGCGCTATCAAGCTCAACGGAACAGCCGGTGCTCAACGACCATCGACCTCGAACAGATGCCGAGCAACTCCACGCGCCCCCGCGCAACAACGGAAGGAATCAGGACATGGGATCTACGGCTCTTGTGATCGGTGGACGTGGCTTCATCGGCAAGCCGATCTGTGACGCACTCGTCAGCGATGGTCTTGATGTCGTCACCTACGACCTCAGCTACGCCGGCGACGACCAACCCTACCCCCACCGGCGCGGATCGATCAACGACCCGACCAGCCTCGACGCGGCGATGCGAGGTATCGATTACGTCTTTCATATCGCGGGTGTACTCGGCACCAGCGAACTGATCGAGCAGAGTGTTCTGGCCGTCGACGTCAACATCGCCGGGACCGTGCACGTGCTCGATGCCTGCGTCAGAAACCGGGTCAAGACCGTGTTCTATCCGACCAAGCCGAACACATGGCTGAACACCTATTCGATCACCAAGCGGGCGGGCGAGGAATTCTGCATGATGTACGCTCGGGAATACAACCTCGACGTCCGCATCCTGCGCTGGCTCAATGCCTATGGGCCAGGCCAGAAGGCTTTCCCGGTTCGAAAGGCGGTGCCGGTGATGATCCTTCAGGCGCTCGAAAATCGTGATGTCCAGATCTGGGGCTCGGGAGAGCAGCCGGTCGACCTGATCCATGTCGATGACCTGGCCAGGATCACGGTGGATTACACGTTGGGAAAAGATCTCGACTCCGCAACGCGGGATACCGGCCTGTCCCATCGCATGTCCGTCAAGGACATGGCGAAGATGATCGTGGAGATGACCGGATCGAAAAGCAAGATCATCCATCTGCCGATGCGGAAAGGCGAAGACCAGAATATTCCGGTCGAACTCCTCCCCAAACCGTACGCGTCGGACTTGCTGCGAACCGGCTCCCCGGGGATCGCTTTGGAAGCGGGCATGAACGACACGATTTCCTATTATGCCAAGCTCGAAAAAGCCAAGAGGAATGACATCCTCGATTTCTACTATGCATAGATATCTGTTCGTGCTGGGCGCGCCGAACGACCCATTCGGCGCGCTCTCATCGATCGCGCGGTCGCGGATGGACGCGGCCGCGGCGTACTACCGCGCAGAACTGGGAGCTGGCATGCCCCTCACGATTGTCGCGACCGGCGGGCACGGCGACCACTTCAACCGCGCGCCGCGGCCGCATCGCGATTACGCCAACGACGATCTTGTCCGTCGCAGCATTCCGAAAACCGCGCTCGTCGAGGATGGCTTCCTGAGTTCGAACACCGTCGAAGACGCCTTCCATATCTCGGAATTCGTCACCCGGCACAACATCCCGGAAGCCACCGTGCTCACCTCGACATTCCATGTCGACAGATGCCGGCTGATTTTTTCATGCGTGATGCAGAGCTGCCGCTTCTCGTTTCATGCCGCAAAAGACCCGCCGGACCTCGAACCGTCGGTTTTGGCGCACGAACGATCAGCGATTGCCGTGATCAGAAATCAGGGCGGCGTGGCGTACGGCGCGCAATTCTTTCCGCTGCCCGATGAACCGACAACCAAGATCAGACCGCGTCGAGATCAATGACATGTCGCTTGCAGACGAAATTGCCAATTGGACGGCGGCCGGGATGGCACAGCGAATCCGTCGGCGGGAGGTCTCCCCCATCGAACTGATGACCGCGGTGATCGGACGGATCGAGCGGCGCAACCCGAGCCTGAATGCCCTGATCTTTTCCGACTTTCCGGCAGCCCTCGAACGGGCACGAGCTGCCGAAGCCGCCGTGATGTCCGGTGAAACGTTTGGTCCGCTGCATGGCGTTCCGACCGCGATGAAGGACTGCGACGACTTCAAGCCGGGGTGGCCGACCACCTGCGGCGGCATCCGGCGATTGAAGACCTTCATCGCGGATTCCTATTGCACCTACGCTGAACGGATCGAAAAGGCAGGCGCGATCATTGTCGGCAAAACCAACAGCCCGCAATTGGGCTTTCGCGGCACCTGCGACAACTACATGTTCGGCCCGACATCGACGCCTTTCGCTGTCGGCAGAAACGCCGGCGGCTCGTCCGGCGGCGGCGCGGCGATCGTTGGCGACGGGATGCTGCCGTTGGCCGAAGGCACCGACGGCGGCGGCTCGATCCGGATCCCCGCCGCCTGGTGCGGCGTCTATGGATACAAGGCGTCGTTCGGGCGCATTCCCTGCGTCACGCGTCCGAACGCGTTCGCCGGCTCCTCCCCATTCCTGTTCGAGGGCACCCTCACAAAAACCGTGGAGGATGCGGCGATAGCCGTCACCGCACTTTCCGGTGTCAACCCACGCGATCCCTTCTCGCTGAACGAACAGGTGGATTTCACGCGTGATCTGGCCACCTCCATTCGTGGCTGGAAGATCGGCTATAGCCGTGATCTGGGCATCTTCCCGGTCGAGCCCGCGATCCGCGATGTCATCGACAGGGCAATCAAGGCCTTCGAGGACGCGGGGGCGATCGTCGAGGAGATCACACCGGAGATCCGTTTCAGCCAGCGCGAACTCAGCGAGGTCTGGTGTCGCTTCACCGGCCTCAACAATCTCGCCTTGCTCGAGTCCTACCGGCAACGCGGCTACGACATCCTGCGCGACAGCCCGGAGGATCTGCCACCCGAAGCGCACGAGTGGAATCGCATCTGCCGTTCGATGTCGATCGCCGACAAATATCGTGATCAGGTGATCCAGACCGAGGTCTTCGACGCGATCCAGGCCGTCATATCGCGGTACCGGATCCTGCTGACGCCGACCCTCGCGGCGATGCCGGTCGCAAACGCGACCGACGGCAACACACTCGGCCCGGCGACGATCAATGGTGAGACCATCAACCGCCTGATTGGCTGGTGCATGACCTATCCGATCAATTTCAGCGGCCACCCCGCAGCGTCAATCCCGGCCGGGCTGGATGAAATCACCCAACTACCGGTCGGGCTTCAGATCATCGGCCGCCGGTATGCGGACAGCGATGTCTTCGCCGCCAGTGCCGCCTTTGAGCGCCACAGGCCGTGGAGCGCCAGTTACGCGATCCCGAATACGCGAGCGCTAAGCGTCGGACGGCCACGCGAAGGAGCCATCGCGCCAAAACGTCACTGATTCCGGAACTCGATCTGCCGGTTGATGGTGAGCGCCACCAATGTGCAGACCGCGCCCGACAGCAGGTAGGCGCCGGCCGAGAGCAGTCCGAAATGGCTCGACAGCAACAGCGCCACCAGCGGTGCGAACCCCGCGCCGAACAACCAGGCCAGATCCGACGTCAGAGCCGAGCCGGTGTAGCGGTAGGTGATCGAGAAATTCGACGCCACCGCGCCCGATGACTGGCCGAACGAAAGCCCGAGCAGCACGAAGCCGAGCACCATGAACAGCAACTCGCCGACATCGCCGCCGTCGAGCAGTTGCGGCGCGAAGCCGCTGTAGGCGGCGATCGCTGCGGCGGAGACCGCGAGCAACGTCCGGCGGCCGACCCGGTCGGCGATCATGCCCGAGGCAATGATCGCGGCAACACCGGCAACGGCGCTGATCGCCTCGATGATCAGGAAGCGCGCCGGCCCCTGGCGCGTGAACAGGAACACCCAGGACAGTGGAAACACAGTGACCATATGGAACAGCGCAAAGCTTGCCAGCGGCGCGAACGCACCGATCACGACATTGCGCCCTTCCGCACGTAACGTCTGCCGCACGGATGCCGGCTGCAATTCCTGGCTTTCGAACAGCGTCTTGTAGTCCGGCGTCACCACGATCCGCAGCCGCGCGAACAGCGCCACGACGTTGATCGCGAAGGCGACAAAGAACGGATAACGCCAGCCCCAGTCGAAGAAATCTTCCGCCGAGAGATTGGCCACGAAGAAAGCGAACAGTGCGCTCGCCACCATCAGACCGAGCGGCGCGCCGAGCTGGGGAATCATCGCATACCAGCCGCGGTGCCGTTCCGGCGCGTTGAGGGCCAGCAGCGAGGCCAGTCCATCCCAAGTGCCGCCGAGCGCGAGGCCCTGGCCGATGCGCAACAGCGCCAGCAGCACGGCCGAGGCCGAACCGACCTGGTCGTATCCCGGCAGGAACGCGACCGCCACCGTCGAGGTGCCGAGCAGGAACAGCGCGATCGTCAGCTTGACACCGCGGCCATGGGCGCGGTCGATCGCCATGAAGATGATCGAGCCGAACGGCCGTGCCACGAATGCGAGCGCGAAGATGCCGAATGAATAGAGCGTCCCCGTCAGCGGATCGGCATACGGAAACACAAGCTTCGGAAACACCAGGACGGACGCAATGGCGTAGACGAAGAAGTCGAAAAATTCCGACGTTCGCCCGATGATGACACCGGTCGCGATCTCGCCGGGATTCGCACCGCCGTGGTGCGCACGCGCGGCATCACTCTCCAGCGACGATGACGACAACGCCGTTGTCCCGGTAGCAGCCGTTGTCTCGGTAGACATGGACCGATCTTGCTCCTTGACCCGATTGTTGCAACACTATCTCGGCAAGCCGTCCTATCACAAAAACGGCACCTGTTTCGGCTTTAGTCAGGCTGCAATCGAAACGCCAGCTTCCGGCCTGTCCGCGCCGGAACAACTTCCGGGCACGATGGTTCCTTCGCACGCACACAGTTCCGCAGCCTGATCCCCTTTTCTCGCGGAAAGAGAGCCGTCCGGGGATTGGGCAAATTGTCCAATGTTGGTTCTGCTGCACTGCAGCTAGCGATGAGGCAGGACTAATCCCTCTACCGACCCAATCGACAGGATCTGATCTTGACCCGCTTCCGCATGATCGCCCTGCTGCCGCTGATCTTTTTGCTGAGTGGCTGTAACGCCGTGGTGCTCAATCCGTCCGGCGACATCGCACTCCAGCAGCGCGATCTTGTGGTGATCTCGACGGCTCTGATGCTGTTGATCATCATACCGGTGATGGCCCTGATCGTGCTGTTCGCCTGGCGCTACCGCCACTCCAACACATCGGCGCGCTACGAGCCGGATTGGGATCATTCCACTCAGCTCGAGCTCGTGATCTGGGCAGCGCCGCTGCTCATCATCATCTGCCTCGGCGCGCTGACCTGGATGGGCACCCACCTGCTCGATCCGTTTCGCCCCCTCAGCCGCGTCTCCGCCGGCCAACTGGCTTCGGGGGAAGCGACTCCGCTCGAGGTCAGTGTGGTCGCGCTCGACTGGAAATGGCTGTTCATCTATCCGGACGAAGGTATTGCCACCGTCAATGAGCTGGCGGCACCGGTCGACCGGCCCATCAATTTCCGCATCACCGCGTCGTCGGTGATGAACTCGTTCTACATTCCTGCCCTTGCCGGCCAGATCTACGCCATGCCCGGCATGGAGACCAAGCTGCACGCGGTGATCAACAAGCCCGGCGTCTACAAGGGCTTTTCCGCCAATTATAGTGGCGCCGGCTTCTCCGGGATGCACTTCGCGTTCCACGGCCTGTCGCAGACCGACTACGACAAGTGGGTGACGAAAGCCAAGGCCACTGGCAACACATTGAACCGCTCCCGCTATCTCGACCTGGAGCGCCCCAGCGAGAACGTGCCGGTGCAGTACTACGGAAATGTCGAGAGCGGGCTTTACAAGGCCATCCTCAACATGTGCGTCGAGCCGGGCAAGATGTGCATGAACGAGATGATGTCGATCGACGCCAAGGGCGGTCTCGGTCTTGCCGGGCTGCGCAATCTGCTGCCGCTGCAATACGACAAATACGCCCGCCGCGGCACGACACCCGACGCCCCGAGGACCTATGTCGCGAGCATCTGCACGCCCGACGACACCGACGGCTCCCGTGGCGCAAGGCGCGCAGCAACGCCGATCGGACTCACGCCGCTTCTCGGCGCCGGCCTGACACGCCCTTCGCCGCCGCCGTTCCGGTTCTCGACCACCGCTCCGCCGGCCCCGGGCCGGCCATCCAACTCCTGATCGAGACACGCTGTCATGTTCGATAATCCCGACATCGCGAAATTCCTGTTCGGTCGCCTGACCTGGGACGCACTGCCGCTCCACGAGCCGATCCTGGTGGTCACCTTTGCGGTGGTCGCACTCGGCGGTCTCGCTCTGGTCAGCGCCATCACGTATTTCCGGCTATGGGTTTACCTGTGGCGCGAGTGGTTCACGACTGTCGATCACAAGCGGATCGGCATCATGTACATGATCCTCGGCATCGTCATGCTGCTGCGCGGCTTTTCCGACGCCATCATGATGCGGCTACAGCAGGCGATCGCGTTCAACGGCTCGGAAGGCTATCTCCCCGCGCATCACTACGACCAGATCTTCACCGCCCATGGCGTGATCATGATCTTCTTCGTGGCCATGCCGCTGGTCACCGGACTAATGAACTATGTGGTGCCGCTGCAGATCGGCGCCCGTGACGTGTCTTTTCCGTTCCTGAACAACTTCAGTTTCTGGATGACCACCGGCGGTGCCGTGCTGGTGATGATGTCGCTGTTTGTCGGCGAGTTCGCCCGCACCGGCTGGCTCGCCTATCCGCCGCTCTCCAATATCGGCTACAGCCCCGACGTCGGGGTGGACTATTATATCTGGGGGCTGCAGGTGGCGGGCGTCGGCACCACGCTGTCAGGCATCAACCTGATCGCAACCATCGTCAAGTTGCGGGCGCCGGGCATGACCATGATGAAGATGCCGGTCTTCACCTGGACCTCGCTGTGCACCAACGTGCTGATCGTCGCCTCCTTCCCGGTGCTGACCGCGGTACTCGCGCTGCTGGCGCTCGACCGTTATGTCGGCACCAACTTCTTCACCAACGATTTCGGCGGCAATCCGATGATGTACGTCAACCTCATCTGGATCTGGGGCCATCCGGAGGTCTACATCCTCGTGCTGCCGGCCTTCGGCATCTTCTCCGAGGTGACCTCGACATTTTCCGGCAAGCGGCTGTTCGGCTACACCTCGATGGTCTACGCCACCGTGGTCATCACCATTCTCTCCTACCTGGTGTGGCTGCACCACTTCTTCACCATGGGCTCCGGCGCGAGTGTCAACTCGTTCTTCGGGATCACCACCATGATCATCTCGATCCCGACGGGCGCGAAGATCTTCAACTGGCTGTTCACGATGTACCGAGGGCGCATCCGCTTCGAGCCGGCGATGATGTGGACAGTGGCGTTCATGCTCACCTTCGTGATCGGCGGCATGACCGGCGTGCTGCTGGCGGTGCCGCCGGCCGACTTCGTGCTGCACAACAGCCTGTTCCTGATCGCCCACTTCCACAACGTCATCATCGGCGGCGTGCTGTTCGGCCTCTTCGCCGGCATCAATTACTGGTTTCCCAAGGCGTTCGGCTTTAAGCTCGATCCGTTCTGGGGCAAGGTCTCGTTCTGGTTCTGGGTCACCGGCTTCTGGTTCGCCTTCGCGCCGCTCTATGTGCTCGGCCTGATGGGTGTCACCCGCCGCTTGCGGGTGTTCGACGATCCCTCGCTGCAGATCTGGTTCGTGATCGCGGCGTTCGGAGCCTTCCTCATTCTGCTCGGGATCGCGGCCTTCCTGGTCCAGATCTATGTCAGCATCCGCAACCGCGAGGCGCTGCGCGACACCACCGGCGATCCGTGGCACGGCCGCACCCTGGAATGGGCGACCTCCTCGCCGCCGCCGGATTACAATTTCGCCTTCACCCCGGTGGTCCACGATCTCGACGCCTGGTGGGACATGAAGACCCGCGGTTACGAGCGGCCGCTGCAGGGCTTTCGCGCCATCTATATGCCCAGCAACACCGGCGCGGGCGTGATCCTGGCGGGACTGAGCACGGTGCTTGGCTTCGCGCTGATCTGGCACATCTGGTGGCTTGTTGCGCTGAGCTTCGCCGCCCTGCTCGCCACCGCCATCGGCCACACCTTCAACTACAAGCGCGACTTCCACATCCCCGCGGATGATGTGATCCGCAGCGAGGGCGAGCGGACCCGGCTGCTCGCCGCGGAGGCCACGCCATGACCATGGAAATCACTGCCCCGGCAGCAACATCGAACCAGGCGCAGACACCTGTGTTCTACCTGGTGGACGAACACGAGCATGCCGAAGGCGGCAGCACCATGCTCGGCTTCTGGCTCTATCTGATGAGCGATTGCCTCATCTTCGCGATGCTGTTTGCGACCTACGGCGTGCTGGGCGGCAACTACGCCGCCGGCCCCGCGCCCAAGGATCTGTTCGAACTGCCGCTGGTGGCGCTCAACACCACGATGCTGCTGCTCTCTTCGATCACCTACGGCTTCGCCATGCTGACCATGGCGCAGAACCGGGTCGGGCAGACACAGGCCTGGCTTGCGGTCACCGGCCTGTTCGGCCTCGCCTTTATCGGCATCGAGATCTACGAGTTCGCCCACCTGATCCACGATGGCGCGACGCCACAGCGCAGCGCCTTCCTGTCCTCGTTTTTCACCCTGGTCGGCACCCACGGCCTGCACGTGACATTCGGTTTGGTCTGGCTGGTAACGTTGATGGTGCAGGTCGGAAAGTTCGGCCTGATCGAGGCGAACCGGCGGCGGCTGATGTGCCTGAGCATGTTCTGGCACTTCCTCGACGTCATCTGGATCGGGGTATTTACCGTTGTCTATCTCATGGGGATGTTGCGATGAGTGCCAATGCACACGCCGGCCAGCCGACCGAGCATGCCGGCCCCCAGCACGGCGGACACCACGATCATGAATCCAGCCACGGCTCGCTGCGTTCCTACCTGATCGGCTTCGGGCTGTCGGTCGTCCTGACCGCGATTCCGTTCTGGCTGGTGATGACGGGCGCGCTCGGCAGCAACCAGGCCACCGTGCTGACGGTGATGGCGCTGGCCATCGCCCAGATCATCGTCCACATGGTGTGCTTCCTGCACATGAACGCCCGCTCCGAGGGCGGCTGGACCATGATGGCGCTGATCTTCACCCTGATCGTGGTGGTGATCGCGCTCAGCGGATCGCTGTGGGTGATGTACCACCTCAACGCCAACATGATGCCGGTCCACGACATGAGGCAGATGCCGTGACGCTGGCCGCACGCGCAAATGGCGATGCAGTCGCGCCGCGCGTGCCTGGGCGCTCTCGCCCGCGCGATACCGCACGGACGTCACGGTCGCCGTTGACCCTGGCGGTGCTTGGCCTGCTCGCCGCGATTGGTGTCGCGGCCCTGACGGCGCTCGGGATCTGGCAGCTCGAACGCCGGATCTGGAAGCTCGACCTGATCGACCGCGTCGATCAGCGCGTGCACGCGGCGCCGGTCGCGGCTCCCGGCCCGGCCGCATGGCCGGCGGTCAACGCCACCGACGATGCCTACCGGCGAGTCCGTGTCAGCGGCGAATTTCTCAACGACCGCGAAACCCTGGTGCAGGCCGTCACCGAGTTCGGTGGCGGCTTCTGGGTGCTGACGCCGCTGCGCACCGACGCCGGCTTCACCGTGCTGGTCAACCGCGGCTTTGTCCCRCCGGACCGTCGCAATCCSGCCWTGCGRKCCGCKGGCCAGATCACCGGCAAGRCCACCGTGACCGGAYTGATGCGSATGACCGAGCCGAAGGGRGCCTTCCTGCGCGCCAACCGTCCSGCCGGCGATCACTGGTATTCGCGCGACGTSGCCGCCATCGCCGCGGCKCGCGGCCTGAGCGATGCCGCYCCCTACTTCATCGACGCGGATGCCGGTGTTGCTTCCGACAATGCGCCCCGGGGTGGATTGACCATCATCGCATTTCCGAACAAYCACCTGGTCTATGCGCTGACCTGGTTCACGYTGGCGCTCATGCTTGCGGCAGCAGCCATCCGTGTCGCCAGCGATGAATGGCGGGTTCGCAGACACGCTCCTATTTGATAGAGATGTGGCGGCGACTGAACGCCGAAACATCAAAGGTCATGATGCTGAGCCGAAGTCAGGATTTGGGTACGGGCGGCACGACCGCATTGCAGTCCGCGGAAAACCTCCGCGCGGAGCTGAGGCCTGACCAGCCCTCAGTGCGCCAGAGAGCCGCCCTGCTACTCCCGGACGACAATACCAATCGCAAGAACATCATCCTGCTGATYCAGTTGCGCTGGATCGCGGTGGTKGGMCAGMTCGTGACCATCGCGGTGGTCCAGATAGGGCTCGGTGTCACSCTGCCGTTGGCGCCGATGTCAGCGGTGCTCGGCGCGCTGGTGGCCCTYAACCTCGCAAGCCTGGCCTGGCTACGCAACCGCACCGATGTCAGCAATCGTGGATTGCTGATGATGCTGCTGCTGGACGTCGCCGCGCTGACTGCGCAGCTCTATCTGAGCGGCGGCGCCACCAATCCGTTCATCTCGCTCTACCTGCTGCAGGTCACGCTCGGTGCCGTGCTGCTCGATGCCCGCTCGACCTGGGCGATCGTTGCCGTCACCTGCGCGTGTTTCGCCGGCCTCACCATCACCCACCGGCCGCTGGCCTTGCCGCAGCACCTGGCCGGCAGTCTCTTTACGCTTCATATCGCGGGCATGCTGGTCTGCTTCGCCCTCGATGCGGCGCTGCTGGTGGTGTTCATGACGCGGATTGCCAGGAACCTGAGAGAGCGCGATGCGCGCCTCGCCGCCTTGAAACAGCACGCGGCCGAGGAAGACCATATCGTTCGCATGGGTCTGCTGGCCTCAGGCGCGGCCCATGAGCTCGGCACCCCGCTGGCCTCGCTTTCGGTGATCCTCAGCGACTGGCGTCGGATGCCGGCGCTGGCCACCGATCCGGAACGATTGCAGGAAATCGACGAGATGCAGTCTGAACTGCAGCGCTGCAAATCCATCGTCACCGGCATCCTTCTCGCAGCCGGCGCGGCCCGCGGCGAAGCACCACGCATCACCACCGTCAACGGATTTCTCGCCGAACTGGTCGCGGAGTGGCGCGCCGCACGCTCGGTCGCGACATTGTCGTTTGACAACGCCTTCGGCACGGATGTTCCCATCGTCTCGGACACCGCGCTCAAGCAGGTCATTTTCAACGTGCTCGACAACGCCCTCGAGGTCTCGCCGAACTGGGTTCGCTTCAGCGCGACCCGAGACGACGAGACGCTGGTGCTGGCGGTGCGCGACATGGGACCAGGCTTTGCGCCCGACATGCTGGCGCAGTTCGGCAAGCCGTATCAATCAAGCAAGGGCCGCCTGGGCGGCGGTCTCGGCCTTTTTCTGGTGGTCAATGTGGTGCGCAAGCTGGGCGGYACGGTTTCGGCCGACAATCGCCCGCAGGGCGGCGCCGTGGTGACACTGAACCTGCCGCTGGCGGCACTGGCAATAGGAGCCCCCTCCCATGTCGGATGATAACGACCGTCTGCTGGTGATTGTCGAAGATGACGCCGGCTTCGCCCGGACGCTGAAACGTTCGTTCGAGCGGCGCGACTACCGCGTGCTGCATGCCAGCGGATTCGAGGCGCTGGCCGAAATCCTGAAAACGGAGCAGCCGGGCTACGCGGTGGTTGACCTGAAACTCGCCGGCGCTTCAGGGCTCGCCTGTGTCGAGGCGCTGCATGCGCACGACCCCTCCACGCTGATCGTGGTGCTGACCGGATACGCCAGCATCGCCACCGCGGTCGAGGCCATCAAGCTGGGCGCCTGCCATTATCTCGCCAAACCCTCCAACACCGACGATATCGAGGAGGCCTTCAGCAAGGCGGCCGGCAATGCCGAGGTAGCTTTGACGGAGCGACCGACCTCGATCAAGACCCTGGAATGGGAGCACATCCATCAAACCCTGGTGGAATCCGATTTCAATATCTCCGAGACCGCCCGGCGRCTCGGCATGCATCGCCGCACGCTGGCGCGGAAACTGGAAAAGCGTCAGGTGAAGTAAGCGRTCCTGCAGGGACGTTAGGTCGGCGGGACTTGTCGACCTATGGCGCCGCRCGGGCCGGATGATGGATGGCCGCCTGCACCGCATCCCTCACGATCGTCGCAAGACGCATCGCCGGCGGCTCGAGTTCCGCACCCTTTCGATAGAGCACAAGTCCGACCGACGGCAGCGACGGCAGACCGAACTCACCATCGTCGAGCATGCGGACGCTTCCCGGTCGCCCCATCTGCGTGCGGACGGTCAGGCCGAGTCCGGCTGCCGCACCGGCCCATAATCCGCCGAGGTTGGGACTCGTGAACACCACCCGCCAGGGCATGCGCTGCTGGTCGAGCATGGCTGTTGCCGCCGAGCGAAACCGGCAAGGCGTATCGTATGCGACGAGCGGAACAGGCCCGTCGTCCACACCCCGCCACGGCTGACGCACACCGGCGGGGCCGATCCAACGCATCTGCAATTCCGCCAGCCGATCGACGTGAGGGACGCTGACGCCGTCATCCCAGGCCAGCGCGAAATCGAGCTGCCCGGCATGAAGCCGATCGGCGAGCTCCGCATTGCGCGCGACTCTGGCTTCGATCCTCACCTTCGGATGCGCCCTCGCGAACATGCCGAGAATATCCGGAAGCAGATCCTCGCCGAAGTCCTGCTGCAGGCCGAAGCGAACCCAGCCCTCGAGCGCCACGCCGCGAACGGCGAGCGCGGCTTCGTCGTTCAAAGCGAGCAAGCGGCGCGCATAGGACAGCAGCATTTCGCCTGCATCGGTCAGCGCAAGGGTGCGCCCCGTCTTGCGGAACAGGGGTGTCTCAGCCTGCTCTTCCAGTTTTTTCATCTGCGCACTGACGGCGGATGTCGAGCGTCCCAGGCAATCGGCCGCCTTGGCGAAGCTGCCGAGATCCATGCCGGCGACAAAGCTGCGCAACACATCCGGATCGAAAGCCGCCAGTCTCATTCAATTGTCCTATTTTTCAGGACCATCAATCAAAATACTCCTGATAGTCGGGATGAATGATGGGGTGTTAACTGCCCGGCGTCAATACGGCCATGGCCGCCGCAACGGCCCGAGAGGAAGACCGACAATGCCCTTCTCACGACTATCGCTCCTGAAAGGCAAAACGCCCGACTACCTGAATGCTTTGTCCGACAGCCTGCACCGCGCGCTGGTGGAGAGCTTCGAGGTTCCCTCGACCGACCGTTTCCAGGCAATCCATCAACATGAGCCGGGTGAGCTGATCTTCGACCGGCACTATCTCGGTGGCCCCCGCTCCGACAATTTCGTTCTGATCTGCATCACGGCCGGACGGCTGCGCAGCCCCACGGTGAAGGCGGCGTTCTATCAGCGACTGGTGGCACTGCTGGCGGAAAATCCCGGCGTGCGACCTGAAGACGTCATGGTCATCATCACCACCACGCTCGCCAACGAATGGTCGTTCGGATCTGGCGTCCCGATCCAGGCCTCAAACACGGCAAACAAGGAATTGACGGCATGAGCATCCCTGAAGCAACCGCCACACCAGCGGCTCCGGCGGAGATGACGATCCATCGCGCGGGAACGACGATCGCCCCTGGCCCGAAGAGCGTGGCCAGCGGTGAATTCTGGGGTGAAGTCCTGTTGAACAGTGGCGTGGACGGCGAATGTACGGTGACACGCGCCACGTTCGCGCCCGGCAGCATCACCCATTGGCATATGCATCCGCTCGGCCAGATCCTGTATGCGATCTCCGGCGTGGGACAGGTGCAACGCGCCGGCGGTGACGTGCATGATATCCGGNGCCACGTTCGCGCCCGGCAGCATCACCCATTGGCATATGCATCCGCTTGGCCAGATCCTGTATGCGATCTCCGGCGTGGGACAGGTGCAACGCGCTGGCGGTGACGTGCATGAGATCCGGCCGGGCGATTGCGTGTGGTTCGCGCCGAACGAACGGCATTGGCACGGAGCTGCGCCGCACAGCGTCTTCATCTATGTCAGCATCCAGCGTGTTCAGCACGGCGCGTACGTTCAGTGGCTCGACCCGGTCGCGGCACCCGCCGCAGGCGTGCAGAAGGACTGACTGCGATGGCACGCTTCATGGCCGAACTGTATCGTCCGAAGCCATCCTGGATGGCTCTCGCTGGYCCCGCGCGGCGCGCGTTTCTTCTGGATCTCGTCACGCAGCTTRCGCCGGTGCTCGATGACGGCGCATCGGTCATTGCGCTGGGCGCCGCCGATCCGATCGCTCCCCARGCCGCYGACTACCGCTTCCTCGCGCTCTGGCAGYTGCGCGACCATGCGGCCGCGGAGGACATGCTGCGYATCACGCTCGCGTCGGGCTGGTATGASTATTTCGACACGATCACCGCTGCCGGCGAGAGCTGCGGCCTCGACGACCACCTCACACAACTCGTCGAGGCCTGACAGTTMCGGSCGCCGGCGYCCGCTACAAACGCCCCRCCGCATCGCGGACGGATGCCGCGATCCGCGCACTGAGCCTGGAATCCGGAACCGCGCGTGCGAGCGTGGCGCCGCCGGCCAGCAGCGCCACCAGCGCCCAGGCGCGCTGCTCACGATCCGCGCCTTCCGGCAGTCCTGCGGCGACGGCATCAACRAGTCCGGTCAGTTCATCCTGATAGGCGCGGCGYGTYTCSGCGTCGGCGCGCTCGATCTCGGCGGACAGCGTCGGCAAGGTACAGGCCTCGGCGATGTCACAGGTGCGCTTGTGGCCGAGATAGAACGCGGCGAAAGCCGCAAGCCACCCCATGGCGCGTTCGGCACGCATGGCCTCGACACCTTCGCGCAACTCCCTCAACCCAGCCACCACCGCTGCGCGAAAAGCCTCGGCYTTCGAGCGGAAATGACCATAGAAGGCGCCGTGCGTAACATCCGCTTCGCGCGCCAGTCCGTCGACCCCGATGCCGCCATACCCCAGCCGGCGAAAACCGCGGCCGGCGGCTGCGACGATCCGCGCCCGGCTTTCTTCCTTGTGTCCCTTGGCGTAGCGCACCATCGTCCGTCCCCTTCATATTACGATAGCAACTCAAAACTTGAATATGTTACGATCGTAATGTTAAGAGACAGTCTCGCGCCGGTCCAGCGCCCCACTGCACTTGGGATCAGAGTCGGGAGCCAGGAGATGCCGCAACTATCGAACTATCTGTTCTTCACGACCACGTGCGAGGAAGCACTGGCCTTTTATACGCGCTGCGGATTGGGCGACGTGACCGAGATCCTGCGCCATGGCGACAACGGCATGCCTGTGCACAGCGAGGGGATGCGCGGCAAGATCATGCATGCCCGGTTCGAGGGGCCCGGCGTCCGCTTCTACGCGTCGGACAATCATGACGCCGAACCGATGCGCGGCTCGGCCCATATTCTCATGATGGATAACCGGGCCCAGACGGAAACGTTATTTGCCAGATTAGCCGAAGGCGGCAGAATAACCACGCCCCTCGCGATCCAGCCGTGGGGCGACTTCTACGGCAAGCTCACCGACCGGTTCGGGGTGCAGTGGATGYTGAATTGCSCGRTGTGATCGGAGAGACGGATGAGGCGTATCCTCGTTGCGGCCTTTGCGGCCGTCCTGAGCATCTCGGYGGCGCATGGCCAGSCGGCGAGCAATCCCATCCCGGGCGTCGACCGCGCGCAGCTCGATGAGATCGTGATCGGAAGCCGCATCCTGGCGGACTTCGGCGTGCTCGATGGCTTCGGCCATGTCAGCATGCGCCATCCCACCAACCCGAACCACTTCCTGATGGCGCGCTCGCTCGCCCCTGCCCTCGTCACCGCCGATGACATCATGGAGTTCGACCTCGACGGCAACGCCGTGGATCCGCGCGGACGGGCCGTGTTTCTTGAGCGCTTCATTCACAGTGAAATCTATAAGGCCCGGCCCGACGTGATGTCGGTCGTGCATACCCATTCCCCGGGTGTCATTCCCTTCACCGTCAGCGCACAGCCGTTGCGCGCGATCTACCACAATCCTGCGTTCCTGGCGGCCGGMGCRCCGGTCTGGGACATCCGCAAGGATTTCGGCGCAACCGACATGCTGGTGCGCAACCCGCAGATCGGCCAATCGCTAGCGCAAACGCTGGGCGACAAGTCCGTGGTGCTGATGCGCGGTCATGGCGACGTCACCGTCGGACCGTCGGTCAGGATCGCGGTGTATCGCGCCTATTACACCGACGTGAATGCCCGGCTGCAATCACAAGCGATGGCGCTCGGCGGCGACGTCAACTATCTCACCCCGGAAGAAGGCGCCAAGGCCGACGCCACGAACATGACCGTGCTCGATCGCATCTGGAACCTGTGGAAGATGCGTGTCACGCCAGGGCTTGTGAAGTAGCCGGGATCCAGCAGCGTCTCATCTTCCGCCCTTTTTCGGAATTGCGATCGCCAGGCGCAGCTCGCGATAGGCGATGACAAGGGCGTCCAGACTGAAATTGCGATTGAGGCCACTCGGGTTCGGCAGCACCCATACGGACGCCCCCGCGAACGGCATCTCCTGACGCCCCCATTGAATATCCGGATTTTTTGCAATGGTCGCGTAAGCCGCCTTGCCTAGAAACGCGATGTAGTGCGGCGTCAGCGACGCGATCTTGCGCTCGAGTTGCGACGCCGCGAGAACGAATTCCTCCGCTGAAAGATCGCTGGCCCGCCGCGTCGGACGCGCCACCGCGGTGGTCAAGCCGTAGCCGTAGGTCAGGATCGAACGATCGTTCTCGGGCAGGATCTGCTCCGGCGTGAAGCCGGCCAGATGGAGCACGCGCCAGAAACGATTACTGCGATTGACAAAGTGCCGCCCTGCCGTCGCAGCGGTCTGCCCCGGGTTGATACCGCAAAAGATGACCGAGAGATTTTTGGCGAGGATGTCGGGAAGCGAATTCGTCATTCGGGGCTCGGTTGTCATTCGGACGGGCGGAACATCGTCTCGGGGATCTCGTGAAAGCGGATGGGCCAATCCGTCAGGCCGATCGGCGCAGTCCCGACGGCGAATGGCTGGAGTCCCGGCGCAGCAGCCGCCGCAGCGTGGACGGCTCCGCGTAGCCGACACGCCGGGAAATTTCATCAACCGACAGCTTGGTGGTTTCCAGCAGCGTCACGGCGACCTCGCCCCTGATCCGCTGCGCGAAACGAACCGGCGATACGTCGCAGACCGCTTTCAGGCGTCGCGCAAACGTCCGGGGCGCCAGTCCGGCGGCAGCCGCCAGTTCATCCATCGTAACTTCCCGTTCGATGTTTTTCCGCAACCAGCTTTCGGCCCGCGCGATCCGCTCATCCTGCCCGGCGAGAAACGTGATGGCCATGTAGGGCGCCTGCGATCGCCTGTGATCGAGCAGCAGATAGCGTGCACACGCCTCCGAAATCCGCGCGCCGGCAAACTTCGCGATCACCGCAAGCATCAGATCCATCTGCGCCATTGCCGCGCCGGCGGTTGCGATCGGCCAGTCGGCCACCACGATCTGCTCAGTAACGAGTTCGATCGCGGGGTAACGCTTGCGAAACACAGGCGCAAGCCACCAGGTCGTGGTCGCGCGCCGTCCGGTCAGCACACCCGCTTCAGCCAGGATGAATGTGCTGGCGCAGGAGGCCGCCAGACATGCACCGGCTGCGTGGGCGTCCCGGACCAGACGGACGGCACGTTGAATGGCCGGGGTCGGTAGACGTCGCGTTGGATCGACCTCCGTTGTCGATCCAAATCCCGGAATGATCACGACATCGCGCGCCGTGAATTTGCAACTTGCCGTTCGCGTCACCTTCAGTTCCTGGATATCGAACGGCGGCCGGCGGCCGACGCGCAGACACAGCGCATTGGCGGTGTTCAGTGCATCCAGGGTGATCGCCAGACTGGAAGCGAATGCGCCGGACAGCTCCAGCACTACAACTCGGACCATGTTCAAACGTCCTTCGAACCCGTTGGCGAAATATCCCTGATTTATGTCGATTTCGACACTAGCGCGAAATCGGATCAGCGACAATCCTGCGCGCATGACCTCACACTGCACACCCTGCACATGCCACCACGGCGTCGCATCGGCCTTTGCGACGGGCGTGACGTCCCTCGGTGCAACGGACAAGCGGCTCCCCGACACAGCGACTGCGCGTAGCGCAGAAGCCTATCTCGCCACCGTTTCGAACGGGGCCATGATCCGCCACTGCAAGCGCAGCTACAGGTTCGGCGTGGCTCTCGCCGATAAAGCGGGAGCCAAGCCGGACCTGGAAGCACTCTATATCGGCTGCCTGTTTCACGACCTCGGCCTCGAGACCCGCTTTGCCGGTCCGGACGATTTCGAGACCCTCGGCGCGCGTGAAGCGCGGCGCTACCTGATCAGCCGCGGTGAGCACCGCCTTGCCGAACAAGTGGCGGCGGCGATCGAACTTCACACGTCGGTGGAAACGGCCAGGGATCCTAGACCCGAAGTCGCGTATCTGCATATCGGCGCCGTCTGCGACGTGTTCGGCGCAAGGCTCGATCAGATCGAACCGCGCCTGATCCAGCAGGTGGTCGCCGAATACCCTCGCGACGGTACCAAGACGTTGCTCACGACGCTGCTGAAGACCCAGATCGACAGCAAGCCGCAATCGCGGATCGCACGCATCGCCGCCCGTTCGGATGTCCTCAAACTGATCCAGGACGCTCCCTTTTCCGACTGACGAGATGCCCCGTCGAATCCACCAACACACAAACAACCGAACAGGACAACGCGATCATGACAAACCACAGCATGAAGCTGGACGATCCGCTCGACGATTTCGCTCATCGCGAAATCACGCTCGATGGCGTGACGAAAGTTGTGCATGTGGCCGGCTCCGGGCCAGGCGTGATCGTCATGACCGAGATGCCGGGCATCAGCCCGCATGTCGCACGTTTCAGCCGCTGGGTCCGCGACGCCGGCTTCACCGTCTACATGCCCTCGCTGTTCGGCCGCGACGGCGCGGTGCCGGATGCGGCAGAGGGCGCGGCGACCTTCCAGCGCGCGTGCGTCAGTGCCGAATTCAGGGCGCTTGCCGCCAACCAGTCGAGTCCGGTCACCCAATGGCTCAGGGCCCTGGCGCGATTTGCCCACCAGGGGTGCGGCGGCCCCGGCGTCGGCGCCATCGGCATGTGTTTCACGGGAAACTTCGCCCTCACGATGATGCTCGAGCCGGCCATGCTGGCGCCGGTGCTGTCGCAGCCGTCGCTGCCGCTCAACGATCCCGGTGGCCTCGAGATCTCTCCCGAGGAGATCGCGGCTGTCAGCCGGCGCCTCGAGCGTGAGAACCTCACCGTCCTGGCCTATCGTTTCGAAGGCGACAAGTTCTGCATGGCGCAACGTTTCGCGGCCTATACCGAGGCGCTCGGCAACCGTTTCATCGGACGCGTGCTTCCCGACAGCGCGGCCAACACCGATGTCGCGCCGTTCTTCGCACAGCACGTGACGACCCCGCATAGCGTCGTGACAGCCCATCTCATCGATGAAGCCGGCCAACCGACACTTGCGGCGCGCGACGAAATCCTGGCGTTTTTCGCGAAGCGCCTGAAGTCTTAGTTGGAGGCCGATTGGCCGCCGGGAGTAGCCGCCAATCGCGGTTATCGCGTCTCGCGCTCCGGCTCGCTCGCCGCCACCGCACGCATGCCCGGAAGCGCGTTGTCGCCGATCCAGCGCAGCGTATGTTCGAGGCCGTTTTCCGAAATCGCGCCACTGAGCCCCATGGCAGCCTCACGGGCCGCCACCTCAGCGCGCGGCAACATGACGGCCTCGAACTCGACGACAGCTCGGCGCCAATCGCCTGTCTGCGCCAATGCGATCGCGAGGTCAGCGCCGTCCGCCATCGCGCAATTTGCGCCCTCCCCACCGAAAGGCGACATCAGGTGCGCCGCATCGCCGATCAGCGAGAGGCCCGGCCGGTTCTCCCAGCAATGGCCGACGGGCAACGAATACAGCGGTCGGATCGCCATGGGCTCGCCTGCAGCGATCATATCCACCCAGACCGGTGCCCAGCCGGCAAGTTCGCTCGCTGCCCGATCGCCGAGCTGCGCGCTCGAAACGTCATTGAGCGGATACGCGTTCTCGGCCACGCGAAGCGCCAGATAAAGGCGGATGTGCGCATCGGCGTTGCGCTGGGCGATCAAAGCCCTGTTGTTGCCGATCGCGAACATTTTGCCATGCCCAACCAGGGCCGCCAGCGCCGGATGGCGCATGTCGGCATCGTCGATGCCGAACTCGATGAAGGTGACGCCGTCATAGGCCGGCTTTGCGGGTGAAAGAAGCGGTCGCACCTTCGACCAGGCGCCGTCTGCACCGACGACCAGATCGAAAAGCTCGCTCGCGCCGCCGTTCGCAACCACCTCATGGCGCCCGTCCGAAGATGGTTGCACCCTCTCCACCTTCTGTCCCCAACGCACTGTTGGTGAAGGAAGCTTCTCCAGCAGAAGCTGGCGCAACTGCGTGCGATCGATCTCCGGCCGATCGCCGCCGGACGGATCCTCATCATCGGCAAGCAGCCGCCCGTCGGGATGAAACAGCCGCATCCCCTGGTCTTCGTAGCGGGCGACACGGCGGAAGTTCACTTCCAGGCCGGCTTCACGCAACGCGCGCTGGCCGGTGTCGCCGTGCAAATCGAGTGTGCCCCCTTGTGGTCGGGCTGATGGATCGGCGTCGCGCTCGAACACAACGGAGTCGAAACCACGGCGGTGAAGAACGTTGGCGAGGGTGAGGCCGCCGGGGCCGCCGCCGATAATCGCGATGGTAGGACGTTGCGCCATTGGAACCTGCAGGTTATGATTACATAGGCACCAATATATATACATAGGTAGCAATGTAAATGGTCGAAACCGAAGAAATCTGGCAGCCCCAGACCATGCCGACGCAGCTCATCAACCGGGCCGCCCGGCTTCTCGGACGCATTGCCGACACGCGGCTGCGTGAGCTCGGAGTCAGCGTCAGCCAGTTGCCCGTCATCGTGGCGCTGAAGCATGGCGCCAGACTTTCACAGAAGGAGCTGGCGCAGCAGACCGGCGTCGAACAGCCGAGCATGGCCCAGCTTCTGGCGCGGATGGAGCGCGACGGACTGGTCCAGCGCGAGCCGGACCCGTCCGATGGCCGCAGCAGTCTGATCTCGCTCACAGATCATGCCATGTCGCTGCTTGCGCCAGGGCGGCGGGTGCTGTCGCAGGGCAATCGCGAAGCGCTCGCGGGATTCGATCAGAGCGAGATCGACCTGCTGGTATCGATGCTGCGCCGTGTCATCGCCAATGTGAGCGATGGCGGCTCCTGCTAGCCCCTGAATGATCGATTGCCCGAGCCGCCCGAAGCGCGAACAACACAGGTCAGACCGTCACGACAATCTTGCCGAATTGTTCGTTCGACTCCAGAAAGCGATGCGCTGCGACGATCTCATCGAACGGAAAGGTTTTGGCGATGACGGGCCGGAGCGCTCCCGACACCAGGCCGTCGAGGATAAACGCCTTGGCGGCTTCCAGCCGCGACGGATCACCGGTGATCTCGTGGATGAGGTAGCCGCGCAACGTCAGGCTCTTGCTCAGGACCGCGAACAATGGAAACGGCGTCGGCTCCTGGCTCAAGGCGCCATATTCAATGAGAATGCCGCCCCGTGACATCGCGGCCGTCAAAGGCTCGAATGCCGGGCCACCGATGGGATCGAACACGACCCGTACGCCCTTCGGACCGGCGATCTCCTTCAGCCGGGCTTCCAGATTGTCCTCACCCGAGGCAATGACATGCGCGGCGCCGACCTCACGCAGCGCCTGCGCCTTCGCCGAGGTTCGCGTGACCGCGATGGGAGTCGCGCCAACCATGTTGGCGACCTGGATCGCCGCCAATCCCACACTGCTCGAGGCCGCGGTGATGACGACGAAATCACCCTTTCCGAGCCGGGCAAGATCGATCAGCGCACCGTAGGCGGTGACATATTGCATCCAGACGGCCGCCGCCGCCTCCCAGCTCAACGACGGCGGGTGCTTGACGACAAGCTCGGCAGGAAACGAGACGAGCTCGCCATAGGCAGGCCAGCGAAGCATCGATTGCGGCGGCACGACGCTGACGGCATCGCCGGGCACGAAACCATCAACGTCTTCGCCGACGGCCTCGACGAGGCCCGCGGCCTCGAAGCCAAGACCGGACGGCAGCGTCGCCGTCTCGATATAGTTGCCCGATCGCAGCATTGCCTCGGCCCGATTGAGGCCCAACGCCTTGACGCGGATCCGGACCTCGCCCCGGCCGGGCCCTGGAACGTCGACGGTCTCGATCCGGAGAACCTCCGGCCCCCCAATCTCATGAAAACGAACCACGCGTGCCATCGGCCTAACTCCAAAATAATTTAACTGAATGGGCTATGCCAGCAGGCCTGCAGGGGATAAATGGTTGAAACTGAACAACAGTAGAAACCAATAGTTTTGAATATGGATCGCCTGACCAGCATGGCGGTGTTCGTCAGAGCCGTCGACCTCGGCTCGTTCGCGGCGGCTGCGGATGCGCTCGCGCTCTCCGGACCGATGGTCGGCAAACATGTCCGCTTTCTGGAAGAGCGGCTGGGCGTACGCCTCATCAACCGGACCACGCGCCGCCAGAGCCTGACGGACTTCGGCCGGGCCTATTATGAGCGCTGCCGCGTGGTTCTCGCTGAAGCCGACGCTGCGGATCAGCTCGCCGCCGATCAGCTGTCCGAGCCGCGCGGCAAGCTGCGTGTCACCATGCCCGTGCTGTTCGGCCGGCGCTGCGTCACTCCCATCCTGATCGAACTGGCGCGGCAACATCCCGCTCTGGAGCTCGTGCTGTCGTACAGCGATCCGATCACCGACCTCGCGGAAGATGGCTACGATCTTGCCATCCGGACCGGCCATCTGGAGGACAAGGCCGGCGTGATCGCACGTCGCGTCGCGCGCCAACACATGGTCGTCTGCGCATCCCCGTCCTATCTGGACCGACACGGAGAGCCACAACAGATTGACGATCTCGGCCGTCACCAGGCCATCATCTACAGCCGCTCCGGCCGCGTGCGCCCGTGGCTTTTTCCGCGCCATGACCAGTCTGCGACAGAGGTCATGCCCGTCAGTCGATTGCGGCTCGACGATCTCGATGCGATCGCTGACGCCGCTGTTATGGGCATGGGCCTCGCCTGGCTTCCATGCTGGCTCATCCGCGAGCGCATCCAGGCGGGCTCGCTCGTTTCGCTGTTGCCGGATCAGCCGAGATTTCTTTACGACAGTTACGCGCTGTGGCTGGAGACGCCTCAATTGCCGCTGAAGGTCCGCCTCGCCGTCGATGCATTGGCGGCTGCATTGCCGAAGTTCATGGCCTGACACGGCAAGATCGTCAGCGCGTGGCGGCGCTCGGCAAGACGACGATCAGCGCATCTCCTGGATCAGGTCGATCAGCGCCCGCAAGCTCCGGGGCACATGCCGGCGCCCGGGATAATAGAGCGACAGCCCCGGAAACGGCAGCGTCCAATCCTTCAGCACCCGCACCAGCGAGCCCGCCGCGAGATCAGCGGCCACATTCCATTCCGTGAGAAAGGCAAGCCCGAGCCCGTCCCGGGCCGCCGCCAGCATCACGTTGGGCTCGTCAAGGATCAGCGGCCCCTCGCCGTCGATCGCCACCGTCTCACCGTGGCGCTCGAACTCCCAGTGGTAGATGCCACCGCTCGGCAGCCGGCTGCGGATGCAGCGGTGCCGCGCGAGATCGGCCGGCGTCCGCGGCTTCGGATGCCGCGCGAAATACGCCGGCGATCCCACCACCGCAAAACACTGATCCGGGCCCAGCGGCACGGCGATCATGTCCTGCGGCACCATTTCCGCCAGCCGCACGCCGGCGTCGAAACCTTCGGCGACGATGTCGAGCAATCGCCCTTCGGTGACGATGTCGACGGTCATGTCGGGATACCGGCGCAGATATTCGAACACGATCGGCTCCATCTGCCGCGCCGCCCCCGCTGACGTGTTGAGACGCAGTGTGCCGGCTGGCGTCTCGCGATGACTTCCGGCCCGCTCCATCGCGTCACGGATCTGGCCGAGCGCCGGCGCAACACCGGACACGAACTGCTCACCGGCCTCTGTCAGCGAGACACTTCGGGTGGTGCGGTGAAACAAGCGTACGTCGAGCTTCGCTTCCAGCGCGGCGATGGCATGGCTCAAGGCCGAGCGCGACATGCCGAGTTCGGTCGCGGCCGCGCGGAAGCCGCGGTGGCGCGCCACCGCCAATACAGCGTCGAGTTCGATGAGCCCTGATGAGCGCATTGTCCTGATTTTTGCACTATTTCATGCCGGATTATACACCTTATCCGGGCAATCGGAATGCCCTATCTCCCGGGCCATCCACCCTCGTCTGACCGGGAGAGCACCATGCGCCACATCGACACGATCTACATCAACGGCCGCTTTGTCACACCGCACGGGACCGAGCTGTTCGACCTCCACAACCCCGCGACGGCCCAGGTGATCGGTCAGGTGCGTCTCGCCGACGCGGAAGACGCGCGCAGCGCCATCGCCGCCGCGAAACGCGCTTTCCCCGCCTTCTCGCGCACCAGCAAAGCCGAGCGCATCGCCCTGCTGCTGAAGATGCACGCGGCCATCACGGCGCGTCGGGCGGACCTGCTGGAAGCGGTCGTCGAAGAATATGGCGCCCCCATCTCCCGCGCCGACTTCATGGCTGACCATCCGGCAGACGTCCTCAGCAACATGGCCCGGGTGCTGGAGACCTATGAATTTACCCGCCGCGCCGGCACCGCCGAGGTGGTGATGAAGCCGCTCGGTGTCGCGGGCCTCATCACGCCCTGGAACAGCGATGCCGGGTTCATTTGCGGCAAGCTCGCGGCCGCCATCGCCGCCGGCTGCACGGCCGTCATCAAACCCAGCGAGATGAGCGCGATCCAGACGCAAATTGTCACCGAGGCGCTGCATGCGGCCGGATTGCCGCCCGGCGTGTTCAACATCGTCACCGGCCGCGGCCACGAGGCGGGCGAGGCGCTCTGCCGCAATCCCGGCGTCGGCTTCATCTCCTTCACCGGCTCGCCCCAGGTCGGCCAGATCATCCAGAAGGCCTGCGCCGACAACTTCATCACCTGCACGCTGGAGCTCGGCGGCAAGTCGCCCACCATCATTCTCGACGATGCCGATCTGGCACGCGCCATTCCGCTGGCTCTGGGGGCGGGCTTCATGAACAGCGGGCAGGCATGCGTCGCCGGTACGCGCATCCTGGTGCCGCGGAGCCGGCTCGGCGAAGTGGAAGAGTTGACCAAGGCCGCCGTCGGACAGGTCAGGAGCGGTGATCCGCGCAATCCGGAAACCACCGTCGGCCCCATGGTCAGCCGGAAGCAATGGGATCGCGTTCAACGCTACATCCGCATCGGCATCGACGAGGCCACGCTGCTCGTCGGCGGCGAAGGCACGCCGGATGGGCGCGACGGCTGGTTCGTCCGGCCGACGGTGTTCACCAACGTCCGCAACGACATGACCATCGCGCGCGAGGAGATTTTCGGGCCGGTACTGTCGATCATCCCTTATGCCGACGACGAGGAAGCGATCGCGATCGCCAACGACACGATCTATGGCCTGCAGGCGTATGTCCTGTCCGGCGACAAGGATCGTGCGCAGCGGGTGGCGGATCGCATTGTTGCCGGTCGGGTGCTGATCAACACGCTGGCCCACGAGCCGATGGCGCCGTTTGGCGGTTTCAAGCAATCCGGCATCGGTCGCGAATACGGCACCTTCGGCCTGGACGCGTTTCTCGAGCCGAAGTCCCTGCTTGGCCTGCACGCAGCCTGACGCGACGCGCACTACTCCGGACTGGTTCCCAGTGCCTGCCACATGGCGCGGATGATCCGAAACGCGCGCTCGTCGCCGACCAGCGCGCGTTGCATCCGGTTCATGGCGTAGGCGAAGGTGGTGCGCGCGTCCATGTCGATGAGCACGAAGGAGCCGCCGCCGCCGGCCCAGAACAGGCTGTTGCCGTGCGGCAAGGCGAGCTTCAGGATCGAGCTCGGCAGGCCGAAGCCCAGACCGAAGCGCACCTGCATCCCCGCCATCACAAGGTCCGGCCCCTCCACCTGTTGCTCCAACGCACGACGGCACCCCGCCTCCGACATGATGCGCTTGCCCTTGGCCACGCCGCCATTGGCGAGCAGCGCATGGATCTCGGCAATGGAGCGGGCGTTGCCATGGCCGTTGACGGCCGGGATCTCGGCGCCGCGCCAGGCGCGGGTGCGCGTGGTCAGCGCATCCGTCCCCGTGACGCCGAAGGCGATCCGCTGCACATCGCTCATCTGCACACTGGCGGCGTTGGACGACAAGGTGAACGGCACGAGGTCGGCCACACGATGATCTTCGGAGTCCGGCAAGCCGATCCAGAAGTCGGCGCCCAGCGGCTGTGCGATCTCATCACGAAACACGGTTCCCAGGCTCCTGCCGGTGATCCGGCGCACCACCTCGCCGATCAGAAAGCCGAACGTGTAGACATGATAGCCGGAGGCTGTTCCCGGCTCCCACAGCGGCGCCTGGGCGGCCAGCATCGACGTCACCTTCTCCCAATCGTAAAAATCGCCATCGCCGGTGGGCGGATGCCAGCCGCAAAGGCCCGCGGAATGGCTCATCAACTGTGCGACAGTGATGCGCTCTTTTCCGGCGGCGGCGAATTCGGGCCAGTATCTGGCGACCGGCGCCGCGACATCGAGCTCGCCTCGATCGGCCAGCAGCAGCGCGGTCAGTGCTGTCATGGTCTTGGTGGTTGAATATACGTTCACGATAGTGTCGCATCTCCAGGGCCGCACCCTCGCCTCGTCGGCGAAACCGCCCCAGAGATCGACCACCGTCTCGCCCTCTACCGTCGCGCAGAACGAGGCGCCCAGTTCCTCGCCGCCAGCGAAGTTGGCCTCGAAGACGTCCCTCACAGCCGCGAACCGGTCGTGCGCAAACCCCTCACTCATGCTCTGCGACATGCCCAGGCTCCATCTGTTGTCGGATCCGCGGAAAGGAGGTGGGACATACTCCGTCATCATTGGCCGGACAATTCTTGAACTGCAGCATTTCGTCCCTAGCTATTAGCTGGGAAAGGACGTGAGTGAAGCCATTAAGCTTCTCCGGCAACGCCAGCCGATCCCATCTGCGACCAAACTTTAACCATGACGTAACGGGCAACGATATGCGCCGATCCCGCCGTCTGGCTGCCCGAATTCAGTCTTGAAGATCAGATGGTAATCCATCGGCGGTTGCGAGGATGGGCCATCGTCTCGACCGGAAGAACTTGGGACGAACCTTCAACGAGCCTTTTGGGACCGAGAATGCGACGGACGATGTGGTTCGCCCTTTCCTGCGTGGCTGTCTTCGGCGTGATCGTGGCGATCAGGGCGATGGCGCCTTCGACCGCCACGGCGGCGCATGATCAAATCGCAATGATGGGCTCCGTCGAGTCCAACACCGCGGCGAAATCGGACAGGCTGTTCATCCCCGCCCGCGTTCAGACTATGGACACCGCGCCGGTGACGACGCTTGTGACCACGGTCCCCATGGAGATGCCGCCGGCTCCTTCCGCGATAACCGGCAAAGTCATCAACGAGCCCTCTCACACCGCCGACGACACACCGACCAAGAAGACCGGTCACCGGCGCTGGCAGGATTCCAACGCCAAGCTGATCGACGATCCGCCGCCGCGCCGACAGGCGAAACCCAAACCCGAGAAGACAAGCGCTGACTATAGTCAGGCAAAGACAACGAGCCAGACGCCGAGCCAAACACCGCGTCATGTTTTCCAATGCCGGCAGGACGCCTTCGGCAGCCTGCTGAGGACGTTGGAGCTGTCCCCGCACTGCAGTTCGTAGAACTCTCGCGCTGCGGACATGCCGCGCCAGTCACACCTTCACGGCCACCATTCCCACATAGTCGCCGCGGATCACCCGCGCGAGCGCCTGCGGCGCCTGCTCCAGTCCGGCGACGATCACGTGCGGAAAACGGATTTCGCCGGCCTGCAGCCAGCCTGCGAACCGCCGCGTCCACTCTGCACGAACGTCGGCATCGTCATCCGCGCTGTAACCGCGCAGCGTGATGCGCTTGAGCAGAAGTTGCATCGAGTCGAGCTCGACCGGCGCGGTACGGCCGGCGCCATGGCTCGCCAACTGGCCCGACAGGCTTCCGACGATCACGACCCGCGCGCCTTCGCGCGCGTTGGCGATGCCAGCCTGCAATTGGTCGCCGCCGACATTGTCGAGGAAGACGTCCAAACCTTGGGGGGCGGCCTCCGCCAATTGATCGGCGATGGATCGCGAGCCACGAAACACGGCTGCGTCATAACCGAGCTCGGAAACCAGTCGCGCCGCCTTCTCACGAGAGCTGGTGCTGCCGATGACACGGCCCGCGCCCAGCAGCCGGGCGATCTGGCCGGCCATCGCGCCGATGGCGCCGGCCCCGCTGGAGACGAAGACGGTGTCGCCGGGACTGATTTGCACGCCACGCGTCAGCGCCGCATAGGCGGTCCAGCCATGCCCGAGATGCGCGATAGGATCGGGCAATTCGCAACCGAGCTTCTGGCACTGTGCAACGGGAACAGCCGCATAGTCGCGCCAGCCCATGACATGCAGAACCAGATCGCCGGGCGACAGGCCGCTGTCCGGCGGCGCCGACACCACCTCCCCCAGCGCCTCGCCGGCCAGCGTGTCGCCCTCCCGCAAAGCCGGAAATGGCACGCCCGCAACGCCCTCCGCTCCCTTGCTGATCATCATGCGCAGCGATGCGGAAAGCAGGAAGTAGCGGTTGCGGACGAGCACCTCGCCGTCCCGCGGGATCGGCAACGGCACGCTGACCATGTCGAAATCGTCGGGCCCCGGAAGCCCCTCGGGCCTGCGCGCCAATCTGACTTCACGGCTGATGGTGGCCAATGCTGGCATGGGTTCCTCTCGAACTCACACGCCGCGCGGATTGCCGGAGGCTCGGAATAATGTGAGTATATTGCTCATATTTATCCGGAGCCCGGCGAATGGCTACTCGCATTCCCTCACCATCCAAAACGATGCGGAAACAGCCGCGGCAACAGCGTTCCCGCGTGACCGTCCAGGCCATTCTCGACGCCGGGGCTCGGGTTTTGGACCGCAGGGGCTGGGCCGGATTCACCACCAACGAGATCGCCGAGGTCGCCGGCGTCAGCATCGGCTCGCTCTATCAGTATTTTCCGAACAAGCTCGTCTTGATCGAAGCGATCACGCTCCGTCACCTCGATGATGTGCTGGCGGTGCTGCGGACGGTCGACGACAACGCCATGCCGCCGGCCCAGCGCGTAGAGTTGCTCGTCGACGGCATGATCGCCATCCACAACACCAATCCCGCCCTGCACCGCCTGCTTCTCGAGGAGGCGCCGAACAGCAAGGCGCTGCAGTCCGCGCATGATCTGTTCGAGGCAGAATATTTGCGCCGATACGAGGCGCTGGTCGTGTCGGCGGGCGGACGGCGCAAGCGCCTGTCCGATCCAGCCGCCGCCCAGGTCCTCTCTGCAGCCGTCGCCGGCGCCATCCACGACGCTGCACGCAGAGGCGCGTTGATGTCGCCGGCCATGAGGCAAGAGCTTGTGAAGCTGGTGAGCGCTTATCTGCTCGGCAAACAACAGTCTGCCGCCTAAATCCATAGCGCGTTGAAATTCCAGCCGCGGCCCGTTATCGGGAGGCGTTTACAGGCCCTCGCGCACCTCACATTCGAGGCGCAATCTGGAACTCTCCGCCCGCCGCTTTTTCAAGAAGCTGCGCACGGCGGGATCCGCCTCCAATCCAATCGCTTGATCATAGGCTTCGCGCGCCGCGGCGACATCGCCAAGCCGCGAAAGAAGCTCGGCGCGCGCGGCCCAATAGGGCTGATATTCGACAAGCCGGCTGCCGGGACCAAGCTCCGGCAGCGCCGCTAATCCTGCGGCCGCGCCGCGCGTCTGCGCCACCGCGATCGCGCGATTGATCGCCGCCACCGCCGAGCCGGTGATCGCGCAAAGGCCATCGTAGAGCCGCTCGATCGCCGCCCAGTCGGTCGCGCCGGTGCGGCGCCGCACGACATGCGCCGATTGAATTGCGGCTTCCAGTTGATAGCGGTCGAAGGCACCAAACGCACTCGCGCGAGAAAGTAACGCCTCGGCTTCGTCGATCAGCCCTTCGTCCCATAAGACAGGCTCCTGATCGGCCAGCGGCACGAATTCGCCCGCCGGGCCGCGCCGGGCGCCGCGCCGCGCGTGCGAATAGAGCATCAGCGCGAGCAGGCCGTGCGCTTCGGCCTCCTCGGGCAAAAGCGCGACGATCAGTCGACCAAGCCAGATCGCTTCCTCCGCGAGATCGCGCAGGCGGACGTCGGCGCCGGCCGGATCGTTCCAGCCTTCCGTATAAGCCGCGTAGACCGCCTCCAGCACGGCATCCAGGCGTGCGCGCATGTCGGTGCGGTCGGGCGCGCGGAATGGAATGCCGGCGCGTCTAATCTTGTTCTTGGCCCGCGCCAGTCGCTGGCCCATTGCCGCAGGCGAGACCAGAAAGGCCGAGCCGATCGCCTGCGCATCAAAGCCGAGGATTGTCTGCAGGATCAGCGGTGCCCTGATTCCAGGCTCGATCGCCGGATGCGCACAAGCGAACATCAAAGCGAGACGCTCGTCGGGGATTTGCGGCGCCTGGCTCGCCGCAGCCTCCAGCTCCTCCGCCAAAAGTTGCAAATGGTCGGCGAAGACGGCGCCAACCTGTCTGCGCCTGGCCGCATCCACGATCTTGCGCCGGGCGACCGCAAGCAGCCATGCCTCAGGACTTTGCGGTGCGCCGTTGACCGGCCAATCCGCCAGAGCAAAGGCGAACGCCTCCGACAAGGCGTCTTCGGCGCCGGCGATATCGCGCGTGGGCGCCGCGAGAATAGCGACCAGCTTGCCATAGCTTCGGCGCGCAACCGCCTCGGCGATCTTGACAGCGGCCCGGTCCTCTTCTCGCGGCATGGCGAAGCGGATCAATAGGTCATAAGGGGGCGAATCTCCACCGTGTCCTGCTGAGCGCCGGGATTACGCGCCGCCCAGGCGAGCGCGCCGTCAAGATCAGCCGCCTCGATGAGATAATAGCCGGCTAGCTGCTCCTTGCTTTCGACATACGGTCCGTTGAGCACCTTGGCCTTGCCGCCAGGGGCGCGCACGACGGTTGCCGTCGAGGAATCCTGCAATCCACTGCCAGCAAGGAACGCTCCAGCCTTTTTCAACGCCTCCGTGTAGGCCGCGTAGGCCGCGAACGTCTCGGCCTTTTGCTCTTTTGTGGCGCCCGCCTGTTTGGCTTCGTCCCAATACACCAGTAGCATATATTGCATCGCACAATCCTCACACTCATTGCGCGGGGCACAACGCCCCGCTGCACCAATGTCGTTTGAACCGGCGCGATTTCGACAGGGCGCGGAAAGAAGTTCTAGCTCAGATTTATCGACTGCGCCCCCCTCGAGGAGACGCGGCCAGGACGAGCTGATCGAGGTCTATCCATTTGCCGTCGTCCGAGCCTTGCTGCCGACTTATCAACACAAAACGACGGAACAGGATGCAGAGATCAGCGCGTTGCCGTCGCCGCGCGCGGGACGTCGGCGCGCCTGCTGGAAATTAAGTGCAGCGTCACCGTAATGCCGGAGCATCTTCGTCCAGAGCATCTACAAATTCTGCCACAGCCCCCCCGACGTCAGGATATCTCCGTGCGAACGATGTCAGCGCCTTCCGACAAAGCGGTGAGCTTGCCGAAGGCCACCTCGCGCGACAGGTATTTCATGCCGCAATCGGGGGCGGGCAGGAGCTTGTCGGGGCCGAGAACCTTCAGGCCGGCGCGGATGCGTTCGGCGACCTTCTGGGGTGTCTCGACTTCCGGGTCGCTGAGGTCGATCACGCCCAGCATGACCTTCTTCGGTGCCAGGTCCCTCAGCACGCCGAGATCGATCTTGGGCTGGGCCGATTCGATCGAGATCTGCTGGGCGATCGTATCGGAGAGCTGCGGCAGGAACGAGTAGCCGGTCGGCTTGCTGTTGACGACGGCGGCGTAGCCGAAACACAAATGCACCGCGGTCGTGACCTCAAGCCCTTCAAGCGCCCGATCGATCGCCTTGACGGCGATGCGCTTCGCAGCCGCCGGATCTGTGCGCAGCCAGGGATCGTCGAGCTGGATCACATCCGCACCGGCCTTCTGGAGGTCATGCGCCTCGGCGTTGAGCGCCGTCGCGAAGTCCATCACCATCTCGTCGAAGTCGCTGTAAAAATCATTCTGCGCCTGTCGCGCCATCGTGAAGGGTCCCGGCAGCGTGATCTTGACGCGCCGGTCGGTGTTACGGCGCAGGAACGCCATGTCGCTGACTTCGACCGGCCCGGTGCGCTTGATGCGTCCGACGACGCGGGGCACGGGTGTATCAACGCCGTGGGTCGTTTTGACCGTGCCGGGATTGTCGATGTCGATGCCGTCGAGCGCGGTGGCAAAGCGGTTGGAATAGCTCTCCCGGCGAATCTCGCCGTCGGTGATGATGTCGATCCCGGCGCGCTCCATGTCCCTGATCGCGAGAAGGGTCGCATCGTCCTGCGCCTGTTCGAGGTACGGCTCGGGAATGCGCCACACCGCCTTCAGCCGGGTGCGCGGCACGATATGGGCCTTGAGCATGGCCCGGTCGGCCAGCCAGTCGGGCTGCGGATAGCTGCCGACCACCGTTGTCGGGATCGATGTGTCAGCCACGGTGCGTTTCCCCGGATAAGTCGATCAAAAAAATCGATTTTCGATTGACGATCATCAGTATCTGCGTTTCATTAACCCTGCAAGGGAGGATGGGACATGTCGTCAAGCGCCGCGATCGCGCTGAGCGCGGATGCACAGGGACCGCGCACCCTGACGTCCGCGGTTTACGAGCGGCTGCGCCGAGACATCCTGTCGGCGCAGCTTTTGCCGGGGCAGAAGCTTCATATCGCCCATCTCAGCAAAGGCTTCGGCGTCAGCCTGGCAGCCACCCGCGAAGCGCTGTCGCGGCTGGTGGCCGACGGACTGGTGCAGGTGGCCGATCAACGCGGCTTTCGGGTCAGCCCGGTTTCGACCGCCGACCTGCAGGATCTCACCCGGACCCGGATCGACATCGAAGGCCTGGCGCTGCGGCGCTCGATCGAACACGGCGGCAAGGATTGGCTGGCGGCCGTGGAGAAGGCCTTCGCCTCCCTGCTCGCCGTGCCCTATCGCGACCCATCCGATCCCAAGATCCATAACGAACCCTGGCTGGTGTGCCACCGCGTCTTTCATCGCACGCTGGTCAGCGCCTGCGGCTCGACCTGGCTGCTGCGCTTCCGCGATACCCTCTATGAGCAGAGCGAGCGTTACCGGCAGTTGTCGATCCCCGTCGATCCGGGTTTGCGTGATGTCGACGCCGAACATCGCCAGATCATCGAGGCGGTGCTGCGGCGAGATGCTGACGCGGCGGTCGCGGCCCTCACCGTCCACTTCTCGCGAACGGAAGACCTGGTGAAGCGCAGGACCGTGTCCATTCAGGAGGTGGTCCAGCAAAGCGCGTGATCGGGCTCATCCGCTTCGCCCCTCCGACTTGCTGATATCTGCAGGAGAACGTGTGTTCGATCTGACGCTCAGTTTCGATAACGGCCCGGAACCCGAGGTCACGCCCGGCGTGCTCGACATCCTTGGCCGGCGCGGCCTCAAGACGACCTTCTTCGTCATCGGCGAAAAGATTGCCGATCCCGCGCGCCGCGCGCTCGCCGAACGTGCGCGGGCCGAAGGCCACTGGATCGGCAACCATACTTACACCCATGCAGTGCCGCTCGGCCGCCAGTCCGACGCCGCCATCGCCGAGAGCGAGATTGCTCGCACCCAGGCCCTGCTCGGCGACCTCGCGCGACCTGAACGCCTGTTCCGGCCGTTCGGCGGCGGCGGCCAACTGAACGAGGGCCTGCTCAGGCCGTCGATCGTCGAGTATCTCGAACGCGAGCGCTACACCTGCGTGCTCTGGAACGCGATCCCCCGCGACTGGAGCGATCCCGACGGCTGGGTCTCCCGCGCGCTCGACCAATGCCGGATGCAAGACTGGACCCTGATGGTGCTGCACGATCTGCCGACCGGCGCCATGCGTCATCTCGAGGGTTTTCTTGATGGCGCGGAGGCTGCCGGCGCGCGCTTTCGCCAGGATTTCCCGCCGGATTGCGTGCCGATCCGGCGGGGTGAACGGATCCAGCCGATCCACGATTACGTTTCTGACCTGAACTGAGCTGTTCGACTGAGCAAGAAAATCAAGGGAGGACACCCATGCGCGACCTGACCACCAGCAGTGTCACCGACGCTGTCTTCGAGCAAATGAGCGAAACGCCGGATCCGCGACTGAAACAGGTTATGGAAAGCCTGGTTCGCCACATGCATGACTTCGCCCGCGACGTGAATCTCACGCCCGAAGAGTGGCTCAAGGCGATCGGCTTCCTGACCAAGGTCGGCCAGACCTGCACGCCCGCGCGTCAGGAATTCATCCTGCTGTCCGATGTGCTGGGATTCAGCGCACTGGTCAACCTGCTGCATGACAAGACCGCCGTGGAGATCGGGACGGAAAGCAGCCTGCTCGGCCCGTTCTACCAGCAGAACGCGCCGTCGTTCGCGCTGGGCGACTCGATCGCCGTCAAGGCCGACGCGCCGGAACTGCTGCTCTACGGCCAGGTCACGGACAAGGCCGGCAGGCCGTTGCCGCATGCGCTGGTGCAGGTGTGGCAAACCGATGCCAAGGGCGAATACGACCTGCAGAAATTCCACGGCGAGCACATGGACATGCGCGGCAACTTCCGCTGCGATGCCGAGGGACGCTTCCACTTCCGCACCGTCAAGCCGCTGGGGTACTACATCCCGATGGACGGCCCGGTCGGCGCCCTGATCCGCGCGCAGCAACGCCACGGCTGCCGTCCCGCGCACGTTCACTTCCTGATCAGCGCCGACGGCCATCGCGAATTGGTCACCGCGATCTATCTCGCCGACGACGAGCACATCGATTCCGATACCGTGTTCGGTGTTTCGAGTTCCCTTGTCGTGTCTCCGCACGACAACGATCCGGATGCGCCGATCAAGGGAATTCCGGCCATCCGCTATGACTTCCGCCTGGGACGGGCCGCCGACAACGAGACCGGCCGCGTCGGCGCCGATCCGTCGCAGATCCTCTCGATGGCGGAGTAGACGCCATGGACAGGCTGCTCTCTCGCCTGGGCCTCGCGGCCCTGCTGACGATGTCGGCTGCCGCCGGTGTCCAGGCCGCGCCTCCGAGCAAGACGGTGAAGATCGGCGTCATCACCGACATGACCGGCAGCCTCTCCGCCCAGAGCGGACGCGGCTCGGTGATCGCCGCGCAAATGGCTGTCGACGATTGCCTGGCCAAGGAATGCGCCGGGATGAAAATCGAGATCCTGTCCGCAGATCACCAGAACAAGCCGGACGTCGCGGTCGGCATCGTGCGCAAATGGATCGATGTCGACGGCGTCGACGCGGTGACCGATATCATCCAGGCCGCGGTACAGCTCGCCATCCAGAACCTGATGAAGGAAAAGAACCGCATCGCCCTGTTCCCCGGCGGAACGGCGCGGCTCGCCAACGAGGACTGCGCTCCGCAAACCAGCGTGCTGTGGATGTGGGACACCTACGGCCAGGCGGTTGGCATCACCCGGCCGCTGGCAACGCCGGACAGCTCCTGGTTCTTCGTCGCTGCCGACTACGCCTTCGGCAACTCGCTGATATCGGATGCAACGGGCCTCGTACAGCGGGGCGGCGGCCGTGTCGTCGGCTCGGTCCGCCATCCCTTCAACGCCACCGGTGACTTCGCCTCATACCTGCTGCAGGCGCAGAACTCCGGCGCCAACGTGGTCGCGATCGGCAGCACCGGAGGCGATCTCATCAACATGCTCAAACAGGCCCGGGAATTCGGACTGGGCAAGGGCAAGCAGAAGATCGCGAGTTTCGTGCTCACYTTGCCCGACGTCGCCGCGCTCGGCCTCGACATCACGCAAGGCGTCACCGTCAACGAGGCCTTCTACTGGAACCTGGACGCGCAGACGCGTGAGTTCGGCAAACGATTCCTCGCCCGCTATGAGAAGGCGATGCCCTCCACCATCCAGGCCGGCGTCTATTCGGTGACGCTGCATTACCTGAAGGCGGTCGCGGCGGCCGGCACCACCGACACCGCGGCGGTGATGAAAAAAATGCACGARCTGCCGATCTCGGAYGCGACCATCCGCAACGGMACSYTGCGGCCSGAYGGRCGGATGGTGCACGATTCCTACYTGTTCCGCGTCAARTCGCCGGCGGAGAGCAAGGAGCCTTTCGACTTCTACGATCTGCAGGCGACGATTCCGGCAAAGGATGCGTTCCGGCCGTTGCAGGAAAGTGTTTGTCCGGCGCTGAAGTAACAACCGTCGGTGAAATGATGCTTTCTTTGTCGTTGCCGGGCTTGTCCTCAGCGACTTCGGCTTCGCCGAAGTCGCGGAAACAACCCCGATCGGTGGGCGCACTGCGTCCCTAAGCGAGATCCACAGCAACTCGACTATGTCGAGTTGCGTTCTTGAAGAACCCAAGACGGATATATCCGACTTGGGGGACAAGCCCGGTGATGACAATGTGGATGGGGTGACTGCATCTGCATCAAAGTGACACGGCAAGCAAGAAGCGTTGATCCCGCGAAGGGATCAGAGCCAACGACTACCCGCGCCGTCGCCTCGACATCAGTTTCAGCCACGGCGCGCAATGGAACGCGCTCATCAGCAGGTACATCAGAGCCATTCCATGCAGTGGTGACGTCCGTGTCGCCGCGCAGAGCGCGTCCAGCGGCCCACTGCCAAGGACAGCCGTGAGCACGGCCATGAGCGCGAAGGTCGGCGCCGCCGCGAGGGACAGCCAGTCCGCCGCTCCGCGGGCAGTCGCCCGGACGGATCCGTCGGCAGGCCCCGCGTCGAGATTGGCACGATGCGCAATCATCATGTTGCGTCCTGGCTTACAACGCGTCGTATTCATCGTGACGGCGCCACCACGGGCCCGTCTCATTGCGTCCCCTGGGCGCCCGGTCGAGCCACTGGTACATGCCCCAGAGGCTGTCGACGCCGCGCGAATAGGTGGAATAGGTGTGATAGACGACGCCATCCTCTCGCACGAAGGCGCTCAGGCCCGGCCTGTCGCGTGAATATGTCGGCGCATCGGTTCCACATGTCGCCGCGAACTGGGCAACGGGCGCTGGAACCGGCGTTGCGTCCATCGCATGGCCGCCACGCTCGAAATTGTATTCGACCTTCCCTTCGCGCTGTTGCTCCTCCGTAAACGCGACGTTGAAGTCGAAGTTGAAGTTATCGCCGTGCGAGGATACCCAGGGAAACGTCCACCCCATGCGCTGCTTGTACGCGGTCAGCTTCGCGAGCGGCGCCCGCGAGACGGCACAGAGCGTGACATCGTGGTTCGCAAGGTGGACGGCAAAGCCGTTGAAGCCATCTGCGATCGCCGAACAGGACGGACACCCCGCCTTGTAGTCGGGGCCGAACATGAAGTGATAGACCAGAAGCTGCGAGCGGCCGCGGAACAGATCGGCCAGCGAGGCGGTTCCGTCCTCGGTTTCGAACCGGTAGGCTTTGTCGATGCGCACCCATGGCAGTTCCTGCCGCCACCGCGCGACATCGTCGCTGCGTCGCGTGAGGTCCTTTTCCGCGGCGAGCAGTTCGCGCCGCGCCGTCAGCCACTCTTCGCGTGTCCCGATCGTGTGCTTGGTCATCGCTCTGTCTCCCTTCAGCATCCTGCCCTGCGCCGTCCGCTTCGCAGCAACGCTGGACGTGTGAGACAGATTAGAGGCCGGACATCGAAAGCCGGGAGTGACAAGTGTGGCGGGATTTCAAATGGCCGGCGATACGGTTGCCGCCGGCATTACGCATCCGGCAGAGTGAAGACGGCGCAGGGATCTGCGATGCCGCGCAGCTCATGGTCGCCCAGCGGCACCAATGGTGTGGCGGTCTCGGCAGCCACCGCACCCGAGATCAGCACCGAGCGGCCGAGCGGGCGGCACAGTCCCTCCAGTCGGCTGACCAGATTGACGGCGGGACCGATGGCCGTGAAGTCCAGCCGGTCGGCCGCGCCGATATTGCCCCAGAGGATTTCGCCGAGGTGCAGCGCCATGCCGAAAGGCAGCGGCGGCAGCCCCTGCGCCTGCCGTGCCGCATCGAGATGGGCCATGCCGGCGCGGGCGGCGGCGACCGCACGCAACGTCGCCTCGCAGGCCTCGGCCGGTGCGCCCGTCACGGGAAAGATCGCCAGCACGCCGTCACCGATGAACTTCAATACTTCGCCGCCGAACGCGTGCACCGCGCCGGCGACACGGTCGAACCAGGCGTCGAGGGCCGTGATCACCGCAACCGGCTCCGCAGCCTCGGACAGCGCGGTGAAGCCGCGCAGATCGGCATAGAGCAACGCCGCGCGGATGGTCTCGCCGGTGCCGCGGCGCAGTGCGCCGCCCTGCACCCGCGCCGCACTGCGCCGGCCGAGATAGGCCTCGAGCAGAGCCGTGAGCGCGGCCCGCGCCGCCAGTGCGGCCAGGGGCGCCATGGCAAAACGCGCGACCTCGCGCAGCCGTCCGGTTTCAGCAGCCTCGAACGGCCGGGCTCCGGCCCAGCCCAGCGCATTGTCCGGTGTCGGCCCGACACTGTCTTCCCGGACCGGACCCAGCCCCGCCAGCCAATCACGTCCGGCGTGGCTGTGCGGCGCGCCGGCGAAGCCGAGCGCCTCGATCACCGCCCCCGTTTCCGCCCGCCACAGCCAGGTGCGGCGGGCAATGATCGGGTGCGGCACCGCGAGCGTCAGCGCGCCGCCGGCCAGAGGCAGGCCATCGGCCAGCAGCCGGCTGCCGAGCGCAGCCAGGAATTGTTCGGGGCCCGGCGCGGTGGCGCTCTCGTCCACCAGCCAAGCGAAGGGCGCAGGCAAGTCCATTGCCTGGACCATAGAGCATTTTCGAGCGGAGTGGAGACCGGTTCCCGCGCGACAAACGCGACGCGTTTGTGCGGAGACACGATCAATCGGGCCCGGTGCGGCCGTACATGGGATCCGGACCCGGATTGCGCCCGGCGGCCACCTCGGTCAGGCGGCCGAGATAATGAGCCCAGCCTTCCGCGTGACCGGCACACTGTTCTGCGCTGGGCAGGCCGGTGTGGGTCAGGCGCAGCAGCGTTCCCGGCGGCTGGTCCATCAGGTCGATCTCGACCAGGCTCGATCCCGGTGGCACCACCTCGCTGCCGTCCCAGCCGAAACTGTAGGCCAGGCGGTGCACCGGCACCACTTCACGGAAGGAACCGCGAGCGAAGCGCGCGCCGGTGACATTGACGAGATAAAGGCCACCAGGCTGCGGCTCGAGCTGCGCTTCCGTTCCCATCCAGCGGAGAATCTTCTCGGGATCGGTCAAAAGCGCGAACACCGCGGCGGGCGGCGCCGCGATCCGCGTCTCGCGACGGACAATGAGGTCCTGTTGCATCGATCTCCTCCACAGTTGCGATGCCCGCCGCGGTCGGGCAATTGGAACCTTGTCACGAAGATAGACCGGCGACGCCGGCTGCGCCATCGTGGCGGACCACGGGGTTTTGAGCACGAATCCGTTCTACCGTGCGACATCGCGGCAAGAGAGTGACAAGTGTGACAGGATTTCCATGGACTCGATGATCACGGCCGCGGCCCACGCGCTCGCAACCGGCGATGTCCTCGGCGCGCTGAAACGGGTCGCCTTGCGCGAGGACGCGCCTGCGCTGGCGCTGCGCGGCATCGCGATGGCGCAGCTCGGCGATCTCGACCGCGCCAAACCGCTGCTGCGGCGCGCGGCGCGTGCCTTCGGCACGAAAGAGGCCGTGGCCCGCGCCCGCTGCGTCGTCGCCGAGGCGGAGATCGCACTGGTCTCGCGCGACCTTGGCTGGCCGGCGAAAGCACTTGACGTTGCGCGGACGACGCTGGAGTCGCATGGCGATCGCGTCAATGCTGCGCACGCGCGAACGCTCCAGGTCCGGCGCCTGCTGTTGATCGGCCACCTTGACGAGGCCGAGCATGCACTCGCCGGGCTCGACGCAGCGACCTTCCCGCCGGCCTGGAAGGCCGCTCATGAACTGGTCGTCGCGGGAATCGCGATGCGCCGCCTGCGGATCGGGATTGCGCGCGCTGCCCTTGGCCGGGCCGAGCGAGCCGCGCGCGCAGCGGACATCCCTGCCCTGACCGCGGAGGTCGAGAGCGCGTCGCTTGTTTTGAAGACCCCGGCGGCGCGTCTGATCACACAAGGTGAGGAGCGGCCTCTCCTGCTCGCGGATGTCGAAACGCTGTTCGCATCGAAGACGCTGGTGGTGGACGCTTGCCGCCATGTGGTGCGCGACGGCCGCGGCATCGTCTCGCTGGCCACGCGCCCGGTGTTGTTTGCGCTGGCTCGCGCGCTTGGCGAAGCGTGGCCGCAAGACGTATCTCGGGACACACTGGTCGCGCGCGCATTCCGCGGCAAGCAGGCCGATGAATCGCACCGTGCGCGGCTGCGGGTCGAAATCGGACGGCTGCGCAAGGCGCTCCGCCCGCTCGCCGATGTCGGCGCGACCAAACAGGGATTCGCACTCGTGCCACGTCGCGCGCGCGACATGGTGGTGCTGGCGCGGCCCGTGGACGAAGAACATGGGGCGGTGCTCGCCTTTCTCACCGATGGAGAATCCTGGTCGAGTTCGGCGCTCGCGCTGGCGCTGGGAGCCAGCCAGCGCACCGTGCAGCGCGCACTCGACGACCTCGCGGCGGACGGCAAGATTCAGTCATATGGTCGCGCGCGGGCGCGGCGCTGGATGGCGCAGCCGCTGCCGGGATTCACGACAACCTTGTTACTCCCGGGCCCGCTGCCCAGCGACTAACTTGCGACACCGACGACGTGCGACGTGGACAGTGGAAGGACATACACATGAAACGATCTCAAGCCGAAATCATCCGCGAGTATGGCCCCTTTCCGGGTGTCGACCGCGTCAACGGCGTGACGTTCGACGGACAGCATGTGTGGTTCGCGACCGGTGACAAGTTGAAGGCCCTCGATCCGGCGACCGGGACCACGGAGCGCACCATCGAGGTCGGCTCGCATGCCGGAACGGCCTTCGACGGCAAGCACCTGTTCCAGATCGCCGAGGACCGCATCCACAAGATCGATCCGGCGACCGGCAAGATCCTCGCAAGCATCCCGGCGCCCGGCAACGGCGGTGACTCCGGCCTCGCATGGGCCGAAGGTTCGCTCTGGGTCGGGCAGCACCGCGGCCGCAAGATCTGTCAGATCGATCCCGACACCGGAGCGATCCTTCGCACCATCGAGTCCAACCGCGTCGTCACCGGGGTCACCTGGGTCGATGGCGAACTTTGGCACGGCACCTGGGAAGGTGATGACAGCGACCTGCGTCGGATCGATCCGCAGACCGGCGACGTGCTGGAGCGGCTCGACATGCCTGCCGGGACAGGTGTGTCGGGGCTGGAGTCCGATGGTGGCGATCGCTTCTTCTGCGGCGGTGGCGGCAGCGGCAAGCTGCGCGCGGTGCGGCGGCCCAAGCGAGGCTAGCTAGCTCGGCAACCATGCAGGCCTGGCGATTGAGGGATTGCGGCCACGTGCCGTAATCTCACTCGCCTAGGTCCAGAAACGAACGAATGATCTCGCGCTTGTCTTGCGACAAGCCGGCAAGGAGATTTTCATCCAGATAGCCCTGCCGAATGAGGCGAGCAAAGACAAAGGCAGCTGCGAATAGCGATAGTCGAACATCTCATCGATCTCCCGCCGCTGCCCTCGCAAATAGTCTTCTATCTGCCACATCTCGGACGGCAACGTCACGGCGCTGGCTTTCCCCTTAAACTCGGCCATGACACTTGCGAGCGCCGCCTCCAGCGCCGCGTCGTAGGCACGGCGCGCGACCTTCTTTTCAGATGGAGACCAATTGAGATCACGAAAATGCATGAGATACGTCACCGCGTTTACGCGAGCTTGCGCCCATCCACCACAGCAGAGAACAACTCCACTTTATTATTCCCTTACGGAGCTCAGTCCAAGAGCTTCATGAAATTGCGCTTGCGACCATGGCGTACCCTGAGATCTGCCACAAAGGCGGCCTGCTCGGCCGGAGTTCGGAGCTTCTTCATCCGGGCGATCTGCTTGACTGCTTCTGCATAAGCTCCGAAGCCGGCAAGATGCTCGACCTGCGCGGTATAGAAAGCAAGCGCCTCGCGCGGGTAATCGCTTTCGGTGGCGACAACAAGCGCCTCCTTGGTGTGGGCTGAAACGCCGAATTTGTGCACGACAGACCACGCTGCATCGAACCGCTTTTCGTGCATGAAGAGTTCAACCAGCAGATCCGGGCGTTCGTGCCCGTTCCCGCCTTTGCTGTTGGCAAGCCGTGATTCCAGATATGCCGCCGCACGCGCCGCCACGGCTTCGCCCCCAATGCGGCGAAGCTGCTGATAGATCCCGAGGCTCGGCGCTTTCTCGAACGCGCGCCACAAATGCGCCTCGGCATCCGCTTTCCGCCGCATCTTGGTCAGCAACTTCACGGTAAAGAACAACAGCTGTTCGTCCGGTCGGCGGTCCTCGAACAACCAGAGCCCCTCCTCCGCGCGCTTGAGGGCCTCCGCCTCGCGACCTTCCGAGAGACAGAATTCGGCGAGTTGCAGATAGCCCCACGGTGAAGACAGGTTGCTGGCGCGAAGAGCGATTCGCGCTTCGACGTTGCCGTCCCGCTCGGCAAAGAAATCAAGGATACCTTTCAACGCCAGATCGGAGAATTCGGCGGCCGAGCGAGTTCGGTCCGGGCTCGCGTGCCGAGTATCCCACGCCGCCGTTGCAAGCCGCCGGTATTCCGCCAGACCGCTCTCGCCAAGCACGTCGGCGTAGTCGGCCAATGCCCCCGCGAATATATCGAAATCGCCTTGCGTCTCGCGCTTGAACAGGTCGCGAGCGAGGGTAACGGGGTCCGGCTTGGCCGCGCGTGCCGCGATCAGGTGAATATCGCACGCGCTCTGAAGCAGCCCGCCGAGAACACCCTCCGAATCGTCGATCGACTCGAAGGCGCCTCCGATGCGATCCAGCGCGTGTTCGACAAGCCTGAGCGCGATTGGTGCACGCGGTCCCGATGCAAGATCGGCGATCGCATCGAGTGCGTTATCCACCCCCGTTCGCCAGCGTTGAGCCTGCCTGTAGTCTACGAAGGTTCCCGTATGCGTCGCCGCATCAATTGTCTTCCGCAGACGCGCTTCCAGCGTCTTGTCGTCGGCGTGCGCAACGGCAGAGGCCATGTCCAGCTTGCGGAACAGAGCGGGGTCGTCCTCCGCCAGGTCGAGGAGCATGCCCACCAGCTCGTCCACGCCCTTGCTTTGAAGGTATTGCCGTATTCGCAATTCCGCGCCGGCCTCCTCCGCCTCAGCACCGGCTCCGCCGGCGTTCGCGGCAAGCGCAGTCGCAACCATATGCTTGCAAAAACCATGGTCCACGAAAGCGGGGCACGAACATTCGCCGCCGATGTCCGTCCCTTGTCCGGTAACGACCGTGCGATAGTCTTCCGTGCCAGCAACCTGCGCGACGACGCGTTTTGCATTGAGGGAGGTGATTTCCACGCTTCCGTCGCGCCAGTAGTCTTCACCGCGCGCAAACGTCTTTCCGCCGGCAAGCTCTCGCAGCGTATCAAGATCAAAGCGAACGCGAGATTTATCCTTCATGACCGTGACCGCGAGTAATCCCCATTGACGTGGCACCTATCATACGCTTGACGGAACGTCTTCAAGCTCCGCGTATGCGGTGCCATGCCCTCAGCATCCACGCCGGCGGATCGACGCCGATTGCCGAAGGCAAGCGCTTGTCGGAACCAGCCCGCTTGGGCCGCGTGAGGAAATTTGCCGCCAGCCCGATCGGTCGTCGAGCTTAATGGACTGATTTTCCCCAGTTTAAAATGTCGGCGAGCCAGCCCTCACCCCGTCGTCGCGACCAACAGTTCCTCTGCATTGCTCGGCGGCCGAAGGCCATCGGCTCTGCCGGCGAAATAGCGCTCGGCGAGTGTCGCCGCCGGCACGTGCCGGGCGTCGCTGAAACCGGCCTTGCGGGCGAGCGCCAACATTTCGGTCGGCGTGAAGAAACTGAGGAACGGCGTGCCGCTGGCACCCGCGGCCTTCACGGCCAGTTCGAGCCCGGGACGCACCTCGGCATCCGCGAACTGCAGCGGCACCAGGAATGTCATGGCCAGCGTCGAGCCCGGCGCCAGCGCCGCGACCTGGCGCAGCATCGCCATGATCGCCTCGCTCGTGAGATACATGCTGACACCGGTGGACGCCACCACGGCCGGCTTGCCGGCGTCGAAGCCGGCGTCTGCCAGCCGTTGCCACCACGCGTCGCCCGCTTCGAAATCGACAGGCACCAGTCGCAGCCAGTCCGGAACGCCAAAGCCGACTTCAATCAACCGCCGCCGCTTCCAGGCCTGGGGACCCGGCGGATCGACTTCGAATACCGTCAGGCGGGAGGCAATCTCCGGCTTGCGCTGGGCGAAGGTATCGAGACCGGCGCCAAGGATGACGTATTGATCGACGCTGCGGCCAGCCTCGTCCGCAACCAGATCCTCAATGAAGCGCGCCCGCGCCACGATGGACGCGCGGAACGGACGCGTGAAGTTCGGGTCCATGTCCGGGCGTTGCTGCCAGTCGTCACCCGGAGCCACCAGCCTAAGGCCGAGATCATCGTCGAGCACATGTGGAGGTGCGTCGATCCGAACGTGCAGCGCTCGCCACAAGGCGACCCGCGCCGCCGTGCTGTCCACAGCCTCGGCGTGGTGACGATCGGATGCCGCGGTCATTTGTTCGCCTTCAGCGGCGCCTGGAGCCGCCAGATGCGGCCGTCGGGATCACGCACCGTCATCTCCTGGGTGCCCCAATGCGTGCGTTGAAACGGCGTGATCACATCAAGCCCGGGATCGAGCTGAACTGCCGCCGCATCAGGCACTTTCAAAACGACGTGGGCCTCGGGCGCCTGCTTTTCGGGAATCTCCGCGATGAAAATGTAGGGACCCGCGCCGTTGCGAAGCTGGCCGGAGTTGTGGTCGGTCTCGAACTCCAGCGCGAAGCCCAGCGATTGAAAGAATTTCGCCGCCTTGCCCCAGTTGTGGGTAGTCAGGAATATGGCCTCGATGCCTTCCGTTGTCATCTCACGACTCCCTGTCAGGTGTTCTTGTTGTCCGGTGTCCTTGCAGATGGTCCGCGCCGCTTCCCCTTGAGGTAAGCGCGCAGCGCATCGGCCACCAGCGCCGAGAGCGACAGCTCCGCCTCGATGGCATGGTGCTTGACCTGCCTGATCAGGTCGACCGGCAGATACACGTTGAACTGTTTGACGTCGTCCTCAGCCATAGCTTGCTAATTTGCTAGCATTCTAGCCATGTGTCAATCACCGCCAGGCCCGGGCCGCGGCGGACGGTTGGCGCGTGTCTGCAAATCGGACGGAGATCCCGATCGCCGCGGCGATCACTCGTTCACCGGACTGCCCGTGCGAGATGATCCAGTAGGCCTATGCGCTCCGGCCTTCGCTGCATTGTGCGGCAAACCCCTGCAAGCGTTTGGCGTAGCCGAGGACGGCTCTCCTGTCCTCGCGTGATTTCAAACCGGAGAACACCTGAACCAGTTCGAGGCACTGCGCCGTGAGCTCCCGATCGCCGGGATTCACGCCGGCGACATCGAGCAGCGCTGGCGTTCCCGACGGATCATCATTGCTCATCATGGAAATACCTCATGCGTTTCGGACGAAGCCGTTCGATCAACATCGACGTCGCCATCATGTCTTCATTTGTACAAGTCCCGCACGAACAGGTTTGGCCACCAGTCTACTCTGGTTTGGCATATCGAACCCTGATTGGCATACAGAATACCGTTCGACTGCATTCGCGATTCGCGTGCGTGCAGCGCCGCTGTTGCTATAGTCGCTGCCCGTTCATGGAGGCACCGAGCGATGTCAGGCGCAAAAACACCATCAGCCATCGTGTTTGAAGCCAGCACTACGGACATCGCGGAGCGAGAGCGTGCTGACTACTGGATCGCCGCATGCCGCTCCGTGTGGGGCGACATTCACCTGCGCAGCAGCGGTGCCGGCGATATCTACGGTGCCCTGCGCTCCGTTCGGATCGGATCGTCGCAAGTTACCTGGACCTCGCTCGGCAGCATGGATTTGAGCCGGCCGCGTGCGCAAACGGCGCCGTTCTATTCGGTTGCATTTTCAATCAGAGGACAATCGACGATTGTGAACGACAGCCGCGATGTCACACTTAAACCGAACGCGGTCTTCCTGATCGACAGCTCACGCCCGACAGCCTTCCACGTCAACCGCCCCCGTTCCAGCGCGGACGGGATTAGTGGCGTGCATGACAAGTTCAGCATTCAACTGCCAGCGCACATGATTCGCGACCGGCTCGGAGCCGACCGCGGCTTTCCGCCGGTGCGACTGAATCGCACGTCGGCCGGCGCGTCGGTCGTATGGCAGTTCGCCAGGGCCTTGTATGACAGCGGGCCTGCACTCGACGAGTCTTCGGCGAGTTTTCTCGAGCGCCAGCTCTGCGACCTCATCGCGTTCTGCTTCTCCCCGACCGCGGGCGCATTTTCGGAAGACAGCACCCTGCTGATCGCGCATCGCCGGCGCGCGACGCAATGGATCGAACGACACTACGCCGACGAGCGGATCTCGCCGCAGGCGATCGCGGCCGCCTGCGGCATCTCGGTCAGCTACCTACACAAATTCTATCGCGGCACCGGCCGCAGCGTCATGGAGCATGTCCGCGATGTACGGCTAGACGCGGCGCACGCCCATCTCAAGCAAAGCCGCCCCACCACCACAATCTCCGAAATCGCCTACTCGGTCGGCTACCGATCGCTGTCCGATTTTTCACGTGCCTACAAGCAGCGCTTCGGCTATTCGCCGTCCTGGACGCGGCCATGATTGACGACATCAGCATGACACGGTGAGTGCCGCCTTAGCCGTCGCGTTTGCGAAAAGCCGCCTCTCCGGCGTCCGACACCGCAACCCATCTCGGATCGGGCGCGGCGTCCGGAACATAGCTCTCGTTCCAGTTCCACCATTTGTACGGCCGGCTCTGGGGATAGCCCTGCGGTGAATCCTCCCACTCCTCCTGGCGCCCCAGCGCCGTCATGTCGAGGTAGCTCCAGACGGTGCCCATCGCCTCGTCGCCGCGGCTGCTGATCCAGTAGGTGCGGAGGATGCGCTCGCCGTCGCGGATGAACGCGTTGTGGCCGTGCCATTCGTCCACGCCGAAATCCGCATCGAAGCTGTCGGTGATGGTGACCCAGGGGATGTGGTCCCAGCCCATCCGTGCCTTCAGCCGCGCGATGTCGGCCTGCGGGGCACGCGAGGCATACACCAGGGTGGTGTCGCGCGCATTGAGGTGGGCCAGATTGGACACCTGGTCCGCCCCCAGCGAACAGCCGATGCAGGCATGCTCCGGCCAGCCGTGCACGCCGGGCTCGAAGAAGGCGCGGTAGACGATCAATTGACGGCGGCCTGCGAACAGATCGAGCAGGCTCATCTTGCCGCCGGGTCCGTCGAACACATAGGCCTTGTCCACGGCCATCCACGGCATGCGCCGCCGCTCGGCCGCCAGCGCGTCGCGGGCGCGGAGCTGCGCCTTCTCCTTGACGAGAAGCTGCGCGCGCGCGGCCTCCCATTCCTGCGGCGGCACCACCGGCGGCGTTGTCATGCCCTTCAATCCTTCAGTCCGGCCCGTCTCAGATGCTGGCGTCGTGGTCATCATCATCTCCCAATGAGAGCGATCTCTGATATTAACGGCTGGAACGCCGTAACGTTCAGGGGCGATCGCTGCTGCTCATGCGACTATTCTGCCGCGAGGTCGTCGAACGGTGGGAGTGACAAGTGTGGCGGGATTCGTGATCAGCCGAAACCCGCCGGGCCCTGAGCGTTCCCCTATGTCTGCGGCACCGGCGCGCTCATCGTGCTGCCTTGGGAACGCGCCAGCAGATAGAACGCGGCGACATGGGTGATCATCAGCAGGGGCACATAGATGATCGGGATCGCGTAGGTGGCACCCAATTCCCCTGCCAGCGCCGGAAGGCCGAGCTGATTGCCGTGATAGTAGTCGATGAGGATGTCGACGGCGCCGACGACATTGAAAGCGACGACCAGTGGCCAGAACAGCGTACGCCTCCTGACCATGAGCAGCGCCAGCATGGCCAGCAATCCGGTCGCGAAGTCACCGTAGGCAGCGAACGTGGCGAAATCCGCAGGCAGATTGGTGCCGACGACGCCGGGGACGATGAAGACAAGCCCGAAGAAGCGGAAGCTGTGCAGCGTGGCGATGGCGCGCTGCGCATCGGTTCCGTCCATTGTCTTGAGTCTCGGCCACAGGTACGCGCTGAAGGCAAGCAGCCATGGGACGTAACCGAGGACGAGATGGATCTGGAAGACGATTGCCGGTGACATGTGAAACTCTCCCATGTGTTGATTACTCCCCGGGAGTCGCTCTGATTGCGAGCGCTCAGGGATTGGCGATGAGCAAGCGGAGCGGCAAAAGCGGACCGACTGCGATGTAGTCGTGGTCCATGAGATTTTGCTTGGCCAGCGGCAGACCCTCCATGATCGCCTGCGCCTCGGCGACATCCTTCGAATCCAGCAAGAAGATGACTCCACGCCCATCGCCGCGCGAATACCATTCACGAATTTTCCCATTGAGATAGAGCTGCACCGTCTGCCGAATTTCAGCCGGCATGACGGCCATGACTTGGTCCCGTGTGACGTTGGCCTTCACGGTCAAGATGACCATCACCCCCGTGGTTGTGGGCGACGTGGTTTGTGCCTGGGCAACGGATGGATGAGCCATGGAAATCGTGCCTATCAGAGTTAGGGTGAATACCAGGACGACGCTGCGGATTGCTTTCATCGGTTTCGTTTCTCGGATCACGGCGGCCGCCTTTGTTCGTTGAGACAGTCATGATGTCGCGAATGTTCGGCCGCGACATCGCTATGACTTCCGATGCCATGACTTCCGATTTGCAAGCCGGATATACGGCCGCTTCCCGTGGGCGACTATCCGCGATAATGTCGATGGGCCATGAAGCAGAACTTCACAGTCCGGCAGGGCGCGCTCGACGGCGTCGAGGCCTTTCTGAGCGTGGCCGCGCACCGCAGTTTTCGCCGCGCGGCCGCGGAGCTCGGGGTCACGCCCTCGGCGATCAGCCAGGCGGTGCGTGCGCTCGAGGCGCGTGTCGGCGCGGCGCTCTTCATCCGCACGACACGCAGCGTCGGCCTGACCGAAGCCGGAGACCGCTTCCTGTCGCGCGCAAAACCCGCTTTCGAGGAACTCGTTGCGGCCAGCGCGGCCGCTCGTGACTTAGGTTTGCGTCCCACCGGACTGCTGCGCCTCTCCGTTCCCCGCGGTGTCGTCCCGCGGATCCTGGAGCCGGTGATCGCCTCGTTCTGCCAGGCTTATCCCGAAATCGAACTGGAAATCGCTGCAAGCGACGACCTGGTCGATCTCGCGGCCGGCGGGTTCGATGCCGGCATCCGGCTCGGCCAGTTCGTCGCGCCTGACATGGTCGCGGTGCGGCTCACGCCGCCGTTTCCCTTCGTAGTGGTCGGCAGCCCCGGCTATCTCGCGCGCAAGGGCCGCCCGGAGCGCATCGATGACTTGCGCCATCACGCCTGCCTGCGCATGCGCCGCTCGAACGGCGCCATCGCGCCCTGGCCTTTTATCAGCGGCAACAAGACGATCGAGGCCATCGTCTCCGGGCCGCTGATCGCGCACGACTACCCGACGCTGATCGGCGCGGCGATCCGCGATGTGGGACTTGCGCAGGTGCCCGGCCCACTTGCTCAGGCGCCGGTTGCCAGCGGCCAGCTCCAGGCGTTGCTGACGCCCTTCGCCGTCACGACCCCGGGGGTTTTTCTCTACCATTCCGGCAAGCGCCAGGTCCTGCCCAAGCTGCGCGCGTTCATCGCGCATGTCAAAAACCAGAGCGCCGAGGTTGCACGCGACAGGACGGCTGCGCGGAGGGTCCGCAAGGGCCATCGCGCGCAAGGTTCGTGATGTGAAGAAAGCCGGGACGCGTGGGATGGACGTAGCGTCGAGCCGGCCCGGCTTTCCCGGAACAATCACGCCCCTCCACCTCCCGTCAAAAATTTTGGGCCCGCATGTCACACAGGCGGTTTTCCGATCGTCATGATCTCGGACCCAACAGAAGGAAACCGACCATGACTGCAAGACTTGATCCCCTCGCCGCGGCACCCGCCCTCATGAAGACCTGGTTCGAGGCCTCGCTCGCGATCGACTCCAGCCTCGACCGCACCCTCGCCGAGCTGGTGAAGGTTCGCGCCTCCCAGATCAATGGCTGCGCCAACTGCATTAACCTTCACACCACCCATGCGCGCGACAACGGCGAAACCGAGCAGCGTCTCTACTTGCTGGCGGCCTGGCGCGAGGCCCCCTGCTACAGCGAGCGTGAACGCGCCGCGCTCGGCTGGACTGAGGCGCTAACGCGACAAAGCGAAGGAGCTTCGAACGACAGCGCCTACGACGCCCTGAAGGCCCACTTCTCGGACGAGGACCAGGTCAAGCTCACCTTGCTGATCAACATCATCAACGGCTGGAACCGGATCGCAGTGGGCTTCCGTGGCTGGGCCGATCCGGCCGCCATCAAGGCGGCCCACGCCGCGAACAAGGCAGTCGCCGCGTGACAGCGAACGCAACGCCACAAGATGCAGTGGCTGCTTTCGAGCCGCTGCGCCCAAAACTTGCGCGCGTCGCCTACCGCATGCTCGGCTCGCTGACCGAGGCGGAGGACATGGTGCAGGAGGCCTTCATCCGCTGGATGAAGGCCGATCGCGGCGAGGTGCGTGAGCCCGAGGCGTTCCTGCGCCGCACCGTCATGCATCTGTGTCTCGATCATCTCAAATCGACGCGACGCCAGCGCGAGACCTATGTGGGTCCCTGGCTCCCCGATCCCGTCGTGGACGAGGACGGAGAGGATGACGTGACCTTGCCGCTGATGCTGGCTTTGGAACGCCTGTCTCCGCTGGAGCGGGCTGCCTTCCTGCTCCACGATGTGTTCGGGCTGGGATACGACGAAGTCGCAGCGACCATCCGGCGCGACGCAACAGCCTGCCGCCAGCTCGCCACCCGTGCGCGCGCCCATGTCCGCGACGCGCGGCCGCGCTTCCAGGTGGAAAAACAACGCGGCCTCGCGCTCGCCGAGGCATTTTTCGCAGCCTCACGTCACGGCGACATGAAAGCGTTGGCGGCGATGCTGGCTGACGATGTCAGCGTTCATGCCGACGGCGGCGGCAAACGTCCGGCCGCCACGACGCCGATTGTCGGGCTCAAAGCCGTGATGAAACTGCACGCCCAACTGGCGATCCTGTTCGAGACAAATGCCTCGGAGCTTGTTCGTGCCGGCTTCGTCAACGGATTGCCCGGCTTCATCACGCGCGAGGCTGACGGTGAGTTTTCAACCACCGCTCTCGACATCGAGAACGGAAAGATCGCTGCCATTTATGTGGTGAGGAATCCCGACAAGCTCAGGCATCTGCACTAGGGCGTGGATTTGGGCCGCGCGGTTGAAACAATGGGCAACGGCGCCCCGCTCCGCCGTTGCCAGCCTGTCACAGCAATAGATCAGATCCGTGCCATTCGCCCGGTTTAATCTGGCATGACCCGCGCACTCAGTTGTGGTGATCCGATGCGCGGGCCTTGAAAGAAAGCCGGATTGCCGGGTCAAACCCAGGACTAAGCCCGGCAATCACACAGAAGATGCGACAAGCCACCCCGCCATCCGCGCGGGCTATCACCGCCCGCTAGAATGAGCCTCCGGCGTCATTTGTGAATCACCGGCCGCGTCGGCGTTGCAGCGGGCTCGTCCGGCGCCCAGAGCCGATAGCTCAGCGTGGCAAACACCGTGAAGCCCTTTGGAACGGCGGACATGTCCACGGCGCCTCCGGATGTTGCTCCCGACGCTTTCGCCGACACCTCGTCCGTCGCCCACACCGAGAGGCTCGCCACTCCAAAATTGTACCCAACAAGACCGCCGACCGCCCAGATATCGTACGTGTTGGCGTTCAGGATGGCGTTGCCATAGAACGCACTCGATTTGTCCTTGGAAACCTGTCCCTGATAGTAGGCGACGGGCCCAAAAGTCCATTTGCCAATGGTTTTGGTCGCGGTGAAATCCGCATGCAGGATGTTTCCGGTGGTGTAGCCTGTAACGCTGCTCGCCGTATTGAATTCCTGGTAGACTGCGGCAGACAGATTCCAGCCATCAGCGAGATAAGATACGATGATTTCCGGCTGGAAGGTCCAGTATGGCGAGCCGACGTTTCCAGTGCCGGCAATGCCGGTCTTGGTGCCATCGGGCATGTAGATGCCGAGACCGGTCTTTACACCAAAACCGCTATTGCCGATGTTGTTCCAGCTCAGTTCGACCGGCACCACATAGGTGTTGAACATGCCGCTTTGCTGGCTGTTGACCGGACTGCCGAGACTCTGCGAGACAAACGGCTGCACCAGCACAGCATCATAGGTCGCACCGAGAAAACTCCAGCCAGGGACGAACAGAAAGCCCTGCGCGTCGACAAAAGCCTGCACGCCAACCTTGTTACCCACGGTTTTTGTCGCCGGTCCGGCAAGATTGCCCTGGAGTGTGAACACCTGATTGAACATATAGATGCCCGGCGGCGGGACGCCGGCGCTCGCACCGATGAAAGCGCCTGCCTTGGTCTGCGCTGGTGCCGCCTCGTACGCATAGGTCGGCGTTGCCGCCAGCACCGCGATCCCGGCCGTGAATATAAGACCTCTCCTGAGTTTCATCCGCATTTCCCCCATTTGATTTTGTGACGACGTCAGCCCGCGCTCAAACTGATGAATCAGTTTGTCGCCCTTACAGCTCCAACCGGCCCGCATGGTGCCGCTTGCTAGTCTTGTCGGCTTCTTGATCTCAGGAGCGATTCTTGAGAGCCCCGAGCGTGCACAGGATGAGCCGGACTCAAGGGAGGCGCTTGCGCAAAGTCGCTACATCTCGCGCTAGACGGCGAGGAGACCGCGCTGGTGCTGACCGGTCTTAACGGGACGAGACATCTGCTGTTGGAGATGCAGACTTGAGACGCATCTTCGCGTCGTTGCCGCGCAGGAGCGCGAGCTTCCCGCAGGACGATCTGCTTTTGCTTCGAGGAAACGACGTCTCGCCTGAGTGGACGAGCGTCGACGCAAAGCTTCAGCTGGCCCGGGACAAGACGTAGTTCTCACCGAAGCATACCGTCATCCCGCGGGATCCATCCCGGATGGATTTGGGCTTCAGCCCGAACAAGGCCCTGATCGAGCGACTGAAGTGGCTGGAATCCGGGTATCCAAGATCGAGCGCGACATTCGTCAAGCTGTCGTCGGCGTTGGCATGATCCAAAAAGCGCCTCGCACGTTTCCATGTCCGCAGCGTGCGAAACGGAATTTTCGTCTCATCCTTGAACAGGTGCAGAAACCGGGATGTCGACAGGCGAACGTCGGCGGCGCAGGCGGCCGCGGAAAATTTGTCCTCTGGAAGGTCGTCGAGCAATCGGTCGAGAATGGTTTCGATACGGTGGTCGGCGTGCCTTCGTGGAAGAACCCTGCCAAGAACATAATCGTCAAATTCTCTGGTCGAGAATCCATCCACGGCGGTGTCGCTCATGATTTTTCGCCGGACGGTTTCAATGTGGTCCGCCAGCCGCCCGCCTTGGTCACTCTCGTTGATCTGCCTGAACAGCTCTTCCGTGTAGGCCCAATCGACGGTTTCCGACTCGAAGCAAGCGGTCGCAATCGAATCGGCGGACGACCACAACTGGTGGGGCGTGAAAGGTTTCAGCGCGAAAATCCGTCGCGATTGCCAGCTCCCGCCTCCGACCTTGATGTCGAAGCTGCCGCTGGTCGCCACGTGTACCGTGAACGACCCGAGCCGGCGCGTTTTTCGGGAGTTGCCAAGCAGACCGGTATAGAAAAGCCGTTCGCGGCCAATCAGCATTTTTCTCGATTGGGTATCCGACGCCACCATCTCAATATCCTCCCGCCTGTTGCGGCCGCGACGTCTTTGACTGGTCGCGTACCAGCGCAGTGATCTTGCCGACATGATCGCGCGCCGCTTTCTCCGCCGCAGCGCCATTCCCCTCGAGGATGGCCGTCACGATCCGCCGGTAGTCGTCGAAACGCTCGCGCGTGGTCAGCGGGTAGTTTCGCCTGACGAGATGAACGTGAACGGTCGGAAAGATCCTCTGAAGTTCGCGATTGCGGGAGAGATCGGTCATGACACGGTAGAAACGATCGCGCGCGCGAACGAATTCGTAGCCTTCGCCGGCGCCTTCAAAATTCAGCAACGCGGCCCACGCCGCCTCGAGTTTCACGCGATGTCCAGGCCGCTCGATACGTTCCGCAGCGAGACGCGCGGCCAGCCCCACGCACATCTGCATGACCAGTGCGGCATCAAGCGCCTCGTCCGGACTCATCCGGCGGATGACCGCGCCCTTGAAGGGAACCACGTCGACAATGCCCTCGGCCTCCATGCGGCGGATGCTCTCGCGGGCGGTGCTGCGGCTGACGCCGAACCAGTCCATGAGCTCCGGCTCGGACAGGCGCTGACCGGCGACATAGGCGCCCTCGTACAGACCGCGCATGATCTCGCTGACAACGCGCGCGGACGAGCTTTTGGCGGCGGGACGGGTCATGCCAGCGCCAGAAGCTTCGACGCGCCTCGCCCGCACAGCAGCGATGCTCCGTTCAAACGGAAAGACACGGCCTCCCCCACACAGATTTCCCCACTCGGCCATGCTGCCTTTGTACAACGATTTAGTCAAATGAAATCGTCTGACGATTTATCTGGCGCCAAGCGACTGTGGCCCATGCTGTTTTTGGCTATCGGGCCAATCCGTCCGTCATCGAGACGTCAGATCGGCCGCCGTCTTGATTGGACTGTGAATTGAAATCTGCGGCGACCGGAAAACCGAAGTCGACCACCAGGCGCGAACGCGGACACCCCACCGGGTTAGCCTTATCGACGCGTCACACCGAGGTCCGTCCTTGGGCTGAACGCAGCATGTCGAGGCCCAGCTCGGCGAAGAAGGATACGGAATTGCCGAACGCCAGCGACTGCTCGGAGACCGCCGTCCCCAGCAGGGCGCGTCGCCTCAGCCCCGCAGACATCGCGGCATGACGAAACAAAGCGAAGGCCTTGTAGAAGCTTAGATCGGCAGGCGCCTGCCCCGAGATCGAGAAATATCGTTCGGCTTGCTGAGCTTCCTCGGGAATGCCCAGGGCGTTCCGGTCGCAGCCGGCAAGTCCGGGCATGAGAAATTCCGGAGGGAACGCCTGCACGGCAAGAAACTGGCCGAGATCCGCCAGCGGATGACCCAGCGTGGCGAGCTCCCAATCCAGCACGGCGACCGGCCGATCCTGCGACCGTGAAAACATCAGATTGTCGAGACGGAAGTCGCCATGCAGCAAAACCGGTGCGCGATCGTCCACCGGCATGGACCGCCTTAGCGCGGCGGCAAGCGCATCGAAGGCAGCATCGCCTTCAGGCAAAGCGACGGATGCCTGCTTCACCCACCGGTGCAACTGTCGTTCGAAGTAATTCCCGGGACGTCCGAAATCCGACAATCCCAGGCGCGCGACATCGAGCCGATGAATGGCTGCCAGGATGCCAATGGCAGCGTCGAACACCCCGCGCCGACGCTCCCGTTCGACATCGCCCAGCCGCACGTCGCGATGAATTCGGCCATCGACGAAATCCATCAGATAGAACTGAACGCCGATGACGGACATCTCGTTGCAGAGCACGTGCGCCGGCGCAACCGGCACCTCGCTTTTGGCCAGAGCGCTGAGCACACGATACTCCCTGTCGAGGGCGTGGGCGGATTGCAGCAGTTCCCCGGCCGGCTGGGTGCGCAGGACATAGGCGCCGCTGTCCGCCTCCACGCGCCAGATCGGATTTGAGTTTCCGCCAACGATTCGCGTTGCCGAGCGCAGGCCGTGGAAAGAAACCACATGGAGCTCCAGCCACTCGCCGAGGCGTTGCAGATCGAGGACGGGAGCGCTCGATACGGAGGTGCTGGTCATCGTCCTCAAGCCGGCTTTAGAGCGTTTTCCAGCGAAGTGGATACCGGTTCGCGTGAAGAAAACGCGTCAAAACAAGAATCTAGAGCTTCCGTTCCGATTCAATCGGAACGGAAAAAGCTCTAGTGGGCTGGATACTGCTTCAGCAGGGCCTTGCCGAGCGCATTCATATGAACCTGGTCCGGCCCGTCCCCCATCCGCATGTATCGCGCGTAAGCGTACGCTTCCGGAAGGAACGTATCTGCCGTGACACCTGCGCCGCCATGCACCTGGATTGCGCGATCGATCACCCGGCAAGCCATCTCCGGCACGACGATCTTGGCGGCTGCAATCAGATCACGCGCATCCTTGTTGCCGCACTCATCCATTTTTTCCGCCGCACGCAATGTCAGCAGGCGGGCCTGCTCGATATCGCAAAACGACCTTGCAATGTCCTCGCGGACAGAGCCGTGCTCGCCGAGATAGTGACCGAATGCAAATCGCGAGTTGGCGCGCTGGCACATCAGCTCGAGCGCGCGCTGAGCGCAACCGATCAGGCGCATGCAATGGTGAATACGCCCGGGACCGAGTCGTCCCTGCGCCACCTCGAAGCCGCGCCCTTCTCCGAGGATCATATTCTCCGCCGGCACGCGCACGTTGTCGTAGATGATCTCGGGGTGCCCCACCGGCGCATGATCATAGCCGAACACAGTCAGGTCGCGCACGATGCGCACGCCCGGGGTATCCCGCGGAACCAGGATCATTGACTGCTGAAGATGCCTGGGAGCCTCGGGGTCCGTCTTGCCCATCACGATCAGGAGCTTGCAATCCTCATTCATGGCCCCGGAGGTAAACCATTTGCGGCCATTAATGACGTAGGCGTCGCCGTTGCGGCGTATCTCGCAACGGATGTTGGTCGCGTCGCTCGACGCGACTGCTGGCTCGGTCATCGAAAAGCTCGACCGGATTTCGCCGTTCAGCAGGGGCTCCAGCCACCGCTTCTTCTGTTCGGGTGAACCATACTGGGCCAGCACCTCCATGTTACCGGTGTCCGGCGCGGAGCAATTGAAGACCTCGGATGACCACCCGATCCGCCCCATGATCTCTGCCATGGGCGCATACTGCGCGTTGGTCAGGCCCGCGCCATGCTCGCCCGGCAGGAACAGGTTCCAGAGTCCGGCAGCCCTGGCCTTCCGCTTCAGGTCCTGCACGATCGGTGGCGTCCTGTTGACCGCAGAGGCCCGCGCCTGTTCATCGTAGAGGTGCTCGACCGGAACAATCTCTCTCTCGAAGAACTCCCTGAGCCGCTCAATGAGAGCGGAGTCGGAGCGTGTCGTGGCAAAGCCCATCATCAATTTCCTTCGCGATTGCGAGTGACCCGCGCCTTCGACGATCGGAGACGCCCAGCCTGTTTCAAGCTCTTTGATCGCGTTCACTTACATGGCGCCGCAACAGTTCACTTGTGTCAACAGGCTGAGCAACATCTTGCATATCGGCCGGCTAATGGACTGCCGCGTACATGATCTTTTCTGTTGTCGCGTCGGCTGGTGAGAATTCCTCGACGACCCTGCCCTGGCGGCTCACCAGGATGCGGTCCGAAATCGCCAGGACTTCCGGCAGATACGACGATATCACGATCACGGCCAGGCCACTGTCGGCGAGGCGGCCGATCAACTGATGGATCTCGACAATCGCACCGACATCGACGCCCTTTGTCGGTTCGTCCAGGATCACCACGCGCGGCTTCTGCAGCAGCGATCGCGCGATCACGACCTTCTGCTGGTTGCCCCCTGACAACTCGATGACCCGCGCGTCACCGTTGATCGCCTTGATCCGCAGCGTCTCGACCCAGTGATCGGCGACCTTGCGCAGCTCGGCCAGGTTGAGAACCGATCTCGTGTTGAGTCCGGCCGCCGCCAGATTGATCTGGAGGTTTTCCGCAATCGACATCGTCTCGAAGAATCCCTCGACCTTGCGATCCTCCGTGACATAGACGATGCCGTCCTTGACCGCTTGCCGTGGCACTCTGTAGCGGACCGGCTTGCCATTGAGCGTGATTACGCCTCCATTTGCAGCCTTTCTCTTGAGAATGCCTGCGATGATCTTTGCGGTTTCTGTCCGCCCGGATCCGATCAAGCCGAAGATACCCGTCACCTGTCCCGCGTAGACGGAGAAGGACGTGTTGCGGACGATATTGCCCATGGATACGTTCTGCACGCTCAGAACCCGGGCCCCGCGGCGGCGCGCCTTCCTGCTGCCGGCCTCGGAGTAGACTTCGCTGGAGAGCGTCCGGCCGACCATGGCGCGGATGATCCGGTCCCGGTCAAACGATGACGCGTCGTCCGTCACGACGTGTTCACCGTCGCGAAGAACCGTGATGCGATCGGAAATCTCGAGCGCTTCCTCAAGGGCGTGCGAGATATAGATGATCGTCACGCCAAGCTTGGTGAGGCGCCGGATCAGCGAAAAGAAATGCCCCTTCTCCTCCGGTGTAAGGGACGCGGTCGGTTCGTCGAAAATGACAATCCGCGCGTTCGCACGCACCGAGCGGGCGATTTCAACCATTTGCCTCTGGGCCGCACCGAGCGAGGCCACGTCATGGGTGGGATCGACGGGAAAGTTCAGGGATTGCAGAAACTGCTGTGCCGCGATGTAGACGCCGCGCAGCCTGTTGAACGGCTTTTCCGCACCAAGATACAGGTTCTGTGCGACCGACATGCTCGGCACCAGGCTGGTTTCCTGGAACACCATGGCGACGCCGCGCGCCACGGCATCGGCGGGCGACGAGAACGACACTTCGGCGCCATCCAGGATGATCTGGCCGGAGCTGGGTTGCACGACGCCGGCAATGATCTTGGTCAGGGTCGACTTGCCCGCGCCGTTCTCTCCGAGAATGGCATGCACCTCCCCTGGCCGAAGATCGAAATTGACGTTCTTGACGGCAGCATTGCCGCGATACTCTTTTGTGATCTCTTTGAGCTGGAGCAAAGGCACCATGTGTCAGGCCTCACCGAACGACGCGACCGGTATCGACAGAATGACGTCGCCGCCCTTGCTCGTCACGAACAGCTCCGCCCCCCATGGGACGCAACTGGTTACCCCATGACGGTTTCCGTCCGACCGGCTGTGGGCGCTTCCTGTTGGCTGGCCATCGGCGTCCAGGCGGATCACAAGGCCATATGAGCGGGTTGGCGCCCATGGCTTCACAGTTCCCATCGTCCGCAGGGAGCCGAGCTGCAGCGGCTCCAGGAAACTGCGCCCCGAAGACAAGGCCGGCGCCATCCAATAGTCAGGATGCACCGTGGCCATCATCCGCGTTCGGAAGCCTGTCTCCCGCAGGATCAATTCGATCAGCTGACCGCGGGGAGCAAACACGCAGAGCCAATAACCGCCGGCGTCCGGCACAATGCGAGCCGGATATCCCGGCAGATGGTCCAGGACCACGCGCGGCTTTGACGCTATTGAAACCGCGGCGCGGGGAAACGCCAGCAGACGATGTTTCCAGCTCTCGGCGACGATGACCTCGTCGGCGGACATCGCGATGCCATAAGGATACGCCAATCCCGACGCCAGGCGCGTCGCCTCGCCGGTTCGCATGCCGAGTTTCCAGACGGAGCCTGTCTCGTTTCGCTCCATTAGATCACGCTTCCACTGCGTCGGATTGTGCTTCGCGGACCCGGAGCAAACAAACAGGTCGCCCTGGTCATCGAAAGCCATCGCCGTCGCCGCCAGGCGGCCGGGAATTCCGACCACCCTGGCGGGGCCGCTGCGGCCAGAAACGATGATCTGGCCATCGTCCAGTCCAACGGCGTAATCGCCGGCGTTGTTGCAAGCCAGCGCAGTGACCTCGCTCTGGAAGCTCGCGACTGGGGTCACCGCTTTCCGCATGTCGCTGGGATCAACAGCGAAGAGGCTCCTCGCGCTGCTGAACAGGATCCTCTTGCCGTCACAGGCAAGGTTATCCGGTTCGGAAATCGTCAACGCGACGTCGGCGGTCTCAAGCAACTGGTTCGGTTTGAGCGCGCCATCCATGGGCGGGACCGTGACGCCCTCGGACGAGCCACGGCCGACGGACAGAAACTGACGAAGAGCGCCGATCATGCCCCCGCCCCCCAATAGGACTTCCGGCCCGTCCAGGACTGATCCGCTCCGGGGATCTTGTACTTGCCGATCCGGTTGTTGGAGAGGCCTCCCAGATAGAGATAACCGCGGTGCTCGCGCATGGAGGTCACCATCGGATGATTTTCACCCCCGATGTCCCACAGGCTTTCGAGGATCTCCCCGGCCAGATTGAACTTCAGCACGCAACCGGTATTGATGTTGGGAATCATCCACTCGTCGGAGGCGATGTTGCGCGACATCCGCTTGCGAAATCCGGGCATGCGCAACGCCAGATCGTGCGCCGGGGTCCGGATCCCGACCAGAGCGAGCCAGAAATTGCCGTCCGACGCGCGATTGATATTGTCCGGCAGACCGGGAAGGTTGGCGATGACGACTTCAACTTTTCCCGCCTTGGGGCCATCGTACCAGTAACGATTGATGCGGCAGCCATAGGTCTCGGCGAACAGGAACGACTGGTTGTCGTGCGTCATGCATATCCCGTTCGGAAAGAATAGTTTTGACATGATCGTGCGCGTCGACCTGGTGCGCGGATCGTAACAGATGATGCGCCCGTTGGGCCGGTTCTCGTGGCCCTCGACGGGCCACTCATGCATCTCGTAGCGCGTGGTGGCTTCGCTGAAAAAGATGCGCCCGTCGGCCGTGATATCGAGGTCGTCAGCGAGACGCAGGCGGGAATCGTCGTTGATCGACCATGGCGAACGGTTCGTTTCATCGGTCACCACGCAAACCTCGCGCTCGCGGGTCACCATGTAGAGCCCCATGCCCCCATCGCAGACAAGGAGGTTGCCGGCGCGATCGAACGCCATGCCAAGGGGATATCCCCCGATATGGGCGTAGATCTCCCAGCGCTGGTGGTCGGGACCAAAGAACCGAACGATGTCGCCGTGGCGGGTACCGCAATAGAGGTTGTCGTCATCATCTAAAATGACGTCTTCCGGTCCCTCGATCTGACCTTTTCCGATCAGCTCCACGTCACGCAAACGATCGTTCGCCGCGTAGGGCGTCCCCGATCCAGGCGCGCATGCGGGCGCCGGTGGAAGCCGATTGTAGCCGGGGGAGACATACACATCGGCCAGGATCTTGTGGCGGTTTTTCAGCCACTTGATGTCCACCGCCACCGCAAACAGCAGAATCCCGCCGAGGATGATCGACGGCAGGCCCTGCACCGCTCCAAGCGTCACCAGGCCGTTGGAAATGGTCATCACGATCACGGTGCCGACAAACGCCTTGACGACGGAGCCGCGACCTCCCCCCAGGCTGTTGCCGCCAAGCAGCGCGGCGGTCAGCGCAAGGGCCTCCATGCCCTGCCCCGCCGTACTGCCTGCGTTACCCAGGCGTGCCGCGTAAAGGATGCCGCCAACGCCCACCAGCATCGACGACACGACATAGCTTGCGGCGACGATGCGCGGAACGGGAAGACCGGCATTGTGCGCAGCCCGGCGCGATCCGCCCACCGCTGTCAGCCGCCAGCCCGGCCCGGTCCGGGTCAGGACCACATGGATGGCGAGGCCGGCAACCATCAGCAGAACAGAGCTGAATGGCAGACCCAGGGCCTTTCCTCCGGCCATAAAGTCCCACACCGGCGACTCCGCGAGGGATGCCGAAATCTCCACGCCATAGCTCATGGACAGGCTTTCAACGATCGCGAGAACCACGATCATTGTGACCAGGGTGGTCATGAAGGCGCGCAGCCGAAGATAGCCGACAAGACACCCATTCAGGAGACCGACAAGACCGCAGATCACAAGAACGGCTGGGATGACAATCAAGACCGGCCAACCCGCGAGATTGAGGAGCGCGAGCGCCGAGAAATTGGCGAGCCCAAACACCGAGCCGACGCTGAGATCGATGCCGCCCGCCAGCATCACGATCATCATCGCCAGCACGACGAAGGTGAATTCGCCGAGCTGCCGCATCGCACTGGTCAACGCTGCCTTGCCGAAGAATTCCGGGATGAGCGCGCCGAAAATCGCAATGACGACGACCAGACAGAGCGTTGGGACGAGGTTGTCGACCCAGCGCTTGGTCAGGATTTCTCCAATCGCCTTCTCGGGCAACCAGCGATACCGCCAGGCCGTCCAGCCCTCGCTCAGTCCGATGGACTCGCCTTCGCCGATCAAACCGCCCAGGCTCACTTTGCGGAGGCCCCGACCACGTTGTTGATCGCCCAGCAGCTCTGCGGCTTGTACGCCTCCTTCGTGGTTTCCGTCAGCGGCGTAACCTGCAGCGCCTTCATCGATCCCGCCGGCGGATGGGTCTGCAGCAGGTATGAGATGGTGTCCGCGGCCTGCCGACCCGTAATCCGCGGATCGTAGGTGTAGTAGATGTCATATTCGCCGGAGCCGATGTGGTCGCAGTTCTTCTGCTCACCGATGCCCGAGGTCAGAAGAAGAACCTTGCCCGTCTTGCCGGCCTCCTTCAAAGCCGCGACGACGCCGAGGTCCTGATCATCGTAGTAGCCGAGAAACGCACAGAGATCCGGATGTTGCTGCAGGGTCGTCGACGCGATCGCGTGCGCCTTTGACGGATCCCAATCGGTTCCCTGGTTCGCCACGATCTTGATGGACGGATCGGCCGCGATCGCCTTCTGAATGCCCTGCGTAATGAAAATCCCGTTGGCTGAGGTGACGGCCCCCTGAACGAGGGCGATCTTGCCGGACTTCCCGGAGTTCGCGCCGCACTTGGCGATCGCGGTTTTTCCCATCATCTCGCCAAGGGTGGTCCAGTCCGGCCCCGCGTACAAATCCGTCTGCATCGCCGACTGCATGCCGATCTGAACGACATAGATGCCGGCGGCCTGCGCTTGCCGATACAGACGGACATAGGCCTGATAATCGTTGTTCTGAACGACAAGAACATTGACACCCTGATCAATCAGGTTGGTCATGGCCTGCGCGGTCGAGTCGACGTTGAAATTTCCGTCGCGAATGACGAACTGGACACCAAGAGGCTCGAGAACCTTCTTCATCTCTGCGGCCCATGTCTGGGTAATGTCGATCGACATCGTGATCGGAAAGAACGCGACCTTCTTTCCTTTGAACGCGTTCTGGTATGGAGCCCGTGTCGCATCCTCCAGCGCGCTGGCGGACGGCACGGAGCCGCAAAGCGCCGCGGCAAGACACCCGGCGAGCAGCAAAGATTTCTTCAGCATCTTGTTTCCCCCTTGTTTTGCCGCGCGGCCACGACGAGATGGACGGCGGACGATTTGGTTATTGCCTTGCTAGATATCGCCCTGCTGCGCGACCTGCTCGTCGCGCGGATTCATCACGCCATCCGCGATGACAGCGGCGAGCAGCACGATGCTTTGAATGATCTTCTGGGTGGTATGCGACAGGTCCATGATCGTCATGCCGTTCGACAGAATGCCGATCAGCAGCGTTCCGACGATGACATTGTGCATGCCGCCCTTGCCGCCGCTCAATCCAACGCCGCCAATGACGACCACCAGGATGATGTCGTAGGGCAGCGTCGAATAGACGATGCGCGCATTCATCTCGTTCACGGCGGTCGCCATGACGAGACCCGCGAAAAACGCCAGCAGACCGACCAAGGCGTACTGAACCACAATGAACGGCCGCATCGGAACACCGGCATTCCGCGCAGCCGCCGGGTTATCACCCATCGCGAACAGGTATCGCCCCTGATGCGTGAAGCGCAGACCGAGATGAACGAGAAGCGCCAGCGCAAAGAAAAGAACAACCGACAGCGGGACGCCTGCGATCCGGCCGACACCGAGCGTGGACAACCAGCCGATGCCCGGCGGCGCCGGCACGGCGAGGCTGTTGTAGACAAAATGCTGGCCGAGGCCGATCACCATTGTGCCGAGCGCCAGCGTGGTGAACAGCGGCGGAATCTCGACATACGCAATCAGCACACCGTTCAGCGCGCCGAACAACAGTGCGGCTCCGGCAGCCAGCGCCAGGGCCGCAAACAACGGTGTTCCGGCCTGGACCAGCACGAACAGCAGCGCCACCGACACCGTCATGATGGCAACCATCGAGAGGTCGATGCCGCGGCCGATGACCACGGTCGCCATGCCGATCCCGAGCATCCCCAGCACCGCCACGTTGCGCAACAGATTGATGAGATTGGCGGGGCTCAAAAAGCCGTTCAGAAAAATCGAAAGCGCCAGAAACATCGCCGCGGCGATGGCCGCGACAATCGTGGCCTGGCTCAAAGCCAGCCGGCGCCATGCCCTGAATGCCGGCTCTCCATGGATCGACTTGGTGTCGAGAGACTTGCTTTCTAGAGATTTGGTTTCAAGAGCAGTCGACATCGAACCGTACCCGTCCTGCGAACCGCGGCTCCCGGGGAGTTGCCTCCCGGCGCTCGCGCGGCCCTCCCTCTTGCTTTGATTGCCTCAGCCCGATCCCGCGTTCGGTGCCGGTCCCCTGCAGATCACCCTAGTCAGGATCGCCTCCCATCGACTTGCGCGAACTCGCTAATTTCCGCGGGAATGGCCGACGCCCGCCCGCCGGGCGGCGCGACCGGACAACGCTCCAGCGAGTTAACGCAAGCTGGTGCGCGGCAAACCTCCACAAGATGCCACCATCGAGAGGTGATGCGTTCTGCATCGTGGCCTTGAGGAGAAACACGATGTCATCCGTCCGCTATTATGACTGGATCGCGCACCACAGCCGCCGGACGCCGGACAAGATCGCGATGGTCGATCTCGCCAGCGGTCGCCGCTTCACCTATGCGGAGTTCGACGCCCGTCTTGCGCGTCTTGCCGGCCACCTCCGCAACCAGCTCACGATCTCGCGCGGCGACCGCGTCGCGGTGCTGGCGCAGAACACCACCGACACCCTCGAGATCCAGTTCGCCTGCGGCCGGCTCGGGGCGGTGTTCCTGCCGCTGAACACCCGCCTCACCGTGCCTGAACTGCGCTACATTCTCGACGACGCCGCGCCGCGCGTGCTCCTGTTTGACGGCGATCTTGCCGAGACCGCATTCGCCCTTGCCGGGCTTTGCAAGGTCGAGGCCACCCTCAGGTTCGGCGCCGGCGGCTCTTACGAAGCCGCAATCCAAGAAGCGAAGCCGCTTACCTCCGTCGAGGAGGTCGGCCTCGATGACTTGTCCAGCATCATGTACACGTCGGGCACCACCGGCAAACCCAAGGGCGCGATGATCACCCATGGGATGACGTTCTGGAACTGCGTCAATCTCGGCAACCCGGCCCATATCTCGTCGGATTCGACCCAGCTCACGGTGTTGCCGCTGTTTCACACCGGCGGATTGAATTGTTACACCAACCCCGTGCTGCATGCCGGCGGCACCGTGCTGATCATGAAGGCCTTCGATCCCGGCGAGGCGTTGCGACTGATCAGCGACCCCGCGGAGGGCATCAACGTATTCTTCGGGGTGCCCTCGATCTACCAGTTCATGGCGCAGCATCCAGCCTTTGCGGCTGCGGATTTCAACAGCCTCGCCATCGGCGGCGTCGGTGGCGCGCCGATGCCACTGCCGCTGCTGAAAACCTGGGAAGCGCGCGGCGTGGCGCTGCAACAAGGTTACGGCATGACCGAGACCGGACCCGCCGTGATGACGCTCGACCGCGACAATGCGGCCCGCAAAGCTGGCTCCTCCGGCCAGCCGCTGCTGCATACGGAGGTTCGGATCGTCGGCCCCGATGGAACGGACGCGGCGGCGGGCGAACTCGGCGAGCTATGGGTCAAGGGCCCGAACATCACGCCGGGCTACTGGAACAGGCCGGATGCGAACGCCGCCGCTTTCACCGACGGCTGGCTGCACACCGGCGACGCCGCGCGCATCGACGATGAAGGCTTCTATTACATCGTCGATCGCTGGAAGGACATGTACATCTCCGGTGGCGAGAACGTCTATCCCGCCGAGGTCGAGAGCGTGCTGCATGAATTGGCGGCTATTGCGGAAGCGGCCGTCATCGGCGTTCCGAACGAGCAGTGGGGCGAGGTCGGCGTCGCCATCATCGCGCTCAAGCCCGGCCACGCGCTCGCGCCGGCCGAGATCCATGCCCACTGCGAGAGCAATCTGGCGCGTTTCAAATGTCCGCGCCGGATCGAGTTCGTCGATGCCCTGCCGCGCAATGCGACCGGGAAGATCCACAAGCCCACACTGCGGCAGGCCTACGGTCATCCGACGCCGACTGACGCAGGTGCCGCCGCCTCGTGACCCGTTGGCCCCGCCCCCCTCGCCAATCGGGTTGCGGGGCGGACCGAGCGCACGTCTCCGGAGATGTGTCCACTTGTGGGGAGTGCCTGCACCTCCCGGGCCTCACCGTTGCCGTTTGTCTGTCACCAGATGTATGGTCAACGCCCCGTCGCGGACCGTGGCGTCCTGTCGGAGACGCGACGCAGGAGCATGAGGTGCGGATAATGGACAGAGAACGGCGCGTTATTCTTCAATCGGCGGCCATTGGCGTGGCCATGGCCGGCATCGATGCGATTGCCCCGCGCGCCTTTGCGCAGTCCACACCCAAATCAGGCAACTCGATCCGGGGACAATCGCTCGCAAGCCTCCAGCACCGCCTGTCGAGCGGCGGCGTCACAAGCCGGCGGCTGGTCGAAGAGGCCCTCGCTGCGATCAATGATCCCAACGGAGAAGGCAAAGCGACCTTCATCAAGGTTCATGCCGAAAAGGCCCTGCAGACCGCCGATGCCATCGACGCCCGTCGCAAGAAGGGCCAGGCGATGCCGGCCCTCGCCGGAATTCCGATCTCGGTGAAGGACCTCTTCGATGAGGCCGGCGAGACGACGCTGGGCGGCTCCACCGTCCTGATCGGGCAACCCGCCGCCACGCAGGACGCGACCGTCGTCCGCCGCTTGAGGGATGCCGGCGCCATCATTATCGGGCGCAGCAACACCGTCGAGTTCGCCTATACGGGCCTCGGCATCAATCCGCACTATGGCACGCCCAAGAATGTCTTCGATCGTGCGACGGGGCGTATTCCCGGAGGATCGACGTCCGGCGGCGCCATCTCGGTTGCCGACGGCATGGCCGCGGCGGCCATCGGCACCGACACCGGGGGCTCGTTGCGCATCCCGTCGGCGCTGAATGGTCTTGTGGGTTTCAAGCCGACCCAAAACCGTGTCTCGCGTGACGGCGTCATGCCGTTGTCCACCTCGTTCGACTCGGCCGGCGCCCTTGGGCGGACTGTCGCGGATTGTGCTCTGCTCGACAGCATCATTGCCGATCAGAAACTGGAACCATCGGCTCCCTTGACCGCGAAGCAACTTCGCCTTGCGGTGCCGCAGACTTTTTTCCTGAATGAGCTTTCTCCGGACGTCGCCAAGGCCTTCGCCGCGGCATTGTCGAAGCTGTCGGCCGCAGGGGCAAGGATTGTCGAAGTTCCGATGACGGAATTCGCCATGACCCCGAACATCAACCCCAGAGGCATGATCACCGCCTCCGAGGCCTATGCCTGGCATCGCAAATTCATCAAGGATGGCGCCGACAAATATGATCCGCGCGTCCTTGCCCGCATCAAGACGGGCGAGACCATCCTCGCCGCCGATTATGTGGATCTGTTGACGTTGCGCCGCGAGTTCATCCGCAAGATCAACGCCGCGGCGAAAGACTACGATGCCATGCTGATGCCAACGACAACGGATACGGCGCCGCCGATTGCCGAGGTGATCAAGGACGACGACACCTACTACAGGATCAATGGGCGGATGTTGCGCAATCCGTCCGCCGTCAACGTCTTCGACGGTTGCGCCCTGTCCGTTCCCTGCCATGACGCCGGAACGGCCCCCGTTGGATTAATGATCGCCGGAACGCAGAACCAGGATCGGCATATCCTGGCGGTCGGCCAGGCGATCGAGCCCGTGGTGGCGCCGAAGCGGGTGTGAATCCCTTCTCCTGTGGTTGCCGGGCCTGCCATCCCAAGTCGGATACGTCCGACTTGGGAGACTTGAGAAGGACGCAGGCCCTACGCCGCGGCAGGCAGTCCGAACCACGACGTCAGTGCATCGGTCAGCCCCTCCCCGGTTTTCTCGCCGACCCAAGCCACATATCCGTCGGGCCGGATCAGCACCGCCGTGGGCGCGCTGACCAAGCCGCGTGCCGGCAGCTCCCACACATCGTCGTATGTGACGTCGACCAGCTTGATCCGATCCGCCCACGGCGTGATGTCGAGGCCGCCGGGTTCGCCGAGATTAAGCAGCACCGGCCGCGCCTCGTGCAGCAGGGTAAAGACCCGCAACGGGCCGTTGGCGGTGATCACATCGAGATCGGGCATGCGGCGTCCGAGCAGCGGATGTCCGTCGCCGAGGTCGTAGTGAATGTCCAGGCCGGACTGCATCGCGGCAAAACGTTTGCGCGGCTCGTCCATCTCCATGAGCTCGGCAATGGTGTCGCGGAGCGCCGTCGTGCGCTCGTCCGGGCGGCGTAGCGCCACGGCCGCCATGGTCCTGCGCAGCACGCGGGCTCCCACCGGATGGCGCTCGGCGTGGTAAGTGTCCAGCAAACTGTCGCGCGATACGCCCTTGACCACCTGAGCCAGCTTCCATCCCAGATTGACGGCATCCTGCACACCGGTGTTGAGGCCCTGCCCGCCGTCCGGCGCGTGCACGTGGGCGGCATCGCCGGCCAACAGCACACGCCTGTCGCGATAGGCCGCGGCCTGCCGGGTCGTGTCGGTGAACCGGGAAATCCAGACCGGACTGTGAATTCCGTAATCGCTCCCGCATGCCGCGATCAGTGCCTCGCTGAGGTCGCGCAGGGTCGGTTCCGTCGTCGCTCCGACGTGCTGTTCGGTCACCATGACCCCGATCGGCCCACTCTGCGCGTAGATCACCTCGCCGTTGCGGATCTCGTAGTTCCTTCTGCCGAAGGAATGGATGCCAAAGGCATTGCGGTGGATGCCCAATGGCGGCTCCCCGGCCATCTCGACCTCACCGATCAGGCTGCTCGTGGTCGGATCCCATCCGGGGAACGCGATGCCGGCGGCCTTGCGGATCAGACTGCGCCCCCCGTCGCAGCCGACGAGATACTGCGCCCGCAGCGACCGGCCATCGGACAGCGCGACATCCACGCCGGTGTCGTCCTGTATGAGGCCCGTGACCTCACGTCCGCGATGGATCGGCACCGCCAGCTCGTCGACCCAGCCGGCGAGCAGACGCTCGATATGGATCTGCCACAGTCCCAGTCCATAGGGATGGCGGGTGGGAAAGCCGCTGATGTCGAGACGGACTCCGGCGAAATAAGTGACCTGCGCCTTCTGTCCTTCCGCAAGGAACCGCGCGGCGATGCCACGCTGATCCAGCACCTCGAGGGTGCGCGCATGCAGGCCGCCGGCGCGCGATCCCGCAAGGTCCTGGCCTTCGCGCCGCTCGACAATGGCGACGTCCACGCCCGCGAGCGCCAGCTCGCCCGCCAGCATCAGCCCCGTCGGGCCTCCGCCGGCGATCACCACCGCATGTTCCGCCCTGAACTCGCTCATCGTCCGCCTCCATCCGTGCTGATATCGGCAGGCGTTCTACGCGATGGTGTGGGGCTTGAAGCAAGCCCCACCCACACCACATATCTAAGTGGGAGGGCTGTGGTCCTCCCGTTTTCGTTTGTCGTTCGGAACGAACGGCGGCAGCCTCATTTCGCGGGCGCTCGATTCAGCTCGTCGTTGACGACGGCAATCCCCTGAATTTCGACAACGATCCCGGGTCGCGCGAAATTGGAGATGGTCAGGAGCGATGACCCCGGGTACGGGCCATCCTTGAACACCTCCTTGACGACCTCCGCCTCCGCCTGATTCATCCGCGGATCGTTGACATAGACGGTGATCGAGACGAGATCCGACAAGCTGCCTCCAACCCGGTGCAGGTCGGCATCGATATTCCTGAAGAGTTGGCGGACCTGCGCCTTGAAGTCGTAGGAAATGTCCTTACCGTTTTCATCCATCGTGGCCGTATGTCCGCCGACCCACACGATCTCACCGCCCTTGGTGACGACGAGGGGCGAGAAGCCCCACTGCTTCTGATAATCGTTAAGTTCAACGCGCTGCTTGGCGTTGGCGGACTGGGGAAACGAGAGCAGCGCCGATCCCAGCGCCAGCATCAGCGCGGCTTTCGAAAGACTGACAAAGCGCATGACTTCAACTCCGATTTTGGTGTTCAGGCTACGACTGTTCATCGTGGCTGGCCTGAAACTAGTTGCTGACCGGTCTTCCCAGAAGTCGCTCAATTCTGAACTCAGCGTCCAACATGTTGGACGACTGGTGTGCGCGCTGGATCCGGCTGTAGGGTCGAGGGCGCGCCTGTCGCCCAGCCTGGACGCCGATGATGGAAAGCCGGTCGAGCGGGAAGAATCTCGCGACACATGCGGCAAACGGAGGCAGGCCTGTTGCGAAGCCCGTCCCGAAAGTCCCGCGGATCAGCCGCATCGCGCGGCCGCGCCTTGCCTCACTTTGCGGCGGATCGTTTCCGCCCCATCACCACATCAGCGCTCCACCGCCCATCCGACAGCTCGGCGATCAGGAAATCCGCCAGGGCGGACACCTTCGCGGGTCGTGCGCGGGCCGACGGCGTCACGAAGTACAAGCCGCCCTCCGGCAGCCGCCAATCGGGAAGGATCGGTTCGAGCTGCCGATCCGGAAAATACGGAGCTGCGATGAACTCGGGGAGCTCGGTGATCGCCAGGCCCTCGAGCACGGTCGGCAACAGCGCCTCGGCGCTTGTTCCGCGCAGCGGCCCCGCGGGTGTCATCGGCGCCTCCTCGCCTGTCTTGCGATGGGTGAAGCGCCAGACGTCACGTTTCGATCCCTTGGTGTAGCTCAGGCATTGATGGGTCGTGAGGTCGTGCGGATGCTGCGGACGGCCGTGCTTCGCAATGTAGGCGGGCGACGCGACGACGAACCGCCGGACCGGCGCGATCAGGCGCGCCACCAGCGATGAATCCTCCAGCACGGCGATGCGCAGCGCCGCGTCGAAGCCGTCGCCGATCAGGTCCGTCTGCGCATCGGTCAGGTGCAGATCGATGGCGATGTCGGGATAGCGCCGGAAAAACGCCGGCAGCAGCGGCGCGACCCAGCGCGTGCCGAATGACAGCGGGGCCGCGAGTTTCACCAGGCCCCGCGGACGGCTGGAGGCCTCGCGCGCGAAATCCTCGGCGGCCTCCGCATCCGTGAAGATCCTGGACGCCCGCTCGGCGAGCGCGTGACCATAGTCGGTCAACGCCAGCCGCCGCGACGTCCTGTTGAACAGGCGCCCGCCGAGGCGTTCTTCAAGGCGCGTGACCGCGCGCGAGACGGTGGCCACCGAGACGCTCATGGTCCGGGCGGCGGCTGCGAACGAGCGCTCCTCCGCCACCTTGGCGAACATCGCCAGTCCCTCGAAGTCGGGCAGTTTCGACATCGACAATCCTGCAACGATAAATTTCAACCATTTCTATTTCGAAAACATCGCCTTCACAACATTATTCGCCTGCCCGCAACGAAATGCGGACGTCCACTTCAACCTCAAGGAGACGTGCCATGTCTGCCACTTCCATGTCTGCCACCCGTTATCTTCCCTTCGCCGGCCGGCTGCTGATCGGCCTTCCCTTCGCCATGAGCGGCCTGAGCAAGCTCGGCGCCTACGGCGCTACCACCGCACTGATCAGCGCCGTGGGATTGCCCGTCCCGCCCTTGGCTTTCGCCGTTGCTGTGGCGGCCGAGCTCGGCGGCGGCCTGCTCCTCATCGCCGGTTATCGCGCGCGTTATGTCGCCGCCGCGCTCGCCGTGTTCTCGCTGGCAACGGCGATCGCGTTTCACAGCAACTTCGCCGATCAGAACCAGATGATCCACTTCCTCAAGAACGTGATGATGGCCGGTGGACTTCTGCAGATCGCGGCATTCGGTGCCGGCGCGTTCAGCATCGACAACCGGAGCAAGAACGGCGAACTGAATGCCAACGCCGCGGTGACCGCTTGACGACCTCCCACGGCGTTCTCCCGCATGGGTCCGCGGCCAGCAACTTCATCTGCCCGGGGACACCATGCCAGAGAACGCCGCCGGGGTTCTCTCCTCCCCCAATGTTTTCATAACCGAACGTGCTCCTGCCCAATGCGCTCACAATGGGCGTGAACCGCACCCGACACCCAGCGGAGACAACCCATGTCCCACACCGTATCGAGCCTGTTGCTTCGCAATCTCCACGACGTGTTCGGCGAGATCGACCCCGTACGCCGGCGCGCCGCGATTGACGAGATCTTTCACGACGACGCCGTGTTCCACGACCCCAACGGCGGCGCCTTCCACGGCCGCGACGAGATCGACCGCATCGCCGGCGTGATCAAGGCCACGCATCCTGATTTTCGATATCAGCCGCTTGCCCCGCCCGAGGAGATCGGCGATGGCGGTCGGGTCCGGTGGGTATCAGGCAGTCCCGGCCAGCCGCCGGCTTATGCCGGAACCGATTTCATCATCGTTCGCGACGGCAGGATTTCCGCCCTCTACCTGTTCTTCGACGCGCTTCCCTAAGCTGAAGACGGTGACGACGTCGCAGCCCTGCACCGTTTCGGTCTCGCTCATTGACCTTCTCATCGAGCCTCGAAACTTATGAGCGTAGCGAGACTGTTCGCGCGTGATCCGGTGCGCATATCCTCGGCCGCACAGATCGATGACCAAAGCCCTGCATGAGGGCCACCATTGACTCGGCGGCTACGGTCGTGCGCTTTTTCACGTTCAAGGCTGGACACCCGCAGGCCGGGCGTGATTGACGTTCTCAACGGCGCTCTCAAGCATTCGGTGATCGCACCGGTGCAGGCCGAAGCGGGCACGGATATCGCCAGCCGCCAGCATCAGCTCGACAATTCGGATCACGATGAGATCGCACCAAGCCTCAAGAGTTGATGCACTGTCAGCGCAGTTGACGCCTGGTCGCCCGGTGAAAACACTTCGTGCTGACGCGCTTGTCTCTCGGAGTATGCCTTCAGCCTCATCAACATCGCCTCCGTAAATATACGATGATTGCGCGCCGCTCTGATCTTTCGATCAAGTAGGTATTCGTCCCAATGAGTTGCCTGATGGCCTCCATCAAGTTGAAATATCATTGCATTGTAACGTGACGCACTGTCATCGAAGAGGTGATGGGCTTGACAAACATCGACGTCACAAAATCGATTCTTGATTCTGTATCCGTGGTGAGGCAGCATTTATCTGTTACGACGATGACGGACCTCTTCYAAAAAAAACAAYACAGGAGTTAGTGATGTCTGCACTCGATAACAMCTCAAACTCKATSCGCGAGCTTCTCGACGGCGAACTCGATCACGTCGCGGGCGCGGGCTTTCTCGATGGACTTCTCGGTTCAATAGCAGGGAATGTGAACGGCCTTCTTGGCGATACCGTAGGCCTCGTGGGCCTCGTTGTTGGCGGCACCGAAGCCGCTGTTGGTGGGACCGTTGCGACAGTCGGAGCCGTTGCCGGATCGCTCCCGGTCGTCGGTGGCCTCCTCGGCGCCCTGCTCTGAGGCGAAAGACTTCGTCGATCATCCGGTCTTGTAAAACCGAGCAATGATCACGGGCTCTCTTGGCCCGTATTCGAGACGACGACGCTCTTGCATTGATTTGATCAGTGCAAGAGCGACAAAGTTTCCATCCAGCCTTCCTGCCTCTCGCACGCAAGCTGCCGCGCGAACCCTCACGTCGGCCGGTGAGGTTGATCACAATCTTGTTAATCCTGTCGAGATTCATCTGGAATGGATGGTCGGGACAGATCACGCCCCCAACCGCATCTGTCTCGCCACGTCGCATGGCGATGCGTGCGGAGTCTGGATCACAAACTCCGATCCGTTAGTCCTGAATCAATCTCGGCAAGCCATGGCGTAGAATTGCGGATGGCGGGTTGCCGCGGATCCGGCAATCATCACCGACGAGCTGAGCAATTCAACAGACGACTTGTGAGGACCAGCCGATGTCCGCATTGTTTCGTCGCGAGGTGCTGGAAGCCAGGCAGGATGCGTGGCTTGGCCAGGTGCAGGTCGTTCACCCGCTGTCCGTTCGTCTGGTTGCGGTCACCAGCCTGGTGCTGCTGGCGGTTTGCCTGACATTTTCGATCATGGGCAGTTACACGCGCCGTGTGTATGCCAGCGGCGTGGTCATGCCCCGCGCGGGCTTGATCACGATCGCGAGTCCCGCCGCCGGCGTGATCGACGGCATGGCTGCGACGGAAGGGCAGAAGGTCAGCGCGGGCCAGTTCCTCTACGCGATCAACCTCGAGGCAAATTCGGCCGCGGGCCCGACCCAGGAACGTGTCATCGCGGCCCTGACCGATCAGAAAGCGGCATTGCAACGCGAACTGTCGCTGCGAAAATCGATGGCCACGGTGCAGAAACAAGGATTGAAGGACCAGCTCGCCACTCTCAATTCGCAGCACAAGAGTCTCGCGGCGCAGCTCGCCGCCGGTGATGAATTCCTGCCGCCGATGAARGCGTCCATGGATCGGTTGAACGAAGCCGCCAGCCGCCACGTCGTCACCGACAGTTCGTTCCAGTCCCAGGCCTTCGTTTATGCCCAGATCCTTGGCCAGCGCGCCCAGTTCGAGCAGTCCCAGGTGGCGGTGGAAGGCCGGATCGTGGACGTGACCACGCAACTGACCTTGTTCGACGACAACCTGGAAAAGGACGTCAGCGGCCTCGCGCGCTCGATCTCGCAACTCGACCARCAAATGGCCGAGGTTCAGGCCAGACGGGCRATCAAGGTGCTCGCGCCCGCCRACGGAGTGCTGACAGCGGTGCGTGCGCATGTGGGGCAGCCGGTCGGTRTCGGCGCCGTCCTGGTGACGTTGCTGCCGACTGGCCAGACACTGCAGGCGGATCTKTATGTCGACAGYTCCTCGATCGGGTTCGTCAAGGAAGGAGCTCCGGTSCTGTTGCGTTATGCCGCCTTCCCCTTCCAGCGGTTCGGCCTCTATGAGGGCCGCGTRARGGARATCACGCGCGCGCCCATCCAGGCCGYTCCGGGARCCGAAACCGGATCRTCCTCCRCGGCCGAAGCACAGGCGCCGTCGTCCGCCAGCCYATCCGCCCAGCGCGGCCAGTACCGCATCGTGGTCGAGCCYAAACTGCCKTACGTCATCGCCGACGGGGCTCAAAGGCCRCTGGAGGTCGGCATGGAAGTGGGGGCGGACATCGCCCTCGAAAGCCGGCGCATYTACGAATGGGCGCTCGATCCCCTCTATCGCGCCCGCAGMAGCATCGGCGTGGTCACCGGCGTGCCCGGACWGGCGGCGCCATGAGCTTCRACCGGACACTGCAATTCAGCTTCGGCCGCCGCCTGCCCGTCATCCTCCAGACCGAGGYSGCCGAGTGCGGCATGACCTGCYTGGCCATGATCCTGGGCTTCCATGGCYACGCGATCGATCTCGGGACCTTGCGCCGCCGGCATGCGGTGTCCCTGAAGGGGGCGACGCTGCGCGATCTGATGCATCTGGCTGATWCRATGGGGCTTGCRACACGRGCCCTGCGRYTGGARCTGGCCGATTTGCGCAAGCTGCGCCGGCCCTGCATCCTGCACTGGGGCCTGAATCATTTCGTGGTGCTGCAAAGCGTCGGGCCCGGCAAGATCACGATCCATGATCCGGCGCGCGGACGCCGGACCMTRTCGATCGAGGAAGCRTCACGCGAGTTCACCGGCGTGGCGCTGGAAGCCTTTCCGAACGAGCGCTTCGCTCARGCGGATGAACGCAATGACCTGAAGCTGCGSCAYCTGTTCCGCAATGTSACGGGGGCCGGYTCRTCTCTYSTMAGCATCCTGTTCCTSTCGCTGGGAATCGAGCTCATCGCCCTGCTGATGCCGATCGGCTCGCAGATCGTCATCGACGAAGTCATCGTCTCCGCCGACTATGACCTGTTGCTGACGGTGACGATCGGGCTTGCCGTATTCCTGATCCTGCAACTGGCGATCAGCGCGGCGCGCACCTGGGCGATCATGCTGGTGGGCACCACGATCAACCTGCAGTGGAACACCGGGTTGTTCGATCATCTCACCCGCCTGCCGCTGGAGTTCTTCGAGAAGCGGCATGTCGGCGACATCATTTCACGCTTCGGCTCGCTCGCCACGATACAGAAGGCGCTGACCACCGATCTGGTCCAGGCCGTGCTGGACGGGATCATGTCCATCGGCATGGTRGCGATGATGTTCRTCTATGGCGGGTGGCTCGGCTGGGTGGCGATGATCGCAACCGCCTTGAACGCCTGCCTGCGGCTGCTTCGCTATCGMCCCTATCGYCAGAGCACGGAACAGGCGATCGTCTACGAYGCCAGGCAGCAGACGCATTTCATCGAGACCGTGCGCGGAATGGCGAGCGTCAAGCTGCTTGACCTGCGCGATCGCCGCCGCTCGGTCTGGCTGAACTACCTGGTGGACAGCATCAAYGCCARGCTGCGCCTGCAGCGTCTGGACCTGGTGTTTGGCCGGGCCGACGAATTGTTGTTCGGCGCCGACCGGCTGGTCCTGATCGTCCTTGCGGCGCAGATGGTCATGACCGGGAAGATGACCGTCGGCATGCTGGTGGCGTTCCTGTCATACAAGGATCAGTTCTCGAGCCGGGTCGGAAACCTGATCGCGACCTGGTTCCAGCTTCGGATGCTCAATGTGCAGACCGATCGGTTGGCCGATATCGTGCTGGCGGAGCCGGAGGACGAAGGCGGAGGTCTCACCGCTCCTGCGATCCACGACACACGGGACCATTCGGGCGCGTCCCTTCGGGCCGAGGGGCTGTCGTATCGCTATGGCGAGAATGAGCCGTGGATCCTGCACAGCGCCGATTTGGATATTGTATCGGGTCAGAGCGTGGCGATCACCGGTCCCTCCGGCTGCGGCAAGACAACCCTGCTGAAGGTCCTGATGGGGCTGCTGGCGCCCACGGAGGGGCGCGTGTCGGTCGACGGCGCCGATATCCGCGCCATCGGTGGCACCGCGTATCGGACCGGAATCGCCGGCGTGCTCCAGCACGACGGACTGTTCGCGGGCTCGATCGCCGACAATATCTGCGGCTTCGATCCCAATCCCGATCGCGGCTGGATCGATGAGTGCGCGTCGCGCGCTGCCATCCTGCGGGACATCCAGCGCATGCCCATGGGTCTCGAGAGCCTTGTCGGCGATATGGGTAGCACCCTCTCGGGCGGGCAAATGCAACGTGTCGTGCTGGCGCGCGCGCTCTATCGTCGGCCGAGAATCCTGTTTCTCGACGAGGCGACGAGTCATCTCGACGAGACGACGGAAACCGCCATCGTCGCCGCACTGCGCGATCTGAAGATGACCCGTGTGATCGTTGCCCATCGGCCCGCCACGATCGCCCATGCCGATGTGGTCATTCCCTTTGCCTCGCTCGGTGTCGCCCATCTCGGCAGCAGCTTGCACCGGACCACGATCGAACCGGACGCAAGACGAACAGGGCCGCTTCACGAGAGACAACCGTAAGCTGTCCGATCGGACTGCGCCTTGCCAAGGGATGGGCGATGGGATGGGCGTCCCTGCTGACGGTGCCGCAGGTCATGTTGATGTCGTCGCTCCCTGAACATGGACAGGCGGCGAGCCTTGTCACAGCGGTTGAAAATGGCTGGCTGGTGCTCGCCTACACAATTTTCATCGAAGGAATTCTGGGGTTTGGCCTTTGGTTCTGGCTGATCACCCGCTGCTCCATGGGCCGCGTCGCACCATTCGCCCTGCTCGTTCCGGTGTTCGCCTTGATTTCGAGCGTATTGTTCCTTGGCGACCGCATGACCCCAAAGTTGATTATCGGTGGGCTGCTCGTGATCGCCGGCGTCGCCATTACACAAGTAAGAGCGACCGCTCGACCAATTTGAACCTGAAATTACGGTGACGAGGTGGACGGCGCCCAGATTACAGATTACGTGGTGACAGTGCACTAAATCATTCTTCCAGAATTAGTGCGCTGGCCAATCGCCGAAAGCTTGCCGGATTGCCGAACCACATTCAGGCTCATCGTTCACTCAAGGGCAGCTTGCCGGGACAGCCCGATGACACATCAATCGAAACTCGCCGCTCTCATCGTGGCGATCATGCTCGCCACGGCGCCGATCGCCGCCCGGGCCACCGAGGGCGCAGAGATCGCCGGGTTTCAAGCCTTCCTGTTTAACAGCGGCACCGGCGGCTTCTCGCCTGACGTCATCAAGAACCAGATCACATTGGGCAACATCGTGGCGTCCGATTATCAATCGGTCTCGACCTTTGTCGTGGTCGATATCGGCTCGGGCGATGCGCCCTTGCCGGACACCGCTCGGCTGCGCCTGACCGCCACCGAGGCGGGCAAGACGGGAGCGCGCGTTCTGCTCGACAGCACGCAGCGCCCCAGGACGACCGGGACTCCCGGTGTCACCCATGTCGGATTCTGGCTCGCCGACACCGGCTGCGCCGTCATCACGTTGCGCGCTACGTTGACGGCCAACAGCAAGGCCGCCGGCAAAACCATCACCAAGAGCAACACCAAGACCACCACCCTCGATTTTCACTGCTACGAGTGACGACTTCAGCGGGATCGAGGGGCCCTCACCTGACGGTTGGCCCTCGCTCCTGACGTACTAATATGGAATGACGGGACAACGGGAGTTCGAACTGTGGCGTTCAAAACCAGGCGTATCGTGATCTGCGCCATGCTTCTGCTTGCGGCCGGCACTGGAACGGCCGCGGCGCAACCGAAACCGTCCTGCCGCGTCGAGGCGCCGGCGGATCTTGACGCAAGCCCCGCCCGCTGGCTGGGCGCCTGCCCTAACGGCGCCGCCGAGGGGCCGGGCATCCTGCGCAGCGGAGATCACGAGCCCTACGCCTTTTTCGCCGGCCGCATGCAGGCCGGCCGCCCGGTCGATGGTCTTTTGATGCTGAGTGCCGGTGGGTGGATGGTGGCCGTCCGTTTTGACGCCAGCCTGCATGTCGTCAGCAGCGACGGCCTCGATCCGAAAGTGGACGACCGGGTGTTCGCGCAGGCGCGAGCCGCCGCGCTCGCGACCGCCGAGACTTTTCGCCGGGCCGGCAACACCGCGTCAGCCGATTATTATACGCGCCTTGCACAGCGGATCGTCGATGGCCGACCCGAGTGACGTCGGCTTCGAACCGGAATCGACCGTCGCACTGTCCCTGAAGCGCACCGGGTAAAACCCCGAGCACATCTCAAGCGAGATGCGCTCAGGCGTGATTATCCCTGAGCGCTCGCGCGCAAAGCCCTGCATGACTACGACCGCGCGGCTTTGCGGCGCAGATCGCTCACGGACAGCCAAACCGCCGAGACCAGGAAATACACCGCCCCCACCGCGGCATAGCCGGCCACGTTGCTGATCGACGGCGGCGCCGGCATGCGAGCCTGGAGGATGAAGAACACCCCCGCCAGCGCCGACTGCGCGCCGCTCAGGACCATCGCCCACTGCGCACCGAAACTTGTCCAGCGCCAGATGGCCGTGCCGAGCTGAAGCAATCCCGAGAGAATGGCCCAGGCGCCAAATACCGCCAGCACCCAATTCATGCTGGCCTGCAGCGCCGCGATCACCGCGAGTGTCGTCGCGAGGCTTACGACGACATTGATGGCCTGAGTGCGATTGCGGCCCAATCCGCCGCTGCGGGCCGCGTCGATAGAGTTCGCCGCCGCATCCCAGGCGGGATACACAACGAGCAGGATCATCGCGATGATCGGCGCATGCTGCCCCACCGTGAAGGCAGCAGTCACCCAGACCGCCGAGAATGCCGCCCGGATGAAGTAATAGAGCTTGAGCCATTGCTGCTGGCTGGAGCTGGCGAAATTCGTGTCACTGTTCGTCACCGGACTTTCCTTTCGACTAGTAGGTAGGCAGATTGGATAGACAGTTAGGCGCGTGTCGCCGAACCCGCTTTCACTGTGGGTGAGACAACCGGTCGATCAGCCGCGTGGTGACGGCGCCGAAGATCTGAAGATCGCCATAGGCGCGGGCGGAGAGCATGGCGCCGTGAACGGTCGCCATGAATCCTTCCGCTTCCATGCGGGGCGTATCCATCAGCGTTAGCCGGTGCGCGCGCTGGCCACGCTCCAGAACGGAGGTCAGCCAGTCCGAGAGCGCGCGAAAATGAGCCTTCACCTCGAGGGCAACCTCCGCCGGGAGAACAGGCAGTTCACTCGCCAGCAGCGCGCACACACAGAATGGTGCGCTGGCGTCGCTGATGCAGGCAGCCCAATAGCCCGCGTAGCTGCGAAGCTGTTCCTGTGGATCGGAGGTCTGCCGCTCAAGGAACGCAAGACCGGCGACGGCCTCCTCGCGATATCGGGAGACCAGTGTGCGCACCAGATCCGCCTTGGTCGGGAAATGGTGATGGATGCTGGGCTTGCGGATCCCGACCGCATCCGCGATGTCGGCATAACTGAAGCCGTTGTAACCGCCGGCGACGATCAGGGTGCGCGCGCAAGCCAGGATGTCGTCTGCGGTGGTGGAGAGGTTGCTCATAAGGCTTAACTACCTTCTAGTTGGTAGAATATCAACCCCTCTCCATTCGAAGACCGGCGGAGATGATATAATTGTTTTTCGTCAGTAGCTTATGCCAGGCATGGCGTAACGCCAGATCCACCGCGGCAATCCTAAGCACACCTCCGCTGCGCCACGCTCATGCAGGATCGTCTTTGAGCGCCCCGATGAACGCAGCAAAATCGTCGGCCAGCCGGCTCATGTTCGGAAAGTCCGCGACGGTCGCTCCCCCATCCTCGGGCTCGCGCTCGTGATCCCAGAAGAACACCGCGCCATAACTGCCGGGTTCGACGCTCAGCAGAAACAGGTTGCCGCCGGGATCGTCGGCGATCGGCAGCGCCTGCACCGGAATGCGATCCATCGCGCGCAGAGTGTTGTAGTCGCGGACGATGTTGTAGCCGGTGTCAGCGGTTGAAAACATGTAGTTCAACACGGTGTCGTCACCGAGATCAGGAAGCGCCACGATATTGGTGCGAAAGCTGCCGCCATTGCTCTGCGACAGGAACTCGACATAGCTGTCCGGGATCGGCGCGCCGACCAGCTGTTCCAGTTTCGCCAGGTCGCCGGCCGGCATCGGCGCGGCACGCGAATGCAGCAGTGGCAGGTAGTTCATGGTGACCTTCCGCGCGTGTTGGCGATCGAAACTTCGGCGACAGCAGGCGCTTTCGCGCGCACCATTTTACGCAACAGCATTCCTGCTTCCAAGGCGGCTTTCCATCATTCCGAAACAAGAAGACGGCGGCTGACCGATCGCGGCCTCGGCGACCTCCCCTTGCAGCCCGCAAATGCGCATGCTAGACACTGAACCGAATGGTTCAGTATAAAATAGCCCGCCTCGACGCCTCGTTCGCCGCGCTTTCGGATCCCACCCGGCGCGGCGTCCTGCAGCTGCTTGGACGTGCAGACGCGTCGATCACGGACCTCGCCGACAAGTTTCACATGACCCTCACGGGCATGAAGAAGCACGTCGGCATCCTGGAACAGGCCGGGCTCGTCGCCACGGAGAAGGTCGGCCGCGTGCGGACCTGCAAGCTCGGCCCGCGCCGGCTGGCGGAAGAGACGGCGTGGATCGAGGCGTACCGCCAGCTTTGGGCCTCACGCTTCGATGCGCTGGACGACGTTGTCGAAGACTTGAAACGGAAGGAAAAGAGCGATGAACGCCAAGGGACAAAGTGATTCCACCGCCGCGACCAAGCAAACGACGATGGAGCGAACGTCCGACCGCGAGCTGGTCGTCACGCGAACCTTCGACGCCCCGGCGCGCATCGTGTTCGAAGCCTGGACCAGACCCGAGCTGATCATGCGATGGTGGGCGCCAAAATCATTCGGCGTCTCCTTCCTGTCCTGCGAGACCGATGTCCGCACCGGAGGCTCGTACCGCTACGTGTTCAAACACCCCGCCTCGGGCGAGCCGATGGCGTTTTTCGGCAAGTACCTCGAAGTGACGCCGCCCTCCCGCATCGTCCTGACCAATGACGAAGGCGGCGAAGGTGGCGCCGTGACCACGATCACGTTCGAAGAACGAGATGGCCAAACCCGCGTCGTGATGCGCGACCTCCATCCCACCAAGGAAGCCCTCGACGCTGCGATCGCCTCCCAGAGCACGAGCGGGTTCAGCGAGATGTTCGCGCAACTGGACGAGCTTCTGGTCAGCTGAGCGGAAGCGCCGGGCGGTCATGACGCAATCCATGTCTCGGCCGGCCACTCGGCTCTTTCCCCGTCGAAACCTTCACTTCCGATTTACCGAAGCGTAAGATTGCTGTTCAGTTCAGATGCGGTGTTTCGTCAGCCAGCAGGAGTTGCTATGCGACGCGGCATTTTGATCGTTTTTGCGCTGCTAATTGGCGTGAGCGGTGTTTGGGCAAAAGATACGCATCCCCATTCCGATAGACGCAAACCAAATGGACACTCTCGAACCGAGACGGCAAGAGAGGCAGGTGCGAGGCTGTGCACGGAGAAAACGCAAGGATTTGTGGCGTTGCTTGGCAGCACCGCATTGTCCCTTCCGTGTTTGCAAGCCCATGGTCTCGTTCGCGACGTCCACACCGTGGGAGACGGAGATCAACAACAGATCATCTTTCGTTTCCGCGACGAACAACAATTCGACTGACACGCCGCCGATGTCGTTAAAAAACCGCCGCCAGCACCTCCTCCTATTTTGATCGTGAACAGGTTGCTCCGCGGCAGAAGGCGCCGGGCGTCAGTCGCGCGATACGGACAGTCCCGCGAGAAGCGGCGCGTACGCGGCGAGCCTGCGGGATACGAACTCGGTGAAGAGCCGCACGCGCTTGGTCTTGCGTGCCTCCCCCTGTGTGAGAAGCCAGAGCGTTCCGTACATGTGCAGGCCGGTGCCCGGCACCCTCACCAGCAGGGGGTCGGCATCGCCAATGAAGCAAGGCAGTGTCGTGATCCCGAGCCCTTGCCGCACAGCAACGATCTGCGCCTCCGCGTCCGTGGTCCTGAATGGAACCCCCGTGGTGCGAACCTCACCCTCGCTGGCCCAATCCGGAATTCCATGAATGCTTATGACGATCCACCGGATGGGATCAGGCGCGCCCGCACGCCACGCGACCAGTCGATCGCGGGACATGTAGACGCCGCCGAACAGCTCCGGTCCCTTCAGGCCGTGGAGATTGAGTGGCAGGGTTTTGCGATCGTAGACGACGCGGATCGCGACGTCGGCCTCCCGGTTGGTCAGATTTGCCAGCTCGCCGGACGACAGGATGTCCATCTCGATGTCCGGATGCAGACGTGCGAAATCGGCGAAGTCCGCCATGAGCAGGTGTATCGCGAGGGGCGGAGCCAGCGTCACCCGCAGAAGCCCGCGCACGCTCTGGTCGCGGCCGAAGACGCGCGTCTCCAACTGGTGCGACGACGCTTCCATCTGGTCCGCGAGCTCGAGGACCTCCTCCCCCGCAGCCGTCAGGCGGTAGCCTGAAGGGAGCTTCTCGAACATGAGCGCCCCGAGCCGTTCCTCCAGTTGGGCGACACGTCGCAGCACGGTCGAATGGTTCACGCCGAGGCGCTCGGCGGCGGCCCGCACCGAGCCTCCACGGGCGACGGCAAGAAAGTAACGAACGTCATCCCAGTCGATCATGGTGCAATCCTGCACCGTGACGCGCGACTTTCAAAGCCCCCGCCCCCTCGCTTTGTTGGGCGTCAGCCGTCCAAGCGGATCGTTTTCGCACCACCGATGTGCGCACTTGCTCACTCAACGCCTGGCGCCGGCAGGCCTATTTCGAGGCTCTCGGGGTCGTCCCGAACGACCAAAGATGGAGTCTGAAGGAAAAGTCATGGGAAAGCTTGAAGGCAAGATTGCAGTCATCACGGGTGGATCGAGCGGCATGGCGCTGGCGAGCGCCAGGCGGTTCGTTGAAGAAGGCGCCTATGTTTTCATCACGGGCCGAAGGCAGGAGGCGCTCGACGAGGCCGTCAAGCTGATTGGCCGGAACGTGACCGGCGTTCGCGGCGACGCATCCAATCTCGACGACCTCGACCGCCTGTTCGATACGGTCAAGCGGGAAAAAGGCAAGATCGATGTCCTGTACGCAAGCGCCGGCATCGGCGAAGCCGTCCCACTGGGCGAGATTTCCGAACAACATTTCGATGCGACCTTCGGCCTGAACACACGCGGCACGCTGTTTACGGTTCAGAAGGCGCTGCCGCTGTTCAACGATGGCGGATCGATCTTCATGACCGGATCAGTTGCGTCGGTGAAAGGTTTTCCTGGCTACAGCGTGTATGCGGCGAGCAAGGCGGCGCTGCACGCATTCGCACGCGGATGGCTCAACGAACTGAAGGGCAGGAATATCCGGGTAAACGTGCTGCACCCGGGGCCGATCGCCACACCGATGCAGGACCAGGTTCTCACCGAGGAGGCGAAGCGGATGTTCGAATCCCTGATCCCACGGGGAAAGATGGGCCGTCCCGAGGAAATTGCGGCGGCCGCGCTGTTTCTCGCTTCAGACGATTCGAGCTTCGTGAATGGGGTGGAGTTGTCTGTCGACGGCGGCTTCTCGGCCATCTGAAAGGCGGCGAAATCAATATCGACACGGATCGGAGAACATCATGAGTTATGCGATTGTAGGATTCGGGAAGATAGGCCAGGCCCTCGCCCACGCCTTCGCCCGTAAAAACATCGACGTGACCGTCGCGAGCCGCCGGCCACCCGAGGCGTTGGCGCCGCAGGCCCGGGCGATCGGACCCACGGTCCTCGCCAAGTCGCTGCGGGAGGCACTCGAGGCCGACACGATCATCCTGGCGGTCCCGTTCGCTGAGCATCGCGCGATTGCGAAGGCCCTGCCGAGCTGGATAGGCAAGACGGTCATCGACGTGACGAACGCGTTGGTTTCCCTTGAGGAGCTGGACGGTCTCCTGTCCTCCGCTTTCGTGGCCAAGGCATTCACCGGCGCCAGGCTCGTGAAAGGTTTCAATCACCTGATTGCGGCCACCCTGGCAACCGATCCGATCGTCGAGGGCGGCCACCGGGTGGTTTTTCTGTCTGCTGACGACGAGGACGCGATCGCTCCCGTGGCGGCCTTGGCCAAACAACTCGGCTTCGCACCCGTCAAACTGGGAAAACTCAACGAGGGTGGCGCGCTGGTGCATGCACGCGGCCGCACCTGGGGCCCGCTCATCTTCCAGGATCTGTTCAAGAACGAGCAGTGAGCGGCGCACGGGCGACGTTCGAAGAGACGCACGGAGGAGCGGCAGGTCTGCGGGTCGCTCAGAATCTACCGGCGACTATCGATAGCATAGGGTTCGCCCAAGGATCCTCTGCTATCCGATACTACGCCACGTTACTCCCCCTCACTCCCACTCGCCTGTTCTGAGGCATGGTCACGCTTGATCTGACCGCGCAAATTTTTCCGCGGACGTCCGCGGGCTTGCAATGATCGGCCCCCTGCGGTTGGCGGTCGGGCGTCTTACTTGGCAGCGCTACGTGCGGATCGATTAGATAATCGTCGAGCCCGCTGGTTCTTGCTTCCTCCAACCGGATCGGCTTCATGATGTATTCGGCTGGACCTTCGGCCTCGCCGAATCTCGGTGGGGGCTCGTCCATAAACCTCCGCGAACACAGCGTTGAAGCGTCGGAGGCTGCCGAATCCTGCGAGAGTAGCTATTTCCACCATCGGTTTATCGGTTTCATCGATGAGCCGTTTTGCACGCTGAATGCGGGCCGTCCGTGCTACCGCGCTCGGACTCGCCTCCAGGTGTCGGGCGAACAGGCGAGTCAGTTGGCGGCGCCCCATGCCGAGGCGCTCGGCAAATTTTTCGACCGACGTTCCATCCTCGTCGAGAGCGCCCTCCTCGACAATGAGCCGTACTGCGCGCTCGACGGTTGCGCGGCTTCCGATCCAGGCATTGGAAAATGGCGCAGTCTCGGGGCGACACCGCAGACACGGCCGAAATCCCGCCGCTTCAGCAGCGGCGGCGGACGGAAAGAACTGAACGTTAGCCGACATTGCTGGGCGAACGGGGCAGACCGGTCGACAATAGATACCGGTGGTCCGGACCCCGGTGAAAAACCGGCCGTCATAGCTACGATCACGCGCAACGCGCGCACGGTCACATTCTGCAAAATCCAGCGACATCAGCGGCGATCATACCATACTACGGGAACGCTCCCGGAGCGCCATCAGGGGATGGAGTCCCATCCCGGCGAGCAACGTTCCAGTGCCCTCGCTATCTTTTACCGGGAGACAGCGCGTCGGCGCGACGAGGGGTTCAGGTTGGCGATGACCCAAATAGTCGACGTTGACGCGGCAAGTCTCGAATGCACCTCCCTCTACAGCGGAAGCAGCGAGGTTCGCACCGCGATTGACCATACCTTCGAGATCCCCATTACGGTCGTGCCACGCGAGGACCGCACCAAGACGGTCACGCATCCGCGGCTGATATCGCGGGGATCGCATCACCACGCTCAAGGGTCCCTCTCATGACTGACATTATCTTACACCATTACGACACGTCTCCCTATGCGGAGAAAGTTCGGACCGGGCTTGGCCTCAAGGGCCTTGCCTGGGCATCGGTCGAGATTCCCGTCATCATGCCGAAACCGAACCTGACGGCGCTGACGGGAGGGTATCGCAAGACGCCGGTTCTGCAGATTGGCGCGGACATCTATTGCGATAGCCAGTTGATCATGCGCGAACTCGAACGCCGATACCCCGCTCCGAGCTTTTATCCCGCTGGCCACGGCACAGCCGACGCGCTTGCCTGGTGGGCTGAGAAGACAACCTTCAGCCCGGCTGCCAGCATTGTGTTCGCAAAGAAGCTCGACGAACTGCCCAAGGGGTTTCTCGAAGACCGGGCCAAGTTCTCCGGTCGAAATATCGATCCCATCGCAATGATGGCGGCGGTGCCTAACCTGCTTGATCAGTTGCGCGCGCATTTCGATTGGCTGGATCAGACGTTGGCTGACGGGCGCTCATTCTTGCAAGGCCCTGCCGTTGGCCTCGCCGATCTCGCCGCCTATCATCCGGTTTGGTTCTTGCGGCAGAAATTCGGATTGGCGGCGGCGCCGCTCGATGGCTTTCCGAAGCTCCTGACTTGGGCCGATCGCATTGCGGCTATCGGCCATGGCAGGCGAAGCCCGATGAGCGCGCAACAAGCGCTTGATGTAGCAAGGGATGCCACATCGATCGCCAGGGTGACCGCCGATCCGCAAGATCCTAACGGTCGAAAACTTGGCGAGACCGTTACCGTCACGCCGGATGATACTGGACGCGACCCGGTTGTCGGCGAATTGGTCGCCTCGGACGCCCATGAGATCGTGATCCGACGCAGTGATCGTGAGATCGGCGAAGTTTGCGTGCATTTTCCACGCGCCGGCTTTGTTGTTGCGCCGGCATAACCGACTGAGGAGCCGTTTCGACTCCTTCGCGATCTAGGCGAGCGCGCAACTGGACGAGCTTCTCGTCACTTGAGCATGAGCTTGGAGCGGTTATGACATCGCCGATCTCACGACCGGCCGTCCGACCGCTAGCGGATGCCCCAAAGTGACCACTTGATTTAACGACCGTTTGGTCTATATATCGGTAATGAGCCGCCAAGCCCCCGCGCAGTCACTTCGTGGCCGCCCCCGAAGTTTCGACACCGAAGCCGCTGTCGAACGCGCGATGAATGTGTTCTGGTCGCGTGGCTATCACGCCACGGCGCTGCCGGACCTGCTACGTGCGACGAAGCTCTCGCGTGGCAGCCTCTATGCCGCTTTCGGTGACAAGCACTCGCTGTTCTTGCGCGCGCTCGATCGCTACATTGCCGATGCCCAAACACGGATGGATATCGAATTCGACCCCCGCCGAGATCCGGTCGATGGCCTGCGGGCGTATTTTGCCGGCTACGTTGAGCGCAACAGCGGTGCCAATGGCCGGCGCGGATGCCTGCTGGTTGCCACAGCCATGGAACTGGCTGGCCGTGATGCCGACGTTGATCATCGCATCGCGGGCTTTTTCAAAACCATGGAGGCTCGGGTGGCTGACGTACTTTCCCGTGCGAAGGCGGCGGGCAAGTTGGCCGATGGTGTCGAGCCTTCGAGTGCCGCCCGAATTCTCGTCTGTTTTGTCGAGGGCCTGCGGGTTGTCGGTAAAACGGCGCCGACACGGATCATTTCGCAAGCCACCGTTGACGCTTTTCTCGACCGCTTCATCAGGTAGATAACCCATGAACATCTCAGCCGTTGCCGCGCCTATATCTGGACCAAGTGGTCTTGAAAAGAAAAATGCGATGTCCGCCATCCAGATCGTCTGCGCCGTGGCCGTCCCCTTGCTCTGGGGTTATCAGTTCGTGGCCATCAAAGTAGGTGTCATGGAGTTTCCGCCCCTCTTCTTCCTCGCACTGCGCTTCCTGGCGATGGCGCTGCTGCTTGTTCCGTTCGTCAAAAGGCCCGCACGTCAGCAGTTCGGCCCTATCGCGGCCATTTCGCTTTTCCTTGGCGGACTCAACTTCGGGCTCTTCTATATCGGCCTTCGCCTCGGCTCGGGGAGCATGTCGGCCGTCGCATTTCAACTCGCGACGCCCTTCACCGTCCTGCTGGCTTGGCCGATGCTCGCGGAGAGGCCGTCTCTGGTGACATCAGCCGGAGTGGTGCTTGCATTCGTGGGCGTGGTCGTGTCGGCAGCGGGGCCCGGCCTGTCGGCAAACGCGCTTCCTCTGCTGCTTGTGATCGGAGCAGCCTTCGCGTTCGCGGTGTCAAACGTCTTGACCAAGCGCTATGGCCCTTTTGACCCTTTGATGCTCATGGGATGGGCGTCCCTGCTCACGGTGCCGCAGGTCATGTTGATGTCGCTGCTTCTTGAACATGGACAAGCGGCGAGCCTTGTCACGGCGGATGAAAATGGCTGGCTGGCGCTCGCCTACACAATTTTCATCGGAGGAATTCTGGGGTTTGGCCTTTGGTTCTGGCTGATCGCCCGCTGCTCGATGGGCCGCGTCGCACCATACGCCCTGCTGGTTCCGGTGTTCGCCTTGATGTCGAGTGTGATGTTCCTTGGCGAGCGCATGACCCCAAAATTGATTGTCGGCGGGCTGCTCGCGATCGCCGGCGTCGCCATTACACAAGTAAGAACGACGACGCGATCAATTTGAACCTGAAATTACGGTGATGAGGTGGACGGCGCTGGTCCTCTCATGCCTGATCCGTCCCGGCCTTACGCCTTGGCGGCGTTCTGTGCGGCCTCGAATACATCGCGTGCGGACGTCGTACCCGCTACGTGCTCCGCACCCTCGACACCGAGGTCCATCCATCCTGCATTCACGGCTTCAAACATGTCTTCGGCAGGTCCGGTGTGGCCCTTCGGGATGCCGAATTGCTGGAACGCTTCCGCCCAACCCGCACGCGGGACTGCAAAGGCTTTCACGTCGCGATTCAGGACGTCACCCAATTGCTCCGCGACGTCATCCGCGGTCACCATCGAACCAAGCTCGATGACGCGCCGTCCTGACCAGGCCGGCCCGGTCAAAAGGGTTGCGACTTCCGCGCCAATGTCGTTCGTCGCGACCATGGTCGATTTCCGGTTTGTCGGATTGTAGGTGACTGGTAGCATTCCGCCCTGGGCGACCTGCAAGCCGTAGAGGAAGTTTTCGAAGAAACCGCCTGCGCGCACAAATGCGATTGGGGATGGCAGGTCGCGAAAACCTTGCTCCAGAAGCGACAAGGCCGTGATCATCCCGAGCCCGCTGGTTCTGTTCGCACCCATCGACGAAAGCGCAACCACTCGTGGCGGCGCTGCCTTGGTGAGCGCCTCGACATAGTTTGCAATCACACCCTTTGCTTCTCTGTAATCGGGCGAAGGCGCCCAGACAGCCGGCAACATGACGAACGCGCCTTCGACGCCGTTGAGCGCTTGCGCGATGGCTGCCGAGTCATTCCAATCGCCGTCTACCAGCTCCACGCCCCGGTTCGCCCAGTTGGCCGCCCTCTCGCGATTGCGGACGAGCGCGCGGACCTCCTTGCCGTGCGCCAACAGATGTTCTGCCGTTGCGCCGCCAACTTTTCCTGTGATTCCCATGACTAAAAACATGTGTTTTCTCCTGATTTCGAGAGACTGGGCACTGGCCCTGTTGGTTCAACGGATGAGCGGCAGAATGGCCCGGATACGGGGATCGCGCGCGTAGAGGCCGCCCCATGTCATCGCGCCCAGAAGCAGCGACATGATTTCCGGCGGCGAGCCCAACTCACCGATGCGGACATGGGCGCAGATGGCGCCTCCCAGAAAGCCGGTCACCAGGATCGCGCCGAGGACGGAGGTGGCCGGGATGGCGTAAAGGATGGCGCAGGCGAGGATGATCGGACCCACGACACGGGTCAGGTCCATCGCGAAGCCGGTTTCCTGCAACAGGCTTGCGATCTGTGCCGGCGCGAACAGCTGAATAGTGCCGTCTGTCACCAGAGCAATCACGACAAACGCGCTCATGATCCGACCGGCCCATAGGCTGCGATGCAAGATCATCGTTTCAGGCACGTGATGCAGGTTCATGGTTTGGGACACTTGTCGTTCTCCGATGGGGTCACCTGATTTCGATACCGACTCTATTGTGCCGCTTGAATGTGATAAACACCGACAAAGTGAACGAACTGTTCTCCCTGTGGTGAACAATACCGAGGCACGAAAATGCGGAATCTCGACCCCATTCTCATATTCGTAACGGTCGCGGACATGGGGAGCTTCAGCCGCGCGGCCGATAGCCTGGGCATCCAGAAAGGGAGGGCCTCAACGGCGGTCCGGAAGCTGGAAGAAGATGTCGGTGTCAGACTCCTGCACCGGACGACGCGCAGCGTGCAGTTGACGGAGGACGGACGCGCATTTCATGCCCGTGCTCGCGATCTGCTTGCGGACGTTGACGATCTCCACTCGATGTTCGCAGGCGATCGCGTGGCGCTTCGCGGGCGTTTACGGGTCGATCTTCCGACCGAGGTGGCGCGCATGACGATCGTGCCGGCCTTGCCGGATTTCATGGCGGCTCACCCCGAGTTGGAGCTGGAGGTGTCGAGCACGGATCGGCAAGTCGATCTGGTTCAAGAGGGGTTCGACTGTGTATTGCGGCTTGGACCCATAGGGGACGAGACGCTGATTGCCCGCCCGCTGGGCCTGTTGCGCATGGTCAACGCCGCCAGTCCCGCCTATCTGGCGCGCCATGGCGTCCCTCGATCGCTGGACGATCTCCTGCGTCAGGACCATCGGACAATTCATTTTTCCACGATACTGGGCGCAAGACCCCATGGATGGGAATATCCGGATGGCGACAGCTACGCGACGCTTCAGTTGCCAAGCGCGCTGCACGTCAACAGCGCGCAGACCTACGAAGCCGCCGCCCTCGCCGGCCTTGGCCTGATTCAGGCGCCACTCCTGGGGATAGGCCGATACCTGGAGAGCGGGGCGCTTGTGGAGATCCTACCCGATTTTCGTCGCCGGGCGCTCGCCGTGTCCCTCGTCGTCGCACACCGGAGCAATCTGTCGCGCCGCGTCCGCGCATTCATGACATGGATCGAAGATGTGCTGAGGCCGTATCTGGAATAGCGAAACGAACATCTTCGTCCGGCCCTCGAAATCAACAGTCTGAAGTTATCTCTGTCAGTTTGGGAACGGCGAGGATGGTAACCAGCAACGGTGACGCTGTTGTTGGAATGCAGATCAATCCCGCTGTACATCATCTTCGCCTCCTTGTGGCCAAATGTGATTCGATGATTCCGAACTCACATTAGCTCCACCGCCTCCTGGGTTGCGAAGGCCGGCTAGATGATCTTCAGTGCACTAAAATTCTTTTTAATTTTGTGCACTGTCACCGTAATCCCGAAACTTTATTCATCCGGCCAAGGAACTACATTACGGCGTGACGCTCGGGCTCAACGATTCGTCGATGTTTTGGCAAGTGACAAAGGCACTGGCTCGCCAATTACTTCTAAGCGCTTGATCGCACTAAAGACGGCCTCTCTCGCAGTCAGTTATTTAATCATACCACTGCCATTAGAGCCACAAGGCTGCCCATGGAGTTACGGTGACACACCAAACCATCTTCAGGATTGCCCTAAACGAATGTCACCGAGATTGTCGTGTTTCACTGAGGAACAGTCCAGCGACGCTGCGACGGTCCAAAAAATCCATTGAGATAAAAGTGGGCGGCTTCTTCGGTTTTTCGGGCCGACACTTCGCAGTTCTCGCAAATCATTGTTTGAAACAATTCTCACGGTGCCATTTTAGGAAATGCGGGTGTGGTCGATCCGAGACACGCCGCGGAGCGCGCGCATGACCGGATTTGTTAATGATTGATCGTATCTCGTCCGGATCGTTTGTCTGTCGCGAGACTAAAATCTCTAAATTGTCGGCCAAGCTGATAAGACCACGATCGAACATCCAATGCGCGGTACCTGAAAGAGCAAGCCCATTGCTGACGATATCTGGCCCGCTCGCTTCCACTGGCCGAATGTGTGCGGCAGCAACCTCAGCCCGCCCTTTACCGTTGATGAGCCTTAGCCCGGTGATGGCGCAGCGCTCATCATAGGCGCGCAGGACAACACGACGGAAGATGCGATCGCGTAAAATCCGCGATACGGTGACGCTGATACGGTTGCGCTGTTGTTCAAACATGAAAGGCGCCTGCTGCTCGTCGAAGCCAGGCGACGGAATTTCGTTATCTAGCCGAGGCAGCAAGGGTGCTTTTTCTTCAAGCCCAAATTCAACGATTCGATTGAAATCTTTGGAAGATATTGGCCGGACTGCCGATTGAGCACGTCCCGAAATCCGTCCCTGTTCATTAAGTAACCCTTGCTCAACAGGACCTGTGGGACCGTTGAAAGGGACAGGATTAGCGAAGTCGAGGTAGCTTCCAGGTTCAATCAACGCGAGATACATCCCGGCGATTCCAGGATCTGAAATAACTTGACGAACCCTTGCCATTGCAAAATAGCCCCGCGTCTCAGCGATCTTGCTTGGCTCGTAATAGATTATCCAATCACCAACACAGGCTTCGACGCGGCTCAGATACTGACTCGGGAATTGATATTGTTCAGCCGGGCTGTCCTCGTAGATCGAATCTGAGCGATGGATGAATACTCCAAACCCCATAGCTTTAGACGCAGCCTTCTTTCCGGAATCTTTTTTTTGGTATTCGAGCAAACTCTCAAAAAATATCGCGATTTACAAAGCCGGCTAATGTCCTGAAGACCCCTTCGCCCTCACTCCCACTCAATCGTCCCAGGCGGCTTGCTCGTCACGTCATACACCACCCTGTTCACCCCCTTCACCTCATTGATGATCCGCGTGGCCGTCGCACCGAGAAAACGCATGTCGAAGGGATAGAAGTCGGCGGTCATGCCGTCGGTGGAGGTCACAGCACGCAGGCCCACCACGAAATCGTAGGTGCGGCCGTCGCCCATCACGCCCACGGTCTTCACCGGCAGGATCACGGCGAAGGCCTGCCAGATGGTGTCGTAGAGGCCGGCGCGGCGGATTTCCTCGATGTAGATCGCGTCCGCCTTGCGCAGGATGTCGAGCTTCTCGGTCGTGATCTCGCCGGGGCAGCGGATGGCGAGGCCCGGGCCCGGGAACGGATGGCGGCCGACGAACACCTCCGGCAAGCCGAGCTCGCGTCCCAGCACGCGCACCTCGTCCTTGAACAGTTCGCGCAGCGGCTCCACCAGCTTCATGTTCATGCGCGCGGGCAAGCCGCCGACATTGTGGTGCGACTTGATGGTCACAGACGGGCCGCCGGTGAACGAGACGCTTTCGATGACGTCGGGATAGAGCGTGCCCTGCGCCAGGAAATCGGCGCCGCCGATCTTCTTGGCTTCCGCATCGAACACGTCGATGAACAGGCGCCCGATGGTCTTGCGCTTGACTTCCGGGTCCGTGACGCCTGCGAGCTCGCCGAGGAATTGTTTTGATGCATCCACATGCACCAGCGGGATGTTGTAGTGGTTGCGGAACATGTCGACGACGGTTTCCGCTTCCGCCAGGCGCAGCAGGCCGTGATCGACGAACACGCAGGTGAGCTGGTCGCCGATCGCCTCATGGATCAGCACCGCGGCCACCGCGGAATCGACGCCGCCGGAGAGACCGCAGATCACCCGGCCCTTGCCGACCTGGGCGCGGATCTTCTCGATCGCTTCCTCGCGGAACGCGCGCATGGTCCAGTCGCCGGTGAGGCCCGCGACCTTGCGCACGAAATTGCGGATCAGCTTGGCGCCGTCCGGGGTGTGCACCACCTCGGGATGGAATTGCATCGCATAGAACTTGCGGACGTCGTCGGCGATCACCGAAATCGGCGAGCCCGCCGCCTTGGCGACGCCGCGGAAGCCTTCCGGCAGCCGGGTGACGCGGTCACCATGGCTCATCCACACCTCGTACTGGCCGCCCTTCTCCCAGACACCGTCGAACAGCGCGCAATCGTCAGTGACCTCGATGGTGGCGCGGCCGAATTCGCGGTGGTGCCCGGCCTCGACGGTGCCGCCGAGCTGCTGCGCCATGGTCTGCTCGCCGTAACAGATGCCGAGCACGGGAATGCCGGCAGTCAGGATCGCCATCGGCGCCAACGGCGCGTTGTCGTCGAGCACGGAGGCCGGCCCGCCGGACAGGATCACGGCCTTCGGCTTCATCTCGCGGAACGCGGTTTCGGCCTTCTGGAACGGGACGATTTCGGAGTAGACGCCCTCCTCGCGGACCCGCCGCGCGATCAGCTGCGTCACCTGACTGCCGAAATCGACAATCAGAATCTTGTCATGCTCCGGCGCCGTGAGGGGCGCCGGGCGGGAGGCTTCGCTGTGTGCTGTCATGGTGAGGAATTACGCGACCGGGCGCGATCCGGCAACCATGCAAACGCGCAGCCCACATCCTTCTCAGGACGATGGACAAATCCAAATAGGTAAGCAATACTGACATATTATAAAAAGAGCTGGAGGAAGCTATGTCCCCATCGAATCACGCCCCTGACCGCCTGACGGCGCTCGGCCGCGACTGGGTCGCCGCCTGGAATGCCCGCGACCTCAACCGCGTGCTGACGCTCTATGACGACGACTTCGAGATGACCTCGGAGGTGATCATCCGGCTGGGCCTCGCCGCCTCAGGCACCCTGCGCGGCAAGAACACCATCCGTCAGTACTGGGAGAAGGCGCTGACGCTGCTGCCCGACCTGCATTTCGACCTGATCGATACCTTCGTCAGCCCCGACAGCGTCGTGCTGTTTTATCAGAACGAGCGCGGGATGAAGATTTGCGAGTACCTGCGCGTGGGCGCCGACGGGAAGATCGTGCAGGGCTCGGCCAACCATCTGTCGCAGTGAGCGAGATGAGTTTGGGTTGAATCAACTCCGTCATCCTGAGGCGCGAGCGTAGCGAGCCTCGAAGGACGACGGCCGATTCTATTGAAGCATTGGCCGTGCATCCTTCGAGGGCCGCGCTGCGCACGGCCACTTCAGGATGACGGATTACACGTTGCGCGGACCGCCGCAGTGAATACGGAAACGCTCGGGACACGTCCCTGACGCCGCGCCCTACCACTCTGAGACGGACGCACCCGCCCCCACACGCAGCACCGACACAAAAAAACCATCCGTGCCGGTCCGCCGCGGCGTCATCAGCAAGCCTTCGGGCGATACCTGCACCGCCTTGGCGAACGCGTCAGACTCCGCGCCGAGCGATTTCACCACATCCGCCGGCGGCACCACGGCGAACTCTGGATGCCGCCCGACAAACGCGCTGACCTGATCGTTGTTCTCTTCCGCCAGCACCGAACAGGTGATGTAGGCGACGCGCCCGCCGGGCCGGACCAGCGCGGCGGCGCGGTCCAGCACCTCGGCCTGCCCTTTGAGCCGCACCTCGAGCGCGCCCGGGCGCATCCGCCATTTGGCGTCGGGATTGCGCCGCCACGTTCCGGTACCGGTACAGGGCGCATCGATGACCACGAGATCGGCGGAGCCCTTGATGTCGGCCAGCGGATCGGCCGTGCCCTTCGGCGAACGGACCTCGGCGTTGTGCACGCCGGCGCGCGACAGCCGCTCATGAATTGGCGCGAGCTGCCGCTTGTCGGAATCCGTCGCAATCAGGCGCCCCTTGCCCTGCATCATCGCGGCGAGCGCCAGCGTCTTGCCGCCGGCGCCGGCGCAGAGATCGATCACCTGTTCGCCGGGCTTGGCGCGGGACAGCAGCGCCGCGAGCTGCGAGCCCTCGTCCTGCACCTCGACGCCGCCCTTGATGAAGGCTTCCTCGGAGTGAACGCCGGGGTTGCGCGCATCGGCACCGAGCGCGATCCGCAGTCCCAGCGGCGACCAGCGCGTCTGCTCCGCGCCGAGATGCGCCAGGGACGCCAACGCCTTCTCCCGCGTCGATTTCAAAGTGTTCACGCGCAGATCGAGCGGCGCGCGGCTCGCCATCGCCACCGCTTCGTCCACCCGGCCGTCGCCGAACACGCGCGCGAGATGCGGATCGAGCCATTCGGGATAATCGCCGGCCACATGGGCCGGCGCGGCATCGAGTGAACGCGAGGTCAGCGCCGAACGCTCCGCCTCGGTCAGCGGCTCCGGCGCAAACCGCGCTCCGTCGCACAACGCGGCAATCGCGTCCGTGTCGAGGGAGCGCTCCAGCCTGAGCATGCCGAGCAGACGGGCGCGCGGCGTGTCCGCATCCAGCAGCCAGGCGCTGGAGGCGCGCCGGCGCAGCACGTCGAACACCAGCCCCGAGATCGCCGCCCGGTCGCCCGAGCCGGCAAAGCGGTGCGCGGTGCCCCAGTCCTTCAGCGCGTTGGCGGCCGGAATCCGCTGCACGTCGATGGCACTCAGAATCTCGATGGCTGCGGACAGCCGTGCGGCGGGGGTCATTCAGGTCTTTCGGTTGGATCGGGCGTTCAGATCAGGAAAAGGATCCGAAGCGCGAAATAGACCCACATCGCCAGCAATACAAGGGCGCCCGAAATATAGGCCAGCGAGCGGTTGCGCTCGCCGCGGGAGGTCACCAGCACCCCGGCATAGACGAAGCGCGTGACGACGAACACCCAGGCCAGCAGCACCATCACCAGGTCCGCATGCCGCAGCGGCAGCGCCAGCGCGACCAGCACATAGAACAGCGTCACCAGTTGCAGCGGATCGTACACCGCCGCACCCGCATCCGCCGTGCTCGGCCGCCCGCTCCCGATCATCGACCAGCTCGACCGCGAGCCCCCGGTCCAGAACAGCAGGACGAAGGTCAACCCGACCAGAATAAAAACCGGAAACAGAATGCCCTGGATCATCATTTGGAAATCGCCCTCGCCCCGTGGAAACAGCTGGGAGGCCAACGGCTGACCGTCGAACCGGTTCCATCGTGGAACAGTGGTGGAGAGCGGCGTCTTGAGATGGCGTTCAATTGATGTGATCCGTCATCCTGAGGCGGCCGTGCGCAGCACGGCCCTCGAAGGACGACGGCCCGGGCGTTAGTCGAGATACCTCACGGGAATGGCGCAGACAAAGCCGGGCCACAAATCGCCTGTTTTAAACATCCGCCGAGCCATCTGACTGACATCTGACAATCGTAGCGTGCTCTCGCAAAGGAGCACGTCATGTCCGTCTTCCGTCTCACGCAGATCACCGACACGCACCTGACCCCGCGGGTGCCGCCGTTCGTCGAAAACTTCCACCGCGTCAGCCAGCACATCGACGACACCCGTCCCGACCTCGTGGTCAACAGCGGCGACGTGGCGTTCGATGGCTCCGACCATCCCGACGATCTCGCTTACGCCAAAACGTTGCACGATGCGCTGCCCGTCGACTGCCGATATATCCCGGGCAATCACGACATCGGCGACAACCCGACCTCGACCGGCGCGCCTCCACACCAGCGTGTCTCGGACACACCCCGGCAGCAGTTCATCGCAGCCTTCGGTGACGACCGCTGGCGGTTCGATGCCGCCGGATGGAGCTTTATCGGGCTGAACTCGCTCATCATGAACTCAGCACTCGCGAGCGAAGCCGAACAATCCGAGTGGCTGGCCTCGGAACTCTCGACGCTGCGCGGCCGGCCGCTGGCCCTGTTCATTCACAAGCCGCTCTACCTGCATCATCCCGACGATCCGGAGCTTGCGGCCACGTCCTTCCGCTACGTTCCGATGCCGGCGCGCAGCCACCTGGTCGCGCAGCTCGACACGGTCGATCTGCGCCTGGTTGCCTGCGGCCATGTGCATCAGCGGCGCGACACGACCTTCCGCACCATCCGCCATATCTGGGCACCGTCGGCATCCTTCATCATCAAGTCCAACGAGAAGCAGGAGCCGATCGGCGTCAAGGAAGTCGGACTGGTGGAATATGCCTTCCAGCCCGACGGCTTCGAGGTCCGCCACGTGCGCGCACCCGGACAGATCGACGTCGATCTCCATGCGGTGCCCGAGCTCACCGCGATGCTGTGACGGATCAGGCGGCGGCACCCTGCTCCAACAGCTTGCGCAATTCCGCCTTGGCCACCTTCTCAAGGGTGGAGCGCGGCATGTCGTCGACAAGGTGAACTTCGCGCGGCACCTTGAAATCGGCGAGCGCGCGTTTGCAGGCCGCCAGCACGTCGTCCCGCAGAGTCGGCGGCGCGCCGGCGAGGCCTGCGACCGGGATCACGAACACGACGGGGACTTCATCGAGCATCGGGTGCTTTTTGGCGACAACGGCGGCTTCGCGGACGCCGGCCACCGTGATGACCACCTGCTCGATCTCGGACGCGGCGACATTCTCGCCGCCGACCTTGAGCATGTCCTTGGCACGGTCGCCGAACCGGATGAAGCCGTTGTCCAGCAGCTTCACCCGATCGCCGGTGATGAAATAGCCCTGCGCATCGAAGCTGTCGCGGGTGGCCTTCTCGTTGTTCAGATACTCCTTGAACAGCGACAGGCCCGGGATGCCACGGATCAAGAGATCGCCGGTTTCGCCGACCTGCGTCGGCGCACCGTCCGCATCAACCACACGGATCTCGTACTCCGGTGCGGCGCGGCCGATGGCGAGCGGGATGTTGGGCTGATACACCTCGCCGACGATGCCGTGGGTGATGGTTTCGGTCATGCCCCACCAGCCGATGGTCTTGGCGCCGAACAGCTTGTCGGTCGGCGGCTCGCAGATCGCCGATCCCCACAGCCGAAAATGATGATTTTTGGGCACCTCGCGCTCCATCAGCGCCTTGACGCAGAACGGCACCACCGACACCCAGGTGCAGCGATGCGCCAGTGCCGTGTCCCAGAACCGGCTGGCCGAGAACCGCGGCTGGATCACCGCGGTGGCGCCCACCCACAGGGTCGCAAGCATCGAATAAGCCAGCGCGTTGGTATGGAACAGCGGCAGATGCACCTGATGGATGTCATCGGCGCGCAGGTCTTCATGGGCCGCGTTGATCTTGGCGCCCCACAGCGCCTGTCTCTTATACACATCTAGATGTGTATAAGAGACACAGGTCTTCATGGGCCGCGTTGATCTTGGCGCCCCACAGCGCATTGGCATGGGTCCACAGCACCGCTTTCGGCCGCGACGTGGTGCCGGAGGTATACTGCACACTGCATGAGGCCAATGGATCCGCCGCACGGCGCGGCCGGTCCGCGCTGTCGGCGAACAGCGCCTCGAACGCCTCGCTGCGGGCCGGCCTGTCCGCCTGCTGCGGCGGCGCGCCGGCATCGTGCGAAATCACCGCGAGCCAGCGCAGATGACGGCATGAGCCCACAATCAGCGCGGCATAGGCCGGCTGCGTGATGCCGGCGACAGCGCCGCAGTGCTCGGCGAAATACGCCATTTCGGCGGCGGCCGAGCGGGTGTTGGTGGTGACGGCGATGGCGCCGAGTTCGGCGCAGGCAAACCAGGCCAGCATCGCCTCGATGCAGTTGTCGAGATGGATCAGCACGCAGTCGCCGGGTGTGACACCGCGTTTGGCAAGCCCCGCCGCCAGCGCGCCGACACGCTCGTGAAATTCGCCGTAGCTCCAGGCCCGCGCCGGCGCGTCGAACGGCGCCCAGATCAGGAACGGATGATCGCGCCGGTGCTCGGCCTGCAGCCGCAGCAGCCACGGCACGTCGAGCCCGGCGAACGGGCCGATCTGGCCCGGCATCTCATCACGATTGGGCATGTTTCTTCCCTTGTTGTTTTTTGTTTTTGTTTTTTATTGTCGGCCGGATGATGGTGTCACCCCTCCCGTGGGAGAGGTGACGAAGGCGTGGTCGTCCCGTGGTCGGCTTAGACGCGATCCGGCCCGACGCGGACCAGTTGCTTGCCGAAGTTCGCGCCCTTCAAGAGACCGATGAACGCGTCCGGCGCGCTGGCGAGGCCTTCGGTGACGAATTCGCGGTGCTTGATCTTGCCCTCGCGCAGCCACAACGACATATCGCGTTGGAACGCGCCATGCAGCGCCGCGAAATCGCGCACGATGAAGCCGCGCAGGTTCAGCCGCTTCACCAGGATGGCCCGCATCAAGGCCGGCGCGCGGTTCGGCCCGGGCGCGTCGCCCGTGAGCGCATTGTAGTCGGCGATCAGGCCGCACACCGGGACACGCGCGAACGGGTTGAGCCGCGGCAGCACCGCATCCCACACCTTGCCGCCGACGTTTTCGAAATAGACGTCGATGCCTTTCGGGCAGGCCTCCTTCAGCTTCGCCGCCAGATCCGGATCGCGGTGATCGAGGCATTCGTCGAAGCCGAGTTCGTCTTTCACATAGCGGCACTTCTCGGCCCCACCGGCGATACCCACCGCCCGCGCCCCCTTGATCCTGGCGATCTGCCCGACCGCCGAGCCGACCGCGCCGGAGGCTGCGGCCACCACCACGGTTTCGCCGGGTTGCGGCTTGCCGATTTCCAAGAGGCCGGTGTAGGCGGTCATCCCGGGCATGCCGAGCACGCCGACGGCGGTCGAGATCGGCGCGATCCGCGGATCGATCTTGCGCAGGCCCTTGCCGTCGGACAGCGCGTGGGTCTGCCAGCCGCTGTGCGCCAGCACGATGTCGCCCTTGGCGAAGTCGGGATTGTTGGAGGCGCTCACCTCCGCCACCGTGCCGCCTTCCATCACGCCGTCGATTTCGACCGGCGCGGCATAGGACGGCCCCTCGCTCATGCGGCCGCGCATGTAGGGATCGAGCGACATCCAGATCGTGCGCAGCAGCACCTGGCCCGGACCGGGCACCGGGACCGCCACATCCTCCAGGCGGAAGTCGGAGGCCTTGGGCTCGCCGACGGGACGGGCTGCGAGGACGATACGCTGGGCTTGCTGAGACATTGGTGGCTTTCCTCCGGGAGTTGTTGCTCGACTGTGCTCCTTCGATAGGCGTGCAGACGGACCGCTGACAAGGGGCGCTGTCAGCGGCAAAGCAGCCCTGCGGGCCTCGTCATCATTGCGCCTCATTAGGGATATGTTATGTTATAACATAACATATATTTGGGGATATCGATGCAGCGACTGCCCGTCACGGTGCTTTCCGGCTTTCTCGGCGCCGGCAAGACGACGCTGCTCAACCACGTCCTCAACAACCGCGAAGGCCGCAAGGTCGCGGTCATCGTCAACGACATGAGCGAGGTGAACATCGACGCGGCCCTGGTCCGCGACGGCGGTGCCGCGCTGAAGCGGCAGGACGAACGGCTGGTGGAGATGTCCAACGGCTGCATCTGCTGCACCCTGCGCGACGATCTTCTGAAAGAAGTTGAGGTGCTGGCCCGCGAGCAGCGCTTCGACTACCTGCTGATCGAGTCCACCGGGATTTCCGAGCCGATGCCGGTCGCGGCCACCTTCGAGTTCGAGGACGAGAGCGGCAAGAGCCTGTCCTCCCTCGCCCGGCTCGACACCATGGTGACCGTGGTCGACGCGCTCAACTTCACCCTCGACTACACCTCGGTGGATCTTCTGGCCGACCGCGACCAGGTGGCCGGCGACGGCGACACCAGGGCGATCGCCGAACTGCTGGTGGAGCAAGTCGAGTTCGCCGATGTCATCGTGATCAACAAGATCGACCTCGTGACCAGCGCGGAACGCACCTTCCTCACCAATGTGTTGAGGAAGCTCAACCCGTCCGCTGATCTCGTGTTCACCGAGTTCGGCAAGGTGCCGCTGGATCGCATTCTGAACACGCGCAAATTCTCCTACGAGAAGGCCAACCAATCGGCCGGCTGGCTCAAGGAATTGCAGGGCCAGGGCCATACGCCAGAAACCGAAGAATATGGCTTCTGGAGTTTCGTCTATCGCTCGCGGCGGCCGTTTCACCCGGACCGGTTTCACAAATTCCTCACCAGTAACTGGCAAGGCGTGATCCGCGCCAAGGGCTTCTTCTGGCTGGCGTCGCGGATGGACTTTGCCGGCTCGATGTCGCGCGCCGGCGCCATCGTGCGGCATGAGCCCGCCGGTGTGTGGTGGGCTGCCACGCCCAAACCGAACTGGCCGGCGGACGAAGAATGGCGCGCCGGTGTCATGCGCAACTGGACCGCCCCCTACGGCGACCGGCGCCAGGAACTGGTGTTCATCGGCACGCCGGAGATGGACAAGGACCAGACCATCGCCAAACTCGATGCCTGCCTGTTGACTGGACAGGAAATGGCGCTCGGACCAAAACTATGGGCGGGCCTGCGCGATCCCTTCCCGGGCTGGCGGCGCGGCAACGGAGCGGTTTGATGACCAAGGGCGGTTTCACCAGGCAATTGTTGTCCGCCCTGCTCCGCAAACCCGACTACACCCCGCCGAAACAGACATCGACCTGGCGGGTGATGTCGGCCGAGGGATTGGAGCGCGAGACATCGCACGCATTATGTGACGACGGCTGCGACTGCGCGGCGCCTTCGCGGATGAAGTATCAGCCGAAGGGCGATTAATGCATTCTGCATATTTGATTGTCGTTGCCGGGCTTGTCCCGGCAACCCCGATCAGGGACGCACTGCGCCCCTAAGCGAGATCACCGGGACAAGCCCGGTGATGACAGTGTGGTGGGGGACATTTTTTCTCCCATCAAAGCGTCTTGAGATACTCGGCCAGACGGTCGTGGCTCCGTTCGATCGGCCCGGTGAAACCAAACCCGACCGCGGCATCACGATCAGCGACGGAATCGAAGTGCGCGACCAGGATGCAGCGCGTGCGTTCGCCGAGGTCTTCCAGTGTCGATGTAAACCGCACGTTCAAGCCCTCCTTCACCTTGTCGCGATCGGCGTTCTGCCAGACCAGACGCGCGGGCTTTTCGACCTCGAGGAAAACGAAGTGGAGATGAAGCTCGCGGCCATCGGCGAAGCGCATCAGATGGTTCCAAAGCCCACCCGGCCGCACATCCATCTCGCAGACCGGACTGGAACAACCGGCCCCGCCCCACCATTGCCGCACATGTTCGGCTTGCGTCATCGCCAGCCAGACCTGGTCGCGCGGCGCGTCGTAGACCCGGGTGATGATGATCGTCGGCTCGCCGGCCGGATGTGTCGTGCTCATTTCGATTTTCCCTTGCTTGGTGACTTGTGCGGCATGGTTTTGAGGTAGTCGCCCAGGCTGTCGAGATTGCGCTCCCACAGCTTTTTGTAGTCGTCGATCCATTCGGCCACGGCCTTCAGGCGCTCGGCTTCGAGACGGCACGGCCGCCGCTGGGCTTCGCGCGCCTTGGAGATCAGGCCGGCCTTTTCCAGCACCGCGACGTGCTTGGAAATGGCCCTCTCCGTCAGCTTGAACGGCGCGGCCAATTCCCCGACCGAGGCCTCCCCGTCCACCAGCCGCGCGAGGATGGCGCGCCGCGTGGGGTCCGCGAGAGCAGCGAACGTCAGGGTGAGAGAGTCTGATTGCATTTTATAGCACCACTTAGTTCTGGAACTAAATGGTTCTATAAAGGATTTGAAGCGGCCTGTAAAGCAGCGAGAAAGGTTGCGACGAGCGAGGCGCTGATCTCACCTCTCCCCATTGGGGAGAGGTCGGCTCAACGCGCCGGGTGAGGGGCCCTGCCGCACGCGACGTCGATCGCAGTCGCGCCAGCAACAGCCAGCGAAACGACGTCGGAAATAGATTTCAATTGCGGAGTTTGTGGAGAGTGCCCCCTCACCCGCCGCGCAAGAGCGCGACGACCTCTCCCCATTGGGGAGAGGTGTAACCCGTTGCGGGTTACGCACCACCCGGATAATTCGGCGCCTCGCGCGTGATCGTCACGTCGTGGACGTGGCTTTCGCGCAGGCCGGCGCCGGTGATGCGGACGAACTGCGCCTTTTCGTGGAAATCCGAGATCGTCTTGGCGCCGACATAGCCCATGGCCGCGCGCAGGCCGCCGACCAGCTGATGCACCACATTGCTGACCGGGCCCTTGTACGGCACCTGGCCCTCGATGCCTTCCGGCACCAGCTTCAGCGCGTCCTTGATGTCCTGCTGGAAGTAGCGGTCGGCCGAGCCGCGCGCCATGGCGCTGACCGAGCCCATGCCGCGATAGGCCTTGTAGGAGCGGCCCTGCCACAGGAACACTTCGCCCGGCGTCTCGTCGGTGCCCGCCAGCAGCGAGCCGACCATGGCAATGCTGGCGCCCGCCGCAAGCGCCTTGGCGAGGTCGCCGGAATATTTGATGCCGCCGTCGGCGATCACCGGAATGCCGACCTTGTGGGCGGCTTCGACGGAATCCATGATGGCGGTGAGCTGTGGGACGCCGACGCCCGCGACGATGCGGGTGGTGCAGATCGAGCCCGGACCAATGCCGACCTTGATCGCGTCGGCGCCGGAATCGATCAGCGCTTGCGTCGCTTCGGTGGTGGCGACATTGCCCGCGATCACCTGCACCGCGTTCGACAGCCGCTTGATCCGGCTGACCGCTTCCAGCACCCGCGCGGAGTGCCCGTGCGCGGTGTCGACCACGATCACGTCGACGCCGGCCTCGATCAGCTTCTCGGTGCGCTCGAACCCGTTGTCGCCGACGGTGGTGGCGGCCGCCACCCGCAGGCGGCCCTGCTCGTCCTTGGAGGCCAGCGGATAGGCCACCGCCTTCTCGATGTCCTTCACCGTGATCAGGCCGACGCAGCGATACTGGTCGTCGACCACCAGCAACTTCTCGATGCGGCGCTGATGCAGCAGCTTCTTGGCTTCGGCCTGGCCGACGCTCTCGCGCACCGTGACGAGGTTCTGGTGCGTCATCAGCTCCGAGACCTTCTGGCGCGGATCGGTGGCGAAGCGCACGTCGCGGTTGGTGAGAATGCCGACCAGTTTGCCCGGCTTGCCGGGGGCGCCGCCGGTCACCACCGGAATGCCGGAGATGCCGTTGTCCTTCATCAGCGTCAGTGCATCGGCGAGCGTTTCCTCCGGCCCGATGGTCAGCGGATTGACCACCATGCCGGATTCGAACTTCTTGACCAGCCGGACCTGCGCCGCCTGCTGGTCGGGTTCGAGATTGCGATGCACGACGCCGAGGCCGCCGGCCTGCGCCATGGCGATCGCCATCCGCGCCTCGGTCACGGTATCCATGGCCGAGGCCATCACGGGAATGTTGAGGGGAACGGCCTTGGTCAGAAACGAACGGACATCCGCCTCGGAGGGAAGGATTTCCGACAGGCCGGGCTTCAGCAGCACGTCATCGAACGTGAATGCTTCCTGGAAAACCGGTCGTTGAAAAGCTGCCATTGCCAACTCCATCTGGCGGCGAACGCGCCGCAATAGAACCTTCGGAAAAGACCTATCGTTCGCCGGCACCCGGTGCCGTACTCGAATCGAAGCCCTTCTTTGGGGTTGGCGGTGGTCGATAGCATGGGACCATGACGTTTCAAAGGGTTTCATGCGGTTTTACAGGCGCTTTTTGCGCATGGCGCATCTGCGTCCCGCCTTCCTGCCGGGGCCCCCTGCCCGATTGCGACTGGACGGCGAAACCTAACGAACCTATTGACGGCCGAGGCATGGATTCTTGAGGATTCCCTGGAGATTTCTTGCCCATTCCGCCGCCGTCCCGATCCAAAAACGAGGTTTTGACCCGCGCATGCAGAAGGAACGCCTGATCCCGCTGATCGTGGCCACGGCCCTGTTCATGGAAAACATGGATTCCACTGTCATCGCGACGTCACTGCCGGCGATCGCGGCCGATATCGGGACCAGCCCCCTCACCCTCAAGCTCGCCATCACCTCGTATCTGCTCTCGCTCGCGGTGTTCATTCCGGCCAGCGGCTGGACCGCGGACCGCTTCGGCGCGCGCACGGTGTTCTCGACCGCGATCGCGGTGTTCATGCTGGGATCGATCGGCTGCGCATTGTCGTCGTCGGTCACGCAGTTCGTGTTCGCGCGCATTCTCCAGGGCATCGGCGGTGCGATGATGACGCCGGTGGGACGCCTCGTGCTGGTGCGCTCCATCGACAAGAGCGCGCTGGTGAATGCGATGGCGTGGCTGACCACGCCGGCACTGATCGGGCCGGTGGTGGGGCCGCCGCTCGGTGGTTTCATCACGACGTATTTTACCTGGCACTGGATCTTCCTGATCAACATCCCGATCGGGCTGCTCGGCATCTACATGGCGCAGCGGCATATCGATCCGATCCGCAGCGACAATCCCGAGCGGTTCGACCTCAAGGGGCTTCTGCTCGCCGGCATTGGCCTCGCCGGCCTCGCGTTCGGCCTCTCGGTCGCCGGCCTCAATCTGCTGCCGTGGCAGGTGGTGACGGCGCTGATCGTCTGCGGCGGCATTTCGATGACGATGTATCTGCGGCATGCCAAGACCACCGCCTCCCCGGTGCTGGATTTCTCGCTGATGCGGCTGCCGACCATGCGCGCCAGCCTGATCGGCGGCTTCATGTTCCGGCTCGGCATCGGCGCGCTGCCGTTTCTGCTGCCGCTCTTGATGCAGATCGGCTTCGGCCTGTCGCCGTTCCGCTCGGGCCTCGTCACCTTCGGCTCGGCGGTCGGCGCGATGGGCATGAAGACGCTGGCCGCCCGCATCATCCGCGCCTTCGGCTTCCGCAACATCATGACGGTCAATGCGGTGGTCAGCGCGGCTTTCCTCGCCGCGTGCGCCATCTTCACCCCGGCGACGCCGCTGCTGCTGATCCTGATCATCCTGATCGTCGGCGGCTTCTTCCGTTCGCTGCAGTTCACCGCGATCAACACCATCGCCTATGCCGAGATCGATCAGGCGCAGCTCAGCCGCGCCACCACGATCGTCAGCGTCAACCAGCAGCTGGCGATTTCGGCCGGCGTCGCGATCGGCGCGTTCTCCGTCGAGAGCACTATGCTGCTGCGACACGCCACCGCGCTCTCCGCCGACGACTTCTGGCCGGCATTCCTGGTGGTGGCCACGATCACCGCGTTGTCCGCGATCTTCTTCTATCGGTTGCCACCCGATGCCGGCCATGAAATCTCCGGGCGCAAGGCAGCCGAAATCTCCAGCCGCAAGGGCTCGGAAAAGGCGGCCGCGAAAAAGGCCAGCGAGAGCACCGCCGACGCCCGCGACTCGAAGCTGTAGGCCGTCCCGCCGCCCTGGCCACATCGATCCCTGACACAGATCACCGACGGCATGCGCCATCACATTCGCATGTGACCGCGCAATGTCGCGACAGCGGGTCTAATCACGCCGTCGGTGGGAAGCTGAGAGGATTGAGATGAGATCTCTTGTGGGTGCGGCTTTGCTGTTTTGCAGCGTCGCCGGTTTGCTGACATCAAGTGCAACGCCGGGTCGAGCCGACGAGATGCCGCCGGGCGGCGTCGGATCGAACGTCGTTGCGGTCGGCTACAACAATCTCGATGACAAGCCGGCATTCAAAATGTCCGTCATCCAGTCCGGCGACCGCTGGTACCTCTACATGGGGCACTTCTGGGTGTCCGGGTGGACCATCCTGGATGTCACCGACCCGGCCAATTCCCGAATCGTCAAATTCGTCCCGGGACCGCCCGGCGCATTCACCGGACAGATGGAGATTTCCGGGAAGACGATGATCACCGGCATGGAGAAGCCGCTGGTTCCTGGCATCGGCGCGTCCAAGGATGCCCCGTTCGATGAAGGGGTCATCATTTGGGATATCAGCGATCCGGTGAATCCCAAGGCTGTTGGGCAGTATCGGACAGGCGGACTGGGGACCCATCGCAACTTCTATGCCGGCGGCAAATACATGCATTTGTCCGCTCGGATGCCGGGATATCGCGGCAACATCTACGTCATTGTCGATATCGAAGATCCGGCGCGTCCGCGTGAAGTTGGCCGGTGGTGGATGCCGGGCCAGGCGGACGGCGAGACGCCGGAGGCAGATCGTTTCGTGTCGTTTCACGGACCTGCCTACGTGATCGACAAGCTCGCCTACCTGTCCTACGGCTCAGCCGGAATGGTGGTTGTGGACATCTCGGATGTCTCCAAGCCGAAACTCATCAGCCAGCTCAAGTTCAGCCCGCCGTTCGACGCGACGTTCGGCAGTCACACGGTGCTGCCGGTGCCGGAGCGCGGCATCGCGCTGGTGACCTCTGAAATCGTTACGCCGAACTGCAAGGGCCCGATCGGGTATGCCGGTCTCGTCGACATTTCGCAGCTCCCGAACCTGCGGCTGATGGCGCTGCTTCCGCAGCCCCTCCCGCCACAGCAATGGCCGATCAAGTCCTTTTGCGACCGAGGCGCCACGTTCGGTCCCCACAACATCAACACCCTTCTGCACAATCCGTTCGTGCAGCCGCAAGGCGATCTGGTCTATCTGACATATTGGAACGCGGGCGTGCGGATCTACGACATCTCCGCACCGACGGCTCCGCGGGAAGTCGGTTACTTCCTGCCGCCGGATCCGCGCCGCCGCTATGGGCCGTTTCCGCGCGACAAGCTTGTCGCACAAACCGAAGACGTCCTCGTCGACAAACGCGGCTACATCTACGTGACCGACAACAATCAGGGCGTCTGGATCCTGAAATACACCGGCACCACCTCAGGCCATGCGGAATCGGAGACCCGCTGATCGGGAGTTGGTTCGCGGTTGTCGGGCTGGCCGGCTTGCACAGCCTCAGTTGACGAGTTGTGCGCTGAGACGGGCCGCGGCCTGACATGTTGACAGTCGCAGTGCCTCAAGCACCGGAGGCGGCATTCGGTGTGCAGGCCCGAAACTCACCATGATGCCGACGAGCTCTCCGTCCTTGCCCGTTACAGCCGCTGCGACGGCATTTGCGCCCTCGACCCACTCCCCTTGCACGAGAGCGTGCCCCTCGCGTCGAACCACATCGATACGCGCCATCTGGTCCGTGACGTACGACGGCGGATGGCCGAGTTCCTGCGAGATTGTCTCCAGCGCGCGCAGCACTTCGGCCTTTGGCCGGAATGCATACACGACCAATTGGAGAGCGCTGATTCCTCGCCCGGACAAGAGCACGTGGTCGACGGGGTGCGTATCACCAACGGAATAGAACACACGAACGCTATGTGGAGTTTCGACCTGATCTATCATCACAATGTTCTTGCCCTCGACGATCGCGAAGGCTGCGCTTTCGCCGGTTTCGGCGACAAATTCGCTCAGGACAGGATGGACCAGTGAGAGAAGAGCGTTGTGGTGGCGCTGCATGCGGGAAAGACGCCACAGCTTCGAGGTCAGCACATAACGATCACCACCGACCTCCCGGGACACGAAGCCGCTCGCAATCAGTGTCTGAAGGAGGCGGTGGACGTTACTTCTTGTGAGCGATAACTCGCTCGCAAGATCCGAGACGCCGCGCGAGCGCTCACTCCGGCTGATGGCTTCAAGGAGAAGCAGACCCTTCGTCAGGGTTTTGTCGACACCTTGGGTGGCTTTGTTGAGCGGGTCCTGGCCAGACCCGGCCTGGCGATCAAGCTTCATCGAACCAGCCACCCACATTCCTCACGACGAACTCAATTGTGCGCGGCGAAGCTGCGGTCCTCGTCGGCGTGCGCGGTCCTTCGAGTAGCAGCGTATCGCAAATCCGCAATGGACATAACTTCCCGGACGGCACTGTTCAGATCCGGTCTTCCCGTTGACCCAGCTTCACCCTGATCATATAATGGAATCACATTCTGAAATATAGAACAAAAAACGAGCCGTGACCAGATTTGAGGTGCCATGCTACCAATAAAGACAAATATCTGGTGGAGCGTTGTCGGAGCCACCCTCGGCTTGATCGTATCGAGCGGTCCCATTGTTCAGTTCAGCTTCGGACCCTTCATCAAGCCGCTCGCTGAGGAGTTCGGCACCGACCGGGCGAGCCTCTCCAGCGCGATCTTGATCGCCTTTACGGCCACCGCCCTCTTCACTCCGCTCGCCGGCCATCTTGTTGATCGCTTCGGTGTCCGCCCCGTCGTGCTGCCCGCAATCGTGTTGTTTGCACTGGCAACGGCCGCGCTATCCCTGTCCCCATCGTCGGCGTACGGCTTTCTCGCATTCTACGGCGTCTTGGGCATTTTCGCCGCGGGCCACACGCCCCTTCCCTACGCGAAATCCATCGCGGGCTGCTTCGACACGAGAAGAGGTTTCGCGCTCGGCCTGTCGATGGCCGGCGTCGGTCTCGGCGCGGCCGTCATCCCGCAGGTCACCCAGTTGCTGCTCGCGAGCGCGGGCTGGCGGAATACCTACCTCGCCCTTGGCCTCATCGTTTTCGTGATCGGTTTTCCGGCGGCGCTGTTTTTATTGCGAGAGCCCGCAAAGGCCAGCATTGGACAACTGCCTGTGGAAGGCATCAGCGCCCGCGTGGCAGCGCAGTCGCGCCAGTTCTGGTACCTCGTCATGATCTTTCTCGCCATGGTCACCGCCTGCGCGGGCGTGATCGCGCATGTGGTGCCGATACTGACAGATGCGGGAGTAAGTCCTCAGTTCGCGACCAGCGCCATCAGTTCGGCGGGGCTCGCTCTGATCATAGGGCGCCTGATCGTGGGGTACTTGCTGGACAAGATCTTTGCCCCCCACGTCACGCTTTTCTTCCTTTCAATTATTCTCCTTGGCATCGGCCTGCTGCAATTCTCCACATCTCCATTGATGGCCATGATGTCGGCCGTGTGTATCGGCCTGGGACTGGGCGCTGAAATCGATCTGCTGGCGTACCTGATCTCGCGATACTTCGGGATGCGATCGTTCGGAACAATCTACGGCTACATGTTCGCCATCTTCAACCTTGGCTGCGGGATCGGGCCATTCCTGATGGGCCTGTCGCAGAGCCGAACGGGATCATATGGCGCTGCGATCATCACCTTTGCTGCAGGGCTGATCGTTGCCATCGCGTTTGTCTTCGGCCTCGGCCCATACCGGTATGCGGACACGTCGAAGGTCGAACTTGCATCACCGGTGCCAGCATCGGCCTGACGCGCTTCAACTTGCGAACGGATCAAAAGGCGCAGCAAAAAAAAGGGACACGTCGTATGAGCACACCTGATACGCGCACGCTTGGGATATCCGAAACCGAGCAAGATCGAACTCTAGCGATCTGGCTCGTCGCGTTTGAGGCAATGCTCAATCGCGGCGACCAATCCGACTTCACGACACTCATTCATCCCGACGGCTATTGGCGCGATCTTCTGGCGACGTCCTGGCAGTTGAGAACGTTCCACGGGACCTCGGAGATCAAGAGTGGCCTTGACGGCCTGAAAGACAAGCAGCGCCCTCGCAACTTTCGTCTTCGAGGTGAAGCGGCGCCGGGTCAACTCGGCGAGTTCGGCGCGACGATCGAAGGCTTCTTCGATTTTGAGACGGACCTTGCCACCGGGCGCGGATATTTACGGCTCGCCCGAGCGGACAACACAGCGACGTCCAAATTCCTGGCCGTGACCCTTCTGACAGCCATGGACGAGCTTAAGGGCTTTCCCGAACGCCGCGGACGTCACCGTGACCGGACGTTCACGAGAGCAATGGAAGGCAATTCGGACAACTGGCTCGATCGCCGAAGGGCCGATATTGCATACCGTGATCGGGATCCGGAGGTCATGATCATTGGCGCCGGCCAGGCGGGACTCGCACTCGCGGCACGTTTGCGGCATCTGGACGTCGACGCGCTTGTGGTGGATCGCGATGAACGTGTCGGTGACGTCTGGCGAAAGCGATATCACTCGCTCACGCTGCACAACGAGATCTGTACGAACCACTTCCCCCACATGCCATTCCCGGATAGCTGGCCCGTCTTTATCCCAAAGGACAAGCTCGCAAACTGGATGGAGTTTTATGCAGACGTCATGGAAATCAACGTCTGGACACGAACGGAATTCCTGGGTGGGAGTTACGCCGACGGGCGCTGGACCGCTCGGTTGCGAACACCCGACGGCAACATCCGCGTGATGCGGCCAAGCCATGTTGTGCTGGCGACCGGCGTCAGCGGACTTCCAAACATTCCTAAGATTGAAGGACTCGACCAATTCGAGGGCAAGATCATTCATTCGAGCGGACAGACCAACGACATCGACACACTGGGAAAGTCGGCGCTTGTCGTCGGGGCCGGCACGAGTGGTCACGACATCGCCCAGGATCTCCATCTGCGTGGCGCAGATGTCACGATGCTGCAAAGATCCTCCACGACCGTGGTCAGCGTCGCGCCAAGCTCAGCAAGGGCGTACGAGTTGTACCAGCGCAACGAAGGGGTGCGGCCGATCGAGGATATCGACCTGATGGCGGCCTCGATACCCTACGATCTGGTGCGCCGACTGCACGGACCACTTAGCCGGCGAATGGCGGAGGACGACCGTCATCTGCTTGAGCGCCTGCGCAAGGTTGGTTTCGCGCTTGATAATGGCGAGGACGACACGGGATTCTTTCTGAAATTGCTGCGCAGCCTCAGCGGCTATTATCTCAATGTCGGCGCTTCCGACCTTATTGCGGATGGAAAAATAAAACTGAAGTCAGGCGTCGCGCTTGAACGTCTCGAAGGACGGCAGGCCGTTTTTTCAGACGGATCGCTTCTGGAATTGGATTTGCTCGTCCTCGCCACGGGCTACAAGCCCCTGCAGGAAGCCGTGCGCGCGCTGTTTGGCGACGGCATGGCTGAGCGCGTCGGACCGATCTGGGGCATTGGATCGGATGGCGAGCTCTGCAACATGTTTTGCGCCACGCGGCAGGACGGCTTCTACGTGATGGGCGGGACACTCACGATGTGCCGCTCCTTCTCGCGGTATACCGCACTCCTCATCAAGGCCAGGCTTGAAGGCCTCCTCGACACCTCAGGGCCCGGACGAACACGTCTCCCCCAAGAGGCGCAACAGAGCCATGAGACACAGCAATCAGAGGCTTCGATCGATGCCCTCGGCCACGAAGGAGAAGATCATGACTGACAAGAATTCCGCATTATCCCGTATTGTCGCTGTTGAGGAGCACGTCACTTACCCTGAACTTATGACTCGTTTGCCAGAGGCTGGTTTCGTCCAGAAGGGCTACCTCTCGCGAGACGAGCCGTTCGGTCGCTTCAGCATGCTCGACAAGATGAGTGACACGGAGAACCGCGTCCGTGATCTCGATGCCGTGGGGCTCACCATCCAGGTGCTGTCCTATCCGCTCGCCGGTGCCGACGTGCTGCCGTCGGCCGAGGCGCCGCAGTGGGCGAGGGATGCGAATGACCGGCTGGCAAGCCATATCTCGGCCTGGCCCGATCATTATGCCGGCCTGGCACACCTCCCCCTGAGCAATCCGGAGGCGTCAGGGGATGAACTCAAGCGCGCAGTGACGCGGCTCGGCTTCAAGGGCGCACTGGTCAACGGGGCAACGCTTGGCCGCTATCTTGACCATCCGTCATTCGAACCGCTTCTGACCCAGGCGGAACAGCTCGACGTCCCGATCTATCTCCATCCCGCGCCGTCGGCCAAGCCCGCACGGGACGCCCTGTACGGTGGCCTGCCGGATGACTTCAGCTTCTGGATGTCGACGTCGGGCTGGGGTTGGCACACCGACACTGCTGTCCATGTCTTGCGGCTTCTGCTGTCCGGCGCTTTCCAGCGGCATCCGGGGCTGAAGATCATCATCGGACATCTGGGCGAAGGGCTTCAGGTCATGCTGCCGCGGCTGGACCAGCAATTCCATCAGTTCGCGGGGTTCGATGGCCTGCCGAGCAAGATCCTTCGCAAACATGTCTGGGTCAGCACCAGCGGCTTTTTCGTGCTGCCGTCATTCCTGGCGGCGCTGGACGCATTTGGCGCCGACCGGCTGCTTTACTCCGTGGACTATCCGTTCGGTTCACTCGAAGGTGGCCGTGCCTTCCTCGAGCAATTGCCTGTCGATGCCGAAACGCTGGCCAAAATATCACACGGCAACGCCGACCGCTTGCTCAGGCTTTCTGCTTGAGGCAAACCAAGGTCGACCATTACGGCTTTTTTCGAAAAATCGTGCCGTCGACAGGCGTCAGGCCTGCCGGCGAAACCCGGTCGCGAGCAGATAGCGCTCCGATGAATCCTGGCGGCTGGCCGCCGGCTTCACATGGCGGATGGTCGTGAAATCGCGCTTCAATTCCGCCAGCAGTGCCGCGTCCGCGCCGCTCTGGAACACTTTGGCCAGGAACGATCCGCCGGGATTGAGGACTTCGACGGCGAAGGCGGCCGCGCCCTCCACCAGCCCCAGGATGCGCAACTGGTCGGTGGTGCGGTGGCCGGTGGTGTTGGGCGCCATGTCCGACATCACGAAATCGGCGCCACCGCCCAGCATGGCCCGCAGTTTGTCCGGCGCCGACGGGTCGAGAAAATCGAGCTGGGCGAACGTGACGCCCGGCAGCTCCGGCATCTCCAGCAGGTCGATGGCGACAACCTTGCCGCGCCCCTCGCCGGATCCGACCTTGCGCGCCGCGATCTGGCTCCAGCCGCCCGGCGCCGCGCCGAGGTCGATCACCGCCATGCCGCTCTTCAAGAGCTTGTACTTGTCGTCGATTTCCTTGAGCTTGTAGGCCGCGCGCGAGCGATAGCCGTCGCGCTTTGCTTGCGCGACATACGGATCGTTGAGCTGGCGTTCGAGCCAGAGCTTGGAGGAGAGCTTGCGCTTGCCGCCGGTCTTGACGGTGACATGCAGCCGTCCGGTGTCATCCTTGGCCATGGGCTGCCTCTAACACCATCGGACCCGCGTTGCCAGTGTGGTGGATCAGGGATCAGGCCGCGGCGATCGCGCCGTCGTGGCGCATCATCTCGATCAGCATGCCTTCGCGCAGCCCTCGATCGGCGACCCGCAGCCGCGGCAGCGGGAACGCATTGCGGATCGCATCCAGGATGGCGCAGCCGGCGAGCACCAGGTCCGCCCGGTCGGGACCGATGCAGGCGTTGCCGGCCCGCTCGGAGTAGCTCGTGGCCAGGAGCCGCTCGATCACGCAGGTGACGTCGGCGTTGTCCATCCAGATGCCGTCGATGCGGCGGCGGTCGTAACGCAGCAGGTTCTGGTAGACGCCTGCGATGGTGGTCACGGTGCCAGAGGTGCCGAGCAGATGCATGTTGGTGAGGTTGCCACCGTGCTCGGCGGCGAACAGCTGCAGATGCCGGGCGACCTCCGCGACCATCAGTGCATACAATTCGCGGGTCACGCTCCGGCCGCCGAACTGCTCCGCCAGCGTCACCACGCCAAGCGGAATCGAGGCCCAGCCGGCCATGGCCGGGATGGCGCGCGGAAGATCGTGCGGGCGTTGCAGGCGGACCAGCTCGGTCGATCCGCCGCCGATGTCAAAGAGAATCGCGCCATCCGCCGCAGGATCCACCAGCGGCAGGCATCCGGTCACCGCCAGCGTCGCCTCGGTTTCGCGATCGATCACCTCGAGCTTGATGCCGAGCTCGCTCGCGACCCGGTCGCGGAAGGCGTCGCCGTTGGTCGCGGCGCGGCAGGCTTCGGTGGCGATCAGGCGCAGCCGGCGGGCATTGCGCATCACCATCTTGTCGCGGCACACGGTGAGCGCCGCCATCGCCCGCTCGATCGCGGCCTCGCTGATCCGGCCTGAGGTGGAGACCCCCTCGCCCAGCCGGATGATCCGCGAGAAGGAATCGACCACGCGAAAGCCATCCCCCGCCGGGCGGGCGATCAGCAGGCGGCAGTTGTTGGTTCCCAGATCAAGCGCCGCATAGACGGCGGTGTGGGCACAGGCCTGCGGACCGCCGCCATCGCGCGGCTCGGCCACCCCCGCGGTGACGCCCGCTGCCGCGACCCCCAATGTCCCCGGCCCGTCGCACAGCTCAACGCTGTCACGAAGCCGTGTATGTTCCGTCATACAAGCCCGATCTCCACCGCCGGACCCCGGCGGCGGATCAAATTTCTGTTCGAAACAAAGTGTATCAGTCAGGTATTCCGGTGCAACCGAAACGCAGATGCGACATGTTCCCGGAGCCGTTGAACAGTTGATTAGACTGCATTATTTGTTGGCATACGGGTTTTGACCGCGATTTGCGCGTTTCCGACACCGCCCACCATACGCCCCAACCGGACATTTCCATGCAGGACCGCCCCCACGGCAGCACCTTCGATAACGCTATTGCGACGCAAAAATTCGGCGTCGGCCAGCCCGTGCGGCGCAAGGAAGACGACACCCTGGTCCGCGGCAAGGGCACCTACACCGACGACATCAATCTCAAGGGACAGGTCTATACCTGGATCGTTCGCTCGACCCACGCCCATGGCGTGATCCGTGGCATCGACACCGAGGCCGCCCGCGCCATGCCGGGCGTGCTGGGGGTGTGGACGGGAACCGATCTCGCCAAGGCCGGCTACGGCGTCTTCACCACCGGCGTGCCGCTGAAGAGCCGCGACGGCTCGCCGGTGCACCAGACCAATCGCCCGCCGCTGGTCACGGACAAGGTGCGGTTCGTCGGCGACCCCGTCGCCTTCGTGGTCGCGGAAACGGTGGCGCAGGCGCGCGACGCCGCCGAGGCCGTCGTGCTCGATATCGATCCGCTGCCGTCGGTGACGGATTCCGAACAGGCCACCCGACCCGGTGCGCCGCAGCTCTACGACCACATCCCCAACAACGTGGCTCTCGACTTCCATTCCGGCGACACCGCGGCCGTCACTGCCGCGTTCGCCAGGGCCGCCCACATCGCCAGGCTCGACATCGCCAACACCCGCCTTGCGGTGGTGCCGATGGAGCCGCGCGCCGGCATCGCCGTCTACGACAAGGCAAACGAGCACTTCACCATTCATGCGCCGACCCAGGGCGTCGCCGGCAATCGCACGTCGCTCGCCAAGAACCTCAATCTGCCGAACAAGAAGGTCCGCCTGCTGACCCACAATGTCGGCGGCTCGTTCGGCATGAAGAACATCAACTATCCCGAATACATCTGCATCCTGCATGCGGCGCGCGAACTCGGCCGTCCGGTGAAATGGACCGACGAGCGTTCGACCAGCTTTCTCTCCGACAGCCATGGCCGGGCGCAGGAGATCCACGCCGAGCTGGCGCTCGCCGCCGACGGCGAGTTTCTCGGTGTGCGGGTGAGCGGCTACGGCAATCTCGGCGCCTACATCTCGGGCGTCGCGCCGGTGCCGCTGTCGCTCAACATCGCCAAGAACATCGCCAGCGTCTATCGCACCCCGCTGATCGAGGTCGACATCAAGTGCGTGGTCACCAACACCACGCTGATGGGCGCCTATCGCGGCGCCGGCCGACCGGAGGCGAACTATTTCCTCGAACGCCTGATCGATTGCGCGGCCGACGAGATGAAAATCGATCGGCTGGCGCTGCGGCGACGCAATTTCGTCAAGCCGGCGCAGATCCCCTATGCCGCCGCCAACGGGCTGACCTACGACAGCGGCGATTTCCAGGGCGTGTTCAACGACGCGCTGAAGCTCTCCGACCATGCCGGCTTCGCCAGGCGCAAGCGGGAAAGCCGCAAGCGCGGCAAGCTGCGCGGCATCGCGGTCGGCTCCTATCTGGAGATCACCGCGCCTCCCGGCGTCGAGCTCGGCAAGATCGAGTTCGTGGACGACGATACCGTGCGGCTCGCGACGGGAACGCTGGATTACGGCCAGGGCCACGCCACGCCGTTTGCGCAGGTGCTGTGCGATCGCCTCGGCGTGCCATTCGACGCGGTCAAGCTGGAGCAAGGCGACAGCGACATCGTCCACACCGGCAACGGCACGGGCGGGTCGCGCTCCATCACCGCCAGCGGCCAGGCCATCGTGGAGGCCTCGAAGCTGGTGATCGAGAAAGGCAAGACGGCCGCATCCTATGTGCTGGAAGCAGCCGAAGCCGACATCGACTTCAGCGGCGGCCGCTTCACCATCACCGGCACCGATCGCAGCATCGGCATCATGGACCTGGCGAAGCGGCTGCGCGAAGGCGGCCTGCCCGACGGCGCCCCCGCCTCGCTCGATGTCGATCACGTCTGCAAGGAAGTGCCCTCGACCTTCCCGAACGGCTGCCATGTGGCGGAGGTCGAGGTCGATCCCGACACCGGCGTGGTGCAGATCGTCGGCTACACCGGCGTCAATGACTTCGGCACCGTGGTCAACCCGATGATCGTGGCCGGACAGATCCATGGCGGCGTCGCCCAGGGCATCGGCCAGGCGCTGATGGAATGCGTCAGCTATGACGACAACGGCCAGCCGGTGACCGGCTCCTTCATGGATTACGCCCTGCCGCGCGCTGGAGACATTCCGCGGATGACCCTCGGCGACCACCCGGCGCCGGCGACGTCAAATCCGCTGGGCACCAAGGGCTGCGGCGAAGCCGGCTGCGCCGGCAGCCTCTCCACCATCGTCAATGCGGTGGTGGACGCACTCTCGGATTACGGCGTCACCCACATCGACATGCCGCTGACCCCCGAGCGGGTGTGGCGCGCGATCCAGGATGGAAAGAGCAAGACCACGGCTGCGTGAGCGGCGGGCGATCACTATTCTTTGTCGTTGCCGGACTTGTCCCGGCAACCCCGATAAGGGACGCACTGCGCCCCTAAGCGAGGTCACCGGGACAAGCCCGGTGACGACAGTAATAGGCGAAGTGCCCTCTTCTTCCGCTACGTCTTCATCTACGCTGCCGCCACCTCACGCGGCTGATAAATCGCCGTGTGCTGGCAGTGCCCGATCAGCCGCTCGCCATCAGCGACAATGATGCCGTCGAGCTCGACGAACCTGTGCCCCTTGCGCTCGTAGTTGGCGATCACCTTGGCGCGCACCGTCAGCTCATCGCTCGCCCTTGCGACGCCGAGATGCTGAAGGGTGCTGCCGACGTGAATCCACGGGCCGAGAATCGCGTTCTCCATCAGCGCCCAGTTCATCGTGCGCAGCAACGTGCCGGGATGAACGATGCTCTCGCTGGCATAGATCGGCGCCGTCTCCCTGACGTCGCGCAGGTATTCCGCCAGCGGTTGCGCACCCTGCCGGTACGGCGGAATGCCGAGCCATTTGCCGGGCTCATAAGAGTTGCTGTCGACCGGCGTGCGCGTCGTCACCACCGCCACGCTCGGATAGTCGTCGACCCGCAGCTTCGGCGCAGCCACCGGCAGCGAGGCGCGGCCCGTGGCGCACACTTCGCCCTTGCTTTCGACCTTGAGGACAAGAGCGCCGTCGATCTCCTGCGCGCTCACCTCCGCCATCTCGCCGTCATAAACCGGCTTGAGGAAGCGGCCCTCCATCAGCCCGCGTTCGAGAAACGCCCGGCCCCATCGCTCCACCGGCATATGGCTCATATAGGCGAACACATCGACGCCAGGCACCAGGCCGCCGGAAAAGCCGAACCGCCGCGCCACGGTGTCGTCGTGCATCTTGTTTTCGGAATTTTTGGCGAGATTGTAGGCGGAGACCCGGTACGGCTTCAGTTCCATATTTCCTCCACGGATGACGCATCCGCTGTTCTTGTTGTGACTGGTCAATCGTACGCCAACAATCAGCTCGCGCAAGTCAGCCCAAGCCGCCGTTTTTCCTCGCAATTTACGCTCCGCTGGGCTAACCCACGGCCGATGACGAACGCCCCGCCGCAAAGCCGCATCTATGTCGACGCCGACGCCTGTCCCGTGAAGGACGAGATTTATCGTGTCGCGGAACGGCATGCCCTGCCGGTCACCGTGGTGGCCGGCGGCTTCATCCGGGTGCCGCAGCATCCGCTGATCGAGCGCGTGGCCGCGGGTGACGGGATGGACGCCGCCGACGACTGGATCGCGGAGCGGGCCCACAAGGGCGACATCGTCATCACCTCGGATATCCCGCTGGCCAGCCGCTGCGTGAAGGCCGGCGTCGAGGTGCTGGCGCCGAACGGCAAGCCGTTTTCCGAGGACTCGATCGGCATGACGCTGGCGATGCGCAACCTGATGACCGATCTGCGGGAAACCGGCGCGGTCACCGGCGGCCCTCGCTCGTTCTCGCCGCGCGACCGTTCGGCGTTCCTGTCGGCGCTCGACCAGACCATCCGGCGCATCCAGCGCGCACAGCAAGCATAGTCAGGTCCGCATCGCGATGGCTCCTCCCCTGATCCAGATGAAGGATATTGCGCTGACCTTCGGCGGCACGCCGCTGCTGACCAGCGTGGAATTGAGCGTCTCCGCCGGCGAGCGCGTCTGCCTGATCGGCCGCAACGGCTCGGGCAAATCGACCCTGCTGAAAATCGCCGCCGGCCTGATCGAGCCGGACCGCGGCGAACGTTTCGTCCAACCGGGCGCCACCATCCGCTACCTGCCGCAGGAGCCGGACTTCTCGGGCATGGCGACAACGCTGGCCTATGTGGAAGCCGGCCTCGGGCCCGGCGACGATCACTACCAGGCCCGCTTCCTGCTCGAACAGCTGGGTCTCACCGGCGAGGAAGATCCAACGAACCTGTCCGGCGGCGAAGCACGCCGCACGGCGCTCGCGCGCGTGCTCGCTCCCTCGCCGGACATTCTGCTGCTCGACGAGCCCACCAACCATCTGGACCTCAACACCATCGAGTGGCTGGAAAGCGATCTCAACGCACGGCGCACCGCGCTGGTCCTGATCAGCCACGACCGGCGCTTCCTCTCCAATCTGTCGCGCAGCACGGTGTGGCTGGATCGCGGCCAGGCCCGGCGGATCGAACGCGGCTTCAGCGGCTTCGAGGAATGGCGCGACGAAGTGCTGGCCGAGGAAGAGCGCGACCAGCACAAGCTCGACCGCAAGATCGCCCGCGAGGAGGACTGGCTGCGCTATGGCGTCAGCGCAAGGCGCACGCGCAACCAGCGCCGCCTTGGCGAGCTGCATGCGCTGCGCGACCAGCGCCGCGACTATCGCGGCGCAGTCGGCCAGGCGAACCTTGCCGCAGCCGGCAGCGAAAGTTCCGGCAAGCTGGTGGTCGAGGCCATCGGCATCGGCAAATCGTACGGAGAACGTTCGATCGTCAACGACTTCTCGATCCGCATTCAGCGCGGCGACCGGGTCGGCATCGTCGGCCCGAACGGCGCCGGCAAGACCACGCTGATCAACATTCTCACTGGCGCGGCGGAGCCCGACACCGGCAAGATCCGGTTCGGCGCCAATATCGAAATGGCCACGCTTGACCAGCACCGTGAAAGCCTCGATCCGAAGTCGACGCTGTCGGAAGCGCTGACCGGCGGTCGCGGCGATCATGTGATGGTCGGCGACAAGCCGAAACACGTGGTCAGCTATATGAAGGACTTCCTGTTCACCCAGGAACAGGTGCGCACGCCGCTGGAGGTGCTCTCGGGTGGGGAACGCGGACGGCTGATGCTGGCGCGGGCGCTGGCGAAACCGTCAAACGTCCTGGTGCTGGACGAGCCGACCAACGACCTCGATCTCGACACCCTCGACGTGCTCGAAGACATGCTCGGCGATTACGCCGGCACCGTGCTGCTGATCAGCCACGACCGCGACTTCCTCGATCGCGTGGTGACCTCGGTGATCGCGCCAGATGGCAAGGGCAGCTGGATCGAATATGCCGGCGGCTACAGCGACATGCTCACGCAGCGCGGCGAGGATTTGCGGCGCGAGGCGCCGAAGATGCCGACAGCGAAGGAAGCCAGGGAGGCAAAGGCCCAGGCCGCATCCTCAGCCCCGAAGCGGCGGCTCAATTTCAACGAAAAACATGCGTTGGAGACGTTGCCGAAGACCATGGCGAAGCTGCAGGCCGAGATCGCAAAGCATCAAAAGAAACTCGACGATCCCGCCTTATATGCACGCGACAGAAAGGCCTTCGATGCCACATCTGCAGCCCTCGTCGATGCGCACACCAAACTGCAGGACGCCGAGGAACGCTGGCTCGAGCTCGAGATTCTGCGCGAGGAAGTCGAGAACGGCTGAAGCAATCGCTCAACTCCGTCATCGCACCGACGCAAAGTGCACCCACGGTCAAGCCCGCGCAGCGCAAAGACGCGTGAGCGGTTGAGTTCACGATTGCATTCGCGTTGAGGTTGATCGACACTCCGCCCGCCCAGGCAGGGGGAGACAGATCATGGAAGCGACCAGGTTTTCCGCGGACGCTGGCGATTTGCACGTCGTTGCCTATCCCGGTGACAACAAGATCCTGATTGCGATGTCGCTGCGCGACAGCGGCGTCAACGATACCGACAAGAATCTCGCGGGCTTCGCCATCTGGCGAAAATACGACGGCAAAGCCGAAGAGATTTTGCAGAACCGCATCAGCTTCGTCAGCGGCGTCAACGACGCGACCACCGCCGCAACGCGGGAGTGGACGGATTCGGATCAGGCGCCGTTCCAGAAATTTCGCTGGGTCGACGTTCCCACCGACGGCTTCGACGTCCCCATCACCTACCGGGTCCAGGCGCTTTATTTCACCGGCCAGGGTCACGCCACCAAGGCCGGGCCTGAAGTCAGCGTCAAGGTCGAACCGGTAAAACAGCTTCACACCAAGTTCCGCGCCGCCTTCACCCGCGGCTATATCGCCTCGCAAGCCTATGCCGACAAATTCCAGAACAAGGACATCCGCCCCAAAGGCGCCAAGACCATCGATTTCGACACCAAGCCGTTCGAGGCGCAGTATGCCTGGCTCGGCGCCGATGCCCGCGTGCAGTTGTTCGATTTCATCGCGGACTGCGAGCAGGATACCACCGCCCAGGTCGATGTCTTCGCCTACGATCTCGACGAGCCCGATGTCATCGCGGCGATCTGCCGGATGGGCAAACAGAAACGCCTGCGCGCCATCCTCGACAACGCGCCGCTGCACTCGAAGCCGAGCAAATCCGGCGGCATGCCGATCGAGATCGATGCCGCCAAGGCGATCATTGCCGCCGCCGGCGCCGACAATGTCCGCCAGGGCCATTTCAACCGCTACCAGCACAACAAGGTTTTCATCAAGCGGGACGCTCACGGCAACGCACAGCGCGTCATTTTCGGTTCAATGAACTTCTCCATCCGCGGCATCTATGTGCAGGCCAACAACGTGGTCGTGGTCGACGATCCCAACGTCGCCGGCATGTTCGCCACCGCGTTCGACAACGCCTTCACCAACAACGTGAAGGCAGCGCCGTTCCAGAGCGCACAGATCTCGAAGGCCTACATGGTCGGCTCGGCCACCGACACCGCCGAACTGCCGCAGTTCTCGCTGGCGCTGTCACCGCACAGCAATTCCAGCATCTCGCTCGGTCCGATGTCGGACCGCATCCGCAAGGCGACGAGCTCGGTGTTCTTCGCCGTGATGGAGCCCACCGGCCAGGGACCGGTCCTCAGCACGCTGCGAACCATCGCCGCCAAGCCGACCGTATTTTCCTATGGCACCGTTGAGACGGACAAGGGCCTCGCCGTGCAGAGCCCGGACGGCGAAATGGGGATCCTGACCAGCTTCGCCGCGCTCACCAAGAATGTGCCCGCGCCGTTCAAGCAGGAGGTCAATGGCGGCCCCGGCATGCATATCCACGACAAGTTCGTCGTGGTCGATTTCAACGCCGACAATCCCACGGTGTTTACCGGCTCATCCAATCTCGCCGCCGGCGGAGAAGAAGCCAATGGCGACAGCCTGGCGATGATCCAGGACGCGGCGATCGCCAACATGTTCGCCATCGAGGCGGTTGCGCTGTTCGACCATTATCACTTCCGCAAGGTGATGCAGGAGGTCACGGTCAAGGAGCCGCCGCTGACACTGTGGTATCCCGGCAAACCACAGGCGCCGACCGCGTGGTGGAAGGCCTATTACGACCTCACGAAAATCCAGATGCGCGACCGTTATTTGTTCGCGGGCCTGCCGCTGCCGGCGGGTCTCGCCGCGACCAAGAATGTCGACTGGTCGGCGGTCGATAACGCACCACCGGCGACGAAGAAGGCTCCCGCGAAGACGCCGGCGGCCAAGGGCGCGAAGACACCGACCGCCAAGAAAGCAAAGAAGGCGACCACCAAGAAACCGGCTAAAAAGAAATCATCCAAGAAAACGCCAGCGAAAAAATCTTCGACAAAGAAATCATCGGCCAAGAAGTCTTCACCCAGAAAGACGGCGAAGAAATCGCCGGTGAAGAAAAAGAAAGCCGCGAAAAAGGCCGCCCGGAAAACGCCTGCGAAAAAGAAAAAAACTGCACCAAAAAAGAAGACCGCTGCCAGGAAGAAACGGAGCCGCGCAAAGAGCTAAAGAACATCTGGCTCGGCTAACGTAATCCGTCATCCTGAGGTGGCCGCGCGCAGCGCGGCCCTCGAAGGACCACGGCCCGAGCGCCTCGGCCGCGCATCCTTCGAAGCTCGCCCAGCGGTGCAGGTGCACCGCAAGGCTCGCACCTCAGGATGACGGAGTTGATTCAGCGCAAACTCATTCCACTCTAACGCGCCCGCCCGGTGAGCAGCCGCTGGAATTCCTTCTCCAGCGCGTCGCGAAACACCTTGATCGGCTGTGCCAGGCGGCCGGCCGGAGGGCGATGCACCACCCAGGCCCTGACGGCCGGGGTGAAGCCCGGCGTCTTGACGATCTTGAGCTGCTTGCGGTGGGGACTTTGGGTCAAGGCCACTGGTGTCACCACACCGACACCCAGACCCCGCGCCACCAGCGACAACCGCAATTCGACGTCCAGTGCCTCGACGGCAACGTTGAACGGCAGGTGCGCGGCATCGAAATGTCGCTTCAACGCATTGCGAAATCCGCAGCCGTCCTGATTGATCACCCACGACAACCGTGACAATTCCTCGAGGCTCACCGAGGCGGGCAACTTCATGTCGCGTGCGACGACGAAGATGACCGCCTGGGAACCAAGATCCTCCCCGACAAGTTCGCTCGGCGGCGGCACGCCGTCCGGCAGGCAGATTGCCGCCGCATCGAGCTCGTTACGGACAACCCGCATGGCATGATCCGGCGACCATCCCGACACGATGCGCACCGCGAGCGATGGAAACGACTCCCGCACCGCATCGAGCGGACCGGTGAGGCCGCTCTCCGACAAATACGGCGTGATGCCCAGGCGAAACTCGCCGCGCACTTCACCGTCTTTTGCGAGACCCGACTTCAGGTCATCCAGCGATCGCAGCACGCGCCGGCCGTGTTCATAGGCTTCACGCCCGGCCGCCGTCGGTCGCAGCGGCTTCGACTGGCGATCGAGCAACTCGGCGCCGAGCAGTTCTTCCAGGTTTTGCACCCGCCGCGTGACCCCCGGCTGCGTGAGATTGAGCCGCGTCGAAGCCGCAACGATCGAACCGGTTTCGACCACTGCAACGAATGCCACGAGATCATTGGTGTTCATAGATATCTCGCATATTGATTATCAACATAATTCAATTGTCGCATATTATCGCGGCTGCTTAAAGGGCCTTCACGCTCATTTGCGAGGCCTTCATGACCGTTTCCGAAACTGCCCTGCTCTCGGCTCCCCAGCCGACTGTTACCCGCTCCTTCATCTGGCTCGGGGCGATTGCGACCGGCGTCATCGTCACCAACCTGTTTGCGCCGCAGATACTGGTCGGTCTGATCGGGCCGTCGCTGGACATGACCACGCCCCAGGCCGGCATGATCAGCACCCTCACCTTGCTGGGGTATGCGCTGGGATTGTTCCTGCTGGTTCCGCTGGCGGACATCTTCGAGAACAAGCGGCTGATCCTGCTGACCTTGTGCGGCAACGTCGCAGCCGCACTGTGCACGGCGCTCGCGCCCACAGCGACGCTGCTCTTGGTCGCCGTATTCCTGCTCGGGGCATCCTGTGCAGCCATCCAGATGCTGGTGCCGCTGATCGCATCGATGGCGCCACCGGCCGAACGCGGCCGTGTCATCGGCGAAGTCATGGGCGGCCTGATGGTCGGCATCCTGCTGTCGCGGCCGCTGGCGAGCTTCATCGCCGATGTCTGGAACTGGCGGGGCTTCTACGCCCTCTCGGCGCTTGCTGTCGCGATCCTGACCGGGGCGCTGAGCGTTCGCTTGCCGTCGCTGCGCCCGACAGCGCGGGTGAGCTACGCCCGGTTGCTGCGGTCGTTCTGGCCGCTGCTGCGGGACGAACCTGTGCTTCGGGTCCGGTCATGGACCGCGGCGCTGGTGATGGCGTCCTTCACCGCGTACTGGGCCGCGGCGGCCTTGAGGCTGACGGCCGCTCCGTTCAACCTCGGCGCCCGAGGCATCGCCGTATTCGCGCTGGTGGGCGCCGCCGGTGCGGCCGCGACACCGCTTGCCGGCCGCCTCGGCGACCGCGGCTGGGCGCGGCCGATGCTGATCACGTCACACGCCCTGATCGTCGTCTCTCTCGCGCTCTGCGCCCTCTCGGGCCTGCTCGAATCCCAGATCTGGGCATTGATCGTGCTCAGTGTCGGCACCGTGCTGTTCGACATCGCCGTCACCACCGATCAGACGCTGGGCCGCCGCGCGGTCAACCTGCTGCGGCCGGAAGCGCGCGGACGTCTGAACGGACTGTTCGTCGGCCTGTTCTTCATCGGCGGCGCGATCGGCGCGGCGGCCGCCGCCATCGCATGGCAAATGGGGGGCTGGATCGCGGTCTGCGCTGTCGCTGCGGCCTTTGGTGGTCTCGCACTGATCACCGATCTGGCGACCCGGACGGGAAGCTGACCTTAGGCCGATATCCCCTGCCCGAGCCACGTCAACACACCGCGCCCGGCCGCAACGCCGGTCGCGAATGACGCCTGCAGCAGATACCCGCCGGTCGGCGCTTCCCAATCGAGCATTTCGCCGGCGACGAACACGCCGGGCAAACGTTTGAGCATGAAGTGATCGTCGATCTCGCTCCAGGCGATACCACCCGCCGTTGAAATCGCGCGCGCGAGCGACGCCGTGCCGGTCAATCGGATCGGCACGGCATTGATCATCGCAGCGAGCTCAGTGGCCGGCATCGCCGCCAGATGGTGCCCGTGAGCGATCGCGCTTTCCTGCAGCAGCCCGATCGCAACCGGCGACAATCCCGCAACCTTGCGAAGGAACGTCGACAACGATTGCTTGTGGCGCGGCGCCGACAGTCGTTTGACGAGGTCCTCGGACACGATATCCGGCCGCAACGCGATCCGCAGCGACGCCTGTCCATTCCGCGCGATCTCGTCCCGCAACGCCGCCGACAGCGCATAGATCCCGCCACCTTCGAGACCATCGCGCGTCACCATGATCTCGCCGCGCGTCGTGCGCGCGCCGGCCGTCAATGCCACGCCCTTCACCGGCGTGCCTTCGAAACGATCGCGAAATACCGGCGACCATTCAACGTGAAAGCCGCTGTTGGCCGGCTGAAGCATGGAGACGTCCACGCCACGCTCCCGCAATGATGTGACCCACGTTCCATCGGAGCCGAGCCGCGGCCAGCTCGCGCCGCCCAGGGCAAGCAGGACGGCATCGACGGCGACATCAACCAGGCCCGCGCCGGTCTCGAACCGCAGGCCGCCGTCATCAGCCCATCCGGCCCAGTGATGCCGCAGCGCCAGCCGTACGCCCAGGTGATCGAGACGCCGCAACCACGCCCGCAGCAGCGGCGAGGCCTTGAGCGCCTTGGGGAAGACGCGCCCGCTGCTGCCCACGAAAGTCGGTTGTCCGAGGCCTTCGCACCAGACGCGGAGATCTTCCGGCGAAAAACCTTCAATGGCCTGTCGCAGCAACGGCGTCGCCGTGCCATAGCGCGCCATGAACGGGTCGAATGGTTCGCTGTGCGTGAGGTTCAGTCCGCCCCGCCCGGCCATCAGGAACTTGCGGCCGGCCGACGGCATCCGGTCATACACGGTGACGCTGATACCACCGTTCGCCAGCGTTTCTGCCGCCATCAGGCCGGCCGGGCCGGTGCCGACAACAGCGACCTGGAATGGAGTGACGGTCATTACGATTGCGCATCATCGGTCATGATGTGCGCCTTATCGGCCGGTCCGGCGGCAAAGCCAAGCCGCTTTTCGCACCGCCCAAGAAGCGACCCATGAAAACGGGGCGATGGCCCAAGCCACCGCCCCGCAATGCCAACTCCGAAAAAAGCGATCAGAAGATCTTGATCGCGTTCTTCAGCGTGATCCAGACGCCCCAGGCCAGCGGGATGCCGACGAAGGCCCAGAACAGCAGCGCCGGTCCATCGAAGCCGCCCTTGCCGATCCCGAAAGAGCCCGACGGCCCCGACGCGCCCTTGGCGGTTGCGGCCTGAAGTTTCGCGACCTCCTCGTTGCTCATGTACCACTTCGGATCGACCGGCTTGATCATGTAGTTGCAGATCAAACCGGCGACCAGCATGGCGCAGAGGATGTACATGGTGGTGTTGTAGAGATGATCGCGCGGTACGCCCGCGGCGAGCTGCGCTTCGCGGATGTAGTTCACCACCACCGGACCGATAATGCCCGCCGTCGACCACGCCGTCAGCAGCCGTCCGTGGATCGCGCCCACGAACTGGGTGCCGAACATGTCGGCGAGATAGGCCGGCACCGTGGCGAAGCCGCCGCCATACATCGACAGGATGATGCAGAACGCCCCGACGAACAGCAGCTTCGACCCCATGGTCGCCGCGCTGGGCGCCAACGCATACAGTGCGATGCCGAGTAGGAAGAACGCATAATAGGTGTTCTTGCGCCCGATATAGTCGGAGAGCGACGCCCAGAAGAACCGGCCGCCGATGTTGAACAACGAGATCAGGCCGGTGAAGCCCGCCGCGATCGCCGCGATGGCGACCTTCTGCTCCCCGCTGAGCGCGTTGAACTTCAGGTCCGGCAAGCCGATCAGGGAGCCCGCAAAGATCTCCTGCAGCATCGGCGAGGCCATGCCGATCACGCCGATGCCCGCCGACACGTTGAGGCAGAGCACCCACCAGATCAGCCAGAACTGCGGCGTCTTGTGCGCGTTGTCGAGGTGAACATGATGCTGGGTGATCATGGTCTTGTTTTCGCTCGGCGCGATCCAGCCTTCCGGCTTCCAGCCGGCCGGCGGCAGCCGGTAGCGGAACGCACCGATCATCATGAACACGAAGTAGATCGCGCCCATGGCGAGGAACGTCTCCCAGACACCGACGGATGTCGGGGTCTTGAAATAGTTCATCAGCAGATCGGCGAGCGGCGCGCCGATCATGGCCCCGCCGCCGAAGCCCATGATCGCCATGCCGGTGGCCATGCCGCGGCGATCCGGAAACCATTTCACCAGCGTCGACACCGGCGAAATGTAGCCGAGGCCGAGACCAACACCGCCGATCACGCCGGAGCCCAGCCAGAGGATCCAGAGCTGATGGGTGTAGATACCGATCGATCCCAGCACGAGTCCGCCGCACCAGCACAATGCCGCAACGACGCCCGCCTTGCGCGGGCCGGCGCGCTCGAGCCATCCGCCCCAAACCGCGGCAGCGATACCAAGGATGACGAAGAACAGCGTGAACATCCAGCCGAGGCTGGCGACCCGCCAGTCGCAGGTGGTCGTGAACAGCTCCTGCACGATCGACATGTCCGGGCAGGCCTTCGGCGCGGTCAGGCCGATGGCGCGCGACAGCGGCAGCCAGAACACGCTGAAGCCGTACGCCATGCCGATGCAGAGATGGATGCAAAGCGCAGCCGGTGGCACCAGCCACCGGTTGAAGCCCGCTGCGGCGATAATTCGTTCGCGGTCGAGGATGCCGGCGTTTGCGCCGGACATGGTCCCCGCACTGTCGAGAGTGGCCATCGATTTTTTCCCCAGATTCTTCCCTGTGTCAGCCGCCGGTTGTTTTTCGTTGGCGGTCTGCCGTCCGTGGTGGTTAGTGCGCTCCTGGTTTCCTCAGCGCCGACATTGCGGTGCGAACGAGCGGATCGAGCCCCTCGCCCCCAGCCTCCCAATGCGCCAGGATCGCGGAGCGCATTCGGGGATCCCAAAATTTGTTGATGTGGTCGGCGATACCCGGCACCGCCTTGGCCTCGCCCTGGCTCTTGAAAAAGCTGCCAATCTGGTTGGCCATGTAAACCAGCCTGTCAGGCGACATCGGATGAGGCTCCTGCCAAAATACGCTGTGAATGCGAAAATACCTCGAAGCCGTCGGCCCGGGCAATTGCACAAAGGGTTATATTCGCGGCCTCCGCCATTCGGACCGCAAGCGCTGTTGGCGCCGACACTGAAACGATGACGGAGGCGCCCATCGCTGCGGTCTTCTGCACCATCTCCACCGACACGCGGCTGGTCAGCAACACCACACCGTCGGCGGCGGCTGTGGATTGGCGCGCTAGCGAGCCGGCCAGTTTATCGAGCGCGTTATGGCTGTCTCTTATACACATCTAGATGTGTATAAGAGACAGCGCTAGCGAGCCGGCCAGTTTATCGAGCGCGTTATGGCGTCCGACATCCTCTCGCAGCGCAACAATGCCGCGCTCCGGATGCCAGAACGCCGCGGCATGCACGGCACGCGTTTCGATGTTGAGCTTTTGCAGCGGCGGCAAGGCCTGCATCGCCGTCATGATCTGTTGCGGCGCAACCTGGAGTCCCCGCCCGACAATGGCAGCCGGCCGCATCGCCTCGGCGATCGAGTCGATGCCGCACAGGCCGCAGCCGGTCGGTCCCGCGATATGCCGGCGCCGCTCGCCGAGCCGCGTCGCACGCGAGGTCTCCAGCCACATCTGCACGTCGATACCATCGTCGAGGGTGACGACATCGATCGAGACGATGTCATCCTTGCTGTCGACGACGCCCTCGGACAGGCTGAATCCCACCGCAAAATCTTCGAGATCTCTCGGCGTTCCCATCATGACGGCGTAGGTGCCGCCGTCATAAGACAGGGCAATTGCCGTTTCTTCCGGGATGGCGCGGTCACCCGCGCTGAAACCACCGTTCTCCCGCCAGATCTGCCGGTGAGCGATACGAACAGGATCAGTCAAAACCTACTCCGCCGCTTCCAATGGAGCGATCCGGCGCGAGTTGCGGGCCTGCTCGTCATAGCTCTTCTGCCACTCGCTCGGCCCGTTCGACGGCGAGATCTGCACAGCCGTCACCTTATACTCCGGACAGTTGGTCGCCCAGTCGGAATAATCCGTGGTGATGACATTGGCCTGGGTGTCGGGGTGGTGGAAGGTGGTGTAGACGACGCCGGGCGCGACCCGGTCGGTGATCTCCGCCCGCAAGGTGGTCTCGCCGGCGCGGCTGGCGAGCCGCACCCAGTCGCCATCCCGAATGCCGCGCTGCTCGGCGTCGTGCGGATGAATCTCCAGCCGGTCTTCGCTGTGCCAGACGACGTTTTCAGTGCGCCGGGTCTGCGCGCCGACATTGTATTGGCTGAGGATGCGCCCCGTCGTCAGCAACAGCGGATAACGCGGGCCGGTGCGCTCGTCGGTCGCGATATATTCGGTGATCACGAACTTGCCCTTGCCGCGGACGAAGCCGCCGATATGCATCACCGGCGTACCCTCCGGCGCCTTCTCGTTGCATGGCCACTGAACCGAGCCGAGCTCATCGAGCTTGGCGTAGGAGACGCCCGCGAATGTCGGCGTCAGCGCCGCGATCTCGTCCATGATCTGCGAGGGGTGATCGTAGTGCATGTCGTAGCCCATCGCCTTGGCAAGGCGGATGGTGACTTCCCAGTCGGCAAGCCCGTTGCGCGGCGTCATCACCTTGCGGACGCGCTGGATGCGCCGCTCCGCGTTGGTGAACGTGCCGTCCTTTTCGAGGAAGGTCGAGCCAGGCAGGAAGACGTGGGCATAATTGGCGGTTTCGTTGAGGAAGAGGTCGTGGACGATGACGCATTCCATCGCGGACAGCGCGGCCACCACGTGCTTGGTGTTGGGATCGGACTGCAGGATGTCCTCGCCCTGCACATAGATGCCCATGAAGGTGCCTTCGATGGCGGCATCGAACATGTTGGGAATGCGCAAACCCGGTTCCGGATTGAGCTTGACGTTCCACAGCGATTCGAACTGCTCGCGGACCGCGTCACCGGAGATGTGACGGTAGCCGGGCAGCTCATGGGGGAACGATCCCATGTCGCAGGAGCCCTGCACGTTGTTCTGGCCGCGCAGCGGATTCACGCCGACGCCGGGACGGCCGATATTGCCGGTCGCCATCGCGAGATTGGCGATCGCGATCACCGTGGTCGAGCCCTGGCTGTGTTCGGTGACACCGAGGCCGTAATAGATCGCGCCATTGCCGCCGGTGGCGAACTGCCGTGCCGCCGCGCGCAAATCCTTGGGATCGACGCCGGTCATGATGGCGGTCGCTTCCGGGCTGTTGTTCGACTGGGCGACGAAGGCGGCCCACTCCTCGAACTCGCTCCAGTCGCAGCGCTCGCGCACGAAGGCTTCATCGACCAGGCCTTCGGTGACGATCACATGCGCCAATGCTGTGAGCACCGCGACATTGGTGCCGGGCATCAGCGGCAGATGCAGCGCCTTGACGTGCGGGGATTCCACCATTTCGGTCCGCCTGGGATCGACCACGATCAGCTTGGCGCCCTGGCGCAGGCGCTTCTTCAGCCGCGAGGCGAACACGGGGTGGGCGGACGCCGGATTGGCGCCGATCACCATGACCACGTCGGTCTGTTCGACCGAGTCGAAATCCTGGGTTCCGGCCGAGGTGCCGAACGTCGTGGACAGGCCATAGCCGGTCGGCGAATGGCAGACCCGGGCGCAGGTGTCGACGTTGTTGTTGCCGAAGCCGCCGCGGATCAGCTTCTGCACCAGATAGGTCTCTTCGTTGGTGCAGCGTGACGAGGTGATGCCGCCGACGGCATCGCGGCCGTATTTCGCCTGAATGCCCCTGAACTTGGCGGCGGCGAAATCGAACGCCTCATCCCACGACACTTCCTGCCAGGGATCGGCGATGGTCTCGCGGATCATCGGCTTGAGGATGCGTTCCTTGTGGGTGGTGTAGCCCCAGGCGAAGCGCCCCTTGACGCAGGAGTGGCCGCGGTTGGCCTTGCCGTCCTTGTAGGGCACCATGCGCACGACTTCCTCGCCGCGCATCTCGGCCTTGAAAGTGCAGCCGACGCCGCAATAGGCGCAGGTGGTCACCGCGGAGTGCTCGGGCTGGCCGATCTCGATCACCGACTTTTCGGTCAACGTCGCGGTCGGGCACGCCTGCACGCAGGCGCCGCAGGAGACGCATTCGGAGCCGAGGAAGCTCTCGCTCATGCCGGGCGAGACCCGACTGTCGAAGCCGCGCCCGGAAATGGTCAGCGCGAAGGTGCCCTGCACTTCCTCGCAGGCGCGTACGCAGCGCGAGCAGACGATGCACTTCGACGGATCGTAGGTGAAGTACGGATTCGACTCGTCCTTCGCCAGCCAATTCTCGTTGGCCGTGCCGTTCGATTTGGCGAACACGTGGTTTTCGCCTTCATAGCCGTAACGTACGTCGCGCAAACCCACGGCGCCGGCCATGTCCTGCAATTCGCAGTCGCCGTTGGCGCCGCAGGTCAGGCAGTCCAGCGGATGGTCGGAGATGTAGAGCTCCATCACCCCCTTGCGCAGTTGCTTCAACCGATCGGTCTGGGTGTGGATCACAAGCCCCTCGGCCACCGGCGTAGTGCAGGAGGCCGGCGTCCCTGCCCGGCCCTCGACCTCGACCAGGCACATCCGGCAGGAGCCGAAGGCGTCCAGCATGTCGGTGGCGCAAAGTTTCGGGATCTGCGTGCCCATTTCCATGGCGGCGCGCATGATCGAGGTGCCCTCGGGCACCGTGACCTGCTCGCCATCGATGGTCAGCGTGACCATCTTCTCCGACTTCGAGAGTGGCGTGCCGTAATCGGTCTCATGAATGAGCGACATGACGTGCTCTCCTTATTCCGCGGCCTGCAGGCGCGACGGCGCCGGACCAAAGTCTTCAGGGAAATGTTTCACCGCGCTCATCACCGGATACGGCGTGAAGCCACCCAGCGCGCACAGCGAGCCAAACTTCATGGTGTTGCAGAGATCGGACAGCAGCGTGAGGTTCTTTGACACCTCGATGCCGGAGCGGATCTTGTCCACGGTCTCGACGCCGCGGGTCGACCCGATCCGGCACGGCGTGCACTTGCCGCAGGATTCGATGGCGCAGAACTCCATCGCGAACCGCGCCTGCTTCGCCATGTCGACGCCGTCGTCGAACACCACGATGCCGCCATGGCCGATCAGGCCGTCGCGCTTGGTGAAGGCTTCGTAGTCGAACGGCGTGTCGAACAGCGCGCGCGGGAAATAGGCCCCGAGCGGACCGCCTACCTGCACCGCCCGCACCGGCTTGCCGCTGGCGGTGCCGCCGCCGACATCGTCGATCAGCTCACCCAGCGTGATGCCGAACGCGGTCTCGAACAGGCCGCCGTGCCTGATGTTGCCGGCGAGCTGAATCGGCATGGTGCCGCGGGAGCGCCCCATGCCGTAATCGGCATAGGCCTTGGCGCCTTCGGCCATGATGAAGGGAATGGCGGTAAACGACAGCACGTTGTTGATCACGGTCGGCTTGCCGAACAAGCCATGATGCGCCGGCAGCGGCGGCTTGGCGCGCACCAGGCCGCGCTTGCCTTCCAGGCTTTCCAGCAGCGAGGTTTCCTCGCCGCAGACATAGGCGCCGGCGCCGGTCCGCACTTCCAGATCGAACGCCTGCGACGATCCGGCCACCGCCTTGCCGAGGAAGCCGGCGCGGCGGGCGGCGACGATCGCCGCCTTCATCGCCGCGATGGCGTGCGGATATTCGGAGCGGATGTAGATGAAACCTTTGTCGGCGCCCACCGCGATGCCGGCGATGGTCATACCCTCGACCAGCAGGAAGGGATCGCCTTCCATGATCATGCGGTCGGCGAAGGTGCCGGAGTCACCCTCGTCCGCGTTGCAGACGATATACTTCTGCGGTCCGGCCGCCTGGGCCACGGTCTTCCATTTGATGCCGGTGGGAAAACCCGCACCGCCGCGGCCACGCAGGCCGGACTGCAGCACCTGCTCGATGATCGCGTCGGAGCCGAGCGGCAGCGCCTTGGTCAGCCCCGCGAAGCCACCATGAGCGCGATAGTCGTCGATCGACCTTGGATCGATCACGCCGCAGCGGGCGAAGGTCAGCCGGGTCTGGCGCTTGAGCCAGGGGATGTCGTCGGTCAGGCCCTGCCGGAGCGGATGCGCGCCATCCTTGGCCACGGCATCGAGCAGCGACGGCACATCCGCGAGCGACACCGGCCCATAGGCCACCCGGCCGGCCGGCGTGGCGACTTCGACCAGCGGCTCCAGCCAGCACATGCCGCGCGAGCCGGTCCGTACCAGCTCGATGGCAAGACCACGACGCTCGGCATCACGGGTGATGGTTTCCGCCACCTCGTCCGCGCCGACGGCCACCGACGCCGCGTCGCGCGACAGATAAATGCGCACGCTCATGTCCGCGCCTCCGCCAGCATGGCATCGAGCCGCGCCTCGTCGAGCCTGCCGACGATGCGGCCATCGATCATGCCCGACGGCGCAACCGCGCACAGACCCAGGCAATAGCTGTCTCTTATACACATCTGCATGGCATCGAGCCGCGCCTCGTCGAGCCTGCCGACGATGCGGCCATCGATCATGCCCGACGGCGCAACCGCGCACAGACCCAGGCAATAGATGTGTTCGAGGGTGACCTGGCCGTCGCCCGTGGTCTCGCCGACCTTCACGCCGAGCTTCTTCTCGGCGCATTCAGCCAGATGATCGGCGCCCATCGCCTGGCAAGCCTCGGCGCCGCACAGCTTGAGGACGTGTTTGCCGGCAGGCTGCCTGCGGAAGTCATGATAGAAGGTCGCGACGCCGTGGACCTCGGCCCGCGACAGGTTCAGCGCCTGCGCCACCAGGGGGATGGCCGCCTCCGGCACATAGCCGAAGGCCTCCTGCAAGGCATGCAGGATCGGCAAGGTGGCCCCGTCCAGAGCCTTGTGCTCGGCGATGATCTCCTGGGCGAGTTGCTCGCTCCAGGGTTCCCCCCGGGACTGCAAAGTCCCCTGAGATTGCAGTTTGGTTTCCATCCCTTGCACCGTTCCGGCCTCTATCCAACGTTCGGACAACGCTGGATAAAAACTTAGAATCGATCAAGGGTGCGGGTCTTATGCTGCGATAGCAAAAACCAATCGATTTGGAACGGTTGAGCGGGAAAATCCGTTAGAACTACCGCTGCAACCGGCCATCAGAGGAGCCGCTCAGAGCTTGATTCCGGCCCTCGCAGCCGCCTGTGCGACATATTTCTGGGTCTGCTGGAAGGCCCCTTCCAGCGCCTGGGCCTTCGACATGTCGCTGATCTCTTTGAAATGCGCGGCAACCGCATCGGGGGTCCAGTCAGCCTGCGACAAATTGATGCCCTCGCTCTCCATGATCTTGATCACGGCAAAGGAGCCGGCCCCCGCCCCCATGATGGTTCGGGTCGGGGCATCCTCGCTGAGCAGGTAAAGCACCGCAGGCGTAATCGATTCCGGTTTCATCAGTTGCAGCGCCTGGGGCGGCAGCAGCTCCTCGGTCATCCGGGTCGCCGCGGTCGGCGAGATGGTGTTGACGCGAATGTTGGTCTTGCGGCCCTCCTCCGCCAGCACGTTCATCAGGCCGGCCATCGCCGCTTTCGCGGCGCCATAATTGGCCTGCCCGAAATTGCCGAACAGTCCGGAGCTCGAGGTGGTGATGACGATACGGCCATAGTTGCGTTCGCGCATGCCGTTCCACACCGCCTTGCAGCAGTTGAAGGTGCCGACCAGGTGCACGTCGACGACTTTCCGGAAATCATCCGGCTCCATCTTGGCGAACGACTTGTCGCGCAGGATGCCGGCATTGGCCACCAGCAGATCGACGCTGCCCCATAACGCGGTCGCCTTGGCGACCATCGCCTGCACCTGGTCGAAGTTCGACACATCGGCGCCGTCGGAGATCGCCTCACCGCCGGCCTTGCGGATTTCCTCGACCACCGCGTCCGCGGGGCCGAGCGAGCCGCCGGTGCCGTCGCGCGCACCACCGAAATCGTTGACCACCACCTTTGCACCGAGGGCTGCAAGGCCGAGCGCATGCGCACGCCCGAGCCCGTTGCCCGCACCGGTTACGATCGCGACCCGTCCGTCAAATCTGATTGCCATGAGTGTCGGTCCCTTCAATTAAGCGGAGATGATCAGGCCGAGCCAATCGGCCACCAAAGCGGGTTTGGATTCGCCTTCGATCTCGACGGTGACGTTGGTGCGCGACAGCAATTCCTTGGGCGAGCGCAGCGTCGCATCGGTCAAGGTGAAGCGGCCACGCACGCGCGCGCCCGCACGCACCGGCGAGACGAAACGCAGCTTGTCGAAACCGTAGTTCACGCTCATCGCGGTGTCCTGAATCGTCGGCAGCACCTCGTAGGCAAAGGCGCTCATCAAGGACAGGCTGAGAAAGCCGTGCGCGATCGTGGTTCCGAACGGGGTCTCTTTTGCCGCGCGAACCGGATCGACATGAATGAACTGATGATCTTCCGTCACCTGGGCGAAGGCGTCGATACGCTTCTGGTCCACGACATGCCAGGATGACACACCGATTTCCTGCCCGACCAGCTTGATATACGCATCACGCGCGATTGCATCAGCCATACTTGTCCCTGACTTCCAGATTGGAATTGTTAGGCTCGCAGATTCCATGGAACGGCGGCTTTGTCCACGCGGAATCGCCTGCACATACGAGCAATGCCGCTAGACCTGGGTCGCCATCGTCTTGGCCAGCAGGCGCGCCTCTTCCACCAGCGCCGCCGTCAGCGGCGTCATTGGTTCGCGGTGCGGAACAACAAGCCCGATGGCGTGCACGCTGCTCGGCTCCACGATCGGGATCGAGCGCACCTTGTCCGTCAATCCCAGGGTTTCCGCCAGCCGCGCCGGCATCACGCTCGCCCAGCGGCCGGTGCGGACATGCGCGTACAGCACGATCATCGAATTCGATTCGAGCGTCGGCGATGCGGTGGCGCCGGCCCGCTGCAGCAACTGATCGATGATGCGCCGATTCTGCATGTTGGGCGTCAGCAGGCACAGCGGGATGTGAGCGACCTCCGCCCACGTGACGATATCGCGGTCCCCCAGTTCACCGTCCGGTGCGGTCAGCAGCCGATACTGTTCGAGATACAGCGGCACCGTGTTGACGTTGCCGAGCGGCTCGTTGTCCAGATAGGTCAGGCCTGCATCGACTTCCAGATTTTCCAGCAGGCGCAGAACCTCGATCGACGTGGAGGATACGATGGTGAATTTCACGCCGGGGTGTTTTGCGCGAAACGGCGTGGTCAATGTCGCGGTCATCGCCAGCGCCGTCGGAATCGCCGCGATCTTGATATGGCCGATCAGGCCATGCTTCATCGCCTCGATATCCTGATGCATGGCACGGGCGTCGCCGACAATGCGACGCGCCCACTCCAGCACCCGCTCGCCTTCCGGGGTGAACCCCTGAAACCGCGATCCGCGATTGACCAGCAGCAGGCCCAGCGATTCCTCGAGTTGCTTGATTCCCGCCGACAAGGTCGGCTGGCTCACATCACAGAACTCGGCGGCGCGGCCGAAGTGTTGTTCGCGCGCCAGGGCCAGCAGGAATTCAAGCTTGTCGATCATGGAGCGGCCGGGCGTCCTCGGGCGGATTGGGCGCAGATAGGAAGCCTTTTCAGGCAAGCATGCAAGACGGCTGTGGCACCGGCGCGCACTTTCGCCGCACAAGGTTACGCGCCCCGTGATCGGCGGGCGACTATACCCTCCGGTGCGCCTCCCCGACCAACCCTGCAGGCCCGGGAAATCCGTCTCCGGACACACACCAATCCCTGATTCCCGAAGCGCGACAGTGGCCAATCGACCGCTTTGGCGATAGATTTCGTCGAAATCGGCGGGAACGCCGGCTTGCCCGAGATGCCAGCATGTCACGAACCGAAAGGCTGCTCGATCTGATCCAGTCGCTACGGCGGCATCGTCATCCCGTGAGTGGAGCCCAGCTCGCCAACGAACTGGCCGTATCATTGCGGACCATTTATCGCGACATCCAGACGCTGATCGCCAAGGGCGCACCAATCGAGGGCGGCGTCGGAGTCGGTTATGTGCTGCGGCCAGGTTTCACCTTGCCGCCACTCATGTTTTCCGACGACGAGATCGAAGCCATCGTCCTTGGCTCGCGAATGGTGGCCGCACGAAGTGATGCGACGCTCGCCCGAGCGGCGCGGAATGCACTGGCCAAGATTGCGGCGATCATTCCGGAGGCCAAGCAAGATGCCGTCGCAGCGCTTGGGCTTCTCGCAGGCCCGAGCGTCGGGATTGCAGCGGAGACTATCCATTTGACACAGATTCGCGGTGCAATCCGCAACGAATGCAAAGTCCGGATTAGCTACGGAGACGAGGCCGGCAATCGAACCGAGCGGCAAGTCTGGCCGATTGCGCTGACCTTCTGCGATCGCGTTCGCATCCTTGCAGCATGGTGTGAGTTGCGCCACGACTTCAGGCACTTCCGGACCGATCGTTTAACTTCACTCGTCGAAACAGGCGAGAAATACCCGAAACGCCGGCGCGCTCTGATGAAAAAATGGCGCGAACTGGAAGGTCACGCAGAGCTTCCGTCATTACGATACTGACAGAAACTGTCATAGCCCTGCTTTAATCTTGCTCTCGTACGGTCCTCAGAGCCGCAACCTCGGGAGCGCAATATGTTGACAGCACTGAATACAACAGACCTGACTTTTCGTGATGCCGAAGCGGTGCTTGCGCGCGCCCACAGGCTGATCAGCGCCGGTGATGTCTCCGAAGTCATGAAAACCTTCACACCGGACGTCGTCGTGAGATTTGCCGACTTTCCCGAAACGCACGGCAGAGCACCGCTTGAAGCGTTTCTGATCGCGAGATTCGCGCGCCTGAAGAACTACCGGCTGCAAAAACAACTGCGCGCGGTCTCGGGCAATGTCATCGCCTGCTACTGGGACGCCGAATGGGAAGACGGGCACAACGGAGAACCGATGCAGGGGCGCGGGATCGAGCTCCTGACCATGCGTGGCGCCGAAATCGCCAAATGGGAGGCGACCTTCAATGTCTGGCAGAGGGGCGCAGCACCGTCACTGCCGATCGTCTAGGCCTTCGCCCGGCAAAGGCCGCAGACCATGACCAAAGCTATCCGTCCGTCATACTTGCCGGCCACCCCACCTGCAACTCCGGAAAATCCTCTTCCCGGAACTCCTGGCTGCGCAGCTTGTCAGCCCAGCTCCCGGAGACGGCACCGCTGCGGCCTCCGCCACCGCATCATGATCGAGCAGGATGTTCTCCCCGTTCGAACGAACTGATGCGATGGTCGGAGGATTGAAGCAGCCAGCGAGGGAAACGGCGATCGTCACCGCGCCACAGTCAGATCAGAGGTTGAACATGCTCTTCACCGAGCGCGTGAAGGTCGGATCGTCCTGGTCGCGGCGCATATCGATGAGCATCTTCGCGTCGTTGCCACTCGGGTAGCGTAGGCGGTCCCCGCCATCCGTGGCCGCCGCGAAGATCGTCTCGGCGACGTCGGATGCTTCCGCCGGCGCCTGGTTGATGGCGGCGAAGCCGTTCATCGTGTTCGTCACCACCGGGGCATATTCCGGAAGCGACTCGTCGGCGCTGAAAATGAGCGAGCGGCCGCCGAAATCGGACTTGGTCATGCCCGGCTCGACGATCTTCACACGCACACCGAAAGCGGCGAGATCGTAAGAGGTTCTAGTGCCTGCGCGCAGGTCGAACATCCGTGTTCTGGACGGCAACCGTCCACCAACGCCCATCGATTTTACGAAGCACGCGCGTACCGATGCTGTTGCGCTCGCTCTCGTCGACATCTCCATGGATATGAAACCGCGTATGCAAAATCGCCGCGTCCGATCCTACGAACTGAATGTCGAACTCGGGAGTTTCCCGCGTGCTCACGCGGAATGGCCCGTTCGGACCATGCAGCCGAATCATCAAGTCGCGAAATCCCTCGCGCGTCCTGGTCCATGCGCCGTTCACTGTCACGACGTGTGCCTCATCAAGGAGCGACTCGACCATAGCGTCGGCGTCATGCCGGCCCCAAGCCTCGTTGAAGCGACGTTCGATGTCACGGATGGCGTCCGCGTCAACCTGCAAATGGTCTTGGGGTTTCTCTTGGGTTTTTACTTGAGTTTTTTCTTGGATTTTCCGATCCATTTTCAATGCTCCGATTTTGGTTGGATCTTCGGGTGTTCATGCAGAGCCGCCGATCTTCAGCGGTTTCGCGCGTTTGAAATCGTCCGGGCGCGACGTCGGATCCGTTTCCTGGCTGGTGAGATGATGAAAGAGCGATAAACACACAACGGCCGCCGCACCTGCGAGAGCGGGGATCGCCGCGGAAAACAGGATCGCGGCCGTGCCCCATTGCCGCGAAAGCATGTAGCCCCCGATGACGGGCCCCGCGAACGATCCGATGCGTCCCATCCCCAACGCCCAGCCGACTCCAGTCGAGCGCATGTGCGTCGGGTAAAACCTGGAAGCGAGGGCATTGAGGCTTATCTGGCCCCCAACCACGCAAAAGCCGGCACAGAAGACGAAGGGAACCAGAGCCCAGACAACACTGCTCGCAAGGCCAATACTGGAAATGAAGATCGCGGCGAGCACGTTTCCGATGCTCATGACCCGGTAGACCCCAAACCTGTCGATCAACCAACCGAACGTGAGCGCGCCGACGATGCCGCCGATTTGGAAAAAAGCCGTCGCGATGGCCGCCGTCTGCAACGGAAGGCCCGCGCTCCTGATCATCGTCGGCAGCCAATTGTTGATGAGAAAGAGATCAAGCAGGCTTGCCAGGAATACGATCCAGAGCAAAAGGGTCGCCGGCAGACGTCCGCCGCGAAAGAGATAGAGAACCGAGAAGCCCGGCGACTTCTCCTCGTGAGTGATGAACTCCGCCGTCTCATCAAAGCGATGCGCGGGATCGAGCTGGTGCAGGATTCGGCGGATCTGCCGCGATTTGCCGCCCTTGAGTGTGAGAATTCTCAGAGATTCGGGCAGAGCGATCACGAGCAGAGGAGCGACGAGCAGCGATAAAGCCCCTCCAAAATAGAACAGAGACTGCCAGCCGAAGGAATGAACAAACGTCGCCGCGACAAGGCCCGCACATGCGGATCCCAGCGGGTAGCCGCAAAACCCCACGACGATCATCCTGGCGCGTAGATTGTTCGGGCTGTATTCCGAGATCAGCGCGATGGATATCGGCATCGCGCCGCCGAGGCCGAGTCCCGTGAAAAATCTAACAGCCGCGAGGCCGGCCATCGTCGTTGCGGCCGTCGTCATCAGCGTGCCCACTGCCGAGAGAAGCACACACAGGATCAGGATCGGCCGACGCCCGCGACGATCCGCAAGCGGGCTGAAAATGAGAGCTCCGATCATCAGGCCGAGCACGCCTGCACCGAAGACCCCTCCGAGCGCTCCCGGCGCGAGGTGCCAGTCCTCACTCAAGCGGGGGGCGGCGTATCCAATCGCCTGAACATCGAACCCGTCGATGAAGAGCGCAGCGGCGCACAGCAGCGTTACCCTCACGTGGAATCGTCCGAACGGCTGACGTCCGATGATTAAGGGAACGTCGACCGATGAGCGCCGGGCGTCGGAGCGGGACAAGGCGAACTCCTTCTCGATCGGCGTGATGGCCATGAGCTTCGACGGCCTCGATCGGTCACTGATGGAGCGATCGGCGGTCATAACCGGCCACGACCTTGTAGCTGTCGGAAATTGCCGCCAGTTCCTCGTTGCTGATCACATCTCCGATCGCATGGAACGGCCTGTCGCCGGTGCGTTCATAAACTTCCCTGAGAATGGCATCAGGTGGATTTTGCCTGTTCCTCTGCACGATTGCGGTTGTCGCGGGGAGTCGCTCCCGTTCGTAGGCAGCCAATGCAGCCGATGGCGTTGGCTCTCGCACGAGAGCGCGCGAAAGCGACCGCGCGTCGAGGATCGCCTGGCCCGCACCATTCGAACCACGCGGCACCATCGGATGCGCCGCGTCCCCCAGCAGGGTGACGCAGCCTTTGGTCCACCACGGCAGCGGATCCTGGTCCACCATGGGAAATTCGAGGATTGCGTCCGCTGCACGGATCATCGCCGGAACATCCAGCCAATCGTCGAAGGCCGCGATGAAGTCGTCGATGCGGCCGGGGCGATTCCAATCGCGACGCTTGTATTGGGGCGTGGTCACTTCCGCGACCCAGTTGATGAGCTGCCGGCCATGGTCGTCGATACTGTTGCGGATGGGATAGATGACCATCTTCCCGGGAGTGAGCCATCCCGCGCGCACGTAACAGGATCCGCCCAGATAGGGCTTCCACCGCGTCACACCTCTCCACATGTTGACCCCGGAGTACCGGGGATCGCCTTCGTTTGGATGAAGTTGTCTGCGGACCGCTGAGTGCAGACCATCGCATCCGACCGCGATATCGGCCTGTTGCGGCGGGTACATCTCGCCTGTCGAAGGCTCGCAAAATGACGCTGCGACGCCGGTCCCTGACTGCTCGATCGCGACGCACTTCCAGCCCGTGTGCAACCGATCCGCGCCGACGCGTTCCCTGAACGCATCGAGCAGCGCCATCTGGAGATCGGCGCGGTGGATCTGGATTTGCGGCCATTCGTACCCCGCGTCCCGCCCCGTCGATTCCTTGTAAATCAATTGACCAAATCGATTGAAGAAGGCCGACTCGCGGGTGGAGACGCCGGCTTGAGAAAGGCGATCCTGCAGCCCCAACTCGGTCAACACCTTCACGCAATGCGGCAGCAAAGTTATTCCGACACCGACCGGCTTGATTTCGGGAGCCGCCTCGAACACCCGGGGTTGAAAGCCCGCTTGGTGAAGCTCAAGCGCCAGGGTCAGTCCCCCGACACCCGCACCCACGATCATCACGTCCATGTCGTATCCTTCCGGCGCCAGGCGATTGAGACGCGCCCGCTCAAGCCGCAGGCGCTCTGTTGAACCGACGTTGACGCCTTGCCGATCATGAGGCAAATTCAAAGATCAAATGATCTCATTCTGATTTGTCATGAATATATCTCTTCGCCAACTCAAGGCCTTTCGGCTGGTCGCGGCTCATCGGAGCTTTTCGCGCGCGGCTGAGCAGATGTTGATGACGCAGTCGGGATTGAGCGTGCTGATGCGGGAACTTGAGCGACAAGTGCAGTTTCGGCTGTTCGATCGCACGACCAGAAACGTGGAGCTGACGGCGCACGGCGCGCGCTTTCTGGCGCTTGCCGAGGATACCTTGAACAACCTGCAGGCTGGCGTCTCTGAAATCGGTCAAGCCGACGCGAATGATCAGCGCTCGCTTTCAGTCGCCGCTCCCCCGATGACGGCAACGAACATTCTGCCATCGGTCGTGGCTCATTTCCGGCAGGCGCGACCGAATTTGAGCCTACGAATTCATGACGTCGAGCAGCCGCGAATTGCCGCCATGGTCCATTCCGGCGAGGTCGATATTGGTTTGGGGATGTTCATCAAGCCGACGCCGGGGCTGCGTCGGACCTCGCTGTTTCAATTCTCTCTGATTGCGGTGCGGGCAAAGCTGCCGAGAGCAAGTCATCGCCGCACGATTTCCTGGGCGGAGGTCAGAGACGAGACAATCATAGGAATGCCGCCCGACAACCCTATTCAACAGTACATCGCCGAGCATCTGCACAGAGCGGGACGACGTCGGCCGCCGGAACTCGTTGCCAACTATCTCGAAACAACCGTAGCGATGGCAGCCGCGGGATTGGGCGTTGCCATTGCTCCGTCCTCGGTGGTGCCGGCCTGTCGCCAACGCGGCGCAACCATCCAGTACTTAACGAAGCCCGACGCGCTGGTCGACTTCTATGAGATTCGGAACAGAGGGCGCGCCCTCCATGGCGGAGCGGACGAGTTTACAACGTACTTGAAACGGCACATCGCAAGTTGGGCAAGTCAACGCACGTAAGGCGGCCGGAGGTCCGGTTTGAGGCGTCTCACGTCGATGTCCGACGCGTGCCCGCCTGACAAACGTTGAAACAATTGCGCCAGGTCCGGGTAGCGGGCGCGCGGGAACGCGAATGCGCCTCCGCACCTATGCCACCGCAAGGTCGCGGCGGAGCGATCGTAAATTTTCATCGCACGGCTGAGAACAGCGGATTAACGCCGTCCGCCTATTACGCCCCGCCCGGCCGGCCGACCTGCAGCTCCGGAAAATCCTCTTCCCGAAACTCCTGACCGCGCAGCTTGTCGGCGCGGTCATTGTCATGCTCCAGCCGGCGCAGCTGCACGCGGCGGATCTTGCCGGAAATCGTTTTCGGCAGCTCGCTCACGAGTTCAATGCGCCGGATGCGCTTGAACGGCGCCAGGCGTGAATGAACGTGCTTGAAAATCGAGAATGCGGTGTCGCGCGATGGCGCCACCCCGCCCACCAACAGGACATACGCTTTTGGCACGGCCAGCCGGATCGGATCCGGCGACGGCACCACCGCAGCTTCGGCCACCGCATCATGCTCGAGCAGGATGCTCTCCAGCTCGAACGGACTGATGCGATAGTCGGAGGACTTGAACACGTCGTCGGAGCGGCCAACAAAGGTCAGATAGCCGTCGTCATCCAGGAACACCACGTCACCGGTGCGGTAGACCTCGCCGTCAGCGCCGCGTGGCTGGCCATCCTCGCCCTGGTACCCCTGCATCAGCCCCGCAGGACGATCGGCGCCGAGCACCAGACCCACCTCGCCCTCCTTGGCTGGATGGCCGTCGGCATCGGTCACCTTGATGCGGTAGCCCGGCAGCGGCCGGCCCATCGAGCCGATCTTCACCGGCTGACCCGGCGAATTGCCGGCCAGCGCGGTGGTTTCGGTCTGGCCGTAGCCGTCGCGGATGGTCAGTCCCCAGGCCGCCTTGACCTGGTCGATCACCTCGGGATTGAGCGGTTCGCCCGCGCCGCAGACCTCGCGCAGCGACATCTTGTAGGACGCAAGTTTTTCCTGGATCAGCAGCCGCCACACCGTCGGCGGCGCGCACAGCGTGGTCACTTTGCAGCGCTCGACCACCGACAGCAGACCCTTGGCATCGAACCGCGGCTGGTTGACCACGAACACCGTTGCGCCTGCATTCCACGGCGCGAAGAAGCAGCTCCAGGCGTGTTTGGCCCAGCCCGGCGACGAGATGTTGAGATGGATATCGCCCGGCTGCAGGCCGATCCAGTACATCGTCGACAGCGCCCCGACCGGATAGCTGCGCTGGCTATGCAGCACCAGCTTCGGCTTGGCGGTGGTGCCGGAGGTGAAATACAGCAGCATCGGATCGTGGGCGCCCGTCGCGCCGTCGGGCGCAAAGGTCTCCTCAAAACTGTCAGCGGTCTCATAGCGCTCCCACGCGCCGTGGGTCGCGGCAGCCCCGACAACAATCCGGGTCAAGCCCTCGCTGACCAGGCCGTCGAACTTCGCCACCTGATCCTGCGATGCGACCACCGCCCTGGCGCGCCCGCGATCGAGCCGGTCCTGCAGTTCATCCGGCGTCAACAGCGTCGTCGCCGGAATGATCACAAGGCCGAGCTTCATCGCCGCCAGCATGGTCTCCCACAGCGGCACCACGTTACCGAGCAGCAGCAACAGGTGGTCGCCGCGCTTGAGGCCGCGCGCCCGCAGATAATTCGCCACCTGGTTGGAGCGGCGCGACAGGGTTTCGAAACTCAGTTTGATCTCGCTGCCGCTTGCCGCGTCGACAATCCAGAGTGCGGTGCGATCCTTGCTGTCGGCACTCTGGGCCAGCCCTGCATCGAACCAATCGAGCGCCCAGTTGAAATCGACGGCGTCAGGCCATCGGAACTCGGCAACCGCCTTGTCGTAGTCGGTGCGGTTGGTCAGCAGAAACGAACGCGCGTCCTGGAATGACGTCATGGCAACACCTCAGTGTTGTTCGCCGAGCCCACGCAGATGCCGGATGATGCCGGAGAAGTCCACACCACCATGACCAGCCTTGTCGAAGGCGCTGTAGATCTCCGCAGCATGCGCGCCCAGCGGCGTCGCAGCACCGGAGGCCTTGGCCGCCTCCTGCGACAGATTGAGATCCTTCAGCATCAGCGCGGCAGCAAAGCCCGGCTTGTAGTCATTGTTGGCCGGCGACGCCGGCACCGGTCCCGGCACCGGGCAATACGTCGTCAGCGACCAGCACTGGCCCGACGAGGTCGAGGCGACATCGAACAGCGCCTGGTGCGACAGCCCCAGTTTCTCCGCCAGCGCGAAGGCCTCGGACACGCCGATCATGGAAATGCCCAGGATCATATTGTTGCAGATCTTCGCGGCCTGCCCCGCACCGGCCTCGCCGCAATGCACGATCTTCTTGCCCATGGCTTCGAGGATCGGCTTGGCGGCGGCAAACGCCTGCGCGGTGCCGCCGGCCATGAAGGTCAGCGTCGCCGCGGTGGCGCCGCCGACGCCGCCAGACACCGGCGCGTCCACGGAGCCGAGTGACAATTTCTCGGCCAGCGCATGGGCCTGGCGCGCACTGTCGACATCGATGGTCGAGCAATCGATCATCAGGGCGCCCTTGGCGACCGAGGGCAGCACCTCACTCCACACCGCGACCACGTGCTTGCCGGCCGGCAGCATGGTGATCACGACGTCGGCGCCCTTGACGCTCTCTGCCGCGGAATTGGCAATGGTCGCACCGGCAGCCTTCGCCGCCTCGCGCGACGCCGGCACCAGATCGAAACCGGTCACCTTGTGACCGGCCTTGACCAGATTGGCGGCCATCGGGCCGCCCATGTTGCCGAGACCGATGAATGCGACATGTGCCATGACGTTTCCTCTGATTTTTTGAAAGCGTTAGTCCGGAAAGACCAGCTCGTCCTTGCGCGGCGCGAAATAGGCCTCGACGATGTCAGGCGTGACATCCTCGATCCGCGGCGGCACCCAGGTCGGGTTGCGGTCCTTGTCGACGATGGCGGCGCGAATGCCTTCGACGAAATCCTGGCTGGCGAACACTTCGAGGGCGGCGCGATATTCATGCACCAGCGCCTGCTTGAGCGAACTCAAGGTGCGCGCCTGCCGCAACAACCGCAAGGTCACCTTCAGTCCGCGCGGCGATTTTTCGCCGATGGTCTTCAGTGTCGCCAACGCGAATTCCGAGCCGTCGCGCGCAAGCGCCGCGACGATCTCTTCCATGGTCTCAAAGGCGAAACATCGATCGATCAGGTCGCGGTTGGCCGCGATCGGCCCACCGGACACCGGCGTGGCGAACCGATCGATGATCGCCTGCACATCGGCATGGGTCGCGCCGCGCGGTGCCTGGGTGAGTGCGCTACGCAGAGCCGGCCACTGCGCCGTCGGCACGAACGCGTCGGCGAGTTTTGCATAGACGGCATCGGCGCCGCTGGCGGTCTGCCCGGTCAGCGCCAGATAGGTCCCGACTTCGCCCGGCGCATGCGACAGCAGCCAGGTGCCGCCGACGTCCGGAAAAAAGCCAAGGCTGACTTCCGGCATGCCGATCCGGGTCTTCTCGGTCACCACGCGATGGCTCGAATGGCAGGCAAGCCCGACGCCGCCGCCCATGACGATGCCGTCCATGTAGGCGACGTAGGGCTTGGGATAGGCTTCGATGCGGGCGTTGACGATGTACTCCTCGCCCCAGAACACCTTGCCGAGATCACCACCGACACGCGCGCTCTCATAGAGCCCGCGAATATCGCCACCGGCGCACAGGCCGCGGTCGCCCGCACCTTCGAGCAGGATCACGCTGATCGCCGGATCGAGCTCGAAACTGTCCAGCGCTGCATCGATCTCGCGGGTCATCTCCAGCGTGAGCGCATTGATCGCCTTGGGGCGGTTCAGGCGCAGCACGCCGACGGCGCCCTCGCTACGGACGATCAGATCACCCTCGACCACAGCAGTGGCATTGTCACTCATCGGCCGCCCTCGACCAGCTTGCGGGACACGATCAGGCGCATGATTTCGTTGGTGCCTTCCAGGATCTGATGCACCCGCAGATCGCGCACGATCTTTTCGATGCCATACTCCGAGAGATAGCCATAACCGCCGTGCAGTTGCAGGGCCTGGTTGGCCACTTCGAAACCGGCGTCGGTGCCGAAGCGCTTCGCCATCGCGCACAGCATGGTGGCGTCGGGATCCTTGCGGTCCAGCGCCGACGCCGCCCGCCACAGGAACGTGCGCGCCGCTTCCAGTTCGGTGGCCATGTCGGCCAGGCGGAATTGCAGCGCCTGGAATTCGTCCAGCCGCTTGCCGAACGCCTTGCGCTCTTTCATGTAGGCGAGCGCCTTGTCGAGCGCCGACTGTGCGCCGCCCAGCGAACATGCCGTGATGTTGAGACGGCCGCCATCGAGCCCCGCCATGGCGATCTTGAAGCCGATGCCTTCGTCGCCAAGACGATTGGCCACCGGCACGCGGGCGTTCTCGAAGATCACGGCGCGGGTCGGCTGCGCGTTCCACCCCATCTTGCGTTCGTTGGCTCCGAACGACAGGCCGGGTGTCCCCGCCTCGACCACCAGTGTCGAGATGCCGCCGGGGCCGTCACCGCCGGTGCGCACCATCACGACATAGAGGTCGCCGGCGCCGCCGCCGGAGATGAACTGCTTCTGGCCGTCGAGCACGTAGTGGTCGCCGTCGAGCACGGCTTTGGTCTTCAGCGCCGCGGCGTCGGAGCCCGCGCCCGGCTCGGTCAGGCAATAGCTTGCCGCCAATTCCATGGTGCAGAGCTTCGGCAGCCATTTGTGGCGCTGCGCGTCCGAACCATAGGCGTCGATCATCCACGACGCCATGTTGTGGATCGAGATAAAGGCCGAGACGGTCGGACATCCCGTCGCCAGCGCCTCGAAGATCAGCGCGGCATCGAACCGTGTCATCGCCGAGCCGCCGACGTCATCGCGGATGTAGATGCCGCCAATGCCGAGCGCCGCCGCCTCGCGCATCACGTCGATCGGGAAGTGCTTGCGCTCATCCCAATCGAGGGCGTGCGGCGCAATCTTTTCCGCGGCGAAGCTGCGCGCCATGTCGCGCACAGCCAGTTGATCTTCGGTGAGAGCGAACTGCATCGCGCTCTGCCGAAACTAATTCATGGTCGGAATGCTGAACTCCGCGCCGTCCTTGACGCCGGAGGGCCAGCGCGAGGTGACGGTCTTGGTCTTGGTGTAGAATCGGATCGAATCCGGGCCGTGCTGGTTGAGATCACCGAAGCCGGAGCGCTTCCAGCCGCCGAAGGTGTAGTACGCGATCGGCACCGGAATCGGCACGTTGACGCCAACCATGCCGACATCGACCTTGGCGGCGAAGTCGCGGGCCGCATCGCCGTCGCGGGTGAAGATGGCGACGCCGTTGCCGTACTCATGCTCGGTCGGCAGCCGCAGCGCCTCGTTATAGTCCTTGGCGCGCACCACCGACAGCACCGGCCCGAAGATCTCTTCCTTGTAGATCTTCATCTCTGGCGTGACGTGATCGAACAGGCAGCCGCCCATGTAGAAGCCGTTCTCATAGCCCTGCATCTTGAAGCCGCGGCCGTCGACCACGAGCTTGGCGCCTTCCTTGATGCCGATATCGACATAGCCCTTGACCCGCTCGAGCGCGGCCTTGGTCACCAGCGGACCGTAGTCGGCGGTCGGATCGGTGCTCGGACCGATCTTGAGGTTCTCGACCCGCGGAATCAATTTTTCGATCAGCTTGTCGGCGGTGGCCTGGCCGACCGGCACGGCAACCGAGATCGCCATGCAGCGCTCGCCGGCGGAGCCATAGCCCGCGCCGATCAGCGCATCGACGGTCTGGTCCATGTCGGCATCCGGCATGATGATGGCGTGGTTCTTGGCGCCGCCGAAACACTGCGCACGCTTGCCGGTCGCGGCCGCCCGCTCATAGATGTACTGCGCGATCGGCGAGGAGCCGACGAAGCCCACGGCGCGGATGTCCGGATCGTCGAGGATGGCATCGACGGCTTCCTTGTCGCCGTTGACGACATTGAGGATGCCGGCCGGCAGGCCCGCTTCGATCATCAGTTCGGCCAGCATCATCGGCACGCCGGGATCGCGCTCCGAGGGCTTGAGGATGAAGGCATTGCCGCAGGCGATCGCCGGGGCAAACTTCCACATCGGGATCATGGCCGGGAAATTGAACGGGGTGATGCCGGCGACCACACCGAGCGGCTGGCGCATCGAGTAAATGTCGATGCCGGGACCCGCACCTTCCGTGTACTCGCCCTTCATCAGGTGCGGAATGCCGCAGGCGAATTCGACCACTTCGAGGCCGCGCTGGATGTCGCCCTTGGCATCAGGAACGGTCTTGCCATGCTCGCGCGCCAGGCGGTCGGCAAGCTTGTCGTAATCGCGCTGGGCCAGTTCGAGGAATTTCATCATGACGCGGGCGCGGCGCTGCGGATTGGTCGCCGCCCAGGCCGGCTGCGCGGCCTTGGCGTTCAGAACCGCCTCCCGCACCTCGGCCTTCGAGGCCAGCGCGACATGCGCCTGCACCTCGCCGGTCATGGGTTCGAACACGTCGGCAACCCGCCCCGACTGTCCCTTGATTTCCTTGCCACCGACGAAATGACCGATCGAACGCATGAGCTGTCTCCCTAAAGTCTTTGCGAGACTTTTTGACGTGCATTTTATAACATTCAACTGCGTTATAATGCAGGATAGATGTGCGGAAATGCCGGATCAAGCCAGCGAGATCGATTGGGATGATTTCCGCTTTGTGCTGGCAATCGTGCGCAGTGGTACCGTCTCAGCCGCCGCCAAACAACTGGGCGTGGACCACACCACGGTGATCCGGCGCGTCGACCGGCTGGAACGCCAGCTCTCCGCCAAACTGTTCGACCGCCGCAAGACCGGCTACCAGCTCACCGAATCCGGTCACCGGGTGGCCACCAGCGCCGAAGCGATGGAATCGACCATCGTCGCCAACCAAGACCTGATCGGAGGCTCGAAGGCCCACCTCACCGGCACGGTCCGGATCGGCGCCCCGGACGGCTTCGGCACCCATTTCCTGGCCCCACGGCTGGTGAAATTCGCCGACCTCTACCCGGATCTCGACATCCAATTGGTCGCAACCGCACGTCTGTTCAGCCTGTCGAAACGCGAGGCCGATATTGCCATCAGCCTGGCGCTGCCCAAGGAGGGTCACATTGTCGGGCGCAAGCTGGTCGATTACAGCCTCGGTCTCTATGCCGCACCCGCCTATCTCGCACGTGCGCCGGAGATCAAAAGCCGCGACGACCTGCCGGCGCATCGTTTTGTCGGCTACATCGAAGAGCTGCTCTACACGCCCGAACTGGACTATCTGCCGCAGGTCTCGCCGAAGATTGCGGCGCGGTTTCGCAGTGGCAACCTGATCGCGCAGTACAATGCGACACTCGCCGGCTTCGGAATTGCGGTGTTGCCGCGCTTCATGGCCGCCGGCCAGCCGGGCCTGCAGCCGATCCTGCCCGACAGCGTCTCGATCCTGCGCAATTTCTGGCTGCTGATGCACGCGGACAGCAAGGACCTCGCCCGCATCCGCGCCGTCGCCGAATACATCTATGCGACGGTAGAGCGCGAGCGCGCGCTGTTCAATCCGCCCTGAGCGCCTTCCTGCCCGAGTCCCTGGTCAAGTCCCTGGTCGGTTCCTTGGCCGGCGACGGTTTTCGTGGCGGCTTGACGCGGTCATCGAGACTGAGCGCGGCCGAGCGGCCGGCTTCGAGGATTTCCTGGGAAAAGGCGCTGTTGCCGGCCACGCGCGCCAGCACCAGCGTTCCCATCAGCGTTGCGATGGTCGCGATGGCCTTTTGACGCGCCGCGGCACTTGCCTGGTCCGACAGCTGATCGGCGAACAGGCTGATCATCTCTTCGAGCTTGCCGAGAAACACGCGACGCGTTTTCGGCGACTCACGCACCACGTCGGCCGCAAGCGACGGAATGGCGCACCCGCGCGCGGCGCCGTCGCGATGCTGCGCCGTCAGGTAACTGTCGACCAGCATCGCCAGCCGCTCGTCCGCCGGCTTGTCCTGCACCAGCTTGCCCCAGCGCGCGGTGGTCTGGTCCATGGCGTGCGCAATGGCCTCGATCACCAGATCTTCGCGGGAGCCGAAATGGGCATAGAAGCCGCCGTGCGTCAGTCCGGCCTCCTTCATCAGGTCCGCGACACCGATGCCACGCGTGCCCTTCTCGCGAAGCTGCGACGACGCGTGCTTCACGATCTTGGCGTGGGTTTCAGCCTTGTGGTCTTTGGAGTAACGCATGACCGATCCTGAAGATGATCAAGATCATATAATGGTTTTGGGTCAAAATACAAACCTTCAGGAATCGGACAAGAATCGAGATCGAACACGAAATGGACATCATCAACGAATTTTGCGGCGCAGAAATGGATGCGCGCGGCGTCGCACACCTGACCATCCGCAACGCCGGCAGCATGAACATCCTCGATACGCCGGCGATCAACGGAATCCGGATGGGGCTGGCGGAACTCGCCAAAAACGACCGCATCCGCGTCCTGGTGTTCCGCGCCGAAAGCGACAAGGCGTTCATCGGCGGCGCCGACATCAAGGAGATGGCGCGGCTCGATCAGGCCTCCGCGGAAACATTCATTACCGGCCTCGGCGCACTGTGCGAAACCACCCGCCTGTTTCCGGTTCCGGTGATCGCCCGCATTCCCGGCTGGTGCCTCGGCGGCGGCCTCGAAGTCGCGGCCGCCTGCGATTTCCGCATCGCAGCACCGACCGCGAAATTTGCCATGCCGGAAGTGAAGGTCGGCATTCCCTCCGTGATCCACGCCGCCCTCCTCCCGCGGCTGATCGGCAGCGGCCGAACCCGCTGGCTGGTGATGACCGGTGCGACAATCGACGCCAGCACCGCCCGCGACTGGGGCTTCGTCGATGCGATCTCGGACGCCGGAACACTCGATGCCACCATCGAATCAACCGTCACGACACTGCTCGAATGCGGCCACGAAGCATTGAAGGCCCAGAAGGTGCTCTGCCGGCAGTGGGAGGAACTGCCGCTGCAGGATTCGATCCGCAACAGCATCGCCATCTTCGGCAAGGCGTTCCTCACCGGCGAGCCGCAGCAGCACATGAAATCGTTTCTCGATCGCAAGAAATAATGCAGCGTTTGCAAAGCGATAGGCGAAATCCGGGAGATCGCGGTGGCGGCTCCCGCATTGCAATTGCGGGATCATTTCATATGATATACGTCATCTGACTTTACCGACTTGTTAGCTAACTTGTTATCTATCTACGGGGCTCTTCATGCAGCGGAAATCCAACCTGCGGCGCATCGTTGTCACCGGAATGGGCATGGTCTCACCACTCGGGTGCGGCGTCGAACCGTCGTGGGCGCGGCTGATCGCCGGGCAATCCGGCCTGCGTGCGCTCTCCGACAATGTCAGCGCCGACTTGCCCGCCAAGGTGGTCGGCAATGTTCAGGGCATCGATGCCGATCCCGAGGCCGGGTTTGATCCCGACCGTGCTGCGCCGCGCAAGGACCAGCGCAAGATGGACCGCTTCATCCAGTTCGCGCTGCTGGCGGCCGACGAAGCCGTGGCGCAGGCCGGCTGGAAGCCCGAGGATGAGCGCGCGAGAGAGCGCACCGCGACGATTATCGCCTCCGGTGTCGGCGGCTTTCCCGCCATCGTCGATGCGGTGCGCACCGTGGATGAGCGCGGCGTACGCCGCCTCTCGCCGTTCACCGTCCCCGCCTTCCTGGTCAACCTGGCCGCCGGCCAGATTTCGATCCGCCACGGCTTCAAGGGTCCGCTGGGAGCCCCCGTCACAGCCTGCGCCGCCAGCGTCCAGGCGATCGGCGATGCCGCCCGCCTCATCCTGGCCGGCGAAGCCGACGTGGCCGTTTGCGGCGGAGCGGAGGCCTGCATCGATCGCGTCAGCCTCGGCGGCTTTGCTGCCGCACGCGCACTCTCGACCAGCTTCAACGATACCCCGCCCCGCGCGTCGCGCCCGTTCGACCGGGATCGCGACGGTTTCGTAATGGGCGAAGGCGCCGGGGTGCTGGTGATCGAATCGCTCGATCACGCGCTGGCCCGCGGCGCCACGCCGATCGCCGAACTGGTCGGCTACGGCACGACGTCGGACGCCTATCACATGACCTCCGGCCCCGAAGACGGCGACGGCGCACGGCGCGCGATCGAAATCGCGCTGCGCCAAGCGGCGATTTCGCCGATCGATGTCCAGCACCTCAACGCCCACGCGACCTCGACGCCGGTCGGCGATCTCGGCGAGATTGCCGCGATCAAAACGGTGTTCGGGACCAAGGGGAGCGTCGCGGTAACATCGACGAAGTCGGCGACCGGACACCTGCTCGGCGCTGCCGGCGGGCTGGAAGCGATCTTCTCGGTGCTTGCGTTGCGCGACCAGATTGCGCCTGCGACCCTCAATCTGGATCATCCCGATGCGGCGGCGGAAGGAATTGATCTCATTGCCGGCGAAGCGCGAAAAATGCCGATCGAGCACGTGCTGTCCAACGGCTTCGGCTTCGGCGGCGTCAACGCCAGCGTGATTTTCCGCGCCTGGTAAAGGTCAGGGGTTGCTGACCAGCAGCAGCGCCCAGACAAAATCCGTCACATGGTGCAAGGCCTGGTCGACGCCGATCAGGGTCCAGAACCATGGATGACCGGGGCGGATCTCCAGCCGTGATGAGCACAAGCCCTTGGCGCGGTCGATGATGATGTGGACCACGAAATCGGCGATGCCCAGATACCACAGGCTCGGCGCGAGGATCGCGAAGAGCAAGGTCGCCAGCACGCCATGGATCAAACAGTGCAGTGTCAGCGGCAGCAGCCAGCCCGTCTTGGCGTCCTTGCCCATCGCCATCCAGGTGTTCTGCAGAACAAAGTCCGCGATGACGTGCTTCACGGTCAGAAGCAGCATCCAGAACACCAGCGGACCGACGGCGACCGTGACCGGCCATTGAGGAAGCGTCATCGGGCCTCCATCCAAACTGGTTTCATGGGCCTGCGTCCTGATCCCACAATCGCTACCTGCCGTTGCAAGTTGGGCCGTCTGTCTCGCGCACCATAGGGCGCAAGGGATTAAAAAACGAAGAGCGAACCGGCAATATAACCTGCCCAACTCCCGCCCCGCCACACATCTTCCGGAGCATCCCGAGACAATTGATCGCCCCTTGCCGGGCGACGTTGACGGCTATCCGCCGGATCGACATCGTGCGATCCGGGGCGTTTCACGGTTGGGGGCCTTTCGGGAGTTGGAGATTGAAAACAATGGTCAGTCAGGAATTTGCAAGCTTGCTGGAGAAACTCACCTTGGCAGCAGAGGCGGCGGACGGCGTGCGTTTCGCAAGCTGCTTCACCGAAGACGCGGTCTATCATGATTACATCTATGGTCCGCACCGGGGACGTGCGGATATTGCACATATGCTCGAACACCTGTTCCGCCGCGACGCAGCAGACGATTACCGCTGGGAAATGTTCGATCCGGTATTCGACGGACACACCGGCTACGCGTGGTCGCTGTCGAGCTTCACATCGCTTGTCCCGCAATTCCACGGCAAGTTCGTGGTCATCGACGGCATGAGCCACTTCGTCATTCGCAACGGTCTGATTGCCTGCTACCGCGAGTCGGTCAACGGCGGCGTAGCAATGGCGCAGCTTGGTGTCGAACCGGAGCGCATGGCCAAGGTGATGACCCGCTGGGCCGGCTGGCTGACGCAGCGCCCGGAAACTGTGGATTATCTCAGCCGGCCGAAGCGCACCCCGTGAGCACTTATTTGCGGGCCTCCGGCAAAATACCCATCATCTTGCAGATGATCGTCAGCATCACTTCGTCGGCGCCTCCGCCGATCGAGGTCAGCCGGCGATCGCGATAGGCGCGGCTGACCGGGGTTTCATTCATGAAACCCATGCCGCCCCAATATTGCAGACACGCATCGGGCACCAGCCGCCCGATCCGGCCCGCCTTTAGCTTCGCCATCGAGGCCAGCCGCGTCACGTCCTCGCCCGCGATCAGCGCCTCGGCCGCCCGGTAGACCAGCGCCCGCAACAACTCCACCTCGGTCTGCAATTCGGCGAGCTTGAAATGCACGGTCTGGTTGTCGAGGATGCTCTGCCCGAACGCGATGCGGCCGCGGGTATAGTCGATGGTCTCGTTGATGGTTCGCTCGTGGGCCTTCAGGCAGGCCGCCGCGGCCCACAGCCGCTCCTCCAGGAACTGCAGCATCTGATAGGTGAAGCCGCGGCCTTCCTCACCAATTCGATTGCGCTTCGGCACTCGCACCTCGTCGAAATAAATCTGTGCCGTGTCGGAGGCACGCATGCCGAGCTTGTCGAGCTTGCGAGCAATGTTAACACCCTTGGTTTTCATCGGAACGATGATCAGCGACTTGTTACGGTGCTTGTTACCCGCACCAGTGTTCACCAGCAGACAGATCCAGTCGGCCTGGGTGCCATTGGTGATCCACATCTTGCCCCCGTTGATGACATAATCGTCGCCGTCGGAACGCGCCGTGGTCTTGATCGATGCGACGTCTGATCCCGCCCCGGCTTCGGAGACGCCGATGCACGCCACCATGTCGCCGGCGATCGCGGGAGCAAGAAACTCCCGCCGCAACTCGTCGGATCCGAACCGCGCCAATGCCGGCGTCGCCATGTCGGTCTGCACGCCGATCGACATCGGCACCGAGGCGCTGCGAATGGTGCCGATCTCTTCCGCCATCATCAGGCCGTAGCTGTAGTCGAGGCCCTGCCCGCCGTATTCGACCGGCTTGGTCAGTCCGAGGAACCCGAGAGTCCCCAGCTTCTTGAAAACCTGGTGGGCCGGATAGATGCCCGCTTCCTCCCACGCATCGATATGAGGGTTGATCTCGGTCTCGATCAGCTTCTGCAAAATACGGCGCGCTTGATCATGCTCGGCGGTAAACAGCATTGTGGATCCTCCCTCCGATAGATCTGTCGGAGTCTTCCCGGGCCTTTGCGGCCCTGCATTGTTGTCCGCGCCGCGATGGGATCGCGAGGCACGAACGATCATGCAACACACAATCCGCCTGCGGTGTAAATGGGGTTTGTCTGCAGGCGGCCTTGAACGCCCGGAACCGCCATCAGGGCTCGACCGGACGATCCCGGCGCAATACCATCACCTCTCAAAGTTCTCGAGACCCGCCATGATCGATCTCTATTACTGGCCCACCCCCAACGGATGGAAAATGACCATCATGCTGGAAGAGTGCGGCCTGCCCTACAAGGCCATTCCCGTGGCGATCGGCCGCGGCGACCAGTTCAAACCCGAGTTCCAGTCGCTCAATCCTAACGGCCGGATGCCAGCCCTGGTCGATCATGAGCCACTGGGCGGCAACGGCCCGCTTGCGATCTTCGAGAGCGGCGCCATGCTGCTGTACCTGGCTGAAAAGACCGGGCGCTTCATGCCGAAAGACGTCAGGGGACGTTACCGGGTGACACAATGGCTGATGTGGCAGATGGGCGGATTGGGTCCGATGCTCGGACAGAATGGCCACTTCACACTCTACGCACCCGAAAAAATTCCCTATGCCATCGATCGCTACAGCCGCGAGACAAAACGCCTCTATGCCGTGCTCGATGGTGAACTCGGGCGCACCGGCGATTGCATCGCCGGCGATTATTCGATCGCGGACATGGCCTGTTTCCCCTGGATCATGACCCACAAGGCGCAGGGCTTGACGCTTGACGACCACCCCCACCTCAAGCGCTGGTACGCTCAGTTGCGCGGCCGCGAGGCGCTGCAGCGGGGCCTTGCGGTCGGCAAGGAGTGGCATGTCCCGCAGATGGACGACGAGGCCAAACGCGTGCTGTTTGGACAAACCGCTCAGCCGGCACCGGCCTCCTGAACGATCGCATTCATCAACAACCGGCCAGCAACAGGCCGGGCCAACCAAAACAAGAGGAGCGCCCCGATGGAATTCTTTTTCGATTGCTCGAGCCCCTGGACCTATCTCGCGTTCCACAACATCCAGCCGCTGGCGGCGGAGTTCAAGGAGCCGATCGTCTGGCGGCCAATTCTGGTTGGCGGAATATTCAACAGCATCAACCCCAGCGTTTATGCGTCCCGCGAAAATCCGGTCCCCGCCAAGCAACGCTACATGGTCAAGGATCTGCAGGACTGGGCGCGCTCGTCGGGACTGCGGATCAAGATGCCGCCGACGGTGTTTCCCGTGAACAGTGTGAAGGCGATGCGCGGCTGCATTTTCCTTGCGCCCGAGGGCAAGCTGGTTGCCTTCGCCACCGCCGTGTTCGAGGCCTACTGGAGCGACGACAAGGATATTTCACAGGACGCGGTGCTGGCCGACATCTGCACCAAAGTCGGCGTCAACACCGACCAGTTCTTCGCCGGCATCGCAACGCCGGCGGTCAAGGAAACCTTGAAGGCGAACACCGACGACGTGATCAGACGCGGTGGTTTCGGTTCGCCGAGCATTTTCCTTGATGGCACCGACATGTATTTCGGCAATGACCGGTTGCCACTGATCCGCGAAGCGCTGCAGCGGCGCGGCAAGGTCTAGAATCGTACGCCCATCAAGAGATCGTTGTTGTGACATCTTCAGTTCAGGTTCCTGATGACCGGATTCCGGTCATCATCGGTGTCGGAGAAATCGTCGACCGTCCGGACGATCCGGCAAAAGGCCTCGAGCCGCTTGCCCTGATCGCGCAGGCGCTGAAGAAGGCCGAGCACGATGCCGGCGCCGCCCTGCTCCCACGCATCGATTCCCTCGATGTCGTCAATTTCGTGAGCTGGCGTTATCATGAGCCGGCGCGGCAACTCTGCCGGCAGCTCGGCATCGCACCCGCACGCGCGGTGTACGGTCCGGTCGGCGGTGAAAGCCCGGTGCGTTATCTTCATGAGGCGGCGCAACGCATCGCACGTGGCGAAAGCCAGGTCGCGGCGATTGGCGGCGCGGAGGCGCAGGGAACGGCGACCAAGGCGGAGAAAGCCGGCATCGATCTGCCGTGGACACCATTCGCACACGATGCCCCGGCTCCGGTACGCGGCGCCAGTTTCCAGCATCCGATGTCAGTCGCGCTCGGGGTGGCGCGCCCGATGACCGCCTATCCCTTCTATGATGCAGCAACTGCGACGCACTGGGGCCAGACGCCACGCCAGGCCCTGCAGGAATCCGGTGATCTGTGGGCGCGTTACGCGGCCACGGCCGCGCACAATCCAAACGCCTGGATCAAGCGTCCGATCACGGCGCAGGACATTATCACGGCGACGCCGGACAACCGGCTGATCGCGTGGCCCTACACCAAGCTGATGGTGGCCAATCCCACCGTCAACCAGGGGGCAGCCGTGTTGATGACCAGCCTCGCCGTCGCACGCGCCGCGGGCGTTGCCGAGGAGAAGATGATCCATGTCCGGGGTGGCGCCTGGGCCAACGAGCCGCGCGACTTCCTTAACCGCGAACAATACTTTCGCAGCGATTGCCAGGACGTAGTCCTGGAGACGGCGATGGACCTTGCCGGCGGCAACGGCAGGGCATTCGACGCGCTGGAGCTCTACAGTTGTTTTCCCTGCGTGCCGAAGATGGCGCGGCGAAAACTTGGGCTCGGTCCTGATGTGCAGCCAACCGTAACCGGCGGCCTAACCTTCTTCGGCGCGCCGCTCAACAGCTACATGACACACGCGGCCTGCGCGATGGTTCGCCGGCTGCGCCAAGGCGGTACCGGACTGCTGTACGGCCAGGGCGAATACGTCACCAAGCATCACGCACTGGTGCTCTCCTCGACGCTGCCGCAGCAGCCGTTGTCGCAGCAGACCAGTGTTCAGGCGCAAGCCGACCAGCGGCGCGGTCCGGCGCCTGCGGTCGTGACCGATGCATCCGGCCCCGGCACCGTGGAAACGTTCACGGTGATCTATCAGCGCACCGGCGAAGTCCAACACGGCGTCGTGGTGTTGCGGACGGCGGATGGATCGCGGACGCTGGCAAGGGTTCGACCGGATGAGACCCTCACGATTGCCAGACTGACGGATCTCGATCGCAGTCCGATCGGGATGAGCGGCCCGATCAGCAAGGGCGACGACGGGCTGCTGGAGTGGCGGGTCGACAATTAGAGCGGCTCCCTGTCTTCGGGACAAGGAGCCGATAGTCCCAGGCCCTATCGCCGGATGAAGGACGCGACCAGAGCGCTCGCCCCGGCGCAGGCCGCGACCACGAGAAACACCAGCGAGGTCTCGTTGCGGGTGTCCATGAAGTGCCCGATCAGCGGCTCACCAAGGCCGGCGAACAGATACGCGCAGAAGTTCATCACGCCGGTCGCCGTTCCCGCCCGCTTGTGGCCAACCAGATCCGGGCATAGCGCCCAGAACGAGGATTGCGGGCCATAGACAAAGAAGCCACACATGAACAGCACCACCATGCCGAGATAAACACTGCTGGTGGGAATGGTGTACATGTAGAGCGACGTGAACGCCGCCAGCACCATGTAGAGCACGATGGCTGCGTACCGGCGCGAATTGAAGAGCTTGTCCGACACCCAGCCATTGCTGAATGCCCCTACCGCCATGCCCACCGGCAGCGCAATGCTGATCCAGCGCGGATCGATCGCCGCCGTCGCGTCGGCCTTGGACCAGTTGGCGCCCAGGAAGTGCACGGGGACCCACACCAGCAGGCCGTAGCGGGCCGCGTTCTGGAAGCCGATGGCAAGCCCCGCCACCAGCAGCCGCCAGTTGGACAGCACGGCCTTGTAGCGGGCGAACGAACTCTCGTTGTCAATGGCACGGTTCGCCGCGGCGTCAACCTCATCCGCGTCATCGTGCGGCGAGACAAAGCCCATGTCCTCGGGTTTCTCCCGGGCGACGAGATAGAACGCAATGCCGCCCAACAGCAGCAGCGCAACCGGAATCCTGAAAATCCAGCGCCAGTCGAGCTGGAAATAACCGACCACCACCAGCGACGTCGCGAACGAGAGCACCGACGCAAGTCCGGCGGCGAAGGTATAGAGCCCGTAGACCGTGCCACGCTCGTGCCGTCCCCACCAGTTCGACAGCAGACGACTGCCCGGCGCCCAGCCCATGGACTGGAAATAACCGTTGATGCCCCAGAACACCGACAGGCTGACGATGCCGGTCGACAGGCTTGTCGCCCAATTCATGACAAAGGACAGGATGGCGCCGGCGCTCATCACACGGCGGCCGCCGAATTTGTCCCCCAGATTGCCGTTGACCGCCTGGCCGATTGCATAGCACCACAACAGCGCCGCGCTGGCCCAGCCCAGCGTCGCCTTGCTGACGCCGAACTCCGCCTGGATTCCGGGAATGGCGAACCCGAAGGTCTGCCGTCCGGTATAGAAAAACAGATAACAGAACATCGCTGCGAGCAGCATCCGCCATTGCGCACGGCGAAACGACGTCGCCAGTTCCGGATTCGATAAACCCAACGCGCCGATACGTGCAGGATCGGATATCACCGACATTTTAAACCCTCCCCGATTGATTTGGTTCGCTCACCTTTTCGCCGCACGCGTTGATGTCCGTGCGTTCGCTATTTTCGTCTGTGAATTGTGCGTGCCGCTCAGGCAGGCCAGGGAAGCGAATAGGTCTTCACATTGGTGAAGCTCTTCATGGCCTCCTGCACGCCTTCCTTGTATCCGAGGCCGGAATCCTTGATGCCGCCGAACGGAGACATCTCGATGCGATAGCCCGGCACTTCCCATACATTCACGGTCCCGACATCGAGCTCGTTGACGAAGCGAGTGACGTAGTCGAGCCGGTTGGTGCAGACGCCCGACGAGAGGCCGTATGCGGTCGCATTCGAAATCCGGATCACACTGTCGATATCGTTGGGCACCCGGATGATCGGAATCACCGGACCGAAGGTCTCCTGCATCACCAGCTCGCAGGTGTACGGCACATGATCGACCACCGTCGGCGGATAGAGCGCGCCCTGCCTGTCGTTGCCATGCAGCAGCCGCGCGCCGTTCTTCACCGCATCGTTGACGCGGTGCTCGAACTCCCTTGCGGCCCGCTCGTGGATCACTGTGCCAACATCGACAGTGGGATCCATCGGATCACCGCATTTTAGCGCCCTCGCCTTCTTGAGAACGAGCTCTGAAAACGGGTCCGCCACCGCTTCCACGCAGAGGATGCGCTTGACTGCGGTGCAACGCTGGCCGGAATTCCTGGTGGCGCCGACCACGGCGAGTTCGGCGGCTTTCTCGAGATCGGCATCCTCCATCACGATCAGGGGATCGTTGCCGCCGAGCTCAAGGACCAGGCGCTTGTAGCCGGCGTGAGCCGCAATATGCTTGCCGACGCGCACCGAGCCAGTGAAGGTGACGAGATCCGCGTCCGGATCGGTGATCATCGCATCACCCATGGACTGCGGATTGCCCGTCACCACCGACAGCATCTCCGGCGGCAGGCCCGCCTCATAAAGCACGTCGGCGAGCGCCAGCGCGGTCAGCGGCGTCAGTTCCGTCGGCTTCAGCACCACCCGGTTGTTCGTGGCAATCGCCGGCGCGATCTTGTGGCTCACCATGTTGAGCGGATGGTTGAACGGCGTGATCGCGGAGATGGCTCCGAGCAGCGGCGTGCGCGTAGTGAAGATCTTGCGCGCCTTGCCCTGCGGGCTGATGTCGCAGGAGAAAGTCTCGCCATCGTCCCGGATCGCCAGTTGCCCCGCGAACGAATAGACGTCGTAGGCGCGCCCGGCCTCGTAGAGCGAATCCTTCCAGCACAGGCCGGATTCCGCGGTAATCAGCCGGGCAAAGACCTCCTTGCGCTCCGCCAGGATATCGGCGGTCCGAAGCAGGATTTTTTGCCGCTCATAACGGCTGAGTTTGGGCTTGAACGCCGCGGCGGTTGCGAAGGCCTTGCGCACATGCTCCGGCCGCGCGGCCGGAACCGTCCCGATCACCTTGTTGGTATAGGGATTGAGGACCTCGACACGTTCATCGGTGGTCCACAAGGGAGCCTGCGATCCGCATCTGCTCGTGGCGGATGGCCTGGGTCTGAATATTCATCGGACGATCCTGCTGTCAGCTATGCAAAATTACTGAACGCGGTTGAGGGCAACATCGAAGGCATCGAAGTTGCGCAGCGCGTGGCCCGGTGGAAGAGCGATCTTTCGGTTGGCGATGACAGGGACACGCTCCTCGGTCAGCCCGCCATGGGACCGCAGCGGTTCGGTCAGTCCCGACAAGTCGTGCCGGTCCCGGCTGGTGCCGAGCACCTTGTGCCTGGATGAGATCACCACAATGTCACCGATCCGGTCGTTCGGCAGATCGAACCGGGCGCAGGCATCGTCGCGCGTCAGCGCCAGGTCGATTCCGCTGATGCCGCGAAGCTGACCCAGCAGCGTGTCCACGCTGCGGCCAGGCGGCGTGTAGATGGTCGCGAACGATCCGAGCGAGCCGTGGTGGGCGACATAGGGATCGGTAATCGGGAGGATCACCCGCGTCTCGCCCTTCCCGGTCCAGCCGTCCATGACGTCTTGCAGGTACAGCACATCCGGTTTGCCGTCCGGCAAGTACTTGTCGTTCATGCCGTGGTCGGCGGTCGCCACGATGTTGCAACCGAGTTCGTCAAGCTGCGCCAGATAGCCGTCGATCATGGCGTAGAAATCGTTGGCGACCCTGGTGCCGAGACCGACCTTGTGCTGAATGTAATCCGTGGTCGACAGGTACATCAGGTCGGGGCGATGATGCCGGACAAGCTTGACGCCGGCCGCGAACACGAATTCCGACAGATCGGCGGAATAGACCTCCGGCAGCGGCCGCCCGACGAAATCGAGCACATTGTCGATGCCGTTATCGGCCTTCGTCGCCTGGTTCGCCTTCTCGGATGAAAACGCGATGGCGCGGCCGCTCTTGTAATCGAGCCCGTGCGACAGCAGCGTGCGTAGCTTGTCCTTGGCGGTGACCGCGGCCACCTTGAAGCCCGCATCGTGCACCCCCGCCAGGATGGTCGGCGCCCGCAGGAACTTCGGGTCGTTCATCATCACTTCGGCATCGCTGGCGGTATCGTAGAAGTAGTTTCCCGCAATGCCGTGAACCGACGGCGGCCGGCCGGTGATGATCGACAGGTTGTTCGGGTTGGTGAAGCTCGGGATCACGCTGGTGGCGTGAACATGGGCGCCGTCCCTCATGAAGCGGGCGAAGGTCGGCGCCACGCCGGCATCGATGGCTCTCTCGATGTAGCCCGGCTCCGATCCGTCAAGGCAGATGACCACCGTCGGACGCTCCGGCGGCTTGTACTGGCGGCCATTGACGACGATGGGATGTCCGTTCGGCTTCATGATTGCTGTCCTTGTCATAGCGCGGGTATCTCGCGCGTCTGTTCGGTCGGTCTGTCGTCGTTATGCGGTGCGCGCCATCGGCAAACGCCGGATCTGCGACGCCGCGATCAGCTTCTCCCGCGAGCCAAGGAAGTTCTTTCCCCGCTCGCCTTGCAGCGAGTCCTCGATCAGCAGCTCCCACTCTTCGCGCTCAATGCGATAGGCAGCGGGATTGCAGGAGATGCCGAGCATGCCCAGAACATCTTCCAATTCATCGGCCGCCCGCGTGAGATCGGGACCAAAGATCTGCTTCAGGCTGTCCTCGCAAAGGCCGCCGGCGCCCTGAACGCTGCGCAGCACCATGGGCAGCGAGAACGAGCAGGCGATGCCGTGCTGCACACCGTGCCGCAGCGTGATCGGATAGGACAGCGAATGGGCGATCGCGGTCTTTGTGTTGGAGAAGGCCAGCCCCGCAAACAGCGCCGCCATCGCCATCCGGCTGCGCAGTTCGATGTTGCCGAGATCGCCAACCAGCCTGGGCAGCACGTCAAGGACGTTGCGCGCGGCGAACACCGCGTGATTGGCCGAGACCGGATTGTTGTTGACGTTCCACAGGCTCTCCAGCGCATGGGACAGCGCATCGAGGCCGGTGCTGATGGTCAGCAGCCGCGGCTTACCCAGCATCAGGCGCGGATCCACCACGGCGTGGGTGGGATAGAGATCCGGCCGGGCCAGCGAATATTTCTTGCCGGTGGCCTCGTCCCACACCGTGCCCCAGCAGGTGACTTCGCTGCCGGTGCCGGCGGTGGTCGGCACGGCGATAATCGGGGTCGCCGACAGCAGTTCCGCTCCTTTCTGGGTTTCGAGGAATGTCGAGACCCGTCCGAAGTCGCCGCCCGCGGCCGCAAACACCTTGGCGGAGTCGATCACCGAGCCGCCGCCGAGGGCAACGATCACCTCGGGCTGTTGCGTCAGCCTCGCGAAGCGGCTCGTCTGTTCGGCCAGCAATCGGTAATCGGGATTGGGCGCGACATTGCGGATGGTCAGCGCCGGCGCGCCGGCGGTCTTCTCCAGGCGCGCGGACAACTCGTCAAAGAACGGCTCACCGTAGGTTACGAGCGCATAGCGCCGCTTCCCGATCAGACCGGGCAGCCCGGCAAAACTGTCGACGCCGAATTCGATCCGAACCGGGTTGGTGTATCTCCACACGATAGCGCTCCTCCGTTTCGCGCAACGTGCGGTCGTTTCCCTCTATTGACAAATTCATATTCACGATGAGAATTATTGATTATGTCAATAGTATTCAGTCAGCTACGGGCCTTCCATGCAGTAGCCGCGCACGGCGGTTTCACCGCCGCGTCACGCGTCCTGAACGTCGGCCAGCCGACGCTGACCATCCAGGTCAAGGAGCTCGAGGAGACCTACGGCGTCGAGTTGCTGATCCGCAGATCGCGACGGGTCGAGCTGACGGAAACCGGTGCGGCGCTGTTCGAAATGACCCGCGGCATCATGAAGTTCTGCGACGAGGCCCACGAGCTGCTGGCAGCGCACGGCCAATCGACCGAGGGACACCTTCGCCTCGCGACCGTCGGCCCCTTTCATGCCACCGAAATCCTCGCCGCCTTCAAGCGCGAGCACCCCGGCGTGCAGATCTCGACGCTGCTGGGAAATTCCGAGCGCACGCTTCGCCATATCATCGACTTCGAAGCGGAGGTTGCCATTCTCGCGGACGTGCCGGAGGACAAGCGCGTCACCATGATCCCCTATCGCACCCATCGGGTGATCGTGTTCGTGAACGGCGATCACCCCTGGTTCAATCGAAAATCGGTCAAGCTGCGCGAGCTCGCCAGCCAGCCCTTTGTCCTGCGTGAGCGCGGCTCGACCACACGGCGGGCATTCGAAGCGGCGATGCAACACGAAGGTTTTTCGATCAATCCCGTGTTCGAGATCGAAAGCCGCGAGGGCGTCTGGAAAGCGGTCGAGCGCGGACTCGGCATCAGCGTGGTGGCCGATTTCGAGTTTGTCCCGCACGAGAACCTGCGTGCCCTTGAGATCCAGGATCGCGTGATCAGGACGCAATACAGCATCGCCTATCACAGCGAGCGCGCGCACTCCCCGATGATCAAGGCCTTCATCGAGACGGTCGGCCGAATGAAAACTGGTGCCGTCGGGAAACCGACGAAGCAACGGCGCCGTTGAGCACCTCAGCGGGGCGCGCGCCAATCTCCGAGCACGACAATGCCCCTGCTTCTGTCCGGCCGGATCACCACACTGGCGCGATTGCAGCCGTGTTGTCCGCGCGCGAAACTGACCGGCGGCAGCACGCCGGTCGGGAAATCGCGCACCGTCTCGATCGCCGCAACCAGCCCCGCGCGGGTCGCACGAGCGCCCATCCGCTTCAGGCCCTCGACAAGGACGGCTGTTGCGGCAACAGCCGCCGGCGGCATGGTGGGCGTGGTCGACGCATCGCGTGAGTGCGGATCGCCCGGCAGCAATGGCAGAACCAGCCGCAGCCGCTCATTGCTTGCCGCGCCGGGCGCCAAGGCTTCCGCGGGCCCCGCGAGCAGCCAGTCTCCCGGCCGGCTGTCGAGCTCCGCGACGAGACGCCTGAGATCGACGCCTGGCAAGGCCAGCACGGCATCGGGCGCCGGTTCGATCGCTTGCGCAAGCGCTGCGGCCCCATCATCGGCGAGGACGCGCCGCACGATGATCGCGCCGTTCCGAGTGGCTTGATCAGCGACCGCATCGGCGACCGATCCGTCCGGCCCGATGACGGCGAGCCGAAGCCCATGGGGCGTCTCGCTCGCGAGTTCGTCGACCAGCACGCGCATCTGGTCTTCAAGCGGCGCAAGCAGATAAAATTGAGTAACCGCTGGTCGCGCCGGAGTCGGTGCTACAGGTCCGATGATCGGCAGATCGTCGGTCATCGCGATCGTGTCGGCCTCGCCTGCCAGCACGCTCGCGACCAGGGCGAAGACCTGATCGCTTGCGGCCAGGCGGGCCAGCGCCGCAGCGGCGTTGTCACCGGCATCCACCGCGACCAGACGCAACCGGCGACCGTAAATTGCGCCCGCGCTCTCGAGCGCAGCCTCGATCCCCGCGCGCATCGCCTGCCCCCACGCCGCGTGGGTGCCGGACAACGGAAGCACCGTGCCAACGCGGATTTCATCGTCCGCGACACCCGGATCGAGATCACGTTCGCTTCCGACAATGCGGAGGTGATCGAACAGCGCGGTGGCCTGTGCCGGGGTCAGTTGAAACCGCGGCATGCCCGCGGCGAGCGGAACGCCTGCGGAATCGATCCCATCGGCGAGAGCGCGCCTGAGCGTGGTCTCGTCGTAGCCCGGGCGCCCCGCCCGCCCGGCCGACGCCTCACGCGGCGCCGTCAAGACTCGCCAGGTGATCGGCGGGATTGTTACACCGCCCTCGCGAACGCCCGCCCCATCCGCGCCATGACAGGCCGCGCAGCGCCGCACGCCTGGCCGCAGCAGCGCGCTGGACCCGGCAAAGGTCGCGATGACGTCGCTCGCCTCGCCGCCGAAGCGGAAGATGCCTCGGCCGGATGTCGCGGATAGTTCAGCGGCGGACGCCGCAAGCGCTGCGGTTGCAGCCAGCGCGGAGAAGCCGATCAGGACTGTGCGACGCATTCCTTCATTGGGTCGTTTGCAGCGACAGCACCGTGCGCGCGATGACCGCCGGCTCCGCCATCCCGAACACCTTGGTCCAGACCCCGGTCTCGACATTCCCCGCGATCAGGACGGTGCTGTGATCGAGCGGATCGGTGGTATAGGCGGCGAAACGATGCAGCAGCGGGTCGATCTCCGGCGGCTCGCCGGTCAGAAAGTACCAGCCCGGCTTGACGTCGAAATTGTCGGCAAACTTCTTCAGCTCGGCCGGCTTGTCGTGCCGCGGATCGACCGAGAGCGAGATCATGTTGATGGAGCGGCCGACCTTGTCGCCCAGCAAGCTCTGCACCTTCGACAAATTCGCCGTCACCATCGGACAGGTGTCCTTGCAGGTGGTGAGGATGAAATTGATCAGCACGATCTTGCCGCGCAACAGATCGTCGAAGAAATGCACGGGCTTGTCGTCCTGCGTGAGCAGCAGCGGGTTGCGCATATAGGCCCGCGCCGCATCGGTGGCATCGGCTTTGGCAGCGGGACTGGCTTCGGACTTGATCTCGACCTTGGCCGCCGGGCCGGCCGCGTCGACCAGCGCATCCCGGATGGCGTTGGGATCGTTACCGTCGACATGGGTCCAGCCGCCGACCTTGTCGTTGTGGATCAGCACTAGCGGGGTGTGATCCTCCGGATTGCCCAGCGGCTGCCCCAGCTTGTCCAACAGCTTCGCGATATCCGGCCGGGCCCCTGTGACAAACGTCCAGCCCGGCCCCGGCTCGAACTGCGCGGCGAATTCCTTCAGCTTCGCCGGCGTATCGGTCACCGGATCGATCGAGATCGAAATCAGGTCGATATCCCTGCCGATCCTGGCGCCGAGCTCCTGCTGCACGATGCGGAAATGAGCCGTCAGCATCGGGCAGAAGGTGGTGCAGGACGTATAGATGAGGTCGATCGCAACCGTCCGCCCGCGCACGAGGTCGCTGTAGAAGCTGAGGCGCTTGCCGTCCTGGTTGAGCACCGGCACATCCGGCAGCGTCGCCGCCGGCTGTCCGACGGGCTGCTGGGCAGTCTCGCCGTGATGCATGTGAGCCATGTCGTGCGCCCGGCTCGGCGTCACCACGAGCAGCAGCATGGCGATGGTGGCAGCGACCGTGTGTCTCATGCAACGCTCCTGTGGTGTTCTCTGGGTTGCGTCGGTTCGCGGCCACCGCGCCGCCGCCAGAATGGCGCGTCCGGCCAGCGTCGTTCCATCCCGTAGTGACGATTGAGTTGATCGAGATAGTCGCGCCAGCGGATTTCGCGCCGCGCGATCGCTTCCGTGATGGCGCCGTGATCGCCGCGCAAGACCTGCACAACCGCGGCGGCCCCATCGGTGCCGCTCTCCATCGCCACCAGGATGCCTTCCGACGACAACGGATCCTGGGTCGCCGCGGCATCGCCGATCGCCAGCCAGTCCTCGCCGCCGAACCGCTCCAGCCGGCTGCTGGCCGCGGGCACGATGGTCGGCGGCCCGGCAAGGCCGGCACCGTAACGCAACGCGCGTTCGGCCGTGTGCGGCGCTGCCGCCAACCGGTCGAGCCAGGCTTGCGTCGACGCTCCGGCAGCCCGCGCCACATCGGCGTCGGTCATGAACATGGTAACAAGACGGTCCTGCGGCAACGGCGCCGAGTACCACCACCCGTCCGCCGCAGCCTCCACCAATGTGGCGGCCGGCTCATCGTCGGCGTCCGCACGCCGCACCACATAGCCGACCAGCGCCACCATCCGGTCCAGTGCGTGACGCCTGACGCCGCGTTGCCGCGCAAAGCTGGCGCTGCGCCCGCTGGCATCGAGCACGAACCGCGTCGTGATTTGCTTGCCGTCGGCGAGACCGATCCGAAAGCCGCCGCCCGCCAGCGGCTCGGATGCGGCGACCGCCGTGCCCACGGCAACCTGCGCCCCGGCCGATCGCGCCGCCTCACGCAGCAGCGCATCGAACCGGCGACGGTCGAGATGCCAGCCATGGCCGAAACGATTGAACAGGAAGTCGTGGCCCAGGGGCTCCGCGCTGCCCCACGCCGACCAGTTGCCGATTGACGGAAGATGCCCCTCCGCAGCCACCGCCGCGCGCAACTCCAGCCGATCGAGCACCGGCCGGATCGCGGGCGGCAAGGTTTCGCCGACCGGCGGATGCCGTCGCCCAGCGTCGAGCAAGGCAACGCCGACACCCTGCCGCGCGAGCGTCAGCGCGGCGACGGCGCCCGCAGGCCCGCCGCCAATGACGACGACCTCGATCTGCCGCGGCAGGTTTGCGTTCGCGTGCATGCTGCGTCCTCTTAATGCGGCGTGCCCATGCCCCAGACCTTGCCGTCCTTGCGACGATAGATCCGATACGGCGTGACCGGCGCCACCTCTCGCGGCCGCTGCAGCGTCATCATTTCCAGCTTCTCCGGCTCCTGCAGCGGACAGCCGGCATCGATCCATTGCGCGAACACGTTGGCGCAGGTCAGGCCACCGGTGTCGGGCACGATGGTGCGGAAGTCCTCCGCCATGTCGCCACTGCCGGCGAGCAAGCTCGACATGATCGGACTTGCAATGGAATCCGAGGGCACGATCCAGCCATTGTCCGGGTTGGCCAACGCCGACATCAACGGCCGATTGCCCTTGTCGAACCACCAGTGCACCGATTCCGTTCGCTTGGCGCCCTTCTTGTCCGGATCCGGCCCGGTGATGCGGACATTGTGTCCGGCCTGCCCGACCTGGCGCTGGCGCAAGGTGTCGATGACATAGTCCATGCCCTGGAGAATGGTCTTCTTAGGTGGCTCCGCGGTCATGGCGAGCGAGACACACCAGTCGCGCAGCAGCTGTTCCTCGTCCGCCGTGAACACGTGGTACATCGGTCCGTTGAAGCTCAGCAGCTGGAAGAACGGACTGATCTCCGGCTTTCCGGGAATGATGAGGCCTGACTTCTGCAGTTCGTTCATGAACCCGGGCGGATCCAGGAACCAGTCGTTGATCGCGGCATTGCCCAGGGTTTTCTGACCGTGGGTCTGGCTGGCGTAAGGCGCCTTTCGGACGATCAACGCCTGAACCTGGCTGGCAAGGCTCTGGCTGGTGAACTGCTGCTGGATGGCGTCGCCGAGATTACCCAGGGTGCCGAAGGTGACGTAACCGGTCCAGATCCGCTCCCAGATCTGCTGCATCACCTCGGGGCCTTCGCTTGCCCTCACCCGGTCGAGATAAATCTCGATGGCGCGCTTGGCGAGTGCACCGTGGCCGGCGGCGGCGTTGTCGATGCCGACGTGCAGCGAATAATACAGCGGGTTGATGTCGAACGCGTTGAGCGTGTTCACAGTGGTAACGAGACCGATCGACGACCACTCCAGATACAGCGTCATGCCGAGGATCTCGGGCAGGAACTCATCGTCGAACTGCGAGATCGCAAGGATGAAGCATGGCTGGGTAAAGGCCTCGTCGAGCAGCCGCAGATCGTCCGCGTAAGCGCGGGTATAGAGATCCGGCAGGTAGAAGTTCAGGCTCTTGAGCAGATCGGTGTAGACGTTGGAGTGGTTCTGCGAGGCCACCCCGTCACCAAGCTCATCCTGGCGAATCTGCGCCAGCAGTTCACCGACCTCGTCGACCGGCCCGTCCGGGACGGCCCGGCGCAGCCAGGCGCCGTCGAGCTGATTGAACGGCCCCATCTGCAGCAGCTGATAGGCCTGCTGGGTGCGGTTGCTGGTGCTGAGATAGTTCGGCGCGGCGAACTGGCCGCTCGAGAGCAGGTCTGGATTGGCCGTGGTCTGGTTGTCGCGCACGAAATTGGCGTAGATCAGTTCCAGCCGCGCGTCGAAGGCTTCCTGGCTGAAGGGGAAATACGTCCACACTTCATCCGGATCGGCCTCCTGCCCGTTGCGCCGCCCCTCCGCCAGATACTGATGCACCAGTTGATGCGCCCGCGGCACGAAGTCCGGATACGCGTCGATGTTCATCAGGTAATAGAAGAAGTCGCGTTCGGTGCTGCCGAAATACGGCGAGCGTTCGGTTTCGACATAGACGGTTTCGCCACTGGCGACCTGCTTCTTCACCACAAAGCCGAAATGCGACCAGGCCTTCACCATGGCGTTGTCGAGCGCCGGCGAGACCGAGGGAATGCCGCGCGCCCATGGCACGCGTACCGACAGCGCGCGCGAAAGCGTGCCTTCGCTGGCTTCGCTGTAGGCGCTCATCACCCTGTCGAGTTCGGCTTCCGAGACCACATCGTCCGGCCGCGCGGTGGGCCACCAGTTGGTGTTGCATTCGCTGAAATCCGCCTGCCACGGCAACGCCATGTGGCGGGTGATGCCGCCGGGCGTCGTCGTGCTGGCGTCGATACGGCATGGTCCCGACCACAGCGCCGGATCGGTGGCGATGTAGGTGATCTCGATGCCGGGATAGAACGGCGCTCCGATGCACGGCTCGAATGCGGCACGGTTCAGCGCGTCCGGTTGTGCCGCCACCGGCAAGCTCTCGAGCGGCACCGGCTGCGGCACGCCGGTCCAGTCATCATCGAAGGCGCCGGCGGCCCACTGGCCCATGTCGGCGTACTGGCGATCGGACAGCGTCAGCCAGGTGATGTAGCAGCCGCCGGGCGGCGGCGATGTCGGGGTGGTCACCGGCCACTGCTGGCCGGTGGCGCAATCGAACACCTTGTCGTTGATGGTTCCCGGCGGATCCTCCATCGTGGTCGGCTCGCCGCCATCGCCGGACATCTGCGGCATGAAACGATAGTTGGCATACGGCAGGCTCTCCGGCGTATCGGCGGCTTGCGGCGTCGCCGGCACCAGCCCCGGCGGACGCAGACGGCCGAAGATGTGTTGGCGCGCCTGGGCCGCCTCGCCTTCCTGCTTCTTCTGCTTGCTGTGCAATAGCTGGAACAGCGGGCTGAACACGTTGGCGAAGTCGTTGTTGGTGTTGCCGCCATGATGCTGGTAGGCGGTGCGGTTGAGCCAGGTGATGCCATCCAGACGGCGCAGGATGGGGTAGATATCGCGCGTGAACGACACCTTGCGCTCGGGCAGCTTGCCGCCGTTCTGTTTTTTCTCCCAGGCTTCCATCGCGGTGTCGTAGAGCGTGGTGGGCATCTGGGCATCGACTGCGAACTTAGGCGGCGTCACCAGCACCCACGCACTGTCCTTCACCGTGATCGGTGTGCCGCCGATCCGCACCTCCGCGGACACCGGGCCGTCGGAGGTATCGTCGAACCAGTAGTCGTTGTTGGCGTAGTAGTTGTTGTCCATCAACCGACCGACCGGGTTGTTCGGAATCAGCGTGTCGCTGCGTCCGTACCCACCCAGCACCAGCAACCGGCCGCTGTCATCGACCCGCAGCGTTCCCAACGGCACGGTCTCCTTGGCGGAGATCTTGACCGGTGCAGGCAGCTGATTCTTGGTCGGACAATTCCACCAGCCGTCGCGCGTCCCCGCCAGCGGATCGGGACCATTCGCCGGCACCGGAATATCGGAGTACGGCAGCGGCCCGAACGTTCCGGTGTCGAACTCCACGGGCTCGCCGCCCGGCTTGATCGAGCGCGGGCCGGGATCGATCACCAGCAGCTTGCGCCGCTGCTCGGGATCCATGATCTCCTGGTTGCGCAACGGTGTTTCACCGGAGTTATATTTGTAGAAGTTGGGATACTGGCTTTGCCAGAAACGGCCAAGGAAGGTATTGAAGCTCGGCTTGGCGTTGGCGAGATGCACCGTCCAGGTGATGTCGATGCCTTCACCGGCGGTGACTTCGCCAAGGCAAGTGTTGTCCTTGTCGAAGGCATAGAGGCGGAAACGCGCGGCCTGCCGCTTGATCCGGCCACCCTTGTCCTTGAAGCCCCCGACCGGCGCGACCACCTGCCCCGGTGTTTCCGGGCCTATAAAAAATTCGGTCGGGCTGTTGCCGATACGGGCAATGCCGACGCCCGGGTAAATCTGACAGTATGCAATTTTGCCGGTATCAATCTCTGGCATCACAATCCCCTTGCAGTGTTCAAATTCCTCTCACGGCGAAGCGGCAGGCGCGACGGCAACAAGCCGGCCCGCGGCGGGCGCCAACGCGACCGACGGCGCTTCGACGAAGACGTAATAGTTGCCCGCCACCGGCATCGTGATCTCGGCCTGGTAGCCACCATCGCCGAGCGGCCGCGCCATGCCACGCACCGCGCTCTGGCCCGGAATCGCAAAGCCGAGCACACGCGCGTCGCGCACCGCATTCATCGGCATGCCGCTCTGCGGATCGACCAGGCGGAATTGCAGCGACACCGGCGATCCGGCGCGCGGGCTGTCGCTTAGCGCGAGATCGGCGACCAGCGGTGTCGCCGCCACGCCATCGCCGCCATCGGATTCGCCATCGATCCGCGCTTCGAAGCACTGCACGGTTCGCGGCGTATCGAGATAGAAGACGACATCGTAGGTCCCCGCCCGCGGCAATCGGCCAGTCGTGCGGTAAACACCGGGCTCAACCTCGCGCAGGCGGCGATCGAGGATCTGGACCGCGCGCGGTTCCCGCCCGTAGGTCGAAAAGCTCCCCGCGGGGGCAGCCATGCCCTCGCGATAAAAATAGATGGTGCGCTCACCCGGGCTCGCGATCACCACGCCGTCGCCACCGGGGACGGAGGCCATGACCTCGGCGCGGGTCGGCACGCTGACGGCGCCCAACGCCAATTGCCCGACGCCGACGCTGATGGCGCTGGGCATGCGGCCCTCGACACCGATCTGGTCGAGCGGGAACGCATCGACCAGCGCGCTGGCCCGGCGACGGATATAGACGACATGATCGGACAAGCCGATCGCATCGGGCTGCCCGGCGATCTCGATACGCTGCACGATGCGATCGGTGGCGGTGTCCAGCACAACGACCTGCCCTGCTTCCGGGCTCGCCGCGAGCAGAAAGCGATCACCGGGCGCAAATCGCAGCGCTGCGATGCCCCGCGGTCCGGCGATTGTCACAGTTCGCGCCGACGGCGACACGCCGATCGTGGTCACGCTGCCGTCCTCCGCCGCCACATAGGCGCGCTGGGCCAGCGGCGAATACGCCAGCACGGTTGGCCGGTGGCCGGTCGGCACGGTGCGCGCGATCCGTTTCGCCGCGAGATCGATCACGCTGACGGTATCGGCCCCGGCATTGCTGACGAAGGCCAATCGGCCTTCGCTGTCGACGGCGATATCGTGCGGCCCGCTACCGGTGGCGATCCGCACCGGGGATGCGTCCGAAGCCGTGAGATCGATCATGGCGAGCCCGCCCTCGGTTTCGCCGGCGCCGACGCGATAGGACGCCAGCAAAAGGCGCCCATCGGGCGTCAGCGCCAGGCGCCCTGCTCCGGGCACGCCGATCCTGCGCTTGATGCTCCAGTCCCTGCTATCGATCAGCGCGACCTGGTCGATCGACGGCTGGGCCACCGCGAGCACACTCTGGTCCGGCGTCAACGCCCAGTCCGTGCCGTTGGCGTCGAACGTGGCCAGCCCCAGCAGACGCGAACCGCCGAAACCGATCCGCGGATCGATGACCGACACACTGGCATCGCCGCCGAGCGAAAGAAGATAAAACGTATTGAGATCGACCGCCGGCACCGCCAGGCTCGCACCACGCACGAATGCAGCAGCGGTGCGCCGGCATTGCCGCTCATCCAGCGCCGCGCCCGGCGCATGCGGCACCAGCCAGGCGGCCGGCTTGGCGCCCCGCAGCGGCGCATCAGTTTTGCCGGTGGTGAGCGTGAAGGCGAACGCAGCATCACGACCCGCGGCCGGCGCGGCATCCGACTTCAGCGCGGACAGCGCAAAGCCGATGCGAATGCCCGCCGCCTCGGCCTGCTCGGCCCGCGCGGCCGTGCCATCACCGTTTGCAGCGAACAGCATCGACGCAAACGCCGCGACAACGGGCGCAGACCTCCGCCACTTCACGCGATGGATCACTGCATGGTTCCGATATGACGCCGGTTACGAACCTTGAGACGAGGCGGCAATGAGGACGCGCCCGGTGCTGCCACCAGTTGGGCTGTCAGTTGCGGCGCGCGATGCTCCCATGACGCGACGCCGCCCTTGGGCGAGGTCACGTCGATGCGCGCCGGGTCTTTGTTCAGCACCACCGACCAGCTGCCGTCGGCATCGACCTGGGCCGTCATCGCCACGCCATCGACATTCACCTGAAGCTCTGATGTCCGTACCCGATCGCCGGTCGCGCGCGCCGCAGGTATGGTGACATGACCCGACACCGTGAACTTTCCACCGCCGGCGGTGACGTTGGTGATGGCGACGATGTCGGGGAAGCCCGCCACCGCCTGCGCGGGTGCAGCCGTTGGCGCGGCTATGGGCGCGACGCGGAACAATCCCCAGAAGCCGACCTGAAACTGGTCGGCGGTCCAGGAGCGGTAGACGTAATCTCCGGGCACCCTGGCGGTGCCGCCGGCCGATGGAATGACCACATCGAAATGCGAGCTGACGCCATAGCCGCTGGTCACGCCGACCATCGGCGAGGCCTTGTTGTCGCCGATCGTGGCCGAACCATTGAGATAAGGTTCGGCTTGCCAGACATGGCCGCTCAGTTCGAACACCTGCTGATTGTCGCCGTTGCCGCCGGCGTGCAGCAGACGGAAACGCGCCGGCATGCCGGCGGGCGCACGGAAAATCGGTGTCGCGGGATCGCCACCGACCAGTGCATTGGCGATGTATTTGCTGGTGTCCACGTCGGCCCAGTTGACCCCGGCCAAGGTCGCGAGATCACCGGCTGCCAGGTTGCTCCAGTTCGGGATATTGGCGCTCAGCGCATTGGGATATTTCTGCAGCAGTTGACCGTAACGATAGATCGCCGGCTCGGTCCGGTAGTTCACCGCCGACAGGGCATTGCCGGCGGCATAGTTCGACTTGCCGTTCAGCAGAATGTCCGCATCGTCCTGACCGATCACCACGAAGTCGCGGAAGGATGAACCGTCGGCGAGAAATACCGTGGCCGACATATGACTGTCCGGATCCTCGGTCCAGGCCGCACCGGCCGGCTCGACCACAAGTCCGCCGAACAGACCGCGATACGGATGATTGAGCGGATCGGCCGGCATCAGATTGAGCGCGCCGAACTCGACCGGCGTTGCCTTCGGCACGCCGCCCGGGCCGGCTTCGATGGTCCCGGCATACCACGTGTAGGTCCGGTTCGAACCCGGCGCCACGGTGCTGACAGTGTTGTCGCCGACGTTGATGCCGTTGTCGCTTTTCACGTCGAATGCCAGCAGCTGCGGATGCAGCCCGACATTGGTCGACGGCAGCAGGTTGATGGTCTGATACGGGTTGGAATACGGAATCCCGACCCGGGCTCCGGAAATCGCCGTCGTGAACGTCTGGGCGTTGGTGTCGACGCCGTTGGTCAAAGTGACCTCGACAACGTCACCAGCGGCCACCCGCAGCACCAGCGGCTCGACCTTGACGCCACGCTTCAACAATCCACCGGGCGCGCAAGCCGCCGACAGCGGCTGACAGAGATCCTCATTGCGCACATAAATGATCGCCATGGGATCGTTGAGCACTTCGTTGGCCGCAACACCCGTCTTCAAGGTCAGGCCACGGCTATTGTAGGTGAGCGCAGTGTCCTGCCCAAGTGCCTGGCCGATGGTCAGCGCCGTGACGCCAAACTGGCGCTTGCATGGCGCGCCGCGGTCGCACTGCGCAGAGACCGCAGGCGGCGTGAACGGCAGGCTGGCCGGCGCCGGATTGGACGGCAGCGGCTTGAGGTCCGGCTGCGGCGTGGCGTGCGCACGCAGCAACCCCCACAGGCCGTTGGTCATCCCCTCATAGGACGCACTGGTGCTGTAGAGATAGTCGCCGACGCGCGGCGGGGTGACATGCAGTTCGAAATGCTCGCTCAGGAGGGTGAGCTGACTTTCGCGCCAGCCGGAATTTGGATTGTACGGCTCGAACTTCCACGGCAGTCCATGGGTGATGACGTCATGCATGGTGGTGAAACCACCGGCCAACAGCCGGATCTGCACCGGGTCCTGCGGATAGACATTCAACAGCGGCGTATAGGGATCTTCCCCCTTCATTCCGGCGCTGATCGGCAGTTTGGGATAGGTGAAGCAGGAGCTGTCGGTGCAGGCCGGATTGATTTTTCCACCCGCATCCGGTTGCCGAGCGAAGGCTGCGTTGCGGCCGGTGATCGACGCATAGGACCACGCCGCGTCTCCGGCGCGCGGATCGACCGGGTTGTTCAGGCGCAGCGGCAGCGGCTCGTTGCGGTAGTTCATCGAAAACGTGCCGGAGCCGAAATCGGCGATCACCAGCGGCTGGACCGCGCCATTGAACGACGAGGTGGCCGGATTGACCGCATTCGCGGTGTCGGCCCAGCCCGTATACTTGTTGGCCGGCACCGGCACGCAGCCGGGCGCGGTGGGACCGGTCGGATAACAATCGGGCCGGCTCTTGCTGGTGTTGCTGTAGACCAGCTGGGTGTCGGCCCACGCCAGTGCAAATTCGCGATAGCTCCGCTCCGGACCGCCGGCGGCAGGCAGGATGTTCGCGGCATAACTGGTGGGGCCGCCGTCATCACGCCCCTGCCCGAGCGGCGCGCCACCTGGTGTCGTCCAGGTCGATCCCTTGGGCTCGATCAGCAAACCGCCATAGAGACCTGCCTCCTGATGCGTCGAGGGCGAGAAATGATCGTGGGTGAACACGGTCATGTAGGAGCGCTCGCGTGCCAGATCCTTCAGCGGATCGACGTACCAGAGCCGCACCGTCGCTTGCGCCCCCTTCCAGTCCCCGCTGTCCTTGGTCGGCCCATCGCCCAATGCCGGAATCGATTTAGCCGTCTTGGGCACCCGCGGCGCACCGGGCGGACAAACCCTCGGGATATCGATCATGCCCGGCGGCGGCTCGCACATCCCGCCGAGACCGTTGATCGCCTGGATACGGTCGCGCACCTCCTGGGGACTGAACGTGCCGTCCTCATAATTGAAGCCGTTGGCGGCGCCGTCGGCCGCCAGCACGTCGAACTTCACGAGGTGGATATGCTGGCCGATGATGTCGGTCGGCGTGCGCACCTGGTAGTCGTCGAGTTCGTAATAGGACGGCACCAGGTTGGTTTGCCAGTATTCGACCACCTCGCCGTTGTTGGCCCGCACGAACAGCGGCTCGGCCGGCTTGGTGCCGTTGACCAGCGGCTTGACGTCGTCCCACAACGCCATCATGCGCTGCTGCGGGTAATGCCAGCCGGCCTTGTTGAACACCGCATCGAGTTGCACATCCGCGCCCTTGTAGAGACGCTTCGGCACATCCTTGCTGTCCTGCGGCGTCGGGTTGGCGAACGGCGCGCCGGACGCGCGCGGCGCCCCGGTTTCGCGGAAGTCTGCAGGCGTTCCCTCCGGCGTGATGCCGTGATGCAGCCGCTGTTCATGCGCCTGCATCGCAAGCTGCTCAACGACGGTGCCCTGTTCGGGGAGACGAAGCCCGTCGATCCGGTCGAGATTCTTGGTGTAGTCGGTCTGGCTGTGCACGTCGGTCGACACCCGACCGCCGAGCACCAGGTGACGCGGCAATCCGCCATCGAGCGTATCGCCCTTGTCCTGCGCGAAGGCCAGCGGCGGATGCGGTGCACGATGCCCCGCGAGACCCGGCACGAAGAACGGATAGCCGGGATTGCGATCCGGCGTGGTGGCGAAGTGAACCTGTCCATCCGCGATCTCGACCGCCGCCGGCACCGGCGCCATCGCATAGGTCGGCAGCGGCACCACCGCCGGCGTCGGCGTGCCGGTCTTGATCTCCGGATCCGGCAGCGCGCGGCTGCCGGGTTTCGGCCGTCCATTGGCATCGAGCTCGGTGCCGAGCTCAAGCGTGTCGTGCACGCGGAACAGCGCCCACATGCCCGAGGCGAAATGCGGGTAGAAGTGGCAGTGGAAAATGGAATCGCCGGCGGTCAGGTTCTGGTTGCCGGCGCCGGAATAGACCAGTTCCATCGAGAAGGTCGAACCCGGGCCGATCGCCTGGCTGTCGAGATAGTTGCTGCCCGGTTGATCGGGCGAAAACAGCCACTGATGCGCATGGTGATGATGGACGTGATGAACCGACACGCCCGCGTGCAGCACGCGGAAGATCACGTGGTCGCCAAGATAGCTGTGATAGACGTTCGACGGATCGTCCGGATAGAACGCCTTGGTGGGCTTCAGCGCCGGCGTCTCTGCATTCCTGCACTTGGTGGTGCCCCAGCTTGGCGCCGTCGACGTCGGTGGGTTGGAGCCGGAGGTGGCCGTCGAGACCGCGATATTGCTCAGCCAGTTGTCGACGCAGTTCAGGTTGGCCGGCACATCGACCACGATGCCGGGATCACCGCCCGGCCACGAGCTCAGGAAAAATTCCTCGAACTTGCATTCCGGACAGTCGGCGGACGGGCCGATCTTGAGCCGGTTGGCCAGGATTTCGTTGACGATTCCCGATGCGCCGTAGTTGATCGCAAAACCGTCGCCGCCACCGCTGACCACAAGATTGGTGCCCGGCGTGGTGTAATAATCGGGAAACGCCTGAATCAGATCGAGCGATTCCGAATAAATCGAGGTGATTTCGCGGAACGGCGCCTCGCGATCCGGCAGCAGGGCCGGATTGGCGCTCGGGCGGCTGCCCTTGGCGAAACGGCCATGGCGTGGCCCGGTGATCACAGCAGTCACGTCGGACGCGACGATCTCCTCGCCATCGGTCATGCGCAGCACCGGCTGGCCGCGGCGCGGGCCATCGCCAAAGCGCGCCTCGTAGTTGATGATCGGCTGCCCGTTCTGCTGGCCCTGCGTCGCCTGCTTGAGGTCCGCGCTGGAGACCTGGCTGCGATACCACTCGGCTCCCTTGGGCTCGACATTCACGGCACCGAACAGCCCGGCCATCTGCTGGGTGGTGCCGAAGCCGTTGAAGTCGCCGGCGGGGCTGTACATCAGATACGTCCCCTCGGCCGGCGCATATAATGTGTAGGTCCGCTGGCCGCCGGAAGGCACCTGACCATCCGGGTTGGCGCCGGCATCGAAGCCGTCATCGGTGATCGCGGTTGCGGGCTCCAGCCCGGTGACGTGGATCGATGCGGTCTGGGTAACAGGTTGTTGCGGACTCGCAGGCTGCGGCGTGAGGAAATTCTGGAAATCGATTTTCAGGCAATCGCCGGCATTGACGCGCAACACCAACGGGCGCGGCCGCTTGTCGGGCCGCAGCTGGACGTTGCCCACCCCGATCGGTCGCGCCGGATCGATCGCAACCACATCGTTCCACAAGGCGTAGATCATGCCCTGGGGCCGGTTCGTGCCCAGCCGATTGATCATCATGGGCTGGTCGAAGGCGACGACCCTTGCATGCATCGTGCGCTGCTGGCCCGCGCCACAGACGGCGTCCGTCGCTGACGCCGGACCTACACTCGCTGCAACACTGGCGCCCAGTGCAATTGCAAAGGTTGCGTGCTGAAAAGACTTTAAAAAAAACGCGGCCATGAAAAATGGCTCCCCGCTTAAAAAAGGGCGCCACATGCCAAAACGGCTGCGGTTTTATCGCGCCCCGAATACAACTATAGGTTATCGCGCTGATTAGAACAAGCGGGACCGCCCCAAACGCGCGGTGTCTTTACAAAAATTTACGCAGCAACTTTTCCAACCAACGTCTTGCGGGCGCCGAACAACTTCTCACCTCCCGCTCACACTCAAATCCAAACAAATTTTTGTAAAATCACTGCATTGCAGAACAGAAACATACAGACATCGCACTGCTCATGTCGCCATCATGGACGTGCGTTGTTAATCCGCGATGACGGCCCGATTTGCGCGGAATGAGACTGAAGGAAGCGCATGGCCGCATCTGCTTCAGGTTGGCCGGGTCTGCAAAATGCGATCTAGTCGGCGGCAAGCACGAACAGGTTAGATCAGCGCGAAGGAGATATCCCCTACCCGCATCATGCCCCGTCGAACTGTCTGTCTTCAGCTCTTGACCGCCCCGGCCGTCAGCCCGGACACCATATAGCGCTTGAACACGTAATAGATGACCACCGGTGGCAGCGAATAGACCAGCCCGGTCGCCATCAACAGCTCCCAGGGCGAATCGTCGGCCGCCAGGAAGTTGCCGAGTGCGACACCGAGAGTGATGTCCGTATCGCGCGACAGCAGCAGGAATGCATAGAGATATTCGTTCCAGGCCAGCAGCAACGCATAGGTGCCGACCGCAACCAGCGACGGCACCATGAGCGGCACGTAGACAAGCCGGAACAGTTGCCACGGCGACGCGCCGTCCATGGTCGCCGCCTCATCGAGCTCGTAGGGTAACTTGTCGGAAGCCTGCTTGAGCACCCAGATCGCGTAAGGCGACGCCAGCGTCACCATGGCGAGGATCATCGACCAGTGATTGTTGAGCAGGCCGTAGTTGCCCATGGTGCGATACATCGGCACGGCCAGGAAGGCCGCCGGAATGAAATAAGTGAACAGCGCCAGGTTCATCACCATCCCCCCGCCACGCACCTTCAGCCGGCTGATGGCAAAGGCCGCGAAGGTGGCGATCAGAAGCGTGATGATCCCGGTCGCGACCGCGATCACGAACGAATTCCAGAACTGCAGCCAGAAATGATGGAGGTAGAAATGTTTCTGTCCGAAGACGATGGCGAAATTGTTGAGCGTCGGCTGTTGCGGCCACAGCGCACCCGACATGGCACTGTCCTTCGCCGAAAAGGCGAATAGCATCATGTGGTAGATCGGCGCCATGGTCCACAACAGCACGGGAATGCCGATCAGCAGCAGCTTCGCTTCCGTCGTGACCTTGTGCCAGAGGGCTTCTCGTCCGATCGCGCTCATTTGGTCAGCCGCTTCATCATGAAATAAATCAGGGGAATGACCAGCGGCATGGCACAGACCACCGCCGCCACTGACATCTCGACCTGGTCGAGGCGCAGGTAGCGAAGTCCCAATGTCGCCAGCACGTGGGTCAGGTCGGCGGGGCCGCCTCCGGTCAGCAGGTACACGCTGTTGAAATCGCCGAGCGACCACAGCGTGGAGAGGATCAGGCAGGTCAGCCACAATGTCTGCAGCGACGGCCAGGTAACAAAGCGGAATTTCTGCAGGGTGGTCGCACCGTCGACGTCGGCGGCCTCATAGAGATCATTCGGAATGGCGAGGCGCGCCGCAACGAGGATCAAGGTCCAGAACGGCAGCGACTTCCAGATGTGAACAACCATCGCGAGCGCAAGCGCCAGCGTCGGATTGTTCAGCCAGTTCGGCCCGTCATCACCCGTCAGTGCGAAGATCGCGTGATTGATGACACCCCACTCGGGGTTGAGCATGAAGCGGATTGACAGGATGGTGGTGATCGACGGCACCGCCCAGGGCAGGATGAAGATCAGCCCCAGGATCCTGATCCACCAGCGGTCCTGCACGAAGAAATCCGACAGGAACAACGCGATGATCATCTTGATGGTGATGCCGACGCCCAGAAAGATCAATGTGTTGATGACGGTGCGCAGGAAAATCGGATCGTTCGCCAGCTTGACGTAACTCGCCGGATTGCGCGCCAGCCACAGGCCGTAGCCGACCGGATACACCACGAACACCAGGAACAGGATGATGTAGGGCACGATCATCAGCAGGCCGAGCTTCTCCGCCGGCGTCATACGCGACAGGCGGAATCCTTCCTGCGTTGTGTCAGTGGGAACGGTGGATGCCAGCACGGACATGCGGAGGCCTCTGCGTGTGCGACGGGCAGTCCCGCCTTGGGAAATAACCACCTGAGGAACCAACCGGAGCGAGGCGGCCTATCGACCGCCCCGCTCTCGATCGCTCAGTTGGCGATCGCCTTGATGCGCGCGATCATTTCATCGACCGCCTTGTCCGCCGGGACCTTCTCGTTGACCACCCGGTTCATGGCGACGGCCCAGACGTTCTCGTTGTTGACGATGGTGAACTTGTAGTTCTTCGTGAACTCAAACGTCACGGTCCCCGACTTGTACTGGTTGTAGACCGACTTGCGATGCGGGTCTGCCTGCCAGAACGGGCTCTCCTGCCCGGACTTCGTCACCGGGAACCAGCGGCCGAGTGCACCTTCCACATACGGTTTCAGGTTCTCATCCTGCATGAGGAATGTCACGAACTGTTTGGCCAGCGCCTTGTTCTTCGAGTTCGAGAAGATCACACCGAGCTTGACCGCAGTGCGATAGACCATCTTCGAGCCGTCAGGCTTGTTGGGGAATCCGGCGGTAGCGATCAGTTCCTCGTAGTTCTTCTTGGCCTGTGCCCGCTGCTCGGGCGTCAGCGACTCGTTGTTGCTGTCGTCGAGCCACTTGCCGGCAATCGAAATCGTCGCGTTGTGGGTCAGCACAATGGAGCGGTTATGGAAAGCGACGTTGTTGTCGGGATCCTTCCAGCTGGTCGCCGACGGCGGCGCGCATCCCTTCATCGCCGGCATCACGTAACTGGTGAGCGCCTTGATCAGGCCTTCCTTCACCTTCGGATCGTCGACCAGAAGCTTGCCGTTGTCGTCGACCAGCTTGACGTTGTACGCGTCCATGAAGGTCAGGAACGAATAGAAGGAGTCGCTGGAGTCCACGCCCATCGGCACGCCGATGCCGTAGATGCGCTGCCCGGTCGCCTTGCGCAGCGCCGGCTGGACCTTTTCACACCAAAAATTCCAGTAGTCGTCCCAACCGGTCGGAATGTCCGATTCCTTGAACCCCGCCTTGTCGAGCATGTCCTTCCAGTACTGGATGTGCATAGTCTGCTGCTTGAGCGGAAACGCGTAATACGCACGCGCGTTGGTCTTGCCATTGAGCAGGTAAGCCGTCTCCAGCGTGTTCGGCGCAAACTTGTCCTTCATCGGCGTCATGATGTCGGAAATATCTTCCAGCTTGCCGTCGAACGCCCACTTGCCGGCGACCTGGAAGTCGTACACGTCCGCATAGGCGACGTCGGGAGGCGTGCCGGAATCGAGCGCGGCGACGGTTTTCGGAATCATGTCCTGGACCGGATACTGCGACAGCTCGACCTTGTTGCCGGTCTTGGCTTCGAAGGCCTTGATGGCATTGTTCAGCGCATCATCCTCGGCCTTATAGAATCCCTTCACCCACCAGACCGTGAGCGTTTCCGCGGATGCCGGCCATGCAGTCGCCAGCAAGGCCATGGCGGCGCCCGCCGCAAGAATACGTTTCATGTGAGTCCTCCCCATTCGATTCCTCCAATCGGTTTTTGCTGTGCTTGTTGTGCAATCATCGGCCAGGCGCGAGCCCACGCATCACGGCAGGACGAGACGCGTCCGCCGATCACAGTGATCGATCATGTCGCAAATATCAGATGCGTGCACGACAGGATCTGTCGTCATCGTCGTCTCCCCTCATTCCATCCAGCCAGCGTTGGTCGCCGTGTTGCTTATTGCCTGTCATACAGGTGGACAGTATGATTGTCTAGCATCTCTGGTTCGATGTTATGCGAGCTCGCCTCACATGTTGGGGCGAACGCGCCTGAACATCGAGACGATGCCAGAGGTCACAAACAAGAACGAACAACAGAGGAAACTTCCGGTGGAACCGATCAAGGCCGTGAGCCTGGTGGATCAGGTCGTAGACCGCGTGCGGGATCACATCGTCGAACAAGGTCTCGGCGCAGGTGATTATCTGCCGAGCGCACAGCAACTCGGCTCGATCTTCGGCGTCAGTCGCGGGGTCGTGCGCGAAGCGCTGACGCAGCTCGAGGCCGTCGGCATCGTCGACATCGCCAATGGCCGGCGGCCCATCGTGCATCGGCTCGAACCGAATGCGATGGCGCGCGCCTTCGATCACGGCCTCGCCACCCGGCAGGTGACGTTCCGCCATATCGGGACCTTTCGCCGCACCGTGGAATGCGAGGCCGCGGTGCTCGCCGCCAGCGAGCGCACCGAGGACCATCTGCGCCGCCTCGACGTGGCGATCAAAGGCCTGCGCAACAGCCTGCAGGATCCGAAACAGTTCCTGGTCACGGACTTCGAGCTCCATGCCGTGATTGCGCAGGCGTCCGGCAATCCACTCTATGCCATCACCACCGAAGCGCTGACAATGTCGATCAAGAGCATGATCTATGACGGCCTCTGCTCGATCACGTCACTCACGGAATGGAAGCAGATCCTGAAAACCCATGAAGGCATCGTGCAGGCGATTCACGACCGCGACGCCATCAAGGCGCGGAAGATGATGACCCGCCATTTCGACGAGGCCCTCAACCGCGCCGCGTTGTACTAGGGTGCCGCGGATCGCGTGCCCTCTCACGGTCCGTACTTGGGGGCCGGCGTCTGGTTGAAGTCGTTTTCGTCAGCAACACACATAAAATTCGCCGCAAGGCTGGTGCTGCCGCTTCCTCGGTATTTCGCGACCTTGGGGAAAACACAGAGCGGCCGGGTCATTTGAATCGCGGGCGGCGTATCTTTGACGAACTTGGTGGCGATGATTGTCTCCGGCGCCACGCCCGTCTCAACCCAATTCACGAGCGGTGTCAGCGCATCGAACGTGTTGGGGCCGGGCCCGCCGGAACAGTGGTACATCCCGGGCACCATGAACAGCCGGGCATAGCTTTGGGTCCGCCGCATCGCCGGATTGCCATCTGCGGCGAAGCTTGCCTGCTGGAATCCATCCTGTTGGAACCGATGGCCGCCGCTTGCCGCGAGCGCATTGAAGTAGTTGATGCTGCTCTGCGATGGAATGAGAGGGTCGGCCCAACCGTGATACATGATCAGCTTGCCGCCATGCTCCCGGAATTCGCCGAGATCGGTGCTGTCCGCGTTCAGCACCGCGGCTAGCTGGTCGTCGACCGTGTCGACCGCGTGATGAAAATCGAAATTCGCGAAATTGACCGGACTCGCCGGATAGCCGAAGCTCGGACCGAACACCCAATAGAACAAGCCATCGAACGCCGGCTCGGGAAGCCGCTCCTGGAACGCCAAGCCGAGCGCGAGCACGTCGTCGGTTTCGTTGCCGCGCGCAGAGCCCGGATTGATGACGTCCCCGTTCACCGGATCGATCGTGCCGGCGTAGTATTTCCGCATTGTCGTGACCTGGTCGGCCGTTAGGCATGCCGGGGGGACCTTGCCGCCGGTGCAGAGCAGCGCCTTGGGATCGAAATGACAGTCGCGCGGATCGGTCAGGAACTGGTCGGTGCTGGCGCCGCCGTCGCGGCCGACACACTGCGCGAGCACGGCCTGGTTGATCAGCGTCATCTGACCAGACTGGATGAAGCGGCCCGGGTTCGCATGAGTGTCCTGCCACGCTGCAAGCCCGGCCATATGCAGGTGCGTGCGGTTGAATGCGGCCGCGCCGGCCAGGATGCCATCATAGTCTTCAGGGAAGCGTTGCGCCTCCATCAGGGCGTTCTGGCCGCCGGTGGAACATCCGGCGAAATAGGCCTTATGCGCGTTCTGCCCGTAGAACGCGCTGGCGATCTCCTTGCCGCGGAGGGTCATCAGGTGGATCGCCCGGAAGCCGAAGTCCTTGATGCGCTCGCGATGCCCGAACAAGCCCGTCGACGGTGACGCCGGATCGCCGAACTCGATCGCCAGGGGATTGCCCATGTTGCCGTCTGAACCGCAGAAGAGCGGGTTGCATCCCGAGGCCCCGGTGCCGAGATCGCTGTTGGTCGCAGCAAAGCCAGCGATGATGCCATTGGCGAGTTCGCTATAGGTTATCGTTCCCTGGAATCCGCCACCGCCAGTGCCGAGGAACCTGCCGTTCCATGCGCTTTCGGGCAACCAGACCTCGATCTTGATGTTGGAATCCGAACTCGGGATCAGAGTCGCGGTGACCCGGCAGAAGGCTGGAAGCCCGGTGATCGTGGTCGGCGGGTTGGAACCGGGGACAACGAAGGCCCCAGTGGTGTTGTCCGTCGCCGAGGTGATCGTCGTGTCCTTGAGTTGCAGGGATTGGAGACCGGTGCACGGGGTCGCCATAGCAGGCGTACTGGCGAGAGCGACATACGCAAACAGGCCTGTCGCCGCACCAACGAGATAGGATCGATGACGTGTCATTCCATCCTCCCTGATTTTTATAATTTTGAGGGCTGGAAGGGTACCCGATCAACATGACAGCTTTGATGCAGCTTTATGCGGCACTGCACGCAAGGCTGCTCGCGCTTAGGCTGTCAGCGCCTCGACCACGTTAGCAGATGATGACATCGGCATGCCTGGTTCATCCTCACCGCGTCATTCCGAAGCGCTGCCATCGATCTGCCGCCCGATCGCGGCGATGGCGCGCTGATACACCGGTGCCGCATTCCACGCCTCGATCGCCGCGAAATTGCTTTCGCCGGGCTGATATCCCCCACCCGCGCGCCAGCCATGGCCCCTGAGGAAGTTGGCCGTCGAACTCAGCGCGGTGGCCGACGAGTCCAGGCTTCCACCGGTGCCGTAGGCCAGGATATTCTTGGGCAGGAACTGGGTATGGCCAACCTCTCCATGCATCGAGCCGCGAGTGCCGGCGGAGAGCACACCGCGATCGACCAGAGTCAGCGCAGCGTTGAGCTGCTCGGTGAAATAAGCAGAGCGGCGGCAGTCATAAGCCAGCGTTGCCACGGCCGAGAGCGTGTTCTGATTTCCCCGCGACCGCCCGAACCCCGTCTCCATGCCCCAGATCGCCAGCAGCGGGCCTGGTGGAACACCGTAGCGCTGCTGGATCGACGCGAACAATGCCGCGTTGGATTGCTTGAGCGCACGCCCGCGCGAGACGATGGCCGGGCCGCCGCGCCTTGCCAGAAACTGTTCGTATGACAAATGCATGCTGCCCTGATTGCGATCGGCCGAGATCGTGGCCATCGAATAGGTCGTCCCCATCAGCGCGGAAATGGCGGACGCACTGACCCGCCCCCTCGCCTCACTGGCGAACTGCGCCTTCCATTCTTCGAAGCCGGCCGAAGTACTGCCGCACTGCGCGGCGACAGCCTGGCCCGTCATCCACAGCAGCGCCGTGAGACTTGCCGCGGTGATCGTCTTGAGTTGCCCACCCCTGCTCATTCCGTCCCTCCGCATTTTCTGCATCGGACGAAGCGCCGCGCGCTCGATCCGCGTTCTACCGGGATACGAGCGCGAGGGTATTCCCCGAAACGAATGATGGCAAACCCTCCGGGGCGGTAAAGGATCTAGTCGAACGCCGCTTCCAATTCGGCACGGTGAGCGGCCTGGACCGCCGGGCGCCCTGCGATGCGTTCCATATAGGCCTTGATCGCCGGCCACCGGCCGAGATCGATGGCAAACCATTTCATCCAGAGCAGCACGGTGTAGAGATAGGCGTCGGCCACGCCAAATCGCGAACCGATCAGATAGTGCTGGCTGCCCAGGGTCGATGCGATCTCGGTGAGGCGCCGGACCAGCCGATCCCTGAAGATCGTCTTGACGTCATCGGGGATCGCCGCGTTGAACAGCGGGCTCGCGCCGGCGTGGATTTCGCTGGTGATATAATTCAGGCTCTCCTGCAAGCGGGTTCGCTCCCAGGTGCCGCCGAGCGGGGCAAGCCCAGCCCCGGGCTTGAGATCGGCGAGATACTGCACGATGGCCGGCCCTTCGGTCAGCACCCGGCCGTCATCAAGCTGCAATACCGCGACGTACCCCTTGGGATTGATGGCGAGGAAATTGCCGCCATCCGCGGTCATCTTGGTCTTGTTGTTCACCATGACCAGTTCGAACGGCAGATCGAGTTCGCGCAGAACGATGTGTGGCGACAGTGAGCAGGTGTTGGGCGCGGAATATAGCTTCATCATCGAGACTCCTCATGCGATCCGCGCCGTATCCGTGACCCCGGACTTCGCCGTTCGAGGTCACGCACAGTACGTTCGATCGGAGATAATGCGCGCCGGATGCCGGGTAAAATTAGCCGGCAAGAAAGCTGCCATAAGCGCAGCTACTGCATGCGTGCTGTCGCGTTGGTGTTGAGCGACGTGTCAGCCGCGCTTTCGCAGCATGTCGAACAGCGCCTTGACGGCCATCGATTCCGCTCCCGCCTGTGAAGCGACCAGGCCAAAACTGCGGTGAATCGGACGCTCGAGTTGCAGCACCTGCAAACCCTTGCGATCTGCCGGCAGCGCCAGTTCGGGCACCAGCGACAACCCAACGCCCTCGCGTACCAGAGAAAAGGCGCTACTCCAGTCGCGGACTTTTACGCGCACATCGGCAAGCGCCAGCCCAGTATCGCCTACCACAGTTTCCGCCGTGACCTCGCAGCCGCCGGTCGCAAGAACAAAGGGTTCGGACACAAGTTCAGCGAGCGGGACAACGCCGCGCCGGCCGGGTCGCGCGAACCGGTGTCCCATGGGCACCACCGCCAGCCAGGGATCCTGCCCCAGCAGGCAGGCCTTGCGCGCGGGAGATGGGTTGAGCACCATCCCGACATCGACGGTGTTGGCGGCCAGCAGCGTCTCGACCTCGTCGTCGCTCGCTTCAAGGGCGACAACATCGATCCCGGGATGCAATTGCCTGAACTGACGCAGCAGCGACGGCAGGACGCTTGCCAGCACCATCGGAAAGCTGGCCAGCCGGATCGAACCGCGCGCGAGCCCTTTCGACGCGTCCGCCACCGCCTGAATCTTTTCCAGCGACGACAGCATGGTCCGGGCGTGTTCGATGACCTGCAGGCCAACCGCGGTCGGGACGGTCTGCCGTCGTTCGCGGGTGAACAGCCGAACGCCGAGCATGTCCTCCAGCATCGCAATCGCTTGGCTGGCACCCGACTGGGTCAATCCCACCCGCTCCGCGGCACGGGTGATGCTGCCGGACTCCGCAACGGCCACCAGCATGCGCCAGTGCATCAGATTCATCATAGAAGACAGCTTTATACCTGACTATTTCAGCCATTAAATATAATAATGGCTGATGCTGGCACAAGCGGTTTCCGTGACTCAACAGCCTAATGGCTGATCATCCAGGGCCTTGCGGTGGGAAAACCCTTCGCCCCGCTTTTGGTCCGGGTCTGGAGACGCGAGGCCTTGCCGGAACAACAGCCGCAGCCGGGACCGTGGGACGCCTTGTACTCACCCAAGGTCTTCGGCGCGTTGGCGCTGCGCTCGTTGGTGGCGTGGGCCTTGCGCGTGGAGGCCGGCAAGCAGGAAAAATGCGGCGCGGTCAGGATCACGCGGGGCGCCACCGTGCCGCAGGCCGGGCAATCATCCGGCTCGTCGCATTCCGCCATCGGGCGCATGTTGGTGAAGGGGCCGCAATCGTCGCAGAGATATTCGTAAACCGGCATGGTGTGTCTCTCGCGAAATGAGTGTTTGGCAGGCGACGGGAAGGACAGCCTTTCGCCGCCCTTCCCGTTCCACGATCGCTTACTTGTCTTGCGACAGCGGCATGTCGATGCCGCCCTTGATGTGTTTGATCGGGCCGGCCGACGACGGCATGATGTCGAAGTCGAAGATTTCCGTCGGCAACCACAGCGTGGCGCAGGCGTTGGGCACGTCGACCACGCCGGAGATATGCCCCTGGCACGGCGCGGTGCCGAGGATCGAGTAGGCCTGGGCGCCGGAGTAGCCGAACTTCTTGAGGTATTCGATCGCATTCAGGCAGGCCTGGCGATAGGCGATGTGGACGTCGAGATAGTGCTGCTTGCCCTGCTCGTCGACCGAGATGCCCTCGAAAATCAGATAGTCCTTGTAGTTCGGCGTCACCGGCGACGGCTTGAACACCGGATTCTTGATGCCGTATTTGGCAACGCCGTCCTTGATGACATCGACCTTGATGTGCAGCCAGCCGGCCATTTCGATGGCGCCGCAGAAGGTGATTTCGCCGTCGCCCTGGCTGAAGTGAAGGTCACCCATGGAGAGACCGCCGCCCGGCACATAGACCGGGAAATAGATCTTCGAGCCGCGCGACAGGTCCTTGATGTCGCAGTTGCCGCCGTGTTCACGCGGCGGCACGGTGCGCGCGCCTTCTGCCGCCGCCTTGGCTTTGGCATCGCCCTTCAGCCGGCCCATATGCGCGGTCGGTCCAAACGGCGGATTGGCGAGACCGGGAACGCGGGTCGGGTTGGTGGCGATCAGCGCCGTTTCGCGCTCGTTCCAGGTCGACAGCAGCTTCGGATCCGGCAGACAGCCGATCAGGCCGGGATGGATCAACCCGGCAAAGTTCACGCCCGGGATATGCCGCGACGAGGTGTACATGCCCTTGAAGTCCCAGATCGACTTCTGCGCCAGCGGGAAGTGATCTGTCAGGAAGCCGCCGCCATTCTGCTTGGAAAAGAAGCCGTTGAAGCCCCACAGGCTTTCCTTCATCGGACCGACGTCGAGCAGGTCGACCACCAGGAGATCACCGGGCTCGGCGCCCTTCACGCCGATCGGGCCGGAGAGAAAGTGCACGATCGACAGGTCGATGTCGCGGACGTCATCAGCGGAATCGTTGTTCTTGATGAAGCCGCCGGTCCAGTCGTAGGTCTCGATGATGAAGTCGTCGCCCGGGCTGACCCATTCCACCATCGGAATGTCCGGGTGCCAGCGATTGTGGATCTTGTCGTTTTCGTAGGCCGACTGCTTGAGATCAACCTTGATGAGTGTGTCAGGCATCGAACGCTCCCCTTCTTTTGCAAGTGACGTTTGGAGTTAGACGGACAGGAATTTTGCGATTTGCGCTTCGTCGATTCCAGCGCGCGGATCGTCGCGGACGATTTCGCCGTTTTCGATCACCAGCACGCGATCGGCGATGTCGAGGGCAAAGCTGAGAACCTGCTCGGACACCACAATCGACAGCCCGCGCTCGTCCCGGATGCGCTTGAGCGTCCGCGCCATCTCGCGGATGATCGACGGCTGGATGCCCTCGGTCGGCTCGTCCAGCAAAAGAACCTTGGGTTTGGTCGCGAGCGCCCGCGCAATCGCGAGCTGCTGCTGCTGGCCGCCGGACAGGTTGCCGCCACGGCGGCCCTTCATTTCCAGCAACACCGGAAACAACTCGTAGATGTCGGCCGGCACGTTCCTTTCGCCCGACGTCACGAGACCAGTCTCGATGTTTTCCTGCACCGTCATGGTGGAAAAGATCATCCGCCCCTGCGGGACATAGGCCAACCCCTGCGCCACCCGCTCATAGCTCTTGAGAGCGGACACCTCGACGCCGTTCATGGTGACCGAGCCGCTTTTGGTGGGTACGATCCCCATCAGCGATTTCATCAGCGTGGTCTTGCCCATGCCGTTACGCCCCATGATCGCAACGATCTCGTTGGGGGCGACTGAGACGTTCAGGCCATGCAGAACCTCGCTCTGCCCGTATGCGACATGAAGATCGGAAATTGCCAGCATCACCTGTCCCTGCTCAGTGCCCGAGATAGACTTCAATGACCTTGGGGTCGCTTTTGACCTTCTCCATCGAGCCCTCGGACAGGATCTGGCCCTGGTGCAGCACAGTCACCTTGTGGGCGATGTCCTCGACGAATTTCATGTCGTGCTCGATCACCAGCACGGAACGATCCTTGATGATGCGATTGAGCAATTCGGCGGTTTTCACCCGCTCGCTGACGCTCATGCCGGCGACCGGCTCATCCAGCATCAGGAGTTCCGGATCCTGGATCAGCAGCATACCAATCTCCAGCCACTGCTTCTGGCCATGGCTGAGCAGATCCGCATTCATGTCGAGGCGATCCCTGAGGAAGATCATCTCGGCGACCTCCTCCACCCGTTCACGCACCGCAGCATCGCGCGTGAACGCCAGCGCGCCGAACACGGTGCGGCCGCGCGGGTAGGAAATCTCCAGGTTCTCGAAGACGGTGAGGTCGTCATAGATCGACGGCGTCTGGAACTTGCGCCCGACGCCCGCCTGGACGATCTGGTTCTCCTTCATCCGGGTCAGCTCCTTGCCGCGGAACTGGATGGATCCCGCGGTGGCTTTGGTCTTGCCGCAGATCAGATCGAGGATCGTAGTTTTACCGGCCCCGTTTGGCCCAATGATGACGCGGATCTCGTTCTCGTCGACATAAAAGGAGAGATCGTTGACCGCCTTGAAGCCGTCGAACGATACCGTCAGGTTCTCGACGGCAAGCAGGAAGTCCTTGGGTTGATGGCCGACCAGCATGATGCCCTCCTCACTCTGCCGGCGCGCCGTCGGCGACCGAACTGTCGGTCCAGTTACCCTTGTCGGTGCCGTTCTTGACCTTGCGCGACGACAGCAGGCGATCGATGTGCGGTTGCACATGGTCGCGCCAGATGCCGGCCAGGCCATCCGGGAAGGCCAGCACCACCGCGATGAACAGCGCGCCCAGGCCGAACAGCCACAATTGCGGGAAGGATTCCGAAAGACTGGTCTTGGCGAAATTCACCAGCAGCGTGCCGTAGACGGCACCGAAGATCGAGAGACGGCCACCCACTGCGGTGTAGATCACCATTTCGATCGAGGGCACGATGCCGACGAACGACGGCGACATGAAACCGACCTCGAGGGTGAACAGGGCGCCGCCGATCGCCGCGAACACGGCGGCAGCGCAGAACGCGAAGATCTTGAAGTTGGCGACGCTGTAGCCGGAAAACCGCACCCGATCCTCCTTGTCGCGCATCGCCACCAGGATACGGCCGAGCTTGGAATGCCGGATGAACTGGGCGACGCCGACACAGCCGAACAGGCAGGCCACCTCGACGAAATAGAGGATGAACTTGGCGTGGTCGGTGCGAATGTCCCAGCCCTTCAGCGTCCGCAGATCGGTGATCCCGTTGATGCCGCCGGTGTAGCCTTGCTGGCCGACGATCAGGATGGTCAGGATCGCGGCAATCGCCTGGGTGATGATGGCGAAATAGACGCCACCGACCCGCCGCTTGAACATCGCCGCGCCGACGATGAAGGCGAAGATGGCGGGCACCACCAGGATGGCGACGATGGTGAAAGTCAGGCTGTGGAACGGTTTCCAGAAGAACGGCAGCTGGGTGATCTGATTCCAGTCCATGAAATCGGGAATGCCCGGCGTTGACTGGATCTTGGTGTTGGCGACACTGGAGGCCTCAAGCTTGAGGAACATCGCCATGCAGTACCCGCCGAGCCCGAAGAACACCCCCTGCCCCAGGCTGAGGATGCCGCCATAACCCCAGCACAGCACCAGCCCCAGCGCCACGAACGAATAGGTCAGATACTTGGCGACCAGGTTGAGGCGGAACACATCAAGGCTCAGCGGCAGGATCACCACCAGCAGCAGCGCAAGTGCGGCGAGCCCCAGCAACTCGGAACGCGTGAAGAAGCGCGGATTGTCGGTCATGACGGCCCCGTCTTGTTATTTGCGAACCTTGAGGGCGAACAATCCCTGCGGGCGCAGCATCAGAATTCCGACAATCGCAAGCAGCGTGATCACCTGCGCCATCGATCCGGAAAGGAAGAATTCGAGAGTCGAGCGAGCCTGGGAGATGGTGAAGGCCGACGCGATCGTTCCCAGCAGGCTGGCCGCCCCGCCGAACACCACGACCAGGAAGGTGTCGACGATGTAGAGCTGGCCTGCGGTGGGGCCGGTCGAGCCGATCATGGTGAAGGCGCTGCCGGCGACCCCGGCAATGCCGCATCCCAGCGCAAACGTATAGCGGTCGACCTTGTCGGTGTTGATGCCGACGGCGCCGGCCATGACGCGGTTCTGCATGACAGCACGCACCTGCTGGCCCCAGCGCGACTTGTACATGATATAGGCCACCGCCAGCGTGATCAGCACCGTCAGGCACATCACGAACATGCCGTTGATCGGAATCTCGATGGTGTCGGTGACCTGCTTGGAGCCCATCATCCATTCGGGCAGTTCCACACCGACCTCGCGCGCACCGAACACCGAACGATAGGTCTGCTGCAGGATCAGGCTCAGGCCCCAGGTCGCGAGCAGCGTGTCCAGCGGGCGCTTGTAGAGATGACGTATCAACGCCCACTCCACCAGCATCCCCAGCGCACCGGAGGCGATGAAGGCAAGGATCATGGCGACGAAGAAATAGCCGCTGAACAGCGCAGGCAAATGCGCCTGGAAGAAATTCGACGTCATCCAGGTGACGTAGGCGCCAAGGATCATGAACTCGCCATGGGCCATATTGATGACGCCCATCTGGCCGAAGATGATCGCAAGCCCCAGCGCCATCAGCACGAACACCGAGAACAGGATCAACCCTGCAAAGCCCTGCATCACGAAGATCGAGCTGAGATCGCCGAGGGAGTAGTCGCCGAACATCTACCTCTCCTGCCTGTGCAAGCCTTGATGAGATCGAATTGCATCACGTTCCCCGTCATCCTGAGGCGCGAGCGAAAGCGAGCCTCGAAGGATGCACGGCCCGGGCCGTCGTCCTTCGAGGGCCGCGCTGCGCACGGCCACCTCAGGATGACGGATTAACGGCTCCGGTCTTGAGAGAGCCCGCGCCGCGGGATGAGGACCGCGGCGCGGGGCGTCGTGGCACGGGCTGAATTGGCCCGAGCCTGGGAGGCCGTTGACGCTTACTGGTATCCCTTGGGGAACGGATCCGGCTCCACCAGATCGGCGGTCTCATAGATCAGGTCGTACTGCCCGTCTGGACGCGCGCGGCCGACGCGGGTCTTGGACCACAGATGGTGGTTCTCATGGATTCGCACATAACCCTCCGGCGCGCCCTTGAACTCCACCCCGGGGGATGCTGCGGCGATCTTGTCGATGTCGAAGCTGCCGGCCTTCTCCACCGTCAGCTTCCAGAGCCACGGGCCGAGATAGGCAGCCTGGGTGACGTCTCCGATCACGGTCTTTTCGCCCCACATCTTCTTGAACGCCGGCACGAAGGCCTTGTTGTTGGCGTTGTCGAGCGACTGGAAATACTTCATGCAGGCATAGGCACCGGCGATGTTTTCGCCACCGATGCCGTCGATCTCGTCTTCGGTCACCGAGATGGTCAGGAGCGTCTGCTTCGACAGGTCGATGCCGGCCGCCTTGAGTTGCTTGTAAAAGGCGACGTTGGAGCCGCCGACAATGATGGCGTAGATCACGTCCGGCTTGGTCAGCTTGATCTTGTTGATCACCGAGTTGAACTGGGTGTGTCCGAGCGGGAAGTACTCCTCGCCCACCACCTTGCAGCCCTGCAGATGACCCTCGATGTGCTTGCGCGCGATCTTGTTGGAGGTGCGCGGCCAGATGTAGTCGGATCCCAGCAGATAGAAGCTCTTGGCGCTCTTGGTCTTGTTGACCCAGTCGAGCCCGGCGATGATCTGCTGGGTCGCTTCCTGTCCGGTGTAGATGACGTTCTTGGATTGCTCCAACCCTTCGTAGAAGGTCGGGTAGTACAGCATGCCGTTGTATTGCTCGAACACCGGCAGCACCGCCTTGCGCGAGGCCGAGGTCCAGCAGCCCATCACCGCGGCGCACTTGTCGTTGACCAGGAGCTTCTTGGCCTTTTCTGCGAATGTCGGCCAGTCGCTGGCGCCGTCTTCCTGGATGAACTTGATCTTGCGCCCGAGCACACCGCCCTGGGCGTTGATTTGCTCGATCGCGAGCTTCTCCGCCTCAACCGAGCCGGTTTCGCTGATCGCCATGGTGCCGGTGACCGAGTGCAGAATGCCGACCGTGACTTCGGTGTCGGTGACGGCAAGACCGGTGGTGTTGACGGCCGACGTCGCCGGCACGTCGGCGAACGACGGCGTGGGCAACAGCGACATGGCGGGCAACGCCGCCATGCCCATCAGCAGCTTTCGGCGAAACGCCGATTGCAACCCTTTATCCTTTTCCTCTGACATGACGACCCCTTCTGGTTGTAAGTCCAAATCCCGAAGCCCAAGCTCTGATCAAAGGATTGCTGAAATTGTGCGCTGCACGGATACGCAGGATCGCGTATACTGCACCGCAAAACAGCGACGTAGATTTGCAGGATCCGCCAGCTACGTGGTTTCAAAGGCGGAGGTGATTGAAGGCCGGATTTTCAGGGCCATGGCTTTTCAGGAGTAGCCAAGTGGAGGGGCGGCAGCGCATAGACCGCGTCAGGCGCCAGTACAATCAATGGGTGGCCAACCAGACGCTGGAAGACTACGCGCTGCGTTTCACCGCCAAGAGCGCGCGACGCTGGTCCGCCGCACGCGTCGCCAACACCGCGCTCGGCGCAATCTCGTTCCTGGCCCTGGAAGCGATCGGCGGCACCATTACGCTGAACTACGGCGCCACCAATTCGGTTGCCGCCATCCTGGTGGTCAGCGTCATCATCTTCTGCTGCGGACTGCCGATTGCCTATCATGCCGCGCGCGGCGGCGTGGACATCGATCTGCTGACCCGCGGCGCCGGCTTCGGTTACATCGGCTCCACCATCACGTCGCTGATCTACGCCTCGTTCACCTTCATCTTCTTCGCCATCGAGGCGGTGATCCTGGCGATGGCGCTCGAGCTCTGCTTCGGCATCCCCCGCCCGATCGGCTATCTGCTCAGCGCCGTGGTGATCATTCCGCTGGTGACCCACGGCATCACCTTGATCAGCCGTTTCCAGCTCTGGACCCAGCCGATCTGGGTGATCCTGCACATCCTGCCGTTTGCAGCCATCGCCTTCAAGAACCGTGAATCGTTCGTCGCCTGGACGCAATTCCCCGGCGAACACGGCAATCCCACCGGCCATCTCGACCTGCTGCTGTTCGGCACCGCCGCCTCGGTGGTGTTCTCGCTGGTCGCCCAGATCGGCGAACAGGTGGACTTCCTGCGCTTCCTGCCGCGGGACCGGCGCACCTCGAAAGTGGCCTGGTGGCTGGCGCTGCTCAGCGCAGGCCCCGGCTGGATCGTGATCGGCGCCATCAAGCTACTGGCCGGATCGTTCCTCGCCTTTTTCGCCCTCAGCCACGGCATCACCGCCGAACACGCCGCCGAACCGACGCAGATGTATCTGTCGGCGTTCCGCTACGTGCTGTCCCAGCCCGACCTGGCCCTGGCGCTGACCGGGGCCTTCGTCATCCTGTCGCAGCTCAAGATCAACGTCACCAACGCCTACGCCGGCTCGATTGCGTGGTCGAACTTCTTCTCACGCCTGACCCACAGCCACCCGGGCCGCGTGGTCTGGCTGGTGTTCAATGTCGTCGTCGCCGTGCTGCTGATGGAGATCGGCGTCTACAAGGCGCTGGAGCAGACCCTCGCCCTCTACTCCAACGTGGCGATCGCCTGGGTCGGCGCCCTGGTCGCCGATCTCGTGATCAACAAGCCGCTCGGGTTGCGGCCGCAACTGATGGAGTTCAAGCGCGCCCATCTCTACGACATCAATCCTGTCGGCGTCGGTGCCATGGCGATCGCAACAATCGTTTCGATCAGTGCGTTCTACGGCCTGTTTGGACCGACGGCGAAAGCCCTGTCACCGTTCGTGGCGCTGGTTGCGGCGTTCGTGTCCGCGCCGGCCATCGCGCTTGCAACACGCGGCAAGTATTACATTGCGCGCAAGCCGAAGCGAAGCTGGCAGAACCTCGCGCAGATCCCCTGCTGTATCTGCGAACATTCCTTCGAGCCGGAGGATATGGCGTCCTGTCCCGCCTACTCCGGACCGATCTGCTCGCTGTGCTGCTCGCTCGATGCACGCTGCCATGACCTCTGCAAGCCGCACGCCGGCGTCCAGGAGCAAATTTCGGAAACGCTGGGCAGGATCCTGCCGCCAAGTGTTCAGGTCCATCTCAACTCGCAGCTCGGACATTACCTGCGGGTATTCCTGATCTCGTCCAGCCTGGTTGGATTGACACTGGGGCTGGTCTATCTGCAATCGTCGACCGAGATCACCACCGATGCGGTGCAGCTCTCCGACGTGCTATGGAAGGTGTTCTTCGCACTGATCATCATTATCGGTGTGGTGGCCTGGCTGTTCGTGCTGGCCCAGGAAAGCAGGCGCGCGGCGGAAGCCGAAACCCGGCGCCAGACCAGCTTGCTGATCCAGGAAATCGACGCCCACAAGCGCACCGACGCGGAACTGCAGCGCGCCAAGGAGGTGGCGGAATCGGCCAACCTCGCCAAGAGCCGCTACGTCGTGGGGCTCAGCCATGAGCTGCGCTCGCCGCTCAACGCCATCAGCGGCTACGCCCAGTTGCTGGAACAGGATTCCACCCTGGAAACCAAGCCGCGCGACCAGGTCCGCGTGGTGCGCCGGAGCGCCGATCATTTGTCGGGCCTGATCGACGGCATTCTCGACATTTCCAAGATCGAGGCCGGCCGGCTTTATCTGTCACGCGATGAAGTCCGCCTTGGCGAATTCCTGGACCAATTGGTGGGCATGTTCCGGCTGCAGGCCTCTGCCAAGGGCATCGATTTCATATTCAGGCGTCCGGGATATCTGCCGCCCGTGGTGTTCGCCGACGAAAAACGGCTGCGGCAGATCCTGATCAATCTGCTCTCCAACGCGATCAAGTTCACCGAGAAGGGCAGCGTCACGCTGCGCGCGGTGGCCGAGGGCGAAGGCGATGCCCGGCGGCTCAGGCTCTGTCTCTTATACACATCTAGATGTGTATAAGAGACAGGCCATGCGCCGCACTGGATCGTCAGCGACGCCACCCGCCTGCGCCAGATGGTGTTCAACCTGCTCTCCAACGCGATCAAGTTCACCGAGAAGGGCAGCGTCACGCTGCGCGCGGTGGCCGAGGGCGAAGGCGATGCCCGGCGGCTCAGGCTCTGTCTCTTATACACATCTAGATGTGTATAAGAGACAGCAGCCGCACACCGGAACGGGTCTCGGCCTGACCATCAGCCGCCTGCTGGCCGGCGTGATGGGCGGCGACATCCGGGTGACCAGCACTGTCGGTGTGGGCAGCAATTTTCGCGTCAAGCTGCTGCTTTCCGAGGTGACCAACCCGACCCGCATCGCGCCGATCGCCAAACCGGTGTTCGGCTATCACGGGCCCCGCAAGACCGTTCTCATCACCGACGACGATCCTGCGCACCGGGACCTGCTGCGCCAGGTGCTCGCGCCCCTGGGGTTCATCATCCTCAGTGCGCAGGACGGGCCGTCCTGCCTGGCGCTGGCGCAGCACTGCCAGCCCGACCTGTTCCTGCTCGATATCTCGATGCCGGGGATGGACGGCTGGACCGTCGCGGAAACACTGCGCACCACCGGACATCACCAGGCCCGGATCCTGATGATCTCCGCCAGCGCGCTGGAGGCCCATGGCCTGCCGCTGGCGCAGCCCTATCACGACGGCTACCTCATGAAGCCGATCGACGTGTCGCGGGTGCTGGAGCAGATCGGGCAGCTTTTGAAGATCGACTGGCAATATGTCAGCCGGGAAAAGCCGGATCCGGTGTGGACACCGGGCAGCGGCCCGCTGCCCTCCGCGCAGGACATGCAGGAACTGATCGACCTCGGCCAGATCGGGCACGTCAAGGCGATCCAGGCCAAACTCGACCAGCTCGACGCGGATCATCCGGAGCATGCCGCGTTCGTCACCCGAATCCGCTCCCTCGTCGACGATTTCGATTTCAATCAATACGCCGCCACATTGAAAATGCTGCATTCGCAAGATGTCGATTCCTCGCACCATCAGCCCAATGACTCATGATCCGAAGCGGCGCGACGTCGCGCTTGTCATCGACGACTCGCCGGAAACGCTGCGGCTCTTGACCGACGCGCTGGATGCCGCCGGCATGACCGTGATGGTCGCACTCGACGGCGCGGCCGCCATGCGCATTGTCGAGCAGATCACCCCCGATATCATTCTGCTCGACGCCGTGATGCCGGGCATGGACGGATTCGAGACCTGCCGGCGCCTCAAACGGGATGCCGGCCTCGGCCATGTGCCCGTGATCTTCATGACGGGACTTGCGGAAACCGAGCATATCGTGCGCGGGCTGGACGCCGGCGGCGTCGACTACGTCACCAAGCCGATTGCCATTCCGGAAATGCTGGCCCGCATCCGGGTCCATCTGGTGAATGCGCGCCTGGCACAGAGCGCGCGCATGGCGCTCGACGTATCAGGGCGTTTTCTGTTTGCCGCCAATCGCCAGGGCACCATCGTGTGGGCCACGCCGCAGGCGCAAAAACTGTTGGGACATGCCGCAATCGACCAGGTTGCGCTTCCCGCTCCGCTGCTGGAGTGGCTGCAGGAAATCGAGAACGGGCGCGCCGACGCCAAGCCGCCATCGACCTCATTCCTGAGCAACGACCAGTTGCGTCTTCAGTTCATGGGCAAGCTCGGTCCCAACGAATTCCTGCTGCGGATTGCAAGGGAAACCAGCCCCGACACCCCCGCGCAATTCAGTAAGGAGCTCGGCCTCACGGCGCGCGAGGGCGAAGTTCTGTCCTGGCTCAGCAAAGGCAAGGCGAACCGGGACATTGCACAAATTCTCGGCCTCAGCCCCCGCACCGTCGACAAACATCTCGAGCAGATCTACGCCAAACTCGGCGTGGAAAACCGCACCGCGGCGGCGGCGATGGCGGTCAAGGCCTCCCGCAAGTAGTCCAGCTCGCAGGAAGGCAAGCGCCGAACAGACGCATTCGGCGCCGCTCGCGAAGAACGTTCAGGAGCCCAGCGCGACCGGGCGGAAGGCCTGGATCAGCTGCGGGTCGAGCTTCTTGCTCATGCTCTCCAGAGTGGAGAACGCCCGCTCCCGGGTGAATTCGGGATCCTGCGCCCCGCGCTCCACGAAGGTCGAAAAGACATCGACGATCGTAATGATACGCACGATGTCCGAAATTTCACCGTTGCGCAGGCGGTCCGGATATCCCGAGCCATCGAGCAGCTCATGATGATGCAGCACCACATCGAGCATCTCGCGGGGGAAACTTGCCTGCGCCGAGAGCGCATCGAAGCCGCGACGGGTATGCTCGCGCATGGTCTCTTCTTCCACAGCGCTCAGCGCCCCCGCCTTGTTCAGGATCGCGACCGGGATGAACGCCTTGCCGACGTCGTGAATGAGACCGGCACGAGCCAATCGGCGCTGGTCTTCCTCGCGCATACCAAGCTGCTGGCCGAAGGCAACGGCAAAGCCGGTCACCAGCAGGCAGTGCCGATAACTTCGGTTATGGTGCTTGCGAACGGCAAGGATCCATTCCCTGATCGAGGAGCGCTTGAGCGCCTTCAGGATACGGGTCTCCTCCTGCATCACATCGTCCGGCGACAACGGCACGCCGGCGCGGAGCTTCTCGAACACACGCACCAGCGCGGCATGTGCCGCAGCAACCCCGCGCATCAGTGCTTCACGGGCAGCGTTCGAGGTCTCGCTCTTTTCGGATGACTCCGCGAACGACGCCGTCAGCCGGCGCAGAACCGCTTCCGGATCGAACGGGCGCTGGATCGTATCCGTGGCACCGAGTGCCCACGCCTGGGTCGACCCGTGATGCAACGTATCCGCCAGCACGAACAAGCGCGGCATCGACTGATAGGCCTTGCTGACCAGCCGGCGGCGCACGCGCTGCACGCTCTCGGTCGAGCGCAGGTCGATATCGACCACGATGCCGGACAGACTCTTTGCCGGTTTCTCCGGCATATCGGACGTGGAAACCACGTCGACATTGCCGACCATCGACAGGATTTGCTCAAGCTCCCGGCTCCGATCGCCCCGATCGGACGCCAGAAGCAAGTACCTCCGGCCGAGAGAACCATCAACTAACGACATACTCCAAAACCTCAGCGATGCCCCAACTTTCGTCGCAGAAGAATTAGACAGCAAAAACGGTTCCCGGAGATTAATGGGTATACTTAATGTTTCGGATGCGGTTTCGCTAAAATGCAAACAGGCCGCAAAGGCGGCCTGTTGTCTTGAATTCACGCAGAAATCAGGGATCGCGGACCGTCAGCTTTTGCCGTCTTGCGCGGCCGACGCGGTCGGCACGTTCTTGCGCTGTCCCGCGCCGGCAACGCGAACCTGATCGTTATCGGCTAGCCCATCCGGCGGCGTCAGGATCACCCGGTCGTCGGCACCGAGACCGGATGCAATCTCGATGTCGCGGCCGAGATCGCGCGCGATCGTCACTTTCTTGAACACGACCCGATCGTTGGGGCCAACGGTGGCGACACGCAGGCCGTTCTGGTCGAAGATCAGGGCGCTGGCCGGAATATGCAGCGGCTGAGTGTCCCGCGACAGATCCAGCCTCACGTTGCTGTAGCTTCCCGGAAGCAATTCGCCCTTTGTATTGTCGACGCCGAGCTGCATGCGCGCCGTTCCCGACGCCACATCGACGGCTTGGGAGGACGATTCGACCACCGCGTCGAACGTCCGATCAGGATATTCCGGAACCGAGATCAAGGCTTTGGTGCCGACCTTGATCGCGGGAACATAGGTCTGCGGAACGTTGACATAAACACGCAGCTTCTTGATGTCCGAAATCACGAACATCGCAGCACCACCGCCATTACCGGCGTTGATCAGCGCGCCGACGTCGGTGTCGCGCGCGGTGACGATACCGTCGAACGGCGCCGTCAGTTGCTTGTAGCTCGCCAGCGCCTCCAGCCGATCGACATTGGCCTGGCCGGACTTGACCAGCGCGTTCTTGCTGTTGAGGTCGGCGGTGCGCTCGTCAACGTCCTGCTGTGACGCAAAGTTCTGGGTCAGCAAGGTTTGCCGGCGCCTCAATGTCGCATCCGACAGCTTGGCCGCGGCCTGCGCGTTCACAAGGTCGGCGCGGGCCTGCAGCAGCTGCTGGTCGAGATCCGGGGCCTCGATCTCGGCCAGCAGGTCACCGGCCTTCACCCGAGCTCCGATATCGACTTTCCAGCTTTTCACATAACCGCTGACACGCGCAAAAATCGGCGCGCGGGAGTAGGCCTCGAGCCGCCCCGGCAGGTTCAGGTACGGGTTCAGCGTCTTGCTGCCCGGCGGGGCGACCGCGACGGTCGGAATCGACTGGGTTTCGGTCCATTCCCGCAGGTGCGCATCGCCCTTTTCGCGAGCGACAATGCCGGTCACGACAACCACGACCAGGATGATGCCGGCCACGACGCCAACAATGCTGAGCTTCCGGCCGCTGATTGCGGAAGCGGTTGGTTCAGGCGGCATGGGGCGTCTCCGTTGGCGCAGCAGTTGGGGCGTGCCGTTTCCCATGGACCAGACTGAATACCACGGGAACGAACAGCAGGGTTGCGATTGTTGCAAAGATCAGGCCGCCGACCACAGCCCGGCCCAGCGGAGCGTTCTGTTCGCCGCCCTCCCCGAGCCCGAGTGCCATCGGCGCCATGCCGATAACCATCGCGAGCGCAGTCATCAGAACGGGACGGATGCGCACGAAGCCCGACTCGAGCGCGGCCAGGATCGGATCGCCGTGCTCGGCGAGGCGCTCGCGCGCGAAGCTGACGACCAGAACCGCGTTGGCGGTCGCGACGCCCATGCACATGATCGCGCCGGTCAGAGCCGGTACCGACAGCGTCGTGTGCGTGGCGAACAGCATCCAGACGATGCCGGCAAGCGCGGCGGGGAGCGCGGTGATGATCACGAAGGGATCGGACCACGACTGGAAGTTCACCACGATCAGAAGATAGATCAGCACGATGGCGCCCAGCAGCCCGAACAGCAGCCCCGAGAAGGCGCTGTTCATGGTCTTCACCTGCCCCAGCAGCGCCACCGAACTGCCTTTGGGCAGATCTTTCGCCGTATCGGCGACCACCTTCTGGATGTCGGCGGCAACGGCGCCGAGGTCGCGATCCTGCGTGGTGGCATAGACCTGCACCATCGACTGAATGTTGTATTGCGACACCACCGCATTCGATGACGTCCGCGAGATGTTGGCGATGCCGCCGAGGATCGGCAGCGAGTTGATGCCCGCCGCCGTGATCGGCAGCGTTTGCAGGGCCCCCAGCGAGTCGATCTGATACTGCGGCGTCTGCATCACGATCGGATAAGACACGCCGTTGTCCGGGTTGAGCCAGTAGGTCGGCGCCACCTGCGAACTGCCGGCCAGGTTGACGACCAGGCTGTTGGTCACGTCGCGCTCGGTCAGCCCGATGTACTGGGCCCGCGTCCGGTCCACATCCACATTGAAAGTGGGATTGCTCTGGGACTGCTGGATGCGGGCATCGGCAACGCCCGGGATGTGACGGATTTTGCTCAACAGCTGATTGGCATAGGCGAAGTTGGCCGGAAGATTGGCGCCGCGGATCTGCAGGTCGATTGGCGCCGGCGCGCCGAAGTTGAGAATCTGGCTGACGATGTCGGCCGGCAGGAACGCGAAGGTCGTGCCGGGGAATGCCCGCGGCAGTTCCTCACGAAGCAGGCGGACATACTCCGCGGTCGGACGGTGATCCTCCTTCAGCTTGATCTGGATATCGCCGTCCTGCGCCCCGATCACACCGGTGTTGTTATAGGTCATGTTGATGCCGCTGATCGGCATCCCGATGTTGTCGACGATGGTGTCGAGCTGGTCGGGCGGAATCAGCCGGCGGATCGCCTTCTGGATGTCGGCGAACTGCGACGAGCTTTCCTCGACACGGGTGCCGACCTGGGTGCGGACATGCATCAGGATCTGCCCGGTATCGACCGCAGGGAAGAAATTCCGGCCGAGGAACGGCACCAGCAGGAACGAGGCCCCGACGAACGCCAGGAACCCGGCGACGAAGACACCGCGATGCGCCAGCGCCATGTCCAGCAGCCCGCGATAGCCGGCGCGGAACTTGTCAAAACCGGCTTCGAAGCCGCGCTGAAAGCGAACCAGCGGATTCCGAGACGGCGGCTTCTCATGAGCGTCCGTGTCGTGAGCATGCAGCAGGTAATTCGCCATGGTCGGCACGAGCGTGCGCGACAGGATGAAGGACCAGATCATCGCGAACATCACCGCTTCCGCCATCGGCACGAACAGGAAGCGGGCGACGCCGTCGAGAAAGAACATCGGCACGAACACGATACAGATACACAACAGCGACACGAACGCCGGCGTCACGATCTGTTGCGCGCCGTCCATGATCGACGTTTCGACGTCCTTGCCGTGTTCGAGATGCCAGTTGATGTTCTCGATCGTCACCGTGGCGTCGTCGACCAGGATACCGACCGCGAGCGCCAGCCCGCCCAGGGTCATGATGTTCAGCGTCTCGCCGATCAGCGACAGCGCAATGATCGCCCCCAGAATGGCCAGCGGGATCGAGGTCGCGATGATGATGGTCGAGCGCCAGCTGCCGAGGAACAGCAGGATCATGATGCTGGTCAGGGCCGCGGCGATCGCACCTTCCGTCGCCACTCCGGTGATGGCGCCGCGCACGAACACCGACTGATCGGCGAGCAGCGTGATCTTGAGCTGCTCGGGCAGCGTGTCCTTCATCTCCACCAGCGTCTGCTTGATGCTCGCGATGATCGCCAGCGTCGAGGCAGAACCGTTCTTCAGCACCTGCAGCAATGCCGAGCGATTGCCTTCCACATGCACGATATTGGTTTGCGGCGGATTGCCGTCACGCACCTGGGCGACGTCGCGCAGATAGACCATCGCGCCGTTGACCGCCTTGATCGGCAGGTTGCCGAGGTCTTCGAACCTGCCGGGCGCGTTGTTAAGCTGGATCGTATACTCGAAGCTGCCGATCTTCTGGGTCCCCACCGGGGTGATCAGGTTCTGGGCCGCCAGCGTATTGGCGACGTCCTGCCCCGACAGCCCGCGGGCCTGCATGGCCGCCGAATCCAGGTCGATCTGGATCTGGCGCTGCTTGCCCCCGAACGGATAGGGAATCGCGGCACCGGGGATCGTCACCAGCGGGGTGCGGACCACGTTGATGGCAAGGTCGCCGAGGTTCTGCTCGCTCAGCCCCTCGCCCGCCAGCGCGATCTGCAGGATCGGCACCGTCGCGGCACTGTAGTTCAGGATCAGCGGCGGCGTGGCGCCCGGCGGCATCTGCTTGAGCAGCGTCTGGGAGATCGCCGTCACCTGCGCGTTGGCAGTGCGGATATCGACGCCGGGCTGAAAGAAGATCTTGATGATGCCGAAGCCGTTGTAGGAGTTGGCTTCGATGTGCTCGATGTCATTGACCGTCGTGGTCAGGGCCTTCTGGAATGGCGTCGTGATACGGCCGGACATCTGGTCCGGCGGCAAGCCGGTGTACTGCCAGACCACCCCGATCACCGGGATGCGGATTTCCGGAAAGATGTCGGTCGGCGTCCGCAGGGCCGCCAGCGGCCCAACGATCAGAATGAGGAGCGCGAGAACGACGAACGTGTACGGGCGCGTCAGCGCGATGCGAACAAGATTGATCATTGCCGTACCGCGATCCTGGATGTCACGACGACAGGCGCCGCACCGCCAGCGATGCGCCCAGATTTGTCATGGAATCCCCGCCGCGTCGGCAGGTCCGAACGGGCCTCCGCATTATGCATGTCGTCCCTCAACTCCACCTAATCCCCTGCTCGGCATGCCGGCCCGGTCTCGATCGTGCGAGATTTGTTCTTGTCTTTAGTGCGGCCTAGCTGATGCGACTAGCCGCCCCACACCGCATGCTCATATGAACAAGACTCATGAATTCAGTGCTTTATGCTCGGCATCGCTCGCAATCGCCCGGCGACACCCCCATCGAAGCCCAGTCTCCGATCCCTGGGATCGTCGAAATAGTCCGCCAATTGTAGGGAATCCCTGCGCGACCGATATACCAGACGCTGCGCAGCGGCCGCAACGATGTCTCGAAAAAGTGAACTAGGCAAATAGGATACCGCAACCGCAAACGCTGGTTTTCGAGGCAGTTCAGAGGTGCTAAATCGCGCAAATGACATACGCCGTGGCAGCGCTCTATCAATTCGTCTTCTTGCCGGACTTTCGCGCCCTGCGGGAACCGCTGCGTGCACTCTGCCAGGATCTGCAACTCAAAGGATCCCTACTGCTGGCGGAAGAGGGCCTGAACGGCACTGTCAGCGGACCACCTGCCGCCATCGACGGCTTTATCGAGCAGTTGCGCACGGCGCCTCTGTTCGCCGGCCGGTTCGACGATCTCGAGCTGAAGCTGTCGACGGCGGCGGAGATGCCGTTCCGCCGGCTGAAAGTTCGCCTGAAAAAGGAAATCGTGACCCTCGGCGACCCGATCGCCGATCCGACCCGCCGGGTCGGCACCTATGTCGCCGCTGGGGATTGGAACGCCTTGCTGGCCGCGCCTGACGTGCTGGTGATCGACACCCGCAACGCGTTCGAGGTGGCGATGGGAACTTTCGAAGGGGCAGTCGACCCGAAGATTGCGCGCTTCAGCGAATTCCGCGACTTCGTCCACGCCTCGCTCGATCCCGCCAAGCACAAGAAGATCGCGATGTTCTGCACCGGCGGCATTCGCTGCGAGAAGGCCAGCTCCTACATGCTGGCGGAAGGTTTCGCGGAGGTCTACCACCTCAAGGGCGGCATCCTGAAGTATCTCGAAGACGTCCCTGAAGTGGAGAGCCGCTGGCGCGGTGGCTGCTTTGTCTTTGACGAACGGGTTGCGCTCGGCCACGGATTGGTGGAGCAAGCCCTTCTTGTCGGATCAGAAACCTGTGACCAACGCGATGAATGACAGTTCGATCGACCGCCTCGATGTCCTCGAGATCCGCCTCGCCTACCAGGAGGAGATCATCGAGACGCTGAACAAGACCGTCACCGCGCAGTGGGCGCAGATCGATGCGCTCAAGCGCGAGCTCGCCCGCCTGTCCGATCGCGTGCAGGACGCCGAAAGCAAATCCACAGTTCCCGCCCAGCAAGAGCCGCCCCCGCCGCATTATTAATCGGTGGACCACACGCGGAGTCCATTCGCGCGGCGGCCATCTGCCCATCAAACCCTGCTTCAATCAAACCATGCGGCGCACCATCGCGCCTTGCGTTGCACAATACGATTTACAAGGACGCGCTGTCGCAGCTGGCTTTCGGCTCTTGACTCGATCTTTTCCCGGCATGCACTCTCGCGACACTAAAAATAGCGCATCGGATACAAATCCAGATGCCTGAGGGAGGGACGACATGCGGCCTTTTCTGAAGCTGCTCGCATCCGCGAGTGTCGTGAGTTTCGGCGCACTCCTCTTCACCGCGCCGGCGTCAGCCCAGCAAAACCCAATCAAGATCGGCATTCCAACCGCGATCCAGCTCCAGGTCGGCCGCGACACCCAGAACGCGGCCAGGCTCGCGGTGGACGAAATCAATGCCAAGGGCGGCGTGCTCGGCCGCAAGCTCGATCTCGTGGTCGCGGACGAAACCGAAAACCCCGAACAGGGCATTGCCGCGATCAAGAAACTGACTGCCGACGACAAGGTGGACGTCCTGATCGGCGGCTATACCAGCGGCGTCACCTTGGCCCAGTTGCCCCATATCTCCAACGCCAAGACGATTTATATCGGGGTTGGTGCGGCCTCACCGGCGATCACAGCCAAGGTCAAATCCGACTACGAAAACTACAAGTATATTTTCCGCGCGTTCCCGATCAACGCGGCGCATCAGGCCCGCGCCCTGGTCGATTTCATCAACGGCAAGCTGAAAGGCGAGCTGAAAATGACCAAGATCGCCATCGTCGGCGAAAACGCCAAATGGGTTCAGGATCTCGTGCCGATCCTGAAAAAGGGTGCAATCGATGGCGGCACCGAAGTCAAGATGTCCGAACTGTTCGACACCTCGACCTCCGATTTCTCTCCTCTGTTCGCCAAGGTCAAGGACAGCGGCGCGCAATATCTCATCGTGATCCTGTCGCACGCGTCATCGGACATCTTCGTCAAGCAGTGGCACGACGCCCAGGTGCCGATTCCGATCGGTGGCATCGATGTGAAAAGCCAGGATGCCGACTTCTTCGATCGCGTCGGCGGCAAGGCCGACACCGAAACGGTCGGGCTGCTCGCGATCCGGGCGGAATTGACGCCGAAGACCATCCCGTTCTGGGACGAGTTCGTGAAGCGCTTCAAGACCGCTCCGGTCTATACCGGTGTCGGCGCCTACGACGCGGTGTACGTCTACGCCGACGCCGTTGCCCGCGCCAAATCGACCGAGGCGAACGCCGTCATCAAGGAGCTTGAGAAGACCGATCACGTCGGCATCGCCGGCAAGATGGTGTTTGACGAAACCCATGACGTGAAGGCTGGCCCGGGTCTGCAGAACCTGCTGTTCGTGCAATGGCAGAAGGGTGGCCAACGCGTCGTGGTCTGGCCGAAGGAAGCCGCAACCGGCAAAATGACCTCACCGCCCTGGCTGAGCAACTAACCTCTCGCGCTTCGAATGATGGCCGGACCCGATCGAGTCCGGCCATTCATAGACCCTCGCGAGCAGCAGGGCCGACGGAAAGATCCCGGATCCTTGGCTTCCCGGTTCGAACGCAGCAGGTCGCATGCTTGAAATCCTGATCTATGGTGCGGTGTCCAGCGCGATCTACGCCATGCTGGCGGTGGGATTCACCCTCATCTTCGGTGTTGCGCGCATCCTCAATCTGGCCCACGGCTCGTTTTATGCCCTTGGCGCCTACGCGGCCTATGTCTTCACAGCCATCTTCAAGCTGCCGCTGTTCGTCGCCGCTCCGCTGGCCATGCTGCTGGTGGCGGGATTCGGCATGCTGATGGAACGCTATCTGGTCCGGCCGCTGCGCCATTCCCAACTGGCTGTGCTGATGATCACGCTCGCGGTGTCACTGGCGGTCGAGCAAGGCCTGTTCATCACCTTCGGATCGGAATATCGCAACGTCCCGAGCTTCGTCGCCGACAAGCTCAGCATCGGCGGCGTCGATATCAGCGGCCAACGCCTGCTCGCCCTGGTGGCCTCGGTGCTAATGCTCTGCTGCCTGTGGCTGTTCATTCAGCGCACCCGGCTCGGCGCCGCCATCCTCGCGGTGTCACAGGATCCGCAAGCCGCGGAATATATGGGCATCCCAACCAACAGGATCTTTTCGATCGTGATGGGGATTTCGGCCGGCACCGCGGCGCTCGCCGGCGTTCTGGTGTCGCCATTCCTCACTGTGCAGCCGTCGATGGGATTGCTGCCGATGGTGAAAGCGTTCGCCATCGTCATTGTCGGAGGTCTCGGCTCAATACCGGGAAGCATCCTCGCGGCACTGCTGCTCGGATACTCCGAGACTATCGTCGCCTACCTGATCTCTTCGTCCTGGACAGAACTCGTCTCGCTGGTCGCCGTCGTCATCACTCTCATGGTCAGGCCATCAGGCCTGCTCGGTCGACGGGCGGCCTTCTGACATGCGCCGCATTGCATTGATCGATGTGTCCGGAGCCGTTCTCCTCGTCGCCGTGCTCGGGTTGACGCCGATGCTGGTGGCGAGCAATTACCTGACCGGTGTGCTGACGGTATGCGCGATCTACGGCATCTGGGCGGCGAGCTGGGATTTCATGTCCGGATTGACCGGCCGCGAAAACTTCGGCCACTCGCTGTTTATCGGCGCCGGCGCCTATACCGCCGGCTTCATGGCCACGACCTGGTTCACCAGCCCCTGGTACAGCCTGCCCGCGTCCGTTGCGGTCGCGGTCGCCTTCAGCATCATCGTCGGCTTTCCGACGCTGCGTCTCAAAGGTCCCTACTTCGCGCTGGCGATGCTGTCGGCATCCGCCATCCTGCAACGGCTGTGCCTGATCTTCTGGGAGTACACCGGCGGTGAGGAAGGCCTCTACGGCCTCGATCCATTGATCAAGAATCCGCTGCAGTACTACTGGTTCGTGCTGGCGATCCTCGTCGCCACCGTTGCGATCCTCACGGTGCTCGCGCAGTCACACTGGGGCTTGCTGCTGCGGGCGATCCGAGGCGACGAAGCCACCTGCCAGGCCGCCGGCATCAATGCAACGTTCTACAAGATCGCATCGCTGGCGATCTCAGCCGCGTTCGCGGGACTGGGCGGCGCGCTCTATGCCCACTATCAGCTCCAGGTCAGTCCGCCGCTATTCTCGGTCGTCGTCTCCATCACCATCATCATCATGGTGTATGTCGGCGGTATCGGCTCGATCTACGGGGCGGCGATAGGTGCCATCCTGCTGACGCTGCTCACCGAGATGCTGCGCGGGTTCGGCGAATACCGGCTGTGGATCTATACGCTGACCCTGATACTGATCCTGTTCTTCCTGCCCAACGGGTTGATCGCGCCGGCGTGGCGACGGATAACGGAGCGATGGCGATGAGTGCGCTCCTCGAAGTCGACGGCCTGTCGAAACGTTTCGGTGAACTAACCGCGGTGAAGAACGTCAGCTTTACCCTGCAAAAGGGCGAACTGACCGGCATTCTCGGTCCGAACGGCGCCGGCAAGACCACGCTGTTCAATCTTCTCACCGGCTTCATCTCGTTCGATACCGGCAGTGTGATCTTCGAGGGCCAGCGTCTGCAGGGGCTCGCACCTTACAAGATCGTCAATCGCGGCATCGCGCGCACCTTCCAGCTGACCCGGCCGTTCGTCGGCATGAACGTGCTGGAAAACGTGGTTGTCGCCTGCCTGTCTCCCCGCGCGCACGCCGACAAGGACAAGGAAGCCCGCGCACAACACCTGCTCGAGCAGGTCGGCCTCGGCAACAAAAGCCGCGAGCCGGTCGAGACGCTGCCGTACGGCGACCTGCGCCGGCTGGAAATCGCCCGCGCACTGGCGACGCGGCCCAAACTGCTTTTGCTCGACGAGCCCTTCGCCGGCCTCGGCAGCAGCGAGATCGAGCCGCTGGCGCAACTGATCCGCAAACTGCATTGCGAGGAAGACCTGACCATCCTGCTGATCGAGCACAAGCTGCGCGAGTTCATGGCGCTGGTGTCACGCGTGATCGCCATGAACTTCGGCGAGATCATTGCGATTTCGCCGCCGTCGGAGATCGTCCGCCATCAGCGAGTGATCGAAGCCTATATCGGGCAATCGGAGGACCACCGTGCCTCTGCTTGATATCCAGCACCTGAGTGTCAGTTACGGCAAGGCGCTCGCGATCGAGGACGTCTCGATCCATGTCGACAAGGGGGAACTGGTCGGCGTGCTCGGCCCGAACGGCGCCGGCAAGACCACGCTTCTGAAGGCGATCTCCCGCGCCATCCCCTCCAAGGGCACGCTGTCGTTCAAGGACGAACCGCTCGGCACCCTGCCGGCCTACCACGTGGTGGCGCGCGGGATCTGCCATTGCCCCGAAGGCCGCAAGCTGTTTCCGGAACTGTCCGTGCTGAAGAACCTCCAGCTCGGGGCGTACCTGCGCAACAACAAGGCCGAGATCGACCAGGACCTGGAGCGGGTGTTCGCGCTGTTTCCGGTGCTGCGCGAACGGCAAGCGCAGCAATCCAGCACGCTCTCCGGCGGCGAGCAGCAGATGGTGGCGATCGGACGCGCCATGATGGGGCGGCCCGAACTGCTGCTGCTCGACGAGCCGTCGGTCGGGATCGCACCCCGGCTGAAAAAGCTGATCTTCGACGCCGTCGAACAGATCCGCAAGGACGGCACAGCGATCCTGATCGTCGAACAGGACGCGAGCTCGACGCTTCGGATCACCGACCGCGCCTACGTGCTGGAGCACGGACGTACAGTGCGCGAGGGCACCTCGAGCGAACTCGCGGACGACGAGTATATCCGCCAGATCTATCTGGGGATTTGAAGCCTGAGGTTATTAGCCCGGCCATTCCGGCGCGTCGCGAAGCGACGAACCCGGAATCTCGAATGCTCAACGCGTTGCGCCTCCGGGATTCCGGATAGCCGCAACGCGGCTTCCGGAATGACCACCATTTTCACACCGCCACCTTGCGATGAACGATCGGTCCGCCACGCGTCAGCCGTTCGGCCGCCTCGATGATGGCATTGGCGTCGATCCCGTAATACGCATAGAGGTCGTCGATGGTCCCGGTCTGTCCGAACCGATCGACCCCGAGCGCTTCGACACGATGGCCGTGAACACCACCGAGCCATGCCAGCGTTGCCGGATGGCCATCGATCACCGACACGATGCCGCAATGGCGCGGCAGCGGCGCCAGCAGGCGCTCGATATGGCTCATGCTGCTCAGTGCGCCCTCGCGCTGACGCCGGCGTGAACTGGTCCAGCCGCTGTAAAGCCGGTCGGCCGACGTGATGGCCAACAGCCCGATGTCGCGACGACCATCACCCAGCAGACCGGTCGCCTCGATCGCTTCGGGAGCCACCGTGCCGGTGTAGGCGATCACCAGTTCGGCGTTCGGTCCGGGCTTGCGCAGCCAGTAGGCACCATCGGCGATATTGGCTTCCAGCTCCGGCGTGAGCTGGCGCTGCGGCTGATCGATGGTGCGGGTCGAGAGCCGCAGATACACCGAACCGCCGCCCTCCTGCCCCGGCTGCGCCGAGTCTGAGTCCTTCTGGGCATCCTTCTGCATGTGCTGGAAGCCCCAGCGCATGATGACGGCCAGTTCATCGACGAAGGCGGGTTCGAACGACGCAAGCCCATCCTGCGCCATGCCGATCAGCGGTGTCGCGATCGACTGATGCGCCCCGCCCTCGGGCGCCAGCGTGACGCCGGCCGGCGTCGCAACGACCATGAAGCGGGCGTCCTGGTAGCAGGCATAGTTCAGGGCATCGAGGCCGCGCTCGATGAAGGGATCGTACAGGGTGCCGACCGGCAGCAGCCGCTCACCATTGATCGAGTGAGACAGGCCGAGCGCGGACAGCAGGATGAACAAGTTCATCTCGGCGATGCCAAGTTCAATATGCTGCCCCTTCGGCGAGAAGTCCCAGTTGAAGGTCGACGGGATCTTCTCCTTGCGGAACTGGTCAGCCTGCTCGGCCCTGGCGAACAGCCCGCGCCGGTTCACCCAGCCGCCGAGATTGGTGGAGACGGTGACGTCCGGGGATGTCGTGACGATGCGCTCGGCGAGCGCCGTATCGCTGCGCGCCAATTCACTGAGCACCAGACCAAAGCCCTGCTGGGTCGACATCCGCGCCGCCGGCTTAAAGGCAAGCTGATCCGGCACCGGGATCTGCGGCGCCTCAAGCCGTCGCCGTCCCTCGCGCGCAAACGCGATGTTGGACAGGAAATCGTCCAGCACCTCGGGCGCCAGATCCAGTCCCTCGAACTTGTCCCACTCATGCCCCGGGCGAATCTTTTGCGACGTGCGCCAGGCTTCCATCTGGTTGACCGTCATCAGGCCGGCATGGTTGTCCTTGTGGCCGGCGAGCGGCAGGCCGAAGCCCTTGACGGTATAGGCGAGGAAGCAGACTGGCCGGTCATGCCTGATGTCCTCGAAGGCTTCGAGCAGCGAGGGCAGATCGTGGCCGCCGAGATTGCACATCAGCGCCGAGAGCTCGGCATCGGAGCGCTTCTCGATCAGCCGCGTCACCGGCCCCTGATCGCCGATATCATCCAAAAGGTGCTTGCGGAACGCCGCGCCGCCTTGGAATGACAAGGCCGCATACATCTGGTTGGGGCACGCGTCGATCCATTTGCGCAGGGCCTCGCCGCCCGGCTCGGCAAAAGCCTCGCGCATCAGCCTGCCGTACTTGATGATGACGACGTCCCAGCCGAAGTTGCGGAACATCACCTCGAACTTCTCCCACAGGCCTTCGCGCACCACGGCGTCCAGGCTCTGGCGGTTGTAGTCGACCACCCACCAGGTGTTGCGCAGGCCCTGCTTCCAGCCCTCCGCCAGCGCCTCGAAGATATTGCCCTCGTCCATCTCGGCATCGCCGACCAGCGCGATCATGCGGCCTTCGGGCCGATTCTTCATCCAGCCATGCGCAGTCACGTAGGACTGCACCAGCGAGGAAAAGAGAGTCTGCGCCACGCCGAGCCCGACCGAGCCAGTGGAGAAATCGACGTCGTCGGTGTCCTTGGTGCGGGACGGATAGGATTGCGCCCCTTTCAAACCGCGAAAGTTCTCCAGCTTGTCGCGGGTCTGATGCCCGAGCAGATACTGGATGGCGTGAAACACCGGGCTCGCATGCGGCTTCACCGCCACGCGGTCCTCCGGCTTCAGCACCGAGAAATACAGCGCCGATATGATCGCCGCGAGCGACGCCGAGGAGGCCTGGTGGCCGCCGACCTTCATCCCGTCCTCGTTGGCGCGGATGTGGTTGGCGTTGTGGATGGTCCACGACGAGAGCCACAACGCCTTGCGGGTCAGGGCTGAGAGGATCTCGATACGGGACTGTGCGTTCGACATGACATCACCCGGGACTTCAATTGGATGAGCATAAGCCTAACCGTAGTGGGATGAGGTTCGTTCCTAAAGACACTCGTCAAACGGCATTATATTGGTATAAATTACCAATATTAGAACCGAAACAGGCAACACATCCCAATGACAGGCCTCGATCCGATCGACCGTAAGATTCTCGCCGTGCTGCAGGCGGACAGCCGCGTGACCATGCAGGATCTGGCGGACCAGGTCGGCCTGTCGATTTCGCCCTGTCATCGGCGGGTCAAGCTGCTGGAGGAACGCGGAGTCATTACCGGTTACATCGCCACCGTCGACCAGAAGTCGCTGGGGCTGCATGTCAGCGTCTTCATCTCGATCAAACTGGCGCGGCAGAAAGAAGAAGACCTCGAACGTTTCGCCAAGGCGATCTCGCGCTGGGAAGAAGTACTCGAATGCTATCTGATGACCGGCAATCGCGACTATCTGCTGCGCGTCGTGGCCGCCGACCTTGCCTCCTACGAAACCTTTCTCAAGACCAAGCTCACGCGCCTCGACGGCATCGCCTCGATCGAATCGAGTTTTGCACTCAGCCAAGTGAAGTATTCGATCGCGCTCCCGGTGCGTTGAAGCAGCGGTCATCACGTTCGCGAAGCCGCCGCCGATTGGTCAACGCGCTTGACTCAATGAATCAAATCAGCGCGAGCAACTTGCGGGAACCGAAAGAATCAGAGCTATTCACTGCAACCTGCAATACCCACACACCCAATCTATCAACCAGATCTTCGAGGACCACTCTGATGTCGGTTGAATGCGCATCTGCCCGCGTCATCGTCGTGGGCAACGAAAAGGGCGGATCAGGCAAGTCGACCGTCGCCATGAACATTGCCATCGCGCTGCTCAAGTCGCGCCAGCGCATTGCAACAATCGATCTCGATTCCAGGCAGCGCAGCTTCACGAATTACATCGAGAACAGGCGGGCCTGGGCCAAGCGCGTGGGCCGCGCCCTGGAAACGCCCGATCATTTCTGTTTCGGCAGCGTCGCGTATCCCACCGCCGAAGACGAGGCGGCCGGATGCAAGACCCTGTCGGATACTGTCGCCGAGCTCGCGCACGTCTACGACGCCATCATCATCGACACGCCCGGTCATGACAGCTATCTGGCGCGTCTGGCACATTCCCTCGCCGATACGTTGATCACCCCGCTGAACGATAGCTTTGTCGATTTCGACGTGCTCGGCACCGTCGATCCCGAGAACTTTGGCGTCACCGGGACCAGCCGCTATTCCGAGATGGTCGAGGAGGCGCGTCGCCAGCGGCAGCTTCTCCACGAAGCGGCAACCGACTGGATCGTGCTGCGCAACCGCCTCTCGATGCTCGCGTCGCGCAACAAGCGCCTGGTCGGCGAGGGACTGCACGAGCTCTCGCAGATGAACAACTTCCGCTGTGTCGACGGCTTGGCAGAGCGGGTGATTTTTCGCGAGTTCTTTCCGCGCGGCCTGACGGCCGTCGACGATCTCGACGAAATTACCTTGGGGACGCGTCCCACTTTGTCCCACGTGAGCGCGCGGCTTGAGATGCAGAACCTGCTTCATACGATCGGGTTCGGCGACGTGATGGCCAATACTGGGGTGGTTGCTCGGGACGCAGCCTGAAAACATTGGGTCCCGCTTCACGCGGGACCCAATGATTCATGAATTCACTATCCCGGACTGCGCGCCGCCGCCTCGACGCGAGCGTTGAGATCGCGTGAGCGATCGCTGAGCTCTTTCACTGCACGGGCAGCATCGCGGCCAACGAGCTGGCCACCGCTCTTGATGATCTCGCCTTCGACCAAAACGGTATCGACATTGGCCGGGCTCGACTGCAGCACCACCGCGCCGACGGGGTCGTTCAGCGGCGCGGTGCCGAGTGTGTCCGCACGCACCAGGATGATGTCGGCGCGCTTGCCGGGCGCCAGCGAGCCGATCTCCCGCTCCAGCCCGAGCATCCGCGCCCCGTCGATGGTGGCCGCTTCGAGCGCCTGTCGGGCGGTCAGCGTGACCTTGGGCAGCGGAGCCTTCGCGACGGCAGCCGCAAGATTGTCGGCAAGGCGCTGCGCCGAGATCGCGGCCCGCATCTGAGCAAACATGTCGCCGCCGACACCGGTGACGACATCGACACCGATTGCCGGACGGTGTCCCGCCCGGGAAGCACGGCCCATCACCGGCTGACCGTGGCCCATCATCATCTCGACCTCGGGTGTGGTCGCGATCTTGGCGCCCTTGTCCGCCGTGATCTTGTATTCGTCCTCGTCGAGGTCGTTGGCATGAACCAGGATGGATCCTGAACCGATCAATCCCTTCTCGGCGAGCTGCGCGACACCGCGCCGGGTGCGGGCCGAATAGAGCAGGACGCCGACATGGAACTGATGCAGCAAGCCCAGATCCTTCGCGGCGCGAAAATCGTCCTCGGATTCGTTCATCGGTGACGAATCCGGCCCGCGCAGCGCCAGCGCAAGCCGGACACGGCTGCTGTCCGAGCACAGCGGGCCATTGCGCAACCGCTTGACATCCTCCCAGATCGCCGCCCCGCCCTGCGCCGGTCCCGCGACACCATAGCCGAAAAAGGCGCGAATGCCCGACCGCTTCATGGCATCGACGATGGCGTCCGCATGCGCCGGCGTCAGCGCTTCACGGCACCAGTCGAACAACGTCGTGGTGCCGGCGGACAGCTGCTCGAGCGCACCCGCATAGTCGCTCGCGGCCAGATCTTCGGGCCGGATGTGGCGGGTGTACTTGAAGACGATCTGCTTGAAATACTGGTCGAGCGTCGCGTCACCAGCGAGTCCGCGCAGGATCGCCTGCGCCAGATGGATGTGACTGTTGACGAACCCCGGCAGCGCGATGCAGCCCGTGCCGTCGATCACCTGTGCATCCGCGGCCTCGATGCCTAGCTTGATCTCGGCGATCCGCCCGTCGCGCACCAGCACATCGCCGCGCGGCAACGTCCCGAGCCCGTCATCGAGCGTCAGCACCGTGGCACCGCGGATCAGGATGGGGCGACCGGCAGCCGCGGCGACCTGCGCCTGCGCCGGCAATTGAGTTGAAAGCAGCGGCAACGCCGCACCAGCCAGAACACTCCGGCGGTCAATCGTCATGCCCGACATGTCGTTTTTCCCCGAACTATTTTTTTTACACGCGAAATCTCAGCCGCGCTGCATACCCCAGCGCCGCACTGTCTTGGCCTCGATGGCCCGGAAAATCACGCCTTCCACAAACAGGCCGACCGCCATCACCGTCAGCAGCCCGGCGAACACCGACGCGGTGTCCAATGTGTTGCGGTTCTCGAAAATGTACCAGCCAAGACCGCCCTGCCCCGACGACACACCGAACACCAGTTCAGCGGCGATCAGCGTGCGCCAGGCGAACGCCCAGCCGATCTTGAGGCCGGCGAGAATGGCTGGAAATGCCGCCGGCACCAGAACCTTCAACACCAGGCGCAGACCTGACAGCCCGAACGTCCGTCCCGCCATGCGCTGGGTTTCCGAGACCGACAGGAAACCGCTGTGCATGTTGAGCGCGACTGCCCACAACACCGAATGGATAATGACAAAAATCAGCGAGGGACGGCCGAGACCGAACCACAGCAAGGCCAGCGGCAACAACGCAATCGCCGGCAGCGGATTGAACATCGCCGTCAGCGTCGACAGCAAATCAGTGCCGATCCGGGTGGTCACCGCAAGGCTGGTGAACAGGGCCGCAATGACCAGGCCCAGCGCATAGCCCAGAATCAGCGTCTGCAGCGTCACGAACAGTCGCTGCGGAATCACGCCGGAGACGATACCTGTCTTCAATGCATCGATGGTATCGAGGAATGTCGGAAACATCAGCGGCGCGTTGAGCCACCGCCCATAAAACTCCCAGACCGCGGCCAGCGCGATCAGGATCAGCCCGCGCCGAACGCCGGCATTGTTGGCCAGCCGCTCCAGCAGCGGCAACGGCTTCTCGACATTGCCGAGACCGACCGGGGCCGACACCGCATATTCATGTTCGGAGCGAATCGGCGGTGTGAGTTTCAGGGTCATCTCGCTCATGGTCACCTCCTCACTGCCCGACGCTCTTGTCTTCGAACAGCATCGCGGCAATCCGCCGCGTCAGCATCTGGAATTCGGCGCCATCCTGCTGCGCGACGCCAAGATGATGGCAGTTCAGCTCGGCCCGCACCTGCCCCGGGTGCGGCGACAGCACGACCACGCGCGAACCGACGATAACCGCCTCCTCGATCGAGTGGGTCACGAACACCAGCGTGAAGCGAATGTCGTCCCACAACTGCAGCAGCTCCTCCTGCATCTTGCGCCGGGTCAGCGCGTCGAGCGCCGCATAAGGCTCGTCCATCAGCAGCACGTCGGGCTTCATCGCCATGGCGCGGGCTATGGCGACACGCTGCTTCATGCCGCCGGACAGCATGTGCGGAAATACGTCGGCGAACTTCGTCAGGTTGACCTTGGCGATGGCGTCGCGGGCGCGAGCATCTGCCTCCGTCTTCGAGACGCCGTTCTCGCGCATCGGGAACGCGACATTGGCGAGCACGGTCTTCCAGGGAAACAGCTGATCGAATTCCTGGAACACCATCATGCGATCCGGCCCCGGCCCCGTCACCGGTTTCCCCTTCAGCATGATCGAGCCGGCGACCGGTTTGTGAAAACCTGCGATCGCCTTCAACAAGGTCGACTTGCCGCATCCCGATGGCCCCAGCAGCACCAGCCGGTCGCCGGCGTGGATATCGAAACCAACGCGATAGGTGGCCGTCACCAGATGATCCGGCGTTTTGTACTGCAGCGTGACTCCGTCGACCGCAAGGACGGGCGTGCCAAGGCTTGACTCACCAACGGGTGCGGCAGCGTCAGCCGGCTCTGCAGGGGTCAATCGTTGGGCCATCTGCATTGTTTCCTCCGATGCGGCAGCGCGCTGCCATTCACTCCCGAACGACAACTGCCGGCGCCGCCAAGACGCCAGCAGACCTGCTTCAGTTGCTCGCGGTGCCGTGGATCGGTGCGAGGAAGACATCCTTGAAGCTTGCCGGTATGGTCTTGATCAGCTTCTGCCGCGCCATGAAATCCGCGGTTTGCTTCACACCATAAACAGCGACGCCGAAGTCGTCCGGATTGGCCTTGAGGATCGCCGCCACCTTGGCCTGGTCGAGCAGTTTTGACGGTTCGACCTTGAGGTAGATTTCCGCGGCCTTGTCGGGATCGTTGCGGATCAGGTCATCGGCTTCGGTCAACGCCATGACCATCACGTCAATCATCTTCGGGTTTGCGTCGATATAGCGCTTGGTCGCCCCCATCACCAGGAACGAGGAGCGGCCGCCGAAAGCCTCCTCGGTCGAGGTGATTGCATGAGCCTTGCTACTCTCGATTGCGATCTGGGTGAACGGCGGCGAGGCGAAATAGGCTTTGACCTCGGTGCCCCCGGACAGCATCGCATTCAGCGATTCCGGATGCGGCAGTGCGACCACCTGCGGCTTGAGCTTGTCTTCCTGCCCGGGTCCGAAGGTTTTCTCGGAAATCATCTGCAGGGCATACATCTGCGGCGACACCAGCGCCGGCATCGAAATCTTGTCGGTCGGCGCGAGATCCGCGAGTTTCTTCACCTCAGGCTTGTTGGTGACCAGCACCAGCGGACTGGAATTGACGCCGGCGATACCGAAGATCTGCTGCGGCGTATTGCGCGCCTTGTCCCAGGCAAACAGCATCGCGGCGACCCCGTAGGCGCCCATATCGACCGAACCGGACAGCACCGCGTCCTGCATCGCGGAGGATCCGGAAATGCGCTGATAGTTCGTCTTGACGTCAAGGCCGACCGTCTTGGCATGCTTCTCGATCAGATTCATCTCACGCATGATGAACGTCGGCAGGAAGCCGATCCCGAACCCGATCCCGATCTTGACCTCGGTCTGCGCCATGGCCGGCGTCGCCAGCGAGGCGATCAAGGCGACGGGAATCAGGCGTTTCAGGCATTTCGACAGCATGGTTTCCTCCGTTTTGGTGGTCATTTGCCGACCGCCGCGAGCGGCATGGACAGCAGGACGATGACCGGCTTGTTGGTCTTGTTCTTGAGAGCTCGCGCTTCGTTGGGCGCAATGCGGCAGGAATCGAACTGTGACAGCGTGGTTTCACCATCAGGCGTTTCGATGGTCAGTTCGCCTTCGACCACAAAGTAGATTTTTTCGATCGGCGACGCGTCGAGCGAAGTGTGGCCGCCGGGCAGGATCTGCGACATGCCGAGCCAGAGCGTATCGGATGGCCCTGCTTCCCGGCCCTGCAATCGCAGGCAGCGCATGTCGTGGTGTTCGGGCGGATAATAGGCCGGAGCCTTGTCGAACCGCGTCAGGTGCATGAAGCCTATCCCGGAGGTTTGAGAATGATACGATCGCGCGCCGAGCCGACCACCGCGAGATAGGCATCCCTGGCCTTGTCCAGCGGGTAGATCGCCTGCGGCACGATCGGGAACGGCTTGAGATGTCCGCTGGCAAAGCCCGCGACGGCATCGCGCAAAACCTCGCCGCTCACGATCGACGAAAACGCCAGCGTGTCGACACCGAAATAGGTGTGGCGGCCGCGATAGAACTCCAGAATGTTGAAGTTCACGGTCTTGTCCACGGTCGCGATCAGGATCTGCCGCCCCGCCAGAGCCAGCGCCTTGTTCGCCGCCTGGAAATAGATTTCGCCGCCAACGGTGTTGAAGACGATCTCGGCGCCCTTCCCCGCCGTCATCTCGCGCACCCGCGCGGCGACGTCGGTGGTCGAGGAATCGATCATCTCGACGGGGCCGTTGGCGTGGCCTTGATAGGGCTCGTCCTTGCGCACAACCCCGATCACCCGCGCGCCGCGCCAGGTCGCCAGTTGCGCCGCCGCCTGTCCGACCTTGCCGTTGATTCCCATGATCAGCACGGTTTCGCCCGGCTTGGGCTGACCGGTGCGACGAAAGCCCTCGATCGCGGTCACAAACGGCACGCCGATCCCGGCCGCCTCCTCCATGGAGATCTGCGCGGGCTTTTCGACCACTGCCGCGGTCTCGACCACAAGGTGACTGGCGTGGGTCCCGTCGCGGCGAATTCCGAGATCTCCCGACGAGCCGAACACCTCACGGCCGACCCAGCCGGACGGCCCGTCCACCACGACGCCGGCATAGTCACGCCCCGGCGTGCGCGGAAACACCGCATAAGGCATCAACCCGGTCGCCGCCTTCACATCCGACGGATTGACCGCGGCGGCCTTGATCTCGACGAGGACGTCATCGGCCCCGCGCGTCAGCGTATGCTGCTCAATGACAGGGGCGATGGATGCCGCATCCATCACCTTGGCCGTCAGGCGCACGCATGTCGCCTCGACCGCCGCCGCGGTGGATGACGCCTCCGCAGTTGTTTTGGCGCTTGCTGTTGTCATCGCCCCCTCCTCACGCGACGCGGGCATCGGCAAGCCGCGCCGGCAGGCCGATGATGCCGCGCGCTTCGCGCGGCGTTGCGATCTGGCCGCCCAGATCTTCCACCATGCGGCGTGCCTTTTCCACCATTGCAGCATTGGATGGCGCGAGCTCACCCCGCGACAAATAGACCGCATCCTCCAGGCCGACGCGCACGTGGCCGCCCGCCAGATAGGATTGCGCCACCGAGGTGAACGCCGCGCGGCCGATGCCGATGGCGGTGAACTGCGCGTCTGCCGGCAGCATGTTGCGTGCATAGATTACGGTTTCCGGGCTGGGCTGGAACCCATAGCGCACGCCCATCACGAACGAGCACAGCACGGGACCTTGCAGCGAACCGTCCTTCAACATGTCGTGCATCAATGCGATGTCGCCTGAGTCGAACAGTTCCACCTCCGGCTTGACACCGGCATCGCGCATCACCTTGGCCATGCGCCGCGCGTTGCCCGGCGTATTGATCACCACTTCCTTGCCGGAATTCATGGTGTTGAGATCGATGGTGCAGATCTCGGGCTTCAGAATTGCGATATGCTCGACCCGCTTCTCCGGATTCATCARCGTCGTTCCCGGCGCCGCRATCCGCGGCTCATCCGGKGATGGCACGAARCGYCCCCCGGGGCCGGTSGTGATGTTCAGGATCAKCTGGGTGTTTYTGGCACGGATGCGCTCGACCACATCGCGGTAGTAGCCRAGCTCCATGGACGGCTTGCCGGTCTCCGGATCACGCACATGAATGTGGACGATGGCGGCCCCCGCCTCSGCGGCGCCAAGACAGGCGTCGGCGATTTGTTCCGGCGTGATCGGCAGATGCGGAGTCTGATCCGGCGTGGTCAGATTGCCGGTGACGGCGCAGGTGATGAAAACCTTGTCGCGGGGGTCGCGCATTATCAGTATCCTTCAGAGAATCCGGCCGCCATCGACGAGAATGGTCGAGCCGGTCGAGTAAGCGAGATGAGTTGCGCAGGCGACGATAGCGGCAGCGACGTCGTCCGCGGTCGCAACCCGTTTCAGGGGAATCGTTGCGGCCGCCTTGGCGTTGAACTCGGCGCCGCGTCCCGGAACGAAATTGGTATCCACCGCGCCCGGCGACACGCCGAGCACGCGCACCTCCGGCGCCAGCACCCGCGCCAGCGATTTCGTCATCACGTCGATGGCCGCCTTGGTCGCACCATAAACGATCGATGACCCGCTACCGCTGATGCCGGCGATCGACGACACCGAAACGATCAGGCCGTCGCCGGACGCCTTGAGCAGTGGCGCAAAGGTGCGGATGGCGGCGTACTGGCCGCGCCAGTTCACCTGGAACATGCGGTCGATGAAGTCGTCGTCCAGCCCATCGAGGTCGGCATGGGGCACAGCCTTGGTGAAGCCGGCGGAATTCACCAGCACATCCAGCCGGCCGTATTGCGCGCTGATCGCATCGCGCAGCGCGATCAGCGTCGCGGTGTCAGCAACATCGGCGGGAAATGCCGCATGTCCAGCACCCGCCAACTGAGCGATCAGGGCTTTGGCCTGCCCGGCTTTGTCATCGCCGTCACGATGCGTAAGGACCACACGGGCACCATTCTCCGCGAACTGACGCGCACTGGCGGCTCCGATGCCGCCGGCGCCGCCAATCACCAAAACGACCTTGTCCTTCAAGGAAACCGGATACGACATGACCACTCACTTGATTGGAGGAACAGGAAGCTTGGCTTCGCCCGCTTCCATCACGAAGGTGTAGTCGAGAGTGTACCATGGGGCCACAACACCGGCGGCCGGGGGCGCGCCGTTGTCGTGCCGCCGGTAATCGCCGACAAGATGTCGCGTAACGCCGAACACCACATCGCTTTCAAGGTACTCGTCATCATCGACAAAGACCTGGGTGATCAGCGTCTTGTAGCCCGGCTTGAAGCCGAGGAAGTGAATATGCGCCGGCCGGTACGGATGGCGTTTTTGCGCCCGCAGCATATCGCCGACCGGTCCATCGGTAGGCACCGGATAGCCCGCGGGCTTGACCGAGCGGAAGCCGAAGCGACCATCCGCATCGGTGACGAACTTGCCACGCAGGTTCATGTCGGCCTGGGTATCGTCCTGATTTTCGTAGAGACCGACCGGCGACGACTGCCAGACATCGACCTCAACTCCTGCAATCGGTGCCCCCTTCGCATCCTTGATCGCGCAGGAGACGAACAGTTCAGGCCCCGGTGTCGGCGAGCGCACGATCGACCCGCTGTTGTCGGTGCGCGGTGAATTCATCCGCCAGAACGGGCCGAGCAAGGCGGCGGCGGTTTCGGTAGCGCCCTGGTTGCCGTTGTTCATCAGGCAGACCAGTGTCGAAAACCCGATGGCATCGGCAAACAGGATGCCCTCGTTATGATGATCGTTGGTGGCCTGGCCGATCCGATTAAGGAAATCGACTCCGATGTCGTATTCCGCCTCGGAGAGATTCACTTCACGCGCAAAGGCGTGCATGTGGCGAACAAAGGCCTCCGCAACCTCGCGCAGCCGGGCATTGGGCGCCCGCGCCATCGCATTGATCACCGTCGGGGTGACATCAGCGACCCCCTCGATGATTCGCCCCTTGAAAACTCCGTCTTCGAGCGCCGCAGACGATGTCGCCATCGCAACCTCCCTTACTGCAATCGTTTGCAGTTATTAATGCAATCGATTGCAGATTGTCAAGGGGTCAGCCATAATGCACGCGATTCTTTTATGTGGCAGTACACGTTATGAGCAGGGCAGCCCCGCCCACCCTGAAGCAGATCGCCGAAGCGACCGGAGTTCATACCTCCACGGTTTCGCGCGCGCTCGACCCGCAAAAACGCCATCTGGTCGCGGACGACGTTGCCGAACGGATCAACACCTTGGCGCAATCGCTCGGCTATCAGCCGAACCGGTTGGCAGCGAGCCTGCGCACAGGTCGCTCGCAGTTGATCGGCGTCATCCTGCCCGATATCGCCAATCCGGTGTTTGCCCCGATCCTCGGCGGAATCGCCGAAGCGCTGGCCGCGGAGGGCTACTCCCCGATCGTCGCAGACGCCGGCAACGATGCCTCGCAGCAGATCGCGTTCATCGATAACCTCATCAACCAGCGCGTCGACGGTTTGGTGCTGGCCACCGTGTCCAGCGATGACAACGTGGTCAGCCACTGCCTCGCCCGCGGCGTCCCCGTCGTCCTGGTCAATCGCTTCGAATTTCGCGACCGCGTATCATCGGTCGTCTCCGACGACGAAAAGGGCATGCAGCTTGCCGTCGATCATCTTGCGTCGTGCGGACATCGTGTCATCGGCCACGTATCGGGCCCAATGACCACCTCGACCGGCGCGCTGCGCCTGGACGGCTTTTCGAAAGCGATGGCCCGGCACGGGCTGGCCGTTCATGTCGAGGAAGCCGAGCGCTATTCCCGCGAAGCGGGGGCTGCTCCCGCAACCAAGCTAATCAGTTCAGTTCCGGGACTGTCGGCGATCGTGGCCGCCAATGATCTGCTGGCGCTTGGCGCTCTGGACGCAACCGGCCGGCTCGGTCTCACCTGCCCGAAGGACATTTCGATCGTCGGCCACAACGACATGCCGCTGGTTGACCTGATATCACCACCGCTCACGACAGTGCGCATCGAGCATCGCACGATGGGGCGCGATGCCGCGCGTCTGCTGCTGAAGGAAATCGAAACCCGGTCCCATGCCGTGCAGCACGTCATTCTGGAGCCCGAGTTGATCATTCGACAGTCGACTGCGGCTCCGCGCTCCTGATCACGCCCTCTCCGGCTGCTGCCAGAGCTGCCCGATGCGTGAAAACGCCTTCTCGATCACCGACCAGAACAGCAGGATGATCGCAAGCGTCGTGATCGAACCGACCAGCCCATTGGACCAGAACACCTTGATGTCACCGGCCGAGCCGATCATCGACAGGCGAAACGCGTCCTCCGCCCGGCTGCCGAGCACAAGCGCCAGCGTAAAAGGTGCCAGCGGAATGCCGATCTTCTTGAACACATAACCAACCACGCCGAAGCCCAGCATCAACCAGATGTCGAACATAGCATTCTGGATCGCGTAGGCGCCGATCGCGCAGGAGACCACAATCATCGGCGCCACGGCCGCAAACGGCACCCGCAGGATCGAGGCGAAAATCGGCACGGTGCTGAGCACGAGGACCAGGCCGACGACATTGCCGAGATACATCGAGGCGATCAGGCCCCAGACGAAGTCCTTCTGCTCGACAAACAGCATCGGTCCGGGATTGAGCCCCCACACCATCAGGCCACCGAGCAGAATGGCCGCCGTTCCCGAGCCGGGAATACCGAGGGCCAGCATCGGCAGCAATGCCGCGGTGCCCGACGCGTGTGCCGCCGTTTCAGGGGCGAACACGCCTTCGATCCGCCCCTTGCCGAAGCTGTCCTTGTCCTTGGAAAATCGCTTGGCGAGATTGTAACCCATGAACGAAGCGGCAATCGCTCCACCCGGCGTGATGCCGAGCCAGCAACCGATCACCGAGGAGCGCAGCAGCGTCGCCCAGTATTTCGGCAGATCCTTCCAGACGCCCCACACCACGCGCAGATTGATCTTCGCCGCGTGGCCGCGCAACGCCAGCCGCTCCTCCATGGTGAGCAGGATCTCGCTGATGCCGAACAGGCCGATCACCGCAACCAGGAAGTTGATCCCCCGCAGCAGGTCGCTGGATCCGAACGTCATCCGCAGGGTGCCGGAGACGGTGTCCATGCCGATCCCCGCAATCAGCAGGCCGAGCGCCATCGAGATCACGACCTTGTGCTTGTCCTCGCGGCCGAGCCCGACAAACGAACAGAAGGTCAAAAGGTACACGGCGAAGAACTCCGGTGGTCCGAACCGGAGGGCGAACGAAGCAATGCTTGGCGCCAGAAATGTGATCAGCATCACCGCGACCAGCGAGCCGATGAACGATGAGGTAAAGGCCGCGGTCAGCGCCTCGGCCGCCTTGCCCTGCTGGGCCATCGGGTAGCCGTCGAAGGTGGTCGCCACCGACCAGGCTTCACCGGGAATGTTGAACAGGATCGAGGTGATGGCGCCGCCAAACAGCGCTCCCCAGTAGATGCTCGACAGCATGACGATGGCCGACGTGGGATCCATCGAGAAGGTGAGCGGCAGCAGGATCGCCACACCGTTGGGACCACCGAGCCCCGGCAGCACGCCGACAAAGATGCCGAGCACAAGTCCCACCAGCATCAGCAACAGGATCTTCCAGGTCATCAGCACGGCGAAGCCGTGAAACAGCAGCGAAAAGGCTTCCATGATGCGCGCTCCCTCAGTATCCCAGCAGGGCTTCGAGCGGCCCCTTCGGCATGATCACGTCGAACGCGATCTGGAATGTGACGAACATGATCAGCGAGAACACGAGGCCGGTCAAAACCGACTTCCACCAGGCTATCTTGCCGATGATGCGCATGAAGCCGGCGATCAGCAGGAAACTCGCGACATAGAGCCCAAGCCACTGCGTCAGCAGGCAGAAGGCAAACGTCGGCGCAAAAACCTGCGACACGCGCCGCAGTTGATCCCGCGTGACGAATGTTTCACTCCCGCCTGCACCGGCGCGGAGCGCCACCACCAGCCCGTAAGCCGCGGCGAGAAACAGGATGACCGCAAGATAGAACGGAAAATATCCGGCCTGCGGCCCATCAGGCGACCAGGATATGCCGGTGCGCCAATTGTCAAATCCGAGCACCAGGGCCAGCGCCATGAGCAACAGCATGGTGATGGCTTCGACGCCACGCTTGCTGACCACGGATGGAGAGTCGTCCGATGGTGCATCAGGATCATCGACGACGATTTCGAGCTTGGAGTCCGACATCAATCCCCCATCGGTCTATGAATTTGAGGCAGCCGCAGACCATCTCACGCCAGCCAGGACATGAGACGCTTGTCGTTCATTCCATCATGATCGCCGGGAGCATCACCGCCCTGCCCGAAGCAAGGCGGTGAGCCAGCTTGGATGTCAGTTCGCGACAAAGCCCGCTTCGGTCATCAGCGACTTGTTGAGCGCGTCGTCGTCCTCGAGGAAGCGGGTCATATCCTTGCCCGACAGCAGGATCGGCTTCAGAGCCTGTTTCTCCATGTAGTCCTTGTATTCCGGCGTCCGCGTCACCTTCTCGAACAGGTCGACGTAGAAATCCCTCTGCTCGGGGGTCACCTTGCCGGGGAGGAACATGGCGCGGAGCATCAGGTATTGCAGATCGAGCCCCTCCTCTTTGCAGGTCGGGATGTCGTTCCACGAGAGATCGCCCGCCACCTTGGCCTTGTAGGAGATCCGCTCCTTGTCGAACACGCAGAGCGCCCGAACCTGGCCCGCACGCCAGACCTCGAGATTCTCCGACGGGTTGTTCACGTTGGCTTCGGTGTGGTTGCCGACCAGTTGGGTCGCGGCTTCACCACCTGATTTATAAGGCAGATAGGCGAACTTCGCGCCGGTCTTCTTCTCGAGGAAGGCGGTCAGCACGTGATCTTCGCGCTTCGACCCGGTGCCGCCCATCTTGAACGGCGTGGGCGAGGCCTTGGCGCCTTCGACGAACTCCTTGACGTTCTTGTAGGGCAGCGAGGCGCTGGTCCACAACACGAACTGGTCCAGCGCGATGATCGAGACCGGCGTCAGTTCGCGCCAGTTGAAGGGAATCTTCGCCGACAGCGGCAGCATATAGATCAGCGAGTAGGCAATCATCACCTTGTTCGGATCGGCCTCGCTGGACTTCATATAAATCAGGGCTTCCGCACCGGACGCACCGCCTTTCAGCGACACCACGATCGGCTGCTTCATCAGATTGTTCTTCTGGATCGCGGCCTGCATCATCCGCGCCATCTGGTCGGATGCCCCGCCCGCCCCGGCTGCGACAACAATCTCGACCGGCTTGGTCGGCTCCCATGCCTGCGCCGACGACGCGCCGGCCAGAAGAACCGCGGACGCGGCGATGGCTTTTACGAAGTTCTGCATCAATGCTCTCCCTTGCATTCATTCATGTCGGTAGGCCCGATCTTGTTGGCGAAACGTCCCCAGATCACACGCCGCTCGAGCGTGCATACCATCCGGCGAATGTCTGACGGCAACAACCCCTTATTAGGGCGAAGCCGTCTTGGTGCGAGACGATGCCGCACCGTCTTTTCCGGTCAAAACCCCCATGGCCGCAGTGACACCGCCACCCCGGTGCGGGACCTTGGCCAGTTCGAGCCCCATTTCCACGCCGGCCAGCGTTCCCATCAGCATGAGATCGTTGAAGTGGCCGAGATGGCCGATCCGGAACACCTTGCCCTTCACCTTCGACAATCCGGCGCCGAGCGACATATCGAAATTATCGAGCGTGACCTGACGAAAACGATCGGCGTCGTGGCCGTCCGGCATCAGAACGGCGGTGAGAATCGGCGAGTGCTCATCCTCGTTGAGGCAGAGAATTTCCAGGTCCCAGGCGCGGACGGCGGCACGGGTCGCCGCGGCATGACGCAGATGACGGGCGAACACGTTGTCCAGCCCCTCTTCCTGCAGCATCGTTATGGCTTCCTTCAGGCCGTACAGCATGTTGGTCGCCGGCGTATACGGCCAGCCGCCGCTCTTGTTGCTGCCGATGATCTCGTGCCAGTCCCAGTAGGATCGCGGCATGGTGTTGGCCTTGGCGGCCGCCATTGCCTTCTCGGAGATGGCATTGAAGCCCAGCCCGGGCGGCAGCATCAGCCCCTTCTGCGAACAGGACACGGTGACGTCCACGCCCCATTCGTCGTGATTGTATTCGATCGAGCCGAGCGAGGAGATGGTGTCGACCAGGAACAGCGCCGGATGCTGCGCACGATCAATCGCCTTGCGGATGTCAGCGATTCGGCTGGTGACGCCGGTCGATGTCTCGTTGTGCACCACCATCACCGCCTTGATGCTGTGCGCACGATCTTCACTCAGACGCGCTTCGATCTGCTCCGGGCTCGCGCCGTGGCGCCAGTCGCCGGGAAGAAACTCCACCTCGATGTTGAACTTGCGCGCCAATGCGCACCACAGCGTGGCGAAGTGGCCGGTTTCCGCCATCAGTACCTTGTCGCCCTGCGACAGCGTGTTGACGATGGCCGCTTCCCACGCGCCGGTGCCCGAGGACGGATAGATGATCACCGGATTCTTGGTGCGGAAAACCTCTTTGCAGCCTTCCAGCACCTCAAGGCCGAGCTTGGCGAATTCCGGACCGCGGTGATCGATGGTCGGCATGTCCATCGCGCGCAGCACGCGGTCAGGCACATTGGTGGGGCCCGGAATCTGCAAGAAGTGGCGCCCGGTGTGGATGGGGGCGTTGGTGGCCATGGATCACTCCCTGCTCTATTTTGAATTCATAATTTTTCAGATCATCGATATCTGACTAAAAATTGTATCCATATTTTGCTTCGTGACAAGCCAAATCTGAGCTAAGCTGAGTTTAATCAACGTCGCGCCCTGTCGCAGGGGATGCCGACGCAACACCAGGCACGGGCAGATCTGCCCGTCTTTCCAGGGGGTTACGCCTTGAGCAATCGCATGTCGGCCGTCGGCCTCAAGCTGATCGAAAATCCACCGGCCTCGCTGCACGAGGACATCCTCAGCCAGTTGCGCGACTTTATCGTCGAGGGCCATCTCGATCCCGGCGCACGCATTCCCGAGCGCGAGCTCTGCGAGAAGTTCAACGTCTCCCGCACGCCACTGCGTGAGGCTCTCAAGGTGCTGGCCTCGGAGGGGCTGATCGAACTCCTGCCCAACCGCGGCGCCCGCGTCAGGCAGTTCACCGAAGCCGATATCAAGAGTCTTTTCGAGGTCATTTCAGGACTCGATTTCGTCGCGGGGCGCCTCGCCTGCGAGCGCATTTCTGACGACGCCATTGCGAATATCGAACGCATGCACCTTGAAATGTACACCCACTATCTGCGGCGCGAGCTGGCGGACTATTTCAGGCTCAACCAGAAGATCCACCAGGCGATCGTTGATGCCGCCGGCAACCCGATCCTCAGCGCCAACTACGCCAACCTCAACGCGATCGTTCGCCGGTTGCGCTACGCGGCCAACCTTGTACATCGCGACCGGCTGGGGGACGCGATGCGCGAGCACGAGGGCATTGTCGACGCCCTGCGCCGCCGCGCCGGCGACGAACTGAGTCTGCTGATGTTCGAGCACATGCGGCGCAAGTGCGAGGCCACCTGCGAGTACCTCGCCGACCACCAAAGCAATGACTCTCCTGGAGAAATCGCCCCTGAAGAAATCGCCGCAACCGAAGCTCAAGAAATTTGAATTCAAAGTATTGCTGCATTGCAAAATAATCGAATGCAAAATTTGGCTCGGAGTCACGAAACACGATGGCCGCCAATAACCAGGCTGTAGACACCCCAGGCGACAACGCCCTCGCCCAGCGGCTCCGCCGCGAGGTCACCGGCGACGTTTTCTTCGATGCCTTCAATCGCGGCCGCTATGCCACCGACGCGTCATTCTATCAAATCCTGCCGGCCGGCGTCGTGGTGCCCCGCACCGTCGACGAGGCGCTGCGCACGCTGGCGATTGCGCGTGATGATGGCCGGATCGTCACACCGCGCGGCGGCGGCACCTCGCAATGCGGCCAGACCGTCAACACCGGCATCGTCGTCGACGTCTCGAAACACCTGAACAAGATCCTGTCGCTCGATGTCGAGAATCGCACCTGTGTGGTCGAGCCCGGCGTCGTACTCGACGACCTCAATCGCCAGCTCAAGCGGCACGGCCTGTGGTTTCCGGTCGATGTCTCGACGGCGTCGCGCGCCACCATCGGCGGCATGGCCGGCAACAATTCCTGCGGCGGTCGATCGCTGCGCTACGGCACCATGCGCGACAACACCCTCTCGCTCGAGGCTGCGCTTGCCGATGGACAAGTGCTGCAGTTCGGCAATGTGTCGCGTGAGATCGCGCGGCTGAACGCTGACGATCCGCAAATCGCGCTGTTCCGCGACCTGCTGGCACTGGGCGATCGCGAAGCCGGTGAAATCGCCGAACGTTTCCCGAAGGTGCAGCGCCGCGTCGGTGGCTACAATCTCGACGCCCTGGCCCCCAATGGCCCGCACAACAACATGGCCCATATCCTGGTGGGCTCCGAAGGCACGCTGGCCTTCACCACCAAGGTCGAACTGAAGCTGTGGCCGCTGATCCGCAACAAGGTGCTCGGCGTCTGCCATTTCGGCAGCTTCTATGAGGCGATGGACGCCACCCAGCATCTGGTGAAACTCAAGCCGATCGCGGTCGAACTGGTCGACCGCACCATGATCGGCCTGGGGCGCGACATCGCGATGTTCCGCCCGACCATCGAGGCCGCGGTGCGTGGCGATCCCGACGCGCTGCTGGTGGTCGAGTTCGCCGAGGAGGACCAGGCCGACAACCTGCGGCGCTTGAAGCAGCTCGGCGAGTTGATGGCCGACCTCGGCTTCGGCTGGAACCAGCCGCCGCGGCGCTGGGGTGGCGTGGTCGAGGTGACCGAGCCGGCCCTGCAGGCCAGCATCGCGGATTTCCGGGCCGCCGGGCTCAACGTCATGATGTCGATGAAACAGGAGGGCAAGCCGGTCTCCTTTGTCGAAGACTGCGCCGTACCGCTGCCGCAGCTCGCGGAATACACCGACCGGCTCAACCGCATTTTTGAGAAGCACGGCACCCGTCCGACCATGTATGCGCACGCCTCCGAAGGCTGCCTGCATGTGCGCCCTGTCCTCAATCTCAAGCTCGACAAGGACGTCAAGGCGATGCGGGCGATCGCGGAGGAAACCTTCGCGATGGTGCGGGAATACAAGGGCTCGCACTCCGGCGAACACGGTGACGGCCTTGTCCGCTCCGAATTCCACGAGGCCATGTTCGGCGCGCGGCTGGTGCACGCCTTCAGCGAGGTGAAGCAGCGCTTCGATCCCGACAACACACTCAATCCCGGCAAGATCGTCGATCCGCCGCGGATGGATGACCGTTCGCTGTTTCGCTATCCGCCGGACTACCGCGTCGCCGATTTCAAGACCGCACTCGACTGGTCGGCCTATCCCGGCGCGGCCGGCGGCTTCCAGGGTGCGGTCGAGATGTGCAACAACAACGGCGCCTGCCGGAAGCTCGAAGGCGGCGTGATGTGCCCGTCCTATCGCGCCACCGGCAACGAGCAGGATGTCACCCGCGGCCGCGCCAACACGCTGCGGCTGGCGATCTCCGGACAGCTAGGTCCGGATGCGCTGTCATCAGACGCGATGATGGAGACGCTGAAACTGTGCGTCTCCTGCAAGGCCTGCCGCAGGGAATGCCCGACCGGCGTGGACATGGCGAAGATGAAGATCGAGGTGCTCGCGGCCCGCGCCCGAAGCCATGGCCTGACATTGCGCGATCGCCTGGTGGCTTATCTTCCCCATTATGCCGGGCTGGCCTCGCGCTTTGCGCCGCTGCTCAATCTCCGCAACAAAAGTGCCCTTCTCCGTCGCTTCGGTGAAACCTTCGCCGGGTTCAGCGCGCGGCGCGATTTGCCCCAATGGCGCAGCGACGCCTTTGATCCTGCCGCGACAGCGGTTGGGCCTGAGGGTGGCGCTGAGGTCGTGCTCTTCGTGGACACCTTCAATCGCGTCTATGAGCGTGAAAATCTTGACGCCGCATTGCTCGTGCTGACCACGGCCGGCTACCGCGTCCATCTGCCGAGACCAATCGACGGACAACGCCCGCTGTGCTGCGGACGCACCTTCTTGTCGGCCGGACTGGTCGATCAGGCCCGGGCCGAACTCGATCGCGTGGTCGCGACGTTCACCCCGTTCGTCGAACGTGGCGTTCCCATCATAGGCCTGGAACCGAGTTGCCTGCTGACCCTGCGCGATGAACTGCTGTCGCTGCGCCGAGATGATCTCGCCGGAAAAATTGCCGCGAACGCTTTGCTGTTCGAGGAGTTTCTGGCGCGGGAAGCCAAGGCCGGGCGGCTCACGCTTCCGTTGTCCGCGATCGGCGGCAAGGCGCTGGTCCACGGCCACTGCCACCAGAAATCGTTCGATGCGTTCAAGCCCGTGGAACAGGTGCTGCGCCTTATTCCGGATCTGGCTGTCGAGACCATCGAGTCCAGTTGCTGCGGCATGGCCGGCGCATTCGGTTATGGCGCGGAGACCTATGATGCGTCGATCGCCATGGCCGAAGCCTCGCTGTTGCCGGCGGCGCGCAAGGCTGCCTCCGACACGCTGATCGTTGCCGACGGCACGTCCTGCCGCCATCAGATCAAGGACGGCTCGGGTCGCCACGCGCTCCATGTCGCCCGGATTCTTGCGCTTAGCCTCGACAAGCCCCGGCGCGAAACGGCCTCAACACGTCACTGACACGACACACTTCGAAACGATTGCCCACGACCTCGAAAACAGCAAAGAGATTGAGATGACCACCCTGACGCTCGAAACTGCCCGTAGGATCGCCGATACCGTTCTGGCCACGGCCACCGACCAGCAACTGAAGCCCATCGCGGTCGCCGTTCTCGACAGCCGCGGCTGTGTCAAATTCGCCGCCGCCCAGGACGGCACCAGCCTGCTCCGCGGCGAGATCGCTCACGGCAAGGCCTACGGTGCGCTGGCGCTGGGCATCGGCTCGCGCGCGATCTTCAAGCGGGCCAACGAGCAGCCCTATTTCGTCGATGCGGTGAATACGCTCGCCCGCGGCGCCATCGTTCCGGTGCCCGGCGGCGTGCTGATCCAGGACGGCAGCGGCGCGCTGCTGGGCGCGGTCGGCATCAGCGGCGACACCTCAGAAAACGATGAGAGCTGTGCAGTAACGGGCATCGAATCCGCGGGCCTGACGGCTAATATCGGCTGACGTGATCCGCGGGCTTTCCCTCGCATTCTCCAAACGTCGCCGGAGCGCCGAAGAATGACATTTCCAAATGCTTCACAGGCCCTGTCCCGCTTCACCGTGCTGGATCTGACCCGCGTCCGTTCCGGGCCGACGGCGGTCCGGCAACTGGCCGACTGGGGCGCCAATGTCATCAAGATCGAGGCACCGACCGATGTCGCCGACGGCGAACAGATGGGCGGTCCGCGCCACGGCGCCGACTTCCAGAACCTGCATCGCAACAAGCGTGCGATGACGCTGAACCTGAAGGATCCGAAGGGACAGGCCGTGTTCAGGCGGCTGGTGGCGAAAGCCGACGTGGTGGTGGAAAACTTCCGACCCGACGTCAAAAACAAGCTCGCGATCGACTACGACACCCTGCGGACGATCAATCCGCGCCTCGTCTATGCCAGCATCTCGGGATTTGGCCAGGACGGCCCCTATCACAAGCGGCCGGGCTTCGATCAGATCGCGCAGGGCATGGGCGGCCTGATGTCGATCACCGGCGCGCCCGGACAAGGCCCGATGCGGGTCGGCATTCCCGTGGCCGATCTCACCGCCGGATTGTTTTGCGCCATGGGCGTCCTCACCGCGCTGCTCGAGCGCGAGCAGTCCGGCCAGGGACAATGGGTGCAGACATCCCTGCTGCAGGCCCAGATCTTCATGCTCGATTTCCAGGCCGCGCGCTGGCTGATGCAGCAGGAGGTGCCGAAGCAGGCGGGCAACAACCACCCGACCAGCATTCCCACCGGGGTCTTCAAGACATCGGATGGCTACATCAACATTGCCGCCGCCGGACACGCCATATGGGAGCGGCTGGCCCGCGCCATCGGTGCGCCGGAATTGCTTGACGACGACCGCTACGCCAGCGGCGCCAAACGCTCCGCCAACCGTGACCCGCTCAATGCCGCCATCGAACAGCGCACCGTGACCCGTCCCAGCGCCGAATGGGTCGATGTGTTGAACCAGGCCGGCGTGCCCTGCGGCCCCATCTACTCCGTCGATCAGATGTTCGACGATGCCCAGGTCCGGCACCTCGGCATCGCGCATGAAGTCCCGAACGCCGAGGGGCGCACCATCAACCTTGTCGGCCAACCCTTCACATTATCGCGAACACCCAGCCACATGGCCGCCCGCCCCCCTGAAGCCGGCGAACATACCGACGATGTGCTGTCGGAATTCGGGTTCAGCCCCGAAGAGATTGCAGAACTCAGGGACGGCAAGATCGTATAGAGGGGCACTGCCTCTCGCCGCCTCGGGACCGAGCGGAGCACTCATCAATCCGGCGCCTTGCGCCGCCACATCGACCGACCAGGAAACCGACATGTCACAAACAGACAAGATGCTCTCGCGCAAGGACAAGGGTGTCGGCTACGTCATTTTCAACAATCCGGAACGGCATAACGCCGTCTCCCTCGAGATGTGGAAGTCCTGCGTGGACATCCTCAAGGGCTTTGCTGTCGATCCGGAAGTTCGCGTCGTGGTCCTGACCGGTGCCGGCGGCAAGGCGTTCGTCTCGGGCGCCGATATCTCCAAGTTCGCCGAAGAACGATCGTCGGAAGAGGCGGTCAAGATCTACAACAAGACCGTCGAAATCGGCTATGCTACGGTACACGAGTTTCCCAAGCCCACCATTGCGATGATCCGTGGCTATTGCATCGGCGGCGGCATGGGGCTCGCGAGCTGCTGCGACCTGCGCATCTGCTCCGACAATTCGAAGTTCGCGGTTCCGGCCGCGAAACTCGGGCTCGGCTATGCCTACCCCGGCGTCAAGCGCCTGATCGATATCGTCGGACCGTCGTTCACCAAGGAGATCTTCTTCACCGCACGCCAGTTCGATGCGGCGGAAGCCCGCGAGATGGGGCTGGTGAACCGCGTCGTCGAGGCCGACAAGCTCGAAGACTATGTCAGCGACTATGCGCAGATGATTTCAGCCAATGCGCCGCTGACGGTCGATTCCATCAAGTTTATTGTCGGCGAAGCGGTGAAGGATGCCGACAAGCGCGATATGCAGAAATGCGCCGACCTGGTGGCAAACTGCTTCGCCAGCAAGGACTATGAAGAAGGCCGCAAGGCGTTCATGGAAAAGCGCAAGCCGGCGTTTCAGGGACGTTGACTCCCACCTTCATATGCCGCGCCATCAAACGGCTGGAGCGTAAGCGCCAACATCCTCATGCCGGCGGACCAGGTGTCGGCGCGGGACGCAAGGCGATATTGCGTTCGATCTCGATGCGCCGGCCTTCCACCTCGGGGGGCAGGCATAGCCTGCGCCCGAGTTCGTCGCCGGGCTCATCGACCGCCAATTGTGTTGGCGTCGAGATCGCACAGATGTGGCCATCGGGATCCCTGAAATAGAACAGCAGGCTGTATATCGCATTCTGAATGTCGGAGACGTCAATGCCGAATCGCTTCAAGCGATTGTGCTCATGACGGAGCGCGGCATCGTTTTCCACTTCAAGTGAGAAATGGTGAGACAGCCCCGTCCCAAGGCGCCCCGCTGAATAACCGGGCAGCCCGAAGAATGTCAGGATCGAGCCGGGTGAAAGATTGTCATCGCACGCATAATAATAGTGCGTACCGCCCTTCTCATCCAAATAGTCGGTCTTCTTGATCAAGCGCAATCCGATCGTCTCGACGAAGAAGTTCTCCGTGCGCTCCGCATCTGACGAGATCGAGGTGATGTGATGGAAACCACGGAGCGCGAAATCCCCGGCCACGTCCGGCACAGCGGCAGGCCAGGTTTCCGCAGCGACAAGCGCTTCATCGCGCCCGCCGATCAGATTCTCTTTCGGTTGCGGGCGGAATCCCGATCCCAGAACGACTTCGTCGTGCCCGAACCCGGGTTCGGTGGTCGCGATCTCGATGATCGCACCGTCGGGATCACGCAGATAGATCGCGTGGAAATACTGGCGATTGTACGGACCCGTGACATGCAGCCCACGATCTGTGAGACGCCGCTTCCACTTCAGCAGTCCATTCCGGGTGGGAACGTGGAGCGCAAGATGGTGGTTCGTTCCGGCTCCCCAGCGCCCTTTTGGATCGCCGACCCGGGGAGACGCGACACCCGCGGAGGTGGCCCTGGGATCAACAAACCCGGCTTCCGGCATCATGTAGAACAAGGGATTCCATTCGATGTAGCTGATGGTGTGTCCCCGCTTCGGCTCCCCTTTGAATGTCTGAAATCCGAAGGTGACAACCGGTAATCGCGGATCGAGATGATAGACGGTCCGCTTGACCACAGGCAACCCGAGCAGCACCGTGTAGAAGTGTTCGACACGCGCGAGATTGCTGGCAATAAACACCTGGTTGTTGACGCCGCTGATCACCATCTTGTTCATCTCAAACCTCTTGCAAATTGCCAGGGACCGGGACGGCTACGCCGACGGGACGGTTGGTCGATTGGCGAGCCAGGGATAGCGGGCGGTGTCCGCGTCCCAATAATCGGGGTCGAGGTAGACATGGAGGCGATGGATCCTGAAGTCACGGATCTCGAACACATCGCACCACAAGCCGGCGTGGGTCACTCCGGCCCTCCACTCTGTCCCGTCGGTCGTGGTCGTCCTTCACCATCACATTGAGATATGCATGATGGTGGGTGATTGACTTGATGATCTGGCCGAGGTCGCCGAACAGCTGGTGTATCTGCTCCTTGCCGCGGGCAACGCCCCACTTCGGGAAATGCGCGCATGCGTTCGCATCGAAAAGATCGATGACGTCTTCGCCCCGGTCGAGCCGCAGCAGGTATTCCAGCGCAATCGACTTGCGCTGCTCATCGCTCATCGGCCGGACAATGAGATCCATCGGCGTCTCCTGTGTATGGATCGGCGAGGGTTGCGACGTCGGGAGTTGGAGCGAACGTCGCAATGTCGCCCGGCAGCCGGTATCGGGTGAATGACGTCACCCGATACCGCGGGTCGATGGTCAGGCCCTCTGGCCGTCGTGGGCCCCGAACATCGTCTTGACGTACTTGACGCCGACACCGAAGGCGCCGCCGAGCTTCATGGCAATGCCGGTCGTGAGCTCGTAGGTTTCAAGACGCGCCCAGTCGCGCTGCAGTTCGAGAAGATACGTGAGGGCCGTGATCGGGCGCGCCCCCGCCTGGATCATGCGTTCGACCGCGCGTTCATGCGCTTCCAGCGAGCAGTCACCACAGGCGTCGGTGACCACGTAAACTTCGAACCCCTGCTCCAGCGCCGACACCACCGGACCGTTGCAGCAAACGGAGGTCCACAAGCCGGCGATCACCAGGCGGTCCCTGCCGACGGCATTGACCCGGGCGATGAAGTTTTCATCCTCCCAGGCATTCGAGGTTGTGCGGTCGGTAACCTCCGCACCGGGGAAGGCTTCCGTGATCTCGTCGAACAGCGGACCGGCGAAGGTATCCTTCGAAATCGTCGAGATGATCGTCGGAACGTTGAAGCCCTTCCCCGCATGCGCGAGGATGCCTGCATTATTGCGCAGGTTGGTGATGTCGATCGACTTGGTATTGAATGCCATCTGCGACTGATGATCGATCAGGATCAGCGCATGGTCCTTCGGGCTGAGAAGCGTTCTGGCAGGCTTGGCGACCGCTTTGATGCTCACGTCGATATCCTCTTGAGCGATAAACGTCTTGATGTCGATAGATCTCCCGGCGCGGTTTCGGCAATCGCTCAGTGAACCGAGACCTCCGGGCGGTCGAGGAGTTACGACGCGGCTGCCCGTCACGCGAGAGGCATTCCGGTGAGATCGATTTTGCAAAATTGCAGCTTGCTGCCCGCACCCAGCCGTTGGACGGACCAAATCCGAGACCGGCGGCGCGATCCGGCACCCGCGCCGGCAGTTATCGCCCGGTGGTCGGGGAACGGCTGGCAGGCCGCTCCTGTCCCTCGATGAATATGCGCTGCCTGGCGATAGCCTGCGTACAATGTGTCATGAAGGCATACACGCGCCCGGATTTGCGGATGTCGGGATGGGTCAGGATCCACAACTCATCACTGATCTCCGGCTCCAGCGGACCGATGCGGACGAGCGTGGGAGATAGATCCCCGTGCATGCAGGGCAGAAACCCGACCCCCATGCCGGCCGCAATCGCCGCGGATACGCCCGCAACGGAATCGCTGCGGTATACGATTTTTTCCCGGTCAATGCGTGCATCGACGAATTTGGACGCCTTGAGGCGGGACAACCCCGTTCCATACGAGGCCCAATGCAGCTGATAAAGCTGATCAGGATGGGGCCAGCCCCCTGTAAAATCGCTCCTGCGTCCATAGGCCGCCCAAGCGATGGTTGCGACCTTCCGGCCGAACAGGTTGTCCGGAGGAGCTTCAGTTGCCGCGCGAAAGGCGATGTCCGATTCCCCCCGCGCAAGGTTCAGCGATGTGTTTCCGACGATCACCTCGACCCTGACGGACGGATTGAGGGCCTGGAAGTCCGCAATGATCGGCGTCAGAAAATCCAGCAGCAGCGCATCGCTGGTTGTGACGCGCAGTTCCCCCTTATGCCCCTGGGCATGACCCGAGACGCGTCGCGCCACACTGACGATATCAAGCTCCATGCGCTCGGCGAGAGCGATCAACTCGGCGCCCGATGTGGTCGGCAGGTATCCCGTGCGGCGTCGGTCGAACAGGGTGACGCCCAATGTCTCCTCGACGAGTGCCAGTCGCCGCGAGATTGTCGTGGTGTTGACGCGGAGCACCTTCGCGGCAGCAGCCAGCGCGCCGCTCCCGCCGATTGTCTTAATGATGCGCAAGTCATCCCAGGACAGCTTGCCGAGAGGATCGCTCATAGTGCTCCTTCAAACCGATCAATCGCCGTGAGGCGTCTTGTACCGCACGAGCATGGCCGATCAGACCTGGCGCTGTCTTGCAAAAAAACGCCCCCGGATCCGGTCCGAGGGCGTCATCGCATCCGCGACGGATACCACCTTTACTCAACTGGCCCCCACGACCGTCTGGTGCTGCGCGCCCAGATTGGCGATGCCGAGGCTGATCCTGTCACCGGCCTTGAGGTATTTCGGCGGCTTCATCCCCATGCCGACGCCTGGCGGCGTGCCGGTGGTGATCACGTCGCCCGGCTCGAGGATCATGAATTGCGAGATGTAGTGCACCACGTGCGCCACGCCGAAGATCATGGTCTTGGTCGAACCGGTCTGCATCCGCGTGCCGTTGACGTCGAGCCACATGTCGAGATTCTGGATATCGGCAATGTCGTCCAGCGTCACCAGCCACGGTCCGAGCGGACCGAATGTCGGGCAGCCCTTGCCCTTGGTCCAGGTGCCGCCCCGCTCGATCTGGAACGCGCGCTCGGAGACGTCGTTGCAGATGCAGAGGCCGGCGACGTAGTTCAGCGCATCCTTCTCATCGACATACGAACAGGTGTCGCCGATCACCACGGCCAATTCGACCTCCCAATCGAGCTTGGTCGACCCGCGCGGAACCTGAACGTTGTCGTTCGGCCCGACAATGCAGGACGGCGCCTTGTTGAACAGAATCGGTTCCGGCGGAATGTCCGCGCCGGTCTCGGCCGCATGATCCGCATAGTTCAGGCCCACGGCCACGAAATTCCGCGTGCTGCCGACGCAGGGCCCGAGGCGAGCGCCCTCCGGCGCCAGCGGCAGCTTGTCGAGCTGCGCCTGCTTGAGCTTCGCAAGCGTTGTCCTGCTCAGGTTCGCCCCGTTGAGATCCGGAACGAGCGACGAGAGGTCGCGAATCCGGCCGTCGTGATCGACGATTCCCGGTTTTTCCGCCCCCGGCTGGCCATATCTGACGAGTTTCACCTGGTGTCTCCTTTGTTGATGTTGTTGGAACGGATCATCTCTCGGTGTCAAATGCGGTAAAGCCGGGCCGCCGTCCCGTGCAGGATCGCCTGCTGCTCCGCCTCGCTCACATGATCGATCGCCGCACGGAACGTGGTGTAGAGCGTGCGATAATCGGTCCAGAGTTTTTCAATCGGAAAATTGCTGCCGTAAAGACAACGATCCGCGCCGAAGATTTTAACGGTTTCCCTGATGATCGGCCCCATGACGTCGGCCCGGCAGGCATGCACAAACGTTCCGAGCCCGGAGAGCTTGACGTTCATGTTCGGTGCAGCCGCCAGCGCTTCCATGCCCTCGCGCCAGCGCCTCCAGCCCTCCTCCGACATATCCTCCAGCATGCCGGCGTGCTCCAGCACGAACACCGTATCGGGGAACGCGCGCGCCAGGGCCGCACCGTGCGCCATCTGGCTGGTGAACAGCTGGATCTCGAACAGCAGCCCATGGTCTGCGAGATACGCGAAGCCCTTGCGCCAGGCCGGATCGTTCATGACCTCGGGATGGGGCGCAAAGCGATATTGCGCATTCTCATGCCAATGCAGCTGCTGACGAATGCCACGGGTGGCCGGCAATTGCGCCAGGCGTTTGATCAGCGAGCCACTGTCGGGATCGGCGAGATCGGCATAGGCCACATTGGCATGCGGCCAGCCCGTCGCGTCGGCAACAGACTGAACCCATTTCGCCTCGTCGTAGCTTTGTCCGACCGGCCAGTTCGTTTGCACATACACCGACTTGACCACGTTGCAGCCGTCGGTGTCGGCGCGAAATTCGTCGATCGGATAATCCCGGCAGATCGATTCATACGGCCCGAAGATGCGCGGCACCTGCGGGCCGGACAACCATGCCAGGTCCTTCAGCCGCCAGATGTGATGATGACCGTCGATGGTGGGAATCGGCTTCAATTGTTTGGTCCTTTTCTTGCGGGCCACAAAGGACCCGATCGGATTTTACGCCTTCTTGACCGGAAGCCCGGCCATCGCCTCGATAACGGTTGCAACCGCCGCGGTATCTTGGTCGCCAAACCCCGAGGCAACGGCGGCGTTGAACAAGGGCACCGCCGCCGAGAACATCGGTGTGGGACACGCCAGCGAATTGGCGAAGTCGGCGATCACCCGCATGTCCTTGCGCCACAGTTCGAGCGGCATGGTCCGGATCGGCAAATAGGTATCCGCGATCAGCATCTCCCCGCGCACGTCGAGGGCACGCGAGCCCGCGGCGCCGTCGCTGACCACCGCAAACATCTGCGCCGGATCGAGGCCGGCCTTGCGCGCCAGGGTGAAGGCTTCGCCGGCCACCACCGTATGCACCGCGACCATCAGGTTGGCGACATACTTCATTTTCGAGCCATTGCCGAATGCACCAAGGTAGTGCGGCGCGCGCGAAAACCCATTGAACACCGGCAGGCAGCGATCGTAGGCCTCTTTCGATCCGCTGCCGTAAACCAGCACGTCGCGCTCCAGCGCCTGGCTGCCGGACCCCGACAGCGGGCAGTCCAGCAGGACGATTCCGGCCTCGGCCAATTGCTGTTGCGCGGCCGTCTTGTCGTCCAGGGTGAAGGTGCTGGTTTCGGCCACCACACGGTCGGCGCGCGGCAATGTCTTCAGCTCCCGCACCACATCGAACAGGGCCGATGCCGACGGCAGCGATGTGATCAGGATATCGGCGCCCGATCCCACCTCGGCCACCGAAGCCGCCGCCTGGCCGCCCAAACGGACAAAACTTTCGACGGCTCCGGGCAACACGTCATATCCAATCACGGAAAATCCGGCGGCGATGAGATTCTTGCTCATCGCCGATCCCATGATTCCGAGACCGATCATTCCAACAGTCTTGTCACGCTGATCTGACACAGGGGTAACCTATTTCTTGGTTCGTTCAGGCCTTGTGATGGCTCGACCAGAAGGCCGGCAGTTCGGTGCAGTCCTTGGTCCCCCACCCCTCCTGGCTGGCTTGATCGTAGACGGCGAGCGTCTTCTCCGCCAACGGCAACGAAAAACCAAGTGTCTTCGCCTCCGCGACCATGGTGCGGAAATCCTTGCGGATGGAATCACAATCGAAGGTTGCCGAACCCGGATCCTTGGACTGCAGGGCGAGTGCCACCGCCGAGCCCCGGGCCTTGAGCACATTCGGCCCGCCGGAGGTGTCGGCGAACAACTCGACCAGCCACGCCGGGTCCAGATTGAGATGACGGCACAGCGCATAAGCTTCGCCAAACGCCTGCCAGAAAACCCCCAGCGGAAGATTGATCGCAAGCTTCATGCTGGCGCCGGCGCCGATCGGCCCGACCAGGTCGACACGCCGGCACAACTGTTCCAGCAACGGCTTGGCACGCGCAAAATCTTCAGCCGATCCGCCCGCCACACCCAGCAGTTTGCCGGACAAGGCCGGCCCGACGGTGCCGCCGACCGGGCACTCGACCATAACAGCGCCCTTGGCAACGATTGTCTTCGCCAGATCAACCTCGGTCGCCGGCTGAACCGTGCTCATCTCGATGAACAGCTTTCCCGCGACATCGCCCGCCAACAGGCCGGCTGGTCCTTCATAGACACTGGCGATGGCACCGGCGTCGGTCAGAATGGTGATGATGGTCTCGACCTTTGCGGCCAGATCACTGGCGGTCGCCGCCACCTGGGCTCCCGCCTCCGACAGCGCCTTGGTCTTGTCCGGGTTCCTGTTCCAGACCGTCACGTCATGGCCGACATCGATCAACCGTTTAGCGATCGCGCTGCCCATGCGCCCCAGTCCCGCAACACCAATTTTCATCCGTCTCTCCTGCTGTCGTCCATGGAAGCGGGCTCTATCAAACCGTCGCTTCGATCAAACTCAAATCACCGTGTCGGTTGCCGGGTCGATCAGATGCATGTGCGACATATGGGCGACAAGCCGCACTTTCTCGCCCGCCACAGGCACCGACGTGCCGGAATCGACCCGTCCGCTGACCGCCTCACCGCCGAGCTTGAAGAACACCATGGTTTCAGTGCCCATCGGTTCCACCACGTCCAGCACGGTGGAGAATTCGGAATAGATGCCGCGATCCGCACTGCGCGGCTCGGTGATATGCTCGGGCCGCAGCCCAAAGATCAGCGACTTGCCCACCACCGCTTCGTAGCGTTTGGTATGGCTCTCCGGCACGGGGAACGATACACCGTCCGCCAATCGCACGGTCAGCGCCGCCGCATTCCGCTCCAGAGTGCATGGCAGGAAATTCATGGCTGGCGATCCCATGAAGCCCGCCACGAACCTGGTTTTCGGTGCATGATAGAGCTCATGCGGTGTGCCGACCTGCTCGATTCGCCCCCGGTTCATCACCACCACATAATCGGCCAGTGTCATGGCTTCGATCTGGTCATGGGTGACATAGATCGTGGTGGTCTTGACCTGCTGGTGCACCCGCTTGATCTCGGTGCGCATCTGCACCCGCAGCTTGGCGTCAAGATTGCTCAGGGGCTCATCAAACAGGAACACCTTTGGATTGCGCACGATCGCCCGCCCCATCGCCACCCGCTGGCGCTGGCCACCGGACAGCTGCTTGGGGCGGCGTTGCAGCAGCTCGGAAATGTCGAGAATACGTGCTGCGTTCTCGACATTGGCCTTGATCTCGGCTTTCGGCATGCCGCGCAGCCGCAGGCCGAACGACATGTTCTGGAACACCGTCATGTGCGGATAAAGCGCATAGCTCTGGAATACCATGGCAATGTCGCGGTTCTTCGGCGCCACGTCGTTGATGACGCGACCGCCGATGCTGATCTCGCCTTCGGACACGTCTTCGAGACCTGCGATCATCCGCAATGTCGTGGTCTTGCCGCACCCGGACGGGCCGACCAGCGCCACGAACTTGCTGTCGGGAATTTCCAGGCTTATGCCGCGGACGGCGTCATAATTGCCATACCGCTTGATCACATTCCGCAACGCAACGTCCGCCATCAAATCAATTCCTGCTCTGTATCTCGTTTGGCCGAACGCCGATCACGCCGCCGACGCCCGGGCGCCCATCAGGGTTTCGAAGAAGCCCAGGCGTTCGAGGGTGATCACCGGGTTCAGATCGACTGCGTCCTCGGGCGCGACGAGCTTCGGCAGCGCTCCGACACGATGCAGGATCGCGGAGGCATTGCGCACGCCCTCCAGGCTCGGATACATCATGTCGCCCATGTAGCGGGCGAACAGCACCCAGGTCGGCCGCAGCACGTCGATATCGGTCTCACCGCTGTACTTGCGCAGCACATGGATGCCGAACTCCGCATCGCTGCGGAAACGATGCACCGCCTGGCAGAAGGCGCTGACATAGCGCAGGCCGATATCCGGGTTAGCTGTCATGAAGCTGCGGGTGCTGACCGCGCAACTGTTCTGGAACGAGACATCGAGCTGGCCGAAATCCGCGACCACATGATAGCCGCGCTTGGGCGCCTGGAAGGTTTCCGGCGCATGCATGATGGCGACATCAACGCGGCTCTGGTCCAGCAGCAGATCCAGCCGCGCGCCGTCATTGCCGACCACCACGATCTCGATATCGTCGATAGTCCAGCCCCAGCGATCGAATGCCATGATGATCGCGCACTCGTCCGCGTCGTTGCGTGCTGTCACCCCCCAGCGCTTGCCGCGCAGGTCTTCACGGGTCTTGATGCCGGGGCGCGCCGCCACCTGCTGGGCGCTCCGTGAGATCGCCGAGGCCAGGACGACCGCGTCACCCTGATGCCGGGTGTTGGCGAGCAGCAATTCCGCCCCGACCGCATTGGTAAAATGCGCGTCGCCCGCGATCAGCGCCTTCAACGAATTGCTGTGACCGTGATAAGGCACCAGTTCCGGCTCGAGGCCCTGCTCGCGGTAATAGCCGCCCTCCAGCGCTGCAAAAACCGGGGCAACGCCGGCGCCACGGTGAGGCATCGCGATCTTGATCTTGTCCACGTCGGTCATTCCCCTGAGTTAGGTCGCGTTGAAACCGGTATCGACATTGATGGTGTGGCCGTTGATCCAGCGCGCCGCATCCGACGCCAGAAACAGCGTCGGACCGACCAGCGCGTCGGCCGGCAGCAATTCCCCCATTGGCATGCGCTGGAGAATCCGCTCGACCCGCTTTTGATCTCCCAGCACGTCCTTGTTGAACGGCGTGATGGCAAAGCCGGGCGACAGCGCATTGGTGGTGATGCCGTGCGGCCCCCACTCCACCGCCAGCCCGCGGGTCAGTGCGATCACCCCGGCCTTGGCCGGGCTGTAGGCCGGATAACCGGGAATGCCATGCAGTCCGGCATTGGAGGCGTAATTGATGATGCGGCCACCCTTCTGGGCGATCATGACCCGGCCGACCGCCTGGCAGGTCAGCCAGCAGGCCTTCAGGTTGGCGTCCATCACCTCCTGCCACTCGGCAAGCGAATAATCGACCGAGGGCTTGCGGATGATGTTGCCGACCAGGGTCACCAGCACATCGATCCGGCCGAAGCGCTCGCGCGTTGTCTGAACGAATCCGGAGATCTGCTGCTCGTCGCAGAGATCGATCTTCTCCATCAGGATGCCGCCTGCGGATCCCTTTAGCTCCGAACCAAGCTTGTCCAGCGCTTCGCCGCTGCGAGCACACCCGGCGACATTGGCGCCGGCTTTCGCGAAAGCTTGCGCAACCGGATAACCCAGCCCGCCGGTCGCGCCGGCCAGGAGTACCGTTTTTCCCGAAAAATCGAATGGATTGTCCAACGCCATGAAACTCGCCCTTGCCTTTCAAAACCAGTGAACGCCGCCAGCCGGCGGCTTTCCGCTCTCGTTGTCGTTTCTATTTCAGGCCGCTTAGGCCGAATCCGCGGTTGATGGATCGCTGCAGAATCGCAAACAGCAGGAACACCGGAAGCGTGGCCAGAACCGCAATGACCATCTGTTCGGTGGGTGGATTGCCGTAGTCCTCACCGAACTGCACCAGCCCCAGCGGGAACGTGCGCAGCTTGTCGATCGACACCACGGTCAACGGCCAGAGATACTGGTCCCAGCTGTCGCGGAACGAGAAGATCGCCAGCACCGACAGCGCCGGCAAACACTGCGGAATGATGATCTGCAACAGGATGCGGATCTCGCCGGCGCCATCGATCCGCGCCGCCTCGATATAGTCGGTCGGAATGGAGATGATGGACTGACGCATCAGAAACACGCCGAAGGCATCGATCAGCAGCGGCGCCACGATCCCCTGATACGTGTTCATCCAGTCGAACTTGTGAATCACCAGAAAGGTCGGAACCAGCGTCACTTCGAGCGGCAGCATCAAGGTGCTGAGGATCAGCAGCAGCACCAGCCCGGAGCCGCGGAAGTGGAATTTCGCCAGCCCGTAGCCGGCCAGCGTGCAAAATACGACGTTGCCGATCATCACCGAGAGCGAGACGATGCCGCTGTTGATGAAATACTGCACAAACGGCGCACGCGAGATCGCGTTGGGATAATTCTCCAGATGCCAGACCGTCGGTATCCACTCGGTGCGGAGCTGGAACATCTTTTCGCCGGCCTGGAACGACATCACGGTCATCCACAGGATCGGAATGAGGAAGACGAACGCCAGCGCCGCGAGCAGCACCAGGCCGACGCCTTTGCGCATGGTCGGTACGTGGCGCAGCAGGCGATCGACGCCATCCGGCCGTGTTGGAGTTGAATCGAGCGACGTCATCACATGTAAATCCGTTCGCTGCGTGAAAAGAGCCGTATCTGGAAGCTGGTGAACACCAGCATGATGGCAAACAGAACGACTGAGATGGCAGCCGCCTGCCCCATCTTGAGATATGAGAATCCGGTCTCGTAGATCAGCATCGACAGCACTCGCGTGGCGTTGCCCGGCCCGCCACCGGTGATCAGGAATGGCATCAGGAAGATCCGCGCGCACAGCAACGCCGAGACCACGACCACGAAAAAGATGGTCGGCATCAGCAGTGGCAGGGTGATGTGGAAGAACCTCCGGAACGGTCCCGCGCCGTCGAGCTCGGCAGCCTCGTAATAATCGTCCGGCAACGCCAGCAAGGCCGCGAGAAACACCACCATGAAATAGGGCGCGAACCGCCAGACCGTCACCATGATGATGGCCGGCATTGCGGTGTGCGAATTCGTCAGCCAGTCGATCCGGCCGAAGCCGAACGGCTGCAGGATCTGGTTGACCAGCCCATACGGATGCAGAAGAAACCGCCAGACCAGACAAACCGCGATGATCGGCATCAGGTTGGTGAGAAACATCGCGGTCATGCAGTATCGGGCGCCGGGAACGCCGGTGTTGATGGCCAGCGCCAGCAACAATCCGGCAACGGTGGTCAGAAGGGTCGATCCTCCGATATAGAGCAGCGTATTGAACAACGTCTCTCGAAAGATCGGATCCGCCAGCAGTTCGCGATAGTTGTCCAGCCCGACGAAATGCGGTGTCGACACCATATCGTAGGAGTTGAAGCTTAACTCGATCGCCCACAGCATCGGCCCGTATTTGAAGACCGCGAAGAACAGCAGTGTCGGCAGAACGAAGGCGACACCCCACAGTCGGGTCCGCTGATTGTATTGCAGTTGCCAGAACCTGCGCGCCGCCGGCGGCGGCCGCGACAGCTTCTCGCTTTCATATGATCTGATCGACGTCAGTTCAGTCATCCGGGATTCCAAATCCAAATCTGCAGCCAGTCTCAGTATTGGACCGGGCTCAAGGAAGAGCCCGGCCCTGTCGCCCAAGCGTCCGATCAGGCCTTCTTGTAGGCCGCAGTGGCACGATCCACCTCGGCTGCCGCTTCATCCAGCGTGGTCTTGATATTGGACTTGCTGAGCATGACCTTCTGCACCGCGCGATGCATCGCATCCGCCAGCTCGTTGAACACCAGCGTGCGCGGCAGGAAGACACCGTCATCCTTGGCACGGATGATTTCGTTGACGTTGGGGAACTTCTGCACTTCGGGATTGTCGGCCCAGCCGCTTTTCTTCGCCAACGTAAACGGGGCGGTATCCTTCCAGCAATCCACCAGATCCGCCATCATGAACCTGTAGAGATCGTGCAGCGCCTCCTGCTTGTCGTCCGATGCCTTGGCATTGACGACCAGATTGAACCCGTAAGTCGTCGAAAGCCCCTTCCCGGTCTGCACGCCGGGGTACTGCACCGGGCGGAAGTATCCCTTCTCGGCCATTTCAGGGTTCTGCACCTTCACCAGATCGAGCGGCAACGGGTGGCAGAAAAACATCGATGAACGCTCTTTCAGGAAATCCATTCCCGGTATCGGATTGGTCGCAATCGAATCCGCGGGATCCTCCGCGCCATACTTCTGCGCGATCGATGCCCGGATCGTCATCGCCCGGATGCCGGCCTCGTTGTTGATGGTGCACTTGCCGGCGCTGTCAAACCACTGGCCGCCGGCCTGGATCAGGATCGGATTGTACTGGATCATGGTCCATTGCGCCGAGTGCATCGCGAACTTGAAGCCCTGGCGGACGAACTTGTCGCCGTCCTTGATGGTGAGCCGTTTCGCGACTTCACCGAGTTGATCCCAGTTTTGCGGCCAGTCCTTTTCAGCGTCGAGCCCGACCTCCTTGAACTGCTTCGCATTCAGGTAGTTGCAGTAGCCGTAGAACCACATCGGATAGCCGTAGACCTTGCCGTCCTTGGTGGCGCCGTCAACGAAGGCCTTGGCGAAATCCCCGGTGAACGAGTCGTAGGAGTCGTAGCCGAGACGTTTGATGTCGAGCGGAGCGAGCAACCCCTTGTCCAGCCAGGTCGGCATGAACCAGTCCTGGCTGACAAAGCCATCGGGCGCCGTCCCTGTTGCAAAGCCGACGCTGATCTTCTTGCCGAGATCAGCGAACGCGAACCACTGGAAGTCGATCTTGACGTGGGGATTCTGCTCCATGAACAGCTTGACGCGCTTGTGCACCCATGGGCGCTGTTGCGGATTGTCGAAGGTCCAGAAGCTGATGTTGACCGGCTTCTTGGTTTGCGCGAAGGCGTGCGGCGCCAGCGGCATGGACGCAGCCGCCCCTAACCCCGCTGCACCGAGAGCGCCAACCACCTGGCGTCGCGTTGGTTGTCCAATCCCCGATTTCGTCATGGCCTTCTCCCTCGATGAAGCCCGATCTTGTGTCAGGCACTTTCTGTTCCGTGTTGTCCGCGCTCGCTTCAGACCGCGGCGCCCAGGCGTTCGTCAGGCTTATCCCTTGTTGTAACTGGCCGTCGCGCGATCGACTTCGGCGGCCGCGACATCCAGCGATTGCTGGATGTCAGCATTGGTGAGCATGATCTTCTGCACCGCGCGATGCATCGCGTCGGCCAGTTCGTTGACCACCAGGGTCCGCGGCAGGAACACGCCCTGGTCGGTCGCGGTGATGATCTCGTTGACGTTGGGAAACTGTCGCACCAGGGGATCGTCCCGCCAGCCGCTCTTGCGCGCCAAAGTGAACGGCGCGGTCGCCGCCCAGCAATCGATCGGATCGCTGAAGATGAACTTGTAGAGATCGTGCAGGACCTCCTGCTTGTCCTGCGAGACCCGGGAATTGATCACCAGGTTGAAGCCATAGGTCGTCGAGATGCCCTTGCCGGGAACGACGCCTGGATACTGCACCGGGCGAAAATACCCCTCCGCCCGCATCTTCGGATTTTCCGATCCGATCGTGGTCAAAGTCTGGGGCTGCCCCCAGAACATCGAGCAGCGTTCCTTCAGGAAGTCCATCTGCGGAATGGGATTGGTCGCGATCGATTCCGCCGGATCTTCTGCACCATATTTTTTTGCGATCGATGCCCGCAACGTCATCGCCTTCAGGCCGGCCGCATCGTTGACCGTGCATTTACCCGATGCATCGAACCACGATCCCCCGCACTCGATCAGGATCGGGTTGAACTGGATCATGGTCCATTGCGCGGTGTGCATCGCGAACTTGAAGCCCTGGCGGACGAACTTGTCGCCGTCCTTGATGGTCAGCCGCTTCGCCACCTCGCCGAGCTGCTCGAACGACTGCGGCCAGTCCTTCTCCACATCGAGCCCGACTTCACGGAAATGATTGGCATTGAGATAATTGCAGAAACCATAGAACCAGGCCGGGTAACCGTAGACCTTGCCGTCCTTGGCGGCGCCATCGACGAAAGCCTTGGCGAAATCACCAACAAACGTGTCGTAAGACGAATATCCGAGCCGCTGGACATCGAGCGGCGCAAGCAGTCCCTTGGCTAACCAGATCGGCATGAACCAGTCCTGGCTGACAAAGCCGTCGGGTGCCGTGCCGGTTGCAAAGCCCACGCTGATCTTCTTGCCAAGGTCGCCGAACGTGAACCACTGGAAATCGATCTGGACGTTCGGGTTCTGCTCCATGAACAACTTGATGCGCTTGTGAAGCCACGGCCGCGTTTCCGGGTTCTCATAGGTCCAGAAGCTGAGCTTGATCGGCGGCCTGGCCTGCGCAAAGACTTTTGAGGCCGGGGATGCCGCAGCAACACCGGCTCCCAGCCCCATACGCCTGATGACGCTTCGCCGCGTCACGGGTGCGTTATGCGATCTGATCATTCACCCCTCCCTCCCGAGGAGATCAACATTTGATTCGCGCCGTTGCTTTCGGTGTCCCATCCACGATTGTGGTCTCGTGGTTCTCACAGAAGTTTCGCCAGTCCCCTTTTATGCAACAACGTTCCAGGTCCGGCCCGCATCGCCGAATCCTTCCCATCCGCTGTCAGTGACGGCGACAGTATCCTCAAGCTTGATGAAGCCCCGTTTCGGGTGGTGCATCGTGGTTTCGATCGAGATCACCATCCCGCTCTCGAGCGCGCGATCCACGTCGTACCCTGGGTAAGGCACCGGGCCCGTACCGGTGAGGCGCGGCGCCTCGTGGCTGACCAGTCCCATTCCGTGGGCCAGAAACTCGAGGCAGGACGTATTCGGCGTGTTGCGCATGACGGCTTCCGCTTTCGCAAAGATGTCGCCGCCCCGCGCGCCGGCCCGGATCGGCTGACGTGCCGCTTGTTGGATGGTTTCGATTTCAGCGAGCAAGTCCACCAGCTCGGAGTCCGGCTGACCTAAAATGCCCATGCGACAGAGATCGCCGATATAACCGCGATAGTTGGCGCCTGAGTCCAGCGACATGATATCGCCGGCCTGTAATTGCTGATCCGAGGGGGCGCGGTTGAAGCTGGTTCCAGCCGTGATCAGGCAGTATTCGAATACGAGATCGCGACTGACCTCCTCCTGGCGCAGTTGTCGGACCACATCGTGCTTGGTCATGCCTGGCTTGGCGGCCGCGAACGCGGCCTGCATCGAGGCAACGACACGCTCGGACGCCTGCTTCAAAAAGGACAATTCTTCCGTCGACTTGCGTGCGCGCAATCGCTCGAGCGGCACAGTGGCATCGACGACCTGGCTATCGTTGAACGCCGCTCGCAGCGCATCAGCAGCGTCCATCGGGAGAAATTGCGTTTCCACGCCAATCCTGGCCGAGGCGACGCCCATCTTTCCGATATGGGCGACCGCCAATTGCACAGCTCCGACACTGGTTCGGCTCGACGTATCGACCGTCGGCGTCCAGAACCGGTTCAGCTCCTTCTCGTACTTCTCCAGCCCATAGCCGATGAACACCGCCTTGTCGGACCGACCTTTCGGATAGATCAGAACCGGCAGATACCGGCTGAGGCCGATCGCATCCATGTAGTCGAAAAAGAAGAAACGATATCCACCCAGGAGATACTGGACGTTATGCTTGGATGTGGCGATCAGGATATCGATCCCGGCCTGATCGAGCAGCGCATCGAGCTTGTCCGTATCGAACGGAATCCTGGAACCCAGGCTGGTTGATTGAATGTTCATTGCAGGGCGCCTTCCTCAATAGCCGCGTCGCGACGCGTCGGTTTGACCCGCGGCAAACGCGCGCTTTCGGTGATGATGTACGCGTGTGAAAGACCAAGGCTTGTCGGACCGGCAAGACCGTGCTCGATGAAGGCGCCGAGATGCCGGCCGAACTCCACCGCATCGATATTGGGCTGCAGGCGCTCCCGCTCATAGTGCCGCAGCGCATCCCGCACGACATCGTGATCCCTGAGGTTTCGCGCCAGTGACGCGGCGTCCTGCGCCGCCTTCAAGACGCCGATCCCGACATGCGGCCGACAGACGAAGGCCGCATCCCCCATCAATGCAACACGACCGAACGCCATTTGCCGGGACTCGACATCATAGATCGGCTGCAGCAAGTGCCGCTCTGCGCGCTGCACGACTTCAGCGAACTGTGCCGGAAGATCGCGGGCGCCATCCTGCTGCATCGCCTCGATCTGAGCCTTGCGGATCAGTGGCGGCGGAATCGAATGTACGTGCAACTGCCCGCCGTCATCGGTCAGCAGATTGTCGAGATCGTTGCCTTCGGCAACGTGGCGATACCAGAGAAAATTATAACGGCGGCATCCGGGTTCGATCGAACCATCCTGCCCGGACAATGGATAGCCGATGAACTGCCCACCCGGCGGAAAGCAGAAGCTGTATTTGTCGAATGTCTCGGCCATGAAACGCGGCGACAGATCGGTCTCTTCGATCACCCCTCGCCAGGCGACGTAGCCGCCGTAGGCCGGCACGATGTCGGGGGCGAACAAGCCCCGGACCCTGGAGCGAATGCCGTCTGCGCCGATAACCAGATCGGCCGCGATCGACTGGCCGTTCGACAATAGCGCCACCGCGCCGTCGCTGCTCTGATCGATGTCGAGCAGTTCGACGCCGAGATGGTAGTGCTCGGCCGGAAATGCGGAATGAAGCAGATTGAAAATCAGATTCCACGAGGTGAGATATTGCGGATAGTCGACGCGCGCGAGTTCGTTGCCGTGGCGGTCGAACGCAACGCGGCCACTGACATCGATGCCGGCCGGGCGATCAGTCGTCACTGCAATCGCCCGCAGAACCGCCGTCAACTCCGCATGACCGGCAATGCCGGCGCCCCTCGCTTCCAAGCCGGTGTTGACGCGTTCGAAGATATCGACCTGCCATCCCTGGCGGATCAGCATGTTGCCGACAAAAAGTCCGCCCACCGAACCACCGGCAATGACAGCCTTGGGTTGGCGGGCGACACGCGTCACGTTAGCACCTGACTTCGCGCATCAGACAAGTCACGCACGACGGCCGTTGCGGTCTCGCGACCGCTCCCTCCATCGCCATGATTGCTGAAAGCCGGCACTGCTTTTCCTCCGATTTTCTTTTTCCGAAAGCCTAGACGGTTGACGGATAATGCGTCAAGGATTTTCGAAACTATTGCCTTCAAGGCAAAAGATTGTGAGAATTACCTTATGATCGCGATTGGAGACGTATCCCGCACCCTGGCCGACGAGGCCTATTCCCGCATTCGCGAGGCGATGCACACCGGGCGGCTGAAGCCCGGACAAAAGCTGCGTTTCGCCGAATTGCAGGAATTGACCGACACCAGTGTCACGCCGGTGCGCGAGGCGCTGGCACGACTGACGGCCGAAGGCTTTACTGAACTGGAAGGCCACCGCGGCTACCGCGTCGCGCCGGTGTCCTCGAAGGACCTGTGGGACATCGCGCGCAATCGTCAGCGGCTCGAGGCCGAGGCGCTGCGGCTGTCGATCGAACACGGCGACGAGCACTGGGAGGCTCAACTCGTCAGCGCACATCATCTGCTGACCCGAATGGATCGCGAGCGCGCCGACCTCCCCACCGCCGTCGACGAGGAATGGGAAAAGCGCCACGAAGCCTTCCATGGAGCCCTGATCGCGGCCTGTGAATCCAAGGTGCTGCTTGGCTTCTGCAGCCAGCTGTCGGCGCGCGCCAACCGCTATCGGCGGCTCTCGATCACCGTGCCGGACATTCCCCGCGATGTGCGCACCGAGCACCGGCTGATTTTCGAAGCCACCATCCAGCGCGACGCAATGACCGCAACCGACCTGTTGCAGGATCATTTCGAGAAAACCGCCCAGATGGTCGACGAACTGCTCCGGCACAGATGGTGAGTGCCTGAGCTGCGAGGGACCACCCGACATCCAGATTTTTAATCCGCCAGGTCGCGACGACCGGCAAGCAATAAGAGGGAGACCATCATGAAACACCGTCCGCTTGGCCGCACCGGCCTCTACGTCTCGGAGATCTGCTTCGGCACCATGACCTTCGGCGGTCAGGGCTGGTGGAAGACCATGGGCGAAGTCGATCAGGGCAGCGCCAATGCGCTGGTCGAGCGCGCGCTTGCCGCCGGTGTGAACTTCATCGACACCGCCGATGTCTATTCGGAAGGGCATTCCGAGCGCATTCTCGGCCAGGCGCTGCGCGATCTGAAGGTGAAACGCGAGGACGTGATCATCGCCACCAAGGTGCGCGGCCGAACCGCGCCTGGGCCGAACACCGTCGGCTTGTCGCGCGGCCACATCATGCACGCCGTCGAGGCCAGCCTGAAGCGGCTCGGCCTCGACTATATCGACCTGTACCAGGTGCACGGCGCCGATCTGGTCACGCCGATCGAGGAGACCATGAGCGCGCTGGACAATCTGGTCTCGCGCGGCCTTGTCCGCTACATCGGCTGCTCCAACATGGCGGCGTGGCAGATCATGAAGGCACTGGGATTGTCGCGCCAGCACAACTACGCGCGGTTCGAAACCGTGCAGGCGTATTACACCATCGCCGGGCGCGACCTGGAGCGTGAGATCATTCCGATGCTCAGCGATCAGCAGCTCGGCCTGATGGTCTGGAGTCCGCTTGCGGGCGGATTGCTCTCCGGCAAGTTCGGACGGCAGTCGGCGACGCCGAACGACGCGCGCCGGCTGACCTTCGACTTCCCGCCGGTCAACAAGGAGCACGCCTTCGATATCGTCGACGTGATCCGGCCGATTGCGGAGGCGCATGGCGTCTCGGTGGCCCGCATCGCGCTGGCCTGGCTGCTGCACCAGAAGGCCGTCATGAGCGTCATCGTCGGCGCCAAGACCATCACCCAGCTCGACGACAATCTGGCGGCCACCGAGATCACCCTGTCGGCCGACGAATTGGCGACGCTCGACAAAGCCAGCGCACTGGCTCGGGAATATCCCCAGTGGATGCTCGACCGTCAGCATGGTGACCGTGTCCCCGCGACGTTACGCTGATAACCTCCCGGCGCTGAGACCGTCTTGGCGCCGATAACTTTCTGTACGGGTGGTGCGATCACAATCGCGCGCACCACCCGCTCCCAAAACTCACATGAGCAGTCCGCTCTCGCGGAAATAGAGCTGAACGCCGAGATGCAGCCGATCGATCGACGGCGTCGCGCCGATGGTGTTGGCTGCAGTCGTCTCGCGCGCCTGATCGAGTACCTCGCCGAACTTTTGCTCGCAGACGTGCAGCGCGCGGGCCAGACGATAGGCGACCGAGGCCTCCAGCGACGGACGGGCCAGCACGAAGCTCCACGATCCCACCGACGAGATCGGCGCGTGTTGTCCGCGATAGACGCCGGCGGGAACCGTCAACGGCCTGAGGAAGGCGTGGCGCTGCAGAATGCGCGTGATCTCATCCGGACCCGGCGCAATGAAACGCGCCCCCGGCTCGCTTTGCGACACTGCCGTAAACCCCGGCCAGCCGACGCCGCCGCCCCACAGCGCAGCCACCTGCCCCTCGAGCACCATCGCGGGACCGTCGCCGGCGCGATCCAGATAGACCGCATCGAAATCCCCGGCCTGATCGAGGCCAAGCCCATCCAGCACATTGCGCGCCAGGATCACGAGACCCGACCCCTTGGCTCCGAACGCAATGCGGCGGCCGCGCAGATCATCGATGCACTGGTATGGGCTGTCCGCCCGCACCACGAACATCCCCGCGGTCGAATACATCGCACACAGGATGCGCAGGTCCGCCGGCGGCCGGCCGATTCCCGACAACGCCTCGTGGGCGACTTCGCCCTGCACCAGCGCGATGTCGAGCTCGCCCGCCTCCAGCAGCGGCACGTTTTCGGTGCTGCCTTTGGTATGGCGCGGCTCGACACGCAGGGTCGGCTCCGCCGCATTGACGATGTCGGCAAATGCATCGCCATAGAGCGGAAAGCCGCCCCCTGGCGTGGCTGTTCCGAGCACCACCGGTGTCGGCAATCTGGGCGAATCGGGCATTCAGATTCCGGGTTTGAGCATGCAGGAATTGATCGACTCGAAGCCGCGCGTTTAACCGTGCTCGGCGTCCGGGATTGCGTCGCCAAAGACCTCGGCGACGATGCGGTGGGTCTCGATCGCGGCGGGGACGCCGCAATACATCGCGACCAGCAGCAGCACGTCCTGGATCTGCTCCTTGGTGCAGCCGTTCGCGCGCGCGCCCTTGGCGTGAACACGAAACTCCGCGGGCCGGTTGCTGGCCGCAGTGATGCCGAGCATCACCAGACTGCGGACCTCGTTGGAGAGCCCGTTTCGCTGCCACACGTCTCCATAGACATAGGCATTGATGATGGCTTGCAGCGGGGCGCCGAAATCGCCGGACGCCTGCATGCGCTTTTCGACATCCGCCTTGCCGAACATGGCTTCGCGCAGTTCAAGACCGCGCTCATAAAGCTCCTTGGTATCCATGCTCCCTCCGGCCGGCACGATCGAACGCGATTGATTTATACGGTCAATTTGACGCGCCAATTTTCCGTGTGATCACAGCATTTACAGACCATTTCCAATTGATAGTCAACAAATGTCCGTATAAAGTTTTCTGAATAAGAAGCGTGCCGGCGGCGCCTCCACGCCGCGGCCCCGGAGGGAATTGACATGCGACGGCAGCACCTTGCGATCATCATCTGCCTGCTCACATTCGGGTTTTTGCAGCGCGCCAGCGCCGCCGATGACGATTATCCGAAGCGGCCGATACGCCTGATCGTGCCATTCCCGGCCGGTGCCGGGCCGGATCAGGTCGCGCGCATGCTCGGGCAGTATTTCCAGGACACGATGGGACAGACCGTCGTCATCGAGAATCGCGCCGGCGCACTCGGCAGCATCGGAGCGCAGGAGGTCGCCCGCAGCGCGCCTGACGGCTACACGCTGCTGATGGGAACCAACACGACCCAGGCCGCGAACGTGTCGATGCTGAAGAACCTGCCCTACGATCCGGCCAAGGACTTCGCCCCGATCATTCGCACCATCACCACAGCCATGGTGCTGGTGGTGAAGCCGGACTTTCCGGCGAAAAACCTCGCCGAGTTCATGACCTATGCCAAAGCGCATCCGGGCATGACCGCCGGTTACGGGTCCGGCGCCTCGCAAATTTCGGTGGCGCAATTGCAGAGCCGCGGCGGCTTGTCCGTCGTGGCCGCGTCCTATCGGGGCGTGCCGCAGGCCATCACCGACGTGATGGGCGGCGTGATCGACGTCTCGTTTGCCGATTTCTCCCTCGCCATCCCGCAGATCCAGGGCAAGACGCTACGCGGCATTGGCGTGACCTCGCCGACCCGCAACGACCTCACCCCCGATCTTCCGGCGCTGAGCGAGGCCATGCCCGGCTTCGAGGCGGGCATCTGGTACGGCCTGTTCGCGCCGGCCAATACACCGGAGCCGATCATCAAGAAGCTCTATACGGCCAGCGATAAATTCCTGAACATGCCGTCGACCCGGGACAAGCTTGCCGGCCTTGGCGTCAATACGGCGCCGATGCCATCAGCCGAATTCGGCRCTTTCGTGCGCAGCGAGATCGAGCGCTGGAACAGGGACGTCAAAGAGGCCGGTATCGAGGCCAAATGACCAGCACTGYCGGCAACGCGGCGAGGCGATCGASCACGCCCATCGGTCTGGTCGGCCTCGGCCTGATGGGGAGCGCCCTCGCCGATCGCCTCATCGCCGCCGGCAAAACAGTCATGGGGTTCGATCCGGACAACGATCGACGTGACGCGCTTGCGCGCAACGGCGGATATGCGGCAACGCTGAATGAACTCGTGCAGCAGTGCGATGCGCTGGTGCTTGCGGTGTTTGACGGCGCCCAGGTCGAAGCTGTGTTCGATATCGTCGAACACGCGGCGGGCGCGGGACATCGGCCGGTCGTGATTTGCACCACCACGTGCGACCCCGATTGTATCGACCGCATCGCGGTTCGCGCGGATCGYGCCGGCCTCGCACTTGTCGAAGCGCCGATCTCCGGCACCAGCCGCGATGTCCGCGCCGGCGAGGCCACTGCGCTCATCTGCGGCACGGCCGAGGTCCTCGAACGCTGGACCCCGCTGCTCGAGACGTTGTGCCCGAAACTGATCAAGGTCGGCAGGATCGGCGACGCCAGCCGGATCAAGCTCGCGATCAACCTGGTTCTGCAGAGCAATCGTGCGGCCCTCGCCGAGGGCATCGTCTTTGCGGAGACCATCGGTCTGGACGCGGCTTCCTTCCTTGCGGCAGCGCGCGACTCCGCCGCCTACTCCCGCGTCATGGATGCCAAGGGTGAAAAAATGCTGCAGCGGGATTTCCGCCCGCAGTCGCGCATCGCCCAGACCTTGAAGGACGCCGAGATCATCCTGAAGGAGGCGCGTAAACACCACCTGCCTCTRCCGATGACATCGGCGCAGGCCACGCTGCTCCGTAAGGCAATTGCCTTGCGGGGGAACGATTGCGACAGTGCGGCTGTGATCGAAGCGATCCGGCCCGGCTCCCGCACCAGTGGGCCGACAACCGAAAGGAACAGCTCTTGATCAACGCCGCCATCGCCGGCCTCGGCCGCTGGGGACGCGCCATTGTCGACGCATCGGTCGGTTATGATCGCCTGCGCTTCGTCACCGCCATCGAACCCGCCATGGATGGCGCGCGCGACTACTGCAGCGAACACCAGTTGAAGCTGGTGGACGATCTCGCGGTCGCCCTCGCCGATCCGGCCATCGATGCGGTGTTTCTGGCGACACCGCATTCCCTGCATCGCGCCCAGGTCGAAGCCTGCGCCGCGGCCGGCAAACAGGTGTTTTGCGAAAAGCCCCTGGCGCTGCACCAGGAGGACGCCCGGCAGATGTTCGCGGCCTGCCGCAAGGCCGGCGTCACACTGGCCGTCGGCCACAACCGGCGTTTCTGGCCGTCGATGCAGGCCCTGCGCGCGATCGTGGCGAGCGGAGAGCTCGGCACCCTCCTCCATGTCGAGGGGCATAACAGCAACGAGAACTCCAAGGCCGTGCTCGGCGGCTGGCGGCTGTCACCTGACGAATCACCGGGCGGCGGGCTGACCGGCGCGGGGCTCCATGTGCTGGACGGCTTTGTCAGCCTGATCGGGCCGATCCGCGATGTCTATGCCCAGTTGATCTCGCGGAAGCAGGAACCGCCGCAGCTCGATACCGTCTCGCTGGTGCTCAATTTCGCCAGTGGGGTCAGCGGCACGCTGACCACGATCCGAATGACGCCATTTTACTGGCGGGTCCATGTGTTCGGAACCGACGGATCGGCCGAGGTGCTGGACGAGAGCACGCTGGTGTTACGCAAATCGGGCGTGACGCCGGAGCGGCGGACCTATCCCCCGGTCAATGCSCTGCGCGCCGAGTTCGATGCCTTTGTCGATTGCCTTGAACRGAAACGACCGTTTCCGGTTCCCGARGCAGACGTGCTGGCGACTCTTGCCGCTTTCGAGGCTACATTACGTTCAATCCAGGGGAGGACTGTGGTCGAATGCTGATGGCCAATAAGGATAAGGAGCGTAACCAGCCACGCTATCGCGAGATCGCGATGGAGCTGCAACAGGAGATCCGTCTCGGCGTCTATCCGGTGGGCGAACTGCTGCCGGTGGAAACCGAACTGATGACCCGTTTCTCGGCCAGTCGCCAGACCGTGCGGGAAGCGTTGCGCATCGTCACCGAACAGGGACTGATTGTCCGGCGTGCGGGTCTCGGCTCCATCGTCATCGCCAGCGAACCGCCAGTTCTGTTTACCCACAGCGTCGGCACGCTCGCCGAATGGCTGCGTTATCCCAACGAGACCTATCGCGAAGTGGTCAACACCCGCGAGGTCGTAGCCGACCACAAGCTGGCTGCGCTGCTCAAATGCGAACTCGGCAAACGCTGGTTTCTGATCGAATCGATCCGCCGCTCCGACGCATTCGCCGCCCCGCTGGGCTGGACCGAAATCTATGTGCTGCGGAAATACGCCTCGGTGGTCGAACGCCGCGACCATGGACGCACCCCGGTGCATGAACAGATCGCCAAGATGTTCGGCCAGACCATCGAGCATGCCCAGCTCGAGGTGTTCGCCCGCGGCATGCCTGCGGAAATGGCCGGGCCGCTCGATGTGAAACCGGACTCCCCGGCTCTCACCATGGTGCGGCGTTACTACGGCATGCGCGATGAGCTGTTCGAGGTCACCATCACCACCCATCCGGAAGGCCGCTACACCTACACCATGGAAATGCAGCGCGCGCTGCGGCAGCGATTGGGGGGCTGAGACACCGGGCGAGTAACGCGAGCGCTTCCGTTGAGCTCATCGAAATTGAGCTCATGCGCATCGAGCTAATGGAAATACGCTTTCTCAAGCTCGGCAGCGATATCCGGCTGCGTGGTTGAGGCTTCCAGCACGATGCGGCCCTTGGCCAGCGCGTAGACGCGATCGGTCGCGGCCAGTGCTTTCTCGACCAGTTGTTCGACCAGCAGGACGGCGGTGCCGGCCTCCCCCAATCGGCGAATGACATCCAGCACCCGATCGACCAGCACCGGCGACAAACCCGCCGACGGCTCATCCAGCATCAGCAGGCGCGGTCGCCGGACCAGGCCCTGCGCCACCGCCAGCATCTGCTGTTGTCCGCCGCTCAGCGCGGCGCCGCGCTGCAATCGTTTCTCCGCGATCTCGGGAAAGAACGACAACGCCTCCTCGATCCGGACGCTGCGCTCGTGGCGCGGCAGGTCGTAGCCGGCCAGCAGCAGATTGTCCCAGACCGAGAGCTGGGTGAAAATCCGGTGTCCTTCGATGACGTGCACCAATCCCGCCTTCGAGGTCCGCCTGGCGTCGGCGCCTTGCAGACTGTTGCCGTCGAACGAGATGTCCCCCTTCCACGGCAGCAAGCCGGAGATGGCGCGCAGCAGCGTGGTCTTGCCCGCGCCGTTGGGGCCCAGCAGCGTCACCCGTTCACCCGCCTTGATGGTGAGATCGATGCCACTGAGAACGCCGATCTTACCGTAACCGGCAGACAGGTTGCGGACGTCTAGAATAGCGTCGCCCGGAATGGCTTCACCCGCCGAGATAGGCATGCACCACATCCTTGTGTACGCGGATTTCGGACGGCGTTCCCTGCGCCAGCACCTTGCCGAGATTGAGAACGGTGACATCGTCGCAGATGTCGAAGATCAGATCCGCATGATGCTCTACCAGCAGCACGCCGACGCCGCGCCGGCTGATCTCCTTGATCAACTGGCCAAGCCTGCGGATTTCATCCGGTGACAGGCCGGCGGCGGGCTCATCGAGCAGCAGGAATTGTGGCCGCAACACCAGCGCGCGGGCGATTTCGAGAAAGCGCAGTTCGCTGTGCTGCAGCCGGTCGGCGCGGACATCGGCCAGCGCTTCCAGCCCGACCACCCTCAGGGCCAGACGTCCCGCCGTCCGGAACGCCTCCTCGTCGCGGCGATGCCGGCCAAGCGACAGCAGGATTTCCGGAAAACTCGCCGTGCCGCGAATGGTCGCCCCGATCAGCACATTGTCGAGCACGGAGGATTCCCCGACGATACGCGGCGTCTGGAATGTCCGGGCAATTCCGCGCGCGGCCCGGCCGACCGGAGCCCCCGCCTCCAGTTCGCGATCACCCAGCATCATCCGGCCGGCCTGGGGGCGGTAATAGCCGGAAATGACATTGAGGGTCGTGGTCTTGCCACTGCCGTTCGGCCCGATCAGTCCGTGGACTGCGCCGGAGCGGATCACAAGATCGACGCCATCGATGGCGCGAACCGACGCGAACCGCAGTTCGACGCCTTGCAGCGTAAGCTGCGAATGTGCCTTGGATCCCTCCAGCATATCGTCCAGCAAGGCCACACGCGGCGTGATCGCCCGGTTGCTTTGCAACGGCGTGCGATTGCGAAAATCAAGCAGAGCGGCAATGCCGCCCGGCGCCACCAGCACCACGCCCAGCAACAGCACCGCATAGAGAAACGTCGACCAGGCGGCGAGCGAGGCGACGAACTCCGGCAGCAACGTCAGCACGATGGTGCCGATCAGCGGCCCCAGGATGGAGCCCCGCCCGCCGATCAGGATCGCGATGAAGAACATCACCGACAAATCGAAGGTGAAGGCATCGGGCGTGATGTAGGTCTGCAGGCTGGCGAACAGGCCGCCTGCGATCGCGGCAACGGCCCCGCTGAACATGAAGATCGAAATCAGCAGCCGCGGCTTGGAAATGCCGCTGGCCTCTGCGGCGACGTCCGCATCCCGGATCGTCACCAGCGCGCGACCGACCCTGCTGTGGGCGACATTCGCCGTCATCCAGGTGCACATTCCAGCAAGTCCGAGACACAGATAATAGAAGCCTTGAGTCGTCTCGAAAGGTTCGGGGAATTGCGGCCCGGACAGCCCGATGCCGCCACCGGTGACACTCTGCCAGGCGAGCGCGATCTGCGTGACAATGGTGGCAAAGCCAAGGGTTGAAATCGCGAAGTAGAAGGTGCGCAGACGCAGCGCCGGCAATCCGACGATGACGCCGAACACCGCGCCGGCACAACCGGCAGTCACGAGCGCGACAAAGGCCGGCACCGGCGGCAGCACGTTGCCTGCCGCGAGCACACTGGTAGTGTAGGCCCCCAATGTGAGCAAGGCGATATAGCCGATGGCGAGTTGTCCGGCGAACCCCACCACCAGGTTGAGCGCTGCAATCAGGATCCAGTAGATGGCCGCCCGCGATGCGATCAGCACCCAGTAATCATTGGTGAACAGCGGCACCACGATCGCGAAAGCGAAGATCGCCGCGAAAGGCCACAGCTTCGCAACAAGACCGCGCCATGAGGCGCTGGCCGTCGTCGCATGCAATCCGGCCATGGCACCCGGTGCGTCGCTCATCAGACCCTCCGCGACGTATAGGATCCGAACAATCCATTGGGAACGGCAACCAGAATGACAATGAACAGCGCAAACACCGCAACCGAGGCAAAGATGCCGCCGACGGTGAAATTCATGGCTTGCTGGAAGATGCCGAGCGCAAAGCCGCCGATGATCGCCCCGCGATTGTTGCCGAGGCCGCCCAGCGCCACCGGAACGAAGCCATAGAAATTGAGCAGCGCCCCATTGGCGACAAACGCCAGCATCAATTCGCCGCCGGAAAACCCGGCTACGCCGCCGATCGCACCAGCCAGCGCATAGCTTGCGATACGCAGGTTTCGTTCCGGCAAGCCGAGCGCCCGCGCCGCAAAATTATCCTCGGCGATGGCGAGAAAGGCGCGCCCCACGAGCGTGTGCCGGTAGAGCAATTCCAGACCGATCATGACCAGCGCACAGCCCGCCACCGGCAGCCAGAATTTTTCGTCCCAGATGCCTGATCCGATGCCCATCAGGCGCGGAAATCCCTGCGGCTCGGTGCTCCATTCGATCGCGGTGACCTGCTGGATCATCAGCGCGAGCGCCAGCGTCGACAGCACATAGAGGTGCTGTTCGAGGCTCTTGAGCACCGGGCGCACCGCGATGATTTCCGTGATCACCCCGACCAGCGCGCAAGCCGCCAGCGTCAGAAAAAATCCCGCGATCGACGGCAGCCCGAGCCGCAGAATGAACATCGAACCGAACACACCGCCAAGCATCCCGAGTTGGCCCGCGGTGAAGCTCATCACCCGCGACGTGGAGAACATCGTATTGTACGTCACCCCGATGAGCGCGTAGACCGCCCCCATGGCAAGACCCGAGGCCAAAATCGATCCGAGCATCCGGTGCTCCCGTTAACGAAGCCGAACGGCCGCCGGCGCGATCAGGCATACCCCGGTGCGATCGCGAAGGCGCCGCCCTTCGCCGAACTCGCCTCCGACATCACGATGTCCTTGGTCGGGTAGCCGTTGTGTTGCTCCGGTGTGAAGGTGTAGTCGCCGAAATAGCCGGGATAGGGATTGAGAGTGTTCCAGTATTTGATGATGCTCGCACTGTCCGACGATCCCGTGACCTCGACGGCTTTCGCTACCAACGTGATGGCATCGAAGCCGCCGGCCACCCACCACAGCAGGGAATCGTTGAGTTCGACCTTGCCCTTCATCCGGCTGACCAGTTCTTCCGATCGCGGCGGCAGCTTGCCGGCCTGGTCGAAGCTGCAGCTGCGGTAGCCGACCGCATAAACCTTCTCCCAGTTCGATTTCTTGTCGACCAGACCGGCGATGTCGCCTGACGACAGCGAGGGATGCCCGACAAAGGGAACGTCCCAGCCCATGCTGGCGCGGGCATTGAACATGCGCGCCGCCATCCCGCTCGAGGTGCTCCACATCACGATGACCTCGGCGCCGGCATTCCTGGCCCGCAGCATGTCGGGGGTCATGTCGGGCTGGGTTGCGTCGATGGTCGCCTGATAGACGACCTCGACCCCGTCCTTCTTGAAGCCTTCGACGGAGGATTTCACGGCGGACACGCCGTAACCGGTGGTATCGGCGACCACCGCAACCTTTTTCGCCTTGAGAACCTTGATGGCATAGAAGCGCACCGCATCGTCCCACTGGGTGTTCGACGGTGCCATCCGGAACGCATTGGGAAACTTCGTGGTGTCGATCAGGCTTTCCACCACGCAGGGATGCACGTTGGGAGTCTTGCTGCGCGCCATGATCGGCGTCACCGCCAGCGATTCACCTGAATTGGTCGGCCCCCAGATCGCATGGACCTTCACCTGGCTGATCATTTCCTGGGTGGCGTTGACGGCTTTTGCCGGATCGCCCTGGGTATCCCGGGTCGTGAGTTCGATCTTGCGCCCCTTCACACCACCGGCCGCGTTGATCTCGGCTGCGGCAAACATCACGCCGCGATTGAAGCCGATGGCCGGCGCGGAACTCGCCCCGGTCAGCGCAGCCAGCCAGCCGATCCTGATCGGTTCGACCTGCGCGATCGCGGGACGGGCGATCCCGAGCGCCGACGCGCCGACCGCTGCAGTGCCAATGGTAAAGTTGCGACGTGTGATCGACATGTCTGCCCTCCCAGGCTTTTTTATTGTCTGATCTGGTCTACCGGACACGGCATTTCGATCGTCGCCGTTGTCTCGATGCCTGATCAATTCCCGACTGTTTTGCTTTTCGTCCCTGACTTAATTTCGGCGCGCGGAACGAACGATTTGTCCTGCTCCACCAACCTATACGACAACCTGATAAGTCAGCATGGCCCGAAACCAGTGGCTTGTCGAGTGTCTGAACAGCAACGTCTTGTCGTGCGCGCACCCACTTGGTTGCGCCGCAAAGAGGCCCGTTTCCGAACCTGCATTATGAACCGACCGCCCGGCCGCCGCGACAAACGCAACATACGGCTTCGCTCGCTTCACCCATCCAAAGGACAAAAGAATGTTTTCCGGGCACAAAATTGTCAGGCGCGTTGCTTTGGCAGCGCTGATGGTCGCCGCTACGCAATGTTCATGGGCGCAAGAGGCCAAGACGAACCTGTTCAAGGTTGTCACCGTCAAGGACGAGATCGTCATCGGACTTACAGATGCTGAGCTCAAGGCGCTGGGCGGCACGGATGCCGGCGCGGTTGCCCACGCGATCGCGCAGAAGGGCGACATCACGGTCTGGCAATACAATGTCCATCGCGGCCAGAACGGTGAGCTGCAGCAGGCGCCCACTGCCAAGATCGGCCTGATCGCCAACAGCTCGCTTCGTGTCGAGCCCTACACCACCCCTTACGTCGTCGTCCCCCACAACTGAGCCACTTCGCAGAGACGGCAGACGCCTCGTTGTACCTGCAAGGGAGAAGCTGCAACGTCGGTGCTTCAGGGGCGCGGATCACGCGACAGACGGATATCGACGTCACGTGTGACATGGCGCCATTCCGGCGTCTGCCTCAGTCGTACCACCAGATCCTCGAACGCGTCGCTTTGAGCGGCCAGAAGATTTGGGCGGCCAGACCTGAGCGGCCGAGTCAGCGGACAACCTCAAGCGCAAAATCGATGAACGCCCTCACCTTCGCCGCCGGCTGATGCCGCGAGGGATAGAGCGCGTAAAGCGGAAATGTTTCATCCGGCCAATCCGGAAACAGGTCGATCAGCAGGCCCCGATCGAGCGCATCCTGAACGCACAGCGCCAGGACTTGCGCGACACCCGCGCCGGCCACGCAGGCGCTTTGCATGGTGCCGACATCGCTGACGGTGAGCCGGCCTCCGGTATCCACCGTGATCACCTTTCGGCCCTTGTGAAACTCCCATTCAAACGGCCGCCCTGTCGCCAGGTCGCGAAAGTGAACGCAGGCATGTCTGGTGAGGTCGCTCGGATGCTTCGGCCGGCCATATCGCTGCAGATAGCCTGGAGACGCGACCGTCAACACCCGGGTTTCGAGCAGCTTGCGCGCGATCGCCGACGACTGCGCGGGTTCACCAAACCGCATGGCCACATCGATGCCGTCGGCAATCAGGTCGCCGGCGTGATCGCGGGTCACCAATTCCAGCGACAACTCCGGATAACGTTCGAGGAAATCGGCCAGGCGTTCGGTCAGCAGCAACTGCGCGAAGAACGGGTCGATGTCCACGCGCAGCCGCCCGCGCACCTCGCTCGCCGACCCCGACGCCACCTTTGCGGCGTCCTCGATGTCGGTCAGCATCGGCCCGACCTGCTCGTAGAAACGGCGGCCCTCGTCGGTCAGCTGCATCGAGCGTGTGGTGCGATCGAGCAGCCGCACACCCATTCGTGCTTCTAGCCGGGCCACGGCCCGGCTGACGCCGGACGCTGAAAGTCCAAGAATTTCAGCAGCCTGCACAAAGCTGCCGCCTTCCACCACCGCGGCCAGCACGCTGACGCCGGCCAGCAATCGCCCATCGAACGCCATGGACTAGTCCTGATTTATAAATGGCCTATTCCTGATTTTTAGTCAGTAATGATGTGACAGAAGCGCACTTAAGTCAAAACCCGATCCATGGCATGGTGGCCCACCGGTCGAGGCAACCTTCCCCGGCCCCAACCGTTGGCTCGCTCACGACCTTCACTGGATTTCCTCATGTCCTCATCTGAATCGTCCACCGCGTTGATCGTCGGCGCTTCCCGCGGCCTCGGCCTGGCGCTGGCCGCAGAATATCTCAAGCGCGGCTGGCATGTGGTCGCCACGGTCCGCGGTTCGAACCGGACGCCGCTGCACGCCCTGGCCGCGGGGAACAAAGGCCGGCTGGAGATCGAAACCGTCGATATCGTCGACCCCGACCAGGTCGCGGCGCTGCGCCAGCGGCTCGGCGCACGGCATTTCGACTTGCTGTTCGTCAATGCCGGCGTGGCCAACGGTCCCTTTGAGACCATCGGCAAGACCAGCACCGACGAATTCATTCGTGTCATGGTGACCAATACGCTGAGCCCGATGCGCGTGATCGAAGCCTTCGAGAGCCTCGTTCCGCCCACGGGCAGCATTGGCGTGATGTCGTCGGGCCTCGGCAGCGTAACCGACAACGAGAACGGCGGCTGGGAGGTCTATCGCGCCAGCAAGGCCGGACTGAACACCCTGATGCGATCCTTTGCCGCCCGCCACGCCGGGGATCCTCGCTCGTTCCTGATCATCGCGCCGGGCTGGGTGCGCACGGACATGGGCGGCGCCAACGCTTCACTCGGCATCGAGGACAGCATTCCGCGCGTGGTCGACACCATCACCAGTTATGTCGGCAAGGCCGGCCTTCGTTATCTCGATTACCGCGGACAGACCGTCCGCTGGTAGGCCGGCGGCCACGGCCTGCACTCATCCAACGCCACAAGGACGTCATCATGGACACCATCCAAACGCAGGGCATCAGCCTTCCGCGCCTCGGCCTCGGCACCTTCCGCCTCCAGGGTGACGCCTGCCGCGCAGCGGTCGAAAGTGCGCTGTCGCTGGGCTATCGCCATATCGACACCGCCGCGATGTACGGCAACGAAGAGGCAGTCGGCGCGGCGATTGCGGCCTCCGCAATCACCCGGACCGGGCTGCACGTCACCACAAAGGTCTGGCACGACCAGCTGGCGCCGGACGCGATCCGCCGCGCCAACGACACCAGCCTGAAAAAACTCGGGCTCGATCACGTCGATCTCTATCTGGTGCATTGGCCGTCGCCGGCCATGAACCTGCCGGCCGTGTTCGACACGCTGATGAAGCTTAGGGAGGAAGGCCGCACGCGCGCCATCGGCGTCTGCAACTTCACCCTGCCGCTGCTGCGTGAAAGCATCGACAACATCGGGGCGCCGATCGCCTGCAACCAGATCGAATATCACGCGCTGCTGGACCAGACACCGATCCGCAATTACCTGGCCGGCAAGTCGATCCCCGTTGTCGCCTACGCGCCATTGGCACAGGGACGGCTGGCCGAGACCCCGGAACTCGTCGCCATCGCCAAAAAACACGACGCCACGCCCGCACAGGTCGCGCTGAAATGGCTACTCGATCAGGATGGCGTTGCCGCCATTCCGAAGGCGCAGCGGCCGGCAAGCCAGCAAAGCAATCTCGACGCCTTGAAATTGAAACTCGACGATGACGACCGGCGCGTGATCGCGGCGTTGCCCAAGACCCAGCGTTTCGTCAATCCGGGCTTCGCGCCGGCCTGGGACAAGGCCGCCGCATGATGTCGGTTTAATCCCGACGCGGCCCCATCGGCCGCGTCATCTTCCACCCCACAAGGACTCTTCCCATGTTTGCCGTTACTGGAACCACCGGCCAGGTCGGGGGCGCGGTCGCGCGCGCCCTGCTGGCAGCCAAATTGATGGTCCGCGCCGTTGTCCGCGACGACGCCAAGGGCGCGCCCTGGGCCGCGCACGGCTGCGATATCGCCATCGCCGAAGTCACCGATGTCGCGGCCATGACCGCCGCATTCAGCGGTGTCGATGGCGTCTTCATTCTGATGCCGTCCAATTTCGATCCCGAGCCGGGCTTCCCCGACTCCGTCAGGATCGACGCCGCCGTCCACGCCGCCCTCACCGCGGCGAAGCCTCGCAAAGTGGTGTGCCTGTCCACCATTGGCGCCCAGGCAACGCAACCCAATCTGCTCAACAGGCTCGGCCTGATGGAGCAGACACTTGGCACCCTGCCGATGCCCGTGGCTTTCCTGCGCGCAGGCTGGTTCATGGAAAATTCGAAATGGGACATTGCGCCGGCGCGCGACACGGGGGTCATCAGCAGCTTCCTGCAGCCGCTCGACAAACCGGTACCGATGGTTGCCACCACTGACGTGGGAGCTGTGGCCGCCGAGATGCTTCAGGAGAACTGGACGGGACGCAAGGTGGTCGAACTCGAAGGACCTCGCCGCATCACTCCCAACGAGATCGCTGTAAGTTTCTCAAAAGCGCTGGAACGCCCGATCCGGGTCGAGACAGTGCCGCGCGACGGCTGGGAGAATTTGTTCAGAGCGCAGGGCATGAAGCACCCGACACCCCGGATGCGCATGCTCGACGGCTTCAATGACGGCTGGATCGAGTTCGAGGATCCCGGCGACACCCGCAAGGGGCAAACCGAATTCGAGGCGGTGTTACGCCAGTTGGTCTAAAGCATGATGAGTTGAGTTTCGATCAATGTGATCCGTCACCCTGAGGTGGCCATGCGCAGCATGGCCCTCGAAGGGCGATGGCCCGATCAGTGATTCTTGGGCCGTTCATCCCTCGAGGCGCGCAAGAGCGCGCACCTCAGGATGACGGAATATGGCGGGAGCCCTGCTGCTCAATCGTCGAACCCGTTAACGGGCTCGACGGTGCCACCGGCAAAATTGCGGTAGATGAAACGGTTGGCTTCCGCCGCGGACTCTGTCTCCGCCAGCTTGAAAATCTGCTCATGCATCGGCGACAGCGTGCAGGCCGGGTCGGTGTTACCGGCATCGCCGGTCAGGGCCGCCGCCTGGCAGCGGCAGCCGCCGAAATCGACTTCCCGGAACTCGCAGCTCCTGCACGGCTCCGGCATCCAACCGGTGCCGCGATAACGATTGAAGGCCTCGGAGTTCTGCCAGATCCAGGCGATAGAATGGTTGCTCCGCACAGACTCGAATTTCAGCCCGGTGATCGTCTCCGCCGCATGGCACGGCAGGATCTTGCCGGCGGGCGAGATGTTGAAGAACTGCCGTCCCCAGCCCCCCATGCACTTCTTCGGCCGCAGCGCGTAATAGTCCGGCACCACATAGTCGATGGCCAGGATGCCCTTCAGCCGAACCTCCGCCTCCTCGACGATCCGGCTCGTCTCCTCGATCTGCTCCAGCGTCGGCATCAGCGCAGCGCGGTTCTTCAGCGCCCAGCCATAATACTGCACATTGGCGACTTCGAGCCGATCGGCGCCGGCTTCAACCGCCATCTCGATGATGTCGGACAGCTGATGCAGGTTCTGGCGATGCATCACCGCATTGACGGTCAGCGGCAGGTCGAGCTCGCGCGACCAGCGGGCCACCTCGATTTTCTTGGCATGGGCATTCCTGAAACCGGCGACCCGGTCAGCCACGACGGGCTCGCTGCCCTGGAAGCTGATCTGGATATGGCAGAGTCCGGCATCGACCAGTGTTTTCAGCCTGTCCCTGGTCAACAGGACTGCGGAGGTGATGAGGTTGGAATAAAGGCCGACATCACTCGCATGCTGGATCAGTTCGGCCAGGTCCTTGCGTGCCGTCGGCTCGCCGCCGGAGAAATGAATCTGCAGCACGCCGATCTCGGCGAGTTCGCTCAGAACCTTCTTCCACTCGGCCGTCGTCAGTTCGCTGCCGGAGCGGTCGAGCTCCACCGGGTTCGAGCAGTACGGGCATTGCAGCGGACAGCGGTGGGTCAGTTCGGCCAGCACCGCAAGCGGAATCCCGTAGGTCTGCGCGGTCGACGCGCCCTGCTCCATGATCGACARCGCRTCCGTTGGATCGGACCTGAGGTCCGATCTGGATTCGCTGGTGTCGGCCTGAAGATCGGGCGAGACGGTGGTCACGACGGCGCATCCTTTGCTTCGGTCAGAAACCCCTTTTCGGCGAGATCGGCCAGCATCGCGATCACATCGGTCGCAATCGCGGTGCGATCGGCGACATACTTTGCCGCGAGAACGTCGACCACGTCGGCGACGCTGCGCGCGCCGTCGCACAGTTGCAGCACCTCGACCGCGGTTTCATCGGGCACCAGCACCCGCTCGGGCGCGAGAATGACCCAGAGCTGCCGCGYTTCGTCGAACCGCAGCTTGGCGTGGCGCGGCAGYACCGGCCGRCTCGCCTCGCTCACCGTCATGCGCTGCCGGGCGGGCGCCATCAGCGGGCCTCCGGAACGAACGCGCCGGGCGGAATGTGGCCGCTGACATAGGCGTGGTATAGCGCATCGAGCTGCACCCACAGCACGTTGGTCTTGAAGATCAGCGCATTGCAGACCGCTTCGCGCTCGGCGGGCGTGGTCGCGTGTTCCTTGACATACTCCAGCGCAAAGTTTGCGTCGCGCGGCGCCTGTTCCAGGCGGCGCTTGAAATAGCTCATGATCTCGGGGTTGACGAAATCATAGTGCGCCAGCATCCCCGAAATCCGCTCTTCATGCAGGTTGGGGGCGAACAGCTCGGTCAACGAGGATGCGATCGCCTCGAGCGGGGTGCGGTCGCGCACGAARTGCACATAGGCATCCACKGCGAAMCGCGTCGCCGGCAGGATGCCCTCGGCGGATTCGACRTAAGCCGAATCCAGCCCGAGGCCTTCCGTCAATTTCAGCCAGCGCTCGATRCCGCCCTCGCTGCCGACATGGCCATCGTGATCTTCGATCCGGTGRCGCCATTCGATTCGGATATTGCGTTCGCGGAAACGYGAGATCACCACCGCATCCTTGATGGGGATGGTGCTCTGGTAATAGTAGCGGTTGAGCGCCCAGGCCTGCACYTGCCCCTTGTTGAGCTTGCCRCCGTGCAGCARCCCATGRAACGGRTGCAGATTGTGATAACGCGTCGCACCGATCTCGCGCAGACGCTGCTCCAGYTCATCGGCCGAGCGCAGCGAAACGCCGGGTTTGATCGAAAAGGCCGTCGTSACGCTCACAGCACGATCTCCATTCCGTCGCAGGCGAACTCCCACCCGGCCTGTGTCGCCATCGCGCGCTCCGGCGCATCCGGCATCAGCGYCGGGTTCGAATTGTTGACATGCAGAAAGACCTTGCGGTCGATCCCAAGACCAGCCAGCGCATCGATGGCGCCGTCCTGRCCCGACATGGCGATGTGSCCCATGCTTCTTCCTGTTTTTGCGCTCAAGCCGAGCGAGATCATTTCATCGTCGCGCCACAGCGTYCCGTCAAAGAACACCAGCGGCGCCCCGGCMAGRCGCTGCCCGAGGTCGGCGGTTACCCTTGCGCAGGCRGCGATAAAATAAAAGTACTTTCCRTCCTTGCTGCTGATGCGCAAACCCAGCGTATCGCCCTCGCCATCCTCGCCCGCCGGATGATTTGTGCCATCCAGATACCACGCGCTCTTGCCSGGCACGACGAACGGACAAATCTCCAGTCCGGACGGCGAGCCGTCGGGGCGACTCAGTTCSRCCGTGGTCTCGACCGCAAGGGGTACCCGMCGCACCAGTCTGTCGTTCAGCACATTGAAGATGCTGTTGGCGCGCAGGATCGCCAGCACCCGGTCGTGGGCGTAAAGCGTGAACGGCGAACCCTCGCGCAGCGACAGCAAGCCGGCGACCGCATCGACCTCGCCATTGGTCAGCACCACACCCGCGATCGGCGTGTGACGAAGCAGGCCTGCGGACGGATGCAGCCGCGGCGTGGCCACCACCTGCTGGCGCAAATCCGGCGCAGCATTGATCAGATACCAATGGATATCATCAGCGCTGACGGCGATTGATGTTTGCGTGCTCTGCAGGGCAGGATGGTCGCTGCGGGCGGCGCGGCAGATCCGACAACCGCAATTCCACTGCGGAATTCCACCACCGGCCGCAGCTCCGAGAACGATCACACGAAGCATGAAATTGATCTGGCAACAGTGGACTGAGAAGAGTTGGGCTGAGCAGCAGACTGAACAGATCGCATGTGACGGAACAGCGATCCAAAAAACCGAAAGAGGTGATGGTGGCCTCTTGCGATACCGCCGTCTTGCGACGGACGGTCATCACAACAGAAGGGCCAGCCTCCACCTCTCCAGAACGTCTTATGTGGTGCCGTGATTACTTGCGGACCGCACAAGCATACATATTGATCTCGAGGCCCACCGGCACTTCGACGATTTTTGGTGTTTTCCAAGCCATTATGAAGTCTCCTGAGGTCTCTGGGGAGATACGGCGCGATTGCCGCTGCGCCAGCATATAATAAACATCCCGCCGCTGGAAAGTTCATAGGACCAACGAACTAGATAATATTCTTGACGGTTGCAGTGCAGCAGAAGCGATGGAGACCAAGTTTCCTACGGCCTTATGCCGGTTCCGCTCGCGGCGCGGCAAAACGTTCACGCGATGTTGAGTATGCCGATCGCCGCGGGATTGTGCTGCGCCAATTGATCCAGGTGCAGAAAATTCGTCGCTGTTTGCGGACAATGATTCTCGCATTCCATAACGCTAATGAGCAGCCGATAAATAGCAATTGCATATCCACGACGAAGTATTAGAGACTTGAACCGCGGGCACTGGCTGGCGATCTGCAATCGAAGCAACCGTTTGATGCGGTGTCCGAAGAGGGAGAATTTCATGACATCTTATCTGACTGCTTCACGCAGCTTGCTGCTCGCGGGAGCTGTGTTCGGCTTGCTCACGCTGGATGCGCACGCGCAACAGCCAGCCGCGCCGGCGGCGCCCGCAGCCGCCGCACCGGCGCTTCCTCCGGGATCTCCGCTGATCGGCCGACCKGACAATGCCGCSGCCGCCAAGCTCGCGCCGGTCAATTCGCCGCCGATTCCCACCGCCGCCGACAAGCTGCCTGTGGCCAAGCTCAAGGTGCCGCCGGGCTTCAATGTCGAAGTCTATGCGTCGGGCGTGGGCAATGCCCGCTCGATGCGCGAAGGCGACAARGGCACYGTGTTTGTCGGCAGCCGCCTGGTCGACAAGGTCTATGCCATCCGCAACAAGGACGGCAAACGCGAGGTCAAGGTTCTGGCCTCCGGTCTCTATCGTCCCAACGGCCTCGCCTATCACAACGGCACGCTTTATATCGCCGAACTCTCGAAGATCTCGAAGATCGACAAGGTCGAGGACGTCATCGACAATCCGCCAAAGCCGACGCTGGTCTATGACGACCTGCCGAAGGACGARGCGCACGGCTGGAAGTTCATCGGCATCGGCCCCGACAACAAGCTCTATGTCCCGRTCGGCCAGCCCGGCAACAACGTGCTGCACGAYAAGGATCAYGGCCAGATCCGCCGCATGAAYCTCGACGGCACCGGCGTGGAACTGTACGCKGTCGGCGTCCGCAACTCGGTCGGCTTTGACTGGAATCCSGTCAACAAGCAGATGTACTTCACCGACAACGGCCGCGACTGGATGTCGGAAGACGTGCCCGAGGACGAACTCAACCGCGTGACCAAGGCCGGCCAGGACTTCGGCGCGCCCTATTGCTACCAGGGCAATATCGTCGATCCCGAATTCGGCTGGGGCCACTCCTGCAGCGAGTTCACCCCGCCCGTGACCCTGATGGGGCCGCATTCCGCCTCGCTTGGCATGCGCTTCTACACCGGCGACATGTTCCCGAAAGCCTACAAGAACGTGATCTTCGTTGCGCGCCATGGCTCCTGGAACAAGACCAACAAGGTCGGCGGCGACATCGTGGTCGTGAAACTCAACAAGGACGGWACCGTCAAATCGGTCGAGCCGTTCCTGACCGGCTTCATCGAGAACAACAACTACCTGGGACGCCCGGTGGACGTGCTGCAGCTGAAGGACGGCTCGCTGCTGGTGTCCGACGACTGGAATGGCGCGGTCTATCGCATCACCTACGGCAAGCAGAAGGTCGCTTCACACTAAGCGCCAACACGCCACCGGAGCCGGTTTCGGCTCCGGTGGCTGTCTCAATCAAACAGTTCATCGAATTGGTCCCTGAATGCGCGTCGCATCTGCCCTCCTCGCTTTGTTGCTGCTGACCTGTGCCGCAAAGGCCGACACCGTTGAACAACGTGTCGCGACCTGCTTCGCCTGCCACGGCGACAAGGGGCAGTCGACCACCGACAACACCCCGTCCCTCGGCGCCCAGCAGCCGGCCTATGTGCTGATCCAGCTCTACATGTTCCGCGAGAAGCTGCGGGTGTTCGACGTCATGAACGACATGGCGAAAGATCTCAGTGATGACGATCTCAGAACGTTTTCCGATCTGATCGGCAAACTACCGAAGCCGGCGCCGCCAACCGATACACCTGACGCCGCCCGCATGCAGCGCGCCGAGGCGCTGGTGCAGCAGAACCGCTGCAACTCCTGCCACGGCCTGGACTTTGCAGGCCGCGACAACATTCCCCACATCGCCAACCAGCGCGAGGATTATCTGGCAAAGACGATGATCGAGTACAAGAGCAACACCCGTCATGGCTATGACGCGACCATGGCCGACGTGCTGCAACCGGTTACGGAAACCCAGATCGCCGACCTCGCATATTATCTCGCGCGCGTGCACTGAGRTSGAATTTCACGTGTGAATCACTTCTGTGCGAGCCCCGGCCYCCGAYCATGATTGTGTGCTACCCATGACAYTCCTGCCTCGAAATCTGGTGTGCCCATGCCGAACGATTTCAAAGCCGATCATGTCAGCACCGAGCGCTTCCTCCCCGATCCKGGACGCCGCGCATTTGTGGGRCTGGCCGCAGCCCTTCTGACATCAGCCATCGTACGACCGACGGRTGTGCACGCRCAGACGGCGGCCGGTGCAAAACTGAAAATCGGCATCATCGGCTCCGGYCACATCGGCAGCACCATCGGCGGCCTGTGGATCAAAGCSGGTCACCCGGTRTTCTTCTCGTCGCGTCATCCGGAAGAGCTGAAGGACCTGGTTGCGGGCCTCGGRTCRCTGGCACAAGCGGGAACCGTCGAACAGGCCATCGCGTTCGGTGACGTCATCTTCATCGCCGTCCCCTAYGGCGCCGTRCCGCAGATCGGCAAGGACTACGGCAAGGCRATGGCCGGCAAGGTCCTGATCGACGCCAACAAYGCGGTGTCGAGCCGWGACGGCGCRGTCACCGAGGAAGTCGARAAAGACGGCATCGGAGTGACCTCGCAGAAGTAYTTCCCCGACGCACGCGTCGTACGCGCGTTCAATACCCTCTCCTATACGATCTTCGCGCGCGAGGCGAACCGCGCTGACCCCAAGCTCGCCATCCCGATTGCCGGCGACGATCAGCAGGCCGTCGCGACCGCATCCGGATTGGTACGGGACGCGGGRTTTGACCCGGTGGTGGTCGGCAARCTCGCCGATGCCAGTCGTTTCCAGCGCGGCGCGCCCGGCTACGGCCAGAAYGTGACGGCGGCCGAACTGAAGCAAAAACTCTCGCTCACACCATGACGCCATTGCAGAGATGGCTGCAGCGCGCGGTGCCGGCCACACCGCAGGAGCGCGCYGCGGCGCTGTGGTCATTCGCCTACTTCTTTGCCCTGCTTGCCGGCTATTATGTGCTGCGGCCACTGCGSGACCAGATGGGCATCGCAGGCGGCACACGAAACCTGCCGTGGCTGTTCACGGCGACATTCGTCACTTTGCTGGTGGCGCAGCCCGTCTATGGATGGCTGGTGGGGCGGCTGCCCCGGACCCGCTTCATCCCCATCGTCTATCATTTCTTTGTCATCAACCTGCTGCTGTTCTGGCTGCTTCTGACCTTCGGCGTTGCCGAGGTAATCGTCGCYCGRGTGTTCTTCGTCTGGGTCAGCGTCTTCAATTTGTTYGCGGTCGCCGTGTTCTGGTCTTTCATGGCCGACCTGTTCACCGCCGAGCAGGCCAAGCGGCTGTTCGGCTTCATCGGCGCCGGCGGCACCGCAGGCGCCTTGCTCGGGCCCGTGATTACCATCGCGCTGGCCAAGCCGCTCGGCGCCATCAATCTGCTGATTGCAGCCGCCCTGTTTCTCGAACTGGCCGTGTTCTGCGTCTCCCGGCTCGAACGTGCCGCCGCATCGCAATCAGGTCAGCGCCCGGAAACGCACCGCATCGGCGGCGGCGCTTTTGCCGCCTTGCCCGAGCTGATCCGCTCGCCTTATCTGCTCGGCGTCGGCGCCTGGGTCGGCCTGCTCTCGTTTGGCGCGACCATCGCTTATTTCGCCCAGGCGAATATTGTGGCTGAGACGATTCACGACAGGGCCGCGCAAACCCAGTTGTTCGCGACCATCGACCTCGCGGTCGGCCTGCTCAGCCTTGCGACACAGGTGTTCGCGACGGGACAGCTCCTCAAACGGTTCGGAACCGGCATCGCCGCTGCGGCGCTGCCAGCCGTGTATGTCGCCGGATTCGCGGCGGTTGCGCTGGTGCCGAGCCTCACGGTCGTGGTGACGCTACAAGTGGTGCAGCGCTGGATGAACTTCGCGATCGCCAATCCGGCCCGGCAGGTGTTCTTCACCGTCGTCGGCCGCGAAGAAAAGTACAAGGCCAAGAATTTTATCGATGTGGTGATCTATCGGGGCTCGGACGCGTTGTTTGGCTGGGTGTACGATGCCCTGCAAGGCCTGGGATTGAAGCTCGGCGCCATTGCGCTGTGCGCGCTTCCGATTGTGCTGGGCTGGATGGTGCTATCGATCGCGCTGGGCCGTTCGCAGGAGCGCCGCACCCCTCGGCCCATCCCCGTGACTGAAGGAGCCTAGATCATGGCGTCCATCACGCGACGAGACTTCGCGCTGACGGCCGGCGCGGCCGCACTGATGGCAACTCCGGCTCTTGCTCAAACCGACGCTCCGCTGCTCATGCGTGCAATTCCCGGCACCGGCGAGAAGATTCCGGCCGTCGGCCTCGGCACCGCGTCCGTATTCGACACCCAGGACGATCAGACCAGCCAGAAAGCCGGAGCCGTCGTGCAGGCGCTGATCGCGTCGGGCGCCCGCCTGATCGATACGGCTTCGACCTATGGCGATGCGGAAGCCGTGCTTGGTGACGTCATCACCTCCAGCAATCTGCGCGACAAGCTGTTCATCGCCACCAAACTCGAAGAGCCTGACGCCGATGAACTGAAGCGCTCGCTCCGCCGGCTCAAGGTCACRAAACTCGACCTGCTGCAGCATCACAACGTGCATCGCACCAGCCAGTCGCTGGCGAAGTTYARGGCGTGGAAAGCCCAGGGCACSTGCCGCTACATCGGCATCACCTCGACCTACCGYCAGGATTTTCCGGTGATCGAGGCCGTRCTCAAGCGCGAGAAGCCGGACTTCGTCCAGGTCGATTATTCCATCGACAACCGTGAGGCTGAAAAGCGCATYCTGCCGCTGGCCGCCGACRTCGGYGCCGGCGTCCTGACCGCGCTCCCATTCGGCCGCGCCCGACTGTTTCGTGCGGTGCACGGCAAGGAGCTTCCGGACTGGTCGAGGGAGTTTGCGGAGAGCTGGGGGCAGTTCTTTCTGAAATATCTGCTTGGCGACACCCGCGTGACGGCCGTGATCCCCGGCACCGCCGACGCCAAGCACATGACCGACAATGCTGGCGCCATGCGCGGCCCGCTGCCCGACGCCGAGCAGCGGCGCAAGATGGTCGCCTTCATCGAGGCGCTTTGATCCTCGGCATCCGGGTCGACCTCAAATCCCCAAAAACTTCTGCCGAACCGTCTCGTCGGCCAGCAGCGCCGCATTGTCCCCGCTCCAGATCACCTCACCCTTTTCGATCGCATAATGGTGGTCGGCAAACGCGCTGAGCGCATCGACCTCCTTGTCGATGATCAGCATCGACAAGCCCTGCGCCTTGAGCGCTTTCAGGCGCGCCCAGATCTCCTCGCGGATCACCGGTGCGAGCCCTTCGGTGGCCTCGTCCAGCACCAGCAGGCTCGGATTGGTCATCAGCGCCCGGCCGATCGCCAGCATCTGCTGCTCGCCGCCGGAGAGCTGCGCGCCGCCGTTGGACAGCCGCGCCCCCAGCCGCGGGAAAAAGTCGATCACCTTGTCCATGGTCCAGGGATCGCTCGCGGCCAACGAATTGGCCTGCGCCATCAGCAGGTTTTCCCGCACGGTCAGGTTGGAAAAGATGTGCCGCCCCTCGGGCACGAGGCCAAGGCCGAGGCGCACGATACGGTGCGGCGGCAGCCGGTTGATCGGCGCGCCCGCAAACGTGATCGTGCCGCCCAGTGCGGGCAGCAGCCCGCAGAGCGCCCGCACCGTGGTGGTCTTGCCCATGCCGTTGCGGCCGAGCAGCGTCACCACCTGCCCYCGCGCGATCGAGAACGAGATGTCGAACAGCACCTGGCTCTGGCCATAGGCSGCGCTGAGATTRCGGATCTCCAGCATCGTCAYCTCAYKTRTGCCCGAGRTAGGCCGCCCGCACCTGYGGATCGGCGCGMACGGYCTCGGSATYGCCGCTGGCRRTGGCYTGKCCKGACACCARCACGRYSACACGGTCCGCCAGCGCAAACACYGCGTTCATGTCGTGCTCCACMAGCAGGATCGARTAYSKCCGCTTCAGATCRCYGAGCAGSCTKGTCATGCGGRCRCTGTCCTCGCGSCCCATCCCCGCCATCGGCTCGTCCAGCARCAGCAGGCGCGGCTGCATSGCCAGCGCCATCGCCAGTTCSAGYTGGCGGCGCTCGCCGTGCGAYACRTCGCCSGCMCGCCGCTSCGGATGCGRCAGGCCSACSACATCRAGGGCTTCGCGGGCGGGMYCSGACAGYTCGCTGTCGCGRKRCGCRTTGCGCCAGAACCGGAAGCTGTGRCCRCRGCGYGCCTGGACCGCGACAGCSACATTGCCGAGCAGCGAGAACTCSGGAAATACCGAGGTRATCTGGAACGAGCGCGCCAGCCCCATCCGCGCGCGGCGRTGCGCCGGYTCRCGCGTGATGTCCYKGYCMGCGAACCGGATGGARCCGCCATCCGGCGTCAGATCGCCCTGCARTTGCGAAATCAACGASGTCTTGCCGGCGCCGTTGGGGCCGATCAGMGCSAGSGTYTCRCCRRGCAASACRTCGAGGTCCAGRTTGTTGGTGGCGATCARGCCGCCAAAYCGTTTCASCAGGCYCYTCACCTGCARCARAGGYTCGSTCATCGCCGGAMCTCCYTTSCAGCSACRARACGRAACARGTCCGTSAGGCCGCCRCGCAGCGAGACCACGACGGCRATRATGAACAGRCCGAACACCARCTGCCAGTGCACSGACCAGCCCGACAGCACGATCTCCAGYACCAGAAARRCCGCRGCGCCRATCACCGGYCCCCACACCAGCGCCATRCCGCCGAGCACGCACATCACYACCAGGTCGCCSGAGCGCACCCAGGACATCTCCGAMGGGCTGATGAACTGCTGGCCRGAYGCGAGCARSGCGCCSGCCAGCCCCGCGATCGCMCCGGACAGYGCGAATGCSGCGAGCTTGTAGCGCAGYGGCGCRATGCCCAGCGCCGTMAGCCGCCGCTCRTTYTGMGCGGACGCACGCAGCACSACGCCGAACCGGCTRTCGATCAGRCGCTGCAACACCACCAGGATCACGGCGAGCGCGGCGACACAGCCGTARTAGAARGGYAYGCGCGACGTCGCCGCRTGTCCSAACAGCGTGAGATCGGYCGTGATCTGCAGGCCGTCTTCGCCGCCATAYTGCTGCARGGCGACAAAGAAGTAATAGAGCATCTGGTTGAARGCGAGCGTGATCATGATGAAATAGGAGCCGCTGGTGCGCAGCGAGATCACGCCCATGCCGGCTGCGGCAATACYCGACACCAGCATCGCCAGCGGCAGCAGGATCGCRAGTTCGCCCGTCCCCGGCAGCAGCCCGAGAAAGGCCTCGCCGCTGTCAGCATGGAACGCCATGATGCCGACSACATAGCCKCCGATCCCGAACAGACCKGCGTGCAGCAGGCTGACCARGCCGCCGAARCCAAGCACCAGGTTCAGCGCCACAGCCGCAATCGAAAACACCACRATGCGKGTGCCGATCTTGATCAGGAASGGATTGCCGAGCAGCGAGGCYGCGACCGGCAGCAGSGCCAGCARCACRATGAGAAGCRTKATCGCCGCCAGATCCGCGAACGGGCGGCGCGGTGYGGCGGGAATGGCGGCGKTGACGAGTTGKTCAGTCATTGCTCATCCATGGACCGGGAACAACCCGCGCGGACGCCAGGCCAGGATGGCRGCCATCATCATGAARATCAGCATGCTGCCCAATGCCGGCGGCAGCAGCACCCGCCCGAACGTATCGACCACGCCGATCAGAACGGCGGCGATGAACGCCCCCTTGATCGAGCCGATGCCGCCGATCACCGTGACCACCAGAGCGAGGATCAGCACCGGCTCGCCCATGCCGACCTGCACCGCGCTGATCGGCCCCGCCATGATGCCGGCAAGGCCSGCCAGCGCCGCWCCCGCCGCGAACACCAATGAAAAGATCAACTCGACGTTCACCCCCATGGCGGAGGCGATGTCGCGGTTGCTGGCGCCGGCGCGGACCCACATCCCGATCCGCGTATGCGCCACGATGACATACAGCGCCACCGCCACCGCAATGCCGACACCGAGGATGGCCAGCCGGAAGCTTGGATAGACCACGCCGGGAAGCAGCGTCACCGATCCCGACAGCAACTGCGGCAACGGCATCGGCACCGGGACCGGCCCCCAGACCATGCGGGTGAGTTCATTGAGCACCATGATCAGGCCGAACGTCACCAGCACCTGGTCGAGATGGCCGCGATGATAGAACCGCCGCAGCACGGCCGCCTCCAGCAGCGCGCCGGCCAGCGCCGTCGCCGGCACGGCCACCAGCAGCGCCAGCAGGAAACTGCCGGTCCGCGCCAGCAGCGTCGCCGCCAGGAACGCACCGATCATGAACAGCGAACCGTGGGTCAGGTTGATCATGTTCATGATCCCGAACACCAGCGTCAGCCCGGCCGCCATCAGGAACAGCTGGACTCCCAGTTGCAGGCCATTGAGCGACTGCTCGATGAACAGGGCTGCGCCCATCACGTCCTCCGGACGGCGCTGTCGTCACGACAGCGGCGGTTGTTGCGGGCTCAGTTGGCGGCCTTCATGGAACACTCGCCGACATAGGAGTCCGCCTGATCGGCCTTGATCAGTTCGAGCTTCTTCATCACCGGCCGCCCCTTCGCATCCTTGACGATCTCGGCGAGGTAAGAATCCAGGATCGGATGATGGTTGCTGTTGAACTTGAAGTTGCCGCGCACGGACTCGAAYTTGACGGTTTCCAGCGCCTTCTGGAACGCCGCCTTGTCCTCGATYTTSCCSCCGACGGATTTCAGGGCKGCATCGAGCATGCGKGCGCCGTCRTAGGCGTTKGCGGCATAGGGCGACGGGATCCGGCCATAGGCCGCCTCGAAATCGGCSGCGAAYTTCTTGCTGGCSGCGTTGTCGAAATCCTCGCTCCAGAAGGTCGACACGAAGGCGCCGACCGCGGCRTCACCCATGCCCGGCAACACCGTCTGGTCCATSGAGAACGACGGTCCGTACAGCTTGATCTGGTCCTTCAGGCCGGCCTGGGCATACTGCTTGACGAAATTGATCCCCATGCCGCCGGGATAGAAAAAGAACACCGCATCCGGCTTCACCGAGCGCAGTTGCGCGATTTCGGCGGCGTAATCGAGCTGGCCGAAGGCGGTGTAGACTTCGCCGGCGATCTCGCCCTTGAAGGTGCGCTTGAAGCCGGCGAGGAAGTCCTTCCCGGCCGGATAATTCGGCGCCATCAGGTAGGCGCGCTTCAGGCCGTTCTCGCGCAGATAGATGCCCATCGCTTCGGGCAGCGTGTCGTTCTGGAAGGATTCATTGAAGTAGTGCGGATGGCACAGCTTGCCCGCGTACTGCGACGGCCCCGCATTGATGCTGAACACGAAGGCGCCGGARTCCAGCACSGGCTTGGCCACCGCCAGCATCACATTGGAAAAATTGATGCCGGTGATGATCTGCACCCGGTCGCTTTCGAYCATCTTGTCGGCGAGCTGCCGTCCGACGTCGGGCTTGGTCTGGTCGTCGCCCTGGATGATCTCCACCGCACGGCCGCCGAGCTTRTCGCCGACGCTTTTCAGGCCGAGCTTGAAGCCGTCCARCAGYTCCTGCCCGAGCTGGCCGGAGGGSCCYGAAAAGGTSGAGATAAACCCGATCTTGATCGGCTCCTGGGCGAAAGCCGATGTCGCCGASAGCATCAGCGCGGCAGCAATAAGCGATGTGGTCTTCATGGTGTCCCTCCGTGMGCGGAGCCGTTGAGGCTCTCGTTTATGATGTTGGGTGACTGCGAATTGGTYCGGTCAGGCCGCTTGCGACCGCTTTGTCACCGGCTGACCGATGGTGATGTCGATGCTGCCRAGCCCGTCGATGCCGCCGGTGACCTTGTCGCCGGCCACGATGGCGCCGACGCCGGCCGGTGTCCCGGTCATGATCAGGTCGCCGGGCTTGAGCACCATCGACCGCGACAGGATCGAGATGATATCCGGCACCGGCCAGATCAACTCGGTCAGGTCGGCATCCTGCTTGACGGYGCCGTTGACCGCGAGCCAGATCCGTCCCCTGGCCGGATGCTGTCCGTTGGTGACGCGATGCARCGGCGCGATCGGCGCCGACAAATCGAACGCCTTGCCCCAATCCCARGGGCGCCCCTTGTCGCGCGCCTCGAACTGCAGATCCCGGCGCGTCAGGTCGATGCCGACGCCATAACCGAACACCAGRTCCAGCGCCGCCTCGCGGCTGACCTCGAAGCCTTCGCGGCCGATCGCCACGATCAGCTCGATCTCGTAATGAAAATTGCTGGTTTCCGGCGGATACGGCACGGTCACGCCGCTGTCGACAACTGCGTCTGCCGGCTTGGTRAAAAAGAAYGGCGGCTCGCGATCCGGATCCTTGCCCATCTCGCGGGCGTGCGCGGCATAGTTGCGGCCGACGCAGAAGATGCGCCGGACCGGAAATCGCCCGCTCTCGCCGGCCATGGCCACGGTCGGAATGATCGGCGGRTTGATGACGTAATCGGTCATTGTCGTCCTCAGGCGTTGCCGCGGTCTTCGCGRAACAGATCAAGCTTCTGCTGCACCGGCCGGTCGGAGAAGCTGAACAGCACAGCCTCTTCGTCGGCCTCRTGCGTCACCCAGTGCCAGCTCGGCACCACGAAAATGTCACGCGGTCCCCATTCGACAACCTGGTCGCCGATCCGYGAACGGCCCCGCCCCTCGATCGGCGCGAACACSGTGGCGTCGGTCGARCGATARCGCGCGGTTGAAAATCCCTTCGGCAAGAGCTGGATGAAGGTRCCGATGGTCGGCATCGCGAACTCGCCGGTCACCGGRTTGGWGTAGCGCAGCTTCAGCCCGTGGCAGGCATCCCACTCGCTTTGCTTCTTGGCAGTCTCCAGMGCKTCGCGGGTRTGGGCATAGGGATARTTGAACACCGGCGAGGTCTGCGAGGAKCGCTTGTGRTCGACCGGCAGCAGGTTGTGGCCATARCGGGCGAGACTGTCTCCCGGCTGGCGGGWGAGCGGCTGCTGGTCCTCGCCAAGCCCCTCGGCGAACGAGGCRTCGAAGAACTGCACCACGGGAATGTCGAGKCCGTCGAGCCAGAACATCGGCTCSGAGGTCTCGTTGCCGTGGTCGTGCCAGGTCATCGACGGCGTGATRACGAAATCGCCCGGCTGCATCAGGGTGCGYTCGCCGTTGACGGCGGTRTGGGCCCCCTTGCCTTCYAGGATGAAGCGCAGCGCCGACTGGCTGTGCCGGTGCGCRGGCGCAACCTCGCCYGGCATCACCAATTGTATTCCGGCATAGAGCGAGGTCGTGATCTTGGATTGTCCGCGCAGGCCYGGGTTTTCGAGAATCAGCACCCGCCGTTCGGCCTCCTTGGCAGTGATCAGCTGGCCCGCTTCCATCATGTAGGCGCGGATCGCATCAAAGCTCCACAGRTGCGGCCGGCACGGGCTCTTCGGCTGCGGCGTGATCAGGTCTCCCATCACATTCCACAACGCCGACAGGTTCTCGCCGTCGATCTTGCGATAGAAGGCGTCGCGCTCAGGTGTCTGTTGAATGGCGTGATCCACGATCAGCCTCCCGGGTTTCTTGCCTATGGCCGTTATTGCTTGTGATTAATTGACAGCATACTGATAGAGTGCATACTGTCAATATTCAAGGCAACCGCCGCCGAAAAGAAAAAACCTTCGGGAGGTCCAATTGAAAATGCAGGGCTATTTCCGGCGCAGCATCTCCTCCGCTCCACATGAGCACCATCCGCACGGAGCATGCTGCAATGCGCAATAAGACCGCGCCGATTTCGATGGACGACGTCTACACCAAGCCGGGTTATCTGTTCCGGCGGATGCAGCAGATCGCCGTCGCCATCTTCATGGAGGAATGCAGGGCGTTCGATCTCACCCCCGTGCAATACGCCGCGCTGGTCGCCATCCGCGCCCATCCCGGCATCGATGCTACGCGCCTCTCCGCCGTGATCGCCTTCGACCGCTCCACCCTCGGCAGCGTGATCGAGCGGCTGGAAACCAAGGAGCTGATCCAGCGCAAGCCGGGCGCCGAGGACAAGCGGGTCAAACTGCTCTATCTGACCAAGGGCGGCGCCGCCCTGCTGCAGGAGGTGATGGCCTCGGTCGACAGCGCCCAGGCCCGCATGCTGCAGCCGCTGAAACCGTCAGACAGAAAGACCCTGCTTGCGCTCTTGATCCAGCTCGTCGATCTCAATAACGAAGCATCACGGGTGCCGTTGCGCGCGGAAGACGCCGTCGAGCATCTCAGGAAATCRACCTGACGGGATAACGACCCCGACGGGGGACAACAAGATCGGGAGACGCGCCTTTGAAGAAGCTGCTGGCTTTGCTGCTCATCGCCGCCGCCATGGGGAGCGGTTCCGCTTTTGCCCAATCCTGGCCATCGCGCAATGTCCGTGTGATCGTCCCGTTCGCGCCGGGATCGACGCCGGACAGTGTCGGCCGCATTATCGCCGACAAGTTCCAGGCGAAATTCGGCACGCCCTTCGTGGTCGAAAACAAGCCCGGCGCCAGCGGCAATACCGGAACCGACGCGGTCGCCAAGGCGGACGCGGACGGCACCACCATCGGCCTGTCCATCGTCGGCCCGCTGGTGCTCAACAAGCTGCTGTTCCAGTCGCTGCCCTACGATCCGGCAAAGGACCTCGCGCCGATCACCATCGTCGCCAGCCAGCCCAGCGTGCTGGTCGTCAGCAACAACCTCGGCGTCAAGACCTTTGCCGAGTTTGCCGCGCTGCTGAAACGCGACGCATCGAAACTGAACTTCGGATCGATCGGCTACGGATCGCTGTCCCACCTCGCGATGGCGGCGATCGCCATGAAAAGCAACGCGCATCCCGAGCATATTCCCTATGCCGGATCGCCCAATGTGGTCACGGCCCTCACCCGCAACGACGTGCAGATGGCGGTGCTGCCGGCGGCCGCCGTGGTCGAACAGGCCAAGGCCGGCATGCTCACCATGCTGGCGGTCACCAGCCCGAAGCGCTCCGCCCTGCTGCCCGACCTGCCGACCCTGCGCGAGAACGGCATCGACGGCGTCGAAGCCGATGCCTGGATCGGTCTGATCGCGCCGGCCAGCACGCCCCTCGCCATCCAGGACAAGATCCGCGACACGGTCACGGAGATCGTGGCGGATCCCGCGGTTCGGGAGAAGCTTGCGGTATTGTACATGGAACCGGTTGCGAATTCCGCCGATGCGTTCCGCGCCGTGATGAACGCGGAACTGGATCGCTGGGAGCCCGTCATCAAGGCGAACAACATCCGGATCGGCCAATAGGCCGTCAGGCTTGCAAAAAGATCAGGAGGCGACGTGTCGCAGCAAGCAGAACGAACAGCCCCCTATGACGTCATCGTGGTCGGCGGCGGCAGTGCCGGTGCCGGCGCCGCGGTCGGCGCCCGTAAAACCGGCGCCCGCACGCTCCTGATCGAAAGCGCCGGCTGTCTTGGTGGCGCGTCGACCATGCGCAACGTTCTCACCTATTGCGGCCTCTACACGCTGGGCGAACGCCCGCAGCAAGCCGTGTTTGGCGTCGCCGAAGAGGTGGTGGCGAGGTTACGCCGGCTTGGCGGCATCAGTACGCCCAAGCGCCACCGCGGCGTCTTTGTCGTGATCGATCCGGAGGCCACCAAACGCGCACTGGATGAGGTCTGTCTCGCGGCCGATGTCGAAATTGCGCTGCATGCCTTCGTCGGCAGCGCACGGCGCGAGGACAACCGCCTGGTCTCCGTCACCTATTACGATCATGGCGGCGCGCATGTCGTGCAGGGCAAAACCTTTGTCGACGCCACCGGCGACTGCGATCTGGCCGCCTTCGGCGGCGCCAGCACGCGGTATGGCAACCATGGCGACGTCAATCTCGGCACGCTCGGCACGCGCTTCGGCGGCATCGCGCCGGACGTACAGATCACCGCCGACATGGTTCTCAAGGCGGTCGAAAGCGCCAGGGCCCGCGGCCTCGGCCCGATCACCAAGGACCGCAGCGTGGTCAGCCGCCTGCCCGGCTCCGGCGATATCGTCTGCTACCTGGCYTCRGCCGATTACGATCCCCGCGACAATGCCAGCATCTCCCGCGCCGAAATGTCYGGCCGCGAGCARGCCTGGGTGTATCTGGACATCATTCGCACCATTCCCGGATGCGAAAAGGCCTATCTTGCCGCCACCGGCCCCGATTTCGGCACCCGGGAATCCCGCCACATCAATTCGGTTCAGCAATTGACCTGGCAGGACGTCACCAGCGGCGTGCATCAGCCCGACACCATCGCGCTCGGCGCCTGGGGGGTGGAATGGCATGACCGCAAGACATTCGTCAGCACCATGCAGCTCCCGCCCAACGGCGGCGCCTACGATATCCCGCTGCGCTGCCTGATGAGCGCGGACACGCCGAACCTGTTCGCGGCCGGCCGCACCATCGATGGCGATCGCGACGCGGGGGCCTCGATGCGGGTGATGGGAACGGCCTTCGCTACGGGCCAGGCGGCCGGTGTCGCGGCTGCAGCGCTTGCCGATCATGGCAAGGTCGATGCGAACGCCGTGCGCAAAATCCTGATCACCCAGGGCGCGCTGCTCGATCGCAACGCCCTGCCCGCGCCGGTCGAGATCAGTTGAGGCCGCGCGTCAGGTCGCTGAACAGCTCATCCACGGTAAACCGCCGCGAGATCAGTTCCTGCTGCGCGGCGTACGCGATGATCAGGTCCAGCGCCGGCCGCATGGCCGCGAGCCCAAATGGCGTGAAATCCGGCTGTGACGGCGGCGCGAGATCCTTGGACTCCCGGAGCAGCCTGTAAACCTCGCGCACCGCCTGGGGATCGCTGTCGTTCAGCCTCTGGCTGACCACCACGACATGATTGAGCGGCGCCACGCCATGTTTGGCGTACCAGCTCTTGGCCTGCGCACCGGGATCGGCGAACAACGGCTTGAGCCGCGGATCGGCCGACGTTTCTCCGATCACGGCGTCGAGCTCGCCATCGATCAGCATCTGGACAATGGCCTTGCCTGCCGGCGCGCGCACGGTCGTATCCTTGTACTCGGCGACGTGCGGATCTTCGAAGGTCACCCAGTCGATGCCATCGAGATCGACGCCGTAGTCGTTGGCGAGGATCCCGCGCACCCACGCTCCGGTGGTGGTGGTGAATGAGCGAATGCCGACGCGCTTGCCGGGAAGATCGGCGGGCGACAGCTCGCCCTGTTCGGCGTTGTAAAGCGATTGCGCATGCGGGAAACGACCCATCACCACCGCGGGCAAAAGCACCATCGGCTTGCCCAGATCCTTCGCCATCAGATAGGTGACAATCGCCATCTCGGAAACGTCGAACGCGCCCTCCCGCACCATCGGCTTGAAGCCCTTGTTGGTGGGCGAATAGTCAGCGAAATCCAGCGCCACATGGTCCGAGACAAGCTGGCCGCTTTTGAGCGCGGCCGTTCCCGGGTGATCGCCCAGCAATGTCCGCAATCGTTTCGGTTCAGACGCCATCCGCCGCACTCCGCATATCCGATCACTGCATCTTGATATTCGCCGCCTTCAGAATCGGCTCCCACCGGTCCGCCTCGGCGTGCATATAAGCGGCGAATTCGGCGGGCGAACTGCCGACCGGTTCCGCTCCCAGGCCGCGAAGCCGTTCCAGGACCGCGGGCGTGCGCAGCGCCGCGACGAGGTCACGGTTGAGGCGATCGACCAGATCGGCCGGCATGCCGGCGGGCCCAAGAAATCCCCACCACACCGCGGCGTCGTAATCAGGCACGCCCTGTTCGGCGATCGTCGGCACATCCGGCAGCACACTGGAGCGCGCCTTGGTGGTCACCGCCAGCGCGCGCAATGTCTTGCCCTGGACCTGGCTGAGAACCTCGGCCAGCGGATTGATGGCGATCGGCACGTCGCCGGACATCACCGCGGTCACAGCCGGCGCTCCGCCGCGATAGGGAACCATCGTCATCTGCACCTTGGCCATGTGCTTGAGCAACTCTCCCGCCAGATGCGCCGACGTTCCGTTGCCGGAGGTGGCATAGGAAAAGGCGTCCGGCTTCTGCCGCATGTCGGCAAGCAGGGAGCGAAGATCCTTGGCCGGGGAGCTGCCCGCGACCACCAGCGCGAGCGGCGAATAGCCGACCTCGGTGATCGGCGTGAAATCCTTGAAGGTGTCGTAGGGCAACTTGGGATAAAAGAACTGGTTGAGCGGGTGGCCACTGGCCACCAGGATCAGGGTGTAGCCGTCGGGCGCCGACTGCACCAGCGCCTGCGACGCGATGATGCCGCCTGCTCCCGGCCTGTTGTCGATCACCGGTTGCTGGCCCCATGTCTTGGCCAGCACGTCGCTCAGCGTTCGCGCAATGATGTCGACGGCACCGCCCGCCGCATAGGGCACCAGAATGTGCACAGGCCTGGACGGAAATGTATCAGCCAAAGCTAGACCGCCGCTGCCGACAAGCAGCAACACAGCGAAGTATAGTCTTGGGCACAGTCGCGCCAGTCGAACCATCACATCCCCTCGCCGTTACACGTCTTCGGGCTTGTCGACATAGACAAGGCCGGCCTTCTGCAGCGGCTCGCGCATGCCGTACATGTCGAGGCCCAGCTCGCCGGAGGCGAGCCGCTTGCGCTTGCCGTCTTCGTCGGCGTTGCGCTTGGCCGCCTTGGCGGCCACCTCAGCGGCCTGCGCGCGCGGGACCACCAGCACGCCGTCATCATCGGCAACCACCACATCGCCGGGCGTCACCAGCGCGCCGGCGCACACGACAGGCACGTTGACTGCGCCCAGCGTGGCCTTCACTGTMCCCTTCGCTGAAATCGCCCGCGACCACACCGGGAAWCCCAATTTGGTCAGCGCCTTGACGTCGCGGCARCCGGCATCGATSACRAGCCCGACCACGCCGCGCGCGATCAGCGAGGTCGCCAGCAGTTCRCCGAACATGCCGTCGGTGTTCTCGGTGGTGCAGCCGACCACCAGGATATCGCCCTTGCGGCATTGCTCGACGGCGACATGCAGCATCCAGTTGTCRCCRGGCTGCGCCAGCACCGTCACCGCGCTGCCCGCCACCTCSGCGCCGGCCCAGATCGGGCGCATGTAGGGCTTGAGCAATCCGCTGCGCCCCATCGCCTCGTGCGCWGTCGAGACCCCGRCAMCAGCCAGCGTGTGCACCGTCGCATCATCGGCKCGCGGAATATTTCTCACCACCACGGTCTTCATGCCAGTTCTCCCACCACAGCCGGAAACAGCCGTTGATAAGCTTCACCATAGGTCATCGGCGTGCCGGCGTTGCGCCCGCCCTGCACACCGCGRTTGAGCGCGACCCGGGTRTAATACTCCCAGAGATGTTTTTGCGCGGCCAGCACCTCGAAYGCCTTGCGCTTGAGGTCCCAGACCTCATCGATATTGAGRATGACCTGCGGCTTGAAGTTGCACTGCTCCGGCTGGTGCGGCTCGAACAGGAACACYGGCGGCGCGGCGTAGGTRTATTTCGCAYCGGGCTTGTGCCCCATCGCCTGGGCCACCACCCGGGTTTCCTGGGCGAAATGCGCGGCRTTGGGGTGATCGAAATTGTAAGGGTCTTCCAGCGCGTGGGTCAGCACGAACGAGGGGCTGGTGTCGCGATAGATGTCCACCATCCGGTCGAAATGCGCCTCGTTGAGCCGCAGGGGGTAATCGCCGACATCGAAGAACTCGATCTCCGCACCGAGCACCGCTGCGGCGCGCTCCGCTTCGTCGCGCCGGCCGGCCTTGACCTTCTCCAGGGTCGCGCCGGCCTCCTTCCAGGCGAACTGGCTTTCGCCGCGCTCGCCGTAGGAGAGGCAGACGATCTTGACGCGATACCCCTTCTTGACATGCAGGGCGATCGCGCCGCCCGCGCGCCAGACGAAATCGCCGGGATGGGCCGTGACGACGAGCCCTGTTTTTGCAGTGGCCATGGTGTTTCCTTTCTGCTTGCAGATTGACTTGCAGGCCACGCGCCGCGGCCGAACCGAAATCTTGTTACGCCGCGGAGACCGGCTTGCCGTCGAGCACCTGCCGCATCCGCTCGGTATCCAGGGCATTCTCCCATTTCGCGATGACGACCGTCGCCACCGCGTTGCCGACCAGATTGGTCGGGGTCAGCGCCTGCGACATCAGCCGGTGCACACCGAGCACCAGCGCCACGCTGGCGACCGGAATGGTGCCGCCCGCAGCCAGCGTCGCCGCCAGCACCACGAACGCCGCCCCCGCGATGCCTGCCGCCCCCTTCGACGTCACCAGCAGGATCAGCAGCAGGCCGATCTGGTGGCTGAGATCGAAATGGGTGTTGGTCGCCTGCGCCAGGAACACCGCTGCCGTGGCAAGATACAGGCAGGTGCCGTCCAGGTTGAAGGAATAGCCGGTCGGAATCACGAGCCCGACCACGCTTTTCTCGCAACCCAGCGCCTCGAGCTTGGTCAGCATGCGCGGCAGCACCGTCTCCGACGAGGTGGTGGCGATGCAGACCAGCAGTTCTTCCCAGATGTAGCGGATCAGTTTCAGCAGGTTGAAGCCACAGAGTGCGGCCACCGGCCCAAGCACCACCGCAATGAAGATGATGCAGGTGACGTAGAAGCCGCCGATCAGCTTGCCGAGCGACGACAGCGAGCCGACCCCGAACTTGCCGACCGTGAAGGCGATGGCGCCGAACGCACCCAGCGGCGCCGCCCACATCACGATCTTGACCAGGCCGAACACCATCTTGGCGCCGACGTCGATGACATCGGTCATCGGCTTGGCACGCTCACCGAGCCAGATCAGGGAGAAGCCGCACATCACGGACAGGAAAAGCACCTGCAGGATGTGGCCTTCGGAGAAGGCGCCGACAAAKGTGTTGGGAATGATGTTCATCAGGAACGGCACGAGACCGACCGCCGAYGTCTGCTTGACATARGGCTCGATGACRCTGGCATTGATGGTSGCRGGATCGATGTTCATGCCGGCGCCSGGYTGCCAGAYATTGACSGCGACGAGCCCGATGATCAGCGCRAASGTCGTRATCACCTCGAAATAGATGATCGCCTTGAYCGCCACCCGCCCGACCTTCGCCATGTCGGCCATATGGGCGATGCCGTTGACCACGGTGCAGAAGATGATCGGCGCGATCAGCATCCGGATCGCCTTGATGAAGGCGTCGCCGAACGGCTGCATCTGGACCGCGAAATCCGGATGCGTGATGCCGAGCCCGATGCCCAGCGCCATGGCGATCATGACCTGGACCCAGAGCTCCTTCCACCACGCCTTGCCGGCGCGCGGCGCGGCAGATGTCTCCGTCATCGATAAACTCACCATCTCTCTCCCGGCATGTCCTGTTTGAAGTCTTGTTCTTGAAGTCGTGTTTGTTGAAAGCTTGAGGTCAAAACTCGAACAGTCGCGCCGGATTGTCGACCAGGATCTGCTGCTGCAGTTCCGGTTCCGGYGCGAACAGCGGRATCAGRTCRACCAGATCGCCGTCGTTCGGCATYGCYTTSACRTTGGGATGCGGCCAGTCGGTTCCCCAGATCACCCGCTCCGGCGCGGTCTCGACAATCCKGCGYGCGAACGGCACCGCGTCGTRGAAKGGAGGACCRGCCGAGGACACCCGCTCGGCGCCGCAGACCTTGACCCAGCACTTCTCGTCGCGCTGCATCAGCTCGATCAGGGTYCGGAACGGCAGCTGGTCGAGCCCGTCGGAGGCTTTSACGCGTCCCATGTGGTCGATGCAGTARCGCACCGGCAGYTTCGCCAGCAGCTCGGCRTATTSCGGCAGGTCGATCGCATCGAAGTGCAGATCGACATGCCAGTTGAGGTCGGTGATCATGGCGACGATGCGATGAAACACGGSCATGTCCGGAACRCCGCCGAGATGGCGGACGAAGTTGAAGCGGCAACCGCGAAAGCCGCCCTCRTGCAGCTCACGCAAACCGCGYTCGGTGATGCTGTCGTCGATATTGGCCACCGCGCGGAAGGTGCCGTCRCTGACCGCGATGGCATCCAGCGCYACGCGATTGTCGGTGCCGTGCACGCTSGCATTGACAATGACGGCGCGGCCGATCCCGAGCTTCTTGTGCAGCGCGCGAAAATCCTCCAGCGGCGCATCCGGCGGCGTGTAGGGCCGCCCYTCCGCATARGGATATTTGTGATGCGGCCCRAAGATGTGGGTGTGCGCATCRCAMGCCAARGGCGGCAGCTTGAATTTCGGYGTGCGCGTATCGGGATCGGGGCCSGGAATGGTSGGTGTGRGCATGGCTTCACTTCTGATCGGGGTTGAAACTCTTAGTGCTGCKRGGYCGTCCACTTGAACAGCCGYTCGGGATTGCTGACGAGCAGCTTTTGCCGGACGCCSGSGTCSGGGGCATAAAGCGGRATCAGGTCGACGAGATCGCCATCGTTCGGCATGAYCTTCACATTCGGATGCGGCCAATCCGTGCCCCAGATCACRCGRTCCGGSGCGTTGTCGAYCAGGCGCTTKGCGAACGGCRCCGCATCATGGAACGGMGCGCCGGTKGCGGAGGCRCGYTCGGGMCCGGTGATCTTGACCCAGCATTTSTCGTCGCTYYGYTGCAGGGCCAGMAGCGCCTTGAARTCSGGATCRTCGACACCTTTGGCCGCGTCGATCGTKCCCATGTGRTCGATGACATAGGTCACCGGAAGCGCCTTCAGGATGGGCGAGAAYTCGCCGACGGTGCCCTGCTCGAGATAGACGTCGACATGCCAGCCGATCTCCGCCACCCGGGCGACCAGGCGCTGGAACACCTTCATGTCGCCGACGCCGCCAAGCCGTTTCAGGAACGCGAAGCGACAACCGCGGATGCCCGCCTTGCTCAATGCAAGAAGCTCGGCATCCGACATGTCGTTGTTGATGTTCGCGATCCCGAGATAGCGTCCCTCGCTCTGCGCGATCGCGTCCGTCACCACGCGATTATCGAAGCCATGAACGGTTGCGTTGACGATCACGGCGCGCTCGACGCCGATTTTGTCATGCACGCTGCGAAACGTCGCCAGCGGCGCATCCGGCGGAGAATACGGACGCGTCGGCGAAAATGGATAAGTGGCGGCGGGACCGAAGATGTGACAATGGGTATCGACGGTTCCCGCGGGTGCCTTGAAGGCTGGCGTCTTCGTACTGGGATCGGGACCCGCAATCACGGGGATCGGCTTCACTGACGCGGCCGTATTGTCCGCGGCATGCGCCGGTGACAACCGGTCGAGGGCCGTGATGGCGCCCAAACCCGCAATGCTCGTGAAAAGGTCGCGCCTGCGCATCCCCTGTGCCTCCAATCCCTGATTGACGAGCTATCTGGCCGATCGCCCGGTGGCCGTCGCTGTGCTTTCGGTCTTCGATGCTGCGGCGGACTGCCCTGGCCGGGTTTTCGCCCCCTTGGCCACGCGCGGATGCTCGGTCGTGTCGGGCGCCTGCAGCGAGGCCACCGTCGCGGCGACGAGTTGTTCGATGGCATAGGCGACGTCGGAGCCATCGGCTTCGCCGTGGGAGAGCCGCGTCACGCGCTCGGGCGTGATCAGCGTGTAGTACAGCGCGCCGAGCACGAACTGGAAACGCCAGATGATGGTGGTGCGCGGCACATGCGGCACGCTCTSCTGCACGGCGGCGATGAACGCCTGGGTCGTATCGTCGAAAATCTCCGCAATRATGCGCCCGACCACCTCGTTGCCTTCGGCGGACATCACCGCCCGCAGCCGGGTGAACCGCGCSCCRCCGCCGGCRAGATCGCTGCGCGACGAGAACGCCGGCAGCACGTAGGCGCGCACGATCGCCTCCAGCCGGTTCTGCGGATCGCGGATCTGGTTGGCGGCRACCARRAGCTCGATGCGGCGCTGGTTCATCGGCCCGCAGTGGCGGCGATAGATCTCCAGCAGCAGGCCGTCCTTGCTCTTGAAATGATAGGTCACGCTGCCGGGATTGGCGCCGGCTTCCTGGGCGATGTCGCGGATCGACACGGCGGTGTAACCGTTGGTCGAAAACAACAATTCCGCCGCGCTCAGGATCGCTTCCCGCATATTCGGGTTCCGCGCCATACGATTTTTCCTCTGCAGATCTATTTGTACACTTGTACAAAAGATATGGTCTTGTCAATAATGAGCCGAACACCCCGCCCGAGCCAAAAGCGAGCGCCGCATGACAACTGAACCTATCCGCGAACCAGTCCTTGACCTGGCCCATCTCGGCCACATGGAGATGCTCACGCCCAAACCGGACGAGAGCCTGAAGTTCTTTGTCGATGTGATGGGCATGACCATCAGCGGCCGCAAAGGCGAATCCGTCTATCTGCGCGGCTGGGATGATTACGAGCGCTACACCCTCAAGCTGACGGCGTCGAAAACCTCCGGCATGGAGCACATGGCGTTTCGCGCCCGCAGTCCGCAGGCGCTGGAGCGCCGGGTCGCCGCGCTGAAGGGATCAGGCCACGATATCGGCTGGACCGACGGCGATCTCGGGCATGGGCCCGCGTTTCGCTGCCGCGATCCGGACGGACATATCGTCGAGCTCTATTACGAGACCGAATGGTATCAACCGCCGCCRGAKCTGAAACCGGCGCTGAAGAACCAGGCGCAGCGCTTTCCGGCCCGCGGCGTCAATGTGCGCCGCCTCGACCACCTCAACTGTCTTGCCGTCGACATCAAGGCGAACCGGCTGTTCTTCGAGAATTATCTCGGCTGCCGGCTGACCGAACAGATCGTGCTGAACGACGGCACCGAGGCCGGCATGTGGCTGACGGTCTCCAACAAGACCTATGACTTCGCCTACACCCGCGATCATTCCGGCACGCCGGGGCGCTTCCACCACATCACCTACGCCCTCGACAGCCGCGAGGAGATCCTGCGCGCCGCCGACATCTTCCTGGAGAACGGCGTCCATATCGAAACCGGACCGCACAAGCACGCGGTCCAGCAGACATTCTTTCTTTATGTCTATGAACCCGGCGGCAATCGCGTCGAAGTCGCCAATGCCGGCGCGCGGCTGATCCTGGCGCCGGACTGGAAGCCGATCGTGTGGACCGAAGAGGAACGCAAGAAAGGCCAGGCCTGGGGGCTGAAGACCATCGAGTCCTTCCACACCCACGGCACTCCGCCGGTGTGAGAGTTTGACCGGAGCCGACCCGCGTGATCCGTCATCCTGAGGTGCGCGCTCTTGCGCGCCTCGAAGGACGACGGCCCGAGCATGAGAGGCTGTGGCCGTGGTCCTTCGAGGCCGCTACGCGGCACCTCTGGATGACGGATCACACGGGAATCGCACGCTCAATCAACGCTCAGGTCTCTCCCGCCCCCGGCGGATGCAGCTGAACAACCGCATCAGGCAGCGTGGTGTCGCCCGCGCCGAGCGAGCGCTGCATCATCACCGTGTCGGCCCAGCGCCCGAACTTGTAGCCGATCGCCGGCAGGTAACCGACCTGCCGGAAACCACAGCTCTCGTGCAGGCGGATGGATGCGGTGTTGACGCCATCGATATAGCCGATCAGTTGCCGGTAGCCGGCCGCRGCGCAGGCATCGACCAGCGCCGGCAGCAGCGCGCGCCCCACGCCATGCCGCAGATGATCATGGTGCACATAGATCGAATGCTTCGCGGTGTAACGATAGGCCGGCCGCTTGCGAAACAGTACGGCGTAGGCATAGCCCACCACAGCGCCATCGATCTCAGCCACGATATGCGGCAACCGGCGGCTGCGCATATTCTTGCGCCGTTGCTTCAGATCGTCGGGATGCGGCATCTCCGCGACCTGGACGGCGCCGGGCTCGACGCCGTGGCGCAAATGATAGCGGTAGATCGCGAGCATCGCGTCAACATCGTCGTCACGGGATGGACGGATGACGATTTGAGGCAACGGATGCGCGGCGGGCGCATCATGCAGATCAAGGCTCGGTTCAGCGGCCATCGCTGTTCTCGCGAACGACATAGGTATGGAATCGGATGGTACCGCCGGTTTCCACCTCGCGATAGATGCCCTGGATCTCGGCGCCGAATCCCGGGAACAGGTTCTCGGCGCGCTCGAACGCCTTGAGATACGCCACCATCGGGGCCGCCTGCTCCGTCAGCCGTTCGCCTGGAACGATGGTGGCGATACCCGGCGGATAGACCACGAACAGCGTGGTCGCGATCCTTCCCGCGATCTCGTCGATCGGCAGATAGTCCACGTTGTTGCGCGTCAGGTGGCGCGCGGCCTGCTGCGGTGTCATGGCCGGTTCGGGGAGATGCTCCCGGCGGAACTGCGCCTTCTGCAGCCCGCTGATGTTGGCCGAACGGTAGAACTCGTGCATGTCCCGGCAGAGATCGCGCAGCCGCAGGCCGCGATAGCGCGCCGGCCGGCGCTGGACGAACTCCGGCATCACATCGTCAAGCAACGCATTGTCGTCGTGCAGCCGCTTGAACGCCACCAGCGAACTCACCAGCGTGCCCGCCTTGCTGGATTCGACGCCGGGCGTGAGCAGGAACAGCAGCGAGTTGAGGTCGTTCTTCTCGCACACCACCCGGTTTTCGCGCAGATACTGCGCGACCACCGGCGCGGGGATGCCGTGCTGCTCGTATTCGCCGGTCGTGCGGTCCAATCCCGGGGTCAGCAAGGTCAGCTTGTTGGGATCGGTGATGGCAAGGCCCGGCGCCATGCGGCCGAAGCCGTGCCATTTGGCGTCCGGCTGCAATTCCCAGAACCGCGCATTGCCGGCGAGCTGGTCGGTCGACAGGCTCTCCCAGGGAACGTCATGGAAGCCGCCTTCCCGCGCCACGTCGGGCAACGAGACGCGATCCGGCACGAACGGATCGAAGAACCAGCGGCGAACGGGATCCGCCTCCTTCTCATCGAACTCCCGCCGGATGGCGCGCAGCTTCTTGCGCAGCTCGATGCCGAGCCGGATGGTGTCGTCCCACAGCACTTCGCCCGAACGCCCCTTCATCATCTGCGCGCCGACATCGAGCGAGGCGAACAGCGGATAAAATGGCGAGGTCGAGGCGTGCTGCAGGAAACTTTCGTTGAAGCGCCGATGCTCGACGCGCCGGCGCTGCCCCTTGATGTGACGATCCTTGACGTGAATCTGGGACGCCTGCGAAAAGCTCGCCAGTTGCTTGTGGGTCGACTGGGTGGCGATGATGCCGGGCGAATGCTCGCCCAACCCGCGCAAGCCCATGGCAAAACGCTCGGCATAGATCGGGTGGAACTTCATGAAGCCGGCCCAGGCTTCGTCGAACAGGATGTAGTCGCAGAGGTGGCCGATCCGCTCCAGGATGCTCTGGGCGTTATAGATCGTGCCGTCGTAGGTGCATTGCTCGATGACGGCGACACGGAACGGGCGTTCGCGTGTCCAGGCGTCGGGATCCGTGACCAGCGGATTGACCCTGATCGCCTCGCGAATGCGGGTCTCGTCGAACGCCTCCGGCGTGATCGGCCCGATCAGCCCGAAGGCGTTGCGTTCGGTCGGCAGATAGACCGGCGTGCCGCCCCCCAGCAGCAGCGCGCCGTGATGCGCCGCCTTGTGGTTGTTGCGATCGAACAGCACGAGATCGCCCTCGGCGACCAGCGCCGACAGCACGATCTTGTTGGAGGCGGAAGTTCCGTTGAGGACGAAATAGGTCTTCTCGGCGCCGAAAATGGCGGCGGCTTCCTTCTGCGCCTGCAGCGCCGGTCCCTCGTGCACCAGGAGATCGCCCAATTCGAGCACCGAATTGTCGAGGTCGTCGCGGAACACCGCCTCGCCGAGGTGCTCCATGAAGATCCGCCCGATCGGGCTGCGGCTGTAGAAGATGCCACCATTGTGCCCCGGACAGGTCCAGAGCTGATTGCCCTCTTCGGCGAAGTCGGTCAGTGCGCCGAAAAACGGCGTCTTGAGTGTTTCCGCATATTGCTTGAGCCGGCTGACCAGATTCTTCGCGATGAATTCAGGGGTTTCCTCAGCCAGGAAAATATAGCCGTCGATGAAATCCAGCACCTCGACCGGAATATCCTCGAAGCGTTTGCGCCGCACCAGCAGCACGATCGGCATGTCCAGGCCGCGCCGCCGCATCAGGTTGATCAGGGACGCGGTCTTGCCTTCCAGGCCCTTTTTGCCCCAGTCGACCACCATGCAGCCGATCGCAGCGTCGGTCTGGACGGCGATCTCCGCATCCTCGGTGCGCCGCGCCTTGACGACCTGGAACCCCATCTGCTCGATCGCCGCCATGATCTGCTGAAGGCGGAGGCCTTCGAGATCATCCGAATCGAACACCGGAGCCGAGAAAAGGAAGGTAAAGCGCTGGAAATAATTCATGTTCTGTCACTGAGCCCCGCTGTCGGCGGCGACCTTTCAGGACTTTGATGACAGTCTTATGACAATGATTTGGAGCCTGCCGGGCGGTGTCCAGATGGTCGTTGGCACGTGTGTCAGCACGCGGCCGCCGTCATCCGGCAGCCGCGCTGGTTCACTCGCCCGCAGCCTTGGTGATCGCCTCGGAGAACGAACGGTCGACGATGTCGGCCGCGTTGAGCTTCTGCTTGATCAACCCGGCCCGATGGTAGAGGTCGATGGTTTGCTGCTCGCCGGCGACAGCATCGTCGTCGATCGGGGCCTCCCGGATTTTGGCGCGGCGCAGCCAGTTCAGCGCCACCTCCGGCGGGATGTTCATCAGCTTGCCCCAGCTTTGGGCGTAACCCTCCACATTCGACTGCGACCACGCCCGCGCGGCCGCCTGCCGTCGCAGAAAGTCCTCCAGTTGCGGCCGCTTGTCGCTGATCGCGTCCGGCCGCGCCACCACGAAACTGAGACCGGGCGTCAGTCCCTCCGCCGTGATCACGCGGCGCGAGGCGAACAGCACCTCTTCCTGGCTGACATACGGCTCCCAGGTCGACCACGCATCGACCGACCCGCGCGTATACGCCACCTTGGCATCGGACGGGGCGAGATACACGATCTGCACATCGTCGGCCGACCACCCCTTGGATTCGAGCGCGGCCAGGATCAGCTGGTGCCCGATCGAACCGCGGCCGGTTGCGATCTTCTTGCCCTTGAGATCGTCGAAACTCCTGATCGGCGAATCCTTCGGAACCAGGATCGCCAGGCCGTCCTGCGACTGGCGGATGACGCCGATCGCCTTGACCGGGATGTTCGCGGCGGCTGCGAAGGTGAAGGGAGCATCGCCGACCAGGCCTGCTTCGATCGCGCCCGCACCAAGCGCCTCCAGCAGCGGAGCTGCTGCGGGGAATTCCTTCCACTCGATCTTGTAAGGCACGTCCTTGAGCACGCCGGCCGCTTCCATCACGGCCTGGGCGTTGCCTTTCTGGTCGCCGACCCGCAGCGTGGTTTGCGCGACGGCGAAGCCTGCAGATGCGACGAGCAGCGGCGCCGCGAGAACAAAAGCGCGGATCATTCGGCGGCAACTCCCCGCGCCGCCCCGCGCTCCGCGATCAGCTTGCGGGTCAGCGGAATCAGCTCGCGGCCATACTCGATGGCATCGACCAGCGGATCGAAGCCGCGGATCAGGAAATGGCTGACGCCGAGATCATAGTAGTCGGCGAACACTTCCGCCACCTGCGCCGGCGTGCCGACCAGCGCCGTGGTGTTGCTGTTGGCGCCGGTGAGTTTGGCGATTTCGGTCCACAGCCGCTTGTCGATCCGGGTGCCCTGCTCGGCCAGCGCCAGCAGCCGCTTGGCGCCCGCGGTGGCATGGCCATCGGCCGGCTTCCGATAGCCGGTCTTGTCCTGCAGCGCCGTGGCGCGTGCCAGAATTTCGTCCGCCTTGGCCCACGCCTTCTCTTCGGTATCCGCCAAAATTGGCCGGATCGAAAGGCTGAAGCGCGGCGCCGGGCGGCCGTGCTTGGCGGCCGCGACCCGCACCCGCGACGTCACATCGCGGACCTGGGCGTAAGATTCGCCCCACAACGCGAACGTATCGGCATGCTTGCCGGCGACCTCGATCGCGGCATCGGAGCCACCGCCGACGAACACCGGAATGCCCTCCGGCCGGTACGGCTTGATCTGCGAAAAGCCGTTCGTCACCTGATAATATTTGCCGCTGTAGTTGAACGGCTTCTCGCTGCTCCATTCCGCGCGGACCACGTCGAGGAATTCGTCCGTGCGGGCGTAACGCTCGTCCTTGTCGTCGATGGTGTTGCCGTCCTGCTTCAACTCGGTCGCATTGCCGCCGGTGATCACATGAAGCGCCACGCGACCGTGCCAGAGCTGATCGACGGTGGCGAGCTGGCGCGCCAGCAGGGTCGGCGCGGTGAAACCGGGCCGCTGCGCGATCAGCACCTTGAGCTTTTCGGTGACGCCCAGCACATGCTGGCCGATCTGCAGCGCATCGGGGATGGTGGAGTGAAACGCCAGCAGCGCCCGATCGAAACCGGAGTTCTCATGAATTTTCGCCGCCGTCTCGATGTGATGACGATCGAGGATCGGACCGCTGCGGACGATCGTTTCCGACGCATTGCTGTTGGTGATGAACCCGATGAATTCCACTGACATGTGACGGCTCCGTTGTCCGAACGTTCGATGCGAGATTTCCAAGGCGAAAAATCAAAGACCGAGAGCGAGACGCCCGGCCGTGATCCGGGTGGCATCATCCTGCGGCGTGTGCACCCGGCCGCACAGCACGTCGCGATAATGCCGCTCCAGCGGATTGGATCGGCTGAGCCCGTGATTGCTGGTCAGCGACAAGGCATCTTCCACCGCCGCCACCGCATTGTTGGTCACGGTCAACTTGACGATGCTGGCCTCGGATGCGGACAAGGCGCGCCCCTGGTCATAATCGGCGGCAAAGCTGTCGATCAGCCGCGCATTGACGGCAAGCCGCGTCTCGATCCCGCCGAGGACCTCCTGCGCCCGCGGCAGTGTCGCCAGCGGCGCACCGAGACTGGCGGGCGCCCTGGTTTTCAAAAAGCCGACCAGCCAGTCCCGCGCCGCCTGGGCCACGCCGTCGTAAACAGCGGCCACCAGGATGGCGTTGATGGCGATCTGCGCATTGTCCGGCGCCAGCCATTGTTGCGGCGTGCGCACATCGACCTCGTGGTCGAGCGGAAACAGCACGTCGTCGAACACCACGTCATGGCTGCCGCTGGCGCGCAGCCCGAGATGATCCCAGGTCTCGATGATGCGTGTGCCGGGCAACCCGGCCGGCACCAGGAAGATCCCGAGACGAACCTCCGGTTCGTCGGTCCTGGCCCAGACCGCATACCATTTCAGGATCGGCGCCCCGGTCGAGTAGGTCTTGCGGCCGGTGATCCGCCAGCCGTCCGGCGTGCGCCGGGCGATGGTCGCCGGCAGACCGCCGCGCGAGGGCGAGCCGAGATCGGGCTCCACCCGCAGCGCGTTGATCAGCGCCACGCCGTCAATGGTTTCGCGCGCGAGCCTGGCGGCGAGATGCGCCGGCCAGCGGTCGCTCTTCGCGATGGTCAGATGATGGATGTAGTGCATCGACAGCACCAGCGCGGTCGACGGGTCGGCCTTGCCGAAGATGTTGATGATGCGGGCCGCCTCGCGCGCCCCCGCTCCGCTGCCGCCGTTCGCGATGGGAACAGTCAGCGCCAGCAGTCCGGCTGCCGAAAGTTCTTCGAAATTCTCGAAGGCGAAACTGGCATCGCGGTCGTGCTGCGCGGCCCGCGCAGCAAACCCCGGCGCCAGCAGACTGGCCTTGTCGAAAACCGTGGGGGTCGCATCCATGGCCCACCCTTTTTGTTTCAGCGCACGCGAGCCTACCATGTCGCGTCGAGCCCCAGCAGACCGAGGATCTCACGCCGCAAGTCCGCAAGGCGCGGATCGCCGCGATGGCGCGGATATGGGCGATCGACCTGGATATCGGCCTTGATCCGCGCCGGGCGGTCGCTGAACACAATGACACGGTTTGCGAGGAACAGTGCCTCCTCCACGTCATGGGTGACCAGCAGTGCGGTAAACCCGGTGCGCTGCCACAGCGATACCAGTTCCGACTGCATGGTGATCCGCGTCAGCGAATCCAGCTTTCCAAGTGGCTCATCGAGCACGAGTATTTTCGGATCATTGACCAGCGCGCGCGCCAGCGCGACGCGCTGCGCCATGCCGCCGGAGAGCTGGTGCGGATAGGCATCGCGAAATCCGGACAGGCCCACCAGCTCCAACGCCGCATCGACCCGGCGCCGTTCGGTGCGCAGGATGCCCTGCGCCTCGAGGCCGAGCGCAACATTGTTCCACACCGTCCGCCACGGAAACAACGTCGGATCCTGAAACACCACGACGCGCGTCGGCCATGGCCCTGTGATCAGGTCGCCGTCCTCGCGCACCACGCCTGCCCGCGGCGGTTCAAGACCCGCCACCAGCCGCAACAGGGTCGACTTGCCGCAACCGGACGGCCCGAGCAAGGCCACGAACTCCCCGGGCGCGACGCTGAAGCTGACATCATCCAGCACCGGCAGCACCCGGCCATCGATGTCGAACTGATGGCTGACATGATCGATGTCGAGTGCCGCTCCCGCCAGTTGCGGCTTCGTCGCGAGCGCTACCATTTCACCACACCTTTTTGCCAGACCAGCGCCCGGTCGCGCACCCTGAACAGCAGCGTGATCGCGCCGGAGCACAGCAGCGACATCACGATCAGAGCGGCGTACATGTTGGCATAAGCCGCCCAGCCCTGCGCCCACTGCAGATACCAGCCAAGTCCGGCCTTGACGCCGATCATCTCGGCCACGACGAGCACGGCGAAGGATGACCCCAGCCCCATGAACAGGCCGACGAACACATGCGGCAGCGCCGCGGGGATCGCGACCTTCAGGACCAGGAACGACGGCTTGGCCCCAAGGGTGCGCGCCACGTCATAATAGGCATTGCTGACACTGGCGACGCCCGACCAGGTCAGCACCGTGACCGGAAATCCGGTCGCCAGCGCGATCAGGAAGGTGCTGGCGCTCCAGCTCGACGGAAACGTGAAGAAGGCAATCGGCAACCAGGCCGTCGCCGGCAGCGGACCGATGAAGCGCAGCACCGGATGCACCCAGTAGCCGATGCTGCGCGACCAGCCGATGGAGACGCCGGTAAGGAAACCGACGGTCGCACCGATGGCATAACCACCGAGCTGGAGCTTCACCGAGGCCCAGACGCTGTCGAGCAATTTTGGCAGATCGTCGGTATAGACCTCGATGATCGCCTGCGGTGGTGGGAAGAACGGCAGCGGCAGCCATGCCAGTTTGGCCGTCGCCACTTCCCAGAGCGTCAACACCACGCCCAGCACCAGAAACCACGGCGCACGCTGTCGGATGGCGGCGCCGACGCGCCCCAGCCATTTGCCGCCGGCAGTGGTAACAGCAAGCACCGCGGCGATCACGAACGCCGCGATGGCAAGATCATGGGTTCGCGACCAGTCGCCGAGATCATCGCGCCACAGGCAGGAAAATCCGAACGCGAACCACGCCGCCCCGGCCGCGAAACCAATCCCGGCTGGCCCGACCTGCCGCAGCAGTCCAAGCGAACGCGACACGGCAGCACCAGCGCCGCCGCGGCGTGCCCCGCTGAGCGGGCCGACGTCAGACGCCGAAAACGTCGACATAGATCTTCTCCGCGAATTTCGCCGTGTCGGTCGAAGGCTTGAACACGGACACGCTCTTCAGGTCATCCGCGTAGGCTTTCAGTTCCCTCTTCAGGACTTCGCCGACCGGATGATGATGGTGGGTGTGGTAGCGCACCATGCCTTCGAGATCAGCGAGCGTGGCGTTCTTCGGCGCATAAGGCTGGAACGACTTTGCCGCCTTCTCGGGATTTTGCGAGGTAAACATCGCGGAATCGAGCAGCGCCTGCGTGATCGCCCGCGCCACCTGCGGTTCCTCGCGCACCAGCGAACCGCGCAGCCCGACGATGCAGCAGGTCTTATCCTTGTAATCGCCGTCCAGATTGGAGGCGACTTCCTTGTAGGCGCTGTCCTTCAGCCAGAGATAAGCCAGCGGGTCGGAGGCGAGGAACGCCTGAACCTCGCCCTTGTCGATGGCGAGCTGCAGCAGGTTGCCGGGGAACGGACGCCAGTCGACATCCTTGTTGGGATCGATCCCCTGCTTGGCCAGCTGGATCGAGAAGAAGTTCTTGTCGGGACCGGCAAGATCGCCGACGCCGACCACCTTGCCCTTGAGGTCGGCCAGCTTGTCGACACCGGAATTGGTACGCGTCAGCACCCGCATGCAACCGCCGTGGGTGCCGGCGGCGATCTTGACGTCAAATCCCTGCTCCAGCGGCTTCAGCCAGCGCAGCGCCATGCCGAGCCCGGCGTCGGACTTGCCGGTGGCGATCGCCTCCAGCAACTGGTCCGTCGAACCGCTGTAGTTGACGAGTTCGACGTCGAGATTGTGTTTCTGGAAGAAGCCGTGATCGATCGCAACCGGCAGCGGCGCGAGACAGACCGCGCCGGCGTTCCACGACAGTTTCAGTTTGCGTGGCGCACCGGTCAGCGCCGGCGCATCCGACGCTGTCTTGCAGATCGGAAATTCCGAGAAGTCGATCTCCGCGGGAACCGATCGCGCGGGAAACGCCTGCGCGCCCAGCACCCCGATCGGCGCGGCAAACGCCGCGACTGCGGCGCCCTGGAGCAGCGTCCGGCGATTCAACAGCTCGCCGCGTTGACCAAACGTCTTCATCTGTCGCCTCCTCGACGACGCACAAAGGCTCGATCGCGCAACGCAAATCGCGTACGCGTCAAGCCGATCCGGCGTCGACCATCCGTGATGCAGATCCGATCTCGGCAAGACGGCAGGCAACGGAGCACTGCGGCGGGACTCGCGACCAATCGAAATCGTTGGCCGGATGATGGGCGGGGTTCCTGCGCCCGTCAATGAAATGGAATTTTGAAAGTCCAATGAGTTGGAGACATTCTCTCCACGATCACGCGATCCGAAGATGCAACGATTTCGCCGTGCGCAAACCATCTCTCAGGCGGCCGGTTTCGAGGCAATCCTTGCCCGACCCGGAGAATATTCAGTCGGTCGTTTCATTGACTGCGGACAACCGTTTCTTAGCATCCACGCATCGATGGCATGCGCGGATCGCGCGTGTCGAAACCATTCACAGAGGCAAATGTAACCATGGCACCAACTGGATTTCGCACGGGCGTGCGAGCCGCAAGTCTTCCGGCACGTCTTGTCACAGCCATGACTGCTGTCGCCTTCACCTTCGCGCTGGCTGTGTCTGCGTCCGCGGCCGATCAGGTCACGCTGCGGATTGGTGACCAGAAAGGTGGCAACCGATCGCTGCTGGAGATTTCCGGGCTCGCCAAGGATCTGCCGTATAAAATCGAGTGGTCGGAATTTCCTGCGGCAGCCCCGATTCTCGAAGCCTTGAACGCCGGCGCGCTCGATGTCGGCTATACCGGCGACCTCTCCTTCCTCACGGTCTATGCGGCGGGCGCGCCGATCAAGGCCATCGGCGGCACACGCTCCGATGCCCGCACCCAGGCAATCCTGGTGCGCAACGATTCACCGATCAAGAGCGCGGCGGATCTCAAGGGCAAGAAGCTCGCCGGCACCCGCGGCGGCTGGGGCCAGTTCCTGATCTCCGCGACCCTGGAAAAAGCCGGATACAAGATCGAGGATGCCACGTTCACGCCGCTCGGCCCGGTGGATGCCAAGATCGCGCTGGTTGCGGGCTCGATCGACGGCTGGGCGGTCTGGGAGCCCTACATTTCATTCGCCGTCCTCAGGGACAACGCCCGCGTGGTCGCGGACGGCGAAGGGCTGACGCCGACCATCACCTTCATCGTCGCCTCCGACAGCGCGATCGCGACCAAGCGCGCGGCGGTCACCGATTTTCTGCAGCGGCTCGACAAGGCGCGCCTCTGGTCGCTGGATCACGTGGCCGAGTATGCCAGGAGCACATCGGAGCTGACCAAGCTGCCGGAGGATGTAGTGGCCCGGGCTTACACCGCTCAACACACCAGCCCGATCGTGATCGACGACGCCGTGGTCAGGGAATTCCAGGCCGCATCGGATCGCGCCACCCGTTACGGCATCATTTCAAAGCAGGTCGACGTCAGCAAATCGGTCGATCGCAGCTTTACCGCCGGCGCGGCCGGCTCGAACTGAACGGGTCCGATTTCAAGGCAGGCTCCAGCTCACGGCCATGCCGCGTAGGACGGCCTGTTTCGTGCTTGCTCCAGCCGGATCTGCCGGCGATAGGTTCCCGGTGACGCGCCGCGGCAGCGCCGGAAAAAACGGTTGAAGTAGGCCGGGTCGCGAAAGCCCAGGCCATAGCCGATCTGCTCCACCGGCAGATCGAGCTGCTGCAGGCGAATGCAGGCCTCATGCACCAAGCGTTCGTGAATGATGGCGCGCGGGCCACATCCCTTCTCGCGCTGACAATGCGCATGCAGTTTGTCGGACGTGACACCTAGCGCCGCGGCATACCGCGCCACCGGCCAGCCGTCGCGATAATGCAGTTCGACCATCTGAAGAAAGTTGCCGACCAGCGCCGGCCCGCGGCCCGCAGCGTCATCCCGCTCGTCGGACGATGTCCCGAGCCGCCACAAATGCAGGCAAGTCACCAGCAGCTGTGACGAGATCATGGTGGCGCCGCCATGGCCGGGCGTTCGCAGCTCCGCCACGATGGCGCGGCAGCATCCGGCCACGGCATCGCGCGATGCGGCGAGCGCCTCTCCGTCGATCAGCGCAACCTTGTCTGTCGTGCGGCGCAGATGCAGCGCTTCGGCGCTGCCCGAGATAATCTTGATCAGGACGTCGTCGTCCACCGAGAGCAGGAAACCGTGTGCGCCGGCGCCGGCTTCGATCGTCGCATCCACATTGCCGGGCAGCCACAGCAGCGCCGGTGCATCGAGCGTAACACGGGTTCCCAGCCAGGAGGCCGAGCCATGATCCGACAACAGCAGCAGCAAATGCGCCCGGCGCTCGCCGCGCTGGCGGATCACCCATGTGCGCGGCGCCAGTGCAGCGGAAAACGCCTCCGCCCGAACCGCGAGCGCCATACTGAGCGGCAATCCATTCAGTCCAGCCGACGCCAGCACATCCCCATCCTCAAAAACAAAACCGAGACAAAACGCCGCCGACCCGGCACGCGGAATTGTCGAAAAGGTACAATCTTTCACCGGCTCCGTCCAATTCCAAGCTTCCCGCAACCTCCTTTAACGTCCGCCGATCGCGCGCCACATCATCGCGGCATCGAACCGGGCATCGGTGATCGAACGGGCGCGGCATGAAGATCAGGGAAGGACACCAGCATGCATGAGATTTCGCTTCTGCTCGACGGCAAGGACGTTGCGGCCGCCAACGGCGCCACCTTCGACCGCCTCAACCCGATCACTGCCGATGTGGCGAGCCGCGCCGCGGCCGCCCAGGTCGACGACGCCCGCCGTGCCGCGGATGCTGCGGCCGCCGCCTTCCCGGCCTGGTCAGCCACCGGCCCCAACGCGCGGCGCGCCATTCTGCTGAAAGCCGCGGACCTGCTGGCGGCCAAGGCGCCGCAGTTCACCGAATTGATGGCCGCGGAAACCGGCGCGACTGCCGGTTGGGCCGGCTTCAACGTCCATCTGGCCGCCGGCATGCTGCGCGAGGCCGCCGCCATGACCACCCAGATTTCCGGTGAAGTGATCCCGTCGGACAAGCCCGGCTGCATCGCGATGGCCGTTCGCCAGCCGGCTGGCGTGGTGCTGAGCATGGCGCCGTGGAATGCGCCGGTCATTCTCGGCGTGCGCGCGCTGGCGCTGCCGCTGGCCTGCGGCAACACGGTGATCCTGAAAGCGTCGGAAATTTGTCCCGGCACCCATCGGCTGATCGCCGAATGCCTGCGCGATGCCGGCCTGCCCCCGGGCGTTCTCAACGTCATCACCAACGCGCCGGAAGACGCGCCGGAGCTGATCGAGACGTTGATCGCACATCCGGCCGTGCGCCGGATCAATTTCACCGGCTCGACCCGGGTCGGCCGCATCATCGCGCAGGTCGCGGCCAAACACCTCAAGCCGGCGTTGCTCGAACTTGGCGGCAAGGCCCCGCTGATCGTGCTGGACGATGCCGATATCGACGCCGCCGTCGCGGCGGCCGCCTTCGGCGCCTTCATGAATCAGGGGCAGATCTGCATGTCGACGGAACGCCTCGTCGTCGACGAGAAAATCGCCGACAGCTTCGTCGCCAAGCTGGCGGCCAAAGCCGGATCGCTGATCGCGGGAGACCCTCGCAAGGGCAATACGCCGCTCGGATCGTTGATCGGGATCGACGCTGCGTCACGCCTGCAGACGCTGATCAGCGACGCCGTCGGCAAGGGAGCCAAGGTGGTGGCCGGCGGCCGCAGCGACGGCACGCTGATGTCGGCGACCGTGATTGACGGCGTCAACTCCTCGATGCGGATCTATGGTGAGGAATCGTTCGGCCCGGTCGTCTGCGTGGTTCGCGTTAATGGCGTGGACGAAGCGGTGCGCGTGGCCAACGACACCGAATACGGCTTGTCGGCGGCAGTCTTCGGCCGCGATATCGCCCGCGCTTTGGACGTTGCCAAACGCATCGAGTCCGGCATCTGTCATGTCAACGGCCCGACCGTGCATGACGAGGCCCAGATGCCGTTCGGCGGCACCAAGGCCTCCGGCTACGGTCGCTTCGGCGGCAAGGCCGGCATCGCCGAATTCACCGAACTGCGCTGGATCACCATCGAGACCGGACCTCAGCACTACCCGATCTGATCGCCGGTCTCACACTATTGACGACTGACAACGCATGTCAGTCGTCAATGTCATTCGTTATCGTTCTTTGGGATGGGCCGCCGCGATGTTATCGCGGCGTCAGCGTGATCGCCTCTCCCGTTGCAGCCTCGACCGCGGCGCGGCTGTAGAGCAGCGGAACGTACTGGCCGGTGGCCCACAGCGGCGCCAGATCGCGATAGTGTCCGCTGAACGGATCACCCGACTGTCCGGGCGTGTTGATGGTGCGGCTCGCATCCCAGTTGCCGACATCGAGCACCATGCGGAACGACGCGCCCGCCGTCAGCTGGTAATCGGACCGCCGATAGGTGGCGGCATGCGGCACGTTGGCGGCGCCGCCGAGTGCCAGCGGGCCGACCGACAGCTGCGGCGCCGTCGCTTTGTCGGCCAGCGGCGCCAGCGCGTGGGTAAACTGCGCCTTGTGCAGCTTGCCCCAGGCCCATCCGGAGTCATCCGAGCCGAGCTTCGCCGCGACGTCGGCCACCGCAGTGCCCAGGCTGTCACGCAAGATGCTGTCGCGCGCCGCCGCCGGATCCGCCCCCAGCGTGGCGTCCGGATGTTCGAGGAAACCGACGATCGCCGAGATGCTGGCGGGATCGGGCACGATGATGTCGAGCGCTTTCGGCGCCGCCGCTTTCACCACCGCCGCTCCGAGATGGTTGGCAATCCACACCTCGAACACCGCTGCCGCGGCACTGTCGGCGGTGTCCTTCGCGTCCCAGGCCTTGAGCAGGGCCAGGCCCCGTTTGGTGTCGGCGTTGTCCGACGTCAGCGGCTTCAGCAGTGCGACAAGCCGCCGCGCCAGCATCGAGGTGTCGTCGTTCTGCAGATCCATGGCGTCGGCCAACGTAAGCTTCTTGTTGGACGACAGCACCTCGGCAATCCGCTGCCAGCGCGCGCTGTCGGACCATTCGAACCCGACCTTGCGCTCTGCGATGGGATAATCCTTCGGCAGGTTCATCTGGTTGGCGGTGGCAAACCAGCCCTGTTCGGGACGATAGACCCGCGGCAGATCGTCGAGCCCGAGAAAGCCCTGCCACTCATAGCGGCCATCGCCGGGCACCGGCATCAGGCCGTCATAGTTGACCCGCCGCGGTGTCTTGGCGCCCGGCACCCAGCCGATATTGCCCTTCACGTCGGCATAGACCTCGTTCTCTGACGGCGCGCCCCAGCGCCGCATCGCGGTGAGGAAGCCGTTCCAGTCCCTGGCGGTCATGTAGTCGGACGAACCGAAATAGGCCGATGTCCCCGGCTCCGACCACACGGTGCGAACGGCGAACGCCCGCTTGTTGGCGGCGTCGACCAGCATGACCGGACCGTGCCGGGTGAACTTGAGTTCGATATCCCTGGGCGCTTCGCCCTTCACTTCCTCGGTCTCGTGGACGATGCGCATGTTTTCCCAGCCGTCGCGGTAGCGATACTGGTTCAGGTCGGCCGGGTTGAGCTCGTAGACATAGAGGTCTTCCTGATCGACGTTGAAGATCGTCAGGCCGAAGGCGATGGTGCCGTTGTGGCCGATGGAGACGCCGGGCAGCGCCGGCTCGCCGGCGCCGATCACGGACAGGCCCGGCGCGTTGAGGCCGACGATGTAGCGCAGCGATGGCACGCTGTGCTCGCGGTGCGGATCGTTGGCGAGGATCGGACGCCCGGTCGCGGTGCGCGATGGCGCCACCACCCAGTTGTTGGAACCGATGGTGTCGCGCTGCTGATCGGCTTCAGCCAGGAATGTATCGGGATCATGCGCCATGGCGGCTCTCTGCCCGGGCGCCGCAAAGGCCACCGGCCGTGTCGCCAGATCATAGGGCGCCAGCACATCCTTCGGGATGCTGCACGGGTCCAGCCCCTCGGGAATCTTCGTCGTCCACTCCGGCTCGAGCTTGACCCGCAGCCGGTCCGCATCCAGCCCCGCGGCGCAGGCGACCAGCGACCGCTTGACCTCGGAGGCGACGTTCCTGGTCAATCCATGGCTGCGAATGCGGACCACATCCTCCGCTGTCCACAGCTCCGGCATCGTGCCGGCGATCTTGAATTCCACCGGCCGCGGGCGCTGGCCGGCCCGCACATCGGCAACATAGGCGTTGATGCCGGCGACGAACGCCTCGGCGTAGGACCTGGCTTTCGGCCCATAGGCCGCCCATTCCGCGGTCATGTCGCCGCGATAGAGGAACAATCGCAGCGCCTTGTCCTGCTCGACATAGGCCGGGCCGAAGTCCTTCGCGAGCAATCCCAATCCGCGCTTGCGCCAGAGATCGATCTGCCAGAGCCGGTCGCGTGCCGCGTTGAAGCCCTGGAGAAAAAACAGATCGTGCTCGTTGCCGGCATAGATGTGGGGAATGCCCCAGACGTCGACGAGGATCTTGCCCGGCGCTTGCAGTCCGGCCACGCTGCTGCTCGACAGGCGGGCCGCGGACGGCACCCCGTCCTTCTCGCCCTCCTTGTCACGCGCCGCAGCATCGGACACCGCGACCGTGGTGAAGACCGCACCCAGCAGCAGCCATTGGATTGCTTTTCTCGGTCCCGCTTTCCTGGCAACTGCCTTCCCCGGCGCTGCTTGCGTTGCGCGTCTGTTCATTTCGCTCCCCTTTTTTGCTGTCGCCTTGCCGAACGATGCACACAGCAACGACGAAGGCGATCTTGGTCGCTTCTTCGCACGACCGCGAACGGTCCACGAGATGCTTATTCCTGATGCAAGGTAGCTTGCCGACACGGAGCATCAAACAGCTTTTCCGCGCGCGTTGGTGCAGATGTGAGTTGCAGCTTTCGCTGGTATCGCAACCTCAATCGCTCTTTTCACTCCCGCAGAGCGAGGCCACAACGGAAGAGCGGCTGCGCATCTGGCTCATGCGCGCCCGAGACCGCCTCGGCTGTGCCGCCGCGATCGAACTGATGTCGTCAACAACATCTTTGCATGGCACCGTATGAATTTTGCAATTGTCGTGTATTCTTATTGACGTGCATGTCGATTCTCGACTTGCGCATATTCGTTTAGCCACTTTTGGACTGACAAGAGGACAACATGGCGAAGAAAGCGAAGAAGGCCAAGAAGACCGTTAAAAAAGCAGCCAAGAAGAAAACCGCGAAGAAGAAGAAGTAGTTTCTACTCAAACGACAAAATCGCTGTTTTCCACTCGGCGAATGCTGACGCGGATCGACTGACGGGATTGGTCGCGAGACCACCTCCTGCCAGCGTCCCGCAGCGACGAACGGTAAAGCCGGATCTTCATGCAGATGGCTGCGTGAAGGTCCGGTTTTTCTTTGAAGTGATTGAAGATCACCGCGGAGGGCCGGCGTCTGCTGCGGAAGCCCCCTCGCCGTCCATCAACAACGTTCCGGCATCCGCCAAGCCTTCCTCAGGCTTCGCCATGCGGTCGGCGGCGCGACCCGCAGCGTGTCCAGCGGCAAGACCCGGCGGGCCAAGGAGCCGATCATTTCGGGGGCGAACGGCGCCGGAGGGGGATAGCGGCTCGCATGAGGCCGGCTCAGACGTTGGGGAGCAGTTTGCTCATGCTCACGCGCTCCTCAACCTCGTACCCGCACTTGCGGTAGAACCCGAGGACCGCCGAGTTGGAAGCAATAACTTGGAGGTTGATCTTTAAGCAGCCAAGGGCGGCAAGCCGCCTTTCGGCTTCCTGGACAAGGGCCTCGCCGATTCCTTTCTGGCGATGGGATTGCAGGACGGCGATCCGGGAAATCCAGCCCCGGTGGCCGTCATATCCGGCCATGATCGACCCGGCGACTTGACCTGACTCTAGCGCGACCAGAAAGAGGTTCGGCTGGTATCTCAGCTTCTCGGGGATTGAGATATGGGCCGTATTCCAGGGCGCGTCATTGGGAAATGCGTCTCGCCAAAGCGCATCAACCCCATCAAAATGAGCGCCGGCGTATTCAATAATTGAGAACATTCACGACCGGTCCAGCCAGGCCTCGCGGATCGAGGATCGATGAGACGAATCTCAGACATGCAACAATCTTGCAACCGGCCAATTTGGAGCGAAGCCTGTGATTCAAATCAAGGTGTCAGAAAAGCCCACCGACGCCCAGCGCAAGGCGATCTTCACGCCGCTGGTCGCTTACAATGCCGCGATGGTCGGCGACCCTAAGTTGGAGACCTTGGCTCTCCTTCTGGAAGACCTGGAGAAGGGTGAGATTATAGGTGGGCTGTGGGGCAAATTTTTTCATGATTGGCTCTTCATCGAGCTGTTGTTCGTCCCCGAGGATCTTCGGGGGCGAGGCTTTGGTGCCGACCTGATGGCAAGAGCCGAAAGCGCCGCGCGTGACCGCCAATGCGTCGGGATCTGGCTCGACACCCACAGTTTCCAAGCGCCCGTTTTCTACAAGAAGCTGGGATACGAGGTGTTTGGAAGCTTGGACGACTACCCGATCGGAGCGAGCCGCCATTTTCTGAGCAAGTCACTCCGAACACCGATAAAAAGGGGCGACATGTGAGATGGCCCCACTGCACTTTCGCCGACCTGCCCCTGAACATCAGGGCCACCTTTCTTTTGGCAGTTATTGGATTCTCCGTGATCCGGGACGCCGCGGCGCAGGAGGGCGTTTTCCGCTGGCGGTTTGTTCCGATGCAAGGAAACGTCTCACTTTTTCAGGCCGCTTCCGACGCGACTGATGCGGTCGGTCGCGCCAGTCTCTCTTGCGAAATCGGATCAGGAAGCGTCGAAGTATCGATAACGATGCGAGACGATCAACGCATCAGATTTGGGAAGCTCATCGAGCGCGGAGCCCACGGCAGCGTCAAGTTATTGGGCGACGAGAGCAATCGATCCGTGATTGACAAGCTGGTGAACTCTGATGTCTCGGATTGGAGTTATGTGTTTACCGTCCCGAATGACGGCAAATGGTTAGACGATTTTGAGAAGACCGGAACGTTGCGCCTCAAGGTTGAGGATTCCATCGACGACGGTGTGAGCCTCGATGCGGGTCTCGATGCAATCTCGGCCTTTCGAGCGAAATGCCGGAAGCCGTTGGCAGCTCGCCCGTTGCCGCAGTCAAGCAACTTACCGAAGCCGAACCCGTTCCCGACGCCAAGCCCGTTTCCACCTGCCCGTATTGGCCAGTAATCCGAGCTCGATGGGGGACATTCGAACTTGCCCGCGACATTACCAGCAAGGCTGGTGTTCGCCGTATCCGGCACGGAGTGTCCGTTATATAGTTATACAAAGAGACAGAACGGGTCCAAGGCTGGCTGGGGAACTAGGATTCGAACCTAGACAGGCAGAGTCAGAGTCTGCAGTCCTACCATTAGACGATTCCCCAAAAGACCTGCTGATCAGACCGCCCTTGGGCGGTCGCGTGCGGAGGGTTACCTCCGCCCCAGCAAACGAAGCGTCCGGCGCACGATATAGAGTGCTCGGGCGCCGCGGTCTACCCCACTCGTCGCCAGAATCCGGTCCTGCCAACCGATTGTTGTGACAATCGCTTTGGCGGGTCCCTGCCCGGTTCGCGGGTGGCGTTTCGGGCCTCCCGACCGAGGCACTTTATTATAGTGAACCAAACGTAAAATTGATGGCGGAACCGGTTTCCCGCGATTTTTGCCGCGGGGAAAATTTACCTTTAAGAACAGTATATTACCGCCCTCAAAACGACCACCTGCGCCGAACCGCCGTTGGCGGGCAGCAGGGTACCGCTCCTGGGGCCGCCCAAGCTTAACATTTTGTCCAATCCCCCCCTCCATAGTCGGTGTCGAGATACACACTAAAGAGTGCTGGTTCGTTTCATGCTGAAGTCGGCTCCCCCCGCGCAATTCGGGCGTGTCATCCTGGTTCGCGGGTCGCAAGCCCGAGTCGGCCTGCTGGCCGCCAGCCAGATGGGATTGGCCGAAGCCCGCGCCACGGTCGGGCGCTTCATCAGCATCCGTTGCGCCGGATCCGCCATCGTCGCCATCGTCACCGAAGTCTCATCCGAGCAGTTGCCGCCCGGCAGCCCCTACATGGCGATCGCATCGGTCGACCTCTTGGGCGAAATTCTGGGCGGATCCGCACCCCGCTTCCAGCGCGGCGTCACCCTCTATCCCACCATCGGGGATCCGGCCGACCTGACCACCAACCAGGAACTGCGGACGATCTACACGCCGGCCCGCTCCGACCACATCAATGTCGGAACGCTGCAGCAGGATCCGACCGTGATGGCCTATATCGACGTCGAGGAAATGCTCAACAAGCATTTCGCGGTGCTCGGCTCGACCGGCGTCGGCAAATCCAGCGGCGTCTCGCTGCTGCTCAACGAAATCCTGCTGGCGCGACCGAACCTTCGGGTCTTCCTGCTCGACGTGCACAACGAATATGGCCGCTGCTTCGGCAGCCGTGCTCTGGTGCTCAATCCGCGCAATCTCAAACTGCCGTTCTGGCTGTTCAATTTCGAGGAGATCGTCGACGTCTTCTTCGGCGGCCGGCCCGGCATCCCGGAAGAGCTCGAGATCCTGTCCGAGGTCATTCCCGCCGCCAAGGCGCTCTATACGCAGTACCAGAATTCCGACCGGCTCGGATTGAAGCGGATCGATCCCAAGACCGTGGGCTACACTGTCGACACCCCGGTGCCGTATCGCCTGGTCGATCTGATCGCCCAGATCGACGAGCGCATGGGCAAGCTCGAAAACCGTTCCAGCCGCATCGTCTATCACAAGCTGCTGTCGCGCATCGAGACCGTCAAGAACGACCCGCGCTACGCCTTCATGTTCGACAACGCCAATGTCGGCGGCGACACCATGGCAGATGTCATCAGCCATCTGTTCCGGATGCCGGCCAACGGCAAGCCGATGACCATCATGCAACTCGCGGGCTTTCCCGCCGAGGTGGTCGATTCGGTGGTGTCGGTGGTGTGCCGCATGGCGTTCGACTTCGGGCTCTGGAGCGACGGCGCCTCGCCCATGCTGTTCGTCTGCGAGGAGGCCCACCGCTACGCCTCGGCCGATCGCAGCATCGGTTTCGGACCGACCCGCAAGGCCGTGTCGCGCATCGCAAAGGAAGGCCGCAAATACGGCGTCTACCTGGCGCTGATCACCCAGCGACCGGCGGAACTCGACGCCACCATCATCTCCCAGTGCAGCACGCTGTTCGCGATGCGCATGGCCAATGACCGCGACCAGTCCCTGTTGCGCTCCGCGGTGTCGGATGCGGCCGCCAACCTGCTGTCGTTCGTGCCGTCGCTCGGCACCCGTGAAGTGCTGGCCTTCGGCGAAGGCGTGGCGCTGCCGACACGGCTGCGTTTCAAGGAGGTCCCGGCACATCAACTGCCCCGCAGCGAAGCGACGATCTCGACCGTTCCGGCGTCCAGCCGCGGCCAGGATATCCATTTCGTCACCTCGGTGCTGGAGCGCTGGCGCGGCGCCACCTCCGCCCGCGAGATCCCTAACGATCCCAGCTTCAACGACAAGCTGCAGTCAAGAACCCTGGATGCACCGATGCTGCAGCCTTCGATGGGGCTCGATCCGGACCGCTTCCAGCTTCTGAAGAAGCCGCTGCGCTGAATCCAGATCGCGCCGGAGCTATCCGGCGCCGCAATCCTCCATTATCGTGATCCCACCCGCCAGCCTCCTGCCGGCGCAATGGATCATGATCATGACGCAAGCCGACGCGCCCCGTTTTCCGATTCCGCAGCTCAATACGCTGCCCGATGATATTCGCGAACGCATTCTTGCCGTGCAGGAGAAGTCCGGCTTCGTCCCCAACGTCTTCATGGTGCTGGCGCAACGGCCAGACGAGTTTCGTGCGTTTTTTGCCTATCACGATACGCTGATGGACAAGGACGCCGGCCTGAGCAAGGCCGAGCGCGAGATGATCGTGGTGGCGACCAGCGCGGTCAATCAATGCCTGTATTGCGTAGTTGCGCACGGCGCCGTGCTGCGCATCCGCGCGAAAAAGCCGCTGCTAGCGGACCAGATCGCCGTCAACTATCGCAAGGCCGACATCACTGCGCGGCAGAAGGCGATGCTCGACTTCGCCGTGAAGATCACCACCGAATCCCACAAGGTCGGCGAAGCGGATTTCGCCGTGCTCGCCCAGCATGGTTTCAGCAATGACGAGATCTGGGATATCGCGGCGATCTCGGCGTTCTTCGGCCTGTCGAACCGCATGGCGAATTTCAGCAGCATGATGCCGAATGATGAGTTCTACCTGATGGGACGCGTGCCCAAAACTTGAAGAACCAAGAGTTGAAGATCCAAAAGACATGACGCTTGAATGGACCGAAATCGTCCTGCGGCTGGGAACGGCAACCCTTGCCGGGGCTGCGCTGGGGCTCAACCGCGATCTGCACCACAAGCCGGTCGGCGTCCGAACGCTGGGCCTGGTTGGACTTGCGACCGCGATCGTCATCGTGCTGGCCGACGGCCACAGCGATCCCGGCAAATTCACCGACGCGACCAGCCGCGTCATTCAAGGCGTCCTGACCGGAATCGGCTTCATCGGCGCCGGTGTCATCGTGCATACGGACCGGCCCTACCGCGTCCGCGGGCTGACCAGCGCCGCCTGCGCCTGGTTTGCCGCCTGCACCGGCATCATCTCCGGTGCAGGCGAATGGCGGCTGGTGCTGATCGGCTTGCTGATGGCGCTTCTGTTGCTGACATTCGGCGGCCCGCTGGAGCGCTGGATGCACAGATTTCGCGACGAGCCGGCGGACACGCTCGATTCCGATCCCGTCACGCCGGAGCCGCGATCGGACGCATCCGGTGCCGACAAACCTTAAACTGTTACCGATTTGCTCTGAGTGCACTCGGAGGCCGTCGCGGGGCGGCGTCGGCTGAACAGATGAACGGCGTCCCGACTTTCCTGAACAAGCGGCGACTGCTCGCTCCTGCAGCATGGTTCAGCACAGTCGGACATATATCGACATGAAGTGCTTGGACATGACGTTCCTGGACATGAATGTCTTGTGCACCGGCTACGGGTTTGCGCCCGCATGACAATCAGGCAGGATCAGATATATTCCGACAAGTAATTTTGATCTTTGATTGAAGGACTTGCCAGATGACGGAAACGTTGAGTTCTCGGACGGAGCGCTTCAAACACGGAAAGGCGCTTCGCCGCAAGACGCCACGCGAAGCGCATGCGGACCTTAAAGTTCCGCTGTCGCGCAATGCCGTTGCCATTCTTGCCGAGAGCGATCCCGAGCGGGTCCCCGAACTGGTCCCGGAACGCTACGCGCGGATGTCCCTCAACGCGTTCGCATTCCTGCGCGGGGCCGCCGCCGTGATGGCGAACGACCTCGCCGGCCAGCCGATGGCCGGGCTCACGGTGCAGGCCGGCGGCGACAGTCACTTGATGAACTTCGGCGCCTTCGTCACTCCGGAGAACAACATCCTTTTCGACGTCAATGATTTCGACGAGACGCTGCCCGGCGTGGATTTCACCGTCGATCTCAAGCGCCTCGCAGCCAGTGTCGCGGTGGCGGCGCTGGACGCCGGTGAGTCGAAGAAGCAAGCCCGCACCATGGCGGCCGCGAGCGTCAAATCCTATCGCTTGCATATGGGCGCGCTGGCCAAGTTGTCTCCGCTGGAGATATGGCACAGCCGTATCGATCTCGAAAAGGAGAGCCAGCGGATCGGCAATGACGACCTGCGTCGCAAACTCGCAGGCGTCATCGCCAAGGCGCGCGGCGAAGGACTTTCGAAGGACGACAATTTTCCGCATCTCGTCAGCGGCGATACGCCAAGGATCGTCGACAAGCCGCCGACCATTTTCCATCTCGACCCAAAGGCTGACGCGCGGCACAAGCTCGCCGCCAACCGCGTGTTCGCGACCTATCGCAAAGGCCTCAATCCGGCCGTGCTGCGGCTGCTCGACCGCTTCACCATGAAGGATCTCGCCTTCAAGGCCGTGGGCGTGGGCTCGGTCGGCACATTCTGCTGCGTCGCCCTGTTCATGAGCGGCGACAACGAACCGCTGTTCCTGCAGATCAAGCAGGCCCAGAATTCGGTGCTGGAGCGACTCGGCGGCAAACTCGGATTTAAGGGAAACCAGGGCCGCCGCGTCGTGCAGGGCCAGCAGATGATGCAGGCCGCCAGCGATATCTTCCTCGGAGCGACGCAGGACGATGACACCGGCCGCCAATTCTATATCCGGACGCTGAAGAATCGCCGTCTCGGCGGCATCAGCGAAATCACCGAGGGCGAAGCCCTCTCGGACTACGCCCAGCTCTGCGGCAAAACCCTGGCGCGCGCGCACGCGCGCTCGGGCGATCCCGCCGCAATGTCTGGCTACATGGGCAAGGGCGAGACCCTGGACGATGCGATCGCATCGTTCGCGATGGCTTATGCCGAGCAGACGAACCTTGATCATGCGGCTCTCGTGAAAGCCAAGAGCGGGAAAGCCAAGAGCCCAGCCAAAAAGGCCAAATCCGCAGTCAGGAAAGCCAAGGCCGCCTAGCCCAAGGCTACCTAGCCAGAGTGTCTTCGCGCTGGCTGCCCGGATCTACCGGTCATTTCTGCGTCCGCATCGCCGATGGCGATGCGGACAAGAACACGGCATCGACGGTTCCGGGACACGCATCCGCTCACGAGAATTTGGGGCACATGGGTGCATGTGAGCCATTCCGGCTTTCAATGGGTGGCCCAGTGGGGCTATGCTACAGGGATTGACATCTCATTTTGCGGGCCTTCGTTCATGCCAAGCCAGCAGCCGATCATGACGAGCGGTGAGCACCGCGTCATCAAGTTCAGGCCGCGGACGCTGGCGCAGCCTCCCGGCCATCGGCCGACCGCTGTGCAGGACAACACGCCCCCCCGCAACATCCGGCCGGGTCCACCCGATCTGTCACGTTTCCAACATCCGGCGGACGGCGAAACCGACGACTATCGACACCGCATGCTCATGAACATTGCCGCGCTGGCCTTCACATTGGTGTTGACCGGCATCGGCGTTTGGCTGGCGACAACCATCGCCGACATGCGCCGGACCCAGGACTGCGTCCTGGTCGGCCGGCGGGATTGCGCCAAACTCCCCCAACCCCAGGCTTTCCCGACCCGCCCCGCCGAAAGCATTTGAAAGGGCTCCTCCCCGCGCCCGGCTGGCATTGAACTCGGAGCGACGCTCCGATATACGGGCATTCGACTTTCGCTGGAGGGTATGGCCCTGTCCGGCACACGGTTCCCTGCGACCTGCCGATCGACGGCATTTATCGCAAATATATCAAAGGCTTAATGATGACCGCCACATTCGATCAGGTCGCCAACATCATCGCTGAGACCTGCGATATCCCCCGCGACACGATCACGCCGGAAAGCCACGCGATCGACGATCTCGGCATCGACAGTCTCGATTTCCTCGATATCGCCTTCGCCATCGACAAGGCATTCGGCATCAAGCTGCCGCTGGAAAAGTGGACGCAAGAGGTCAATGACGGCAAGGCGACCACCGAGCAGTACTTCGTTCTGAAGAACCTCAGCGCGCGCATCGACGAATTGGTCGCCGCCAAGGGCGCGTAACGCCCCGCCATGAATCTCGAATATTTCCATCTGATCGACCGTATCGCCGCCGTCAACGTCGGTGAGCGGACGATCACGGTCGACGCCCAGGTCCCGCAAACCAGCACCATTTTCGAAGGCCATTTCCCCGGTTATCCGCTGATGCCGGGCGTGCTTCTGATCGAAGCGATGGCCCAGACATCAGGCTGGCTGCTGATCGCGATGCTGAAGTTCGAACGCATGCCGTTTCTGGCCGCCGTGAAGGAGGCCAAGATGCGCACCTTCATTGCGCCGGGCGAAAAACTGACCATCGACGCAAGCCTCGTGCACGAGGGCTCCGGCTTCGCCATCACCGACGCAAAAATCTCGGTTGACGGCAAGCTCAAGTGCAACGCAACCCTGACATTCCGTCACGTTCCCTTCCCTCACCCTGATTTGCGTGCCCACATGGAAGTCATGGCGAACAAGATCGGCTTCCCGAAACAGGCAATGACGCATGGCTGACACACCATCATCCCATGCGCCGCATCGCGAAGCCTGGATCACGGGCGTCGGAATTGCGTCCTCGCTCGGCCTCGGGCCGGACGCGCATTGGGATGCGTTGCGCGAGCGCCGCGTCAATGTCGACGAGACCGGGTTTGCGCCCTACGTCGTCCATCCCATGGTGCCGGTGTCCTTCGACGCGCAGATCCCGAAGAAGGGTGACCAGCGCCAGATGGAAGCGTGGCAGCGCATCGGCACCTATGCCGCAGGCCTTGCGCTCGACTCGGCCGGCGTCAAGGGCAACAGCGAGATCCTGTCGAAGATGGACATGATCGTCGCCGCCGGTGGCGGCGAGCGTGATCTCGCCGTCGACAGCGCGATTCTGAATGCCGAGGCTCAGGGAAACGCCGCGCCCGGCTTCCTCAACGAACGGCTGATGAACGATCTGCGTCCGACGCTGTTTCTGGCGCAGCTCTCCAACCTTCTGGCCGGCAATATCGCCATCGTCCATGGCGTGACCGGATCGTCGCGCACCTTCATGGGTGAGGAAGCCGCCGGCGTCGATGCCGCACGGATCGCGCTGGCGCGGATCGCGGCAGGACAAAGCGACATCGCGCTGATCGGCGCCGCCCACAATGGCGAGCGCAAGGATCTGCTGATGCTCTACGAGTTCGGCGACTTCAACCTGAAGGACAAGCATCAGCCGCTCTGGGCACGTGGCGACAATCCGGGCTTCGCGCTGGGATCGGGCGGCGTGTTTCTGGTGATCGAATCGCGGGAGCACGCGCAGGCGCGCGGCGCCAAGCCGTTCGCGCGGCTGAGCAGCGTGGCCGCCGATCACTCGCGCCGCAAGGTCGGCGAGGTGAAAAAAACGCTCGACGCGCTGCTGTCTCTTATACACATCTAGATGTGTATAAGAGACAGCGAAAAAAACGCTCGACGCGCTGTGGACAAAGATCTCGCCCGCCAAGGACAACGTCGCTATTATCACTGGTGCGACCGGCGCAGAACCGGTCACGTCGGAAGAGCGCGCGTTTCTCGCCGATCGCAAGACCATTCCCGTGCGCGCCACCGGCACGATGTTCGGCCACACCCTCGAGGCGCAGTTCCCGCTGGGACTGGCGCTGGCGGCACTGTCGCTGTCGCGCGGCGAGATATTTCCGCCCAACGATTCGACCGGGCTCGAGATTGAAATGTCCGGTGCGCCTGACCAGATAGTGGTCATTGGCGCCGGCCATTGGCGCGGCGAAGGCATGGCGCTGCTCGAGGCCATTCGCTGAGCTGACCGGACGGAGGGGACGATGACATCCAAGCGTGACAGTTTCGGGCGACCGATCGTTGTCGTCACCGGCATGGGCGTGGCGACCTCACTGGGCGCCGGCAAGGCCGACAACTGGTCGAAACTGGTCGCAGGCCAGTCCGGGATTCGCACCATCACCCGCTTTCCGACCGACGGCCTGAAGACCACCATGGCCGGAACCATCGATTTCGTGCCGGTCGATCCGTTTTCATCCACCGACCTGTCGGAACGTCTCGCCGACATCGTCACCGAAGAAGCGGTCGCGCAGGCCGGCATCGGCTCCAAGGGCGATTTTCCCGGCCCCCTGTTTCTGGCGGTCGCGCCGGTCGAGGTGGAGTGGCCGCAACGGCAGGCCCTGGTGCAGGCGATGAGCAGCCCCTCCGACATCAACTACGACACCATGCTGCGTGTCTGCGGCGGCGGCCAGTTCACCGATTACCATCGCCGCTTCCTGTTCGGCTCGGTCGCCGATCATCTGGCTGAAACCTTCGGCACCAAGGGCTCGCCGATCTCGCTGTCCACCGCCTGCGCGTCGGGCGCAACCGCCATCCAGCTGGGTGTGGAAGCCATTCGCCGCGGCGAAGCCGAGGCCGCGCTGTGCGTCGCCACCGACGGCTCGGTCAATCCGGAAGCCCTGATCCGGTTTTCGCTGCTCTCGGCGCTCTCCACCCAGAATGCCCCGCCCCAGGGCGCCGCCAAGCCGTTCTCGAAGAATCGCGACGGCTTCGTCATGGCTGAAGGCGCCGGCGCGCTGGTGCTCGAAAGCTATGAGGCGGCGACCGCCCGCGGTGCCAAGATTCTCGGTGTACTGGCCGGCTGCGGCGAACTGGCGGATTCGTTCCATCGGACGCGGTCGAGCCCCGACGGCAAACCGATCATCGGCTGCGTGCGCAACGCGCTGGCCGACGCCGGCATGGTTCCCGAGCAGATCGACTACATCAATGCCCACGGCACCGGCACGCCGGAAAACGACAAGATGGAGTACCTCGGGATCTCCATGGTGTTCGGCGATCGCACCAAGACCATCCCGGTCTCGTCGAACAAATCGATGATCGGGCATACGCTGTCCGCCGCAGGCGCGGTCGAGGCGGTGTTCTCGCTGCTGACGCTTGCGCACCAGCGCATTCCACCCACCATCAACTACGACGTTCCCGACCCCACCATCCCGTTCGACGTGGTGCCCAACCAGGCCCGCGACGCGCGTGTCACCGCCGTGATGTCCAATTCATTCGGCTTCGGCGGCCAAAATGCTTCCCTGATCCTGACCGGCGAACCGGCCTGATCGCCCCTCACGCCGCCCATTAGCCCGATCTCCAAAGCCCGATCTCCAAGTCCTTTTGCCCCCTGCCTTCGCGGCCCCTGCCGGTTGACGTTGGCGCCCGGACGGGGGATACGCAGGCAGCCATTTCCCGGCCTTTTGCGGCCCGGACATCACTTTCAGGACGTTGTCATGCGCGCGCTCACCCTTGTTGCCGACCGCCAGTTGACCGTGACGGACATGGTGCCTCCGCCGCCGCCCGGCGCGGGCGAAGTCCAGATCCGGATCAGCGGCGTCGCGCTCAATCACATCGACGTCTGGGGCTATCGCGGCATGGCCTTCGCCAAGCGCAAGCTGCCGCTCGCGGTTGGCGCCGAAGCATCGGGGCAGATTGCCGCGGTCGGTGACGGTGTCACCCGTTTCAAGGTCGGACAGCCGGTGGTGATGTACGGCGCGCTGACCTGCGGCGTCTGCAAGGCCTGCCGCGAAGGCCGCGACAACCTTTGTGAAAACGTCGCGGGCATCATGGGCTTCCATGTCGACGGCTTTGCCCGCGAGCTGCTGAACATGCCGGAGCGGCTGGTCATCCCGGTCCCCGAGGGCGTCAACCTTCGCGATGCGGCCTGCGCGCCGATCGCGTTTTCCACCGTGCAGCACATGCTGTTCGACAATGCCAAGCTCGAGCCCGGTGAAACCGTGCTGGTGCAGGCCGGCGGATCCGGCATCGGCACGGTCGCCATCATGATGGCCAAGGCGATCGGCTGCACGGTCATCACCACCGTGGGCGACGATTCCAAGATCGAAGGGGTCAAGGCGCTCGGCGCCGACCATGTGATCAACTATCGCAAGGATCGTTTCGAGCACGAGACCCGCAAGATCACCAAGAAGAAAGGCGTCGATGTCGTGTTCGAACACGTCGGCGCCGACACCTTCAACGGCTCGCTGCTGACGATGAAGCGCGGCGGGCGCCTGGTCACCTGCGGCTCGACCTCCGGGCCAACCACGACGCTCAACCTGATGCAGCTATTCCAGCAGCAATACCGCATCATCGGTTCGTTCGGCGCCTCGATCCGCAACATCGCCGAGAGCCTCGACAAGATGGCGGCGGGCATCAAGCCGGTGATCGACACCGACGTGCCGCTCGACGACGTCGCCGCCGCGCTCAAGCGCATGGAAAGCCGGCAGGTGTTCGGCAAGATCATCGTCCAGTTTTGATGCTGCGGCTGTTTCTCCGCACGCGCGCCCTGCTCCGCGACGCCACCAAGCCGGCGTTCGAGTTTCTGGTCGGCGCGCTCGTCGTCGGGCTGCTGCGCGCGACGCGCTACTTCGATGCCGAAAAGACCGCCAACCTGTTTGCGCGGATCACCCGCCGGGTGGGCCCCTATCTGCCGGAACACCGCATCGGCCGCGCCAACCTCACCGCCGCATTTCCCGAGAAATCGGTCGACGAGATCGAGACCATCCTCATGGGCGTATGGGAAAACCTCGGCCGCGTCGGCGCCGAATTTGCCCATCTCGACCATGTCTGGGATTTCGATCCCGATCATCCCGATCGCGGCCGGATCGAACTGGCGCCGGGGACCAAGGAGCTTTTTGAAAAGCTGCGCGACGATGGCAAGGGCGCGTTGATTTTCGCGTCCCATCTCGCCAACTGGGAATTGCCGGCTCTCGCCGCTCCCGCCTACGGGATGGAGTCCGCCGTGCTGTTTCGGCCGCCGAATATCGCCGCCGCCGACCGGGCGATTCAAAAGATGCGGGCCGTCAACATGGGCACCATCATCGCGACCACCGCCGATGCCCCGCTGCGGCTGGCGCACGCGCTCGAGGACGGCGTGCATGTCGGCATGCTGGTGGACCAGCATTTCGGGCGCGGCGTCGATGTCATGTTCTTCGGACGCAAGGCCAAGGCCAATCCGCTGTTGGCGCGGCTGGCGCGCCAGATCGACGCTCCGATCCACGGGGTGCGCATCATCCGCCTGCCCGGCTATCGTTTTCGCGCCGAGCTGTCGGACGAAATCGTTCCGCCACGGAATGCATCGGGCAAGGTCGACGTCCAGGCCACCATGCAGGCCATCACCTCGGTGATCGAAGGCTGGGTGCGCGAGCACCCCGAGCAGTGGCTGTGGCTGCACCGCCGCTGGCGGTAGACCACGTCTCTCCGGCTCCCATCAACGCCCGGTCTTCACCCGCGTCCACAGCCGGTTGAGAATGCGCTGGGTTGCCGGATCGCGCGCGGTAATGACGAACAGCTTCTTCAACGTCGCATCGTCCGGATAGATCGTGGTGTCGTTGATGATGTTTGGATTGATCAGCTTCTGGCTCGCCAGATTGCCGTTGGCGTAGGACAGGAAATCGGAATTCTTCGCCGCGACCTCCGGGCGATACAGATAATTGATCAGCTCATAGGCTTCCGCGACGTTCTTCGCATCTGCCGGAATGGCCAGATTGTCGAAGAACATCTGCGCGCCTTCCTTCGGGATCGCATATCCGATCTCGACGCCGTTGTTGGCCTCGGCCGCGCGGCTCTGCGCCTGCTTGATGTCGCCGGACCAGCCCACCACAAGGCAAATTTCCCCGGTGGCCAGCGCGCTCAGATATTCGGATGAGTGGAACTTGCGAACATACGGCCGCACCTTGCCGACGACATCGGCGGCCTTTTCCAGGTCCGCCTGCGTGGTCGAATTCGGATCGAGCCCGAGATAGTTCAATGCGGCCGGCAGAATGTCATCCGCGGAGTCCAGCATGTGAACGCCGCAATCCCTGAACTTCGCCAGGTTTTCCGGACGAAACACGATATCCCAGGAATCGATCTTGGCGTCGGGACCGAGGATATCGCGCACGGCCTTCACATTGTAACCGATGCCCGTCGTGCCCCACATGTAGTTGGCGGCAAAAGCATTGCCGGGATCGTACGTCGCAAGCCGCTCGGCCACCACCGGCCAGACGTTGACGAGGTTGGGCAATTTCGACTTGTCGAGCTTTTGGAAAATCTTGGCCTGGATCTGCCGCTGCAGGAAATAGGCCGTCGGCACCACCACGTCATAGCCGGACTTGCCGGCGAGCAGCCGGGTCTCCAGCGTCTCGTTGGCATCGAAGGTATCGTAGACCGCCTTGATGCCGGTCTCCTTGGTGAAGTCGTCGAGCACCCCCGGCGCCATGTAGTTCGACCAGTTGTAGAAATTGACCACGCGCTCCTGCGCCTGCGCGGACAACGACGCCAGCAACGCAATTGCACCGGCAATCCAGCAGGTCTTGGTGCGCACGATCAGCTCCCCTCAGCCGCCCCGCACCGCGCGCGACAATCGCTCGAGCGCGGCGTCGATGGTGGCATCCTTCTTTGAAAAACAGAACCGGACCACCGAGGTCACGGGATCGTCCTCGTAGAATGCCGAGACCGGGATCGCAGCAACCTTGTAGTCGGCAACCAGCCGGCGGCAAAACTGCTCGTCGGTCTCGTTCAGGCCAAGCGGCGACAGATCAACATTGAGGAAATAGGTCCCTTGCGATTTCAGCACCGGGAAGCCGAGGCTCGACAATCCCTCGCTCAGGCGGTCGCGGCTGCGCGCAAGTCCCGCACGCATGTCGAAAAAATAGTCGTCGGACTTAGCCAGCCCGTAAGCCACCGCGACCTGCAGATTGGGCGGTGTCGTGAAAGTCAGGAACTGGTGCGATTTGGCCAGCACGCGCAGCAACGGCGGCGCCGCGCAGACAAAGCCGATCTTCCAGCCGGTCAGGGAAAAGATCTTGCCGGCAGATCCGATCTTCACCGTGCGATCGCGCATGCCGGGAATCGAGATCAGCGGGATATGTTTGCGCCCGTCGAAAATGACGTGCTCCCAGACCTCGTCGCAGATCGCGATCAGGTTGAATTCCTGGCAGATGCGCGCCAGCAGCTCCAGATCCTCGCGCGGATAGACCACGGCGGACGGATTGAGGGGGTTGTTGAAAATCAGGAACTTGGTTTTCGGCGTGATCGCGGCCCGCAGCGCCTCCTCCGGAATCCGCCAGTGCGGCGGCTCCAGGCGCACGAAGCGCGGCACACCGCCGGCGCAGCGGATCAGGGGATTGTAGGCATCATAGGCCGGCGGAAACACGATCACCTCGTCGCCGCGCTGCACCAGCCCGAGGATGGCGCCGGCGACCGCTTCGGTGGCGCCGGACGTCACCAGCACTTCGCTCATCGGATCGAGCGCGACGCCGTGCCAGTGGCCGTAGTGCGCCGCGATCGCCTGCCGCAGTTCGGGGATGCCCATCATCGACGGATATTGATTGTAGCCGTCGAGCACCTCCTCCGCCGCCTTGCGTCGGATGTCTTCCGGTCCCTGGTCGTCGGGAAAGCCCTGGCCGAGATTGATGGCATTGTGGTCGCGCGCAAGCTGCGACATCGCCTCGAAAATGGTGACCGGAAGGTCCGCAAAAACCGGATTCATGGCCGATGTCAGCCGCCGGTCTTGGTCGGCAGACCGGCAGCCTTCCAGGCCAGGATGCCGCCTTCCAGATGGGAATCGTAGGCCAGCCCCTCCGCCTGCGCCGCCAGCGATGCGGTCACCGAACGGCGGCCGGAGCGGCAGGCGAACACCACGGTCTTGCCCTGGGGATCGGGAATGTCGCTGGGATCGAACGAGGACAGCGGCAGCACCACCGCATCCGGATAAGCCTCCGCGGCCACCTCGTTGGGTTCGCGCACGTCGATCAGCAGGTAACGTCCGTCGGCGACTCCTGCAGCAACGTCGGTTGCGGTCAAATCGTGGACACGATGGGTTTGGTCCGACACGCGGGCCTCCTTGAAATATCTTTGTTGTCGGCATCACGATCGGGGGAACGGTATTCCATCGCTCCCGATCGGGTGTCAGTCACAGCCAAAGTCTCTTTTTACGCGCAAAAAATCAAGCACCGGAAAGGGCTTATGATTGGGCCCTCCCCATCGCGCGGAAGGCTTCAGCCGTGTTTCCCGGCCGCCCTGGAAATGAATTCTAGATCGACACCTGCGTTCCCACCTCGACCACGCGGCCGGTGGGAATCTGGAAATAGTCGGTGGCGTCGTTGGCGGAGCGGCTCAGCGCGATGAACAGGATGTCCTGCCAGCGCGGCATGCCCGAATGCGCCGCCGGCTTCAGCGCGCGGCGAGACAGGAAGAACGAGGTCGACATTATGTCGAACTGCCAGCCGAGCTTGCGGGCGATCGCCAGCGCCTTCGGCACATTGGGCGATTCCATAAAGCCGAACCGCAGCGCGACCTTGGTGAAGGTGGCGCTGACTTCCTCCAGCCTGACACGTTCCGAAATGTCGATCCGCGGCGTCGATGCGGTCTCGATGGTGAGAATGACGTTCTTCTCGTGCAGCACCTTGTAGTGCTTCAGGCTGTGCATCAGCGCGGTCGGCGCACTGTTGGGATCACTGGTCAGGAACACGGCCGTGCCGGAGACGCGCTGCGGCGGACGCTTTTCCAGCATCGCCACCAGATCGCTCAGCGGCAATTCGAGCTTGCGCGATTTCTCGAACAACAGCCGGCTGCCGCGCCGCCATGTGTACATCAGCATCATCACGAAGCCGCCAAGCGCCAGCGGCACCCAGCCACCTTCGAACACCTTCAGCAGATTAGCGCCCAGGAAGATCAGGTCGAGCAGCAGGAACGGCACGATCAGCGCGGCCGCCGCCAGCGGCGACCAGCGCCAGACCTTCCAGATCACCACAAAGCCCATCAGCGCAGTCACCACCATGGTGCCAGTCACCGAGATGCCGTAGGCCGCCGCCAGCGCACTCGAGGACCGAAACAGCGCGACCAGCAGCACGACGCTGATCAGCAGCAGGGTGTTGACCCGCGGGATGAAAATCTGGCCGGCGTGGCTTTCCGAGGTGTGCCGGATCTCGAACCGCGGCAGCAGGCCGAGCTGGATGGCCTGGCGAGTCAGCGAATAGGCACCGGTGATGACCGCCTGGCTCGCGATCACGGTTGCAATGGTCGCCATCGCCACCATCGGCAGCAGCGCCCAGTCCGGAAACATCAGATAAAACGGATTTTCGATCGCCTTCGGGTTGCCGAGCACCAGGGCGCCCTGCCCGAGATAATTCAGCGCCAGCGACGGCAGCACGATATAGAGCCACGCGGTCTGGATCGGCCGCTTGCCGAAGTGGCCGAGGTCCGCATACAGCGCCTCCGCCCCCGTCACGGCCAGGAACACCGCGCCCAGCGTCACAAGCCCGATCACGCCATGGTGCAGCAGGAAGGCCACGGCATGCAGCGGGTTGAACGCGCCCAGCACTTCCGGGTGCCTGACGATATGCGGCAGCGCGGCCACCCCGATCACCACGAACCAGACCACCATGATCGGGCCGAAAAAGAAGGCCACCCTGGCGGTCCCGCGTGACTGCACGGCGAACAGCGCGAACAGAATCACGAGCGTGAGCGGCACGACGTAGGGATCGAAGGCCGCAGTCGCGATCTTGATGCCTTCGATGGCGGATAGCACGGACAGCGCCGGGGTGATCACCGCGTCGCCGTAGAACAGTGCGCCGCTGATGATGCCGAGCAGAACGATGGTGCCGCTGCGGCCGGCCAGCGCCCGCTGGGCCAGCGCCATCAGCGCCAGCGTCCCGCCCTCGCCGTTGTTATCGGCCCGCATCAGGATGAGGACGTATTTCAGCGTCACGACGATGATCAGCGCCCAGAGGATCAGCGACAGCACGCCGATCACTGCGTGGGGTGTCACGCCGTCCATGGTCGCGGCCGCGGTGACGGCCTCGCGGAAGGCGTACAGCGGGCTGGTGCCGATATCGCCATACACCACGCCAATGCTGCCCAGCATCAGCGCCCCGAAGCTGGCGGTGGAATGGCTCTCCCCATGGCCATTCGCCGCCGGGGAATCCGCGGCGGTCGCTGTGACCTCAGACTGCATGAAGGGTGAACCTCAAAATTGCTTCGCTGCACGATGGCAAGCCGCGGCTTATAGGTCCGCGAAAACTGCATAGGTTAGGCGATTTATAGGCCTCAGCTATGCATAAAATGCATACCACGTGCAGTCCCCTCTTAGATCGTCACTTGTGTGCCGACTTCAACCACCCGTCCAGTCGGAATCTGGAAATAATCCGTGGCATCGTTCGCGGACCGGCTGAGCGCGATGAAAAGATGATCCTGCCAGAGCGGCATCCCGGACTGCGCGGCAGGTTTCAGCGAACGCCGCGAGACGAAGAACGACGTCGACATGATGTCGAACTGCCACCCCAGCTTGCGCGCCACTGCCAGCGCCTTGGGCACGTTCGGCGATTCCATGAAGCCGAACCGCAACGCCACCAGGGTGAAGCGCTCGCTGATGTTCTCCAGCCGGACGCGCTCGGAGATATCGACCAGCGGCGTGTGTGCGGTCTCGATGGTCAGGACCACGTTGTGCTGATGCAGCACTTTGTTGTGCTTGAGATTGTGCAGCAGCGCTGTCGGCACATACTCGGGATCGCTGGTTAGAAAAACGGCCGTGCCCTGAACGATGTGCGGCGGGCGTTTTTCCAGGCTGGCGATCAGATCGCGCAGCGGCACCTCGATGCGGCGGGTCTTGTTGATCAGGATCGCAGCGCCGCGGCGCCAGGTCCAGATGATTACAACCATTGTCAGACCGAACAGCAGCGGCACCCAGGCGCCTTCGAACAGCTTGAGCAGGTTGGCGCTGAAGAACGTCATATCGACAATCACCAGCGGCGCGACCAGCGCGGCGGCGGCGGCGACACGCCAGTTCCACAGCTTCCAGATCACGACAAAGCCCATGATGCCATCGGCCACCATCGTGGTCGACACCGCAATACCGTAGGCCGACGCGAGGCCGCTCGAGGTGCGGAACATCAGCACCAGCAGCAGGACGCCGATCAGCAGCAGCGTGTTGACCCGTGGCAGATAGATCTGTCCGGCGTGGCTTTCCGATGTGTAGCGCACCTCGAAGCGTGGCAGCAGGCCGAGTTGCACCGCCTGCCGGGTCAGGGAATAAGCGCCGGTGATCACCGCCTGGCTGGCGATGACCGTCGCCGCGGTTGCCAGCAGGATCAGCGGAACCAGCACCCCCTCCGGCACCATCCGGTAGAATGGATTTTCGATCGACGCTGGATGCGCCAGCAGCAGCGCGCCCTGCCCGAAATAATTGATCAGCAGCGCCGGCAAGACAAAGAACAGCCAGCCGGTCTGGATCGGCCTGCGGCCGAAATGACCGAGGTCTGCATAAAGAGCCTCGCCGCCTGTGACCGCCAGGAACACCGCGCCGAGGGTAACGAGCCCGATGGTGCCGTGGGACAGCAAAAACTCGACCCCATACAACGGGTTGATGGCGGCCAGGACGGTCGGATCGTCGAAGATGTGGATCAGCCCCATCACGGCGATGGTCGCGAACCAGACGATCATCACCGGGCCGAACGCGCTGGCAACCCGCGCGGTGCCGCTGCTCTGCACCGAGAACAGGATCACCAGAATGATGACGGTCAGCGGCACCACATAGTGCTCGAGCGCCGGCGTGGCGAGTTTCAAACCTTCGACGGCAGACAGCACCGAAATCGCCGGGGTGATCATCGAGTCGCCGATAAACATGGCCGCGCCCACCACGCCGAGCGCCAGCAACAGCCAGCTTCGGCGCCCCATGGCCCGCTGCCCCAGCGCCATCAGCGACAGCGTGCCGCCCTCGCCGTTGTTGTCGGCGCGCAGCAACAGCAGCACGTATTTCCCGGTGACAACGACCAGCAGCGCCCAGAGGATCAGCGACAGCACGCCGAGGACGATGGTTCGGGTGACCTCGCCGCCATGAGCGGCCCCGGCGACGGCTTCACGGAAGGCGTAGAGCGGCGACGTCCCGATATCGCCGAACACGACGCCAATGCTGCCCAGCGTCAGCGCCCAAAACCCTGTCGTGACCGGCGCCTCGGTCTGGCCTTCGGCCGATGTCTCGCTGACAGCCATGGTCTCGAACGAACGCCCCATTCGTTGCTTCGATCCCGCGGCGCGGGCGCGCTCTTTGAGCAGAGAATGGGCGGCGTTGGCAACCGGTTGACTTTTCCGGGGAGCCCTCAAATCGACTCGACTTCAAGAGGTATTATAGTAGTCGAAACTCAGGGCTTGAGATTGGGCGGCAACGGCGGATCTTCACGCATCAGCGTGATAGTCACGCGGCGATTGGCTGCCAGCGACGGATCGTCTGGAAACAGCGGCTGCGTGTCCGATTTGCCGGAAACCGCAAAGATGTGGTTCGAGGGCAAACCCTCCCGCTCAAGAATCTGGCGCACGGAATTGGCGCGGTCGGCCGACAGATCGAAGCCGTCATACCCCGTCCGCGGCGACACGAATCCCGCCGCTGTGTGACCGGAGATCGAGATGCGCAGCGGTGTTGCCTTCAAGGGCGCGGCGAGCTTCTGCAACAGGATCCGAGTGCGCTCGTAGGGCTCCTTGGAGCCATCGGCGAACATCGAGCGACCATCCTGATCGATGATTTCGAGGTTGAGCCCCTGCCTGGTTTCCTCGAACATGATGTGTTTGGAGATTTCCGTCAGTTCCGGCATGTCCTGCAGCGCCTGGCGCAACGAGGCGGCCGCCAACGCGAACTCACGGTCGGTCTTCATCCGCGCGCCGGCGATGCGGCTGCTTTCATCCTGATCCGGTGTCGGCTTGTTGGAGGTTTCCTCCGGCGGAATGTGCGCCACGTTCTTCAGTTTGGCGCGGGTCGGCAAACCGTCGGTTTCGATGACGCCCGAATAGCGCGCCTCGCTCTGCACGCCGAAGGCATCCCGCATCGACCCCGCGACGATCTTGAGTTTCTGCTGATCCTGGGTGGAGAACGCGCACAGCATCACGAAGAAACTCATCAGCAGGCCCATGAGGTCGGCGAACGTCACGAACCAGCCGTGGCCCCCGGCATGTCCGTCGTGCTTTTTCTTCCGTGCCATCGGCTATCAGTCCAAGGTGGGGCCGTTATGCCGGGACGGGCTCATCCGCGCTGTGACGGTGCTTCTCGGGGAGATAGGCCAGCAGCATTTCGCGCACCAGCGCGGAGCTCTTGGAGTCGCGGATCATCAGAATGCCGTCGATGATCAAGGTGCGGTTGGTATCTTCATCGTGCAGCTTGAGCGCCAGCTTGTCGGCGATCGGCAGACAGAAGATGTTCGCCACCACGGCGCCATAAAGCGTGGCGAGCAGCGCGGTCGCCATGAACGGACCGAGCTTGGCGGGATCGCTCATGTTGGCGAACATCTGCACCATGCCGATGATGGTGCCGACCATGCCGAAGGCCGGCGCGCAATCACCGATCGCACGATAGATCTTCTGACCTTCGTCGAGATGGCTGAGGAAATTGTCGCGATCGCGCTCGAGATTGTCGCGGATGAAATCGACGTCGTACCCGTCGGCGACATAACGAACGCCCTTGGCGAGAAACGGATCGTCGATCTCGACCTTCTCGAGGCCCACCGGCCCCTGCTTGCGAGCGATCTCGGCCAGGCTCGCGAGCTGGTCGACCAGTTCACGCGCCGTGGTCCGGCGCATGGTGAACGCGAACTTGGCGCCGAGCGGCAGCCCATGCAGCATCGAGCTCAGCGGGAAACGGATCAGGGTCGCAGCGAACGAGCCGCCAAAAATGATGATCATGGCATGTTCGCTGACGAACATTTCCAGATCGCCGCCGAGCAGCATCATCACGGCGATGACGGCCGTGCCTACGAGGAGGCCGATGCTGGTGGCGAAATCCATGGGAAAACTCCGACGCGTCCGCGTACATACACGACCGTCGGTCCTGGACGGCGGCACGTCCCGTTCTAGGCCGCGCGTCAACACCCTAGGTCAGCGCCATTAAAGAGGGGTAAAGTCCCCTGCACCACGGCCAAGAACACGCCTGTGGCGCAAGGACTTGAGACCAACCGCGAAGCCGGAACGCGCGCTGGAAACCGCGTCAGGGACAGCCAGACCGCAGCAACGATCTGCTAACCATATTAACCAGCCGGTTGAACCAGAGCGTGCTGGAGTCAGGTTCGATTGGCGCGGCTTCGGAGGCCCACCTCTCCCTTCGAGAGAGGTGAAAACGCATCGTGCGTTAGTTCAGCCGCGGCGGCCGATCATCCGGGCCGGGCGCCGCCGGTGGTGGATCGAACGCCGCAGGCTTCTGGGCCACGCTCGGGGCAGCCGGCGTCGCAGCGCGCGCCGCGGCGGCTTCCGCCGTCCGCTCGTGCCGGCGATACGACATCCAGCCGGCCGGCAGGGTCAGCAGATAGATCACCGCGCCGGCCGACAGCAGATGCCACGGATATCCAATCAGCAGCGCGATGCAGAGGATCACCAGCACGAAAACCGGCAACACCATTTCCGGCGGCACGCGGGTGCTCATGGTTTTGCCGGAGAATACGGGCAACCGCGACACCATCAGGAACGCGATCAGCAGCGTGTAGAGCGCGACCAGCACGGTCGGCAGCTTCGGCAGATCGAGAAACGAGAGATAGATCGGCAGCAGCACCAGCAGCGCGCCGGCGGGCGCCGGCACGCCGGTGAAGAATGCGGCCGCGTAGGCCGGTCGGTTCGGATCGTCGATCGACGCATTGAACCGCGCCAGCCGCAGGCCTCCGCTGATCGCAAAAATCATCGCAGCGATCCAGCCGACATTGTTGAGCTCGTGCAGTTGCCAGAAATACAGGATCAAGCCTGGGGTGACGCCGAAGTTGACGAAATCCGCGAGGCTGTCGAGTTCGGCGCCAAACCGGGACTGTCCCTTGATCGCCCGGGCGACGCGGCCGTCGATACCGTCCAACAGCGCCGCGAACACAATGGCGGCAAGCGCAAGCTCAAGCCGTCCCTCGGTCGACAACCGAATGGCGGTCAACCCCGCACAGATCGCCAGCAGCGTAATGACGTTGGGCACCAGCATCCGCAGCGGAATCGGGCGAAACCGACGGCGCTTCAGGTCGGCGGACTTCAGGTCGTCAGACTTCGGATCGTAGGATTTGGGATCGTAGGGCATCGACATCCAGCCTGTATAACAGGCGAAAGCCTACTTCGCCATTATGGCGAAGGCTGGCCGAGCGGACCGGGGTAATAGTTAATCGACCCGATAGGTGCGGCCGCCGTCGCCGAGCCGGAAGTCCGCCAGCACGGTCTCTCCGGCAATGGCCGTCTGCCCTTCCGACACCAGTGCCTTCGAGCCCTCAGGCAGGAACACGTCCAGCCGCGAACCGAACCGGATCAGGCCGAAGCGTTCGCCCTGTCTCTTATACACATCTAGATGTGTATAAGAGACAGGACCGGGGTAATAGTTAATCGACCCGATAGGTGCGGCCGCCGTCGCCGAGCCGGAAGTCCGCCAGCACGGTCTCTCCGGCAATGGCCGTCTGCCCTTCCGACACCAGTGCCTTCGAGCCCTCAGGCAGGAACACGTCCAGCCGCGAACCGAACCGGATCAGGCCGAAGCGTTCGCCCTGTCTCTTATACACATCTAGATGTGTATAAGAGACAGGTATAGGCCATCTTGAGCAGGCGGCCGGCGACCGGGCTGCGGTTCACGTGGCAGTTGAATACGCTCATGAAGATCGAGATCCGTGGCAGAGGCTTGTCGCCGAGCCCCAGTTCCGCAGGCGGGACCACCTGTGCCACCATAGACACGCGGCCGTCGGCCGGAGCAACCACGATACCTTCCCGCACCGGCGTCACGCGCACCGGATCGCGGAAGAACAAGGCACACCACACCGTCAGGCCGGCTCCGATCCAGCCGAGCGGCGACCAGATCCAGAACAGCACCAGGCTTGCCAGCGCAAATCCGCCGATGAACGGATACCCCTCCGGGTGGATCGGAGGAATTTGCGCACGAATTGAATTGGCAATGGACATCGGTTCAACCTGAATAGGACAACGGGACTGGACGCGGAGAGACTGGAAGCGAACTACTCGGCGGCGTCCGGAGTGGCCATCGGACCGTGAAGATCGGGGCCGCGGATGTCCGAGTCGTCGAGATGAGGGGCGACATGCGGCGGTGGATCGATCTCGCCGGTCTGCGCCAGCTTCTCACGCGCCTCTTCCGCCTCACGTTGCCTGTTCCACATGCTCGCGTAAAGCCCGTTTGCGGCCAAAAGTTGCGCATGGCGCCCGCGCTCGGCGATCTGTCCCTGGTCGAGGACGATGATTTCGTCCGCGCCGACGATGGTCGACAGCCGGTGCGCGATCACCAGCGAGGTGCGGTTGCGCGACACCCGCTCCAGCGAATCCTGGATTTCCCGCTCGGTATGGCTGTCGAGCGCCGACGTCGCCTCATCGAGCAGAAGGATGGGCGGCGCCTTCAGAACGGTGCGGGCGATCGCCACGCGCTGCTTCTCTCCGCCGGACAGTTTCAGGCCGCGCTCGCCGACCTCGGTCTCGTAGCCCTTGGGAGACATCCGGATGAATCCATCGATCTGCGCCAGCGCGGCCGCCTCCTCGACCTCCGCGTCGCTGGCGTCCCAGCGGCCATAGCGGATGTTGTAGCGGATGGTGTCGTTGAACAGCACCGTGTCCTGCGGCACCATGCCGATCGACGCCCGCAACGACGTCTGCGTGACCGCACGGATATCCTGCCCGTCGATCAGGATGCGCCCACCGCTCACGTCGTAGAGCCGGAACAACAGCCGCGAGATCGTCGATTTGCCGGCGCCCGACGGACCGACGATGGCGACCGTGTGGCCGGCCGGAACGTCGAAGCTCAGGCCCTTCAGGATCGGACGGTCCGGATCATAGGAGAAGACCACGCTCTCGAAACGAACGGCGCCCTGCGAGATCAGCAGCGGCTGCGCCCCGGCGATGTCCTTCACCTCGGGATTGCGCGCGAGCACGTCGAACATCTTCTCGATGTCGATCACAGCCTGCTTGATCTCGCGATAGACCATGCCCATGAAGTTCAGCGGCTGGTAGAGCTGGATCATCATGGAATTGACCAGCACGAAATCGCCGACCGTATTAGTGCCTCTGCGGATATCGATCACGCACATCAGCATGGTCGCGGTCAGGCCACAGGTGAAGATGATCGCCTGCCCGACATTGAGCCAGGCCAGCGAGGTGTAGGTCTTGACGCTGGCGTTTTCATAGCGCGCCATCGAGCGATCGTAGCGCTGCGCCTCGCGTTCCTCGGCGCTGAAATACTTCACCGTCTCATAGTTGAGCAGCGAGTCGATCGCTTTGGTGTTCGCCTCGGTATCGGAATCGTTCATCTTGCGGCGGATTTCGATCCGCCACTCGGTGGCGATGTAGGTGAAATACATGTAGGCCGCGACGGTGGCGAGCGTGGCCGCCACATAGCGCCAGTCGAACTGCCACAGCAGCACGCCGGTCAGCAGCGCGACTTCGATGATGGTCGGCACCAGTTGCAGGATCACCATCCGCACGATGGTCTCGATGCCGGTGCGGCCACGCTCCAGCACCCGGGTCAGGCCGCCGGTCTTGCGCTCCAGGTGGAAGCGCAGCGACAGTTCGTGCATGTGCACGAAGGTGAGGTACGCTAGGCGCCGCACCGCATGCATCGCCACCTGGGCGAAGATGCCGTCGCGCCACTGCGTCAGCACCGCCATCACCACCCGCATGAAGCCGTAGCTGACGGTCAGGATCAGCGGCGACGCGATCAGCCAGGTCGACCAGTCGGCGGAGGGGATCGGCGAGGTGTTGGTTCCGGTCAGGGCATCGATCGCCCATTTGAAGCTGAACGGCACCGCCAGCGTCGCCAGCTTGGCGATCAGCAGCAGCACCATCGCCCAGACCACCCGCATCTTCAGATCGGCGCGATCACCAGGCCAGATGTAGGGCCACAACCGGATCAGGGTTCCGGCCAGCGAACCGCGATCGGTCCGGACGGCACGCGACTCGGACGGAACCTGCGGCGGCAAAGAGGAACGTGTTTGGGTCATCAACCAGCCTGGAAGCGGCCGGTCGGCCGCAAGTCTTCTTGAATCGAGGGCGTTTCGCCCCGGATATAGTGGTTTTACCGCCGGCAGACACCCTTGAAGGGAAAAACTTTTCTGCGCGGCTGGTATTCGGAAGACAATATCGCCCCCGGAGAGATCGAATGGGTTCGTCTTGACGATGTCGCGATCGGGTGCCACATCGCCTTTATGGATACAATTTCCCCACGGATTCGGACGGTCTGCGTCTATTGCGGCTCGGGCCCCGGTACAAACCCCAAGTTCATGGAAGCTGCCCAGATCTTCGGCAAAACCCTCGCCGAGAATGGGATCGGGCTGGTTTACGGTGGCGGTTCGGTCGGCCTGATGGGCGCCGTGGCCGCCTCCGTGCTCGATCACGGCGGCCAGGTCACGGGCATCATCCCGGAATTCCTCAAGGCTAAGGAAAATGCCTTGAAGCGGGTCCAGGAGATGATCGTCACCAGCAACATGCACGAGCGCAAGCAGCTGATGTTCGATCGCTCGGATGCGTTCGTGGCCTTCCCCGGCGGCATCGGCACGCTGGAGGAACTGGTCGAACAGCTGACCTGGGCCCAGCTCGGCCGCCACAACAAGCCGATCCTGATGGCGAACATCGACGGCTTCTGGGAGCCCCTGCTCGGCCTGATCGACCACATGCGGTCGACGGAATTCATCCGGCCCGGCCTGACCGTGCGCCTCCTCACGGCCAACACGGTCGAAGCCATCCTGCCGAAGTTGCAGGAAGCCGCCGATGCGGCGACCCCGGCAGTGCCGGCGACCAACGGCAAGAAAGTCATCGAAAAGATGTGACGGGAATCGACGCGCGAAGCGCAGCTACTGCGCCGGCGCGTCGGATTTCACTAGTTTGTAGACCACCGAGTCCATCAGGGCCTGGAACGAGGCATCGATGATGTTGGGCGAAACGCCCACCGTGGTCCAGCGTTCACCGTTTTCATCCTCGCTCTCGATCAGCACCCGGGTCACCGCCTCGGTGCCGCCATTGAGGATACGAACCCGGTAGTCCACGAGCTTCAGACCCTCGATGTACTTCTGGTATTTACCGAGATCCTTGCGCAACGCGACGTCGAGCGCGTTGACCGGGCCGTTGCCCTCACCCGCGGAGATCAGGGTCTCGCCGGCCACGTTGACCTTGACCACGGCCAGCGCCGCCGTCACCTGCTGGCCCAGGGCATTATAGCGCTGCTCGACATTGACATCGAATTGTTCGACCCGGAAGTAATCCGGCACGCGACCGAGCGTGCGCCGCGCCAGCAGATCGAACGAGGCATTGGCGGATTCGTAGGAATAGCCCGCGGCCTCGCGCTCCTTCATCTCCTCCACCAGGCGACCGAGCTTGGGATCGTTGCGGTCGAACGGCACATTGGAGCGTTCGAGCTCGGCCAGCACGTTGGAGCGGCCGGCCTGGTCGGACACCAACACCTTGCGATGATTGCCCACGGCTTCCGGCGCGACGTGTTCGTAGGTTTCCGGCTCCTTGAGGATGGCAGATGCATGAATGCCGGCCTTGGTGACGAACGCGCTTTCGCCGACATAGGGCGCATGCCGATCCGAGGGACGGTTGAGCATGTTGTCGAGCGCGCGGGACACCTGGACCAGCGTAGCGAGCTTCTCCTGCGAGACGCCGATATCGAAGAGATCAGCGAACTCCGTCTTGAGCTTCAGTGTCGGGATCAGCGAGCACAGGTTGGCATTGCCGCAGCGTTCGCCCAGACCATTGAGCGTGCCCTGGATCTGACGCACACCGGCGCGCACCGCCGCCAGGGAGTTCGCCACCGCCTGCTCGGTATCATTGTGCGCATGGATGCCGAGATGATCGCCAGGGATGTGCTTGACCACCTCACCGACGATGGCCTCAACTTCATTGGGCATGGTGCCGCCATTGGTGTCGCAGAGCACCACCCATCGCGCACCGGAGTCGTAAGCCGCCTTCGCACAGGCGACGGCGTAGTGCGGGCTCGACTTGAAGCCGTCGAAGAAGTGCTCGCAATCGACCAGCACCTCGCGCCCTCTCGTCTTCGCTGCCGTGACGCTGTCGCGGATCGAAGCGAGGTTCTCGTCGTTGGTGGTCTCGAGCGCGACCTTCACCTGGTAGTCCGAGGCTTTGGCGACGAAGCAGATAGCGTCCGCCTCGGCTGCGAGCAGCGTGGCGAGCCCCGGATCGTTGGAGGCGGAACGCCCGGGACGCCGCGTCATGCCGAATGCCGTGAAGGTGGCATGATTGAGCCTGGGATTGACGGCGAAGAAATCCGTATCAGTCGGATTGGCGCCGGGATAACCGCCCTCGACATAATCGACACCGAGATCATCCAGCATCTGCGCGATCAGCCGCTTGTCGTGCACGGTGAAGTCGACCCCGTTGGTCTGCGCGCCGTCGCGCAGCGTGGTGTCGAACAGATAAAGCCGCTCTCGCGCCGTCGCGGACGTCATTGGACCGGACCTTTCGGCGGAGAGTCCACCAGGGTTTTCTGCATGCGCGTATTGGCGAGCCACTCGTCGCCGATCGTGATCGTGCTGCGCTGCTGATCGGCATACCCGCGCTTGCGAAAGAACTCGTGGGCTGTGTCACTGGCGTCAACAGTCACTTTGGTTGCGCCGCGCGCCGCGGCGAGTTTTTCCAGCGCATCGCACAACGCCGTTGCAACACCCTGCCCGCCCGCGCTGGGATGGACGTAGAGCATCTCGATGTGATCAGCCCCCTTCAGCGAGGCAAAGCCCACCGGCGAGGATTGCAGGGTCGCAACCAATGTCAGTTGCTTGCCGAGACGCGCGCCGAACTCCTGCTCGTCGTCGGCTGCGGCCATCCAGGCCTGCTGCTGCGCCTCCGAGTAATCGTCGCCGGTCAATCCTTCGATGCTCTCGACAAAGATCGCCGCGACCACGATGGCGTCCGCCGGAAGATACGGCCGCAACCCAACGGATGGCATTGTCTGTCCCATGATCCTACCAGACTCCGAGCAGCTTGAGCGCGAGCACGACAGCCGCCGCGATCACGACCCACTTGAGCGCGATGTAATAGCGCCAGTGCCTCGGAAAAGGCGTGTCAGGCTTGGTCATCGCGCAATCTCCCATGTGGTCACCGGCTTGCCGTCGGCGTCCTTGCCGTCCTTCAACACTACGCCCATGGCCAGGAGTTCATCGCGGATCCGATCGGATTCCTTGAAATCCTTGCGAGCGCGCGCGGCGGCGCGGTCCGCCAGAAGCTGATCGACCGCATCCTTGTTCACCGAGATAGCGTTGGGTGAGTTCTCCAGATATTCGCGGCGTGTCGTGCCCAGCAACCCAAGCATCATTGCCGAATTTTTCAGCTTTCGCTTCAATTCGATCTGCGCCTGCCCCGATGCGCTCGCGCGAATTTCGCTCGCTATGCCATGGAGCCGTGTAATTGCGCTCGAGACGTTGAGGTCATCGAGGAGAGAGTCCATGACGGCTTGATCCGGCTCCACAGCCTCGACGGTATCGTCACCGATGAGGCTGTACCACTGATCAATCGTTTTCTTGCTCTCATCAAGGCCCGTCACTGTCCAATCGATTGGAGAGCGATAGTGCGTGCGCAGCATCGCCAGGCGCAAGACTTCGCCGGACCATTTGCGTCCACCAAATTTCTCCGTATGCAAAAGCTCATGGATCGTGAAAAAATTGCCGACCGATTTCGACATCTTCTCGCCTTCGACCTGCAGAAAGCCGTTGTGCATCCAGACATTGGCCATACGCTCTTCGTGGAAGGCGCAGCACGACTGTGCGAGCTCGTTCTCGTGATGCGGGAACACCAGGTCGATGCCGCCACCGTGAATATCGAACTGCTCGCCCAGATGCTTCCAGGCCATGGCCGAGCACTCGATGTGCCAGCCGGGACGCCCCTCGACAGCAATGTCGCCCGGCGACGGCCAGGACGGCTCGCCTGGCTTTGAGGGCTTCCAGAGCACGAAGTCCATTTCGTCGCGCTTGTAGGACGCGACATCAACCCGGGCGCCGGCCATCATCTCATCGAGCGTTCGCCTTGCGAGACGACCATATTCAGGCATGCTTTTAACATCGAAAAGAACGTGGTCTTGCGCCTCATAAGCGTGCTTGTTCTTGATCAATTTTTCGATGATCGCACGCATCTCCACGATGTGTTCCGTCGCGCGCGGCTCGACCGTCGGCCGCAACGCGCCGAGCGCATCGACATCCTCGTGGAACTGGCGTTCGGTCTGCTCGGTAACCTTGCGGATCGCCTCGTTGAGCGGCAGATCAGGAAAGTCCCGCCTGGCTCGGTCATTAATCTTGTCATCAACGTCGGTGATGTTGCGGACGTATGTGACGTGATCGGCGCCATAGAGATGGCGCAGCAACCGAAATAGCACGTCGAACACGATCACCGGCCGTGCGTTGCCGATATGCGCGAAGTCGTAGACCGTCGGTCCGCAGACGTACATCCGCACGTTGTTGCGATTGATCGGCGCGAAAGCGCGCTTGTCCTTGGTCAGCGTATCGTAGAGCTTGAGCTCCATAGTGTTCCACCCAGCAAGTTTGCAGCCGTCATCAGACCGGCTGGCCAGGCGTCTATGGATCTCATGTGAGAAAAGACGGCCTCAGCCAGCGAATCGCTAGCTAATAATCTCGCGGCAAATGCCGAAAATAGAGAAAAGGCCGTTCATGCGCCGCACCATGCGGCAGCGGGGGCGCCCGCGTCAAGGGACAGGTTCCGCTTTCCGGACCAGCCCGACGCCTATTTCTGCGGCTCAAAAAGCACGGTCTGCCACCAACCCTCGCTGCGGCGGCCCGTTTGCGGTCACGGCCACGTTTTTGCCTTGGTTAATCATTTTTAACACGACAGGTTTATCGCTGATGGACCTGTCCTCCTGCCGGTCCGGTGATCTATGCGACCTCTTTCCGCGCTGTATGCCTGTCTCCTACTCTGTTCCGCGACCGCAGCGTTCGCGGACAGCCGGACGTTCATTATCGCCAACCAGCCGGATGGTTATGGCGTCGATCAGTGTCTGGCCAATGGCGACCGGTGCGGCTCGTATGCGGCCCGGTCCTATTGTCAGTCACGGGATTTCGCGCAGGCCTCGGCTTATCACCGAATCGCCCCGACGGAGATTACCGGTGCGATTCCGGCATCGACGGGGGAGAGCTGTACCCATTCCGGCTGCAGCGAATACGTCGCGATTACCTGTCAGCGGTAGATCAAAGGGTCGTGTTTCCTGCCACATCCGCGCCGTGGAAACGACGTGACGTTGCCCCGAGAAGCTAGTATGTGAAATCGCGTCGGCCAGATCGGCCTTTAGCCGGAACATCCTGATTTGCTGATCTTTTCCCTTTCCCCAGGGGCATGGGCCCGAAGCCTTTTTGTCTGCGCTGCGCTGTTGAGCGCCTCGGCGTGGGACGGCGGTGCAATGGCCCAAGGCTATCCTCAAGGAGGCTATCCTCCACAGGGACAGCCGGGCGCACCGCAAGCGGCCAATCCGATGTGCCAGCGCCTCGAAGGACAGCTCGCCATGATCGACCGCGGCGGCGCCGATCCCGCCAAGGCCGACCAGATCCGTCGCTATGAAGAAGCGCAGAACCGGCAGCAGGGGGAACTCGATCGCGTCACAATGCAGGCCAAGCGCATGGGTTGCGACAGCAGCGGCTTCCTCTCGCTGTTCAACGGACAGTCGGCGCAATGCGGTCCGGTCAACAACCAGATCCAGCAGATGCGCGCCAATCTGGATCAGATCATCAACAGCCTGCAGCAGCTGCGCGGCGGTGGCGGTTCCGACCGCGAAATGCAGCGCCGGTCGGTGTTGCAGGCCCTGGCGCAGAACAGTTGCGGACCGCAGTACGCCGCAGCCGCCCGTGCCGCGCAGCCCGGCGGATTCTTCGACAATCTTTTCGGCGGCGGCAACAACGCCCCTCCGCCTCCAGGCTCCATGCCGCCCGATGCCGCCGCACCGTCGGGCACCTATCGCACCGTGTGTGTGCGCAGTTGCGACGGGTATTATTTCCCGATTTCATTCGCCACGGTGCCGGGCCGTTTCGTCGATGACGAGCGCACCTGCAAGAGCCTGTGTCCGGCCGCAGATGCCAGCCTGTTCACCTACCGCAATCCCGGCGAGGACATGAACCAAGCGGTTTCGATCAACGGCCAGCCCTATTCATCCTCGCCGAACGCATTCAAATACCGCCAGGAATTCAGTCCAACCTGCAGCTGCAAGGCCGCCGGCCAGACCTGGTCCGACGCACTCAAGAACATCGACGACAAGGCTGCGGCCGAACAGCAGGGCGACATCATCGTCACCGAGGATCGGGCGAAGAAGATGTCGCAGCCTCCGGCGACCAAGACCGCGGGCCAGAAGAAGGGCGTCACACCCGCGCCGGCAACCGCGCCAGCGGCGACGGCCGATCAGACACCGCCGGCGAACACCGGCACCACCGGCGACAAGCCGATCCGCTCGGTCGGTCCGACGTTCATTCCCGCGCGATAAGTCCAGTGTTTTGACGGGCCACCGGTTTCAGCCGCCGCGAGCCGACTGAACGGCCGATCAGTCGGCTGAGAATCTCAGGCGCACGACCAAACAAAACGCACAACGGCGCGGTCATCACTCGTCGAAATTGACCGAGCCCCAGCTCGCGCGCGTCACCAGCGTCTCGTCCGGCGCCGGCAATGGGTTGCCAAGGTCGCGGAACTTGTTGGTGATGGGATAACGGCGATCCCTGCCGAAATTCTTCCGCGTCACCTTCACGCCCGGCGCAGCCTGGCGACGCTTGTATTCGGCGATGTTGAGCAGACGATCGACCCGCGCGACTGTTTCGCGGTCGTAGCCCGCCGCGACGATGGCGGCCAGCGGCTCTTCACGTTCGACCAGCCGCTCCAAGATGCCATCGAGAATGTCGTAAGGCGGCAGCGAATCCTGATCGAGCTGGTTTTCGCGCAACTCCGCCGTCGGCGGCCGCGTGATGATGTTGGTCGGGATCACCTCGCCCGAAGGCCCGAGCGCACCGGGAGGCTTCCATCTGTTGCGCAGGCTCGACAACCGGAACACCTGCGTCTTGTAGAGATCCTTGATCGGATTGAAGCCGCCATTCATGTCGCCATAGAGCGTGGCGTAGCCCACCGACATTTCGGACTTGTTGCCGGTGGTCACGAGCATCGCGCCCGACTTGTTGGAGATCGCCATCAGCAGCACGCCGCGGGTGCGCGCCTGCAGGTTCTCCTCGGTGATGTCGCGCGCAAGGCCCTTGAACGGAACGGAGAGGATTTCCTCAAAGCCGTTGACCGCGGCTGCGATCGGCAGGATCTCGTAGCTGAAGCCAAGTGCGGTCGCGAGCTTCGCCGCATCGTCGAGCGACACCTGCGCGGTGTAGCGGAACGGCAGCATGACGCCACGAACCCGGTCAGCTCCCAGCGCATCGACGGCGATCGCCGCGCACAGCGCGGAGTCGATGCCACCGGACACGCCGAGCAGGATGCCGGGAAACCCCGTCTTGTTGACGTAATCGCGCAGCCCGAGCACGCAGGCGGCATAATCGCCCTCGTCGTCGCCGATCGGCGGCGCGATCGGCCCCTCGCAGCGCCAGCCGTCGCTGGTCTTGCGCCAGTGCAGCGTGGTCAGGTTTTCCTCGAACGACGGCAGCTGGGCCGCCAGCGTGCGGTCGCCGTGCAGCACGAACGACGCACCGTCGAACACCAGTTCGTCCTGGCCGCCGACCTGGTTGACATAGATCAGCGGCAGATCGCTCTCGGTGACCCGCGCCACCGCCATCGACAGCCGAATGTCGGTCTTGCCGCGGGCGTAGGGCGAGCCGTTCGGAACGATCAGGATTTCAGCGCCGGTCTCCACCAGGCATTCGACGACGTTCTCGTATTCGGGGGATTCCTCCATCCAGGTGTCTTCACAGATCGGCACTCCGATCCGCACCCCCCGAATGGTCACCGGGCCGGCCGCCGGGCCCCGCGCGAACACCCGCTTCTCGTCGAACACGCCGTAGTTGGGCAGATTGGCCTTGAAGCGCAGCGCGGCGATCCGGCCTCCGTCCAGCAGTGCGCAGGCGTTGTAGAGCTTGCCCTCCTCCACCCACGGCGAGCCGATCAGCACGGCCGGGCCGCCATCGGCGGTCTCCCGCGCCAGTTCCTCGACCGCCGCGCGGCATGCGGTCTGGAAAGCCGGCTTGAGCACCAGGTCTTCCGGAGGATAGCCGGCGATGAACAGTTCGGAGAATACGATGAGGTCGGCGCCCTCGGCCTTCGCCCGGGCGCGCGCCTGCCGCGCCTTGGCGGCATTGCCGGTGACATCGCCCACGGTCGGGTTGAGCTGGGCGAGCGTGATGGTCAGCACTGCGGATTCGGTCATGGTGGTCATGTTGCCCTTCGGGTCGGCCTTTCGCAATTGCACACACTCACAGGAGGCCTATGCGCTCCGCGATGGCAACCAGCCAGACCAGCCCCGCAATCACCAGCGCAACCCCGACCGCCGCCGAACCCATGTCCTTGACCCGGCCGATCTGCGGGTCGTGGTCCGTGGTCAGCCGGTCGGCGAGCTTTTCGATCGCGGTGTTGAGCAGCTCGACGGTCAGCAGCAGCAGGATCACCGCGATCAGCTCGACACGCCGCACCGCGGTGGTGCCGACGAACCAGGCCAGCGGCAGCGCGATCACCAGCGCCACCAGTTCCTCGCGGATGGCCTGTTCGGACCGGGTTGCGAAGGTCAGCCCATTCCAGGTGTTGATGCTGGCCCGCCAAAACCGCAGCAATTTTAACGCCCCGATTTCACATTCCGGACGCAGCCGGCAGCGGCTTGACCTTGCCGGCGCGCGACTGCTTCAGCAATTCGGCAACCAGGAACGCCATGTCGATCGACTGCTCGGCGTTCAGCCGCGGATCGCACACCGTGTGGTAACGATCGTTGAGATCCTCGTCGGTCAGCGCACGCGCGCCGCCGATGCACTCGGTCACATCCTGCCCCGTCATCTCCAGATGCACGCCGCCGGCGTGGGTGCCCTCGGCCGCATGGACCGCGAAGAACGATTTCACTTCCGCCAGGATGCGATCGAACGGCCGCGTCTTGTAGCCGCTGGTGGCGGTGATGGTATTGCCGTGCATTGGATCGCACGACCACACCACGACGCGCCCTTCGCGCTGCACGGCGCGGATCAGCCCCGGCAGGTGATCGCCGACCTTGTCGGCGCCGAAGCGGTTGATGAGGGTCAGCCGTCCCGGCTCATTGTCGGGATTGAGGATGTCGATCAGCCTCACGAGCTCGTCGGGCTTCAGCGAAGGACCGCATTTCAGGCCGATCGGATTCTTGATGCCGCGGAAGTATTCGACATGACCGTGGTCGAGCTGGCGGGTGCGGTCGCCGATCCAGATCATGTGGCCGGAGGTGGCGTACCAGTCGCCGGTGGTGGAATCGACGCGGGTCAGCGCCTGCTCGTACCCCAACAGCAACGCCTCATGGCTGGTGTAGAAATCGGTCGAACGCAGTTCCGGATGGCTCTCCAGATCGAGGCCGCACGCCTGCATGAAATTCAGCGCATCCGAAATCCGATCCGCCAGTTCCTTGTAGCGGCGGGACTGCGGCGAATCCTTCAGGAAACCCAGCATCCATTGATGGACGCTACCGAGATTGGCGAAGCCGCCGGTGGCGAATGCACGCAGCAGATTCAGCGTTGCCGCCGACTGGCGATACGCCATCATCTGCCGCTGCGGATCGGGCACGCGGGCTTCCGGCGTGAATGCGATGTCGTTGACGATATCGCCGCGATAGCTCGGCAGCTCGACGCCATTGACCTTCTCGGTCGGCGACGAGCGCGGCTTGGCGAACTGGCCGGCGATACGGCCGACTTTCACCACCGGCGAGCCGCCGGCGAAGGTAAGCACCACCGCCATCTGCAGCAGTACCCGGAAGAAATCGCGGATGTTGTTGGCGCCATGCTCGGCGAAGCTCTCGGCGCAGTCCCCGCCCTGCAGCAGGAATGCCTCGCCGGCGGCGACCCGCGCCAGCGACTTTTTCAGGTTGCGGGCCTCCCCCGCGAACACCAGCGGCGGAAACGTTGCGAGCTGCGCCTCGACGTCGGCCAGCGCCTTCGCATCCGGATAGTCCGGCACCTGCACGATCGGCTTGCCGCGCCAGCTCTCGGGTGTCCACCGCTCGGACATGGTCTGCTCCTGAAAAAACGCCTGCTCCGCAAGGGAGATAGGAGCCGCGTGGCGGCGGTTATACACAGGCTGGTCGCGGACCGCCAGATGCAATTCAGCGTTGTAAGTCAATGCCTTGCAGGCAAAGCCAAATTGGCGTTAGGTTAGCCCATTAGATTAGCCTGGGGACCACGGGGATTATTACTGTGGCAGACGCTGTTCTCGACGACGTTTTTATTGACGATATTAAACTGCCAGCCGAAGATGGATTTTTACTGGCGGCCACGATCTACATGCCGCGCGGACCGAAACTGCAGGCCGTGCTGATCAATTCGGCCGCGGCCGTTCCGCGGAAAATCTACAAGGGGCTGGCGAGTTACATCGCGGCGCGCGGCTGCGTGGTGATGACCTATGACTACCGCGGCATCGGCGGATCGCGGCCGAAGTCGCTCGCGGGCTTCAACGCTAAAATGGCCGACTGGGCCGACAAGGACGCCACCAGTGCGATCGCCTGGATGCGGGCGCGCTACAAAACGTTGCCGCTGAGCTATCTGGGACACTCATTCGGTGGCCAGGCGCTCGGCCTTCTGCACAACAATGATCAGGTCGCACGCGCGCTCCTGGTCGCATCACAGGCCGCGTACTGGAAGCTGTTCACCCCGCCGGAGAATTACCGCATCTATGCCCTGATGAATTTTGTAGGAAAACCGCTCGCGAACATCATGGGTTACGTCCCCAGCCGGATCGCAATCGGCGAAGACCTGCCCAAGGGCGTCTTCCTGCAGTGGACCAAGTGGGTGATGAGCGAGCGTTATTATTTCGACGACACTTCGCTCACGTCGGCGCTTGCAAATTACAGAAACTATCGACGCCCGCTGCGGGCGCTGTGTTTCGACGACGATCCATGGGCAACGCGGCCAGCGGTCGATCTGCTGTGCTCGCAATTCAAGGCGACTTCCCCCGACGTGGTCACGATCAAGCCCGCTGACAGCGGCGCGACAGCGATCGGCCATTTCGGCTTTTTCCGGCCCGAGCACCGCGACACGCTCTGGAAAGACGCCGTCGATTGGCTGCTGGCGAGCCAGATCAGCAGCCAGGCCGACGATCAAACCGGCAAACGTTACTCGGCCGCTTCCCGCACGTAGCGGGCGAACGGCTTGCGCATGGTCACAAGCTCTTCGGCCGCTGTGGGATGAACAGCGATGGTGGCGTCGAAGTCGGCCTTGGTCGCCTTTAGCTTGATCGCGATCCCGACCACCTGGATGATTTCCCCGGCTTCCGGCCCCACGATATGGCAGCCAAGCACGCGATCGCTGACCCCGTCGACGATCAACTTCATCAGAATGCGGGTGTCGCGGCCGGATAGCGTCGCCTTCATCGGCCTGAACTCGGCCTTGTAAACATCGACGTGGCTGTGCCGCGCCCGCGCCTCCGCCTCCGTCAGCCCCACCGTGCCAACTTCGGGCTGCGAGAACACCGCGGTTGGAATGTCCGCGTGATCAACGCGCGTCGGCCGGTTGCCGAACACGGTATCCGCGAACGCATGCCCCTCTCGGATCGCGACGGGCGTCAGGTTCACGCGATTCGTGACATCGCCGACCGCATAGATGTGCGGCACGGAGGTCTGCGAATAGCCATCAACGGCGATGCCGCCGTTCTTTGAATTGATGACCACGCCGGCCTTCTCCAGGCCGAGACTGGCAACATTGGGATGGCGTCCAATGGCGAACATCACCTGGTCGGACGCGACACTGGAGCCATTCGAGAGGTGAGACGTGTGCTCGTCGCCATGCCGCTCGACCTTGGCGACGGTGCACCCGGTCAGGATGTTGATGCCGGCTTTCTCCATCTCGGCGCGCAGATGCCTGCGGACGTCCTCGTCGAAGCCGCGCAGGATATTGTCGCCGCGATAGACCAGCGTCACCTCGCTGCCCATGCCGGCGAAGATGCCGGCGAATTCGAGCGCGATGTAGCCGCCGCCCTGGATCACGATGCGCCGCGGCTGCTTCGGCAGGTAGAACACTTCATTGGAAGAGATGACATGCTCGATACCCGGAATGGCGGCGCCGTGATTGGGTGCCGCTCCGGTGGCGATCAGGATGTATTTCGCGCGCACACTTTCGCCGGTCGACAGCCGGAGCGTGTGGGCATCCTCGAACACGGCGCGCGCCTTGGCGATGCGCGCGCCGGACTTTTCCACGTTGCTGATGTAGGCGGCTTCCAGCCGAGCGATTTCCTTGTCCTTGTTGGCGATCAGCGTCGCCCAATCGAACGTCGCTGATGGAATCGACCAGCCGAAGCCAGCGGCGTCTTCGATCTCGTGGTGAACATGGGATGCGTAGACCAGGAGTTTCTTGGGCACGCACCCCCTGATCACACAGGTTCCGCCGACACGATACTCCTCGGCCACCATGACCCGCGCGCCGTAATCGGCCGCGATCCGCGCGGCGCGCACGCCGCCCGACCCGCCGCCGATCACGAACAGGTCGAGATCGAAATCCGCCATCGGTGTTTGCTCCGCGATCAGATCTCTTTGCCGCGGGCCCGCATTTCGGCCCGGAACTTGGCGGCAACTTCGTTCGAGAATGCGCCCGCCCAATCGTTCATGTAGGCGAGGCTGCCGGTGATCGATTTCGGCTCCTGCTCCAGGAATTTCTGCCCCAGCGGCGACTTGTAGAAGGCGATCAGGTCCTTCAATTCCTGTTCGGTGAAGTTGGTCGCATAGATCTGCGCCATCGCCTTGCCGATCTCCTCGCGGCGGTTGGCCAGCTCGGCCGCAAGCTTGACCGCGACCTCGTCGAGGTCCTTCTGGTAGTTCAGATTGTTCTGCATGATCGCGTCCTTGGTCCGCTGGATCACGGTCGGAACGATGCCCTGATAGACCGTATTCGCCTTCTTGATCGCCAGCAGTTCGGTCGCCGCAGCAATCGCGCTCGCCGGGGGCGGCGGCGGTGCCGCGGCCGCCTTCGGGGCCTGGGCCTGCGCACTCATGCCGCTCAACGCGAGCCCGAACACCACGGCCGCCAGTGTTTTCGTGAACTTCATCATTCCGCTTCTCCTCACACGCGGCTCAAGGCCGCTCAATTGTTCGAATTCCTGCCGAGCCCGCCAGCACCACCGTCGTGGCAAGCCCGATGAACAGGCCGTGTTCCACAACCCCCGGAATGGCGGCAAGCGACCGCGCCAGCGCAGCCGCGTCGGGGATCGCCCCGAGACGGGCGTCGATAATCCAGTGGCCACCATCGGTGACAAAACCATGACCGTCCCTGCCCTTTCGAAGGTCGAGCGGCCCGGAAACCCCGTTCGCCGCGAAGGCGTCAGCGATGGCGCGACGGGTCGCCGCCAGGCCGAACGGGATGACTTCGATTGGCAACGGAAAGCGGCCCAATCGCTCGACCCATTTCGAATCATCAGCGATCACGATCATGCGATCCGACGACGCCGCGACGATCTTCTCGCGCAGCAGCGCACCGCCGCCGCCCTTGATCAAATTGAGATGCGGATCGATTTCGTCAGCACCGTCGACAGTCAAATCAAGCCTGTCCAGCTCATCAAGCGTGCTGAGCGGAACGCCGCAGCGTTCCGCATCTGCGCGCGTAGCTTCCGAGGTCGGCACGCCCACCACGCTCAGTCCGGAACGGACCCTTTCTCCCAGCAGTTCCACAAAATGCTTGGCGGTCGATCCGGTGCCGAGCCCGAGTTTCATGCCGTCGCTCACATGCTCGAGTGCGCGTGCCGCCGCCTGCCGTTTCAGCTCGTCCATCGTCATCGCAAACCTTTGTCGGGTGGAGACGAGCCGCGGGCCAGCGCTCCAGAGGGCGCATATCTAGCCTCGATTTGCGGCGAGGAACAGGGCCGAGACGGCCTCCCGGAGCCCCCTTTCCCGCCCCAATATTTCGGGACTTGCGCCACGGCTCCGCTCCCGCTAGCGATCCCGGATGGCTGATTTTCCCCTTATCGTCTTCGATCTCGATGGCACTCTGGTCGATACCGCGCCCGATCTGATCGGCGCCCTGAATTTCATTCTCAAACGTGAGGGGCTTTCGCCACTTCCAATGGCGTCGGCCCGAAAGATGATAGGCGCCGGGGCACGCCGCCTGCTCGAACTTGGTCTGGAGGCGGAAGGCCGGGCCGTAGGCCCGGCTGACCTGGAGCGGTTGACCCGGGATTTCATCGCGTATTATGCGGAACATATCGCCGAGCTGTCGCGCCCGTTCGACGGGCTCATTGAGGCCATGGACGATCTGACGGGGCGCGGGTTCAAGCTCGCGGTCTGCACCAACAAGCTCGAATGGCTTTCCAAGCGGCTGCTCGATCAATTGCAATTGAGCCAGCGGTTCGCGGCGATTTGCGGTGCCGATACCTTCGGCGTCAGCAAGCCCGACCCTGCGATCCTGCGGCAGACGGTGGCTCGCGCAGGAGGCAGCCTGGCCTCCTCAATCATGGTTGGAGATGCAGGCACCGATGTCGGAGTTGCACGCCGAGCGGGAATCCCGGTCATCGGAGTGACCTTCGGTTACACCGAAATTCCGATCGAGGAGCTCAAGCCGGACCTCGTCATCACTGACATGCGACAGCTGCCGAAGGCCATCGACGATATCGTTGCCACACGAAAGAGCTAAGCGACTGGAAACCCGTGGCTTTTATTGTGGTATTTAAGCACCATCGTTAACCTTTTCTGAACAGGTGGTTAGCTGAACGTTGCGCGCACCCGGCGAGCCTTTTATGGTCCGCGCGGGGACTGTGGCGGCTTGCCGCAACAAGAGACGGTGGATCATGCGTCGCGTTATACTTATCGCCGGTGCCAGCCTTGGGCTGGCCGGCTGTGGCTCTTCAATGCCATCCATGGACTTTCTGAAATCGACGCCGCCCACGGCGACGGTTCGACTCGAATCGGTGCCTCCGGGCGCGGACGCCCGCACATCGGTGGGGCCCGGCTGCAAGACGCCGTGCACAGTGTCGGTGCAGACGACCGACACGAATAATTTCACGGTCACGTATTCACTCGACAAATATGAACCGCAGACCGTCTCGGTTCAGACCTTGCGGCAGTCGGGGGACTTCGGCAGCGGCGCGACAGTGACCACCGACCCGAATCCGGTGTTTGCCGAGCTGCAGCCCGCGGCTCCGCCGAAGCGTCCGGTCCGGCGGCCCGCGAAGAAAAAGCGTGCACCGAAGGCGGCTGCGGCCCCCGCGGATGCGGCTCCCGCCGGAGCGCCCGCCCCGGCCGACAATGCCTTCCCCCCACCCGCGGCACGCTGAAGGTCGTCCAAGATCGACCAAAGCTTGCTGGCGACACATGTCGCGGAACTGTTGTATGCCAGCCGCCTGATGCTTACATTGTGACTAGCGGCCTTCCGGCCGCTGGTCATGCGACAGCGTCAAGGCAAGCCGGATGAACGGACCTTTTCTGCCGGAAATGATGACCGATCCGTTCGGCCGCACCATCAGCTATCTGCGGGTGTCGGTGACGGACCGCTGCGACTTGCGCTGTTTTTACTGCATGTCGGAAGACATGACCTTCCTGCCCAAAGCCGACCTGCTGACACTCGAGGAACTCGATCGGCTTTGCTCGGCGTTCGTTGCCAAGGGCGTCAGGAAGTTGCGGCTGACCGGTGGTGAGCCGCTGGTTCGCCGCAACGTCATGTCGCTGGTGCGCTCGCTGTCGCGACATCTCGCCACCGGCGACCTGGACGAACTGACGCTGACCACTAACGGCTCGCAGCTCTCCAGATTTGCCGACGAACTCGCAGCCTGCGGCGTGCGCCGTATCAATGTGTCGCTGGATACGCTGGATGCGGCGAAGTTCCGCGCCATCACGCGCTGGGGCGATCTCGACAAGGTGCTGGCGGGCATCGAGGCCGCACGTGCTGCCGGCCTGCATGTCAAGATCAACGCCGTCGCGCTCAAGAACATGAACGAGGACGAGATTCCGTCCTTGATCGACTGGGCGCATGGCAAGGGCATGGATCTGACGCTGATCGAAGTCATGCCGATGGGTGAGATCGGCGAAGGCCGCATCGACCAGTATGTCCCGCTGTCGCTGCTTCGCGCACGTCTCGCAACGCAATTCACGCTGACCGACCTCGCCGAGAGCACCGGCGGACCGGCGCGCTATGTGAGGGTTGCAGAGACCGGGGGCAAGCTCGGTTTCATCACCCCGATGACTCACAATTTCTGCGAGTCCTGCAACCGGGTTCGGATCACCTGCACCGGGACGATCCACACTTGCCTCGGCCACGAGGACGCATCCGATTTGCGCAAGCCGCTGCGCGCATCCCAGACAACGACCTGCTCAACGCGGCCATCGACCGCGCCATTGGACTGAAGCCCAAAGGGCACGATTTCATCATCGACCGTCGCCACAACCGGCCGAGCGTCAGCCGCCACATGAGCGTCACCGGCGGCTGAGGCCCCTCCTCCGGCGCAAACGCGAGCCAAACAAAAAGCCCGGCCTTACGGCCGGGCTTTTGTCTTCTCGAACCTTTATCTTCGAACGTCGTTGCGATCAGCCGCGGGTGCGCGAGCGGATCATGAAGCTGTCGAAGGTGTATTCGGCAACCTGCCACCACAGGTACTCGTCGGAGCGATAGGCCTGCATGGCTTCGATCGCCTTCTTGAAGTCGGCGTTTTTCGCGGAGATCTCGCCCCACAGTTCGTTGGTCGCCTTCAGGCAGGCTTCCAGCACTTCGTTGTTGAAGGGACGCAGCTGCACGCCGCCGGCAACCAGCCGCTTCAAGGCGGCGGGATTCTGCATGTCGTAGCGCGCGGCCATCCAGGAATTGGTGTTGGCAGCAGCGTTGGTCAGAATCGACTGGTAGGTCTTCGGCAGCGCGTTGAACTTCTCCATGTTGGCGAACGCGTGCACAGTCGGGCCACCCTCCCAGAAGCCGGGATAGTAGTAGTACTGCGCGACCTTCTGGAAACCGAGCTTTTCATCGTCGTAGGGGCCGACCCACTCGGCCGCGTCGATGGTGCCCTTCTCGAGCGAGGGATAGATGTCGCCGCCTGCGATCTGCTGCGGAACGACACCGAGCTTCTGCAACACCTGGCCGGCGATGCCGCCAATGCGGAATTTCAAACCCTGCAAATCGGCAACCGTCTTGATTTCCTTGCGGAACCAACCGCCCATCTGGGTGCCGGTGTTGCCGCAGGGAAAGCCGACGATATTGAACTTCTTGAAGAACTCGTTGGCGAGTTCGTTGCCGCCGCCCTGGTAGAGCCACGAGTTCTGCTGACGGGCATTGAGGCCGAACGGAACCGATGCGAAAATCGAGAACGTCGGGTCCTTGCCGACATAATAATAAGACACGGTGTGGCTCATCTCGACGGTGCCGTTCGAGGTCGCATCAAGCGCCTGAAGGCCGGGGACGATTTCACCGGCGGCAAAAACCTGGATCTGAAACTTGTTGTCGGTCATCTCGGCGACCTGCTTGGCGAGATACTCGCCCCCGCCGTAAATGGTATCCAGCGACTTCGGGAAGCTCGACGTGAGACGCCACTTCACCTCCGGCGAGGATTGCGCAATCGCCGGCGAGGCGACCGCGGCCACCGCTGCGCCGGTTGCCGATACCTTTAGAAAATCACGACGCTTCATTCGTATCTCCTCCTCGGGAACGTTTCTTGAGACATAATAAGGCTCTGTAACACGGAACCCATGCCGCCGAAAACGCGACATAAAGGGAAGATGTGCTGGATTAAACCAAAGTAGGGGCAGTGCGATGGCGCACTGCAACCGGCCGGGCTCACGAACCTGATCAGGCGGCCGAAATAAACGGCTTGAGCTGATCCCGCACCTTGGCCCCGATGGCGCGATAAATTTCGGCGTGCGCACCGCCCGCGTCGCTTTCCACCACCGGCGTGCCGGCGTCGGACGTGGCGCGGATCGACATATGCAGCGGGATCTCGCCGAGGAACGGTACGCCGAGCCGCTCCGCCTCGTGTCGCGCGCCCCCATGGCCGAAAATATCCGACCGCGTGCCGCATTCGGGGCACTGGAAATAGCTCATGTTCTCGACGATGCCGAGCACCGGCACGTTGACCTTCCTGAACATCGCGATCCCGCGGCGCGCATCGATCAAAGCCAGATCCTGCGGTGTCGAGACAATGATGGCACCCTTCAGCGGCACGTTCTGCGCCAAGGTCAGCTGGGCGTCACCGGTGCCGGGCGGCATATCGACCACCAGCACGTCGAGGGTGCCCCACGCCACATCCCGCAGCATCTGCGTGATCGCCGACATCACCATTGGTCCGCGCCAGATCATCGCGGTCTCTTCCTCGACCAGGAAGCCGATCGACATGATGGCGAGACCGAAACGCTGCAGGGGAATCATCTTCTTGGCGTCGTTGAGCTGCGGCTTGTCGCGCAGTCCCGTCAGCCGTGGAATCGAGGGGCCATAAATGTCGGCATCGAGCAATCCGACCCGCAACCCCTGATCGCGCAGTCCAAGCGCCAGATTGAGCGCCGTGGTGGATTTGCCGACACCGCCCTTCCCCGAAGCCACGGCGATTACCGCCGCGACCCCGGGCACCTCCGCCTGTTTCGACACCGGAGACGGCGGCGCTCCCGGGGCATGACTGTGCGGCCGATGCGCCGACACCGGCTGCACGCCGCCGGCTGGGCGCGCGGCCGCGGGGGCAGCCCCGGGTTTGCGTTCTGCCGTCAACGCCACCATGACCGTGCTCACCCCGGCCAGACTCCGAACGGCGGCTTCGGCCCGGTTGCGCACATCTTCCCAGGCACGGGCTTCCGCGGCGTCGACGCCAATCGAGAAAAACACCTTGCCGTCGGTCGCCGAGATCTCTGACAGCACGCCGGCCTGCGGCAGGGGAACACCGCGCGGGGTCGGCACCTTTGCGAGTGCATCCAGAACCTGTTGCTTGCTGACGGTCAAAACCTCAACTCCTGCCAAAACCTGAAATTCGCGACGAGTCATCGCCCGCCGCCCGAACGGGGTCAACACCCCCATTCTGCCCACGAAACTCACATCTGGGGTCCAACAACGGTCCTTGCAATCGAGGGCCGCGGTTGGCAGGTTGCCGCCCGGCGGGATCCAAAAAACCCAACAAACCGCCGGTCCGCAGGCCCGATCTCAGGGAATCAGGCGTTCGTCGTGCAGCCGGAAGCGAGCGGCCGCCGCGACGCTCTCGGAGGCCGTGCGGGGCTCAAACCTCGGAACAAAAGGTTCAACACATGGCTAAAGTCGCTTTTCTCGGTCTCGGCGTGATGGGGTTCCCCATGGCCGGACATCTCGTCACCAAGGGCCAGCATGAGGTCACCGTCTTCAATCGCTCGGCCGCCAAGGCGCAGGCCTGGGCCGAGAAGTTCGGCGGCCGCACCGCGCCGACGCCGCAGGCGGCCGCGGCCGGCCAGGACTTCGTGATGTCGTGTGTCGGCAATGACGACGATCTGCGGGAGGTGACGATCGGAGCCAATGGCGCGTTCGCCGGCATGAAAGCTGGCGCCGTTTTCGTTGACCACACCACCGCGTCCGCCGCGGTTGCCCGAGAACTGGATGCCGAGAGCTCCAAGTACGGCTTCAAATTCATTGACGCGCCGGTGTCCGGCGGACAGGCCGGCGCCGAAAACGGCGTACTGACCGTAATGTGCGGCGGCGACGAAGCCGCCTACAAGCGCGCCGAGCCGGTGATCGCCGCCTACGCGCGGATGTGCAAGCTGCTGGGACCGGCCGGCGCCGGCCAGCTGACCAAGATGGTCAACCAGATCTGCATCGCCGGCCTCGTCGAAGGATTGTCCGAAGGGCTGCATTTCGCCAAGAAGGCGGGCCTCGACGTCAACGCAGTGGTCGAGACCATCTCCAAGGGCGCGGCCCAGTCCTGGCAGATGGAAAACCGCTACAAGACCATGAACGACGGCAAGTACGACTTCGGGTTCGCCGTCGACTGGATGCGCAAGGATCTGTCGATCTGCCTGGCCGAAGCCCGTCGCAACGGCGCCAGCCTCCCCGTCACCGCACTGGTCGACAATTTCTATGCCGAGGTCCAGAAAATGGGCGGCAGCCGCTGGGATACCTCGAGCCTGATGGCCCGCCTGCAGCGCTGATGGATCGTGCCTGGCAACTTGCCGGCCCCGAACTTTGATCCGATTCTGAAGGGGCGGCCCGCAGGCCGCCCTTTTGCTGAGCGATCTTGTCTCTGACCGTTTTTGTTTCCTGGCCGCAGATGGCAAAGGCCTCGGACATCCGCCCGCCGCCAGGCAAATCGTGGCCTGCGGGGAACGAAACACCGGCCGCCTGCCCTCCCGAGCCGGCCAATGGGCCATTTTTAACCCGGCATTAACCCGATTGGTTTGCCCTTTAAGGCCCGCCTTAAGGATTTCTTGCCAGATATGGAAGGTGGGAACGTTGTCATGCGCGCGTGCGGGAATTTGTAGAGTCGATGAGTGAGTCCGGCGAGATATCCAAAGCTGGTCCGGTGCCGGTCGAGCAGCCTCCCCTGTCGCCTGCACGCCATCGACGGGCTGCGGCCCAGCGCGTGCGTGAAGCCCGCGATCGCCTGACCTCGACCAGCGGAACCCGCCCCGCCTTCGATCACGAACTGCTCAGGCAATATGCGCAGACCCGCCTGTCGGCGTCGTTCGTCGTCATGCTTCTCGTGGTTGCAACCGGTCTGCTGTCCGGTTTCTGGGTCCGGCCGATCGGCGCCGCAATGTGGACCTGCGGCATTCTCGCGATTCACGCCATCATCATCCGTACCTGCCGCAAGTTCCTGGGTGAAAGCGCCTCGCCGGCGGTCACGCGCAAGTGGCGGATGCGTTTCATCGCGCTCGACCTGCTGTACGGAGTGGCATGGACCATCATCCTGGTTCATCCGTCGGGACTGGATGTCGTCTCCAACACGCTGATGCTGTTCGTGATGCTGCTGGTGGTCGCGGTGTTGAGCATGCTGGCGGCGAGCCTGCCGATCGCCGCTCTTGCCGCAACGGTCCCGGTGACGTCGGCGATCGCGCTGAACTTCGTCATGCGCGGCACACTGGACGATTACATACTGGCGATCCTGGCCGTAACCGCGGAAGGTTATTTCGCGCTGCTGGCGCACCGGCTGCATTCGACAACACTGGCCACGCTCGAAGCCCGCGCCGAGAAAGACGCACTGATCGGCGAACTCGAGCAGGCCAAGTCGATCTCCGACGAGGCGCGTTATCGCGCGGAAGCGGCCAATGTTGCGAAATCGCGGTTTCTCGCCCAGATGAGTCACGAACTGCGGACGCCGCTGAACGCGATTCTCGGGTTTTCCGAGGTCATGAAGAGCGAGATTTTCGGCGTACACGCCGTTCCCGTCTACAAGGATTACTCCGGCGACATTCACAGTTCCGGCGTGCATCTGTTGAACCTGATCAACGAGATCCTCGATCTCTCGCGGATCGAGGCCGGCCGCTATGAGCTCAATGAGGAGGCGATCTCGCTGGTTCATGTGGTGGCCGACTGCCATCACCTGCTGAAGCTGCGCGCCTCCAATCGCGGCATCACGATCCACGAGGTGTTCGAGCAGAACATGCCGCGGCTGTGGGGCGACGAGCGCGCCGCGCGACAGATCGTGCTCAACCTGCTGTCGAATTCCATCAAGTTCACGCCGCAAGGCGGCGAAATCTGGCTGAAGGTCGGCTGGACATCCTCCGGCGGACAATATCTCAGCGTCAAGGATACCGGTTCCGGCATTCCCGAAGATGAAATCCCGATCGTGCTGGCATCATTCGGCCAGGGCTCGAATTCCATCAAATCCGCCGAGCAAGGCGCGGGCCTTGGCCTGCCGATCGCGAAGAGCCTGGTCGACATGCATGGGGGCACCTTCACGCTGAAATCGAAGCTGCGCATCGGCACCGAAGTGATCGTGACATTCCCGCCCGAGCGCGTGATGTCCGCGCTTGCGCCGATGCACGAGAATTCGCCGCCGCTGCAACCGGGACGCCACGACGCCGGCGTGGGTACGGAAACCGCGCGGCGCCGCAACGCGCCGATCATGAATGCGGGGACAGGACTGTAAACCGAGCGATCCGCAATTTCCATTTGCCGCCAATGGCCAAATATGCGTCAAGACATGAATGAGCATCGAGAGCCCCTGCATCAAAGTCTGCGTCATGGACGCGGCGAGCAAGCTTTGCCGCGGCTGCGGACGCACACTCTCCGAAATCGGCGCGTGGTCGACGATGCCGGGCAGCGAGCGCCAGGCCATCATGAAGGTGCTGCCCGACCGTTTGCGCGCCGCCGGCTTTGCGAATGCAACGGAGCCGCCGCTGACCTCGACCTCCCGATGACGAGGACCTCATGAGCCGGCTGCTCGCAATCGTTTTCGTGCTTGTGGTCACCTGCGGCGCGGTGCTCGCCTATGGCGATCCCGCCAACATCGAAAAAGCCCGGCATGCGATGACCCACGTGTTCGGGGCGCACGCCGCAGCCAACAATCGCATCGCAGAAATTCCGCGCGGTAATGGCGGCGAGTTCAACCTGCGGGCCAAGATCAACGGCGTCGCCACGCCGATGGTGATCGACACCGGTGCGACATGGGTGGTGCTCACCTACGACACCGCCAAGGCGGCTGGGCTTCCGCTGGAACTGCTGGACTACAATGTCGACATCGAAACGGCGAACGGACGCACCCGTGCAGCTCGCCTGACACTCGATCGCCTCGCCATCGGCAAACTGGTGGAGCGCTCGGTTCCTGCGCTGGTGGTGCCGCGCGGCCAGATGAAAACCAACCTGCTCGGCATGAGCTTCCTCGATCGCCTCGAGAGCTGGGAAGTGCGCGCCGACAAACTGATGCTGCGCGGCTACCCGTAAGCGCGCTGGTTACGCCGCGGCCGGGATGGCCGCGGGATCGCGCACCAGCGCCAAGGCATCCAGCAGGACGCCGGCCCCCGCGCCCGGCTTGACGCCCTGCTCCGCCAGATGCCGCCGGAAAGCCCGCGCGCCCGGCACGCCATGAAACGCCCCGACCAGATGGCGGGTGATCGCGTGCAGCCGCGAGCCGTCCATCAGCAGCTTCTCGATGTAGGGTGTGAGCGCCTCGATTGCCCGCTTCATGTCGGCGTGCGGTGCGTCCTCGCCAAACAGAACGGGATCGGCCGCCAGCAGCTTCCACGGATCCTGATAGGCCGCGCGTCCCAGCATGACGCCATCGACATGCGCGAGATGCCGCTTCGCGTCATCGATGCTGCCGATGCCGCCATTGATCACGATGGGAACGTGCGGCATCGCCGCCTTCAGCCGATAGACGCGATCGTAGTCGAGCGGCGGGATGTCCCGGTTTTCCTTCGGCGACAGGCCGTTGAGCCACGCCTTGCGCGCGTGCACGATGAACGTGCTGACGCCGGTCGCCGCCACGACATCGATGAAGCGCTGCAGGTCGGCCTCAGCGTCCTGATCGTCGATGCCGATGCGGCATTTAACGGTGACCGGAACGCTGACGGCTCGCTTCATCGCCGCAACACAGCGCGCGACAAGCTCCGGCTCCGCCATCAGGCAGGCGCCGAACCGGCCATCCTTCACGCGATCCGACGGGCAGCCGACATTGAGATTGATCTCGTCATAACCGAAGCCTTCGCCGATCCGCGCAGCCTCCGCGAGCGCACCCGGCTCCGATCCGCCAAGCTGCAGCGCGACCGCATGCTCACAGGGATCAAACCCGAGCAGCCGCTGGCGGTTGCCATGAAGAATAGCCCCGGTGGTCAGCATCTCCGTGTACAGCCGCGCACGCCGCGTCAGCTGGCGATGGAAGACGCGGCAGTGGCGGTCCGTCCAATCCATCATGGGCGCCACAGAAAATCGATAGTCTTGCGATTCCAATGATTTACCCTATGCTCTCAATGGGATGAAGCACGAACGTGTGCACCCCAAACTAGTCGAAATTGCACACGTTTGTACCTGTTTTGACCTCTCGGTGCACACATAGCGCACACGAAAGTCGGAGTGCACACGCGTGGCGATCTTCACTCAACTGGCATCGGGAAACTGGCGAGTCCAGGTCCGCCGCAAGACCCGTTATGTGGCCGAGACCTTCCGGCGACGCAAGGACGGCGAGGAATGGGCGCTCGAAATGGAGCGCAGCATCGACCGCAACGGTTCCCCCAAACCACGCGCTGTCCGGAACGTGCGTACGTTCGGCGATCTGATCGACCTCCACGACGACGACATGCGCGACATTGGAAGGGCCCCCTCGCCGCTCAAAGGCCGCGGTGATGGCGTCCCTCAAGACCGAGCTCGGTGGCGTGAAGCTCTCCGCGCTCAATCGAGAGCGGCTGATCGAGTTCGGACGGAAGCGCGCGAAGCAAGGAGCTGGTCCGCCGACGCTCGCCATCGACTTTTCATTCATCCGGACGATCGTCACACACGCCGCCGCGGTGCACGGCATCGACGTTTCGGCCGAGGAAGCTCGCCTGGCGCGCGTCGCTCTGAAGCACCTCAACCTGATCGGAAAAGGCAAAGAGCGCGACCGACGGCCCACGCGAGATGAACTCGACGAGCTCATCGAGTATTTTGAGACCAACCCGAGGCAATTCATACCTATGGGTCGGATCGTCAGATACGCTGTTGCAACGACATTGCGCCAGGAGGAGATCTGCAAACCCGAATGGCCGATGGTGGATATGAAAAAGCGCCTGGTGGTTATCAAGGACAGAAAGGACCCCAGGAACAAGGAAGGCAATGATCAGAAGGTGCCGTTGCTCGACCTCACAGGCTACGATGCGTGGGAGATCATGCTTCAGCAGAGGATACTCACTCGAGGGTCTGGACGCGTCTTTCCGCATAACTATAGATCCGTGAGTGCGGCATTCACTCGCGCATGCGCCGAACTCAAAATCGACGATCTGCACTTCCACGATTTACGTCACGAGGGGACGAGCCGTCTGTTCGAGGCAGGGCTTCCAATCGAAAAGGTTGCGCTCGTCACTGGCCACAAAGATTGGCGACAATTGCGACGCTATACAAATCTTAAAGTCGAAGATCTTCTCAAGCTACAGAACGCTCCACAGCCGTCGATGGAAGAATTCATTGCCACACTAGCGGTGTGATGGTGGCGGCACATCCCCAGCCTCCCGAACGCAGTGCATGTCTGCTTGATTTACGGCGACGCAGTGCATGCCTTGTTCGGCTTCGATCATCACGCGGATGATGAAGCGACGCTCGAGCGTCCGCCCTAGCCCAATTCAACCAGATCAGACGCGTCGCTCCATCTCGCCCATTGACATATTAGTCATGCCTCCTTACTATATTGGTTAGTCGCGATACGACGCATTGCATCTAGGCCGTTGGCTCTCCGGCCAACAATCTTCCCCATGATCTTGTCCTGAGACGATACGTCTCGGGCTGCCGCTTGATTTTTCGAACCAGCAGAAATCCGCAACGGCCCGCACATGAGAGCGGCGGCTCGAACAGCGCTGCTTGGTCGTCATGCCTAATAACTTGACGCAATCAAACAAAACAAACGAGAGGAAACATGCGAGGGACGACAATCGATTTGACGCGTCGGCAGGCCCTGCTCGCCGGCCTGGGCACCGCTTTCTTCAGCGCTGTGGGGTTGGATGCCGGGCTCGCAGATGCCGCCACACCGGCCTCATTGCCCGCGAATCTCGTGGCGAGCCTGCGCGCTTACGCCGACACCCTCGTACCTGGCGCCGGGGAAGCGGGCATCGCCCGCTTCGTGTCGGCCATGCTGGCCAGTGACGATCCAATGCTATTTTACAAGTATCTGGACTTCCCTCTGCCACCGGCATCTTTTTACGCAGCGGGGCTGGCCGCCCTTGATGAGCTTTCAATACGGCAAAAGAAACGACCGTACGCAAGCTTGAGTCGCGGCGACATGAAGGCGGTTGCCGGGGCTGTGTTGGATCCCGAGCTGGAAGGCTGGACTGGCCCTCCTCCATTCCTGTTCTACCTGACGGTCAAAAACGACGCGATCGATGTCGTCTATGGAACGGAGGCGGCCTACGACCGCCTGAATATTCCGTACATGGCTCATATCCTGCCCCCCACCACCTGGTGAACATCATGCTGGAAACAGAAATCCTTATCGTGGGAAGCGGCGCGATCGGAAGCCGCATGGCGGCGGAGCTGGCGGAAGCCGGCCGGCACGTCACGATCCTTGAGGCCGGTGGGCCGCGCTCGCTCGACAAGCTTTACAGCTCGACCATCTGGGGCCGGCGTATTCACGACACCCCACGGACCAGTCTCGACGGAAACGATCCGCTGCACTCGCTGTCTTTCAATATCGGAACACAACGCGGCGGCACGGCGCTGCATCACTACGCGATCTGGCTGCGGATGATGCCCGACGACTTCAAGGTTGCGAGCCTGTATGGTAAGGGATTGGATTGGCCGATCGAGTACAGCGATCTCCAACCCTATTACGACAAGGTCCAGGACGAGGTCGGAATTTCCGGCGACGCCTCGGTCGAGACATGGCGCCCCCCGGGTACCCCCTACCCGATGCCACCACTCCCGGTCTTCCGACAAGGCGAAATCATCGCCGCCGGCTTCGCGAAATCCGGCCGAAAGACGGCACCTTTGCCGCAGGCCATCAATTCGGTCGAATACAAAGGTCGACCCGCCTGCATTCAGGACGGCTGGTGCGACGCCGGTTGCCCGACAGGCGCGCTTGCCAACCCGCTGGCGCTGTATGATGCGCGCCTGTCCCGGGCCAAAGTAACCGTCGTGACAAACGCTTTTGTCGCGCGCCTCCATACCGATCCGCGCGGGCGGCACGTCACCGGCGCCGACTATTTCGACAGCAAGGGCGACCTTCAGCGGATCAACGCCAAGCTCGTTATCGTCGCCGGTTATGCAATTCAAACGCCGCGTTTGCTGCTGAACTCGGCGAACGACAAACATCCCAATGGCCTTGCAAACACCAGCGGCCTGGTCGGGCGCTATCTCACAATGCACTGGATCTCTCCGGTCTTCGGCATCTATCCGGAGGAGACCGACAACTACCTCGGCCGCTCGGGCGGCCAGCTCATGTCCGAGATCTACAAGCGCGACCCGGCCAAAGGTTTCGTTTGCAGCTATTTCTGGACGATCGCCGGTTCGCTCAAGCTTGGAGACCTCCTCGGCATTGGCAATGCCCGCGCTGAGCTCTGGGGGGACGACCTGACCCAGTTCATGATGAAGGCCTCAAAACATCTCGCCAACATGGCTGTCGCGGGCGAGAATTTACCGCTGCTCGACAACCGGGTCACGCTGGATTCAGAAAAGGATGCATTCGGCATTCCCATCGCCAGGGCGACCCACAGCTTCGCGCCAGACACGGTCGCATGCATCAAAGCCGCACACGACGAAGGCCAATCGATCCTGAAGGCGTCCGGCGCAACCGATGTCTGGCACGGTCCCGTGGGGCTGGAGCACCTGCTCGGAGGGGTCATCATGGGAGCCGATGCTACAAAATCGGTGACGAACAGCTTCGGCCAGACCCACGATGTCGACAACCTGTTCATTGCGGGCCCGAGTCTGTTTCCGACCGCAAATGCGGTCAACCCGACGTTTACTGCCAGCGCCTTGGCGACCAGGACCTCGAAGTTTATCCAGAAGGAGTGGGCCGCCCTCGCTCGTTAGGCGAGACCGTCTCATCTGGCTTCGCCAATATCTGAGCACGGGGGCCCAGGCGGTCGGATTGTCGATTGCGCACGGTTCTGAATGAAGTCGCAAGCTACGTAAAAATGGCGCCGACACGAGTACCGGCGCCGGTCGGCATGCCTCTCAATCAAACGACGAAGGGCATGATGAAGTTGCCTGACGCGTCCGCGCGCACGCTCGATGCAAATGACCCGCGAACGATTTCCGGAGCCGCGGCGGGACAAGCATGCGGGCTGCACACCGTATCGATCACGCATCGAACGGAACATCGCCACCCGGATCCAGCGCGACGTCAACGAGCGCAGGCCCCGTGCCAGCGAGAGCCTCGATAAGCGCCGGCGCGAGATCCTGCGGCAATGTCACGCGCGTCGCAGGACATCCAAAGCCCCGTGACACACCGACGATATCGATCCCGGGAAGATCAATGCCCGGTGGCCGCTCGACCTGCATGATGCGGCTGAACATCCGCATCGCGCCGTAGCCCGCGTTGTTCATGACCACGAACGTGATGGGAAGCCTGTGTTGCGCAGCTGTCCAGATTGCCTGGACCCCGTACATGGCGGATCCATCGCCGATGAGACACACGATACGCCGCCCCGGCCGGGCGAGGGCAATGCCGACGGATGCGGGCAGGCCGTAGCCGAGGCCACCGCTCGCCATGGTGTAGAAGCTGTCCGCGCCTGGACGCGGCAGATAGCGTTGAATGGCAGGCCGATGCGAAGGTGCCTCCTCCACCACGATCGTCCCGGGAGGCATCAGCGACGAGAGGCAGCTGAGGGCGTAAGCCGCGGGGATCGGCGTTGCGGCAACGGGGTCCGGGGGCGGTGCTCTCTTCGGAGCGAGCTGAACGCCCGGGCGCTGCGGCAACAGAGCCAGAAGCGCTGCTATCGCCTTTGGGATGGTGCCGACGATGCTGTGTCCCACTGCTGCGGACGCCGCCTCGGTTGGATCATCAGTCACCTGCCAGACGGGACTGTTCCGCGTGAACAACCCGCATAGCCCCTCGACATGGAAGGTAAAGACCGGCGCGCCAAAGACGATCACAAGATCCGCCGGGCGCAATGCCTGATCGACCGCATCCGGCATCGCCTGCAGGAAGCCCGCGAACAGCGGATGCCTCTCGGGAAAGCTTGAGCGGCTCGACATCGGGCTTGCCCAAACCTCAGCTCCCGATCGCTCGGCGAGCGCCATCATCGCCTCGACGGCGCCGCCACGGTCGACATCGGGCCCGACAACAAAGGCCGGCCGTTTCGCGTTCAGGATGGCGGCCGCAAGCCGGGACATCGCCGCCGCATCCGGCTCGAACGCGGTGGCAACCTGCCGGAGGGCCGGGGACGGCGCGATCCGTGTCCAGTCGTCGGACGGAACGGAGACGAACGTCGGGCCACAGGGATGCTGCGCGGCAGTCAGGAACGCCTGCGCGATCGCCGCCGGCACGTCTTCGGCCCTCGCCGGCTCGACGCTCCATTTGACATAGGGCTTTGGAAACTGCGCGGCATCCTCGGCGAAAAGATAGGGTCTCAAGCGAAGGATGCCGCGGGCCTGCTGGCCGGCGGTCACGACCAGCGGGCTCTTGTTGCGATAGGCCGTAAAGAGACTGCCGAGCGCATGCCCCAGCCCCGCGGCCGAATGCAGATTGACAAACGCCGGAAGTCCCGTGGCCTGGGCATAGCCATCGGCCATCGCGACAACGCAGGATTCCTGAAGTCCGAGGACGTAACCGATGTCGGACGGCCAGTCGTGCAGGAACGGGAGCTCCGTCGATCCGGGATTGCCGAACACGCGGTCCACTCCGAAGAAGCGAAGCACGTCGAACGTCGCTTCCCGCACGGTGCGAGGTTTCTTTTCCATCCGTCTCAACCTTCCGGAGTGCCTTGAATTGATCCGCCGCTAGAACGGATAGTGCTGAGGTTTCGTCTGAATGGTGATCCAGCGAAGCTCGGTGAATTCGGCGATGCCGGCCTGCCCACCGAAGCGGCCGTAGCCGGAGCCTTTCACGCCGCCGAACGGCATCTGGGCCTCATCGTGCACGGTCGGCCCGTTGATGTGACAGATGCCGCTTTCGATCCGTTTCGCGACCGCAAGCGCGCGGGCGATATCCCGGCCGAACACGGCAGCGGACAGGCCATACTCCGTGTCGTTCGCGAGCCGGATCGCATCTTCCGTATCCGCGGCACGGATCACCGACACCACCGGCCCGAAGCTCTCCTCGCTGTAGATTCGCATTCCGGGCACGACACGGTCGATCACGGTCGCCGGCACCACCGTTCCGGCCCGATCGCCCCCGGCCACTCGTTTCGCCCCCTTCGCCACCGCGTCATCGATCAGCTCGGCGACCCGCTTGGCCGGCGCTTCATCGACCATGGATCCAATCACCGCGCCCGATCCGGGAGCCCCGGCCGAGAGCGAGGCGGCTTTGGCGCCGAGCCTTGCAACAAACTGGTCCGCAATTCCCTCGTCGACGATCACCCGCTCCGTCGACATGCAGACCTGGCCCTGGTTGATGAAGGCGCCGAAGGTCACCGCAGCGACCGCGGCGTCGATATCGGCATCCTCGAGCACGACCACCGGCGCCTTGCCGCCCAATTCGAGCAATACGGGCTTGAGCTGTTTGGCGGCCAGTTCCGCGACGATCCGGCCAATCCGTGTGGATCCGGTAAAGTTGATGCGTTTCACCGCCGGATTCGCGATCAGCCGCTCGACAATGCTTGCAGCCGCGGCCGGCGCATTCGTGACGACGTTCACGACGCCCGCCGGAAAACCAGCCTCCCTGAACACATCACCGATCAGGCGATGCGTGCCGGGGCACAGCTCCGAGGCCTTGAGCACCACGGTATTGCCGCATGCGAGCGGCACAGCGATCGCCCGAACGCCCAGAATGATCGGCGCATTCCACGGCGCAATTCCCAGGCACACCCCTGCCGGCTGCCGGACGGCCAAGGCAATACAGTCGGGTTTATCCGATGGAATCACCTCGCCACCGATCTGCGTCGTCAGACTGGCCGCCTCGCGCAAAATCCCGGCCGCAAGCTTGACATTGAAGGCAGACCAGACCTCGGTCGTCCCGATCTCCGTCATCATGGCTTTCATGAACAGGTCGCGCATGCCGTCCAGCCTGTCGGCAGCCCTGAGCAGCAGCGCCCGCCGTTCATTCGGGCCGGTCTCGGTCCATGCGGCGAGCGCTCCCGACGCCGCCGCTACCGCGGCATCGGCATCACGTTCGGTCCCGGCGGCTGCCTGCGTTGCGAGAGCACCCGTCAGCGGATTCATGCGGCTGAAGGTGTTGCCGTCGCTGGCCGGCTGGTTGCTGTTGCCGATGAGAAGATCAACATTCATGATTTGCTCCTGAGATCGCTGCGTTCATTGTCGGAGATGGACATGTCCCGGGTGTCTTTGACCAAGCTCAGCGCGATCGTCGCGATCAACGCCAATGCCGCGTAATAGCCCGCGATCGAGAATGACGTTCCGGTCCAGGCGTAGAGCGCGGTCGCCATCAGAGGGGCAATCCCGCCTCCCAGCACCGCGCCGATCTGCTTGCCGATGGAGACGCCGCTGAAACGCACCCGGGTGGGGAACAGCTCTGGAAAGTAGCTGCCCTCCGTCGCGAACATCAATGGATGGATCAGCCCCGCCGTAGCCATTACGGCAACCGTCATCAGCACGGGGTCGCGCGTTCCGGCCAGGTAGTAGTAGAGCGGCATGGACACGGCCGCGAGAACGGTTCCGGCCAGAAACAACGGCTTCCGGCCGACCCGGTCACACCAGGCGCCGACCAGCGGCATCGCGACCAGCGCGACCAGGTTCGCCATCAACACCGCGCGCGTCACCACGTCCTTGCCGACTCCCAGCTGACGCGTTGCGAAGGAAATGACGAACACGGCCGTCAGATAGAAGTAGGAGGTCTGTGCCACCTCGGCGAACAGCACTGCGATGATGGAGCGCGGATGCGACCTGATGGCCTCCATCGCAGGCATCGCCGCGGCCGGCGACGTTTGCCGGAAGATCGCGCTTTCCTCGATCCGCAGCCGCATGTAGACCCCGAGCGCAACCAGAACGCCGCTGACCAGAAACGGCACCCGCCATGCCCATGTCAGAAGATCCTCCTCGGGCAGCCGGCTGATCATCATGGCCGCCAGAGACGCCAGCACGACACCGAGCGGGCCTGCCGCCTGGATCCATGCCGCCGCGAGACCGCGCCGGCCACTCGGCGCCGTCTCGATCGCCATCAGGTTGGCCGCCGTCGATTCACCGCCGAGCGCAAAGCCCTGCAAGAGTCGCAGGACGACCAGAGCCACCGTGGCGATCAGACCGGCACTCCCGTAGGTCGGAAGCAAGCCGATCAACATCGTGGCGAGCCCCATCATCAGCAGTGAGCACAGCAGCACGGACTTGCGGCCGACCCGATCCCCGAAATGACCAAACACCAGACCGCCCAACGGGCGGACGAGGAAACCCGCGGCAAACGTCGCGAATACCGCCAGCGTAGCCGTGAGCTGCTCATATTTCGGGAAGAACAGCTGATCGAATACCAGCGGCGCAATGAACGCGTAGATGAAAAAATCGTACCATTCGATCGTTGTGCCGATCGTACCGGCCAGCAAGATCCGGCGTCGCGCGCCTTTGTCCTCGATGCGGCCGGCAACCGCATCGCGCTTGTCATTGTGCAGGCTCGTTGTCGCCATGTGTTTCCCTCCCCTTTTTGATTTTTGCCGCCTGATCGTATGGTCGGGCCGCGGATAGTCATGCCGGCAGCCCCGCATGTCGGCAGGCTGTCAGAAGTCCTCGTCACTCGATTTTTCTGGTGAATTAGTACGGTTACCTGACTATTTAGTCAAGCGTCCGTACCATATTCATGAGCAGCGCGTCCTGACGCACGTCCCGCATCCGAGGATGCACACATCGAAACAAACACTCTGACGATGGCGTCAACCCCGACGCCATCGTCAAACCAGCGGGAACCTACTTGTGAAGGCGAGGCATTGCCGGGGTTGCCGGCGAATCCGGAGCCCAGATCCGATAGCTCAACTGCGCGAACACCGAAAAACCCTTTGTGATCGCAGCCGTATCGACGCCCACAGCGCCGGCGGTCCCACCCGATGCCGTCGAGGACAATTCCTGGGTGCCCCAAACGTTGAGGGTGACGGGACCGAAATCATAACCGACCATCCCGCCCGCGGCCCAGATATCGAACCGGTTCACGTTGATCGCGCCGCCGTAGAATGAGCTGGAACGATCATTGGTTATCTGTCCCACGTAGTAGGCCACGGGTCCAAACGTCCACTTGCCGATGGTTTTCGTAGCCGTGAATTCAGCATGGAAGATGTCGCCGGTGCGATAGTCGGTACGGGTGTTGGCCGTGTTGATCTCATCGAAAACGTTGATGGTCAGATTCCAACCATCCTTCAGATAGGAGAAGACGAGGTTAGGCTGGATTGTCCACCAGGGATTGCCAATGCTTGCCAGGCCAGAAGGACCCTGCAACGTGCCGGTGGGCGCATACACGCCAAGGCCCGCCTTGAGAAAGAAGCCGCTCTCGCCAAACCGCCAGCTCAACTCGTTCGCAAAGAAGGCGTTGTGCAGACCCGACGGATTGTTATCGATCGGAGATCCCGCACTGGCGCTGACAAAGGGCACGGCGGCAGCAAAATCGTAAGTCCCGCCAAGGAACGTCCAGCCCGGCACGTACAGGAATCCCTGAGCGACGACGCTGGCCTTGACGCCCGTGGCAGCCCCGCTCGCGCTCATGGGTGCGCCGGGACCCACCAGCTTCGACTGGTAGGTGAAAAGCTGCTCGAAACTGTAAAGCCCCGGCGGCGGCGGCGCCGCGGCAGCGCCCAGAACGATCCCTGGCTTCTGAACAAAGCCGGGAGATCCAAATTCGTACGCGTGCGCGGTTGTTGCAATCGCCGAGAACGTCACGGATGCGACCGAAACGGCCGTTACTGCCACTTTCATAATCCCCTCCCCTGTTGATAGTCATGTCGGCGGCAAGCCCGCCGCCGTTTTCGTGCTACGCCGCGAAAGCGCGATCACCCTGTGGGATGCACGTCATCTGCGCGCCACCTGGCGATCCCCGTCGGTAAACAGCTTCAGACCCTGTTCGATTTCAGAGAGAGGACTCGCCTCCAGATACGGAGCAAGCCGCACGCGCGCCTCGGCTGGCGAGATCAGGGCCGCTGCGTCGACTTCGTCCACACGCCAGCTGCCGGTGTCGTCATAAATGAACTCGCCGACCAGACGACCGTCCCGATAAGGCCAGGTCGCTGCAAACCGGTGCGATACCTGATAGGTGCACGCCGGATCGACATCGTGCCCGGCGAGAGAGCGGTGTGTTCCGCGCACGATCTGGGCAAACACGGCCTCGATGAAGATTCCATGATCCGAGACGGCGACCTCTTCGTCGAGCGCGCCGAACACGTTCTCGCCGCCGCCCACCAGGCCGGAATAGAGCTCGCGTACCGCATCCATTCCGTCAAACACGTGCGTTTGTCCCCGCTCCGTCAGGCGGTAGACAGGGTGCTCAACGGTCATCGCAGGAATGAGAATGTCCTCCCAAAACCCAGAGACCTCGAGCAACGCATGCCTGCGATAATTCTTCAGCACGTGGCGATGTTTTGGATTGTCAACCACCGACAGCGCTGCATCGACTCCCTTCGAGATGCCGCGAACGTCAAATACCTTCATCGTGAACTCCTTCTTCAAGCTGATCCGATTGTTGTCTGATACGCGCCGACCGAACGACGTCCCGCTGGCGTCACGGGGGCATCAACGAAGTCTCGGATGTCTCACGGCGCTGCGTGGCCTGCTTCAAGCGTTGCGGACGATGCCGCGGCTCGCGAATCCGCGTGGCCGACGATCCGCGGCGCGGTCTCGTAAAGCAGCAACGAACACCCACTGGCGACAACGCCGAGGGCTGCAGCGATCCAGAATGGCGTTGAAGCGCCCAAGACGTCTGCTGCGACGCCGGCCACACCAGGCCCGGCAAAGCCACCGACGACCTCGCCCACGCCAATGATAAAGCCCATCGTTGTCGCGACATGCGCGGGAGGGATTGTCTCCGACGGCACGGTGGCCATGAACAACGAGAAGCCTCCGACCGCGAAGAAGCCGATTCCCATCAGCAGGCACATGACCGGCAAGGGCCCGCTGAACAACACGGCCGCGAGCGGTCCCGACACGCTGATAAACGTGAAGAATGCGATAACGGGACGCCTTCCGAACCGGTCCGACAATGCGGGCACCACCATCGACGAAATCGCAGACGACACCGCGGTTGCGGCCATGACGACACTCATCTCTGCCGGCGCAAGACCGCGCGTCTGCACCAGATAGATCGGCAAGAACACCAGCTGGATCAGCACCCACGCAATCATCAGGCAGGCGATGATGGTGCACACCCAGATGTTGTGATAGCGCAGCATTTTCGACAGCCCGAGGGCGCCGCCGGCATCGCGCTGCCGACGATGTCCGGACAATCGAGGTTCCTGCACAAGTGCAGCAACGAGAAATGCGATGACAAAGCCCGGAACAGCGGCGACATAGAATGCGTGCCGCCAGCCATAGGCGCTCCCGATCGCCACCAGGATCAGCGGCGCGGCAAAGCTGCCCATCAGCGTGCTCAGGAAGTTCTGCAGCACGCCTTGATTGAAGCCGCGTCGCGCTTCGGACGATTCCGCCATCATGATCGATTGGGCGATCGGAAGAACCGGCCCCTCGGCAAGACCCATGATCATGCGCGCCCCCAGGAGCATCACGAAGGATGAGGCCAGCCCCGAGATGACGGAGCACAGGGAGAACACGACGATCGCGATCACAAGCAGCAGCTTCCGGTTGCCGAGGTAATCCGACAAAGCTCCGACGCCGTACCCGGAGATCGCCCATGTCAATCCAAGGCCGGCCGCGAGCGCGCCAAGTTCGCTGTTGTTGAGATGAAGATCGGGAACGATGAATGGGGCCAGGACATTGAGAGCCACCCGGTCGAAAAATACGACGCCGAATGCCAACCCCATCAGGATCATGACCAGAGTTTCGTAGTTAAAGATGCGAGACTTGCTCACAGCCGTGTTCCCTTCCCCGTTTGTCGTTGAAAATCCATGACGCAGCGAACGATCGCTTCGCGCGGTCGCGACGCGTCTTCACCGAAATGCGGCCCCGTATCCCCGGGGGGGCGGGCTACCAATGTGAGACTGCTCCAACGCTCCTGGCCAGGATCGTGAGCAAGGCGACCGCGTTTGTTTCGATGCCGACGCGCGCCCTCGGGTCGCTCCAGCCGGCAAGTGGCACGGCTGCCGTGCCGAACCGTCCGCGCGCACCAGCATTTGCCCTCGAAGGACGACGCCGCGAAACAGGAAAGCCCCTGTGGAATCGGGCTGGATAAACCCGCATTCTTATCCCCCCAACATCCCGTAGCTCTGCCGGCCACGCACGAATTGAGACGAATGCTACAAACCTTCCAGTCGAGGCGGCCTGCACAAAAAGGGGCGCGGATGGTAGATTACCGACATAAATGCGCTGACTTGCGCGGGGTCTCACGCGGTGCCCCTCACCCCCGTCTGTAAAATCCCGGGGTCACCCCCGTGAGGCGGCGGAACGTTCTGGCGAGATGCTGCTGATTGGCAAACCCGCAGGATTGCGCGACATCCGCCAGAGTGAGCGCATGATCGCCAAGCAGAACTTTTGCGCGGCCTACTCTGGAACCAAGAATATATTGATGCGGCGACACGCCTGTCGTCGACTTGAACAGCCGAATGAAATGGGCGGCGCTGACACCGCAGAGATCCGCCAAGACCTGCAGCTCGATGTCTGTTCCCAAGTTCGCCGCGACGAAATCCCTGACTTTTCGAAGATGCCCCCCGCTCAGCCGCCGTGCTGAACTGAGGGAGGTTCCCGGCCGGCTTGTCTCGTGATTGATCGCGACAAGACGGCTGGCTATCGCGGGAGCGATCAGGTCGGCAATCAGCGCCGATCGCTCAGTCCGGTCCCCACGGACCAGTTCTTCCATCACCCTCAACATGCCCTGAAGCAGACCATCGTCGCCGCCAAGGATGGGCGCCAATCCGGGTCCCAAGTCCCGTGTGTCGCACGCGGGATCGCGGAAGAGCTTCGGATCGAGCTGGACATGAATTGTTTCCACGGGGTCGTGAAGCGTCACGTCGCACACATGCCCTGCCGGCAGAAAGAACAGCCCTCTCGCCTGTACGTGCCGTAAAATCTCATGGCCGCCGATCCGATAGGTCACATCTCCAGGACCGCTGCGTGAGGACACGATCAGATGGTACGACCTGGCTTCGATGCGCACAAATCCTGCAACCTCCCGCTGCACCGAGGCGAACGCCGACGACCAGCCCAGCCCTTCGCTCGATGCCTCCACCGTGACACCGCGATGACGATGTCCAGGAGCGATTTGATCCGGCGGAAAGGTCCTCTTCATCTGCAATTGGCTTCTCGTGCTCGTTGGCGCCCCCTCACCCACGCCGGCCTGCCGTGCCGCCCTTACTCGCGCCCGCGTCTGTACCGCCCAGGTGATTGGCCGGTGACCGCGCGAAACACGCGTGTCAGGTGCTCCTGATGGCAGAAGCCGCTGCGCAGCGCGATTTCTGCGAGGGCAATCGATCTCTCGGCGAGAAGGCGTTTCGCGCGCTCGACACGCCGGGAGACGACATATTGGTATGGCGTCGTTCCCATCGACGCCTGGAATGAGCGCTTGAAGTGCTTGGCACCAATCCCGCAGGCGGCGGCCAGATCCGCGATGCGAATATCCTGCTCGAGGTGCTCTTCGACGAATTCGCGAATCCGGGATAATTTCGCATTCGACAGTCTCTCGGCGTTTCGATACTTCGGCGCCCTTCCCGTGATGTCGAGAATGCGACCGACGATCGCGTGTGCGATGGGATCAACATAAAGCGACGAACGCGGAAGCGGGTCAGTCACCGCCTCCGTGATTGCAGCCGCAAGATTCTCAAGGACGGGATCTTCGATTCCCAGCATCGGCGCGAGCTCTGGCCCACCGCCGACAAACAGTTCCGACCTCAGATACACATGGAGTGTGTCGTGCGGCGTGCGCAGGTTCAGATAACCGCCGCAGGCCCCGGGAATAACCGATATCTGGCCACGGCGCCTCAATTGTGACACCGCACGATCTCCACCGAGCCTGAACGTCACGGTCGCCGGACCGCTTCGGTGCAGGATCATCAGACAATCATCGATCGTGGACAGGTTGGCCTCGAACGGCTGCTCACGCTGGAGCGAGGCGTAGGCTGACGACCAGCCGAGGCCGCTGCTGGTCGCGCGGATGTTTGTCGCGTCGCATCGGAGTTCACCGCGAAGCCTCTCAGCCGTAAATTCCTGCCAACCAGCCATCGATTGCATCCAACACTTGGAGAGAATGAGCTGCTGACTTGTCGTCCGCCTGGTATGTCACGCGAAAAGGCTCTTTGCTGAAACTCCAGTCGGATCCCGATCAAGCGGCAACGGTTCATTGCGGCTTTTGCCGTTCAATCCGTGCCGCAGCCTTCGGGAACAAGTTCAGCGCATTACGCCCGATAAACTGCAACTGGTCCGCGGACAGCCCGGCGCGATCTCGCAAGGCGACAATGTTCGCATCCATGGTGGCATCCGTGCTGCAGGGCACTCCGCAGTCCGATCCATAAACGATATGTTCCAGCCCCGTCATCGCCAGCGCCGGACCGAGCGCGGTCGGCATCGTGGCCGCCGTATCCACAAACAGACACGCCAGGTGCTCGCGCATTTCAGTTGCCGTGATGCCCTCCGGGTTAGGCACCCATGGTTGCGAGCCGATCAGCTCAAGCCGCCCGCTGAGCGCCGGAAGTGCTCCGCCGCAATGCGCCACGACAAAACGAATGCCCGGGTAACGACGAAAAACGCCCTTATAAAGCATATCGACAGTCGTTCGCGCACTCTCGAACGCAACTTCCAGAATGACGCGGGGCCTGCCCAGGGAGCCCGGTCCAATGGCGTTCGGATGTGCGAAAACAACGGCCTTTCGGCGGTCCAGCACCTCCCAAAGCCGGTCCAAATGCGCGTCGCTGAGCGACACACCATTGTAATCGAAGCTCACTGCATACCCGTCAGCATCGAGCTCGCTTTCAGCTCGTTCGGCTTCGCTGATTGCCGCTTCGACATCATCGGTCGGCAGAGCGGCAAGAAGTCCGAAGCGATGCGGCCTGGCGCGGACAAGCGAGGCCCCATAGTCATTGGAGATGCGAATCTCCACGAGTGTCTTCGGGATGTTGCTCAGCATCTGCATGGCGATGCCGGTCCGGTTCATGTAGGACAACGCCGCTTCGACGTCCCAGCGCGGAGCCGCCTCGATGCACCAACCCCCTTCGCGCAGGCCGTGCAATCGCCTGCGATGTACCTCCTCGGCTTCGGGCGGAAGGAAATGCGCATGAATGTCGATCCAGTCGCGCGCCAACATATCTCTCTCCCGTGACGGATTCAGTGGTGATCCCGAGGCGATCGCGCGGCAGACCGAAGTGCCTCCTTGATGCGATCAGGCGTCATTGGATATCGCCTGATCCGCACACCGAGCGCATTTGCAACCGCATTCGCGATGGCAGCCCCGGTCGCTCCCATGACTTCTTCGCCCGCACCGGTCGATGGCTCATTCATGCGCTGCACAACGATCGGGGTGATGGCGGGACATTCGTTGAACCGCAGAACCGGGTAACTGTCCCAATCGAGACTGGTGACATTGCTGTCATTGAATGTCACCTCTTCCTTCAGCACGCGACTCGTCGCCTGCACCATCATGCCCATGATCTGGCTTTCGACGAGGCCAGGGTTGATGACCAATCCCGCGTCCAGCGCGCCGAACAGATCGACGACCCGCACCTCACCGCTGTTGCGGTTCACCTCGACATGGGCCACCGCGGCGCCGTGCGAGACGAGGTGCGTACCGAGCCCGACACCCCAGCCGGTCGCAATATCCCCGGTCGCCTCCGTCGGGAGCGTCCGCTTCTGCTCCCACCGCGACGCCTCCACGACGGCGTCGAGCACACCTCGCCATCGCAGATCGGTCATGTTGCGCCGCCTGAACTCAACCGGATCCAGACCCGCCAGCCCCGCGAGTTCGTCGACCACCTGCTCCGACGCAAACGAGATCGCAAGATCGAGCGGCGCGCGGAGCGGATTGCCACGCAAGAACCCATGCCTCGCATCAACATGATGATTGACCAGCCGCCGGTGCGGGATTGCGTACATTCCCGCGGCGTTCACCTTGTTGACGATGCGCGCGATTCCCGAAGCCGAGACCGGCGCCGGCGTTCCCAACGCCATCTCCTCGGACATTTCCTTGCCAATCCAGCCGTGATGCCATCCCTCGTAGTGATATCCGATCAACCTCCCATCCCTGTCGGCGGCCGCCACAACATCCGCGGTATGCGCCACCCCGTAAGGATCCCAGCCAAATTCGTCCCAGCGCATGAACTGAACACGCACGGGTCGCCCGACCGCCTGGGACATGATGGCCGCGGATTGGGCCACGTCATGATAACAGCTCGGTCCATAGGTGCCGGCGCCCTCGACATGACGTACCGTGATACGATCGAGCGGCATGCCGATGACATTGGCGACTTCCATGCGGGTCACATAGATCCCTTGCGTGCTGCAGGTGATCTCTGCCCGGTCGGGGTGAACATCCGCCGTCGCACAGTGTGGGGCAAACGGGGCATGTGCCTGGTAGGGGCCGTGGAACGCCGCTTGAACCAGGAATGGAGCCTGGCGAAGGGCTTCGCCAACGTTTCCCTCTTCCAGAACCACAGACCTTTCCGCGGGCCCCGCCCGGAGCGCCTGTTGAATCTTCTCATGGCCGGGTAACCCAGGCGTCTGCGACCATTGCACCCGCAATGCCTGGGCCGCGTTCACCGCGTCCCACTCCTTCTCCGCAACGACGCCGATAAAATTGTTCTTCTGCACGATCTGCGCCGCCGGAATGTGCGCAATCGATGCCGCGTCCACGGACACGATGGAGGCAACCCGTCCATAGGGCCCCTGACCGCGCGGCCGGACCACTCGACCGTGAAGCATTCCGGGAACCTGATGGGATTGCATGTAAGTGAAGCGACCCGAGACTTTCTCGGCAACATTCCTGCGCCGGATCGATCGCCCTACAACCTTGAAACCAGCAGCATCCTTGAGAGGCGCTCTCCCCGTGAACGGGATTTCCCGCATCCCCGGCCCGGCAACGAGATCGCCATACCCGATCGAGCGATCGGGACGGTCGACGACAATGACTCGGCCGTCAGCCGTGCGAAGACGTTCGGCCTTCACACCGAGCTTGGCTTCCGCCAGATGCAAAAGTCCCTGGCGGAGTTCGGCCGCGGCTTGGCGCAGCATCGATCCCGCGATCTCGATGCTCGTGCTCCCGTCGGTTTCGCCGGTCTCCGGTGCCCGCCCGCTTTCAACGGCGCCAATGACAATGGCGTCCGGTTTCAGGTCAAGCTCCTCCGCGACCAGCTGAACCAGCGCCGTCTCGCTGCCTTGCCCGAGTTCGGATCGTCCGGTGAATACGGTCAAGATGCCGTCGCCGGATATCGCGAGCCAGGTATCGACCGCCTTGAGCTCCGGGACAGGCCCGGGCACGAGTCCCGGAACCGGACCCGGGCTGATAGCCCAGCTCCGGTTGATCCCCGCGATCGCGATGCCGATGGCGAGCCCGCTTCCGCGCAGGAATTGACGGCGGCCAAGATCGAACGACGCGAGGCTCATTGTGCTCTCCCGATGTCAGCCGCAGCCCGCCGGATCGCCGCAATAATGCGTGGATAGGTCCCACAGCGGCAAATGTGCCCGCTCATCGCCTCGCGAATGTCGGTGTCAGAAGGGCTCGGGTTCCTGGCCAGAAGCTCCGCGCCCTTGATGGTCATTCCGTTGTAGCAGTAGCCGCACTGCGGCGCCTGTTCAGCGACGAACGCCTCCTGAAGCGGATGCATCGCCGGTGGAGCGGTCAGGCCCTTCTGTCGGGCGTAGAGGGCTGGCAGTCCCTCAAGAGTGGTGATCGCGGAGCCGACCAGATCGGAGACAGCCGTCACACACGAACGCACTTCCGCGCCATCGACCAGAACCGAGCATGAGCCGCACTGCGCAAGGCCACAGCCAAAGCGCGCTCCTTTCAAGCCAATCTCGTTGGTAAGCACGTAGAGAAGCGGCGTATCCGGGGCGACGTCTACGCTGTGGGACACGTTATTGATATTGAGCTGCATTGCCATATCGTCATCTCCCAGGATGCAAGATCAAATGGAACGCGTTAGTCGGTCGCGAGGGCAACACGAGCCACCGATTTGGTCGGCAACGCCTCCCGCACGAAAAGAAGCAGCGCACAACTCGCAAGGATGATGGCGGCGTCGAGATAAACCGCAGGCACCCAGCTGTTGTACGCGTCGCGCAAGGTCCCGGAGACCACCGGCGACAAAACCGCCCCGATCTCCCCCACCAGGTTCCACATCCCGAACGCACTTCCCCGGAATTCGGGTCGCGCGATGTCGGCGGTCATGGCATGGCTCACAGGCTGAAGCGCGCTGAAAAACAGCCCCGCTGCGAACAGCAGAAATGCCATGACCAGGAGAGAATTGCCGCCATTGTGGATATAGATCGCAAAGCAAAGGGTGAGCAGCCCCTGAGCAAATGTGAAAACGACCAGGATCCGCTTCCGACCGAACCCGGTTTTGACAGCGCGATCGGCAATCCATCCGCCAAGCGGAAACCCGATGAGGCCGGCCACTCCCGTGAACATCGCCGTCAGCGCGGCCTTCAGGAACGAACCGTCGGCACCGGCTGAGACGATCGAAATTGCCCAGAAGCCGAAGAACCATAGATTCCAGAGCACCGCGATGGCCGCCAGATAAAGCAGGAGCAGATTGGTGTCGTGGATCGCTCCCGAAATCTCGCGGGCTTTGCTTCTGTAGACATAAGCGATCAGGCCCAATGCCAGCAGAAGCTCCAAGGCGGCAACGCCCCAGCCGGGCAAGCCCAGGCGCTGCGCCAGCAGGAATACCCCGAAGATCAGCACAAAGAAGATGGCGGAATAGGCGCCGATCACTTTCGCGGCGCCGGCGGGGTTGTCGCGAGGGCAGCGCGTCCGCCACAACTCCTTGCGCAAGCCCACTGCCGCCGCGAAACTCAAGATCGCGAGGACAAAGAACGGCATGCGCCAGGCCTGATCGTCGCCGAGCCACGGCCGGGACATCTCAATGATCCAGGCCCCTCCGAGCGTCGCAAAGGTGATCCCCACGCTCAGGCCGATCATCACCACGCCCATCGCGAGGCTGCGCTCGGCAAGCGGCGTGGTCTCGGCGATGATCGTACGGTCGTTGGCGTAATACAGGCCCTCGCCAAGGCCCGTGAGGATGCGCGCCGCGATGAAGACAACCAGCACGGCGGCAAGCCCGCTGACAAGCGTCGCCACCGCCGCCGCGAACAGGCTGATGGCAAGAACCGTACGGTGACCATGACGGTCTCCCGCATAACCGCCGGGGAACTGCGTCAGCATGTAACCCGCGAAGAAAATGCTCCCGATGAGGCCCCCGAGAGCATAGGGATGTTCGGTCGCCATGAAGGCGACCTTGTGCTCGATCATCCAGGTCATCACAGGACCAGTGATGACGCGGTCTGCGCTGCTGACCATCCAACCGATGCACAGCCAGATCCAGAGCCTCTTGTAGTTGTATGTCGACAGGCCAGAGCCGGCCATCGAATTGGCATCCTCCCTCATCGTTCCCTCTCATTTTTTTTCACGGCTTCTCATTCCACCGGACGGCGCCGGCGGTTGGTTATTCGCGATCTGTCTTCAATCAGCTCGCGTCGAAACTCGCGAAACGAGCAACAACGTCCGCCGGAATTTCCCGGGCGCAGATGCGATCCGGATCCTCGGGATGGCGTCCCACCCATACCCTGGTGTCAAAGCCCTCGACAGCCAGCTGATCTCCTTCGCGCAGCAGGCGATGATGCAGGTCAAAGCTGCTGCGGCGGAACTTGCTGACCGTGGTTTCGATCGTCACGTCGTCCCCAAAGGTCGAGGGGAGATGGAATGTTGCACGGGTATCGACCATTGGCGTCCCCACGATCCCGTAACGTTTCAGCATCTGGGGTTTCGTCAGGCCGAGCACCGCTCTGAACAGCGCCATCGTGCTGGCGTCGAACATCGCGAGGTAGCGCGGGTAATAGACGATTCCAGCGGGATCGCAGTCGCTCCATTCAATCCGGACCTGATGGCGATGTGTCGTCATGATTTTGTCCGCCCAGTCAGCGCCGTGGCGCGGGCAGTCCGAGGATGTCCCGCGCCTCCGCCGCAGTGGCGATCTCGAGATTAAGCTCGCGTGCAATACGGACCGTCCGCTCGACCAGCATCTCGTTGGTCGCCGGCACGCCTTTGCTGTAGTAGCCGTTGTCTTCCAAGCCCACGCGGACATGCCCGCCCAGAAGCAGCGCCTGGGTCGTTCCCGGCAATTGGGCCGGACCGATGGCCGACAGGCACCAGACCGATTGCGGCGGCAGCATCCTGATCATTGCTGTGAGCAGGTCGTGGCTGTACGGCATTCCGCCCTGGAAATTACGATCCGTTCCAAGCACGATATTGATGTAGTAAGGAGGCTTGTCGTAGCCTTTTTCGATCAGCCGCGTGACATCCTGAAGGATATGCGCCGGATTGAAGACCTCCCATTCCGGCTTGATGTTGCGTTCCTTGAAGCGCTTCGCCATGGTCTCGCAGCGCGACGGCGATGTGATCACGAGTATTTCGCGCGTTCCAAACACGTCGACCGCCGTGAAGCCGTCGAGTGTCGCCATTTCGGCCTCCGCATCAAGTCCCTTGAGGCGCTCTTCGAAATTGCTCTCGAACATGCCGTCCGGGCGCGGCAACAACATGTCGCCGGACGAGCCCCCGCCCGTGGAGTTATTGATGACGATATCGCAGCGTTCACGAATGAGCGTGTTGATGCGGCGATAGATGCTCGCATTGCAGGTCGCCTCGTCATCGGGACGACGGGCATGGAGCGCGGCGATCGCCGCACCCGCCTTGTATGACTTGAGGACCGACGCGGCGATTTCCTCCGGCTGCGTCGGCAAATTGGGATTTGCTGCTTTCGACGCCATCCCTCCGGTCGGCGCCACAGTCACGATCGTCTTCGTCATGTTAGTCCTCCCCTAGCATTAAGCGCCCGCGTCCAAGTGCGGGTGCAATCGTCATCGACCGAGCGCCTGTCACCGGTCGATCGCGCTCGCCTCGCGCAGCACCGCAGCGTAGAATCCGGTCGTTACCTGCATGTTCTGTGCGAGTAAGCGGATCGCCTCGTCCGCATCACGCCGCAGCGTGGCCTCGGCGACGCCGCGATGCTCGTCAACAATTTCACTGCGCCGCATGTTCTCCCCCATCAGGGCGATGCGATAACGTCGATGCTCGCCGGCCAGACGCCGTTGCAATTCAAGCGCGCGCCTGTTCCCGCAGCATGCAATCAGCGCCGCGTGAAAAGCGTCGTGCTCATCATTCCAGCCATCGAGACTGGTTCGATCGGTCCCCGTCGTCAGCGTTGCGGCGGTCAGACGGTGAAGGGCCGCAACGATTCCACCCTCCCATTCACGTCCTCCCCGCGAGATCGCGTCGCGCAGCGCAGCGCACTCGACCACCACGCGCATCCACTCGATGTCCTTCAGATCCTGCTCCGAGAGGCCAGCAACTCGAAACCCGCGGTTGTTTTCGAGCTGCACCAACCCCTCGCCCACAAGACGCGACAGCGCTTCGCGCAGCGGGCTGGCGCCCATTCCGTAATGATCCTTGAGATCGTCGAGCCGCAACCATGCCTTCGGCCGCCAGGTGCCATGAACGATATCCCGGCGCAGACTGGATTCGGCCATATCCGCCAGGCTCGGCTCGGCAAGCATTATCGAGGACTCCATCTTTCTTCGGTGAAACTAGAAATCATCGACAACATTGTCAAGTTACCTTATCAAGTTTCCTGACTAGTTTTGCTCGAACTCTCAAGAGGACCTTCATGCGCATCGTCGATCTGTCCGTCAGTCTCGAAGCCGGCATTGCATCCGACCCGCCCGGCATGTGCCCCGACATCATCTATCGCGATCATGCCGGCGGCGCGGACGAGTTTGCGGCGACATTTCCGGGCCTGCGGCCGCAGGACTTACCGGAGGGCCAGGGCGCGGCAATCGAGCGGCTGCGGGTGACGACCCATAACGGCACCCACCTCGACGCGCCGTGGCACTTCCACAGCACGATGAACAACGGCGAGCGGGCATGGGCGATCGACGAGATCCCCCTTGAATGGTGCATCGGCGCCGGCGTTAAACTTGATCTCCGTCACCTTCCCGACGGTCATGTCGCCACACCGGCGGATATCGAGAGCGAACTCGCGCGGATCGGTTATGTCCTGCGACCTTTCGACATCGTTCTCGTCAATACGCGAGCCGGCGACGCGTATGGCGGCTCAGGCTATCTCGATGCGGGTTGCGGGATGGGACGGGAGGCGACCCTCTTTCTGCTGCGACGCGGCGTTCGGGTCTGCGGCACCGACGCCTGGTCGTGGGACGCTCCATTCTCGGCCACTGCCCGGCGGTTCGCTGAAACAGGCGACGCGTCCCTGATCTGGGAAGGCCATAAGGCCGGCATGGAGATTGGCTATTGCCATCTCGAAAAGCTCACCAACCTCGACAAGCTTCCGCCCTTCGGCTTCCGCGTCAGCTGTCTTCCCGTCAAGATCAAGGCGGCCTCGGCGGGCTGGACGCGCGCCGTGGCATTTCTCGATGAAGACAATTGAGGTTTTCAGACGGCAGCAACCTTTGCGGTGGCCGGCTTCAGACCGAAATCGTAGTGAAGCCGGCGATAGCCGCCTGGCAGCTCACGGCCGTCGGGCGCGAGCCCGGCGGGTTGCTCCACGAATTCGGCAATCAACGAATTCTTGACCCCGAAGACGGCGTCCGAATCCAGAAATGGACTATCGGACGCGAACACGTGAGTGATGAGTGTCTCGTGCTCCGGTGCCGCGATCATGAAGTGAACATGAGCGGGCCGGTTCGGATGCCGCGCCGTCGCCTTCAGCATATCACCGACGGGCCCGTCATCAGGAATCGGGTACCATTTCGGCAGCACCGACCAGAAGTGGAACCGTCCTTCGTCGTCGGCACGCAGTTGTGCACGCCCCGCCAGACCGGTGGCCTCGAACTGCTGGACATCATAATAACCATGATCGTCGGCATGCCAGACGTCGAGCTGCGCATGGGCCAGAGGCGTTCCGTCCGCGGACGACACCGATCCCGTGACCAGCAGGGGCTGGCCGTCAAGACCGCCGGAAATATCGCTTCCAAGTTCCGCCTGCGGCGCCTCGGAAAGGTAGAAAGGCCCCAGCACGGTCGTTTCGGTGGCTCCACGCTGCTGGTGATGATTGATGGCATCAACCAGCATCGAAACGCCGAGCGTGTCCGACAGAAGAATGAACTCCTGGCGATGCTCGTTGCAGGTCTGTCCGGTACGCGTCAGAAACGCAATTGCCGCCTCCCACTCCGCGAAGCTGAGCTCTACGTCCCGGACAAAGTCGTGCAAATGGCGGACCAGACCGGCCATGACCCGCTTGAGGCGCGCATCAGGCGTTTCCGATAACCGCGCGATCACAGCCTCGGTGATGTTCAGTTCATCAAAGTCGCGCATTCCCTCTCTCCATCAAGCTGCCACCGCCTCCCGGACGACGGCCGTGATAAGCCTGCTCCAGGAGCAAGCTCAATGCGCGGCGGTCGACCGGGCGAGGATTCCAATAGGGATCGGCCATCGCCAGGTCGACAGCACGCTCGAGCGCGGCTTCCGGCATGCCGATCTCGCGCAAGGCGACTGGCGCTCCCAACGACTTTGTGAGATCGAACAACCCTTCGCCCGCCCGGGGTGCGCCGATCGCACGCGCGACACGGGCCATCACGTCGGGAGCGGCGTCGTGGTTGAAGGCAACGACCTGGGGCAACAGCACCGCATGGGTCTCGGAATGCGGCAGGCCGAAACTGCCCCCGAGCACGTGGCACAGCTTGTGGTGCAGCGCCATGCCGACTGCCCCCAGACAGGATCCGCAGGCCCATGCGCCATAAAGAGCGTCGGACCGCGCGGCGCGATCGTCTGGCGCGAGCACAATTCGCGGAAGTGCCCTCGCCAGCTTTTCGATACCATCCGTTGCAATCATTGAAACGACGGGACTGGCATCCCGGGCATAGAGAGCTTCGACCGCATGGGCGATGGCGTTCAAGCCGGACGTGGCGCTCAGTCCGACCGGCAGGCCCAATGTGAGGTCAACGTCGTAAATAATCGTACGCGGCAAGACTTTTGGCGAGCGTTGCGTCGTTTTCAGTCCATCGCATGTCTCGCCGACGATCGGAGTTGCCTCCGATCCGGCGTAGGTCGTCGGAATGACGACCTGCGGCAAGCCCGTGCGCAAAGCCAAGGCCTTCGCAAGGCCGATGGTCGAACCACCCCCGACCGCGACCAGGGCGTCGCAGGATTGTTCGTGCAGGACATTCAGGGCCTGAACTGTCACGTCAACGGGGGTGTGCATCGTGGCGTCTGTGAAGACGGCGGCGGCAAGCCCGTTCATTGCCGTGGCCAGGGCGAGAGCGTCACCCGCCTGCCCCGGCGTCGACAGCACCAGCGCCCGCGAGACGTCCAAACGCCGCAATTCCGCGGTGATCGACTCGCGCACGTTGACGTCGAACACAACCCGTGCCGGCTGCGCATTGTAGACAAACGGCCGCATGGTCGTCTCCGTCAGCCGTTCATCGATCGCAGAACCGGTTGCGCAACGTGCCCCAGCGCAGCCCCCAGGATGCCCTCGGCATCAATGGGCAGCTTTCCATTGCCACGCCATGCGACGATCTGGTCCGGACGGATGAGCGCGATGTCGGCCTCATAAAGATCACGCAGAGCCTTGGGTGCTCTAACGATCTTGAGATCGGCACCAAGATTCCACGCAGCCCGCCGAAAGTTGTCGACGCCGGGGACATCGTCGGCGAATACAAGGAGCGTCCACTCGAATCCGAACAGGTCGTAGAGCGAACTGCCGTTCTCCAGCCAGCCATGTGGGGCGCGGCCACCCGGGCAACCGCTCGGGACATAGATGTTCGCGTCGTCCGGTGGCGGCGTACTGCCATCCGGAACAATAATGGGCGAGCCATCGTAACGACCGCCAAAGGTAATCCCTGGAATATTGAATTCGGCCCGTGCGTGGCCCTCGAGATACACTCCCGCGGCGCGACGAGCTTCGCGCCCCGCTGCCGTGTCATCTTCGATCTCGGGCACGGCCTCAAATCGGCCGAGGGAGTCGGCAAAACCGCGCGCATAGTTCGTGTTGCGCACCGCAACAGGCCCCCGTTCCGCCGCGTAACTGTCAAGCAGTGCAGCAGGACTGGCGCCCTTGATGATGCTCGCGAGCTTCCAGCCGAGGTTCACCGCATCCTCGATGGCCGTGTTGTAGCCGAGACCTCCCGTTGGTGTGAACAGATGGGCCGCATCGCCGGCCAGCACAACGCGTCCTCGTTGCATGCGCTCGGCAACAAGGGCATGACCGGCCGTCCAGGTCAGAAAGGAGAGCACCTCGCAGTCCACCGCGGTGCCGCAGGCCCTTTGAAAGGCCGCCTGCGCCTCCTTTTGTGTAATGACGGCTTCATTCTCGCCCGGTCGCAACTGTGTGTGAAACGCGAATTCGTCCAGACCATTCACCGACGCCATGAACGCGCGGCGATCACGATTGAAGCAGTTGTACATCCAGGCTTTCGGATGCGGCACCGCCTCATAGAATTGCGGAGCGCGGACATACACGGCAAGCATCCGACCGCCCATGAAGTCCCGCTGGATGCCCGTGACGCCACCGTACGAGATTCCCAGAGACTGCCGCACGAGCGAGCGCGGCCCGTCAGCGCCGACCAGAAACGCGGATCGGATGACGCGCCTCTGTCCGTCGGACACACGTTCAACCCGGGCGGTGACCCCACCCACCTGTTCGGAAAAATCGATCAGCCGCCAGCCATAATTGACACTGACGCCAGGAAGCTTTTCGGCCTGTCTCCGCAAAACATGTTCGACATATTTCTGGGAGACCCGATGCGGGAGCTCGGCCGCACTCCAGGATCCGGAAAGTCCCTTGATGATTTCGGTGGCTTTTCCGGAGGATGGCAGTTGGAACCGAGCCAGCTCAAATCCGGTATAGCGCGTGAAGTAGGCCACATCAGTCGGATAATCCGCCGGAAGCCCCGCCTCCCTGATCTCGCTGGCAAAGCCAAGCCGCCGATAGTGCTCCATCGATCGTGCCTGCGTGGCATTGGCCTGAGGATTGAAAGCCGTTCCCGACTTTTCGTCGACCAGGACGATATCGATCCCGCGGCGGCCAAGTTCGTTCGCCAGCATCAGCCCGCAGGGGCCACCTCCAATTATCAACACGGACGTGGTTTCAGAAATGGTCAAGTGGCCGCCTCCCGCATGGTGGATACCGGCGTGTTAAACCCTTCCTTATTTTTAGTCAAGTTACCTGACTATACCGCTAAAGCCGACCGCCCGATATTGCCGACGCCGACCGACCTAAGCTGAAGACTATCGATCCTCGGGCGCGTTCAACGTATCGAAATTTGCACCATAGACGGCCAACGCCTTGGTGAGTGTATCCATGGCAGCCGCACCCAATTCCTTGCGCATCTCGCCCTCCGCAACATCGACTGCGGCGCGGAACGCATCAAGCCATTGCAGGCCCGGCTGCGTGAATTTGATGATACGAGCCCGTCCATCCGAGGGATCCGCGACCCTCGTAACGAGTTTCATCGTTTCACACAGCTCGACAAGTTCCCCCATGGCCTGCTTGCTCATGGACGCACGCCTTGCAAGCTCGGTCAGCCGGGTCCCTTCAACATCAAGGTTGCGCGTGAGGTTCACATGCGCGATGCGTGTCTGGGAATAACCGGCCTCCTCCATTAGTTCGAGCACACGCCCTTCAAACCGGCGAACGCCGTTGTTGAGAAGCCGCCCGATGTTGCCGTGCCGCCAGGCGGACCCCTGTTTAGCCTTCGTTTTCAAACTAACCATCCTCCACTGGGCCAACTCGCCTTCACCCAACACCCGGCTTTTCACACCCCGCCCGGCGGTCCGAGCTAACGCAGGCTCGAATCGCATCGGTCTCGCAGATGCCTCAGACACGGGTAAAATGCCGCCATTTGCCTACCCAAGTATAGCTCAACACTTGCTGGCAGTGGCAAGGAACGCGGCCACGAATCATCTATTGTCGACAGGGATGAGCGATCAAAGCCGCGCTGCCGCCCTGGCCGTCGCCGGGCTCTCGCATTCTGCGCCGTCTTGCCTCGCGGCTGCCGGAATAATCATCGATTGACGCGCTGAACGCAGTCGAGAACGAGGTATCTTCGACGAAGGCAACGCCGATAGCCTACACGAACCTCTTGGCAGCCATAAGACAGAGAAAGACCGCCGCGGAGGTTGCGCTCACGGCCGCCATGTTCAGCAAGTTTCGTCCCGCCGCAGCCAACACGCGGGCTGGTGCGACCGAGGTTGCAGGCAGCCTGGTTTGATGGCCTTGGGGCGCTACTCGTTTCTTAGCGGGCACGTTCGGCCTCTGGCGTTGACGGCCTGATCATGGAATGATGTCGATAGCGGCTCGTATCCGCCAGAAACATCGCTCAACCGCCGCCCTGTCGCGACTCATCCATTGCCGCACCGTCGTGCCGACGATTTGGCACTTCGTTCAGCAAACCCGCCAGCCGAAGGCCTTCCAGAATTCCCTCGAGTCGCTGCTCGCGAATCATGGCGGCGACCATTGACACGGCGTCGCCGCGGGGAACCGCAAACATAGCCTCGGACGACTGTTCGGACAGCCATTCGAAGAAGGTCTGTGAAGTTATGCTGTGTTCACGCAGGCGAACCACCGCCTCCTCGGCCCGAAACCCAGCAAGATCAATCTCGCCTCTGCCACCGATATCCGCGTCGTGGCCGAGGCGATCTCCGATTGACCTGCGAATCAACTCGTTCTGCTGCTTCGCGGCCATGAAAAGCACAAACGCTGCGTCCGGCAGTTCAGTCCGCGGCACGTTTTTTAGCTTGGCTATTCCGGCGGAGATTTCTGTCCCGGCACGTTCATTCCGTGCAAATCGTTCCTGCGCCTGGTGTGTCTCGCGCAAGCCGTTGCGGTGCTGCTTCTTTCCAACCATTGTCGGTCCTCCGGGGCAGCGGTATACGCCGATCTACCCTCTGAATGAAAGACGCGATTCAAGGCTATTCATCTCCGAACAGGTCACCCTGGCGGGGGGCTTGTTTCAAATCGAATCCGTGACCGCGCCTTGGCCTCGACCTCCGCGATCATCGCGTCCTGGCGTTCGATTGATACACCCTGCTCGTTTCACAGGGACCGCAGTTCGGTTTCGGGGTCAGTTGGCGCACGACACGCCTTGCCCGGCATGTCCTCGAAATTCGCGCACACGATCTCCACGCTGGGCGCAATGCCCCTCCACTGATCACGATAGAAGCTACAATCCACTCCGCACCCAGCCTCCAGATGAATGCCAGTCTGTTGCGTGAATTTCAGGTATTCAGCGCTCGGGCGTTCCCGATAACATTGCACGCCACTGTACTGAAACCGCGCCGACGCCTGCGGAATGATGAACGTGCCGTGATCGGCGATATCTGAGGCCAGATCGATCAGATAAGACTCAAAGGCGCGCCCCGTGTAGCGCGGCCCTTCTCCGGTTCTCGCCGTCGCTCCAAACGGTGGATTGGCAATCGCCACCCGAAAGCGACCGAGGCTCGCGAGATCGAAATCGAACACATCCGCGCAGATCCATCTCGCTTCCGGCAGCACCTTGCGGCCAACCTCCACATAGGCAGGGTTGATCTCGATGCAGACGATTTCAGGGGACGGCGCGTTGCGCTCCCACCCATAAAATCTGCGCCAGTGGACATGAAATGCCAGCGAACCAATTCCCGCACAGAGATCGATTGTCCGTCCCCCACCGGCGTCGATGGCAAAATCAACGGCCAATCCCGTCGGGGTGAAGAATGCGCCTGCCACACCGTTGATATGATTTGCCGCCTCGTTCCAATTCTCGAGAACGAACAGGCGTTCGTCATACATCAAAACGGCTTTTTCCAGTAGCTCCAGCGCCCGGGCGTGTGCGCTTGCTTCCACCTTCGTCAGTTTGGCCATTGTGATTGTCTCGCTTCTGAAGCCCATCAAAGGGAGTGCCATCGGCAAGGGCGCGCATGGCCCTCGCCAAACTTGCGATCAATCGACAGAATTGCCACCCGTATCGCTCACATAGCCATAGGCGTTGCTACTGATGGCGAACCCGGCAGCGTTTGGTGGTGTCTGCACGGGCGCGGGCCGCACCGGTTGCGAGTTTTCCCCACCAAACGGTGACGACCAAGTCTGCGTGGGCCTGTTGCCGATCGAGTTCCACGAGATACTCGACCCATATAATCCTCCGACGCCGTAGCTGATGCCGGGCAGATAGGGATTGTAGGAGCCCCCCGTGTCGCGAGGCTGGCGGCACGGGAGCGACATCCCAGCTATGTTGCTATCGCGGCTCCAAGATAAAGCTGATGCAGCCGGTCCGGCGCATCGCGGAGTTCGCTGCAGGCACCGTCGAATACTACCTGACCGCGCCGCAAGACATAAACGTGGTCGCCGATCGCAAGCGCCAGCGCGGCGAACTGCTCCACCAGCAGGACACCCAGCCCCTGGTCCGCGAGTTTGCGCACCGTCGTCATCAGGCGCCGCACCACGACAGGGGCCAGTCCCGCCGACATCTCATCGATCATCAGGATTTTCGGTCGGCCCAGCAACGCACGCGCGATGACCAGCATCTGCTGCTCGCCACCAGATAAAAGACCGGCACAAATGTCTCGGCGCGGTCGCAGTTCCGGAAATAGGTCGTAGGCGCCGCCTACCTCTTCCCTTGCGCCGGCTCGCAGATTCTCGTCGGTCGTGAGTTTGCGGAACACTGTGCGGCCCTGTTCGACATGCGCCAGTCCGGCGACAGCGCGGCGCCCCGGTCGCGCGCTCTGAAACTCGCGACCATCGATATCGATACGCCCGCCCGCCACCGGAATGACGCCGGAAAGCCCCTCCAGCAGGGTGGTCTTGCCGGCCCCGTTGGCGCCGAGAACAACGCTGATCTTGCCGCTTTCGACCACCAGGCTGGCGTCGCGCACCACTGGAAGATGCAACCGGTTCACGCAGAGCGAGGAGACCGTCAGCCTGCTCATGCTGCCACCCCATCTTCGTCGATCCCCAGATAGGCTTTGCGGACCTTGGGGTTGTCCAGCACCGCGCCCGGTGCGCCCGACGCGATCACACGGCCGAAATCGAGCACGGTGATGAGCGAGCACGCGGCCCGCACCAGATCCATGTCGTGCTCGACCAGCAGCACAGAGGAGCCGAACAATTTTGGAATTTCCGCGATTCGCTGTGCGAGCCTCAGGGTTTCGTCATAGGATTGTCCCGCCGCCGGTTCATCGAGCAGCACCACTGGGGGCCGGGCGGCGACCACACCAGCGACATCCAGCAGACGGCGCGTTCCCACATCGACCGCCGACACCGGCATGTGGAGATGTGGCCCCTCGATCCATTGCAGCACCGCGGCGAGTTCGACCTCCGACAGCGGCCCCGCCGCCAGGCGAATATATTCGCCCACCGTCAGCTCCGGGGCGATCCGCGTGGTCTGCCAGGTCCTGCGGATGCCACTGCGAGCGCGCAGATGCGCCGCCTGATCGTCGACCGCACGGCCCTCCAGCAGAACACGCCCCGCATAGCGATCGACAAAACCGGCCACGGCATCAATCAAGGTCGATTTCCCTGCGCCGTTCGGCCCGATCAATCCGATCACCGAACGCGCCGGCACGACTAGATCGACTTCATCGAGCGCGACCACGCTGCCATAACGCACCGTCAGTCCCTGCACCGCGAGGACAGCACCATTCGGATGCCGGATCGGGCGCGGCAACTGTGGCGCCGAAGACGCGTCATGAACGCCTGCGCGGTCCGGCCACCATTTGCCGACAGCCCGCCGGAGCCCCTCGCTCATGGTTTCACCCGCACTCAGCGCGTGGGTGGCGCCGAAGGCAAACAGCACATTGCCGATATTTTGGCCGAGATCGAGACGGCGGAGGATCTCCGGAAACGCCGTGACCATGATGCCACCGATCAACGCACCTTCCGCGAACTGCGCACCGGTCATGGTCGCCACCGCGAACAGCGCCAGAGACTGCATCATGCTGAAATTGTCCGATACCAGCGTGCCGAGATAGCCGGCCAGCAGCCCTCCAGATATTCCGGCGATCAGGGCGCTGAGCGCGAAGGCCGAGAGCTTGGCAGCGGGAATGCTGACGCCATGCGCAGCCGCGGCCCGCTCGGAATGACGGACCGCGAGCCAGGTGGCACCCATTCGGGTGCGCACGACGAATTCGAGCAAAATGGCGATGGCCGCATAGAACATCAGCACGAAGATAAAATAGCCGGCGTCACTATCGAACAAGTCCGGTCGCGCGACCGACGTAAAGCTGGTCTGTCCCGGAAAAGTGATGGCCGCGAGGACCGCATCGAAAGCGGTCGCGAAGCCGAGCGTGACGATGGCGAGATTGATGCCGCGCAGCCGCAGCGCCGGCAGGCCGATGGCGATCCCGAATGGCACCGCCATGAGACCGCCCAGCACGATCCAGACCGGAAGGCCTCCGGGTGCATTCGCCACGTTCAGATAGCCGACGGTCCAGGCCCCGACGCCGGCGAACGACATCTGGCACAGCGCGATCATTCCGGTGCGCCCGCTGACCAGGCCAATGCTCTGGAGCGCGACAGCGGAAATCAGCACGGCCGTTGCGAGATAGGTCCAGTACGGCGGCAACAGCCCGACCGCGATCGCACCGGCCACGACGGCTGCCGCCAGGATCGCACCTGCGGGACGGAGACTAGCGCGCTTCATCCCACCGCGCTCCTCGCTGTAGCCAAAGCAGAACCGCCAACATGATCAGGAACGGCACCGCGCCGCGGTACTGACTGAGGCTGCCGAACAGGCTGGTGGTGCCTTCGACCACGCCGGTCATGATGCCGCCGATCAGCGTGATCCAGAAATTGCGAAACAGCCCGATCAGCGCGGCGGCCAACGCCGGCACCACCAACAAGCTCAACGACATGAAGTCGGGCGAGCGTTGCGGCGCGATGATCATCAGCGAAAACGTCGTCACCGCGCCGGTGATGCCCCAGACCAGCAACGAGAGATGCTGCACCGGAATGCCGATCAGTTCGGCGGCCACCGGCCGCTCGGACAACGCCCGCAATTGCAACCCGGTGCGGGTACGCGCCAGCAGCAGGTCGGCGACGATGGTGAACAGGATGGCGAGGCCGATCGTCAACACCGACGAGAGTGTGACCTCGACGCCAGCCAACCGGAACGCAGACCCTGGAAACAACTCGGGAAAGTGATGCGGATGCTGGCCGCCGGTGACCCGCAGGCCGACCGCGACGATGCCGACCAGCAGCGCCACCGTCACCGCCGCCTTGCTGGAGGCATTGGCTTCCGCGAACCACGTCATCATGATCAGGCCGATCGCGATCCCAACCAATGTCCCCGCGGCGATGCCTATCAGGACAGCCGGAGCCAGCGGCATCCCCGCCTCGTGCAGGGCGATCAGCACAAAGGTGCCCGTGGTGCCGATCGCCGCCGCCGTAAAATTGATGACGGCGACCAGACGATAGGTAAAGACAACGCAGACGCCGAGCAGCGCATAGGCGCCTCCCGCGGTCAATCCTGCGACCGCTGCCGTCAAAAGGCCGTTCATTGCGGCTCCCCGAATACCGGGCGGCGGATCGGTCCGCCGCCCTTCACACCCAACTGTCGCCGCATCGTCGCCGAGCAACAATCGCCCGACATCACGGCAGGATCACCCAATCCGGCGTCAGGACTTTCCAGGCGCCATGGTCGAGTTTCATGATCTTGGTGGACTGCATCGGAGAATGGACCTTGGCATCGCCGAACACGTAGGGCGATCCGGCCAGCTGATACTTCGCTGGCTGCATCTTCAGCAGCGCCGCCGTCACGCTGTCACGCGTCACCGGACCGTCGATGCTCTTGATGACGTCGACAAAGACCTGCGCCGCCAGATAGCCGCCCTGCGAGAATGCCGTCAGCGGGCGCTTCGACGCGTTCATGGCAGCAATCCACTCCTTGTTCGCCGCCGAACCGGTCTCGGTGTAGGGCTCCCACTCGGTACCGACATAGACCGGCTGGGTCGTATCGGCCAACGCCTTGGCGACCTGCTCAGTGTAGCCTGGCGCCAGGAACAGCCATTTGATGCCGGTGATTTTCTGCGCTTCCGCAGTCTTGACCCACTGCACCACGCCCGGCTCGACCGAATTGTTGATGACGGCATCACACCCAGCGTCTCGCGCCTTGATCACATACGGCGTCAGGTCACCCTGGTACGGCAGCGTCAGATCGAGCAAGTGAACCTTCTGGCTGGTGATCTTCTCCCAGTTCTCGAGAGCCTTCTTGTAGGCTTCCTGGGTACCGCCGATGATGATGAAAAACGCGCACAGTTTCTTGGTATCAAGCGAGCGCGTGGCGTAGTAGCTCACCGCGGTGGACAGCGTGAACGGTCCGACATTGACCGGTGCGATGCTTGGCGAGTTGAAGCAGGCCGCATCGACGCCCAACCCCTGCACCGACATCACGTTCTTGCGCTTGTAGGTCACTCCATTGACCTGGCATTCGAGCAGGCTGGCGGAGCCGACCATCGCAACCACCTCCTTGTTGTCGATCAGGTCGCGCGCGGCCTGGGCCGCAACCTGCGCGTCGGCCTTGTCGTCGGAGATGGTGTAATCGATCTTGCAACCGTTGATGCCACCGGCCGCATTGAGCTGATCGAAGGCCGCCTGCGTCGCTTTCGGCACTTCGCTGAAATCGGCGACGCCCGTGACCGTCGACACCGCACCGACCTTGATGGCACCGCCACTGCAGGACGGCCCCGCGGCCATTGCCGGCCCCGCCGTAAAGCCCAGCATCATTATCCCTGTCGCGAGCAGCGTTTTTTGAAAATTCATGACTTTCCCCTCCCCTGAAATCAGACTTCTGCGAATTTTCGGTAACGCGCTGTTGCGCCTTGCCGCGGATCGCGGATGCGGTCGGCGTCGATCCCGGCGAACTTGCCGAGCGTGCGCACGATGAGCGCACGTGGAATCTCCCGCACGACAAACACGAGCCGGGTGCCGCGATCGGCCGATGGCCACGCCGCGAGCTGCCTGGGCGGATGAAAAACGTGCTGCACGCCGTGGACCACCACCGGATGATCGGGCGTCTCGGCAACATCCACCAGGCCCTTGAAGCGCAGCAGATCCTCGCCCTTCAGCGAGGCGAGATAATCCAGCCAACCGGCGAACGGCCCCCATGCCAAGGGATCATCGATCAGGAGGCTGAACGACTGGATGCCATGCCCGTGCCGGCTCGCGTCATGATGATGGCCGTGAGAGGAATGCCCGCACGACGTATCGCTGCATTCAGAGTCATGCTCTGCCGCCGCGGCGCGATCGAACCAGGCGACGACGTCGGCCGCATGTGCGGCCGGCTCGAGCACGCCGGCGCCCAGGATGTCCGCTGCATTCACCTGGCCGTCGCGCACCGACAGCAGTTGTGCGGACGGATTGATCGCGGCAAGCCGGGCGGCAAGGCGATCAACCTGCGGCCGATCGACGAGATCGGTCTTGGTCATCAGCAAGCGATCGGCGACGGCCGCCTGCTTGACGGCCTCAGTATGGTTGCGCAGCGTCGCCTCACCATTGACGGCATCGATGGTGACCACGACCGTGTCGATGCGGTAGAACCGCGCGACATCGGGATCGACCATCAGGGTGTGCAGCACCGGAGCGGGATCCGCCAGCCCCGTGGTCTCGATCAGGATCCGATCGAATGGCGGCAATTCGCCCACCGCCCGGCGCGTGACAAGCCTCTTCAATGTCTCGGCCAGATCGCCGCGCACGGTGCAGCAGATACAGCCGTTGTCGAGTAGCGCAAACCGCTCTTCGCTGGTCTCGATCAGCAGATGATCGATGCCGACTTCGCCGAACTCGTTGATAATGGCGATGGTGCGATCGAGACCCGGCTGCCGAAGCAAGCGGTTGAGCACCGTGGTCTTGCCGCTGCCGAGGAAACCGGTCAGCACCGTAACCGGAATGAGATCAAGCGTCGCAGTCACGTCAATCCCGCTCATAAACCGTGCGTCCTTCGAACATGGTCGTCAGCACCCGGCTGTCGGCGATCTCATCGGCGGGGATCTCGAAGACATTGCGATCGAGCACGATGATGTCGGCCGATTTTCCGACCTCGATCGAGCCTGTGAGCCGGCCGAGGCCCAGGGCACGCGCGGCGCTGATGGTGTAGGTCTCCAGCACGGTCGGTAGATCCAGCGCTTGCTCAGGCCAGAGCGAAATGCCGGGGAATTCGCCCGACGGGTTCTGCCGGGTGATCATGCCTTCGATGCCGGTCCAGGGATCGGGATTCGCCACCACCGGCCAGTCCGAGCCACCCGCAATCAGCGCGCCCGCCTCGTGCAGGCTCTTGTTCGGCCAGAAGCGCGTGGCCCGCTCCTCCCCCATGGCCGCCTTGTGGCCTTCCAGAAACACCGTCGGATACCAGATGATCGGCGACAGGTCGGCGGCAACACCGAGCTCGGCAAACCGCGGAATATCGCGCGGCGCGATGTAACTCGCGTGCGCGATGTGGTGAACCAGCGTGGTCGGCCCATTGAAGCTGCGGACCACATCGATCGCATCAAGCGCCTGCGACACGGCGGCGTCGCCCGCGCAATGAATCTTCACCGCAATGTTCAGGCGTTCGCACTTGCCGACCCAGCGCACGAGATCGGGAACCGTCAGCATGGTGGTACCACGAAAGCAGCAGCCATGGATCGGATCCGGAACATAGCTGTCGTGGAAGGCCGCCGTCTTCGCTCCGGGCACGCCGTCCAAGAAAATCTTGGCGTAGTCCGGCATGACGTGCGCGCCGCGGTAATTCTCGCGCAACGCGAACAGCGCGTCGCCGGCGAGGCCGAACATGAACGACGGCTCAATCGCCGGCATCGCCGCCACCGCCCAGGCCGACAGCTCGCCGCGGTCGTCCAGACCTTTCAGCGCCGCCAACAGCGGCTGCATGCTTGCGGCATCGAGAAAAGCCGTGACACCAAACGAGTTCAGCACACGGATCGAGCGGCCGATCGCGGCGCGATCCATCTCCGGGGTGTAGTGCCCGGAGTCCGCCAGCGCCCGCTCGACCAGTCCCGACGCAGCTTCAATCATGACGCCGGTCAAGGCGCCGGTTTCGGGATCGCGGCCGATTTCGCCTTTCTCGGGATTGGGCGTGTCGGCCGTGATGCCGGCGCAGCGCAGCGCTGCGGAATTCACCCAGCGGTTATGGTAGGTGTCGTCGCGCAGCAAAACCGGATGATCGCCGCTGGCGGCATCAAGGATGGCGAGGCTCGCCGAGGTGTTGATGCGCGCAAGCTGATCGGTGCCCCATTGACCGCCGACAATCCAGCCGCCCGGCGGAGCCTTGCCGGCCGCCGCACGGATTCGATCCGCGATGGCGGTGATGCTGAGGGTCGAGGCAAAGCGCGTTTCATAGAGATCTGCATGACCCCCCATCATGATGTGGTTGTGGACGTCGACGATGCCGGGCATCGCCATGCGGCCTTGCAGGTCGACCACGCGGGTGGCCTTACCGATCAACGGCGCGACGGTTTTTTCGGTGCCGACGGCGACAATCCGGCCGCCCTTGACCGCCACCGCGGCGGCCCAGTTCCGCTTCGAATCCACCGTGTAGATCCGGCCATTGCGGAGGACGAGGTCGGCGGATTGAGAGTCATGCACCATGCGGTTGAGCTTCCTGCGAGAGTTCCCCGATCATTCTCACCCCCGCCCGATCGAACAATCAGCCTTATGGCTGATGGCGCCTCGGCTCGGCGGATAGCGGGATTGGGCCGCAAACGCGTGGCAGCCGATCGGGCATCAACCGCAACAGCGGTTCCCTCCGATGCGGTGATCGCTCGTGTCGACAGGCAGATCCAGCGCTGGGTCCCGCGTCAAAAAAGGCTTAGCGGACGCCCAACCGAAGGCTTATTCGACAGAGCCTGCGGCGCAAGGGTCTCGGACGCCCACATCATCCTCGTTCCCTCCTGAGCAGAGGGAATCGTCCGGGGATACCGTCCAGATCGACATCAGCCTTTTGGTTAATCGCGAATCGTTGTGCCGCTGACCGGTGCGGATCCGCTAATGCGACCGCGACATCAGAGCCACAACCGCTGACCGGTTTTCGACCCCCAGTTTCTCGAAGATATGCAGGAGATGGGTCTTGACCGTCGCCAGGCTGATCTCGAGGCAGCCGCCAATTTCACGATTGGTGCGCCCGCAGCGCAGCAGATCGATCACCTCAGTTTCACGGGCCGTCAGCCCGTAGCGCGCGACCTTGCGCTCGCCGGCCTCGCCCGCGGTATCGCGCAGCAGGTTGAACTCCATATAGTCGTGCATCTTGGTGGCCATGGTCATGGCGCTGTCGGGCACCTTGATGCCGTCGCGCCACATCACGCTCATGCCGGCCACGATCCGGTTGTCGCGGCGGAAGAAGAACTCGATCATGTCGCCAATGCCGAAATGCGACGAGAACGACCGGTATGTGGCGGCATCGGGTGTATGCGCGCAGGCAACTTCCTCCACCAGCCGCGCCACCTGCCGTTCCGTCGCACACATGTTGCGAACATGAAGCGGATCGAATTTGTTCATCTGCTCGACATATCGCCGATGGAACTCCATCGGCACGCCGCGCAGCAGAAAGTTGCCGAGCGTCATATCAGGCTTCACGCGATAGAATGCCGCGCCGCTCGCCTCGAGCACATCGTTTGCGAACTGAATGGTCCGGACCGCTGCCGGATCCGCAACTTCCGCGATGATATCCATGGTGTCCTCCAAGCGCCTTCCGTCGGGGTCTGTTGCACCCGTTTCCCCGACGCTGCGGCAGCCGGCGAACTCAGTCAAGCAAATTGCGGGCCAGAGTTGACTGACAGCGACATTTGTCGAGACCGCACGGGCCGATCAACCATTAGGCTGATGGCAAGCCCAACGATTTGTCCCGATCATCGCGCTCGTGAACGTCCATCGGGTTGCAAGGGGATTGCATGGCGCTATCGGCCGACGGGGAAGCCACGCATGGCATTGCTCCGCAGATTCTGGCGAAGATCCGCGTCCGGGAAGAGCACAGGTTTCGCGAGAGGCGGCCGCGTTCGCAGCAGCTCCACGCTGAAGCACGCGAGCACATGCCGCATGGCGTGCCCCTGCACTGGATGAGCCAGTGGGGATCACCGTATCCGATTTTTGCGGAACGCGCCTCGGGCGCCCGACTGACGGATGTGGACGGGCACAGCTATGTCGACTTCTGCCTCGGCGATTCGGCCTGCATGTTCGGGCATGCTCACCCGGCATTCACGGCCGGCATCGCGCAGGCGGCGGAGCTCGGCGTCTCCTACATGCTGCCGACACGCGATGCGATCGCCGTGACCCGCGAACTCAGCTGGCGCTTTCGTGTGCCGTTCTGGCAGCTCGCGACGTCGGCGACGGAAGCCAACCGGTTTGCACTGCGAATCGCGCGCATGTTCACCGGTCGTGAAAAAATCCTGGTCTTCAACGGCAAGTATCATGGCTCCGTTGACGAGACCCAGGTCGAGCTGCGCGATGGCCGGATGGCGCCGCAACACGGGATCATCGCGAACGGCGTCGATTTCGATCGCACCACCCGGGTAATCGAATTCAACGATCTGGATGCGCTGGAGACCGCGCTCGTCGCCCGCGATGTCGCCGCCGTGCTGACCGAACCGCATATGACCAATATCGGCATGGTGCCCGCGGCCCCCGGTTTCCATGACGGCCTGCGCCGGCTGACACGCGAGGCCGGCACCGTACTGATCCTCGACGAAACCCATACCATCTGCATGGGCCCATCCGGCGCCATCGGTGAGCTCGGCCTCGAACCCGACATGGTCGTGCTCGGGAAAGTGCTGGCCGGCGGCATCCCGAGCGCCGTCTACGGCATGAGTGCCGCCATCGCCCAGTCGCTCGAAAGCATCACGCGGGGACCGGGGATCAATCATTATGGTTTCGGCGGCACCCTGGCCGCAAACGCATTGACCGTCCGGGCCATCCGGGTTGCGCTCGACGAAATCATGACCGAGGCGACCTATCGTCATATGACGACGATCGCCGAGGCATTGCATAATGTGATCGCGGCCCAGATCAAGCGGTTCAGCCTGCCATGGCATGTGTCCCGCATGGGCGCCCGGGTCGAATACCTCTATCAGCCGTCGGTGCCGCGAAACGGCGGTGAAGCCGCACGCGCACGATCCGACGAGATCGAGCTGCTCAGCCATCTCTATTTCGCCAATCGAGGACTCCTTCTGACGCCATTTCACAACATGGCGCTGGTCTCGCCCTCCACCACACTCGCCGATGTCCGAGCCTATGACAGCGTGTTCAGTGACATGCTCGGTGAGTTCACGCAATCTCCCGTCCCTCATACCAACCAGCACCAGGATCATGACAGTCACATCTGAAGCGACAAACTGGATATCGGTCGGTGAGCTGGCCCAGAGCTTTGCCCCCGACAGCAACATCCTGACGAGATCGGACGATCTTGCCGGCCGGACGCTTGCCCTTCATCTCGGCGACGGCAGCACCATCAGCTACATGTTTACGTCCGGTACCCAGTTGACCTCGATCACGCGCGCTCATGGCGTCACCAGCGAAAGCACCGAATCCTACCTCGCCACCTGCCTGCGCGACGGTATCTACTTCGTCGACTATGTAAAAGCCGGTGCCCGCCCCCCGGCATCGGTCTCGCTCGTCCTGGACCTGGCGCGCGGCGTCGCCACGTCGGTGACAGCGACGCTGCCGGCACAGGACAAGGCACATGCCAGCATCCTGCGGCGCGCGCAACAGAAGCAGGAACTCACCCCGGTCAACGCCGACATCATCCATGCAACGATCGACCAGCCGTTTGACTCCAAGCAGGAGCATCATCATCTGACCCGCGAATTGATCGGACTCCGCCTGCAACATCGTTATAATCCGCACGAAGTCTACGAGCACATCTATCTGAACGAGAACCGCTACACTTGGCACTGTCTGTCGGGAATCGAACAGGGCCTCGCCGACGTCGATCGTTGCCATTACTACAAAATCGCGCCGAAGCTGTATCTGTTCATCTGGCGGGAGAAGATCGTCCCGACCCTGGGGGCGATCATGATCGACCTCGACCAGATGAAGACCACGGGCAAGATCTTCGGTTACGCCAACGACGCCCTGTCGACGGCGTCCAACTTCCAGGTCGGTGCGCACAGCAAGCTCGTCAACACAACTGTTCACACTTTCTGACGTCCCGCCGCGCCATCAGACGGAGTTTTGCCATGCGCTTCGCCAACACCGTTGCCTTGATCACTGGAGGTGGCACCGGAATCGGAGCCGCGGTCACCCGCCGCTTTCATGCCGAAGGCGGCCGGGCTTTGGTGATGGGGCGCCGGAAGGAGCCTCTTGATCTTGTCGCGGCGCAGACCGGTGCGGTGGCTGTGGTGGGAGATGCCGCTGACCCCGCGGATGTCCGCCGTGCCATCAGGCTTGCCACTGACAGCTTTGGCGGGCTCGACATTCTCGTCGCCAACGCCGGCGGCCATGGCTTCGGAACCGTCGCAACGACCGACGACGCCACCTGGGCGCAAGCCACCCGTTCCAACCTCGATACCGCCTTCGTCGCCACCCGCGAGGCGCTAGCTTCGCTTCGCGAGCGCCGCGGCAATATCGTTGTCGTATCGTCGCTCGCCGGCCTTTTCGCGGGTCCCGAAGCCGCCGGCTACGTCACCATGAAGCATGCCTTGATCGGGCTGACCAAATCCCTCGCACGGGATTTCGGACCATTCGGCGTTCGCGCCAACGCCGTGTGCCCCGGCTGGGTGCGCACCGACATGGCCGATGGCGAAATGGCCGTGCTGATGGAGCGTCACCGCCTGCCATCGATCGATGCGGCCTACGAACTCGCCACCCGCAATGTTCCGCTGCGGCGCCCGGCCGAGCCCGACGAGATCGCCAATGTCATCTGCTTCCTGGCGTCGAAAGACGCCGCGATGGTGACCGGCACCATGGTCCCGATCGACGGCGGCGCCTCCGTAGTCGACCTGCCGACCATCGGATTCGCCGACTGACGTACAGCGCCTGCCATCAGGCGCTCATACCACCATCGATCATCAACATTGCACCCGTGGTGAAGCTGCTTTGATCGGACGCGAGATAAACCACCGACCTGGCAACTTCCTCGGCCGTTGCATGACGGCCCAGGGGAATCTGGCTGTTAAAGAACTCCGTCGCATCGCGGCCGATGATCTGACTCAGATCATCCTCGACCTTCCGCTGGAAGCTATTTTCAATCGGTCCCGGGTGAATCGTGTTGACCCGAATCCGACGCCCGGCCAGTTCCTTGGCCAGGCACCGCATCAATCCGACTTGGGCGTGCTTGGCGCTGATATAGGCGTAGACGCCGGGATCGCCGCGGGTCGCCGCCACACTGGATGTGATGATGATGCTGCCGCCGTCATTCATGTGCGGGACCGCCAGCTTGCTCATCAGGAACGCGCCCTTGACGTGAACGAAATAGACCGCATCGAAGACATCTTCCGGATAGTCGCCGATCGGACTGACGGTTCCGAAATTTCCCGCGTTGGAGAACAATACGTCGATCGCACCGAAACGCCTGACGGTTGCGTCGATCGCCGCACGAACACCGTCGCTCTTCGTGATGTCGGCGACGACCCCTGCGACATCCGCGCACGCCAGACTGGCTTCCGCTTGCCGCAGTTCCGGTTCGCGATAATCGATCAGCATGACGCGCGCACCTTCCTGGACGAACAGCCGGGCGGCAGCCAGTCCCAGGCTTCCCGCCCCTCCGGTGATCACGCATGTTTTGCCGCTCAGCAGAGCCATCAATTCCCTCTCCGGCGTCCGGAAACGCCGCCCCATGAAGATCATCGTCTCACATCGCGAAGGTGGTTCGGCGAGCCGGTGCCGCCGCCTCACTCCGGATCAGCGAAAGAGTTTCGTGATGTAGTCGGCACCGATGCCGATCTTGTCGTAGTGCTCACGGCACATCTGGATGTACTGGTGCACGTCGAAATACCCGTTTGCCTCACCTTCATCGTCGAGCCAGATCAAGGGACCGGTGACCTGGAAGAACACCCGCATCGGCTCTTCATGCTCGTAGGCCACCAGTGTGTGCCCCTCCCCCGGCGTCTCGTAGACGAAATCGCCCTTGGTCGCGGTCCAGTCGTGCTCGAGGTAGCCCCATTTTCCGGAGAGCGTGAAGGCGAACACCTCGTGCGGATGGTAGTGTCGATTGACCAGCCCGGCCTTCTTCGCCATCAGGATATCGCACCACTTGTTCTGCGACGGCGAGATCCAGAGCGGCCGCGACGACACCGTGTCGGTGAAGGGCACGTAGTAGCGATCATCGTCGATCGGCGCGTTGGCGAGATAGACTTCCGGCAGCGCATCAGGCTGGAACACCTTCGCGATCGGCTTCAGATCACGCCAAAATTCGTTGGTCGCAGCCTCCGGCATCCATCCACTCCTTGTCATCCGAACCAATTGTCGCCGGTGTTCTAGAACGCGAAATCGCCCCTCGATAGCCTCAACGGCCGGCCAAATCCCTTCTGGTCAAGGGATCATTCCCGCCCGGTCAATCCCCCTCGCTGGCCTCGCGGCCGTGTTCAATTAGGGTGCCCCAGCGTCGGTTACGGGGTGGCCACAGGCCAATGGAATCGCAAGGCATTGCGAAATCCCGCAGCAACGATCGTTTTCGAGAGCATTCACATTTTGCCCGCAGAGGCAAAATTGCAGGGGGGAGAAATTCATGTCTCGTTCAATCATTGCCGCCGCAACCATGGCGGCGGCGCTGGTCGGCTTTGCCGCATTGTCGCAATGCCAGGCCGCCAGCATCAGTTGCGGCTTGAGCAACGGCCAGAAAGCGACCGGTGCGCCCATCAGCATGGGAGCGATCGTCAGCAAGACCGGCCCGGACGACTTCAGCGCGTCGGCCCGGTCCGCCGAAGCCTATTTCAAATGCGTCAACGACAATGGCGGCATCAATGGCCGTCCAGTCAACTACATCGTCGGCGACGATCAGTGGAATCCTGAAACCGCTGCCCAGCTGCGCGTCAAACTGGTGGACGACCAGAAGGTTGTCGCCATGGTCGGCAATTCCAGCTTCGTGGAGTGCGCCGCCAACGCCAAGGGTTATGAGGCCAGCAACACCATCGTCATTGCCGGCGTCGGCGTTCCCCGGGAATGCTTCACAGCGCGGAACTATGCGCCACTGAACGCGGGCCCGCGACTGTCGTCGATCGCCGCCGCGCAATTCATTCACGAGGCGTATGGCGCCAAATCCTTCGTCTGCATCGCCCCGAACATTCCCAATGTGGGCGCCTGGTCCTGCGACGGCATCGATGTCTGGGCCAAAGCCAACGGCCTGACGTCGAGCACGATCCTGATCGATCCGGGCTCGTCCGACGCCAATTCCACCATCCTCCAGGCCGCGGCCTCGAAACCGGATTCCATCATTCTCGGCCTGCCCAAGGGCGTGATGCTGCCACTGCTGGTGGCTGCGGAACAGCAAGGGCTGATCGACAAGATCAGGTTCGGTTCAGCGGCTTCCGGCTACAGCAACGACGTGCCGGGCGCACTCGGCCCGGCGTGGGACGGCAAGTTCGTGGTGAACATGGAATTCCAGCCGCTGGATTCCAAGGAGGCTGATAACGTCAACTGGCGTGCCCTGATGGACAAGTATGCCGCGGCGGACGTTCCCCGTGACACCTTCGCACAGGGAGGTTATCTGGCCGCGCGCCTGGTCACCGAAACGCTGCTCAAGCTCGATCCGGCAAAGATCAGCCGCGATACGGTGTCCGCCGCTCTTCGCAACGTCAACAAGTTCGACAGCGATATTCTGTGCAGCTCCTGGTACTTCGGCGCCGATGCGCCGCGCCACAACGCCAACAATACGCTGCGGACCTCGGTCAGCAGCGGCAGCAGCTGGAGGGCGATCGCCGCCTGCGCCAAGATCGTCGATCCCGAGCTCGCCGATATCCGCGCCTATGAGAGCAAGGCCGGCATCTCCCGCTAATGGGCTCGATAACGATGGATGAGCCTCGGCTCATCCATCGCCCCGCCTGACAAAAAACGACTCTGACAAGACTGACCTGTCCGCATGCTGCTTCCATTCATCGTATCCGGCCTCGGCATCGGGGCCGTCTATGCCCTGTCCGGCGTCGGGCTCGTGGTGCTCTACCGCGCCACGGGCGTCCTCAACTTCGCCTATGGCGCCATCGGCGCGCTGGGCGCCTTCTGCGCATGGTCGGTGACCAATGCGGGTTATCCCGCGCCGCTGAGCTGGTTCGCAGCCGCGGCCGTGGCGAGCGCCTGCTCTTTTTTTTACGGCCGGCTGATGGCACCGCGGCTGGCGTTTCGCGATCCGGTGGTTCGCGCGGCGGGAACGCTGGGGTTCGCCCTGATCCTGCTGGGCTTGATCGGCTGGACGTGGGGCGAAGTTCCCCGCCGCCTGGCCCTGCCGACCGACAGCTCCTACATCGACCTGTTCGGCACCCGGCTGACAATGACGCGGGTGCTGGCGATCGCGCTTGCGATTGTCATGGTCGCCGCTATCAGCCTGCTGCTGGCGCGTACACGTCTCGGCCTGCAGATGCGCTCGCTTGCCGACAATCGCGACTTGTCCGCCCTGCTCGGCATCCGGGTGATCGCGGTAGAAACCGTCGCCTGGCTGATCAGCGGCGTGGCGGCCGGCATCTGCGGCGTGCTGCTTGCCAACATGGTCCGGCTGCAAGGCCTGCAGCTGACGTTTCTGGTGATCCCCGCCATCGCCGCCGCCATTCTCGGCGGCCTGTCGTCGCTGACGGCGACCGCGATCTCGGGCATCACGATCGGCGTGGTCGAAGCCTGCCTCAGCGTCTGGCCGGCCGTCGCCCCCTATCGCACGTCAACGCCGTTTGTCGTCGCCCTGATCGCCGTCGCCATTCTCGGCGCCACGGCGAATCTGAAGGCGGTGCATCGATGAGCACCCTGGACGCCGCCGATGCCGGCCAGATGACTGAGATGCGCCGACCGAATTTGGCCCGCTATCGCAATCTCGTCGTCATTCCCGTGGTCCTGACGGCCGCGGCGATGATGATTGCTGCGATCGCCAACGGCTACTGGATCTCCACTTTGACATCGGCCGCAGCGATCGGGCTCGCAGCCTCCGGTGTCGGCCTACTCTACGGCCAGCTCGGCCTGGTCTCGCTGTGTCAGTACAGTCTGCTCGGCGTCGGAGGGTGGGTCGCGTTGCGGCTGAGCTTCACCTTTCACCTGCCGTTCGAAATCAACCTGATCGCAGCAGGCGTCGCCTCCTCGGTGGTCGGTGTGCTCTGTGGATTGCCGGCCTTGCGGCTGCGCGGACTTTATCTCGCGCTGGTGACCCTGATGCTGGCCGGCGGTTTCCAGGTCGTCATCAACGCCTGGGGCTTTCCCGATGGCGGCACGGGGTTTCTCGGCCGGGCCGACGCCACCCAGCGATTGATGATGACCCGCCCGTCGGCCGCCCCCACCAACGCCGCCTACTTTATCTATGAGATGGTCGTGCTCGCGCTCGGTCTCATGCTGGTGGAATGGCATCGCCGGACGAAGCCCGGGCGCGCCTGGGCGCTGATCCGCGCCGGCGAGACCACGGCGCTGGCGGCGGGCGTCAATCTGCTGCTTTACAAGACCTGGGCCTTCGCCCTTGCAGGCTTTCTGGCCGGGATCGCGGGAGCGCTTCTGGCTGGTGGCGTCGGCCAGCTCGATGGCCGCGCCTTCCCGGCATCCGAATCTCTCAGCCTGTTCGCGCTCACCATCGTCGGCGGTGTCTACAGCTGGATCGGATCTGTCATCACCGGCCTGCTGCTGCGCGCTGTGCCGTCGCTGCTGACCGACTATGGGGTCGACGGAAACCTGGCGATGGCGTTCTTCGGCGCAGCGCTGCTGCATGCGCTGATCACCGCCCCCTCCGGCGTGGCCGGACAAATCATCGCTCTCGCCGAGCGCCTCATGCGCCTTGTCACAAGGACACGCCCATGATCCGCATCCGCGGTGTGACCGTTCAGTTCGGCGCCGTCCGGCCGCTCGATGCGCTGAGCGCCGACCTCAGCGCTCCGATTGTCGGATTGATCGGACCGAACGGGGCCGGCAAGACCACCCTGCTCAACGTGGTCTCGGGCTTCGTTCGCCCGAAACAAGGATCAATCGAGATCGACGGCACCGACATCCTGCGGCTGACGCCGACGCAGCGCGTTCGTTCCGGGCTGCGGCGGACATTCCAGACCGAGCAGATCGCCGACGATCTCACGGCCTGGGACAATGTCCTGGCGCTCGCGGACCACATGCCCCGCAACGATCTTTCACCCGAACAGCAGGTCGAGCGGGCGCTGCACTATGTCGGGCTCGGATCCGCGGCCCAGACGCCCGGAGCGGCGCTCAATCTGTTCGAGCGACGTCTTGTCGAGATGGCGAAAGCACTGGTCGGCATCCCGCGGCTGATCCTGATGGATGAACCCGCCGCAGGCTTGAACGAAACCGAATCCCAGCACCTGCGGCAACGCATCCTCGGCATTCCGTCGATCTTTGGCGCACAAATCCTGCTGATCGACCATGACGTCGAGCTGATCGCCGTCACCTGTACCGAAACGTTGGTACTCGATTTCGGTAAGCGGCTTGCGCTCGGCGCTACACGCAGCGTGCTCGAAGAGCCGGCGGTGCGCGCAGCCTATCTGGGGACCACATGATGCCGGAAAATTCAAACATCACAGTTCGCGACCTGATCGTGAATCGCGCCGGCAAGCAGGTGCTGCACGGCATCTCGCTGGACATCGCGCCGGGCGAAGTGACGGCGCTGGTCGGGGCCAACGGCGCGGGCAAATCGTCCCTGGTTGGCGCAATCTCCGGCGCGTTGCCGGTCTCGGCGGGCTCCGTCCGCTACGGCGACACCCGCATCGATGGCCGATCGCCCGATGTGGTGCGGCGCGCGGGGATCGCAATCGTGCCGGAAGGACATCGGATCCTGTCGTCCCTGACGGTCAGGGACAATCTGCGCGCGGCCGGCACGATGCATTCAACCGCCGATCTGACCATCGAGATCGAGCGTGCGCTGGAGTTATTCCCGGAACTCAAGCCCCGCCTCGATGTCGCCGGCGGCGCGCTGTCGGGTGGACAGAAACAGATGGTCAGCATGAGCCAGGCGCTGATCGCCCGGCCGCGCTTCCTGCTGATCGATGAATTATCGCTGGGCCTTGCACCGGCGATCGTCAAGCGGCTGGCCGAGACCCTGCCGCGCATCACGGCGGCCGGCGTCGGCATCCTGCTGATCGAGCAGTTCACGACACTGGCGCTGGCGCTCTCCCGTCACAGTTATGTCCTCGAGCGCGGCCGCATCGTCTATAGCGGTGCGGCCGCATCGCTGCAGGATAGCCCGGACATCCTGCACAGCGCCTACCTCGCCGGCAAGGCTCGCGAGACATCCCCGCCAGTCTGACGAAATCCATACACGCAGATCCGAGGAACGGTTAGACCGTTTCGCCAAGAATGAAATCCGCGCAGCGTTCCCCAATCATCACGGCTGCGGCATTGGTATTGCCGCTGATGAGTTTTGGCATGATGGAGACATCAGCGACACGGAGGCGACTGACACCCCGGACACGAAGCTTCGGATCGACCACGGAATCGTCGCCCTTGCCCATCCGGCAGGTGCCGGCGGGGTGATAGACGGTTTTCGCAAAGCCGCGAACATGATTGGCAAGGGTCCTGTCGTCGAGATGGTCGGCCTCGCCGGGCAACAGCTCCTTTTCCAGAAGCGCGGCGAGCGCAGGCGCCCGCAGGATTGCTCTGGCGAGCTTGACGCCACGCACCAGGGTGTCGACGTCGTCCTGGTCGGAGAGATAATTAGGATTGAACAGGATGGGCGCGGACGGATCGCTGGAGCGCAGGGTGACCGTGCCGCGCGATTTCGGTCGCAGGAAGCAGGGATTGATCGAGATTCCATGGCCCTCGATCGGCTCGCGTCCGACGTCGCCGACAAGCACCGGCAGCACATGGAATTGAACATCGGGGCGGCCGCTGCCGAGCGTATCGACAAATCCGCCGCTCTCCACGACGTTCGATGTCAATAGTCCCGACCTGAACAGAACATACTGCGCACCATGGCGTAGCGCCTTCAATCCCCGGTCATTACCCAAGAGGCTGATCGGTTTGCGCGTGCGGCCGCAGACCGGGACTTCGAGATGATCCTGGTAGTTCTGTCCCACACCGGACAGATTCCGGATGACGGGGATACCGAGCCCGGCCAGATCCTGCGCCGGACCGATGCCCGACAGCAGCAGAATCTTGGGTGTCGAGAGCGCCCCGGACGACAGGATCACTTCATCCCGCACCCGCGCCGTGCGTTCGCTGCCATCCGCGATACGATAGGCCACGCCGACCGCCGCGCCGTTCTCAAGGATCACGCGAGAGACGTGGGCTTGCGTGACCACTTTCAGGTTCGGATTCGTCATCGCCGGACGCAGATAGGTCACAGCCGTCGAACCGCGACGGCCACGCCGCGTCGTGGTCTGATAGAAACCCACGCCGGCCTGCCGGGCACCATTAAAATCCGGATTATAAGGCAACCCCACCTGCTGGGCCCCTGCGACAAAGCCGCAGCTCAGGGGATGGCGATAGTTGGTATCGGTGACGGATAGCGGGCCATCATTGCCGTGCCAGGCATCGACCAACCGGGTGTTGGCCTCGCAGCGGCGAAACACCGGAAGCACGTCCCGCCACGCCCATCCGTCGCAGCCGAGATCCGCCCACTCGTCATAGTCCTCGGCCTGCCCGCGGATATAAACCATGGCGTTCAGCGACGACCCGCCGCCGAGCGTTCGGCCTTGCGGCACCCACATGGTGCGATTGGCCGCGCCGCGCTGCGGCTCGGACTGATACAGCCAGCTCCGCTTGGTTCCGATCACCCTGACAAAGGTCGCCGGGATATGAATGAACTTGTCGTCGTCGGCGGGACCGGACTCCAGCAGCAGAACGCGTTTTCCCGCTCCGACCAGCCGGTTGGCGATGACGCAGCCCGACGATCCTGCGCCGATGACGGCGTAATCAAATTCCTCGCTCATCATCAGGTGTATCGCGCGATGATCGTCTTGGATTCCAGATAGGAATCCAGCACGGCGCGGCCATGCTCGCGTCCGACGCCCGATTGTTTGTAGCCGCCGAACGGCGCATTGGCGTCGACCGTATTGTGGCTGTTGATCCACACCGTGCCCGCCTTGAGTGCCTTCGAGACTTTCAGCGCCTTGTTGACGTCCCGCGTCCAGACCGATGCGGCCAGGCCATAGCGGCTGTCGTTGGCCAGCCGGATGCCCTCCTCAAGGTCCGAGAACGGAATCGCCGCGACCACCGGACCGAACACTTCTTCCTGAGCGATCTCCATCGCCGACGTGACACCGTCGAAGATGGTCGGAGCAACAAACCAGCCCTGGCCGGGAAGCGGCCGCGCGCCGCACACGCGGCGAGCCCCCGCCTGCTCTGCACGCGCGATAAAGCCCTCGACGCGGTCGCGGTGTTTTCGGGTCACCAGCGGATTGATGTGCGCGTTCGGATCGAGCCCGGATCCGAGCACCAACGCATTGGCGGCATCGCTCAGATTCGCCAGGGTCCGATCATAGATCGATTTGTGGATCAGGACGCGCGATGCGCTGGTGCACACCTGCCCTTGATTGAAGAACATGCCGAGCCCCGCCATCAGCGGCTCCAGCCCCAGCTCGACATCATCGAAGATGACCATCGGCGACTTGCCGCCGAGCTCCAATGTAAAGCGCGCCATGTTGTCGACAGCGTTTTTGCCGATCAGCTTGCCGACCTCGGTTGATCCGGTAAACGTGATCTTGTCCAGGCCCGGATGTTTCGCCAGCGCCGCCCCGGCCGTCTCGCCGCGTCCAGTGACGACATTGACCACGCCGTCCGGGATACCAACCTCAGCGATCAGGCGCGCCAGTCGCAGCGCCGTCAATGGCGTCTCTTCGGCCGGCTTGAGCACGACGGTGCAACCGCAGGCCAGCGCCGGTGCAATCTTCCAGATCGCGATCAGGAGCGGAAAGTTCCAGGGAACGATCGCGCCGATGACTCCGACAGGCTCCTTCACGGTTACTGCAAAGTGACTGCTTCCCGGAGGCGCCGCGATCGAGGTATCATAACTGGAGCCTTCGATCTTCGTCGCCCAGCCGGCGAAATAGCGCAGCCAGTCAACGGATCCGCCCACGCTCAATGCTCGCGCCATGCCCAGCGCCTTGCCATTCTCCAGGCTTTCAATTTCCGCCAGGACAGCGGCGTCGCGTTCAATTGCAGCCGCCAAATCGAGGATCAACTTCTCCCGGTCGACCGGTCGCAGCCTCGCCCAGGCGCCCGAAAGCGCCTCCCGGGCTTTACGTACGGCAGCATCGATGATCTCGGCATCGCAATCGGGAACCGAGGCGATCGTTTGCCCCGTCGCGGGATTGACTACCGGCGTGTCGCGTCCTCCGGAGGCCTGCACGAAACGCCCTCCAACAAATGGCTCCTGCTTGTGACCAAGGAAATCGGCCACTTCGTTGCTGAAGGGAGGCGGCGACGGCATGTTCATAAGGCGCTCCAACTCGGAGTATCGATGCTGTTCCGGGGAGACGTACTAGGCTTCGCCTGCACTCGCGAGGGCTTCGTCACCACGGTGCACGGGCAATCAATCCAAACTTCATCTTCGATAAACCAGGCAACAACCACACGATGCGGATAGCCGCCATACATATCCAGCCGCGCTCCAAGAATTTAGAATGATTGACGAATATCCCGTCACGACTACGATCAATAAAAACGGGCGAAATGTCCGACCGAGAGATGGAGGAAACGATGACCCTGGTGGAAGACCGCCACATGACGGTCAGTTCCGGACCGTATTTTGCGGATTCAGCCCGCAAATTTTTTGGCAACATCAAGCTCGGCTTTCACGATGACGACGACGCCGATGCCGAGCTGACATCCGCGCCGCTCGGCAGTTGCCGCCTCTCAAGGATCAGTGCGAGCGCACACGGCGTCAACGCCACCCGCGTGGTTCAGCGAAGTCACGATGCCGACTCGATCAAACTGATTCTTCAGATCGAAGGGCGATCCATTTTCGAGCAGAACGGCCGGACGTTCACACTCGGTCCGAAATCGTGGATCGCCTACGATCCCACCCGCCCCTATCAGTTGAACAATCAGTCCCGGATCGAGCAGGTCCTGTTGCAGGTGCCGCGGCACAATTTCTCGGCTGCTGCCCTTGAGCGACTGTCGACTCCCCACGTCCTCGGCAACGATCCCGCGGGCTTGCCACGGGTGATCGCGGCTCTGGTCCGCTCGACCATGGACGAGATGGCGACATTCGACGAGGTCGCCGGCGCGCGCGTCGGCGACACGCTGACTCGTTTGGCGATCACCATGATTTCTTCCGATGCCGATGATGACGATGCGGATTCCTGTACATTGCGAACGTTGCGCGCACGCGTGAAGGCCTACATCGAGAACAATCTTGCCCGCAAGGATCTCGATATCGAAGAGATCGCCCGCCGCATGGGTTGTTCGCGGCGCTACATTTTTCGCGCTTTCCAGCTGACCGATATCACCCCGTCCCAGTACATCTGGGACCTCAGGCTGGAACGTACAAAGGAACGCCTGACGACCGGATGTTTCAACGGCGGATCTATCTCGGAAATCGCATTTTCGTGCGGCTTTTCGTCGGCCGCTCACTTCTCGCGCGCTTTCCGCAAGCGCTACGGAATGTCGCCGAGCGACGCGCGCGAACTCAACACCCCCTGATCAGGTAAACTGCAGAGCAACGTTCGCGATAGGGTTCAGCGCACGGCTTCGGCCAACAGCTGGGTGTCCGTAAATTGTTCGAAGCGGCGGATCCTGTCCAGCCGCACAGTCCAGATATGAACCGTTCGAACGGCAAATGACTTTCCGGTTTTACGATGTCTGCCACGGTATCCGCCCACGGCAACGACATCATCGCCTGCCTCCAGCAGGCGATCCAGCCGGAATGCAAATTCGTCGAACTCACTCCTGATGACCTTGAAAACATTCTCGACGACGGCCGCCGGCCCCACGAAGGTGCCTGCGCATAGCGATCCTGCCATCTCGACCCACTCCGCATCGGGGGCAAGATCCTCCAGCATGGCGTTCAAATCGCCTCGATCACTGGCTACATAATGGGCCTTCACGATGTCATATGCGGTACGCATGTTCACGTCACTCAAACCGGCTCTTCGCCATGCTGGTAGAACGTCATCGATGCCTTGCGGATTTTGGCACCAGCGCGATTGTTGACGATCGCCCCGTCACCGGTGATGCCGAGGAATTTTCCGGTCGATCGCATCACGTCGAAATTGTAAAAGAACACCGAGGCGACGGGGATCAGGAATTCGCGAAACGTGAAGACGTACTGATTCTCGTCGAATTTGTAGGTGGTGGTGAGATCGACGTCGCCATGCCCGCGTTGCACGCCGACCAGGCACTGCCAGCAATACCGCTGCGACGACAGATACGTATGCTCATAGACATGATTGGGGCTGTAGGTAAAGTGCGCACGCAACCCGATCAGATCGCGGGTCGGCGCCGGCAAGACGCCTGCCGCCGGCTGCGCGCGATCTTCGATACGTCCGGGCCGGAATATCTGCGCCACGCGAGGTTCGCCGGGCGCGGCGTCGGCATCGCGAACGATCGATTTGATGGACAAGACGCGGCGCGTCTCCAGATTGATGATCAGGGTCTCGGCTTCGGTAGGGCGCCCTGAAAAAGCGATGTCCACGAAAAAGGTATTTGCTGCCACGTCGACCGTATCGCAGGAATCCTCACCCGAGCCGGTTTCATCCGTCCACGAGACACCGGTTCCGGTGAACACAAGATCGAGCCTGTGGGTATCGTCGAACGCGATATGAATGTCTCGACCGATCAGCGCGCGCGACTGAGGCAGTCGATTGCTGTCGATGCCAGCGGCGAAGTCGTCATAATTCTTCCAGCCTTGCGGGCGCACTTGCTCGGACATCGATAACCTCAACACTCCAGGTCGATCACCGCTGCAATCATAAAGCAATGTCGTGGAGATCGACCAGCGCACCTTGTGAACCGAGAGCCGCTCAGGCCGCTGTTTGTTCGCTTTCAGTCAAGCCCGATGTGACGGCACGCTGCCAGGACAAAAAAAGACCCGGCGCAGGGCCGGGCCAGTAGCGGGACGGGCATCGGGAGAAACCAGATGGAGGTCTGCCCGACCGCGAACAATGCGACCGTGTTTCATATGCTTTTCCAACCGTGGCTATACATCTGCAGTTGCTGCCGTGCGACATCGATCGATGGTGCTGCACTGACGATCAACGATCCATTCTCGCCCGGTCTAGCGCAATAGTTTCCGCAACGCACGATGCTCGCCTGCATGCGCCGATATTCGCGCAGGACCATCTTTTACTTCACATCTGGCGAAGCTCGCTTCCGGGACTCGGCCTAGCATTCCTGTGTTTGCAACGACATTGACTCGGGGAAATCAGTTTCCGGGGCTTGGGGGAATTTTCAATGAGCGACAGACCAATCATTCGCGCCGCTATCGGCGCTACCATTTTGACGGTGGCGAGTTGGGGCTCCGCCAACGCTTACGAATTCGGCTCGCCGGGATGGGCCACCAAGCCCGGCATCACCATCGGCCCCGGCGCTTCGACGCCGCCGCCGGGCGTCTACATGTTCGATCAGGTCTTCACCTATCAATCACAGATTGTTGGACCGGGTGCGCCCAACGTCAACGGCAATTCGACCAAGGTGCATGCGGCCGTCGAAGCATCGGGTATCGTATGGGTGCCGGGATGGATGTTTCTCGGCGCAACCTATGACGCGGTGATCGTGCAGCCGTTCATCATGGCGGACGTCGGCTCACCGGTGAACGTGCAGCAGGCGGGACTACACAACACCTTCATAGTGCCCGTCGAACTGAGCTGGAAGCTCGGCGAAAGCGGCTTCTATGCGAAAGCCGGCCTCGGCCTCTATGCTCCGGACGGCACCATCACCGGTCCGAACGGCCTTGGCAGCGTGGGAAATCCATGGTGGACTTTTCAGCCGCAGTTGGCCCTCTCGTATATCAAGGACGGCTGGAACCTGACGGCGAACCTCTACGAAGAGCTCAATACCAAGAACACCATCACCGGTTATCAGAGCGGCGATGTGTTCCACGCCGACTTTACCGCGACCAAAACCATCGACAAATGGACCATCGGCCCTGTCGCCTACTACTCCGGTCAAGTCAGCAACGACAAATCGAGCTCCTTCTACGGCGGCGCCATCAATGTCAATCGCTATGATATCTGGGCGGTGGGAGCATTGGTGGCCTACAATTTCGGACCGGCGACGCTGACGGTCTGGGCCCTCGACGAGGTTTCATCCCACGCCTCGGGAGGAACGCCCGTCGCAGGAATCGACAGTGCAAGCATCACGAAAGGCTTTACGGCATTCGCCAGCCTGAGCTATCGGCTGTGGGCGCCAGACGAACCGGTGGCGCCCACCAAGCGGCCGGCTTTTTACAAATAGCCCGATATCTCTCGGGATGGCGTGTTCCCAGCATCATCCCGATTTTTCGATCGTGTGGTCCGCATCATGAAGGAAGCCATCCCCTCGGACGTTGTGCGCGGCACCACCATCATGACGTTCGACCGCTCGAAACCATCAACAACGCCAAAATCCCAAACCCGCTCGATTTCGCAATCAGGCGGGTTTCGGTTCTGGGAAGGCTTGCGGTGCTCCGAAATGATCGCCGCGACCAGCGAGAAGGACTGCAGTCTTGGATTTGTCGTCTGCCTTCAACGGAGCGGCCGTGCCACGGTACGTCATGATGGAAGACCGCTGCAGGTCGGTGCGAATGAGGCTTTGCTGATCGCCGCCCCCCGGCAATTGTCATGGCAGCCGCTCGGCGAGCCAGCCGACTGTATCATGATTTCCGGTGGCCCGATATTCTCGCTCCGCTTCCGCCTGCACCGGGACAATTGCGTTCGACTCTGCCCCGGCCACCCCATCGCTTTGCTGCTAAGCGACAGCGTCCAACGATTGAAGGACCTTGCCCCGGCAACGGATTATGCCGTCATTCAGCAAATCTCGGAGATCATCGCCGATCTCATCGAAATTGCGATCGACGAGAGCGATGGCGTGTCAGACAAGACGTTTCTCACCCATCTGGCCAGGATCGAGGATCAGCTCGACAGTTCCGCCTTCGGCGTGGCGGACCTCGCAGGAGAGTTGCGTACGGCGTTGAGACTGCTGCAAAAGCAGTTCCGCGAATTCAACACCACGCCGCGCGAGTGGATGTCGCAACGCAGGCTGGAGCGGGCGCGGCGGCGGCTTGACAATCCGCGTTTCGCGGACCTCTCGATCAAGCAAATCGCGCTTGCGACCGGCTTTCGAGACTTCTCCAACTTCAGCCGATCGTTCAAAAGCGCCTTCGGCGTATCGCCCCGGATGTATCGGCGATGACAGGCCGCACTGCGGTTTGACCCGGAGCGATCAAAGGCTTGCCTCTGCAGGCAACACGCCCCGCTCAGCGGCCATTGCTCTTCGACTCCCCGCAAATGGCACATATCGTCACGGCGCGTTGTAACCTCTTCATCGATGCAGCAATGAAAACGAGCAACTGTCGTTCGCCCGGTCGGAATGCGTCATCAGCCGCTCGCGAGCCGGCCGCGCAGCTGCGCGAGGTCCTCTCCGATGCGTCTATCAGAGAAGTCTTGTCGGACACCTGCGCCGAACAGACGCGGACTCGATCAAACGGCGCGATTCAGTTCCATCGCATCGACAACCAGTCAGCGCGATGGGGCCATGCGCAATCCAGCGCCGCGGTGGATCTCCTGGGTGCGATGATCGTCAGTCTTGTCATTTCGGGCGTCTGCCTGGTCCGTCAGAATGGCCGGGATGCGGTTTTGGGTGCGGGCGAGTACACATTCTATCACGCCGGTCGCCCCTTCAATGTCCGGGCAAGCGGCGAGTTTGAAATGCTGATTTTGTGCTTCCCGCGGGAAGCCATCGCGCAGGCTGCGGGCCGCACTGACGTGATCACGGCGCTGGTTTACGGCAAGAATTCGTTGCTGACCGCGCTGATCGCGAGCTACTTGCTCCGCCTGAGCGAGAACCTGAAGGATGTCAACGCCGCGATGTTCTCCAGGCTCGCGGAGACCGCCGTTGCGCTTCTCGCCATCGGCGCTGCCGAAGCGGCGAAGCCGCTTCCGCGCAGGAGCTGGACGAGGTCCTCGATCCTGAGCCGAATTAAGTCCTACGCGCTGGAACGGCTCGAACTGTCGAGCCTGTCGCCCGCCCGGGTTGCGGCCGAGATGGGTATTTCAATCCGATACGTTCATACTATCTTCAGTGACGAGGGAACGACGTTCTCGAACTGGGTGTGGTCGCAGCGCCTCGAAGCGTGCCGTGCCAAGATCTGCTCGCCGGCGTTTGCGGACCATTCGATTGCAACGATCGCCGTCGAGTCCGGCTTCTCTAATTTCTCGCACTTCAGCCGGCGTTTTCGCCAGGCCTTCGGCCTGTCGGCGCGTGATATGCGTCTTCAAGCGCTAGGTAGCCGGCTGCAGCCGTCGGACGACTAGTTCATCAGCCCTGACGAACGAAGTCAGGCACACGGGCGTCAATTGTACACCGCCCGTCCGAAGAGATTTTCGGACTTGCTTCAGTTGTCGCTCTGAACATGACCGAGGCGAACAAGCGTCACCGCTGCGACACCATAGACAGTCGCCAGCGCAAGCGTAGCCGTAGGTGGCTGAACGCACGGCCACCGTTCCCTCACCGGCCTCATGAATCACCGATAAAAAGCCGCACGACGACAATGGCGACACCCACGGACGTGCCGACGATCTGCATGGTGCTGACCACACCAGAGCCGATGCTGGCTTGCGTTGATCTGGGCGAGCGATGAAAAGCCATGCGACCAGGACCGCTCTGAGTATTGCCATCGCCTCGCATTTAAGCCGAGCCCACGATCGCGGTCACAATCCATCGTGACCAAGCAGCGATCGAATAGTCGATTGGCGCGCGGAAGGGCACACGATATCCGCCAGCGTCCATCATTGTGCGCGCTCTTTGTTCGACGAACACGCTTTCGTAAGTCATTGATTTCATGGCGCTCCCTAGGAGAATCGAACCCCGGTTTCAGCCTTGAGAGGGCCAAATCTGATCCGTTCACTTCATCCAAGGCGGCCCGTATTATTTTATGCCCATCACATTGAGGTGAGTGCACCCGTTTAACGGTCCGCAAAAACACCGTTTGAAAAACCGTTTCGATCGGGCCCTCTCCAACGGCGAAGTTCTATAAGTGATTAATTTGACTGGTGCGACCTGATCGACCTCCACGACGACGATATGCACGAGGTTGGAAAGCCCCCTCGCCGGTCCAAGGCTGCCGTGATGGCGTCGCTCAAAACCGAACTGGGTCGGGTGAAGCTGCCCGCGCTTAATCGAGAGCGGTTGATCGAGTTCGGACGAAAGCGCGCCAAGGAGGGAGCCGGTCCCGCGACCCTTGCCATCGACATGTCCTTTATCCGGACGATCATCACCTATGCCGCGGCCGTGCACGGCATCGAAGTTTCAGCCGAGGAAGCTCGGCTAGCGCGCGTTGCACTCAAGCACCTCAATCTGGTCGGAAAGGGCAAAGAGCGGGACCGGCGCCCCACCCAAGACGAGCTCTCGAATACTTTGAGACCAATCCGCGGCAATTCATTCCGATGGGACGGATCGTCAGGTACGCCGTCGCAACGACATTGCGCCAAGAGGAGATCTGCAAACCAGAATGGCCGATGGTGGATTTGAAAAAAGGCTCGTGGTCATCCGGGATAGAAAGGATCCGAGGAATAAGGATGGAAACGACCAGAAAGTGCCTTTCCTCAACCTGACGGGCTACGATGCCTGGGAGATCGTGCTTCAACAGCGGATCGTGACACGCGGCGTTGAAGCCCGGACCATCGAAGCGCCATCACCCTGCGAAGGGCGCCCTCATCACCCAACAAGGCAAGCAGTTCGTTGGAGATCAGATAACCGACGGCTTCCTCAAGATTGTCGACATCGTCAATTCTATCGCTCGCGATCGCAAGCTGGGGTCGATCTGACCGCATGCGCGGGCACGTGGTGGCAACCCATCGAAGTGAGCGGCAAGCAGTTGCGCATTGGCACGAAGTGCACTCGCTGGATGACCACTACTCACTCGCCGATAACTTATTCTAACTTCATCGCTACAAAACTAAATCGAACCCCTGCCCGCCGTGGAGTACTGCTTGCCCGAGCCTGCGCTCATCCGGATGACGCGCGAGGGAGGGAAAATGGGTAAGTCGCTGTACGAAAAGGTCTTTCATCGCCACATCGTGCGGTCGATGCCGGGCGGGACTTATCAGATCTTCATCGGGCTGCATCTCATACACGAGGTGACGAGCCCGCACGCATTCCAGGACATCCGGGATCGCGATCTCTGGGTACGGTGCCCGGAACGTACATTTGCCACTCAAGATCACGCGAATCCGACAACCAGCCTTGCGCGCCCTTATGCCGACACCGAGAACGAGACACAGGTGCTGGCGCTCGAAGGGAATGTGAAGGACTTCGGCATTCGCTATTTTTCACCCGAACGCGGCGAACACGGCATCGTACATATCATCGGGCCCGAGCTCGGCCTCACCCAACCGGGCATGACAATCGCCTGCGGAGACAGCCATACATCGACCCACGGCGCATTCGGCTCAATCGCATTTGGCATCGGGACATCGCAGGTTCGGGATGTCCTGGCCACCCAGACCATCACCATGGCAAAGCTCAGGGTTCGGCGAATTGAGATCAACGGTCGGCTTCAACCCGGAGTCTACGCCAAGGACGTCGCGCTTTATCTCATCCAGCACATGGGGGCGAAGGCCGGGTTAGGATTTGCATATGAATTTGGCGGCGAGGTCGTCGATCGGTTCTCCATGGACGAACGAATGACGCTCTGCAACATGGCGATCGAGGGAGGAGCTCGGTGCGGCTACGTCAATCCCGACGCAACCACCTATGCCTATCTCAAAGGCTTGGAGTATGCGCCCAGCGGCACCGCGTGGGACAGAGCCATCGCCGACTGGCAGTCGATTCGCTCTGACGTCGATGCCAGCTATGACGACCGCATCACCATCGACGGCGACGCGATCGAACCGATGGTGACGTGGGGCGTCCTGGTCGACCAATCGATTCCCATCAGCGGTCACGTTCCCAATCCAGCGCAGGCCGGCGAAACCAGACGTGCGGCACTCGAGGACGCGCTAGGTTTCATGGGATGGCAGCCCGGCCAAAAGATTGCGGGCGCCGCCATCGATGTCGCATTCATCGGGTCTTGCACCAACGGACGGCTCTCAGATTTCCTGGCCGTGGCCGACTTGCTGGCCGACCAAAGCTTGCGCGTGGCGCCAAACGTCAAAGCCATCGTGGTTCCAGGCTCACAGCGCATTCGCAACGAGCTCATCGCACGAGGCATCGACAAGGTCTTTCTCGCCGCCGGCTTCGAATTCCGCGAAGCCGGTTGCTCAATGTGCCTCGCGCTCAATCCGGACCGGTTGCAGGGACGCCAGGTCTGCGCGTCGTCCTCCAATCGCAATTTCAAGGGACGTCAGGGATCTCCGACGGGGCGCACGCTTTTGATGTCGCCGGTGATGGTGGCGGCTTCCGCCCTCACCGGCGTCCTGACCGATCCCCGCTCCCTGTTGAGCAAGGCGCACTGAGGTGCTGTTGATGACAAATTCACCCGAGACCAGGAACGGCCGCCGAAGACTGGCGGGATCATTGATCGCATTGCCTGGAGACGATATCGACACGGATCAGATTATTCCGGCACGTTTTCTCAAGGGGGTGACCTTCGCGGGATTGGGCGAATACGCCTTTGCCGACGTCCGATCCGCGGCAAAAGCCAGGGGAGACGTCCATCCATTCGACGACCCCAAGCTGCGGAATGCACAGATCCTGCTGGTCAACAAGAATTTCGGTTGCGGCTCTTCGCGTGAGCACGCACCACAGGCTTTGCACCGCTGGGGCATCACGGCGATTGTCGGGGAGAGCTTCGGAGAAATCTTTACGAGCAACTGCCTCGCCATCGGCATGCCCTGCCTGGATGTCAGTACGGATGGCCTGAGCCGCCTTCAGGATGCCGCGAGAGCCGTCCCCCGTCGATCGTTTGTCATTGATCTCGAAAACAAGACGATCATCGGTGATGATCTTGCCGTTCCTGTCGAGCTGACGGAAGGCGCACGCATCCAGTTCATCGAGGGAACGTGGGATGCGACCACGGTCCTGCTTGAAGCCAAGAACGCGATCAAGCGCACGACATTGAGTTTGCCGTACCTGAACAACTGGCTCTGACAAACAAGCCTTCGGACGGCCACGCCGCCGGCCGCAGGCTATCCGCAGCACAATGTGGTTTGGAGAATCCGCGATGTCGGTGATTTTGGGCAGTGGCGACTTTCAATACCGCGTCGCCGAGGCTTGGGGAGAACTCCCGACGGGTTGGAAATATGGCGACGTTGCCGCGGTTGGCGTCGACCGCAATGACAATGTCTACGTCTTCAATCGAAGCGCTCATCCCGTGATCGTCTACGATCGAGGCGGCCGCTTCCTGCGCTCCTGGGGCGAAGGCGTATTTTCGCGGCCGCACGGTTTGCACATGGGCGCCGACGATTCGATATATCTGACTGATGACGGCGATCATACGGTCAGAAAATGCTCGCTGGACGGAAAGGTCCTGCTCACCATCGGCGTTCCCGGCCGCCCATCAGACTATATGAGCGGGCTGCCTTTTCACCGCTGCACCCATACCGCTCTTTCGCCAGCCGGCGACATTTACGTTGCCGACGGATACGGCAATGCGCAGGTCCACAAATATTCCCCCGCGGGAAAACTGCTGCATTCCTGGGGCGAATCCGGCAGCGACCCCGGACAGTTCAACATCGTCCACAATGTCTGCTGCGACGACGACGGATGGGTGTATGTCGCCGATCGGGAGAACCATCGCATCCAGGTCTTCGACGGCAACGGCAAGTACGAAGCACAATGGGTCAATCTGCATCGACCGTGCGGCCTCTACATGCCACCCGGAAAGTGCCAGCACTGCTATGTGGGAGAACTGGGACCGTCGCTGCCGGTCAACAAGGCGGCACCCAATCTTGGCCCACGCATCACGATCGTTGACCACAAAGGCAACACGATGGCGAGGCTCGGTCGCGAACGCGCAGGAGAGGCTCTCGGGCAATTCATCGCCCCGCACGGCATTGCCGTCGATTCGCGTGGGGATATCTACGTCGGTGAGGTTTCAAACGCGGTGTGGCCATCGATCATGTCGCCACTGGATCCCCCCCGCGAGCTCAGGTGCTTGCAGAAGCTTGTGAAGGTCACTCGGCCATCGGAAACGACCTGAACTCTCCGACGACATCGCAGGTCGGTTGCGCAAATAGTCGCAACCGACGGATTGTGGATGCCGATTTTCCCGCTCGAGGGAAACCTAGCCAGCACGCGATGCGAAGCGCCCGTCATAAGTCCGGGACAGGTCGATTGTCGTTGTCGCGAATTCCGGATCGAGTTTGCGAAGCATGTCGAGAACGCTTTCCATGCCGGCCGCGGGGACAATCCCATCGCGCGAATACGTCGGCTTCGAGGCCGCGACGGCGCGCACGTAGAGCGCCTTGTCCCCGAGGTGATATTCGGAAGGAACAACGTCCGCGATCGCCTCCGGGCTTGCCGATGCGATCCAGCGGAGCGCCTCCAGAAAACTGTCCACGAGGCGCTGCGTCGCAACTGGATACCGAGTGATAAAGTCATTCTTCATGTAGAGCGTTGCCGCCGGGTTCGGCGCCCCAAACAGCTCGCGCGTGCCGCTTTCGGTCCGCGTATCGATCAAGCTGACGATGTCGCCGTCGGCTTCGAGCTTTACGACAACCGGATCGAGATGCGAGATCGCGTCGACCATGCCGTTCTTGACGGCGGCAACGGCGCTGGCGCCGCCGCCAATACCGATGATCGCCGCATCCGATGGTTTCAACCCGGCTTTGACAAGCGCGTACTGCATGGCCAGCGCCGTCGATGATCCCGGAGCCGTCACGCCGATCTTGCGGCCCTTGAGATCGTTGATCGATCTGATCTCGCCGGCAAGGTCCTTGCGGACGGCGATGACAATTCCCGGAAAGCGGCCAAGCTCGGCAACCGCACGAACATCCTGCCCTTTTACCTGCATGCGTATCGTGTGCTCGTAGGCTCCGGTCACGACATCGACCGAACCACCGACAAGCGCCTGAAGCGATTTTGCGCCTCCGCCAAAATCACTGATCTCGACGTCGAGCCCACGATCCCTGAAGTACCCTCTCCGCTCGGCGATCGTCAGCGGCAGGTAGTAGAGAAGCGGCTTGCCGCCGACGCCGAGCGTAATCCTGCTTTTTTCAAGGTCTCCCTGCGCGGCACGCGCCGGCATCCCCGCAACAGCGAAAGTGGCAAGGCCGCCAGCGAGAAATGTGCGTCTTTTCATGGTAACCTTCTCTGAAATGGAAACGATGAGGCTGTCCTGGCGCGTTACTTCGCTGTCAGTTCATGATCCCTTGACGAACCAGCCACGCCTGGATGCGCGCGGCGATGACGTCCGAATTGCGGTCCATCATCATCATGTGGGTGTTCCCGGTGATCCCCATGCGCGGCAGATCCATGACCTCGACGGGCACGTCGTCTTGCTTGAGAGCATCCAGATAACGATTGGGGGCCTGTACGATCTTGCTCCACGCAGCAACCTTATCGATGTTGTCCCCCCAGATGACGAGATGTGGCACCTTGCGCAGATCGGAAAGATTTACCTGAGCGGGATCGGGAGCCCCCGAAGGCTCGATCGCCACCAATGCCTTGACCTTGTTCGGTGCGTGCAATGCAGCGGTAAAACCAAAATTTCCACCCTGGCTATGGACCACGATCACGCAAGGACAGACTTTCTGCACGAGCGCATCGTATGCGGCCTGGGTCATGGCATCATTGGTCGACCAGCGAGGGACAAACTGGTTGGCAAGCTGGTCGTAGGATTCGACGGGAAACTGCGTTCCCGAAAACGGCTCGCGCGTGCCGCCCTCCTGGTAGGAAGGTCCGATCCGAAACAGCTCCCACCCCTCCTTCTTGGCGCGGAAGAATGGGTCACTCTTGTAGATCTCCGGGTAGCGCGCCCAGGAGGCCCGCCCACGCTCGACAGCATCCGAGACGTAGGTGTCGTAACCCGCGGCCAGAAAAAACTGTTGCCATCCGGGATGGCCGTCAGGCTTGGTCTCCCAACTTGCTCCCGTCAGCCCGCCGCCGTGCCACAGCAGCATCGGCACCTTCGCCTTGGGATGGCTCAGTTTTACGTACTGCACGTACATCTGACCGACCACGAATTCTCCATTGGGGTCGGATTTGATCGGCGGCGCACCGGGTGTGAAAATGATTTCCCTCGTCGGCAACCCCGAGAGCGTGAGCGAGTGTCCACCCAAATGGAAACTGCCGATCTCTCGGACCAAGTAGTCGGCCCGGGCGGGCGCCAGCATGGAGAGAAACAACACCGCGACCAACAGCCGGTTCATCTGACAGTCCTCTTGTCGCCCATCGCGAACGCGCAGCCGATTGCAGGTCCGGGTCCGATCACGCGGCCGCCGATGCGGGTTCCGGCCGCCATTTCAGCAGGCGCTTCTCGACCACTGTCACCAGCATATCGACGAGAACGACAAAAATGGTCAGGACGATCATCCCCGCAAAAACACCGGTCGTATCGAACACGCCCTCGGACTGCTGGATGAGATATCCGAGCCCGGCGGAGGAGCCGAGATACTCGCCGACGACCGCCCCCACGACGGCGAACCCGACGGATGTGTGCAAGGACGAGAACATCCAGGAGAGAGCCGAGGGCCAGTAGACATTCCGGAACAACTGACGCTCGCTCATGCCGAGCATCCGCGCATTCGCAAGAATGACCGGAGACACCTCGCGCACGCCCTGGTAGACGTTGAAAAAGACAATGAAGAATACGAGGGTAAAGCCCAAGGCCACCTTCGACCAAATGCCGAGACCGAACCATAACGCAAAGATGGGAGCAAGAACGACGCGCGGCAGGGCATTCGCAGCCTTGATGTAGGGGTCAAGTACCGCAGCGAAGCCGGGCTTGCGCGCGAACCAGAAGCCGATCAGCGCCCCACTCGCCGAGCCGATCACGAAGGCCAGCGACGCTTCGACAAGGGTTACCACGAGATGGTACCAGATCGATCCTTCCACGAGCCAAGTCCATATCCGGCCGCCAACGTCGAGGGGCGCGGAGAAGAAAAAGCGAACCGTCTTGGGATCGCTCACCAACGTCGTCGAACTCAACACATGCCAAATGAGAATTGCGACCACCGCGACCAGCACTTGAAGACTGACGAGTTGAACGCGACGCATCGTCAAACCTCGCTCGTTTGGTTGTAGGCTCTCAGCACCTCCTGCTTGAGAGCGTGCCAGATCTCGCGATGAATCTCATGGAAGGCCGGATCGAGTCTCACCTCCGCCAGGTCGCGCGGGCGAGGCAGCGGAACACGATAGTCGCCGATAATCCGCGCGCCCGGACCTGCCGACATGATGACCACCCGGTCCGCCAAAGCGATGGCCTCATCGAGATCATGCGTCACGAAAAGCACCGCCTTTCGATTGACGCTCCAGAGCTTCAACAGGAGATTGCCCATGATCAGGCGCGTCTGGGCGTCGAGGGGGCCAAACGGTTCATCCATCAGGACGATTTCCGGATCGCGGATCAGGACCTGCGCGAGTCCGACACGCTTGCGCTGGCCGCCGGATAACTGGTGCGGATAGCGAGCGGTGAATGTGCCAAGCCCCACTCTACCAAGCCAAGTCCTTGCTCGGTCGCGCGCCTCGCTCGCGGCGATTCCGGTTATCTCCAGGCTGATTGCAACATTCTCGAGCGCCGTCTTCCACGGCATCAGTGCGTCCTGCTGGAAAAGATAACCCGCGCGCCGATTCAGGCCGCCCAGTGTCTGACCGAAGATCTGGACCGAACCGGCGAACGGCCTGAGCAAGCCAGCCGCCACGTTCAACAATGTCGACTTGCCACAACCGGTCGGCCCGACAATCGCAACAAATTCATGATCGGCGACCGCGAGGTCGGTCGGATCGACCGCGTTATAGATCTCCCGTCCCTCCATCCTGAAGGCGACGTTGACACCCTTGAATTCGACCGCGGTTTTCCGGTCGAGCGCGCAGATCGCCGGGTCACTCGGCACCACGGCCAATCTGGACATCAGCGCAGATCCTGACATGGCTCACCAATCGAGGTGGGACGATCGACGGCTCGGCCTGAGTTTCCAATCACAGTCGAGCCTCCGGCAGGACCACGACGGCGATCGAGCCCTTCACGATGCAACGGATCGAACATATCGTTCCTCCTTGAATCTTCTTCATCTTTTAACTGACTAAGACCGATCGGCGGGGATAGCGGAATACTTGAATCTCGAACGATCGTTTCCGAACAGAGAACTCCTACCGCAGGTCGTCCCTCGTGAGGCACCTGGACCATGAGTGGTCGAACCGGTCGACAATCCTAAGAGGCTGCGTTCGCGGAACGAGAACACGGCGTGACGAAACGCTATTGGTGCAGCACCGCGTGGCGCGACCATAACTCGGAGCCAACGGAGAGATCGTCATGACAGCACTTGGCCCCTTGCATGGGCTTCGAATCATCGAGCTCGGGCACTTTGTCGCCGCGCCGTTCGCGGGCCGCCTGCTTGCCGATCTCGGTGCCGAAGTCATCAAGATCGAACCGCCCTCAAGCGGAGATCCGGCCCGCCAGTGGGGAGCAATGGCGGGCAACCGTTCGATCTGGTGGTCGGTTCACGCGCGGAACAAGAAGTCCGTTACAGTGGACGTCAAGACATCGCCGGGACGCGACCTCATTCTGGACTTGATACGCGATGCGGATGCGCTGATCGAAAATTATCGACCAGGTCAGCTCGAGCGGTGGGGACTTGGCCCCGACGTCCTGAAAGCAACAAATCCCGACTGTGTCGTTGTCAGGATTTCCGGCTTCGGCCAGGACGGACCATACCGGGACAAGCCGGCATTCGGAGTGATTGGTGAGGCGTTGGGCGGCATCAGATATCTGACCGGATATCCGAAGACTCAGCTCGATCTCCCGCCGGTTCGTGTCGGCATCAGCCTGGGCGACAGCGTCGCAGGCCTTTATGCCGTCATCGGCGTTCTTGCGGGCGTACTTGCGCGACGGCACGGCTCAGCGCCTGCCTCTCCCGTCGATATCGCCATCTATGAAGCAGTGTTCAGCCTGCTGGAGGGCGCACTTCCCGAGTTCTCCCTTCTGGGCATCGTTCGACAACCCGCCGGTTCGGCAATTCCGACCGTAGCGCCCTCGAACAGCTATCAGACGTCCGACGGTGAGTGGATCTGCATTGCCGGCAACTCCGATCGAATTTTCCAGCGGCTTTCGACGTTGATCGGACGGCCCGAAATGGCCCGCGATCCGCGATTCTCCACGAATGACGGCCGTGTCGCGCACATGGCCAAACTCGACGCCATGATTGCCGAATGGGTCGCCGGCTGTTCGGCAAGCGAGGCCGCGACCCTGCTTGAGGCCGCGGACGTGCCGGCGTGCAGGATCTACACGATCGCCGACTGTGCGAATGATGCCCACTTCATTGCGCGGGGCATGATCCGGCAGGTCGACGATCCGGCACTGGGCTTGACTTTGCATCCCGGCGTCGTCCCGCGTTTTGCGGAGTGGGTCGATGCTCCCATGAAAGCCGGCCCCGAGCTCGGCGCGAACACCGAAGAGGTCTTGACCGACATCTTGAACTACACACCCGAGCGGATCGCAGACCTTCGCCACCGAGGGATCGTGACGTGAGCGAGATTGTCGACGTGTTCCGGCGAGACCGGCGTCAGCCTTTGGAAAACCAAGCCCAGGCTCCGAAGACCTTGCCCGGAACGGCCAGCCCCGTTTCGATGCAGGATCTGATCAGGAAAATACTCATCGCCCGCGTCTATGACGTTGCGATCGAGAGCCCTCTCGACCCGATGCCGCGAATCTCGGAGCGTCTCGGCGCCTCCGTGCACCTCAAGCGAGAGGACCTTCAACCGGTCTTTTCGTTCAAGCTGCGGGGCGCCTACAACAAGCTCATGGCCCTCCCCGCCGAGGAACTGGCGCGCGGGGTGATCTGCGCCTCCGCCGGCAACCATGCCCAGGGGCTGAGCCTGGCGGCTCAACGGATCGGGGTCAGCGCAACCATCGTCATGCCGCGGACAACGCCGACAATCAAGGTGGAAGCCGTAAGACGCCGCGGCGGGCTTGTCGTGCTGCATGGCGACACGTTCGACGAGGCTCTTGCCGAGGCGACCAGAATTGAACGCGACAGGCGCTTGACCTTTGTCCACCCATTCGACGACCACGACGTCATCGCCGGGCAAGGTACGATCGGCCTGGAGATCCTGCGACAGCATCCGAATCCAATCGAAGCGGTCTTCGTGCCGATCGGAGGCGGCGGTCTCGCGGCCGGACTTGCGGCCGCCATCAAATTTCTCCGCCCCGACGTGAAGGTGATCGGGGTTGAACCAAACGATGCGGCCTGCATGGCCGCAGCGCTGAAAGCCGGATCGCCCGTGGCGCTCGACCATGTCGGGCTGTTTGCCGACGGCGTTGCGGTGCGTCGCGCCGGTTCGGAGACGTTCCGCTTATGCAGAGATCTGTTGGACGACATGATTTCCGTCGACACCGATGCGATCTGCGCCGCCATCAAGGACATCTTCGAGGACACACGGGCTGTCGCCGAGCCTGCGGGCGCGCTCGCGCTGGCCGGCCTCAAGGCATTTTGCGCCGGTGGTGGATCGCGGGCCGGAAGCCTCATCGCGATCAACAGCGGCGCCAACCTCAATTTCGACCGCCTGCGCCACATCGCCGAACGCGCGGAGATCGGCGAGCACCGCGAGACGCTTCTTGCCGTCACGATACCGGAGCATCCCGGCAGCTATCGCCAATTCATTCAGGCTCTCGGAACACGCTCCATTACCGAGTTCAACTACCGCCTCTCCGGTGCGGGCAGACCTGCGCAGATCTTCGTGGGCCTTAGTCTTGTCGACGGCGACCGGGAGAAATCGCGAATCGTGGCGCTGATACGCGACTGCGGCTATCCCGTGCAGGATCTGAGCAACAACGAAATGGCCAAGGTTCACATTCGTCACATGGTCGGTGGCCGGGTCGAGGGAATCGAAAACGAACTGATCTACCGCTTTCAATTTCCGGAGCGGCCAGGCGCATTGCTCAAGTTTCTTGATGGCCTGGCTCCCGAGTGGAATATCTCCCTCTTCCATTACCGCAACCATGGCGACGATCACGGACGCGTGCTTGCAGGCATCCAGGTGGCCCCGGAAGACCGCTCACGATTTCAACGCTGCCTGAACGACCTGGGCTACCCGTTCTGGGACGAGACACACAACCCTGCCTATCGGCTATTCCTCGATGGCGGCTGAGGGCATCATTGACCCGGGCCGACAGCCGCACGTCAAACCCGCGTGCGCGCAAGCGACGGGGTATGCCGGATCGCTGAGCCGACCGCGCTGCGGCTTGCATCCTGACGCAAGCATTGATCGAAGTGTTTGATCAGCAAGCGTGTCGCCGGCGAAAGATTCGTCGGGTCGCGCAACACGATCTTCAGCTCCCGCCCCGCCCACTCGTCATCAAGTGGGATTGCCTTGATATCCATCCCGCCCGCGACGACCTCGAATGCACGATCGGGGATCAGTCCGACCCCAAGGCCACATTGAACCATCCGACAGACCGCATCGAAGCCAGGAACGTGGATCCGGAGTTTCACTGACTTGCCCGCCTGGGCCGCAGCAACGCGCGATCGTGTGTAGATGGCGCTATCGGAATGGAAGCCGATATGATCGTACTCGAGGCTTTCAACAAACGAGATTGACGATCGTGCGGCGAGCGGGTGGCCTCGCGGCACCGCAAGGACGAGCCGATCGCTGCGATAGGGGCGCACCGCGAGATCCCGGCTCTCGGTCGTGGCGACACAGATGCCGATTTCGCCGAGCCCTTCCTCCACTCCGCGGACGACGGAAGCGCTGAGCAGTTCCTCGAGGTCGATCTTCACAGCGCCGTGAACGGCAAAGAAGCTTTGCAGATCGTCAGGCAAGAACTCGACGATTGCGGATATGTTGGCGAGCATCCGAATATGCCCCCTGGTTCCCTGTGCGTACTCGCCGATCTCGGCCCCCATCTTCGCCACGCTCAAAAGCATGGAGCGCGCGTGATGGAGCAGGGTTTCGCCGGCGGGCGTCGGTATCATCCCTTTTGTGTGGCGCACAAACAGGCTTGTGCCGAAGCATTCCTCGAGCTCGGTGAGCCTTTTGCTGAGCGCGCTCGCCGCGATGGCTTCACGATCGGCAGCCCGGGTCAACGTCCCCTCTTCGCAAATAGCCACAAAAAGCTGGAGCGAAATCAAATCGATACGACGCACAAGGTTCGATAGACGCATGCTTGCTCCCCTGACGGCTTCGCAAACATACAACCTATGCGACAAATTTACGCAAGCACAATCAAAAACTTGCCGCGGTCAGGCGGCCCCTTCTCGGCGCCTCGATTACCTTTGCCTCCCGGCTCATGGGATCAGAACCGACTTCCCGACCGTTGCGCGGCGCTCAAGCAGCTCCTGAGCGCCAGCCGCATCCTTGAGCGGAAACGATCTGTGGCCCCCGAGCTTGATGCTACCTCGCATTATCGTGTCGAACAGATCCGCGGCCGTGGACAACAAGTCTTGCCGGCTCGCGACATAATTCCAGAGCGTCGGCCTGGTCAGAAACAAGGATCCCTTTGCGGCGAGGATTTTCGGTTCGAACGGGGCGATTGCTCCTGATGACTGGCCGAACGAGACGAGCAATCCGAACGGTCTCAGGCAGTCCAACGAACTCAAAAAAGTGTCCCGACCGACGGAATCAAAGACCACGGGAAGTTTGGCCCCTGCGGTCAGATCCATGACACGCGCGACGAAATTCTCACGCGTATAAACGATTGGATGAGCGCATCCATGCGCCCGAGCCAGTTCAGCCTTTTCATCCGTCCCAACCGTTCCGATGACAGTCGCACCGAGCGCCGCGGCCCACTGGCACAGGATCAGGCCGACTCCCCCTGCCGCGGCATGAACGAGAATCGTCTCTCCTCGCTGGACCGCATGGACTCGCCGAAGCAAACACTGCGCCGTCATGCCCTGAAGCATGACCGCGGCCGCTTGATCGTCGGCGAGCCCGCGCGGCAGCTTCACCACATGCGAGGCGGACATGGTCCGGGCTTCCGCGTAGGCGCCAAGCTGGGGCGACGCGTAGACCACGCGATCGCCCGGCTGCAAATCATCCACACCCTCGCCGATTTCTTCGACAACACCTGCCGCCTCATAACCGATCCCGCTCGGCAGCGACGCCGGATAAAGGCCGGTCCGATAGTAGATGTCGGCGAAATTGATGCCGACGGCCGTCTGCCGAAGAACAATTTGACCGGGGCCGGCCCGAGGCAGATCATTGTGCTCCCACGTGAGTACGTCCGGGCCTCCCGTTCGATGGATTCGGAACGCTCCTGTGCGCCGCATGATCCTGATCTCCTCAACCGGGCAAGATGACTCAACCTGCACGTCGCATGCGCTCTTGCCATCGATGCAAGACGCCCCGATTGCAAACATGAAGCGGCTCTCGTCCGGAGACGATGCGCACCACGTTCTCCACGGCCGTCGGCACGAGGGAGCTGAAAAGCTCTCGCGTACAGCCAACCGTGTGTTCCGTCAGAATGACGTTTTCGAGGCCGCGCAAAGCATGGTCTGCAGGGGGCGGCTCCGTTTCGAACACATCGATGGCCGCTCCCGCCAGATCGCCATTGTTCAGTGCGGCCGCCAAAGCGATCTCGTCAACGATCCCGCCACGTGACGTATTGATCACATAGGCATCGCGCTTCATTAGAGCCAATTCGGCCACTCCCAGCAAACCACGTGTTTCAGGCGTTAGCGGCAGGTGCACGCTGACCACGTCGCTTCGGGACAACAGCTCGTGCAATCCGACAAATTCGACGCCCGGAACGGTCCCTGCATCGCGTCGCTTGCGGTGGGCAATGATCTCCACCCCCCATGGTGCGAGCCGCTTTGCCACGGCCTGCGCTATCCGCCCAAATCCGATCAACCCGATCGTGCTGCCGGACACCATCCGCGCGGACAGCATCGACGGTTCCGGCCGCGGCAAGCGGTGCGAAAACTGGCGCTGCTTCCCGGCAAGATCCAGCATCAGAGCCACCATTAGCATGACGCTGGCTTCCGCGACACTCTCGACGTTCTCCCGCGTCGCGCCGTTGGCCACGACAATGCCAAGCTCGGTTGCGGCAGCCAGGTCGATGGAGTTGGATCCGATCGATACGAACGCAACGCCGCGAAGCCGGGGCGCCGATCTCATCATGTCGGCATTGATGACCGTCCGCGAGCTGACAAGGATGGCATCGGCCATCCTGAAGTATTCATTCGCCTCAGCCGGCGAATAGCGCGTGACGCGGGGCGGATCTTCGGCATGCCCGCGGATAACGCTATGGCCCAGGCGCTGCAACGCGACGGCCGCGGCATCCAGCGTCGGTCCAAGCACCTGATCGCGGCCGACGAACACGACCGTCTCCCGCAGACCGGCTAGGCTCGAATTAGGCGACGCGACGGACACAGGACTCATCTCCGTTGACGACATAGGAAACAGCGGCGCGCACAAAGCGGTCTACTGCGTCGTGGGTCATCCAGGCCATGTGGGGGGAGAGAATGACATTTCTCGTTGTCGCCCAAGGTGACGTCCGATCGATCGGTTCGCTCTCGAATACATCGAGAGCGGCCCCCGCGATCTTCCCGATCTCAAGCGCCGTCCGCAGCGCTGGGCCGTCGACCAGTCCCGCCCGGGCCGTATTGACAAGGACTGCGGTTGATCGCATCGAGCCGATCAGCTCCGCGTCAAAGATCCCTCGGGTTCTTGGGCTCTCCCGCAGATGCAAACTGACGACATCGCTGCGTTCCGCAAGCTCCTTGAGATCGACGCGCTGCACTCCGCATTGCGCGGCGCGCATCTCGGTCAGACCCGGGCTCCAGGCCAGAACCCGTGTGGAAAATGCCTGGCATATTCGCGCCACACGAGAACCTATCTCGCCGAGCCCGACAAGACCGATCGTCTTGCCGCCCAACTCGCGACCGAAGCGGGGACGCCACTCGCCTGCCTTCAAATCTTCGCAGCTTCGAACAAGTTGGCGCGCGAGCGCCAAGAACAGCGTCACCGTATATTCGGCAACCGCATCCGCCGCCAAACCCGGCGCCTCGTAGACGGCAATGTGACGTGCCCGCGCCGCCTCGACATCGACACTTCGTCCGACCGGGCCGGCGATGACAATTCGCTCAAGAACGGATTCGTTCAGCACCCGTGTCGGGACAGGAGCTGCGGAGAAAAACTGCAGCATGGTCCTGGCGCGGCCAACCCGTCCGCTGTGCGCCTCGACGTTCTCCGGAGAGCTCAAGAAGATCTCGACACCGTCAACGCCAAGGAGATGCTGGCGGAACGCGGTTTCAATATCCAGATTTCCGCTACAATCCGGCACGACGATCCGGGTGGCGGACAGATCGAGCTCGTTCACAACATTCATCGTCATGGCGCCACTCCTTCACCTCGGATTGCGCATGCGGCAAGCCAATCCCAATAGGCCCGGCGGGCACCGCCAAACTCGATGTAATGGCAGTCGGTCGCAAACGTCGTCTCCTCGAAGCGACCTGCCAGACGAAGAAGCCATTCACGCGCGATGACGAGATCGATAATCCTGTCACGTTCCGGAGTGGCGAAGAATGTCGGAATATCGATCGTGATGCCTGCCTGTGCGTACATGTCTTCCAGACGAACCATTGTCGACTTGGTCGCTTCGGTAATCTCGCGCAACGCCAGTTGATCCACAGCCATGAAGTCCAGACATGCGGAATCATCAGTGTAATCTTCGTCCTTGAGGGGAACGCGCGATCTGGACGTTCCGCTCCGATTGCGAAGGATCTCCAGTGTATCGAGGGAATGGCGCCGCCGCTGTTGCCCAAGGGCCGGCGCGCAAAAGACCAACCTGTCGGCTCTCAAGCGTCCTGTCGCGCAAAGCCCAGCCAGGACGCTCCCGCCGAAGCTCTGGCCAACGAGCGTCGTCGGAAGGTGGGGCATCTTCTTCAAGACGGTCTCGACGCCGTTCAGATAATCGGTCATCAGTTGGTCGAGCGACGGAACATGGCCCCTCGGTCCGTCGCTTTTTCCTGAGCCTCGTCGATCGAGGGCAAAGAGAGCGACACCTCTCTTTGCCAGTTCCGGGCCTGTCTCGAAAAGCCACCCCGCATGGCTTTGGATGCCGTGGATGTAGAACACCACCGCCCGGGCGTCGGAACTGGCCCAATGATGCAGGGCGAGCCTCGTCCCATCATCGGCACGCATCCATTCGATCTGCCCCGGATTCATCGGATTAGATCGCCTGGGCGGCCGCTTGTGCAGGGTGAAAGGTTGGATACTCTCCCGTCTCCCAGCGGCGGATCATGCCGTCGACCACGACCTGAGCGAACTCACGACGTCCCGGCAGCGGCTGTTTGCGACTGGCCAGCATTGCACGCGCCTCCTCCCATGACGCATGCCACGTCCCGGCGTCCGGGATCTCCGAAGATGGATTTGACCTGCTGCGAACGCGAATATTCGGGAACCAAGGGCGGTCCGTGGGCTGATTGGCCGGATAGTAGCGAAAATCGAAGCTCCAGCGAACGTCGGAGCTCTGATTCAGTTTCGACCCGTGCGGGGCTCGCTTGTGCAGCAGGACAATGTCGCCCAGACCGACCGGCAACGGAATCGCCCGCTCTTCCAGACTGTCGATGACCGCCTGGTTCATGGGCCAGGGCAGAAGCTTCTTGTCTTCGTGCTCGGCTGCCACAACGCTGAGGCAGCCATTGCCCTCGCCCACATCGCTCGTCGGAATCCATACCGTCAGCATGTCGGTCTCGTCGGACTGTGGTAGCTGCCCCATGGCATCCTGGTGCCAGAGCGTGGGCGCATAGATGGTTTCACCTTTCCTGCCGCCGAACTGCTGCACCTCCTTCACGGGCAGCTTCATGCGGCAGTGCTGATTGGGGCTCGCATTGATCTCTGGCCCCAGAATGCTTTCCACAACGTCCAACACCTTCCGGTTCTTGAGCAGAGACAGCACGCCGGGACCGACGTGAAATTCGCTGTCATCCTCGATCAAGGACAGCGGCATGTGAGGCAGAGTGATGTCCAGTCCCGCCAGCAACGTGACCGGAAACCCCGGGAGCGATGCAAGCCCCTTCAGGTGCTCCGAAAACGGCAGGTGACCGAATTCCTCCCCACCGCTGAAAAAACCGCGCTTGCGCCACAACGCAGCTCTCTTCCGCAACAGATCATCATACTCCGTACGAACCGCATCAAAATCCGCCTTGTCGAGAACGCCACGGACGACCAAGTACCCCTGATTGCGAAAGCGACGCACCTCCTCGAGGCTGAGCACTCCTGAATGTGTCTCTGGGGATGTCATTTTATGCTTCCTCCGATACGATGGCTTGGGTGGCGGGTGTCTCCAGGTCGACGAGACGCGTCCCGGTCTCATCGAACAATTTCAGCATCGAGGCGTCGCGTTGCAGCCATTGATGCTTGATCTGCGCAGGAGATACGCCCGCGCTGATCCGTTTTTGTGTAATTTTCTCAAAAGCACCGTCGGCGAGCCGAATAACAGACGTCGACTTGAGCCGACCGCTGGTCCGCTTTTCCGCGTACTCGGGGTTGATCATCGACAGCGCCGCATCTATTCGCCCGGCGAGTTCCGCGGCCTGCTGCGCCCCGAGGCGTGACGACCATTCGATCGCCACAACGTAGTGCGGCGGCTCGCCCCAGACCGGAAAGCAGGAAAAATTCACGCCGCTGGCCCTGTCGGACTGCAGCACTCTCGATACCGCAGCGAATACATCCGACTCCGTCAACTTCTCGCCGGTAAAAGAGCTGAAGGCGCCGCCCCTGCCCGCGAACTCGAGTCGCGGCACGGAGCCGACCCAACCCGTCACACGATAGATGTCACCGACATCGTAGCGATAAAGGCCATTGGCCTGGCTCATCACAAGTCGATAGTAGCGTCCCGTCTCCAGCTCATTGAACGACAAGGTATCGGCATTGGCCGCGGGAACGACTTCGTCAAGAAGATCGGCGACAGGCACGAATTCATAAACACCCTGGTTGACCGCCAATGGCCCGGCGCTCCAATGGGTGTCGACGGGCAACGTGACAATTCCCTCTGTCCCGGTCGTACTGAACGGCACGCGCACGACATCGGGCAGGAGATGATCAATCAGGGAGCTATAAAGTTGCGCGGACGCACTGTTCCAGCAGACCACAAACGACAGGTTCGGCCATAGGTCGGTCAACAGGAGTTCGCCCCCCTGTTTGTCGAGCAGCCGATCCAGACGGCGTCCAACCGGCTCCGAGCGAAGATCGTGAACCAGCCGCGGCCCGAAATCCCTCAGCGCGGTCGCGAGAGCGACGATCTTGCTCGGATTCACCGACACGACCAGGCGAACGTCACACCCAGCTCGCAGCCGCAGAAGGTGGTACAAACGCTCGCGGAAATCATCGACTTCGGGATTTGTCGTAAACCACGAAGAGTCGTACCACGGAGGTGTCCAATCGGCTCCGTGCAGGGACTCCGGGCGCTGCGTGATGCTGTAGATCGGAAAGCCGTTGCTGAACTTGGTAGGCGCACAGCGCTCCCAGGAGAGATCGAGAACGTTCTCGACCTTTGGGTCTTCGAGACGAAGAAGCTTGAAGTACAGCCCCCATTGCGCATAGAGAGCCGGGCCCCGGTAAACTTGCCGCCAATGCCGCGTGGTCGGCACCAGCTTCGCCTGGCCGCTGGTTCCCGATGTCTTCAGGAATGCGTAGGGATCGTCCCTGGTCAGCACACGCGGTTGACCTTGCAATTGGCGATCAATGTAATCGCGGAGCTGCGGGTAGGTCCGGATCGGGACGGCCCTCTTCCAATCGCTGAGCGTTCGCACGTGCTCGAGCGCGTGCTCTTGAGCAAACGCAGTCTGGGACGATTCAGCCAGCAGGTCGTTCAACACATTGACCGCCGCCACCTCGGGCGATCGACAGATCAAGCGCTGTTCAGCCAGAGCTCTGATTGTTTGATGGCAAAACTCGCGCATGGGCAGACCACCACCGTTGTTGCTGACGAACCATCTCGGGTCCGCATTGGGTGGCACCGTGAGTTAGAAATTTCAATTTAGTAAAACTAACCCCACATCAGGACTTTTAAGGCGACGCCAAGGAACGTCTTTGGCATGCTGATTCAAAGGCCGCAAAACGTGCGCGCAGATGCAACCATTCTAAGGACCGCTCGACAGATCGGCCGCGAAAGCCAAATACCCGGTCAAACACGTGACCTGGAAATCCAAGATTCTGGAAATCCAAGACTCTAGAGATCCAAGACTCTGAAGATCCAAGACCTGGGAATCCAGACAAGAGACAAGAGATTTTTCGATGAGTTTTCTCCGGTGATCGAAGGCATGGATGTCTACTCGATAATGATGCCGATGCGTCGGCCGTTTGTGCACGCTTCCATGACACGAGATCACAGCGACGGAGTGCTTGTGGCGATCTCAGTTGCAGGGGCCGTCGGTACCGGCGAAAGCGCGCCTCGCCCCTACGTCACGGGAGAAACAACAGAGACCGTTATCGACGCCCTCTCCCGCCTGAAACTAGAATCGATAGACGCGCGGATCGACTGGAGCACCTTTGAAACATCAGTACAGAGCCTCATCGGCCTGAATCTGCCGCAACTCCTGGCGATGGGCAGCCGTCGCTCGCCCGCGGCCGCTTGTGCACTCGAAACGGCTCTTCTCGATGCCATTTGCCGTTTGCATGGAGCATCGATGTTCGACGCCCTCAGCTTCTGTAGCCTCGGTCGAGGCATGCTTCTTTCCGCACCACAAGTCATCGCCGCAACACTGACGATCGATCTGTCGACGACCCCGGAAGAAGTGTTTCGCAAGGAGCCGGCACTGTCCCGCGGCATCAGGCATGTGAAGATCAAGGTCGGCGCTGACGAACGCTCAATTGCGAAGGCGCGCCGATTTAAGGACATGCTCGAACCAGGAATCAGCACCTCGATCGACGCGAATGGTGCCTGGTCGTTGTCGCAAGCGCTGCCGCTGTGCCGACAACTCAAAGCGGCCGGACTTGGTTGGATTGAGGAGCCCCTCCGACCGCGGGATTGGGAAGGGCTTAGACAACTTCGCCGGGATAGCGGCCTTTCGGTGATGCTGGATGAATCGTTCGTCGATGAGGACGATTTGATGTCAGCCGTCAGCCATCAGGCTTGCGACCTGATCAATGTCCGCGTTTCCAAATGCGGTGGGCCGCTTCGGGTTGCCAGGTTTGCAGATCTCGCCGTCAGACAAGGGTTGGGCTTCCAGATTGGAGTTCAGGTCGGCGAGCACGGTCCGCTATGGGCCGCCGGCCGCGTTCTGGCCGCCTCCTTGCGTCATTCGCAAGCGTGTGAGGTCGGCAGGGCTGATGAGTGGTTTCCCAGCGATATCTCGATACCCCCATTTCCAATCAATCGCGACACTTACGAAGCTCCCCCGTTACCTGGCCCCGGACATGGATTAACTCCCGGACCCGCGATGTGGGCCCATGCCAATCACGCATTCTCCTATCCCCCCAACGCGTTCGCAACCAACTCCAATGACGGCCGAAGCCCGAGCCGGCAGCTAAGTACAAGGTCCCCTCATGGCAAATGACATGTCGAGCAGGAAACAGAAAATCGCCCTGATTACGGGAGCCGGTTCCGGAATTGGTGCGGAGGTCGCCCGCCGGCTGGCCGAATCGGAAACCAGACTGATCCTGGTCGACAGGGACGCATCCAAGCTGAATGCGATCGGTGCGGAGCTCGGACACTGGTGCATCAAGCGTCTCGCATTCGACGTGACCGACCCGTCGGTCGTCGCCGCGGAATTGAACGCGCTCTCCGAAGACGAGCGCCCGGATATCCTGGTCAATGCGGTCGGCGGAGATGCCAATCTCATTCCTTTCGCCGAGCTGGACGAGAGCTACCTGAACAATTCCATACGCCACAATCTCACGAGCGCATTTACGATGACCCGCCTGTGCGTTCCGGCGATGCAGAGCCGCCGCTGGGGACGCATCGTGAATTTCTCCTCGATTGCCGGGCGCACATATTCCTACTTCAGCAACGCGGCGTATGTCGCCGCGAAATCATCAATCATCGGGTTCACCAAGCAAATCGCCTACGAGCTCGCTGCGGACGGAATCTGCGTGAACGCGGTCGCGCACGGCCCCATCTCGACGGAACGTGTTCAGGCCGCATGGATCCGGCACAGTGATGAGCGGCGACGAACCATCACCGACCGCATCCCGGTCGGCCGGCTGGGCACGGTGGCGGAGGCCGCATCGATTGTCGTGCATCTTTGTTCCATCGACGCCGGGTACACGACCGGCACGGTCATCGATGTGAACGGCGGTTTGTGGATATAAGGATCGATTGCCATGATCAATTTCAGGACCACCGATAACGCTTCGCCTCAGTCCGGCGACCTCGGCCTTCGCGAGAAAGTCGTCCTCATAACGGGCGCCGGCCAGGGTATTGGGCAGGCCGCTGCGCAGGCGTTTGCAAGCTACGGCTCGTATGTGGTCGTGTCCGGTCGAACCAGGGCATCTTGCGAAGCAACGCTGTCCGAACTGCCGCCTGACCGCACCCTCTTCTGCGCCGCCGATGTCAGCCAGGAGCCGGATGTCGCCCGTCTTGTCCGCGCAGCCGTCGATCGCTTTGGCAGGCTGGATATCGCGTTCAACAACGCTGGAACCTTCGGCGCTTTCGCTCCGCTCCACGACGACAAGTTCGAGAACTTCGAACACGTCGTTGCGACAAACCTGCGTGGAACATGGCTTTGCATGAAACATGAGATCGGCGCCATGCTGTCTTTTGGTGGAGGCGCAATCGTCAATTGCGCGTCCGTAGCGGCGCATATCGGACATGCTCAAAGCGCCGTCTACAGTGCAACCAAGCATGCAGTTCTCGGGCTCACCAAATCTGCCGCACTCCAGTACGGACGATGCGGCGTCCGGATCAACGCCGTCAGCCCCGGCAGCACCGACACGCCGATGTTGCGGACGATCTATCCAAGCGAAAGCCAGCTCCAGGCGCGGGCAACCAGGGCTCCGTTGGGGCGCATCGGACTCCCACGCGAGATCGCACAGGCCGTACTATGGCTATCGTCCCCGCTCAGCTCCTATACAACCGGACAGGCGATCGCTGTCGACGGTGGCGTTACCGCCGGGACGGCGGCGAACAACAAGCCTACCTGAACGATCACTAGAGCGTTTTCCAGCGAAGTGGATACCGGTTCGCGTCAAGAAAACGCGTCAAAACAAGAAGCTAGAGCTCCGTTCCGATTCTATCGGAACGGAAATAGCTCTAGTGCCATTTCTGTTCCGATAGAATCGGAACGGAGCTCTTGCACTGTGTTTTGATGCGTTTTCTTCGCTCAAGCGCTTCGCGTTTGTCGTGAGGGAACCGGTATCCACTTCGCTGAAAAACGCTCTCATCGGATCAGGGATCCGCTCGACGCAGTTCGGCTTCACCAATCGACGTTCGCGCATGACGTAAGGTGCCCGTGGTTATTGGCTTTTTGACGCCACGGTTACGCGCCTGCATGCTGACCATCAGCACTCCAATGACGATGAGCCCCCCACCCAGCGACTGCAGCCAGGTCATCTTCTCGTCAAGCCCCAGGTTTCCGGCAACAACCGTAGCAATCGGCCCGAGCGCGCTGATCATTGCAACCCGGCTGGCGCCTATCCGGCGCAGCGCCTCCGCCATCATGAAGATCGGCATCACCGTGCTGAAGATCGACATCGCAACGGCAAGCTCATAAACCCGTACCGGCAACACCAAAGCCTCTAACGGACGGACCGCAAGAAAATGCAGGATGCAGAACAGGCACGCGGCCATGGTTGCGTAAGCCGTGAACCGTACGGTTCCCACTTTCGCAACGATCTCGCCGCTTCCAACGAGATAGAGAGAAAAGCTGACGGCACCAAGCCCTATAATTCCGGCCCCGAACCAGAAATGCTCCCCACCGCCGCCGTAGCTGTTGGACAACACCAACGCCACTCCGACATAGGTGATCGCAAGAGCTGCGATTTCCGTCCGCGTCGCCTTTTTACCCAAAGCGAACGCCGAAATCAGTACGACGATGGTGGGATATATGAACAGCAGGAGCCTTCCAACCCCGGCCGAAACAAACTGAAGCCCGATCATGTCGAGCAGACTTGAAAGATAGTATCCGACAAAGCCAAGGCCAGCGAGGACAACGACATCCCTGGACGAGATGGGCTGCTGCACGCCGCGGCTGGTGAAACGACTGTGAAGCGCGACGGCAACAACAAAGAACGGTAGCGCAAACACCATCCGCAGTGCGAGCAACGTTACCGGATCATGCATATCCTGATACGCAAGCTTGACGAAAATGGATCGAAGGGAAAAAGACACCGCAGCGATCGCTGCCAGGATGACACCGGTCAGATTGTAAACCGCTTTCGTATCAGCGGATCTTGCTCCTTCGGCTTCGGACACCAACGCTCTCCATGCATGTGTGGCTGCTTTATACCAGCCGATACCGATGCCGCGGACAGCCTGTTCATTCGCATTGTAAGAACGGCGTTTCGTCAAAGAAGAACATTACTTGAAAGCGGCCGCGCTAGTATGGGGCCTTCACAGCGCTTGGATTTGGCATGGCACATCGAACGTCGCGCCGTCTTCCCCCGCTCAACTCGCTGCGCGCATTTGAGGCGGCTGCTCGACATCTCAGCATCAGACGAGCGGCCGAAGAAATGGGGGTCACGCCGGCTGCCGTAACGCAACAGGTCAAGATCCTGGAAAATGACCTAGAGTGCGGAATGCTCCGCCGCACGGGTCGAGGGATTGAGCTGACGGAACATGGGTGTCGGCTTTTCCATGTCCTGCAGCGTTCCTTTTCCGATATCTCATCGGTCGTATCGGAGCTGACCTCCTACAATCCGAACGAAATCTCCGCGAGTCTCCAGCCAACGCTGGCTCAGCGCTGGCTGGCTCCGCGCCTGGTCGACCTGCATCAGGAGCATCCACGAATTGCAGTTCATATTTCGATGTCGAAGCAACCAGTCGACTTCGCGCTTGACGACATCGATGTTGCGATTGAAGTCCGCTCCGGCGCTTGCGCGTCACTACGTTCCACGTTCGTCATGGCCGAGCAGATGTTTCCTGTTTGCTCACCCGCGTTAGCAGAACGATACGAATTCCCCATGAATTTGGACGTTTTGCGACGAAATCCAATACTGCATACTGTCTCCAGTCCCGACGACTGGCCGAGATGGCTCATCAGGAACGGCATCATCGACCTCAGCGCAATACCCTCACACTGCCTGGAGAACTCGGCATTGGCGTTGGAGATAGCAGAACACGGCCTGGGCTTTGCCATGGCTCGGACACCCCACGTTATTTCGGCGCTGGCGTCGGGACGGCTGGTTGCTCCATTCTCCCTGCGGCTGGAAAGTGATCAGGCGCATCATTTCGTGTCCCAGCACTCCACAGCCAGGCGACCGGAGATTGCCCGATTTAGAGACTGGATCGTCAAGCAGGGACTCGCGACCACGGAATTCATGAAGAACTATCGTTGGCGTCAGCAACCTGTTTGCTCTCTCGCTATGCGTGCGGACTCCATAAAACAACATGCCGAATGAATGTTGCCACCCGCCCCCGCATCGTCGATGCGATAGGCTGATGTACGCTTTGCCAGGTGATGTTATCTCAACCGTGATGCGAGGCTCGCTGAGGCTGCTGTTCTGAAGCGCGAAGCCAGAGCAAAAATGTGGACGATGCCGCCATCGGCCCCGATTGTGGTGATCGCGAAATCAGTTAAGTGTCCAATTAGTTTGGTGGGCGCACCAGAGTTCGAAACCTGGAGCTCGCCGCCGACATACCGGCGCGTACAACACCACCGGATTGGTTCTCACTGGATATTCTTTGATCGCTCGGTGCACACATCGCGCACGAGCAACCCTCTAACCCATTTGGAAATTTCAACTCTCGCTCCAATCCATCATGGGCAAGTTTGAGTTAACTCCAGCAAACGACATCTAGCGGGAGCGGAGCAAACGCCGTTTGGAGCGAAGGAACGAGAGGGGTTCGTCGCCTGCCGCAGCTCCGATCAATGCGACCACATTGTACCCACTGAATAGCAACTGATAAGTAACGGTCGCCTCATTTGGTGGCCTCTTCCATCTCGTCGAGGCCATCGATCGTCGTCGCCCAACTGCCGCCGATTCCGGTCGCGCCGGCCACAGCATCGCCATCAATGCCGGACTTCATGCCTTCAGGCTAGGAGCGAAAGATCGCGCCATCCTGGATGCTGCAGACCCGAAAACCTTCATCGCAACAGCGCAGGTTGATGCCGGCCTTTTCCTGATCGAGATCTGGCAATTCTAGAGAATCTTCCCGGGATTGAAGATATCCCGCGGATCAAACGCCGACTTCAGCACCTGCATGGCATCCAGCTCGGCGGACGAGCGCATGCGCCGAAGCGCGCTGCGTTTGAGCGAGCCGATCCCGTGTTCGGCGCTGACCGTTCCACCCAGGCCCAGCGCCACGTCCTCGATCGCACGCGTGAGATCCGCCCAGTGCGTCTTGAAATCGTCGGCCATCATTGGCGCAGGCGGCAAGACGTTGAAGTGGATATTGCCGTCGCCGACATGACCGAACGGAACTGGGATGCAGCCCGGAACGACCTGCTCCACGACGGCGCGAGCGCGGGCGACAAAGTCGCAGACCGCGGCGACCGGAACCGCAGTATCGTTTTTCAGGCTGCCCGGCGTCTCGATCATCGCAACCGCGATACCCTCACGCAGTGCCCATAAGGCTGTGCGCTGCGCTTCGGTGGCGGCCACCATGCCGTCCACGACCAGCCCATCCTCTAGGGCCACCGCGAACAGCTCCTCGACAGCCCGCGCCAGGTCGAAGTATGAACTGGCACTGTCCGCCTCCAAGAGGATCAGCCACGGCGTCTGTGTTGCAAACGGTTCGCGCCACTTCCGGACGTGCGCGAAATGAAGCGCAAGTCCCTCGCGCGGCATGATCTCGAAAGCACTGATCGCCTCCCCGAGGGACGCCTGCGCCCGTACAAAGAGCTCCAGCGCCGCCTCAAGCGTCGCAACCCCCAGACATGCCGTCGCCCGGGCGATGGGTGCCGGCCAAAGCCGCAACGCAGCGGCGGTGATCAAGCCCAGCGTACCCTCCGCGCCCAGAAACACCTGTTTCAGATCATAGCCGGCGTTGTTCTTTCTCAGGGGCGAGAGCTGCGACAGCACACGGCCATCGGCCAGCACCACCTCCAGGCCAACAACCTGATCGCGAGCCATGCCATAACGCAGCACATTGTTGCCGCCCGCATTGGTGGAGAGATTACCGCCCACCTGGCTTGAGACGCCACCATGATCCAACCCCAGCAGTTTTCCGGCATCGGCGGCGGCCTCCTGCACCGCATGGAGCGTACAGCCGGCCTCGACCACCATGATGCTTCCGACCACATCCAGTTTCCGGATCTTGCGCATGCGTTCAAAGGAGATGACGACACCAGCACGATCGGCCACCGGTGCGGCCCCTCCGGCCAGCCCGGTGCCGCCACCCCGCGGCGTCAATGCGATGCCGGCTGCAGCGCAGACCTTGACGATCCCGACAGTTTCTTCCGTCGTCCTCGGGCGGACCACACCGAGAATGGTCCCGGCAGTCTGCCGGGCGAGATCACCGCGATAGCCCGCGATATCGCCCGGTTGATCCAGCACACCGTCGTCTCCGACCAGCGCGCGCAGCGTGGCCGCGAGATCCGTCATGGCGAAGCCATCACGTCCTTGATCGCCAACAGGAAGGCGTCCGTGTCTTCGCGCGTGCCGATCGTTACTCTCAGTGCACCTGGTGTCTCAGGCCAGGAAAACGGAAGAACAAAGATGTTCTTCCGCGCCAGCGCGGCCGCGATGGCCGCAGCCGGACGCGGTGTGACGACCGTCACGAAATTCGCAGCGCTCGGAAGCGGACGGAAGGCCATGTCACTCAGCCCCTGCGCCAGGCGTTGACGTTCAGTCGCGGTATGCGCGAGCAATTCAGCCAGGTGCGAGGTGGCGTCGAGAGCCGCGCAGGCGGCAGCCAGCGCGACAGCATTGACGCTGAAGTTGACCCGGATTTTGCGATAGGCATCGGCAAGCTCACGGGAACTCGCAATCCCGTACCCCACCCGAATGCCCGCCAGACCATAGGCCTTCGAAAAACTACGCGTCGCGATCCACGGCCCGCGCCGGTTCGCCAACAGCGGCAGACTTTCCGGCCCACCGGCATGGCGGCCAAACTCGTAATAGGCCTCGTCGAAGTGCAGCAGCAGGTCGTCGGGGAGTTCGCGAACCAGATGTTCGATATCGGCAGCGCCGAGCAGACCACCGGTCGGGTTGTGCGGCGACGCCACAAACACCAGTCGGGTTTGAGGTGTAATAGCGGCCAAGATACGCGTGATATCGACGACGCCATCGTTGCGCACTGGAACTCCGATATGAGTAGCGCCGCGCATCGCGATCGTCTTCGCATAGGTGGGAAAGCCCGGGACAGGAGCGATCGCTTCGTTCCCCTGATCGAGCGATAGATCCGCACTGGCATAGAGCAATTCGTTCGAGCCCGAACCGATGACGATGGTGTCCGCAGACGCGCCGGTGCGCCGGGCCAGCTCTGTGACGAGCTCTTTGCCATCATGATCGGGATAACGATTCAACGCTGTTGCGGCACGCTGCATGGCGTCGACGACGGCCGGCGCCGGAGGAAACGGCGACTCGTTGAGGTGGAGGCTGCGCACCGGCAGCTCGGCGCCCAATTCCGGCGGTGTCACCTGCGGCGGCACCGTTTCGAGGCGTTGGATTCGCGGTGTCACCACGCTGTTAGCCATGCGACCAGTCATCAGGACTTTCCTAGTTGCCGGGGAGAGCCCGGGATTGCCGCCATTGATGGTAACGCCGGGGCACCGTCCGAATCAGGCAGCGATGTCGTCGAACAGCGACGCACAGGCGAGATCGCCGACCGCACCTGCATGCAGCAGCCGCTTCGCCGCCGCGATATCCGGCGCGAAATAGCGATCCTGATCGAGCCGGGGCACTTCCGCCCGCAGGCGGCGGACGGCCTCGGCCAGCGGCGCAGCCGGTTCGAGCGGGCGATGGAAGTCGGCTCCCTGCGCCGCAGCCAGCCACTCCAACGCCAGGATTCCCGCGAGGTTCTCGCTCATCTGGGCCAGACGATAGGCGCCATGGCACGCCATCGAGACATGATCTTCCTGATTGGCGGAGGTCGGAATCGAGTCGACCGACGCCGGATGAGCCAACATCTTGTTTTCGCTGGTCAGCGCTGCCGACGTGACTTGCGCAATCATGAAACCCGAATTGAGGCCCGAATTCTCGATCAGGAAGGCTGGCAGCCCCGACAGGGTGGCATCGATCAGCAAAGCCTGGCGACGCTCCGACAGCGAGCCGATTTCGCAGATTGAAAGCGCGATGATATCGGCGGCGAACGCAACTGGCTCGGCATGAAAGTTTCCGCCCGACAACACCTCGCCCGCGCCTGGAAACACCAGCGGATTGTCGGTGATCGCATTGGCCTCGGTCCCCAGCACGCCCGCGGCATAACGCAGATTATCCAGGCATGCGCCCATCACTTGCGGCTGGCACCGCATGCAGTACGGATCCTGGACCTTGAGCTTCGAACGATAGGCCTCCCGGATCGGGCTTTCGGCCAGAAGGCGGCGGAAGACTGCGGCCACGTCCTGCTGACCGCGATGGCGGCGCACCGCCTGGATGCGGGCGTCGAACGGCGCGTCGTTGGCGCGGCAAGCTTCGAGTGCAAGCGCCCCTGTCACCAGCGCGGTCCGCAAAGCGTCTTCGGCTGCGAATAGCCCCGACAGCGCGAGGGCCGTCGACACCTGGGTGCCATTGATCAGGGCGACGCCTTCCTTCGGCCCGAATGTCATCGGCGCGAGGCCGGCGTGACGCAGCCCCTCCGACGCCGGCAGGATCTCGCCGCGGTAACGCACCTCGCCCATGCCCATCAACGCCGCCGCCATATGCGAGAGCGGCGCAAGGTCGCCGGATGCACCGACCGACCCCTTTGCCGGAATGCAGGGATAGACACCGGCATTGGACAGCGCCAGCAGCGCTTCGATCAGCTCCCAGCGTACGCCGGAATGGCCCTGCGCCAGCGCGCCGGCCTTCATGACCAGGATCAGACGTACGAGATCGTCGCTGAGCAGTTCGCCGGTTCCGGCGCTATGGGAAAAGATCAAGTTGCGCTGGAGTTGCACGAGCTGATCGTCTTCGATGCGGACAGCGGCCAGCTTGCCGAATCCGGTGTTGACCGCGTAGATCGGACGGCCGGTGGCGATCAGGTCGAGGATCGCCGCACGACACGCATCCACCACTTCGCGGGTCCCTGCGGCCAGACGAACAAGCGGCCCTTCACGCAGGATACGCCGCCAGGTCGCGAGCGGAACCGCGCCGGGTTCGAGAACCACGCCTGCGGCGGGTAAAGCTTCCATCTGGTCTATCATGAGATTTTTTTCTTCCGATTAGCCTAACAACAGAGCGTCATCCGACAGTTCTTCGCCCTGATCACGTTTGAACAATTGCAGCAGATCGGAGACCTGCATCGCGGCGCGCTTGTCACCGGCCGCATCGAAGATGATCCGGCCACGATGAAACATGACCGTGCGATCGCCATAGTGCAGCGCCTGGGCCATGGAGTGGGTGACCATCACCGATGTCAGCTTCAGCTCCGCGACGATGTCGCGCGTCAGCTCCATCACGAACTCGGCCGTCTTCGGATCGAGCGCCGCCGTGTGCTCGTCGAGCAGCAGGGTCTTGGTGCCAGCCAGCGTCGACATCAGCAGGCTGACCGCCTGGCGCTGTCCGCCGGACAACAGTCCGACCTTGTCGTCGAGCCGGTTTTCGAGACCGAGATTGAGCAGCTTCAATCGCTCGACCGTTTGCTCGCGGATGGCCCTGCCGATGGCAAAGCCGAAGCCGCGCGGCTGGGTCCGACCGTGTGCCAGGGCGAAGTTCTCCAGAATGGTGAGGTCTTCGCAGGTTCCCATCTTGGGGTCCTGGAACACACGGGAGATCAGGCGGGAGCGCTGATGAATCGGCCACTGCGTGACATCGACGCCGTCGACAACGACCCGGCCGCAATCCGGCTTGACCAAGCCGGCGATGACGTTCAGTGAGGTTGACTTTCCGGCGCCATTCGAGCCGATGATGGTGAGAAACTGCCCTTGCGGCACGACGAGATCGAGTTGACACAGGGCCGTGGATTCGAGCGGCGTGCCCTGGTTGAAGGTGACGCGAACATCGCTGACCTCGATCATGACGACTTCCTCTTGAGCAGCTTGCCCATCCCCGACCGCGAGGATTGCCCGACCAGTGTCACGACCACGAGCACTGCCGTGACGAGCTGCACGTCGGAGGCCTTGAGGCCGAGGAAATCGGCATTGAGCGAGAACGCCACGGCGAAGCGATAGAGCAGTGCGCCGAACAGGCACGCCAGCGTCGCCTGGGCGATGGTTCGGACCGGAAGGATGGACATGCCGACGATCACGGCAGCCAGCCCGATGATGATGACGCCGATGCCCATATAGGCGTCGGCCGCTCCGAAGCTCTGCGCGAACATCGCTCCCGCCAGCGCCGTGAGCGCATTGGCCATGCCGAGACCGATTAGCTTCATTCGACCGACATTGACGCCGTTGGCGGCGGCCATGGCGGGGTTGGCGCCGGCGGCGCGCATGTTCATGCCGATCCCGGTGTGCAGGAATAGATCCAGCAGCAGCTTGATGGCGAGGATGATGCAGGCGAGCAGCAGCGGGCTCAGGATATAGGCCGGCACGCCCCAGCCCTGGACGGTGGAGAAGATCGTGTGCGCGCCGAGCAACGGCTTGTTCGGGCCGCCCATGATGCGCAGGTTGACGGAGTACAGCGAGATCGAGACGAGGATGCCCGCGAGAATATGCAGGATGTTGAAGCGGACATTGAGATAGGCGGTGATGAAACCCGCGCCGAAGCCTGCCGCCGCCGCGGCCAGCGTTGCCGGCCACGGATTCCATCCGAAATTAACAATCAGGACAGCCGCGACGGCCGCGCCCAGCGGGAAGCTGCCTTCGACGGTCAGGTCAGGGAAATCGAGAATTCGAAACGTGATGAATGCTCCGAGGGCGACCAAGCCGAATATCAATCCGACCTCGACAGTCCCGAGAAGTTCATAGAGCGACATGAGATGCGATCTTTCCGGCGAGTTTCGCCAACAGCGGAGAACGGAGCTGGTGTCGCGACCGACCCGTCGCCGGCCGCGACACACCCATCAGTTCACAACCCTCGCCGCCCGTTTGAGCACGGCATCGGAAATCGAGACGCCCATCGCCGCGGCGGCACTTTTGTTCACCACCACGACGAAGTTCGGCATCTTCTGGTAGGCGATGACAGCATCGACATCGCCCGGCTTCGCGCCCTCGAGGATCACGGCGGCCATGTGACCGGCCATCCGGCCGACTTCGATATAGTCGAGCCCGACGGATGCGATCGCACCGCGATCGACGCCGCGCGTTTCGCCGGTGAACACCGGAATCCTGGTCTCCTGCCCGACCTTCACCACGGTCTCGAGCGCCGCGACCACGGTGGTGTCGTTGGGAACGTAGATCGCATCGACATTGCCGACGAGCTTCTTGGTCGCCGGAATCACCTCGTTGGTCGTGGGCGCGGCAGCTTCCACGACCGTAATGCCGAGCTTGCCGCCTTCCTCGCGCAAGCGCTCAAGCGTAGCGTTCGAGCTGTCGAGGCCCGGATTGTAGATGTAGCCGAGCTTCTTCAGGTTCGGCGCGATCTCGCGAAACAGGCTGAGCTGCGCTGCCAGTGGCGGCGCGTCGGAGACGCCCGTGATGTTGCCGCCGGGAGATTTGTACTGCGAGATCAACTTGGCCTTGATCGGGTCCGTCACGGTCGCAAACACGATCGGGATCGATGATGTGACGCTCGCCATGGCCTGCGCCGTCGGCGTGGTGATCGCGATGATCAGATCCGCACCATCACCGACGAATTTCTTGGCGATCTGCTGCTGGGTCGACATGTTGCCGTTGGCGGTCTGGTACTCGACCTTGAGGTTGCGCCCCTCCTCGAAGCCCTCTTCCGCAAGCCCCTTGAGCACCCCATCCCTGGTTTCAACCAGCTGGGGGACTTCGACGACGGTGGAAATCGCCACCTTCTTCACTCCCCCCGCCTGTGCGCTTCCGCAAACCAACGCGGCTGCCGTGCACGCCAGCAGGGCAATTCGCACCTGCAGCAAAAATCCCCTCATGTCTCTCTCCATCGCGGTTGATGCTCGAAACAGGTCAAGTCAGCCCGGCAACCAACTTCTCTCTTGCCAATATATGGCATTATGTTTCACAATATGAGCAATGAATGAGACATCTGTCAACATCGCCTCTGAGGAGACGCCTGTCGCCGCGAACATCGCGGGCGTAGGACTGCTCAAGAAGGCCTTCCAAATTCTGGATCTGTTCGCCGACGAGCGGTCGAACTGGACGCAGTCCGATCTGGCCCGCGAAACCCAGCTCGCACGCTCGACCCTGAGCCGACTGGTCCGGTTTTTATGCGCGTCCGGTTATCTGATGGAGCAGCGGGGCCGCTATACGCTCGGATTTGCGGCGATCGATCTCGGACGCCGCGCCCAGTTGCAGTTCGATCTCGTCGGTCTCTGCCAGGGCCTGCTCGAGGAATTGGCGCAGACCACGGCCGAAACCATCATCCTCACCGGCTATGACGAAGTTCACGCCAGCGTGGTGTGCCTGGCGCAGATTCCCAGCCGCCAGGGCGGCCTGCGCGTGTTCGAGCAGATCGGCACGGCCTACCCGCTGCATTCCGGCGCAACATCGAAAGCAGTGCTGGCCTTCCTCCCGCCGCGGCAGATCGCAACCATCCTTGCCGGCAATCTGACCGGCGTAAATCCGAGTTCGACCATCGGCGCGGATGCGTTGCGCGCGCAACTCGATCGCGTTCGTGCCGACGGCTTCGTCGTGACCCATGAAGAGACTTACCCGGGCGTGGTCGGAATCGCCGTCCCGGTGCTGACCCCGCGCGGGCAACCGCTCGGCTCCATCGCCATCGCGGCGCCAACTCAGCGCATGGATCAGAAGCAGATCGATGCCTATGCCAAATTGCTGGCCGAAGCCGGACGCCGGGTGGCGAACGGACTAACCGGCACGCCCAACGGGGACACATGACGGGACCATCCATGATGCGGGCTTGGCGATCGACAAATCCCGGTCTCGACGGCCTCGAATTGATTCAGATGGCGCGGCCCGAATTTTCCGCCGACGAGGCGCTTGTCAGGATCGAAACCGCCTCGCTCAATTTCTCTGACCTGCTGATGATCGACGACCGCTACCAGGTGCGGCCGGCGCGCCCCTTCGTTCCCGGACAGGAAATCTCCGGCACGGTGATCGCAGCGGGCGCGCGATCCGGCCTCGACGTCGGCCAGCGGATTGCCAGCAAGGTACTGTGGGGCGGTTTTGCCGAATATGCCGTGGTTCGCGGTGATATGGCGATCGGCGTGCCGGACGAGATGACATCCGCCGCCGCCAGCGCGCTTCCCGTCGTCTACACCACCGCGATGGTGGCGTTGACCGAAAGCACCATGGTTGGACCAGGTGAGACGGTGCTGGTGCTGGCCGCAGCCGGAGGCGTCGGCCTCGCCGCAGTCGAAATCGCACGCCATCTCGGCGCGCGTGTCATTGCCGCAGCTGGTGGCCGCGACAAATGCGCGCTCACCAGGCAGCATGGCGCACACGAGGCGATCGATTATCGCCAGGACAACTGGAGCGAGGAGCTCAAGCGGCTGACCGACGGCCACGGCGCCGACGTGATCGTCGATCCGGTCGGCGGTGCCGCAACCAAGGAAGCAATGCGCGTGATCGCGTGGGAAGGCCGGCTGCTGATCGTCGGCTTCACCTCCGGCGACATTCCGCAAATTCCGGCCAACCGGCTCTTGCTGAAACGTGCGGCCGCTATCGGCGTGTACTGGAACCACGATCGGGACACCGTGATGCTGAAGCGGGTTTCCGATCGCCTCGCCGCCGTCCTGCGCGACGGCGCGATCCGTCCGCATATCGGAGCGACATTCGGCTTCGATCGCCTGCGGGAGGCCCTCCGGGCCCTCGCCGCGCGCCAAACCACAGGAAAAGTCACCATCAGTCTGAAGGACGAGGCTACGCGATGAACAAACAGCTTCCGACGCATCTGTTTGAAGGACTGCGCGTGCTCGATCTGACACGCGTGATGTCAGGACCGTTCTGCACCGCCATGCTCGCCGATCTCGGCGCCGAAATCATCAAGGTCGAACTGCCCGGCTTCGGCGACGAAGGACGTCACTTCGCACCGCACGTCAACGGCGAAAGCACCTATTTCGCCCTGCTCAACCGCGGCAAGCGCAGCATCACCATCAACATGAAATCGCCGGAGGGAATCGCGCTGATCCGCGACCTGGCGCGACAAGCAGACGTGCTGGTCGAGAACTTTCGCCCCGGTGTGATGGAGCGGCTCGGCCTCGGCCACGAGGTGTTGCAGGCCGACAACCCGCGACTGGTCTATGCTTCGATTTCCGGCTTCGGCCAAGACGGACCGCTGGCTGATCTGCCTGCCTTCGACCTGGTAATCCAGGCCATGAGCGGCCTGATGAGCGTCACCGGCGAGGCCGGCGGCCGCGCCACAGCGGTCGGCGAAAGCGTTGCCGACATCACGACCGGCATGTTCGCCGCATGGGGCATCGCGGCTGCGCTCTATGATCGCGAGCGCACCGGTGTCGGGCGCCGGCTGGAAGTCGCCATGCTCGACTCGGTGTTTTCGATGCTGCTGACCAATCTGTCACGGCGCCTGTTCACCGATCAGCCGACACGGCGCGTGGGCAACCGGCATCCGGAAACCTATCCGGTGGACAGCTTTTCGACGACGGACGGCGACATCGTTCTCGTCGGTTTCTCCGAAGCCATCGTCAAACGCATCTTCGATGCGATCGGGCATCCCGAATTGTCGTCCGACCCGCGCTTCAAGACCAACAGGGACCGCAACGTTCACGAAGCCGAGTTGCGATCGATCATCGCGGCCTGGGCCAGCAAGCTGACGCGGGACGAAGCGCTGGTGCGCCTGCGTGAAGCCGACGTGCCAGCGGCGCCGGTGTGGTCACTCGACGATCTCCTCGCCAGCGAGCACGTCGCGGCGCGCAGTCTGCTGCAGACCGGACACAACGCAAAGCTCGGCGACATCAAGTTCGCTCCGCAGCCGGTTCGGTTCGCCGGCACGGAGACGCCCGCGGCGATGCGGGCACCCACCCTCGGAGAGGACACCGACGCCGTGCTTCGTGGCGAACTCGGCCTCGACGACGACACCATCGCGCGCCTGCGGGCCGCGAAGACCGTTTGAAGGACTCAATCCATGTTGCGCAAGAACGATCGCGTCATCCGCGCCCCGCGCGGGAGCGAACTCACCACAAAAAGCTGGCAAACCGAGGCACCCCTGCGCCTGCTGATGAACAACCTCGACCCTGATGTCGCCGAACGGCCGCAGGATCTCGTGGTGTATGGCGGCATCGGCCGCGCCACGCGCAACTGGGAAGCCTTCGATGAGATCGTCAACGTGCTCAAGCGGCTTGAGCATGATCAGACCCTCCTGGTGCAATCCGGCAAGCCAGTGGGCGTGTTTCCGACCCATCCCGGCGCACCGCGCGTGATCATTGCCAACGGCAATCTGGTGCCGAAATGGTCGACCTGGGAGCACTTCAACGAGCTCGATCGCAAGGGCCTCATGATGTACGGCCAGATGACGGCCGGCTCGTGGATCTACATCGGATCGCAGGGCATCGTGCAGGGCACCTACGAGACATTCTCCGAAATCGGACGCCGCCATTTCGGCGGAAGCCTTGTCGGCCGCTGGTTCCTGACCGCAGGCCTCGGCGGCATGGGCGGCGCGCAACCGCTGGCCGCAACCATGGCGGGGGCCTCGATCATTGTCGTGGAGTGCCAGCCCAGCCGCATCGAATTCCGTAAACGCACCGGCTATCTTGACCGTTCCGCCGCCAGCCTCGACGACGCACTGGCCATGATCGAGGAGGCCAAAGCGAACAACAAGCCGGTTTCGATCGGGCTCGTCGGCAACGCCGCCGAGGTCTACGAGGAGATTCTGCACCGTGGCCTGGTACCCGACGTCGTCACCGATCAAACCTCTGCACACGATCCTGCGCACGGTTATCTTCCTGTGGGATGGTCGCTGGAAGAATGGACGGAACGCCAAGAGCGCGATCCCGGCGGCACCGCCGACGCCGCCAAGCAGGCGATGGCGCAGCAGGTGCGAAGCATCCTCGCCTTCCAGCAAAAGGGATCGATCGCGATCGACTACGGCAACAACATCCGCGCCATGGCCAGGGAAAAGGGCGTGGCCAATGCGTTCGACTATCCAGGTTTCGTCGAAGCCTACGTGCGCCCGCTGTTCTGCCTCGGCAAGGGCCCGTTCCGCTGGGTTGCGCTGTCAGGCGATCCCGAAGACATCTACAAGACGGACGCGAAGGTGCGTGAACTCATTCCCGACGACGTGTTCCTGCACCAATGGCTCGACAAGGCCCGCGCCCACATCAAATTCCAGGGCCTGCCGGCGCGAATCTGCTGGCTCGGTCTCGGCGACCGGCACCGTGTCGGCGTAGCCTTCAACGAAATGGTGGCGCGCGGCGAACTCAAGGCCCCGATCGTCATCGGCCGCGATCATATGGACTCCGGCTCAGTGGCTTCGCCGATGCGGGAAACCGAAGGCATGCTGGACGGCTCCGACGCCGTATCCGACTGGCCGATCCTCAACGCCCTGCTCAACTCCGCGTGCGGGGCCACATGGGTTTCGTTCCACCATGGCGGCGGCGTCGGCATGGGTTACTCGCAGCACTCCGGCATCGCACTGATCGCGGACGGCTCGCGGGAAGCCGGCGAGAAGATCGGACGCATTCTGTGGAACGACCCGGCCACCGGCGTCATGCGCCATGCCGATGCGGGCTATGACGATGCGATCGCGTGCGCTGCGAAGAACGGACTGGACATGCCGAGCCTGCGCAGAGCGAAGGCATCTTGAACGGAATCGTGTTGGGCTCGTCATGACCGTCCTTTTCGGCCGTTCACATCGCCCCGTCCCCATGCCATTGTGAATGCCCGACCAAAGCCGGGCATGACCATTCAACAGCGAAGCGGACTTCTCAAGAGCGAAGCTGAGGTCGTCGGCAGCATTCAAGCCAGTCACGCGACGTCAGATCGCTGGCCTCTTACTGCAGCAGCATGATGCTGGCACTGGCCGCCTGCCAGCGCGCGTCCCGCAGTGGACGGTAGTCCTGGGAATTGTACCAGGCGAGAGCCTGCTCGCGGGTCGGAAACTCCAGCACCACCACGCGATCACAAGTCTGCTCGCCCTCGATCACCTCGATATTCCCGGTGCGGACGATGTATTTGCCGCCGAACGCCTCGACCGTTGCCGGTGCAGCCTTCATGTATCCCGCCATGCGCTCGGGATCGCTGATATCGACGCGTGACACGATATAGACTGCCATGGGGTTTCCTCGTTTTATATGTCTATACATATAATCTAGACTCAGAGCGACCGCCTGACAAGCCATCGGAAGATTGCGAGCCAAATGAACTCTCGTTCCAGTTCATCATGAGCAAGCTTGAGCTAGCTCTAGCAAACGACAATCAACGAGATCGGACGACTGATCTTCGGTTAGCCTGATCCGGGAGGACATCAACTGATGAAATCGCTGTTCCAGCGACCTTGCGGACATAAGCAACTCCCGCGTGCTCCGTGGGCTGTCCCCATCAGCGTGACACCTTCAAAGCCTTCCGCCGCGTGCCCGTCGGCGCTTTCTTCTGATCCTTGGACGGCTCGATGCGCGACAGATAGCCCTTCTGCAGTCGCTTCAGGCACGATTCCATTTCGGCGACCGCGGCATCGGTGTCGCCCTCGGCCATGTGCTTGACGAAACGACGGCGTGACTGCAGCACGAAGGCGCTCTCATAATCGCCGATCTTGCCGACGAAGTGCCTGAGAACGTCGAGCACGGCGTTCATCACGATCAGCATGTCTCATACAGCGGCAGTTCACGGGATTGAGGTGTCCGCCGAAAATGTGCAGCTGGCGTATTGCTCTCAAGCATCTCGACCTCACCGGAAATGGTACCAAACGCGGGCGCCGGCCAACGCAGGGTGAACCAAATCAACTGATGGAATACGCCGACAATAATCTCCGCCAAATCTATTCCGCTTGGCAGGATACTCTGTTTCGCCGTGGCGACCGCGATGCGTCAGGCAGAGATCTGTCGTGTAGAATGGTCAGACGTTGATATGCAAAAACGCACGGTCAAGATTCGTGCCCGAAAGGATCCCCGACAAAAGGATGGGAGTCATCAGACGATCCCCCTGCTCAACGTGACTGGCTATGATGCTTGGCAGTTGCTGCTTGAACAGAAGATTTTGACTTGTGGCGGAGGGCGAGTGTTTCCTCGCCACTCCAACCCCATAGGCACCACCTTCCGCCGATCATACAAGGCCCTCGACATTGGTGACTTGCGGTTTCAAGCTCCTCTACAAGACGTCAATGGCTCTTCAGTGTGCACTGCTGCTACCTAGGGAATTGACGCATCATGCATAACGCAAAGTGGCCGAGATAACCATACGTCATGCTGCGCCATTCAATCGATCGCAGATCACCGAATAACCTCTCACGCATCACCGTGAATTAGTTTCCGATAGAAGCGACCAATTGTGCCTCAAGTTGCCGAGTTCTTTTTGCCAACCTCACCCCTCTCCCCGAACGCCCGGCGCCAGCCCTTCTCCTCGATCTGAAAGAGATGGGTTCCGGCCTCCTCCGTCAACTGCATGAGCACCTTCGGATCCGGCTGATGATCCGCCTCCGGCATATCCGGCAGCGTCATCGCCTTGGCGGGCCGGCCGATGTACTCGAAGAACTTCCTGTTCAGATGGTTCGCCGGGAATTCCGGCTTGGCGGTCACGGTCAGGCTGAGCATCCGCGTCACCGGCGCGGTCGATACGAACCAGTGCGCCCGGCCGGCCGGCAGGAAGATCAACGAGTCCTTCGGCACGTCGTATCTAATGCCCTCGACCCAGGCGTTCAGGCTTCCCTCGATGATGTAGAAGCACTCGTGCTCATAGAGATGGATGTGCGGCGGCGGCCCCATCCCGGCAGGAATATTACCCTCCCAGATACAACAGCTGCTGTCGACCGCCGGGCCGTCGGCATAGAACACCAGGAGCTGCCCCTCGTACCACAACGAACGGTCAAGCGTCCGTTTGGCAACGAACGGCTGCAGCGGCTCGTAATCGCCGACACCGCGGTCCTCGCGCACCTTGGCCGACTCTTGCTTCCAGTCCATGCGTTTATCTCCAGATCAGGGCGATAATTGTCTTTGCGGCAGGTGCGGAGCCAGACGGCCCACGGGTGCTCTCAGGCGATATCTGCGAGGAATCCATCGATGATCCCGGTCACCTCGTCGGGGCGCGCCAGATTCACCGCATGACCGGCGCCCTTGATCGCGCGGAATTCGCGGCAAGCCGGAAGCCCATCCGCGAGCTGCTCGCCATGCCTGATTTCGATGGCGATATCGTCGGTCCCGTGGATCACGATCGCGGGACAGACTAGGCTCTTGAGCTTCGGCGTGATGTCATCGCGTCCGATCAGCGTGTCCAGCGGATGGCTCATGTCGTCGCGCCCCATGGCGCACCAGTTCGTCACCCACGGCTCCGGGTTCACATCGGGCCCCAGCAGCACCTTCTCCAGCATCCCCTGGACATTCACCGAGCCGTTGTTGGCCCATTCCGCGCTCAGCGCGCGGAAGTTGTCGATGGTCTGGTCGTCGTCGATGCCGGAACGCGTCGCCAACAGCACAAGGGCGGACACCCGCTCCGGCGCAAGCAACGCAGCCCGCATGGAAAGAAAGCCGCCTTGCGAGAGTCCCGCCAGGATCGCCTTCTCGATATTCAATGCGGACAGCAGCGACAGCATATCCTGTGCCGACGTCCAGTAGGTGAATGCACGATCCACCGGGCCGGTCTGGCCAAACCCGCGCTGATCCCACGAAATGCATCGATAAGTTTGTCGCAGCTTCTCGATTTGCGGCGCAAACATCTCCCGGTTCATCAGCAAGCCATGGCTGAAGACCAGGACGGGCCCGTCGCCTCCGGTATCTTCATAGAACAGTTTCACATTGTTCACGGAGACGTACGGCATGGCGCACTCTTACTTTCCGAGGGTCGAGACAAGCCAGAGAGAGATCGATGGAAACGCAACCAGAAGCACGAGCTTGACCAGATCGGCGACAACGAACGGGAACACGCCCTTGTAGATCGTCCGCAGCTGCACGTCGGGCTGCATGCCCTTGAGGACGAATACGTTGAGCCCGAGCGGAGGGTGGATCAGACCAGTTTCGACCACGCAGAGATTGATCACGCCCCACCAGAGCATGTCGTAGCCCATGCCCAGAATCACCGGCGTCACCACCGGCACGGTGATGACCATGACCGCGAAGGAATCCATCAGCGAGCCGAGCAGGAGATAGATCAGGAGAATGAGCGCGATCACGGCGATCGGGCTCCAGTCCAGCTGCGCCAGCATCGCGGCCGCGCTCTCCGTCAGCCCGCTCACACCGACAAAAAACGAAAAGATCTGGGCGCCGAAAATCAGGCCGTAGACCAGCGCGGTGGTCGCGGTCGTCTCGCTCATCACCTTCAGGAAGCTGCTGCGCCGCAGCCTGCCGCGGAACAGGGTGATCAGGAAAGCCTCGAACGCCCCGACGGCGGCGGCCTCGGTCGCCGTGAAGATGCCGGTGTAGATGCCGCCCAGCACGCTGCCGAACAGCAGCACTGCCGGCCCACACCCGCGCACGGCAAGCCAGATCTCGCCTGCGCTGTCGCCGCTGTCCTGGCGCACCGGTGCCGAGGCCGGCGAGATCCGCACATAGAGCAGCACCGTGATGAAATAGAGCGTGACCGCGAGCAGGCCCGGCAACAGTGCCGCCACGAACAGCCGGCCGATCGAGGCTTCCGACAGCAGCGCGAACAGGATCAGCGGTCCGGAGGCCGGCGGCAGCAAGGCGCCGAGGGTCCCGCCGGCCGCGCAGCACCCCGTGGCGAGCGCGGCCGAATAACCGCGCGCCTTCATCTCCGGCAACGACACCTTGCCGATGATGGCGGCGGTCGCCACCGAATTGCCGGTCAGGGAGCCGAAGCTCGCGCAACCTCCGATGGTGGCGAGCGCCAGTCCGCCGCGGAAGCGGCCGAAAAGCACATACGCCAGCCGATAGACATCGTCCGAGATGTTGGCTGCGGCGGCAAAGCTGCCCATCATCAGGAACAACGGCAGGGTCGCAACCTGGCCGTTGGTCAGGAAACCCGTCGCCTCGGTCGCCGCCGCGCTGAGCGATGGCGACCAGCCGATGAAGAGCGCGGAACTGACGACCCCCACGATGGCCATGGTGGAGGCGATCGGAATCAGCGCGAGTGTCATGACCCACATCACGACAAACACGATCGCGACGGTGAGGCCGATATGCGATTGCGCGGCCGACGCCACCTCGGGAAAACGGAGATACAACAACGCACAGGCAAGAAGGCCGGCCACGAGGGCGACCGCGATCGCGAAACCGGCAAGCGCCGACGATCGGGTCCTGGCGACCTTTAATGCCGCGACGGATGTCGCCGTATTGAGCACGATCACGCCCTGAACCAGGGTGCCGAAGGCCAGCAGAACCGCGACGGCATAGAAGAACGGCGCCTTCGGCCACCCCAGAATGATGGTGGTTCGGCCTTGCTCCGCCAGATCCTGCGCCTGGATAGCGATGCGCCAGGCCAGGGCGCCATAGAACAGCGCCAGCGAGATATGACCCACGAGATCGAACCAGCCGGCGTGACGGCCGTTGAGCACGCGCGAAAAGATATCGATCTTGGGATTGACCCGCTGCGCCAGGCCGCCGGGAATGCAGGCTGAGATCGCAACCGCGAACACCATTTCCACCACTTCGTTCAGGGCTGGAATCGACGACGTCGCCAGCCATCGGATCAGCACGTCGAGCATGGTGACGCCCGCGACGGCCAGCATGCCGCTGACGCTGATGACGGCAAGCAGTTCGGAGGCCCGGCCCAACAGGCTCTCGAGCTGATGCAGCAGGCCGCCCTCCGCGGGACGCGCATCCGCGATCAGGGTCGGTTCTTCGATCGACAGCATGTCCTGCGCTTTCATGTCGGATTCATATCCTCCCGAAACTCACCCGGCAGTGCCGCACCTAGTCGCCCCGTGCCGGGAAACGGTTGCGGAGCCAGGACAGCATGATCGCCGCCGCGGCGCGCCGGCCGCTGGACTCCGGCACCGCGCCCCGGGCCAGGCCGAAATGATCGCCCTCGACCTCGGCCTTCTGCTTGTCCTTTGCCGGCGAGCGGTCGTAGATGATCCGGGAATTGGAAGGATGGATCGCGTTATCGCCGGTGTAATTCAGCACCAGGGTGGGAATCTCCACCTTCGGCAGGTTGTCCAGCACCGAGGCGCGCGACGACAGCGCGGACCACGAACTCAGCCACGCGCGCGGCGACAGGACCTTGGTCGCGGCATCGGCGTAGTTGCTGAGATCGGGACGCGTCGACATCAGCGAACCGTAACTCCTGGTGGACGGATCGAGCGAAAGATCCGTGATCGCCGGATTGGCGTCGGTCCGGTGAATGGTCAGGTACCGGCCGGCGACGGCGTGCCGCTGCAACTGCCGCGTCGCATCCACTGGCCTCGCCTTGAACGCGGGATCTCCCAGGAGTTGCTGGAAATGGCGCTGCTCGGCGATGATGCCGCGGGCGATTGCATCGATGCGCGCAACCCGCGCCTGCTGTGTGGCGCGATAGCGGTCCAGAAACGCCGGTGAATAGCTGCTGGGTTGCGGCGGCTCCAGGAAGCCGTTCGCCGGATTGTACATGTCGAGATCGGGATCGCACGACAGCGGGTCCCCCTCGTCGATGACCGAGGGATCGAGCTCTGTCTGCAGGATTTTTCCAGCCCCCAGATGGGCGCCGAGCAGGATAAGCCCGTGGGCGGGCGGCAGCTCGAACGCATTGAGATCGTAGGGATCGCCCGCCGCGGTGTCAGTCAACCGATACGGCGGCGCGGTCGCAGCCTGCGCCTGATAGAGACAATACAGCGAGCCGGCGCCGCTGTTGCCGAGCAGGACAATGTTCTCGAACTTGCGGTCGCGCAGGAAGGTGGTCGCCGCCGCCACATCGGCCACCAGCATTTCATGAACCGTGGCGATGTCGGTGCCGGGCCAGCGGCTCTCCTGGGCGAAGAAGGCATAACCGCCGTCGACCAGGTCGGGGATGGAATAGTGACGCGTCATGTCCGCGCGGGGATGCATGATGCAGACGACGGTCCGCTCTCCGCCCCTGGCGTACAGCACGCCGCGGGACCTGGCTCCGTCCGGCGCCTTGAGGATGACAATCTCCGGCGTGACGTCGGCCGGCCCGCGGTCGAAGCTTACGAAGTCCGTCCCCATGGGATAGCGGCCCCACCGTGGTATCGTCATTTGCGGCGATCTCCCTGATATTCGTGCGGCCGGCAAGACTCGAATGAGGCGCAGCCCGGTGACGGCCCATGGGCCGTCGTGGTTCGCCGTCAACCTCTCAAAGCGGTCTCAAATTATTGTCAAAGCGGCGCGGACCACCAACCGGCCTGTCACGGCAGACGATCAATGCGACGCCTCGTCCGCGATGAACGCCGCGATGGCGCCGGACAATGCGGTGTCGCTGGTATTGATCGACATCACGGTCGACATGTGGCTGTGCCCCTCCAGCCTCAGCATCGAGACCGATGTCTTGTTCGCCTGATCGAGCGCGGTGCGCAGCTCGTCGGCCTGCTGGAGGAACATCGGTGGATCGTGCTCGGCATTGACAACGAGCAATCGCGTGCTGCCGGCGACAAGGCCGCGCAGTGACGACCGCTCGGCGTACAGGGCGGGATCGCTGCCAAAGTATGCCTTTTCCCGATCGCCGACGGGAAGGCGAGCGATATCGAACGTACCCGAGACAAGAATCGCACCCGCCACGCCAGCACCATGTCCTCCCTGCAGTTCGGAATGGGCGAGATAGGTCGCTACATGAACCGCACCCGCGGAATGGCCCATCACATAGATGCGTTTGGGATCTCCACCCTGCCCCGCGATCTCGCTTGCGAGATAACGAACGGCCGCGGCGACATCCTCCGCGCCCACCGGCCAAGTGAATTGCGGGGCGAGCCGGTACGTCATGTTGACGCCGACAAACCCGTGGCGAACGGCCCACACGGCAACATTGTCATAAAAGGGCAGACCATGCGGAAACTGGCGCTCGCCGCCGGTAAAACCGCCGCCATGAACGAACAGCAGAACCGGCCGCAACGCAGCCCCCGGCGACGCCGGCTTGAAAATATCCAGCAGGTTGCGGTCGGCAGGGCCGTAGTCGAGATCGCGCGTAATATCGATCCCGCTGTAGGGCCGCTTCTCCTGCAAGGGAGCATAGCGTGCAATCAGGCGATCAAGATCGGAGACCGCCGGCTGCTGATCCTGCTTCACATCGGGCTGGCCGCCGGTTTGAGCGAAGAGAGGCGACCCAGCCACGAGCTGTGCGCAGATGATGCTGGCCCGTATCCATGGATGCAATGTCATTGTGCCCTTTTCAGCGTGATTTTGCAGGATTTTCGTTTCGATCTGACGCCGGCCGGCCATGGTCGTGTTCTAGCGAGCCTGTCCCGGCCCTGCCGTCACAAGGTCTTGTGGCAGATCATCTCCGGCGTACCTTCTATGACACCGGGACAAAGACAGACGGGATGAACTGATGAAGCCGACACTCCTTTTTGTGTTCAGCGCGTGTCTCGCGGCCGCCAGCGGCAGCGCGGCGGCGGACGATCTGAAGATCGGTGTCATCGCCCCGACGACGGGGCCCGCGGCGACAGTCGGCAGCCGCGAACTCGCGACCATTCGGTGGTGGGAGCACGAGGTCAACGCCGCCGGTGGCATCAAGGGCAACCAGGTACGCCTGATTCACTGCAACGATGAAGCCAATCCCGAGCACGCAGCGACCTGCGTTCGCGATCTGCTATCCCAGCGCGTGCTCCTGCTGCTCAATTGTTCGGTGACCGGAGCGATCCGCGCCACCATGCCCCTGGTGGCTCAAGGCCCGGTGATGCTGACCCCGGCGCCTGGCGTCGTGCCGCCTCCGGACAGTTTCGTGTTTCAGACCAGCCCGTCCGACGTCAACTTGATCGAAATTCTCGCCGACTATCTCACCGAGAACCATGCCGACCGGCTGGGCATGATCGCGGCGACCGATGCCAGCGGCGAGGCGGCGACCGCGCGTGCACGCGAGGTTTTTCCCGGTCATCACATCGCGGTCGATCTGGCGCGCATCGACCTGCGCGCCACGGATGCCTCGATTCAATTGGCGCAGATTGCCGGAGAAGGCACCAAGGTGATCTTTTCGGCCTACTCGGGGGGCGCGGCGGCCGCGGTGGTCAAGAGCTACGCGAACCTCGGCCTCACGCAGCCCCTGATTGTCAGCTATGCCAATATCTCCGATCAGTTTGCCGACCTGATCCGCAACGATCTGCCGGATCGCCTGCTGGGAACCGGTGTCAAGGCAACAGTTCCGGACCTGCTCACGGACCCGGCGGAGCGGGAGCGAACGCTGTTGTTTGCCAAAAGCTACAAGGCGCAGACCGGCACGCGCATCGATCAGCAGAGCCTGATGGCGCTTGGCCTCGCAGATACGGCGGAAGCGATATTGCGCAATGTCGATCGTCCCGACGATCCGGTCGCAGTGCGCGAATTCCTTCACACCACGCCGATCAAGAGTTTCCAGACTATCCGCTTTTCACCGACCAGCCACGTCGGTATGGGGACCCGGGATCTCGCGATCGTCGAACTGAAGAACGGCGAATGGATCAAGGCGGGCCCTGTGCACTGAGCCGGCGACGCGCTGCAACAACCTCGATATCAACCGCACAGGAAGGCCGAGCCGATGGACTGGGAAACGGAAGCCACCGAAATCAGGCAACAGCGCGGTCTCGGCGATTATCAGCCTTTGCAGCCCTTTGTCGCCCAGCGAACCCTGGAGCGATCGCTGTGGTATGAAGGCCAGCTGCTTGTGATGTACGCCAGCGCCGAGGAAGTCGGCCACTCCTGCTGTGTTTGGGAAGGCAACTGCCCGGAAGGCATGGGCCCGCCGCCGCACATCCATCTTTACGAGCACGAGATCTTTTTTATCATCGAAGGCCATCTGAAGGCCTGGGTCGAAGGCACCGCGTTCGACGTTCCCAAGGATTCGATGGTGTTTCTCCCGGCCGGCCGCACCCACTGGTTCGTCTCCGCGGCGCCGGTAACGCGGATCTTTTCCTTCACGGTGTCGGCCGGCAAGGAGTTGCCGTCGACCAATGCGCAAATGAAGCTGTTCCAGGCGTTCAGCCGTCCGGCGGAGGCGATGACACTGCCGCCGCCACCCGATCCGAGCGAGCGGCCGAGCCGCGAGGTGATCATGAAACTCTCGCAGGAGATCGGGTTCGCGATGCCGCAACTCGAGCGCGCGGGATGGCGGCGTGCATTCGGCGCCGAGGGCGACGAACGGCGCGAGTGAAGACGCAAGTTCCGCCTCGCCAGGCCCGAATGACGGATGCCGGGCGATGTGCACCACCTGGGTTGCAGCGGGTCGAAATTGAGATGGCGGCGAGGGCCGATGCCCCCGCCGCCATTTTCGTGTGTCCCTCGCGATTTGATCCGGCCGCCCGCCACTCAGGCGGAGCGGGCCTTGCTCACTGCCCCGCCTGCGCCTTGGCGATCAGCTCCCGATAGGTATCGAACACCTTCTGGCCATCGCCTCCCGGCCGGGTCTTGATCCAATCTTCGATGATCGGCTGAGCCTTTTCGCGCCAGCTCTTGACCTGCGCCTCGCTCGGCTCCTCGATCTTGTGCTTGTCCGGCATGCTGGCGACGATCGACCGCTGCCGCGCGGCCTGTTCGTCGAGATAGATGCCGAACTCCCGACTCATCGGCTCACCGCCCTCCTCCAGGAGCGCCTTTCGCGCTTCCGGCGGCAATGCGTCGAACTTCTTCCGGGACATGAAGAACATGCCGCTGCCGCCGCCGAACCGGATCTCCACATGGTAGGAGGTGACTTCCTTGAGATTGAACGGCTCGAACGCAGCCCACGACATGGCGGTGCCATCGATGGTGTGACGCTGCAGCATCTCGTAGAGCTGGGTGGGACGAACCGAAATCGGCGTGCCGCCCAGATTCTCGACCAGGGCCGCCTCGTAGCGCGCCGACGTTCCGATCTTGAGGCCGGCCAGATCATCCAGCGAATGGGGCGCCTTGGTCAGATGCAGCCGGGGCGGCGGATAGACTGCAACCCAGATCGGCACCACGTCGCGGAATTCCGCATCCAGCAGGCCGGTCTTGTAGAGACGCCACAGTGCCACAGCGGCATGCTCTGAATTGTCCGCGATGAAAGGCAACCCCGGAATCTCGGCCAGCGGAAACTTTCCGGCCAGGGTCGGAAACGTCGCCCAGCCGATCTGCACCACGTCGTCGAGAACCCGGCTGTAGACGTTCTCGTAGTTGGCGAGCGCAAACCCGTCGCGCACATCGACCTTGATGGTGCCCTTCGCTTTCTCGTTGACCCGTTTCGCCCACTCATTGAAAAATGCGCTGTTTGGACTGTTCGGCGGGCTGAGCGAGGTGAACAGCAAGCGCTGCTCGTCGGCTTTCGCCGGGACCAGCGCCCCTGTTATGCCTACGCAGACCGCGGTCAACGCCGCCAACAGTCCAGCCTTCATGACGTCCTCCAGATGATTTTCGTCCTGCGCCGGACGACTATGGATTGATGATCGTGCAACGCACCCGCTTGTGTGTAGACACGCGGGCGATCGCATCGCGATGCCACGCCGACGTCGCGGATCGACAATTATGACATTTGGAGTGTTTCAACAGTCACAAGGACCTGTGGCAAGCCTCCGAGCTCAATCCTCAACGAACGCCAGTGACGCCTCGATCAATGCGGACACCGGCAACGGTATCTCTTGCTGCTTAATGACGGGAGCCAGACTGCGCAGCAGATCGATATTGCCGGACATCACGTCGCGAGTTGCATCCGCACTCCGCCCTATGGAGAGACGCTCCGTCTGCCGGAAGATCAGCGCTTGTTCGATCCGCTCGGCGTCCAGTTCGCAGGACAGGATCTTGCGGCGAAACGCCTGCACCTGCGGGTCCTGCATCCCGCTCGACGATTTGATCCCATCGCGAATGCTCCGCAATGGCAGCACCGCGAGCGCGTGCCAGTCCTTGATCTGGTCCTCGATCGATCCGATATCGGCCGCGGTCAAGGCGATATGGCGAGAGACTGCAATCCAGCAGCACGACAGCAGCATGTTCACGTTGATCGCGTTCACACGCTGCAAATCGAGGCACTCCGCAGCGACCTCCGGGACCGCATAGACCCGCAGCGAAAAACGCCAGAACGCATTGTCCAGTGGAAGCAACGCCGAGGTGTCCATCCGACCTCTAAGGCTTGGGCTACGAAGGCTTGGGCTACGAAGGCTTGGGCTGCAATCGCGCCTTCTCGCCGGTCCACCGGCGGATCTTGCCAAAGTCTATGTCAAAGAGATCGAGAACGCGACACAATGTATGATCCACCATCTCCTCCAGCGATGCCGGCCGCGCATAAAACGCAGGGACCGGCGGATAGACCACGGCACCGGCTTCCGTGACCGCAGCCATGGTCCGGATGTGGCCCAGATGCAAGGGCGTCTCCCGCAACAGAAGCACCACGCGACGGCGCTCCTTCAACGCGACATCCGCGGCGCGGGACAATAGATTGCCCGTAACCCCGGTGGCGATCTCGGACATTGTCTTGATCGAACACGGCGCGATCACCATGCCCATGGTCCGGTATGATCCGCTGGAGCAGGCCGCGCCGATATTGTCAATGGGATGAACGACGCTCGCGAGCTTCTCCACATCCGACACCTTCAGGTCGGTTTCATAGGCCAGGGTCATGCGCGCAGCGCGGCTCATGATCAGGTGCGCCTCGATGTCGGTGTCTCCGAGCAATTGCAGCAGCCGGACGGTGTAGATCGCCCCGGACGCACCGGTCATGCCGACGATCAGGCGGCGCGGCGGCTGGTCTTTCGATGTCGTGTTCATGGGTCACACTGCGCCAGAAAGGCTTCCATCACCACCAGCGCGGACAAATGGGCGTTGTGACCGGCGTCCCGAAATACCACCGTATCCTTGTCCCATTTTCGCAGACTTGCAATTTCCACAAGCGGATCCGCGAGACCGCAGGACAGCCGCAGCGGACATCCGCACGCCAGTGCACGCACCAAGAGCGGCTCGACCGCGTCCCGCACGACACTGACCGTCTTCGGATCTGTTGCAAGGCGGCATCCCGCGGGCTCCTCCACCAGACCGGCCTGCACGCAGCGATCGTCCGGGCCGATCAAGCCGGCGAGACCGGTGACGCGAAGATAGCGCTCTGCTGCCTCCGGCCTGGTCGCGAAATAACGCACCGGCCGCACCTCGCTCATGCGCTCGATCTCCTCCCTGGACCAGTCGATCTTCAGGCCCACGGCGAACAGGCTGGAGACGCCGACACCGAGACTGCCGTTCGCCAGGAGCAATCCCACGCTGGCGCCCATGGAGTGCCCTATGATCCTGACCGGACGCTCGCTGGGCAGGATCGCCGCGACGGCCGCGGCCTGCTGTTCCAGGCTGTAGTGCGGCGACCAGAGCGAACGACCATGACCGCTGAAGTCCGGCACAATCGTTCCAAAGCCGTGCGCGAGCAGCAACGGGATGAGCGGGTCCCACACGGCGCCATTGCAGCCGAGACCATGCAGCAGCAAAACCGGAGCGGCCTGATTGCCCTGCAGTTCGACATACAGGCCCTGGGGCATTACACGCCGCGAAACTTGGCCGGCCGCTTGCCTTGGAAAGCCCCCATGCCTTCCTTGTTGTCTTCGGTCCGGATCAGGACGGATTGTCCCAATCGCTCAAGCAGGCGACCGGTTTCGGTGTCGACATTCTGGCAGGTATTGATGATGTGCTTGGCCATGCCCATCGCCTGCGGCGCCTTGGTCAGCAGCTTGCGCGCAAACGCCATGGTGTTCGGGAGAAGGTCGGCCGACTCGTACACCCGATTAACCAGACCGATTCGATAGGCTTCCGCAGCATCGACCGACTCGACCGCAATGATCATCTCCTTCAACCGGCCGATACCGATCATCTGGATCATGCGGGAACAAGCTCCCGAAGCCGGGATCACGCCGAGCTGGTTTTCCGGCAGCAGAAACGAGGCCTGGGTCGACGCGAGGCGGAAATCGCAAGCGATCGCCATTTCCACACCTCCGCCGGCGCAAATCCCGTTGACCGCCGCGATCACCGGCTTTTCGATCGCCTCGATATCATCGAACAGCTCATGGTTGGCGCGGACGTAGGCCCGGTACTGCGGCGTGGTCAGATTGTTTTCATAGTCGAGCCCGCGGATATCGCGACCCGAGCAGAAGGCCCTACCGTTGCCGGTGATCACCAGCACCCGCACCTTGTCGTCGAAGTTCGCCTTCCAGATCACCGTCCTCATTTCCCGGATCAGGCGCTCGTCGAAGGCGTTGAGCTTTTCCGGGCGATTCAGCTTGATGACGCCAATGCCATCCTCCGTGACTTCGAACTCGATGGTCCGCCGATCGAGCGCCGGCTCGAGGAAGCCGCGTGGCAGCCCGTCGCCATCGATGACGACCGTGGTCTGTGTATCAGCCATAACTTGACTCCGTATGTTCACTTGTGGAAAGGCGGCCGCCACGCATCGTGAGCACCTCATCGGCCAGAGCGTGGAGGAATGTCTTGTTCTGTTCGACAACAAGCATCGAGAACCGCCCGCGGAGCTGTTGCAGCGCGCTCAACACCTGGTTCACCATGATCGGCGCGAGCCCCTGGGTCGGCTCGTCGAGCATCAGCACCGCCGGATCGAGCAGCAAGGCACGCGCGATCGCGAGCATCTGCTGCTCGCCGCCACTCAAGGCACCGCCGGGCTGATCCAGGCGTTCCCGCAGCCGGGGAAACAAGGCCAGGATCTCATCGAGGCGCGTGCGAAACGCGGTCGGGTCCAGGCGGCCTGCCGCCCGGGGCAAATCGAGATTCTCCCGCACACTGAGCTTGACCAGAATCTGCCGCCCCTCCGGCACCAGAACGAGGCCTGCGCGGGTGCGTTCATAGGCCGACCACTTCGCGATCGGCACCCCCTGCAGTCGAACGTCCCCTCCCTGCGCGGGAAGCAGCCCTGCAATGGTCTTCAGCAACGTCGTCTTGCCCACGCCGTTCGGCCCCAGGATGCCGAAAACGCGCTGTGCGGAGAGATCGAGATCAACGTCGCGAAAGACGCCAAGACGGCCATAACCGCCGCTGAGTGCCTGGATGGCGAGAGGGGCGGTCATGCCAGCGCTCCGAAGTAGGCTTTCTTCACGCGCGCATCACCGAGAATGTCCCGCATCGCTCCACTGACGACCGGCCGGCCACTGTCGAGCACCAGGCCACGCGACGCAACGGAGGACACAAAGTCGATGTTGTGCTCCACGATCACGACCGCAATGCCGCGGCTCTGCAGCTTGCCGATCACCTCCTGAAGGTGAACAAGTTCGGATTCGGTGAGCCCGACCGCCGGCTCGTCGAGCAGCACCAGGACGGGTTCCCCGGCGGCGGCGCGCGCCAGATCGATCAGCTTGTGCTGACCGATGCTCAGCGTGCTGACCGGCTGGTCCGCGTGCTGCAGAAGGTCGAAAGCCTCCAGTTGCGCCAGTGCCGCCGAACGGCGCTCCGATTCGCTGAGATTCGGCGTGATGTTGTCGATCCGCGCCATGACGTTCTCCGCGGCCGTCAGATCCGGCACCAGGCGAGCGACCTGGAAGGCGCGTCCGATCAGCGGGGCACGACGATGGATCGGCAACTCGGCGAGATCCTGCCCGGCGACGGCGACGCGCCCTGTCGTCGGCTCGATAATCCCGCAGATCACGTTGAACAGTGTCGATTTTCCGGCGCCATTCGGGCCGACCAGCGCAAACACCTCGCCGGCCGCAACGTCAAAGCTCACATCTTCCAGGGCAACCAGCCCCTGGAACCGCTTGCCGACATCCTGCACCCGCAGACACACGCCGATTCGAGACGAGCCAGCGGGCGAACTGATCGGCGCCGCGGCGCCCCTCACCGTTCCAGCCCCCGGCCTCGCCGCCGCCTGATCAWGCCACGACTGCGGCAGCAGGCCCAGCAGTCCATTTTTGGCGTAGAGCACGGCCAGCAGAAAGCAGACCCCGTACACCAGCGACTCATAATGTCCGCCGTAACCGGCCGCGAAAAACAGCCATGCGACCACCAGCGCGCCAACGACCGGTCCGAGCGCGAAGGCCGGGCCGCCCATGATCACCATGCCGATCTGGGACAGCGACTTCTGCGCGCCGGCATCCTCCGGCACCACCACGCCGACGTAATAGCAGAGCAGCGTGCCCGCGATGCAGGCGTAGAGGCATCCGATGGTGAAGGCATGAACCTTGGCGCGCGTCACATCGATGCCGATAGCCGAGGCGACAAGTTCGTCATGCTTGACCGTTCGCAAACGCCGCCACATCGCTCCGCGCATCAACAGGACGTAGCTGGTCAGACCGATCAGCAGCGCGACGACCGCCAGGGCATACCAAGCCCCCTGACCGATCACGCGGCCAGCCGAAAACACCAGGCCCGATGCGCCGCCGGTCCATGCCGGAAACGCGCGTGCCAGCCCCTCCACCACGAAGCCGAACCCCAATGTCCCGAAAGCGAGATAGACACCGGGCAATCTGACAAACAATTCCGCCAGCCCGCGCGCAAGACCGACGCCAACCGCCAGACCGATCACGATCGCGAGCCCGGACGAGAGCCCCGCACGTTCAAGCACGCCCGCGACATAGGCGGGAACCACCATGAAGGCGGCCTGGCCGAAGGCCAGCATTCCCGCCACGCCGAAAATGACGTTCAGGCCGATCAAAGCCAGCGCGGTGAGCGCCACATTCGTGGCCAAGGCCGGCGTCCAGCCGGGGATCAGCCCCATGAGAGGCGTGATCCCAAGCACCAACGCAACGGCGGCAATCAGCAGGTACTTTCGCGTCATGCCCTGACGCTCCCGCCGAACCTGACATGCCGGCTTTGCCAGATCGCAACGGCAATCAGGACAACGAAAATGACGGGATCCTGCGCCAGCGCGCCAAAATAGGTGGTGACTAGCGCTTCCGCGAGACCGAGCGCGAGGCCACCGAAAATCGCGCCAAGCGGCGACATTCCGGCAAGCGAAGCCGCAATGAACCCGCGCAACGTCATTCCGAGCCCCGCCTGATAGTCGACGGAGATGAGAGGAACCAGAAGAATCGCGCTGAGGCCGCCAAGCAGGCCGGCCAGCGCAAAGGAAATCATGCGCGCGGCATCGACATTGACGCCAAGCAGTTGCGCAGCATCGGCATTCTCGGCGGTTGCGCGCAACTGTTTGCCGATGCGGGTCCGGGTCAGCAACTGCGCGGTGATGATCGCGGCAACAAGGCCGATGACGACGAGCCAGAATCCCTGCTGAGGCATGATGCCGCCGGCAAGGCGAAACGGAGCCCCGATAAACATACGCTTGAAAGACACCGCGTCCGGACCGAACACGACCTGCAGGACACCCCGGCTGAGAAATGCGGCCGCAAGACTGACCAGGATCAGGCTGGAGACGGGCCAATGCGCGCGCGGCCGCAACAAGATGCGCTCGATGGCGATGGAATAGACCACCGCACTTGTCAGCCCGACGGCAATCGCCGCCATCACGGGCAGTCCGGCATGGGCCGTCGCAGCCGTCACCAGTCCGGCGATCGAATAGGTTTCGCCGTGCGCAAGATTGACAATACGCGTGGTCTGGAAGGCGATGATCAACCCGGTTGCGAGAAGAACATAGACCGTGCCGGATATCGTGCCGCTGACAATCGCCTGGGAAAGCGGATTCATTTCAGAGGTCCCGCCTTCTCCCAGTGCGCATCCTTGTATTCGAGGACGGCGACGTCACTGGCGGAAAAGCCGACATGGCTTTGCGCGGAAAAATGCATCATGCCGACGCTGGGAATAGGATGGCTCTCGGCATAGGCGCGCACGTCGTCAGCATTGTCGGGGTTGTCGACGTGTTCGAGAATCGCGGATGCGAAATCCGCCATCGTCAGGCCCAGAATGCTGAGATGGTCGACGGGCTCCTTCCTCCAGGCCAAATACGATGTGGTGAAACGGTCGAGATGCGCGCGCTCCGCCGGATCGGTCAGCAGATCGGGGGCCGCCGCCTTGAGACCCACGGCGAGAAGCCGCTTCGGCATATCATTCTTGATCAGGCCAAGGAACGAATCCGAAATATTCGCGTAGCTGACAAGAAGCGCGTGGTCGAGCCCGACGTTCGAATAGCTCTTGACGACGGTGGCTGCACCACCACCCGAATAGTTGGAATAGATCAATGCCACGCCGTCGCCGACAATATTGGCAAGCTGAATGGAAGCATCGCTGGCGCGCAAGTCGATGCGGGCCAGCTTGTAGTCGATCCCCTCCTTGGGAAAGACCGCTGCCGCGCTGGTCACCCCGACTTCACCGGACGCATCGGTTGCAGCCACCATCGCGATACGGTTGACACCGTTCGCCTTGACGTAGGCCGCAATGGCTTTGGTGAGCTCAAGGTCGGATGGACTCGTCTGAAAGACATAGCTGTTCGCTGGCGGCACCACGTTCGGCGACGGCGTCACCATCACCGGTCCCTTCTGCAGCAACGGCATCGCGGCTAGAATAGGTCCCGTAATCGAGGCATTAAGCAGCAGCACGACACCACGACTCGTCAGGTCGCGGACGCAAGTCACGCTCTTTTCGGGGCTGGCCTCGTCGTTGCAATGGATCAGATTGATCTGGCGACCGCAAATCCCACCCCTGGCGTTGACGTCCTGTACCCACCACTGCACGGCCGAAAGCTGACGCAAGCCGACCGTGGACACCGCGCCGGTGGTCGGCGCAATGATTCCGATGGTCCACGGGTCGGCCGCGAACGCCGGATCAACCAGCAGCAAGAGCCCCAAAAGAGCTGCGATTCGTTTCATGCTGCGGTCTCCTTCAGGGCATAACGTCCATCCTCGTCCCGAAGAAGGCGATCCTGATCCCACAATTTTTCGAGTTCACGCAGGACATCGCGGCCATCTCGTGTGCCGGCCGCGGACATCAGGTCGAGAAACGTGGCGGGCCCCGCTGCGAGCGCAGCCGACACACTCTTGAACGTACGTTCCGGCATCACGGGCGGCTCGGGAATGGCATATTCCAGCGAGCGTGACAGAGTGAGCGGCTTCGTGCAGTCGAACCCGCCCTTGCTTCCCGACCGGCGCCCCTCAAGGGACGGATCTATCGGCACCGCCCGGAAATTGGATCCGGCAACAAAATCCTTGTCGGCCTGAAACCGTGTCGCCAGCGCCCAGTCGATCTGACCGTCATCAAAGACATCGATGTCGTCATCGACCACGAACACGTTCTTGACATCGGCGGTCGATGCGAACACCGCGGCAATGGCATTGCGTGCCTCACCGGGATAACGCTGGCGAATCGACACTCGCACATTGAACATTCCGCCACAGGACGGCGAGCAGCATACCGCGATCGGTTCACGAACCGCGTTTTCCAGCGCGACCCAGACGGACGCCTCGGTTTTTGCCGCGACCAGCTGCGCGGTGTCGGTTCGCCCCAGGAAACGTCCACCGATGGTCACGGTCTGAAACAGCGCATCGGCCCGCCGCGTGATCGCGGTGAGATGGAACACCGGGTTGCGTTTGACCGCACCGTAATAGCCGAGAAACTCGCCATACGGACCTTCGGGTTCGATCAGCCCTCTCTCATCGAGATAGCCCTCCAGCACAATTTCGGCGTCGGCCGGGACCATCACATCGATGGTTTTGCAACGCACGACCGGAACCGGCGCATTGCGCAAGGCGCCCATCAGATGCAGTTCATCCATGGGACGCATCGACGAAGTCGCGGTCAGGAAATCCGCCGGATGCGATCCGATTACATAGGCAACCTCCAGCTTCCTCCCGGCGGAACAGGCGCGCTGATAGATCGCGCGCAAATCGCTGGGCGCGTTGAGATCGACGCCCGCAGTGCGCGTGCCCCTCAGCATCATGCGGCGACAACCGATGTTGGTGCCGTTGGTCTGGGAATCTCGCACGAAATCGATACTGGCGGAGATATAAGGCGCCCCATCCCGGCCGTGCTGCAGCGACACCGGCAACGAACAGAGGTCGGCCGCCTCCCCCGTGAGCACGACCTCATGCACCGGCGCCTGGTCCGATGACACTTCGACCGGCGCGATGGCGCCCTGGGAACGCTCGCGAAGCACCCGCGGCAAGTCCGGGCTGTCGATGCCGAAGGCCATCGCGATGCGACGCCGTGATCCCATCACGTTGCCCACGACCTCGGCACGCTCAGGCCCCGCGGATTTGAACCAGACCGCCTTTTCGTTGCCGTCCAGAATCGCAGCGATGTCGATGAGATCGATCGGATCGGAATGCACGATGCACTCGCCGGCGGCGACCAGTTCGTCCATGAATTGCCGCAGACGGAACCTGTTGGTATCAAGTGTCATATTGTTTCCTTCTGCAGGTAGTGAGCCCGCACTGTTGCAGTGGCGATCTTTCCCGGGCCACTTTTGGGAAAAGGGTCCGCGGAAATGTAGATCACCTTGGGGACCTTGTATCCGCCGACCAGGTCTCGGCAATGCGCGATCAGCATCTCGCCGGTCAGTCCGTTGGCATCCCCGCCGAGCGGGTAGATCGCGGCCCGTACCTCCTCTCCCCAACGCTCGCTCGGCGCGCCAAACACGGCGGCCTCCGCCACGCGCGGATGGGCAATCAAGGCGTTGACCACTTCCGCGGGATAAACGTTTTCTCCACCCGAAATGATCATTTCCTTCTTGCGGCCGACAATACGGAACTGGCCTGAGGCATCGCGCACGCCCAGGTCGCCGGAGCGGTACCACCCCGCGTGGAACGCGGCCTGTGTCGCCGCGGGATTATTCCAGTACTCGCGCATGACACGCGCTCCCCGCAGGCACAGCTCGCCGATATCGCCGTCCATGACCTCCGACCCGCCGTCATCGAACACCGCAACATCGACGTGCATGGTGGGACGCCCCACCGTATTGGCAAGCGAGAGCTGGTCGGGATTGTCGCCGGGCATCTGATGGCAGACGAATCCCGATCCTTCGCTCAGCCCATAAGCCTGCAGCAGGCGGCACCGCAGCGTCTCCACGCACCGGCGATAGACCGCGTCCTGCATCGGCGATCCCCCATAGCTAATTCGATCGAGGGAGCGAAGGTCGTACTGCGCCACCGGCGACTCGCGTACGATCTTGTCGAGCAGCGTCGGCGGAAGGCTGGTCTTCGTGATCCGTTCGCGCTCCACGAGCGGTCCAAACGTATCGGGTTCGAAATGGGCGATGACATGCGTACCGCCCACCAGCGACACGCCCCAGATCGCAAAGGCATCAACCAGATGAAACATCGGGGAGGCGTGAAGCCACACGTCCCGTTCATTCAACTCGAGGCCGACAATCGAATCCAGCGCGCTGGCAACGAGATTGCGATGGGTGAGACAAACTCCCTTCGGCCGGCCCGTGGTGCCGCTGGTATAGAAGATCTGCGCAATGCTATCGAGATCGACCGAGTGGGGGGAAGCTGGCTCACCCGCGGCGATCTCACGTTCATAACCCCCTTCAGACAGCGCATCATCATCGTTCCAGACGATGGTTTCGACCCTGGCGACGTCCAGCGGGAGCGCTCGCAACACAAGTCTCGCGCCGGTTTCATTCAGGATAAACGCGATCTCGGGCTGGGCCAGCCGAATATTGAGCGGGATCAGAATCAATCCCGCCTGTGCACATGCGAGATGAACCTCAAGCGACCGAAAACTGTTCCTGCCAAACAGAGCGACTCGATCGCCAGGTTCGAGCCCGCGGGCGGCAAATGCTCCCGCGAGACGCCGGACGCGCTGCTCAAGTGCTGAATACGTCAGGCGGATTTTTCCGTCGACAACGGCCACGCGGTCGGCGTAAAGCGTTGCCGCCCTCGTCAAGATGCGATGTAAAGCAAACATGAAGTTTTGCTAAATCAGCCATGTCAAAGAAACGTCAAAACGCCTAGAATGGCGAAAAGCCATGCGGAATGGGGCAATTTGGGAGGGGATATGCGCCAGCTGCGCGTGACGACATTCGGCGGGCTGCGCCTGCATTTCGACGGAGATCGTGAGGTTCGGCTCTCGACGCGAAAAACGGCGGCGCTGGTCGCCTACCTCTGCATGAATGCGGGGCGGCGTCTTGCGCGAGAGGGTCTGCGCGGTCTGCTCTGGGCCGACAAGAGCGAAAGCCACGCCCGTCACAGCCTCAGTCAGGCATTGTCCGAGGCCCGCAAGGCATTCGGCGATGGTTTCATTCAAACCGACGGACAGGCAATCTGGGTCGACGCAGCGCGGGTTTGGGTCGATGCGATCGAACTGCCGCGTCTCACCACGGAAAGGCACCTGTCTTCACTCGATCGGGCCGAAGTGCTCTACCAGGGTGACTTCCTTGCCTTTGGCGAGCTGAATCAGGAGAAATTTGACGACTGGCTCCTGGGCGAGCGCGAACGGCTGCGCCAGATCGCTCAACGCGGGCTGGCGGCAGCCCTGGCCTTGCGCGCCAGCGACATGGACGCAGAGCAGCGTCTCGGCACCGCGCGAGCGATTCTTGCGCTTGATCCGTTCGACGAATCCGCGCACTGCGCACTGATGCAGGCCTACGCCGCGCAAGGCTGCGCGCCGCTCGCGATTGACCATTATCATCATTTGGTGCGAACCTTGCGGCAGGAGCTCGGTGTCGCTCCCGAACAGCAGACCGTGACAACCTTTCGGGCCATCGCCGAACAGGCCAAGCCGCAATCCCTACAGCCACGCACGCTGACGCAGTATGCGTTTGTGCTTGAGCAGCTGCCCCACCCGGTGGTGGTCACCGACACGCACAACCGCATCGTCGGCTGGAACTCCCTCGCCGAAGAAACCTTCCACTTCACCAAGGAAGAAATTTGCGGGCGCTCGCCAACCTTGCTCTATGCGCCGGACAGGAATCCCTCGCTGGCCGACTCCATTCTCAAGCGGGCGCTGGAAACCGGCCGATGGTCCAAGCGCGTCGATATGGTCAGCAAGGACGGCCGGCACTGCCACCAGCAGCGAATCGTGGCGCCGTTATACGGTCCCGCCGGAGAACTCGTCGGGGCTTTCGGGCACGGCATCATCCTCTAGCACCGCAACCGCGACGATCGCGGGCCGCGATGCCGCAGCCATCTCCCAGCGGCACAAACCGGCGAAGCCGCTCAATACATCGAGCTCACGCCTGCGCGCTGAGGGCGAACTTCAATGCGGGCTTCATCGTCCGCTCGACAAAACGGCACGCGCCGCTGGCATCGATCGCCACGATATCATCGTGGTCGCCGACGTTCATGACACCGTTGGCCCCGGTCTCCCGATCGAGCATCATGACGATCATCACCGAACGGACCCTGAACCGCCCGCCTCCCAGATCCTCCGCGGTGACGGTTGCGCTGATGTGGCGCGCCTCGCGACGGTTTTCGTTTCGCGACTGAGCCAGCGACAGCAGCTTGTCGGCGATCTTGTCACGCCCCTCCGCAAGCCAGACCGGTGTCACAAAGCGTGACTGCTCTTCCAGCAAATCGGCGACCGAAACACCGCGGTCGACCCGGCTCGAAAACTCGTCCAGAAGTTGCGTGATGCGAACGCGGGCGGCGAGTTGGTCGGAAACTGCACTCATCATGGTCCTCTCTCGGTCGTACACTGGAAATGAGCGGGCGCTCCGGGATGGCACGCACAGCCTGACTTAAATTTTTGGGGAGAGATATCTGTCCAGATCGCGAAATCATCGACGATGACGGTGACCTCCACCACCCGGCGCCGGTCAACGCGGACGATGACGGCCTGACCCTGCCGATTCACAGTGTCGCTTGACCCAAGAAGACCGAAGGGATCGGTACAAATCACATGATACCGAAGAACGACGGTCTCACGCTCCGCAATCAACTCGTCGATCACAGCTTGCCAGGTCGGGAACAGATCATGCAGCCGATGCAGCCGTGCGGGCGTGACATCGGCGGCAAGCTTGCCGCCGATCGACTGCGCCAACCCGTGCGCGTCGTTCCCATTGAGCTGTCCGATCAGCCGGACGACCAGCGACTTCGGATCGGTGGCGGTTTCGCGTGGCATGTCCGGCCGCTCAATGGACGACAACGCCCGTTTGCAATGCTCGCATGTGGCGGCCTGCGGATCGGCGGCAAACAGATCAGGCCCGGCGTGCTCGGACGAGATCGACAATCCGCAGAGCGTGTGGCTGAACTCGCGATCACGCCCCGCCCGCGCGTGCGAATTGCGGACCAGGGTCAGGCAACTCACCATGGGGATCGGCCCTCGCTGATGATGAAGGCCCTGCCTCCGCGCCGTTTCGGCTTGGTCCGGTCAGTGTGCATTACGATCGTCCCTGCCGATCTACCGCTCGAAGACCATTTCAGCTGCAACGTTCACGTAAAGCGACATGCTTCATCCAGCTCGAGACGCGGCAATCGCCCGAACAGCGTCGCCGCGTCGCCATAGCCGAGATTGATCAGCACGTCGGACTTCCAGGTTGTCCCCGCGAAAAACGCTTCGTCCACGATGCCTTGATCGAAACCGGACATCGGACCGGCATCCAGTCCGAGAGCCCGGGCGGCCAGCATGAGATACGCCGACTGCAGCGCGCAATTGCGTGCGGCGGTTTCGGCCGCCATCGCCGGCGAAGACACGAACCATGACCGCGCATCGGCATGAGGGAACAGCCTGGGAAGTGCCTCGAAGAACATCCGGTCATAGGCAACGATAGCCGTCACCGGCGCCTTCATCGTCTTTTCGACATTACGAACGCCAAGAGCCGGCCGCAGCTTTTCCTTGCCATCCCTGGTGCGCACGAAAACAAAGCGCGCGGGCGAACAGTTCGCCGACGTCGGCCCCATCTTGGCGAGATTGTAGATGTCGGCCAGCAGCTCATCGCTGACCGGTCGATCGAGCCACGCATTGTGGCTTCGCGCTCCCGTAAACAGCCTGTGGAGAGCGGCATCGTCGATTCGTTCCGTCATTTCTTTCAACTTTCAGCCGTGCGTTTCGGTTGTCGCTCCTTCTTGCAGAGGGGTCTCAAAACAGTATCAAACCGATTAGGCGAGCCCGGTGCCGTCATCACAGCATGGGGGATCGGCCGGCCGGTTCGCCGCCCGAAAAGCCGGCTCGCTCTTACCGGCCTCCCCCCTCCAAAAGTCGATGGACGCGCCCTATCAAAGGAACGTCAAAGCCGTTAGAATTGCTCAAAATATAGTCGGGAGAGGAACAATCATGCGCCAACTGCGGCTGACCACGTTTGGCGGATTGCATTTTCATATGGACGATCGCGAGATCGGGTTTTCGACGCGAAAGACCGCTGCGCTGATCGTCTATCTGGCGATGCACGCCGGGCGGCGCATTGCGCGCGAAGCACTGTGTGGTCTTTTGTGGGGCGATAGAACCGAGACCCAGGCCCGGCATAGTTTGAGCCAGGCCTTGTCGGAGGTTCGCAAATCGTTTGGCGGTGATCTGATACGATCGGACGGACGCGTCGTGTGGATCGACGCCAGTCAGGTGTGGGTCGACGCTTTCGAGCTGACCCGCCTGACGATTGAAAAGACCATATCTTCGCTCGATCGCGCGGAGGCGCTTTATCAGGGTGACTTTCTTGCGTTTGGCGAACTGGACCAGGAGCGTTTCGACGAATGGCTTCTGGGCGAACGTGAACGATTTCGGCAGATTGCACAACGCGGACTCGCGGCGGCCCTCGCGTTGCGCGCGGGAGATCCAGATTCGGAACGTCGCATGGGCACGGCGCGCGCCATCCTGGCGCTCGACCCGTTCGATGAGCCCGCCCATTGCGCGGTGATGCAGGCCTATGCTGCGCAAGGACATGCATCCCTGGCGATTGAACACTATCAGCGCCTGACGCGAAGCCTGCGCCGGGAACTCGGCGTAATGCCCGAACAGGAAACCGCAGCAACGTTCCAGGCGATCGTCGAGCGCTCACGATCACAGTCCCTGCAGCCGCGCACGCTTACCCAATACGCCTTCGTCCTTGAACAGCTTCCACATCCCGTCGTCGTCACGGATCTGCAAAGCCGGATCGTCGGCTGGAATTCCCTAGCCGAACAAACCTCGGGATTCTCAAAAAAGGAGATCTGCGGGCGAACGCCCGCCGCCGTTCTCGCACCGAACGGGCATCCGTCCCAGGCGGACTCGATCCTCAAGCATGCGCTGCAATGGGGACGCTGGTCAAAACGCGTCGACGTGGTCAGCAAAAGCGGACAGCGGAGCAGCCAGCAACGGATCGTTGCGCCCCTGTTCACGCCCGAGGGCAAGCTCATTGGAGCATTCGGGCATGGCATCATTCTCTAGCGAGCAACGCGCCCATCGGTGATCGCATCCGTCGTCATCGATGTCCGGTAAAGTTCTTTTCGAGACCGGTCCAGCAGTTGATATAATCGTCCTGCGGGACCGCCAGCGTCGATGAGAATTCCGTCAGTTTTTGAGGAAAACGCGACTCGAACATGAAAGCGAGCGAGTTTGTTATCTTCACAGGCTTGAGCTCGGAGTTGCTGGCATGCTCGAAGGCCGCCCTGTCCGGACCGTGCGGCAGCATCATGTTATGAAGGCTCATGCCGCCGGGCACAAAGCCCTCGGGCTTCGCATCGTACACGCCATAAATCAGGCCCATGAACTCCGACATGATGTTGCGGTGATACCACGGCGGCCGGAAGGTATTTTCGGCGACCGCCCAGCGTTCGGGAAAGATCACGAAATCAATGTTCGCGGTGCCCGCACTTTCGGACGGCGCCGTCATGACGGTGTAGATCGATGGATCCGGATGATCGAAAGCCACCGCGCCGACCGGTGAATAACGCCGCAGGTCATATTTGTAGGGGGCGTAATTGCCGTGCCAGGCCACCACATCGAGAGGAGATTGGCCGATGCTGGTCCGGAATAATTCGCCGCACCACTTCATGTAAAGCAAGCTCGGGACTTCGCGATCCTCGAAGGCCGCAACCGGCGTCAGAAAGTCGCGGGAATTGGCGAGGCAGTTCGCCCCGATCGGGCCACGCTCGGGCAGAACGAAAGAGCCTGCGTAGTTTTCGCAGATATAGGCGCGCGCTTCCCCATCGAGCAGTTCCACCCTAAACATCACGCCGCGCGGAATCACGCAGATCTCGCCCGGCCCGATGTCGATTTTACCGAATTCGGTGAACAGCAGCAATCGTCCAAGCTGGGGAACGATGAGCAACTCGCCATCAGCATTCGCGAAGTACTCGTTCTCCATGGAGCGGTTTGCCAGAAGCAGATGCGAGGCCATCCCGCTCTGGGCCTCGACATCACCGGCCGTCGTCACCGTGAACAGGCCGGTTATGAAATTCCTGGCTTCATTGCCGACGGGAACCGGGTCCCAGCGCAGTTGCCCAATCGGGAGTTTCGATTCCCCCGCGTTCGGCGCGGAGCGAATATAGCCCTTGTCCACCTGTACGAAACGAGACGTGTGCTTGACGCTGGGACGGATGCGATACAGCCACGAGCGCTGGTTGTTGCTGCGCGGCGCTGTGAAGGCGGAGCCCGACAGCTGTTCGGCATACAGGCCATAACTAGCCTTCTGCGGCGAGTTTCGACCGATCGGCAACGCCCCCAGGAGAGCCTCGGTTTCGAAGCTGTTGCCGAAGCCGGACATGTATTTCGTGGCGGCGGCGTCGCGATTCATGCTGTCGGGCGGCGGAACATTGGTCGTCATGGCAACTCTTGATCCGTTATTTTACTCTGCCGGCTGCGCCGCAGCCGACTCACGGGTGAGGGTCAGGTCAGCCGGGTCACAAGTGGCGGCCTCCGTCGACGAGAATTCTCGTCCCGGTGCTGGCTTTCAGATGGGTAACGCAGGCGAGGACTGCCCGGGCCACATCCTCGGGTTCCACCACGCGTTGAAGCGGCGTCGATTTCGCGCCCTTCTCGAGCGCGGCCCGATCGCGCCCCGCGACAAAGTCGGTGGCAACTGCACCGGGGGACACACACAAGAAACGAATGTTCGGCCCCAGCACCCGCGCCAGGGAAATGGTCATGGTATCGAGCGCCGCTTTCGCGGCACAGTAGGCAATGTTGCTGCCTGACCCGGTGAATGCCGAAATGGATGATACGCTGATGACGACCGCGTCCGCCGACGCCTGGAGGAGCGGAGCAACCGCACGAATGACCGAATAAGGCCCACGCGCATTGGCTATCAGGATCTCGCCGAACAGATCGTCATCAAGCGCGGCGAGATCGTGGTGCGGAATCGGTCTGGTGAAGCCGGCCGAATTTACCAGAATATCCAGGCGACCGTGCTTCTCCTTCAATTCGGAAGCCGAATTCCTGATCCGCGAGACATCCTCCAGAGAAAGCTGGATAATCGAGTGCCCATGTCCGGGCAGCTCGCCTCGCAGCATCTCCGCGCGCTCGGGGCTGGAATGATAGCCGATCGCAACCTGGGCGCCGGCGCTCGCCAGAAGGCGGACGGTGGCTGCGCCAATACCATTGCTGCCGCCGGTTACAAACGCAACCTTGCCGTTCAATTCATTCGAATGCTGCATCACGCTTCCACACCTTCGTACTTGAGTACGCGCGCCGGGCACCAGCGGCTATCCCACGTTCATGTGACAGAGCGCGACGACATCTCTCTCGGCACACCACGCCGCCCGTCGGGCCCACCGAGAAGCTCCAAAAAAACGGCGCCGCAAGCGGCGCCAGGGAGGGAGTACCTGAAGAACCCAATGGGTTACTTATGATAGAGTGCCGGTCGCGGAGCCGGATCGCTGTCCGGAGCCCAAAGCCGGTAGCTCAAGCTGGCCAGAACCTTCCAACCCGTCGCGATGCTGGCGCTATCCGGCCCGCCGGGAAAACGGGGCGTTCCTCCGCTGGCGTCGGCGTGAAATTGATTCACCGCCCAGACATTCAATGCAGCGGGACCAAAGTCATAGCCCACCAACGCTCCGGCAGCCCAGATGTTGAACTTGTTCACGTTGATTGCGTTGCGATAGAAGGCGCTCGAGGTGTCGCTGGTGACCTGCCCCAGATAGTAACCGACAGGGCCGACCGTCCACTTGCCGAACTTCTTGGTTGCCTGAAATTCCGCGTGCAGGATGTCGCCGGTTCGATAGTCTGTGATAGTGTTCTTGGTGTTGATCTCCAGAGACAGGTTCGCCGAGACAACCCAGCCATCCTTCAGATAGGAAACGAGAAATTCCGGCTGAATGATCCACCAGGGATTTCCGATATTACCCAAGCCGTTGGCGCCGGTGATGGTGCCATCCGGGACCTGCAGACCAAGCCCGGTTTTGACGAAGAAACCGCTCTCTCCCAGTTTCCAGCTCAACTCAACCGGCACGACATACGTGTTTCGCACGCCAGCCATCTGGTTGTTGATCGGCGAACCGACACTGGTCATCGCCAGCGGCTGGACGATGACGGCATCATACGTCGCCCCAAGAAACGTCCAGCCCGGCACAAAGAGAAAGCCGTTCGCCTCGGACGCGACCTGCACCTTCGTCGAACTGCCGGGCACGACAGGTGCACCGGGACCCACGAGATGCGCCTGATAAGTCAGGAATTGGTTGAACATATAGATGCCCGGGGGCGGTGCGCCCGCGGTGGCGGTAATGAAGATGCCGGCAGGTTGCCCGGTCCCCGGATATCCCTGCTCGTACGCCATCGCGGACGTCGACGCGCAGGCGACTGCGGCCCCCATAGCGATCATGAAATTTCTGAATTTGCTAATACCCATGTCTCACTGCCCCATGACTATCCGTCGCGGATAGCGACTTTTGAAATCCGTTCCGAACTCGGATCTCCGCCCGATTGCTTTGTTGCCGATAACGCATCCGTGAAGCGTTGGACTTTCAATGCATGTAGCCGCGGGCAGCTGTCTGCCCCATCCGCTTGTGACAGTTCGAAGTCGCGACGGATCTCCGACGCGGAAGATCCCGAAGAGAGGCTCGGCATTCAGCGACGCGAGAAGCTCTCACAAGACGCAATCGCCCGGCGAAAATGCTGAAAGCGGCAGGAAATGTTGCACACGGCTGGAACATCCCGCGCACGTCGAAGGGCCGCAGTCGGTCGACTGTTTGTTGAGGTGTGCAACAAAAATGCCACAGCCATCGCGAATGAGTGGACGGGCCGGCAGGCCTGTGTCCATTCCACGTGGAATGGACGACCGGCTGCTCACGATCGATCTCTGCGCAAACGCGTTCTTCGCGGCCGCGGCTACCTGCCGGGAAGTCCCCGGCGCCGCATTTCAAAATACTAGGTTCGATCGCCGATTGCAGGCGGCTGAACCTTCGGGCGACGCGGCAGAAGCAGTCCGAACGGCAGCATTCTCCAGGCAACGCCATCGCGGAAAATGGCGTGCTTCATGGCGCCGGCGAGATGGAGCAAGATCAGCAACAGAGTGGTGCGACCGAGCCAGACATGCGTTTGGAACGGAATTTTGCCGATCTGCCCCGCGTGACTGGACGCAAAATCGTGGACAACCGGAAACCACGGCCATGGCACAACGACAAAGAGCGAGATCGGCGGCAAGCTTATCCTGGTCGAAACGACAATCCAGCCGGACAACGGAAGAGCGAACATGATCACATACAATCCCACATGGACGCCCCGCGCGAGCCATCGCTCCCATGATCGCGTGCCGGGCGGAAGTGCGGGAGGACGGTGGGTAACACGCCAAGCAATCCGGATCAGGCTCAGTATCAGAACGGAGAGTCCGATGGTCTCGTGGGCCTGAATGAAATCGAGTTTCGATGCCCCCTCCATGTCACGCATGCGGACACCGACGACAATGTTGGAGGCGATCAAGGCGGCGATCGCCCAATGCAGAAGAATTGCGCCATTCGAATAACGATGCAGCCGGGTGAACGACGTTTCCTGTTGTTCGCGCCCCATATCCGACGACCCCTCCACCATCTCCATCAATGCGGCTTCAGCGATGTTGGAAACCTCATCATCCCTGCTCGATCGGATGACCGGTCACGGGATGTAGCCGGAGACCATTTGTTGCCAGAACTCGCTATGGCCAAGCGGCAGCGATACAAGAAATACCAGGCAGACGCCGGCCAGAATCAGCGCGCCCCACCGATTGACGGCCCTGGTGATCACCCAATGAACGACAAGGAGGAACAGACCGAACAGAAGGACAGGAGCGTACGCGTACAGGGGTGGTGTCGCAGCAAGCACGTCAAACAACGGGCATCGGGCGATCGCACCCGCCATGATTACAACCGTTGCCATCAACATGAGAGGACGGTGCAGTTCAGCGCGACGACGGTAGACGATTCCAGCCGCAGTCAGGACACCGAACAAAAAGATCTGGGTCAGCATCTCGACAAGGAAGAAGCGAGAGCCACCGAACATCACATACGCTTCGGTGTTGTAGTGGGCAGACAGTATCCCGATCGTCGCCCCCATGATCACGACAGCAACCGCGAGAGCCGCGCCTATGTAGCCCAGAGTCATATGAAGGGCGATCCTGCCGGTATAGATCAGGATATTCTGCGCGAGGAACAAGATCACCCAGCTCGACAAGACGAAGGCGTGAACGTAGATCACGGATACGATCTGCGGAGTCAGCGGATGCCCGCCGAATCCATGGCCACCGAAATAGAAATTCCTGAAACCCACCACCGAGACCAGCAGCGTCAAGCCGGCCGCAATCAGATAGAAGCGCCGCTCTTTTTTCAGCCGGGTCGCCGGATTGAGATAATCGCCATGCGCAACCGTTTCGATCGAACTTGTCGTCATGCCCCCCTCCGTGAATCGCCCGATCCTCAATGCAGGTAGCTGACCGCATGCGTCAGCCCCATCAGCATGTGACCGCGCAAGGCTGCGACGAAATTTTTGGAAAGGAGATCTCGCAATGCGTCCGGACGATCTTGCGCGACTCGAATGCGCCCAGGCATCCGCCTTTCGCGCATCCGTGTACCCGTCCCACTCATCAAGGATCGGACGGTCTGATGATCCGTTCGAGTTGCCGGCAAAGCTGACATCGCCACCCGCCGTCGACGAAAGAGCTCACTGACGGCCAGCGTTTTTGAGCTCCATCAGGCGGTGCGGCGGCATGGCATCAACACTATGTACCCGCGTTCGTGATAAAAATGACACAGCGCGCCCAGCGCATCGTCGACCACCGAGGCCCGCCTCCGTTGCCGCAGCGCACGGCCGCAGGATCGGAATAACGATTAAGTTTCAGATAGTTAAATGAAATTACGGCCGCCGGATCGATCCGAACCAGGCGTCGCAAGCCAGCCAAAAATGCTTTGAAAGGAATTTGAGGGCTGCGCGGTAGGAGTCTCCAAAAATGTTTCGGACTCTCGGGGGAGAAACATGGAAGTGCGCTTCACCAATTCAAAGACTTTGCCCGCGGACAAATACAACGGCTATCTGGCCGACCTGATCTCGTCGCTCGGGACCTTGCAGTTCGAGACCTCGTTCATGACGCTCGCGCGCGAACTCTGCAATTGCGAGCACGTCACGATCTTTTCGAGATCCAACGCCTCGCCACCGCAAGTACTGCTGGCGGCGAACAACGGCCCATCCCAGATCGCTCATGACGTCGCAAGGAAATATATCGCGCATTATTGGCAGCTCGATCCGGTGCTGCGTGTTGCCAACAAGAACGAGGCGACCATGCTCGTCGAGCTGCAGAACCTCGAAATCGACGACGGCGACTATCGACATGACTGCTACATGTCGGTCGGGCTGGACCGCCGACTATCGCTGCTGCAGCGGATTTCCCACGAAACCGTCCAGATCAACGCCTATTCGAAACGCGGCAGCAACCGGCCGACACACAGCATGCTGGAGATCGCATCGAAGCTCGAAGCGCTTTTTGCGCTGGTTCTCAAGCATCGCGATCTTGCGTCTCCCAGTTCCACCTCGTTCGCGGACACCTTTCGACGCCGCCTTCGCGCGGCATGTCCGTCACTGCCCGACCGCGAGCTGGAAGTTTGCGTCTCCATCGCCAGAGGCCTGAGCTCGGAGGCGATGGCCATTGAGTGGGGAATTAGCGTCAACACGGTGCTCACTTATCGCAAGCGCGCGTATACGCGTCTGAATATCACCAGCCACAATGAGCTGATGCGCCTGGTCATCGGCCGCCTGGACTGACCGCTGCTTATGTGTGCGGACTTGGTCATCTCAGTAGGATGAAATACGAACGTGTGCACTCAAAACCTCTCGTTGCAGGCGAAATCGGAAGTGTGTGCACACACAATCGCGAGCTCCCCCCAAGCCGGCTCGAGAGACCGCTGCTGCTGATGCGACACCGGCGGCAGTCCAACATGTCTCTTCGGCAGCCTGCCCCTTACACAACGCGCTGACTTTTTGCCCCAACCTGCTAGGCTGCGCGACTATATCCCTCGTCGCCAAACAGATAGACCTTGTTGCGGCCAGCGGCCTTCGCTTCGTAGAGCGCGATGTCAGCCTCTGCGAACAATTCGGCAATCCGCCGGCGATGAGGGCGGCCAACGAGAGCAACTCCAACAGACGCGCCGACCTCGAGCCGAAGACCGTTCCAGAAAAACGGTCGACTCAACATTACCACGGCCTGTTGCAGCACGCGCGCGATCCGGACAGGGTTAGCTGGAGCGCGCAGGATAAGCGCGAATTCGTCGCCACCGAGCCGAGCGACCAAACCGGCATTGTGAAAGGCTCGTCGCAGGCGCAACGCGATCTCGCAGAGACATGCATCTCCGGCTGGATGGCCGAACGTATCGTTGAGCTCCTTAAAACGATCAAGGTCGATCAGGACAAGGGCCGATGCGAAACCATGATTAAGGCTGTCACCAACAACCTCGCGATAGCGCGATTGGAAGACGGCGCGATTGGCAAGCCCGGTGAGAGAATCGGTTTCCGCTTGTTTGCGAAGGCTTTCCATTGCCTGCCGGTCGTATGTGATGTCCTGTTTTGAGCCGAATATGCGTTCCGGGCGTCCAGCCCCTCCTCGGTCCGCGTTGATCGCGAGGCGCATCCAGCGCCTTTCACCGCGCCAGGTCCTGATCTCGACATCGAGCGAAATCGCTCGGCCGCTCCGGATCACCTCGGCACGCGCGAGCTCCATGTTGCGGCGGGATTCCTCGACATAGAGGTCGACGATACTCGCGCGCCTCAACGGGTTACCCATCGGGTAGCCGAAGATGTCGTAGACGCCTGAGGTCCAGGTCAGACGCTCTGCCTCAAGCTCACATTCCCACGCGCCGATGCCGGCAAGGCCCAAGGCTTGGTCATAAAGACGTGCGCGAACCTCAGGCAGCGGAAGCCCGGCGGCACGATCTGCTTCATATCTCATCGGCGATCCAGCGATATTCGGGCATTTTGCCCGCGCCAGGGTTAAAGAACTCTGCATGCGCGTCAGCAGCAGCCGGTACGGTCGACGATTACTCCCGCCTCAGAGGGTGTCCATCGGATAGCCGAAGATGTCCTAGACTTCAGAAATCCAGGTCAGACGTTCTGCCCCGAGCTCATATTCCCCGGGGGTACACACGCCGATTCCATCCAAAGCGTCTGCACCTATCCAAGCCAGAAACCCACCGTATGGAGAGCAATCAGAAGGATGGCAGCATCCCCTTCAACAGCTTGCGGATTCTTGATGTTCACTATATGTTCGAATTCGTCTGTGTCTCGGGTTTATCCTCCCAAACGTATCCGCTATGCCCAATCAAATTGTCATCACGGAGAAGACCAGCCAGGCAAAAGACATCCGTGCCGCCGTTGGCTCACGCTATGGAGACATCCTTCCGGCCGAAGGGCATCTGTTCGACCTTCTCGAGCCAGAGGACGTTGTGCCGGCCTGGAAGCGCTGGTCGCCGATACTTCTACGGCCCGAAGGCCTTTACGACACGCGCCCAGCAAAAGGCGGCAACAAGGCCGCCAAGCTCAAGGCCATTCGCGAGGCCCTTCGTACGACCGAGCGGGTTTGGCTCGCCACCGATTGCGATCGCGAAGGTCAGCTCATCGGTCAGGAAATTCTCGAGCATTACAAATATCGCGGCGAAGTCTTGCGGGTACTGTTCACCGCTCAGGACGCGCAAACCATCCGGGACGCATTCAATCGGGCAAAGCCAAATACCGAATATGGACGCCTTTACGCTGCGGCTGTCGCGCGCCGGCAGGCCGACCAGATCTACAACTTGTCACTCACCCGGACTGCAACCGTCACCTTGGGTCGAGGTGCACGAAAAGTGATTGGGGTTGGGCGCGTGAAGACGCCGACGTTGGCAATTGTATGCAAGCGTGAGTTGGAAATCCGGAATTTCGTGCCAATATCCTATTTTGAAATTGTTGTCACAGCGAAGGTGGCAGAAGGCCAATTCCAGATGCGGCATGCGCCGCAAGACCGGATCGTTCGACGCGAGATTGCCGAAGGTGTCGTCAAAGCGGCCGAAGGTTTCGAGGGCGCGCTCGCCGTGCGCGTCGAAGATAAGCGTCAAGGACCGCCCAAACTGCATGATCTGCCGTCGCTGCAGAAACTATGCAGCTCCCGCTTCGGCTGGCCGGCCAGCAAAACGCTAGAACTGGCGCAGGAACTTTATGATGGCCAGGGTAAGAAGATCATCACCTACCCTCGCGCCGAGGTGCGCTACCTGCCGCAGAGCCTGATCTCGGACGTGCCGCGGATGGTGGCCGGACTGCAGATGGAGCAATCGCTCGGTGCGATCCCTACGCCCGAGCCGCCGGTCATCCGTAGGGGCGCGGGCGGCACTTTCTACGACAAGGGGCTGGAGGGCGCGAGCCATCATGCGGTCATTCCCAACGTCAACACGATCGACAAACTGTGCGAGGTCTGGCCTCGTCTTTCGTCCGACGAGAAGAAGTTGTTCGACGTTATCGCTCGCGCTTATCTATCTGCGCTGATGCCTGACTTCCGATACCGGCAGACAACCGCAACACTCGATGTGCGTGGCTTCGAATTCCGCGCCACCGGTCGTCAGCCCATCGATCTCGGCTGGCGTGCCGCATTCCCGGACTGGCAGCCCGCCGACGAAAAGAGTGACGAAGCGCAATTGCTGCCGCTGTTGCAAAACAGCGAAACCGCGCAACTGCAGGATGCAAAAATTGAGAACAAGGAGACCCGGCCACCCCCGCGTTATAACGAAGGCACACTGATCGAGGCGATGCAAAATGCCTGGCGCTTTGTTGAGGACGAAATTTTGCGAGACCGCCTGAAGGAAGCCAAGGGTATTGGCACACCCGCAACTCGAGCCGAAATCATCGGTGGGCTCAAGAAACAGGACTTTCTGACGGCCCAGGGAAAACACATCGTGCCGACCGAGGCCGGCCTGTCGCTGTTCGACATTCTCAAACAGGCAGATCCGGCGCTGGTTGATCCGGGGGTGACGGCGCAGCTTGAATGCCTGCTCGACGATGTCCTCGTCGGCAAGCAGGAGATGATCAGCGCAATCGACGCCGTGTGTGATGTCGCCCAGCGCATCATCGGCAAGCTCATAGAAGGTGCCGCTATCGGAGGGCCGCCTCTGCTGGGTACCCCGACCGGCAACGGTGGAGCCGCGTACCCCCCCACGCCTGCTATGAAGCGCTACGCCGATAGCCTGGCCCGGCGAAACGGAATCAAACCACCACCCGGCTACAAGACATCGATATCAATCTGCGGCGCGTTTCTCAGGCAGCACGCCCCCAAGAAAAAAGATGGCGAAGCAGCTGAAAAATCAGAACTGAAACCGGTTAGTCCAGCGCAGCTGTCATACGCCGGGAAGATCGCGCTTGAACAAGGCATCGTCATTCCCGACGAGGCTAAGTCCAGCTCAGCCGCAATGATTGCGTGGATTGATTCTCACAAACGAAAGAAACGCCGCAAGACCGCCTTCCGGCCGGAGAAGTCAATGACACGTCAAACAACGTCGCCGGGGAAGAGGTCTCGGAAAGAAAAGATCAATGCCGTTGTCGTTCCAACGAGCCACGCTCAGCCAAACACCGTGACAGGAACACGGCTACGAATTCCCTATGGCAACAAAGAGGTTGCCCTTAAGCTGGGCGCCCGTTATGGCTCGACGGGATGGTACGCTCCGCCTGGGATGGATCTTTCTGCATTCGACGAGCGGGGCTGGCTGTAATGCTCGACCAAATTTGCTGGTGATCCAAGAGGATTTTCTATCGCCTTCAGCTTGCACCAGCAGTACGGGACACGCCCTCACATCTCATGAACCTCTCAAGCCCCTTCATCCGCCGGCCCGTGGCGACCACGCTGCTGACGTTTGGATTGGTCGTCGCCGGCATCATCGCGTTTTTCCATCTTCCGGTTTCACCACTGCCCGATGTCGATATCCCAACCATCGCGGTGCAGGCGACACTGCCCGGCGCCAGCCCGCAGGATGTTGCGGCGACCGTCGCCGGTCCGCTCGAGCGCCATCTTGGCCAGATCGCCGATGTGACGGAGATGACGTCGACGAGCACACGCGGCTCCGCGCGCATCACCCTGCAGTTCGGCATCAGCCGCGATATCAACGGCGCCGCGCGCGATGTCCAGGCGGCGATCAACGCGTCGCGGGCCGATCTACCCGCATCGCTGCGCAGCAATCCCACCTACCGCAAGTTCAATCCCGCCTCAGCGCCGATCCTGATCTACACCCTGACCTCGGATACGTTGACGCCGGCCGAACTCTATGATGCCGCCTCCACCGTGCTGGCGCAGAAGATGTCGCAGGTGGAAGGCGTCGGTCAGGTCGACGTCAGCGGCGGATCGCTGCCTGCGGTGCGCGTCGAGCTCGTGCCGCAAGCGCTCTTCAAATACGGCATCGGCCTCGAAGACGTCCGCGCCGCACTCAGCAGCGCCAATGCCCACAGCCCGAAAGGCGGCATCGACGCCGGTAGCCGGCGGTACCAGATCTATGCCAACGATCAGGCGTTCAAGGCAGCGGATTACAAGTCGCTGGTCGTCGCCTACCGCAATGGCGCGGCGGTGCGCCTGAGCGACGTCGGCGAGGTCATCGATTCCGTCGAAAACCTGCGCAACCTCGGCCTCGCCAACGGCAGGCCCGCCGTCATGATGATCGTGTACCGCCAGCCCGGCGCCAACATCATCGACATGGTCGACCGGGTGAAGGCGCTGATGCCGCAATTGCATGCATCGGTGTCGCCCGCAATCGACATCAACCTCGCGATCGACCGCTCGAAAACTATCCGTGCGTCGCTGCACGATGTTGAGATCACGCTGATCATCGCCATCATCCTGGTGATCCTGGTGGTGTTCGCGTTCCTGCGCAGCGCCCGCGCCACCCTCATCCCAGTGGTGGCGGTGTCGGTATCCCTGGTGGCGACATTCGCCGCCATGTACCTGCTGGGTTACAGCCTGGACATCTTCTCGCTAATGGCGCTCACGGTGGCGACCGGCTTCGTGGTGGACGATGCCATCGTGGTGCTGGAAAACATCACGCGTCACCTCGACACCGGCCTGTCGCGAATGCAGGCCACGCTTCAGGGCACCCGGGAGGTCGGCTTCACCGTCTTGTCGATGAGCGTCTCGCTGGTTGCAGTGTTCGTGCCGATCCTGCTGATGGGCGGGCTGGTCGGCCGGCTGTTCCGCGAATTCGCCATGACGATCACCATTGCCATCGTGATCTCGCTGGTGATCTCGCTCACCACCACACCGATGATGTGCGCGATTCTGCTGCGGAGCGACCGCGGCAGGTCGCACGGGCGGCTCTATCGGGCCAGCGAACGAGTCTTCGAAGCGTTGCTCAGCGGCTACCGGCGCTCGCTTGTGGTAGCGCTGCGCCATCCGCGCTCGGTGATGCTGGTGCTTGTTGCGGTGCTCGGTCTGAATTTCTACCTCTACGGCGCCGTTCCAAAAGGATTCGTCCCGCAGCAGGACACCGGCCTGCTGATCGGCTCAATCCAGGCCGATCAAAGTATCTCGTTTCAGCTGATGCAGCAGAAGCTCACGCAGTTCATCGACATCGTCCGGACCGATCCCGCGGTCGATATTGCCGTCGGCTTCACCGGCGGCGGTCCCGGCAGCTCCGTCAACTCCGGCACCGTGTTCGCGTCCCTAAAGCCGCTGAAGGAACGCGGCATTTCTGCCGAACAATTGATCGGACGGCTGCGCACCCAGCTTGCCGCGGTGCCCGGCGCCACGCTGTTTCTGCAATCGGTCGGCGACCTCGGCGGCGGCGGGCGATCGTCCAATGCGCAGTACCAGTACACGCTGCAGGGCTCGACGTTCGACGAGCTGAACGAATGGACGCCGAAGATCGTCGCCGCGCTGCAGGGCGGATCCACGCTCACCGACGTCAGCAGCGACCAGCAGAACAAGGGCCTGGAATCCAACGTCATCATCGACCGCGACGCCGCCTCCCGCCTCGGCATCACCGTCAGCCAGATCGACAACACGCTATACGACGCATTCGGCCAGCGGCAGGTCTCGACCATCTATGTGGCGCGCAACCAGTATCACGTGATCATGGAAGTGGCGCCGCAGTACTGGCAGAATCCGCAGACGCTGAAGGATATCTATGTCAGCACCTCCGGCGGCGCGGCCAGCGGCTCGCAAACCACCAATGCGGTGGCGGGCACCTTCGTGTCGCCGTCACAGAGCGCCTCGGTCAACTCGGTCGCCGCTAGCGCCGTGCGCAATCTCGCCACCAACTCGATCGGGTCCACAGGCAAGGGCGCGTCATCGACCGGCACGGCCGTTAGCACCAGCCGGGAGACCATGATCCCGCTGGCAACCGTCGCCCGGTTCGAACAGGGGGAGACGCCGCTGATGGTCAACCACCAGGGCCTCCTGGTCGCCAACACCATCTCGTTCAACCTGCCCCCCGGTGTCCCGCTCAGCACCGCCGTGTCCATGATCGAGGCTACCATGAGCCGGATCGGCGTGCCGGCAACGATCCACGGCTCGTTTGCAGGCGCCGCCAAAATCTTTCAGGAATCGCTCAGCAGCGAGCCTTATCTCGTGCTCGCGGCGCTGGCGACGATCTACATCTCGCTCGGCATGCTCTATGAGAGCTTTGTCCACCCGCTGACGATCCTGTCGACGCTGCCGTCCGCCGGCGTCGGCGCGGTGCTGGCCCTGATGTTGTTTCACACCCAGTTCGACATCATCGCGATGATCGGGGTGATCCTCCTCATCGGCATCGTGAAGAAGAACGCCATCATGATGATCGATTTCGCGCTCGAGACCGAGCGCAATCGGGGCCTGTCGCCGACCGATGCGATCTTCGAAGCCTGCATGATGCGCTTCCGCCCGATCATGATGACCACCATGGCATCGCTGCTCGGCGCGGTGCCGCTGATGATCGGTATGGGCGAAGGCAGCGAATTCCGCCAGCCGCTGGGCATCGCCATCGCAGGTGGCCTGGTGCTGAGTCAGATCCTGACCCTCTACACCACGCCCGTCGTGTATCTCTATCTTGATCGCTTGCGCCATTGGCGTAGGCGATCACGCAGCCGCGCTCCGATCGTCAGTTCGTCGGTGCCGCCGAGCTGATTGATCCAGGTTTGAGGTGCGCAAACGGTGAGGCGTCGACTCTTCACGTTCGCGCGGTCGCTTCGACGGTCGATGTGAAGACGTCAATCAAGCTTGCGGCGGGCCCGCGGCTGCCGATGACTCCCACGGCCCGCGCGTACTTTGGATCTTCGACCGGATGCACATGAATATCCCGCCCGAATGGCGGCGCGATCCCCCAATCGGGCAGCAGTGACACGCCGACACCCTCGGCAACCAGGATGACGATGGTCTCGGGTGCATCCAGTTCGAACAGCTCCCGAACCGCAATCCGCTGGTCGCCGAGAAAGCGGCTGACGAGCTGACCGGTCCAGGCATTGCGATCCATCCGGATAAAGGGCTCGGCGGTCAGAAGCGCAGCGATGCCGTGATGCGCGATCGGCGCGGGCGCGAGCATGACAAGGGGCTCGTCACGCACCGCCCGCCAGGACATGCTCTTTGGCAAGCGGAACGGCGGGCGCACGGCCAGCGCACAATCGATCTCGCCGGCCTCCAGCATATGAAGAAGTCCGGCCGAAGTTCCCGGCACCACCTTGATCTCGATGTCCGGATGCTGCCGCGAGAGCTCGCGAAGCGCAGCCGGCATCAGCGCGATCAGCGCAGTGGAGATTGCCCCGACACGCAGTCGGCCGCTCAGTCGCCCGGCTTGCGCCAGATGACGCAGATGATTCGCCTGCATCACGACCTGCCGCGCGGCGGCGAGCACCGCCTGACCGGCATCCGTCAGCACGACACCCTGTCCGCGCCGGACCAGCAGCACCGCGTTCAACTCCGCTTCGAGCGCGCGAACCTGCTCGGTGACCGTTGCATTCGCCAGGCCCAGATGCCGCGCTGCGGCGGCCAACGATCCCTTGTCGGCGACCATGCAGAAGGTGTGGAGAAAGCGTGTGTTCATGGCCGCGAGGCCTCCCCTGACCGCCCCTCAATATCGCGGATTTTCCGGTATTTGAAAGCGGAATAATCGCGGTTTTACCGAAAGCCTTGATCGCGTAGGGAATGCCATCTGCCGCTCCCAAAACGGATTGTCCCGATGACCCTCGAAACCACCGCGAAGGGCGTATTTCCGATCGCCCCCACGCCATTTCATGCCGACGGGCGGATCGACACCGCCTCGATCGATCGCCTGACCGACTTTTATCTCAGCTGCGGCAGCACCGGCCTGACCGTGCTCGGCGTGCTTGGCGAGGCCCCCAAACTCGATGCGCAGGAAGCGATCGACGTCGCGACACGCTTTATCCGGCGCGCGCCGTCGCTGCCGGTGATCGTCGGCGTATCCGCACCCGGCTTTGCCGCCATGCGCACGCTCGCGCGCGCGTCGATGGACGCCGGCGCCGCGGGTGTCATGATCGCGCCGCCGAGCGCACTGCGCACCGACGATCAGATCGTCACGTATTATCGACAGGCGGTCGAAGCGATCGGCACGGACGTCCCGTTCGTCATCCAGGACTACCCGCTCAATTTCTCCGTGATCATGACCCCCGGCGTCATCCGGCGGATCGTGACGGATAATCCGTCCTGCGTCATGCTCAAGCATGAGGACTGGCCGGGATTGGAGAAGATATCGACCCTGCGCACATGGGAATCGAGCGGCGAATTGCGGCACATCTCGATCCTCTGCGGCAACGGCGGGCTGTTTCTCGATTTCGAGACCGAGCGCGGAGCGGATGGCGCCATGACCGGCTATGCCTTCCCGGACATGCTGGTCGATACGGTCCGGCTGGCGCAGAACGGCGAGCGCGACGCCGCTCACGATCTGTTCGACGCCCATCTGCCGCTGCTGCGCTACGAACAACAGCCGGGCGTCGGCCTGTCCGTGCGCAAGTATGTCATGGTGCGCCGGGGGCTCATCAGCTCCGATGCGCTGCGATCCCCGGGCGGCACGCTCAGCGCATCGGCCAAAGCGGAAATCGAATATCTGCTGGGCCGCCTCGCCCGGACCGACAAGCGCGCCTTGCAGCGCGGCCTGACGAGCAGCAACCATACGATCTGAATTGCGACACGCCCGGCCTACGATGCCGGGCGTGTCCGTTGCAGTCTCAGCTCAGCCGGCCGCAGGCCTCCGCAATGCGCTCGCAGGCGGCACGCAACCAAACAGCCGGGGCTCGACGGCGTCAGTCGGCACCAGCACATCTGGATGATCTAGACTCCCAATGCGAGGGAAGAAACCGGAAGGCCGTGACGCGAAACAACACGGCCCGCGAGAACCCAACCCCACTTGAGGTCGCGTATGATCCAGCGACACGAAGCTGACAAGCTTACGTTCTTGCGCGCGCCCCCTGCGCGTCTTCATCACCCGTAATCCCGCCGAGCTTGTTGCGCAACACGAGCCACGCAAAATGAATATGCTCCGTCATCAGGCTCTCCGCACGCTGGGCCTCGCGCTTGGCGATCGCGTCCAGGATGCGGTGATGATCGTCATGGGAGCGCGCGATAATTCCGTAGTCCTCCCAGATGAAAACCCGATCGGACGCCATCGGAACGTTGTGGCATTGCCGGACGAAACTGCCGACGAACGGATTTTCGCAGGTCTGGATGATGGTTTCGTGGAAATCGACGTTCATGCGCCGGTATGGCGCCAGGTCGTCCGGATCGAGAACACCTTTCGACAGGATACGGTCGCCTTCCGCAAGACAGTCACGCAATCGCGCGATGATCTCGGGCGGAGCGCCGAGCGTGGCGACGGCGCCGCAGGCCAATGCCTCGAGCCGTGCGCGCACCTCGAAGGCCGCACCGATTTCCGCCGTCGAGAACGAGCGGACCGCATATCCCCGGTTCGGCTCGTAGATCAGCAGACCTTCCTTGGCGAGTTGCGTCAGCGCTTCCCGCAAAGGCGTGCGTGACACGCCGAGCGCTTCCGACAGCGGGATCTGCTGAAGCCGCACGCCCGACGGCACATCGCCCGAGAGAATGCGCTCGCGCAGCAATTCAGTGACGTTCGACGCGCTGGTCACGGGCCTCATCCACATCCAAATTGGATAGATTGGATAAAATATAGCCACTTAAATTGCAATACGGTTGACATATTCGGCGCATTAGCCTTGGATTGTATCCAATAAACATCAGGGAGCATAAACGCGTGAGTGGCAGGGAGCAGCGCGCCGCCCTCGTGACCGGGGCGAGCGGCGGGATTGGTGCGGCCATCTGCAAGGGATTGGCCGAGGACGGCATGCGGCTCGTCCTTCTCGATCGCAGCCGGGATGCACTTGACGCGCTGCTGCCGCAACTGGCCGGCGCCGGCCATATCTCCATTGTTGCCGATGTCTCGGACGAGACGGAGATCAGGTCGGCCTTTGATCGGGCTGTGAGCACGCTGGGCGACATCGCGGTTCTGGTCACGGCGGCGGGGATCCTGATGTTGCGTCCGGACGGCTCGCGCAAACTCGTCGCCGAGACCGATCTTGCCGAATGGCAGATAACCCAGGACATCAACACGACAGGCACGTTTCTCTGCTGCCGTGAATTCGCAGCACGGCTGCCCGACAAGATCACGGACGGGCGCATTGTCACGCTCTCGTCGGTCGCGGCGCAACTTGGCGGCTATCGCTCCAGTGCGTCTTACATCGCCAGCAAGTCCGCCGTTCTCGGCCTCACGAAAGCGATGGCACGCGAGCTGGCGCCGCGCGCCGTCACCGTCAATTCCGTCGCGCCGGGCCTGATCGACGCGCCGATGCTGCGGCTGTCGCTCGATCCCGCTGACGACGAGAGAGCCTCGGCGCAGATTCCGCTCGGCCGGCTCGGCACTCCGGCCGACGTCGCGGGGGCGGTGCGTTTTCTGATCTCTCCGGGCGCGTCGTACATCACCGGCGTCACGATCGACGTCAACGGCGGCTATCGGATGCAATAAACGACAACAACACAGGGAGGAGCAATCATGTCGATAGCAGCACGCGGCCGGCTCACAATGCTGGCCGCCGCAGCGTGTTTCGCTTCCGCGAGCCTGCCGACGGCCGGCTTCGCCCAGGAGCCCGGCCTCACCGACACAACCATCAAGATCGGCATGTTCGCACCGCTTTCCGGACCGAACATGGCCTATGGCTTCGACGTCGCCAACGCGGCCCGCATGTACTACGACAAGATCAACAAGGAAGGCGGCATTCACGGCCGCAAGATTGAAGTGGTGCTGGAGGACGACCGTTGCAACGCCAACGATCTCGTCGCCGCGGTGAAAAAGCTCGTGGAGCAGGACCAGGTGTTCCTGCTGAATGGCGGCTCCTGCTCGGCCGCCGTCGTCGCAGCCAAGGATTATGTCGTCCGCTCCAAGATTCCCCTGGTCATGCTCAACGCCTCGGGTGACGGCGCACTTTACCCACCGACCGACTACATCTTCGGCGCCTTCTCCATTTCGCAATATGCGGTCGGCGGCGCGATCATCGATTTCGCGGCAAAGACCTTCGGCGCGAAGAAAATCGCCTATATCAATCATGACGACGCCTACGGCGTGTGGAACCTGGAGGGATCGAAGGCCGACGCGGCGGCGCACAAGGTCGACCTGCTGGTTGAATCGATCAGCCCGACCATTACCGACGTCACCGCACCATTCTTCAAGCTGCGCGCCGCCAATCCGGATGCGATCGCCATCGTCACCTACGCGCGCCCGGCCGCACTCCTGATCAAGAAGGCTTATGAACTCGGCTTCAACAAGCCGATCATTCTGTCGGTCACCGGCACGGCCAATCTGGCGCAGCTCGCGGAAAACGTCGGCAGCAAGGACGCGTTGAAGAATTTCTACGTGCAGGATGTGCTCGCCGACCTGCCCGGCGGACCGAAGATCAAATGGGTCTACGATATGTACAAGGAGGCCTATCCCGACCTCGCCGCCAAGCCCGACCATCCCCAAGCCTACATGCCCTACGGCATCCCTCCGGCGATGAGCATCGTCAACGCCCTGAAGGAGGCCGGCCCGCAGCCGACGCGTGAGAAAGTGCTCGAGGCGCTGAAGAAGCAGCATTTCGACACCGGCGTCATGGCCGGACCGGTGGTGTTCGGCCCGACCGAGCGCGCTGCGAACAAATCGACCATTTTCATCAAGTTCGACGGCAGCAATCAGGTGCTGCAGCCCGGCGTCTATACCAGCCGCTGGCAATACAAGGGATGACGCCCCGCTCCGCCGCGCGCACCGGCTGCGCGGCGGGCCCATCTTCGACATCGAATTCTTGAGCCTCACCCATGGATCTGCAACTTGCCCTCCTGTTTCTGCAACAGGGCGTCGTGTCCGGCCTTGTGGTCGGCAGCGTCTACGCGCTGCTAGCGCTCGCGATCGTCATCATCTTCAAGACTTCGGAGGTGCCGAACTTCGCACAGGGCGAAATGCTGATGGCGGCGGGCTATGTGGCGCTCTACCTGCTGGTGTTCCGTGCGGTGCCGGCCTGGGCAGCAATCCCGCTCACCATTGCCGCGGCGTTTGCCGGGGCCGCGCTGTTCCGCCGTGTCGTTCTTTCGCAGGTGGCGCGTGCCAGCGGCAGCGCGGTCAATCTGGTGATTGCCACGCTCGGCTTTTCCTATGTGCTGAAAGGCGTGGTGCGCCAGACCGGCTTCGGCGACACTCCGCGTTCGTTTCCGGCGCTGGTATCGACCGACTCCCTGATGATCGGACAGGCCAGCGTAACCCGGCTCGATCTCGCCATTCTGGGCACCGCCGTGATCGTCATGGCAGCCTTCTTCTGGATGTTCGGATACACCAGGCTCGGCCGCGCCATGCGTGCGGTCGGCATGAATCCAAAAGCGGCGCAGCTCGTCGGTGTCGACCTCAACCGGATTCACATGATCATCTGGGGGCTATCCGGGGCGATTTCGGCGGTCGCGGCGCTGCTGATCTCGCCCAAGCTGCTGATGACCGCTGACATGGGCGCCATCGTCACACTCGGCTTCGCGGCAGCCATCATCGGCGGGTTTGCCAGCCTGCCGGGCGCGGTGGTCGGCGGCTTCATCATCGGCATCATGGAGCAACTGGTCGGACTGTTCGTGTCGTCGCGCGCCATCACGCTGGCGCCGTTCGTCGCGATCATGCTGGTGCTGATCCTGCGCCCGCAAGGCCTGTTCGGCGGCCGCATCATGATCAAGAAGGTCTGAGCCGTCATGCGCATCCTCGGCCTGCTCGCCGCACTGATCATCCTTGTCGCGCTTCCGTTTTTCGCCACCGGCTACGTCGTCTACCTTGCCAACCTGCTGCTGACCTTCACCGTCCTCTGCCTCGGCATGCACATCGTCATCGGCGAGGCTGGCCAGTTCTCGCTGGCCCAGGCCGCGTTCTACGGCATCGGCATCTACACCAGCGGCCTTGCCGGCAACGCTTTCGGCTGGCCGTTTCCGCTGTCGGTCCTGGCGGCTGGTCTCATGGCCGGGCTGGTGGGGCTGTGCATCGGCACGATCGCGCTTCGGATGCGCGATATCTATCTTGCGCTGGCCACGTTTGCTTTCGGCGAAGCCATGCAGTGGGTGTTCCTGAACTGGACATCGGTGACCGGCGGGCCGAACGGCCTGCGGATTCTCCCCGCCAGCCTGCTGGGCTTCGACATCGTCACCGACAAGCAGGCTTATCCTGTCGTCCTCGCCATCACCCTGCTGATGATTGCAGCAACGGTCGTCATCGCGCGATCAAGACTGGGACGGGCCTTCAGGGCCGTGCGCGAGTCCGAGGTCGCCGCACTGGCCATGGGCGTGCCGGTCCGAACGACGAAGCTCGCAGCCTTTGCGCTCTCCGCGTTCTTTGCCGGCGTCGCGGGCGCCATGTTCGCGATCTATTCGACCTACATTCATCCGGACAGCCTTGGCTTCCAGACCACCATCCTGGTGCTGACCATGGTGGTCGTCGGCGGTCTCGGCTCCTTTGTCGGCGCGATCGGCGGCGCGATCGTGTTCGGCCTGATCTCGGAACTGCTGCGGCAAGCTCCCTCGTACCAGGAAATCATCTACGGGCTGATCCTGATCGTCTTCATGATGTTCGCCCCGCGCGGCCTGTTTGCGTTCGTCGGCGACAATATCAAGAGGTTCGCCCGTGCCTGATCCCCTGCTCCAGGTCGACAATGTCACTGTCCGCTTCGGCGGGCTGGTCGCTGTGAACAATTTCAGCCTCGCGGTGGCGCGCGGCACCATCCATGCGCTGATCGGCCCGAACGGCGCCGGAAAATCGACCACCTTCAACTGCATTTCGCGGTTCTATCAGCCCACGACCGGCCGGATCGTGTTCGACGGGACTGACATCACCCGCGCCCCGGCCTCCACCATGGCCGGACGCGGCATCGCCCGTTCATTCCAGAACCTCGAGCTCTTCAACGAATTGACCGTGCTGGAAAACGTCATGATCGGGGCGCACGTGCATTGCGGCGGCTCATGGCGGGACTGGCTGCAGGCGAAACCGCCGGCGGTCGTGCGCCATGTCGACAGCGTGATCGAACGCACCGGCCTTGCGCCCTACCGCGACCACAAGGCCAGGAATCTCGATTTCGGCCATCAGAAACTGCTGGAGCTGGCGCGCGCGCTGGCGATCCGCCCGCGGCTGCTGCTGCTCGACGAACCCGCGGCCGGCCTGCGCAACCGCGACATCGCGAGCCTCGATCGCCTGCTCACGGATCTGGTCAGGCAGGATGGGCTCACGGTGCTGATCGTCGAGCACGTCATGCAGCTCGTGATGTCGATCTCGGACCGGGTCACCGTGCTCAATTTCGGCACCAAGATCGCGGAGGGAACGCCGCATGAAGTTCGCAACAATCCGGCCGTGATCGAGGCCTATCTCGGCAAGGAAGCGGCTCATGCCTGATCTGCTCGAGGTCGACGGCATCTCGGCCGCCTACGGCCGCATCCAGGCTCTCAGCAATGTCAGCCTGCGGATGCCTGCCGGTTCGATCGTGGCGCTGCTCGGCGGCAATGGCGCCGGCAAGACCACGACGCTGAACACCATCTCGCGGCTGGTGCCGCTGACCGGCGGCTCCATCCGTTTCGAGGGCCAGCCGCTCGGCCGGCTCGGCTCCCATCACGTCGTCAAGGCCGGAATCTCCCAAGTGCCCGAGGGGCGCGAAGTGTTCCGCGACATGAGCGTGCGCGAGAATCTCGACATGGGCGCGTACGGCCGTCGGGATTCCGCCGGCGTGCGCGACGATCTGGAACGCTGCTTAGCCTACTTCCCGGTGCTGCGCGAGCGGCTGAAGCAGAAGGCCGGCACGCTGTCCGGGGGCGAGCAGCAGATGCTGCTGATCGCCCGCGCCTTGATGGCGCGGCCACGATTGCTACTGCTCGACGAACCATCGCTCGGCCTGTCGCCGGTGCTGGTGCAGAAGATCTTCGACATTATCGCCCGCCTGCACGCCGACGGACTCAGCATCCTGTTGGTCGAACAGAACGCAGCGGTGGCGCTGGCTGCTTCGCAATATGCCTACATCCTCGAAAACGGCGAGATCGTGCTCGAAGGCGCATCCGATGCGTTGCGCCGCGACGACGCTGTCAAGCGCACCTATCTGGGGAGTTGATCATGGCCATCCGACACGGGCGCTTCACGGGCAAGGCTTTCCTGGTCACAGGGGCTGCGCGGGGCATCGGCGAGGCCGTGGCTCGCCGCCTCGCGACCGAAGGCGCGGCCATCGCGGCGACTGATCTTGATGCGGCCGGCCTTGCAGCCCTCGCCACGTCGCTAGAAGCCGAGGGAACGCAGGTCATCGCCGAGGCGTTCGACACCCGCGACGCCATCGCGACCGACACCTTTGTCGGCAATGCGATGCAACGTCTTGGCCGGCTCGACGGCGCAGTGCCTTGCGCCGGCATCGCGCGTGCAACGCCGGCCGAATTGATGGACGACGCGACCTTTGCCGACGTGCTCGACATCAACCTCAAGGGCGTGTTTTTCACCTGCCGCGCCGTCGGGCGCGTATTGCTTGCCCAGGGCCATGGCGCGATCGTGACAATCGCATCGATCACCGCCAAGGGTGGCCAACCGGGCCGGGCGAATTACGCCGCCTCGAAATGGGGACTGGTCGGCCTCACCAAGACGCTGGCGGTGGAATGGGGCCATCGCGGCGTGCGCGTCAATGCGGTGGCGCCGAACGGCGTCGACACGCCCATGATCCGCGACGGGATCCCGACGGCCTTCCTTGATGACGTCATGCTCGACCGCACACCGCTCGGGCGGCTCGCCCAGCCGATGGAGGTGGCGGCAGCGATCGCGTTCCTGCTCAGCGACGACGCCGCCTACATCAACGGCACCGTGCTCGACGTCGACGGCGGTCTCACGGCTGGTTTCCTCACCCACCGCCAGGGTGCTGATCTCGCCCGCAAAAGCGCAGGACCGGACAACACGGAGACGACATCATGACAACTCCCTCGGCTCAACCTCCGCTCGCGCTCGTGACCGGTGGCGGGCGCGGCATCGGCAAGGCGATCGCCGGCCGGCTGGCGTTGGACGGCTTCGAAGTGGTGGTGCTCGACCGCGACGGTGCCGCGGCGGAGGCCTGTGCCGCTGATATTTCCACGGCGGTCGTCACGTCACGCGCCGCGACCGTCGACCTGCGCGACCGCGCCGCCGTCGAGGCGCTGATCGCACGGGAACGGCCGCCCGCGGCCGTGATCAACAATGCCGGCATCTTCGACGAGCGCCCGTTCTTCGAGCTCACCGCAGACGATTTCCGGCGCATGTACGAGATCAACCTGGTCGCGTTGTTCACCCTGTCGCAGGCGGCGGCCGCGCGCATGCAACCGGGAGCCAAGATCGTCAACATCGCGTCCCGCGCGTTTCTCGGTGCGCGCAATCACGCCCACTATGTGGCATCGAAGGCGGCCGTCGTCGGCTTCACACGCGCGACCGCGATGGAGCTTGCACCGCGCGGCATTCTCGTCAACGCTGTAGCGCCGGGCCTGATCGATACGCCGCTTCTCGCGGCGCTGACGCCTGAGCGGCTTGCGGCGCAGCTCGCACTGCAGCCGACCGGACAAGCCGGGCGGCCACAGGACATCGCCAATGCGGTCTCCTTCCTCGCCTCGCCGACGATGGATTTCATCACCGGCCAGACCCTGCTGGTCGATGGCGGCAAGTCACTCGGCGGAGGTCTGGGAATTTGAGTACGCGCGCATCAACTCCCCCCGCGCAACGGTTCGACGAGGACCACGACGTGGTTGTTGTCGGCTCCGGCGCCGGCGGCATGGCCGCCGCCCTCACGGCGGCGCAACACGGTCTCGACGTGGTGGTGATCGAGAAAACCGAGGCGATCGGCGGCAGCACGGCGGTCTCGGGAGGGGCCGTCTGGATTCCGCTCAACCCGCACAGCGATGAAGTCGGCGTCGCGGACAGCCGCGAGGCCGTGCTCACCTATCTGCAAGCCATTCTCGGAAACCGGCTGCGTCGCGACATGATCGAAACTTTTCTCGATGCCGGCCCGCGCATGGTGAGCTTCATGGAGACCCACACCGCGCTCCGCTTCGTTCCACGCGCGGTCTCTCCCGACTACCAGTCGGAGCTCGACGGCGCCTCCAGCGGAGGCCGCACCATCGATCCGGCCCCGTTCGACGGTCGCGAACTCGGCGGGCAGTTCAACCTGTTGCGTGCACCGATCCCCGAGTTCCTGGTGTTCGGCGGCATGATGGTCGGCCGCAAGGACATCGATACCCTGCTCGGTATCAGATCGTCCTGGGCCAACTTCCGCGACGGCACCAAACTGTTGCTGCGCTTCGGCCTCGATCGCCTGCGCTACCCGCGGGGAACGCGGCTGTTGATGGGCAACGCGCTCGCCGCGCGGCTGCTGAAATCGGCGCTCGATCGCAACATCCCGCTGCGAACGCAAACGACGGCCACGAAGCTGCTGCGGGATGGGCCGCGCGTGGTCGGGCTCGCGGTCGAGCACGACGGGCGCATCTCGCGGATCGGCGCAAGGCGCGGTGTGGTGCTGGCGACCGGTGGCTTTCCCGCCGACACATCGATGCGGGCGGACATGCTGCCCCATGCCGACCAGCACTATTCGATGGCGCCGCGCGGCAACAGCGGCGACGGCCTGCGCCTCGCATGCGAAGCGGGAGCGGCGATCGAGACCGACAATATCGGCAATGCGTTCTGGACGCCGGTCTCGGTGATGCGCGATCGCGACGGCCGCGAGATCCGCTTCCCGCATTTGATCCTCGACCGCCAGAAGCCGGGCCTGATCGCCGTCAACCAGGCCGGCCGGCGTTTCGTCAACGAGGCAACCTCCTATCACGAGTTCGTCGAGGCCATGCATCGCGCCCACGAAACCGAGCCGACGATCCCCGCTTACCTCGTTTGCGACACCAATTTCCTGCGCAAATATGGCCTGGGCCTGGTGCGGCCGGCGGCGCGATCGCTGTCACGCTTTCTCGACAGCGGCTACCTCGTGGCCGCCGGCAGCCTCAGCGAACTCGCGGACAAGCTCGGCATCGGCGCCGCCGCCCTCGCCGACAGCGTGGCCCAGATGAACCGCGCAGCCGCAAGCGGCCACGATCCCGCCTTCGGCAAGGGCAGCAGCGCCTATAACCGCTATCTCGGCGATGCGGAGCACAGCCCCAATCCCTGTCTCGGACCGATCGAGACGCCGCCCTTCTATGCGGTGCGGGTTTTCCCCGGAGACATCGGCACCGCCGCCGGCCTGAAGACCGACCCAAAGGCGCGTGTGCTGAACGGCGACGGCCACCCCATTGCGGGCCTGTTCGCGGCCGGCAACGACATGAACTCGATCATGGCCGGCGCCTATCCGGGCGCCGGCATCACGCTCGGTCCGGCCTTGACCTTCGGTTATATCGCCGGCCTTGAACTCGCCAACCCGACACACGATGAGGCGCAACCATGAAGATCTATTATTCGCCGTACTCCCCTTACGTCCGCAAGGTGCTGGTCGCCGCCCAAGAGCTTGGCCTCGCCGATCGGATCGAACAGCTTCCCAGCGCGGCGCACCCGATCAACCGCGACAAGACCATCATCGCGCACAACCCGCTCGGCCAGGTCCCCACATTCCTGCGCGACGACGGGACGGTGCTCGCCGACAGCCGCGTGATTTGTGAATATCTGGACGATCTCGCCGGCGGCACGCTGTTTCCGCGCTCCGGCGAGCAACGGTGGCGCGCGCTTGTCGATCAGACTGTCGGCGACGGAATCCTGGCTGCCGCCCTGCTCTCGCGTTACGAAGTTGCAGTGCGGCCGCCGGAAAAACTCTGGCAAGACTGGTACGACGGCCAGATGGACAAGGTCGAAACGTCTATTGCCGCAATCGAGAAGGCGGCCCCCACGCTTGGCGAACGCATCGACATCGGCACCATCAGCTTTGGATGCGCCTTCGGTTATCTCGATCTGCGTTTTCCCGACAACGGCTGGCGCACCCGTCATCCGCAATCCGCCGCCTGGTACGCCCGCTTCGAGAAGCGGCCATCGATGCAGGCGACACGGCATCCGGCGCCGGTCGGGTGAGCTGGCCACTCAAATCGAACACAGGCGCAACCGCCAAGCATCAACTATCTAGCCCACACGAGGCACCTATTCCCAGAACCAGGCAGAGAAATCGTTCTCGAACTGCGGGACCTCCTTCCACAAGCCTTTCAGCTTCTTGCTCGCGATGGTGATGTATTGCGGCTGGAACAGGAAGCCTGCCGCCGCATCGGTCGCCAACATGCGTTGCGCGTCGCCGAGCAGCTTGGCGCGATCAGCCTCCACGGGCGTCGTCATGATCTGCTTGTAGAGCTGATTGAAGGCTTCGGATTTGTAGCCGAGGTAATGATCGCTTTCCGTCAATTTCACGAGATCGAACGGCTCGACATGCGACACAATGGTCAGGTCGAAGTTGTGCGGCCCAGTGAAAACCTGCGACAACCACTGCGCCCATTCCACATTCTCGATCTTGGCGATGATCCCGACCTTGGCAAGCTGGGCCGCGAGGACTTCGCCGCCCTGTCGAGCATAAGACGGCGGCGGCAGCTTCAAGCTCAACTCAAGCGGCGTGGTGACGCCGGCTTCCGCGAGCAGCTTCTTCGCCTTCGCGGGATCGTAGGGGTTGATATCGGTGGTATCGACATAACCGGGCGATCCCGGCGTGTAGAAGCTGCCGATCGGCGTGCCCAAACCATCGACGGCGCCCTCGATCATCGCTTTGCGGTCGATGGCGGCAAGAATGGCGCGGCGAACCCGCACATCGTCAAGCGGCTTCTTCCGTTCGTTGATGCCGACGATGGTCTTGGCCCTGGAGCCACCGATCTGCACGGAGAAACGTGAATCCGCCTTGAACTGTGCGAGGCTGCGCGCCGCCGCGACTCGCGGAAACGCGTCAACGTCGCCCGACAGCAGCGCTGCGACCTGCGCCGCCGGATCGCTGATGAATCGGATGGTTACCTTGGAGAGCTTGATGGCGGTGGAGTTGCGATAGTCGGGCCATTTGGTCAGGGTAATCGACGATCCTTTGGCCCAGGCACCAATCGTATAAGGCCCCGTACCCACTGGCTGCGTGGCATCGGTCGGCGCACTCTTCGGCTCGACGATCGAACCGGACGCCTGCCCCAGCAGGAACGGCAGGTTTGGTTCGGGATATTTCACGGCAACGACGATCGTATCCGCATCGGGTGCAGTAACCGATTCGAAGCTTTGAAACAGGCTCTTGTCCTTGTTGGTACTGGTCGGTGCTGCGGCGCGATCGAACGAGAATTTCACCGCGGCTGAATCGAACGGCTCGCCGTTCTGGAATTTGACGCCCTTACGAAGCTTGAACGTATAAGCCTTCAGATCGGGCGAAACCTGCCAGCTTTCAGCCAGCAAGGGTGAAACGGAGCCATCTTCATTGATCTTTGTCAGCGTCTCATAGACGTTATAGAGCGTGACCTCGGCGATCGCTGCGGCAGCAGCGATCGTCGGATCGAGCCCAGGCGGCTCCAGCGTCATGCCCATGACGACACTGTCCTTCTTGCCCTGCGCCAGACTCGGCAGCGGCACAGCTGCCAACCCAGCGACGAGCGCGAAAATGGATAATTTCCTCAACATGCGCTTGCTCCCCAAACACGACGCAGGACCAGACTAAGCCAGTCGTGCAGAAAAGGCTAACTCTCCCCCGACGACACCGGAAGCAATGTCATCACTGCCTCAGCGCGATGGCATGCGGCGAACTGCGCCGGGCCTATCTTGCGGAGGACAGGGGCGATCTCGCGACAGTGCTGGTCGGCCAGCGTGCAGCGTGACGCATAGGGGCATCCCGTTGTGTTGGCGGATTGTGACGCGACTGCCTGCGCGCCGCGACGCCGACGCACACCACCAGCCCGGGCGCGCGGAACGGCCTCAAGCAGCGCACGCGTATAAGGATGGGCACAGTGCGCAAACAGATCCTCGGGTCGGCCCTGCTCGACAATTCGCCCGAGATACATCACCGCCACCTCGTCGCAGAGATAGTCGACAACCGCAAGATCATGGCTGATCAAGATGTAACTCAAGGCGAACTGATCCTGAAGGTCCTGAAGGAGATTGAGGACCTGAGCCTGCACAGAGACATCGAGCGCACTGACCGGCTCATCGGCGACGATCAGCTTCGGTTGGGTGATCAGAGCACGCGCGATCGCGATACGCTGCCGCTGCCCGCCAGAGAATTCGTGCGGAAATTTGTCCATGTCGGCGTCGCGCAGCCCGACCTGCCGCAGCACCGTCGCGACACGTTGACGCAGCGTGGTGCGATCCAGCCGCCCGAGCGCCGTCAATGGCTCGGCGACGATACGCGCAATGGACTGACGGGGATCGAGCGATCCATAAGGATCCTGAAACACCATCTGGAAATCCTGCCGGGCGCGGCGAAGTTCGTCGGCCGGCATCAGGTTCAGGTCGCGGCCCATCAGCGACACCGAGCCCGACGACGGCCGCTCCAGCGCCATCACCAGCCGCGCGAAGGTCGACTTGCCCGATCCGGATTCGCCGACCACGCCCAGGCTGCGGCCAGCCATCACCCGTGCGGTGACGCCGTTGAGTGCATGCACCTGCCCAGCCGGCCTGAACACGCTTTCCCGCGGCAGGGTGTAGCGCTGCACCAGATCTCTGACATCGAGCAGCGGCAGCTCGGCGGGCGGTAGTTCCTGGTCCAGCAGGGTCATGCGTCCAAGACTCCGACCGCCTCAGCCATCGAAACGTCCGTCCTGAGACAACGCACGCCATGGCCGACACCAACGTCCACCGCGACCGGCAGGGCCATACGGCAACGATCTTCTACGATCGCGCAGCGGCCGGCGAAAGTACAGCCTGAGGGCAGATCGGCCAGCTCGGGCACGGTGCCGGCGATGGTCTTCAGCCTGGTGCCCTTGCGCGCGCCCAGACGCGGGCGAGCCCGAAACAGACCCTGCGTATAAGGATGCCCCATGCGCGTGAACACCGCGTCTGTGGCGCCACTTTCAACAACGGTGCCGCCATACATCACCGCCATGCGCTGGACGTTCTCGGCAATGACGCCAAGATCGTGCGAAATCAGGATCATCGCCATGCCACGTTCGGCGACAAGATCCGCAATCAAATCGAGGATCTGTCCCTGGATGGTGACATCGAGCGCAGTGGTCGGCTCATCGGCGATCAACACGTCTGGTTGGCAGGCCAGTGCCATGGCAATGGTGACGCGCTGGCGCTGGCCGCCGGAAAACTGGTGCGGATAGGCATCGACGCGTTTGGCTGCATCCGGAAGTCCGACACGATCGAGCAAGGCGATGGCCTCTTTGTGCGCCTGCTTGGCTGAACAATGGGTGTGGCGCCGCAGCGGCTCCGCGACCTGGCGGCCGATTGTATGCATCGGATTGAGCGCGGTCATCGGCTCCTGAAAGATCATGCTGATGCGATTGCCGCGCAGCTTGCAGTAATCCGCATCCGACAGGCCGACCAACTCGCGGCCGTCGAGCCGGATGCTGCCGCTGATTGCGGCGCTTTCGGGCAGCAAGCCCATCAGCGCGAGAGCGGTGACGGACTTGCCGCATCCGGATTCGCCGACAAGACCTAAGGTTTCCCCACGCTTCAGAGCGAAGCTGACCCCGCGAATGGCCTGCGCGGGCCCGCGGCTGGTGTTGAGCCGGACGCCGAGATCCCTGACCTCGATCAACGGCGCGTTAGCTGATACGCTCATGTTCAACGTTCCCGCGCCAGCCGGGGATCGAGCAGATCGCGCAACCCATCGCCGAGCAGATTAAGGCCCAGCACGGCAACGGCGATTGCAACGCCCGGATAGACCGCGAGCATCGGCGACTGGAACAGCAGCGTCTGCGCGTCGTTCAGCATACGCCCCCAGGACGGCTGCGGCGGTTGCGTGCCGAGCCCCAGGTAGGACAGCGCCGCCTCGGCCAGGATCGCGAGCGCAAACTGGATAGTCGCCTGCACGATCAGGACCGAAAGGATATTCGGCAGCACGTGCTCGATGGTGATGCGGAAGCCCCCTTTGCCGGAGGCACGCGCTGCCAGCACGAACTCCCGCGCCCAGATCGCATTGGCCGATCCACGGGTCACCCGGACGAAGGTCGGGATCTGGAAGATGCCGATGGCGGTAATCGACGTCAGCATGCCCGGGCCTGCGACGGCCGCCAGCATGATTGCCGAGAGCACCGCAGGAAACGCAAAAGTGAAGTCGCTCATCCGCATGATCAGCTCTTCCGTCCAGCCCCTGCGTGCGGCCGCGATCAACCCGAGGCATACGCCAAAGGTCAAGCCGATCCCGACCGCAATGACGCCGACCATAATGGTCGAGCGGGCGCCAACCAGGAGCAACGAGACGATATCGCGACCAAACACGTCCGTGCCGAGCCAGTGTGCAGCCGACGGTGGCCGCAGCTTGGACGCCACGTCGATGTCGTAAGCTGACCACGGCGTCCACAGCAGCGACAGCAACGCGGCGCAAAGCACCAGCAGGCTGAGCACACCGCCCGCCACAAAGCTGCGATGGTGCAGCGCGCGGCGCCAGAAGCCGGTCGCAAGCCGCAGAAGTCCGGGTGCGGACCGCGCGTCACCCGAAACACTCAGCGGGCCGCTCATAGGTTCTGCACCTTGATGCGCGGATCGATAAAGGCATAGAGCAGATCGACCACGAAATTGACGACCACGACCATGGCCGCGAGCAGCATCACACAATTGCGCACCACAATCAGGTCGCGATTGGCGATCGACTGGAAGATCAGCCGGCCGAGGCCAGGAAGATAAAACACATTCTCGATCACAATCGTCCCCGCCAGCAAGTTCGCGAACTGAAGACCCATGACCGTCATTACCGGGATCATCGCATTGCGCAGCACGTGCCGCCACAACACGTCGCGTTTGCTCAAACCCTTGGCGCGCGCGGTGCGCACAAAATCCTCTCGCAGCACCTCAAGCACTGCGGAGCGCGTGACCCGCGCGAGGATCGCCGCCTGCACCACCGATAGCGAGACCGCGGGCAGCAGCAGCGACTTGATCCCGGCGATGATGCTTTCATCCCAGCCGGCAAATCCACCGGCCGAAAGCCATTGCAGCTTCACGGAGAACAGCAGGATCAGCAGGATGGCGAACCAGAAATTGGGAAGCGCAATGCCGAACTGCGTCAGCGACATCACCCCCACATCGCCGAGCCTGTTGTGATTTGCCGCCGTATAAATTCCCGCGGACAGAGCCAGTACGACCGTCATGGACATCGACATGATTGCCAACGGAATTGTCAGCACGAGGCGCTCCGCGATCAATCCGGCGACAGGCGTATCATAAGCATAGCTGTTCCCGAGATCGCCGGTCAGCATCCCCTTGATCCAATGGACGTACCGATAGTGCAGCGGTTGATCCAGCCCGAGCTTGACCGTCAACGCCCGGACGGCGTCAGAGGAGGCATCCGCACCCATCAGCGTTTGAGCGGCGTTGCCGGGCAACGCATCCAGAACAAGGAAGATAATCAGCGACGCGCCGACCAGCGTTGCTATGAGCGTCAGAAAGCGGCGGAAAATGAAGACACTCAAATCCCAATTCCCTTATTGGCGGCGAGTCCCTTGTCAGCGTCCAGGTGTGGAGGCCGCTGCATTGTCGCCTAGCCGGTTAGATTCGGCCACTGGCTGAGAAGATCGTGCGAGGCCTCAAACAGCGCGCTGACGCGAAGCAACTCGATGTCACCACGGAATTTGCCGACGAGTTGAATACCTATCGGCAGGCCGTCCGTTCCAAAACCGCAGGGCAGACTGACCGCCGGATGGCCGGTCATGTTGAACGGCATTGTCCAGGGAAACCAGCTTGGTCGAACGTCGCTCAAGACCCGGCCGTCGATGTCTATTGTGCCGAACAGGTCCTGATCGATCGGAAGCGCGGTGCGGGTAATGGTTGGCATCGCGAGAATATCGACCCTCTGCAGCAATGTCTGAATCCGCCGGAACAGGGACGTACGGTCGAACATCGCCTGTTGATAGTCAACACCGCTGACCTTCGTGGCCAGGGCCAGTTGCTTCATGAAGGTCTCGCTCAGCGCGTCGCCATGATCGGCCGCAAGCTTCTCGAACCGTGCGCGCCAGGCGGTGTGATTGATGGCGCGCCAGATCGGCTCCACCTCAAATCCCTCAGCGGACATTTCCTCTACCTCGGCCCCAAGGGCTTCCAGCCTGCCCAGAGCGCCCCTGAATGCAGCGGCGACATCGGCCGCAACCGGCCGGCCGAACGGTGCAAGGCAGAAAGCAATCTTGCACCCATGCAGATCGCCGTTTGGAGCCGATCCTTCGACAAAGTTCCACTGCGGGAATCCGATCGACCACGGATCGGATGCATGCTCTCCCGACATGGCCTGCATCATCAGGGCAGTGTCCGCAACGGTACGTGTCATCGGAGTCACATAGGTCTGATTGCCGAATGCATCTTGCGCCTGGCTGTGAGGAATAGCGCCGTTGCTCTGCTTCAGCCCAACGACGCCATTGCAGGCCGCCGGAATCCGCGTCGAGCCGCCGCCATCCGTCGCAATCGCAAGAGGCGCGATCCCGCTGGCAACCGCAACCGCCGCGCCCCCGCTCGAACCACCGCTCGAGCGCGCGTCATTCCAGGCATTGCGCGTGCGGCCGAACAGCGGCGAATCCGTCAGGCATTTGGTGCCGAACTCGGGAGTCGTGGTCTTGCCGAGCAGGATCGCGCCCTGTGCCCGCATTCGCGCCACGGCGACCGCGTCGTGCTCAGGAACGTTGTCCTCGTAGGGGACGGCTCCGAAGGTCGTTCGCACCCCCTTGGTGTTGACCAGATCCTTCACGGTGAACGGAATGCCATGAAGAAGGCCTAGCGGCTCTCCGGTCATGACTTTACGCTCCGCCTTCCTTGCCTCCTCCATGGCCTCGTCGCCGCAAAGCGTGATGAAGCAATTCAATGAGGACTGCATCCGCTCGGCACGCGCAAGGACGGCACGCATGATCTCGATCGGCGAAACGTCCTTGCGGACAACCCGCACCTGGAGTTCAGTCGCAGGCAGAAAACACAGTTCATCGCTCATCGCGCTACAGTCCCAGGTGCAAATTCAAGGCTCGAATTCAAGGGGCGAAGTGACGCCAGGATGACATTCACATTGACTACAGGTCCAATACCATTGCACAACCAACCCATACGATTTCGGTATGGCTAGAAATGGACCTCCGCCGCCTCCGCTATTTCGTTGCCGTTGCAGAAGAACGCAGCGTTGGCCGGGCGGCCGCCCGCCTGCGCATGGCGCAGCCGCCATTGTCGGTCCAGATTCGCAAACTAGAATTGGAAGTCGGAACCTCGCTGTTTCGCCGGGGCACGCGGGGAATGGAACTGACGGCGGCCGGTCGCGCCTTGCTGTCGCGCGTGCGTGAAGCGCTGGCCTTGACGGCTGAAGGTTTCGAGGCGGCCCGCGCGGTCGCGGCCGGGCGCCGGGGAAGATTGTCAGTCGGATACATGTTCGCGCTCGCCCATGCGGTGTTGCCTAAACTCGTTCCGGAACTGCGTCGATCCCTCCCGAAAGTCGACCTCGAGTTCATAGAACTGAGCGCGTCGACACGTGAGGCGCGGTTGCTGGACCACAGCGTAACTGTCGCACTGTGCATGCCTGCAATTCGCCACAGCGAGATTGAAGCCTCCATCATCGGAACGCAACGATTGATGCTTGCCATGCCGGCAAGTTCGTCCCTGGCCCGTTCCGCGGCAGTGTCGGTGAAAAGACTGCAGGGGCGCCCGCTTGTCAGCTTGCCCGGGCCCGCCGAAGATCCCGCGACCTCGGTTGTGACGTCGCTGCTGAGACGGCATCGGGTCAGCATGCCGATTGCCAACCGGGTCGAAACGGTCCACTCGGCTCTCAGCATGGTCCTGGCCGGGGAAGGCCTGGCGATCCTTCCCGCCTGCGCCGAACTTGGATCTCCAACCGGCGTCGTGTTCAGACCCTTCCTGGATGCCGACGATGCTATCGACGTCGCGGTTTGCTCGCGCCGAGATTCTCTCAATCCGCTGGTTCGGAATTTCCTCAAGTGCGCGGAAAAGGTGATCCGTCAGATCTGACTATTGTCGCAATTGAAGATCTCCTGCTCATGGCTCAATTCGAACCATCACCATACATAATAAGCGCGAGCCAGCAGGCACCTTTGCCTCGCGTCTCACTGCGTGACCCATTTCGCGCCCAACGAATACCCGTCAGCCGCCCCTGGAGTACAACAGGTTCGGGCACATGAAAGCGGAAGGCCTGTCTTATGGCGACGATATCCATGGATAACGGACACTTGGACTCTCCTCTGCGCAGGCAGATCGCCCTCGCGGCAGCGCAGCTACGCAAGGCTGAACAAGCCTCAGAGCCCTGCCCTCCCATTCGCGACTTATTTCCGGGCGAGAGCGACGAACAAACAGCTTATCGGGTCCAGGCCGAGAATACAGCGCTGGCCCTGGCAGCCGGGCGTCGTCTGGTGGGCCGTAAAATCGGCCTGACGGCGAAAAGCGTGCAGCGGCAACTCGGGGTCGAGACACCCGACTACGGCATGCTGTTCGCCGATATGTGCCGTGCGGATGACGAGGACATATCCGTCAGACATGTGCTGCAGCCGAAGCTGGAAGCCGAGATCGCGCTCGTGCTCGACCGGGACATCCTTGTCGAACAACCCACCATCGCGGACGTTATCCGGTCGGTTGCTTACGTGGTGCCGGCGATCGAAATCGTCGACAGCCGCATTGCCGGCTGGAACATCAGACTGCTCGACACCATTGCCGACAACGCATCATCGGGTCTGTTCGTTCTAGGCGGCCCCCCGCGCCGCCTGGAGGGGCTGGACCTGAGAACGAGCCGAATGGAACTGTCATGCCGCGGTCCCGACGGCGATACGGCCATCGTCTCGACCGGACGCGGAGCGGATTGTCTCGGACATCCTCTCAACGCCGCCGTCTGGCTGGCGCGCAAGATGATCGAGGTGGGCATGCCGCTACGAGCCGGGGATGTGGTCTTGACCGGGGCCCTTGGACCGATGGTACCGTTGGCGCGGGGACATCGTTATGAGGCGGTGATCGAGGGCGTCGGCAGCGTACGCGCCGCCTTGCAGGCCTAGCGCGAGTAGGGCATGTTCATTGCCGACTCGGACGCGGCCGCCTGAGCTCTCTCCGGCCGGTCGGAGTGCAGAATGTAATCGCTGATCGCCTGCGCGCTCGCCTGCACGCGTTCGATGACGTGCGGCCAAACCTGGTCGTTCAGACGGCGGGACGCCCCTTCCACGCCTATGGCGCACGTCGCTCGCGTGGCCGGATTGACAATGGCCGCCGCGATACCGCGGATGCCGTCGGACTGTTCGCTATCTTCGATCGCATAACCACCACGGCGAATATCACGCAACTGCAGGATCAGTTGCGGTGTCGAGCGGATGGTATTCTTGGCATGGCCGTACAGCACGTGATTTTCGTATCGCCGCTTGATCTCGTCTGGGGGCCGATAGGCCATCAACGATTTACCGAGCGCCGTTGCGTGCGCGTCATAGCGTGCCCCGATGCGCGCGGCGACGCGCTCCCGTTCGGCCTCGGCGCCGACAGCATCGCAGATCACCACGAGATTACCTTCAAGCGCCCCCAGCAGCACCGTCAGGCCGCCGGTGTCGGCCAGCAGTTGCTCCATGAATCGCCGTGCATGGCGCTTGATGCTGCCGATGATGTTTTCGACATAACCGAAGGTATGGAGATAGAAGCCCGTGGTGTAGAGCAGGTCTGTCTGGTTTTTATGAACGTAACCGAGTTGCAGCAGAATGGTTAGAGTGCGGTGCACCGTTGCCCGGTGCAAACCGGTGCGTCGCGCCACATCCGCCACCGACAGGGGTTCGGCCGCCTCGCCCAGGCACTCCAGGATCTTGAACCCGCGCGACAACGAGCGGCTGTCGTAGCTGTTCATGCGCGCCTCCCCGTATGTTTGCGAGGCGATCATAAATCAAGCCGTCGGCGCCTCGCCTGCTTGCCTTGAACGAAGCATGAGGCGCGATCCCCTGTCAATTGAACGCCGGCATGGCACGCCGGCAACCCTCGCGAGACTGGCGCTGACGCCGTTAATCCTGAGCTGACCTGCCCGCCTGTGCCAAACGATGCTCTTCGGCGGCGGATCGATAGTACTTTTCATACATTTCCTCGGACACGACAATGTTCGCATGGGGATCTCCAACGTAGTCAAAGATCGCCATCACGCGGCTCGGCCTGTCCTCCATGGTTTCGAACGTGCGAAAGACGCCGGCTGGCACCGAAATCACGTCGAGGGGATTCAAGACGACACTCTCCTCGCCGTCTTCACCCCAGAAGAATGTGAAGGGTGCGTCAAGCGGCATGAACACCTCATTATAGGGGTGCGCATGGGTCGCCGGCCTCACACCCTTGGTCAGTGTGAGGATCGCCATGTGGAAATTGTGTGGCTGTGAGATTGCCGCCGGGCCGGCCGTCTCATCCGGTGAGATCATATAGACGACGTCCCGCTTGCGCGCGGCATCCGCCAGGTCGGGGAACGCCTTGAGATCGGGCACCTGATCGGCGAACCGCGCGACGCGTTTCATCATGTCGTCCCGTGAAATCGGCGCGCTGTGGCCGATGATCCTGTCGTGAAACGTCTTTGCCATCGGAAACCTCCATTGTTATGGGCGATTGACTCGGGAATTCATTTCGCACCCCTGACGAGCGGACAGGTGCTTTCCGCGAGCGGCAGATAGGCGGTATCTTTGGGAAAGGTCTGGATCAGGTTGTAGAGATCCCAAGGCCCCTTGGATTGCGCTGGCGTCTTGACCTGGAATAAATGAAAATCGTGGATGTGACGGCCATCAGCCCGAAGATAGGCATTGCCAAAAACCGGGTCCGAGGTCGGTATCGTCTTCATCTTCGCGACCACCGCGCGACCATCGAACAGGCTCGCCGGATCGTCGCCCGCCATCATGCGCAACGTTCTGAAGTAATGCGTCATTGCACTATAATGCGCCGCCTGGGTCAGGTTGGGCATCTTGCCGTTGGCCTTGAAGAACCGGGTTGACCAGTTGCGTGTCGCGTCGTTGAGATCCCAATAGAACGACTCGGTGACGTAAAGCCCCTGCGTGATCTCGGGCCCCAGCGCGCGGATGTTGTTGATGATGGTGAACAGCGCCGCGAGTTTCATGCCGCTCTGCGTCAACCCGAATTCGTGCGCCTGCTTGATCGCCGTGGTGACATCGTCGCCGACCGTTGCAAGGCCGAGCACTTGCGCGCCCGAAGCCTGCGCTTGCAGCAGGAAAGACGACATGTCGGCTGCGCCGAACGGGTGGCGCACCAACCCAGCCACCTTGCCGCCAGCGCCCGTGACAATCCGGCTCGACGTATCGACGAGATCGCGGCCGAACGCATAATCAACCGCCAGATAGAACCATGATTTGTAACCCTCACCGACCAGCGCACGGCTCGGCCCGTAGGACATGGTATGGGCGTCATGCGACCAGACCACTGTGTTAGGCGAGCAGCGGTCATTGGTGAAGGCCATTGCAGCCGCGCCGCAAAAGAAAACACCGTTCTTGTCGCGGGTCAGGTCGCTGATGGGCAGTGCGACATTGGTCTGGGTCACGTCGACGATCGCGTTGACCTGCTGGACGTCGAACCACTGCTTGGCCGTGGCGACACCGATATCTGGGCGGCCTTGATGATCGCCGATCATGACCTCGATCGGGATATCGCCGATCGCCCCGCCGACGTCCTCGACCGCCATCTTCACCGCCGAAACCATGCCCGGCCCAGTGTTGTCCGCATTGACACCGGCCAGGTCGGTCAGGACTCCAATCTTGAACTTGGGCTTTCGCTGCGCCCGCGAAGCCGACGTCATCAAGGCCGCGCCTCCTGCGACCAGAACGGCCCGCCGCGAAACACCCGCGCTCATGTCTGCTCTCCTTGTCTTTGCACCGATCAAGCCCGATGAAGGCCGGCCGGCTCAAGCAGAACACCCGGTTTGTCTCATGTCGTGAGCCGAGCCGCCGGGCCGCTCACGGTGTGAGACGAAAAGCCCCCGCGCCTTGAGTTCCCCCCGGTGCGGCCTGCAATGATGCCGGGCAAAAGTCAGGGAGATGCAGGTGGGCAGAGGCACGATTATCATCACCGGCAGCGGCCGCGGTATCGGCGCCGCAACGGCCCGGCTTGCGGCGCGACATGGCTTTGCGGTCTGCGTGAACTACCGCGACCGCGCCGACAGCGCGGAACAGGTCGCCCAATCGATTACCGCCGGCGGCGGCCAGGCTGTCGCGATCAAGGCCGACAACAGCAGAGAGCGCGATGTGACAGCGCTGTTCGAACAGGCGCAGGCCCGGCTTGGTCCGCTGGCGGCACTGGTCAACAATGCGGGCGTGCCTGGCCAGATCGGCCGGGTTTCGGATCTCTCGCTCGACGATTTGCGCCGCGTGCTCGAGGTCAACGTCGTCGGCACCATGCTGTGTTCCCGCGAGGCGATCCGATGCCTCTCCACGCGTTTCGGCGGCCGCGGCGGATCCATCGTGAACGTGTCGTCGATGGCCGCGAAAACCGGCAGTCCTGGTGAACTCGTGCCCTATGCCGCGGCCAAGGCGGCCGTCGAGACCTTCACCTACGGCCTCGGCGCCGAGGTCGCGCAGGATGGCATCCGGGTCAATTGCGTCAGCGCCGGCCTGATCGAGACCGACATTCACGCCGAGGCCGGCGACGCCAAACGGCTGCAGCGCTACGCGACACGCATGCCGATGGCACGCCCCGGAAAGCCGGCGGAAGTCGCCGCCGCGATTTTGTTCCTGTTGTCCGACGACGCCTCCTACATCACCGGCGCGACCTTGCCGGTTGCGGGCGGCCGGTAGGGAGAACGCGACATGTATGAGCACTACCAGACCCTGCTGTTTCACCGCGATGGGCCGATCCTGACCATCACCATGAACCGGCCGGACGTCCGCAACGCGGCCGACATGGTCATGCACAACGAGCTGTCGCGGGTGTTCCGTGACGTGGCAAAGGACGCACAGACGCGGGTGGTGATCCTGACTGGCGCGGGTAGCGCATTCTCGGCCGGCGGCGATATCATCGCCATGCAGCGCAAGCTCGCGGATCGCACCCTCTGGGTCCAGACCGTGATCGAAGCGCGCGAGATCTTCTATTCCATGCTCGACCTTGAAAAGCCGATCATCGCGCGCGTCAACGGCCATGCCTCCGGCCTTGGCGCCACCCTGGCCGTCTATGCCGACATCGTCGTCGCCGCCGAGGACGCCAGGTTCGCGGATCCGCATGTCAAGGTCGGCCTGACCGCCGGCGACGGCGGCGCGCTGATGTGGCCGATGCTGATCGGTTTCCAGAAGGCCAAGGAATATCTGTTCCTGGGCGATCAACTGACGGCGCGCGAGGCTGAACGGCTCGGGCTGATCAATTGTTGTGTGCCGGCTTCCGAGCTCGACGCCAAGGTCAACGACATTGCGACACGGCTGGCGCGCGGCGCGTCACGCGCGATCGGCTGGACCAAGCAGGCCATCAACATGAGCCTGCGGCAAATGGCACTGTCCTCCATGGAGGTCGGCCTGAGTCTCGAAACGCTGTCGCAGATGTCGGCCGACCATGCGGAGGCGGTTGCGGCTTTTGCCGACAAGCGCGACCCACGCTTTACCGGACAATGATCGCCATGGATTCCACTCGGCTCGATACCATTCCACTCGACACCATGTCGCTGCGGCTACTGTTCCGGCCGCGTTCGGTGGCCATCATCGGCGCCTCGGACGATCCGAACAAAGTAGGCGGCCGGCCGTTGCAATTCCTCAGGAAGGCCAATTACCGCGGTAGTGTCTACCCGATCAACCCGCGCGGCGGGCAGTTGCAGGATCTTCAGGCCTACCGCGCACTGGACGATATCGAGGGCCCGATCGACCAGGCGGTGATTGCCCTCGCCGCTCCGCACGTGATGGGAGCGTTGCAGGACTGTATCAGGCGCGGCATTCGCGCCGTGCAGATCTTCGCCGCCGGCTTCGCCGAACAGGACGATGCGGGCGTGGCGGCACAGGCCGCAATCCGTGCCCTCGCCCGTGACACCGGCACGCGCATCCTGGGTCCGAACAGCCTTGGCCTGTTCGAGGTCCATGACGGATTTTTCGGAACATTCTCGACCGCACTCGACGGCGCGTGGCCAGAGCCGGGATCGATCGGGCTTGCAACCCAGAGCGGCGCCTTTGGCTCCTACGCCTATGGCCTGGCGCAACGCGCCGGTCTCGGGTTCAGCAGCTTCGTGGCAACCGGCAACGAAGTCAATGTCGATGTCGCCGATTGCATCGCCTGGATGGCGGATGATGAGCGCACGCGAACCATCCTGGTGACCCTTGAAGGCACACGGGACGGCCGGCGATTGATCAACGCTCTGGAACGCGCCGCTGACGCCGAAAAACCTGTCATCGTGATGAAGGTCGGTGCATCGGAAGCCGGCGCTACCGCGGCGGCGTCGCACACTGGCTCGCTGGCCGGCTCTGACGCGCTTTATGACACGGTCTTTCGGCAGGCGGGAGCGCATCGGGCCCATTCGATCGAGGAGATGGTGGATATCGCCTACGCTTGCAGCCGGTCGAAGCCGCCGCGCGGCAATCGCCTTGGCGTCGCCACCACATCCGGCGGCGTCGGCGTGCTGCTGGCTGATGCCGCCGTTCAGCACGGCCTCGTTCTGCCCGACATGAGCGAGACCGTGCGCCGGCAGGTCAGCGGCCTCGTGCCGTTCGCCAACGGCCGCAATCCGCTCGACACCTCCGCCGCGATCATCGGCGACCTCGGCCTGTTTCCGCGCCTGCTCGACATCATGATCGATGGCAGCGATCTCGATTCCATCATCTGCTTTCTCGCCCATGTCGGGCGCAACGCCGCTCACATGGCTCAGCTCGAACCGGGGCTGATAAAGCTTCGGCAGAGCCATCCCGATAAAGCGATGGCGCTGGTGCTGTTGTGCGACATGCCGCTGCGAGCGCGGCTCGAACAGGCCGGCTTCCTGGTGTTCGAAGATCCCTCCCGCGCCGTGCGGGCGGTCGCGGCGGCGACGAAGCTCGCCCGCAAGCAAACCGTTCAGCACCCTGCAACGCGCGCACCCTTCCCGTCCGGACAGAGCCTGCCGATGCCGCCGGGCCGGCGCCTCACCGAACGGGATGCCAAGACCGTTCTGGCCGGGCTCGGGATTCCGGTGGTCGCGGAGCACCTCGCCACTACCGCGCACGCGGCCCGGCAGGCCGCGCGCGAACTCGGATATCCCGTCGCCATGAAGATCATGTCTGCCGATATCACGCACAAATCGGATATCGGCGCCGTCCTGCTCAACCTTGCGGGCGAGGACGACGTCGAGGCCGGCTTCCATCTGATTCAGCGTCGCGTCGCGGACGCGATGCCGAACGCGACCACCGAAGGTGTGCTGGTGTCGCCGATGATCTCGGGGGTCGCCGAGACCATCCTGGGCGTTCGAAAGGATCCGGTCTTCGGCCCGATGGTCATGTTTGGCCTCGGCGGGGTCTTTGTCGAAGTCTTCAAGGACGTCACGTTCCGCCCGGCGCCATTCGATCACGACGAGGCCCGCGCGATGATCGGCGAGATCGCGGGTTTTGCGCTGCTCGACGGCGCACGCGGCCGTCCGCTCGCCGACCTCGACGCGCTTTGCGACGTGCTGGTGCGCCTCTCGCATTTCGCCGCCGCCAATCACGAAACCATAACCGAGATCGACATCAATCCCTTCGTTGTGCTGTCGAAGGGCGGTTTTGCCGTCGACGCCTTGATCATCCCCGTCGAGAACAATGCCGCGCCTTAGGCTCCTGACTCTTGTCAGGCTCCAGACTCTTGCGGCCAGCGAAGCAAGGCGTCAGAATTCTCTCAGTGCAACACGGCTTCGGAGACCCCCATGATCATCGACGAGCGTACCTATACGCTGCGCCCCGGCCTGGTGACGGCTTATCTCGACAACCATTTCGAGAAAGCGCTGCCGCTAATGCGGCACTATCTGGGTGAACCCTACGGATACTTCACATCGGAAACCGGCGATCTCAACCAGTTCGTTCATCTCTGGTGTTATGACTCGATGGCCGATCGGGACAACAAGCGTGCCGCGATGTACCGTGACCCGCGATGGACGACCTATCGGGCGAACACCGGCGAAACCGGTCTGGTGACGCATCAGCACAACCGCATCCTGCGCGCCATCGATATTCCGCGGGCTTCATCGCAAACATAACCGGCCTTGTGGGGAGTAGTGCAACCCGCCCCTCCCGCGAGGCGCTTCTAAAATCTCAGCGCTTGCGAAGCCCGTCGACGAAGACATCAACTAGGCGCAGCGCGACCGGCTGCCAGGTGGTCGTGCCCTGTGAATAGAAAATGCCGACAAGAGTTCGCAACAGGTCTTCCGGCGTGATGTCGGAGCGGAATTCGCCCGCCGCCACGCCCCGGTCGAGCAGCAGGCCGATCGCACTGGTCAGACGCTCGAAGGAATAGGCCTTCAGCTCGGTCGAGCCGTGCGCGACGAGCTGCAGCCCCTCGACCATGCCTTTCTTGGTCGCCACGAGGCGGACATTGGCATGCAGCCATTTGCGCAGCGCTTCGACAGGCGCGGTATCCCGCGCAAGCCGTTCGGCAAGCTCTCCGAGTTGATCGACCTCGTGCCGGTAGACCGCTTCGAACAGGGCTTCCCGCGTGGGGAAATGGCGATAGAGCGTGCCGATTCCGACCCCTGCGTGACGCGCGACCGCTTCAAGACTGGCCTGCGGACCGCCCGCGCTGAAGACCTGCGTCGCCGCCTCAAGAAGAAGCTCGCGATTACGGATCGAATCCGCACGCGGCTTGCGGGTTGCTTTGTCCGTTCCCATCTTTTTTCGGGACAGAGCTTGTCCCCCCTTGATAAACGGAGGAACCCTCCGTATGTTATAATCTGAGGATCGGGACAACACGCTTAGGCATAACGCACTTAAGCACATCCCCCGATCCCGGCCGACGGACCGTTCGCGTCAGAACTCTCCCCGCGCCCGCACCTTTGCCGCCAGCCGGCGGCTTCGATCCATACATCACAATTACTGAATGGAGTACCTCGATGTCACTCTCCATCAGCCTCACCGTCAATGGTTTGCCGCGCGCGATTGCGCTCAACGACCCGCGGGTGACGCTGCTTGATCTGTTGCGCGAGCGGCTTGACCTGACCGGCACCAAAAAAGGGTGCGACCGCGGACAATGCGGTGCCTGCACCGTGCTTGTCGACGGACGGCGTATCAATTCGTGCCTGGCGCTGGCGGCAAGCCTCGACGGCGCCGAGGTGACCACCATCGAAGGGCTCGCCGACGGCGACACACTACATCCGGTGCAGGCCGCCTTTATCGCCCATGACGGTTTCCAGTGCGGCTATTGCACGCCCGGCCAGATCATGAGTGCGGTCGGCCTGATCGCGGAAGCCCAGGCCGGCAACGATCCTGAACGTATCCGCGAATTGATGAGCGGCAACATCTGTCGCTGCGGCGCTTATCAGGGCATCACCGAAGCGGTGCTGGAGGCGCAGAAGACGATCGCTGACTCTCATCGGAAGGACGCGGCATGAATCGTTTCGACTACATCAGGCCGGCCAGTGTGCCAGAGGCCGTGGCGGCAGCGGCCATTCCCGGATCGGCCTATCTTGCAGCAGGGACCAATCTGCTCGACCTGATGAAGGGCGGCGCGGCCCGTCCTGAACGGGTTGTCGACATCACGCGGTTGCCCGGCCTCGATCGCATCGAATGGCTGCCGGACGGCGGCGTGCGTTTCGGCGCCCTCGTTCGCAATTCCGATCTCGCGTACGACACGCGCTTCACACAAACTTTCCCATCCGTCGCCGAAGCCCTGCTTTCGGGGGCGTCGGCGCAGTTGCGCAACGCCGCGACCGTGGGCGGCAATCTCATGCAACGCACGCGCTGCGCCTATTTCTATGACCTCGCGAGCGCCTGCAATCGGCGCGCGCCCGGCTCCGGTTGCGACGCCCGCGCCGGCGAGAACCGCCTCCACGCCGTGCTCGGCTGGAGCGAACACTGCATCGCCACCCATCCCTCCGACTTCTGTGTGCCACTGGTGGCACTGGACGCAATTGTCGAGGTCGAGGGTCCGCATGGCGCCCGCGACATCCAGATCGACGCATTGCATGCCCTGCCCGGCACGACACCGGAACGGGAAACCGCATTGGCACCCGGCGATCTCATTGTCGCGGTGCGGCTTCCGGCGAGCGCCGCGGCGTTCGCGCGCAACGCGCGTTACCTGAAACTGCGCGAACGCACCTCCTATGCCTTTGCCGTCGTTTCAGCCGCCGCAGCGCTGGAGATCGAGAATGGAGCGATCCGCGAGGCGCGCATCGCGCTTGGCGGCGTTGCTGCAAAGCCGTGGCGTGCGCGCGAGGCCGAAGCCGCGCTGAAGGGCGAACAGCCGACAGCAGCAGCATTCGCACGCGCAGCGGAGCTGGCGCTCGCACAGGCGCGACCATCCGGCGACAACGCCTTCAAGATCGAACTGGCGCGCCGCATCGTCGTGCGGGCCCTGAACCTCGCATCGGAAGGAACACCGGCGGTGATGCCCGCACTGCCAGCCTCGCCTTTCTCAACGATTCCCGGAGCGCAGCATGTCGCTTGAAACGTCTCAATCCACCGCGCACCGCCGCCACGGATCCAACGCCGGCCAGCCGCTGACGCGCCGCGACGGCGTGCTCAAGGTCACCGGCCGCGCGACCTACGCCGCAGATAATCACCCGGAGGGCATGCTCTATGCCGTCACCGCTGTAAGCACCATCGCTCGCGGTCGCGTCACCGCACTCGATGTCGCGGCAGCGAAAGCGCACCAGGGAGTCGTCGAAGTCCTGACGCCGGCCACCCGGCCGCCGCTCGCGCATGATCCCGACGAGAAAATGCCGCCCTTCGGATTCCGTGTGGAGGTGCTGCAGAACGATGGCGTGCGTTATGTCAACCAGCCGATCGCATTGGTGATCGCGGAAACGCTGGAGGCGGCCACCGAAGGAGCGGCGCTGCTCAACCCAAAATACCAAGTCGAAATCGCACGTACCGGGCTTGAGACCGGTGAGCGCTTCGCCCTTGCCGCGGTCGGTGTCGGTGCGCCCCCACGCACTTCCCACGGCGACATCGAAGTCGGCTTTGCGGCGGCGGCGCGCGTGACGCAGGCCGAGTACATCACGCCGGCGCAATACCACAACGCGATGGAGCCGCATGCGGTGGTCGCCGCGTGGGACAGCGACGACCGGGTAACTCTTGACATGCCCAACCAGGCGCTGGCCCTGAGCTGCGCGTCCTATGCGGCCTATTTTGGCATTCCAGCCGAAAACGTGCTGATCCGCTCGCCGTTTCTCGGCGGTGGCTTCGGCTCGAAGGCGATCCTCAACGGACCGCAGATCCTTGCGATCCTTGCCGCCCGCATGCTCAAGCGCCCCGTCAAGCTGGCGCTCACCCGCGCACAGATGTATGGCCCGGTCGGACATCGCGGCCACACCTGGCAGACGCTGCGCATCGGCACGGACGGCGACGGACGCCTGACCGCGCTACATCACCATGCACTGGCCGCTACCTCGAGCTTCGACGAGTTCATGGAGCCGGCGGCCAACGCCTCGCTGCCGCTCTATGCCAGTCCCGCCATTCTCGCTGAACATGAAGGGCTGCGGCTCGACATCGGCACGCCCGGGCCGATGCGTGCGCCCGGCGAAGCCTCGGGATCGGCGGCGCTCGAGGTCGCGATGGATGAGGCCGCCATCGCTTGCGGCATGGATCCTCTCGCATTCCGGCTTGCCAATTACGCCGACACTGAACCTGGCACCGGCCGGCCGTTCTCATCCAAGGCGCTGCGCGAGTGTTATGCCGAGGGCGCCAAACGTTTCGGCTGGGCCGGCCGACCGCTCGCGCCGCGCCAGATGCGCGACGAAAACGGCTTCCTCGTCGGCTGGGGCATGGGCACTGCGGTTTTCCATTGCCCGCATTTCCCGGCCGAAGCGCGCGCCACCTTGCGGGCCGACGGCACCGCACTGGTGGAAACCGCCGGCGCCGACATGGGACAAGGCGCATGGACGGTGCTGGCGCAGATCGCAGCCGAAGCACTTGGCCTGGATCCCGACCAGGTCGAGCTTCACTCCGGGATCTCGAGCCTGCCCGACGGCGGCATCGCCGGCGGCTCCGGTCATACCGCCAGCGCCGGCCTCGCGCTTCACAACGCCGGCGAAGACGCGATCGCCAAACTTGCCGAACTCGCCACGTTCGATCACGCCTCGCCGCTGTTCGGCACCGGCAATATCGGCGTGATCGCCCGCAACGGCCGGCTGCATCTGCGCAGCGACGACACGCGCAGCGACAGCTTTGTGGAGATTCTTGCCCGCTCCGGCCGCTCGGAGGTGGTCGGTTCGGCGAAAGCCATGCGCGATCCGAACGTGGCCGCGGCCCACGCGATGTTTTCGCACGGCGCCGTGTTCGCCGAGGTGAAGGTCGACCCCGATCTCGGCCAGGTGCGGGCCACTCGCCTGGTCGGCGCCTTCGCGGCCGGCCGCGTCATCAACCCCCGCCTTGTGCGCAGCCAGTATTTCGGCGGCATGATCTGGGGCCTGTCGTTCGCGCTTCAGGAGGAAGCGATCACCGATCGCAGGACCGGCCGGATCATGAACGCGGACCTCGCGGAGTACCATGTGCCGGTCAATGCGGACGTGCCTTCACTGGACGCGATCCTGATCCCGGAGGACGATGCCTATGTCAACCCGCTCGGCGTGAAGGGCGTTGGCGAGATCGGCATCACCGGCACCGTCGGCGCGATCGCCAATGCAATTTGGCATGCCACCGGCGTCCGCGTCCGGCGTTTCCCCATCCGTATCGAAGATCTGGCGTGACGATATCAAAGCGTTGAATCAGGGTCCCGAGCGGCCCTGATCATCGTCACCATGACATCCACTTGCCGGCCATTCCGGCAAGCACATCAGATTCACAATCACAGCGGGAAACGCCACAAAACTGCAATGGTGTAAATGTTATCCTTCGGCTTCCAATCCACGCGGGCAGATTTGCGATGAACTGCCGGCGGCCTGGGAATCCGTATGTCCTGCGCCTATCGAAAGATCGTCATGGTGGTGCTTGCAGCGGCGGTATCGTCGACTGCGAATGCTGCGGAATTTACCATCGTCAACGCTTCGCCGGTCCCACTTCAACATCTCTATATATCGCCTTGCGGAGAAAGGCATTGGGGCCCCGACCAGTTCACTGAGGCGCTCCCGCCTTCGCGGTTTTTCACTGTCTCCAGCATCGCGCCCGGCTGCTACGACGTCGAATTCGTCGTCGCTCCCTGGAACACCTGCGTGATTGCCGGCGCGGCGCTTCGTCGAAACGAGGTCTGGAAAGTCACGCAGTGGACCGTGTTCGGTTCGCAGAGCGGCGATTGCTCCCATGTTGCCGGCTACGTTCCCGCAAAACGACGGCCCTGGACCTGGCAGCCAACGTCGGGGCAACCCGCTTCAGCATCAGACATAAAGAGAGATTGAGATGGCAAAGGTGCTGGTCACCGGCGGCGCCGGTTTTCTTGGCTCGCATCTGTGCGAGCGTCTCATCGAGCAGGGCAACGATGTGCTTTGCGTCGACAACTATTTTACCGGCAGCAGGGCTAATATCGCGCACCTCATTGGCCATCCCCACTTCGAGATGATGCGCCACGACGTCACATTTCCGCTCTATGTCGAGGTCGACAAGATCTACAATCTGGCCTGCCCGGCCTCGCCGATCCACTATCAATTCGACCCGGTGCAGACGACCAAGACCAGCGTCCACGGCGCGATCAACATGCTGGGGCTCGCCAAGCGCGTCAAGGCAACGATTCTGCAGGCTTCGACCTCCGAGGTTTACGGCGACCCGGAAATTCATCCGCAGCCTGAGGCCTATTGGGGCCGCGTCAATCCTATCGGCCTGCGCTCCTGTTATGACGAAGGCAAGCGCTGCGCCGAGACCTTGTTCTTTGACTACTGGCGCCAGCACAAGCTGCGGGTCAAGGTGGTCAGGATCTTCAACACCTACGGCCCGCGCATGCATCCCAATGATGGCCGCGTGGTGTCGAACTTCATCGTCCAGGCGCTGAAGGGCGACGACATCACCATCTATGGGGACGGCAACCAGACCCGCAGCTTCTGTTATGTCGACGATCTCATCGAAGCCATGATCCGGGCGATGAACACACCGGACGACTTCACGGGCCCCGTGAACATCGGCAACCCGCGTGAATTCACGATCCGCGAATTGGCCGAAGAGGTCATCGCAATGACCGGGTCGAGAAGCAAGCTGGTGTTCCGGCCATTGCCGTCCGACGATCCCCGCCAGCGCCAGCCGGATATTTCGCTAGCGCGCGCCGTGCTCGACTGGTCGCCGAAAATCGATCTCAAGAGCGGGCTGGAAAAGACGATCGCGTATTTCCGCGGCCAGATGCAGGCCGTCGCCGCCGAATAACATTCGGCCGACCACGGATGGCGTCACCGATCGCGTTCAGACCGTCTTGCGGCGCCAAAACGCGTGCAGGGTCAGGTTGACCTTCAACACGGGATCCGCGACCGCCCGTTCACCGGAACTGCCCGGTTGCATCGCCAGCGCATCGACAAAGACGTACGGCGCGCCGCTTTCGAGCCGGTAGAGCAATGCCTGCAAAGCGGGAAGCGTGGCATTCAGCGTGATCTGCAGCCGAATAATGTCGGTCTTGTCATCACGATCCGTGGGCGGGACCCCGGACGAGACCAGGACAGCGCGCTGCTCTGTTACGATTTGCGAGAGATAGGCCTGAAACTGGGCCGTGGCCAACCCGCTGGTGGGCGCATCCAGAAATGCCAGTGCGGGCGCGGCCGCAACCCGCGTCTGCTGGCTGCGGTCCGCAACCGAGCGGGTGCGAACCTCGAGGCTTCTCAGCCGATCGCGCTGTTCGGCGAGGTTTGCCACCGCCTCGGCACGCGCCTGCAACGTCACCACCAAGGCGGACACACAGACAAGCAGCAGCGCGCAGAACCCGCCCACTGCGAACGCCTGCTCCCGATCGAGCTTCAACGCCTTCAGCCGCTTCAGCATAATCAACCTCTCTCGATCTTTGGATGCGCTTCGACACGGGCCTCGATGTGGAACATGAAACGCTTGCCGTCGGCGCCGCGGGTGGTCGGAGCGAAGAAGTGCACATCCTTGAGATGTCCGGACTGCTCGAGCGGAGCAATCAGGGCCGGCGCATCGTCGGCGAGGCCGATGATGCGCAACGTGGTGCCATCAAGATTGAAGTCGGTGACATAGGACGTGTCCGGGAGCGCGCGCGAGAGCGCTTCGACGACAACGACTGCGACCGGGGATGTTTCCTTCAAGGCCCATGCCCGCTCCGCAGGCGCGAGGGCCGCGATCGACTGCTGGGTGCGCCCGCCCTGAATCTTGCGCTGCAGGGTGGCGATGCGTCCCGCAACGTCCTCGCTCTCGCTATCCGCGGAACTTGCGTCGAAGAACGCCCACAGGCTGACGACGATGGTCAGGCAAGCCATGGCGGCGGCGAAACCGCCGATCGCCAGCCGCGCACGCGCGAGGCTCCGGTCGGACGCGTCCGCGAGACGGGACCACAGCGTGATGGGTGGCGCCGCATCTCCTGCGGAGTCCCCGCCCGCCACGACACGGTCAACCTGCAATCCCAGCGCCTTGAGCCGGCTGCACACCTCATCGAGCTGGGCGCGCGAGGCGATGAGCACGCGCACGTCAAGGCTCACCGCATCGCCGTTAGCCTGGATATCGAAGCCATAGGCCGCATGGACGGCCCGCCACGGGGAAAGACGTTCGATCTGATTGCGCACAATGCCGGGCAGCAGGTCCCGCGCCTGGGCGGGAACGCTCATGCGGCGCGACAGGATCTCGTCATCAGCGAGTTCCAGGATCACGAAGCAGTTTTGAGCAGCGCGAACGACCTCGGTCGGCAGCGCAGCACCTGCGGGAACGGCGTTCAGAGAGACCTGTTCCCGCCCTCTCATCTGCCGAATGATCAATCGATCGCGCTCCTGGATGACATTCAGCCAGTTCCGCGCCCGGCGTCCCTCGCGCCAGCCGAGCAGCAGGCGGGCCAGCACGTCGATCCAGCGCATGACTATCTTGTCGATCTGCATCAGCGCGCTCCCATCACAACGGTGTCCTCGGCGCGAACCAGCGGCGATGTCGGATTCCAGGCGAGAACCCGATAAGGCTGCTTGTCGTCGCTGAGCAGGACGATGAAGGCCCGGGCGGCGGCCGTGTATCCATCGGTCGTGCTGGCGACAAGATCCACCGCGATGACCTGCGTCTGCTGGGCCTTCAGATACTTCTGCGCCGGGCCGAGCAGAAACGCGAGGCGCTCGGCATCCACCAAGGGGGCGCTTCGCATGTCGAGGAAGCTGTCCAGCCGCGCTTCTTCGAAAAACGGCAGCGCTCTGAGGACCGCGACCGGCGCGGTCAGCGGGTTCACGGCGTCGCTGCCGTAGACGGTGACCAGGGGCGCCATCGCCGCGATCCACTCCGGCTGCATGCCGGGAACGCCCGTGAGTTGCCGCACGTCGGTGAACACCGCGGGGGATGCGGGCGTGTCGGGCTTCGCCGCCGGTGCCTGCGGCTTGGCTGCGTCGTTTGGCTTGGTCTGCTGATTATTGCCGCGCAGCTCGACGATTTTCCGGGACACGATCTCGGCGTCATCGTCGGCGGCGCCGACATAACGCAGCAGAGAAACCAGCAGGTCGGCCGGCGCCTTGCCGATATCGATGCGGCCGCTCTCGTCGCTGACGCGGACGATCACGGTTCCGGTGGAGAGCGCAATCGTGGTGCTGCGTTCCGTGAGCGGCGCGTCGCCGATGGCACCGGCGATGCCGGCCGCGGCCTCCAGCCCTGCGCTCAGCAGCGCGTCGGCCTGCACGCGGTCGCGGTCGATCACCACGATCCCCGCAAGGCCGCGGAACGTGGTCGACGTCGACATGGCGAGCGTCGAGCAGAAGGCGATCGCCCACAGCACCGTGAACAGGACCATGCCGCGCCGGGAGTCGGTCATCCCCGCCCCTCCGCCGGCTCGGTTTTGGGCGGGGCGTCGTTGGCCGGTGCGGCCTGCGCCTTGCCGCCCGTGAGACAGGTCGCCGCAGCGCCGGGCAACGCGCACGCGATCGGGGCGTCGGCGCGCAACACGAATTCCGCGCCGGGGACCAGTTCGGCCCCATCGGCTCGATTTCGGATTTCAAGCCGGACCAGGCGCGGCAGAACCGGCTGTTCGCTCCAGGTGTCGGTCCAGGTCAGGGCGCCGTCGGCAGCGATGCGCCCGTAGGCGAAGGAGATGTCGACCTGTCCGTCGAGCAGATGCACGGGATCGCGCAGTACGATGGTTTCAAATGGCGTCCGCGGCCCGAGCCATGCGGCGCGGCGGCGGACCAGATGGCTGGCGCCGTCGATCTGCTCGACCGACAGGCTGACCACCTCCTCGCCCCGCGGTCCGGTCGCAACCCCGCCGGCGGCGACGAACTTGACCTCGGTGGGCGCGCCGGTGAAGGCGGCCACCGCGTTTGTCGCACCGGTCTCCACCAGCCGCGCCGATCCGAAATCCGCGGCGAGCCGCTCGACCGCGAGCAGCAGGCGGTCCGCCCTGCCCACCCGGCCGGTGCCGCGATCGAAATTGAGCGCGACATTGTGGATCAGCGCCGCGGTGGCGATGATCACGACGGAGGCGATCGCGAGCGCAGCGAGCACTTCGATCAGGGTGAAGCCGGACGCGGCATGGCGCGTGGAACGGATCATTCCTCCGCTCCCAGCCGCAGCGTCTCGGCGCTGACCATCTGCCCGGGCGCCCACGACGCCTTGGCGACCAGCCGGAACGCGGTCCATTCCCGGCGTTTCGCTGCGGGCTCCTTGGCGCCTTCCTTGGCCGGCTCCTGCGATGCAATCATTGCATGCACCGGTGATTGCACTGGATGCATCGCGTCGATGAACATCGGCTCGACGGAGACCGACCAGCGGATGCCGCCGGTCTCGCCCTCGCGGGGGCCGTCAGCCAAAGCAAAACGATCGACCGGCGCGTCGAGGATCGCGCGCAGCAGCACCTGCGCGGCAATGCGGCCGTCAACCTGGTCGGCGATGCGGCGGGCGTGAAACAGATGCGGCCCGAGCACCGAGACGAACGCCAGCAGCAGCGCCATCGCCACCAGCGCCTCGATCAGGGTAAAGCCCGAACGTCCCGCACGACGATCACGGCAGATCGGTCGCAACGCCGCCGGTAAACCAGTCGACATTGACCACATAACGCGCTCCTTCCCACGAGAATCCGAGCGCCGCGCCGGTCGACGCGCCGTCGGGCTCGAATCGGACCACCGCCTGGCGTCCCGACCATACTTCGCTCACTCCAACGACATCGAGCACGACGTCGCGCGGAATCACGATAACCACACCCCCGTCCCCGATCAGGGACCGTCCCTTCTCGTCCAGCGACACCCGGCGGCTGCGCCCGCTCAGGATCGCGGCCAGACGCTCGCGCCGCAGCAGCGCCGCGGTCTGCAAGGTCAGCGCCTTCAGCTGCGCCCGGCCGGTGCCGGGAACCGCCGTCACCACCAGGGTCGCGATCATGGCGATGATCATCATCACCGCCATCACCTCGATGAGGGTGGAGCCTGCCCGCGGATCGTCGATATCAGCTCGCGCCATCACGCCCCCCTACATCGCCAGTTCAGTGATGCTCAGCAGCGCGCTCATGATCGAGACCACGAGCCCGCCGATGCCGACACTGACCACGATGATGGTCACCGGCCCGATCGCGCCCATCAGGCGATCGAGCCCAATCGCCAGCCGCTGCTCGTAGAACTCCGCCGCATGCCGCGCGATCGCCGAGAGGTCGCCGGTCTCGTCCCCGACCCGGAGCATGCGCACGGCCAGCGCCGGCACCAGGTCGCTCTCGGCCAGCGCCTCGATGAAACGGCGCCCGTTGCGGACCTGCTCGTGGATTTCGTCGACCGCGGCCGCATACCGCGGCTCGGTGATGATATCGCGCAGGATCTTCAGCGCGGTCGGCAGCGCCACGCCATTCTCGACCAGCAGGCCCAGCGTACCGATGAAGCGCGCGGTGCGGCGGTCGCGCATCGGCCCCGAGATCCCCGGCAGTGACGCCAGCGCACCGATCAGCCCGGCGCGCGCGGCCGGCTGCCGCAGGATCAGCCAGCCGATCACCAGGGCGCCGACGCAGCAGCCGAGAAACAAATCGAGATGGCCGCGCAACCAGGTCGAAGCCGTCAGTGCGAAGGCCGCGCCGGAATTCAACCGTCCGTGCAGATCGTTGAACACCGACTCGAATTGCGGCACCACATAGAGCAGGAAGAAGAAGAGAATGACCACCGCCGATCCGACCAGGAATGCCGGATACTGGATCGCCGAGCTGATCCGCTGAGACAGTTGCTCGCGCCGGGTGCGGTCCTCGACAATCGCCCGCAGCACCACCTCGAGTTTGCCCGAGGCCTCGCCGGCGCGCACCATCGCGATGTAGATCGGTTCGAAAATCGCCGCATGGCGCTCCATCGCCTCGGCAAAGCCGTCGCCGCCGGAGACCGCCGAGCGCAACCCCGTGGCAAACCGCGCCACCGCCTTGTTGGTGTCGTCCTCCAGCGTCTGCAGCGCCGCCTCCACCGTCAATCCGGATTTCAGCAGCAGCGCCAGCAGGCGCAGGAACGTGGTGAGTTCGCGCGGCTTCGGCAGTCCCCCGCCCGACAGCGACAGCCCGGCGCGCAGCGCCTTGCCGGCCGCGATCTCCGCCTCCACCGGCAGATGACCCAGATACTCGATGCGCCGCAGCACCTCCTCGCGCGACGGCGCCTCGACATCGCCGAGAATGATCTCGCCGGTCTTGCTCAAAGCGCGATAGCGATAATGCGGCATGGCGCCCTACAGGCTCATGGTCAGGCGGAAGATTTCATCCAGCGTGGTCTGTCCGGCGCGCAGCTTGGCGACGCCGTCCTGCGTCATGGTGGTCATGCCTTCGCCCCTGGCGACGGCTTCCAGATCGCTGGAATCCGTCTTGGGGCCAATCGCGCGACGCAGCGCCGGGCCCACCTCCATGATCTCGAACACGCCCTTGCGGCCGCGGAATCCACTGAAGCCGCACCATTCGCACCCCTTGGGCTTGCAAATGGTCTCGCCCGCCTCGATGCCGAGCGCCGCATACCGCTGGTCGGCGGCAATATCGGCCGCCGTCAACCGATGCGTTTCCTTGCAATGGTCGCAGAGAATGCGCACCAGCCGCTGGCCGATGATGGCGCGTGCGCACGACGCCAGCAGGAAACTCTCCACCCCCATGTCGACCAGGCGCGTCACCGCGCCGGCCGCGGTGTTGGTGTGCAATGTGGTGAGCACGAGATGCCCGGTCAGCGCCGCCTGCACCCCGATGCGCGCCGTCTCGGAATCGCGCATCTCGCCGACCATGATGACATCGGGATCCTGGCGCAGGAACGAACGCAGGGCGGATGCAAAGGTCATCCCGATGCCGGCATGCACCTGGGTCTGGTTGACGCCGAGGATCTGATACTCGACCGGATCCTCGATGGTGAGGATCTTGCGCGTGGGTTCGTTGATGACGGCGAGCGAGGCCGCAAGCGTGGTGGTCTTGCCCGATCCGGTCGGCCCGGTGACGATGATCATGCCGAACGGCGCCTGCAACGCCTTGCGCAAAATCGCTTCGTCCCGCGCGCCGAGGCCGATCTGGTCCAGGCTGGCGAGACCCGCGCCCTTGCGCAGCAGCCGGATCACGGCGCTCTCGCCGCTCATGGTCGGCATGGTCGCGACACGCAGGTCGATCTCGGCGCCGCTGACCACGATATGCGCGCGCCCGTCCTGCGCCAGCCGCCGCTCGGTGATGTTCAGGCTGGCCATGATCTTGAGCCGCGACAGGATGCCCTTGGCCATGCTCATGGGCGGCGCCGGAATATTCCGCAGCAGGCCGTCGACGCGCAGGCGCACTTGAAGCGCGCCGCCATATGGCTCGATGTGCAGGTCGGTGGCGCGCTGCTCCACCGCAAGCCGCAGCAGGTCGTCCAGCGCCCGCACCACCGGCGCGCCGCGCGCCAGATCGCGCAGATTGTCGAGATCGTCCTCGCCCGCGCCGGTCGCCGCCTGCGGCGCGGCACTGGGCTGGTCGGCCTCGAGCTTCAACGATAGCGCGGCCTCGAGATCTTCCGCAGTCGCCACCGCAAGCGCCACCGGCTGGCGCAGCGCGAGCTCGACGGCCCGCAGCGTGTCCTCCTCGATCGGCGCTGCAACCGCGAGCCTCAAACTTCCGGGAGGATTCTCATAAGGAAACAGCCGCCCTTCCCTGAGGAAACGCGTCGACATCTCGCCGCCGGCGAAGCGGCCTTCCACCAGATCGTCGCGCCGGACCCGATCGCAGCGATAGAACGCCGCAAGCTCATCGGCGAGCGCCGACGGCGACAGTTTTGTCACCGCGCTCCAGTCGGTGCCGGACGCTCCCTCGCCGCTGCGTCCCGTGCGCGCCGTATCCGCGCTTTGGCCGTCGCGCAGGGCACCCCTGGCGGCAAGATAACCGAGGAAATCCGCCGGCAGCGGCGGCCGCGTCTCACGCGCATCGGTGACGGTGGCGATGATGTTCATGGGTGGGTGCCGTGGTGGTGAGGCGGAGCGGAAAGTTTGATCACGCAGAAGTCGACATCGATGCCATGCGGCCTCGCGTCGTTCCCTCCCCCCTTGTGGGGGAGGGTTAGGGAGGGGGGTGAAGACAAACCCGGAGCGCGAGTGATCGGATGCCCGGCGACGCACTTCACGCCGAGACTCGACAAAAACCTTCGCATGCGCGGAGACGCCCCCTCACCCGCCGCGCAAAAGCGCGGCGACCTCTCCCCGCAAGCGGGGCGAGGTGTCGCTGCGGCACTGTCGGTACCAGACAAATTTATAGGCTTCGGCCGAGGCGCTTCGGCTCCCTCTCCCCGCCTGCGGGGAGAGGGTTGGGGTGAGGGGCGCTTCACATCCGCAGCGCAAATGATTGGCTGCCCGGCGCTCCCTTTCACGCCGAGATGCGCTATACCCCCCTCCCTGACCCTCCCCCACAAGGGGGGAGGGAACGGCTGAGTGAGACGCTGATGCCGATCGACGACGATGCCGACGCGATGCACGACGCCGTCACGCGCGAGGCGCTGCGGCCGAATGGTCTGGTGCTGTTGTGCGGGTCGATCATTGTCGCAGCTATTGCCACCGCAACCCTGCCGTGGCCGGACGCGATCGCGTCGACGGTGCTGGGAATCCTGATGATCGCCGGCGCCGATGTCGATGCACGCAGCTTCCTGCTGCCCGATCTCGTCACCGGCGGCGCCGTGCTGTGCGGGCTTGTTGCGACAAGCCTGCTCGATCCGTTCGATCCCTGGCGCGGCCTGACCGCGGCCGCTGGTGGCGCGGTGCTGGTGGGCGCCCTGCTCTGGCTGGCGCGCTGGGCTTATGCGCGGCTGCGGCATCGCGAGGGCATCGGACTTGGCGACGTCAAGCTGGCGGCGGCCATCGGTGCGTGGCTGCCGCTCGATGCCGTGGCCATCTGTTTTGCGCTCGCAACCAGCGCGGCCCTCATCGCCGTGTTGCTGGCGCGGCTGCGCGGCCAGCCGATCGAACGCACCGCGCGCGTGCCGTTCGGAGCGTTTCTCTGCCCGGCCCTCTGGCTGGTCGACTACGCGACACGATCGCTGCAGGGCTAGCGACTCCATTCGACATCCCCAATCGGGCGTTTTAGTTCTGGAGCGAGATGAGTTTACGCTGAATCAACTCCGTCATCCTGAGGTGGCCATTCGCAGAATGGCCCTCGAAGGACGACGGCCGCTGACTCTCGGGCCGTCGTCCTTCGAGGCTCGCCCTGCAGTGCAATTGCACTGCAAGGCTCGCACCTCAGGATGACGGAGTTGATTCAACCTCAATTCATCATGCTCTAGATCACCACATCATGTTCCGCCGCCGAGCGGCCATCGGCGCGCGACGGATCCGTTCGCCGGCGGCAGTGCGCGGCGGTCGCGATCCCGCGGATCGAAGGGACCCGGGCGGCGAGGCGCCGCACCGGACATGGTCATGCCGCGGTCGAGGCGCACCGCGCAGTGTGCCAGAGCCTGCTTGATCTCGACCTGGACGGTGCGCACGCTGATGCCGAAACGTTCGGCAATCTGGCGCAAGGGCTCCTCGTCCACGAAGGTCGCCATCAGGATGGCGCGACGGCGGCTCGGCAATTCGTCGATCACCCGCTTGAGCGCATCGATCTCCGAGCGCGCCTCGATGATCCGGTCCGGACCCGGCGTCTCGTCGGGCAGTTCGAACAGCGCATCGGTTTCCGACACGGTAAGACGGCGGCGCTCCGCGACACGCCGGTTGCTGGCGACGCTCATCGCGACACGAAACAGATAGGCGTGCAGGTCCCGCACCGGTCCAATGACGGTGGCGTTGTTCAAGCGCAGGAAAGTATCCTGCAACACTTCGTCGGCGACGTCCGCGGATCCTGCGCGACGCGTCAAACGCTGCTTGAGATCGTCGTAGCTTGCGACGAGAAGCGTGAGCAACGCCGTTCGATTGGTGTCGCTCATCGCAGGGACCCCATCCCCAGCTTGCGGCCTTGTGCCGCTTCAATTCAGCCTCGCCGTTTCTAGCTAGGGTTGATGACACAGCAATGAAGTCCCTGTGCGTGTTCGATCGCCGATGCATGCTGTCGCCGATCAATGCACAGGATTGATATGTCATGCACAAATCGCCGCGCGAAGTGGCCTGCAGCCATCCCCGTGCGGAAATAGACCTGCAAGCCGGCGGAGCCTGAAAAACAAGCAGAATCATGGCCGCACGATCCGGCATGTCGTTACACAATCGCAGCGCTTGTCGCAGAGTGAACCAAACCCCGCACCCGTTCGATCCCGCGCAGCGCGACCGCGCTTTCGGCATCGACGACCAGCGCGCCGCGAAAACTCGTCTCCGCATCGCCGGCACGTTCCAGCACGAGATAGAGGTCGCCGAGCGCACAATGTGCCGTCACGCGCTGCGGATCGAGCGCAAGCGCGTGTTTCAGACTGATTTCCGCGCCCTGGGAGTTGCCGCGTGCCGCGCAGGCGCGGCCCAGCGCCTCGTAGAATTCAGACGATTGCTGCTGGTTGATCTTGGTCGCCGCGAGAAAATGGGTCATGGCACCGTCGAGATCCCCGAACTCGCACAACGCAAGCGCATACTGGGCATGCATCGCGTCGTTGTGTGGCGCGAGCTCGAGCGCCTTGCGATAGTGCTGATGGATCAGGCGCTTCGCCACGTCGGCGTGCATGCCGCTGGCCTGCTCGTCGTCGCCGATCTTGCGCAATGCATTGGCATACGCCGCATGCATGTCGGCGCTCGTGGGCGCGAGTTCGATCGCCTTGCGGTATTGAGCAAGCGCTTGTTCCGTCTTCTGGGTGGCCATCAGCACGTCGGCCAGGGCCATTCGCGCCGGCGCGAGATCCGGTGCGAGTGTCACGGCCGTCTGCAGCAGCACATAGGGGCGCTGCCCATGGCCCTGAGCGAGTTCCAGCGCACCGAGGTTGCACAGCGTGTTGACATGTCCGGGATCGAGCGAAAGAACGTGCTCGTAAAACGCCTTCGATCGATCGAAATGTCCCATGCGATGGTGGCGACCGGCTTCCACGAACAGCGCATCGCAGAGAACCGGGTCGTCCACGCGCGGCGCCGCCGTCATGCGCAACGCCGAAGCCATCACCGGGTCCACCGCCTTCTCCGCCGGCAACAGTGTAGCGGCACCCGCTGATGACCACAACTCTGCGCGCACTCGCCCGACCACTTCATCCCAATCGCCCGGCTTTGCCTGTCGGAACAGCCGCGCCTGCGGGTACCAGGGCGTGTCGTCATGATCCCTGGACCAGCGCCAGTCGCTGCCCCTTGCAAGCAGGATCCAGACCGGCTTACCCATCGCGCCGGCCAGATGGGCAATGGCGCTGTCGATCGTGATCACAAGATCGAGATTGGCGATGATCGCCGCCGCATCGGCGAAGGATGTGGTGTCGATCTGCGCGCCGAAATCGCCGATGCGATCATCGAACGCCGCTAGCTGCTCCCGTCCAGCGCCCACCTGCAGGCTGACGAAGCGCGCATCCGGACAGTCGAGCAACGGTTGCAACAGATCCAGCCGCAGCGAACGGCGGTGGTCGTTGAGATGGCCGGGATTGCCCTGCCACACCAGGCCGATCGAGGTGCCAGAATAGGAGCCGAGGTATTCGCACCACCGCGCCACCAGTTGCGCATCGGGGGCGACATAAGGAACGGCTGCCGGAACCGTGTCGGGCTGGGTATCGAAGATCAGCGGCAACGACAGCAGCGGCGCATGCACGTCGAACGCCGGCGCCGGCGTCTCGTCATTGACCACACCATCGATCCCGGCGACGGTCTGCATCAGCGGCAGCAAGGCCTGCGGCGTGCGCAGGATGACCTGGCCGCCGCGCGCCTTGACCATCGCCGCATAACGCACGAACTGAAGCGTGTCGCCATAACCTTGCTCGGACTGCAGCAGAATGGTCTTGCCGGCGAGATCCTCGCCCTGCCAGCGCGGCCGGTCAGTCGGGATCAGGCATTTGGCGACCCGCGGATCCGACAGCCGTCCCTCAAATTCCGCCCAGGCGGCCGGCCAGTCTCCGGTGCCGAACAGGCAGACGGCGAGCACGGTGCGCAGGTCCTCACGGTTGGGATGCCGCGCCAGCGCATCACGCAACAGCGTGACGCCCTCCTCATGCCGACCGGTGTCACTGAGCAGCCACCCGAAATGGATAATTGCGTCGACATAGTCGGGATCGGCCGCGAGCACGTCGCGGAAGGAGTCGTCGGCAAAACCGCTGAGGTCCAGCGCCGCCAGCGCGCGGGCCAGACCAAGTTGGGCGGCAGTATTGTCCGGCCGCACCGTCAGCGCAGCGGCATAGGCGGCCACCGCCTGCGGAAGCTGGCGCACCTTGAGCAGCAGCAGGCCGAGGTTGGCATGGGCGTCACTGTCCGCCGGATTGAGCTCGATCGCCTCCTCCAGAAATTCCAGCGCCCGCTCATCGTCGCCACGATTGAGCGCGATCACCCCGCGGATGTGCAGCACCCGCGGCCGCACCAGGGGCTCCTGCTCCATGGTCTCGAACAGCACGTCGGCGCTGTCGAGCCGGCCCTCGCGAAACAGCTCGGTCGCCCGGCTCATCACGCTCTGGATGAATTCCACGCGCCGCTCGGCCGAGGCCTGCTGCAGCATGGCAAGCCCCGCCCGCGTCGCCTGCGCTTCGCCACTCGCTGCTTTTGACATTTTTTGGCCTTCTTAAGTTAGAGCGGGGGTGCTTTTTTCTCTGTCATGGCCGGGCTTGTCCCGGCCATCCCGATAAGGGAGGCACTGTGTCCCTAAGCGGGGTCACCGGGACAAGCCCGGTGACGACAATGAAACAATGTAGGGCGGATTAGCGAAGCGTAATCCGCCATTCTGTTCGGCGACGTGAGGCGGCGGACTACGCCTTCGGCTAATCCGCCCTACGGAATCATGTGATCCGTCATCCTGAGGTGGCCATCCGCAGGATGGCCCTCGAAGGACGACGGCCCATACGTGAGATACCTGGGCCGCTCATCCTTCGAGGCTCGCTTTCGCTCGCACCTCAGGATGACGGGGAGAACTCTCGGGGCACTATTCCCCTACGCCGCGTCGCGCGCCGCTTTCGCCTCGCACCACTCAGTCCACAGCCGCATCAGTTCGTGCGAGAGATTGTTCGCGAAGCGCGGCGGATCGCATAGCGGCGAGGCGGCGACGCGATCGCGCAGGCCGGCGCGCAGGTCGGCGAGCTCGTCGCGCCGGCGGGTCCAGTCGACGGCCATGGCAACGTAGTCGTCGACGCTGTGGGTGCAGAAATTGCCGAGCCCGGCGGCGGTCAGATGAGCCGCCGAGTGACGGCCGGCGAAGGTGTCCCCGACGAAGGTCACGGTCGGAATACCCATCCACATCGCCTCCAGCGTGGTGACGCCCGCCGAATAAGGGAATGGATCGAGCGCGAGGTCGACCTCGCCATACGCCTGCAGCAGCTTCGGCTGCTCGGCTTCACCGACGAGTTCGACACGCTCGCGCGGCACGCCGCCCTGGCCGAGGACGCGATAGATGGCCTCCCGCGTACTCTCCTCGCCGAGACCGCCATAGACCATCAGGATGCGCGAGTCCGGCACCTCTGCGAGAATGCGCGCCCAGGCCTTGCCGACTTCGGTGTTGAGCTTGGCGGGCCGATTGAAGCAGCCGAAGGTGAAGCGACCGCCGTTCAGGCTCGGCAGCGGTGGCACCTCGGGAGCCTTCTCGGGCGGGTGATAGCAGACGTAGCAGTCCGGCAGGCGAATCGGACGCTCGACATAGGTGGCGTCATGCTCCGGCGGAATTTCCACCGGGTCCGCGATCAGGCCATCATAAGTGTCGAGCCCGACGGTGCCGACATAGCCGGCCCAGCCGAGCTGGATCGGCGCCGCGCGCGTGGCGAACAGCGACAGGCGGTTGCCGGCGGTGTGGCCGGAGAGATCGAACAGGACGTCGATACGATCCTCGAGGATCTGCCGCCCCAGCGCCGGCTCGTCCATTGCGGACACATCGCGCCAGGAGACCGAAATCGCCTTGTAGCGTTCGCTGAAATCGTCATCCTGGCGCTTGCTGTCGGTCTTGTAGCAGCAAATCTCGTAACCGAGATCAGCCAGCGCTTCGAACGCGCGCAGCACGAGGAACGACACCGCGTGCCGATGCAGGTCCGCCGACACCAGGCCGAGCCGCAGCCGGCGCGCCGGATCCGGCATATTCGGGAAAGCAAGCCGGTCCATCGGCGCGGTCGGGCGATACAGCGTCGCCCACCGCGTGTGCTCGCGCAACAGCTCCGCGCGGGTGACGCCCGGCTTGTGCTGGAGTGCGAACAGCAGCGTGCCGGCAATGCCGGCATTGGCGGGATCAAGCTCGCCCGCGCGCCGATAGGCAGCGACGGCGTCCTCGACACGGCCCTGCCCGAGGACCCCGAAGCCGCGCGCCACATGATGCTCGGCCTGCAACGGATCGAGGGCGAGCGCGCGGTCGACATAGCCGAGCCCGCGTTCGAACTGGCGGTGATTGATCAGGAAATGCCCGTAGAGATATTGCGGCAGGGCGACGGTCGGCGCGCTCTCGGCGGCGAGCTCGAACAGCCGCGCCGCCTGCTCGACGCGCTCGGCCACGCCGAAGCTCATGCCGAGCTCGAGGATCGCCTTGTAGTTCTGGCTGTCGATGGTGGAGGCCGCCTGCAGATCCTCCACCGCCTTGTCGAACTGGCCGTCCATCACATAGGCGAGGCCGCGGGTGCGGTAGGCATCCACATAGCTACCGTCGAGCTCGATTGTCTTGTCGAGCGCCGCGAGCGCCTCGTTGCGCCGGTTCTCGGTCAGGAGCGCGAGGCCGAGGCTGTATTGCGCCAGCGGCATGTTGGGCATCAGCCGCAAGCCCTCTTGCAGATAGGGAATACCGTCGCGCGTGCGCCCGGTGCGGGCGAGACAAGTGCCGATCTCGGTGAGCGCCGGCGCGTGGGTCGGCGTCACCCGCAGCTCCGCCATGAAGGCCTCGCGCGCGTCGTCGAAGCGATCGAACCGGCACAGCGCCACGCCCTTGCAATAATTGAAGGCCGGCTGGTCCGGCGCCAGCCGCACCGCCTCGTTGAACGCGCGCAGCGCCTGGCGCCAGCGGTCCTGCCGYGCATGCGTGACGCCYTGCTGGTGCAGGTCCTGCGCCCGTYTCAAGTCGGATGACGGACGCGYGCCGCCTCCGTTTGCSAACGGCTGCTGCGCCGGCCGCGCCAGAATTGCATGGCCGCCATGCTCCACGCGTATCGCGAGGCGCCCGCCCGAATTGTCTTCCATGTGGGAGGCTCCGTTTGAGACGACATCCCGCGACGATCGTGTCACCAGACCGATCAGACTTGCGGCGATTGATAGATCATCGTCGATCGTATTGCCAAGAAATTTTTTAGATCACGTTCGAAAATTATCTCTGCGCGAATCCGAATGTCGAGTTGTCTAGTAGTCGTTAGCCAATCATCGACAACGGCATCACCCTGCCGAACCACGAGATATTTGCACTCTTCTCAAGCCCATCGCATGGGATTCCGGAAGTATGGCAATAATACATTCGCTCATCTTACAATTACTTGGCGATCTCGTGACGGCGGGATGACGACGTTATGCCGATGGCGACGCTGACGACAAACCCCACAGGACCTGTGAGATGAAAATGCAATCGTCCAAACACCTGCTCGGCACCGTTTCGGTGCTCGCAATGCTCGCATCGTCGGCTGCCACGCCGGCGAATGCCGCGGCCAGCAACGGCCTCTATTTCGGCGGCAGCACGCTCGCCTCCGAAGCCTTCCGCCAGATCTTCAACTGCTACACCGGCGCCACCGTCGGCACGTCCCCCTGGACTGACGGCTTCCAGTTCAACTCCAGCGTCGCGCCGGGCAACCTGCCGACCACCTGCACGGTAACCTCGACGGTGCAGGGCATGTATGCCGGCGTCGGCTCGGGCAACGGCGTTCGCGGCTTCATCGCCAACGATCCGAAGCAGTGGTACGGCGGCACGATCACGCCTCCGGCTACGTTCACCTTGACGAACACGACCTCCACCTCCGTCCAGCCGCCCTTCCCGGCCGTTCAGCCGCCGTTCGCCGACACCCTCAATACGACCTTCAACACCTATCCGTATCCGCGCGTGGACGTCGGCCTGTCGGACTCGCCGCTGGCCTCAACCCTCGCGTCCCTGACCACGACGTCGATCACCTTCACCTTGACGCCCACGACCGGAACACAGGGCTGGTTGAGCTTCCCGGTGACCGTGACCGCCAGCGGCAACACAACCGCCAGCTACACCACCACCGTCTATGGCCAGCCGATCCAGATCCCGGCCTTCGAGGTCAACGTCGCGATCCCGGTCAACACCAATACGCTCACCGTCAACTCGTCGATCACCGGCGCCGGCACCCTGCCCGCCACCCAGGCCAACCAGGGCGCCGCCATCCAGCTCACCACGGGGCAACTCTGCGCGATCTTCTCGGGCTACGTGACCGACTGGAACAGCGCGACCACCATCCCCGCTTTGGACAGCACCGGCGCGCAAATCTCCCCGCGTCCGGCCTTCTACGCTGCCAACGTCGGCAAGGGCGTCGGCACAGCCGCGCAATATTCGACCACGTCTGTGCCGATCAACCTCGTCTATCGCTCGGACGGCAGCGGCACGAGCTTCATCATCCAGAACTACCTGAAGGCGGTCTGCCCGCTGCTCGCGGCTTCCGACGATGCGACGACGACCAAGTATCACTCGATCTTCGACAACCTGACCCCCAGCACCAGCTTCAGCGCCCTGATCACCCAGATCGTGGCCGCCCGGGGCAACGGTGTCTGGAACACGACCACGACCACCGGTGCACGCTGGATCGGCGCGTCGGGCAGCGGCGGCGTGGCATCCAACATCAGCGACAGTGCCGCGAACGCGGGTCGGATCGGCTACGTCAGCGCCGATTTCACCCGGCCCTACACCACCACGGTCTCCGGCGTCGGTGCGCCGTATTCCGCAGCCCTGCAGAACGAGAACCTGCGCGCCAACAGCATCTATCTTCCGAACACCGTATCGACCAACGCGCTGACGTTCATCGCACCGACGCCGGCCGCCGCCGACGCCGCGTGGAATGACACCAGGCTGCAGGCGCCGCAGACGACCTGGACCTGGAACGACTACAACATCTACAACAACACCTTCACCACCACGGTCACCCAGGGTGGCGTGGCGTTGTTCGGCCAGTCGGTGCTGCCGCTCACCAACAGGTTGAACGCCTATCCGGTCAGCGGCACCACGTTCCTCGACCTGTACAGCTGCTACAACGTACAGACCGATGCGGGACGCCAGACCAACCTGGTCACCTTCCTGAGCTGGTACATGAACGGCCCGGCCCTGGCCCAAAGCGTGGTCCAGAACGCCGGCTTCCACCTGCTGCCGACCACCTACTCGTCCAACATCCTCACGCAGTACCTGACATCCGGCCAGTCCGGTTACATCACTGCTGCGGCCCGGACTCAGTCGGGCGGATGCTTGAACGTGGCCAGCGGAGCGGCCGGCGGCGCGAAGTAAGAACGTCGCCGTCGCGCCGACGCAATTTCGATTGCATCGGTTCGGTCTGACGTCGAGCACACAACGTGACCGGGCGCCTCGATCGAGGCGCCCGGTTTTTTTGTGGGGAACGCTTTGCGGGAAGCGCTGCGACTCCCCCATTGTCGTCACCGGGCTTGTCCCCATGGGCGCCAAGAGTTGAAGCGCCTCTACACACTCAGCGTCATCGCCCGGCTTGATCTCTGCGACTCGGCGTAGCCGAGTCGCCCTTTGGCGACCCAGTAGGCGGCAAGGCTCGTGAGTGGAGCGGGAGCGGGAGCGTTAAAAACGGCGAGGTTCGGCCCACATTAGCTCATCGATCAAACCGTAACCGCCGGGAGTACTGGATCCCCCGGTCAAGCCGGGGATGACGGCTGAGAGTAGCGACGTGCCTCGGCACACAACAGCTCGTAGGGTGGGTTAGCGTAAGCGTAACCCACCGCTCACACGACACGAAAAAAAATGGTGGGTTACGCTTCGCTAACCCACCCTACAGCGCTCATCGTTCGCGCACGCGCATCAAAGATGTCCGTGCACCCTTAAAAATAAGGCGAAAGCCGCTGCGCGTCGCATCGATTCAAATTGTCTAGGAGATGTGAGCCACTGCACTGGCGTCGTTGTCGATACGGCGCACGGGGCCGCTTGCCCTGCGCGTCTTGCTGCCCATGATTTGACGGACTTCCCCGAAGGTTCTTCTTCATCGCCATTCATTCATAGCAACGAACAAGATCTTTTTCCGGTCCCCACACCCATGGGCGGGTCGCGCGACGCCGCATCACATCGTGAAACAGGGAACATCAAACATGACAACGACATCCTTCGCCGGGCGCCTGCTGGGCACGACCTCGCTGGTCGTGCTGTCGGCGGTCGCCATCCTCGGCGCGCAGCCGGCTGCGGCCCAGACCACGATCTCGACCGGCCTCTACGGCGGCGGCAGCACGCTGTCGTCGCTGGCGCTGCGGCAGATCTTCGACTGCTATGCCGGCACCACGGTGGCCAATGACGGCCAGACCTTCTCGTCGAGCTTCAGCTCCGCGCCGCCCAACGCAGACCAGCTGCCGGCGAGCTGCACAACGGTCTCGACCGCAGTCGAAGGGCTGTTCGCGGCCGTCGGCTCCGGCAACGGCCAGCGCGCCTACATCGCCGACAATGCGCGACAGCTGTTCCGCGGCAGCCCGGCTTCGGCGCCGGCGCTGGTGCGCAAGCCGTCGGCCAAGCCGCCCTATCGCGACACCGGCAATGCCAACTTCAAGAGCTATCCGTATCCGCGGCTCGACTTCGCCGCCAGCGACACGCCGCTGGCCAGCACCATCGCAAGCCTGACCACCGTGTCGTTCGGCAGCTTCACGCCGACGACCAACTGGCAGAACACATTGCTGATCGGTGCCGGGACCAGCGCGGCGGCGAGCTTCAACACCGCTGCCGTCGGCGCGCCGATCCAGCTGCCGGCGATGGAAGTGCCGGTCGCCATCGCGGTCAACACCGCGAACTCGGTGTCGGGCGTGACCTGGACCAACCAGTCGGCCCTGTCCCCGAACACCCAGGCCGGCGGCGCGATCCAGCTCTCGACGGCGCAGCTCTGCGCGATCTTCTCGGCCACGGTGACGGACTGGCACGACACATCGAGCCTGATCCCCTATCTGGACCAGAACGGCGTGCAGCAGTTCCAGCACTTCTATGACGACAACACCAACGGCGCCCTGACCCCGGTCGCCTACACCAGCGGCCGGCTGCCGATCAAGGTGGTCTACCGCGCGGATGAAGCCGGCGCGAGCTACATCCTGACCAACTATCTCGCCAGCGCCTGCCCGCTGCTTGATCCGACCGGCACCTACAACTACAAGAAGATCTTCACCGGTGTCGGTGTCGGCGGCTCGACCACGGCGAACCTGCCGTCCAGCATGTTCCGCAACCTCGTCGACAACATCCTGACGGTGAAGGGCCAGACCGATCATGAGCATCATGATCCCTTCGACGTCGACGACGACGAGGACCGCCCCGATCCGCGCTGGATCACCGCGATGGGCAGCAACCATGAAGCGTTGAAGATCGGCACCGGTGGCCTTTTCGCCGGCCGGATCGGTTATCTCAGCGCCGACTTCACCCAGCCCTATGCGACGACCGTGACCGAGGAAATCGCCGGCACCACGATCTCCGCCCCGGCGCCGCTGTCGGCCAGCATCCAGAACCAGAGGCAGCGTGTCCTCGGCGTCTATCATCCGGGCCAGGCCGACATCAACGGCACGGCCCAGAACTTCGTCCCGCCGACACCCAACAACATCGCACAGGCCTTCCGCAGCCTGCCGACGCCGGCCCTCAACGCCGACTACAACAACTGGAACATCTACGGCAAGGTCTATGCGGCCGGCACTGTGGTGGGCGGCGTGGACTACAGCGGCCTGTCCATCATCGGCGTTCCGCTCCTGACCCAGAACGACTATCCGGTCTCGGGCGCGAGCTTCATCAACGTCTACAGCTGCTACAGCGATGCCACCGGCACGCGGGTGCCCGTCCTGAAGAGCTGGCTCGCCTGGTACTTCGGCGGATCGGTCACCGGGCTGCCGCCCTACGATCCGACGACCTCGAACGCCGACAACCCCGGCTACGATCCGAACGTCGCCAACGTTCTCCAGAACAACGGCTTCCACGAGCTCAGCGGCCCGTGGGCCAACAACATCCTGAGCACCTACCTGACCTCGAGCCTGGCAGGCGGCCTGCCGAGCGCAATCGCGGCCTACAAGCCTTCGGGCGCGCAGACCGACGCCTGCACGGGCGTCACCGGCGGCGCGCTGTAAGACACGCCATGAGAGCGTGATCCGGTTCCGACCGGATCACGCTCGGAAAGAGAAACGACACACGGCAGCGGCCGGGTCCTCGATCGAGGCCCAGCCGTTTTTTGTTTGTGAGGATGTTTTTCGGAAAAAGCTCGCGGCCCTTACCACATCTGATCGAAAGGCCGTGCGCCCCTAAGCGAGATGGCGTCCGCGACTTCGGCTTTGCCGAAGTCGCTGAGGACAAGCCCGGCCATGACAGAGAGAGAATGCGCAAGCCGCGACTAGCTGTGAGCGGGATGAATTGAGGTTGAATCAACTCCGTCATCCTGAGGTGGCCGTGCAAAGCACGGCCCTCGAAGGACGACGGCCCGAGAGTCAGCGGCCGTCGTCCTTCGAGGGCCATTCTGCGAATGGCCACCTCAGGATGACGGATTACATTGAGCGAACCTTATCTCCTCACGCTCTAGGAAACGACTACTGCCCCTGCCCGCGGCGGCGGCGCTCGTCGTCATCGCCGGCGCCCGTGTCGTCTCCACTGCCGCCATAACCCACCACCTCGACGATGATGATGGACGGCTGCTCCTTGCCCGCGGTCTGCGCCGGCAGGCCGCTCTGCTGCGTGGCGGCGGTGACGTTGGTGGTGGTCGCCAGCGCAACGTTGGGCGGCGGGGTGAAAGCGAGGCCTGTCACCGTGCCGGTGGCGGTGATGTTGAAGGCGTTGAGCACCTGCAGCGCCACCAGGGTGATGTCGTTGCCGCGGATGCCGGCGGTGCTGACATCGATGGTGCCACGGGGGGCGATCAAAGTGACGTTGCTTTTGGTCGGATCCTGTCCGGGCAACGTGACCAGCGCGGCGATGCCGGCGCCGGTCACCAGGCCCTGCGGATTGGTGTAGCAATAGCCATAGGTGGTGCAGATCTCGCTGACCGACGGGCTCGAGGCGTAGGTCTTCGGTCCCGAGCCGGCGTTGATGTCGCCGTTGGCGACGAACAGGCCGATGTCGCCGCCCTGCTGGGTCATGATGCGGCTCTGGTTGACCAGGATCGAGTCGTCGGTGAAGGCGCGGATGGTGCCGCCGCCCAGCGTGAGGATGCCCTCCTGGTTCGGGTTCAACGTATCGAGCGAAGTGTGGCCGACGGTGATGCCACCGCCCGGCCCCAGGATGTTGATGTCGCCGCCCATCTGGGTCTCCAGCACGGAGGCCGCGATGTTGAGCTTGCCGGTCGGGATCTTCACAGCCGCGCCGTTGCCGCCGCCGGTCGCGTTGTCGGTATAGCCGGAGCCCGGGGGAAACAGGGTCGAGATCGCCGTATAGGCGCGGGCATACTGCGCGAAGTACGGGCTCGCGGGATCCTTGTAGTCCTTGCCGACCTGGATCACGAAATCGAGGAAGGCGCGGTTGACCAGCAGCTGTTGCCGCGCCGGCGACAGGCCCTGGAAGGTGGTCCAGGCCTGGTCCCGCGGCTGGCCCAGAATTGAGGCGATGTCGGTGAGGAAATCGATGCCGCCGGTGCCGGCGTGCACCGGATCGACGTATTGCGCGATCGCCGCCGCATAGTCGATGCCCGGCTTGACGCCGAACAGCAGGTCGATCTCGGCGCCCTGCGCCGGCAGATACGGCTTGGAGAGCAGCTGTCCGCCACTGGCCGTAAATGTGCTGCCAGCGGCGCTGCCGTTGCCAAGCGAGGCCACGCCCCAGGTCTCCGTATCTTTGACCGATGCCCTGAACGGCCCGAGGTCATGCCCGGCCTGCAGCACGAACGTGCCGGAACCATAGAGCGCATAGGAGCCGCCGACCAGATCGTTGCCGGCGACGATGCTGGTGATATCGCCGGGATTGTTGTTCTGGCCGAGGAATGTGAACGCCTTGCCCTGCGGACCGCTGCCGGTGGTCGCCAGCCCCCCTCCTTTCGCGATCGCCGCGTAGATGTTGTTTCCGGCTTCGATCCGCGCCGGTTTGATCAGTGTCAGGCTGGCCGCAAGATTGGTGTCGGGGTCGACGGCATAGATATCCTGGCCGGCCGCAATGATCACCGGTGCGGAGTCATTCGCGTGCAGCGCCATGGTCAGGTTGGCCAGCGGCACCCCAAGCGGACTGATGTAGTTGCCGGTGTAGGTGGGGTCGAAGCGTGCACTGATGTACTGTGTGGTCGCGGTGAGGAGATCGGGCATCGCGAGGCCAGCCCCGAGGTCGATCGAGCCGGCGGCGACGAGACTGACGGTGCCGGTGTCGTTTCCGGTCTGGGTCGGATACGGCAGCAGACTTGCGTTTCCGATGTCGGGTTGTCCCGTCTTGTTGATGGTAATGCCGCCGCTCAGCGCTGCGAGATCCAGTGTGGCAGGCAGTAGCAACCCGATCGTATCAGACTTCAAACCGAGGTTGGGCGTCACACCTGCATTGTGCACAAAGAGCCCCGCAATCGACGACGGCGATATAGTGAGCGCTGTCACGTCGCCGGTGATGCTGGTGAGTGAAATACCGCTGTCGGGTCCATAGCTGGTGAACAGATTGCTCCAGATCGAATTACTTCCGAAACTATCAACGCCAGGCAAAGCCTTCACATTCGTTTGTACCGCAGTGTTAAGCGGTAAAGACGCCGGGTCGTAAACGTTACCGAGGGTCACCGACCCGCGCGCGGCCAAGGCGATGAATCCGTCCTGCACTGCGAGCAGCAGCGGCAGGGGATACGTGCTGAGAGTGCTTGCATTGACACCTATGGTTGGCTTGCCCCGGTTGAGCGGATTGCTGGTGGTGGCCTGCACCACCCCACCCACCTGGATGAGGCCGCTGCCGCGGCCGACCAGGAAGTCGCTGCTCAGCAGGTTGCCGCCGGCGGTGACGCTGAGATTGCCGCCGCCGTAGTAGGTCGCCGTGGGCACGATCAATTTGCCATTCTGATCGAGGGCCCCGGTCCCGCCGCTCACCACCAGTGTTTCCGGCAACGACGCGCCGACATCGATGATGTCGGCACCCGCCTTGAGCGTGATGTTGCCGCCGCCTAGCGCGCCGAAGGCCTGGAAGAAGGTGGCGTAGTTGATCCAGGCCGCCGTCTGGCAGGCCACCGAGCCCGCCGCCGCGCAGTCCGAAAACGGCGCCGTCTTGCCGTCCGCCAGACCATTCGACTTGCCATAGTGGATATACCAGTCGCTCCACAGCTGGCCTGTGGTCGCGCCGATCACGCCGGTCTGGCTACCGTCGGAATCCGTCGGCATCTCGATGCCGATGATCGAGCCGCCGGCGGTCACGGTCACCGCGCCGCCGCCGGTGGCCCAAGCGGGCGTGCTGACGAGGCCGTTGGGCGTTGCCGTATATTTCGCGGGCAGGGTCGGCGCATTGAAATTCGGCGGCGTTGCCGCGACAGCAGCACCGGCGGTATAGATCGCGCCCGGCGTCACCTGATCGAGCAACTCGACATTGCCGGCGGCGGCGATGGTGATGGAGCCGGTGCCGGTGCGCACCAGGGTCGGGATGTTGATCGTCAGGCTGAAGCCTTGGGCCGGCAGCACGTCCGGATACGACGTGTGCCCGTCGACGGTGACGTTGCCCGTGACCGTCGGCGACAGCGACGACACCGGGACCACCGCGTTGGGATCGACCGAGAGCGTGTTGTTGGTGAACGCGGCGCCGGCGACAAAGTTATATGAGAAACTGCCCTTGCCGCTGACGGCGGCCGTCATGAGAGGGGTGGCCGACGTGGCGTTCATGATGTTGCCGATGCCGTAAAGCGGATCGAGATTGGTCACGAGCGGATTGTTGGAGATGGCGTCCATCGCCTGGGCATAGACGGTTGCGATCATATCGGCCGTCACGGGGCCCGCCAGATGCGCCGGAATTGTGGTCACGACCGGTACGCTCGGAGAATAACCCGGCTGCACACTCGATGCGAGCACCTCCATGGGGGCAAAAGGCGCGGCATTGGCGACACACGGACCGCAATTGGCGCTCCTGTAGGCCGTCGCAAAGCCGCCGGCCGCACTCCCCGCGTTCACATTGACAAGGACCTGGAGATAATAATTCTGGTATTGCGAGACGTAGTCGGTGCCCGAGCCCGGCTGAGCTCCGGTCAGGAAGTTATAGTAGTTGTCGGGCGTCGTGGGCGCCGCCGGCGGAAGGTACGGCGATTGCCCACTCGGCGGCGGCCCATAAAACCCTTCGTTAAAGGCCGTCGACTTTGCATAGACATCGAACAGTTGTGTATATTGATAGTAATATTGGATGTATTGATCGATCAGCTTTGCGGTCGTAGGATCGTTCTGCGGATTGCTGAACACCATCGGCGCCTGCAACTTCACTGGGCCGAGCAGGCTATAAGGAATGTAGCTTCCGTTGCCGAACATCTGGTCGAACGTCGGACCTCCGAATGTCAGGTTGCCGTTCGCATCGATATAGTTGTTATAATCATGGTCAGTTCCCGCGTAACCAGCCAGAGCAGCCAACTCCTGGTCGTACCAGTATGTTGCCGTCGGTGGCATGGAGCCCGGCTGCGCCGGCACTACGACCGGCAATGGTGAGTTGCGATATTGCAGGAAGAACCCGTCGCTGATGGTAGCATTGATGTTGACGTTGTTGACGGCGCGCAACGCCAGGGTGCCCGGCTCGCCTCCGCTCGCCGTCCTGTAATACAGCGTCACATTGCCTGATGAATCGGCGCTGCCGGCGCCGAGATTCCAGTTGCTCGCGACGGTGATGTTGCCGCTGTTGACGGTCGAACTCGGATTGATCAGGTCGATCTCGGGCCGCAAGTGCACGTTGGCGATGCTTCCGGAGATCGGCGTGTTTGTGAGGTTGAAGTTCTGCACGAACAGCGGCAGCGTGCCCGCGGCTTTGCCGGTGTTCGGATCGACATAGCCATAGAACCCGGTATGATCGGCGTTCGTCGCCCCTGCCGTCGGCGTGAAGAGGTCGCTGGTGAGCATCGCCTTGAGCTGGGCGTCCGTGGTGCCGTCACCGGGCGCATAGGCGATGGTGTGGCCCTGCGCATCGGTGAAAGTGCCGGCCACCAGCTTGCCGTCGGCGCCGTACCAGCCGGCCGGATCGACGATGCCGTCGAAATGCTGCGCGCCGGTCGAACCATCGGTGGTGCTCCACACCGCATAGGCGTTGAGCACGACGCCATTGCCACTGGGTTTGCCGCCGGCATCGACCACGCCGACGACGACGACGGTGCCGTTGAAGCTGACGTTGACATTGCGGAAATTGAGCGTGGTTCCAGGGTTCGTGACGTTGTCGGTGATGTTCAGGATCGGTGCGCGGACGATCACCGAGCCGCCTGTGTTGTCGATGCTGGTGCCGCCGGGGCCGCCGCTGACGTCCAGCACGGCGCCCGCGTCGACCGTGATCTTGCCCGCCTTGGAGACCGTCTTCTCCGTGCCATCGGCCAGTTTGATGACCTGGCCACTGATGGTCTGGTAGCCGTAGGTCGCGTCCGGCACCGTGGCGCCATTCGCCGTCGTGTCCGGCGTGCCGGTGGTGCCGAGGGTGATGGTGCCGCCCTTCTGCACCAGCGCCGAGGTGCCGTTGGCGTAGCCGGGATCGCTGGGATCGACTACCTGGTAGCGGGCCAGCAGCCTCGCATTCGCGCCGATGCTCACGCCGCCGTCGACATCCGCATAGGTCTGGCCATTGATATCGGTGACGCTGACCGCTGCGCCGGCGCCGTAGAGTGCAATGGTGCCGCCGCCCGGTCCGCTCGCATCGATGGTGCCCTCGACAATCACGCGGCCGGTGTTGGCCACCAGCAGCACATTGCCGGAGGCCAGCGTCTGCCCGGCGCCGATGGTGATATCGCCGCGGCCGAGCTGAACGGCGAAACCGCCGGTGAATCCGCTGGACAACGGCAGCGCGCCGGATTCGCTGCCGGCCTGGAGGGTGAACCTGCCGCCCGTGTCCTTGAAGGCCGCATGTCCGTCGAGCGTACCGTCGAGCGTGGCGTTTTTCGCGGCCAGGATCGACAGCGATCCCGCGTAGCCGATGCCGGCCCCCGCAACGCTCACGGCCGCGCCCGCGTCGATTTTCACGTCGCCGGTGGTCGACGTGAGCTGCACATTGCCGCCCGGCGCATCCTGGAAGACATCGCCGATGGTGATGCGCGAACCGGAGGCGTCGAGGACGGCTCCGGCGCCGAGCATGACGTCGCCGGCGGTCGCGGTCAGGCTGACATTGCCGGACAACGCCCGGATCGTTGCGGTGTCCGTGATCGACGCGGCGGTAACTGTCAGCGCACCGCCGATGTTGGTGGCGACGCCGGCCGGCGCGGTCCCCGCCCCGGTCACCAGGGTGACGCTGCCACCGGTCGCGAGCGACTGGGTCGCGCCGCGGTTGACCAGGACCACGGGCGCGGACAGGTTCATGTTCGCGGCTCCGCCGCCGCCACCGGAGATGAGCACCGTGGGGATGCTGGTATAGCCGGAGCCGCCATTGGCGAGAGTCAGCCCGGAGACAACACCACTAGAAACGCTGGCCGTCGCGGTGGCCCCCGTTCCGCCGCCGCCCGTGAACGAGAGCGTGGGATTGCCGGTATAACCATCGCCCGCATTGACAAGCGAAACGCCGACCACGCCTAGCGACGCCGCGAGCGTGGCGCCGCTGCCTCCCGAGGCGCTCGACACGGCGACCGAGGTGACGGGACCGGCGAAACCGGAGCCGGCCGCGGTGATGTTGACACCGATGATCGCGCCGCCGGCGTCGACAATGGCCGCGCCGGTGGCGACCACGGTGTTTCCGTTGCCGTCGGAGCCGCTGACCGTGACCTGATCCCCATTGCTGTAGCCCGAGCCGCCCGCGGTCACGGCAATGCCGGCCACACCCAGCGACGCCGTGGCGGTGGCCACCGGGCCGGAGTCGAGACTACCGGCGCCGCTGAACGCGATGGCCTGGCCGGCATTGAAATTGATCTGGCCGAAGCCGCCGAGCCTCTTGGCGCCGACATCCTCGGTGATGGTGCCCGAGGCATTCAGCGTCAGCGTGCCGCCGGCGCCGGTCATGCCGGTGCCGGTGACACCACGGCTGTTGGCGAGCGTGATGTTGGTGGCGTAAACCGTGGTGCTGCCGCCCGGGACGTAGTGGCCTGTGCTGTCGAGGCCTGCGTTGTAGAGGCCTGCGCTGTCGAAGGTGAGCGTGCCGATGGGGTGCGCCGCATCGCCGATCTGCAGCCCGTTGGCATCATAGAGATTGATCACCGACGCGCTGCGCAGCCGGACCGAAACCGCGTCATTGAAATTGCCCAGCACCTGCGTGCTCAAGACCACGCCGGACGCGCCGCCGCCGACATTGATGACCGAACCGGCAATGTCGTAGTTCCTGGCCTTCAGCGTGGCGTCGGAGGCGAGCGTGCCGCTGCCGCTGGTGTCCAGGGTCAGGGCGTTGCCGCCGTCGATGCTCGCGCCGGCGCCAACGGAGAACGCACCCTGCGGCGTGGGGCTGCTGGGCAGCGGACCGGGGCCGGTGTATTGGCCCGGCACGAAGAACCGCGTCACGTTCACGACAGTGCCGTTGGAGACACGCAGCAGTGCTCCATCGCCAGTGATCCCAGCGGTATATCCTTTCAACGTTCCGTCGCTATTATACTGCGCGACGGGATTGGCGCCGAAGATGATATCGCGATCGGTCCCACCTGGCACTGTGCCGACCGCCTGGACGACGCTGCCGGCATCGACAACGACGCCGCGGCCGCTGCCACCCAGCGAAACCAGCAGCAGCTCCGGCCCGGTCAATTTGTGCGCGTCGTCGGTCAGGATCTCGAGGTTGAGCGCCGTAGCGGTGATGTTCTCCACACCATTGACAACCGTAGCCGTGCCGCCGATCAGCACCGAGGACGCGCCGAGGCCGCTGATCTGGTCGGCATCGAGCACGAGATAATTCGTTGCGTCCGTACAGCCGGCTGCACTTCCCCCAACGCAGACGCCGGCCGGCACCGTCTTGTCGGAGGCGAGCACCAGGATGTTGCCACCGCCGATCTGCACCTGGCCGCCGCCGCCGACGAGGCCCGGCGCCAGATCGCTGGTCCCCGGTCCGAACAGGTTGGTGCCCGCCAGATTGAGGGAATTGATGGCGCCGAGTAGCAGCACGCCGCCGTCGATCGGCAATGGCGGCGGGGCCTTGCCCGCGGCGATCGCCTGGTTGCGGAAGAACCTCGTGCCCGAGGTGATGTCGATCCGCGAATAGGTCGACCAGACCGCCTTCGACTGCAGCTGGAACAGTGCGGACTGCGAGGATTGCGTACCGGTCAGCGCATTGCCGAGGGTGCCGGTGACATATTGCGAGCCGTCGGGACTGGCAAAGCTCGGTGTTGCGGGATTGACGTTGCCGGCCACCTGCACGACTCGGTAGGCGCCGGGCAGCGTTGCGTACATGCCGGACAGCAGCGTGTAGGTGCCGGCCGGAATGCCGCTGCCGGCGGCGATGGTCACCGTCTGGCCCGGGGTGATCGCATTGGCATAAGGCTGCGTGCTGCTGCCGCTCGGCACGACCACGCCGGAGTAATAGGGAGCGTAGGCGAAATTGGGATCGTAGGCCGCGACCTTGGCCTCATAGCTGGGGACCAGGGCGTAGACCTGGCGCCCGTCGGCATAGGTCGGCGTCAGGGCGCCGGTCGTGGGATCCTGCTGATAGGTCGTCAGCACATTGCGGGTGCCGCCGGTGCCCGCCACGTATTCGGTGGCATAGATATCGCCGCCGCCGCTGAGATCGAGCTTCGCGCCGGGCTGGGTCGCCACGTTGGTGCCGAACAGGCTGATCGATTTGCTCGGCGGCGCTGACAACACCGCTGGCAAACTGTCGAGGGGCGCGCCCTGGTACCAGGTGGTGCCGTCGACGGTAAGACCATCAGGAATAACGAGACCCGCCGCGGACACCGAGGTGAGGCCGCCCTCACCCAGCGTCACGCTCTGGGTCGGCGTGAACAACCCGGGAGCGAAGGTGGTGTTGCCGAACAGCGGCGCAACCGCACTCGTGAACTGCGTCGGAATATCGCTTGAGTCCCGCACACCCAGGACGATGCTGCCGAGCGGCGCCCAGAGCGTGCCGCCCTGCACGATGGTCTGCGCGCTGAACACCATGCTGCCACCGGCCGAGAGCGGCGCCGTCGGCTGGCCATTCTGCGCGATGGTGATGGTACCCGTGGAGGGAAGCGTGCCCGTCGACATCAGGAGAAAGTCGGTGTTGCTGACCGGATAGATCTCGCCCGCCCGCAGCGTCAGGTTGCCCGGCACGACCAGCGCCCCGGCGAAGGTCGAGCGCCCATCGGTATTACTGCTCGTGAAACCATAGGTGTCCGGCAGCAGTCGGACGGCGCCGGCGCTGGTGAAATCGGCATTGCCGACATTGTCGAGCGCGATGGCGCGCTGGAGATCGATCCATTGGGCTGTGACGTTCAAGGTGCCTGTGCCGGCGGACGGCGCTGTGAGGCCGCCGACCAGGACTCCGGGTCCGACTCCGACCATGCGGACATAGCCGGCGTTCAGCGTCACGTTGCTGGCATCCGTGAGTGAAAAGTGCCCACTGCTGGCGTCGAGGGTCAGGGCGCCAGGGATCCTGACATCGAGCGAGCCAGCGAACTTGATGGTGCCGGCGTTCAAGGTCACGGAATCGAAGCCGCTGTTGCTCAGTGTATCGGCGCCGATGAAGGCGCCGGGCGTGGACGTTGAACTCAGAGCAGACAGATTCGCCGCGACGAAGCCGCCCTGCTCCACCACGATCGTGGTCGGCGTCGGGAGGGTTGCGGTCGACACGATGGCACCGATGGTCAGGCTGCCGCCGGACGCCAGCGGCGCGCCGCCAGCCGCGTCCACGGCGCCGGCGAAATAGATGTTGGTGCCCAATAGTTGCAGATTGCCGCCATTGCTCCAGGCCGCCTGCCCGACAAACTGCGGCGCCAGGCCTCCTTGCGGCAGCTGGATCAGGTTGCTCTGCGCGGTGACGGCCGCGCCCTGCAGATCGAATTGCGCGCCCGGCTCCGCCACCAGGTTGCCGCCCAACGCGGTCAGCGTGATGGTGCCGCCGCCAAGCACCGTGCCGGTGGAATAGGTCGTGACCAGCGGATTGGGCACGAAGGTGCCGCTGACATCGAGCACCGCTGTCGCACCGATCTGCACCGCCGTGCCGGATACGCTGATGGTGCCTGCGTGGGCGACGACGTCGCCGAGAATATTGGCCGTCGCAACCGCGTTCAGCGTGATGGTGCCCTGCGGGTCGACGACGATGCCGCTGCCGTGGTCGAGCAGAACGTTCGTCCCGTTCAGCGTCAGGCTGGCCGGCTGGCGCAAGCCATCCGGCAGCAGCCCTACGGAGGCGAAGCTGCTGACGAGCGTGCCGGTCGGGATCTGCGCGACGTTGCCCGTGGGCAAGGCATTGGTCTGCTGCATCACCACCTGGGTGCCGGCGGTGACCGTGGTGCCGCCATAGATATCGGTCAGCACATATTGCGAGAAGCCGCCGCGGAAGAACGAGGGCGGCAGGACGAGCTGGCCGACCTTGCCGTCCGACACCGCAGAACCGGCGAGCGGCGCTCCGCTCTGCCCTGAGAGCGCAGCGGCCGTCGCGCCGGACAGATTGGACGTGACCTTCCCAGCGGCAGCATCGATCACAACGGTCGGCACCTGCAGGGTCAGCGTGCCGCCGCCGTCGAAGCCGCCCGCATAAATGGTGCCGCCTAGGAGCACGTTCGCCTGATTTGGATAATTGACGCTACCGTCAGCGTTGGTGCCGTGCGGAACGACGTTGAAGGGATTTGTCCCCTCCCCGCGTGAGGGGGGTGTAACAGAAGGGAAGTCATACGTGACCAACGCTACGCTGCCACCCTTGCCGACAGGCAGGCCGTCGGAGCCCGTCTTGAGTGTGCCCGTAGTCGCGACATAGCCACCGCCTGACACGTCGATGACGCTGCCTGACAACAGCACTATGCTCTGGGTCGCATCTTTGAAGGCGCCCTCACCGCCGCCGGGACCGTCGCTGGCGAGAAACGTATTGATACGCACGCTGCCGCCATTGACGAAGGCCGCACCTTGTATCTGATCCGGCAACAGGCCGGTGTCGTTGACCCAAAGGCCGTGCACATCGAGCACGGCATCGGATCCGATCACCAGCGCCGGCACCGGCGGCTGTTCCGGCTTGTTCTCTGCATAGGTGAAGCCGGTAAGGCTAATCCTGCCAGAGGGCGCGCTGAGCACGCCGTCGATGCTGGTCACGCCGTCGAAGGTGATGCTGCCGCCGGGACGCACCACAAGCGCGGCATCCGCCGGCATGCTGAGCTGATACGCGCCCTTGACGGAGACAGCGTTCAGCGACGCATTGGACAATATGTCGGAGAAGACCGGGAAGACGCCGTTGATCAGCGCCGGCACCCAGGTGGATGCGTTGGCGAAGCTGAAGCCGGAGAGGCCATAGGGATCCGGCCCGGCGTCGGCCTGCGGCTCCAGCACCACGTTGTACTTGGTCAGCGTACTGTTGACGAAGGTGATGCCCAGCGAGGCGCCGGTGGGCATCGGGTCGATGCCTGCACGCTGGCGGTTGCCGGCGACGACATCGGCCACGATCTCGCCTGCGAGGATCGGAGCGACCGCGGTGACATTGATCGCGCCGGCATTGGCGCCCGAGATGTAGCCCTGCTCGTAGTGCCCGCCGCTGCCGCCGAGCGGACTGAGATAGACCTGGGTCAGGCTCGGGTCGACGTTGCCGTTGACCTTGTGCAGCACCGTGAAGCCGCTGGCGACGGCGAGATAGGAGATGGTGGGATCGGCGCTGCCGATATCGTAGATGCGCCCGTTGGCGCCGAGCACGCGCGTGGTGGTGATGAGGCCGCCGGTGTACTGGACATAACCGGCGGAGACGTTGATCACCGCGCCGGGCTTCTGGATGACATTCGCCGCCGACGTGGTGAAGCTGCCGCCGGCGACGAGGATCTGGTCGATGCTCTGCGGGATCAGCCCGGCATAACCCGCCGCATCGAGGATGGGCGAGCCGACCCAGTGGAAGCCGTCGGCGCGGGTGCCGCTCAGACGCGTATCGATAGTCACGGTCTGGCCGATCAGGCCCTGGGCCAGCGGCGTATCCGCCACCTCGGCGGCGGTGACCTTGAAGGTGACCTCGTTGATCGACATCGGCAGCGTGACCCCGGCGATCCCCGAGAGATCAATGGTGCTGCCTTGTTCGAGCAGGACGGTGCCGGTGCTGCTGTTGCGCGTGCTGATGGAGAGCGCGGCGCTGGGCGCCTTGATCAGCGCGCCATCGCTGCCGTCGGCGCTGCCCTGCACATCGACGCTGCCCGACGCCTGGATGGTGATCGTCGGCTGCAGCACGGTCTGGAAATATGCCGCGTTGTTGGCGCCATTGGCGGTTGTGGTGGAGTTGGCGGTCGAGGTCGGCAGCGTGGTGCTGGTCTCGTCCGGCAGGATCGCCGTGAGGCTTGCGGCCCCGAGCACGATGTTGCCGTCGACTGCCGCACACGCGCTGTTCAGACAGGCCGTGCTCAGCAGGATCGAGCCGGTGCGCGTGGTGCTGGTAGTGGCGACGATGCCGCCGAGCTGGTTGATCGATCCGCCGGAGAGCGTGACCGCGCCGTCGTTGGCGACGAGCAGACCGCCGGCCTCGTTGGTGACGACACCGCCGCCGGCCAGCACCTGCATTGCGGTCTTGGTTCCGACCAGGCCAGCCAACGGCGTGATCAAGGCGATGGAATTGCCTTTTGCGTCCACGGCGCTATTTGCGGCGAGGATGATTTGGCCGTTCTGGGTGATGATGCTGCCGGCATTGCTGACGCCGCCGGAGCCGAGCAGCGCCACAAAGCCGCCATCACCTGTGGACGTCACCTTGCCGGTGGTGTCGATGATCGCGCCACGCTGGACGATGATCTTTGCGTCCGTGGGACCGGTTTGCGCTTGGGAGAAAAGCGCGGCGTGCGAACCTTTGATCGCGTTGCCGGCAAAGTCGTTGACCGAGGGAACGTCGCTCGAGAACAGCCCGTTCTGCAGGAACGTCTGATCCGGGATGCCAAGATTGAGCGTCGAGGCGATCAAAGTGTGGACATTGACCTGGCTGGTGCCGCCGAAGATGATGCCGTTCTGGTTGATCAGGTAGACCGAGCCAGCGGCCTTGATCGATCCCAGGATCTGGCTCGGCGCGACGTTCGGCGCGATCTTGTTGAGCGCGACCCAGCTGGCGTTGCCCTGCTGGTTGAAATTGACCGTGGTGCCCGCACCGACATTGAAGGTCTGCCAGTTCAGCAGCGCGGTCTGCTGGGTCTGGTCGATGTTGACCGTGGTCTGGCCGCCGCTGGTGGTTTGCGTCGGCGTGTTGGCGCCGATCCAGGTGGTGACGGGATTGGCGACGCCCGGCGCCTTCAACCCGCTGTCCGGAACGAGACCGCCGGCATTGAGGCCGTTGGGAACCGAACTTGGCGTGCCGGCGGCGAGCGCACGCGCTGCGCTTTGCGCGGCCTGCAGCGCCTGGATCGCCCGCGTCGCGCGCGCCATCGATTGCTGGGCGTTCAGCGCCGTCTGTTGCGCCTGCTGGGCGGCATCCTGCGCCGCGCTGGTTGCAGCCGCCGTCGCCGCCGTGGAGATCGAGCTATATCCGAACGGGCGGGCGCTTGCGCCGGAACTTGCCGCCATCGCCACCAGGCTCACGCCGGCAAGAAACAACGCGCGACGCGAACCGGAATTCGAACGGCGAACAAACAGCATGCGCGGCCTTCCAAACGACAAGGTGATGGGAAACGAACACGACGAAACGCAACGACGGCCTGCCCGCAGGCGCTTTGCCGCGAAACCGACCGCTCGATGGAACCCGCCCCTCGCTGTCCGCCGCGCTTGCGGCCGAGGGCATGCGCCCAGCCGACCGCGATCGACAAAACCCGAGGTGTGCCGGTCCCTGACTCTAAGACAGTTTGAGACGAGCTAACGCGAAGCCGTTTACGAAAAAAAATCCAAAAAATCTGGATGCCGCGGCCGCCCCGCCGGCCGGCGCGGACGGTGCCGAAAACCGGCGTCGATTCAACCCTTTGGAGGAACTCCGCGAACCGGCCGGATGGGCCGCTCGGCCACCGGCGGAGCGGCCGACTTCGCCGCCTTTGCCGCACCGCCACCTTTTGTCGCGGCGGCGAACAGCGCGAAGTCGACCGAGCGCTCGCCCAGTGTCAGCACCAGCCGGCGCGGTTCGACCCGGTCGACCTTCCAGCCGCCGACATCGTCACCGGCGCGCACCCGCATCACCTTGTCGCCGGATTGCTTGATGGCGGCGCGGCCGTCGCCGTCTTCGCTGACGATGCCGAGCAGCACCACGCTCGGCGGCGGCGGAGGTGGCGGCGGCGGTTCCGGTCGGGCGACGACGGCGACGGGCTTGGGCGGCGGCCGCCGCGTCGGCGCGAACAGCGGCCGCGCCAGCGTCGCCGACAACTGATCAAGCGGCTGAAGCTCCACCGGATTATTGACCGCGGCCGCGCCGCCCGTTTCCGCCGCGCACGCCCATCGCGCGCTCATGACAGCGACACAGAAGCCGAGGGCCGCGACGATCGACCGGTGCCGCGATGGACGAATGCTCATGGGTGCCTCGTGCATTGCCGATGCCGACAAGCTCGCATCAACCTGCATCACGCCATCGCCTGTTGCAAGGCATCATCAAGACATCATCGATGTCTGTGATTGATGAAGCGCCGCACGCGGATGTTCGCTGAAGGTGTTTGCGTCAAATCCGTGAACACGAATCACAGATCGACATTCTCGCCATGCGCGGCATGCGGGCGGCGCTGCCACAACGGCGTCATCGAAGCCGAAGACACTCCGCGCGGTTCGGCGGACGACGTGCTGCCGAAAACGCAGGCCTTTTATCACCAAGCCTTCTACGACCAAGCCTTCGATCGACACGCGCGCCGATCGATACCGAAGCTTCAACCGAACCACAAAAGACGTTGCGTCATGCGTTCGAGTCGCATCCCTGCCGGCCTTGCGCCGACGCTGCTCGGCGCCGCGCGCGCTGTCGTGGTCCTGGCCGTGGTGCTGGTCGCGTGGTGCGGGCCGGCTGCGGCCGCGTGCGAGCTGCGTTCGCGCGGCGGCGCGATCAAGCGCGTGGTGCATCTGCAGTTCGACAACCTGCATCTGTTGCGCGACAATCCCGACGTTCCCTCCGATCTCGAACAGATGCCGCACCTCGCAGCGTTCCTGGCCGGCGCCGGCACGCTGATCGGCAACGCCCGCGGCGCGCCGGCCGCGCAGAGCGCAAGCGCGGCCCTCACCGTGCTCACCGGCCTCCACGGCGACCGCATGGGCGTGCCGCTCGGCGACAGCTACGGCAGTTTCCGCAGCGACGGCGGTGTCGGCTTCGCCTCCGCGTTCGGCTACTGGACCGCGACCGGCGGCGACGGCAAGCCGCTGCTGCTCGCGGACACCGGCCGCACCGTGCCCGCGCCGTGGGTGCCGTTCACCCGCGCCGGCTGCGACGTCGGCGCGTTCGCGACCAATGGCCTCACCTTGCAGCGGCTCGGATCCGATGGTGTGGGCGTGCTCGACGCGCGCGCCGCAAGCGGCGATCCGGCGCAGGCGAGCGCGGACCTGCTCGGCATTGCCATTCATTGCGCGCACAGCAGTCCGCTGTGCAGCAGCGCCCAGGCGCGGTCCGACCGTCTGCCTGACGAGCCCGGCGGCTATGCCGGCTTCAGCGCGCTGTTCGGCAACCGCGCGGTGCAGCCGGCGATCTCGCCCTCTGCGGTGAAAGACATCAACGGCGATGCCATCGCGGGGTTTCCCGGCGCATCCGAGACGACGGCCGCCCAAGCGCTGGGCTATGCGGCGACGATGCTCGAGGCCGGCGTGCCCGTGGTCTACGCGTCGATCGGCGATGTCCGCGCGCGCGGCGCCAGCGACCAGCGCGACGTCGGCCCCGGCGAGCGCGTCATGGTGGCAAGCCTCGCCGCCGACGACGCGGCGTTCAAGGCCTTCATCGACCGGCTCGCGGCTGGCGGCATCACCCCACGCAACACGCTGTTTGTCGTGGTCTCCGCGGGCACCGACCGGTTTGTCGGCGGATCGCCGCGCCCAACAGGCTGCGACGGCGTCAGCGTGCCCTGCACCTATCCGCAGATCGGCGCGTTCGACACCCTGATCAACCGCCTGCTGGTGAGCCAGCGCCGCAACGTCACCGCGTTCGAGATCGCCTCCGGCAGCGCGCCGCCATTCTACATCCGCGGCAATCCGCTCCCGACCGATCCGCTGACGCGCACGCTGCAGCAGGATGCCGGCCAACTCGATGCGCGCAATCCGCTCACCGGCAAGACCGACCGGCTGGCCGCGATGTTGGCCGACCGCGCCGCGATGCAGCTGCTGCACATGATAACCGCGAGCCCGGCGCGATCGCCGAGCTTCGTCCTGTTCGGCGATCCCGACTATCTGTTGCGGACCGCGCCGAGCGCGACCGATTGCACGCTGCCGCCCGCCTGTGTCGCGATCGATCCCGCGGTCGCGTGGGTGCCGGGCGACCTGCAGCAGGCGAGCGGCAACAGCTGGCTCGCCCTCGCCGGCCCCGGCGTCGCCCGCCTCGGGCAGACCACGGACATCGTGTCCAGTCTCGCCGACGTGCGGCCGACGATGCTGGCGCTGCTTGGCCTGGCCGACAGCTACCTGCATGACGGCGTGGTACTGACGGAAACACTCGATGCCGGCGCGTGGCCGCCCGCGCTCGCCGGCAGCCACGATGCGTTCGCCACGCTGGCGCGAGCCTATCGCGATCTCAACGACCCGCTCGGGCAACTCGGCCGCAACAGCCTTGCGCTCGCGACCCGGGCGATCCGAGGCAGCGACACCAGCTATCAGCGTTATCTCGACGCGATCGGCCCAGTGACGGCGAAACGCGACGCGCTGGCCGGCGAGATCAAGGCGCGGCTTGCGGGGGCTGTATTCGCGCACCGTCCGATCGCGGCGAGCGACGCCGGCGCGCTGGCCAGCCAGGCCGACGCGCTGATCAGCGATGTCGAGGATCTTGCCGGCGGCAGCGTCAGTCCCGCCGACCGGCCCTGGAAGGCGGCGAGCGATGCGCATTGACAACAGGCCGGCCGGCGCGGCCGCGGGGAGAACAGTCGTGCAAAGGTCCAAACGATTTCGTCGGCCGCGCCCGGCCTTCGCCGCAACCGCCGGCCTGTGGCTCGTGATCGGCGGCCTGCTCGGCGGCTGCATGATGGACAAGAGCATCGACCTGCCCGGCCGCGACCAGGTTATCGACCCGATCCGCGACGCGGATCTGCGCGCGCGCTGGACCGGCCCCGGCGGCGGCGAGATTTCGGGTGGTCGCGCATCGGCGGGACAGTCGGCGCAGCCGATGGTGTATCCGGGCGTCGAGACCGATCCCGCCGCCGCGCCTTCGCGCGAGGCCGGCACCAGCCCCTCCACGCGCATCGCTTCCGCCGCCTCGGACGACGACGTGCCCGCCGCAGGTTCCGGCATCGAACTGAACTTCGACAATGCGGATCTGCAGACGGTCGCGAAATCGGTGCTCGGCGACAGCCTTGGGCTGAACTACGTGATCGATCCGCGCGTGCAGGGCATCATTACGCTCGCGTCGGCGCAGCGGATTCCGCGCAAGGACGTGCTGCCGCTGTTCGAGAGCGTGCTGCGCATGATGAACGCCGCGGTGCTGCGCGAGGACAACCTGATCAAGGTAGTGCCGCTGCCGGAAGCCGCCGGCGCCGGTCCCGCCACCTTCGGCGGCGGCCAGCCAGGCTACGGCGTCTCGATTGTACCCCTGCGTTATGCCTCGGCCGCGTCCATTGCGAAAACCGCGGAGAACTTCCTGTCGCGGCCGGGCGCGGTGCGCGTCGACCAGGCCCGCAACGTGCTGCTGATCCAGGGCACCGCCAGCGAACGCCAGGCGGCGCTGGGTGTCATCACCACGCTGGACGTGGAATGGCTGCGCAACCAGTCGGTCGGGCTCTATCCGCTGAAATCCACCGCGCCGGAGACCATGATCCGCGAGCTCGAGAAGGTGTTCGACACCGCCGAGGGCGGCAACGGCCAGGGCGTGATCAAGTTCCAGCCGGTGTCGCGCATGAACGCCGTGCTGGCGGTGAGCCGCAATGCCAAGGTGCTGGAGCGCGCGACGCAATGGGTGCGCCGGCTCGACCGCTCCGATCCCACCGGCACCACGGTGCGGGTCTACAGCCTGCGCTTCGGCAACTCCCGCAGCATCGCCCGCATCCTCAACGAGATGTTCGTCGGCCGCTCGTCGCAGAGCGCGCAGGACTCGCAGACGACGAGCCCGACCGCGCCCGGGCAGACCGCGGCGACCTCGCGGATCGATTCCCTCGGCAGCGGCAGCATGACCGGCAACAACAACAGCCAGGGCACGACATCCCAGGGTGGCACCACCGGGACCGACAGCTCCTCGGGCGCGAACCGCACCCAGGCGGCCTTCGCCAACTTCGCCGACCGCAAGGACAACGACCAGGATCCCTCGGCGAGCGCCGCCGGCGGCACCGGAGGCGGATCCATGCCGCGCGGCGTGTTCCAGAATGTGCGGATCACCGCCGACACATCGACCAACGCGATCATGATCTATTCCAACCAGGAAGATTACATGGTGATCGAACGCGCGCTGGAATCGCTCGACCGGCCGAAGCTGCAGGTCGCCGTCGACGCCATGGTGGCCGAAGTCACGCTGACCGACCAGTTGCAGTTCGGCGTGCAGGCCTACCTGACCAGCGCCAACGCCAGCGCCGGCCAGGACAAGGGATCGGTCGGCCTGTTCACCGCCGCACAGTCGGCGGCACAATCCGCCCTGCTCGCGCGCGTGCTGCCGGGCTTCAACCTGCTGCTGGGCGCCGAAGCCAATCCCAAGCTGGTCCTGAACGCGCTCTCGACGCTCACCACCGTCAAGGTGCTGTCGGCGCCGTCGCTGGTGGTCGCCGACAACCAGCCGGCCATTCTCGAGGTCGGCGACCAGGTGCCGATCTCGACCGGCAGCGCCGTCACCGGTCTGAGCGTGGTCAGCAGCATCGCGCGCCAGAACACCGGCATCATCCTGAAGGTGCTGCCGCATGTGCATCCGAACGGATCGATCGAGCTCGAGATCGAGCAGGAAGTCTCCAACGTGGTCAATCCCAGCGGCTCCAGCGCCCAGAACCTGACGCCGACCATCTCGCAGCGGCGCATTCACTCGACCATCGGCACCAGCAGCGGCCAGACCGTGCTGCTCGGCGGCCTGATCAAGGAAGACGACGAGCGCTCGGTGTCCGGAATTCCCGGACTGAACCAGATCAAGTATCTCGGCGACCTGCTCAGCCAGAAGTCCGACAGCAAGACCCGCTCGGAAATCATCGTGTTCGTCACCACCAAGCTGGTGCGCAACAGCCACGACGCCCAGGTGGTGGCCGAGGAATTCAGGGAACGTCTCGACACCCTGCGCCGGTCTCCGACGATCGTCAGCGCGCCCGCTCAAGCGCCGCCGGCTTCGCCGCAGCCCCGGCTCAAGTAGAGCCCCGATGTGGATTCGAACACCCGCCTTGGGCCTTCTGGGAGCGGTCGTCGTCAGCGCGACGGCGACCGCTGCGGACCTGAGCAGCGTCACCCTGAAGGACGACTCGCTCGTCGTCGTGCTCAGCGGCGACATCGCGGACGGCGACGCGGACGCGGCTGAGGCGCTGATCAAGTCCGCCAACGACCGCGGCCGCCTGGTCGAGGCGGTGCGGCTGGATTCGCTGGGCGGCAGCCTTGCCGAAGCGGTCAAGCTCACGGAGTTGATCCGGCGGGCGAAACTGCCGACCATCGTGGCCGCCGGGTCGCGGTGCGCATCGGCCTGCTTCATCGTGTTCGCGGCCGGCATCGACAAGTTCGCAAGCTATGACGCCGCGATCGGCGTCCACGGTGCATCCGACAGCTCCGGCCACGAGACCGCGCGCACCGAGGCGGCAACGCTCTCCATGGCCCGGCTTGCCGGCACATTCGGTGTGCCACCGCGCATCATCGCCCAGATGATCGCCACGCCGGCGCGGGATATCGCATGGCTCACACCCGACGACCTGCGCGCGATGGGCGCGATCATGACGGGACGGAAAGTGCGCTCCGCGCCGCCGGCACTGGGCGACGGCCAGCAACTCGCCGCCCTTGATCTCCCTCCGGGGGGAGCCGCTCCGCCGTCGCCAACCGCGGACGACGGCATCGCGCACGCACAGCTGAGCCTTGGCATCGCCTATGCGCTGGGTCGCGGCGTTCCCTACGATTTGGTCCAAGGGTACAAATGGCTAAGCCTCGCAGCTTCGGCTTACACAACGGGCGCAGATCGCAGCCGCGCCATCGAGGCGCGCGATCTCGTGGCGACGAAAATGACCTCGCAGGAGATCACCGAAGCGCAACGTCTCGCGCGCGATTGGGACCGACAACGGAACACGGATCGGCGAAACAGGTAAGCACGCGGTGATCGCTCACTGGCCCAGGCGCCGCTTCTCATCCTCCGTCAGATACTGCTGACCGCGTGCGTCCGGGCCGCCCGCCCCCACGATCTGGAACGGGCTGTTGGGATTATAGCTCTGCTGACCATCATTGCGGCGGCGCTGATCGTTCGCCGGTGCATCGGGCGTGCTCCCATCACCACCGCCATAGCCCATCACCTCGACAATGATGACCGATGGTTGATTGCTGCTGGCCGGCGGCGGCAAAGCTGCCTGCTGGGAAGCCGCGCCGGTGGTGTTGTTCCCCGACGTCAGCGCGCCGACGGGCGGTCCCTGCACGGTCGGCACGCCGACCGCGGTTCCCTGCACCTGGATGTTGTTGGCGTTCAGAATTTGCAGTGCTGCAAGGGTGACGTTGCCCGACACGCGGATACCAGCATCGCCGGCATCGATGGTGCCATGCGGAGCGAACAGATCGACATTGCCGGGTTTCACCCCGGGAACGCCGATCAGCGTCGCAATACCCGCGCCGGTTTGCGGAGTAACCGCAGACTTGGTGACGTTACCGTAGGCGTCGATCGTAAACTGCGGCGGCGATGTGACCAGCGATGTCTTTTTTCCCTTGCCGGCATTGAGGTCACCGTTGGTGGAGAACATCAGAATGTCACCGCCCAATTCGGTGAACACGCGTGACTGCGCAACGATCACATCACCATCGGCATAGGTGTTGATGCTTCCGCCGCGCAAAGTCAGAAGGCCCGGCCGCGCCGTATCGACCTGGCCGGTCAGATTCGGCGTCTGGTTTTCGATGCCCAGCTTCACGCCGCCACCCGGCGCCAGGATGTTGATATCGCCGCCCGCCTCGGTCCGAATACGGGCGAGCTGATAGAGCGACAGATCCCCCTGATAGGCCGTGGTCGGCACCCCGATCGTGCTGCCGGGAAACAAGGTCTGGATCGCCTTGTAGGCACGGTCATAACCCTTTCCGCCGGCACCTTGACCGTTCGCGGCAGCCTCGCCACCGGCCTTCAGCTCGGCGAAATAAACCTGTTCGACCAGCGGCAGTTGCTCGCTTGGCGACAGCAGGCGGAAGTCAGCCAGGGCTCGATCCACCGCCAGATTCGGATTGTTCTCGCGCTGACGCATATAGTTGACGAGATCACTCGTATGACTCTGCAGCACGCCGGCCGCACTGGCGGGATCGAGATAGGTCGAGATGAACGTTGCGATGTCCGGGCCGACCGTGCCGATGCCGACCATCAGATTGATGGATGCGCCTGCGCTCGGCAGCAGCGGATTGTCGGCGTTGCCCACGGTGGCGATACCGAATCCTTGCGTGCCGTAAAGACCAGCCTGGGCGATCATATTACGTCCGGCCATGACGTCGATCGCGCCGGGCCCCTCGACGCGAATGTTAAAGGCATCGACGTCGGTGAAGCTGCAGGACAGGCAACTCTTGATGTCGCGGCCCGCCTGGACGAGCGATACGTCACCCTGGGCTGTGTTTTCGATATTGAGAAGCGGCTTGATGATATCGAGGCCGGCGCGAATCTGCGCTCGCTCCGAGGTGGCCAGGGTGAACGAGGACAGGTCTCCGCCAACCGCGTAAACATGCACAGTATACGGGTCGTTGAACTGAACCAAATTCGACACCAGGGACGTTGTCGCTCGCATATCAAGAGGATTCGAGAGGGTGCCGGCATAGTCGCTTCCGAGCGGCGCCGTCGAAAATGCCATTTCGCCGGTGAGATCGGCAGCCGTCATACTGACGCCGAAACTCGAAATGTTCTGTGCGGCAAGCAGATCGAGCCGTGCGGTGGAAGCCGGCAACGCCGCGACGTATCCAAATCCACTGCTCCCGAATCCGAGCAAGCCACCTGAAATCGATCCGCTGGCCGCGACAATCTGAATCGCCGGTGGCACGAAATCGCCACTCACTGTGATGTTTCCGCCCTCGGCCAATTGGCTTATGGCGCTGTTGGACGTGAAGCTTGTGAAAAAGCCATATGGGGCAGCGTTGGGATTGTAGCTGAAATTGGCCGGCACATATCCTTCGAGCCCCGGAGGCGGATATGCGCCGGACCTCAACGGATCCGGTTGCATGACTGTCCTGGTAGGATCGCCGATGAGTGCGTTGATGTTTCGATTGGAGACGACCGTGAATTGAGAATCACCGATGAGCAGATTCACACGCGCCGGATTTCCACCACTTGTCTGCGACGATCCGATATCGCCGGCGCGAACGTCGGCGGTTCCTTTTCCGACGTAGAGATTGGCGTTGTTGATCGCGCCACCGACGACCATTGAGAGATTACCGCCGCCATAGGTGGAGGTGCTGCCGGTGCTGGTCATCCCTCCCGTTGTCGGCAGACTGACATCGACATTGGTCAGATCGCCGCCGACGCTGACTTTGACGTTACCACCGCCCAAGGCTCCCAGCCCCTGGAACGCCGCGACTGACGGAGATGAGTCGGAGAAATAGCTGACGTAAGATTGGTAATAAGTCCCAAAATTGATGAACCAGGTGGGACTCGCAGCCGTCGGTTCGGTCCACAGCCAATATGTATCGATCTCGGTTGCGGCATAACCGCTGCTGGTTGTGCCTCCGATCAAGCTCCCCTGAGCCTTGACCGTCAAGTTGCCTCCGCCGGCCTGATAGCTCGGATAGAGCGCTGTCGGGTAGGTCGCATCGAAGGGCGTCACGCCATCGGCCTGGTAGCCGAGATAGGTATCTTGCGTGAATGTCGTCGCGGACAGGATATAGCTGCGCGTCGGCGTGGCGAAGTCCGGAGTTTTGGGTTGCCCCGCGGTGTAGATGCCGAACGCGGTCTGAATATCGATGTTGCCTGCTGCGGCGAGTTCAAGATCCCCCGTGCCTGTCCGCACGACGCTGGCAATCTGGATACCATTCTGGTCGTTGAGATACGGCGCGGAGAAAATCAGCGACCCTGGCTCGGCGTTTGCGGCCGTCGCCGCGGGGAGTTTCAAGGCCGGCACCACCGCAGTCGGATCGGCCGCGGTCAGGTCGGCGCCGGCCACCAGTCGCAGTCCCCAGGATCGGCCGCTCGAAGGCGGCGCGATTGCGAAGATAACGCCGTCGGGTGATATCGCCGGACTCGCGAAACCGTCGCTGAGGCTGCCGTTCATGACGAGATTGCCCGCCGCACGCAAGGTCAGGACCCCCGGCGCGCCATTGAAGCGAAGTCCGCCAAGGTCGATACCGTCATTGTAGATGTAACTGCTGCCGGCGAAAGGGGTGCCGGTGCCGCTTGAGGGCTGGGTCAGCAAAGTCAGATCGCCATTGCTGCGCAACTCGATTCCGGGGAGCAGTTGAAACGCCGGATCGTTTCCAATGTTTCCGAGAGTGCTGATGACCGCGGCAGCGTTACCCATAAAGGTGGCAGCGTCCGTGACGGCGACCCCGCCTGCAATCAGATTTGCATCGACATAGGGGCTGGCGGAGACATCATAGACCTGGACGGCCTCCGCAATCAGCTTGCCTGCTCCCAGGACGGTCACGCCACCATTGGTGATCCGTATGCCGTCTGGACCCGACCGCGGTGCGCGCAACCACACCTCGCCTCCCATTGCTCCGTTGCCGGAAACATTGATCGTCGCTTGCCGCGCAAGGGTCAGTGTTCCATCGCTCTCGCCGTCGATACCAAGAAAGACGCTTCCCCCCGTACCGCCGTTGGCGGTCGCATGGGCATCGAGCACGGCAGAGCCGAGCAAAGCGAGATTGCCCCCCGCGCTGAGGCGAATGACACCGCCGTTTTTGCCACTGGCGTCGAGTGCCCCGAACACCGTCAGATTGCCGGTCGAAGCGGAGAACTCGATATCCTGAGCCGTGACGTTGCCGAGATTGATGTCACCGCTCGCGAGCGAGAGCGCCTGCTCGCCGGTGAATCCCGCGATGTTGCCGAGCAGCGTGCCGGCATCACCCGAGCCGAGATTGAGGATGGCTTTGCCGCCGGTGGAGCGTGCGTCGGCGCTACTGAGCAGGATGCCGCCGAGATGAGCCGTTCCATTGGGGGCCACGATCATCAGGGTGCCTGCATTCCCGCCGACATCCGAATCCGCCGCAGAGAGATAGGGGAGCGCTACGGACGCAAGCGAGCCGCCGCGTACGTCGACCACGGCGCCGGCAGCCACGGTGACGTCACCATTCGCCGTTTGCAACGTCACGCTACCGGCTGGCGAGATCCGGACCACATCAAAGAAAGCCGTCACCGCACCGGCAACGCTCGTGTTCGATCCGGGCGCCAGTGTGACGCCATGCTGGGCCGTAAAGGTAATTGCACCGGACGGCAGACTGATATCGGTGCCCTGAAAGATCGTTTGCGCGGCGACCGACAGCGTGGCTCCGTTCGACGCCGTTGTAGCGGCGGACGCACCGGGCAGTCCTGCAAAAATGACAGCGCCCGAACTGGCATCGAGCTGCGTCATCGCGCCTGCCTGGGCCGTCACGATCGGTGACGCAATCACCAGATCCCCGGTCACGCTGAACGTGCCGGGCACGATCTGACCTCTGGTGTAGCTTATGCCGCCGACCGTTTCCCCTCCGTAGGATTGAACATAGGCCGCCCCACCGATCACCTGTTCGGTCGCCTGCAGTCTTACGGTGCTGAACCCACCGAATGCCAGGATACCGCCGCCTCCGAGCGTGAGCTGCGTCGCATCGATGACGAATGTCCCCTGCCCGCTTCCCGATGCCGTAGCCCCGGCACCGCCGAGCATCGTCACCTTGTCCGCGGTGAGCCTGACCACGTCGGTCGCGGCGCCGAAGCCGTTGATCACAGGCGAACTCAGCGTTAGTCCGGCCAATAATGGCCGTCCAGTCGACGTTGCGACGTCGCCGAGGCTGACCGAACCGTAAACGTTGATCGCCTGCGACGCGGACAGGATCAAATTCGCGGTTGGCGGCAGATTGTTCTGCTGGTCGCCTTGGGAGAGTTGCGACAGCAACGCGCCCGTCAGGTTGAAGCCCGAAGCGCCACCGGAGCCGAAGTTGATGACAGGCACGCTGACGGTCACGGTCGGCGCGGCGAATCGCGCCGACGCGTCCACGTTGATGTCGCTGGAAGCCCCCAGAACCAACGTCGATCCGGCAAAAATATCGGCGCCAGCACCGATGGTCAGGGTGCTGGTCGAACCCGTCCCTTGCGTGATCGGGACCGCGCCGGCGTTTGACGCAACAACAAGGGTGCCAGCCCCGTTGATCTTGATCGACCCCAGAGTCTGGCCGGTCTTTGGATCGGCAGGAAACTGACTGGGAATCGCCGGGAATGGAGTGGTATCGATACGCGAACCTGCACCGACAACGATAGCCGAGGTCGCAGCCAGCATGATTTCCGGCGCTGAAAGTCCGGCACCATTATCAACGATGAGATTCTGCGCTGTCGGGACAATGGTCAGAACGTTGCCATCCAGGCTGCGCGTCCCCCCGATCAACAGGCTCTGAGCGCCGATGGCGTTGAGCGCGCTCGCCTGGATTCCGGTAAACCCTGCGGGAGCCGTGTCACCTGGACCAAGGATGTCGAGGTTTGAGGCAACGACATCGACCTGGCCGCCTCGCCCGCCGGCCACCGTGGAAAAATCGCCAAATCCACCGCTGGTTGGAAAGGAAATACTGTTGGATACATCGATGACGAGCGCGCCGGCATCCTGCGGTAGGCGTGGCGCCGCAACGCCGTTCGCCGCCGCCTTTGCCGCGAAGAATTGACCGGCCGTCGTCTCCTCATATTGAGACTGAGTACGGACGACAGACCCCGGCGTTACGACGAAGACTGACGGAAGCGAATCGCGAATGTTTGTATTGGCAACCGTCCCGTAACCCACGACCCGATAGGAGCCGTCCGGCTGCTCCCAGTTGCCGGATCCGATCGCCGCGCTCTGATTCACTGCAACGGTGAGCTTATAGCCACCGGGAAGCAAGGCGTAGTGGCCGGGCAACAAGGTATAGTTACCACTCGGCAATCCCGGAATCCCAGTCAGATAAACCTGCTGGCCAACCTTGAGATCGACAGGCGGTGCCGACGCAGAGACAGGGTTGCTGCTGACGAGCGGATCGCGTGGGGCATAGGCAGAACCCAGATTTGGCAGGATCGCGAATGTCTCGATTCCATTGAGGGTGTCGACGGAGCCGCCGCTGCCGCTGACGAATTGCGCCCCATAAAAATCGCCCCCGCCGGCTTCATCGATGTGGGCGCCGGCGGTTCCTCCCGTTGCAGCGGCTACGGTGAGCGATCGTCCGTAAAACGAGATCGCCTTTGATGGCGGTGCCGAAAGCGTATTCGGCGTGGGACCGTCGGTTCCGAAAGTCCAGTCCGTATTGCCGAGGGGAGAACCATAAGGGATGAGCAGGCCAGCGGCGGACACCGAGGTGATGCTGCCGGGCAGGAGATTGATGTTCAACGCGGTGTTGGGATTGGCTGGATCTCCAAAGGTGATCTGGCCCAGTGGCGCGCGCAGGACGCCCCCCTGATTGATGGTCGGGGCAATGAGCTGGACGTTGCCACCGGCCGACAGTGGCGCGGCCGGCGTCGCAGCGCCGTTGCTGCTGATCGTGATGACACTGTCGGCCCCCGTCGCGGCAACTTCGAACAGCCCGTTTGGCTCGGAGCTGTAGGCATTGGCGGTGGGCGGGCTTGTGGTCGGATAGATCTGCGCCGACGTAAAGTAGAGGTTGCCGAGTGTAGCCAGCATACTGGGCCTGTTGAAGGCGCCCCCGGGCGAGGCCGGCACCAGCCGGATATCACCCTGGCTGTTGAAGGCCATATTCGCAAAGCCCGGCAACGCCACCGTCACCGTCATCTGACCAGGAACCACGTCATAGCTGTAGCTCAAACCACTGTTGAGATTGCCCTCGATGTCGATCAGATCGGCGCGGATACCGAGATTGGCTGTACCGGCAAGCGGCGCGGCCCCCCCGACATAACTCGGTGCCGAAAGGTTGAAATCGGCACCGATGTTGCGCTGGCCGCCGCCGATATCGACATACGCCGAGGTCAACTGAACATTGGCTCCCGGCGTGGCGGCTATGGCGCGCGCATTGATGGTCAGGCTGCGATCGGTGTGCAGATTGATGTCACCATTGAACATCACCACATCGACGGCGCCGAGCGATACGGCGGCGAAGCCACCGCTCATGATCCGATCGGCGCTGACATGCAGTTGTCCTTGCAACGCGCCGGGGATTGCGTCACCCGGTTTCAGATCGACCGGGGCGAAGGACTGCATACCCTGGGTGAGCACGAGTTCACCGACCGGCTCCATGTAGGTGGCACTGTTGTAAGGCGCCGCCCACATCGTCTGGTCGATGGTGAGGTTGCCGCCCGCCGAGGTTGGGCCACCTCCGTGCGCGACAAGCGTGGTGTCCAGCAACAGCCCCTGCGACACCAGGATGTTGACGGAACCGGCGTTGGTCGCCACCGCAATAGCCGCCTGCGAAGGCACGATCCCATCATGGGACGAAACCAGGATGACTCCGGCCGCGCCGGACACATCGATAACCGATCCCGCTTGACCGACCACCGTACCAAGCGGATCGAAACCCGAATTCTCGCCGGGAATTGGTGAAATCGGAGGTGGGGCGCCGACGTTGGACGATGGCGGCCGGAGATATGCCGCATAGGGAGAATAGTCGGGGTCGGAGCCGTTCCAGTTGATATTGACGCTGCCGCCGTTCCACAGGCGGTAACCGGGCTGCCCCGTCGCATCGACAAAGGTCTGGATCAGACCAGGCGCCAGCAGCCGTGCGTCCGCCCCGATCCAAAGCGTCTGCGCGGAATTGTAGGGTGCAGCGGGATAGTTTGCGCCGGACGTGTGCGGTCCATAAAGGTCGAGATTGATGGTGCCGCCCGGCGCATCGATCACGCCATCAATGGTCAATTGCCGGCTCGCATGCAACTTCACGGTCGCGCCGGGGTCGGTGCTGATATGCGCACCCGCACCAATGGTCAGATTTCCGGTGAGCGGATCGACGGCGCTCAACACCAAATTGACCGGCGGCGCATTTTCAGAGAGTGCGGGTGCCCCAAGCACCGTGACGGGCCGAAGACTGGCCCCTGTCGATAAAGACTCCGCTCCGGTCAACGTTACCGTCTGCGTGTGCAGTTCGATGTCCGTGCCTGGCGCAACCGCCATGCCATTATAGCTGATCAGCGCATACTGATTAAAACCTCCTTGCGTGAAGAACGCGGGATCGAGCCAAAGCGTCGTGCCATTTGCCGGATCTGCACCACCGATTCGAATATCGGATGTGGCGATGCTGAGGTGCCCTCCCCCGCTGAGGCCTTGGGAGCGCAATGTACCGTCCAGGGTGACATGTCCGGAATAAACGATCGGCGTCACCGAGTCGAAGCCGGTGACTTGATAATTGCTGACGATGGTGATCCCACCGCCTGCACCCACGGGCAGACCATTCGCATTCAGCTTGAGACGACCGCTGGCCTGCATCCAGCCACCGCTCGATGCATCGATCAGCGCCCCGCGCGCAATCAGCACGCTGCCCTTGGCATTGATCGTAACCTGGCCGCCATCCGTGAGCGCCGGTGCCGTGGACGTCGGATCGAGCAGATCATTGGTCCACAGCCCGGTAACATCGACCACGCTGCCCGGCTTGAGTACCACATCGCGGATCGTCGCAGACGTGTTGAGCGACGTGTCAAACGACACCGATCCCGCATGCGCGACCAATTGCCCATCGATCGAAATACTCGCCGCCGTACTCAGGCTGATGGAACCTCCATCGGCGACATGCAGGACTGCTCCGTCAACGAGACGGATGCCGCCCGAGTTCAACTGGGTGACAGGATCGGTCAGGCCACTGCCGCTTGTAATCGTGATGCTGCCATAGGCGGTGGCGTTCAGATTTTTCGCCGAGAGATAAAGCGTCTGCTGTCGATCGGGCGGCAGCAGCGTTGCCGGATCGCGCATACCGTCGATCACGGTGCTGCCGGAAAAAATGTCGGCAAGCGCGGCCACCGTAGGCGCGATCACCACGTCTTGCGGCACCAGCAGGCCGCCGCCGCCGCCAATCGTCAGTGTCCCGTTCTGCGCCATACTGCCGGGACTGCGTTGATAGATACCATTGACGGCGGTTGCATTGACGACAGCGTCGATTTCTGCGGCATGAGCGGCAACAGTGAAATTACCTGCCGATTTGCCTTCGGTATATTCCGCCTGGTATCGAACGCTCCTGCCACCAAGCGGGCTGATATACGTCTCGGTGACGCCCCAATGCGGATGGGCGACGGTGAACATGCCGGCGATGCCGACATAGGCCATGTTGGCGGGCGCGTCGTTGATGTCATAGATACGTCCGTCGGCACCAATGAGCCGCGTATCCGGTACATAACCGCCCTGGTGATCGAGCGACCCGCCAGCGATGTTGATCGACGCACCGGGCCGCAGAATCGCATCGCCGGTGGAAAAGACGGAAACCGTGCCTCCAGTGGTCAGGCGCTGATCAAGCGTGCGCTGGACGAGACCAAGCCAGCCCGAAACTTCGAGCAGGCCGCCGGCCGTATAGACCTGATCGGCCGCGACCTTGTCCAGATCATGGACATTCACCCATACGTTGGTGCCGTAAAGAAAGCCGCTGCGATTGAGCGGTGAATCGCGCAGCTCATTGGCACGGGCATTGACTTGCACCACGTCGTCGGCCGCCGAAACCGCAACGTTCTGCAACCCGCTGACATCGATTGTGACGCCATCCGCAACATAGACCCGTCCCGCGTCGGGTGCATAGTTCGGAAAGAAACCGGGTGCGCTCGGATGATCCTGCAGAAACACGCTTACGGGATTGCTCGAAGCTTCCAGCGCAACTGCACCGGACGGCGCCACAATGCTCGCGCCTCCGAGCACATTGACGGTCTGCCCCTCGGCCCGGATAATGGATTGACCTTGCGGCTGCCCATCAAGTGCGGTTCGGCCGTTCTCGTCCGGTAGAACGGCGGTCAGGCTTCCGGACGACAACTCCACGGTACCGAGACGCGTGGGGAACACATAATAGTTCGTCACCGTAAAATTGCTGGACGACACGATTTGCACGTTGGTGCCATCGTGCGCGACCAGACTTATCGATCCCGCCTCATCCACCGAGGTTGTTGCCGAAAGGATTCCGGCCTGTTTGATATTCATTCCGACCAGCGAGATGTTGCCGGTCGGCGCGCTTACATACCCTTGGGCGGTGTTGGTCACCGTTCCGCCATTCAGGAGGTTGAGCTCCACGCCGCGCACATTGGGGTCAGAGCTCTGGGTGAGATAGACGGCGCTGCCCGCCGCCAGCACAGCCTGACCATCCGGCGTGATGATGGTTCCGCTATTGGTTACGTTGCTTCCGAACAGATAGACATTGCCGCCCCCGATCGTGACCGACTTGGGCGGTGCGGTCTGGATGACGGCGCCGGCCTCCACCGTGACATCACCCGCCGGCGCTCCCGAGCTATTGGCAAAAGCCGGATCAAAAGGCTTCTGGTTCGCCACGTCGTACGGCTGCGGATAGATGATTCCCTTCTGGAACTGCTGATCGCTCAGCCCGAGCGTCGAGGCGATCAAGGAGCCGACATTGACCTGGCTTGTGCCGCCGAAGATGATGCCATTCTGGTTGATGATGTAGACTTGGCCGTCGGCCTTGATATTGCCGAGAATCTGGCTCGGTCCGAGATTGCCGACGACGCGATTGAGTGCGACCCACCCGGAGTTGCCGTGCTGATCGAAGGTCAGCGTGGTCTGGGAGCCGACGTTGAAGGTGTTCCAGTTCAGAATCGCTTTTGGGGCGGTCTGGTTGATGTCGATGAGAGCCTGAGCGCCGACGACCGTTTGTGTCGGCAGGTCAGCATTCTGCCACACCCCGGAACCTGCCGTCGTAGCGCCGGACGCAACCTGCAATCCGCCAGGCGTCAAACCGTTCGGCACAGTGAGCTGCGGCAATGTCTGCGAGCTGCCGGCTCCCTGCGCTGCGTTGCGCGCGGCAGCCTGCACCGCCTGCAACGCCTGGATTGCCTGGGCCGCGCGCGCCAGCGCGTTCTGGCTTTGCTTGGCGACGGCCGCCGCCTGCTGTTGCGCGGCGCTCGCGGCATCGCTCGCGATCATCGGGGCGCCGAGGCTCGTGCCATAACTGCCGAATGGCCGCGCCATCGCACCGTGACCGCTCAGCAGCAGCGCAAGCACACTGGTTCCCGCCAGCAGCGCCGCGCGCGGCGTCGACGCCTGTGGTCGCCGGATCGGCAGACCGCGATGGGCGCCGCGGCGCGAGCGACGGACACGGGTTTTGTCACGAACCGGCATGGATGATCCTCAGGGAGAGCGGCAGCTTGACGCAAGCGAGAGCAGCACATGCCGTGGACCGACATGCGCTCCTCTTCCATGAGTTGGTTTGACGAGGACCGGACCGCAGGTTTTTTTTATGAAAGTTTCTTGTCAGTCAGACGCGGCTCAACTCAAGATCACGACGCCGCCAGGCAGGCTTGTCGTGCGCGCGCCGAAAGCGCTCTGAATCTTGGTAACGGCATCGTCGATCCGATCGAGATAGAAGCGGCCGTTGACCGGACGACGGCCGAGTTCGGAACTGGCCAGAATGATCCGGCCGTGACGATAGCGGTTGATTTCCGTCACCACCTCGGCGAGCGGCGTGTCATGGAAGATCAGGTAGCCCGCCTGCCAGGCCGTCACCGTCAGGGGATCGACGGCAACCGCGCTGCCAAGCCGCTGATCGGAATAAGACAACTGGCGCTGTGGTCCGAGCGGAACCGAGGCATGGGGATAGTCGATCAAGACCTCGCCGTCGAGACATGTCACAACGACGGCGTCGCCGTCGCGGCGCATATTGAACTTGGCGTTGCGCGCCGACGTGCGACCAAGACCCGCCACGACTTCCAGCGGACGTGACCGCGCCGTCATTGTTCCCTCGCCGGTTATCAGTTCGATCCGATCCGCCTCCCCCGACGCCGCACGCACGGCAATACTGGTTTGCGTGTTCATGGCCACCGAGACGTTGTCGGTCAGGACCACCTGCCGTTGCTCACCCTTCTCGGTCCGGTAATCCGCGTTCAATTCCGCCAGCGACGGCCACAGCTCGAGCGGTGGCCGCACCGCTACATAACCGGCGACCGCCACCGACGCTGCCAGCGCGCCGCCGAGGAACATACGGCGGCCGATTTGTGGAGCCGGCGCAGCAGCATAGGCGCGCAGCGCAGAGCCAGTTGTCCCCTGAACATTACGGCCTGCGGGGCCAAGCTCGTCCCACAGGCGGCGGACTTCAACGAACGCAGCGGCGTGCGCGCGGCTACGGCCACGCCATTGCTCGAACGCCGCGAGATCGTCGACGGTCGCATGCCCCGGAGCCAGACGCACGAGCCAATCCACGGCCTCGCGACGGCAGTCGTCGACGTCGGTGGTTTGTCCCCTCATCCGCAATTCCACACCGTCATTGGAAAAAATGACTTCAACATACTGCTCTCATTCAATAGACGATTCCGGCGCCTTCGGACCGAAACGCCGTGTCATGGGCCGCCCAAGGCGCTTCGCGCAGTGCTCGACCGCCCGTTTCAGCTCCAGCTCCACCGAACGGCGCGACAACCCCAGCACATCGGTGATCGTCTGGATCGACTGACCTTCCACGCGCACAGCGAGGAAAATCGCGCGCCGCCGCGGCGGCAGCTCCCTGATCGCCTGCTCGAGCCGTTCGAGATCGAACACGGCACCCGCGGCCTGCTCCGGCCGCGCGGTCTCATCGACGAAATTCATCGCCGTTTCGATTTCCAGCCGACTGGCCTGGCGAGCCTCGACCCGCCTCAGGCTGGCGGCCATGTTCAGGGCGATGCGAAACAGGTAGGAATCCGGGCTGTGCACCGCGGCCGGCTCGGGCACGCGCGTGAGCTGGAGATAGGTTTCGTGCAGGGATTCCCTGGCGAGATCGTTCGATCCGAGACGACGCGCCAGCCGCCGACGGAAATCCTCATATCTCAGGATCAGCAGTTCACTGAGCGTTGCGCGGCCGGTCTCGGTCATGGGTGTGCCGTCAGATCCGCCTGCACGCTTCAATTCAAGAGTGAACAATCGACCGTATGCCCGGACGATTGTGGAAGAATGACCATGGTGACCGGTTGCCGCAGATCACGTGGCGGCGGCCCGTCCAGGACCAGATGGCGCACCGCATCGGTAATCGCCTGATCGCGATCGCGATCCCCGGTCGAGCCGATGAGCTCGGGTTGCTGAATGTCACCCGACGGCCCGATCCGGAACGAGAGAACACCCCGGTACGATCCCGGACGCAGAACATCCGTCTTGCAGAACGTTTTCTCGAAAGCCGCCTGCATGGCACCATAATAACGATTGTCCCGCACCGGTGCAGCGACATCAGCCGGATCGGGTGTGGCCGGGACGATCGTCATCGCACCCGCGGCAATGGAACGGGCCGACAGTGCCGTACGTTCGAGCATGATCCGCATGGCTTCTTCAGCCGTGTAAGTGCCCTTGACGCCGGTCGAACGGCGGGATGATGCGAGAGCGCCGTCATAAATGACTTCAAAACCCGTCACCGAACTATACGCATCCAGCGCTGCCGCCAGCGGCTGCGCCGGAATGTCGTAGGCAAGCCGCTCCCCCGGCTTGACCGCCTTGCCGCGCACTTCGGCAGCCTGGGAGGGACGCACGCCTTCGGCGGCGAGCATTGCGCCGAACATGATCAACGCGATCGCAAATCCCAGCGCCCGCATCGCCCATCCGGCCAGGCGATCCCGCATCGAAACGCACCCATGATCTCCTGCCGGATTCGACTTCCATTCAATCGCCATCGGTATTGTGTGTATCGAACGCGGCGAACTCGGGGGGAAACACCGGCTCAACCGCTGTTCCGGATCGGGGAATGGCATCCCCTTCCCTTGAGGGAATGCACTTTTCAGGCGACCATTAGACAAAGGAAATATGACGGCCGTACGAAACGGCAGCAACCGATCCGCCTAGAGCACGATGAGATAAGGTTCGCTCAATGTAATCCGTCATCCTGAGGTGGCCATTCGCAGAATGGCCCTCGAAGGACGACGGCCCAATGCTTCAGTAGAATCGGCCATGCATCCTTCGAGGCTCGCCCGGCGACGCAATTGCGTCGCAAGGCTCGCACCTCAGGATGACGGAGTTGATTCAACCTCAATTCATCTTGCTCCAGCCATCGATAGCGGCAGGTCTCGTTCGGGCGGCGGTTATTTCTTCAGATTGAGGGAAAACCTCAGATTAATCGGCTGCAGCATTTCCGGCGGCGGCGCCTCGCCGATATTGCCGCGAGTCAAAATCGTATGCAGGTCCGCATCCGCCCGGGCATCTTTCAATGCCGGAAATGACACCCGCTCCACCGTGCCGTCCGGATTGAGCCACGCCTTCACCACCAGCGACGGCGGCAATCCATCGTCCTTGCCGGCATGCTCGGTCGCATAGGTGCGGAAACGAGTTGCCACCTCGTTGTCGGCCCCGATCCAGGTTTCGAACCGGTACTGCACCAATTTTGCGAACTGCGCCCACGACGGCGGCGCCTTGCTGGGATCGCGGTAATCAAGGCTCTGCGCCAGCACCGGAACCGAAGACAGCGACGGACCGAAGCCCAAAGCGAGGATGCCGAGTGCGATAAAGCGCCATGATGTTCGAAGGCGCGAGCAGACAATGAACATGGAGACAATAATCCTGAAAGCGTGACGACAGACTTTGCCCACCTAATTTTGCAGGCAGGTGACACGTGCCGAGATCGACGCGGCGCGGTTGGCGCGCGATGCACTGCCGGCGATTTGCGGCCTGTCATCCTCCTCGAAACGGATCCCGTTGCCGGCCAGAAACTTTTTGGCCTCGTCGGCTCCCACCGCCAGGACACGGTTGATCATGGTGCGGCGGCTGATGACGCCTTCCACCAGGCCACGACTGTCGAGCACCGGTGCACCGCTCGCGCCGAATGTGACATTGGAGTCGATCGCGAGATAACCGGCTTCGCCACCGCCGAAACCCGACGTCACCGTGGCATTGGCGAAGGTGCCGCCGCGGCTCACCGTCTCCGGCAGCTTGTCGTAGGCCGCCACGAACACCAGGTCGTTCGCGGACGCCGTCACATTGCGCGGAAACACCGCTGCAATCCCCATCGTCTTCGGCACCTTGATCAGCGCGATGTCGAACCGGCTGGAGAGTGCGACGACGCGCGCGGAGGCGACCCTGCCCTCTTTCGCGACCACGATCCGCAAACAATCCTCCACCGCATGGCGGGCGGTCAGCATCGCTCCCGTTCCATCGACAAAGAACGCGGTGCCGGTCTTCTCGCGACGGACGGTGGCTCCCTCCGGCGGGCGCGACAGCGGCTGTGACACAATCGGGTCTGGCGCCCGGGCCGGCAGCCAGAACTGCGCCGCGGCTGGCGAGGCAAACGATGTGATGAGGCCGCCGAGCAGGAGCAAGCCGTAAATGAAACAGCCGGCCTGACGGCTGCGACGCCGAAGCAACTGATCAGCCATGCCGGCCCGCTTGCCGCAAATCCATGTCCTGCGCCACCTTACGCCTCACCGATGCCCTAGCGGTGCGGAATACACCGGCGCCGACGGGCGGTACGGGTAGACCGAAACGCCGAAATTGCGGCCATACTGCTGCTGCACAGCCGGCACGTTGACGACGCCGACCTTGAGATCGGACGATTTGGCGTCGATCGGGGGGGTATTGGTCACAGGCGGATTCACACGGTCAACTTCTCGTTTCAACTTTTCATTGAGGCAGCCGAGCGAGCGATCGGCGGCCGCTCCGCTGCCACAGCGTTCGGGCACACCGGCCGCGGCCGGGTTGTTGTGCAACGCAGTCGGCCCCTGCGGTGCGGCGGGCCCCACCGTCAGAGGGCTCGCCGGGGGAGAGCCGACAACAATTTCCGGCAACGCGGTTCGCTCCTCCGCGCTTGCAGGCACCGCCGCCAACATGACAATCGCCGTCGCAAAAATGGTTGCTCTCATGGGAAATTCCTCGCGAGCCGACACATCTGGTTCCATGAAACATGGTCACCAGCAGCGGCAAGATCAATACGGCCTGGTGTGCTGAACGTAATCCGTCATCCTGAGGTGCGCAGCAACCCGGCTACGCCGGTTGCGTTGTTTCAATAGGCCACCTCAGGATGACGGAGTTGATTCAACGTAAACTCATCATGCTCTAACGCCCTCCCCGAACCTGGATCACGATGGCGCTGAGCCGAGTATTAAGAGCGGCCAGATTGACCTGCCCGACCTGCGTACCACCGAGGCCACGGCACTTGCGACCGCATCCCGCCCCCACGCGACCCGGTTCGCCGAATGTCGCAACGGGAACGCTGCCGGTGACCTGGAAGCCGCGCGCGGCAAGCTTGGATCGCACCGCAAGACAATAATTGACCGAGAGGTAGGAGAAGCGGGTTTCACCGTGGCCGGCGCGGTATTTCATCACCGCGGTACAGAGATCACCGCCCGCAAGGCGCCACGCCTGCGCCAGATAAGTCACGCCATAACGAATGTTGGTTTCCGGCACCGCGAGGTCGGCATTCGTGCCTGAGAAGCCGAGCATCCGCGCCGTCGACGGCAGGAGCTGCATCAGCCCGATCTCGCCGACACCGCCGATCGCGCCGGGATTGTAGCCGCTTTCCACGGCCATCACCGCTTCCGCGATCTCCGCAGCAAGCCCCGTGCCCACGACCTGCTTCTCGATCAGCGCGCGATAACGGGCGCGTGCGTCAAGGCCCGGCGGCACGGGCGCGCTGTTCGCTGCAGGGCTTTCGACGCTTTTGGGTGGATCGTTCGATGTCTTCGGTGGCGTCGCGTCGTCGGCCTGCGGCGGTTCAATCGCCGCAAAACGCGTGTCGAACGAGGTGGACGGTGTCGATGTTTCGGCGCAGGCCATCTGCGGCGCAAGGACGAGACCCGCAAGCACAGCCCATGCCGCCAGCCATCCGATCCCCACGCGTGGTCGGAACAAATGCAGGCGAATTGCTGACGTCGGCATGTTATTTCCTTTGCGCCGGCTGGTCGTCGGAGCGAAGGGTCAGCCGCAGATGCAACGGCTGCAGCATGTCGGACGGCGGTGCGCCGACATTGTCGCGCGTGAGCAACGTACGCAGGTTGATCGCCGCGGCCGGATCAAGCCCGTTGAATTCCACGCGATCGACCCTGCCGTCGGGCAGGATCCAGGTGCGCACCGTCACCGCAGCCGGCGTAGCGCTTCCGGCCTCGCCGCGCTTGCCGAGTTGATCGTGAAACCGCCGTGCGGCGTCATCATCGGCCGCAAGCCGCCTCTGAAACCGGCCCTGCAACTGCCTGGCGAACGCCTGCCAGGCCGCAGGAGCTTCCGCCGCGGACCGGTAGTCGCCCTGTTGCGCAGCGGCTGACGTTGTCCCGGCCACGGCACCAACACCACCCAGCAACCCGGTGACGGTGCCGAGCCGGCGCACCAGCGCGCCCCAGCGTCCGCCACGGCCTGCTTTGGGTGTGAGGTTTTCGACAGTCATCGTCGCAAGCGCTCCAGCAGACCGACGTATGACACGTACGGTCTGCTTGATTCCCTGGAGTTACTGAATGGTGGCAGGCGTGGCCGCGTCGACGGCGTGTTCGCGAACCGGCTCCTCGGCCGTCGCCGCCTGCTGCGCAACGCTGGCCGTCGCACCGTTGGTGGCGCCCAGCTTCCGCAGTTCCTCGCGCAGATAGGCAATCAGCTCCTGGACCAGCCGATCCCAGATTTCGATCTGCGCGCGCAGATAGTTCGGCGCGACGCCGCCGGCGACCGACACATCGAGGCAGAACACCAGGAAGGGCTGGCTGAGCTGCAACCTGCCGAACCGTCGCGTCACGTTCCAGCGATTGACGAGATCGAGCGGCAAATCACCCTGCACCTGCAGAGCGGCAACGAACGCGACGTCGGCAAACCCCTGGTCGTCGCCGACAAACTGGTTGCCCGGGCGGATATCGAAGCCAAGCCCCGCCGTCGCCGAGCGCAGATAAGGAATATTGGCGACCGGATCGGTCACCGTTTCAACGCGGTAGCCCGCGTTCTGAAAACCCTCGCGCAGCGTTTCGAGCGTGAGCTTGGTGATGGTGGCATCAGACATGAAGTACTCCGTGGAATGATTATTTGCGGGAGTTGTCGAGCAGGTTCGACAAAGCGAGTTCGTTGAGCACCGGCGGGTTCTGCTTTTGCAGCTCCGCGATATAGGCGCGCCGCAGCGCGGTCGCGCGCTCGGAGCGGATCTGCTGCACCAGCTGGTCGCGAACCTCGGGCAGCGTCCGGGTGTAGGAGGCCTTGGTGTCGATCAGCTTGAGGATGTGCCAGCCGTCATCGAGCCTGATGGGATCGGACACGGAATTCTTGGACAGCCCCATGACCTGGGTCCGAATCTCGGGCCTGATCTGGTTTTCGGCGACCCAGCCGAGATCGCCGCCGTCCTTGGCATCGTTGCTGGCAGAGGTGGCGATGGCGGCGAAATCCGCGCCCGGCGCCTTCAGCTTGCGCAGGACGTCATCGAGATCCTGCTTGCCCTTCTCCTCCGCGGCCTTGTCGCCATTCGGCGCCGCGATGAAGATCTGCGCCAGCTGGAATTGGCGCGGCATCAGCAGCGCGCTGCGATTGGCGTCATAGACCTTCTGCAGTTCGTCCTCGCTCGGGAAATTCGCCGGCGGGGTCGTGACCGACTGCAGATAGAGTTCGACCACCGCGCTTTCCCGCATCCGGTCAAGCTGCGCCGCGACCGCGGGCTTCTGATCCCATTTCTTCGCCAGCGCTTCCTGCAGCACCAGCCTGTTGGCGAGCAGCAGGCGCACGGCCTGGCTGAGCAACGCCGGATCCTTGGCAAGCGCCGCCTGCTCCCGCGGACCAAGCGCCGCCACATAGCTGCGCAGATCGTCCGCCGACACGTTGACATTGCCGACGCGCGCGATCACGTCCTCACTGCCGGACGCCTTGCCGGTTCCCAGACCTTGAGTGGTTCCTGGGGTTGTTCCCTGCGCGGCCTGCACCGGCGCCGCCTGCGGTTGAGCCGCGGCCGCCTGCGGCGCGGGCCTCGGCTTCGCCTGGACCGGGCGCGGTGCGGGAGGCGTCGCTGACTGTGCCAGCGCAATCACCGGGGAACAGAACACCGTTGCGGCAACGGCCGCGACTGCGGCCGACTGCGCCACTTTGACGAGGATGGATGCGTTGGTCATGGCGTAGGTCATGGGTTCGCTCTCTGATCAAGAAACTTGTCGTAGGTGTCCTGCAGCTGGTTCTGCAGTTCAACCCGGCGCAACTCGAGCACGGGCTCACGTGCGACGACGGTGTCACCGATGGTCACTTCCTTGTAGCGCTGCACCAGATCCTTGCCGGCCTTGACCAGCAGGGTGTTCTTCGCAACGCAGCTCTTGGTGCTGGCCTTGTAGGCCGTGGCCTCGCTCTCGAATTTGGCACGCTCGGCGTCCTTGCTGCGGGCCACGGTGGCGGCCTCTTCATAGGCCGCCTTCCACTTGTCCAGCGTCTGGTCGCGCTCGGTGAGACGCTGGTTGAACTCGTCCACCGCCTCGCGGTGCTCCTTCTCGATCTTCTTGATCTGCGCTTTCGCGGCCTCGATCTCGGCCTTGGCCGCTGCCTTGTCGCGATCGGCATCGGCCAGCTTGGCCTGCAGCGCCGTGCGCTGATCTTCCAGCGCACGGGTCTGCATGGTGGCGCTGCGCAAGGCTTCGCGCAGGCGATCGGTTTCAGACTGGGCAAACGCCGTGCCGGACAGCAACGTCGCCGCCGCGATCACCACAAGGTGGGTGTGGATACGCATGATCAGAACCTGGCGTTGAGGTCGACTTGCAGGACGTCGACGGCATAGGGGTTGCCGGCAATGTTGGTGGCACTCATCCAGCGCAGGGTCGCCCAGACGTTCTCGCTGAGACCGAGATTGCCGCCGAGGAAATAGCCCTTGAGATTGGTGCCGCCGAGACCGAAGTCGGAATCCGCAAAGGCATCAAGCGTGGCATCCGACTCCAAGTATTTGTAACCGGCGTGCACGTTCCAGTCCCACAGGTGTTTGATTTCCTTGTTGCCGACCGTTACGCGCCCCATCCAGCCTTGGTTGCCGCCGTTAAATTTTTGTGCTCCCGGCGTTCCGTCGAGATTGTTGAAGGCCAAAGCCTCCATAAGCCCTCGATTGAACGCTGTATTTATGACGTATTCGCCATCAAGCACGATGTGGAACGGATGAAAGTGGCCGAGATCAAGTTGTCCGCTCGCAACCACCGGACGGAATTGGCTGACAAGCCCGAAATACTGATACTGGTTGATCGTCCCATTTTGGTTCTGAATCGTCTGCTGGATGTCGCGCAAGATTGTGTATGTGTTGCCCTTCTGGGCAAACGATGGCCTGGTCAGATCTGTATCGCATACGTCCGCTGCCGAGTTCACGATACAAGGGCTCGAAAACTGACCCTGGACATTCGTGAAATCATAATAAGCGACGCCAAAGCGGAAGCTATATTCAGGAGTGAATCTCGCGTTGAAACCGACTTGACCGCCAAACAGCCACTTGTCGTGGCTTGGGAACTTACTCGGCGGCGAATTCGTATTACTTGGATCACTCGGCAGATTATTACCCGCGTTGAAGTCGGTGCTGTAGATCGGGAACGCACCAGCCACTGCGAACGGTGTAAAGCCCTCGAACACCTCATGCTTAGCTTGCACCGCAAAACCGTCAAATCCGAGTTCGCGGTACCAGACCAGATCGGTGGGCGACCAGAACGGATTGTCGAACCGGCCAGCGGAGAGTTTCAAATCATCTCCCCAAGCCTGATATGCTATATATCCGCGATCAAGCCACAGGCTGTATTTGGAAAAATTGCCCCCACCTCCACCCAAGGTTTGGTTGGTAGACACAGGCGAATTGTTATCGCCGGTCGCAATGCGCAGACCGGCCGTAAACCCGTTGTACAGGTCTGCCTCCATGCCGAGCCGGCCACGGAAGCGGAATTGATTACGGTCCTGGGTGGCATCATACGTCGGTCCGTAATTCGGAAATGCTGTAACATCGTAAGGCGAACCAGTGTTGATAGCATTGAAGTTGGCAGCACCAGCCTGGTCATTCCCTTTCGGAAAATAACTCCCCTGATAACGCACGCGCGCGTCGCCATAGAAATGGATGCGCTGCGCCCATTCCGGATAGGCGCCGGGTGACGCCCAGTTTTCTGACTGTGCCTTGGCCATCACCTCCTTCTTAATCTCGTCACGTAACTGTCTTTTGACAATTTCCGGGACGTAGGTGACGTGCCGGGTTCCCGGCGGCTGGGCTGCGGAGGCCGCGGCGCTGGCCGCCTTGGCGGCATCGTCGGCCTTGGCGGTGGCGTCCTTCGCGGCCTGGCGCGAGACATAGGCCTCGTCCTCGGCCTGCTTGATCAGCGTCTGCGCCTGGTCTTCCTTCAACACACCCTGCTGCACCAGCAGGTTGACCAGGTTGATGGTGGCATTGGGCGAAGTCGGCTTCGCGCTCGACACCGCCGGCCGCTTTTTGGCCGGCGCCGGTTCGGCGGCGGCCGGCCCCGCGGTCTGGCCCCCGGTTTGGCCCGCAGTCTGCGCGATAGCCGGCGTTGCGCAGGCGAGTGCGCACAACGATACCGCAAGCGGGATCGCGCGCCAGTCTGCGTCTGCTCTATTCTTAAACATCAGTCCCCCAGTTTCTCACTCGTACGTCAGGTGTTGGATTTTCAGGTCACGTCAGGTCGGCCGCCGCGCGGTCACGCGAGTGACCACCGGCATCGGCATGTCCTTGGGTGGCGGTTCGCGCAGCGTCAGGCCGCCGAGCACTTCGTTGCGAAGAACGGCATCGATCTCGGGATCGCCGGTCGACGGCGTCAGCTGGACCCGGCTCACCCGCCCCGTGCTGTCGGCCCAGATCCGTACCTGGATCTGCCCGGCCATGTTGCGCGTCTTGGGATTGGCGCGGATCGCCGCCTCGATTTGGGTCGTAACGATCGTGCTGTACCAGCCCCAGCGGCTGCCGCCTCCGCCAGCTCCGCCGTAGGGGTTGCCACCGGGCTTGCCGCCGAGATTGAACAGGTCGCCCGGACCGGTCGCCTTGGCGTCGAGCGAGAGCGGACCGGGAGGCTCGGCGTTCTTGGCGTCCTTGATCGGCTCGTCCTTCGGCTTCTCCAGCGGCTTGTCTTCCTTGAACTCCGGCTCCGCCATTTTCGGCTGCTCGATCATCTTCTGTTCCGGCATCGGCGGCGGCGGGGGCGGAGGTGGCGGCGGCGGCAGGATATTGACGATGGTCATCTCGCGGACTTGGCGCGGCGGCGGCATATCGTCATGGCCAAGGAAGAAATAGCCCACGCCACCGAAAAGGACGGCAATCAGCGCCAGCGCGATGCCATAACGCAGGAAGGAGCTACGCTCCTTGCGGACCACCGGTTGAGGTTTGACGGCCTTCGGCGCGGACGGCGCCTGGACCTCGGTCGCCATCCCATTCGCCCTGGCTTCCGGGGGAATACCGCCCGACGCCGCCGCCCTGCGCGCGATCAGGGCGTCTTGGTCTTTCGCCAGCATGCTCATGGTGCGGCCTCCAGGGCTGTCGGCTCGGACAACCTTCCGGCGACGTACTCCAGGACAAACCGGACAAGCGTGTCGAAGTCGGTCGTTTCCAGGGTCACGGTCGTCTCGAGGTCGGCCTCGACGGCAAAATGATAGGTCGATCGATCGCCGCGAAACTCGACATGGGCGGTACGGTCGATCCACAGCCGCGACGCGGGGCCGCGCGAGATCAGCAGCAGCAGAGGATTCCGCTCCGGACTGCGATCGGCGATGCGGCTGCGCAGAACGTCGGCAAGCTTGACCAACAGCGCTTCACTGTGAATCGGAAACGGCAGGATCGCAGCCTGCAGCATGCCGTCCATGTCCCGATCCAGGTTCTGCTCCGGATCCCGCTGGATCACCTTCACATCAGCTGTGGCGTCGCCTTCGGCCGGAATCAAACCCGTCGGCATGGAGCCGCGTTCGCCGACACCATGATCGAAGGACGAGACCACGTCGCGCAGGCGGGACCACAGCGTCCTGCGCGGTGGCTGAAGATCGGGTGGCAATTGCGTGACCATGGCGAACACCGTCTGCTCGTTCACTTCACAAGCGGCTTGGTGGCGAGACCAACCTGGGTGAGACCGATGCGGCCCAGCAGGTCGAGCACGTCCATCACGTTCTGGTACTGCGCCTGCGCATCACCGCGCAGCACCACCGGAAACTCCGGCGTCAGCGCCTTCTGCTGCACTAGGCGCTGTTCGAGCTCCGGCAGCGTCACCGGGATGGTGTCGAGGAAGATCTTGCCGTCGTTGGCCACGGTGATTGCCTTGGTGGTCTGGGTGGCCAGGCTCGGGGCGGCGGACGCCTTGGGCAGATTGACCTTCTGCCCCTGCACCGTCGCCGTGGTCATGATGATGAAGATCACCAGCAGCACATAAGCGAGATCCAGCATCGGCGTGATGTTGATGTCGTCATATGGCTTGGCGTCGCTCTGGACCTGCATCGTCGTTACTCCGCGGCGATGCGATGTTCGATCGGATCGGGCCGGTCGGCGGAATAGAATTCCGCCATCTTGGTCACGAACTCGTCGACGAAGACCTGGATGTCGCTGGTCAGGTCCTTGATCCGGGAGATCAGGTAGTTGTAGCCAAACAGCGCCGGGATCGCGACGCCGAGACCGGCAACGGTGGCGACCAGCGCCGCGGCGATGCCCGGTGCGATGGCGTTGACGTTGACGTCGCCGCTCGCCGCAATGGCCGCGAAGGTGATCATGACGCCGACCACGGTGCCGAGCAGGCCGAGGAACGGTCCGCCGGAAATCGCGATCGTCAGCACCACCATCAGCCGGTTGAGCCGCTGCATCTCCTTGACCACGCCGCTGTCCAGCGCGGCACGAATGGCGGCAATCGACACTGCGGACAGGACCGGTGCGCGGGTGCCGTTTCCAGCGAAACGGTGACGGATCTCCGCGGCGCCGATGTGGTAGATGCGGTACAGCGACGACGAGCGCATCATCTTGGCGTCGGCCTCGGTGAGGCGTCCACCCAGCGTCGAGACTTCGTCGGCATCGCCGCGATCCAGCATGGTCAGGTCCGACGCGATCTCGCGAAATCCCTTCATGAACTGCGCGTTGGCCTTGGCCTGCTTGTTCAGATACGAGGCACGGTCGTACATCACGACCCAGCTGACCGCCGCCATGATCATCAGAATTCCGATGACGACCCAGCCGTCGAGCGTGACCGATTTCAGGATCACCGCGAAATAGCCCGACAGCCAGCTTGCGGTTTCCTCGTCGACACTGAACGAGATCAGCTTGGCCTGGTCGGGCCCCTGCCCGATCGCGGCAAGTTTGATGAAGCCCGTGGGCCGCGCGATCTTGCCGATCTGCAGTTCGTCGATGTCACCAGCAAAACCCGCCATCGCCGCAACCGGCGCCGGAGCAGCAGGCGCGGCGACCGGGGCGGCGGCCGCGCCACCGTCCGCAGCGGGCACACCGGGGGTCTCGGACTGTGCTGCTGCGGACGGTGCCGTCGCGGGCGTAACCGGGGGAACACTGGGGGCCGACGTGTCGCCCCCGATCAAGGCGACGGTATTGAGCGCGGGCAGAGCCGCGGCGAGCGACGCATAGGATGCGCCGTCGAGATAGAGCGTGACCTGGCCATTGCCGGCGACCACGGCCAGATGATGCCAGCCATTCGGCGCGACCGGCGCGCCGGCACCGCTGCGTTGCGCGGTTCCAGCGTTGGTGACTTCAACGAACGGCGCGCCGTTGTCGAGGCCGATGACCAGGGCGCTGGCACCGTCACGACGGCTGTAGAGCGCCGCGTTGGGCTGCAGCGCCGCCGGCTTGATCCAGGCCGACCAGGTGAATGCAGAGTTGTCGGCCAGCGCAAGCGATGACGAGGCCGGCAAGGTCAAAGCGGTGCGGCCGTCGAGGCGAAGGCCGGTGCCAATCAGGGCTCCTTCGGCGGGCTGACCGACGCTCTGAGCGTTGTTGGCCCACACCGAGGAGTCGAGCGACGGCGTGCCGCGCTCGTTGAAATGATAGACCAGCAGCGTATCGGGATCATAGGTTCCCTTCGGATCGCTGGTCGCGACCGCTTTCTTGTTGCCGTAATACAGCCAGATGTCGCTTTTGGCTCCGGACGGCAGGGTCGGCACCGCGACCCACACCAGGGCCTCGCCGAGCAGCGAGTCAAACTTTTCGATATGATGCTTCAGCGGCGTCTTGTCGTCGCTGGCCACAAACCGCAGGTCGCTGCCATCATCCTTCGCGGACGCGAACCGGAAGTTGCCGACATGCAGCCGCACCAGCACCGGCGAGGTGCCGATCGGATCGGTGATGTTGGCGCCGGACGCGCTGGTATCGATCGTGATCTTCTTGCGCAGCTGCCATTCGTCGTTCCACCAGGCTTTCGCCGGCGACGGCAGCAATGTCAGCACGGCAACCAGGCCGAGCAGCAGCCCCGACAAAATCGTCGTGCTCGCCCGCTGGAACGTCGATTGGCGCACGCGCCGCATGTGATCCCACCCCATTGTCATCAGAATTCACCCCAGATCCGGAAATTCACGCGCGGGTCTCGCGCCTGTGTGTAGGTTTGGCTGACCATCGGCACCGAATAGGCAATCATGCCGCTGACGTAGTCGAACACCTTGAAGCGCGTGCCGACGCCGTAGCTCCAGACATCGAACTGCGATACCTGATCCTGCAGCGGCTTCAGCACGGTTGCATGGCCGCCATCGGCGAACATGAAGAAGCGCCATTCGTTGAAGGTGGTGAAGCGCGGCGAGCCCTCGCCGGTCTCGCTCTTGAGCTGCTTCTGCAAGAGGTCGCCGATATTGGGACTGCGCAGCTCGAGATTGCCGGCGACGCCGTCGTCGCCAAGCACTTCGGATTCGAGATAACCGCGCACGGTATCGAGGCCGCCGAGGCTGAACTGTTCGCTCGACACCAGCGGTCCATCGGCCAGCTGCCCCTGCACCTTGCCATAGAACTGGAAGCCTTCCGGCAACTCGTGGGTGTGGGACACATCCAGGTTGAGGTGCGTGAAGCTCGGCGACGCCAGATAACGCTTGGCGTCGAACTCATCCAACGGGCTGCTCGGCGTGCGCAGATTGTAGGTGATGCCGGCGTTGAACTGGGTGGTGAACTTCTCGTTCTGGAAGGTCGCGCCATAGCTCGCGACCAGCGGGAAATACGTGACCGGCGAGGAAAACCCGTCGGAGCCGAGCTTCACCGTCTGGTCGAAGTGCTTGTAATCGATACCGACCGAGATGGTGTGGAACAGGTTCTCCCGGGTCGGCAGCGTGATCACCGCCCGCTGGCCGACGATCTGTCCCGGACCGATCACGTTCGAGCCGCCGACGGTCGCGACATTGCTGTTCGACTTCACGGCGTAGAACAGCAGGCTCAACCAGTCCACATCCGGAACCCGGGCGAGATAGGACCCGGAGAACACCTGGGCATCGCTCGGACGTTCCGGGGCCACCTGATAGGTGAAGCTCAGCGAATGGCCGAGCTGCCAGAGATTGTCATAGTGCACGGTGGCGCTGAGACGCGTCGGCGTTGTGCTGGGCGACTGCCGGTTGTTGACTTCCAGGCTGGCGTGCAGCGGCGACTTGTCCTCGACATTGAGATCGACGTCGACCGTGCCCGGCGTGACGCCCGCGCGCAGCGCCGGCGTGATGCGGCGGTCGGGCCACTGATTGAGCGACACGATATCCTTGGTGACATCGCCGAAATTGGGCACGGTGCCCTCCTTCAGGGACGGCGCGCCGCTCTTGATCCGGCCGAGATCGAAATAGCGCGAGTTCTTGACCCGCAGCCGGCCGACCTTCAGCTCCGTCACCTTGAGGGTGACGACACCGCCCTGCACGTTCTGCTGTGGAACGGCGACACTGACGGTCTGAAAGCCCTTGTCGTGATAAGCCTTTTCCAGCGCAGCCCGCGCCTTCTCGACGTCGTCGGCGCTCTTGTTGGGACCGAGGTACGGATAGACCGCTTCCTCGATCTCGATCTGCGGCAGGGTATCGGCGCCCTGAACCGCGAAATCGTCGATGTCGAAACGCTGCGCGGGAGCCGCGGGCTTTTGCGCCGCTGCATTGGCCGGCGGCGCCCCATTCGCCGCTGGCGCTCCGTTGGCCGCCGCCGCTGGAGCCGGAGCCGCCGCCGTAGCCGCCTGCTTCGCCGCACGTGCCGGAAAAGCTCCGGCAAGAATCCCAACCGCCGTTACGGCCGCAGCGCCCAGCCGCAGCCCTGTCCGGCATCGCACCCGATGCCCGCTATTCTTATTACCACTTCGACTTCGCACAGACGTCCGCTCATGTTTTTGCAGGCGCATGCGATCGTGGCGGGAGCACCGCAACGACGAGGCCTCATCCTTAGGACGACTGGGCGGTGGCGAACCCGCAAAACTATTTCGGCAAATCGGGAAAATTTTTTGAGTTTATTCAGGAATCATTTTCAGCCGATTTCATCAGGCTGTCATCATGCTCAGCTCAGGAGCACGACACCACCCGGGAGCGACGTAATCCGGGCCCCAAACAGCTGCTCGACCTGTGCGGTGAAATTTTCGAGCTTGTCGAGCTGAAACGTGCCATTGACCAGGCGGCGCTTGAGCTCCGCATTGGTAATGATGATCTTCCCCGACCGATAACGATTGACCTCGTCGACCACGCTTGCCAGCGGCCGGTCGCGAAAAATCAGCAACCCCGTCTGCCACGCCGCAACCTGCGTTGCATCGACCGGCACCGATGCCTGCAGTCCGGAGCGCGAATACGTCACCTGTTCCGACTTGTGGAGCCGCACCGTGTTGTGCCCCTGCTCGACGGTAACGATCCCATCCAGACAGGTCACCGAGACCGTCCCGTCCAGGCAACGTGCATTGAAGCTCGCCTGCAGCACGGTGATGCGGCCGTCGCCAGCCAGCATCACCAGCGGCTTGGGCGACGACAATTTGGTCGCCGAGGCTTCGCCTGAAATCAACTCGATCCGGGTTTCGCCCGGCACGGATTGCAGCGTGATGCTGGTTTGCGTGTTCAACTCCAGCGAAACGTCCGACGCCACTCCGACTTTGCGCTGCTCGCCCTTGCCGGTGCGATAGTCCGCAGACAACTCCTCGAGCGAAGGCCACATCCCGAGTGGAGGACGGACGATGACAAAGCCCACCGATGCCGCAATCGCCCCACCCAAAACAGCGCGGCGCGCGAGATGACGCGGCCGTTGCGGTGGCGCGAACGCATTACCTGCGGTTGCGCCCTCATCGGCGCGCTCGTCTGCCAGCTCCTGCGCCGCAGCCTTGGCGCTGCGGAAAAGCCGGGCCGCCGCCCTGAAAGCCTCCTCGTGCGCCGGGCTCAGCTGACGCCAGCGCTGCAACGCGTCGACATCCGCCCGTGTCGGCGCGCCCGTTTTCAGCCGAACAACCCAGTCAAGGGCCTCGTCCAACAGCGGGTCGGTTTCGGATGTGCGGGTCGGCACGGTCACGATCGATCGCTCATTGCCACACTCGCCAAATCAAAACCTCCAGTTCGGATCCGGGGGCGCCCCGATGACATATAAATGATTCCGCTCGAGACCGGATGCTTCAACGTGGCGCGCACACGCCCGGCGACCATGACGGCCGCAACGAGCCGCGACCGGTCCCCGCCCTCCCTCCGACACGTCGCCTGGATCACGCCCATAGGTACTCTTGCAAGAGGGTCCTATTGCACAGACGACTGGAAAGGGCCTATCCCGAAGAAAAAACTCGAAAGTCCTGTAAAATACTTTGCCGCACCCGGCCACGACCGGACGCCGCTCTTACAACAAACACGACTAGGACGGAAGCCGGCGGATCAAGCCGGACATCATCTGCAATCAATATTCGCAAGCAATCCGTTCACGAACGCGGACGCGGGCCCCCGAGGCGCCGGATCAATGTTCGATCGAGACAATCCGCGCAACGGCTCAGGGCCAGCTTCAGGTCGTTCTCGATGGTTCGCACGCTGACGCCGAGCTCTGCGGCGACATCCTGCGGCGACCTTCCTTCGATCGAAACGCTGCGAAGCACTTCGCGGGGCCGGGCCGGCAATTCGGCCAATGCGCGTTTGAAGGCTTCGATCTCCGAGCGCGCCTCGACGACCCTTGCCGGATCGGGCCGCTCGTCGCAAATATCGAGCAGCGCCTCGATCTCCGAGGCACTGACGCGATAGTTCTGCGCTTTCTGACGATCCTTCGCGATGTTGATCGCGGTGCGAAAAATATAGTCGGCGGGGCTGCGAACCGGCTCGGCTTCCGTCACGCGATCCAGCCGCAGAAACGCTTCGTGCAGCGCTTCGTGAGCGAAGTCCGATGAGCCCAGACGGCGTGTCAGCTTCCTGACGAGACCCCCATAGTTCTCGACAAGCTGGCCGCGTAACCGCACTCGGTTGGTATCAGCCACGTTTCGCGGGCCCCCACACGCCGGCCCCGCAGCTTGCGCTGCTTTTCGGGCCGTCCATTTCGTATCGACGGCGGACTACATATTTATGACGGTAGGTGGATGGTGCTGGAATCAAAGACGAACGCGGATTTTGGGTGACACCTCGTGTCCCAAATCCGAAGGTCGTGAACGCGTCCGCCGCGAAATCGCACGAACTTCGCGTTCAGCACACGAGCCCCGGGTCCGTCGCCTCAGGACGGCTCGAACATCAGCGTCACCTGGACGTTCAGGCGCTCCGGCAACTCGGAGGGAATTGAGGGCAGCGGCTGGGCGCGGCGGATCGCGTCCACCGCCTCCTTGTCGAGCACGGCCTGTCCGGAACTGGTTTTGACCCAGACCCCGAGAACCGTGCCGTCCCGCCGCATGGAAAACAGCGTTTCGACCGATCCGTGCAGCCGGCCTAATCGCGCCGCGTTCGGATAATGCTGATAGCGCGCCACATGGCGCAGCAGCGCCTGCTGGAATCTGACGGTCGCGCTGCTCGGAGGCGCATCCGCCGGCGATGGCGTCGGGCGGGCGCTGGGAACGGACGTCTCGGCCGGTGTCGATGCCCGCGCCGGCGGCATCGCGGCCGCATCGACGGACATCGGATCGGGTTCATCGAGCGGGACGTCCGTCCGGCTCGCCACGCTCGCGGCAGCCGGCTCGGACGCAGGCGCCACCGGGATCGGTGCGGGCGTCGGACGCGGAAGAAGGTGAACCTGTACAACCGAAGCCTGATCGCGCCCCATTGCCGGACCAGCCGGCAATTGCAGCCGGACCCAATAGATTCCACCGACGAACAGCACAGTGGTGATCAGCGGCACCAAAAGCAGCCGAAGCACCTCGCCCGCGGACCATGCACGTGGGTCATCGAGATGAAGAGCAGCCGCGGCGGGAACGATCCGGAGCGCATCACCTCGTCCGCTGGGCTGAGTGAGGGTCATTGCAGCGGCTTCACCACGATCACGACTCGGACGGGTTGCGGCAGGTTCACCGGCACCGGCCGGCTGATCGTGAGACCGCGGATCGCGGTGGCCACGGCGGCATCGCGGTCCTCATCCCCGGTCGAGCGAAACAGCTCCGTTCGCTGAACCGTGCGCGACGGATCGATCCAGAGGTCGACGGTTGCCCGATAGCTTCCGGCACGGGTCTTGGCATTCTTTTGCAGCGCCTTTTGAACGTCGATCTGGACGCTCTCGCTGTAGTCGCGGAAACGGGCCATTTCATCGCCATCACTGGGAGCACGCACCCGCAGCGTTCCCAAGGACAAATCCGCTGTCATCAGCGGGCTGGCAGGAGGCGTGTCGGCCACCGCAGACGGAAGCGCAAGCGTAATGGCATCCGGCCGAATGTATTGAACCCTCAGGTCCGTGCCTGTCAGCAGCAGATTGAGCGCATCCTCGGCAACATAGTCTCCGTCAACCGCCGACGACTTCCGGCCAATCGCGGAATTGCTCTCATAAAGAACCTGGACACCGGCCTTCTCGCCATAAGCCTGCAACGCGTTGGCCAACGGCTGCGCCGGAATATGGAATGTGATCGGCATGCCCGGATTGGCGGTCTGGCGATCCTCGGCTGCGGCGACACATATTCCTGCCAGTGCCAGGACCGCGCACAGCATGAGAAGGCGCCGTCGTCTCAAATTGCGAAAGCCCGATGCGGCGGTTCCAAGGCCGGCCGACAGGCCTGCACCGACATTATATAAGTGATATAGCCTGATTGCCGTCATTGCCCTGCTTCGGCCGGCGGTGTCCGCAACATCCACGACCCTCGCTCCGCCTATCGATCACAAAAGCCTTCTGATCACCTGTCGCGCGGATCGCGGGACGGGATGGGCGCCAGGGTGGATATTTACTTATATCGGAACTGTGACAGCCATCTAACCGAGCGCGGGTTATCCCCTGCTGAGAGGGGCCGCAGGCTCCGACGGCAACGCCTGCCCAGACGGGACCCCTGCTCCAACTAATTGAAAATGCTTGAACTCCCGCTCGAACCAATGACGACAGACGACTGTCGTGCGGCACCCGCCGAGCGCCCAGTCTCTGATGGCCGCAAGGGATCGGAGCCGGAAGGCCGCTTCGCTCCACCAGAATTTCCACCGCGCGGCGAACAGCTGTCATCACCCGCTGTTCGCAGCCGTACCATCGGCCACACCACTGCACCATTCGTTGCACGATTGCCTGGCGTGATGTTCACTGCTTGAGATAGTTTCCTCCATCGATCGTGAGCATCTGATCGGAGCCCTGCTGCGATTCAAAGATGCTGACGCTTTCCCTCGCGCCATCGTCCCCCGTCAGCGCAAGATGATAGCCGTCGATCTCGTAGCGCCCGGCCTGGGCCGGAAGATCGTGCGATGATGTCACACCGGTTTTTGCTCCCCCGGATTCGCTCGTGACAGACGCACCGCCCCAGCCCGTCCGGGAAAAACGGCCATCCGCCGCGAGTGTCAGCCGCCGCTCGATGGCCACCGCGCCAGACGTGCCGACAGAGTTTCCTCCCGCCGCGTAGCTGTACCGCCAGGTTCCAGAGAGCCGCGTCCCCTTCGCCAAGGGTGGCAAGCGGCGGTAGGACATGGCGCCGATCTTCAGATCGTTTCCGTCGCGGACGAGCGGCTCTTCATGTCTCGCGAACATCCCGTAAACATTGGAGGGCTCCAGAATCTCGATGCGGTCCGGCTTGCGCAACACCCCACCGCCGAGAAGCCGGTAGATCGCACAGTTGAAGAGCTTGTCACGGCAAAAACCCGCAACATTCTGACCGGGCGGCGGAATGTCGTGACTGATCAGGCCAGACGGATCAAACATCGCGATCTTGTTCTGCGCATACATGGTCATCGAACCGAAGCCATTCGGCCGCACACCACTGACAAAGTAGGTATAGATCCCTTCGAGGCCGGCCTCATCCTTGCCGCCGGCAAGACCGAAAACCTTGTCGCCGGAGTCGAGCCGCCAGGATCGTATGAGCCTCTGAAACTCGTTCTCGACACCCTTCTGATCATCGCCATCAAGATTCAATTCGGTCAGCAATGCAAAGGCCTGCCGGCCTCTGCCCTGGATGCCGACAACGGTCTCCGCCATGCCGATGTCATTGCGCCGCGCGCAGCACCGCTCTTCCACCACCATCTGGTCGCCATTGACAGTCACGCCACGCAACAGCCGAAGGGGATGCTCGCGCGCGAGTTCGGGCAACGCGGCGGTAAGTTTGCCCATCCCCGCAGTAAAATCATTCGCGGAGGAGAACTGAACCGGTGCAACGATCTGGATGAGCGCGCCACCGCCGCGGTCGCCGGCGCGCCGTGGCGGAATATGCTTCTGCAGGGTCGCGCCATCCGCGGTCTCCTTGATGCTCCAGCCGGCGCTGGCCGGCGGCAACTCAAGCAGCAATGTTCCACAGAGCGCTATCTGCGTGCCGACGGCAGAGGTGAGAAGCCCGATCGCAAGCGCGCCTCCAACCGCTGTCGTTGACATCGATATCTTCATTGTTGCGCTCTCAAGATATTTTTCCCGCAGCGCCCAGGGCAGCACGCCGAACCAGAGCATGATAAAACAAGGTTCGGTCAATGTAATCCGGCTTCAAAGGCCAGCACCTGCGGAGAGGTCGTCAATCTGCTCCGGATTCCAGCTTCGCGCGATCTTGCAGGGCGGCTTGATCGAGCTCCCGTCCCTCGGCATCGAACACTTGCAATCCCACCGCGCCACTGTTTGCCAGTTCGGCCATCCTGTCGAGTGCGTCGGCCGCCGTTGCGGCGTCTTCCTGAACCTGCGCAATCGAATGACCGAAACAAATTGTATAGACCATTTTTCCCTCGATGGAGGCGCCGTCAGCCGACAAACAATTCCAGGCCGCTCTGCTTGCCGTGACAAGCCACCGCGCGGCTGTTGAAAGGGATTCCGCGGGATTGGTCTGTGCACCAGGCGACCATGAGCGATTCCGCACAATGTCGGTTGAAACGCAACGGCCGATTGAGCGCGCGGTCAGTTGCGGGACGAGTCCGGTCCGCAGCGGTGCCATTGCATCTGGGCACCGATCTCCCCCGCCTTGCCAAAACACCAGCCAATTCGTTGCAATTCGGCCTGGAGCTTTTCTCGCTGCGCACAGGCTGCCTGCGAGCGCGGATCGTCTCCAGGCAACCCGCGACACAAGCCATTCTGCTCCCACCACTGCTTGATCCCATCCACCCCATGATCGTCGGGCCGGGGCGAAGCGGTCGGCATGCCGAACAGCTCCGAAGGTGCGCTGTACTCCTTGCTCCAGCCCTCCCAAGCGACATCCGTCGGCCCGACGGCATAAGCCACGACTTTCCATCCCTCACCCTGCTGCCTGAGCAAGGCGGCGAAACGGTTCGATTTTCCACCATGGCGCGCCGCTTCTGCATCCGGTGTCCTGCTGTAGTCGATGGGACGACCATCCGGCCGCTGCATCACCGCGTGCACAAAGGCCCACCCGGCAACGACATTGAACTGCCGAACCTGGAACTGAACGTCCTGATGAAGCCGCGCCTGTGCCGGCTGGCGCGCGACATCAAGGATGGCCTTGCGCTCGGAAGACCCCATCGCCGGGCTGGATGTCTCAGCCCCGGCAAAGCCCGTGTTCACGATGCCGAGCAGGACGAGTGCGATCAAAAAACGCCACATGGTGTTTCTCCTCGATGCGACTGTTGTCATAGACGCTGCCGTTCTCGAGGTCGATCCAGAGAAATTGCGGATCAGCCCCTGCTCACCTGGTCTGGGCCGCTGCGGCCTCATGGTGACGGCCAATCCCCGCCCTTTCATTCGGACCCATTGCTGGAACCCGAACCGGCATGACAGGACGGGGCGAACATGTGGCGTCGTCCCACCCCCGCCAAACCATGAGGCCTGCGAACAGCAAAAAAATCACACTCTTCCGTTCCCGGCGCGGAAGGCGTAGCATTTGTGACAGTGGCGGTGCACAGGCGCGATGCCCGCCCCGAAAAAGAACATGCACCAGGGGAAAACGCCATGTTCGAGATCCTCGATCGACAGGCGCGTCTGACCGGCAATCAAATCAAGATCCTTGCCGCGGCCATCATCGGCGATGCGCTGGAATTCTTCGACTACTTCCTGATCGGCTTCGTGCTCGCCTTCCTGATCGGACCATGGAAGCTGACCTTCGGCCAATCCGCCATCGTCCTGATGAGTTCCGGCATCGGCGCCATCATCGGCGCCTTTGCATGGGGATGGCTCGCGGACCGCATCGGCCGCCGCAAGGTCTTTATCGCCACCGTGCTCAACTTCTCCGTGGCGACCGGCCTGCTCTATTTCACGCCGGACAATGGCTGGATCTATCTCTCCGTGATGCGCTTCTTCGTGGGCGTCGGCGTCGGCGGGCTTTATTGCGTGGACCTGCCGCTGGTGCAGGAGTTCATGCCCTCCTCCAAGCGCGGCTGGGTCGGCGGCCTCGTCACCTGCGTGATCCCGCTGGGCACGGGGCTGGGCGCTGTGCTCGGCGCCTTTGTCAGCAGCGACCAGTGGCGGCTGTTGTTCGCGCTGGGTGTGCTGCCCGCGGCACTGGTGCTGCTGGTGCGCATCTGGGTGCCGGAATCGCCGCGCTGGCTCTGCCGCCAGGGCCGTTACGAGGAGGCCCGCGCGTCCCTGGGATGGGCACTGCAGGTCGAGCCCTCGACGCTGCCGATGCCAACGGCCGCGGACGCCGGCCCGGTGATCACCTCGAACTGGCTCGACCTGTTCAAGTATCCACGCAGCCTGCTGGTGTCCTGGCTCGGCAATGCCGGCGCACAGACCGGCGTCTACGGCATCACGCTCTGGGCCCCCTCGCTGTTCGTGCTGCTGCTGAAGGTCTCGCCGCAGCAGGCCGCGAAGATGATGATCCTGCTCACCGTGTTCGGTTTCGTCGGCCGGATCTCGTTCTCGTTTTTCTCCGAGCTGATGGGACGCCGCAATGCCGGTGGCCTCCTGGGCTTCGGCGCCGGCGTCCTGACCATCGTGGCCGGCTACAATTACGACGCCATGCTGTTCGGCGTCTCGGCGTTCTGGCTGATTCTGGCGGTGACGTATTTCTTCGCCGACGGCGGCTTCGCCATTGTCGGGCCGTATGCGGCAGAGATCTGGCCCTCGCACCTGCGGACCTCTGGCATGGGATCGGCCTATGGCTTCGGCGGCATCGGCAAGATCATCGGCCCCGTCGGCCTCGCGCTGATCGTGGGGTCGAACAATTATCTCAAGCCCGACGTGCCGCTGCCGCAAATTCCGCTGGCGTTCGTCTATCTCGGCTGCTGGTTCCTGATGACCGGGATTGTCTATTATGTCTTCGGGCTGGAAACCCGGGGCAAATCGATCGAGCAGATCGACAACGAATTGCGCGTGCCGGCACGCGATCCTGCCCTGACACTCGCGTCCAGAGGATTGCCTTGAGGGACGCCGTGAAGACGCAGATCCCCGCGCCGGCTGACATCGCGGGCGACCAGGCCGTGATCGCCCGCGCGAAGGCCATTCAACCAGCCGTGGCCGCGGCGGCCAATGAGGTCGAGGCCACACGCCGGCTGCCGCAAGCCCTGCTCGATACGCTGCATGGCGCTGAATTGTTTCGCCTGCTGCTGCCGCGCTCCTCGAACGGATTGGAAACCGATCCCATGACGTTCTTTCGCGTCATGGAGACCATCGCCGAAGCCGATGCGTCCGTTGCCTGGTGCCTGGGCCAGGCCGGCGGCTGCGCGATGTCCGCGGCCTATCTTGATTTGCCAGTGGCGCAAGCGATCTTCGGCAACGATCCGCGTGCGGTGCTCGCCTGGGGGCCTGGCCCCAAGGTCAAGGCGGTCGAATGCGAAGGCGGTTATAGAGTCACCGGCGCGTGGGCCTTCAACTCCGGCGGCCGCCATGCGACCTGGCTTGGCGCCCATTGCCCGATCTTTCAGGCCGACGGCTCGCCCAAACTCGATAACGACGGCAAGCAGCAGGAGCGCACCATGCTGGTGCGCGCTGACGAAGTGCAATGGAGCGATGTCTGGACCACCGTCGGCCTGCGCGGCACCGCGAGCGACCAGTTCGCACTGAATGACGTGTTCGTTCGCGCCGACCATTCGATCACCCGCAACTTCGAGCAGGAATGCCGCGAGAGCGGACCACTGTATCGCATCAGCTCAGGCACCTGCTTTCAGGTCGGCTTCGCCGGTGTCGCCTGCGGCATCGCCCGCGGCGCGCTCAACAGCTTCATCGACGTGGCGCGCAACAAGATCCCGTTCGGCCAGAAGAGCCCGATGCGCGACAATGCGGTGGTGCAATCCGGCCTCGCCCAGGCCGAGGTCAATCTGCGCGCCGCGCGCGGCTTCGTGCTGCAGACCATGGCCGGGATCTGGCAGGAGCTGTCAGCCGGGGCGACAATCACCATCGAACAGCGCATGACCATCCGCATGGCATCGACCAATGCGATCCAGAAGGCACGCGAGGCCGTCGACTTCGCCTACAACGCCGCCGGCGCGACCGCGATCTTCGAGAGCCATCCGCTGGAGCGCCGCTTCCGCGACATGCACACCGTGACCCAGCAGGTGCAGGGCCGGCCCAGCCATTTCGAAACCGTCGGCGCCTGGATGATGGGCGCCGACGCCGACCTCAGGTTTGTTTAGAGCATGATCCGGAAAAGTGGATACCAGTTTTCCGAAAAGATCATGCTCCGAAAAAAGGATGAAAGGAGAACACGCATGCCACTCGGAACCCTGCAGCACTACACCATCGAGCCCTCCGACCTGGAGCGCACCAGGAATTTCTATTGCGACGTCCTGGGACTGGAGAACGGCGAGCGGCCGCCGCTGAATTTTCCGGGCTATTGGCTCTATTCCGGCGGCGTCGCCACCGTGCACCTGATGGGCCAGCGTGAGCCGCGCGAAGGCATCGTGGTGCGCGGCACCGAGGCGAAGCTCGACCACACCGGCCGGCTCGACCACATCGCTTTCGCCGCCACCGACCCCGACGGCATTCGCAAGCGGCTGCAATCAAAGAATGTCACGTTCCGCGAGCAGATCGTACCGCGCACCGGCGACACGCAGTTTTTCCTCTACGATCCCGACGGCATCGGCGTGGAGCTGAATTTCCCGGCGCGGTGACGCACCGCGGTCCTCCTCCTGCTCGTCCGCTCGACAGCAAAGACCCGCATCCGTTCATGCCGCGACGGACGGACTTGTATTGACCTCGAGGTCTGGACTCATGGACCGAGCCAAAAGATAACAGCCGACGATTTTGAATAGAGCAGGATGAATTGAGGTTGAATCAACTCCGTCATCCTGAGGTGCGAGCCTTGCGGTGCATTTGCACCGCTGGGCGAGCCTCGAAGGATGCTCGGCCAATTCTAGCTAAGCATTGGCCGTCGTCCTTCGAGGGCCGCGCTGCGCACGGCCGCCTCAGGATGACGGATTACATTGACTGAACCTTATCCCATCATGCGCCAGGGAGCCCCACGATGACCATCACCATTACCGCCTTTGAACGCTCGCCCGATGGCGGCAAGGGGCTGGCGCGCGATACGCGTGTGCGCTGGGCGCTTGAGGAAGTGGGCCAGCTCTACGAGGTTCGCCTCGTGTCATTCGCTGCGATGAAGGAGCCCGCGCATCTGGCGCTGCATCCGTTCGGCCAGATTCCGACTTATGAGGACGGCGAGTTCACCGTGTTCGAGACAGGAGCCATCGTGCTGCATCTCGCCGAGCGACACGCGGGCCTGCTGCCGGACGACGCCAAGGCCCGGGCGCGGGCGATCGCCTGGATATTTGCCGCGCTCAACACCGTGGAGCCGCCGATCCTCGACCTCGTCACCGCCAGGATTTTTGAGAGCGATAAGCCCTGGGCCAAGGAGCGCCTGCCGCTGGTCCAGGACCGCGTTCGTCATCCGTTGAAACAACTGTCTGCCCGCCTGGGCGACGCCGACTGGCTCGATGGTGCGTTCAGCGCGGGCGACCTGATGATGGTATCGGTATTGCTCCGCTGCCGCCCGTCGGGCCTGCTCGACGAGCATCCGAACCTCGCCGCCTATGTCGCCCGCGGCGAAGCGCGGCCCGCCTACCAGCGGGCGTTCGCCGCTCAACTGGCTGTCAACACTCGCAAGTGACTGACCGGCTGATTGAGGTCAGTCCTGAGTTCGAAGTTCTAGAGCGGGATGAGATCAGGTTCGCTCAATGTAATCCGTCATCCTGAGGTGGCCGTGCGCAGCGCGGCCCTCGAAGGACGACGGCTAATGCTTAGCTAGAATTGGCCGAGCATCCTTCGAGGCTCGCCCAGCGGTGCAAATGCACCGCTACGCTCGCACCTCAGGATGACGGAGTTGATTTCAACTTCAATTCATCCCGCTCTAGTCTGGCACAGACTTACTGCCCCCGGTGGCCGGCATCGGGCTGGCCGGCGAGCAGCCTGAGGCGGACCGCCTGCGCGCACTCGTCTTCGATCCTGAAATAACGCGCCACCGCGGCCGCACCGACATCGAGAGGATGCGCCTCGCCGGGGCGTCGATCCGCCAGCGCCCGCAGCTTGAGCGCGGCGCCATCGAACTCCGACTGGTTTCCCAGGATGACCGTGGCCCCGGCCGCCACGGCGATGGCTGCGAATTTCCGCTCCGAGGCGAGATAGGCGTCGAAATGCGCAACATCGTTCTGGAAATTGAATTCAGTGCCACCGGAATAAGCCACCATCAGCGGCTTGCCGTGGTCGTGAACCTGAAAGATGCCTGAAATCGTTCCCGGTGTATGCCCCGGCGTCAGATACAGCGTTACCGTTCTGCCGCCGAGCGTGATCGCCATCTTGTCGGTGGCCACGATATCGCGTTTCGGCTTGCCGGTCGGAAAACCGTTGACCGATTGCTCGACCAGATCCCAGTCACCCGCACCCATGACGATATGCGCGCCATAACGCTCCTGCATCAGCCTGGCGCCGCCAACCTCGTTGGCATGGGCATGGGAGACGATGACGTACTTCACCTGGGCGGGATCAAGGCCAAGCTGTTTCAGGCCCCCGACAATGACATCCTCCGCGTCATAGACGCCCTGGGTGTCGTACAGGATGATTCCGTCGCTGGTGGTCAGCGCCCAGGTCGAACGGGACGGCGTGCCCATCCAGTACAGATCGTCGAACGCCTGCTTCGGCTTGAGATATGCGCTGGCCCGATCGGGATCAATTGTCGGCGCCGGCGCATCCAGCCGCGGCGGCGCGTTCTGCGGCGCGACACAGAGTGCGGTGACCAGGCCATAGAAATCCGGCGTGTTGTCACGCCCCCCGGCGGCGTTCTTGCCGGCAGCAAGATGGCCCTCGATCGAGTCCGGTGCGGGAGATGCGGCCTGCGCATCGGCCGCGCCGAAAACGGCCAGGACGCCAAGCACGCAGACCGCGGTCCGTTTTGAGATCCACACGGCACATCCTCCCAGGTCGCAGTTTTTTTTTGCGATCACGCGTTTGTTGGAGGGGCCCGCGGAGTGTTTATTCCGCGGCCTCCGAAATCGGCGCCTCGCCGGACCAGCGCTCCAGCAGAAAGGCCAAACGCTTGCTTGCATCATCTTCGGCGGCCACCTTGACATGACCGAACCCGCGGATCGAGAGGGGCAGCTGGGCGATGTCGATAGCAATATCGTGATTCAGCACCGTGAGTTCCGGACCAATGCGCGCGGCGATCAGCGACTCGTATGCATCGATCATCCGCCGTTCGGATCGCCGCTCCGCGGTATACCCGAACGGATCCGCCCAACCGCCACGCAGGAACTTCAACCGCGCCAGCAGCCTGAACAGCGGGATCACCCAGGGGCCAAAACGCATCTTGCGGGGATGGCCGGTGACGGGATCGCGTCGTGCGAACAAGGGCGGCGCCAGGTGAAAGGAAACCGCGCCGCCGTCAAAATCCCGTGCAAGCCGGGCCAGAAAACCGGTGTCCACGTGAAGCCGCGCGACCTCATACTCATCCTTGTAGGCCAGCAGCTTGTGAAACGCGCGCGCGACGGCCTCAGCGAGTTTCGTCGAACCGGGAATAACACGCTGCTCGGCATCCGCCGCCTGGCCGACGAGAACGCGAAACCGCTGCGCCAACCGTTCGTCCTGATAGCGGGTAAGGTCCGCTGCACGCACGTCGACGATCGCCTGCAACGTTGTCGCCGGCGGCGGCGCCACCGAACCCGATGGCAATTCGATCCTGCCGGGATCATGCGCGATCGCGCGCCCCCATGCGAAGGCTGCCTTGTTCATGACAATCGCTGCGCCGTTCAGCTCGATCGCACGCAGGATGGAGGCCTCGCGCACCGGCACCCGCCCCATCTGCCAAGCCATGCCGAGCGCCATCATGTTGGCGCCGACAGCGTCCCCCAGCAGCCGCGTGGCAAGGTTCGAAAGGTCAACGAAGCGCGCGGCCGCAAGATCTTCGATCCGGCGCTTCATCAGGATATCGGGGAACACCACGTCGGGATGTGTCGTGAACTCGCCGGTCATCACCACATGGTCATTGACGATCGCGACCGCATCTTTGGACAACAGCGACAGCGCCTCCGGGCTCGATGCGACGGCGAGGTCACAGCCGATCAGCGTCTCGGCTTCGCCCGGCGCAAAACGCACCGGGCCCATCGCGTCGGAACTTGCCGTGATCCGGATATGCGTCGTCACTTCACCGCCCTTCTGGGCGAGCCCGATCTGGTCCATCACCGAGATGCCGCGGGCATCGAGATGCGCCGCCATGCCGAGGATCGCGCCGATGGTGACGATGCCCGTCCCGCCGATGCCGCCAATCAGCAGGTTGGCCGGACGCGCCAGATCCAGCATGGGCGCCGGAACATCGGGCGCTTGCGTCAGGCCTGTTTGCGGCTTGCGGGGAACACCGCCCTCGATGGTGACAACGCTCGGGCAAAATCCGTCAACGCAGGTCGCATCCTGATTGCAGGAGGTCTGATCGACCTGACGTTTTCGACCGAATTCGGTTTCACTGGGAACGATCGACACACAGTTCGACACCCGGCCGCAGTCGCCGCATCCTTCACAGACGGCTTCATTGATGACAATGCGTTTGCCGGCATCGGCCATCTGTCCCCGTTTGCGACGACGGCGCTTTTCCGCGGCACAGACCTGATCGTAAATCAGGACGGAGACCCCCTTGGTCTCCCGCAATGCGCGCTGGACCGACTCCAGGCGATCGCGGGGATCGATGACCACCCCCGGCGGCATGACCTGCCCGTGGTGACGCTCGGGCTCTTCGGCGACAATCCGAATGGCGCGCACGCCCTCGGCCGCGAGCTGGCGCGCGATCTGCGCCACGCTGAAGCCGCCCTCCGCGGTCTGCCCGCCGGTCATGGCCACGGCGTCATTGTAGAGGATCTTGTAGGTCATCGTGACGCCGCTCGCGATCGCGGCCCGAATGGCCAGCAGCCCGGAGTGCGCATAAGTGCCGTCGCCGAGATTGACGAACACATGCTTGGTGCTGGTGAACGGCGCCTGCCCAATCCAGCTCGCACCCTCGCCGCCCATCTGGGTGAACGTGGTGGTGTTGCGATCCATCCACTGCGCCATGTAGTGGCAGCCGATGCCCGCAAGCGCCCGGCTGCCTTCGGGCACCACCGTGGAGCGGTTGTGCGGACAACCGGAACAGAAATACGGAAGCCGCTTGGCGAGGGCCGGCGCCACCTCCCGCGTCTCGTCCTGAAGTGCGGCAAGGCGCGGCGCCAGCCTGTCAGACAGTCCCAGGCGTGCGAGCCGTTCGCCGATCACTTTGGCCAGATGATCCGCGGTGAATGCGGCGCGCGGCGACAACAGCGGCTTGCCGCTTTCGTCGAGCTTGCCCGCCAGCGCCGGTCGCCGGGCGGCATCGAGGGTGAGAAGAATCCGGGCCACCTGATCCTCGACCAGCGGCCGCTTCTCCTCGATCACCAGAACCTCGTCGGCGCCAGTGCAGCAATCGCGCACGAACTGCGGATCGAGCGGCCACGGCATGCCGATTGCGCAAACTCCCAGTCCGAGGTTTTCCAGTTCATCGGACGCGATGCCGAGCATCGTCAGCGCCTGCGTAACATCGAGGCGGGATTTGCCGACCGCCATGATCACCAGGCGGCGGCGCCCGATGCCGGGATCGGAAATCACCCGGTTCAGCCCATTCGCGCGACCAAAGGCGATCGCGGCCGGCAGGCGAATGTCGAACAGGCGGCGCTCCTGCTCCAGCGGGCTGTCGGGCCATCGGATCGACACATCGGTTGAGCCGTTGTCGGGCCTGACGATCGTCGGCATGGCGCGAGCGAGTTCGACGGTTGCCGACGAATCCATGGTGTCGGCCAGCGCCTTCATGCCGACCCAGAGCCCGGTCGCGCGCGACATCGCCCAGCCGATCAGCCCAAAGCGAAGCACCTCCTCCACATTGGCGGGATGCAGAACCGGAATCGAGGCATCGAGAAACGCATAATCCGATTGCGACGGCAGGCTCGCCGACTTGCAGGCATGGTCATCGCCCGCAATCGCCAGCACCCCGCCGTGCGGCGCAGTGCCGGCGGCGTTGGCATGCTTGAGCACGTCACCCGAGCGATCGACGCCGGGACTTTTTGCGTACCAGACCGCAAACACCCCGTCGCGGGTTGCGCCCGGCGACAGGCCGATCTGCTGGCTGCCCCAGACACTGGTCGCGGCCAGATCCTCGTTCAGGCCGGGCTGGAAGACGATGTTCTCCGCGTCCAGGTGTCGCTTCGCCGACCACAGTTCGCGGTCATAGGTGCCCAGCGGCGATCCGCGATAGCCCGAGATGAAGCCCGCGGTGTTCAATCCGGCTGCGCGATCGGTGCGCCGCTGGATCATCGGCAGGCGAACCAGGGCCTGCACGCCGGTGAGATAGATGCGCCCTTCGTCGGTGAGATACTTGTCGTCCAGCGATATCGCCGGCGTGGTCGCGGCATCCATGGTTTGGGTCCTCAGAGCCGCTTGGCCACTTCTTCAAGCATGACTTCCGTGGCGCCGCCCCCGATCGCCTGCACACGGGCATCGCGCGCCATGCGCTCGATCGCGCTTTCGCGCATGAAGCCCATTCCGCCGTGGAACTGCAGGCAGTCGTACATCACCGCATTGACCAGTTCGCCGCAATAAGCCTTCACCATGGACACTTCGCGCGTCACATCGTGTCCCTGCGCATCGCGCCAGGCGGCGGAATAGACCAGTTGCCGGCCGGCTTCGACCTCGGCTGCGCGCGATGCGATGCGCTGCCGGATGGCCTGCTTGTCCCACAGCGGCGCGCCGAACGCCTTGCGTGTCTTGAGATAAGCGACGGTCAGATCGAGCGCGGCCTGCGCCTCGCCCATGGCCATGGCGCCGATCACTGTGCGCTCGTTCTGGAAATTGCGCATAATGGCGTAGAATCCGCGGCCCTCCTCGCCGAGCACCGCATCATGCGGCACCAGGCAATTCTCGAAAATGAGCTCGGCGGTATCCGACGAACGCCAGCCGTGCTTGTCGAGCGCACGACCGACACGAAACCCCGGCGTCCCCTTTTCGATCAGGAACATGGTCACGGCCTTGCTGCCGCCGCCGACATCGCCGGTCTTGGCGGCGACGCAGTAGAGATCGGCGTGAACACCGTTGGTGATGAACATCTTGGTGCCGTTGAGGACATAACCGGCTTCGGTCCTGCGCGCCGTGGTGCGAATGCCTTTGACGTCCGATCCCGCGTCCGGCTCGGTCACGGCGACGGCGCAGATCGCCTCACCGGCGATGATCTTGTTCATCCAGCGCGCCTTCTGCGCATCGGTCCCGGCGTTGAACACGTGCACCGATGCCATATCGGTGTGCACCAGCGCCGTGATCGCCACGCCCGAGAAGGTCGAGCGCCCCAGTTCCTCGGCCAACACCACGCTCCCGAGCGTGTCCATGTTCGATCCGCCATACGCCTCGGGATACCGGATGCCGAAAAAGCCGAGCGATCCCATCCGCCGCAACACCTCCCGCGGAACGAATCCCTGCTGCTCCCAGGCCTCGCCGTGCGGCTTGATCTCTTCCTCGACAAAGCGGCGAACCTGGTCGCGCAGCATTTCGTGATCTTCGGAGAAGAAAGGCGATCGGCCCGTCATATGTCCCCGCATGGTCGCCTCGTCCATCTGCTTCCCCATCGATCGGATCGCGGCACGACTTGACCACGCGTCCGGTTTGTTGCTTGATCACCCTAACATACGTTAGGTAGACTGCCTGTGCAACGAATGCACTGGATTTTTCGATCGGACCCGTCACATCCTGATGGACGGCTATCGTTTCCGATCGAGGAACCATGTCGCAAACGACGCAGTAGACCCGGGATCTGACGACCTGCGGCAAACGCGGGCGTATTGGGAGGAACCATCATGGACGCCGTGGACGCGCTGACTGCCACTCCGTTGCTTGCGTTGCCCGACCGCTGGCGCGTTGCGCGCCAAGCCGCGTTGCTGGATGAAGCCAGGGCCAAAGAGCGCAGCGGCGGCTCCGATGGCTATTGGGAATGGGTGGGTCAGCGGATGCGCTGGCAGCGCCCCTGGGACCGGTTGAGCGAGGGCGGCTTCGGAAAAGCCCGTTATTATGTCGGCGGCCAGCTCAATGTCGCCGACAATTGCGTCGATCGACATGCGGAAGACCCGACCCGGGCCGATCGCAATGCCATCATCTGGGAAGGCGAACCCGGAGAGGTCCGCCGCCTCACCTATCGCGAACTGCGCGACGACGTCAGCCGATGTGCCAACGCGCTCAAGTCACTGGGGGTCGGCCGCGGCGATGTGGTGGCGATCCACCTGCCGAACCTGCCGGAAACCTTTGTCGCCATTCACGCCTGCAACCGGATCGGCGCCATCCATACCGTGCTGTTCAGCGGCTTTGCTCCGGAAGCGATCCGTCTTCGCCTGCAGGCCTCGCGTGCCGCCGTCGTGATCACGGCCGATGGCTCCTATCGCCGCGGCCGCACCGTGCCGCTGCTTGGCAATCTCCGCACGGCGCGCAAGGACACGCCGCTGCTGCGTCACACGGTGGTGGTCAACCGCACCGGCGCGCAGCCGAACCTCGAGGCCAACGAGAGCGACTGGCGAACCCTGCTGGATGCGCAGTCGACCGACTGTCCCTGCGAAAAGATGGAGGCGAACGAACCTGCGTTCCTGATTTTCACCTCTGGCACCGAGAGCAAGCCGAAGGGCGTGGTCCACAGCACCGCGGGCTTCCTGGTCGGCACGTGGGCCAATGTGCAATGGCAGGTCGGCCCGCAGCCCGATGACGTCTACTGGTGTGCCGCTGACGTCGGCTGGCTCACCTTTCCCATTCAGGCCGTGACCGGTGGGCTTGCGCACGGCGCCACCCTGTTTTGTTATGAGGGCGCGCTTGATTACCCCGATCACACACGGATCCTGGACAGCGCCAAGCGGCACGGCGTGACCAAGATCCTGGTCGCGCCGACCGGCCTGCGGATGCTGCGGGCGGCCGGCGACGACGTGGTGAAGTCGCGCATGCCACACAACATGCGCCTGATCACGACCCAGGGCGAACCGCTGGATCCCGACACCGCCGAATGGACACAGCGCATGTTCGATGTGCCGGTGGTCAATGCCTACGGCCAAACGGAAACCGGATCGACCTGGACATATCCCGTCTACGGGGTGGACGCGCTCAAGCCCGGAAGCTGCGGAACGCCGGTGCCCGGCCACGCCTGCGCGGTGGTGGACGATGCCGGCCAGCCCGTGCCGGCGGGCACGCGCGGCAACCTGGTCCTGACCGCCCCCTTCCCGACACTGGCCCGCACGATCTGGGATGACGAGGAGCGTTACCGCACCGCCTACTTCACCCGTTTCGCCGGCCGATACGCCACCTCCGACGAAGCGGTGATGGATGCGGACGGGCAGATCTGGGTGCTCGGACGCACCGACGACGTGATCAATGTCGCGGCCCATCGCATCAGCACCATGGAGATCGAGAGCGCGGCGGCGACCGAACCGGGTGTCGCCGAAGTCGCGGTGGTCGGCGTGAACGATCAGGTGCGAGGCACAGTGCCGGTGGCTTTTCTTACGCTGCGGCCCGGCGCCGATCCGGCGGCGGTGAAGGCCGGCGTCGCCGCGGCTGTGGAGCGCGCGATCGGCGGCATCGCACGCCTGGGCCGGGTCTACGTTTCAACGGCCCTGCCCAAGACCCGCGCCGGCAAGATCATGCGGCGCCTGCTGCGCGAGGCGGCCGAAACCGGTGTGGTGCGGGGCGACACCGCGGGACTGGAAGATCAGGCGGCGGTTCAGGCCGTGCTGGCCGCAGTCAAGGCCGACTGATTTTCAATCCCGGCGCGTGGCAATTCTCACGATGGCGCATGTCACGCGTTCGGGAAAATGCTGGCGGCGAAATCCCGCGCGATCTTGTCGATGCTGAGCCGGCCGGGGCGATACCATTCCCCCGCCCAGTTCACCGCGCCCAGCAACATCAGGCGAACCGAATCCTGCGATATGGAGGGATGAATGGCGCCGGTGTCGGCCAGATCCTTGATGATCTTGCGCCAGACGTCCTCGTATTTCTTGCGTTCGAGGCGGCATTCCTCGCGCACCTTCGGCGGCAGGAACGCGAAGGCCCTGATGCTGGCCGAGGTATAATCGCTGTGCTCCAGCGACGACAGCAGATGAGCGCGAACAGCGGTTTCGAGACGCTTGCGCGGGGTTGATTTGGGCGGCAAAGCGGCAAGCGCACCGACCACCGCCTCGTACACCACCCTGACACCTTCATCGACGACCTTTTGAACGATATCGTCCTTCGAGGGAAAGTGGTGATAGATGCTGCCCGCCTTGATGCCGACTTCCAGGGCAATGGCGCGGATCGTGGTCGCTTCATAACCCTTCTCGCGCATCAGCCGCGCGGCCGTATCCAGGATCTGGCTCGCGGATCCGACACGTTCCGGCGCCGGCTCGGCCACCGCCGGCTTGCGCCGGTCACGCGCGACCGTATCGACGCGCGACGCCTGCGCCGATTTTTTGACCGCCCGTGTCATTGTCCGCTCAATTTCTGGGCCTCTCGGAATCCATCACGCCCCATTTGGCCTTCGGGTGCGGTGTCCGCCTCATCAACAAACGCGCAGAACCGGTTTGCACAATCGTGCCGCGTTGATCAAGCAGGATAAACGCCAGCTCAAGCAGCCCCCGGTCCGGATGCTTGACGGCGCGGGTGCCCGTGACCTCGATTTGCGCCTTCACCGTATCGCCCGGCCGGACCGGCGCCTTGAAGTCCCAGGCCACGCCGAGAAGCGCAATCACGGTCCCGTCGATCAGATCAAGACGCGACGCCAGGCCAAACGCCAACCCGATCCCCATCGGCCCGTGGGCGATTCGGCCGCCGAACTCCGTCTCCGCCGCGAACACCTCGTCCGTATGCACGGGATTGTAGTCGCCGGTGAGGCCGGCAAACGTGCCGATATCCGCTTCGGTGATGGTGCGCCCCGGCGTCTCGAAACGCTGCCCCATCTTGAACTCGTCGAAAAGCCGCCCCATCAATCATTCCTCGTGCGAACCGTCGAAACCATCATGGCGCCGCCTGCGCTTCCGCACGCAACTCCATCCTGCGGATCTTGCCGGTGATGGTCATCGGAAGCTCGGTCCGGAACTCGATCTGCCTTGGATATTCGTGCGCCGACAACCGGGATTTGACGTAGCTCTGGACGTCCGCCCGCAGCGTGTCATCGATCGAAAATCCGTCCCGCGGAACGATGAACGCCTTCACCACTTCGCCGCGCACCTTGTCGGGAACGCCGACCACGGCAACCATGGCCACGGCCGGATGCCGCATCAGGCAATCCTCGATCTCGGTCGGCCCGATGCGATAGCCACCGGAGATAATGACGTCGTCATTGCGTCCGTGGAACCAGAAATAGCCTTCCTCGTCCCGGTGACCGACATCGCCGGTCAGGAGCCATTCGTTGTTGAACTTCTCCCGGGTCGCGTCGGGCTTGTTCCAGTAACGCAGGAAAAACACCGGATCCGGAGTCTTGACCGCGATCGTGCCGGGTGTGCCGGGAGGCACCGGCCGGCCTTCGTCGTCCAGCACCTCGACGACATGCCCGGGAATGGCGCGCCCCATGGAACCGTCCTTCAGGGGCATGATCGATGCGCAACTGCCGATCGTCAAATTGGCTTCGGTCTGGCCGTAGAACTCGTTGATGGTGACACCGAAGGTCTCCCGCCCCCACGCCAGCATCTCCTGGCCGAGCCGCTCTCCGCCACTCGCCACGCTGCGCAGCGCGTACCGAAATTTCGTTTGCGGCGCCTCGACCTGGCGCATCATCTTCAGGGCGGTCGGCGGCATGAAGGCGTTGCGGACGCCGAGCGACGCCATCAGGGCGAAGGCCTCTTCGGGATCGAATTTCTGCAGTCGCTTGGCGACGACCGGCACGCCGTGGAACAGCGACGGCAGCAGCACATCCATCAGGCCGCCGGCCCAGGCCCAATCCGCGGGCGTCCACATCCGGTCGCCCGGCTGCGGGAAGAAGTCATGCGGCAATTCGACGCCCGGAAGATGCCCGAGCAGGATGCGATGGGCATGCAGCACGCCCTTCGGATTGCCCGTGGTGCCCGATGTATAGACGATGATGGCCGGATCCTCTGCGGCGGTGTCGACCCGCTGATGGTCGCTTGAGGCGGCGTCGATCAGTTTCTCCCATTCGCGCACCCGGGCGTCGCGGCGTTCATCGATGGAGATCAGGATCGGAGGCGCCACAAGCTGGTCCGCGATCGCGAGCAGCTTCTCGATGCCACCGGCGTTGGAGACCGCGACCTTGGCGCCGCTGTCGTTGAGGCGATACGCGATGGCTTCCGGGCCGAACAGCGTGAACAGCGGCAGCGCGATCGCACCCAGCCGATAGGCCGCCAGATGCGCGATCAGCGCCTCGGAACACTGCGGCAGCAGAATGCCGATGCGATCGCCGCGGGTGACGCCGAGCGCGGCCATCGCATTCGCCAGCCGCCGCGAGCGATCCTGCAAATGCTCGAAACTCATGTCCATCATGCGGCCATCGGCGGCTTCGACCACCAGCGCCGTGCGGTTCGAACCGACATGCCGGTCGCAGATCGCATCCGCGATATTGAAGGCCGCCGGGATCTCCCACCGGAAGTTCGCGCAGACCTCCTGATACGTCGCCCCGACAAGCGCCATTTCCGATTTCCCCGCTTCCCTGCCTAACGATTGTTAGGTATATCTCGCCGACGGAGCGGCGGCAAGCCGCCCGGAATTGTTTCACGTGAAAGGATGGCGGGATGCCCGCGCTGCAATTCGAGGCACTGATCGAAACACTGCGAGACCGACATCGATCGATGCTGGAAGGCGGCGGCGCGGCGCTTGTGGAACGGCATCGTGCGCGTGGAAAAATCCCGGTTCGCGACCGCATCGACCTGCTGCTCGATGCGGCAAGCCCCTTCCTCGAACTGTCGCCGCTGGCGGCCTACGGCCTGTACGGCGGAGAGCTTCCCTCGGCGGGGATCGTCACGGGAATAGGCCTGGTGCATGGCACGCCGTGCATGGTCATCGCCAACGACGCCACGGTCAAAGGCGGTTCGTTTTTCGCGGAAACCGTTCGCAAGCATTTAAGGGCGCAGGAAATCGCCGAACAGCATCGCCTGCCCTGCGTCTATTTGGTCGACTGCGGCGGCGCATTTCTTCCCGAGCAGGACCGTGTGTTTCCCGACCGCGACCACTTCGGCGGCACGTTCTACAACCAGTGCCGGATGTCGGCCGCGGGCATCCCGCAGATCTCGGCCGTGTTCGGCGGCTGCACCGCAGGGGGCGCCTACATTCCCGCCCTCTCCGACCAGGTCGTGATGGTGCGCGGCACCGGACGGATTCATCTCGGCGGCCCTCCCATTGTCAAAGCCGCGATCAACGAAATCGTCGATGGCGAAACCCTCGGCGGCGCCGACATGCACGCCACGGTATCCGGTGTCAGCGACCATGTCGCCGGCACCGAGACGGAGGCGCTCGGCCGCGTGCGCGAGATCATTCTTGGCCTTGGTGCGCTGCGCCAGGTGGCGCGGCCGCCGTTCCCTCCGAGTCCCCCGGTGGACAATCCGGATCAGCTCACATCGCTGGTGCCGGTCGACCTCAAGAAGCCCTACGACGTGCACGCCGTCATCAGCCGGATCGTGGACGGCAGCAGCTTCCAGGAATTCAAGCCGGCCTACGGATCGTCGCTTGTCACGGTGTTCGCGCGGATCCATGGCTTTCCCGTCGGCATCCTCGCCAACAACGGCGTGCTGTTTTCCGACTCCGCAGTGAAAGGCGCGCATTTCATCGAGCTGTGCGACCAGCGCCATATCCCACTGCTGTTCCTGCAGAACATCACCGGCTTCATGGTGGGCACGGACGCGGAGCGCGCGGGGATCGCCAAGCACTCGGCCAAACTCGTCTACGCGGTCTCCAACGCGCGCGTGCCGAAATACACGGTGCTGATCGGTGGCTCCTACGGCGCCGGCAATTACGGCATGTGCGGACGCGGCTTCAGGCCGCGTTTCCTGTTCTCATGGCCGAACGCGCGCATCGCCACCATGAGCCCGGAGGTGGCGGCCACCGTGGTCACGGAACTGCGCCGCCAGAGCCTCAAGGGGGCCGCCGGCGAAGCCGCGCTCGCCGACCTGGACCAACGCACGCGCGCGCAGTTCGAGCAGCAAAGCGATCCTTATTACGCCACCGCCCGCCTCTGGGACGACGGCATCATCGAGCCGGCCCAGACCCGTGACGTTCTCGGACTGTGCCTTGCCCTGTCGGCGGACGAGCCACGCGACACGTCGCCCCGCCCCGTCTACCGGATGTGAGCCCCAGCATGTTCAACTCTCTCCTGATCGCCAATCGCGGCGAGATCGCGGTTCGCATCATTCGAACCGCCAAACGCCTGGGCCTGCGGACGATCGCGGTTTATTCGGAGGCGGACCGCAACGCCATGCATGTAGCGTTGGCCGATGTGGCGATCCCCATCGGCCCCGCCCCGGCACGCGACAGCTATCTGCGCGCCGACGCCATCATCGCGGCCGCACGAACGAGCGGCGCGGACGCCATCCACCCCGGCTATGGCTTTCTGTCCGAGAAGACCGAACTGCCGCGTCTGTGCCGAAGCAACAACATTGTCTGGGTGGGCCCGCACCTCGAGGCCATCGCCGCGATGGGCTCGAAGATCGAAGCCAAGCGGCTTGCTGTCTCCAGCGGCGTGCCCGTGGTTCCTGGTTATCATGGCGACGATCAAAGCGACGCCGCGCTGATTGAACAGTCCCGGCTGATCGGCTTTCCGGTGATGATCAAGGCCACGGCCGGTGGCGGCGGAAAGGGCATGCGCCCCGTCGCCGCGCTGGATGCGTTGCCGGCGGCACTGGCAACGGCGCGCCGCGAGGCCGAGGCGGCGTTCGGCGACGGACGGCTGCTGCTCGAAAAACTCGTCACGCGTCCGCGCCACATCGAGGTGCAGGTGCTCGGCGACAAGCACGGGCACCTGGTTCACCTGTTCGAGCGGGATTGTTCGGTTCAGCGCCACCACCAGAAGCTCCTGGAAGAGGCTCCCGCGCCGAACCTGTCGGATGCCACCCGCGCCGCCCTGCACCGCCACGCCGTGAAGCTCGCAACCGCGATCGGCTACGATTCCGTGGGCACGATGGAATTCATCGTCGATGCCGCGACGGAGGAGTTCTTCTTCCTGGAGATGAACACCCGCCTCCAGGTCGAGCATACGGTCACGGAGGAAATCACCGGCCTCGATCTCGTCGAATGGCAATTAAGGGTCGCCGCAGGCGAGCCGCTGCCGTTCCAGCAAAACAACATCCACAGCCACGGGCATGCGATCCAGGCGCGCGTCACGGCCGAGCGCGCCGACAAGGGTTTCAGACCCGATACCGGACGGATCGGATTGTGGTCACCGCCGCGCGGCATCCGGATCGACAGCGGCGTGGCGACCGGGACCGAGATCGGTCTCCACTATGACAGCCTGCTGGCGAAGGTCATCGCCACCGGCGTCGACCGTCCCCAGGCTCTCGCCCGGCTCAGGACGACGCTTGATGAGCTGACCGTCCTTGGCCCGGCCACCAATCGCGCTTTTCTGATCGATGCCACCCGAACGCCGGAATTTGTCGAAGGGCGCGCGACGACCCGCTTGATCGACGACAATTGGCCCGATGGCTGGCGGCCGACTGATGAGGACGTCCGCCTGGCGCGTCGCCTGGCGGCGATCGTGCGATGGTTCGGTCAGGAACCACGGGACGCGCAGGCCCCCCCCTGGTCAACCTTGTCCGGCTTCCGCTTGCTCGCGGATGCAGGGCGGCGCAGCGTCGTGCATGTCTCGGTGGCTTCCGAAGACGAAAGCGTCGAGGTGAAGGTCACCGGCGGGCCACATCATTTCGTGGTCAGCGATGCCGATGGCGATGTGACGATCGACGCCTCCGTCAACGGCATGATCCTGACAGCCGTGGTCGACGGCCAGTCGCACCGCTTTGCGTTCGCGGTTGACGGACGCCGCGTCGCCATTCGGGCCCGCTCCGTCGAGGCCAGCTTTGAAATTCGCCCGTCGGCTGAAGCTGCACTCGACACGGCCGCGCAAACCAATGCCGGAGACGGCTCCAGCATCCTGGCCCCGATGCCGGGCCTGGTCGCCGACATCATGGTGGCCGTGGGGGACGACGTGTCCGCAGGACAAACCCTCGCCGTGCTCGAATCCATGAAGCTGTTCACGGATCTGAAGGCGCCCGCGGCCGGTCGCGTCGCCCGCATCGCGGCCACCCGTGGCGAGACGGTGACGGCCAATGCCTTGATTATCTCCGTCGACCTGACGGAATCGTTGACATCATAGGGGAGCGATCATGCCCGGATTATGGTTTGAAGAATTTTCGGTGGGCCAGACCTTCAATCATCCGATCACCCGGACGGTCACGGAGATGGACAACATGTTGTTTTCCAACATGACCCTCAACCCGCAACCCCTGCACATCGATTTCCATTTCGCCGCCGAAACCGAATTCGGCAAGCCGCTGGTCAACTCGCTGTTCACCCTCGGCCTGATGATCGGGATCTCCGTGCACGACACCACGCTGCGCACCACGATCGCCAATCTCGGCATGACCGACGTCAATTTTCCCGCGCCGGTGTTCCATGGCGACTCCATCCATGTCGTCACCACGGTCGAGGCGGTGCGCGCGAGCGGATCACGGCCCGACGCCGGCCTCGTGACCTTCAAGCACAAGGCCTTCAACCAGCGAAACCAGGAGGTGGCCAACTGTATCCGGACGGCCTTCATGCGCCGGCGCCCCGCCGCTGAAGGGTGATGCATCCGCGGACGATACGACCGAACTGAACCAGCGAGCCGCCGCGTCTGTTGCGCGAAAGGCTCCATCAAAAAACAAACGGGAGGGAATCAACATGGGGAATCTACCAACGGCACTGCTGTCGCGTCGAAAAGCAATCTTGTCCGCCGCGGGTGCCGCGACCGTGGTCGCGTCACCGGCCATCGCGCAATCCCAGCCGGCACTGAAGTGGCGGATGGTGACGAGTTATCCGAAGAGTCTCGACACCCTCGATGGCGGCTGCAGGATGCTGGCCAAGATCGTCAGCGATCTGACCGACGGCAAGTTCGATATCCAGGTGTTCGCCGCCGGCGAGGTGGTGCCGGCGCTGGCCGTGCTCGACGCCGTTCAAAACGGCACGGTGGAGATGGGGCACTCCGCCAGCTATTATTATGTCGGCAAGGAGCCGGCACTGGCTTTCGACACCTGCCTGCCCTTCGGCCTCAACGCCCGCCAGCAGAACGCCTGGCTCTACCAGGGCGGTGGGCTCGAGCTCTGCCGCGACCTGATGAAGAAGTTCGGCGTGCACACGATTCCCTCGGGCAACACCGGCGCGCAGATGGCGGGATGGTTTCGCAAGGAAATCAACAAAGCCGAGGATTTCCAGGGACTTAAATTCCGAACCGGCGGCCTGGCGGGACAGGTGCTGGCCAAACTCGGCGTCGTGACGCAGCAGATCGGAGCAGCCGACGTCTATCCGGCGCTGGAGCGCGGCACCATCGATGCCGCCGAATGGGTGGGGCCCCGTGACGACGAACGCCTCGGTCTGCAGCGCGTCGCACAGTATTATTACGCGCCCGGCTGGGCCGAAGGATCAGCGCAGGTTTCCCTGTATGTCGGCGAGAAGCTGTGGGATCCGCTGCCGGCCAGCTACAAGGCCGCGGTCGAAAGCGCCGCCGCTACGGTCAACAATTGGATGCTGGCCAAATACGATCATGACAACCCGGCCGCACTTCGGCGCCTTGTTGCCTCCGGCGCCAAGGTTCGACTTTTCTCACGCGACGTCCTGAATGCCACGTTCGATGCCGCGGAACAGCTCTATACCGAGCTGAACGCCAAAGACCCGCGCTTCAAGAAGATGTTCGATGCCTGGAACGCCTATCGTCGCGAAGAGACTTTCTGGTTCCGCGTCAATGAACTAACGTTCGACAGCTTTGCTGCGAACCGGTTCAGCCGTTGAGCAGACGGGCAACCTCGCGACACAAGCCGCATCAGAATGCCCGGCCGGGCGATAGAAGCCGGAGTTCGTCATGACGTTACGATCATTCCTGTTCACTCCGGGAGACAGTCTCCGGAAGATGGAAAAAGGCGCGGCCGGACCGGCCGACGCCCTGATCCTCGATCTTGAGGACTCCGTGGCCGAGCCCAACAAGCCGGACGCGCGGGTGCACGTTCGTGATTTTCTGTCCGCACGATTGCCCCGCTCGGGCCAGCAACTCTGGGTCCGGATCAATCCGCTCGACACGCCGCATGCCCTGGCCGATCTCGCGGCGATCATCGCCGGCCGGCCCGATGGCATCATGCTGCCGAAGGTCTGTTCCGGCCGTGACGTGACGACGCTCTCCCATTACCTGGACGCGCTGGAACGTGCGTTCGATGTCCCCACGGGACATGTCAAGATCCTGCCCGTTGCAACGGAAACGCCGCAGGCTCTTTTCTCCCTGGGAAGTTACGAAGGATCGAGCGCACGGCTGTTCGGGCTGACATGGGGCGCCGAGGATCTTGCCGCCGCATTGGGCGCAAGCACCAATCGCGGCGAAGATGGACGGCTGGCCTTCACCTACCAGATGGCCCGCTCCTTGTGCCTGGCAGGCGCGACCGCGGCCAATGTTGTTGCGGTCGAAACGGTCTACCCGGATTTTCGCGACCGCACGGGACTGCAGGCCTACGCCACGCAAGCGCGGCGCGACGGCTTTTATGGCATGATGGCCATTCACCCCGACCAGGTCGAAATCATCAACAGCGCGTTCACGCCCTCCGACCAGGAGATCGCCTGGGCGCAACGCGTGGTGACGGCGTTCGAAGGCGCTTCGACCGGAACCGTGGGCCTAGACGGACAGATGCTGGACATGCCGCATCTGAAGCAGGCCCGGCGTTTGCTTCAGTCTCGCCGGTAAATTACTGGGATCAACGCCGCGCTGTCGTCGAATCTCTTCAGATCTTCTCGCACGCGCCCGACATCATCCGGCGGCAGCATTGAGCCCCGCCGCACGCAGCGAGAGCCGCACCGGCGTCGGATTGCGCAGAATGTCCAGCACCGGACAGTGACGGTCGACGATGTCCTTCAGGCGCGCCAGATCCGCTTCGGATGCCGGACTGTCCAGGATCACCTCGGCTTCGATGCCCTGGTACCCGGACCGCACGCTCTCGTCGACATTGAAAAAGCCTCGCAGATCGATGGTGCCGGTCAATTGAACTGAAACACCGTTCAGCGGAATTCCGAGAGCATCGGCATAAAGACGATAGGTAATTTCCTGGCAGGACCCCAAGGCCGCCAGAATGTATTCCACCGGATTGGGGGCCGTGTCCTGGCCGCCGAGGCCGGGCGGTTCGTCGACACCGACGCTGAACTGTCGGATCGTCACGGTGCTGTTGAGTCCATCGCCGAGCCGGCTCTGCGCATGGAACGCCGCTTGCGCCTGCGCCGGATCGGCTCCCAGTGCGGATTGCGTCCCGGTGAACACGTCTTTGAACTTGAAGGTCATCGTCGTCTCCGTCATGGCGTCGATCGCGCTGGGGCAGAGACAACATGGTGATGAGATCAAGCGCCTTTATCAATTGGGCCGGGAAGAAAACGACAAGCACAGCCTAATCAGGCGACGACGCAGAATGTTCTTTCCGCAACTCAGAGCAAGACACGGCGGCTATTCCCTGCCGTTCAAGATGATGACGTCCGACCGTCGTCAGTGGAAGACTCGACTGCAACGGATGCCAGCTCCCTTGCCCGGCGAAACACACCATCCATCCGCCAATGCTCGTTGGGATAGTCCTCGCTCCATTCATCCCAGCCGGAATCCCGCCGGAATTGTCCAAGCAGGCCGGAGGCCACGATGGCCGAGGCGTCGACCGGCGTCGGCTGCTCGCAGTCGGGCGCGACATAGAGCGCATCGGACTTGCAGTACAGCTCGCACATGAAGCAGGTCTGGCAATCCTCCTGCCGTGCGATGACGGGAATTCCAGTCGCGCTGGTGTCGAAGACATTGGTGGGACAGACCTCGACGCAGGCGTTGCACGCCAAGCATCGCTCGGCCACGACGAGTTCGATCATGGCGTGCCCTCCAGCTGCGGCTCGCGACCTGTGATCGGCTCGCGCGCGACGTTCGTCCGGATCGTGTCTAAACCGCCGACGGCGATGCGTCGGGCAAAATGCGGACTCATGCCCAACCGGTCCTCGCGCTGATGCATTCCCCTGCTCTCGTCCCGCGCCAGTGCCGCGGTGAGCGACCAGCGCGCGCTCGCGACCAGGGCCGCCGCTTCGCGTGCCTTGATCGGATCTCCCTCCTCGCCGCCGGCGTGGTTGCGCAGCTCTGCCCAGACATCATCAAGCGCCTGGCGCGAACGCTGCAGTTTCGCGCCGGAACGAAACAGGTTCTTGTCGTAGGAATGCATCTCGTCCTTGACGGACTGGACGACCGCGCGAACATCAACCGCGCGAGCCGATTTCAGCGGGCGCAACCCGGCCTCACCGATCGGCAACAAGCGTTCGCTACGCGAATGCTCCCGCGCAAAGGCCGCAGCGCCGCGGCCCGCCCAATGGGCCGACGACAATGCCCACGCCGAGTTCTGCGCCCCGCCACCGGAGGTCGCGCCGGCAACGAGCTCCCGCGTCGCCACGTCACCGGCGACATAGAGGCCGGGCACCGAGGTCGCGCAGCTATCGGACACCACCTGCACGCCGCCGGTCCCGCGAATGGTGCCGTCCGTGTGCAGCGTCACCTCGAACCGGTCATTGAACGGATCTATTCCCCAGCGGGCGAACGGCAGCATCAGGTTCGGCGAAATCGTCGGCAGGTGCGCGCGAATATCCTGCGGCATGCGATGCAGCGAGCACAACACGGGGCCCTTCAGCAACGCTTTCGCCACCGTGCGGGTCTGGTCAGGTCCCGACGTCGGAATCTCGCGCCCATCCGCATCGTAATACGTCGCGAAGGCATAGGACATCGTCCGCGTCATGGTGGAATGCCGGGGTGCAATGGTATAGGCCGCCGTGAATTCCATCCCGGACAACTCGGCCCCCGCTTCCGCCGCCATCAGGTAGCCGTCGCCGGTGTTGGTGTGCGAACCCAGCAGATGGGACAGAAAGCTGGTGCCTCCGGTCGCCAGCACGGTGGCGCCGGCCACCACCCGATAAGGTGTGTGCGTCTGCTGCCGGCGAACACCGCGCGCGCCTCCGATCGACCCGTCGGATCGTTTCAGCAGTTCGAGAACCGGGCTTTGATCGAGGATGGTGACTCCGAGATCGACAATCTGATGGCGCAGCGCCCGCAGATACTCCGGGCCGCGAAGCCCGCGAAATTGCACGACGCCCTGATCGTCCCTGGGAAAATTGTAATATCTTGCAAGCGTCGGCAGCACGTCCCAGGTCAGCGCCAGCACGCGCGCCATCCAATAGGGATCGCACAGGCCAAACCCGGCCTCGGCCCGCGCGCGAATGGCTGATGGCCGCGCCTCCGGCGGATCGGGCGGCACCCACCAGTGCCCGGGGCCCGCCGTGGCCGTGACGCCGCTGGTTCCGCAATAGCCCTTGTCGGCGAGGATCACGGACGCGCCGGCCCTGGCCGCGGCGGCCGCGGCCCACGCGCCGGCCATGCCGCCGCCGATCACCAGCACATCGCTGGTCAGAACGATATCGTCGGCGGCACGCGTCACGTCAGTCGAGCAGATCGGGTTCGGCCGCCACGATCCAATCCCACAGCGGCTGGAAACTGAAATAACCGCCCTTGTGCGTGCCGACCTGCGACGCCGTCAGCTTGGCGATGTCGTGGGCGATCGGCTTGGGCTGTCCGGCGGCTTCGGCCAAGAGTTGCGTCCGCGCGGCATTGTCCATGGCGATATACCACCACGCTGTTGCCTCGATGGTCGGACCAACCGTGAGCAGACCATGATTTTGCAGAATCGCCGCTTTCTTCGATCCGAGCGCCTCGGCGATCTTGCGGCCCTCGTCCGCCTCGAGCACCACGCCGGAGAACGGATCGAACAGCACGTGGTCTTCATAGAACGCACAGGAGTCCTGTGTCAGCGGATCGAGCAGCCGTCCCAGCGACGACCAGGCCTTGCCATAGGTCGAATGGGTGTGAGCCGCGGCGATCACCCCTGGATGAGCCGCATGGATCGCGGAATGAATCACAAAGCCGGCCTGGTTGATCGGCTTGTCGCCGATCAGGATGTTCCCCTCGTGATCGACCAGTTGCAGGTCGGAGACCTTGATCTGGCCGAAGAACCTGGACAGCGGATTGATCCAGAAGCGATCCGGAAACTCCGGATCGCGCACGGTCACATGACCGGCCAGCCCCTGGTCGAACCCGTAGCGCGAGAACAGCCGGAAGGTCGCGGCCAACCGCTGCTTGCGATGCAGCCGCTCCTCCTCGAACGACGCAGCCGGCGGGCGTTCGACCAGCGCATACTTCTTCGGCTTTTCAACGAGCTGATTCATGGTCGCTCTCCTCTTTTCAGTATTCCAGGTTTTTGTCGAAGATGTCCGCAAGCGGCGCGCCGCGCACATAGGCGTCGAGATTGGCCGCCACCTTCTCCGCCAGGCGCTTGCCGTTGTCGCCTCCGGTCCAGGAGATATGCGGGGTGAGAACGATTTTCGGATGGCGATAGATCGGATCGCCGTCGGGCGGCGGTTCGGGGTCCGTCACGTCGAGGGTGGCGCCGGCCAGTTGCCCCGCATCCAGCGCACGCAGCAATGCGGGCTGGTCGATGATCTTGCCCCGCGCGACATTGATCAGATGCAGCGATCGTCTCGCGCGGGCCAGCACGCCGGCATCAATCAGATGGGTGGTCTTCGATGTGGCGGGAAGCGCCAGAACAAGGTGATCCACGCTTTCCACGAGGGCTTCGATGCTGGTCACCGGTTCGATGCCGGGCTCCGGATCCTGCCAGGCGGACCGGCGCAACACCTTGACCGCCATGCCGAACGCCAACGCGCGTTCGGCCACCGCCCGCCCGATCGAGCCGAAACCAGCGATGCCGATCACCTTGCCGGAGAGCGAACCCAGCGAGCCGCGCCCCCAATCGGCCGCGCCAAGCGGGCGGACCTTGTCCAAGCGTTTCTCGAAGGCAAGCACCGCCGCCAGCACATACTCCGCGATCGGAATCGCCGAGATCCCGCGTCCCGTTGTCACCACCGGCCCATCCAGCAGCCATGGCGGAAAGAAATCGACACCGGTGGACGCGGTCTGGATCCAGCGCAGCGCGAACGGCCATCCCGCAGGCTTGATCACCGGCGCCTTGTCCCAACCGGCAAACGGCCGCGTGAAAAGCACGTCCGCGTCACCAGGAAGATCCCAGGGCGACCGCCCCGCCGGATGATCGATGATCAGGGGACGCGACCAGTGGTCCGCAATCGCGGCGCGGACCTCCAGCCCAAGTTGATTGACGATCACCGGCGCCCTGACGCCGGTCGCGCCGTTTCCCAAGCCTAGATGCAATTGATTCATGACACCGGTCGAATTGATGCTGCCGTGATCCGCCGTCGCTTCACTGTCAAAGCGAGCGGAGTGAAACGCTACGATGATTTTGCGAGATTGTAATTTTAAAGAGCTCGCGAGCTTTGCAACGTTCGCGCGGCGCGGCCCAAAAACGCGGTGAGAATCACCTCTCGAACCGGGTTTCGTCCTATGACAGGGGGCGTGCCAGAACCTCGCTGAATCGCCGGTCATAAAGCGGCGCCACATCCACCGTCTTTGCAAGGACGCCCAGTTCGCGAAAGGTATCGGCGACGTTTTGGGCGGATGCGATATCCGCATCGACGATCGGGAAGAGATCGCGCCGGCGGGACGCCTTCATCATCACCTCGTAGACGATATCGCGCGGCACGCTGATGGTGGCCGACAGCGTATCGGCCCATTTTCCGAGATTGGCTTCCCGCCAGACATAGGCCTGACGCATCCGCAGCAACAGGTCGGCGAGCGCAGCGGAACGCTTCTCGTCCTGCAGCGCCGCGGGGCTCGCGGTATAGACATAGTTGCCGGACAGATACCCCTGCGCGGTCTTCAGAACGCGTGCGCCGTCTTTCAGCGAGAACGGGACATTGTAGCCATAGATCGCCCACGCATCGAGCGACCCGCGATTGAAGGCCGATTGCCCTTCGACCGGCGACAACGCCACCGCAACGATGTCGTTGAACGACAATCCCACGGCTGCAAGCATTTTCGCGAGATAGTAATGCGCTGTCGTCGCCCGCACGTAGCCGACGCGCTTTCCCTTCAAATCCGCGATCGAATTAATCGGGCTGTCCTTGGGAACAAGGACGACCTGCCAGTTCACGTCATCCTTGCTTGTTGCGACGATCTTGATGCGCGCCCCGCTCGCCGCGGCGAAGACCGGGGGAATCTCGCTCATGCTGCCGGCATCGAGCGCTTCCGCGTTGATCGCCTCGGCGATGACATTGCCGGAGGAAAAATCCCGCACATCGAGCTTGTATGGCGTGTTGTCGAGCCCGGCGGCCTTCAGCAGCGCATAATCGCCACCCTTGAATTCGGCGATCCGCAAGGTCACGCCGGAAAAATCAACCTGCGATGCGGCGCGGGCCTGCGGCCACGATGCCGCGACCATGCCCAGCATGGCCGCGCGGAGAAAGCCGCGTCGTGAGCGATCACGGGCGATCACCGGAAGCTCGCTGTGTCGACGGCTCATCATCATCCAATCCCGGCGAATACTGCGCGATCGCAGCAGCGGCGTCTGTGCGCGCCGACGGTCGAAAGATGAAGCGAAACCACTGAAAGTAAATAGAATGGAATTGTGAATTCAGCCGGCAGGCGAGACGAAGACGGTCGCGAAGGCCGGGAGGTGAAGAAGGCGCCACCATGCGCCGTCTCCGACCTGACCGAGCCCCGACGATTGATCGTGATCGCGCGGCTTACCCCAGCGGACCCACCGCAGCCTCGACGGCGTCGACCATGACGCCCGAGCGCACCAGCGCCAGGGCATCGACCATCTCATGGTGATACCAGCGGTCGCCGGCCAGCGCCGGCTTGATCACCTCGCGCAAGGCGTCCAGCGCGGCCTGGCTGCCGCGGCCGATCGGATGTTCGCGCGCATGCTCGCCGATCAGCGACAGCGCCTGCCCGGCCATCAGGATTTCGCAGGCGACGATCTGTTCGACATTCTCGACCACGGTGCGGGCCTTGCGGCCGCACCAGGTCGAGTTCGACACGTGGTCTTCCGCGTTCGACTTGCCGGGAATCGAATCCACCGACCCGGGTGCGGACAGCGTGCGGTTCTCCATCACCAGTGCCGACATCGAGCACTGCACGGTGGCGTAGCCGGTGTTGAGCCCGCGCTTGCCGGCCAGCAGGTTCCGCGGCAGGCCGTAGCTCATGGTCGGATCGACCAGGCGCGCCAGGCGCCGCTCGCTGATCGAGCCGAGATCGGTCGCCGCGATGGCCAGCAAGTCCATTACCTGCGCCACATACTGGCCGTGGAAGTGCCCACCGGAGATGCAGGTGTAACCGCCGGCGCCGTCGTCGAAGATCAGCGGATTGTCGGTGGCGGAATTGATTTCGGTGCCGATGACATTGCCGATATAGGCCAGCGCATCGCGCATCGGGCCATGCACCTGCGGCGCGCAGCGCAGTGAATAMACGTCCTGCACCCGYGGCGCCGGCGGCTTGCCGGGCACRCGGYTYTCRTCCGGATAGATGGTCATCCGSGCCGCTTCCGAACAGCGCTGCGAACCGGCCGCAATCCGCCTGATATTGGCGGCGGACACCGCCTGCCCGGCATGCGGCCGGGCGGCATGCATCCGGGGATCGAAGGCGGCGAGTTCGCCGCGCATGCATTCGAGCGACAGCGTCATCGCAATGTCGGCATGCTTGAGAATGCGCCTGGCGTCTTCGAGCGCCAGAACGGCGAGCGCGAGCGACACCGTCGAGCCGTTGATCAGCGCCGACGCATCCTTGGCGGAGAGCGGGAAATCCGGCGCGAAGCCGGCCTCCTGCAACGCGGCGCGGGCCGGCAAACGCTTGCCGCGATAAACCATCTCGGCCTCGGGAAAGCCGCAGATCGCGGCCGCGAGATGCGCCAGCGGCGCCAGATCGCCAGATGCGCCGACCGATCCCTTCTGCGGGATCACCGGATGCAGGCCGGCATTGAGACAATCCAGCAGACGATCGACGACGGCGATGCGTGGGCCGGAGTAGTTGGAAGCGAACGCGTTGGCGCGCAACAGCATGGTCGCGCGCGTCACATCCTCAGCGAACGGCTCGCCGATCCCGGTGGCATGGGCGTAGACCGTCTTCATCTGGTATTCGGCCATCTCCGACATCAGCACGCGCTGGTCCTTGAACAGSCCGACGCCGGTGTTGAAGGAGTACATCAGCGGCGCGTCGTCGCGCATGAAGTTGGCGTCGATGTAGGCGCGGGCATCGACGATGCGCGCCCGCGCCGCGGCGTCGAGCGCCGCGGTCGCGAAATGCCCGTCCCTTGCACGGGCGACGCTGGCAACCTGGTCGCCGGTCAGTGTGCGGCCATCGATGGTGACGGTCATTCCGAAATCTCCTGTAATTGAATCAGCGAGCCGACATCGGGCGAAAGTGCCTGACGACATCGAGCAGCACACGCATCGCCATGTCGGCGTCATCCACCGTGATCCGCTCGGCCGGATTGTGGCTGATGCCGCCTTCGCAGCGTACGAACAGCATCCCAACCGGGCCGAGCGACGCCATCGCCATGGCGTCGTGACCGGCGCCCGACGGCAGCCGTAGCGGGCGCACACCCTGGCGTTTCACGGCGTGTTCGATCTGCGTCACCACCTGCGGATCGCAGACGCAGGCGGAGGCTTCATGGGTGGTGGCGATTGTCAGGGCAATCCCGCGCGCCTGCGCCAGCGCAGCAAGCCGGGAGCCGATGTCAGCCACCGCGCGGCCGCGTTGTGCATCGTCCGGCGAGCGCACATCGATGGTGAACGAGACCTCGCCGGGGATGACATTGACGGCGCCGGGGCGCGCATCGATCCGGCCGACGGTGGCCACCAGGCCGGTTTGCGAGCGGGCGAGATCCTCGATGATCGTCATCGCGGCGGCGGCACAGGCCAGCGCATCGTGCCGCAAAGCCATCGGCACGGTGCCGGCATGGCCGGCGGTGCCGCGCATCTCCACCGCAAGGCGGCTCGCGCCATTGATGGCGGTGACGATTCCCACCGGCAAATCTTCGCTCTCCAGCACGGGCCCCTGCTCGATGTGCAGTTCGATAAAGCCCAGTACTTTTTTAGGATCGCGCGCGACAGCGCCGACCTTGAGCGGATCGCAACCGAAGGCGGTCAAGGCCCCGCGCAGCGATATGCCGTCCTGATCGCAGGCATCGAGTGCTGCAGAATCAAAGGTGCCGGCGAGCGCGCGCGATCCGGAGAGCGTGATCGGAAAACGAACCCCCTCCTCGTCGCCGAACGCCACGACTTCGATGGCGAACGGCAGCCGCTCGCCCCGGCGCGCCAGTTGCTCGACCACGGTCAGCGCCGCGACCACGCCGAGATTGCCGTCATAGGCGCCGGCATTGCGCACCGTATCGATGTGCGAGCCGATGATCAGTGCCGGCGCGCCGGGGATTTCGCCCTCGTAGCGGGCCACCACATTGCCGACGGCATCGACCACCGCTTCGACGCCGAAGGCACGAAACCAGTCCCGCAGGGCATCGGCCGCCCGGCGATGGGCCGGCGAGAGGTAGAGCCGGGTCAACGCACCGGGCTCGTCGGTGAAGGCGGCGAGCGCGGCCAGCCGCTCCATCACGCGGGCGCCAAGGGATGTGTCGAGTAATTTATCGGGGGATGTGTCGCGCGATGTCGGTTTGGAAAGGTCGAGCATTGAGGCCACCCGTCAACTTACTTGGTCTTGCTGCGAATCCAGGCCGCCACCGCGAGGCGTTCATCCTCGGTCATGGCGGTGAGATTGTTAGGCGGCATCGCACGGCTGAGCACGGCCTGCATGTTGATGGCGTCGGCTTGGCGGGCGATGTTGGCGGGGGTATCGAGGAACACCGCCTTCGGCGCGATCTGGACACCATCCCAGACCGGCTCCGCCGCATGGCACATCGCACAGCGCGACGTCACGATGTCAACGACATTGGCAGGCGGCGCGACATGCGCTGTTGCCGCCGGCACGCTGGCCGCTGCTGTCAATCCCAGTTGTTCACGCCCGGTCGGCGAGGACGCCATCGCCACCCAGAAGGTGAACCACAGCGCCATCGCCACCGCCGCCCAGGCCCACCAGGGCGACTTGGCGTGATCGGAGTGGCGGATGTTGTAGAAGTGGCGGATCAGCGCGCCGGAGATGGTGATCAGGAACACGATCGGCGGGATCACCGCCGAGTTGGCGTAGAGCACCGGATAGTGGTTCGACATCATCAGCAGGACCACCGGCAGCGTCAGGTAGTTGTTGTGGGTCGAACGCTGCTTGGCCTGTTTGCCGAGGGCGGGATCGGGTGTTTCCCCGGCCATCAGCGAGGCGACGACCTTGCGCTGGTTGGGGATGATGATCAGGAACACATTGCCCGCCATCCAGGTCGCCATCAGGGCGCCGACATGGATCAGCGCGCCGCGGCCGCTGAACACCTGGGTGAATCCGAAGCTCGCCGCAACGATGACAACCAGCCCGAGCACACCGAGCAGATTTTCGTTCTTGCCGAGCGGCGACTTGCAAAGCTGGTCATAGAGCAGCCAGCCCAGCGCCAGGGCGCCGATGCCCAGCGCCGACGCCTGCAGCGGCGTGAGTGGCATCACATCGGGATTGATCAGATAGAGGTTGGACTGGGCGTAATAGATCCAGGCCAGCAGCACGAAGCCGGAGAGCCAGGTGGTGTAGGCCTGCCATTTGTGCCAGGTCAGCTCCTCCGGCATGTACTCCGGCGCGACCAGATACTTGCGCATTTCGTAGAAGCCGCCGCCATGCACCTGCCAGCTGGCGCCGCCCTTGCCGGCGGGAATATCCGACGACGGCTTGAGGCTGGCATCGAGGTGCATGAAGAAGAACGACGCGCCGATCCAGGCCATCGCCGCCACCACATGCAGCCACCGCAGCAGCAGACTTCCCCATTCCAGCATGTAAGGGATCATCGTCCCCTCCCGGTCCTTGTCACCATTCAGGAGACCCTAACCGGATCGTGGCGGTTGCACCTTTAGGGATTTCGGGAATATCTTTCTGGATATTCGACAAATCGGAGGTGCCCGTGATCTCCCTCGAAAACATCAGGATTTTCATGCGGGCGGCCGAATCCGGCAGCTTTTCCGCGGCCGGACGCAGCCTGCGCATGTCGCCTTCGGTGATCAGTTATCGGGTTCAGGCCCTGGAAACCCACCTGAACTGCCGGCTGGTCAGCCGCACCACCCGCCGGATGAACCTCACCGAGGCGGGGCGCGTGTTCTATGAGCGCTGTCTCGACATCATCGAGTCGGTGGAGCGCGCCGAGGTCAGCGTGACCGAAGCCGGCGCGACGCCGCGCGGCACCCTGAAGGTCACAGCACCCCTTGGCCTCGGCCGGCGGGTGATCTCGTCGCTCGCGGCGACGTATCGGGAGCAGCACACCGAGACCGACGTGCACCTGCGCTTGTCCGACCACCTGCTCGACCTGGTGCAGGAATCGGTCGATGTCGCGATCCGGCTGGCGCAGCTGCGCGATTCAACCTTCACCCTGCGCAAGGTCGCCGACATCGAGCGCGTGCTGTGCGCCTCGCCGATCTACCTGAAAAAACGCGGCCTGCCGAAAGCGCCGGCCGAGTTGCTGCAACACAGCTGCCTGCTGCTGCGCTTTCCCGGCTCGCAGCAGTTTCGCTGGACACTGACGGTGGACCATGAACCGACGACGCTGCCGGTCTCCGGCCAGCTCGATGCCGACGACAGCGATGTGCTGATCGAGTGGGCGCTGGCAGATCAGGGCATTGTCATGATGCCGCTGTACGAGGTGGCCGAACACATTGCGGCGGGCCGCCTGGAAACGGTGCTGCCCGACACGCCGCCGCAATCGGTCACGCTGGGCGTGCTCTATCCGACCCGCAAGATGCTGCCCTCGCGGGTCAAATCATTCGTCGACATGAGCGTCGAGGGCATCCGCCGCCACGTCTCCAAGCAGCTAGGTCACGTCGGCAAGAAGCTTTGAGCGGCGCTCCGGCTGTTTCGACTTCATGGGCTTGCCGGCGACATAGGTCTCCGTGACGCAACGGTCGTCGCCCAGGATCATGAGCAGGAACAGCTCCTCGGCCAGATTGCCGTCGATGCACTCCATGCGATGCGCCATCGCGGGTGTCGCCCGCGCATCCAGCACCACCATGTCGGCCTCGCGGCCCCGCTCCAGGCTGCCGATACGATCCTCCAGCCCGAGCACTGCCGCATTGCCGCGCGTCATCGCGTAGAACGCCTGCAGCACCGGCCAGCGCTGGCCCTGCATCTGCAGGATCTTGTAAGCCTCGTTGGCGGTCTGCAGCATCGAATAGCTGGTGCCGCCACCGACATCGGTCGCGATCCCCACCCGCACCGGCTTCTCGCGCTGCTGCAGCCGTTCCATGTTGAACAGCCCCGATCCCAGGAACAGGTTGGAGGTCGGGCAGAACGCCGCGATGCTGCGGCTCTCGGCCAGCGCCTCGACCTCGCTTTCTTCGAGATAGATGCAGTGACCGAAGATCGATTTCGGCCCGAGCAGGTCGTGGCGGGCGTAAACATCGGTGTAGGTCTTCACCGACGGGAACAGCTGCTTCACCAGTTCGATCTCCGCCAGATTCTCGCCGAGATGGGTCTGGACATAGGCGACCGGGAATTCGCGCGCGAGCGTGCCGGCCGCCTCGAGCTGTTCCGGCGTCGAGGTGATCGCGAACCGCGGCGTGATGGCATAGAGCTGCCGGCCGTTGCCGTGCCATTTCTGCAGCAAGGCGCGGCTTTCGAGATAGCCACTGTCGGCGGTGTCCCTCAGACCTTCAGGCGCGTTGCGGTCCATCATGACTTTGCCCGCAATCATGCGGGTGCCGCGCCGCGCGCTCTCGGTGAAAAACGCCTCCACCGATTCCGGATGGACCGAGCAATAGACCACAGCCGTCGTGGTGCCCTGGCGCATCAGCTCGTCGAAGAAGAAGTCAGCGACATGGGCGGCATGGCCCTGCTGGCGCAGCTTCTGCTCTTCGACAAAGGTGTATTTCTGCAACCATTCCAGCAGCTGTTCGCCATAGGAGGCGATCACCCGCGTCTGCGGATAGTGGATGTGGGTGTCGATGAAACCCGGCAAGATCAGGCGCCCCGCATGGTCGTCGATGGGAACGCCGGGGCTGATGTGGCGAAGCAACTCCTTGGCCTCGCCGACCGCCGCGATCCGCCCGTCGGCGATCACCACCAGGCCGTCTTCGATATAACGATGGCTGCGGTCGGGACCGACCAGCCGGGGATCGGCATGAAAGCTCAGCACACGGCCGCGCAGAACTCGTTCGATGCTGTGGGGAAAGGGCAAGGTCACGGCAGGCGCTCCTTCAGACGAAACAGGGCAATGCGCTCGATCTGGCGCAGCGCTTCATGGAATTCTGCCTCGGCCTCATTGCGGAGGCGGGCTTTGAAGATGGCGAGAATAGCGGCCTTGTCGTGTCCCTTCACAGCCAGGATGAACGGAAAGCCGAAACGAGCCCGGTAGCTGTCGTTGAGGGCGGTGAATTCCGCAAGTTCCACCGGGGTCAGGCTGCCGAGCCCGGCGCCGCTCTGCTCCTTGGTGGAATCGGCGGTCAGTTCTCCCGCCAGTGCCAGCCGCCCCGCAAGGTCCGGATGGGCGTCGAGCAGCGCCTTCTGCCGCTCGCGCGGTGCCTTGTGCAGCACCGCGACCATCGCCTTGTGCCTGTCTCTTATACACATCTAGATGTGTATAAGAGACAGGCCGAGCCCTGCTCGCTGGCCGATTCCGGCGTCAGCTCGCCGGCCGCGGCGATCTTGCCGGCAAGGTCCGGATGGGCGTCGAGCAGCGCCTTCTGCCGCTCGCGCGGTGCCTTGTGCAGCACCGCGACCATCGCCTTGTGCCTGTCTCTTATACACATCTAGATGTGTATAAGAGACAGGCCGAGCCCTGCTCGCTGGCCGATTCCGGCGTCAGCTCGCCGGCCGCGGCGATCTTGCCGGCAAGGTCCGGATGGGCGTCGATCAGTGCACGCTGACGCGCCGCCGGCAGCTTTCGCATCACGGCCGTCAGGGTGGCATGCAGGCCTTCGGCAGTATCGTCCGCGGTCGTGAGGCCGCCGCGATGCGCCGTCTCTGCGATCTCGGGCGAATGCTCGAAAACATCGCCGAAGCTTTCGACGAACAGCGCCCGCGACATACGGCTCGGGTGCAGGCCGCCGGCCGGCGGGTGATGCCGAATCCAGTGGCGGGCGATATCGATGCGGCGCGCCACCCACACCTGCTCGTGCGCAGCGACATAGTCGAGAAAGCGCATCAGCGCCGCGACCCGTCCCGGCCGGCCGATCAGGCGGCAATGCAGCCCGATCGACAGCATCTTCGGCGCGTCTTCACCTTCGGCGTAGAGCACGTCGAAGGAATCTTTCAGGTAGTTGAAGAACTGATCGCCGGCATTGAAGCCCTGCGCGGTGGCGAAGCGCATGTCGTTGGCATCGAGTGTATAGGGCACGATCAGATGCGGACCATGCGGCCCCTCGATCCAGTACGGCAGGTCGTCGGCATAGGAGTCGGAGGAATAGAGGAAGCCACCCTCCTCCATCACCAGCGCCGTGGTGTGCTCCGAACAGCGGCCGAGATACCAGCCGAGCGGGCGTTCGCTTGTCACCTCCGTGTGCAGATCGATGGCACGCTGAAGATGCGCGCGCTCGTCGGACGCGGCAAAATCCTTGTATTCGACCCACTTGTAGCCGTGGCTGGCGATTTCCCAGCCCGCGTCGCGCATCGCAGCCGTAACCGCCGGTGCTCGGGCCAGCGCGGTTGCCACGCCATAGACGGTAATCGGAATACCGCGCCCGGTGAACAGCCGATGCAAGCGCCAGAACCCGGCGCGCGAACCATACTCGTAGATCGACTCCATGTTCAGGTGGCGCTGCGCGGGCCAGGGCTGCGCACCGACGATCTCCGACAGGAATGCCTCGGATGCGGCATCGCCATGCAGGATGCAGTTCTCGCCGCCTTCCTCGTAATTGAGGACGATCTGCACCGCGATGCGGGCACTGCCGGGCCAGGTCACGCGCGGCGGATGCTGGCCATGGCCAACAAGGTCGCGCGGATAATCGATCGTGGTCTTCATTGCTGGACGTTTCCCCTGGAGAATTGCCGGACAGTATTCGCCCGGCGGCCCGTTGTTCTTTCGAGAAATTCGCAAGATGTTTCCGAAGCCGGTGACAAGTCGCCGGCCGGCTTCCATGCCAGTATCCCGCCTCGCATCGACAATCGAGAAGACGCACGACACGGGGGGACTGCATGGTCAGCCAGCACGATGGCGGACGCCTGACGACGCATGTACTCGACACCGCCAGCGGACGCCCGGCGGCGGGGCTGCGCATTGTTCTGTCCCGTCTCGATGGCGACGACCGCATTGTCCTCGCCGACACCCGGACCAATCACGACGGACGCTGTGATGCGCCGCTGCTGGCCGGCAACACCATGGCGCCTGGGCGCTATGAGCTCGTCTTTCACGCCGGTGCGTATCTGCGCCGCGCGCACGGCGACCTGCCGGAACCGGCGTTTCTCGACGACATCCCGATCCGCTTCGGCATCGCGGACGCGGCCGCGCACTACCACGTGCCGCTGCTGATCTCCCCCTATGGCTACAGCACCTACCGGGGCAGCTGATTCCCGATGGAGGACTGACGTGAGACCACGCATTCGTTTCCTGTTCGGTGATGAGCTCCTTGAGATCGACCGCATTGCGCCGACCACGACGGTGCTGGATTGGCTGCGGCTTACCCAGCGTCATGTCGGAACCAAGGAAGGCTGCAACGAGGGCGATTGCGGCGCGTGCACCGTGGTGGTGGTGCGGCCGGAGCACGGCCGGCTGGTCTACCGCGCCGTCAATGCCTGCATCCAGCCGATCGGCACCCTTGACGGCTGCCAGTTGCTCACCGTCGAGCATCTGAAGAACGACGACGGATCCCTGCATCCTGTGCAGGCCGCGATGGTCGACCATCATGGCTCGCAATGCGGCTTCTGCACGCCCGGTTTCGTGATGTCGCTGTTCGCGTTCCACAAGACTTGCGGCAACGTGCCCGGCGAACAGGCGATCGATGATGCGTTGTCCGGCAATCTCTGCCGCTGCACCGGCTACGCGCCGATCGTGCGGGCCGCCGAACATGCCTGCGCGGAGCCCGCGACCGATCAATTCGATCGGCGCGCAGTGGACACCCTGGCGCGGCTGAACGCATTGCAGGACCAGGAGACGGTCCAGATCGGCGACGAGAGCGGCACTTTCTACGCTCCCGCCACCACCGATGCGCTCGCCGATGTCCTGCTCGCCACCCCTCAGGCAACCATTGTCGCGGGATCGACCGATGTCGGCCTGTGGATCACCAAGCACATGCGCAAGCTTCCGATCCTGGTGTGGATTGGCCGCGTCAATGAATTGCGCCGGCTCGACGACAGCGGCGGGACAATCGAGATCGGCGCCGGCGTCACCTACAGCGACGCCCAGACCGTCCTTGCCCGTCACTATCCTGATTTGGGCGAACTGATCCGCCGCCTCGCCTCGACCCCGATCCGCAATGTCGGCACCATCGGCGGCAACATCGCCAACGGCTCGCCGATCGGCGACGCCTCGCCAGCCTTGATCGCACTTGGCGCGACATTGCATCTGCGTCGCGGGACGGAGCGGCGCGCGCTGCCGCTGGAGGATTTTTTCATCGCCTACGGCAAGCAGGATCGCCGCCCTGGCGAGTTCGTCGAACGCATCACCGTGCCTAAACCCGACGCCGCGAACCGCTACCGCGCCTACAAGATCTCCAAGCGGTTCGACCAGGACATCTCCGCCGTGATGGGCGCCTTCCTGGTCCAGCTCGACGGCAACCACATCGACGATGTGCGCATTGCCTTCGGCGGCATGGCAGCAACGCCGAAGCGGGCGGTCGCCACCGAGGCCGCGCTGCGCGGCCGGATCTTCGACGCGGCGGCGGTGGCCGCCGCCAAATCCGCGTTGGCGGAGGATTTCACACCGCTCACCGACATGCGGGCCAGCGCGAGCTACCGACTGCGAAGCGCGCAGAACCTGATCGAGCGGCTCCACTTCGAACTGATGCATCCCGACGTCGAAACACGGCTTGTCGGAGACAAGGCGATTGCTCATGTCCGAGCTTAAGTCCAAGCCTGAGCCCAAGCCTGAACAGACCCCGCTGCGTGGCGGAGCGCATGTGTCGCTGACCCATGACAGCGCCCGCCGCCACGTCACCGGTGAAGCCGTCTACATCGACGACATGCCCGAGCCCGAGGGCCTGCTGCATGTCTATCTCGGTCTCAGCGAGCGAGCCCATGCCCGTATCGTCGACATCGATCTGGCCAAAGTGCGCGCCGCCCCCGGCGTGGTGGCCGTGTACACCGCGACCGACATCCCCGGCGAAAACGACGTCAGCCCGACCCACCTGTACGACGAGCCCCTGCTCGCCACCGATCGCGTGGAATTCCTGGGGCAGCCGGTGTTCATGGTCGCGGCCCGCTCGCGCCTGCAAGCCCGCGCGGCCGTGCGCCTCGCTGCGATCACCTACGAGGATCTGCCGGTCGTCATCGATATCGACGCCGCCAAAGTGACCGGACAGATGGTCACGGCCCCGATGACGCTGGCGCGCGGCGACGCCGCAGCCGCGCTGGCCGCGGCGCCACGGCGGCTGACTGGCCGCATCTCCATGGGCGGCCAGGAGCACTTTTACCTGGAGAGCCAGGTGGCGCTCGCCATCCCCGGTGAAGAAGACGATGTCACCGTGTTCTCCTCGACCCAGAACCCCACCGAAGTGCAGCACATGGTGGCGGTGACGCTGGGCGTGCCGGCCCATGCCGTCACCATCGAGGTCCGCCGCATGGGCGGCGGCTTCGGAGGCAAGGAAACCCAGTGCAGCGCCTTTGCCTGCTACGCGGCGCTGGTCGCCAAGCGGCTGAAACGCGCAGCGAAAATTCGTCCCGACCGCGACGACGACATGATCACCACCGGCAAGCGGCACGATTTCACCGTCGATTATGATGTGGGATTCGACGGCGAAGGCCGCATTCACGGCGTCGACATGACCTTCGCCGCGCGTTGCGGCTGGTCGTCCGACCTGTCCGGGCCGGTCACCGACCGCGCGCTGTTTCATGCCGACAATTGCTACTTCTATCCGGCGGTGCGGGCGCTGTCTGAACCGCTGAAGACCAACACCGTGTCCAACACCGCATTCCGTGGCTTCGGCGGCCCGCAAGGCATCGTCGGCGCGGAACGGCTGATCGAAGAGATCGCCTATGCCACCGGGCTCGATCCGCTGACCGTGCGCAAACGCAATTTCTACGGCACCACCGACCGCAACGTGACGCCCTACCATCAGACCGTCGAGGACAACATTGCTCTCGAAGTGGTGGAGAAACTTGAGTCCGACTGCGATTACCAGGCACGCCGCAACGCCATTCGCTCGGCCAATGCCAAAAGCCCGGTGATCAAGCGCGGCATCGCGCTGACGCCGGTGAAGTTCGGCATTTCCTTCACGCTGACGTCGTCGAACCAGGCCGGCGCGCTGCTGCTGGTCTATACGGACGGCAGCGTGCAGATCAATCACGGCGGCACCGAGATGGGCCAGGGCCTCTACATCAAGGTCGCCCAGGTGGTCGCCGAGGTGCTGCAGATCGATGTCGAGCGGATCAAGATCACCGCCACCACCACCGCCAAGGTGCCGAACACCTCGCCGACCGCGGCCTCCTCCGGCGCCGATCTCAACGGCAAGGCGGCAGAGGCCGCCGCGTTCACCATCAAGGAGCGGCTGACCGAGTTCGCCGCAACGAAATGGGGCGTGCCTCGGGAGCAGATCACGTTCCTGCCGAACCGGCTGCGGATCGGGGACGAGGAAGTCGCCTTTGCCGACGTAGTGAAGCAGGCCTATCTGGCACGCGTCCAGCTCTCGGCCACCGGATTCTACAAGACGCCAAAAATCCACTGGGATCGCAAGGCCGGCCGCGGCCACCCCTTCTACTATTTCGCCTACGGCGCAGCCTGCACCGAAGTGGCCGTCGACATGCTCACGGGCGAGTATCGCCTCGAACGCGTCGACATCCTGCACGACTGCGGCCGCTCGTTGAATCCGATCCTTGATATCGGACAGATCGAAGGCGCGTACGTCCAGGGCGCCGGCTGGCTCACCACCGAGGAACTGTGGTGGGACGCCAAGGGCCGGCTGCGCACCCATGCTCCGTCCACCTACAAGATTCCAGCCTGCAGCGACCGCCCGCGCATCTTCAACGTGTCGTTGTACGACAGCCCCAATCGCGAGGAGACCGTGTTCCGCTCCAAGGCGGTGGGCGAGCCGCCGTTCCCGCTCGGCATATCAGCGCTTCACGCCATTTCCGATGCCGTCGCCAGTGTCGCCGATTATCGCATCTGCCCGCAGCTTGATGCGCCGGCAACGCCGGAGCGCGTGCTCGACGCCGTCGAACGGTTGCGCGCGGCCACGTCGCGCGCCAAACGCGAGGCTGCCGAATGACAACGGGCCTGGCTGAAACACTGTCAACTTATTTGGTTAGCGGCGTGCCCGTCGCCAGCGTTGTCATTGTCGAGGCCCGTGGTTCGACACCGCGCGAGGCCGGCGCCACCATGCTGGTGACCGCGGACCGCGTCGACGGCACGATCGGCGGCGGCCATTTCGAGTGGATCGTCATTGCGGAAGCCCGCGCGCTGCTCGCCTCCGGCCACAAGCGACGCGAGATGAGCATTCCGCTCGGCCCGGCGATCGGCCAGTGCTGCGGCGGGCACGTGACGCTGCTGATCGAGCGCGCCGATATGCAGACGGTGACCGAATTGAACGCCACCGAGACCGCCGCGCGCGCGACCTACCCCCATGTCCTGATCTTCGGCGCCGGTTTTGTCGGCCGCGCATTGGCTGCGGCCCTCGCGCCGCTGCCGTTCACCGTCCGGTTGATCGACGGCCGCGCCGCGGAGTTCGCCGGTTTCGAGGCTCCTGGCGTCACCAATGTGGTGACCGATCGCACCACCGCGGAAGTCGAGGCCGCGCCGACCCGTGCGGCCTACCTGATCATGACCCACAGCCACACCCTCGACGCGCTGATCGCAACCGACGTGCTGGAGCGGGCGGATTTCGGTTATCTCGGCATCATCGGATCCCGCACCAAGCACAAGCGTTTCGAGGCGGCCTTTCGCCAGCAGGGCATCGCGGAGCGCGAGATCAGCCGCATCACCTGCCCGATCGGTGGTCGCGCGGTGCGGGACAAGCGGCCCGCCGTCATCGCGGCGCTGGCGGCCGCCGAACTCATTACCGTGTTTGCTGCCGACATCGCGACGGCCCAAACCCGGATCGACCGACGGGTGGCGTGAGGCCGCGACCCGCCACCAATTTCAGCCAAGCCGCCGCCCGGAGGACGGCCCGCGCATCCCAGTGACTTTTTGTGAACGCCGATTTCAACGTCAGACATTTCATCTGATGCAACGACAGATATCGCAACTTTTTGGGGGAACAGCTCGATGTCATACAAATCCATCTCGCTTGCCGTGGGGCTCACGATCGCCACCGCAGGATCCGCGTTTGCCGCCGATCTCACCACCATGCCGGTCAAGGCCAAGCCGGTGCCGGACCTTCCGTTCTTCTTCGTCAACGACAACCGACTGACCTACGCCTATCAGTTTACGGCCACAGCTCCCGGTGCGGCGGACAAGACCGCAAAGCAGGTTCTCGCATTCACCCATTTCGACGTCTGGGCCTACGGCACCAACTTCATCAATCTCGATCTGCTGAAATCAGACAGCCGGGACCCAGCATCGCCATGTCTTCCGACCGTCGGGGTGCCGAATGCCTGCGCGGGCGCGACGGAATTCTACGGCCTGGTTCGCAGCACCTTCGGCTGGAACCAGATCTTCAACACCAAGGCATTCTCGGTCGGCCCGCTGAACAACATCTCGTTCGAGATCGGTGCCGATGTGGAGACGGAGAACCAGTTCCTGGCACCGGCGAAAAAGGACTTTGTTGCCGGCCTGCAGTTCGCGTTCGACCTGCCCTACAAGGGTTTTTTCAACGTCGCACCGCTGTATTACCAGGAATGGAATCACAACTCGTTCCTGACCCCCGGCTTCATGCCGGCCGGGTTCACAGGCCTGCCTGACGGCAACACCCATTTCCACGGCACCTGGGCCGTCGAAATCAACTACTACATGGATCTCGGCTTCCTGCCAGAGAACCTGCAATACTTTGCCGTCAGCGGCCGCGCCGGCTTCTACGGGCCGAAAGGCGACGGCACCTACGGTGGCTTCACCGTGCCCGCGAGCAACAAGACCCGGACCGAAATCAACAGCGAGCCGATCCGCCTGACCTTCGACGCCAGCAAGCTGATGTGGGGCCCGAAGTACACCCACTTCGTCGATGTCTGGGTGGCTTACCGCTACTGGGAGAACAAGTTCGGTCTCGACGACAGCAATCCCGCCAACGGCGTCTGCTTCACCGCGGCGGGCGTCAACAACAAGAGCTGCACGGAAAAGTCGTTGTATTCAGGCGTCTCGGTCAAGTTCTGACCGGCGCAGAGGTCCCAAACTCGCCATGATCTCGCAGAGAGATCATGGCTTCTTTTTTGGGTGGTGAGTGGAAAGATGCGCGATAGCATCGCAAGCGATGACGCGCCGGCGGCCGGCGCGCAAGTGCCTGCCATCCATGCGAACGCGATTCAGGCGAGCTTCATCATCCGAAGTGCTTCACGGCCCATCAGCCCGTAGGGATTGGCGAGGCTCTCCATCATTTCCATGTGCGCATAGTTTTCGCCGACGACGAACTGCACCGGTTTTCCGGCGGCTTTCACGGCGGCCGCGAAATCCCGGCCCTGTCGCTGGAATTCAGGCGTCTCGAAGGTCCCGTAGGCCACGATCAAGGGCGTTGCCAGCTTGTCGAGATGCCGCTGCGGGCTGAGGGCCTGCTCCAGCTCATCGTCGAACTTGATGTAGTTGCGCCGGAATGACAGCCTGACCGGCTTCAAGTCGTACATGCCGCTGATACAGATGCCGCCCTTGATCGTATCGGCCGGCAAGCCGAACTCCTTTGCCCAGTCGGTGGTCAGCACCACGGCGGCGAGGTGACCGCCGGCGGAATGGCCTGCAACATAGAGACGGTTCGGGTCGCCGCCGAAACTTGCGGCATTCCGGTAAATCCAGGCCACCGCACGCCGCATCTGGTCGGCCATCGGCATCAGGCTGCCGCCGGCCTCCTGCACCAGTTGATAATCGGGCACCACGAAGTGCGCTCCGGCACCGATGAACGTCTCGGCCGGAAATGCGCTCTCACTGGCAGAGCCGAAGCGCCATTCGCCGCCATGAATGTGCATGAAGATCGGCGCACCCGGCTTAGCCGTCTTGTAGATGTCCAGCTTTTCAAAGCTGGAGGGGCCGTAGGCCAGGCGCTGCGGCTGCCCGATCCGGGCACGAACCAATTCGCTGTTGGATTTGAAGCGCGCGCCGAGCTGGGCAATGTTCGGCTCGTAGACCGTCTGGTCATAGGCCGCATCCAGCTCCACCTGGTCATAATCGAGAAAGACCGMAGGYCCCTTCGCGTGTGGYGGCGGACCGTACCTGACGCCCTCATCGGCCATCACCGCCTTCGGCGCGACGGCYGAAGCCGCCGCGCCGATCAGGACAGTCCGCCGTGAGRGAAGAACRTCAATCAATCGTTTGTTCATTGAACGGCCATCCCATCTTTGTTGCAGGGTTCGCCTCATTCATAGCAAACCGGCAGAGCCTCRCGCTAGCCGGCAAYCAGAGCAAAGCGCACGACGAAGAGCGCGGCCACGAGCCATGTCGCGGCATGGACCTCGCGGACCCGTCCAGTGATCGTCTTGAGCACCGCGTAGCTGATGAAGCCGAACGCGAGGCCATTGGCGATGGAGTAGGTGAAGGGCATCATCAGCGCGGTCAAGGCGGCCGGCGCCGCATCGGTGACGTCCTCCCACTTGATCTCGACCAGTTCACGCAGCATCAGGCCGGCGACATAGAGCAGCGCCGGCGCGGTGGCGTAGGCCGGCACCGAGCCGGCCAGCGGCGAGAACAGCAGTGCCGCGAGGAACAACACGGCCACGACCAGTGCGGTCAGCCCGGTGCGTCCGCCGGCCTGCACCCCCGATGCGCTTTCCACATAGGCCGTGGTGCTGCTGGTGCCCAGCAGCGAACCGGCAACGATGGCCGTGCTRTCGGCCAAGAGCGCYCGCCCRAGGCGGYTCGGCTTRCCCTCGCCGATCAGGCCGGCGCGCTTGGCGACCCCGATCAGGGTGCCGGTGGCATCGAAGACCTCCACCAGCACGAACACCAGGATCACATGCAGAAGTCCGCTGTGCAGCGCACCAACGATATCCAGTTGCAGAAAGGTCGGCAGGATGCTGGGCGGCATCGACATCACGCCGTCGAACTTGCTGACGCCGAGCGCCATCGACAGCACCGTGATCACGAGGATGCCGATCAGGATGGCACCGCGGACTTTCAGGCCATCGAGACCCGCGATGATAAAGAAGCCGAGTATCGCGAGCAGCGGGCCGGTCTGGGTGATGTCCCCGAGCGACACGTAGGTGGCCCTGTTGGCGACCACGATGCCCGAATTCTTCAACGCGATGATGGCCAGAAACAAACCGACACCGGCGGCGATGGCGCTGCGCATGGACTGCGGAATGCCCTCGATCAGCCAGCTGCGGATGCCGCTGACCGTGAGCGCGACGAAAACGAGACCGGAGATAAAGACCGCACCAAGCGCCTGCTGCCAGGAAAAGCCCATGGCGCCGACGACCGTGAAGGCGAAGAACGCATTGAGCCCCATGCCGGGCGCCATGCCGATCGGCCATTTCGCCACCAGCGCCATGATCAGCGACCCCAGCGCCGCCGCGAGGCAGGTAGCCACGAACACCGCGTTGCGATCCATGCCGGTCGAGGACAGGATCTCCGGGTTCACAAAAATGATGTAGGACATCGTCAGAAAGGTGGTGACCCCGGCCACGACCTCTGTCCGCACGGACGTGCCGCGCTCCTTGAGCTCAAAGTACGTATCAAGCATCGTTTCCCCCTTGTGATATTTTGCAGCAGCATCTTTGGATTGAATTGCCGGTGCAATAGCTTCACTTGGCGGAAGTTCACGAAGCAGTTTTGCAGTTTTTGCTTGAATGGGGGCGGCCAGCGGGCGCATCCGCGGCCCCAACCGGATGCCGTGCATGGACGGCGCGCCAACGCCGGGCTGAGGTCCTGTCGCCGGCGAAGGCGAACCTCCTCGCCGTCCCTAGGCCTCAATGACCTCGGCCTGGGCGACCTGACCTAATCCGCGTCATCGAGCGGCGGACGCGATGCACGCAGCCCATGCTCATCGGAGAAACGAAGCGCATCGATGATCATCTGTTTGACCTGCCTTGGCCCATCATCGTGGTTGAGCTCGTATTCCAACAGGAATGAAGCAAAGGCCTCTTCGTCGACCTTTTCGAGCGCGTCGGCAAGTTCCTTTGGGGTCATCGTGCGTCTCCTCGCTTACCGCGGAACGGCGCCTCGCGCCTTCAGCTTCCGCGTCACTCGCGCAGCCAAACACCCCCTGAGACTATCACACGGAGGCTGCCCGTCGACCCTGTCACGACAAGATGTCTGCTGGAAGACTTCGATTTCGACCGCCGCACAATCGTTGTCATCGATCATCGGCCAAGGAACGCTGGCGCCAGATCTTCCTCGACAATGACACGGGCCGCTTCCGGTGTCAGATTGCTGCCGACCAGATCCAGATGTGTTGCCGCATCGAACAGCAGGGCGCGGACGTCGTCCGGCGACAGCACGCCTTTTTCGATAAGTTTCCGCACCAGAGCCTGGAGGATGAGGCCATCGATCTGGCCGTGTGCAAGCGGTGTCGCTTTTCCAATCATCGTCGTCTCCCGAATCGGCGCGGCCCGTCGTTCACCTGCCTTGCCAAGTCCTAGCGCGAGGGCCGCGGAGTATCGTTGCGCAACTGCTCAAGGGCCTGGCGCAGGCCATGGAGCTGATCAACCAGATGGAGAATGACATCGACCCCTTCGTCGTTGACTCCAAAGTCGCCTTTCAGGTCGCGGATCAGGTGCGCCCGCGCCACGTCGGTGTCGGAGAACGTGACTTCCGCGGACGTCTGATCCGGAATCAGCCACTGCTGCTCGAGCCAGAACTCCAGCGTCTGCACCTGAAGGCCCGCGCTGCTCAGGAACTGCTGCTTGTTCATGATCATGATGTGCCCTCCTCGCGCGGGTTGAACGCCTTTCCTTTGTCCCAGTTCGACACGAACACCTCGAGGTCCGGGTCCGGGCCTTTGGGCAAGACCACTTTCAGCTTCACGAACTGATCTCCGCTGCCGCCGTCGCGCCGGGGCGCACCCTTGCCCTTCAGACGCAGGGTCGTGCCCGTGTTCGATCCCTTCGGCACCGTCATGGTGACATCGCCGGTCGGCGTGGGAACGCGAATCCGTCCGCCGAGCACCGCTTCGGACAGGGAGACCGGCAATTCCAGCGAGATGTCGTCGCCCTCGCGCTGGAAGCGATGGTCCGGCAGGACCTCCACCTCGATCAAGGCATCACCGGGGCCGCCTTCGCCGACGCCGGGAGCTCCCTTGCCACGCAGACGGAGGATCTGCCCGTCGACCAGACCCGGTGGAATTGTCACGTCAAGAGTGCCACCATCCGGCAAGGTCAGGCGCGTGTTCGCGCCCCTGATCGAGTCGGCAAAGTCGATCGGCAGGTGATAGTGCAGATCCCGTCCACGCCGGTTCGCCCGCGCCCTTTCACTGCGTCTCAGCAGCTCGGCAAACGAATCCTCCGATTCCATGAAATCACTGTAACCGGAACTGTCCGCGTACGGATGTCCCTGATCCGACGTGGCATAATCGCGATAGAAGTGTTGCTGCGCTCGCTCGGCCCCCGTCGCGTCGATCTCGCCGGCATCGAAGCGTTTGCGCTTCTCGGCATCGCCGAGCAGATCGTAGGCCCCCGCGACCTCCTTGAATTTCTCCTCGGCCGCCTTGTCACCGGGATTGAGATCCGGATGCAGCTTTTTCGCCAGCTTCCGGTAGGCCTTCTGGATATCGGCCGAAGGCGCCGTCGGGGCAACGCCGAGAATCTCGTACGGATTTCTCACGACCCACTCCGCAAGAACGTTGGTTCACCCGGAGTCATGAGGGCTCAAAACAAGGGAATTTGCAATACCATTAGCCACGCCGCCGTCCGCTCACGGCCAAGCGTCGAGAAGCAATCCTGAGGAACCCGGCGCACGCCTCACGTGCGCTTTCCAATTCAGGCCCGTTTTTTCAGTCCAATTTGACGTCGGATCCCTCCGCGAGATCTTTCAAAACCAGCTTGTTGCGCAGTTCGCCGATGCCTGCGCCGCAAACAACGACCTCGTCGCCGGCCTTCAAGAAGAGTTGCGGCTCGCGCGCGTTGCCGACGCCGCTGGGCGTGCCCGTCAGGATGACATCGCCGGCATGAAGTGTCATTCCGAACGACAGTTCCGCGATCAACTCGTCAATCGGGAATGCCATCTGCGCGATCACCGCATCCTGCAATCTCTGTCCGTTGACCTCGCACTGCAACCGGATGCGCGGAATATCGAGTTCGTCGGGTGTCACCAGCACCGGTCCCAGCGGCATGGTCTGGTCGATGCTCTTGCCCTTGAGCCACTGGCCGCCGTGGCGACGCTGCAAGTCCCGTTGCGAGATGTCGTTGGCGAGGCAAACCGCAAAAATATGATCCCAGGCAGCCTTGCGCGGAATGCTGCGTCCAGTGCGCCCGATCACCACCGCGAGCTCGGCTTCATAGTCCCATTTCGCCGAGATGCGGGGATCGAACGCGATGGGATCAGTCGGACCGATCACCACGTCGGGGGATTTCGTAAAGAACGTCGGCGCCTTCGGCTTGTCGACCTCCTGGCCTTCCCGCTTGCCCCGCCCCTCCTCGAAATGGTCCCAGTAGTTCCAGCCCGTGCAGAGAACATCGCGCCGGAAGCGATGGATGGGAGCAGCCAGATGCGCGGCAGCCTGCGGCAGGCGCACACCGATGTCGAGAGCCGTGCGAACGGCGGACGCGCGGGTGGCGGCATCCGCGGCCAGGAAGGACACCAGGTCCGTCACGGATGGTTCGAAGAGAGCGATCTCGTCGCCGGCAACGACGCCGGGACGGTTTCGGCCATCCAGATGGACGCTGGCAAATCGCATGGGGCTGCTTTCCTGCTCAATCCGCCAGAACGGCGATGGCGTTGATTTCGATCAGATAGTCCGGCGAGGTCATCTTGCAGATCTCGACCATGGTCGAAGCCGGCGCGATGCCGGTGAAATACTCGCGGCGAACCTTATGAATCGCGTCAAAGTGCTCCATATTGCGGACATAGACATCGACCCGACAGATATCGTCGAGGGTTCCGCCCGCCTGTTCGACCGCCGCCTTCAGGTTCTCGCAAACCTGGCGTGTCTGCTCCTCGACATTGCCGATTCCGGCAATCGATCCGTCGGCGCGCCGCGATGTCATTCCCGAGATGAAGACGAGGCGCCCGCGCGCTTCGATGGTGGTCGCCTGGGAAAAGTGCCCGTTCGGCTGGCGTAATTTCTCACTGGTGATCTTCTTCTTTGGCATCGATGTCTCCTGTCAGGACAATTGATTGGGAATGTCGATATTGAGCCGGCGCGCACTCTCCCGCAGGGCGGCGATCGTGGCGACCGCGATCTCGCATGTGCCGCTGAACCCGGCATGCGCTCGCGCTGCACGATCGCCCGGCAGGCGAACCGCCTCCGCGCCCGGAACGCGGCGGGATTGTCGGATCTTTCCAGTGAATGTCGCAACCGCGCCGGTAAAGGCTTCCAGCGGACGAAAGCCCTCGATGTCGATGGCGAGAAACAGATTCGAACACCCGTAGGGTTTCGACAGATCTCCGTAGAGCGGCTGGACCTCGTCACCGATGGCGCCCGCCGAAAGTCCTCCAACGATCATGTCGATGAGCACGGCAAGCCCGAAGCCTTTCGCACCTGCCGCGGGAAGCAGCATGCCTTTGATGGCCTCCGAGGCATCGGTGGTGGGAAGACCGTCGGCTGTCGAAGCCCAGCCTTCCGGGATTGGCCGATTCTGCTTTTCGGCCAGGCGGATCTTACCCATGGCGCCGGCGCTCAATGCGAGATCGAGGACAACCGGGTCACCGTCGGAGGGAACGGCGATGGCGACCGGATTATTGCCGACCACGCGTTCCGCGCCGCCCGGCGCCGGAAGCAACGGCCGTGTATTGGCCATCACAAGGCCGATGCAGCCGTCCAGCGCCATCGCCCGCGCGAAGCGGCCGGCCGCGCCGAAATGGAAGGCATTACGCACCGCCACTGCGGCGAGACCATGTGCCCGTGCGCCGGCAATGACGAGTTTCGTCGCGCGCTCCGCGACCACATGTCCGAGGCCATTTTGCGCATCCAGAACGATTTGTGTTCCCGTATCGGAAATGACCAAGCCTTCGGTGCCCGGTGAAATCGAACCGGACAAGATCCGGTCGAGATACATCGGAAGCAGCATGGTTCCGTGCGAGCCAAGGCCTTCGATGTCGGCGTCGACCAGCGCGGTCGCGACAATGCACGCATGCGCCTGCGGCGTGCCGGCGGCGATCAGCAGCCTGCCCACGAAATCGACGTAGTCGGCGGCTGCGACGGAGATGGAGCTGCTCATCGGAATACGGCCCGTCGCGTTGTCAATGAGCATCCCGCTCGTCAGCGTACCATGACGGTTTCACCGGATAGTGCGGACCATCGTAGATCTCGATGACGATGGTTTCTTCATGCGCGAGCGTGGGCCCGTGCACATTGCCCTTAGGGTTGCAGTAGAAACTCCCCGCTTTGAGCGCGACCCCCGTCCTGGTGTATTCGTAATGCCCGGACAAGCAGTACATCATCTGATTTGACGCATGCAGGTGCGGCTCCGGAATGCTCGCGCCCTTGTCGAACTTGATCAGAGCGACAGATGCTCCGGTCTCCTCATTTCGCCACAGCATTTTCTCGTGCACGCCCTTCAACGATTTTTCGCGCCAAGGCATCGTCGCGGATTGAATCAGAATTTCATCGAGGCTCGGCGCGCCACCAGGAAGATTCATCGGCATTTCCTCAATTCTTGAACTCGGATCTGTTTGCCACGCGCTGGTTATTACATGATATTTCACATGATGTCTTTCAAAAAGAGACGCAGCCGCCGTCATTTTGAAGGACCGACGGAACATGCTGAAAGAGCTTAAAACTGAGGAATCCCGCGACCAGAACGTCAGGCTTCGGCAGACGCGAGAGCATGATGAGATAAGGTTCGCTCAATGTAATCCGTCATCCTGAGATGGCCGTGCGCAGCGCGGCCCTCGAAGGACGACGGCAAATGCTTCAGTAGAATCGGCCCAGCATCCTTCGAGGCTCGCCCAGCGGTGCAAGTGCACCGCAAGGCTCGCACCTCAGGATGACGGAGTTGATTCAACCTCAATTCATCCCGCTCTAGACGCCCGTGCGGCCGCGCCCCTCACACAGCTGGCAGGCCCCGCTTATCCGGAGATATCGTGCCGTGCACGATTTGCGTGCCACATGCCTCGCGCGGTGGAGTTCTGGAGGCTCGCCACGCGTTCCCTGAGGCTGGTCAGATGCTCGCGCATCGCCTTGGTCGCCCCGTCGCCATCATGAGCCTTGATCGCTTTCAGGATGCGACGGTGCTGCTTGTCGGAACCTTCCGTGTCCAATGTCTGCCACAGATGCAGATACCAGGATCGCGTGCATCGCTCATGCAGCGATTTGGCAAAGTCGCCGAGCACGCGGTTGCGGGAGATCTCACTGACCTTGCTGTGGAACGCACGATCGCACTCGACAAAAGCGTCGATCGCGCTTGCTCCGTTGTCGCTGCGGCTGCGATCGTCCAGGATCTGCTGCAGTTCCTTCGAATCCGTTTCGGTGGCGCGTTCGGCCGCGAGACGGGCGATCTCGCCCTCGACCGCAAGCCGTGCATCGAGGAATTCCAGGACCTGGCTGATCGAATCGGGCTGGATGATCACGCCCTTGCGCGGAACGACATCGATCAACCCTTCGAGCTGAAGGCGCTGCAATGCCTGGTGAACCGGCGTCCGCCCCAGATTCAGCAATTTGCAGATCGCGCCTTCGTTCAGATACTGGCCGGGCAGGAAGTAGAGCGTAATCACCTTTTCCTTGATGGCCTGATAGGCCTGTTCGGTGAGCGACGACGGTGCACCACCGTCATGCTTGGGCTCCTTGCCGGCGCGTGCCTTGGCCGCTGCCTTCGATGTCTTGTTCTGGGCCTTGTTCTGGACCTTGGCCATAGCTTTTGACGTCACTCCGGCTTCGATATGATACTGAATATCTTCAACAATATCAGACGCATCGAATCCAGTCGAGCTGGCTTGCGCAGCTTCCTGTTGACCCTTTCCCGGGTTGCGCGAACTCATCGCCCTGTCTTTTGATTGATGGCTTCGGGATTGTCGCACCAGATCGCCTTCAGCCGTTCGGGCGCCAAACCGGCGAGCTGCTGCCGCGGCTCCAGCAGTCCCATCGGAAATGGCCAATCGGAGCCGAACAGAAGCCGTTCGGCTCCGAACACCTCTCCGGCCAGATCAAGAGCGTGCGTATCGTGCGCGATACAGTCGACGCAGAATCGGCGCAGCGCACGCTTCGGCGACTCCAGCTTGAGATCGACGCCCGGCCGCGCCGTCGCGAAACCTTGCTCCAGACGGCCTGCCAGCGCCGCGGTCGTTCCACCGGCATGCGCGAGACAGACCGTCATGTCCGGATACCGCTCCATCACTCCGGCGAGGACGAGATGCGAGGCGGCGATCGCCGTCTCCGTCGGATTCCCGAGCAGATTATGCAGATAGAATGGGTCGAGGCGTGCATCGCACCCCTCACCCGGATGCAGAAACAGAAAAGCAGACACGGAATTGAGCGCCTGCCAGAGCGGATGATAGTCGGGCTCGGACAAAACGCACTTTGCACCACCGGCCGACATCGCGAAGCGCGCATGCTTGCCGGCGATGCCGTCGAGGACCGTCCGTGCGGCGACCGATGGATGCTCCACCGGGAGATGCAGCAACGGCGATATCCGCGACGCGTAGTCCCCGACCATCGCCGCCAAGCCATCATTCAGCGCCCTGGTCCAGGCAGCGGCCTCGCCTGCAGCCAGGTGCGGCCGATAGGCCGGCGGAGGGATCGACACCCATGCGTGCGCGATTCCATGAGTGTCCATCCATGACAGCAAGCGGTCCGCATGAAACAGGTTCTTGATCCCCACGGCATGCCCATCGATGCTCAGCTTCTCGGCATTGCCGTCCCATGTGACGCCCTCAAAACGAAACAGCTCTCCCGTGCGAACGGGGATGAGATGGGAGTGGACATCGAGAGCGATCTTCATGGCAAGGAATTCCTGGGTATCGACGGCAGTGTCGACTGAATCTTTCGGGAGCGGAACGACCCGGACTATTCGATTTTAATGTCGGCTTTTGTAATCACGTCTTTCCAGACTGTGGTCTCCACTTCGATTCGATGCGCAAGCTCTCCCGACCCCTCGCCCGTCACCGAGATTCCGACCGCCGCAAGCTTCTCCCGGCTCTCCGGCTCGTTCAAGACACCGACCACAGCGGCTTCGATCGCCGTCCGCAGCCGCTCCGGCGTGCCTTTCGCCACCAGCACTGCAAACCAGGCGGTGCTGTCGAAGCCCGGTAGCGCGGTTTCATCGACTGTCGGCACATTGGGAAGCAGGGATGTGCGCTGCCGTGCCGTCACCCCGAGGGCTCTCAGCTTTCCCGACCGCACCTGCTCGAGAACGGTCGGCAGATTATCGAACATCAGCTGCACCTGCCCACCGAGAAGATCGGTCACCGCAGGCATGCTGCCCTTGTAGGGAATGTGGACAATGTCGATCCCCGCCCGCTGCGCGAACATCAAACCGGTCAGATGCCCGTTCGATCCAATGCCTTGAGAGGCGAAATTCAACGCTCCGGGTTTTGCCTTTGCCAGCGCGATCAGCGCCTTCAGATCATTCGCCGGCACGGTGGGATTGACGACAATGACGTTCGGCACGAACCCGGTGCGGGTGATCGGTGCGAGATCGCGCACGGTTTCGTAGCCGAGATTGCGATACAGCAGCGGATTCAGCACCAGCGCGCTGGACGCGACCGCAAGCAGTGTGTGGCCATCCGCCGGGGCATGCACCACCGCATTGACGCCGATCCCGCCGTTGGCGCCCGGCCGGTTCTCAACCACCACCGGATGCTGCCAGATCTCACCGAGCCGTCTCGCCAGCAGGCGCGCAATGATGTCGCTGGTGCCGCCCGCCTGATAGGGCGAGATAATGGTCACCTGGTGGTCCGGAAACGCCTGCGCCCGAAGCGCCGTGCTCGACATCCCCGCCACCAGCACAGCGATCGCCGCCAATGTCGCCGAATGCAGGACTAACCGGCGCAACTGGCGCCTCCACAACGGCACGGCCCGCCCGTTATACGGCGGCAGCGGCCACGACATGCGCTTCATCACGGACTTCATTGAACCAGCGCACATCAAGGCAGGATCGGGCTCTCGGGCAAATAGCCCGGGACATAGATCCGGTCGGCCGACAACTTCTCCCCGGCGACGTCGATATTCTTGTTGATGAAGTCGACAGTGGCCTTCATTCTTTCCGGAGACACATAACCGTAACCATGCTTTGCGACGTCATCGGACAGCGCAACACGACGCAGGATATTGATCTCCTCGACAACGATTTGCGGATCCAGCGCCTTGACGTATTGCAGTTCGATTTTGGCGGCCTCCTCCGGATTGTCCAGGGTATATTTCCATCCGCGCAGGGACGCGCGAACGAATTTTTTGACGATGTCGGGATTCGCCTTCAGGAAATCCTCCTGGACACCGATGGAATTGGCATAGATCTCAAGGCCGAAATCTCCGGCAAACAGACACACCGGCTTGGCATCCGGCACCGCGCGCTTGATCGACGGCTCGCTCATGACAAACAGATCGATCGATTGCACCTTGCGGGTCACCAGCATGGGCACGCGGGACGACGCATCGATATTGACGACCTTCATCGTCTTGCTGTCGACGCCGTTCATTTCCATGAAAGCCGCCCAGATCTTGGGGACGAACGACGCCGTGCTTGACCCCAGTTCGAAGTTCAAAAGCTTCTTCGGGTTGTCGATATCGGCGCCCGGGTTGAGGCTGAAAATGCAATACGGCGGTTTCTGGTAGTTCACGGCGACGATCTTCACGGCCGAGGCATTGCTGCCCGCCGCGACAAGGCTCGGAATGTCGATGAAGCCGAACTCGGTGGTCCCCGTCGCCACCGAACGAATGGCATCCGCCGTCCCCTTGGACGGCAGGATCGAAACGTTCAAACCCTCTTCCTTGTAGTACCCCTTGCCCAAGGCAACGTACCAGGGCGCATGCCGGCCGAGGCTGATGAAGTCCAATGCGAACTTGACGTCGCGGTCCTGCGCCTGCGCAGAAAATGGCATCAAACACACGGCAGATAACACCGATATCGCAAGCCGCCTGAACATCCGTAAGCCTCGCTGACAACAGGAAAAGAAGAAGGAAATCGCGCCACCGCCGTGCCGGCACGGCTTGTTTGACACATGAGATATCATAAGATATTTCACATGAATGTACACAGATTTCTCGGGTCCTTGTCCCGGCAAGAGACAGCGGATCGACGCAAGTTTCGGGCCAACCGGCCAGCGGGCGATGTTGCGGGGGTGATGAGCGAACAATGCCTTTCGGATCGGTCAGAAACGTCAGAAAAGTCTTCGCTTCCGCTCAAACGCGGTCACGCAAGCAGGAGCCGGTCGTGGCTCTGGATGAAACGAGCTTCGACTTCGAGGAGGGCCAACTGATCTCCTTTCTCGGACCGAGCGGCTGCGGCAAGACGACACTGCTGCGGATCATCGCAGGCCTAATCCCGAAGACATCCGGAGCGGTGACGATCGGCAACCTCGACGTGGACGGGCCGGTCGGCAACTACGGCTTCGTTTTCCAGAGCCCGAGCCTGATGCCCTGGCGCAGCGTGCTCGACAACGTCATGTTTCCGATCGAAATCCTTCGCCAGCGCGATTCATCCGCACGGCAACGCGCCAATGAACTGCTCGAGCTTGTCGGACTTTCGGCTTTCACCGAATCGCGACCGCATCAGCTTTCGGGCGGCATGCAGCAGCGCGTGGCGCTCTGCCGCGCACTGGTCCATCGTCCGAAGCTTCTGCTGATGGACGAGCCGTTCGGCGCACTCGACGAACTGACCCGCCTCGAAATGAACGATCTGCTGCTTCGCATACGGCAGGAGACCGGCGCGACCGTCCTGTTCGTCACGCACTCCATCACCGAGGCGATCTACGTGTCAGACAAGGTCCTTGTGTTCAGCAAACGGCCTGCGCGGGTAGCCAGGGAGATCTCGATCGATCTCCCCTACCCGCGGTCGCAGAAAACGCGCTTCACGGACGAGTTCGTCACACTCGAACGCCAGGCCAGCGAAGCCCTGGGTGTTCTCCCCGCAGAACCGGCGGTTTCGGGCCACGCATCATGACCAGGCAATCGATCTCGAATACAGCTTACCCGGTCGCGGGGATCGTTCTGATCATCGTGCTGTGGGCGCTCGCCTGCAGGGTCGGCAACCTCGCCACCGTGGTGCTTCCGACGCCGGACAAGGTGCTCAACGCCTTGCTGAGCCATGGCGGGCTTTTGGTCAGCGAGGGCTGGATCACGCTGAAGGAGACCGTGGGAGGTTTCCTGCTGGCAATGCTGGTCGGCTTGCCGATTGCGGTGGCCATTGCCAACTCCCGCCCTCTCAATCTGATGTTCTATCCTCTTCTGGTCGCGCTGCAGTCGGTTCCGAAGGTTGCCCTCGCCCCTATCATCATGATCTGGCTCGGCACCGGGATCGAATCCAAACTGGCGATTGTCTGGCTCGTTGCCTTCTTTCCAATCATTGTCGACACCACGGCTGGTTTGCGGGCGACACCAAAGGAACTGCTGGAGCTGGCCCAGAGCCTGTGCGCATCGCGCACGCAAATCTTCCTCAAGGTCCAGTTTCCCGCCGCACTTCCGTTCGTCTTTACCGGCGCAAAGGTCGCCATGACCCTTGCGGTGATCGGGGCTGTGATCGGCGAATTCGTCAGCTCGAGCGAAGGGCTGGGCTTTCTGCTGCTCAGCGCGACCTCGCAGCTCGACACCCCGCTGGCGTTTGCCGCGCTTTTCGCCCTCTCCATGCTGGGCGTCGTCGCCTATCTGCTGGTCGAATTCGTGGAAATACTCGCAAAACCGTGGTTGCCTCCGGTGACCCAAAAGCATTGAATTTTGATCAGCAAGCCAACCGGTCGAAACAGATCTGGCTCAAACACATCTGAAGGTCTCGTTCTCATGCGTGCAAACTTCGACTTCAAGGGCGGGGTCATCGTGATCACCGGCGGGGCAAACGGGATCGGTCGTGCGCTTGCCCGCGCCGCGGCCGCCGCAGGGGGGCAGGTTGTCGTTCTCGACGTCGATCGCCCTGGTCTCGACGCGGTCGCGACCGACCACCCCAACATCTCGTCGCGCTATCTCGATGTCGGCGATCGCGCTGCGGTCGCGTCCGCCTTCGGTGCGATCGAACAACAGTTCGGCAAGATCGACGGCCTTGTCTGCTGCGCCGCGATCCAGCCACGCATCTCGGTTCACGACATGGATCCGGAGCAATGGCGTCGGGTGCTGCAGATCAATCTCGATGGCGTGGTCTGGTGCTATCAGGCCGTCATCGGTGGCATGGTCGCACGCCGCAGTGGCAGCATCGTGGCCTTTTCCTCCGGGCTCGCGCACCAGGGTTGGCCGCAGGCATCCGCCTACGCCGCAAGCAAGGGCGCACTGATCGCCTTCGTCAAGAGCGCCGCAAAGGAAGTCGCCGGACATCGCGTCCGTTTCAACCTCATCGCGCCCGGCGTGATCGATACGCCGCAATACCGGGCAGCGAACGCCGGCGAAGACAACGAACGCTGGAAGGCCTCGACGGGCGTCGGCGAGCCGGAAGATGTCGTGGGGCCCCTGATGTTTCTGCTGTCCGACGCCGCCACCATGACGGCATCGCTGCTCAGCCGCGATACCGTTTATCCGGCCTCCGACCCACAGGCGGAGGAACGCCCATGAAGCCAATTCTCATCGTCGGCGCCGGTCCGGTCGGGCTGACGACCGCACTGGCACTCGATTTCTACGGCCTGCCGTACCAGTTGTTCGAGGAAGACGGCAGCCTGTCGAGCGATACCAAGGCCGGGACGATCCTGACCCGAACCCTGGAAGCGTTCCGCCGTTATGGCGTCGCCGGAGACGTCCTCTCCAAGGCGCTCCGTGTTGATGAAATTGGCGACGTCGAGCGGGCCACCAACACGGCAAGACCGTCGGTTCGCACCGATCTGCTGGCACAAGAGACACGGTATCCATTCGTCATCAACCTGCCCCAGCATCATCTCGAACCCATCCTGCACCATGCCATCGAAAAGAGGTCTCCGGGCGCCGCTCATCTCCGGCACAAACTAACCGGCTTCTCCGGGGCGGTGGATTCGGTGGTTGCCACCTTCGAGACGCCGGACGGGCCGCGCGAGGTTGAAGGCTCCTATCTGCTCGCCTGCGACGGCGGACGGAGCACGATCCGATCCATGCTCGACATCCCGGTTGAGGGCGAGTCGCTGGCCGCGCGAAACCTGCTGGTCGACATCAAGGTGGACCTGGATGTTCGCAATCCGCGCGATTATCCCTATCTCGCCTATTTTGCCGATCCTGATGAATGGATGATTCTGGTTCGCCAGCCGCATTGCTGGCGTTTCCTGTTCCCGTTGCCGCCCGATGTTCCCGAACCCAACCAGGACGAACTCCGGCAAAAGGTGCTGAAGTTCATCGGTCCCGTGGACGATCTCGAAATCCTCAACACCATCATCTACCGCATCCATCACCGCATCGCCACGACATGGCGTTCGGGGCGAACCTTCCTGATGGGAGATGCCGCACACCTCATCACCCCGATGTGGGCGCTTGGTCTCAACACCGGCATCCTCGACGCGATCAGCCTGCCCTGGCGGCTCGCCTGGGTCGCGCGAGGCTGGGCCGACGACAGCCTGCTCGACGGTTACGGCCGGGAACAACAGCCGGTCGCGGCGCGAGGATCCGGCGAGATGGCGGAGGCCGGGCGCAAGTACATGCTGGGACAACGAGACCAGGTGAAAGCGATGTCCGGCGACGCCTGGGCCAACGCCATTACACGCACCATGCTGGGCGTTCGGCTGGACGTTGACCAGTCCGGCGACTGGTCGATGGTGAAGACCGGACAAGACCGGGCCCGGATCGGCGATCGCATTCCCGATTTCTCCCTCCACGGACCAAACGGAGAGCCGGTCCGGCTGCACCAGCTAATCGACGACACTTTTCTTGTGCTGCACTTCGCCGACGTGCGGCGACGCCCCACTCTTCCGGCGGACAAACCCGGCCTCAGGCACATCATCGTGTCGCGCTGGGATGCTCCCCTCGATTCAGGCCTGCGGGAGCGCGCTTTCTTCGATGTCGGAGATGCGCTGCGGGAGCGCCTGGGCTGCGCGCTCGACACCGCCGTCATCGTTCGCCCCGATGATCACATCGCGGCGATTCTCCCGATCGACCATGCGACGATCGACGGGATCCACCATCGGATTGTTCGTCCCAAATCCGGCCCGTAAAGTCCGATCGTAACCTCTCGCAACAACACGGAAACCGAACATGAGCTCTGCACCCTCATCCGACAGACAACTCGGCCCCATCGGAGACAAGATCCTGTTCGAGAACGATCATGTTCGGATCTGGAGCATCAGCCTGGAGCCCGGTGCGCGACAGCCCTGGCATCAGCATCATTTGCCGTATGTGATCGTTCCGCTCACTAAGGGCAAGAACATCATGACCTTCGACGACGGCCGTGAACGCGAAACCAATGAGAACCCCGGTGAAGTGTTGTGGCGCGAGGCTGGAATCCCGCACGAACTCGTCAATATCAGCGACTGGCAATACAAGAATGTGCTCATCGAGATAAAGGGCGGCGCGACGTAACGCCTGAAGAGGCCAAGTCAGATCAAGTCAGATACGGACGGCTGCAAACGCCTTCGGGCCGAACGCGAAGCGCACAGCGGAATTGACCGCCGCGGGCAGTACCGACATGTGGGTTTCCCCGCGATACAACTCGAACTCGGCATCCAGGCCAGAGATCCCTGACAGGCGCTCCGCCATGGCGCGCGAGTTGTCGACGATGCGGCTTTCGGCATGTCCCGCGACACGCGACGCCGCATCCACAGCTCCCTCCTGGAAGGGCGCGAGCCGTTGCTCATACTCGCCTGCCGCGACAAGAACACGTCCCGCCAGCGGCATCCGCATCGCCTCGAACCGCTCGGCGGCCTTCAGAATGCCCGCCCCCTCCCACCAGATCGCAGGGCTGATCGCGATCCAGGTCGAGAACGCGTCCGGCCGATTGAAGAGCGCGTGCAGGACAAAAAGGCCGCCGAAGGAGTGACCGAAGATCGCCTGGCGCGTGGTATCCACCGCGACACGGTCCGCGATCTCGGGCTTCAGCTCGTCTTCGATGAAGGCGAGGAATTCGTTGGCGCCACCCGTGCGGACATCGGGGCCGCCGGGATGATGCGGCGGATACACCTGGCCCGGCGGTGGACCCATGTCCCAGGATCGGCGCACGCTGTCGTAGGCCCCTTCCGTCGGATAGCCGATGGCGACCAGCACGCCGGGTGAGATTCCCGTGCCCAGCGGATAGGCGCTCTGGACCCGAAGCGCATCGACAGCCGTGCCGATCACCGCATTTCCGTCAAGCAGATAGAGAATGGGCCAACCGCCATCCGGCGGTTCGCCCTTCGGGCAGCGCAGGAAGATCCGATAGGCCTCACCGCCGTTGCGAGGGTCGAGATCGAATTGCACCGTATCCGCGATCGGCGCCGGCTTTTCATCCATGCGTGTCTTCGTGGCAAAGGCCATTAAACGCTCCTCAGGCGGCTTTGAGAGTCTGCGGTGCAACGCCAGCCGCCTGACCGTGGTCGTGAGCGACAAGACGCGCAAGGCAATGCCGTTGCGCATCGCGGATCATGAAATTAATAAGGGTCGGCGATACACCGAATTGGGCAGCCAGCGTCTTCTGCGGTACACCGTCGAGCCGGTGCGCCGTGAATACGCGGCGCGTCCGCTCCGGCAATTCATCCAGCGCTGCCAGTACAACACGCAGGGCTTCGCAGCCTTCCAATGCTCCCTGGGCATCGACGAGCGGCGCCTCGACGGCATCGAGGCCCTCCGGCGGCAAAACATGGCGCAACTCCCAGCGCCGCCGCCTCACCCGATCGATCGCCAGATTGCGCACCATACGGCTGGCAAAACTCTGCGGGCAGTTCAGGCAGAGCCCGGCGAGATCACACGCCTTCAGCATCGCGTCCTGCACGACGTCTTCGGCCAGCTCTTCCGACGCCAGAATGCGCGCCGCGATCGCAACCAGCCGGCGCCGGTTGCAGATAAGCACCTCCAGCAGTCCGCCTCGCTCCGCCACACAAGATACGTTCGACATGACGTCATCCGTTGATCAGGTTTCGCGGTAAGGCCGGCGCCGTGGCGCAGGCACAAGGCAGTGAAAGCGGAAAGTCGGAGACGACGGCTACCAGCGATAGCTCAAGCTGCCGATCACCTGGCGCCGTTCGGCGGCATAACAGTAACCGGACTGGCAGGTCGTATAGTGCTTGTCGAAGAGATTGGTGGCGTTCACCCGCATGTAGGTTCCCACGAATTTCCGGTCGAATTTGCCGAGGTCATAATCGATCACGGCATCGAACAACGTCGTCGCCGAATTCAAGAACGTGTTCTGGTCGTCGCCGAAGTTTGTGCCGATGTACCGCGCACCCAGACCCAACCCCAGCCCTTCCAGCGGATTGCCGGACTGGAACGTGTACTTGCCGAAGGTCGCGAACGAATTCCGCGGAATGCCGGACAACTGGTTGCCGGTGGTATCCGGATTTCCCTGGGTAATCACGACGTTAAGATGCGTGTAGGCGGCGGTGAAATCGAGGCCCTGCTTGAGCGCCAGCTTCGCCTCGAGCTCCACGCCCTTGGACTCGACCTGTCCGGTGGCCGCCTGGAAAGCCTGGTTGCTTGGATCGGTGCGCAGGACGTTGTCCTGCTTGATGTCGAAGACCGCGGCGGTCAGTAGCAGCGGAAGGTTGGGCATCTGATACTTGATGCCCGCTTCCGTTTGCTCGCCGGTGGTCGGCTTGAACGTTGATCCCGCCGAATCGACGCCGGTTTGCGGGCTGAACGACGTGGCGTAGCTGACATAGGGTGCAACACCATTGTCAAAGAGGTAGCTGAGGCCCGCGCGCCCGGTGAAAGCCGAAGGCTTCTGCGTCACCGGCGATCCGTCCAGAGTGGTTGTCGTGCTCTGGGACACCCAGCTCTGACGGCCATTGAGGGTCAGAATGAATCCTCCGAACCTGGCCTGCTCCTGCGCGTAGACGCCCACCTCGTCGGTCGACTGTTTGGTGAAGATCGAAAATGCCGGCGTGGCAATCGCCTGGGCGCCGTAGTTCATGGTCGTCAGGTTGAGATCAGGCGCCGGTCCGAAGCCGATCTTGTCGGTGTAATAGGAGTGGCTGTAGTCAACACCGAAGAGGACCGTGTTCTTGACCGAACCAAGCATGAACTTGGCTTCGGCCTGGTTATCGAGGGTTACAGTGCTGAAATTATCCAGGATCCGCCAGGCGGAACGCGACGCGGTATTGGTGCTGGTGTCGATGGAATCGATCTGGGTGTATTTCGAGTCCGTGTCGACCTGATAGAACCGAAAATTCTGCCGCACAGTCCACATCTCATTGACGTTGCGCTCGAACGCATAACCGATGCGGTACTGTTTCTGATCCATGGAGCTGAAAGCCGGATCGTTCGAGTAGATGTCCGTCAGTTTGCCATCGGCTGTGCGGTAATTGCCGATGCTCGCGGCGGTGCGGCTGGTTTGATATTCCCCCAGGACCGTGAACGAGGTATCCGCGTCCGGCTTCCAGGTCAGGGCCGGCGCAATATAGGCGCGATTGTCGTCATTGCCGGGAAACCAGGTCTTCGCGTCGCGAAGCAAACCCGTCAGCCGGTAATACAATTGGTCGCTGCCGGGCACTGGGCCGCCGATATCAAAACTGCCCTGGTAACGATCATAGTTGCCGACCTGCAACTGCACTTCACCAAACGGCGTCATTGTCGGCCGCTTGGTCGTGACATCGACGATGCCACCGGGGGAGCCTAGGCCATAAAGACCCGAGGCCGGTCCCCGGAGGATGGTCGCGCTGTCCAGACCGTAAGGTTCGATCTTGGGAATGGCAAAATTGCCGCCACCCTGTCGCAGACCGTCCCGATAGATGCCCGTGTAGGTCACGTCGAAGCCACGGATATAAAAGCTATCGAAGCGAGGATCGTATCCGAACGCGGAGGTCGTCACGCCAGGCGTGTAGTTGACCGCATCCTTCAGCGTCTGAACGTTACGGTCATCGAGCTCCTTGCGGGTCACGACCGAAATCGATTGCGGCGTTTCGATCAGCGGCGTGTTGGTCTTGGTGCCCGCGGTGCTGTTGGTCGCAACATAACCGGTCGTGGTGCCGGTTGCGCGTCCGGCAGATTGTGACTGTGGCGCCGGACTCTGAACAGCCGCTGTGTTGCCGCGCCGGTTCGCCGCTACGGCACGCGATGAGCGTGCGCGCTGGTTGGAGGCAACGGTCCCGCGCTTCTTCGGCGCACTCGGCTCGTCGACCGTCACCGCGGGAAGCGCGCTTCCGTTGTTCTGCGAGGCACCAGTTTGCGCCTGTGCGCCGGAGATACCGGCCCCCACCGGCACAAACATGACCGAGCCAAGCAGTGCTGCATTGATCACAGCCGTTGTTCCAAGCAAGCGACGCTTGCCCCGCGACGAAACAGTGCCCACCAAATGATCCCCATACTGTTCAAGCTGATATCGATCGAGCCGCGCATTTGCTGTTCGTCGCGCGCATCGATTGATGCGAACTTCTATCGACGGGGCGATGAAAATTCCACACGTGGAAAATAGAATCGGTTGAAACGAAAATACTGTGCAATATTGGAATGATTCAAAACGAGTGTGCCGGAAGAGTTTTAAAACCGCTCTAAACTGCGCGGAGCCGCACGCAGCGCGCTTCCATCACTCGAAAAGATCGCGCGCTGGAAATTCCGACTAAGCAGCCGGCAATGAAGAAATCGCCCGCAATAAAAATCGTATGACATCCGGAAGTGCGACAAAAGCACACACGATCCCGGCGCCCGAGAAGGCTCTTCCGATGTGGACAGAGGCTCATGCGGCGATTGCAACCGTCAGCGCCAGCTTCGCTCCAGCGCCTGATCGAGATCGCGCCACAGCAGATCCGGACCCTCAAGGCCCACCGCAAAACGAATCGTGCGGTCGCTGACGCCAAAGCGGACAAAAGAGTTCGACTCCGGCGGCAGTTGCAACGCGACCTGCGCGGGCACGATCAAGGTCTCCGGGCCACCCCAGCTGACACCGAGCCGGATATGCGCCAGGGCATCTGCAAACGCCGGCACATCGATCGTCTCCGCCACGTCGAAGGCAAACAGGCCGCCGAATCCAGTCAAGGAGGCCCTGCCCGGGTGATCCATCAGCGCCGGATGACGTACGCGCGCGACCGCAGGATGATTGCCGAGACGCTCGGCGAGCACGAGACCGCTCTTCATGTGCTGCGCCATCCGCAACGGCAGCGTGCGCATGCCGCGCAGCAACAGCCAGGCCTCGAACGGCGAAAGCTTGGCGCCGAGATAGGGATAGGTCAGGCGGTTAATCTCAGCGATATGCGCCTTCGAGCCCGCGACAACGCCCGCAACCGTGTCGCTGTGGCCGCCAAGATATTTCGAGGCGGCGTGAATCACGAGATCCACGCCATGCAGGATCGGTTTCTGGAACAGCGGCGTCGCCCAGGAATTGTCGATCATGGTAATGACGCCGTGTTGCCGCGCCAACGCCGCCAGCGCCGCAATGTCCTGCACCTCGAACACCATCGAAGTCGGATTTTCGAGGTAGAGCAGTTTCGCGCCCGGCAATACGGCCGCGACTTGCTCGGGATCGCTCGCATCGACATAGTCCACCGTCACGCCGAACTTGCCGAGCAGCTTGTTGAACAGGCAGAACACATCGTTATAGACGTTGCGCACCGCAACGATGCGATCGCCGCCTTCGACGAATGCCAGCAGCGCGGCCGTAATGGCACCCGTCCCGCTGGAAAAACCACGCGCGGCCTCGGCGCCCTCAAGTGTCGCGATCAGGCTCTCGAACTCGGCGACAGTGGGATTGTTGCCGCGCGAATAGATGAAATCCTCCGAGCGCCCGGCAAAGACCGCTTCGATCCCGGCATAGCTGTCAAAGGTGAACAGCGAGGTCTGGAAGATCGGCGAAGACGCGGCATTGAACGGCACCGGCTCGATCGGTGCGAACAGGGCCGTGGATGCCGCGATCAGATCCTGATCGACCGCGGTCACGGCTGCGGACGCCAAATGCTTGTTCATCACAATCTCCTATCGATCGGCTTGACCAGGAACAGGCACGGAAAATCCTCGTGCCAGAGTTTGGGAAAAATCTCGGCGCGGATAAATCCATTGCCCTCGTAGAAGGCGCGGGTCGCGGCATACTGAGGCTCTTCCCTCTGCCTCGGTGCCAGCGTCTTCACCGTCAGCAGGCGACAACCGGCATCCCGGGCGACGTCTTCCGCCGCCGCGATCAGTCGATGACCAATGCCCCGGCGATGGAATTGACGGCGCACCGCCATCACGAAGATTTCCATGGCCGATGGTGGATGCGGCTGAAGCGCGGTGAAACCGGCCACGATGCCGTCGTGGTGGCAGGCCAGCAGCGGCAGTTGCTCGACAATGCCTGCACAGGCCGCGTTCGCCTCGGGCTGGTCGAACCATTCCGGCAGCTCGCCCATGATGGTGCGGCAGAGATCACCCTTGCCGGATGCGAGAAGAGAGATATCGGTCACGGTGTCCTCATGAGATCCGCGGCTTGAGGGGATAGCAGCCGGTCGCGCGACAGGTCCCGCAGGATCGGGATCAGCAGCGCCACGGCCAGAAGACTTGTCAGGACCGCTGCGGCGACCAGGCTCGCCACGATGCCGTTGAGGCCGAGCCACGGCGTCAGGACGGCAAGAAGCGGAATCAGCAGATAGCCTTGCGGCGCCAAGACGATAAATGCCGCGAGGCGGGCCTGCCCCATGGCCTGCAGCAGCACGAGAACCACCATTCGGGGCGCAATCAGCAAAAACGAGACGTGGATTGCAATGATGACATCGACGGCCATCGATTGCACGGAGGGATCTGCCGTAAAGAAGCCTGCAATCGGAGCCGCGAACAGAATGACCGCCGATCCGTACAGCAATGCAAAGACCGACGTCGCCGGAAGCATGAAGCGGATCGCCGAGAGCACGCGATCGCGGTCTCCAGCGCCCCAGGCAAAGCTGAGCACGGGCTGCGCACCAAGCGTGAATCCGAGCAACGGCAATGACCCAAGTGTCAGAAGCCGCAACGCGATGCCGAGGGCGGCAATCGCCGTGTCGCCGCCGAAAGCACCGGCCTGCCGATAGACCATGGCGAAGGCGACCGACGTGAGAATACTCGACAGCGTTGTCGGCAATCCCATGGCGACGACCGGCTGCAGAATACGCCGCTGAAGATGGGCGAGCCGAAACGTTACATGAACCCGCCCTGCCCGCCCGCGAAAATAGGCGGCATAGGCCGCAAGCACCGCGAGTTGCGACAGGATGGTCGCAATGGCCGCACCGGCGATCCCAAAATCGAGCCAGAAGATCAGGATCGGATCGAGCACGATATTCAGCGAGAAGCCCCCGAGCAGCGTCCACATGCTGAACCGGGTGTTGCCCTCCGCGATGGCGACAAAATCCGAAAGGATCTGCAGCAGCGTCAACGTGGCGCCGAAGGCCATGATGCCGAGATAGATCTCGGCCATCGGCCGCGTTTCCGCCGTTGCGCCGAACAGAACCAGCAGCGGCTGACGCAGGAGGAGAATGGTGGCAGTCAGCGTCAGGCCGACCGGCACCGCCAGCATCAGTACCGTCGAAGCAGTGACGCTCGCACGCCCGAGCGTACCCTTGCCGAGCAGCCGTCCGATTGTTGCGGCGGCGCCCACGCCCAGCCCCTCACCGATGGCGGCCACCACGATGAGCAGCGGCAGCACGACCGTGATCGCGGCCATCGCATGGGCACCGATCATTCCGACAAAGACCGCATTGATGGTGTGATGCAGTGCGTTGATCGACAAGCCCGCGACGGTGGGAAGAGCCAGCCGGATGATCGTTCGCCGGACATCGCGCCCCCCAAGGTCAAGCGGGGCGGCAAACCCGGGAGACGGCGAAGTCTCTGCAGCTGATATCGTCATGACGCTGCCGGCGTATCCGCGTTTGGCTCCGGTGCCCATAATCGATCCGCGAAGAAACGCTCGCGCAGCAGCATGACCAGCAGCGCTCGTTTATGCGGCAAATCGAAATATTTCACCTTGGCGAAACCGGCGCGGTCGAGATTGCGGATCTGCTGGGCATGGCTTGCCTTCGGCTCGCCGACGATCCGCTGGGTGCGGATATCGTCGAGGAAAATGAAGTGCATCAGCGACGGCAACCAAGCCGTGATCCAGGCCCGCCCGCGAAACGCATCTTCCCCGATCGCCACATGCCAGCCCCGATCGTAGTCGCCCGCGTCATAGTGCGGGCCGATCCGGTTCTCCTTGGCCCAATAGACCTCGAAATAACCGAACGGCACGCCGTCGGCACAGCCGATCAGCGGGAGGACATGCGGATCGGCGGTTCGCTCTTCGAGATCACGGTGATGCCGGGCGAGATCACCACCGTCCTCCCATATGACATTGACGCGCGGATCGTTCATCCAGCGATGATAGAGGCCGAGATCGCGCTCCACATCCACCACGCGAAACGACAGGACCTGGCCGAGCCATGGGATGAAGCGCGCATAACAGACGTCGGTGGGTTTCGGCGCGCGGCGCGGGTGGCGCTGTCCGCCGGACAGCACGTGCAATTGCGGATGACCGCCAAAAGGCTCCACCTGCGGCAGCCAGAATTGCGGCTGCTGCCACAGCAGTGCCGGCTCGGCCAACAACATCTCTCCGTGATGGAGCGCAACCCCTTCCCGGATCAGGCGTGCCGCAAAAGCGCCATCGTCGCAGTCGAGCGCAAGGCGGACCGTTCGCTCACCGGCAGTGAGCATTTCGATCGCAGCGCAGAGCGCGGGCAACCATTGCTCCGCGGAGCCGGCCGGCACATGAAGGCGCAAACCTTCGCCGTCGGAGATCAGGCGAAAGGCGCTTCCGGTTCCATCGGGGGCACGAACGTCGATCCGATCGCCGCTTAAATCCACCGACATCAAGCTCCCCGAACCGGCCTTGAACGATGGACGGTCACGACGAGACGCGATTGAAGCCAAGGCATTCATGTCAAAGGGATCCGTTCTGCGATTACTTCCGCTCGGCCGGCCGGCGGTTTCATCACAATGACGAGTGGCGCCTTGCCTGATTTAGTCGGCTCGCCGAAAATTTTTTCGCAGTGAGGACTAAATCGCGATGAGCGCCTTTCGTCTTACGAAGGTCAATCGCGAGAGGTTCCATGGATAACGACGACGTTTGGCATGTGGTGAGAGACGGTGAAGGCCGTTACTCGGTCTGGCGCCAGGGCCGCCCCGTGCCGCCGCACTGGTTCATCACCCCCTACTCCGGTTCGCGCAACGCGTGCCTCGCCCATATCGAAACCGTCTGGCGTGACCCGCGGCCGGCGGGCTGGGGCCGTGCGATGGACAGCGCAATCACAGCCGCGGTGGACTAGCCGCGACGATGACCCAAGCGCCGTCCCGGCGCGACACTCTCCAGCAGCCCACAGCAGCGTAAGAGACCCATGACAAGCAACATCGTGCAGCTCACTGGCATCGACCATGCCGGTGCCTATAGCTATCCCCTGACGCTGGCTCAAAAACGCATCTGGTCGCTCGGCCAGATCGGCAATCGCAGCGTTTTTCCGACTCAGGTGCTCGCCCTGCGATGGCGAGGCCCCACCGCGGCCACGGCCTTGGTTGCCGCACTCGATCGCATTGCCGAACGTCATCCGGCGCTGCGGATGCGGTTCCAGCGCTTTGCCGGCGGACGTGTCGAGCAGGCCGCGACGGGCACCCTGCATGTGCAGCATCTGGACATTGTTGCAACCACGGCCGGGCCGCAAGACAAGGCGCTGTCCGGCGCCATCGATGCCTTTGCCGCGCCGGCGTTCGATCTGGAAACCGACAATGCTGCACGCGCACTTGTGATCACGCTCGGCGATGACGATCATGTCGTCGCCATAGCCCTGCACCCGATCATCTGCGATTCCGCCTCGCTCAGCATCCTGGTGCGCGACCTGTCGGTGGCGCTTTCCGGCACGCGCAGTGACACCGTGATCAATGCCGGCCTGACGCGCGCCTTGGCCGAGCAGCAGTGGCTGCGTTCGCCGGCCTATGACGAGGCGCTCGCCTACTGGCAGGCGACCTTCACTGAGGAGCGCACCTGCGCCTCCCTGCCGATGAAGGGCAGCCTCAGTGGCGGCGCCACCGGATTGCGCCAGCAGCATCGGTTCACCATCGGCAAGGATCTGCATCAAGGCATCGCGGCCTTGGCCAAAACCTCCGGCCTCTCGGAACCGTTGATCCTGCTGACCGCGTTCAATGTGCTGCTGGCGCGTTATGGTGGCCAGTTCACACTGCGATCGGGTGCGATCCGCGACGGCCGCTCGGATTCCAGCCATGCCGGCATCGTCGGCAGGCTTGAGGACGTGGTGCCGCTGCGTCTCGACCTATCCCCGGCGATGACCTTCACCGAGGCCGCCCGGCATGTTCGCGACCGCCATGGCGAGAGTGAGCGGCACCACCTGCCGATCGAACGCCTGGCTCAGGAGCTGTGGCGCGACGACCAGGACATGCGCGGCACATTCATCGTGTCACTGTTCGAGCATCGCACGGCGCTGATCGAGCGATCCCCGGCCCTGGCCAGCGTGCCGATCACCTCCGTGCTGCCGCTGACATCGCGCGGCGACGCCGACCTCGTGCTGACAATGGCCTCCGACATCGATCGCATCGATGCCGTGATCGAGGCCTCCGAAGAGCTCTACGACGGCGCCCTGCTGGGGCGCGCCGCGGAGCATTTCGCGCGTATCCTGGAAGCGGTCACTGCCGATGGCGGCATCCGCCTGCGCGACATCGCCCTGGTGAACGCCGACGAACTCGATCGGCTGTCGGCTCCCTACCATGACGAGGCCGTCGACGACGATCGCCCCGTCCATGAATGGATCGCAGAACATGCGACCCGGACACCAGACAAGACCGCGATCATCTATGCAGACCAGCGCTGGAGCCATGCCGAGCTGGAGCGGCGCGCCAATCAGCTCGCACACCGTCTGCTTGCTGCCGGGACCGGCCCGGAGGTCTGCGTTGCCGTGCTGGTGAAACGCTCGCCGGAAACCATTGCCGCCATTCTTGCCGTGCTCAAGGCCGGCGGCACGTATATTCCGGTCGAGCCGGATCAACCGCCCGCGCGCAACCATCACATCTTCCGCGACGCCGGCGTCAAGGTCATCGTGACCAACAGCTGGCTGCGCGACCGCATCCCGGCCGATATCGACGCTGTCATCCTCGAACTCGACAGGCTCGACCTCTCTGCCGAACCGCAGACCCCGCCGCCCGTCTCCATCCATCACGATCAGCTCGCTTACGTCATGTACACCTCGGGTTCGACCGGCCTGCCGAAGGGCGTTGCGGTCGAACACGGCCCGCTGACGCACCACTGCCAGAGCACGGCGCGTATCTACGAAATGTCGGAGGAATCGCGCGAACTGCCTTTCCTGCCCTTCAGCTCCGATGGCGGACACGAGCGCTGGATGGTGCCGCTGATGGTCGGCGGCAGCATCATCCTGCCGGATCAGGTGCTCTGGACGCCGGAAGAAACGCTGGCGGCGATGCGCGCCCATGGCGCCAACAACGCCAGCATTCCCACGACCTACATGCAGCAACTGGCGGAATGGGCCGACATCAGTGGCGAGGCACCGCCGCTGCGGCTTTATTCCTTCGGCGGCGAAGGATTGGCGCAGACCACATTCGACCTTTTGACCCGTTCGCTGCCTGCGAAGTGGCTGATCAACGGCTACGGCCCGACCGAAACCATCATGACGCCAATGGTGTGGAAGGTGCGTCCCGGCACCCGGTTCGAGGGAACCTATGCACCGATCGGCTGGGCCGTCGGACGGCGCCGTGTCTACGTGCTTGATCCGGACATGAACCCTTGTCCGATCGGGGTCACCGGCGAACTCTATCTCGGCGGCGAAGGCGTCGCGCGCGGCTATGTGGGGCGCCCCGGCACCACCGCGGATCGTTTCGTGCCGGACCCGTTCTGCGCAGACGGCGGACGGCTCTATCGCTCCGGCGACCTCACCCGCTGGCGCGAGGACGGCGCTGTCGAATTCGTCGGCCGTGTCGACCATCAGGTCAAGCTCCGCGGCTTCCGCATCGAACTCGGCGAAATCGAGGCTGCGCTTGTGGACCAGCCTGGTGTTGGCGAATGTGTCGCACTGCTGCGCAACGACGACGGGCAACCGAGCCTCGTGGCCTACGTGGTCCCGGAAGCCGGTACCGCGCTCGATCCCGACGAGCTGCGCCGGGCCATAGGCAGCAAACTGCCCGATTATATGATCCCAAGCGCGATCGTTCCTCTGGAGCGCCTGCCCATCAATCCCAACAGCAAGCTCGATCGTGCCGCACTGCCGGCACCCGTGCGACGGATGACGGAAGCCGTGCCGCCGGCGACCGAACTGGAAACCGAGCTGCTCGACATCTGGCGCGATATCCTCGGCATCACCGCCATTGGCGTCACCCACCAGTTCTTCGAGATCGGCGGCCATTCGCTCGCCGCCATCCGGATTCTGGCCCGGCTCCGGCGCCAACGGCCACAGGTGCGCACCACCATCGCCGATCTTTTCAACAATCCCACGGTGCGAAGCCTCGCTGCGTGTGTCGAGAAGGGCGGCGACGCGGTCGGCAGCCAGGTGATCACGCTGCGGGCCTCCGGCAGCAAGCCGATGCTCTATTGTTTTCCCGGCCTGCTCGTCAGCACCCGCGAATATGTCAAGCTGGTCGACTTCCTTGGGCCGGAGCAACCAGCCACCGGCTTCATCTGCTACTCGCTATCGGAAGAAAAAACCCTCAACGGGACCGTCGAGGAGATCACCGGGCGCTATGTCGACCATATCCGCCGCGAGAGCCGCGGCCGCCCCTGCGTGTTCCTTGGCTGGTCATGGGGCGGACTGCTCGCCTATCAGGCCGCCCGCATGCTCGGCAACGACATCGACCTGCGCCTGGTCGGCATGATCGACGTCTGCGAAATCGGCAGCGAATTCGCACTCGGCGCCGTGCCGCAGTTTGCCCCGGGCGAACGCGACATGCTGCAGGCCCAGGTGACCGAATGGCTTGCTCGCACCCGCATGCGCAGCGAGTGGGATCGCCTGCTGGCATCGATGGATGCCCTCACCTACGAACAGTTCCTGCGCTTCATCGGCAACGAGGAAGAAGAACTTCCCACCGACGGCCCCGACATCAGCAGCCGCGAGCATACGTTCTGGATCCTGATCGACAACGCACTGATCTTCCGCCGCCACAAGATGCTGCCGCATGATTGCCCGATCCATTCCTGGACCGCGGAAGACAGCCTGCATCGCGGCCTCAACCTGATCGACTGGCGGCAGTATTCACGCTTCGCCAATCCGGCCGAGATCATCGCCGGCACCACCCATCTCCACGTGATCGGCTCCAGCGCGTTCCACAGCCGCTTCGCCCACCGGATCAACGAGGCGGTCGCGGGCATCGGAACCGACGACACTCCACTCCGGCGGCGGACGCGCAACTGAAGCAACCTCCACGCCTCCGACAGATTGCATCTTGCAAGGGAATACAACGACGATGAGCGAAGCCAGTCGCACGCGCACTTCCGATGCCTCCGATCCTCTCGATCTGGCGGGAATCGGCATCGGCCCCTTCAACCTCAGCCTCGCCGCGCAGCTCGACAGCGTGTCCGAGCTCAACGAACGGTTCTTCGAACGACGCCCCCGGTTCGACTGGCACCCCGGCATGATGCTGCCCGATGTCGAACTGCAATCGTCATTCCTGAAAGATCTCGTGACCTCGACCAATCCGACCAGCCCCTGGTCGTTTGTTGCCTATCTGGTTGCCCACAAGCGGTTGTTCACCTTCCTCAATGCCCAGTACGATGCGGTTCCGCGCCGGGAATTCGCCCGCTACTTCGAATGGGTGGCAGGGGAACTGCCCAGCCTGACCTTCAGCACGGATGTCCGCGAGATCAGCCACGACGGCCATGCTTTCGTGGTTTCGACCGACATGGAGCGCCACCGCGCGCGCAACATCGCGCTCGGCGTCGGATCGTCCCCGTTCGTGCCGACCTGGGCTTCATCCCTGAAGGGCGATCGCTGTTTTCATTGTTCTGAGGCAACCGAACGCCTGTCGACCATCAAAGGTGACCGGATCGCGGTGATCGGCGGCGGCCAGAGCGGCGGCGAGATCGTTCAGCACCTGTTGTCGCGCGACCCGCTGCCGAAGGAACTGAAATGGATCAGCCGCCGGCACAATTTCGAACCGATCAACGATACCCCGTTTTCCAACCAGGTGTTCTCGCCCGAATATGTCGATGCCTATCGTCAATTGAGCGACGACCGGAAACTGACGGCCCTTGACACCCACATCCTGACCAGCGACGGCCTGTCGCTGTCGACCATCAATGCGATCTACCGCCGCCTCTACACTCTGCGACATATCGAAGGCGGCGACAACGATGTCGAGCTGATGCCGAACCGCGACGTGATCCAGGTGGACCGGCAGCAGGACGGATACCGCCTGATCGTCCGCAACGGCTTCGACGGCGGCATCGAGATCGTCTTCGCCGATGTCCTGGTGCTTGCGACCGGCTACAAGTTCAAGCTGCCGGACGCCATCGCGCCGTTGCAGGACCGCATCAGTGTCGATCGCGGCGGACGCCTGGTTCTGGCCGATGATTATTCCGCGGCCTGGGACGGGCCGCGCCAGAACCGGATTTTCGCGCTCAATGCCGGCCGCTACAGCCACGGCATCGCGGATTCCCAGTTGAGCCTGATGGCATGGCGCAGTGCTGCGATCGTCAATGCGCTGCTCGGCCGCAATCATTTCGACCTGGAGCTGCCGCAGTCCGTTGTTCGCTGGGGCTCCGGATCGCGGCACACCACCGAAGCGATGATGTCGCGGTGAATCTGCGGCAAGACGCACCCGACAATAAAGCCGCGCCGGGACAACGATATCATCGGCTGTCCCGGCGCGGCTTCCGCCTGAAAGTCGATCTCGGAATCCGCGCTTAGTCCTTCACATCGTACCGATAGGACTTGGACACGATCTGCCAGCCATCCCGCAGTTTCATCGCCACCAGATAGTCAGTGAAGTATCGCGGCGGTAACTGGCAGCGAACCTTGACAAAGGCCGTCCCCTCATCGGATCGGTCAATCGTGACAATAAAGTCCTCGCGAGATTGTCCGCTCTCCTTGCCCGATGGGCGTTTTTTCACGCGATCGAGCCAATCGGGAACGGTCAGCACCTGCAGTTCGCTGTTCTCGCGCCAGCGCAGGTCCGCCGACGGATGAAAGGCAGCCCCCAATTTATCCGCGTCGGCTTCGTACAGCCCATCGAAATAGAGATTGATCACGGCTTCCACGCTCGAACGATCGTATGCCATGGCGCCTCCTCCTGTGTTATGTGTGCCGTATCAGCAGTCTGCCATCGGCGCTGCAGCGAATTCAATCGGTTGCCTTGCACGGCTGGCATACATGAATATGGACTCGACAGCTCAAACCCGCCAATCGCTGACGGCACGTGTATCGCATGTGACATCTCGGCGCACGCGCTCCAAAGACCATCCATGAGCAGGCATCAGGATGCCGGCGTCCGCGGTTTCGCCGCATCGCTTTCAGCCACGGAAGCAAGCAAGGCGTTCGCCTGGGCGATTGCAATCAAACCGGAAGCCGTGCCCAGCACTCCGCGACAGCTTCGGTGGCTCCCGCATCCGGAAACCCGTGATCTTGCCGATGAGCTGCAATCCGGCGAGATCGCACTGTGGATGGCGATGATCTCCGAGCATCGTGCAGAAGCGGATAGCGATCACACCGGGCTCGATCTTGCGCAGGCGTCAGCGGTGCTGGACGCGGCCGAGATCGATCGCGCATTGCGGCTGGTCCATGACACCGACAGGCGCTCCTTTGCCGCATCCCATGCCGGCGCACGCCTGCTGCTTGGAAGCGCGCTGAACCAGAAGCCGGATGATCTCCGCTTCCTGTCATCCACGCTTGGCAAGCCGATGCTCGCAGACACGCCAGGACTGCAGTTCAGTATCAGCCATGCCCGCGAAGCCGTCGCCGTTGCCATCGCGCGCGAACCAATCGGCGTGGATCTAGAACCGTTGCGAGAGTTGGACCATCTGGGCGAGATCAGCGAGCTTGTCCTCGCGGCAGACGAACGCGCGGTCGTGGCACGCGCGCCGGCGGCTTTGCGCTCCCGGCTGTTTCTCCGCTACTGGACGCTCAAGGAAGCCCTGCTGAAAGCCGCAGGGTTCGGCTTCTCGATTCCGCCAAACACGATTCTCATCGACGCCGGTAACATCCCCGCGGTGGTCTCCGCTCCCGCCATTCTTGAAGCCGACACGCAGTGGCAATTCATCGCGCCGGCACTCGACCCGCAGTTGGCCGAATGGATCAACGGCGCGGCATGAAGCGAACCGAGCTCAATAGCGCGCGCCGATTTTCTTTGACTGTTTGACGCAGGCATCGCGTTTGCCCCCGCTCCATCCCTTTGTAAAATATCATCTTTTTTGCGACTATGTCATAATATCGGGACGACAGATTGTCAGATCACCCTTTTGCATCGCGAGTCCGGAGGACGTAGCATCGACGCAATTCAACGATCCCTGCTGCGAGGCGCCCATGAACGAGCATCTTCAGTCTGCGAAGGCAGAACCGCTTTTCAATCCGCTCTCGCCGGATTTCATCCGCGATCCCTATCCGACCTATGAGCGACTGCGCACCGCCGATCCGATGCACCTGACACCGCTCGGGATGTATCTCGCAAGCCGGCATGCCGATGTCAGCCTAGTGCTTCGCGACAAACGCTTCGGCAAGGACTTCGTCGATCGGATGACTCGGCGCAGCGGCGCGCAGATCCTGGAAGAACCGGTCTATCGCAGCATGCGGCACTGGATGCTGGTGCAGGATCCGCCGGATCACACCCGGTTGCGCGGCCTGGTTGTGAAGGCGTTCACCGCGCGCCGGGTCGAAGACATGCGTCCGCGCATCCAGCAGATCGTCGACGAAACGCTCGACCGGATCGTGCCCGAGGGGCACATGGACCTGATCGAGGATTTCGCGTTCCGGCTGCCGGTGACCATCATCTGCGACATGCTTGGGATCCCCGAGGAGCATCGCGAGACCTTCTACAAGAGTTCACGCGACGGCGGACGCCTGCTCGATCCGGTGCCGCTGACCCCGGCCGAAATCAAGGAGGCCAACGCGGGCAATGAATTGGCCCAGATGTATTTCCGCCAGCTGTTCGAACTGCGGCGGCGCAACCCCGGCGACGACCTGACCAGCCAGCTGGTGCATGCCGAGGAAGACGGCAACAAGCTCACCAACGAGGAATTGACCGCCAACATCATCCTGCTGTTCGGCGCCGGGCACGAAACCACCGTCAACCTGATCGGAAACGGGCTGCTCGCCCTGCATCGCAACCCCGATCAATTGGCCCTGCTCAAGGCCAATCCCGCGCTCATTACCAACGCCGTCGAGGAATTCCTGCGCTACGATTCGTCGGTGCAGTCGACCGGACGCGTGGCGCTGGAGGATATCGACGACCTCGGCGGCAAGCGGATTCCAAAGGGGGAGAACGTGCTCTGCCTGCTGGGCTCGGCCAATCGCGATCCCTCGGTCTATCCCGACCGCCCCGATCGCCTCGACATCACCAGGCCGAATGTGCGCCCGCTGTCGTTCGGCGGCGGCATTCACTTCTGTCTCGGCGCGCAGCTGGCGCGGATCGAGGCCGAGATCGCCATCGCCACGCTGCTGCGGCGGCTGCCGGATCTCAAGCTCGACAACGCCGACAATCCGGACTGGCGACCGACCTTCGTGCTGCGCGGCCTGAAGGTGTTGCCGGCCAGTTGGTGATTCACAGAACCGTTCCGTGAGACTTCAACTGCCTTGTCGTTGCCGGGCCTGTCCCGGCAACCCCGCTTAGGGACGCACTGCCTTCCTAAGCGAGATCACCGGGACAAGCCCGGTGATGACAACGGTGGGTGAGGTGCTTCTCCCCTCCTCCGGAACCGCTCAGTTGCGATGCTACAGTCTATCAATAAGTCGCCTGCGGATCAGTGACCGAACAGCAGATAACTGCGGTCGAGGCCGCGGCGGTCGCGGGTTTCGTCGGTCCAGCCGACCGCGCGGCGATAGCTCCCGAGCCCGCCGCTCTCCTTCAGGGCGACCACATCGATCGTCTGCGGGGTATCGGCAAACGGCGACACGAACAGGGCATCTTCCGGGCAGTACAGTTCGCACAGGAAGCAGGTCTGGCAGTCGCTCTGGCGGGCGATGACGGGAATGCCGCCGGTCTTGTCGAATACATTGGTCGGGCACACGCTCACGCAGATGTCGCAGGAGGTGCAGCGCTCGGCATCGATGACTTCGATCATTCCGCGGCCTCCGCGAAAGCCGCTGCCGCGTGCGGGCGCACCGCGGTCCAGACATCGTCCAGCCCGCCCGTCGTGATGTAGTGGCGCTGCCGATCGTCCTGCTGCGGAAAATCATCACGACGATGCATGCCGCGGCTTTCCTGGCGCGCGAGCGCGCTGCGATACATCCAGCGCGCCGTCGCCAGCATCGCGGCGCTTTCGCGCGCGCGCAAGACGTTCGCGTCGGACGCCGCCTGCGTATCGAACACCGCCGACCAGAGCGAATCCAGCCGGGCAAGCGATGCATCGAGCCGGCTTGCATCGCGAAAATAATTCAGCTCGTACGGGAAAACCTCATTCTGAACCGCCTTCGCCAGACCAGCGGGATCGAAGGCCCTGCCGCTCCCGCTGCGAAAACCAACCATGCCGGCACGCGAGAGCGACACCGCCCGTCCGTTGCTCGCGTGCCGCGCATGATCAGCCGCCCCCTGCCCCGCCCAAAATCCTGACGACATCGCCCATGCCGCATTGTGACTGCCGCCGCCGGTGAAGCCGCCGCAGATCAGCTCGCGTGTTGCCGCATCGCCGGCCGCGTAGAGCCCGGGCACGCTGGTGGCGCAGCTGTCGTCGATAATGCGCAGACCACCGGTTCCGCGCACCGTGCCTTCGAGCCGCAGCGTCACCGGAAAACGCTGAGCAAACGGATCGATCCCGGTGCGGTCGAACGGCAGAAAGAAGTTCGGCTGCGACAGCCGCATCGCGGCCTGGGTTTCGCGATCGGCCTTGTCGAGTTGCGCGTACACCGGCCCGGACGACAGCGCCCGCGCAATCGCCGAACGACCGCCCTTCGAGGCCGCGCCCGGCACGACCTGGCCGTCTTCGTAGGTGAAGGTCGCCCAGCCGAACAAGAGTGTCTTGGTCACGGACCCGAAGGCGGTCGAAATCGCATACGGATTGGAGAATTCCATGCTGGTGAGTTCGGCGCCGACCTCGGCTGCCATCAGATATCCGTCGCCGGTCAGCACGTTCGACCCCAGCGTCTTGCTGAGGAAAGCGCAGCCACCGGTTGCGATCACCACGGCCCGGGCGCGCACGGTCCAGCGATCGTCTTTCTGACGGCGCACCCCGGTCGCGCCGGCAACCGCGCCGTCATCATCGCGCAGCAACTCCAAGGCCGGGCTGTGATCGAGGATCGTCACGCCCGCCTGCTTGGTGCGCTTGCGCATCAAGCGCATGTATTCCGGGCCCTGCAGCGAATTGCGCTGCGCGTTGCCATGCTGATCGACCGGATATGGATAGCCCCAGTCGGCCAGTTGGTTGCTTTGGACATAGGTGCGATCTAGCACCCGCGCCATCCAGCGGCGATCCTGCAGATACCCGCCCATCTTCTCGCGATTGGCCATCGCCGCCTCGCGCTGCGCCGGATCGGGATCGACATACCAGACCCCGGTGCCGGCCGCCGCCGTCGCCCCCGACGTTCCGCAAAACCCCTTGTCGGCCAGCACAACTCGCGCGCCACAATTTGCGGCGCTGATGGCCGCCCACGTCCCGGCGGGGCCACCGCCCAGCACCAGCACATCCGCGTCGAATTCGACAGAACCTGAAGCGCCGGACAATCTTTCCGCGCGATGGGAAGCAGCAGCCATGAACCATTCTCTCCGCAACGCGTTCGCTCGATGGTTTGATATCGACGACGCAGGAACGGAGCCATGGTCGCGTACCCTGTCTCCCCTGGCAATTTCAGATATCAGCCGGGTTTTGGATGAAGCTTTCCTGTGAGCGACATCGCACAGAACGTTTCTACGGATATGGGCTTCGCCATCCGTTCCATGGCACCGGCGATTGCAACGCGAGGCCGAATGAGGTTACCTCGCCACAGCAACCACCCCCGTAAGGTTATCGATCGTGGCACAGGAAATCCGTCTCAACGCGTTCGCAATGAACTGCGTCGGACATCAATCGCCGGGCCTCTGGACCCATCCGCGGGACCGCTCCAGCGACTACAACCGCCTGCCCTACTGGCTGCACCTCGCGCGCACCCTGGAACGCGGACGGTTTGACGGATTGTTTCTGGCCGATGTTCTCGGCATCTACGACGTCTATGGCGGCACCGCGGACGCGGCCTTGCGCAACGCGGCACAGGTGCCGGTCAATGATCCGATGCTGCTGGTCTCGGCGATGGCGGCCGTGACCGAAAACCTGGGCTTCGGCGTGACCTGCACGCTGTCCTACGAACCGCCGTATCCCTTCGCCCGGCGCATGTCGACACTGGACCATCTCACTGAGGGGCGCATCGGCTGGAACGTGGTGACAGGATATCTGGACAGCGCAGCGCGCGGCATGGGCAAGGATAACCAGAAGGGGCATGACGACCGTTACGACGTGGCGGACGAATACATGGAGGTCGTCTACAAGCTCTGGGAAGGAAGCTGGCAGGATGATGCCGTACTGCGCGACCGAACCAGCGGCATCTTTACCGATCCCTCGAAGGTGCATCGTGTCCATCATGAGGGCGAAAATTACCGGCTGGATGCGATCCATCTCAGCGAGCCCTCGCCGCAACGCACGCCGTTGCTGTATCAGGCCGGCACCTCGCCCCGCGGGCGGGTTTTCGCCGCGCGGCACGCGGAATGTGTGTTCATGTCCGGCCCCTCGGCCAAGATCATCGCGGCGCGGGTCTCGGCGATCCGCACGCTTGCCGCTGAGGCCGGCCGCAATCCCGCCGAGATTCTCATTTTCAGCATGATGACCGTCATCCTCGGCCGAACCGAAGCCGAAGCCGCGGCAAAGCACGCCGAGTATCGCCGCCACATCAATCCCGAAGGCGCCCTCACCCTGATGTCCGGCTGGACCGGCGTCGATTTCTCCACCTACGATCTCGACCAGGAGGTCCGCCATGTCCAGAACGAGGCCGGGCGTTCGGCCATGGACAATATCAGCCGCGCCGATCCCGATCGGGTGTGGACGGTGCGCGAGATCGCCGAGCATGTCGGCATCGGCGGCATTGGCCCCCTGCTGGTCGGCACGCCGGAGAAAGTCGCCGACGAAATCGAGGCCTGGGTTGAACAGACCGGGGTGGATGGCCTCAATGTCGCTTTCGCCGTCTCGCCCGAAAGTTTCGAGGATATCGCCGATCTTCTGGTGCCGGAACTAACGCGACGCGGGCGTTACAAGAAGGCGTATCAACCGGGAACGCTGCGGGAAAAACTGTTCGGATCCGGACGCGCGCGCTTGGCGGCTCCGCATCCCGCAGCCGGGTTCCGACGTTAGAGCGGGATTAGACATGGTTCGCTCAACGTAATCCGTCATCCTGAGGCGGCCGTGCGCAGCACGGCCCTCGAAGGACGACGGCCAATGATTCAGTAGAATCGGCCGTGCATCCTTCGAGGCTCGCTACGCTCGCGCCTCAGGATGACGGAGTTGATTCAACCTCTAGCTGCGTCAGCTCGCAAGCTGAACGAGGCTGTGCTCGATTCTGGGAACCGACGCCAGCAACGTCCGCGTATAGTCATTCTCTGGGCTTCCGAAGACCTCCCCGACGGGCCCCTGTTCGACAATCCGTCCGTCATGGAACACCAGCACACGATCCGCCAGATGCTGGATCACACCCAGATCATGCGAGATGAACAGCAGCGCGGTTCCCAGCCTCGCCTGCAACTCTCCGAGCAAATCCAGCACCTGGGCCTGGATGCAGATATCGAGTGCGGAGACGGGTTCGTCACAGACAATCATGGCGGGCTCCGCAGCCAGCGCGCGGGCGATCGACACGCGCTGGCGCTGTCCGCCGGAGAGCGAGCGTGGAAAACGCTCCAGCACCTCGGCACGCAGCCCGACCTGCTCCAGCAGATCGACGGCCCGCTCGCGCCGCGCCCGGCGGGTCCGGAAACCGGTCAGGTTTTCACCGATCACGTCCAGAACCCGGTATCTCGGATCAAAGCTGCTCAACGCATCCTGCGGAATATATTGCAGACGGGGACGCAGCGAACGCCGCTCCGCTTCACGAAGCCCTGACCAAGCTTGGCCGAGCAGCGCAACGTCTCCCTGGTCGGGAGCAAGAAGGCCAAGAACGATCTTGGCGCAGGTCGATTTGCCGGACCCGGATTCCCCGACAATGCCGACGACCTCGCCCGCTTTCACGACAAAGCTGACATCCCGCAAGGCAGCTGTCGTGGGGCTCTGTTGCGCCGCTGCGCGTGGGTGCGCGTAGCTTTTGGAAATGCCGTTCACCTGCAAGACGACATCACCACTCGCAACCTTTCGGGCCGGCAATGGATCGCGCGTCACGGCGCCCAGCGGCTGGATGCCGGATACCGAGATGTCAAATCTCGCCGAGGAGAGCCGGCTGCCGCGCGATTGCGACGACGGAATCGCGGCCAGCAACTGGCGGGTGTAGGGATGACGCGGATCGCTGAGGACATCGGCGGTCGGGCCGCTGTCGACCACGCGCCCGTCACGCATGACAATGACCCGGTCGGCAATTCCCGCGACCACCGCAAGGTCGTGGCTGATCAGCAGCAGCCCCGCGCCTTCACGCACCCGTTCCGCCAGCACCTGCAGCACCTGCGCCTGCACCGTCACGTCGAGGGAGGTGGTCGGCTCATCCGCGATGATGAGATCCGGATCGGCGGCGATCGCGGAGGCGATCAGGGCGCGCTGGCGCAATCCACCTGACAACTGATGCGCATATTGCAACGCCCGGCTTTCCGGATGCGGAATTCCGACCTTGGAGAGAATCTCCAGCACCCTTGCATCGATATCGCGGCGCGCCCGGAGGATGCGATGTTCGGACACCACCTCGGCCACCTCCTGGCCGATGGTCCGCAACGGATCCAGCGAGACCAGCGCGTCCTGCATGACAAGGCCCGTCACCGTCCCGCGCAGCCTGCGCCAGTCGGCTTCACGAAATTGGCGTGCGTCCCGTCCCTTGATCAGGAAGCGACGGGCGTCGATCACGGAGCCCTCGCCGGCAAGATGCAACAGGCTGCGCGCCGTGATGCTTTTGCCCGACCCGGATTCCCCGACCAGCGCCACGCACTCGCCCGCATGGATTGTCAGATCGACGCCCCGCACGATCGGAAAACCGCCATTGGTCGCCGCAAAACCGATCGACAAGCCCTGAATGTCGATCAGCGCATCGCGGGCACTTTTTTCAATCTTTTTGGCGTTGAAGGTTGTTGCACTCATGCCAGCCGCCCCTCGAACGCCTTCTGCAGGAAATTGCCGATTACACTGAAGGCAATCACCGTCAGGGTGATGGCCGCGCCCGGAAACACGCCCGGCCACCAGGCGACACGGAGAACGTCCCGGCTTTCGGCCAGCATGACGCCCCATTCCGGTGTCGGCGGCTGCGGGCCGAGGCCGAGAAAACTGAGGCCGGAGACAGCCAGAATCGTGCTGCCGATATAGACGGTCGCAATGACCGGGACCGCCACCAGCACATTGGGCAGCACGTGCCGCAGAAACACCTGCGGCCGGCTCAAGCCATAGATCGCCGCATGCGTGACATAATCCGCATCGCGGACCAGTTGCGTTTGCGCCCGGACCACGCGGCCGAATTTCGGAATTCCGGCAATACCGATGGCCAGCGCGATGTTCAGCATGCCGGGGCCGAGAAAAGTGACGACCAGCATTGCGAGCAGCACGCCCGGGAACGATGACAGCACATCGAAGACCCGCGACGTCGCCTCGTCCAGAAAACGATTGCGCTGACCGGCAATGATCCCGAGCACGATGCCGAAAACGAGGCTGACCGCCATGCCACCAACGCCAATCAGCAGGGAATAACGCGCCCCGTAGAGTGTTCGCGCGAACACGTCACGGCCAAGGCGGTCGGTTCCGAACAGATGCTCCCAACCCGGTGATTTCAGCCCCTGGGTAAAATCACCGGTCAGGGGATCGAACCGCGTGAACAGTCCCGGCGCGAGGGCCGCGACCAGCAGCGCCAGCAGAAAAACACCGGCCAGGACCACCCCCGCCGGAATCGCGCGATGGTCCCGTGCGCCCGGGATGCGTTGCAGCGTGGCGGCGTCATCTTCCGCCTCGACAATGGCAGACAGGCCGGCAGGCAAACGGGACGGCGCGTTCATTGGGCTCTCAGCCTCGGATCGATCAGGACGTAGAGAATGTCGAGCAGCGTCGACGCCGCGACATGGATGAAGGCCGCGAGCAGAACTACTGCCAACACCACTGGGACATCATGGGTGAGCACCGCACCGAGCGTCACTGTCCCGAGCCCCGGACGGCCGAACACCTTTTCAGTGATGACCGCTCCGCCAAGAAGTCCGCCGATCAGCCAGCCGCCCAGGGTGACGGCCGGCAGCAAGGCGTGGCGCAACACATGACGCGATCGGATCAGGAGCTCGCTGAGACCGCGTGACCGCACCGTGGTGACGAACGGCTGATCGAGGGTCTTTTCCATGGCTTCGCGCAACACCTGGGTCAGCAACCCTGCGGTCGGCAGCGCCAGCGTGATTGACGGCAGAACGATGGATTTCCAGCCGTTCGCTCCGGACACCGGAAACCACCGGAGATTGAACGAAAACAACATCAGGAACAGGATGCCAAGCCAGAACACCGGCGTGGAAGCAAACACCAGTTCCAGCAGCGACGCGATGCGGCGCGAGAGGCGTCCACGACCGGCGGTGAGCAATGCGAGCCCGACGGCGAGCGCGATCGCCAGCACGCCGGCCAGCAAGGCGAGCTGAACAGTCGGCAACAATTGCGATCCAACGACCTCGGTCACCGGCTGCCTCAGAACATAGGACGTGCCGAAGTCGCCGTGAACGATCCGGAATACGAAGTCGAAGTATTGCTGCCAAAGGCTTCGATCGAGTCCCCACTCGGCCGCAATCGCCTCGCGCAACCCCGGATACTCCAGATCCCCCGCGAGAATGTCCTCGATGCGTCCCGGCAAGGCATGCAACGCCAAAAACGACGCAGTGACACTCGCCCACGCGACCACAACACTCGTGAGAAGCCGCGACACGATGCGGGACCACATCGGTTCAATCCTGCGGCTTGCCGAGCCAGACGTCATAGGCGCTGGACGGCGAGTCGAGCCCGGCTTCGAAGCTCAGTCCGTTCACGTGGCTTTTCGCGGCCAGAAAATAGCTCGGTGCAAACAGCGGCACGATAAACGCTTGGTCCACGCCCCGTTTCTGGATCTGATCCGTCAGGGTTCGCTTGCGGGCCGCATCGGTGGATTGCAGAGCTTCATCGATCAACCCGGTGATTTCCGAATCGGGGTTCGCGACGTTCGAATAGAGGAACCCCTTGGAGCCGAGCATATCCCACAGTTCCTTCGCTGGATCCGACGGATTGTCGGTGTTCGGATAGATCGTCCAGGTCCCCGTCGCATTTCCCTTGGCGTATTCGCCGGCCGTGACGATGCGCAGGTTCAGGTCGAGGCCGATGTTCTTGCGCAACGCCGCCTGGATACCCTGGATCAGAATGTCCCTGTTGTCGCGCACATAAGGCTGCGGGTATCCGACATCGATCCGCAGGCGCTGGCCGTCTTTGGTGCGGAATCCCTCCGCGTCGCGGCCTGCCCAGCCGGCCTCGTCAAGCAGTTTGTTGGCGCCGGCGACATCATTGCCCCACGATCCGATCAGCGCCTTGTTGTAGGCCGGATTGCTCGGGCCGATGATCGACCAGGCCCGCGGCACGGTGCCGAGGTAGACCTGCTTCACCAACGGCTCGAGATCGAAACCATCCCGCAAGGCGCGGCGCACGCGCACATCGTCGGCGGGCGCCCGGGTGTAATTGATATTGAGCGTAAACGACGTTCCCGCTCCCGATGGACCAGTCAGGAACTTGAAGCCGGGCTGATCGGCGAACAGTCCGACGTCAGTCGCCTGCACGCCTTCGATCAGATCCACCTGCCCCGAGGACAAGGCGCCCGCACGAACGGCCGCCTCCGGAAGAAAGCGCAGCGTCACCTGATCGAGATAGGCCGGTCCATTGTGGGCAGCGTAGCCCGGCGCCCAGTTATAGGCCTTGTTGCGAACGAACGTCGCCGACTGTCCCCGGACATAACGATCGAAAACGAAAGGACCGGTCCCGACCAATCCCGGACCGCCGCCGCAGAGATCGCCCTTCTCCAGCGCTGTCGGCGAGATCAGGCCGAGTTTGACGTTGGATGTCGACTCCAGAAACGTGGAATCCGGGCGCGTCAGGACGAACTTGACGACATAAGGCGAGACGATCTCGGCACCGCCATAGTATTCCAGCAGCGACGCGGCGGTCGCCGCATTCTCAGGCTTTTTCACAAAGTCGAAATTCGCCTTCACGGCTGCAGCGTCGAACTTCTCGCCATCGTGGAAGACGACGTCCTCGCGCAGCTTGAAGGTGTATTCCTTGCCGTCCGGCGATATCGACCACTCGGTGGCGAGCCAGGGCGCAAACGTGCCATCCGACTTCTTGCCGACCAAAGAGTCGATATAATTGCGAGCGACGAAGAATGCCGCCTGCTGGGACGAGCGATGCGGATCAAAGCAGGACGGCTCCGTCGTCACACCCCAGATGATCTTCCCTCCCGACACCGGCGCGCCTTCCGGCGCGGCAACAGCCGGCGACACCATCGGAAGAGCGAGTCCCGCCGCGACGGTCATCGCGGCAAGCGAATTAAATTTTCGCATCGAGAACATCCATTGCTGATTTTGACTACCAACAGCGCTCGCGACGCATCAAACGTATTCAAATGATCGGCGAAGAGGGTTCGCGCTTCATCTGATCAACGCAACACGATATCTGTTTGCAATGCGATGTAATTGCGTGAGGCCGGCAAAGGCAACACGCATCCCGGCGATATCTCGTCTCCACCTGAAGTTTGAAAAATACTTCGACGCGTGTCGCGTTTGATGGATGAAAATGGCGATCTCCAACGTGACGACAGCCATGTTTACCTCAGCCGCAAGCGGCGCGCGCCCTCATCTCCGTAGATGCTCCTGAACCCCGAGACCCCTTCTCATGTCCACAACTCCGACGTCCCCACGACAGCTGCACCTCAACGTCAATCTGCTCCACTCCGGTGTCTACGCATCGGCGTGGCGCCAGCCAGAAAGCGATCCCGCGGCCTGCTTCGATCTCGGGCATTATGTGCGGGTTGCGCAGATCGCGGAGCGCGGCAAGCTCGACGCCATCTTTCTGGCGGATACGCCGGCGATCACCGATCGCATCGATTATCGGCCGTTCCAGTCGCTGGAGCCGACCATCGTGCTCGCAACGGCCGCAGCGGCCACCACGCATATCGGGCTGATCGCGACGGCGTCGACGACCTATAACGAGCCCTACAACATCGCCCGCCGTTTCGCGACGCTCGATCATGCAAGCGGCGGACGCGTCGGATGGAATGTGGTGACGACGGCGGATGCCGCCGCCAGCCGCAATTTCGGCCTGCCCGGCGTTCTCGACCACAAGGTCCGTTATGATCGCGCCAGGGAATTCGCCGATGTCGTGCATGCGCTGTGGGACAGCTGGGAAGATGATGCTTTCCTCGGCGACAAGGCCTCCGCCCGCTTTGTCGATACCTCGAAAGTGCATCCGATCCGGCATCGCGGCACTTATTATTCAGTCGAAGGGCCGCTGAACCTCCCGCGGTCGCCGCAGGGGCGGCCGATCACCGTGCAGGCCGGCGGCTCGAGCGATGGTCGTGATCTGGCCGCCGCGACGGCTGACGCGGTTTTCACCCTGGCACAGAGCATCGAGGAAGGCGCTGCCTATGCGCGCGATCTGCGCGGGCGTGCGGTTGCCCTTGGCCGCCCGGCAAATTCCATCATCACCCTGCCTGGGCTGGCAACGGTCATCGGCAGCACGGAGGCGGAAGCCAAGCGGCGACAGGACGAACTCTGGGAGCTGGTGCCGATCGAATACAGCCTGGCGCGCCTCGCCAGCACGTTGCAGATCGCACCGGAACAGCTCGCGCTCGACAAGCCGCTGCCTGATCCGCTGCCATTGCCTGCCAATGCCAACCACACCATGTTCCAGGGCACGGTGAACCTGGCGCGGCGCGGCAACCTGACGGTGCGCCAGTTGCTGCGGGCCCTGGGTGGCGGCGTTGGCCATCGGATCATCGTCGGCACGCCGGAGTTCATTGCCGACGATATCGAGGCCTGGTTCAGGGCCGGCGCCGCCGATGGCTTCAACCTGATGCCCGACGTGCTGCCGACCGGGCTCGAGGTGTTCGTCGACACGGTGGTGCCGATCCTGCAGAAGCGTGGTCTGTTTCGCCACGATTATGAAGGCCGAACCCTGCGCGATCATTTCGGCCTGGCGCGCCCGCCAAGCCGGTTCGCGCCGCGCGAAGGCGCATCGATTTCCGCCTAACCGGCAAACGTCACGCCTGCCGGATACTCTTTCGGGTTTCGGCATGGCGGACGCGCGGAATCACTTCCTCGGCGAATCGCCGCATCTCGGCTTCAAACGGCTGGTACTGCAGCATGAACAGCTCGATCCCGGCGGCGTGAAACTCGGAGATGCGGGCCGCGACCGTGTCATAGCCGCCGACGAGACCCGCTGCCGTGCCGCCATTGCTGCCGACCCGGGGCGATTTCTGCATGGTCTGCATCATCACGACTTTCGGATCCGTATTGGCTTTTTGAACAGCCTTCATCGGCGCATCCTTGGCCGCCAGCGCCAGCAACCGCTGATGCGCGACCTCCGCCTCCTGATCGGTTTCCCGCGCGACGACAAAGGCTGATAAGCCAAAGCGCAGCGGACGTCCCGCACGCGGCCGCGCGGCGGCATCAGCAATCAAATCAGCGACATCCGTCAGCGGCTGGCCATTGATGAACCAGACATCACCATGCTCGGCGACCAGCGCGCGGGCCGGCTCCGACTCGCCGCCGACATAAATCGTTGGCCGCGCGCGATACAGGTCTTTTGGACGCAAGGCATAGTCGCTGACGTCGAAATGTGCGCCCTTGTAGGTGACGCGCTCCCCGCTGATCAGCCGCGACACCACCGATATCCACTCATTGCCATAGGCATAGCGCGCATCGTGCTCGGCAAAACCGATTCCGGCCCTGTCCAGCTCCGGCCTGTTCCAGGCATTGACCAGATTGATGGCGAAGCGGCCGCGGCTGATGTTCTCGATCTGCAGCGCCATCTTGGCGAGCACAACCGGATGAAACAGATAAGGCTTGATCGCGGCAATGATCTCGATGCGGCTGGTCAGCGCGGCCAGCGCCGACGCCGAAGTCCACGCCTCCAGCTGATCGAGGTCTTCCTGGTGCGGATTGATGGTGTGCTGGGCGATCAGGGTGGAGTCATATCCCAGCGCCTCGGCTTCGAGCACGAGATCGCGGTTACGCTCCCACGACGCATCGTAGGGTTCTTCCGGATCCTGATGCGCGGCACGCGAGCCGTGAACGAGCGCCCATATCCCGAAGCGGAGCGGCTTTGATGTCATCTGGAATTCCTCCGGTAGTTTGAAATGCAAAGTCGCGCGCCACCAAAAAGTAATTTTACAGCCGGCGCAACAGCCCCGCATCCATGCGATGCGTCCTCGGACCGCTGGAAAACTGCAACAACATTGCGACATTCCGACCTTCGAGAAACGAACGTATCGTTATCCAATTTGCGGCGAGATCATAAAACTCCGAAACGAAAGACAATTGGAAAACGCCACTATTTCTGTTCGCCCGGATTCATGGGACAGTTTATTTCGACGCGATCGCGCGAACGCTGCTCCGGCGAAGATCACGTTTGGCTGATCGCAGCGATATCTGTCACTGCGTTGTCGGGCACCGGTGGCATGCGCCTCGCGTTGATCTGCGCCACTGAACAGGATCCGTGTCACCTTGAGCCACACCACCACACTCAGCCAGCTTCCCTCGGGCGAGATCGAGCGGACACCTTTCTCGACGGATGTTCATCGAAGTGATGTGACATCGGTATCCCCAGCATTACCGGCGCCGGGCGCGCGCTTGTCCCTCGGCAAGCATCGACTTCTTGCGTTGTCGTGGGTCGCCCCTGTTGTGCTGATTATCGCTTGGGAAGTCCTGGCACAAAGCGGATGGCTGTCGCCCCAGGTGCTCCCGGCTCCCAGCAAAGTGCTCCGGACAGCCTTCAAACTGATCACCACCGGCAGCTTGCTGACGGACCTCGGCACCAGCCTGTTGCGGGCGGCGGCCGGCTTTGTGATCGGCGGAAGTGTCGGATTTGCACTGGGGACGCTGGTGGGATTCTCGCGCCTTGCCGAGGCGCTGATCGATCGCAGTGTCCAGATGATCCGCGCCATTCCGTTTCTTGCGCTGCTGCCGCTGGTGATCGTCTGGTTCGGCGTCGGCGAAGCGGAAAAGATCTTCCTGGTGTCGCTCGGCGTGGCGTTTCCGATCTATATCAACACCACGCTGGGCATTCGCCAGGTCGATCCGAAACTGCTCGAGCTCGGCCGTGTTCAGGGTCTTGGAACCTGGCAATTGATCCGGCGCATCATCCTGCCCGGTGCGCTGCCGTCCGTCCTCACCGGGGTGCGCTATTCCCTCGCGACCGCCTGGCTGGCACTGGTGGTGGCGGAAACCATCGGCGCCCAGTCCGGCATCGGCTTTCTCGCCATGGATGCGCGCGAATTCCTGCGTACCGACGTAATCGTGCTGACCATTGTCATCTATGCATTGATCGGTGTCGCCGCGGATTCCATCGCCCGCCTGCTGGAACGGCGCCAGCTCGCCTGGCACCCGAACTACGGGAGCCGCCGGCGATGACGCTCCACGCAACGCCGCTCCTGCCCTCCGCCGCTGTGACCGTGACAAACCTGCGGCGCGCCTATGATGCCCGCATTGTCATCGATGGATTGAACCTGCGCATCGCGCGCGGCGAGTTCATCGCCCTGCTCGGCGAAAGCGGCTGCGGCAAGACCACACTGCTGCGCGCCCTGGCAGGGCTTGACCCGATTCAGGGCGGCCGCATCGATGCTCCGCGCCGGCCGGCGGTGGTGTTTCAGGAACACCGGCTGCTGCCGTGGGACACGCTGTGGCGCAACGTATCGCTAGGGCTGCCGGGCGACGACGCACGGCAACGCGCCGCCGCGGCGCTGGCCGAGGTTGGGCTGGGCGACCGGCTCGACGACTGGCCGCGCAATCTGTCCGGCGGACAGGCACAGCGCGTGGCGCTGGCGCGCGCCCTGGTTCAGGAGCCGGAGCTGCTGCTGCTCGACGAACCCTTCGCCGCGCTGGATGCGCTGACCCGCATCCGCATGCACGAGCTGGTCAAGGAACTGGCCGCACGCCATCAGCCGGGTGTGTTGCTGGTCACCCACGATGTGGACGAAGCCATCGCGCTCGCCGATCGTATTCTCGTCATGCGCGACGGACGGATCGTCTTCGAGCATCGCACCAATAGCCGAGGCTCCGGTGCGGCCACGCGCGCAAGCCTGTTGGCCGAACTCGGCGTCGTCGCCCGGCTGCAGGCCGTTTGAACGGATCATCCACAAGGACACGTCATGTCGAAGTCATCGTTTCACACGCCTTCCCGCCGGCGTTTCCTGCAATCGTCGCTGCTGGGCGCCGGGGCGCTGGCTGGCCTCACCGCCCGTGCAAGCAGCGCTTCAGCGGCGAGACGCAACACCGATACCGTGCGCCTGACCTGGGGCTTCAACGGGTTGAACCTGATCGCCAAGGAACGCGGCGAACTGGAGAAGACCCTCGCCAAGGACAGCATCAAGGTGGAATGGCTGGGCCCGTTCCCCAATCACGCCCCGACCATGCAGGCCGTGGTCGGCGGCAGCGCGGATTTCAGTTTTGGCGGCAGCACGACGCCAGCACTTGCAGCCATCATCGCCGGCTCGCCGCTGGTGTTCACCCAGTTCGTGGTCTACGAGCCGCGAACGACAGCGATCATCGCCAGGGACGAGTCCGGCATCCAGCGCATCGAAGACCTGGTCGGCAAGTCGGTTGCGGTCAATCGCTCGGGCCTCGGCGAATTCCTGCTGGTGGCTGCCCTCGAGAAGCACAAGATCGACCGCTCCGCCGTCAAGTTCGTCTACCTCAACCCGCCCGACGCCGCCCCTGCGCTGGCTGCCGGCAAGGTTGACGCCTGGTCGATGTGGAGCCCGGGGGTCGACATCGCGCGCCTGGACTACAAAGCGCACGACCTGTTTCTGGAGGGACGCGATCTGGAATTCCAGATCGACTACACCTCGTATCTCGTAACCCGTAAATTCGCGACCGAGAATCCGGATCTGGTCCGCGCGGTCAATGCGGCTTTCCTGGCCGAAGCGAACTGGGTGTCGGAAAACGGCAGGGAAGCCGAGTACATCGCCCAGAAAAAGGCCGGCTACAGCGACCAGATCCGCGATCAATTCATCGCCCTCAAGCGCAAGTACCGTTTCCATCCGGTCAGCGACACGGCCTTTGTCGCCGACCTGCAGAAGGCCGCGGACTGGCTGGTGGCCCGCAAGGTGCTGCCCGAACAGGTCACCGTCGCCGATCACCTGGCGAAACTCTGATCCATCAGCCCATTATCACACAACGCAGAACCCAGACATCATGAACAAACCCGTACCGACATTCTCTCTCGAAATCTCGCAGCCGCTCACCCTGCAATCGCCGGATCTAAAGCTGCTGTTCGACCACATCGCCGAGGGCGCGGAACGGCGCGATCGCGAGCGCATTCTGCCGTTCGACATCATCGACCTGATCCGGCGCTCCCGGCTCGGCGCGCTCCGGATCCCCGCCGCGGACGGCGGGGGCGGCAGCTCGATCCGTGAATTGTTCGATGTCGTGATCCGGCTGGCAGAAGCGGATGCGAATGTCGCCCACATTCTGCGCAACCACTACAGCGTGGTCGAACGCCTGGTCCGCACCCCGCGGGACGAGCAAGGCCGAGCGTGGCAGAAGGCCGTGGTGGACGGCGCTATCATCGGGCTCGCCACCACGGAACTGGAAAGTCCCAAGGTCGGCGATGTCACCCCCGACACCGTGCTAACGCCGGATGGCGACGGCTATCGCCTGAACGGCACCAAGTACTACAGCACCGGCTCGCTGTACGCCGACTATATCCTGGTTCGCGCCGCCGACGCCGACGGAGCACTCGCCGCGACAATCGTCCCCGCCAAGCGCGATGGTGTTGAACTGATCGATGACTGGGACGGTTTTGGACAGCGGCTGACCGCGACCGGAACCACGCACTTCCGGAACGTCCGGATCGAACGCAAGGAAGTGGTGTTCGACGCACCGGATATCGGCTACGGCATCGCCTATTCCAACACCTATGCCCAGTTGTTCCTCACGGCCGTCAACGCCGGCATCGTACGCGCCATCCTGCGCGATGCCACCGCGCTGGTCCGGCGCCGCCAGCGGACCTTCTATTACGCCCCGGCCGAGCGCGCCGTGGACGATCCGATCCTGCAGCAGACCGTGGGACAGATTTCCAGCAACGCCTTCGTTGCCGAAAGCGCCGTGCTCGCCGCGGCCGACGCCCTTGATGCGGCAACTGCAGCCTGGGACAACGCCACGCCGGACTTCGCAGGCCTTGCCTTTACCGCCGCGCTGCATTCGGCGCAGGCCAAGGTCGTGGTCGACGAGCTCGCCATCCGTAGCGGCAGCCTGCTGCTGGATGTCGGCGGCGCGTCCGCAACCAAACAAACCTACAATCTCGACCGCCACTGGCGCAACGCACGCACCTTGGCCTCGCACAATCCCAGCACGTACAAGGCCCGCTCGATTGGTGATTATGAGATCAATGGCACAGCATTGCCGGCGAAAGGCTTCTTCTAGAGCGGGACGAGATGTTGTCCGATCAACGTAATCCGTCACCCTGAGGTGGCCGTGCGTAGCACGGCCCTCGAAGGGCGACGGCCCCGGCCGCGCATCCTTCGAGGCTCGCTTTGCTCGCACCTCAGGATGACGGAGTTAACTCAGCGTAAATTCGTCGTTCACTAGAACTGAATTAGAAGCGGAGAATGCGTGGGTAAAAACCCGCGCATTTTGTTTTTCCGGTTCACGCAATCGCTCGCGCCGGATGGGCAAACTGGCTCTCAGGACGCGGCAGGCCGTAGTGGTCGCGCAGGGTCGCGCCGGCATATTCGGTGCGGAACAATCCGCGCTTGCGCAGGATCGGCACTACCTGTTCCACGAACACGTCAAATCCGCCGGTCAGCCATGGCGGCATGACGTTGAAGCCATCGGCCGCGCCGTTTTCGAACCAAGTCTGGATGTTGTCGGCCACCTGCTCCGGCGTTCCCGCAATGACCCAGTGCCCTCGTCCGCCGGCGAGCCGCTGAACCAGTTGGCGAATGGTGGGTTTTTCGCGATCGACAATATCGATCACCAGTTGAAAGCGGCTGGCCACGCCCCGCGGCCCCTGGGTATCGATCAGATGACGCGGGAACGGCCCATCCAGGTCGAAGCCCGAGAGATCCAGCCCGATCATCTGGCGAAGCTGCGTCAGCGAATACTCCGGCTGGATCAGATCATTGAACTCCTGCTCGAGTCGCTTCGCCTCGGCCTCGGTGCTGCCGATGAACGGGCTGATGCCGGGCAATATCCTGACGTGCTCCGGATTGCGATCGAACGCCCTCGCCTGCTTCTTGATGTCGGCATAGAACGCCTGCGCGCTGGCGAGCGTTTGATGCGCCGTGAAAATCGCTTCGGCGAAGCGGGCGGCGAACGCGCGCCCGTCCTCCGACGATCCCGCCTGCACATAGACCGGCCGGCCCTGGGGGGACCGAGCCACATTGAGAGGTCCGCGCACCCGGAAATGCTTGCCGAGGTGATTGATCGGATGGATCTTGTCGGCATCGGCAAAGATCCCCGACGCCGGATCGGCCACCACCGCGTCGTCTTCCCAACTGTCCCAGAGCTTGGTGACGATATCCAGGAACTCCTTCGCCCGCTCGTAACGCTCGTTGTGCGGCGGATGCTCTGGCAGGCCAAAATTCTGCGCCGCCTGGGGCGCGCTGGTGGTGACGATGTTCCATCCGGCGCGTCCACCGCTGATATGATCCAGCGAGGCAAACAGCCGCGCGAGATTATAAGGCTCGAGGTAGGTGGTGGACGCGGTCGCGATCAGCCCGATACGGCTGGTGACCGCGGCGATCGCAGACAGCCATGTGATCGGCTCGACACGAGGACGCGCCGCATAACGAATATTGTCCGCCAGTGCCGGCCCATCGGCAAAGAATACCGCATCAAACTTCGCGAGTTCGGCGCGCTGCGCGAGATCCTGATAATAGCTGATGTCGAACACGCGGTGCGGCGCCGAATCCTTGTAACGCCAGGCCGCCTCGTGATGACCGCCGGGATAAATGAACAGGTTCAGCGCAAGCTGGCGGCGATTGGTCATGATCTCGAAGCTCCAAATCTCGACACTGCAAAGAATTGATCGGGTGTCCGGGAATGCCAAGGCAACGCCGGGGATTGCAAACGGCGCCCGACCTACGCGGCTCCGGGCGAATTCGGCTTGCTGGCGGTGGCAAAGCGAAGGTAGCGCTCCAGCTTGAGGCCGTTCGGGGTCCGCTTGGCTTCGAGCAATCGCTCCAGCGATATCCGTATCTGCGCCCGCTCCTGCTCGGAAAAATCGATCAGAAAATTTCCGAACGAGCTGCTCGCCGACCATCTGAGCAGACTGTCGACGTCGTCGTGGAAATCGATGAAGGCATGAAGCTCGCTGCGATATCCGCGGAAACCCGCTTCGGCGAACAGTGCAGCCAATGCCGCGTCATCGCTGCCGAGCACCGGGTGGGTGCCGGCCCGCCGCGCCTCGAAGCCGGCGTCCGCCAGCGCGGCCTGGATCAAGACACGGGTTTCGTGAATTTTCGAAGGATCCTGCGTATTAAGGCCGATTCGGCCACCGGCCTTGAGCACACGGAAGACCTCGCGCAGCGCCTGTGACTTGTCCGCAATCCAGTGGAACACGCTGTTGAGATAAACCACGTCGAATTGCCCGTCACCGAACTCCGACAAATCTTCCGCGCGCCCGACGCCGAACGTCAGAACGTCCGATGCCCGTGACTGCGCAATCGCGATGCGATTTTCCAGAGGGTCTCGGCCGATAACGCGGCCACGCGGCCCGACCAGCACGGCGACGTACTCCGCCAGCCGACCAGTCCCGGCACCGATATCGAGAACCTCCTCGCCCGGCCTGATCCGCAATTGATCAATCAGGACCTGGCCGTGATTGAACTGAACAATGCCTGCTTCTTCATATGTGGTCGCCAGTTCCGGCGTATCATATCGCAAGCTGACTGCGGTGTTGGCCTTGAGCATAGCCTTGGGCATGGGAATTCCTGGATCGTTCGAGCGGCAACACCCGCTGCACAGTTCATTTCATTCTATGTGGAGCCCGCCGGATGTCGATAAAATGGATTTGCATTCTTGCGCCGCCGTTCAGAACAAATCTGATCCATTCCATTGCGGGCCGGCAAGAGCTTGCTGCCATCAAATTCCCGGCAACAGGCGTGCGCGATGCCGGTCACGCGTGCGATCGTCATTCCCAAGCGGCGCGATCGACCGATCGCGAACAATCCTGTCAAACAAGCAATCAACGGCAGCACCATCCTCGCGCATCTGCCAGAACAATAGTCTATCCATTTCATTGACTATCCGATCATCGCTTTTAGGATTTGCGATATCGAATGTGAAGAAAAGGGGGCTTCGACAATGAACCAGGTGGTGCGCCGCTCCGATGCCGGCACGCAGGGTCAGGCCCCCGCAAGTTCAGGCAGAACTGTGCTTGGCGACGATCTGCTCGCAAGGATCAAGGCGCGAGCGGCCGACTACGATCGCGACAATCGTTTCTTTTATGAAGATCTCGACGATCTTCGCGCGGCCGGCTACCTCACGCTGGCCGTGCCAACAGAGGTCGGTGGCCTCGGCTTTTCCGTTCCTGAGGTCATCCGTGAACAAGCCAAACTGGCGTACCACGCGCCGTCGACCGCCCTCGCCATCAACATGCACCTGTACTGGACCGGTGCGGCCGCCTACCTCTGGCGCAAGGGTGACCATTCGGTCGACTGGATTCTGAAGGAGGCCGTTTCTGGCAAGATCTTTGCGGCCGGCCACGGCGAGATCGGAAACGACCTCGGACTTGCCAACTCCGCGGTGGTGGCGGAGCCCTTGGCAGACGGATCGTATCGTTTCACCGGCCGAAAGATCTTCACGTCGCTCTCACCGGTCTGGGACTGGCTGGGCATTCACGCCAGGGATAATTCCGACCCGCACCATCCCAAGATCGTGCACGCCTTCATCCGGCGGCAAGACGCCGGTCACCGGACCGAGGAGACCTGGGATACGATCGGCGTGCGCGCGACGCGGAGCGACGACACCATTCTCGAAGGCGTCGTGTCTCCCGCTCCGTATGTCTCCCGTGTCATTCCGGCAGGACCGCCCGCCGATCCATTCGTGGATGGCATTTTCGGCGCAGCCATTCCGGCCATAGGCGCAGTCTACTACGGTATCGCCAGGCGCGCTTTCGATGTTGCGATCGAGAGCGCAAGGCGGCGCACATCGGCCGCGCTCGGTGGCCAAACCTACGCCCATCACCCGTATACGCAACGTGACGTCGCCCAGGCCGCGATCGAACTGGACAGCGTCTGGGCGCTGCTCGATCGTGTCGCGACCGAGTGGGCTGATGGCGTCGATCACGGCCCGCATTGGCCGGCCAAGATCGTCGCGGCCAAACAACACGCCGTCGACGGCGCGCGACGCGTCGTCGATCTCGCCACCAAGATCGCCGGCGCCTCCTCGCTGTACCGCAAGAACGAACTCGAGCGACTTTATCGCGACGTTCGTTCCGGGCCGTTTCACCCGCCGAACTCCGATGCCGCCCACGATCTGATCGGAAAAACATATCTCGGCGTACTCGGTGAATAACTGACTGGCGAATAACGATGGCTGGCGACACGCTGTTTCTTCTGCAACCCGGGTTCGAGGATCCGTCGCAGCCCGGACGTTTTTTCGTCTGTCCACATTGCAACGCGATCGAGGGACTCCTTCGATCGTTTCCCGGCCTGGCAACGCAAATCAACGTGGTTCGCGTTCCATTCGCTCGCCCGCGGCGGCCCGTGGTCGACATTATCGGCGAGACCCATCAATCCCTGCCGGTGCTCGTGTTCGGCGAAAGCAATCCCGTGCCTGACGACGCCGATATCGCCAACGGCAGGCGTTTCATCACATCGACCAAACAGATCCTTGCCGTGTTGGCCGAGCGCTACAGCTTTCCGTATCTGCATGATTGAAAGCAACGCCTGAGCGCACCGACCGCGAGCAAACGACCGGCTCTCTAGTTGATCCCTCATCCCGACTTGCGCCTTTTGGAGTTTTTTATGTCTTCACCTCATCTCGATGCCGATGCCCACACCACACTCCGGCTGATCGGCCCCGATCCGCAGAGCTGGGTGCCGAAACGTCCTGGCCTCGACCACAACGTGGCGATTGTCGGAGCGGGCCAGTCGGGCAGCACGTTTGCCTTCGCCCTGCGGCGCGCCGGTATCGGCGATGTCACCGTGATCGATGCGGCCTCGGACCCCGCAACAACCGGCGTCTGGCTCACCCGCGCCCGCATGAACAAGTTGCGGACGCCGAAGAACCTGCCCGGACCCGAGCTCGGGCTTCCCGGCCTCGGCTTCCAGGCCTGGTACGAAGCACGCCATGGCGCCGACGCCTATGCCCTGCTCGACCGTATTCCCCGCACCGACTGGGCGGCCTATCTCTCCTGGTATCGCGATATCGTCGGCGTTCCCGTCCGCTACCACACCCGGCTGCTGCGAATCGAGCCGCTCGGTGACCATTTCCGTCTTCATCTGGAGACCGAGGACGGTCTCAAGACCGAGACCGCGCGCAAGGTGATCCTGGCCAACGGCGTCGCCGGCAATGGCGGCCCCAACATCCCGGCAATGCTGACACAGGGCCTGCCGCCCCACGCCTACGCGCATACATCAGACGCGATCGACTTCGGCGCGCTGCGCGGCAAATCCGTCGCTGTCATCGGCAGCGCGGCATCGGCGTTCGACGCGGCCGGTGTTGCGCTGGAGACCGGCGCCGCGGATGTGCACCTGTTTGCCCGCCGGCCTGCGCTCGCCGCGCTGCCCGTGATCCGCATCCGCGGTTATCCAGGCGCCTACGACAACTACCACGCCCTGCCCGATGCCACACGCTGGCAGCAGGCGATCCGGTTTCGGCGCGCCGGCTCGACCCCGCCATCCGATTCCATCGAACGCGCGACGGCGTTTCCCAACTTCCACCTCCATCTGGCCGCACCATGGACGTCGGCCACGCTCCATGATGGACAGGTCGTCGCAACGACGGCGGATCATGAATTCCGATTCGATTTCGTGATTGCGGGAACAGGTTACTTCGTTGATCCGACAGCCCGGCCGGAGCTCAACGATCTTGCGCAAGAAATCCTGCTCTGGCGTGACCGCTTCACACCACCGAGGGGTGAGGAAGATGAAGCCCTTGCCGGCCACCCCTACCTCGGCGCGGCCCATGAATATCTGGAAAAAACGCCGGGGCGCGCGCCTTCCCTCAGGAATCTTCATGTCTTCAATCCGGCCGGCTTTGTCAGCTTTGGTCTGCCGGTCGGTGACATCCTGAGTTTCAAGCGCGACATCCCCGCGATCGTCAGCCGCATCAGCCGCGATCTGTTTCTCGCCGATCTCGATGCGCATGAACAACGCATCAACGCGACGATCGCCGAGGATTTCAGCCGGGAGCTTTATGCGGCGTCGATCTGGACGTCACCGCATGGCATTGCCGCCGAATGAGACGCAGGCCACGCGGAAGAGATCCCGATGCTCTTTCCCGCCTGGCCTGTCTCAAGCCGGTTCTGTTTCCCGGTCATCGGCAACTTTGGAAGTTATTTTCTACCAATCCAGTATAGCATTTTCCTAAGAAGCCGACACGACAGTGCTGTCGTCGTCGCGCAAGCCGGCCAACACAATCGAGAACCTGATTTGCACCGCCGAACGCATCGCGACCGGTGAATGGCGGAGCATTGTCGTCACCTGTCGTACCGGTCGCCGAGAACAGCTGGAGCCCGATGTGACCCAACCGACCCTTGTTGAAACCGCCCTTCCCAATCTCGACGTCGTCCGGCTTGCCGGTCGCCTTGGCGCCGAAATCAGGAATGTTCGCCTGTCCGGAGACCTGCCGGATGCCACGATCACCGCCATCAACCAATTGCTGCTGAAGCACAAGGTGATCTTCTTCCGCGATCAGGGCCACCTCGATGATGGCGAGCAGGAGCGTTTCGCCGTTCGCCTCGGCAACCTGGTGCCGCATCCGACCGTCGGCGCAACCAAGGGAACGTCTTCAATTCTGGAGCTGGACTCCAACCGTGGCGGCGGCCGGGCTGACCAGTGGCACACCGACGTGACCTTCGTCGATGCCTATCCAAAATTCTCCGTGCTGCGCGGTGTCGTGATTCCCGAATTCGGCGGCGACACCATCTGGTCCAATACCGCAGCCGCGTACGAGCACCTGCCGGCGACGCTTAAGCGGCTCGCCGAGGAGCTCTGGGCCGTGCACAGCAATGCCTACGATTACGCCGCGGTTCGCTCGCGCGCCACCGAGGCGGACAGAAAACACTTCGAGGAGGTGTTCACCGGCACGATCTATGAGACCGAGCACCCCGTGGTGCGGGTTCATCCGGAAACCGGCGAACGCACCCTCGTGCTCGGCAATTTCGTGCAACGCTTTGTCGGCCATTCGAAGGCCGACGGCCAGAAGCTGCTGGAGCTGTTCCAGTCGCATATCACGTCGCCGGAAAACACCGTGCGCTGGCGCTGGCAGGCGGGCGACGTCGCGATCTGGGACAATCGCGCCACCCAGCACTATGCCGTCAACGACTATGGCGATCAGCATCGCATCGTCCGCCGCGCCACAGTCGATGGCGATGTTCCCGTCAGCGTAGACGGCCGCCGCAGCGTGACCCGCACCAAGGCCACCAAGCCTACCGCGGTCAAGGCTGCCTAATCTGTCCCATCTCTTTTATTATCGGAAAGCATCACATGAAGCTCTCACGCCTGTCGTCGCGCGTCACCGCCCTGGTGACGCGCAGATCCGTGGTGATCGCGCGTCGCGTTGTTCTCGCGGCTGCTGCACTCGGCCTCTTCGTTGGCCAGGTTGTGGCCGAACCGCTGGAAAAAACCGAGATCCGTTATCAGGGCTGGGCCGGCCAGGTCACCTTCCCTGAACTGGCCGACGACCTCGGATACCTCGCCCCGCTCAAGCTCAAATGGGTGGGCAACACCATCAGCGGACCCCAGGACATCCAGACGGTCGTGACCGGCGACACCGACATTGGCGGCGCCTTCTATGGCGCCGTCATCAAGCTGATCGCGGCGAAGGCGCCGATCAAGGCGGTGATCGGTTATTACGGATCCGACGACAACACCTGGCAGGGATATTTCGTCAAGGAAGACAGCCCGATCAAAACCGCCCGTGACCTGATCGGCAAGAAGGTCGCGGTCAACACACTCGGAGCTCACCTGGAGTTCGTGCTGCGCGAGTACCTCGCACGCGGCGGCCTCACGCCCGAGGAAATCCGGCAAGTCACCCTGGTGGTGGTGCCGCCGGTCACCGGCGAGCAGGCGCTGCGCCAGGGACAGGTCGAGGTGACGACCCTCGCCGGCGTGCTGCGCGACAAGGCACTGGAGCGAGGCGGCATCCGCAAGCTGTTTTCCGATAAGGATCTGTTCGGGAATTTCACCGGCGGCCCCTATGTGCTGCGCGACAAATTCATCAGGGACAACCCGAACACCGCACGGAAGCTCGTCGAGGGCACCGCCAAGGCCATCGAATGGGCACGCAACACCCCGCCCGAACAGGTTCGCGCCCGGTTTGAAAAGATCATCGCCGAACGCAAGCGCGCCGAGGATGCATCGGCCATTAAATACTGGAAAAGCACCGGCGTCGCCGACCAGGGCGGACTGATCACCGACCAGCAGCTTCAGGTCTGGATCGACTGGCTGGTCAAGGACGGCGTGCTCAAGCCCGGTAAGCTCAAGGCATCCGATCTCTATACCAACGATCTCAATCCCTACCGCACGCCATCGACAACAGGCGCCGCCAAATGAGCAATGCCAAGATCCGTTTCGAGCAGGTCCGCAAGGAGTTTACCGTCCGCAGCGACAGCGGCGGCCCCGCGCACAGCTTCACTGCGCTGGACAATGTGACACTGGACGTCAGGACCGGTGAATTCCTCACCTTGGTCGGGCCGAGCGGTTGCGGCAAGTCGACACTGCTCGACCTGCTGGGCGGCCTGACCACGCCGAGCAGCGGGCGTATCCTGCTCGACGGGCGCCCGGTGACCGGGCCGGCGCGCGATCGCGGCATCGTCTTCCAGCAATATGCGCTGTTTCCCTGGCGCACAGCGGCGCAGAACATCGAGTTCGGACTCGAGGTCGCAGGCGTCTGCGCCCGAGAGCGCCGCGAGCGGGCCCGGCACTATCTCGATCTGGTCAACCTGTCGGCATTCGCTAATCGTTATCCGCAGGAACTCTCCGGCGGCATGAAGCAGCGCGTGGCGATTGCGCGCAGCCTAGCCTACGATCCCGAAGTGCTGCTGATGGACGAACCTTTCGCCGCCCTCGACGCCCAGACCCGAGAAACTCTTCAAACCGAATTGCTGCGCATCTGGCGCAGCACCGGCAAGACCATCGTGTTCATCACCCATGGCATCGACGAAGCCATCGTGCTGGGACAGCGCGTGGCGGTGATGACCGCGCGGCCCGGGCGCATCAAGCATGTCTTCGACATTCCCGACGTCCTGCACAGCGAGACTGACGACGTGCGATCGCTGCCGCAGTTCGGCAGCGTAAGGCACGAGATCTGGACCTTGCTGCGCGACGAAGTGCTGAAAACCCAGCAGGATCAAACTGTGAGTGCACGCCAGCCAAGCGCCCACGGATCGGCGCGCTCCATCGAGGAACCGGCTCATGTCTAGCATCGAGTTCACCCCGCGCCATCTGCCCGCACAAACCGGCGCGCCTGGCGAGATCAGCAAAGCGGCCATACTGACCACGGCCTGGTCGGCCTCCTGGCGATGGCTCACGCGTTTTTCGCGCCGTTCGGCCCTGTTGATCACCCTGCTCGCCTTGTGGGAGATCGTTCCGCGGCTGGGATTGGCTGACCCGGCCTTCCTGCCGCCCTTGTCCGACGTGCTGGAAGCCGGCTGGGAGCTCGCGCTGAACGGCCAGCTCTACGATCATGTCGGCGCCAGCCTGTTTCGCGCCTTGAGCGGATTTCTGATTTCCGTCGTGCTCATCGTTCCGCTCGGGCTTGCGATCGGCTGGTATGAACGGCTCGGCAACGTCCTGAATCAGCTGATCGAGGTGCTGCGCAACACCGCGCCGCTGGCACTGTTGCCGGTGTTCATCCTGCTGCTGGGCATCGGTGAGGTCTCCAAGGTCACCATGATCGTCTACAGCTGCTCGTGGCCGCTGCTGCTCAACACGTCCGCCGCGGTCAAGCAGATCGATCCGCTGCTGATCAAGTCCGCGCGCACCATGGGCGCCACGCCGTTGCAGCTGTTTCGCAAGGTGATCCTGCCGGCGTCGCTGCCGATGATCTTCGTCGGCATCCGACTCGCCAGTGCGGCGGCCATGCTGGTGCTGGTGGCCTCGGAAATGGTCGGCGCCAAGGCCGGGCTCGGATACCTGATCATCTACGGTCAATACAGCTTCCTGATCCCGCAGATGTATTTCGGGATCCTCGCCATCACCACCATGGGACTGACGTTCAACGCAGCGCTGGAAGCTCTGGAGCGGCGGCTGACCCGTTGGCGGATGACGCCCGGCGGGGAGTGAGGACCAGGCTCGTCTCGTTGCTGAGCGGAGCACGCGATCAAGTTTCTAGGAATAACAATTGGAGCAGAAATGGACCGGCGCGATTCATCACCATCATCAAGGCCCCTACCTTCGGACCAACGAAACAAGACCCGCCGCACAGTTCTCGGCTACGCGGGCTTGCTGGGCGCGGCGGCGTCGCTAGGCGCCTTCAAGGCCGCCAATGCATTTCCCGGCTTCGGCGCTACCTCCGATCCGATCGGTGACATCCCGATCTGCCGGGCGTCGGACACATCGGCTGCGGATCCCACGGGGCCGGCGCGTCACCTGCGTTTCGCTTACAACGGCACCGGCATCTGCACCGCCGCGGTGCCGGTGGCCCTGCATCGCGGATACTTCGCCAAGCACAATCTCGATGTCGAGTTCGTTCAGCTCGCCGGCTCGACTGACCAGATGCTGCAGGCGCTTGCCACCGACAAGGCCGATGTCGGCGCCAGCATGCTGCTGAACTGGCTCAAACCTCTGGAACAAGGCATCGACGTCAAACTGACCACCGGCCTGCACGGCGGCTGCACCCGCCTGTTCGCCGGCCGCACCTCAGGGATCACCGATGTCACCCAGCTCAAGGGGCGCACCATCGGCGTCTCCAGCATCTCCGGCACGCCACGCAATTTCTTCGCGATCCTGCTGTCGGACAGCGGCCTCAACCCGGAAACCGACGTGCAGTGGCGGGAGTTTCCCGCCGATCTGCTGCCGACCGCCCTGCAGCGCGGCGAAATCCAGGCGATCGCCGATTCCGATCCGGCTGCCTGGCTGGCGCAGCAGCGCAGCAATGGCGAGCTGGTGGAGATCGCCTCGAACCTGTCGGGCGATTATGCCAACCTCTCCTGCTGCACCCTCGGCGTTCGCTCCTCGCTCTGGAGCAAGGATCCGGCGGCCGTGGCTGCCCTGACCAATGCGATCCGCGACGCCGCCATCCATGTCGCGGCTAATCCCGACGACGCCGCGGAGATCTTTTCGAAGTATGCGCCGAAGGTTCCCGTGGCTGATCTCGCCACCATGTTGCGCAGCCATACCCACGGCCACCATCCGGCCGGCGAAGCGCTGCGCCGTGAGGTGATCAAGATCACCAGCGACCTCAAACGGGCGTCGATCATCAAGCCGGGCACCGATCCGGTGAAACTCGCCAACCGCGTGGTGGTCGACATCGCCGGCTGAGTGAAATCCGCCTGATCGGCGCCGCGGCGTGCCGATCAGGCCGGCTTGATCTTGCTGCGAACGGTTGCCTGCGCCACGAAGCTGTTGGGCGGCACGTCTTCGGTCAGCCAGACATTGCCGCCGATGGTCGATCCCTTGCCGATGACGATCCGCCCCAAAATGGTGGCGCCTGCGTAGATCACGACATCGTCTTCAACAATCGGATGGCGCGGATTGCCCTTCACCACCCTGCCGGTGTCGTCCGTCGGAAAGTGCCGGGCGCCCAAAGTGACGGCCTGGTAGATGCGAACGCGTTCGCCGATGATCGCAGTTTCGCCGATCACAACCCCCGTTCCATGATCGACAAAGAAGCTGGGACCGATATTCGCCCCGGGATGAATATCGATCCCGGTCTTGGTGTGGGCGATCTCCGCCACCAGCCGGGCAAGCAGCTTGGCGCCGAGCTGATACAGCACATGGGCGAGCCGATGGTGGATAATCGCGGTCATTCCGGGATACCCGATCAGGATTTCCGGAAAATTCGTTGCCGCCGGATCGCCGACAAACGCCGCGCGCAAATCGCTGACCAGCAATCCACGGATATCCGGCAGCCGTGATGCAAATGTCCGCGTCAGATCGACCGCGTCCTGGAAATGCCGATCGGACGACGGTTCTTCAGAGACGAACAGCGCGCCGCGATGAACCTGTTCAAGCAGCGCGTCGAGATTGTCGCGAAGCGTATTGCCGACAAAATCATCGATGTTGTCGGGATGCAGATCCGATTGGCCATAGTGACGCGGAAACAGCGCCTCCGTCAGGCCATTGAGAATGGCTTCCAGGGCGGTGCGGGATGGTGGCCGCCGGGACGGGCCGTCCTGCCGGATATTGTGGGTCACGTCGCGGGAGCGGCGCAACTCCGACACGATGCCGTCGAGACGCCATGTGGTCGACGCCGTGCCGTCATGCGCCCCGCCGTTCTGCCCCTCGGACACCTCGCCGTCGTCTCCGGATATATCGCGGGCGTCCTGCAGGCTAAGGCTGGCGGTCATGGTGGTCCCCGATCGACTGGCTGTCACCAGAGGATGTCGTAACCAGCGCCGATATTGAATTCCAAATGTTCCGACTGCGGAGAAGACGCTTTCTTCCCTGCCCGCGCCCGTGGAACAAAGATGCCGTGACGGCTTCACATCGTGGCGTGGCGCTCCCGCGCATGCCGAACCGGCGCCGCAAAACAATCTGCCCGGGACCAGTTCGAATCCTCAATCACGCGTGACATAGATGGAACCCCAAAATACCCCACCACCGGGGCCGCCAGAGCCCTACTTGGGCGGATCGGCCGGCATTTTGAAGTCGGGGAAGCGTGACAGCAGCGCCGTCTTCAAGAACTTGAAATGCTTGATATTCTGCGAAAGTTGCTCAAGCCGGTGCTGGCCGTTGGCAATTTCCCGGTCGAACAGGTTCTGGTGATGGGTGTCGAGCGGCTCGCGCGTCAAATACTCATCACTGCCGTTGCCGATCGTCACGGCAGCGCGCGCCAGGACGTCCTCGATTCGCAGGCTCAGCCCCGACCACTCGGCTTCGGCTGCAGCGACCGCGGCATCGATCGAGCGCGCAATCGATGCGATGCGCGCCACGTCCGTTTCCGCGTCGCGATTGGGTGATCGCGATTTGAAGTAGCTATTGGCCCGCGCACGCAGAAAAAGCTGAAACATTTTTCGCTCTGCCTTGAAACGTCCCGAATAGGCTCATCAACACTTAATAATGCTTTGTTAATGCTAACAATTGGTAAAGTCCCACACCGGGACCGACCACCGCTCGGAGAAACATATAGCAGGCTCCGGCGGCAAGCCGTTATTTTCGCGAGATCACGACGTTCGCAAACTCCCGGATCAGTCCCTGAAGGAACTGTGCAGGGCGTCGGTCAGCGGCGACATCATGTATTCCAGCGCCGTGCGCTCACCGGTGGCGATCACCACATCGGCCTGCATGCCCGCCACCAGGCGGTCCCGGTAACGGTCATCGATGGTCGCCTGTGACAGATTGATGAGGCCGAGAAAATAGGGCTGCTTGGTCACATCGTCGACCAGCCGGTCGCGCGATACCGACGCCAGCGTTCCCGTCATCATCGGAAGTCGGCGCGAGTGAAAGCCGGGAAAGCGGATTTCCGCGGTCTGCCCGACACGAAGATGCTCGATCGAATTCACCGGTAGCTGAGCATGGACAACGAGCGTCTCGCGCGTGGGCACGATTTCCATCAGCGATTCGCCGGAGCGGACCACCTGGCCGACCGTAAAGACTTTCAGGTTCTGCACCGTTCCCGCACGGGGAGCGCGAATATCCAGACGCAACAGCAGGTCCCGCGCCACCACCAGCTTCTCCCGGGCGGCGTTGATTTTCTGGCGTGCATCGAGCAACTGGGCCGAGACTTCCTCCTGGAATTTCTGGTTGAGCTGCGTGATCTGCAGCTTGGCTTCATTCATGCCGTTGGCCGCTTTCGCTGTATCGGCGACAGCCCGTCCGACGACCCCTTCCAGGCGTACACGCTCCCGTTCCATGGTGAGAACCCGCGTCACCGGAATAAGCCCGTTCTCCTTCAGATAACGCAGGCCGGACAATTCCTCGTCGATGAAGCCGATCTGCTTCTCCGTCGATGATTTTTCGACCGCGATGCCCTCGGTCTCGGTTTGCAACTGCTGAATCTTCGCCTCGATCAGCGTCACCTGAGCGGCCCGGGAGCGTTTTCGCTCATCGAACTGCAGCTTCTGGTCTTCGATGATGCGCGCGAGCACCGGCGAAGACGCCTGCCGTGCCAGCAGCTCATCGGGGAACGTAATGCTGTCGCGCCGGTCAAGCTCCGCGGCAAGAGAGGCCTCGAGCGCAAGGGCGCTGTCGAGCTGATTGCGGATCGTATCGAGATTGGATCCCGCCTGCACGGGAGACAGCTTCGCCACCAACTCCCCTTCCGCGACCAGTTGCCCTTCCTTGACCAGAATTTCGCTGACAATGCCGCCTTCGAAGTGCTGCACCACCTTGCGGCTGTCCTCGATCATGACGATGCCCTGAGCCACGACACCCCGGTCGAGCGGTGCAACCGCCGCCCAGCCGCCCATGACACCGAATGTGAGGACGATCAGCGCATAGCCCGCGATAGTTGCCGCACGCTGCCCTGCGGCGGGGGATTTCGATTCCAGCGCGATCAACATGGCGCAGCCCTGTGATCGAGCGCCGGACGCACGGCGCGGGGCGCGGTCAGACGCTTGAGAACATCATCGCGACTGCCGAACGCCTGAACCATTCCGTCATCGAGTACAAGAACCTTGTCGGCTACCGCGAGCACATTGATCTTGTGGGTGATGAGAACGATCGTGCTACCGAATGACCGAAAACGACGAACCGTCTCGATCAAGGCTTCCTCACCGCTCTGGTCGAGACTTGCGTTGGGTTCATCCAGCACGACAAGTGAAGGTCGTCCAAAAAAAGCGCGCGCAAGACCGATACGCTGGCGCTGGCCGCCCGACAGAGCTGCTCCGCCCTCGCCGATCGCTGTGTTGTACCCGTCCGGCAACAGCTGGATCATGTCGTGGCAACCGCACAAGCGGGCGGTCTCAATGATCGTATCGCTCTCGACCTGCTGGAAACGCGCGATGTTCTCGGCCACGGTTCCCGAGAACAGTTCGACGTCCTGCGGCAGATAGCCGACATACTGTCCGCGTTCCTGCGGATCCCAATGCGCAAAGTCCGCACCATCAAGGCGCACATGCCCCGAAAATTGCGGCCAGACGCCGGTGATGACCCGCGCCAGGCTGGATTTTCCGGCAGCGCTCGGGCCAACAATCCCCATCACCTCGCCCGGCAGCGCTTCAAACGAAACACCGCGCAGTGTTGCACGAGACTGCTCGGGTGGCCCCGCGGTGACGGCTTCAAGCTTGAGATGGCCTAGCGGCCGCGGCAGTTTCAGTTGTTGCCTCGGCTCCCCGGCAACCGCAAACAGCTTTGCCAGCCTCGCCCAGCTGCCGCGTGCGTTGGTCATGCCCTTCCAACTGGCAACCACCCCCTCGACCGGCGCAAGCGCACGGCCGATAAAAATCGATGCGGCGATGATCATGCCCGCGGAGATCTGGTTATGGATCGCCAGATAGGCGCCAAGGCCCAGGATCATGGTCTGAAGAAACATCCGCACGAACTTCGAAGCTGCCGCGATCAATCCGGATCGCGCACCGGCCTTCGCCTGCAAATTGAGCGCTTCGCCATGCTGGTCGAGCCAAGCATTACGCAAGACGCCCAGCATCCCCATCGCCTGAATGACCTCACCGTTGCGAAGAGCCGATACCGCCCTCTGGGTCGCACCGATCGATGCCTTGGAGGCAAGGCCGAGCCGTCTGGTCGTGACCATTTCGCTCGCAAGCGTCAACCCGAAGATGATGATGGCGCCACCGATGGCGATTGCGCCAAACCAGGGATGAAGAATGAAGCAGGCTGTTATAAAAATCGGCATCCACAACAGATCGCAAAGCGCGATCAATCCCGGGCCGGCGACAAACTCACGAATGGAATCGAGATCACGCAGCGACTGCCCCTGCGCGAGGCGCGGAAAGTGCAAGCCGGCTGAATGCGTTGCATCGAACACCGCTCCAGCGAGCTTGTGATCCACCGCATGGCTCGCATGAATCATGATGCGGGCGCGCAGCATCTCCAGAAGCGCATTGATGATCAAAAGATAGCCGACCAGCAGAGTGATGCCGAGCAAGGTCGTTTCATTGCGGCTGCCGATGACCCGATCGTAGATCTGCAGCATATAGAGCGGGCTGGTAAAGGCGAGAAGATTGATGAAGAAGCTGAAAGCTATCGTAGTGGCCAGCGCCGAAACGCACGGCTGCAAGCCGGAGCGGAGGACAGCATTGATTTTCATTGGACCGAACACGCTCATCGCCTCAACCTGCACTCAAGGAACTCGGTCCACCTTTTTCGTAGGATGACAATGTGGGTTTTTTATGCGGCGTTCCATAATTGAACGCGATCACCGCATCAGTGGCGTCACACAACACCCAATTCGTTTCCAAAGTCGGCAACGATATTTCGCGCATGATCCGACATTCTGTTTCGCTTCCGCCGTATTTAATGGGGCCTTAATTTCGACGAGCCGTCAGTCCAAGTACGGATGTCGCTCGCCATCTGTGTTGCGATTCGCTCAGTCGTCCCATGACCGTACCGACCGATGAGGTGGCACGATCTTTGTCTTACTGGCCTTGTCTTACTGGTTTCATGCAATCCGGGATATGCCGGGCGTGCGATGCAGATCAGCCCAACCTGCCCGCTAATAAGGCAACACCTCACAACAATTGAAGAAGATTGCTTTGAAGATTTTCATCAACGGCCGATTTCTTTCGCAATCGCTGACCGGCGTGCAGCGCTACGCCGCCGAAATGGTCAGGGCGATGGATCGTCTGTTGACATCCGGCGATGCACCGCCTGCGCTTGTGGAGGCCGAATGGCAGCTTCTGACGCCACCTGATGCGGACGTGACCATCAACCTCAGGCGTATCGAGAGCCTCAAGATCGGCCGGAGGACCGGGCACGCCTGGGACCAGATCGATCTCGCGCAACATGCGCGTAACGGGCGTCTGGTCAGCCTGGCGAATTCCGGCCCGGTGTTTCACCCGCGGCATCTGGTTGTGATTCATGATGCGCAGGTCTTCCAGCGCCCGGAGTTCTTCAGCTGGACCTACCTGACCGCACATCGCAGTCTCGGCTACCTATTGGCGCGGACTGCCACAATTGCGACCGTTTCAGACTTCTCCCGACACGAACTCGCATCCGTGTTGCGGCTCGCGCCGAAGTCGATCCCGATTTTTTCCAACAGCGCCGAACATTTTGCTGAGACGGTTCCCGATCTTGGTGTGCTCGAGCGGCTTGGCATCAAACCGTACAATTTTTTCCTCTCGGTCGGGTCCATGACCCGCAACAAGAATATCGCGCTGGCCGTGCACGCGGCAAAGCAGCTCAACCGATCTGATATGCCGCTGGTCGTGGTCGGTGGCGACAACAGCAAGGTGTTCCAGGGCGGCTCGACCGCAGCCGCCAACCCCGCAGCCGAAAACAATGTGATCATGGCCGGACGACTCAGTGACGAGGAGATCGCCGCGCTGTACAGCCGTGCTGCGGCCTTCGTATTCCCCAGTCTCTACGAAGGCTTCGGTGTTCCACCGCTGGAAGCCATGACCTTCGGCTGCCCCGTCATTGCCACAACTGCGGATGCCGTTCGCGAAACCTGCGGTGACGCGGCGGCCTATTTTAATCCGCTTGACGTGGAGGAATTGCGGCAACGCATGTTGGAACGAATACAAGCGGGTCGACTCTCCGACGACGAGCGGCGAAGACAACAGGCGCGGCTGTCAAATTTTTCCTGGCGAAAATCGGCCGACACAATGTTGCACTTTCTCGACATAAAAACACACAGGGTGGAAACCGCGAGCGAGGTGAAAGATCACAACTCGGCCTAATTTGTGCTTCAGAGGCGACAGAACCATGCTGCATGAGCGAATGTCAGTACACAGGGACGTATCCATGCCAGGCAGCGAGGTCGCGCCATTGAAAGTACTTCATGTTGCCGAAACCGTTCGCGGCGGAATTGCGACTTACCTCAACGAACTCCATCCGCATCAGCGCGCGGCATTCGGCCGTGGCAACGTCCATTATGTCGTTCCGTCGGATCACCGCACAGATCTCAATGGTTTCGAAGACGACGAGGTGTCGACATTCGAAAGATCCGGCCGAAGCATTTCAGGTTTGCTTCGAATGGCGGTCGCGACACTGCAACAAATCCGTCGCATACAGCCCGACATCGTCCATATCCATTCGACATTTGCGGGTTTGGTGATCCGGCCTCTTCTGCTGCTCAAGCGCAACGCGCCTCGCGTGGTCTATTGCCCACATGGATGGGCGTTTTCCCGCGAAACATCCCAGCTGAGCCATCAAACGACCAAGCTGGTGGAGCGGGTTCTGGCGCGGACCAGCGATCAGATCATCTGCATTTCCAGCGACGAACTGAGAGAGGGCCTCCACGCGGGTATTGCCGTCAAACGGCTGGTGCTGGTGAACAACGGAATTTCGTCCAGCCGTCCGTTCCGCGACCCAAGCGCAGCTCCATGGGAGACACCCAGGGTCAAGGTTCTGTTCATCGGGCGCCTCGACAGACAAAAGGGGTACGATCTGCTTGTCGAAACCGCGCGGCGCCTCACCAATGTTGTCGACGTCCGCATCATCGGCTCATCTGTTGTCGGAAAGCACGAAGACCTCAATCTTCCCGCCAATGTTTCACTGCTCGGCTGGATGGATCGCGCAAAAATCGAGGCGCAACTCGATCAAGCCGACCTTGTCGTCATTCCTTCGCGTTGGGAAGCGTTTGGGCTCGTAGCGGTTGAGGCCATGCGGGCCGCCAAACCCATCGTTGCATTCCGTATCGGAGCCTTGCCTGAGATCGTGGAGGATGGCGTTACAGGTCTGCTCTGCGGGCCCGTATCCGTGGATGGATTAACGGCTGCGCTTCAGCGCGCGGTAACACTCGATTTGCCCGCGATGGGACAACAGGGCCTCACCCGTTTCAGGCAGCTTTACGATGTCGAGAAAACACATCGCGCGTTGAACAGAGTTTATGTGGGACTTCGCCGCCATCACCACGCGGAAACAGAACGACAGATGGCGGTGTAGTGGATTTATCAAGTCATTTTAGTGACATAGGGGAACTTTGCGTTGCAATAAGGTCACAACGGAATTGTTCTGACGATCGTTCGGGCAATCGAACGTGACTCAGTCCAACTCGCGTTGCTACGGTTTGCGGTGCAAGAGGAGAGTAGAGTTGGGTGGGCGCGTGTTGTTAGAAAAAACCTCTCGCTATCGCGTGGCGTTGCGCCTCGCGGTTGTCGCAGCTTCGACCTCATTGGCCGGTTGTGCGGGATTCACCCCGCAGGATGCGCCCAATGCTGTCTCGATGAATTCCAATGCTGCATTGCTGACGGCGCAGACAGCGCGACTCCCGTATGCGCTGGTTCCGATCAATCCGGAGGTGCTTCGCGCCTCAAACTCGATTACGGACAGTCCGGCGCAATCGTTCGCAAAGATCCCCGGCGGAAATTATCGCGACGTGACCATCGGTGTCGGCGATATCGTCGCGGTGACGGTGTTCGAAGCCCAGGCGGGCGGCCTGTTCATTCCTCGCGAGGCCGGTGTTCGCTCCGGCAATTTCGTCGACATTCCTCACCAGCAGGTCGATCAGTCCGGCAGCATCGTTATTCCCTATGCTGGAAGCATCAAGGTCGCAGGCCTCACCACGCGCGCTGTTGCCGGCATCATCCGTGATAAAATCAAGGATCGCGCCGTCGATCCACAGCCTGTCGTCTCGGTGGTTGAGCAGCGCGGCAACCAGGTCGCCGTGCTCGGTGAAACCAACTCGCCGCAACGCTTTCCGATCGATCCCGGCGGGATCCGCCTGATGAGCGCGATTGCCCGCGCCGGCGGCCCCAAATATCCATCCTACGAAACCAACGTCACGCTCAAACGCAGCGGTCGCACCTATGTTCAATCGTTGAGCAGCGTCGTGCATCGGCCGGATCAAGACGTGTTGCTCTCGCCCGGCGATGTCGTCTATTTGTCACGCGAACCGCGCGTCTACATGGTGTTTGGTTCAACCCCCTCGCCCGGCTCGGTCGGCGGCATCAACAACCGCCGCTTTTCGTTCGAAAACGACAGCATGAGCCTGGCGGAAGCTCTGGCGAAGTCGGGTGGACTGGACGGCACGCGAGCGGATTCAAAATCGCTCTACGTGATGCGATTTGAGCCCAAGCCGCTGCTGGAAAGCGCCGGCGTCGACGTTACCCAGTTCCCCACCGCAACGGCGCCCACGGCGTACGCATTCGATCTGAGCAAGCCCGATGGCCTGTTCTATGCCGACTCCTTCAAGATGCGCGATCATGACGTGATCGTGGTCGCGGAGTCGCCATCGACCGAATTCATCAAATTGATGAATCCGCTGAATGCGGCCACCAGCAACGCCTACAACATCAGCCAGACGGCGCGATAATCGCCGTCGCTCCGGCTGATTTGCAAGCTCGGAACATGGGCAAAGCCTGCCTGTTATTTGTCACGCCGCAAACGGAACACAGCCAAAATTCGAACACGCCGATCGCCTATTCGGAACCAGGGAACACTGGCTGGCGGCACGGGACATAGATGATCGCGCGCGCTGGCCGGTTCGGACGAACGTTGCAAGTCGTCGTTATCATGGCCGGCCTCGGTGCCGCCCATGCTCATGCCGAGGGGCCACCGCTGGAGCAACGCATGATGCTGGGAGTTGGCACGCATCAGGGCCTCGGCGGCGCCGCCAGCAAACGAGGTTATATCCCCGCGACAAATATCGCGCAAATTCGCGAGCTTGGCCTGACGTCGTTTCGCGACGACTTCTCCTGGTCGGACTTCGAACTTCCCGGGCGTCAACTGGGCTTCAATCCGCTGCTGGGCCGGCTTGAGGCCCAGATCAAGTCCGATGTCGCCAAGCCCGTTCTGATTCTGGGATCGGGGCATCATCTCGTGCCGAACTCATATCCGCCGACGACCGACGAGGCCCGCCAGCGTTTCGTCGACTATGCGGTCGCAGCGGCACAATCGGTTATCGATCGAAAGCCGATTTTTGAGCTGTGGAACGAATGGAATATTGCGGCAAGAAAGAACCCCGACTTCACCGCCGAAAACTACGTTGCCTTGGCGCAAGCCACCTATCCGGCGGTCAAGCGTGTCCTGCCGGATGCGCCGTTTGTCATCGGCGCAATCGGCGACGATCCCGACTGGCGATGGACAAAAAACCTGTTGCAGCTCGGACTCCTGAAGTACGCCGACGGCATTTCCGTCCATCTCTACAACCATTGCGATCGCGTTCGGCGGCGCACCGCCTCGGAGGTCATCGATCGGCTGACGGCGTTTCGGCAGTTGGTCGATCAAGCCAGCGGACATGCAAATTTTCCGATCTATCTGACAGAGACCGGATGGCCGACCGCCAGCGGAAAATGTGGCATCGACGAGCAAACCTCCGCAGACAACATAGCTCAGCTGATCCTCTGGAGCGCCACGGCCTCATCCTGGTTGAAGGGAATTTGGCTCTACGAGCTCAAGGACAGTGGAACGAACCCGTCGGACCTCGAGGATAATTTCGGGCTCTATCATTTCGACAACTCACCGAAAGCTGCCGTCTGCGCCGTTCGCGACAGCTGGGCCTTCATCCGATCGAGTCTTGGCGCGGAGGTGGCAAAATCATCGGATGGCGTTACGATCATTAAAAGCGCTTCGACCACCGGCCCCCGGGCCGCTGTCTGGTCGAACGATAAAACCAGGCGGTATGAAGTCCGCCTGAGGGAAGACTCGCCAAAGGTCACCTACGACTATCCCTGCAATCGCTCATCGACCCCCGCGTCCGGGGGCTGGATGGCGGTTTCAAGCACACCCTTGCTGCTGACGAGCGCTGACGGATCCGCCATTCCAGATCTCGATATTCGATCAGTGGAGTAGATCAGCCCGACATGCAGCCGACTTTTGAAATGCGAGGCGACCGTTGAAGATATTGTTCGTCAATACCCTCTATCCGCCTGAAATCGTGGGTGGCGCCGAAGTTTCCGTCTCGCTGCTGGCGGAGGCGCTGGTCCGCAGCGGCCACCATGTCGCGACCGTGTGCCTGCACAAGGGCACCGATGCCATCATCAGCGAGGAAAAGGGCGTCCGTGTCTACCGGCTTCCGATCGACAACATCTATTGGCCATTCGGCCACGATCGGAAAGTTTCCGCCCTGCAGCGATTGAGCTGGCATTTGCGCGACACCTGGAATCGCAAGGCAGGCCGGCGGTTCGGCGAGATTCTCGATATCGAGAAGCCTGACGTGGTACATACCAACAACCTCACGGGCTTTTCCGTCTCAGTCTGGTCGGAGGCGCGCCGGCGCGGCATTCGCGTTGTACATACGCTGCGTGACTACTCGCTGATCTGCAAGCGCTCCACTCTTTTTAAAAATGGCGAGACCTGCTGGAAGCGATGCGCGACCTGCGCGACCATGACCGCTCCGCACATCTACACATCCCATATGGTGGATGCAGTGGCCTCCAACAGCCAGTTCGTGCTCGATCGGCATCTGAAGCTCGGATATTTCGCCAATATCCCCGACAAGGTCATCTACAATATCGCCGATACCACTTCTCTTGCGCCTCACCTGCCGACACCGGACAGCGATCTGATTTTCGGGTTCATCGGACGGATCGAATCCGAAAAAGGCATCGATGTCGTTCTCAAGGCCACCGAGCTGCTTCCCGATCGGGGCTGGCGCCTGAAGATCGCCGGCAAGGGCATCGAAGCCTATGTCCGCGATCTCAAGACAAGTCACCGCAGCGAACGCATCGAATGGCTGGGTTTCGCGAAGTCGCGAGACTTCTACGCCGGCGTGGATGTCTGCCTGATCAGTTCGGTCTGGCCGGAGCCCCTGCCCCGTACGCTGATCGAAAGCATCAGCGCGGGCCGCGCCACCATTTGTTCGACGGCGGGCGGTATTCCCGAAATCTCCGACCTCTCGTCGTTGATCGGTTCCTACGAACCGCGCGATCACCACAAGCTGGCGGATCTCATGAACAAGGCGATCGCCGAAGCATCCCGGTGGAAAAAGGCCCAGCCGCCGCAGCCGGACTTCACCGACAAGTTTTCGCCCGCCGCCATCGTCGGCGGATATCTAGAACTGTATGCCGGGCGGCAAAAAGCCGCCATGAAATGATCGCCGATTGGGCGAATGCATGAATTTTGTAGAAGGAGATATTCGACTTGATCCGAGAGAGACCCTCCCGATGCGAGTCCTGATTATCAGCTCCATCTATCCGACACCGGAAGCGCCAAGAATTGTCGGTGGGGCGGAGATTTTCGTTCGCCGGTTTGCGGAATCATTACTGGAGCGTGGCGACAGCGTCGAAGTGATCCGCGCGGCCCCCGCTCCCGATCAACAAATGGAAACCAGCAACGGCGTGCAGGTCTACGCGGCGCCGGTCCACAACATCTACCTGCCGTTCACGCAGCAGCACAGTGCGCCGATGCGCGGCGTCTGGCATGCGGTGGAGGATTGGCAGCAAACCGCAGCCCTGGTCTCCGAGCGGATCCGGGCGTTCAAGCCAGATGTGATGCATTCCAACAACCTGTCGGGCCTGACCACAGCCGTCTGGAAGGCCGCATCCGAGCTCGATGTCCCGATCGTCCACACACTGCACGATTATTACCTGACATGCCCGCGCTGCTCGCGGTTCGCAGGGGGACGCGCATGCGTGCAGACCTGCCTCGGCTGCAAGATCCTGACGGTCAACCGGAGGCGGGCGACGAGCCGGATCAACGCCGTCGTCGGCGTCAGTCAGCGCATTCTCGATATTCATACCGATCTTGGCCTTTTCCTCGACACCCCCGTGCGGACCGTTATCCGCAATGCTCCCACCATCGCTCCGATGTTTCCAGGCAGCGAGCGATCCGACCGGACACTGACCCTCGGTTTCATCGGTCGCCTGGTGGAGGAAAAGGGCATCTATAATCTGATCAAGGCGATTGCAGCAGTGCCGAGCGAAGCCGTGCGACTTTTGATCGCGGGACGCGCGAGCGAAGACGAGCAGAAGCGGATCCGCACCATGGCGCCGGCCGCACGCATCGAGTTTCTGGGATTTGTCGCTCCGGCCGAATTCTATCAACAGGTCGATGTCGTTGTTGTCCCATCGATCTGGGAGGAGCCCGGCCCAATCGTCGTGGCCGACGCACAGGCAGCGGGCAAGCCGTTCCTGGGAACAAGCTTTGGCGGGATACCCGAGGCCATCAAGAACGGCGCGGCCGGATGGCTCACCGGATCGGATCCGGACTCGCTCGCCAAGAGCATCCTGCAGATCGTTGCGGACCCTCAGCGGGTCAAGGACATGACGCGCGAAAAGACTGACAAGTGGACCTTCTCGAAAGTCGTCTCCGGCTACCGCGAGGTGTTCAGGGACGTCGCGCAGATCCGCCAGGCGGCATCATCGTGACGATGACCATCCCCTGCCCCGTATCTCGCCTCTTCCGTGGCGATCGCCGCGGACAACGCGGCGATGACGCAACATGATCCGTTTTCTGGCGCTCGGCAGCTACGTCTATCAGAGTGCGACTGCGATCGTGTTGATCTTCGCGGTCAGCCATATGCTGCCACCAGAGAACTATACAACCTTCTCGCTGGCCCTCGCCTCGAGCCAGTTGCTCTGCGTGCTGATGTTCGAATGGTTGCAACTGGCAGGCGTTCGTTTCCTGTCGTCCGCGCGCGGGGATGACGCGATCCGTTTGCGCTCATCGCTGTTCACGGCCGCGACACTCAGCACGATCGCGCTGGTTCTGGTGGGGAGCACTGTTTCACTTTTCGGCAAACTGCCGATTCCGGTCATTGCACTCGGCTTGGCTCTGGCCGTGTTGCAGGGCTGGTCCGACCTGCACCTGATGACGATCCGCGTCTCCGGCCGGTTGGGCGCCGCCGCCCTCCTGCTGGCGGGTCGGGCCACCCTGCTGCTCGCCGGCGCCACGACTGGCGCCATGCTCTATGACAGCGCGGAAGCGACCCTTGCCGGGCTGCTGGTCGGTTACGGAGTTGGCTTCCTGCTCGGCTCGCTGAGCGACCGGGCGCTTTTGCAATGGAAGCTGCGCCGGACGACACGAAGCGATCTGATCGATTTCTGCCGCTACGGAATGCTGGCCGCGGCGGCTTCGGTCATCCATCTGTCGGTGCCGGTGGCGATCCGCTTTATCGTGATCGGCCGTTCCGATGGTCTTGGACCTGCGGCCAGCGCGGGCTTTTCGCTGGCGCTCGACCTCCTGCAGCGGCCGTTCACCGTGCTGGTATCAGCCATCCACACCGTGAACTATCCCGACGTGGTCGTGCAATTCGATCACGGCAGCAAGCAGGACGCAAAGCGAGCAACCTCCCGGCTGTTCGAGTTCATCATCTGCTCCACCACGATCATGCTGGCTGGCCTGATCGCCTTCATGCCGGACGCGGGGCGTATTCTTGTCCCGCACGACATTCTGGCAAGTTTTCTGGCGACCGCACCGGCCGCGGCCATATTCTATTTCCTGCACCTGCATCTGCAGACGACGGCGGCCGTCATCCCGCATCTACGGAAGTCGGCGCTGCGGCTTGTGGTCGTTGCCGCGTGCCAGCTGATGATGGTGTCGACCTGGTCGTCAGCAGCCGCGCTCGGAGGCCTCTCGCCTCCGGCCGTGCTCGCGGGCGCCGCCATCACAACCGCGATCGTTATCCTGTGCGCCAGCGGACCGACAATCCAGTTCGGTGCGTTTCCACGGCCGTCCCTGGTGGCCGCGACGGCTATCGCGGCGCTTCTAATCGGATCGCTGGCGAGCGTCTCGTCCGAGCCGTTCGTCCTGCTGGTCGGGAAAGTTGCGTTCTCCGCGCTGGCGGTCGCGCTGATCGCCTGGCAAGGCGATTTTCTGATGCTGGCGGAACGCGCCGATTGAGCGCCGGGCGCGGGAGCGTTCCGGCGGAACTCAGACGGAAGGATGCCGGCCGTTCAACCAGAAGCCGAAGAATAACAACTTGCCGAATGTCATGGCCTGTCCGCGGCGTCCGCCTTGATCCGTGGAACCACTGCCCTGCTTTTTTCGGGTCGGCCTGAAATACATGGCTGCGGCAAAAATGATGTTGAAAATGAACCAGGCCGCCAGCGCGTACAAAAACGTTGTCAAATGAGGCCTCCCTAGGCTCTTGGACTCCTTATAGCCATAGTTCTTAAAAAGCCTCGTTAATTCGATACCGCATCGCAACATCGCCGGGCTGGGCCGGGTTGTGGCGGTATCAAGGTGTTCATTAAGCACGCTCCCCGATAAGCAGCTCAAGTTTCTTACAAATCCGGCGATTTCTCAGTATCTTCCCGCCCAATCAAGGGAGGCCTGAAATGGGCTTGGTGCAATTTGCGATCGCGTTCGCTGCAGGGTTTCTGACCTGCCTGGCACTGGCGATTGCGACCATATTCTGGGCGTTTTCAGACCGCCGTGTGCGCGATGATCATGCTGGCGCACGCGACGAACAACGCAAACAGCGCATCGCGTAATTGCCGCCCAGCGGCAAGATCTCCCGTTGCCGGCATCCCCGATCTTCAGCTGACACATTATTATTGATTATTGAGCGTTGTAGAGCAGACGGGATCACAGGGCGGTTCGCGCCACCTGCATAAACTAGAACTGACTCGCCGTCGCCAGCTTCTGGTGCGCGATATCGGCCGGAGCGGTCGACAGTCCATAGACACTCAACATCTGATCGACCATTGGCTCAACACCGAACACCTCCTGGGCACGGGCGATGCAGTTGCCTGACATGGCCTGGCGCGCGGTGGCGTTGGTCAATTTTTCAATGGCCTCGCACAAGGCATCGACGTCTTCGAACGGCACGATAAAGCCGGTCTTGCCATCGATGATCTGGTCAAACGCTCCACCGCTCGGGGTCCGAACCGGAACCAGACCGGTCGCCATGGCTTCAACCACGCCAATGCAGAAACCTTCAAACCGGCTCGGCGAGACGAACACATCCGCCGCCCACAATGCGTCGCGGACATCTCCCATGAATCCGAGAAACTTGAAGGTGTCGTTATCCCTGGCGTCCCCTGCATAGGCAAACGACCTGATCTCCTGTTCGCGGTCGGCCCCGCCGCTTCCGACAAAGAAACATTTGATCTTGAGCGGCGAGCCCTCGCGGCTGTCGCGAATCTTCCGCGCGGCCTTGATGAGCAGATCGTGCCCTTTCACCCAGGCCAGGCGGGCGGCCAGCAGACACACGAAATCGTCGTCGGACAGATCATACTTGTCACGCACCCGCTGCCTGTCGGCAGGGGTGGGTGGATAAAAATGGCCTAAATCGGTGCCGCCATAGATCTTCACCACCCGGTTCTTCCCGATGATCCGGTGCTGCGTGATGTACTGCACCGACTCCTGCGACAACACGATGAGGTATTTCGGGAAAAATATATTCAGGAAGATGACTTGCTTCAGGCTGAATTTCGCGTCCGACGATTTCTTGACCTGATCGATGCTGCCGAGAATGGACGGGTGATAGGTCCCGATGAAGCGCGCACCGGTCATCAGAGACAGCAAGCGTCCCCAGAACAGCATGCCCAGTCCATGCACGTTGATGACGGTGATATTATTTTCTCTGATGATCTTGACCAACTGGACGAGGCGGGACAACGACGGAATTTTCCCGATGCCCGGGAATTCGTACCATTTCCCGACGGCTGCATTGAGCTTCCGGCGCTTGGCCTCGGATTTCTCGTCCGAGCGAATCTGGCCCGATGCGAGATAGACCCGCACACCCCGATTCTTGAGCCCGCTCGCCAGCGTTTCGCAGTAAGACGCGATGCCGTCGTTGCAATTGATGACCTCGACCAGGAAGAGAACATTGGCGGCTCCCTCGTGGGGCACGGTCGTCCGTATCATGTCGGCTCTCCAGCGAACGCATCGAGTTTTTCGGTTAGTTGAACCGTGTGACCGGATCATGTCGCGTGATCGGCGCGAAACGAAACCAGCACGAGCCCGCCCATGCCGTTCATTTCGTCCGAAATTGGACACAATCAATACGGGCAAATTTCGGACCAACATGGCCACGATGGAGTTGATTTCAATCCATCATGCAACGCCCCCGCGACCGGCTTTTCAGACTGATTTTTCAGATGGAGATCCGGCATCGGAAATGCCTGCGAGATATGCAGCGGCTCGCTTGTTAGAGTCCCCTCTTGCTCAATTCGGCCGCTTCCGCATCCGACAGATGCCCACCTGCAAATCGGGTCAGCAGGTAGAAGGGAACTTTCGGTGTGTTGAGGTCGTACATCAGACCGAAGCGATTTTCCGGCGGTTTTTTGGCAGGCTCATCCATCAGATTATAAATGCTCACGCTCTTGATATTCGCATCCTTCTGATCTCTCAGGACCGTCAGGATGGTGTTGAGCGTATGCAGACAGCGCTCGGTCAGCGGATCACCGGCCTTGTTGCCATAATTGGGATTGTAGATCTCACCGCAGTTCACTTCGTTGAACACAATGGGCTTGTGATACGAAGCAAGTTTCTTGAACAGGTCGAACGGCGGGTTCCTGCCATTCCAGTTCCGGTGAGGATTTTGTCCTTCCACCTCATAGTAATGGTACGATATCACATCGTAACCGACACCTTTCTCGGCCATGAAATCCAGGAAACCGAACATCGTCGATGTGGTGTTCATGGTTCTGCGCAAATGAAGCCCGTTCTCCTTGTTGATCTTGTCGATCGCATCTGACGCCCCCTTCAGAACAGCAGCCCAGTCTTCCATGATCGGCATTTCGTATTCCGCCGCGGTTCCGCCCCGGCCAAACATCCGTTTGCCCTCCGGATCGTGCGCCGCGAGGTTGATTTCATTTTCCAGCTCCCACTCGTCGATGTCATTCTTGAATTGATCGACGAACGCATATGTTCGGTTGAACCCCTGCTGATAGAGCGCGTCACGGTCGCCCGCCGGATAATTTCCGGCATCGGTTCGATCACCCCACCGAAAGCCGAATCCGAACAGTGGCCGAAGGGTGATTCCGTAAGTTTTCGCCAACTCAACCATATGCTTCAGCATAGGCGCTTCGACGCCCTCGGTATCCTTGGTGAGATTGACGCCTACGCGATATTGCGTCAGCCCCCGCGCCTTCATCATCTTGAATATCGGCTCGACATCCATCTTTTTAGCCGGAGGCCCATTGATGCCCCATTCGATGGCGCGCGCGGGTGTTGATGCCGCGGTCAACGCGCCAGCCAGAACAACCGACATCACCAACACGCCAAGCCTGCTCAAAAGGCGCTCAGGTCCTGTCGATTTATAATGTGTCATTGTGTCCACCTCTGGAAACCGCCGCCTGCAATGCAACTCGCAAAGAACACTTTGCAAGCCGCAGAACACACCAAGATGAGACGGCTTTTCTGCGGCGCACGCGTTTTCGCATTTCACATGTCGTCATCGAACGAAGCAGGATTAAACTTCGGTCTCGCTGCACGCCATCCCGCCAAATATGACTGCGTCATTACAACGTCGGGAGGACATCGGGCCTGCTCGCGCGACGAGCACATGCTGCGATTTCGTGCAGCCCGTTTAGAAAATTTTAAAAACAGAGAAATGCCTTACTGAGGTCAAACCGTGCGGGCATGTACGCCAACACGCAAGCCGTGGAATCACGATGGATACGACCAGGAAGCTTCTGTTCCGGTTGTTTTCATTTTTACGAGCAATCCAAACTCCACGCTAGAGTTTGAATGATACGGCTTGCCCTCCTCCAGCCCCGAGATTCGACCGATGAGCACCACGACTGTTGATCAGCCCATCCTGTCCGCGCAATCCTTCGTCAGTTCCATCGGCGTCAACACACACGTGGGATACGCATGGGGTGCCTATAACAACCTCGCGCTGGTCGAAGACGACCTCAAATATCTCGGTGTTACCTCCATTCGAGATGGATTGACCACCATTCCAGGCGCACAGCCCGTCCTCGCCGGGCTCGCCGCAGCCGGCTACAAGTTTGATTTCGTCATTTCGTCGAGCGTCCCCGCCGCCGGCAGCGCCGGTCTGCAGCAATATCTGGCAGCACTGGACGCTTTCGAGGCAAGCCACCCCGGCAGCATCGCCGCACTGGAAGGCCTGAACGAAGCCAACATCCAGCACTTCAGCTTCAACGGCAGCTCCTCGATTGCCGCGGCTGCGGAATACCAGAAGCTGTTTTACACGTCGATCAAGGGCGACACTCATCTGACCGGCGTGCCGGTGTACAATCTGACGCTGGGTCACAATGATCCCGGCGCCTATTCGCAGCTCGGCGACCTGTCACAATATTCGGACTATGCCAACGCCCATTCGTATTTGAGTACCAGTCTCACAACCAACAGCGCCCTGGAATCGACGCTCGCCACCGCCAGCAGCAGTGCCTTCGGCAAACCGATCGTGATCACCGAGAGCGGCTACACAACGCAGCCCGATACGCCCCATATCGGCGCGGATCAGAGCGTCCAGGCGAGATCCATCCTCAATACGCTGGTCGACGCCTACAAGGACGGTGTCAGCAAGACCTATCTCTACGAACTGCTGGATCGTGACTCCAGCCCCAGCAACACCGACCCCGAGGCCAATTACGGCCTGTTCAACTCGGACGGTACGCCGAAACTCGCGGCAACGGCGATCCATAACCTCACCGCCATTCTCGCCGACGACGGAACCGGCGGCCACCAGCCCACCGGATCCCTGAGTTACTCCCTGGATAATCTGCCGGCCACCAGCCAAAGCATGGTTCTGGGCAAGAGCAACGGGGCCTATGACCTGGTTGTGTGGGCGGAGCCCAAGATCTGGGATGACGCGTCGGACACCGAAATCAGCAACCCGACCCAAACCGTCACCGTCCATCTCGACAGCGTGCACCATTCGGTCAAGGTCTACGATCCGATGAGCGGCACGCAGCCCATAGCCGTCTACACCGACGTCAAGGATATCCAGATCCCGGTCACCGACCATCCGGTGGTCATCGAGATCGATGCGCCCGACACCACAACGCCCCCTCCGACCGTCCCCGCCAATGTGAGTGGAACCGCGGCCGATATCGTCGCCCAACTGTCTACGCTGAATGCCTCCGATACGCTCAAGACCATCACCCTCACCGACACGCACACACTTCCGGTCGCCTCGGAAGCGACGATGACGTATCTGATTACCCATTACGGCAAAGCCCTCGCGGCGATCCAGGGTGGCTACGCCTTCTCGGTTACGGTCTCGACCAGCGGCTGGACCAATACCAAGGTCTTCGATTCCAGCGGGTCTCTGCAGTCGACCACCAATGCCGCCTTCACCAATGGCGTCATCACCAGCAAGGTGACGGTCTATGCGGATCACTCGACCGACAGCATCCACTACACCGGCGGCACCATCGCCCAGGAGCTCATCGTCAAGGCCGATGGCTCGAAAGAGACCAAGAACTATGACCCAACGGGACATCTGAGCAGCGATACAATCCAGAAAACCGACGGATCGTCGTCGACCACGCTGTATTCCGGAAGCGTCAAGACCAAGATGTACGTGGCCAACGCCGACGGCAGCCACGACAGCTACGCCTACAACATCACCGGCCGCTCCTATACGACCGAGCTGCAGCACACCGATGCCAGCGGCAAGATCACCGCGATCACCCGCAGCCATGCCGACGGCTCCCTCGACTATACGCAGGTCATCAACAGCGATGGCAGCAAGGTCACGACTGTCTACGACGCGGCAGGTCACAAGACATCGGCGATCACGGTCACGACATCGGCGACCAAAACCGACCTCTACAATACATCGGGAGCGCTGACCAAGGAGATCATCCAGAAGACCGACGGGACGGTGACCACTGCGGTTTACACCGGGGCGGTCCTGACCGCATTTTACACCACAAACTCGGATCGCTCGACTGAAACGAAACTCTACGATTCCACCGGAAATCTCACCACCGACGCCGTTCAGCGAACCGACGGCTCGTCGTCGACCACGGTGTATTCCGATGGCGTCAAGACCAGGATGTACGTGACCAACGCCGATCGCAGCCACGATAACTATGCCTATGACATCAAGGGCCAGGCCTACACCACCGAGTTGCAGCACACCGATGCCACCGGCAAGGTCACGGCGATCACCAGGAGCCACGCCGACGGTTCGCTGGCCTATACTCAGGTGATCAAGGGCGACGGCACCAGGATCACGGATACCTATGACAGCACCGGTCACAAGACCAGTGAGGTCGTTCTGCGCACCGACGGATCACATGAAACGGATCTCTACAACGCGTCAGGCGAACTGACTCAAACGATCTTCAAGGCAGCGGATGGCTACAGCACCACGACAAACTATTCCGGTGGTCATATCGCCTCCCAGTACATCGTCAGCGCCGATGGCGCGACTGAAGCCAAACTGTTCGATTCGGCCGGGCAGCTGACCAGCGACACGGTGCAGAACACCGATCACTCCTCATCGACCACGCTCTATTCCAACGGCGTCAAGACGAACCTGTATGTCAACAACGCCGACGGGTCACACGATACCTACGCCTACAATATCACCGGCCAGACCTACACCACCGAACACCAGCACGCCGACGCCGCCGGACAGATTACCGCGATTACCCGGACCCACGCCGACGGTTCACTGGACTACACCCAGACCATCGGGAGCGACGGCACCAAGGTCACCGACCTCTATGACACCGCCGGTCACAAGACCAGCGAGCTCACGCTTCATACCGACGGGTCGAGCCTCTCGGAAGCCTTCAATACGTCGGGCAGCGTGACACAGACAGTCGCCAAGACCGCACACGGAGATACCACGACCACCAACTACGCAAACAACGTCAAGACCTCGGTCTATCTCGCGCACGCGGACGGATCGACCGAGAGCCAGCTATTCGATTCCACGGGGCATCTTACCAGCGACGCCATCCAGAATACCGACGGCTCGTCGTCCAACACGCTGTACTCCGACGGCGTCAAGACCAAGATGTATGTCACCAATACCGACGGCAGCCACGATACCTACAGCTACAACATCAAGGGCCAGACCTATACCACCGAATTCCAGCACGCCGACGCGTCCGGAAAGATCACCGAACTGATGCGAACCCACGCCGACGGCTCGCTCGACTACACCCAGGTCATTGGCAGCGATGGCACCAAGGTCACCGACATCTATGACAGCTCCGGCACCAAGACCCTGGAGACCGTGAATCACGCCTCCGGATCAACGGACGTCTACAAGTACGTCGTCCCCGGATCACCCGGCGCCATTCAGCACGAGGCCTATGATAGCGCCGGGAAGCTGCAGGACATCGACATCCTGAACAGCAACGGCACGCATAACGTCACAGCCGTCGCCACCGGTCTGACGATCTCGGGCGGAGCAGGCAACGACGTCTTCTCATCGGCAGGATCGACAACCATCGTGTTCGACCATGGCAACGACCAGATCTACAACTTCCGGGCCGGGGCGGCTGCCAACCACGACACCATCAAGATCGCGCAGTCGCTTGTCAGCGATTACGATCATCTCCAGATGACGCAAACCGGTGCCGATACCCTGATCCACATCTCCGGTAGCGATTCGATCCTGCTGAAGAACGTCCACGCCACCAGCCTCAGTCACGCGGACTTCCTGTTTACCTGACGGAGCGAGCGAGGCGCTCCGGCGGAGCGCTTCCGTATCGCTTTTCATATGAGCGACTCTCGATCTGATACTTGGCGGCAAACTGCATCCAGATGGCATGTTGCAGGAGGCGGCCAAGGACGACGTTATCCGTCAACGTCCAGATCGCGGCGGATGGCCAGACGTTGCCGGACGAACTGCGTCCGGCGACTTTTTGCCACCATGTGGCCCGCCCCCCGCTTGCGATGTTGTCCGTATCCGATCCATCAATGAGCGTGCCGATGGTCCATTGCGCGAAGCCGGCGACCGTCGTCCGGTCGGGATAGAGCGATATCTGCCGGATCATCGACTTTCGGGCCTCCAGCAGGGAAGCGGAACGGGTAGAGACGGTCATCTTGCCCTGGAGCAAAGTCGTCAGAAACGACCTCAGCTTGTCACAATATTCGACCGGCGATCGGTCTCCAGCGCCCTCCCTGAAAACGGGCTTAAAACCGTCCCCGTATTCCTCGAACCCGATAGCCGAGGCTTCTACATATCCCGACAGCGCCTCGACCATGGCCTGGTTGAATACTGACGGGTCCCAGCTGATGAACGTGGCCGACTTGGTCTGGATGGCAGGCACCGCCGCCGGCTCCAGCGAGAAATAGTAACCGAACACATCCACATTCGGTGGCATGATGCGCTCGAGCAGAAGCTGCAGTCTGCCCTTCCAACCGATATCCACGATCAGAATGCGCGATGTCTGCGGGGTGATCAGGCTGCTGTAGTAGGCGCGCGCGATATCGCCGTCCCGTTCCACCCGCTCGGTGGGGGCCGTTCCGCGCCATTTCTGGTAAAGAGCCGGATCCGATCGCGCGATCACCGGATAGATGCAGGCCCGTGAGCCGTACACATAACGACAGTTCCGCGGCCCAAAAAACGCCGGCACGTCCCCCAGCGACTTGAACATCGTCTCAGAATCACGAGACAGAAACCAGATATCGGTCGCATCGATGCGATCCGCATAATCTCGCAGCGACGCCAGGAAATCCGCCAGCACGAACGACCAGCGCCAGGCGATCTGATCCAGCGGCGATACGAGCGCGGCGCCATCGGTCTGGCCGTCCCAGGGCGTTGCAAGCCTGGTGGCGCCGAGAGCATGGGTATAACGCCCCAATTCTCCCGTTTCGAGAGAGGCCTGCCTGCGCCACCTCACCTCGCGGGCGTCGATCCGGTTTTTTCCGGCCATCACAACATCCGAATGCGGATTATCGCCGAAGTGAAGGATTTTTCGCCCCGGAAATTCGGCAGCGAGATAAGGGAAGGCCGTTCCGGACCGCTTCGTCTTTCCGGTCCGCGACGAGCACAACAGCCGGTGCTCGAAGTCGAGGAAGCCGCTGAGCAGCTTCTGGATGAAGTCTGCCGGCAGATATGTGTCCGTCGTCACCACGATCGCGATGCCAGCGGCACGCAACTCCCTGAGGACATCAACCAGATCCTGATAGGGGCGGATGACATCGGCTTCGATGGCCAATTCGGCATCCAGCAGACGACCTCTCGCCTCCGGCGAGAGCTTGAGCTCCTGCGCCACCTGATCATAAATATCAGACAGCTGAACCTCGCCCGGCCACGCAGCCTTGGCCAGCGCCTCCTCCGCCTTCTTGCGCACCTGCATCCAGTCAGCCGAGGAGATCCTGCCCAGGATTTCGGTGTTGGCGAGATACTGCAGCGAGAACACGCTGTTCGGCTCGACAACCCGACGAAACACCAGGGTGTCGAACAGATCGACCGATACCACCTCGGCGCCGGCCTTCAGCGCAGCATCCCGCACTTCGGAGGCGGATCGGATTCTGCTGCGGAATGGATTTCTTCTGCTGGTCAGCAACTTCAGCTCCTCAAGTACGATTCGGGCACCGCCCCGCAGGCTCTAGCCAGGCAGGCGCGCGTGCCGTTCTCCAACAAGGGTGAGCAGATCGGCTCGGACGATCTGGAAGAAGACCGCATAGGTCGCAAGCACCGCGATCAGATAGGCCGCCGTCGCCCGGACCCACTGCTCAAGCGTGCTGACCTCGAAACGGGTCAGAAGCCAAACCGCGAGCAGCCCCAGAGCAGTTGCGAGCAATCCCGGCAAAAGTCCCTTGGCCAGCAACCGATAGGGCAAACGCAGCTTGTGGCAGATCAGCCATACCAAGGCGATGCAGATGATGGTTGCGACCACCAGATAAGCCTGCACCATCCCGATCAGGCCGAGGGGCAACGCGAATATGAAGGTTCCAATCATGGCAATGCTGTTTGCAGCGCTGGTGTGGAACTGCAGGCGCGCTTCCCCGTTGGCGAGCAGGATCGCGCCCACATAGGCGGCGAGAGACTGCACAGCGCCGACCGGCGCGAGGACCGCAATCACCGGGACAGCGGCCAGCCAGTGCTCGGACAGCGCCGCGCTGGTCGGGAATTTCAGACCGAAGGTCAAATAGAACATCGCCGGGAAGGTGACGATCGCCGTGGCGCCCATCATCGCGCCGACGATCTTCGCCTGCTGTTCCCGATTCGCCATTCGGCTCAACGTCGCGAGAAGCACGCCGCTGGCTGGCCACGAAATGACCATCAGCGGCATGATCATGACCTGATAGGCGATGCCGTACAGTCCCACGGCCGCCGGGCCGAGGGACGATCCGATCAGGAGATTGCCGATGTTGCGCGCGGCGAAGTTGAGGATATTCGACGCCAGAATCCATCCGCCGAATGTGAGAATCGATACGACGCGCCGCCAGTGAAAATTGAGACGAACCTGGTGTCGGGTCACGATCCCGAAGGCCGATGCGCGGACGACCTGGACCAGCACGTAGTAGGAGATCAGCGCCCAGATGCCCCAGCCCTTGATCGCACCAAGCACACAAACCAGGGTGGCAACAATCGCCGCCCCCGCCTCCACCGCCGCAACGGTCTGGTAGCGCAGGCTGCGTTCAAGAATCGCACGCGGTCCCATCGCCGCGATCGACAACACCACCGAGACCGAGAGCGCGGCCAGCACGGTTGATAGACCTTCCATCTTGACCGCCCCAGCCAGCGGTCCGGCCAATGCGGCCAGCACAAGCGCACAGGCGATGCCGATCACGACCATCAGCGTGACCGCGGCTCCGGCCTCATCGGCCGTGAGGGTCTCGCGTTGTATCATCGCGCTGGACATCCCCATGTCCGTCAGCAAGGCGATAAAGGCAATAAAAGGCAGGGAGAATGCCACCAGACCGAATTCAGCCGGGCTGACGAAGTAGGTCATCAGCAGCGTCATCAGGAACTGAAGCACCGACTTGACGACATTCACGCCGGACATGGAGAGCAGGTTCTTCAAGATCATGATGTCGTCCAAGCATAGCGGGAAGCCTGCGATCGGCAGGATGCATTGCGGGATAGTCGGCGTTCTCGCCTGGTCGGCATCATGCGTGGTGCCCGACTTCACCTAGCGGCCGAGAAGGCGCCTGGCGAAACGTCGCATCCAGCCATCGCCGCAGGCGCACCTCGATCAACTCGTAGCTGACGGCGCCCGCCACAAGTGAGGCGACGAGGCCAAGACCCACGAATGCGGCCCAGAGTGCCCACAGGCTGAAACCGTGCGCAGCCAGCTTCACGCCCATCATCTGCAGAGGATAAAGGGCAAACGGGTGCACCAGATAAAAGCTATAGCTGATCTTGCCGAGATACTGCAGCACGGAACCGCTCAACGCCTTTGCAACCCCGGAGCCCGGCGCCAGGACCATTCCAAACAGCAGAGCCCCGGGCACGAGACCGACAAAGGGATGAATGTATTCAAGGCAGACGTACATGGCGATGCCGCAGATCACACCGGCCAGCACCCCGACCCACCCGGTAACCCGAAACCGAACATCGACCGCGGCGAACAACATTCCGACCGCAAAGTACGCAGCGATGGGGCGATGAAAGACGCCGGCAAGCCCGACTGCCAGCAGCAACAGCCCCAGCATCCAGTTCTTGCGCTCGACGACCACAAAAAACGTGGCCGCGAACCAGATGTAGAAGGCCCACTCATACGCCAGCGTCCAGGCATTCTGCTGGCCGATCGGAAGACCAAGGGCATCCGGCAGGAAGAACAAGTTCGCCAGGAACACCTCGACATACGCAACGACGCCAATGTCCTTGAAGAATTTGTATCCGACGATGGGTCCGATGACAAAAAGCGCCAGATGCAGGATCACAAAGACGGGCAGAATGCGCAGCATCCGATCATAAAAGAACTTCGACACGGACGCGTGACGAACCAGGCTCGCCGGGATCAGGAAGCCGCTGATCATGAAGAAAAGCTCGACCCCGTGTCCGCCCATGTTGATGGTTTGCTGGAACCAGCGCGGAACCGAAGGCAGAAAGCCGGCAAGCAGCGGCATGTCGTAGAGATGCACGATCAGCACACTGACCGCGGCAAGGCCGCGCAAGCCCTGGACTGACGGGACAAAACTCTTGTCTGTCATGAACGTCGGTGCCTCCGGTTACGCCGGCCGTGATCGCGGACCCGCGTCTGCTCGGTGTCCCGGCTGATCCCACAGACCAAATGGGGTAAGCGCCCGCTCACGCCGGTCGCGTCGTCAAGCTCGAGGGATCGAGCGAAACGGATGCCGGATCGACAAGCACCGGTTTGCCGGCGGCCTTCTCGCGAAACACTTCGCTGAACGCAAAGCCAAGCATCAACAGTCCGCTGGCCGGACCATACGCGAGAACCGTGATCGCAAACAGGTTCATCACAATGAGGACGGTCAGCTTGTAGATATCCGTCGTCTTCGAAATGGCGTAGAAAACGCAAACCATGAAGGCGACAAAGGCCGGACCGAACATCAGGTAGGTGCCGATATAGAAGTTGTCGACGGGCACATAATAGCTGACGACATTTGAGAACAGCTGTTGCGGATAGTTGAAGCAACCGATGCCGCATCCGGTGACGAAACCCAGCGGCATCAGACGGCTCATATATATGAACGGCAATTGCCAGCTGTTGTTGATGCGATCCTGCATGCTGAAGAGCGATGGGTAGGTTCGCTGGAGATCGACGCCGGAGAACAGAATCATCAGGATGATCGGCACGAGGATCGTCAGGAACGACAACAGGGCCATCCGGCGCAACGCCGGAAACTTCAGTCCCTCGGGCAGCAACCGGATGAGAAGCAGACACACCATGTAGATCGCCAGCAGACCCATGGTCGTCTTGCTGGTGGTCAGCTTGATCGCATACATCCCGACGGGCGCCCAGAACAGGCACCACCACGTACTGCGGCGAATCGACGTCAGCACGAACGTGATGAACACGAAGAAAGCAGCCATGGTGCTGTCGGCGGCAAAACCAGCCAGCCGCTGGTCCGCCTGCGACCACCACAAACGCCCCGCCTCACGCGTGGATCCAAACGACTCGTAGGAAAAACCGACCCAGGGCAGATGCATATGGGCCGAGGCGATGATTCCCACGATGGTGATGTAGAAAATGACGTGAATGGACAGAAGCAGCCAACGGTAGTTGCCGATATCCCGTCCACAAAAACAAAAGCCGACGAATACCGGCGCAATCATCTTCAGCGAAGATGCCGCTCCCGCCACCTTGCCGAGGAAGATGTAGCCAATGTACAGCGAAAACGCCATGTACAGCACAGTGAGGATGGCAATCAGGCTCTTGCCCTGAATGACATAGCGCTGGACGAACGCAAGGATGCACAGCATCGCGAGAAGATCCGGAACGAACCACAGAGCATCAAGCTTGGTGATGCTGAAGTAGTAGCGCAGCGCGCCGGCGAACGCGTCCCGATAGAAATAGAGAAACAGCGCCAGCGCCTCGACCTTCCAGAACGAAGCCCAGAACGAGGCCGCCGCCGGATCTTCAGGATGAGGTATCGGCTCGAATCGATCCACCGTCAAAGTGCCGGCATGTGTCAAACCCGTCATCGGCCGAGCACCCTCCCCGGCATCGGCGCGAGGGCTTCGGCCGGCGCACGGTTGAAGAAGCGCAACACAAATTTCGACCCGGGAATCTCGACATAAAGATACGTGAGGTTCGCAAGCACGAGCACGGCCGCGACGAACATCAGCAACAGCGTTGACGCCGCAATACCGGGGAACAGGCTGTCGAACGCCTCAATTCTCCGGGAGCCAACGCCCCGCACGGCGTATTCAAGCGGCATCAGAACGAGCGCATGAACCATGTAGATCGAGTATGAACGCTTGCCGAGCCATACCAGCGGCGCAATGGACAATACGCGAGGCAGCACGCATGTCGGGAACGCCATCAACGACCCCAGCAGGACGGCAAAAACCAGCGGCGCCACAAAGCTGATTTCCGGAATTATTCCGACCACACAAACCAGGAGGATGGACACCGCGACGCTACCGATCTGCACCGTCGTTTTGACCAATCCGGGCGTCTCGGCCGAAATCGATGCAACGGCACGCACGGTCAGGACCCCCAGGAAAAAACTGAACACGCAGCGCACAATGCCGAATTGATAGTGAAAATCGATCGCGCTCCGGTGCATCACGAAAACCATGATCAGCAAGCTGGTCAGGATCAGCAGCAGGGAGGCGATATAAACGATGCGGATATCCTCTCGGCGCTGGGCAAAAACGAGCACCGCACCGAAAATCAGGTAAGTGTAGAACTCCGCGCTGATGCTCCAGCTCGGTCCATTCCAGCTGAGATAGTCGAGAACGCCGAGAGCGTGGAGCAGGAAGACGTTCGCAACAAAGGAATACAGGTTGTTAACCGGTGTTTCGGCCGGCACGAGATGCATGACACCGAACGCCACGACCGCGATCTTCAGCAGCCGAAACCCCAATGTGGCGAACAGCGTGACGATGTGGAGCGGATAGATTCTCGCCAGACGACGCACGACGAAGTCCCGGAACGAGAATGTCCCGAAATCGAACTGCGTGTAGCTGAATGAAATCACGATTCCACTCAACACGAAGAAGAGATCGACGAACATCCACGCGTTATGGAAAAACGCGACGTCAACCCATGCCTTGCTGGGGAACGACGCGATCATGGTTTCCGAAATCACGAAGTGAAGAATGACGACGCACGAAGCGGCCAGACCACGAATACTATCAAGCGGCAAATAGTGGGCTTTGGGGCGATGGCCTGATGTCGACAAAGCGATGAACCCAACCTGTTTGCGTTGCAAAATTTTCTAACGTGCTTCAGCGACCATTTCAACGCCGGACTTCGCGCTGCTGCCGTGTGTCTTCGATCGAGCTGAAACGATCTCGATGTTGCCACGATGCTGCCCACACGCTGAGCCAACTTTGCCTTGAAGACGAGCAATTCAGGAATCTCGATTTCGAAACAGCGAGTCCTGAGCTACAAGTCCTGCATCTCCTCCTCGCACATTGATCACGACACGCGCATGTCATCTATCTTGCGATATTGAGGCCGGCGACGATGCTCGTTTGCTGATCACAACGCACAGTAAATGTGGATTGAGTTGAGACTGCGGTCATGCCTACTCTTTGCCAAGCGAACGGGAACAATTGATGAAGCAGGTTGCGACGGCGGGCCTGAACTCCGTCAGAAGGTGGTTTTCCGGACCCACTGCACTGGAAATCATGGATCAGCATCGCGGCACCGGACCTGGGTTCGATCTGCTGCGAATTGGTCTGTCGTTGCTGGTCATCCTGCTGCACTCGTTCCATACGGCTTACGGAGTTCCCGAGTCGCGCTTTCTCGCCACAGGATGGTCACATCCGATCTGGGCCGCGACATTGCCGATTTTCTTTGGCTTGAGCGGATTTCTTGTCGCCGGAAGCGCGCTGCGATCACGAAGCCTGAAAGTCTTCCTTGCCTTTCGAGCGCTGCGGATTTTTCCGGCCCTGACTGTGGAGATCACGCTATCAGCGCTGATCCTGGGCCCGCTGCTGACAACCGTGCCGATCTCCGACTACGTCAGCGATGTCAGATTTCTCAAATATTTCGGCAACATCATCGGCTGGATTCACTTTGAGCTGCCCGGGGTCTTCGAGCACAATCCCGCGTCGGGAATCGTGAACAAGAGCCTCTGGACGCTGCATCCGGAACTTCTGTCCTACGTCCTGATGACAGGCCTGATGTTCTCCGGAATTGCCTATAGCCGATTGAAAACCACCCTGCTTTGGGTTGCCGTCACAATCGCGCTCGCTGCCTACAATCTGGCGACAAGTAAATTCGAATTGCACGGCATCTACGGAAGCCAGGTGCTGATCTATTACTTCCTGACCGGAATTCTGACGTACCACTGGCGCCACATTATCGTCATCAATGTGCCGCTGCTCGTGATCGCACTCGCAGGCGCCTATGTGCTGATGGAAACGCCGCAAACGACGTTTGTCCTGCTGCCGCTGGTCAACATGTACATCATGGTGTCGATCGGCATGATGCGATTTCCACCCGTAAAACTCTTGCAGGGAGGAGATTATTCTTACGGTCTCTATCTCTATGCGTTTCCGATTCAGCAGGCGATTGTCGAATTTCTTCCCGGCTATCGGAACTGGTGGACAGTCTTTGGGCTCGCCGTCGCAATTACGTTCGGAGTTGCTTTCCTGTCCTGGCATCTGATTGAAAAACCGGCACTCAAGCTCAAGCGATGGGTGCAGAACGCGCCGAGACCAATTCCGAGCGTCACCGAACCCTCGCGCATAGCGTGATCAAAAACCGAGCATCCATTGTCTCGATGCAGCAAACTGCAGGTGATGAGTTGTTTTCATTTCTGTTGAAACAAGCTTCGCTGCCGGCACTTTATTGCACCGCACAAAGATTTGACATAGTCTGTGACTACGGTGACTCATTCGAACTTTCGCTACGAAGACAACCCGAACAGCGGATATTCATGGTCACGCTTCGAAGATGTCTGACTGCGACAGGTCGTTTGCTTATAACGGCGAGCGTCCTGTTTGTGGCGAGTGTTGGAATCAGCCACGCACAATGCGTGCCGTTCAGCGAACAAGTGCCCGCGCTCGAGCGTCAGTTGTTCTCCGACGATCCTACACTGCCACTGCAGGCGGCGCGGAATGACAACAGCAAGATCGATTCCAAGGTCACCGGTTATCTGGTCAGCGATCCCGATCTGCTGCCCGTGATTCGTAAGCTGGTGGCGGTGGCACCGGCCGCCAACCGACGCGGAATTGGTTCGGGCCTGCGCCACGCCGAGATGCAGTGCCTGACACCCCAACCGGCATATGCACGCAAGATTCGCGATTTCGTTCGCGATCTCAGGGACAACGCTGTGCTTGCCGGCTACGTCGCGGTGAGCGAAGAGCCCATTCCTCAGTACACGACAGGAAAACCCGTCGCCCCACCGGCCAAACCGGCGGGCGGCAAGTTGTTTTCCGGGGAATGGAACACTGAAATCGCCGACCCGTTTGCCAGTCTGCCTCTCCCACAATGATCATTATCGGACACATCGAACTGACCAATGTATCAACCTCGAGTTGAATTTCATCCGCAGCACAAATCCGGTCTCGCCATCGGCGGGACAGTGCTCAGCGTTGAACGTGTTGTCGCCATCCTGCGTCAACAATGGCCACTGATCGCCACAATTGCGGGCGGTGTGCTCGCGCTCGTGCTGATCTATCTGATGACGGCCACGCCGATGTTCACGGCGAATGCGCGGATCCTGATGGATACGCGCCAGCCGCAGGTCGTGGACAAGGACAGTGGCAGTGCCATCAACAGCACCCTGATCGATCCCGGCTTTGTCGACAGCCAGGTGGAAATCCTGAACTCGGACGACCTCATCCTGTCCGTTGTGCGCAAACTCAAACTCACTCAGGATCCGGAATTCACCGGCGCCGAGCCCAGCATCATCTCGACCGTCATTGGAACCGTTCTCAATCTGTTCAGCAGCAGCGACGGACCGCCGTCGCAGGACAAGCTCGAACGAACCGCGGTCCAGGCCCTGCAAAAAAACCTCAAGGTCGAGCGCGTCCTGACGACCTACGTTCTGTCCGTGAGCTTTCGTTCGATCGACCCGGACAAAGCGACCCGGATCACCAATGCCATCTCCGACGCCTACATCGTCGGCGCGCTGGAAGCCAAGTACCAATCCACCAAGCGGGCCAGCGAATGGCTGCAGCAGCGGAGTTTGGAGTTGCGCGACCAAGCCACCGAGGCCGATCGCGCCGTTCAGACCTTCAAGGCCGAAAACAACATCGTCGGCACCAGCCGCGGCCTGATGAGCGAGCAGCAGCTGAGCGATGTCACCACCCAGCTGATCCAGGCGCGCGCCGCGACCGCGGAAGCCAAGGCGCGCCTCGACCGGATCGACGCCGTCTCTGACAAGGATCTCGCCCAGCCGACGGTTACCGACGCTCTCAGCAACACCGTCATCACGCGGCTTCGAGCCCAGTATCTCGATCTCGCCGCGCAGTATGCTGACTGGTCGAACAAGTACGGGAAAAATCACCAGGCCTCGATCAACCTGGCGAGCCGCATGGACGAAACGCGAAAATCGATCGCGGATGAGGTCCGGCGCATCGCCGATTCCTATCGCAGCGAGTACGAGATCGCCAAAAGCCGCGAGAGCTCGCTCGAAAGCAATATGAACAGCCTGGTCAATCAGGCGGGCACCAGCGGCCAGGCGCAGGTCAAGCTGCGCAACCTGGAAAGCGCTGCGGACACCTATCGCAATCTCTACAACACGTTCCTGGACAAGCTGCAGCAGGCCACGCAGAAGGAGAGCTTCCCGATCAGCGAAGCCCGTGTCATCAGCACGGCCACCAAGCCCGACAAGAAGAGCTCACCGAAGACGCTGCTGTTCCTCATCGGCGGTATCGTCGGGGGCCTGTGCTTCGGCGCCGGCGCCGCCTTCGCGCGGGAGCTTCTCAACGACTTCGTTCGCACACCGGCCGATATCGAGGATGAATTCGGCATCAAGTGCCTTGGCACCCTGCCCGATATCAGCCCGGACCGATCAGGCGTACAGAAGGCGCGGGCCCTGGTCATGGCGACCGATAAGGACGCCGCCCGGCAGCAACCTTCGCTGTCGAGCTATGTCGTCGATCGACCGTTCTCCCGTTTTGCGGAGACATTGCGCAATATCAAGGTTTCTATCGACGTCACGCGGCTGACGCGGGACGTCAAGATCGTCGGCATCGTGTCGTCGCTCCCCAAGGAGGGAAAGACCACGATTGCCGCCAATCTCGGCCACCTGACCGCGCTGACCGGGCACCGCACGCTCTTGATCGACGGCGATCTCCACACCCGCTCCCTGACGCGGGAACTCGCTCCCAACGCCAAGACCGGTCTGCTGGAGGCGCTGCGGGATCCGCGGGAACTCGCCCGGCACGTCCAGCGCAGCAAGGAGACAGGTCTCGACTTCCTGCCCTCTTTCGTTGTTTCCCGCATGGTCAACTCGGCCGATGTCATGGCTTCGAAGGCGATGGCTGACGTCTTCGCCGTGGCCCGCGAACATTACGACTACATTTTCATCGATCTGGCCCCTGTCATGCCGGTCACCGATGCGAAAGCGGTCAGCCATTTGATCGACGGCATGGTGTATGTGATCGAATGGGGACAGACCACACGCAGCGCCGTGCAGGAATCGCTCTCGAGCTCCGAGGCAATCCAGAAAAAGATCCTCGGCGCCGTCCTCAGCAAGGCCAACCCGAAGATGCTCAAACGCATCGAAGCGTACAAAGGCGCGCACTACAATCGGTACTACGTGGAGGCCTGAGGCCTCCTCTCGTGCAGCGACAGCCAACGCCGCCAAAGACCCCGCGGTGGGCCTCTCGTGAGCGGAGCGAGGCCAATCCGTCCCTGCTGGGCTCCCTCTAAGTGGCCCTCTCCTCGACGTCACCTCGGCAGCGGACTTTGTTTGGCTGTGGCAAGCCGGGAGCACACCTCGCCTGCGCGATTGACCCCAGCGACACCTAGAGTATTGACGTCGTGGCGCGATCCGGCAGCGACAAACGCTGGGCTGGGGACGATTGCTCCCTTGCCGGGAGGCTCAGGTGGCTGGCCTCAAAGCTTCCCGCACCTTAACGACTCGGCGAGCCCGCCGTGCATTGATCGGGTCTGCAGAAGCGGACAGCCACGATCTAACGAAGGCACGCCTGATCGCTCCAGCACGGCTCTACGGAAGGCGTTGTGTCGAGGTGCGGGTCCGGGCGGGCACGTGGCAGTCGATCGTCCGTGGCGCCACGGCAGCTCGATACAGCCGGGTGCAGGATACGACCGAGTAGCGTGTGGAGAACAAGAGGGACATTCGCTAGAGGCGTCCAGCAGGCTCTCGGGAACACAGCCTGATGGATCCCCTCGCCGCGTCAGTAGGCGTCCTGATACATCAGCGACAGTGCAGTCCGAATGATGATCCTGATATCCAGCCAAATGTTCCAGTTGCTGACGTACCACACATCGTATTCGACCCGCTTTTCCATCAGGTCGATGGTCGGTGTTTCACCGCGGAAGCCATTCACCTGCGCCCAGCCGGTAAGACCCGGCTTCATGTGGTGGCGATAGACATACTTCTCGATCACCTGGTCATAATAATTGTCGTGAGCGAGCGCATGCGGACGCGGGCCGACCAGCGACATCTCTCCACGCAGCACATTCCAGAGTTGAGGCAGCTCGTCGATACTCGATTTTCGCAGGAAGCGGCCAACTCTGGTCACGCGCGCATCGCCTTTGGTCGCTTGAGTCACGACAGCGCCGTTCTCGGCCACAGTCATGCTGCGGAACTTCCAGATTTCAAACGGCTTTCCGTTAAAGCCGCGGCGAGACTGCCGGAAGATCACGGTTCCAGCCGAGTCAAGCTTGATCAGGATCGAGACCACGAACAACAGAGGTGCCAGTGTCAACAGCGCGATGGACGCGAGTCCAATATCGAGACAACGTTTCTGGGCTCGTTCGAATATGCTCAGGGGCGGCCGCTGAATTTCGATCGCCATCGTACCACTGACCGGAAGGAACGGCCGCGACACCAGGTCTGCAATCGGAAAATCGGGTAGAAGACGGATCGGTTGCGGAACAACGCGAAGCCGCTGGCTTAGTTTTTGCAACACCGGCAATTCGTTCCAATCGATCGCCAGCAGGAACTCGTCGACGTCCGTCGCCCGCGACTGGCGAATCACGTCGCGGATCTCGTTTTCCCATGCATCTCCATCATGGGGCGTGCTGATCACAAAGTGGCGCACCACGTCGAACCCGTGCTTGCGCAAGTCCTTGAAGCGGTTCGACGTAAAATCAAGCGACTTCAGGCTCAGCAGCACGACCTTGCGATCGATCAAGCGCTCTCGGGCGAAAGCCGACGCAAAACCAAAACGCCAGACGATGCGATGCCCGCACAAGCCGACCAAGCCAGTGAGCGCAAACAGCAGGATGGTTCCCCGCGAAAAATCCGACGTCGATTTCAGCAGAAATGCGGCAGCGGCCAGAATCGCCAAGGACAGCATCCAGGCGAACGCTACCTTGCGCAACTGCCATGTGAGACTGAGCAAGCGATGAGCGCCGTAGACATCCTGCAGATAGGCCGCAACGATGAACACCGTCGCTACGATCAAGCCGGCGCCGGCAGAGACATCACGCTCTGCTCCGACCGCAAGCTGATACACGGCATTTGCGGCCAGATAGCTCAGCGAGATGAGAAAGAAATCACCCAGGATGAGGAATATTTGGAACGGACGATGCATCGCCGCATTACGGCTGGCTATCGTCGATGTTGAGTAGGAACTTTCAGAACCGTAGGTGACTGCAGACATCTCTCGTCTCTCTCCAAATGCACAACCGTCCATCTATCGAACGAAAGATTGCTCCTTTAACGAGAATTTCTGTGAGGTAACGCAGTCGACGATCATGGCGTGATCAAGCGCAAAGACTATGAGTTGATCGCAGCGACAATGTGGCACTGCACCACCAAATGGTAATTCTTTTTCGCATTGCGGCGCTGCGGCGTGCGCATGTAGTTCGCACACACGTGTCACATTCTCATTTCAATTTTTCATTTTGTTTTTTTGACGTTCGCAAAATACGCTTTGCTGCGCACGTTTGAAGCAAGCAGCGAACGCAGCACGCGACTGCTCGCGTGCATGCTCAAAAAATTATCGCGCCCGCGATCATCAAAACGGCATGTCGCCGACAAACAGCGCAAGCACGACCATCGCGCCGCGTCGAATCAATGATTCGCAGACATGAAAAGTGTTTCAACAGATTTAATATCCAGCGAGCGACGAGCCCTTCACGAAGTGTAGGGGGGCCGAGAGCGACGCTCTCACCGTCCACGAGCAGGACTTTCCTCAGGCACCAGGCCTTCGATGCCCCCGGATGGAGATCACTTGGCCACCGGTTCGCTGGCGCGTCCGATGCTCTGATATAGAAAGCCGCGCTTTGTCAGCTCTTCCGACGTGTAGACATTGCGGAGATCGACCACGACGGGACAAGCCATCTCGCGCTTCAGGCGGTCGAGATCGAGCGCCCTGAATTGCTCCCACTCGGTCACAATGACCAGCGCATCGGCCCCATCAGCGCATCGATAAGCATCCTCGCAATACTGGATATCCGGCATCTCGACGCGAGCCTGATCCATCCCGACGGGATCGAACGCGCGAACTGTCGCTCCCATGTCCTGCAAGGCAGTAATCAGCGGAATCGACGGCGCTTCACGCATGTCGTCGGTATTGGGTTTGAATGTCAGCCCGAGAACAGCGATCACCTTGCCCCGAAGATTGCCGCCGAAAGGTGCAGCCACCTTGCGGGCCATCGCGCGTTTACGCGTATCGTTGACGGAGTTGACCGCTTCCACGATCCGCAACGGAGCGTCGTAATCCTGAGCCGTCTTGATCAGCGCGCGGGTATCCTTGGGGAAGCAGGAGCCGCCAAACCCCGGACCGGCATGGAGAAATTTCGATCCGATTCGATTGTCGAGGCCGATTCCGCGAGCGATTTCCTGCACGTCCGCGCCGACTTTTTCGGCCAGGTCAGCAATTTCGTTGATGAATGTGATCTTGGTGGCCAGGAAGGCATTGGCTGCATATTTGATCAGCTCGGCGGTGCGGCGCCCGGTGTACATGACCGGAGCCTGATTGAGATACAGCGGCCGATAGATCTCACCGATCACCTTGCGTGCGCGCTCGTCATCGGTGCCCACCACGATGCGATCCGGGTGCTTGAAGTCGCGAACGGCAGCGCCTTCACGCAGGAATTCGGGGTTTGAGGCGACTGCGATGTCGGCAGATGGATTGACCTGCATAAAGATGCGCTCAACTTCGTCGCCGGTGCCGACAGGCACCGTCGATTTGGTGATCACGACCGTAAAGCCCTTCACAGCAGCGGCTATTTCGCGCGAAGCCGCATAGACATAACTGAGATCAGCGTGGCCATCGCCGCGACGCGACGGTGTTCCAACGGCGATAAAGATAGCGTCCGCTTCAGCAACATGGCTCGAAAGCTCGGTCGTAAACACGAGACGCCCGGCGTGCATATTGCTTTGGACAAGACGATCCAGATCCGGCTCGAAGATCGGAATCTCGCCCCGCTTCAACGACGAGATCTTTGCCTCGTCCTTATCCACACATGTAACGTGATGCCCAAAATCTGCAAAGCAAGCGCCCGAAACCAAACCAACATAACCTGTTCCAACGACAACTATGCGCATGAATTGAGCACCTTCCTGATCGATATCAGATGTTTCGTCCGACGCATGACCCAACCAGAAGATTAAATCAATGCAAGAGACGGGTCAAAATTCGCACCCCCTCGTCAAAGACGATCATGATGAGCGACGTACGACACAATCGATGTTCTCATCGACCGCAAACGACATGTTGTTATGGCGAGAGAACGTTGAAACATTTTTTTGCAGCATTTCATATTCGCGACATACGCCGACTGCCTGACTGACTTGCGTCACGAACACGTCCTCACGCGACGCATCAACGTTTTCACGCGATGCATTGGCGTGCGCCCTCACATGCATGAAGGCACGACGCCCAATTGTGGCAAGGATCGATCAGGTCGCGATCGTTTCCAGGAGCAACATCGATTCCGGAACTTGAGATGCAACATGCAACATTGAGTCCAGAAACATCGCGTGCGCGCCAACCACGATCCGGATGAGCGACGGTCCCCCACCAATGCGAGTGGTAGAGTGATGCTCAGCCTGATCGCGGTTGCCACGATCCGTCGCTTTCGAACAACCTCAGTGACAATCTGTAAAGGATTGATCTTAAATTCTTTTTAGCTTTCCAGGGGCATTCTCCCGGCAGTTCCCGGGGGCTTTGGAAGATGGTTGTTCTGGCGATTTGCAGCGGCTTGATCGGAGCGCTTGCTGGCATGCGCTTCAGGGTTTTTATCCTGTTTCCGATCATTTTCGTCGGCTCTGTGGCCCTGGCCACCCTCACCGCCAGCTGGTCCGAGACAACGCTGGCCATCGTGGTGTTCGCATCATCGCTGCAGCTCGGCTATGTCTGCACCCTGCTCCTGAGGCCGACCCTGGTGTCACTTGGCGGCGGTGTCCGCTTGCCCTTCCTGGGCAGCCCCACCCTTCGCTGATCGACACAAGGCGCGACGCGACCGAATTCCCGCGCGCTTGGCGGTCAGGCTATGCCAAAATCATGGCATTGGCGGGCAATCATGGCAACCGGGCTGGCCATGCCGCGGCTCAAGACCCTCGCAGTTGAAACACTTCATCGTTAGACTACAAGCGCCGGACTGCCTTTAAAGGACCGGGTTTCTCAGGCCGTTGGTCCTTATCATTTGGGCCCGCCTGTCGAGAATCCATCTCTCAATGCTGTCGATCCTGCGACCACGCAAACCAACGACCAAGCCAAGCTTGCCGGACGGCGTCCGAATCTACGCACTCAGCGATATCCACGGCTGCGCCGATCTGCTTGCGGAGATGCTGGCGGTGATCGATGCCGACATGGCCCACAGCCCCCCTCATCACGCAATTGAAGTTTTCCTCGGCGACTATATCGACCGCGGCCTCGACTCCCGTGCGACGCTCGATCTTCTGATCAAGCGAAGCCGCCATAGAAATACTGTGCTCCTGCGCGGCAACCATGAAGCTTTCCTGATGGATGTCATCCGCGATCCCTCCCGCCTCGGCGACTGGCTTCGCGTCGGCGGGCAGCAAACCCTGACATCCTACGGCTTGACGCCGACACTCAGCCCGGATCCCCAGGAACAAGCGATACTTGTGAGGCAGTTGGTCTCCAGCATGCCACCGGATCACCTGACTTTTTTGAAACGCCTGCGCCTGACATTCACCTGCGGCGACTTTTTCTTCACCCATGCCGGCGTGCGGCCCGGCGTCCCGATAACCGAACAACAGGAAGCAGATCTGCTGTGGATCCGCGATGAGTTTCTCCACAGCCAGGAGGATTTCGGGAAATACGTCGTGCACGGCCACACACCGGTGCGCGCGCCGGAAATCCTGGTCAATCGCGCCAACATCGATACCGGGGCTTACGCAACCGGCAACCTGACCCTGCTCTCGATCCAGGGAATGCGCCTGCTCGCGGTCTGACGGCCTGCCGTCGGCGACCTTACAGGTACCCCTCCCCGGCCTCTTGCGCAAAGCGTCCGGGATCGCCTTCCCAGACAATTCTCGCATGCTCGAGCACATAGACCCGGTCGGCATGCGGAAGCGCGAAGGTCACGTTCTGCTCGCCGAGCAGCACGGTGATCGGCGTGGTCTGGCGCAGTCTGGTCAGCGCCTTTGACAGCTGCTCCAGGATGACCGGCGCAAGTCCGAGCGTCGGCTCGTCGAGAATGAGAATTTTGGGCTGCATCATCAATGCGCGCCCGATCGCCAGCATCTGCTGTTCGCCACCGGACAGCGTCTGCGCCATCTGGCCCTGGCGCTCCTTCAAGATTGGAAACAGCTCGAACAGCCATTCCAGCTGACGCTTGCGTCCGGCATCGTCGAGATGCTGACCGCCGAGATCCAGGTTCTCGCGAACCGTCATCTCGCCGAACAATTCGCGGGTTTCCGGACAATGCACAATGCCGCTGCGCGCGATCTTGGCCGGCGTCGTTCCGCGCAGCCGTTCACCGTCGCGCACGATATCGCCGGTGTAAGGCAGCAGTCCCGAGATGGTGTTGAACAGCGTCGTCTTGCCGGCGCCGTTGAGGCCGACGACAGAGACAAACTCGCCTTGATGGACATGGATGGAGACGCCCTGCAGCGCCTGCGCCTTGCCGTAATTGACACTGACGTTCTCGACCTGAAGCAGCGGTACCTTGTCGGTGAAGCTCGCTTCGGGGCGTGCGGAGGTTTCGATCGCGCCACCGAGATAGACGCGGCGCACGGTTTCGTTGCGCATCACCTCATCCGCACGGCCGGTGACGATCTCTTCGCCGAGATACATCGCCAGCACCCGGTCGACCAGCGCCGCAACGCTCTTGACGTTGTGGTCGACCAGCAACACCGCACGCCCCTCATCACGAAAGCTGCGGATCAATTCGGAGAATGTTCCGACTTCGGCAAGCGTCAATCCCGCGAACGGCTCGTCGACCAGCACCACCTTGGGATCGCGCGCGATCGCCTTGGCCAGTTCAAGCCGGCGCAGGTCCGCGAACGGCAGCGTCGGTGGCCGACGATCCATCACGGCGGCAAGGCCGACGCGCTCCGCAATCCATTTCGCACGATCGATCAGCGCGCGATCGGTAAACAGCTTGAACAGGCTGTCCGGCAGCAGCGCCACCATGATATTTTCCAGCACGGTCTGGCGATTCAGCGGACGTGAATGCTGGAACACCATGCCGAAACCGCGTCGCGCGATCTGGTGCGCCGGGAGCCCCGCAATGTTCTCGCCCTGAAAAGAAACCGTGCCGGCGGTGGGTCGCTCGATCCCCATGATCGATTTCATGGCGGTGGATTTGCCGGATCCGTTGGGGCCGATCAGGCCGAGGATCTCTCCACCATGAAGGGCGAGGTTGAGGTTCTTGACCGCGGTCAGGCCACCGAATCGCTTGGTCAAGCCACGAACATCGAGGGTCGGTTGATTGTCAGCGCTGTTCATGATCGCGCCCCTCGCGACAAGGCATATCCGAGGAAGCCATTGGGGATGAACAGAATGGCGAGCAGCGCCACGGTCGAAACGATGAATGTGGCGAGTTCACCGGTCGGACGCAGGAACTCACCGGCGACGATCAGGAAGATCGCCCCGAGCGCCGCGCCCAGCACGGTCCGCCGCCCGCCAAGCACCGCTGCCACGATCACCTGAACGCCAACAGCCACGTCAACCACGGTGCCAACCGACGCGGTGCCAAAATAGAACACCAGCAGTGCACCAGACAGGCCGGAAAAGAATGCGCTGACGACGAACGCCGCGAGCTTGTGTTTGACGATATTGAACCCAAGCGCACCGGCCTGGATCGGATCCTGCCCGCTGGCCTGCAGAATGAGCCCGACGGGAGATTGCGACAAACCATAGAGGATCGCGGCGCTGATCGCCATGAAGCCGAGCGCAATCCAGTAATTGATGTTGGCGCTGATGGTGATCACATCGGGGATGGTCAGACCGATCTCGCCGCCGGTCAGATCGGCAAACACGACAACGAAATTCTGCAGCATCAGGACTGCAACGAGCGTGGTCAGTCCGAAATATGGACCGCGAACCCGCAACGCCGGCAGTGCCAGGATCAGTCCCGCCAGCACCGATGCGGTCGCCCCGGCCACGATGCAGAGATAGACCGACAGCCCATACTGATTGTTCAGGATTCCAGCGGTATAGGCGCCAACGCCGATCAAGAAGGTGGGACCGAAATTGACCTCGCCGGCAAAACCGAACAGCAGGTCCCATGCCATGGCAAACACGCCGAAATAGTAGGCGACCGTCAGCAACCCGAGAATGTAACCGGAAACGTACAGCGGCAGCGTCGCCGCCACCACGACCACGGCAAGCCCGATCCACAACAGCCGCGATTTGAAGATATCGCCCATCCTCACCGCCTCCCGAGCAGGCCTTGCGGCCGGATGTACATGACGATGACCAGCAGCAGCAGTGCCGGAATCGTTCGGTAGGCTGGTGAAACGACATAGGCGGTGAATGTCTCGAGATATCCGACCACAAAGGCCGCGATCAGGGACCCCGAAACGCTGCCGAGACCGCCCAGCACGACAATGGAGAACGCGCTCGCCGTGAGCGGGCCGACGCTGTAGGAGCTGACGCCGAGAAACATGCCGAGCAGCACGCCGGCAATGCCGGCGAGAATGCCGTAAATGCTCCACACCACGATGTAGACGTTGGTCAGTTCAAAACCGAGCAACGTCACGCCACGCGGATTCATCGAGGCTGCGAGCACAACCTTGCCGGTCCGAGTGCGATTGACCAGCAGCCACAGAAGCCCGATGACGAGGCAGCACACCAGTGCCGTGAAGATCTCGTTGCGCGGCGTGCGGACGCCGAAGATGCTGATGACGCCCTCTACGATCGGCAGCACGGTCTTGGCATTGTTGGTAAAGAAATAAGCAATCAGCTCCTGGATCATGATGCCCCACAGCAATGTTCCTGTGAGGACGAAGATCTCTTTTTCTTCGTTCGGAATCCGAACCGAGCGCTGGATCGGCTGGACCACCGCAAAATAGGTCGCAAGCGCGGCGACCAATGCGATCGCGACGCCGACCAGCGCCCCGGCGTAGGTATTGAGATGCAGCACACTGGCCGCAGCCCAGGCTCCGACCGCCGCCAACACCATGATGGCGCCGTGCGACAGGTTGAGCACACCGGACACGCCGAAGATCAGGGTGAAGCCGGTGGCACCCAGCGCATACAATGCGCTGATGGCGAAACCGTCGATCAGGATTTGCAGAACAAGCATCAGGGATCGCTGCGGCAGCGGAAGCCGTCACTGGAGGAAAGCAACACACGAATATGCTCCCGGAGCGGGTCCGGGAGCACGATCGCCACAACAATCAGTTGGTTGTCAACTTGATGAAGCTCGGAAACTTGAGCTGGCCCTGGGCAATTTCCTTCGGCCAGACGCTGACCTGCTTGCCATTTTGCCACTGCAACATCAGGCCGGTGATCAGGCCTTTGCCGTACTTGATCGAGTGCGTGAACTGGTCGTCCTTGCCGTAAAACTGGATGCGGCCGATGGTGCCCTCCCAGTCGGTCTTTTCCAGCGCATCGACCATCTTGTCCGCGTCGGTCGAGCCCGCGCGTTTTACCGCGTCCGCGATGAAATAGACTTCGTCATAGGCGGTATAACCGGCATAGGACGGATAGTTGCCGAACTTCTTGTTGAAGGCTTCCGCGAAGGGAACAGACTTCGGCGTCACCGCGACAGCGGGGCCGGATACGCCCTGATAGAGCACGCCTTCCGCGGCATCATTGGTGTCCTTGCCGAAGGTGCTGTTGGTGGCCTGCGAACTGATGCCCAGCATCGGGATCGGCACTTGCTGATTTTTCCATTGCACCGTCGGCTGCACCCCGACATGGGAAATGCCGGTGATGATCACGTCGGGCTTGGCGCCTTCGATCTTGTTGAAGATCGGGGTGAAATCCGTGGTATCCGGCGAGAACCGGATGTGATCCAGCACCTTGAGTCCGATCTTGGGAAGGCATTCTTCGTAGCCGACGTCCAGCGGTTTGGTCCATGCAGCGTCTTCGCTCATGATCACCGCGGTCTTCATCTTCTTCTCGTCGACCAGCAGGTCCTTGGCGGCATCGCACACCGACAAGGCAAGTGCCGCCGACGTCAGATAGCCGTGGAAGGTGTACTTGTTCTTCTCGTAATCCTTGTGGACGCTGAGGCTGATCTCGTTCGAGGCGGCGCCAGGCGTGATGAACGGCGTCTTCAGCCGGGAGGCCCAGGGCTCCAGTGCCAACACCACTTCGCTGATGTAACTGGCGATGACCGCATTGACCTTGTCTTCATTGACGGCGCGCTGGAAGGCGCGAACCGAGTCCGCGGACGAACTGTGATTGTCGTAGGTCACGATCTCGATCTTGCGCCCGTCGATGCCGCCCTTGGCGTTGATTTCATCGGCAGCCAGCTGCGCGGCCTGCGGGATCGATGCGCCGGCGATCGCCTGGGCTTCCGCAATCACCCCGATCTTGATCGGATCGGCAGCAAGGGCCTGCCCCGACGCCATCACCGACAGCCCCAAAGACAGGCCAGCGGCGGTGGCGAGAAATGTGGCACGCAATGATTTTCTGGGAATATGAGAGCCTATATCGTCCATGATCGTTTCCTCTCCGTGAAACAAGGCTTGTTTGATCAGCCCTTTAGGTGAAGGCACTGTAGCGGCGACGATGATCCCGGCAAGCGGAACCAAGGCGACATCCTTCACGATCACGAATGTTTCCCGATGCACGAGACGCGGCTATTACCCGTTGGTTGATGTCCGTTTTGGAACTTGGTGGCGCATTGCACTGACGCTGTCAGCGAACCGGGAACACCTTTGCTGCGGAGATCGGCCTTGCCTTAAGGCTTCGACGATGTCTCGCGGACAAACCCTGGCGATGGCGGCGAGTGACAGCTTTGCGACCATCCCGCCTCGGGCGATGTGATCGAGAGCACTCCACCGCGCGGGCATCAAATGAGGCATAAAGCATTGAAAAATATGTAATTTGCTTTGTCAGCCCACTCCCGTTACAACACCCCTTAAATGCATGGATGTGGCGGGACATAGAGGGAACGATGGCACACACCTTTTCGATCAACGAGGACGTCCATCACCAGTTGCAGCGCCCGCAAGGCCGTTCCGCGAACGGCGAGCGCAGCGTCTACACCATCGTCAACTGCCTGCCGATCGAGGCCGACGGCCGTATCCGCTATCGGATCAAAAGCAAGACCGAGAATTTCGAGCGCGTGGTGACCGAGGACCAGCTCAGCCGGTTCTAGGACGCGCCGACCTATCGATCTTCGGGTGCTACGGGCTCGCATATCGCGCGAGGCCGAGATCGGACGTGTCGATGTCCGGCTCCTTGCCGCTGATGAGATCCGCAACCACGCGACCGGATCCGCACGCCATGGTCCAGCCCAGCGTGCCGTGACCGGTATTGAGCACCAGATTGCTGATGCGGGTGCGGCCTACAACCGGGGTCCCGTCAGGCGTCATCGGCCGCAGCCCCGACCAGAATGTTGCCGCGCCGAGATTGCCGCTGGACGGAAAAAGATCGTTGACCGATTGCTCCAGCGTCGCACGGCGGGCCAGCGGCAGGTCGTTGTTGAAGCCGGAGACTTCGGCCATGCCGCCGACCCTGATCCGGTCGCCCAGCCGCGTGATCGCCACCTTGTAGGTTTCGTCCATCACCGTGGAGACGGGAGCACGATCGGCATCGGTGATCGGCACGGTGATCGAGTAGCCCTTCACCGGATAGACCGGCACTTTGAGGCCCAGGGACTTCACCATCGGCGGCGTAAAACTGCCCATCGCCACCACGTAGGCGTCGGCGACGACCTCGCCTGCGCTGGTGCGGACACGGGCGACGGTTGACCCGCTGAGCTCAATGTCCTGGATCCTGACGCCGTATCGGAATTTGACTCCGAGCGTTGTGGCAATCTCCGCCAGCCGTGTCGTGAACTTGTAGCAGTCGCCGGTCTCATCATCGGGAAGCCGCAGGCCGCCCGCGATCAGCCCACGGACGTGGGTTAGCGCCGGTTCGGCCCCGATGCATCCCGCCGGATCGAGAACTTCGAAGCGGACGCCATCGCGGCCCAGCACCTCGATGTCCTTGGCCGCGGCATCAACCTGCTTCTGCGTACGGAACAACTGCAGGGTGCCCTGCTGTCTTTCATCATAGGTGATGCCGGTATCCGCCCGCAGTGCGATCAGCCGTTCGCGGCTGTACTCCGCGAGCCGCATCATCCGCCGCTTGTTCACCGCATAACGCTCGGCGGTGCAGTTAAGCAATGTCCGCAGCAGCCACGCCACCATCGCGGCGTCCGGTTTCGGCCGCAGGATCAACGGCGCGTGCTTCATGAACAGCCACTTCAGCGCCTTGTGCGGAATGTCGGGTGCGGCCCAGGGCGACGCATAGCCCGGCGAAATTTCACCGGCATTGCCAAAACTGGTTTCCAGGGCAGCGCCGGGCTGCCGGTCCAGCACAGTCACCTCATGACCGGCCTTGGCGAGATAATAGGCAGACGTCACGCCAATGACGCCACTGCCGAGAACCGCAACTTTCATCATGCCCCCGATCGAGGAGAATTGAGAGCATCTTCCGTTCCGATGGAATCGGAACGGAGGCTCAGCCTTGTTTCAACGCGCTGTCTTCGGGCGAAGCCCGTATCCTTCAGTCCGCCGTCGCGCGGGCGAACTCCACATAGATCTCGCGCAGGCGGCGCGCGATCGGGCCCGGCGTGCCGGAGGCGATGGTTTGACCATCCAGTTTCACCACCGGCTGCACGAAGCTCGATGCACTGGTGATGAAGGCCTCCTTGGCGGCCAGCGCTTCGGCCACCGTGAACGGGCGTTCCTCGATCCGGATCTGCCTCTCCTCGGCCAGCGCCATCACCGCCTTGCGGGTGCACCCCGGCAGGATCGAGTTGGAATTCTGTCGCGTCACCAGCACATCGTCTTGCGTCAGGATGAAAGCGGACGACGAACCGCCTTCGGTCACCGCGCCGTCTTCGATCATCCACGCTTCCTGGCAGCCAGCCTCCGCCGCAGCCTGCTTGGCCAGCACCTGCGCCAGCAGCGCCACGCTCTTGATATCACGCCGGGCCCAGCGGATATCAGGCACGGTCTTGACCGCAATGCCGGTCTTCGCCGCCGCCGCATTGACGATGTCCTTCACCATGGTGAACATCACCAGCGTCGGTTTGACGCCCTTGGGAAACACGAAGTCGCGTTCAGCCGCACCACGTGTCACCTGGATATAGACCAGCCCATCGACAAGACCATTCTGCGCAATCAGCTGCTTCTGGATCTCCTTGATCCGCGGCAGCGACTCGGGCAACGGCAGATCGATCTCGCCCACCGAGCGCTGCAGCCGCGCCAGATGCGCGTCGTTGTCGATCAGGCGGCCGTCGAGCACCGCCGACACCTCGTAAATGCCGTCGGCGAACAGGAAGCCGCGATCGAGCACGGACACCCGCGCCTCCTCCAACGGACCGAACCAACCGTTGACATAAGCAATACGACTCACAACGACGTCTCCTCGATGATAGATCGGCCCGGACAACCGGACCGGCAGATGGATTTCAATGCGACAGGATCTTGGCCAGAAAGCTCTGGGCACGATCGCTGCGCGGACTTCCGAAGAACTCTTCCTTGAGCGCGTCTTCGACGATTTCGCCCTTGTCCATGAACACGACACGGTTGGCGACCTTGCGGGCGAACCCCATTTCGTGGGTGACGACCATCATGGTCATGCCCTCTTTGGCCAGCGCAACCATGACGTCAAGCACCTCGCTGATCATTTCCGGATCGAGCGCGGATGTCGGCTCGTCGAACAGCATGGCTATCGGATCCATCGCCAGGGCCCGCGCGATGGCGACGCGCTGCTGCTGACCGCCCGACAATTCGGCCGGAAACTTGCGGGCGTGATCCTTCAATCCGACGCGATCGAGCAGCTTTGAGCTCTTCGCCAGCGCTTCCTCGTGCTTTCGCCCCAGCACTTTTTCCTGCGCCAGGCAAAGGTTCTCGATGATCCGCAGATGCGGAAACAGCTCGAAGTGCTGAAACACCATGCCGACCCGCGCGCGCAGCTTGGGCAGATTGGTCGCCGGATCATTCACCTTGATGCCATCGAGAACGATATTGCCTTCCTGGAACGGCTCCAGCGCATTCACGCATTTGATCAGCGTGGATTTGCCGGACCCGGACGGACCGCAGACCACGACCACTTCGCCCTTGGCGACGCTGGTCGTGCAATCCTTGAGGACCTGAAAACTCGGCCCATACCATTTATTCACATGACTGATTTCGATCATGACGAGAACTCGCTATCGGACAATGCTGATACGCGTCTGAAGCCGCCGGACGGCGGTGGACGCAATGAATGAAATCGTGAAGTAGACGACCGCGGCGAACAGATACATCTCGACAAGCCGGCCGTCGCGTTGCGCCACCTTGCTGGCAGCGCCGAGAAAATCCGGAATCGAGAGCACATAAACCAGCGAAGTGTCCTGAAACAACACGATGGTTTGCGTCAGCAACAGCGGAAACATGTTGCGGAATGCCTGGGGCAGAACGACATAACGCATGGTCTGCGCGTAGGTCAGGCCGAGCGCCTGCGCGGCAGCGGGCTGTCCGCGGGAGATCGACTGGATTCCAGCCCGCATGATCTCGGAGAAATACGCCGCCTCGAACATGATGAAGGTGACGAGCGAGGATGTGAATGCGCCGACGCGGACCGGTCGGGACGACCCCGTCAGCCACTGGCCGATATAGGGCACCAGGAAATAGAACCAGAAGATCACCAGCACCAGCGGCAGTGATCGCATCAGGTCGACGTACAGCCCCGCGATCCGGGCCGCGAGTTTGTAGCTCGACAACCGCAGCAGCGCGATCAGCGTGCCGAAAATCAATCCGCCGAGCGCCGAGAGAGCGGTCAGCGTCAGCGTGAACGTCATGCCATCGAAAAACAGATAGCCGAGTGACCGGCGGATGACGTCAAAATCAAAGGATGCGAACATGGCCGTCACTTCCCGGTCATGTAGCCGGGGACCGCGACACTGCGCTCGACATAACGCATGACGGTCACGACCACGATGTTGACCATGAGATAAAGCACGGTCGCCGCGGTAAACGCTTCGAACACCTGGAACGAGAACTCCTGCATGGCACGGGCCTGGGCGGTGAGCTCGATCAGGCCGATGGTGATGGCCACCGACGTGTTCTTGATTGTGTTGAGGAATTCGGATGTCAGCGGCGGCAGAATGATCCGGAACGCCATCGGCAACAGGATGTAGCGATAGGTCTGCGCCGTGGTCAGGCCGAGTGCGGTGCCGGCCATCTTCTGGCCGCGCGGCAATGAATTGATGCCGGCTCCCAATTGCACGGCGACGCGCGCCGACATGAACAGGCCGATTCCGATCACAGCGGTATAGAACGGCGCATTGGACATCTGCTTCATCCACAGTCCCCAAGACCGCGGCAGCAGTTCCGGCAACACGAAGAACCAGAGGAACAGCTGCACCAGCAGCGGCATGTTGCGGAAAAGTTCGACATACCAGAAGCCGAACCGGTTCGCCGTCCGCGATGGCAGCGTGCGCAGCACGCCGACGATTGAGCCGACGATCAGCGCCAGAATCCAGGCGCAGATCGCGGTCTCGATGGTCAGGACAAGCCCGGAGAGCAGCATGTCGAGGTAGTTGCCGGTGCCGTTCGGCGACGGCTCCCAGAAAATACGCCAGTTCCAGTTGTAATTCACGATGCCCTCTGCCCAATCACGTCATCGATCCGCAACAGAGCCCGCGCGATGACGACGCCATCGCGCGGGCTCGCCGGTTTTTACATCGCGGTATAAGCGTCGGGCTCGGGCGAATCCGACGGCTGGGCAAATGCCTTCTTCTGCTCCGGCCCCATCGGCACGTTGAGATTCAGGCCCTTCGGCGGAATCTTCTGCATGAACCATTTGTCATACAGCTTGGCGCCTTCCGGGCTCTTGTAGAGCTCAGCGGTCGCGGCATCGACGACCTTTTTGAACGGCAGATCGTCCTTGCGAAGCATGATGCCGTAGGGCTCCGGCTTCGAGAAAGCGTCCTTCGAGATCACGTAGGCGTCGGGATCTTTCGAACCGGCGGCAAGGCTCGCCAGCAGAATGTCGTCCATCACGAACGCGACAGCGCGATCGGTCTCGACCATCAGGAACGCTTCGGCATGATCCTTGGCGGGAATGATGTTGATGCCGAGATTGCGGGCGGTATTGGCCTCGTTGAGCTGCTTGATGTTGGTCGTACCCGATGTCGACACCACTGTTTTGCCCTTGAGGTCGTCGATCGAGTTCAACTTGCTGGATTTCTTCGAAACGAACCGGCTGGCCGTGAGGTAGTGGGTGTTGGTGAAGGAGATCTGCTTCTGACGCTCGACATTATTGGTGGTCGAGCCGCACTCGAGATCGATGGTGCCGTTCGCCAGCAGCGGAATACGCGTCGACGAGGTGACCGGATTGAGCTTCACTTCGAGCTTGTCGAGCTTCAGCTCCTTCTTCACCGCATCGACGATGCGATAGCAGATGTCCATGGCGAAGCCGACCGGCTTCTGGTTGTCGTCGAGATAGGAAAACGGAATCGACGAATCGCGATAGCCGATGGTGATGGCGCCGGTTTCCTTAATGTTCTTCAGCGTTCCGGTGAGCTCTTGCGCCATGGCGGGGCCTGCGCACAGAGCGCCGGTCAGGGCAACGGCCATCATTTTTCCGATGTTTGGATTATATTTCATCTCTCTCTCCTCCTGTCAGAACTCTCAAACGATTAATGGCTCACCCGTCCGGCCGATTCGGCGATCGACTTGTCGAGCGAGTTCGCGGACGATCGCCGATGACCGGCCGCGCCGTGGTCGGCGTCCTGCTTGCATAATTCGGACCAGAACAAATCCAGTGAACGATGATCGTTGTTGCGATCCTTGAACGCGACCAGTGACAACGGCAGCGTCCACTTGTCGCCACCGATCGCCGTCAGCCCCGTGCGGCCGGCCGCGGCGACCGTACTCTCGGGCAGCCAGGCGATGCCATGTTCGGTCAACGCCATGTCGCGCAATACGTCGGACATGTCGCTCTCCATCACGCGACGGCCGAACACGGGAGCGTTTTCCAGGATCAGATCGACCAGACGGGCGAGATACACACCGCGGGAATACATCAACAGAGGCACGGGATTTGACGGCCGGCCCGGCAGCGAGATATCGGCGTTCGCCGCGAGTTTTTCACCGACATAGGGACGCAGGAATTCGGTGCCGACCACCACGCGCTCATAGCGGCTGGGGTCGAGTTCGATGGGTTGCTGGGCATTGTGATAGCAGACCATCAGGTCGGCGTTGTCCGACACCAGCGACGTCACGAGATCGTGGTTGTTGCCGACAATCACCGAACAGCTCAAACGCTTATTCTGTGACCACACCGGCCACCAATGCGGCAATTGCGCCGTCGCCAATCCGAACGGCACAGCGATCCTGACATGATCGGGACGGCGAATGGGCTTGCCGCCAAGTTCATTTCGAGTGTCCAGCATTTGCCGCAGCAGTTCGCTCGCATGCTCACGAAAATGCTCACCCTGGGGGGTGAGCTGCGTCGGATAGACCCCACGATCGATCAGATCAAAACCGAGCCACGACTCAAGGGCCTTGATGCGGCGGCTGAACGCGGCCTGGGAGGTGTTACGCTTCTCCGCGGCACGCGTGAAGTTGCCGGTTTCGGCAACCGTGAGGAAGTCCTGAAGCCAACGCAACTCCATTCAATCGCCCCCACCCGTCCGCCCCGGGCATTCGTCCGTTGTCTGCGGTATCGGGTCCCCTGTGCAAATGTACCGAAACGGGCTTCCGAGCCAATGCAAATTTTGCATCACGGGATATAGCCCGAAATGGCGATCGACCGCTATCCGTCGTTGGTGGGGTTCCCAGGGGGCGAAATACCCCCGTCCGGCGTGCCGGCCCAAATGCTGGGATTTGGGGAGTGTGGTCGAGAGCTTCTAAACCGGAGATGCTAAGAGAGAGACTCGGGCCGCTTGACCTCAATCTCGACGAACGCGATCGGTTGCGGCGAACCGTTCATGACATCGTGCTCCACGCCGGCCTGGCGCCGGTAGGATTGGCCGGCGACCAGCGGCACATCCGTGACATTCGTACCGTCATGAATGCGCAGGATGCCATCGGTCAGCATAATGACAAAATAAGGCCAGCCATGACTGTGCCAGCCTGTCGCAGCACCCGGCTCAAAATCCCAGCGCGTAATCCGCACCACATCATCATCTTGCTGGACGGTCGGAACCGCCGGCGTTTGGCATCGAAAAGCCATCGGGTGAATTTTCCCTCAAGTGCCGCAGGACTTACGACAGGCTTACAACACTCGCTTGCGGCGGGCAGACTTCTGCTCCACGACAACGACACGAGGACCGCGCCGAGGGCTTTCGATGATCTGCCTGACGGGCTCGGCGACGATCTTGGTCTTCATCACCTCGGTCCGCACCTGGTCCAGCGGTAATCCCATCAGGGCCGCCGCGATCTCCGCCTGCCCCTCGCGATCATCGGTAATTCCCGAGGCAGCAAAAATAGCCTCCTCCAGGGTCGGCAGATCGACCTTGAGCCGTCGCGAGCCGAATTTCGTATTCCAAGTGGTACTCAAAGCCGTCTCCATGGTCGGGCGGAAGCTCGGCGATGGACGTCGAGCGCGGCCCGTTCCAGCGCCATGCAAAGCAGGCTGTTTTGCGGCGCACACACCGGGGAGGACATAGTCCGAATTGGCCTCGCTGGCGAGCGCGAAATTCGGACAAAATGTCCAATCCGGTCGTTTGGCGGTGGCCGTCGCCCCTTCTCGCGAACAGTTGAACGTGGCGTCAGCTCGGTTCGAGCAACGCCACCACATCCCCCGCGCGCAAGGTTTGTCCCGGCTTGATTCGAATCGCGGATACCCGGCCTGCCCTGGATGCCGACACGCCGATTTCCATTTTCATCGATTCAATAATCACGAGGACCTCCCCGGCTGCGACTTCCGCCCCCTCAGCGACGAGAATCTTCCAGACATTCCCCGGCACCTCCGAAAAAACCCCGGCGAGGCCATCGGGAATGTCCTCCACGGAGGTGGAAGCAACCGCAACGTCGTCCTGAACGGTGTCGATGCGAAGCTCCTTCCAGCGCTGGCGTTCGGCCTCGAACGCGGCCTGCTGACTTTGCTTGAACGCTGAGATCGACTCGCGATCCCGCGTCAGCCGCTTCGCATAGTCGGCGTACGAGAATTCGGTCGTCTCGATCTTGATCGGATAGGCGCCGTGCGGAAATGCAGCGCGGGCCTCCAGCAGTTCCTCGGCGCTGACCGGGAAGAAGCGGATTTGATCGAAGAAGCGCAGCAGCCAGGGATGTCCCGGTTCGAACACCGGCGTGGTGCGCCAGGTGTTCCACATCTGGATGGTGCGACCGAACAGCTGATAGCCGCCGGGGCCTTCCATGCCGTAGATGCACATGTAGGCACCGCCGATTCCTACCGCATTCTCCGGCGTCCAGGTACGCGCCGGATTGTACTTCGTGGTCACCAGCCGATGACGGGGATCGACAGGGGTCGCGACCGGTGCGCCGAGATAGACATCGCCCAGCCCCAGCACGAGATAGCTCGCATCGAACACGATCCGCTTGACCTCGTCCTCGCTGGCGAGGCCATTGATGCGGCGAATGAACTCGATGTTGGACGGACACCATGGCGCATCGGGCCGGACCAGTTCCTGGTACTTTTGCATCGCCAGCACCGCCTGCGGGTCATTCCATGACAGCGGCAGGTGAATGATCCGGCTCGGCACCGTCATGGCATCGACCGGCGGCAGATCACGTTCCATCTCCCGCAGCGCATCAAGCAACCGCTGCCGCGAAAGCACCGTGCTGTCATAGTGGATCTGCAATGAGCGGATTCCCGGCGTGAGATCGATCAGACCGGACAGCCGCGCCGCCTCGACCGCCTGCGCCAGCACGTGCACGCGCAGACGCAACGCAATGTCGAGCTCCATCGGGCCGTATTCGACCAGCAGGTTGTCGTCCCCGGCGCGGCGGTAAACCACCGGCAGCGGGCCGTCGTCATGGCGCCCGACGATCGCCGACCCCATTTCGGGGGCCGCACCTGCGACCTGTGGGCCGACCACGGGATCGGCGGCACGCTGCACCGGTACGAAGCGAACCTTGTCGCCGGGCTTGAGTTGCCCGATTTTCCAAAGCTCATCGCGCGTCACCACGGCGGGGCACACGAAACCGCCGAGACTGGGGCCATCCGGGCCAAGGATGATCGGCATATCACCGGTGAAATCGATGGAGCCCACCGCATAGGCGTTGTCGTGGATGTTCGATGGGTGAAGCCCGGCCTCGCCACCGTCCGGCCGCGCCCATGTCGGTTTCGGCCCGATCAACCGCACGCCGGTGCGGGCGCTGTTGAAGTGAACTTCATAATCCGACGCAAACAGCGTCTCGATGTCGCCGTCGAGAAAGAAATCCGGCGCGCCGTGCGGCCCGTAGATTACGCCGATCGACCACGCCCGAGAGAGGTCCGGCCGCTCGTCGACCGCAAGAGCCCGCGGCGCCTGATCGTCCGCCACTTTACCGATATGCAGGACATCGCCGGCCTTCAGCGCCCCGGTGGCATGGCCGCCGAACGCGCCCAAGGTAAACACCGCTCGCGACCCCAGGATCTGCGGCGCGTCGAAGCCGCCGCGCACCGCGAGATAGCAGCGCTGCCCTGCCCCTTCAATGCTTCCGATCGCAAGCACCTGCCCGGCCCGCACCGCAATCGGCGCATGGTGCTCGATCGCGACACCATCGAGCTTGGCTGTCATCCGCGCACCGGCAAGCCCGATCGTCACATCGGTATTAAAGCGCAGGGTCGGGCCGTTGACGGTCAGTTCCAGCGCGGCCGTGGTCTCGGGATTACCGACAACCGTATTGGCCAGCCGGAACGAGCGCGCGTCCATCGGACCGCTCGGCGGCACACCGACATGCCAGAGGTTGAGCCGGCCCGGCAATTCCTGCAAGCCGGACTGCGCCCCTGGCGCCAGCACATCGATCGTGCGCGGCGCGAAAGCAAAACCGCCCAGCACATTGGTGGCCACGCGTCCCTGATGAAACACATCCGAGGCGGCGATGGCGCGCAGATAATCGAGATTGGTTTCGATGCCGGCGATGGTGGTTGCGGCCAGCGCGCGCCGCAGCTTGGTTATCGCATCGGCTCGCGTCTCGGCCGAAACGATGACTTTCGCCAGCATCGGGTCGTAGAACGGTGTCACCTCGACGCCGGTCTCGATCCAGCCGTCGATGCGCGCATCGTCAGGAAATTCGACGCAGGTCAGGCGCCCGGCGCTCGGCCGGAATCCGGCATTGGGATTCTCGGCGTAAAGGCGCACCTCGATGGCCGCGCCTTTCGACACGCGATCGCGCGCGCCGGCCAGCACATCCTCGCCGGCGGCCTGCCGCACCATCCACTCGACAAGGTCGACGCCGAACACCGCCTCCGTCACCGGATGTTCGACCTGCAACCGGGTGTTGACCTCGAGGAAGTAGAAATCCTGGCGTTCAACGTCGTAGATGAATTCGACGGTCCCCGCTGACTCGTAGGCCACGCTGCGCCCCAGCGCCACGGCGGCCTGATGCAGGCGCGCCCGCACCTCGTCGCTGAGCCCCGGCGCCGGCGTTTCCTCGACCACCTTCTGGTTGCGCCGCTGCAACGAACAATCGCGCTCGCCAAGCGCCACCACGTCGCCCTTGCCGTTGCCGAAGATCTGCACCTCGATGTGGCGCGCCTCCGCGACAAAACGTTCGAGATAGACCCGGGCATCGCCGAAGCTCGCCCGCGCCGTGCGCTGCACGGTGGCGAAACGCTCCCGCAAGGTATCCGCATCGTGGCACAGCTGCATGCCGATGCCGCCGCCGCCGGCGGTGCTCTTCAGCATCAGCGGAAAACCGATGCGCTCAGCCTCCTGCATGGCCTCGTCGATGGTCTCGAGCAGGCCCGACCCCGGCAACAGCGGCACATGGCTGAGCTGTGCGATCTCGCGCGCCTTATGCTTGAGCCCGAACGCATCGAGATGCTCCGGGCGGGGTCCGATGAAACGGATCCCATGCCCGGCGAGCCGCTCGGCAAAACCTCGGTTTTCCGACAGGAAGCCATAGCCCGGATGCACCGCCTGCGCGCCGGTCGCAAGGCACGCCGCAATAATCGCATCGACGTCGAGATAACTCTCCGCCGCCGGTGCGGGACCGACCCGCACCGCCTCGTCCGCGTCAAGAACGGACCGCGTGAACCGATCCGCATCGGAGTACACGGCAACGGAGGCGATACCCATCCGGCGCAATGTCCGGCCGATCCGCCCGGCGATCTCGCCGCGGTTGGCAATCAGAACCTTGCTGAACATGGCTCAATCCCCCTGCACTTCGAACACCACCACCTGCACCGGGGTCGGAAAGAAGCCGTTGCAGGGATTGTTGATCTGCGGACAGTTGGAGATCAGGCAGAGCACGTCCATCTCGGCGACCATCTCGATGTAGTCGCCGGGCTTGGAGACGCCATCGACCACGGTGAAGTTGCCCGAGGGATCGATCGGCACGTTCATGAAGAAATTGAGGTTGGGCACGATGTCGCGCTTCGACAGTCCATGCTTCGCCGCCTCGATCAGGAAGTTCTCGCGGCAGGCGTGCAGATACCTGGTGCCGTGGCCGAAGCGCACCGTGTTGCTCTCGCAGGAACAGGCACCCGCCGAGGTGTCATGCAGGCCGCAGCTATCGGCGACGACACGCAGCATGGTGCGGCCCTCGTTCGACATGATGCGGGTCCCGGTACTGATATAGGCAGAGCCCTGCGCGCGCAGGGTGTCCTGGCCGCTATAGCGCTCCTGCAGATCAGAGGCGCAGTAAAACAACGTATCCACGGCCTGCTGGCCATGGCTGTCAACGATCCGCAGGCGCTGTCCCTTTCGAACAATCGTGGACCAGGACGCACGCGCGGGAATCTCCGTGTCGAGCACGATGCGGGCAGATGTGGGAATCGAATGTTTGGTCACGACGCTCACCCCGCCACGCTGGAATCAAGCAGGAACGCATTGTTCTCAAAGGCCCGGATCGCTTCCGCGCTCGCGGTCCGACAGAGATCATCGGCGCCGGCAGGCGCGGCCCGATAACGAATGATGTCGACGGCATCCTCCGCATAATGCGGCGACGGATCGATCGGATGCGGACAGTTCGACAGCGCGATCAACAGATCCATCTCGGCGCGCAGATCGACGAAATCGCCGGCCTGTCGGCGGCTGGCATCCCATTGAAAACGCCCCTCCGCATCAACACTGACAGGCGCGAAGAAGCCGACGCAAGACATCACGTCACGGCGATCGAGGCCGAACTTGCCCGCGGCCAGGATGAAGTTGTCGCGGGTGTTGCGGTAGGGTCCCGCGCCATAGCGGGCCTCGTTGGTGGCTGCAGTCGAACCGCCAACCAAAGTGTCATGCCCAGCGCCGGTATCCTCGATGATGCTGAGCAAAGCGCGGCCCATGTCTGACAGAATCACGCGCCCCTTCCGCAGGCTTGCGGCCCACTGCACTTTGATGGTGTCGGCATGGTTGAGCCGCTCACTGGGGTCGGCAGCAGACCACGCCAGCAGGTTGACACACGACAGGCCGCCGGTGTTGACCAGCCGCAAGGCCTCGCCGCGGTTGAGACGCGTGGTCCAGTACCAGCCGCCTGGAATGGTTTCGCGGTGAACGACGGCAGCATCCGCAATCGGCGCACCGTCAGGTGGCGTCGGCGGCGGCAGCGCGCGCGGCGCCTGCCCCTGGCCGGCCGCCTTCAGCTCCTCGTATCGTGTCTTGTAGGCTGCGATTTCAGCCTGCTGCTCCCTGGTCAGGATCATGGGTTTGCCCTTTCTCAGACAAATGCCGGGTCGTCCCGGCTCATGCTCCCTGTTTGGCCGGGTCGTCCCGGCCAGAGCGAAATGTCGACAGATGGCGAACGTCGGCGACGCGGCGCGGGTAGATCTCGAGATCCCGCGAAATAGTCGCGCCGTAGCGTTCACGCTCTTCGGGGCGGTTGCGATTGCGCTCGAACGCGATCACCCGCGTCGCCAGGCGAAATGCCTCGCTGAGGTCATGGGTCACCATCACCACCGTGAGCTCGGTTTCATTCCACAGCCGCTTCATCAGGACATGGATATCGGCGCGAATCCCGGGATCGAGCGCGCCGAACGGCTCGTCGAGCAGCAGGATTTTCGGGCCGCGCATGACCGCCTGCGCCAGCGCCAGGCGCTGCTGCATGCCGCCCGACAGCGACGCGGGATACTTGCCTTCGTGTCCGGCCAGACCGACCTCGGCGAGCAGCGCCATCGCCTGGTCCACAGCGGCGCGTTTTGCCGCTCCGAACAACCGCCCCATGACCTTGGCATGCTGGAGTTCACGCCCGAGCACGACGTTCTGCAGCACGGTCAGATGCGGGAATACCGAATAGCGCTGGAACACCACGCCCCGGTCGGCGTCCGGCTCGGGCTTCAACCGCTTGCCATCGACCAGGATCTGCCCGCGGGTCGGGCTTTCTTCACCCAGCAGCATACGCAGGAAGGTGGTCTTGCCGCAGCCGGACGGGCCGACCAGCGCGATGAAAGCGCGCGAGGCCACGTCGAGCGTGATCCGCTCCAGCACAATGTGGTCGTCGTATTCCTTCCAGACGTCATCGAAACGGATCGCGCTCATTCCGCCCTCACCGAGGCAAACCAGGGAAATGCCTTGCGTTGCAGCAAGCGCAGCGCCGCATCCATCAGAAAGGCGAGCAGCGTGATCCAGATCACGTAGGGAATGATCACGTCCATGGCGAGATAACGCCGCACCAGGAAGATGCGGTAGCCAAGACCGGAATCCGACGCGATCGCCTCCGCGGCGATCAGAAACAGCCACGCCGGGCCCAATTGCAGGCGGAGCGAGTCGATCAGGCGCGGCAGGATCTGTGGCAACACCACCCGCAGCGCCACCTGCCAGGTCGAGGCGCCAAGCGTCTGCGCCTTGATCAGTTGTTCGCGCGGCAGCTCCAGCACCTTCATGGTCAGATCGCGAATGATGCAGGGCAACGTGCCGATCACGATCAGCGCGATCTTGGAGTTTTCGCCCAGACCCATGACGATGAACAGGATCGGCAGCAGCGCCAGCGGCGGCACCATCGATGTGACACCGACAAACGATGCCAGCAGCGCATTGGCTGCCGGCAACAGCCCGATCACGATGCCGAAGATCAAGGCGGCTGTGGTCGAAATCGCCAGTGCCGACAGCAACCGCCCGAGACTGGCGATCGTATCGGACAGCATCAAAATGGTGCCGGTGCGCACATCGACTTCAAAGCCCATGTGCTTGACCGCCTGCGCCATACTGGACAGCGCAGGCAGCAACTTGTCGTTCGGATTGTCCGCCAGCCGTAGGCCGGAGCCGGTGAAATACGCCATCACAAGCAGCACGAACGGTAGTGCGGCGAGATAGAACCGCAATTGCCTGCCTGGCTTGATGTTCATGAGGCGCATGGCCGTCTCCTGTCGCGGCTGACCGGTCCCTACCTCAGAGTTTGCCCTTGGCGGCGGCGTCCATGTAGCTCGCGTCGAAGCGCAGCTTCACGTTGCTCTTATCACCGAGCACCGTCTTGTCGCCGAGCTCGATGCCGACGGCGTCCGCCGACTTCGCATCCTTGCCCAGCAGCGCCTTCTCGAACAGGAACTTGCGCACCCGATCCATGGTGGTGCCGACGGCGGCGCTCTTGGTAAAGGCCTCCGCGTCAGTTGCCTTGTCGAACAGCCGGGTCGATGCAAGCTGGCTGTCGAAGCCGGCGAGATCGGTGCCGGAGGCCTTCGCCATGGCTTCTTTTGCCGCCTTGCCGTCCGCGCCAGCAGCGTTCATCTTGGCGATGGTCTCATACCAGATGCCGACCAGCGCCTTGGCGAAATCCGGATTCTCCTTGAGCACGGCGGTGTTGACCACCATCAGGTCCATGATCTCGCCGGGGATCTGCGAGGAATCGAATACCTTCTTGGCGTCCTTGGACTGGAGGATCTCCGAGACGATCGGATTCCAGGTCACGACGGCGGTGACATCAGCCGTCTTGTAGGCCGCGGCAAGATCCGCATCCGAGGTGTTGACCACCTTGATGTCTTTTTCGGCGAGATGCTTGCTCTCCAGCGCCCGCGCCAGCAGGTAGTGCGAGACTGAGAATTCGACGAGGTTGATCTTCTGGCCCTTGATGGCGGCAAGATCGGCCTTGTCCTTCAGGATAACGGCATCATTGCCATTGGAGAAGTCGCCCATCACGACGGCGGTGGTGTCGACGCCGCCGGCTGCGGGAATCGACAGCGCGTCCATGTTGGTGATGGTCACGGCATCGAAGGCACCGGCGGTGTATTGGTTGACGGATTCGACATAGTCGTTGAACTGCTTCACCTCGATGGTGAGGCCGTATTTGTCCGCCCATTTCTTGACGATGCCGGTGTCGGCGGCATAGCCCCATGGCATCCAGCCGACATAGATCGACCAGGCGACCTTGAAATCCTTTTTCGGGGCTGCATACGCGGGTGCCGCGGCCGACGCGCCGAGCACCGACACCAAGACGACTGAACGGAGAAGTGAAGCAAGCCTGCTCATGTAGATCCCTCTTGCAAAATTTACAAAAAGGGATCGGCGACAGACCATCGCTTTGCCAATCCCTTGGCTAACGAGGTCTCCCGGGCTTTTGTCCCGCCGTGCACCTGCGAGGATTTCTCCCCCGCAAGCGGCTGCTCTCGGACCAGCGCTTTGCGAACGCAAAGCCGGAACCCTAGCGGCCAACTCAATTCAGGAGATGCACGAGATGTGCCATCTGCACCCGGATTGAATCACAACGGATTTTTCGGCACCGCCGCGGACGCGCGGTATACATGAGCGGCAAATTCCGGCCGATTTGCCTAACAAATATGCAATCTCAGCATTTTATTGGAGCTTTCCTTTTGACGCGCCAGAACAGCATGATCCTGCATGACTCATCGCTGTCGAACCGGGGACGACGTTGGATGAAATGGCTGCGAAGCGGACTGCGTCTGCTGCTGCTCGGGCTCCATGGCCGGTTCGGCCTCAGCATGACGGCGGACGAGAAGCATCCCCGCTGACGCCGTCATAGCGTTGCTGCAACGCTGTGCTGAACCGCTGATCAGGCCCGCCCGAGTGTCTGCATCAGATCGAGATTGACGATCGGCTGCGCTTCGGCCGCCGCTCCCACCGTTGCCCGCAGAGACTCGACATCGGATTGCAGTGACGGCTGCCAGCCGCACGGGCACGCCTGATTGCGATGGGCGGCGGCGACCTGCCGATAGACCGATCCCAGGGCTTCAGCCATCATCCGCATCACCGTCATCGGCGGCAGACGCGATCCGTCGAGCGAACGGCAGAATGCCGTCATCAACGTCTGCTCGAGATCGGTTTGCATGCTCCGAGAATCGGAGTCATCCGACATCAGGCCATGCTGCTCGCGCATTCGCATCTCCATCGCCGCGAACCGTTGCCGGTCGTCCCGGCAACGTCTAGGCCCTTGCAACGCGACGCTCAATACGTTCAGACGACCAGGAAGCTAGAAGGCCTCGAAGCTGGAAGACCTCAAAGCTGGCTGAAATCAGCCGGTGATGAGAACCTCACTGTCCGCCGCGGCTTCGACCTTGCGGAAGCCCAGCGAGGCGATGGTGCACGCGGCAATCAGTGCCGCCCCACCGATCGCCCAGAACACGGCCTCGGGCCCACCGGTCGCCTGTTGCAGCAGCCCGGCGACGAACGGACCCAGGATCGCGCCGACACGGCCGACCCCGAGCTCCATGCCAACCCCACTCGCCCGAACCTCGGTGTCGTAGGATCCTGCCGTGAAGTTGTTCAGCACATGCTGCGCGCCGATGATGCAGAAACCCGCGACAGCCACGATGGTGACGTTGGTGATATGCCCGTTCGCAAATACCAGCGCGATGACAGCCAATCCACCGATGCTCCACCAGGCCGCAAGATAACGCGGCGCCAGCGCAAAGCGGCGATCGGCCAGCATGGCCAGCACCAGCCCTCCGATGAAGGATGTGGCCTGCATCAATGCGCCGAAACCGAACGATGCCGCGAACGTCTCGCCGCGCTTCATCATCACAGTGGGAATCCAGCCGGTCAGCCCGAAGATCGCGAACAGGCTGAGGAATGCCGTCAGCCAGATCGTCAATGAGACCCGTCGATAACGCGGTGACAGCAGCACCTGGTAGGTGTTGCGGGCAACCGCCGGCGCAACGGCCCGCAGTCCTGCTCCGACATAGGCCTCTCGCCGTTCCGGGCGCAGGCGCGACAGCAATTGTCGCAACTCGTCCATGCGTCCCCGCGCCGCGAGAAACTTCGGGCTCTCCGGCAACACCGCTTGCACGATGAGGGTCAGTGGGACCGACAAAGCACCGATGTAGTAGAGGACTTCCCAGCCGAACTGCGGCGTGAGGAACACGCCCACCAGGCCGGCGAGCATGCCGCCCGCGGACCAGCCGAGCGCCACGCCCCACAGCGAGAACGTGTTGCTGACCCGGCGCGGCGCGAGCTCGTTGATGTAGGTCGTCGCCAGCGGCAGGATGATGCCGAGCCCGACACCGGTCAGAAGCCGCAGCGCGCAAAAGCTCCAGAACCCCTGCGCCAGCACCGCCGTCAGGATCGTGAAAATGTTGACTATCCATAGCCCGGCCAGCAGCGTTCCGCGCCGCCCGAAGCGGTCGGCCACAACCCCATGACCGGCAGCGCCGAGCAGGAAGCCGATCAGACCGGAGCTGACGAGGAAGCCGGCCTGCCCGGCCGCCAGTCCCCACGGCTGCGCGACGTAATGGATGACATAGGCCGGGTTGAAGGTGTCATAACCGTCGAACATCGTCATCAGGGCGACGAGAATACCGAGGACCTTATGAAAAGGTCCAACCGTCGCGCCTGACAACTCTTCATGGATATCGATCTCGGATGCCGAGCTCATGGTGTCCTCCCCTTGTGTTTCCCGTTCGTCGTCCGCTCTTCGGCGGATCTGCAGGCGTGTTCAGTTCAGCCCAGCTTGAACAGCGACCAGGCATTGTGCCGGCCGATCTTGTGGCGATCGCCTTCGGCGATCGGCGCAGCATCGAACCAGTCCGACGCATGGTCGATATTTTCGAACGGCCAGTCGGCCGAAAACAGAATCCGGTCGGCGCCGATCTCCAGCATCGCATCGATCAGGGTCTGGCTGCGGAAATTGCCCGACGTCGTGAGGTAGAAATTCTCGCGGAAATAGTCCGCGATCTTGCGTTTGGCCGGATAGCGGTTCTGCTCGCGCATCCACTTGTTGTGGTTGTCGATCCGCCACATCGAGTACGGCAGCCCTTCGCCCATGTGTCCCAGGATCACGTTCAGCTTGGGATAGGCATCGAACAATCCCGATCCCATCAGCCGGAGCGCGTGAACGGCGGTTTCCTGTCCGAACGCCCAGGTCGGTCCCATCAGCCATCGGTGCCCTTCATAGATCGCGGCATCCTTCGGCAACGGATTGCGGGGATGCAGGTAGAACGGCACATCGAGGCGCTCGACCTCTTCCCAGAACGGCCAGTACGACTTCAGATCGTAATAGACCGCTGCATCGCTGCCCTCGATCTGGGTGAAACCATTGGTCAGCGCCCCGCAAAATCCGAGCTCCTTGACGCAGCGGGTCAGCTCGCGCGCCGCGGCAATCGGACTTTGCATCGGCAGCGCGGCCAGCCCCCGGAAGCGGCCGGGGCGGCGCTGCACCTGCTCGGCCAGATAATCGTTGGCCCGGCGCGACAGTTCGGTCGCGGTCTTCAGATCCGGAATGGCCTGCACCGCAGGCGCGTTGAGCGAGAGCAGCATCATTTCGATGCCGTGCGCGTCCATCTCGCGCAACCGGCGATCCTGGATGTCGAGCAACCGGGCTTTCAGTTCGGGCCAGTCGGCCTCCGGCGCAAATCCGGCGCTGTCCTGAATCGTGTCTTCCAGCGCGAAGTGTTCCTCTAGCGCCACTTTTCCCTGCATGTCGTCCTCCGCAATTGCTGTTCTCAGCTTGACAACAGCAGACATCAGGCCGCATAAGTTGTCAATGACATTGTTGCAAATACAAATGATGTGATCGCAAATGTTGCGAACACCAGATCGCGTGCTAAGTCCGGGCCATCAACCATTGCCCAGGATCAAGCCCGTGTACCGGCTATCGAATTCCCTGCCCTATTTGCTGACCCGTCTCGGCGTGCGGATGGGTGACCTGTTTGTTCGGGTCGTGAAAAAAGAAGGTCTGACGCTGCCGATGTACCGGGTGCTGGCGGCGCTTGCGGAGGAAGGCCGCCCGCTCCGCCTCGGCGAACTCGCCGCGCTGACCTCCGCCGACATGTCCACGCTGTCGCGCCTGGTCGCGGACATGCACCGCGAAGGCATCCTCTCGCGCGAGCGGCCGGAGCACGACCAGCGCAGCCTGCAAGTGGCCCTGACGCCGCAGGGCGCGGCGCTCGCCGAGCGCTTCATGCCGGTCGCCGCGCATTATGAAGAGGTCGCCACCGGCAGCCTCTCCGCAAAGGACGCGGCGGCGCTGAAAGCCACACTGCTCCAGCTTTACGAGAACCTCGACGAGCTGGAACGCGAAGTCGACGCCGGCGACATCGAAAAACTGATCGGCCCCGCACCTGTCTCTTATACACATCTAGATGTGTATAAGAGACAGGCCCCGCACCGCGCAAGCGGCCAGAGCGATCGCCCAAGGAATTATCGCCGAAGGAACTATCGCCCAAGGAACGGCCGCCGAAGCGCGGCACCAAAGCCTCCAAATGAGAGGCTGAACATGGAGGGACCTCAGGATGCAGCAGCCGATCATCGTGGCAGGCGGCGGAATTGGCGGACTGGCCGCCGCACTGGCGCTGGCGCAGAAAGGCCTCGCGGTCACCGTGCTGGAGCGGGCGGAGCGGCTACAGGAAATCGGCGCCGGCATCCAGCTGGGCCCGAACGCATTTCACGTTTTTGACCGGCTCAAGATCGGCAATGCCGCACGCGCAATCGCCGTCTATATCGACCAGCTGCGGCTGATGGATGCCCTCTCCGGCGAGGAGATCACCCACGTCGATCTGACCGAGCGGTTTCGCCAGCGCTTCGGCAACCCCTACGCCGTCGTACACCGCGGCGACCTGCACGGCATCTTCATCGGCGCATGCGAAGCCGAACCGACCATCACGGTGCGGACTGGCTGCGAGGTCGTCGGCTATGAGCAGGACGGCAGCAGCGTTACCGCAATCCTGAAGTCTGGCGAGCGCATCACAGGCCGTGTGCTGATCGGGGCAGACGGCCTCAAATCAAAAATCCGGCAGCAGATGGTCGACGACGGCGCACCGCGCATCGCCGGGCACACCACCTACCGCTCCGTGATTCCGACCGAGCAAATGCCCGAGGACCTGAGATGGAATGCCGCAACGCTGTGGGCCGGCGCAAAATGCCATCTGGTCCATTATCCGCTCTCGGGCTGGAAGGTCTTCAACCTCGCCATCACCTGCGCCAATGATCCCGCTGAAGCCTTTGCCGCCAGATCCGTGACCCATGAGGAGGTGCTGGCCGGGTTCCGTGACGTGCATCCGCGCGCGCAGGCCATCATTCACCATGGCAGGGACTGGAAGGCCTGGGTGATCTGTGACCGGGATCCGATCGAACGATGGACCGACGGGCGCGTGGCGCTGCTCGGCGACGCCGCGCACCCCACTCTGCAATATTTCGCCCAAGGCGCCTGCATGGCCCTGGAAGACGCAGTCTGCCTCGCGGAAAAACTCTCCGATCGCACCGATATCGCGCAAACGCTGGACGATTACCGGCAGGCCCGCCTGTTGCGGACAGCGCGCGTGCAGTTGCAGTCTCGCGAACTCGGCGATCACGTCTATCATCCCGCCGGCGCGCATGCCTTGCTGCGCAATCAACTCATGCGCGACATGACGCTCGAAAAATTCTGCGACAATCTGGATTGGCTCTACGGAAAGCAGAGCCTGGAATTATCGATGGCGTCTTGAAAAGCTCGCATCGTGGCGGAGGAACTCTCCGCTATTTTACGCATACAGACCCGCGATAATCGGCATGCGCGCGGCACGCAGCGCCGGAAAAAGGCCTCCGATCAACCCGACGAGCAATGCCAGACCCACGCCCTGCCCGATCAGCATGGGACTGAGTTTGAAATCGAACACCACCTGGGTGAAATTGCCACCCAGGGTGGATGCCGTCAGTCCATCAAAGGCCAGGTAGGTTGCTGCCGCACCAAGCAGGCCGCCGATCGTCGCAAGGGCCAGCGATTCGACCAGCGTGCCGACGAATGCTGAGAAGCCGCCGAAACCGATCGCGCGCAAGGTCGCGATCTCGGTGGCACGTGCCGCGACCGACGAATACATGGTGTTCAACGCGCCGGCGAGCGCGCCGAACGCCATCGCGATGGCCAGCGGCCAGCCAAGTTTTTGAATCAGGTCGGAGGTCTGCGACGCCTGCTCGGCGAAATACGCCGCTTCCGACTTGACGTCGAGCTTCAAGCGCGGATCGTTATCGCTGTAGTTTTTCAACTCGCTCAATGCCGCGGGCCCGGTCAGTCGCGCGCGAACGGTCTGCACGACGTTGTTGCGGTTGAACAGGCTCTGCACCACCGGCAAATCGGCCCAGATTTCCGACTCGAAGACATTGCCGGCCGCCTCGAAGACCCCCACCACGGTCCAGCGCGTGGTGCCGAATGCCACCGTACTGCCGAGATCAAAGCCGTCAAACTCGCGCAACAACGCCTTGCCGACTACGATCTCGTTGGCGCCGCGATTGAACATGCGTCCAGCGGTGATGGTAATCCCCTTGCGCAGCGCAGCGCCCTGTTCACCGATGCCCCGCAGCGGCAGATTCGCCTTGGTCCTGGTGGTCCGCTTCAGTCCGTCGACCACGAGATAGAGCTCCGGCGAGATCAACGGCTTGCCGTCGGCGTCGCGGGCGACGCCGGGTCCATCCTCGATCAGGCGTGCCTGATCGCGCGTCACGGTGCTGTTGATCTCGGCCTGCGAGCCAGCTCGCATCACAATCGCGACGTCGTCGGCACCTGCGCCGGCAATCGTTCGCTTGAACCCGTTCGCCATCGCCAGGAAAGCCAGCAAAACGACCACAACCAACGCCACCGCCACCACCGTCGACAACGACAGCCAGCGGCGTTGCGGCAGACTCTTGAGATTGATGGAGGTGACCGCAATCACCTGCAGCAGCAGCGATCCCATGACTTAACCCCGTCCGAGTGCGGCGGCGATCTTCAGCCGCATGGCGTTGAGCGCCGGTATGATGCCGGTGATGAGGCCGAGCGCGATCATCAGGCCGATCCCCGTCAGGATGATATCCGGCGACACCGCGAATGTCGGAGCCACGTTGGCAAGGCTCGCGCGCAGCGCCTTGGCGACCAAAGCGGCAATGATCAAACCCGGCACGCCGCCGAGCAGAGCCAGCAGCACCGATTCCCCGAGCACCATGCGCAGGATCCGGCCCCCCGAAAAGCCCAGCGTCTTCAGCACCCCGATCTCGCGGGTGCGCTCCCGGATCGTCAGCGCCATGGTGTTGCCGACAATCATCAGGATAGTGACGAACGCGGCGCCGACCACGAGAAAGACGATCAGCGCGATATTGCCGAACTGCGCGGCGAACGCCTTGCCGAACGCCTTTTCGGTATCGGTGGAAGTCTCGGCGCTGGAATTGGCGAACATCGCGTCGATGGTCTTGGCCACCTTGTCGTTGTCGGAGGGAGAATTGGTCTGCAGGATCAGCCAGCCGATCGTATCCTTGCCGATACTACGCGTCTCATCGAAATAGGCGTACTGCAGCAGCAGGAAGTTGGTGTCCACCTGGTCGTTGCGCGGCTTGACGATCCCGACGATATTGACGTCCCAGGTCTGGCCACCGCTCTTCTGGCTGAAGATATTGCTGGCGATCGGAATGCGGTCGCCGACCTTCCACTCCCATTTGCGCGCCAGCGATTCACCGATCACCGCACCGGTGCGCTCACGTGTGAAGGCCGTCAGTTCCTCCGGCGAGAGCGCAAAATCGCGGCTGTAGATATCGAAGTAGGTCGCGGGTTCGACCGCCAGCGCCATCAGGAAATTTTTCGGATCCTGATAGTAGCCGCCAAACCAGTTCGCAAAGGTGACCTGCCGCACCCCCTCGACCGCGCGCACCCGATTGAAATAGGCAATCGGCATCGGCTGGGTGAAGTTGATCTTGTTCACCGTGATCATGCGGTCGGCAGCGGCTCGATCCTCACCGGAGGTGAAGGCGCGGTAGAACCCGGCGAGCACGCCGAAGATCATGAAGGCGACGAGAATCGACACGATCATCAGGATCGCCCGCAACTTGCGGCGAAACAGATTTTTTCGCACCAGGTCGAAATCGTTCACGCGGCAAGCTCCTCTGCGACAAAGCGACCCTTGTCGAGGTGCAATGTCCGCTGTGCATAACGCGCAGCGGCGGGATCGTGGGTCACCATCACGATGGTTTTGCCGAGGTCCTTGTTGAGCAATTGCAGGATCGAGAGGATTTCATCCGCCGAGGTGCGGTCGAGATCCCCGGTCGGCTCGTCGCACAGCAGCAGGTTCGGATCGGACACGATGGCGCGTGCGATGGCGACACGCTGCTGCTGTCCACCCGACATCTCGCGCGGCTGATGCTTGACCCGGTCGGCCAGATTGACGACCGACAACGCGGTCTGGACGCGGGTTGCACGGTCCTTGCGGCCGAGCCTGGTCAACAGCAGCGGCAATTCGACATTTTGCGCCGCAGTCAGCATCGGCATCAGATTGTAGAACTGGAAGATGAAACCGATATTGGCGGCCCGCCAGTTCGCGAGCTGGCCTTCCGACATCCCATCGATGCGCTGGTCGGCGATGCGCACCTCGCCCTTGTCGGCCCGGTCGATCCCGCCGAGCAAGTTCAAGAGCGTGGTCTTGCCGGACCCCGACGGCCCCATCACGGCCACGAAATCCCCACGCGGAATCACGAGATCGAGATGGTCGAAGATTGTGATCGTTTCCTTGCCCTTGGTGAATCCCTTGCTCACGCCGGCAAGACGAACCATCGGATTGTCGATCGCCACGTTTCTCTCCATCCACTTGTTCAGTTTGCGACAGCCGACCTGTTCGGTGCGGCCTGAGATTTTTCATCTCGCAGGAACGTCACTTTCACCGCCATGTCGGGCAGGATGCGCGGATCCTTCTGCTCCAGACGGATGCGGACCTTGACGGTCGCCTTCTCGCGGTTGGCGGTGGGCACGATCGCGATGACCGATGCCGGGATCGACCAGTCGGGATAGGCATCGAGCACCGCCGTGACCGGGCCGCCAGGGACCACCCGGCCGATGAAGGCCTCGTTGACATCGACTTCGATCTCGATCGAATCCATGTCGACGACGGTGCAGATACCGGTGCGGGTGAAGCCGCCAACCGACATCGGCGAAATCATCTCTCCCGGCTGGGCGCTGCGATCGACCACGACACCGGCAAACGGCGCTCGAATCTGGTGCTTGTCGAGCAGCGACGCCGAGCGCTGGGCATCGAGCTTGGCGGTTTCCCACTGTGCCTGCGACTGGCGCATCTGGGCGGTCAGCACGGCAACCCGTGCCTCCGACTTGGTGAGATCGGCTTCGGTCGCAAACTTGTTCAGCGACAGGCTCCTGATCCGCGACAAGATCCGGTTGGCATCGTCGAGGTCGGCGGAGATGGCCGAGACGGCGGCTTGCGCGGCGTCTGCGCGCGACTGCGCCAGCGCCAGATCCTTCTCGGCCAGTACGCTGTCGAGGCGCGCCGTAACCTGCCCGGCCTGGACCGTCATCCCCTCCTCGACCAGGACCTCCACCACCTTGCCAGTGATCTCGGCCGCGATCGTCGCGCGTCGCCGCGCAACCACATATCCGGACGCGGCCAGGCTCCTGGAATCCTTGGGGGCAACCACCTGCTGTTGCGCCTCCTGACGTGGTGCAGGTGATGATGCGGACTGCACCGCAGCCTGTTCGGCACGGTTGGAGGACTCGAATCCGAATGCAAACACCCCGACCAGAGCGGCGACCGCGACGATCGCGAGGAGCGCGAGCGGCAGTCTCCGGCTTCGCGGTTGAGTCGGCGCCGTCGTCGGTGCAGCCCTGTCGATCGCCAGCGACCGCAACAGTTTGGCCTTGTCCTCACTCATGGCTCGCCTGATTCCAACGCTGTCCCCGGGCGCGTATGCGAAAGATCCGCCCCGCCTTGCCGTGCCGCCCGCGCGCGATAGTCGCTCTCGCATGTTGCCTGGATGTTGCGCCACAACTCGACCGGTCCCCAACCTTCCTCGGTAATGCGGCGGACGAGGTCGTTGACGAAGTTGAGCTCGGCGGTCAGCAGGGCCAGGCGGTATTCACTCTCGACAAGAAATATTGCTGGAAATTTCTGACCTAACAATGGCGCCGGCAACTGTTCGTCTGGGCCGGCCACTGCAGCGAGATCCTGACCGGCGACCGCGGCGAACTGTTGCTTCATGCCCGCAATGGTCTCGGACAGCCGCGCGGCGCGATCGCGCAGCAAGGTCACGACCTCGTCCGGTGGCAACACCGGCAGCAGACACAGACCGGCTTCGAATTGCGGAAATTCCTTGGCCGGCTTGGCGAGCAGGTCGCGCATCCACACCCGCAACTGATCATGGCCAGCCGGGGTCAGGTTGTAGACGGTCCGCTCGGGCCGCCGGCCATCGCGCGATGTCTCCATCGGCTGAATCAGGCCGCGTGCGGTCAGCGCATCGATCACCGTATAGAGCGAACCGTAGCGCAGCTTGATGCTCTCGTGCTTTTGCCGATGCTTCAAAGTCGTCGCCATTTCATAGGGATGCATCGGGCGCTCGAACACGAGCGCCAGCACCGCCAAGGCGAGAGGATTGGACAGCCGGATCTTCATCCACGGCGATATACTCGCACACAAAATATCCGTCAACGAATATATGGCGAAGGATATATTCCCCTCAATGAATCAGAGGGTTCCGCGCAGCCTCCAGCCGCGGCAGGAACTGCGCCTCAAGCAACGCCGATCGATTCGAATGATATTTGAGACAAGCAGCTTCGCGGCGACACGTCGCCTTAGCGATCGGTCGCCAGGGCCGTTTCCGCCTGCGTCACGTCAGCGCGCACCAAACGTGGTGTCGCCGAACAGAGCCTTTTGAGTGGAGGGCTGCGAGCGCCAGTACTGCGGCGGCGCGTTGACCGACGCCCCCAGCTGAGCCGCCGCGTGCCAGGGCCAACGCGGATCATAAAGCATGCCGCGCGCAAGAGCGACAAAGTCGGCCTGTCCACTCGCAACGATATCCTCGGCCTGCTGGACCTCGGTGATCAAACCGACGGCGATGGTTGTCACGCCAGTCGTTTTCTTCACCGCTTGCGCAAACGGGACCTGATAGCCGGGCTCGAGCTTGATTTTCTGCAGCGGCGACACGCCGCCCGACGAGACATCGATCCAGTCGACGCCACGCTTTTTCAGCTCCGTGGCGAACGCAATGGTCTGTTCGAGATCCCAGCCGCCATCGACCCAATCCGTCGCCGAGACCCGAACGCCCACGGGCTTGTCCGCCGGAAACGCATCACGAACCTCGTCGAACACCTCAAGCGGAAACCGCATGCGATTCTCGAGCGATCCGCCGTACTGATCGGCGCGCCGATTGGCGATCGAAGACAAAAATTGATGCAGCAGATAGCCATGCGCCGCATGGATCTCCAGCGCGTCGATCCCGAGTCGCGCGGCACGCTTTGCCGTGGCCACGAAAGCCTCGCGCACTCGTACCAGACCGGCCGCGTCGAGCGCCTGCGGCTGCGCCTCGCCATCCTTGTGCGGCACTGCTGACGGCGCATAAGGCACCCAGCCGCCATCGGACGGCGAAATCAACTGCCCGCCCTTCCACGGTACGTTGCTCGATGCCTTGCGGCCGGCGTGCGCCAACTGCATCGCGACCTTGATCGTCGAATGCTGGCGGATCGCGGCGAGCACCGGCTTCAGCGCCGCTTCGGTGGCGTCGTTCCACAGCCCGAGATCGCCGGGCGTGATGCGGCCTTCGGCTTCCACCGCCGTCGCCTCGATGCACAGCATGCTGGCGCCGGACAAAGCCAGACTGCCCAGATGCATCATATGCCAGGCATTGGCGGCCCCATCCTCGGCCGAATACTGGCACATCGGCGAAACCACAATGCGGTTCGGCAGGGTGACGCCACGCAGCGTAAACGGGGAGAACAAAGCGCTCATGAAGCTGTTCCGGAGGCGGGAGGAAACCGATAACCGATCGGCCGCCCGGGGCGGGACAGCGCGATGCAATCCTCTGAAAATAGGACACGGCGGACGTTCCGCCAGAGCGATAACCGTCTGAAGGTCTCAACCTGCACGGCTTTTCGGCCGTTTTCACCGACTGGCATGGCTGATCTGCGGTGGTTGGCCGCCGGCCGAACCGTCGGACCTGCATCCAACGGCGCAAACATGAGGATCATCGATGATTCGGGGAACGAATGCCGCTTCAGTCAGCAGTCCCCATTCCATGGGATAGCCATCCCGCGCGTTCGATATATTCTCGCCAAACACACAACACAGCGATGCAGACAAGCATCGGCACTGGAGGAAAACGTGACGTTCTGGAAAATTGTCGCCGTTGTCAGTACATGCCTCGGCATCGCATCCGGATCCCAGACCTGGGCGCAGGAGCCCTACCCCAACCGCGTCATAACGCTGGTTCACGGTTTTGGTCCCGGCGGCAACGCCGACGTCATTGCAAGGATTGTCGCCGACGGGCTGTCACAACGCCTAGGCAAACCTGTAATCGTCGAACCACGCCCCGGAGCCGGCGGCACCATCGCATCCGATCACGTGGCCAAGGCATCGCCGGACGGCTATACGCTGATCATGCTGACCGGCGGCCACTCGGTGTCCGGCGCCATGTACAAATCGTTGCCGTTCAAACCGGTCGACGACTTCCAGATGATTTCCACGGCGATCTTCTTCCCGCTGGTGATCGCGGTGAACACCAACCATCGCTTCAAGAGCATCGGCGACTTGATCGCCGAGGCAAAGACAAAACCGGACACATTGACGTTCAGTTCGGTCGGCGTCGGAAGCACTCAGCATCTCGCGGGCGAGCTGCTGGCCTCGATGGCCGGGATCAAGCTGGTGCACGTGCCGTATCGCGGCGGCGGCGGCCCGATCAACGACCTGCTCGGCGGCCAGATCGACATCCTGATCGACACCTTGACGGTGACGGCGCCGCAACTCGCGTCGGGCAGCATTCGCGGCCTCGGGGTCACCAGCGCTGCGCCGTGGTTCTCATTACCTGGCGTTCCCACCGTCGCGGCCACGGTCCCTGGTTACGAGGTTCGATCGTGGCTCGGCATTGCGACTGCCAGGAACGTACCCCAGCCGATCGTCGAGCGGCTCAACCGCGAGGTGCGGGCCGTTCTCGACACGCCGGCAATCAAGGACAAGCTCCAGGCCATGGGCAATGAGGTTCGCAGCAGTTCGCCGGAGGAGATGCGGACCATGGTCGCAAGCGAAATCGAGCGCTGGAAGGGCGTGATTGACGCGGCCAAGATCCCTCAGCAGTAGTCCAAGCTCTGCCTTTGGCCGCGACCAGATCGGTCGCGGCCAAAGCTTATTCCTCGCCGTCGAACTCGCGACGCACGACCGAGCCCGGCGCCAGCCGGCGGATCAGGATGTAGAAGATCGGCGTAAACACCAGGCCGAACAGCGTCACACCCAGCATACCGAAGAACACCGCGACGCCAACGGCCTGCCGCATCTCCGAGCCCGAGCCCGATGAAATCACCAGCGGCAGCACGCCGAGGATGAACGCGAATGACGTCATCAGGATCGGCCGCAACCGCAACCGGCAGGCCTCGGTCACCGCGTCGAGGCTGTTGCGCCCCTCGAGTTCGATGTCGCGGGCGAACTCGACGATCAGGATCGCGTTTTTCGCGGCAAGCCCCACCAGCACGACAAAACCGATCTGAGTCAGGATGTTGATGTCCTGTCCCATGATGCGCACGCCGATGGTCGCGGCGAGCAGGCACATCGGCACGATCAGGATGATCGCGAACGGCAAGGTCCAGCTGCCGTACTGCGCGGCGAGCACCAGGAACACGAACAGCACGCAGATCGGGAAGACGTAGAGGCCCGAATTGCCGCCAGCCACCTGCTGATAGGACAGGTCCGTCCATTCATATGTGAATCCGCTCGGCAGGGTGGTATCCGCCAGCCGCTTCATGATGTTGATGGCGGTTGCCGAGCTCGTTCCCGGCAAGGTGTCGCCCTGCAGTTCAGCCGTCGGATAGAGATTGTAGCGCGGCACCCGGTCCGGCCCGGCGGTGTCCTGGAAATTGACCACGCTGCCGAGCAGAACCATCTGGCCCTGGGCGTTGCGGGTCTGCAGCCGGGCGAGATCGGAGGTCTCCTTGCGGAACTGATAGTCCGCCTGCGTCGTGACGTGATAGGTGCGGCCCAGGATGTTGAAGTCGTTGACGTAGGCCGAGCCGAAATAGGTTTCGATGGCTTCCGTCACGTTCTGCATGGGCACCCCCAGCATCTGCGCCTTCTGCCGGTCGATGTCGACAAACACCTGCGGCGTGTTGGCGGAGAACGGCGAGAACACCGACGTCAGTCCCGGCGCCCGGCGCGCCGCGTTCACCAGATCGTCGGTCGCCGCCGCCAGGATATCGGGGCCGCGGCCCTGGCGATCCTGGATGCGCATGGCGAAGCCGCCGCCGGTGCCGATGCCCGGCACCGCGGGCGGCGGGATGACCACGATGAAGGCACTCTCGATGCTGGCGAGCTTCTTGCGCAGCTCAGCGGTAATGGCGTTCGCGGTCTGGCCTTTTTTCGCGCGAATCTCGGGTTCGTCAAACACTGGGAACAACGCAGCGGCGTTGCCCTGCTGAGTTCGCGTCGCACCGGAGAAGCCGGCAAACGCCGGCACCCGGACCACGCCCGGAACGGTCAGCGCGATCTTTTCGATTTCACGCACGACTTCGGTGGTGCGCGCCAGCGACGCCGCACCGGGCAGTTGCACGGACACGATCACATAACCGCGGTCCTGCGCCGGGATGAAGCCCTGAGGCGTGGTCGTCAACAGCCAGCCGGCCGAGCCGATCAGGACCGCATAGACCACCAGCATCAAGACCGTATGGTGGATGACGAAGCCGGCCACCGTGCCGTAAGCGTGTGAAAGCCTATCGAACACCCGGTTGAAGGCTCCGGTAAAGCTTTCCCATGCGCGAGCCACGATGTTCCAGCTCGGCGTGGGCTTCTTTTCGTGATGCGGCTCCAGGATCATTGACGCCAGCGCCGGCGACAGCGTCAGCGAACAGAAGCAGGAGATCGCGGTGGCCACCGCAATGGTAACGGCGAATTGCTGGAAGAACTGGCCGGAGATTCCCCCCAAGAAGGCGGTGGGCACGAACACGGCGCAGAGCACCAGCGCGATCGACACCAGCGCGCCACCAACCTCTTCCATGGTGCGAAGCGCGGCGTCGCGCCGGCTCTTCCCGGCGGCCAGATGCCGCTCGACATTCTCGACCACCACAATGGCGTCATCCACCACGATGCCGACCGCCAGCACCAGCCCGAATAGCGTGAGGTTATTGATGGAGAAGCCAAGCGCCGCCATCACCGCGAAGGTGCCGACCAGCGAGACCGGAATGGCCAGGATCGGGATGATGGCTGGTCGCCAGCCCTGCAGGAACACCAGCACCACGATCACCACCAGCGCCATCGCCTCATAGATGGTCTTGATCAGCTCACTGATCGACTGGGCGATGAATTCGGTGGGGTTGTAGCCGATGTTGTATTCAAGGCCGCGCGGAAAATCCTTCTTCAGCGTCGCCATGGTGTCGGAGATACCCTTGGCGGTGGCAAGCGCGTTCGATCCAGGACGCTGCGTCACCACCATCGCGACGGCAGACTTCTGCAGCAGGAAGCTGTTGGTGGAATAGGACAGCGCGCCGAGCTCGATCCGCGCGACGTCGCGCAGCCGCACCGTGCGCCCGTCGGTGTCGGATTTCAGCACGATGTTCTCGAACTGCTGCGGATCCTTCAACCGCCCGGTGAAGGTGAGGTTCGGCTGCAAGGCACGATCCGCGATCGGCGGCTCGGCGATCTGGCCGCCCGCGATCTGCAGGTTCTGCGCCCGGATCGCGGTCAGCACGTCGCCGGCCGTCATGCCGAGCTGGGCAATCCGGTCCGGATTGAGCCAGAGTCGCATGGAATAGTCGCGCGCACCGAAGATCTGGATGTCGCCGACGCCGTCAAGCCGCAGCAATTGGTCGCGCACCTGCCGCAGCGCGTAGTTGCTGATGTAGAGCTGGTCATAACTGTCGTCCGGCGACAGCATGAACACGACAAGCAGCAGATCGGGGCTGTTCTTGCGGGTGACGACGCCGTTGCGCTGCACCTCTTCAGGCAACCGCGGCTGGGCGATCGCAACGCGGTTCTGCACCAGCACCTGCGCCTTGTCGAGGTCGGTGCCCAGTTTGAACGTGACCGTGATGGTCAGCTGGCCGTTCGAGGTGGCCTGGCTGTAGAGATACAGCATGTCCTCGACGCCGTTGATCTCCTGCTCGATCGGCGTCGCGACTGTGTCGGAAACGGTTTGCGCCGAAGCACCCGGGTATTGAGTCGTGACGGTGACAGTCGGCGGAGCGACCTGCGGATATTCCGAGATCGGCAGCGTGGGATAAGCGATCGCGCCGACAATCAGCAGCACGATGGACAGCACCATCGCAAGGATGGGCTGGTTGATCGAGAGGCGGCCGAGGGTCATGGCTTGGTGCCACCGCTGGCCGGTGCCGGATGCGGCGCCACCTTGGCGCCGACCCGGGCGCGCTGCAGCCCGTCAACAATCACCTTGTCGTCAGGCTTCAGGCCCTCCTTGATCACGCGAAGGCCCTCGTCCAGCGGACCGAGCACCACCGGCTTGGCCTCCACCGTGTTGTCGTCCTTGACCACGAACACGATCTTGCGCGACTGGTCGGTGGCGATCGCGGTGTCTGGCAGCAGCAGAGCCTCATAAGGTGCGCTGCCGATGACGCGGACGCGAGCGAACTGCCCCGGCAGGATCGACAGGTCCTGATTCGGAACCAGCGCGCGGCCGCGCAGAGTGCCGGTGCCGACATCGAGACGATTGTCGAGGAAATCCACCGTGCCTTCGTGCGACGGCTTGGTCTCCCCGGACAGCAGGATCTGCACGGGATTGGCGGTATCGCGCGAACTCGGCCGTTTGCCTTCGAACCACAAGCGGCTGTTTCGCTGATAGATCGATTCATCCATGTCGAAATACGCGTAGATCGGATTCATCGAGACAATCGACGTCAGCAAGGTCGCGCCACTCTCGCTGCCCTGCACCAGATTGCCCACTGTCACCAGGTGACGGCTGATACGGCCGTCGATCGGCGCCTTGACCTTGGTATACTCCACATCAAGCTCGGCGCGCTTCAAGGTGCCTTCGGCCTGCAGCACGGCGGCTTGGGCGGCCTGCAATGCCTGACGGCGCTGATCGACCACGCTTTCCGAGGCGAATTGCGACTTGTTCAGTTCCGTAGCGCGGGTGAATTCCCGCTGCGCCAGGTCAACCCTCGCCTTCGCATCCGCCAGTTGTCCCTGCGCCTGCTCGGCGACCGCCTCGTACTGCCGGGGATCGATGACGTAGAGCAGGTCCCCGGCCTTGACCATCGCGCCATCTTTGAACTCGACGCTCGTCACGAAACCGGTCACCCGGGCACGAATCTGTACCTGCTCGATGGCGTCAAACCGCCCAGTGAACTCGTCCCAGTCGGTCACGGTGCGCTTGGTCGGCTGTGCAACGGTGACGGGAGGTGCGGCCGGCGCAGCCTGCTGGCTATTGTTCTGACCACACCCGGCGAGGGCAAGCACAGCAACAAGGGGCCCAATTTGCGTGATTCGGCCGTAAATTAATCCAGCACGCGATTGCTCTATCCTGCTCAAAGTCGTCCCCCTGAAAGAGCATCAAATCGTCTCATCTAAGCACACCCCATCGAAACAAAGCAAAGCGCCGTTGATCGGCGCTTTGGGTACAGCATGTCCGGAGAGGAATGCGGGGGCTGGATTTGGCGATGAGCTGGATGAATTACAAGATGCGGCGGCGCACCATCTGCATCCGCAATTTTAGTCTAAAGTGGTGGGTTGGAGAGCTGTGGACATATAAAATTTCGCCGGCCCGTCACAATCCCGCATCACGAGCAGCATCATCGTGCCAGTACGTGCCGACTTTTCAGAAATCACGATGGTCGAGGTATTTGGTGTTCGCAGTCCAGAGGAGCAATTGGGGGCAGGCGTTTGGCAAGGATGCGGCCAGCTGACCGCCGCTGACAATCACGTTATCGAACTGCGGATGGCGATGCGCCCCCCAAGCGCACCGCCACCCGTTCGAGCCTAGCGGAAGTCGCCCTTGGTCTCCGGAATCAGCAGCGCGCCGATCAGGTAGATGACGAAGATCACTGCGGCGAAGATCGCAAGCGACATCGGTATTTGCGCGGGCCCCGCGCTCGCAAGCGAGACGAACGTCGGCATCATGCCCCCAAGCGCGAAGCCGATGTTCCAGGACAGGCCGGTGCCGCTGGCGCGCAATTCGGTCGGAAATCGCTCATTGAGGAAAATCAGAACCGGCGCATAACCCGCATTGCCAAGGAAAGCGATCGCAAATGCATAGAGGGTAATCGTCGTGGTATCGACGGCCTTCGCCAGGCCGAGATAGCACATCGGCAGCAATACCGCCAAACAGACCCCGACCAGAAGAAATGTCTTCTTGCGCCCGATCGCATCGCTGAGCGCCCCGATCAGAACGGCCGAGATCAGCGCGGCAACGCTGGCCCCCATCAGGATCAGCGACGACACGTTGTTCGGAACGCCGTTGACGACTTTGAGAAAGCTCGGAAGGTAACCCGAGGTCAGGTAATAGCCGGCCCCGCCACCGAACGTGATCAGAAGGTTGAGCAGCAGCACATTCCGGTATTTTCTGCCAAACAGTGTCTTGACCGGCGACGGTGACACACCGGTCTTCATCGCCGCTCTTTTCTGCTGCTGCTCCCTGAAGAACGGTGATTCCTCAAGGTTCTTGAAAATGAACCAGCCGAGCAGCGAACTCAGCAGACCCGAGAAGAACATGAAACGCCATCCCCAGACCGCGAACGCATCGCCGGGAAAAATCGACGACGTGATCAGGAATACGAACGACGCCAACAAAGCACCGATCCCTGCACCACCGCCGCCAACCAGGCCCGACATCGCACCACGCCAGCCTGGCGGAACGGATTCCGTCCCGATGGTATGCGTCGACGCAACCACGCCGCCGACAAAAACGCCCTGGACCAGTCGCAACAGCAGGAAGATCACCGGCGCGGCGACACCGATTTGGGCGATCGTGGGCAAAACACCGAACGCCGCCGTGCTGACGCCCACGCCGATGATAGCGACCAGCATCGCCCCCTTGCGGCCGTGGACGTCGGCATAGTGCCCGAAGATCGCCGAGCCGATCGGCCGCATCAGCAGGGTTACGGCAAACGACGCRTAGACSGCMGCSAGCGACAGCGTCGGCAGGCTGGACGGGAAGAACAGCGCGCCGATCACCGGAGCGACGTAGAGCAGGATGAAYAGATCGAACAGATCAAGTGCCCATCCCAGCACTGACGCAATGATGGCATTGGTTCGTTGCCGGCTGTCGACCGACACAATGGGTTCCGTACCTTCGACGCTCGCGATTGTCATGGTTTTCCCTCCCCGCTTTTCAAATTGTGTTGCCGTCAGCGGCCGACGAACTTCGGCRGGCGCTTGGCGTTGAAGGCTTCGACACCTTCCTTGAAGTCCTCGGACTGACGCAGCCGGCTGTAGCAGTGCCCTTCCAGCTCGATGGCRAGAGTCAGCGTGGAATCCTCGGTATCGTTCAGAAGCTTCTTCGCGGTGCGTTGAGCCAGCGGCGCGAACGTGCGCAATTCGTCGACCAGCTTGTCGGTCGCCTTTTCAAGCTCGGCATCAGGCACACATTCGGTGACGATGCCCCATTCCAGCGCCTGCTTGGCCGGAATGCGCTTGGAGCGCATCACGATGTCCTTGGTGCGGGTGATGCCGATCATCTTCTGCAGGCGCGCGGAGCCGCCCGAGCCGGGGATCTGTCCGAGCTTCTGCTCGGGCAAGGCATAGAAGGCCGTCTCCGACGCAATCCGGAAGTCGCAGGCCAGCGACAGTTCGAAGCCGACGCCGAAACAGTAACCACGATTGGCAACGATCACCGGCTTGGTGCATCGGGTCGGCGACGCGATGTTCCAGGCGAGCTTGGACACGGTTTCCGGCGTCGCTTCCATGAAGCCACCGATATTGCCGCCGCTGGAGAAGTGCTCACCGACCGCGCGGACAACGATGATCCGGACCCGAGGATCCTCGTCCAGTGTCTCGAACGTCAGCCGGAACTGGTCGCGCTGCGGCATCGAGACGATATTGAAAGGCGGCCGATTGAGAATGATGTCGGCCCGCTCCCTGGCCTCGTCGATCTCGACCTGGAAGCCATCGAGCTTGGCGAGACGCGGATCCGAAAAAGTGTAGGACGTAGGCATGGTCGTTTTCCTTGGTTTGACCGATCAGGCGGCGTTGGAGGGAGGCGTGCGTTCCAGCTGGTATTCACCGGCGACGAGCAGACGTCGCAGCAATTTCCCAACCGGCGATTTCGGAATGTCGTCGACGAAAACGATGCGGCGCGGGCGCTTGAAGTTGGCGAGGCCGGACGTCCGACAGAAATGTTCGAGCTCCTGTTCGGTCACCGGCGCGTTGCGCTTGACGAAAGCCGCAACGATCTTGCCCCACTTCTCGTCGGCGAGGCCGACGACGGCGACTTCCGACACCGCCGGATGCAGCGACAGGCAGCTTTCGATCTCGACCGGCGAGACGTTCTCGCCGCCGGTGATGATCATGTCATCGACGCGGCCGGTGACGAAGAGATCGCCATCGCCATCGACAAAACCGGTGTCGCCGGTGAAGTACCAGCCATCGCGCAGAGCCTTGGCGTTAGCGTCCGGGCGCCGCCAGTACCCCTCGAACGACTCGTCACCGGCCAGCAGGGCGACAATCTCGCCCTCCTCGTCGACGGCCGTCACGTCATCCGTCGACCGGGCGTTGAGCTTGACGACCTTCACRTGCTGATTRAGGCCGGCCTTGCCCGCAGAACCSGGCTTGGCGGACGCGTTCTGATCGATGGTGAARGTRTAKATCTCGGAACTGCCGTAGTGATTGACGAACAGGTCCGGCTTGAACGTGTCATCGAGYTTTTTGAGCAGCCCGTCGGTCATCGAGGCGCCGGCGAAGCCGAGCTTGCGRACGCTGGAAACRTCGGCGGACGCAAATGCATCGGCATGCACGAGGTCGTGATAGAGCGTCGGCACCAGATAGAGATTGCTGACTTTTTCCGCKGCGATCAGCGCCAGCGCSCGGYTCGCATCRTAGCGCGGCAGGCAGACGAASGTWCCGCCGATCAGCGACATGGCGATCARMGASCGCACRCCCATGGTGTGRTAGAGCGGCATGACACCGAGCGTGCGTTCYTGCCGCCCGTACAGATTCTGCGCCACATGGGCGATACCGGCGGCCCGYTCGGCSCGGTGCCGGCGCGGCACGCCYTTCGGYCTGGACGTRGTGCCGGAGGTGTAGAGCATGATCGACCAGGATTCCGCGTCAGCCTGCGGCACAGCGTCGGACGCCCGCTGCGCGATCAGATCGTTGAAGGCCAGAGCTCTCTGGTCGGCGGTGGCGCCATCCCCTGCCACGATCCGGGGCAGCGACATCGCACGGACCGATTCCCGCACCGCATCGGCCGACACATCCTGATAAACGACCGCGCGYGCCTCTGAATTCTCGAGATAGAAATCCAGCTCATCCGCCTTGGCGCGCCAGTTGACCGGGGTGACGATGAGGCCGGCGAATTGGCAAGCCCAGTGCAGTGAGGCCGCTTCCCAGCAGTTCTGCAGCACGGTCACGACATGATCGCCGGGCCGCAGCCCAAGCTGATCGAATGCAGCCACCAAASCCGAGATTTTTGCGTACCACTGCRCRTAAGTCAGGCGAAGRTCGCCATCGACAATGGCCAGCGCGTGCGGATCGCGGGCGACACTGGCGACAAAGCTGGTGCCAAGATCAAGCATCGGTCGTCTCTTTGTTTTGGGAATTGCTTGCGAGTTCGGCCGCGGCGTCCAGCGCGGCCCGCACGATCGGCGTRTAWCCRGTRCAGCGGCACARATGTCCGCTCAGCAGATCACGGATGGCGTGCTCATCGGGTGTGGGGTGGTCACGCAGAAAAACATCCAGTGACATCAGGATGCCAGCACTGCAGAACCCGCACTGCAGGGCGTGGTGACGGCGAAAGGCCGCCTGCAACACACCCAACCGGCTCGCCGATGGTGTCAGGCCTTCGACGGTGCGGATCTCGCAACCGTCGACCTGTACGGCGAGCGTCAGACAAGCGCGCGCCGGCTGGCCGTCGATGTCGACGGTGCATGCGCCGCAGACGCCGTGTTCGCACCCGACATGGGTTCCGGTTGCGCCGACCTGGTGGCGCAGGAAATCCGTCAGCAGCAGCCTCGGCTCCGCATCGCCATCGACCGGCTTGCCGTTCAGGATGAAACGAACCCGGTGTCGCTGTCCGGCCTGCAATCGCGTCATGACAGCACCTGCATGATGACATCTCGACCGATGGCCCGCACCAGGTCGCGGCGGTACCGCGCCGTGGCATGGGTGTCGTCGCGAGCGTTGAGCTCATAGGCAAAGGCGTTCAGCGCATCATCGAGCGCACTGCCGTCGAGCCTGGGAAAATCCCGGGCGGTCGGCACATCCGCCACCCCGCCGACAGCCAGGCGCACGCCCTGGCCGGTCGCGACCGCTGCGCAGGCCACCATCGCGAAGTCGCCATGACGCCGGGCCACCTCGCGGAAGGCACATCGCGCGCCAGCCCCTTGCGAAATCGAAACCGCCTCGATCAGTTCATCATCGGCCCGCGCCGTCGCCATCATGCCGGTGAAGAAGTCCTGCGCCGGAACGCGGCGGCGCTTCCTTGCGCTGCGCAGATGGACGTCGCCCTGCAGTGCCAGCAGGACCAGCGGCATCTCCGCGCTCGGATCGGCGTGTGCAATCGAGCCGCAGATGGTGCCGCGGCTGCGGGTCTGGACGTGGCCGGTCCAGGGCAGCGCCAGCGCCGCCAGCTTCAACTCGCGATCGAGATCGGGCCACGCGAGCAGCGACGCCTGGCGAACACCGGCGCCGATCGTTACAACGCCCGCCTTGCTGCCGATGCCGGCGAGATCGGGCAGCCGCATGATGTCGATCAGCACTTTCGGTCTGGCAAGGCGCATGTTGAGCATCGCCATCAGCGATTGGCCGCCGGCCATGATGCGCGCATCACTGCCCGCCTCCGCCAAGACGGCCAGCGCCTCGTCAACGCTGCCGGCCCGCACATAATCGAAGGCGGCTGGTTTCATGACCGCCCTCCGAACAGGCCGCGCAGCCGGGCGAGCAGCGATCGGCGTGACGCACCACCGCCGCCGGCCTGTCGCGCCAGCGCCGCGAAGAACTGGCCGATGATGACACGCGCAGCGCCGTCGAGCAGCCGGCCACCAATGCTGGCGACCTTGCCGCCGATTTCGGCGGTGTAGACATAACGCAGGGACGTTCCGCCGTCCGTGGTCGGCGCAAGCGTGATGCGGCCCTCGCCGCGGCCGAAGCCCAGCCCGCCGTCCGCCGAACCGCCAAGCGTGACGGCATGCGGCGGATCGAGATCCGACAGCATCACCTCGGCGCGATAGCGCCCCTTGACCGGGCCGATACCGAGCGTGACATCGGCGCGGAAATGCGTGCCGGAGATTTTTTCGACGCTGTGGCAGCCGGGAATGACCGCTTTGAGTGTGTCGGGATCGAGCAGCATGGCCCACACCCGCTCCGGGGGGACCGCAACCGTCGCCTCGCCCTCGCCGCGCAGCCCGCGATCGCCCGGGCGCGGCGCCGGCTTCGCGACGGCGCTGCCGGCCGGCGCCGCACGCTCCGCGCCGTGCACAAGTTGCGCGAGCTTGGCTGGAACCAGCGGCAGTTCGATATCCCGGGCATCCAGCGCATCCGCCACCGCATTGGCAAGGCAGACCGGTGTCGACATGCAATTGCCTTCGCCGACGCCCTTGGCGCCGAGCGGTGTGAACGGCGACGGCGTTTCCATGTGCAGGATCAGCGGATCCGGCGTCTCCATGGTGGTGGGCAGCAGGTAGTCGGCGAACGTTCCGGTGAGGAAACTGCCGTCCGGCGCATAGGCGTACTCTTCGTAGAGCGCAGCACCGACCGCCTGGGCAAAGCCGCCGCGGATCTGGCCGTCAACCATGCCTGGATGCAGGATCGTGCCGCAATCATGCACGGTGATGTAACGGTCGATCCGGGTCTGCAGTGTGACGCGATCGATCTCGACCCCGCAGACGTCGAAGATGAAACCGTGGCACAGCGACGAATTGATCTGGTCGTCCTCGCCCGGCGGTGTCAGTTGCGGCGGCGTCCAGAACACGGTTTCGCGGATGGTCTGATCGACCCCGTCGGGCAGCGATCCCGGTGACCAGTGGCTGAGACCCGCGACACGTCCGAACGGAATCTTGTTGTCAGGGTTGCGCTTCGAACGCAGCGTGTTGGCGACGAAAACGATATCGTCAACATCGGTATTGAGCTGGCTTGCAGCGATGCGCGCCAGCCGCCCGGCGAGACGCTCGGCGGCGAGCTTGGCCGTTCCTGCGACCGCCGGCGCAAAGCGGCTGGCGTAGTTGCCGGACGCGATCGACCAGGCGTCCTTGGCCGTGTCGATCTCGGTGTTGACGCGGATGTCGCCGGGCGACAGGCCGAACACGTCCGCCACCACCTGCGACAGCACGGTGCGATGGCCCTGCCCCTGCGGCACCGACGCCACGTGCACCGAGACGCTGCCGACCGGATCGATGCTGATCGTGGCGGTCGCCTGGGCGCCGTTCTTCGGGCCGGCCTTGCGGCGCTCGGCTGCCGTCAGCACCGTGGTGATGTAGCCCATGTTCGAGACGCTGGGCTCGACCACGGCGGTGTAACCGATGCCGTAGAGGCGGCCTTCGGCGCGCGCCCGATCGCGCCTGGCCACGAGATCGGCCAGCAGGCCGCCCTCAGCGACCTTGTTGATCGCCTCCTGATAGTTTCCGGAATCCAGTAGCGCGCCGGTCGCGGTTCGGTAGGGAAACGCGCCAGCCGGAACCAGATTGCGCCGGATCACATCGAGCGGATCGAGCTTGAGGTCGACCGCGATCCGATGCACCAGCCGCTCCAGTGCGAAGTAGACCTGCGGGCCGCCGAAGCCGCGATTCAGCCCGGTCGGCGTCTTGTTGGTGACGACCACGCGGTTGCGCACCACGACATTGCGAATGTCATAGGCGCCGGTGAGATTGCCGTGCATCCGGTAGAGTGTCGCCGGCTCCGGCGCGCGCAGATGCGCGCCGCAATCCTCGACCTGGTCCCAGTCGAGCGCGAGAATTCTGCCGTCAGCCGCCACCGCGGCAGCCAGCGTCGTTGCGCGGTTGGTGGCGGAGACCGACGCCGTCAAATGCTCGAGCCGGTCTTCAATCCATTTGACCGGACGCCCGACGGCCCGCGCCGCGGCCCCAATCAGAACGATGTAGGGAAACACGCCCTGCTTGACGCCGAAGCTGCCGCCAGAATCCGGTGGCGTCCGCAGCCGCAGCCGATTGCCCGGCACCTTGAGCGCCCGCGAAAGCACCGCATGGATGCTGAAGGGCCCCTGAAAATTCGCCAGCACCTCGTAGGCGTCTTCGGCGTCGTCATACTCGGCGACAACCCCGTAGGTTTCGATCGGCGTACAGGAATTGCGTGGATAGCGGATGTCGATGCTGATGCGATGGTCGGCGCTCGCAAACGCCTGTTCGGGATCGCCGTAGCGAAAACGCCGATCACTGGCGACATTGTTGGGAAAGCCATCGTGCAGAACGGCCGTATCGGGACCCAGCGCGGCCAGCGGATCGACCACCGCCGGGCGCACGCGGTATTGCACGTCGATGAGGTCGATCGCGTCCTCGGCCAGATACCGATCCGCGGCCACCACGATCGCAACCGGCTCGCCGACATAACGCACCCGTCCGACCGCGATCGGCCAGCATTCGACCGGCGCCTTCACACCGACCACGAGACTGGTGGTCAGCGCCTTGACGTCGTCGCCGACCAGAACCGCCGCGACACCCGCAGCCTGCTTCGCCGAGGACACATCGATCGCCACGATATCGGCATGGGCATGTGGTGAACGCAGGATCGCCGCGTAGAGCGTTCCGGGTCGCACGCCGAGGTCATCGATAAACCGGCCGCGGCCGGTGAGCAGAGCGGCATCCTCGACGCGCGGCAGCGAGCGCCCCACCCATGGTGGTTCAAGACCTGGGCGTTCAACGTCCGGCCGCGCATGTCCGGTATTGCCAGCAAGATCGGCGGCGTCCGCCATCCAGAAACATCCTCCGCGACGCGCTCTTCCGGGCGCGACTGGAGCCTGTATTCAGGAGGACAGCGACCTGAACCATACCGTCAGGTCTCGGGACTTACCAATCCGTCTCATTTCATGGGCGACGGCCGTGGCCGTCAGTTGGCGAGACGGGAGACGTTGCGGAATTCACGCGGGCCCACGCCGGCGTGGTTGCGGAAAAACCGTGTGAAATGAGCCGGCTCCGTGAAGCCGAGCCGTGTGCCGATCTCGCTGAAGCTGGCGTTCTGGTGCAGCACRGCATCCACCGCCTGCTCCATSCGCACCACGTTCAGRTAGACCTTCGGCGGCACGCCGATCGARGAYTCGAACAGGCGRAAGAAGTGCGCCCGYGAYARCCCYGCYGCCTTGGCATAGCTRTCGACATCGCCGATCCGATCCGCCTCGGCCCGCATGGTTTCCGCGACCCGGCGGATCCGCCAGTCACCGGCCACGGCGTTCATCTCGCGAATCGAGGCCGGAAAACTGCGCCATGGCGTGAACCGCTCGATCACGGAAATCATCAGATCCGAGAGCGTCTCYTCRTGTGCAACACGGCATTCGGGGCGCACCATCATGTCGGCGGCCAGMCGCATGGCGAGTTTCTGGATTCGCGGCGAAACTTCACCCGAYGGCCKGTCGAAAAAGCCCGGCGCGCCGCTGGCCACCCACCCCGGGCGAAACACCTTGAGCCATTCCGGYTCRATATARAGCGCCAGGATCACCGTGCGCGGCCGKTCGGGATCRTGCACRTAGGAATGCGGCTGCCAGCCATTGACCAGCACCGCGGCCTGMTCRGTCAGCGGATAGATGCGRTCGCCCACCATGAACTGGGTGTCAGCGCCTTCGACCTTGAGCAGAACRTGGCAATGGGGATGCGCGTGGCGAACCAGCGAATGATCCATGTCAAGCAGCGCCACGCGGCCAAAGGCGCCATGTGCGATACGCAATGCTGTGGACATCTGAGCCTCCTGATCCGGCAGCGGCGGGATGCGCCGCAATCACGGCGTCGTCATCCCAAGGCCGCGCGTACCCTCCCGTACGCCTTCCGGCTTTTGTCAGGTTATAGCGACCTTCCCCTCTCAGTTACAACCAGGCTTGCGAAAGCGGCCTTGGAATCCCGTTGCAACGCCCGCGACAGATCGACCTGCTCAAGACCTTTGACATGGATGCGCTTGAACGCCATCGGCGCCGCATCGATCGGCCTGGTTGCATCGATCCCCATCTTCGCGCTGATGCCGCCATCGGTCGACGGGTCGAGTTTGGAGCCTTGCGCGCCGGACACCACGATGAGATCGCGATCCGCCTGGAAGCGGGTGGCAATCGCCCATTCGATCTCGTGCGGATCATCGATATTCACATCCGTATCGACGACGACCACCTGCTTGACGTCATAGTGACCGCCGAACGCCCCCATGATGATGTTCTTGGGCTCGCCGTCGCTGGTCTTCTCAGACTTGACCACGAGATGGTAACGGCAGGTTCCACCGCGCGTCAGACGCACGTCGCGCACCGACGGGAAACTGCGCTGCAGGTGCTCGAGCAACGTCGCCTCGCGCGGAACTTCACCCAGCACCAGATGTTCGGTTCCCCCACCCACGATGGTGTGAAAGATCGCATCGCGCCGGTGCGTGATGGCATCGACCTGGATCACCTCGCGGTCGGCGCGCGGGCCATAATATTGCGGAAACTCGCCAAACGGACCTTCCGGCTCGCGCACCTTGGGCAGAATGCGCCCCTCGATCACGATTTCCGCATGCGCCGGTACCCGAATCTGGTTGGTGCGGCACTTCACCATTTCAACGGGGCGCCCCAGCAGTGCGCCGGCGATATGCATTTCGTCTTCGTCAAGCGCCGCAATCGCCTGCGAGGCCAGGATGCACGCCGGATGCACGCCGATCACCAGCGCGATCTCCAGCGCCGCACCGGCCTGCTCCGCCATCTTGAAGTAATGCAGGGTGTGCCGCGGCAATAGCAGCACACCGATACGATCGGGACCGCTGACCTGGCAGCGATGGATCGAGACATTCTGCACACCGGTCTTCGGATTGCGCGCGATCAGCAACGCCGCGGTGATGTAGGGACCGCTGTCGTGCTCGTTGTGCTTGGGGATCGGCAGTTGTCGCAGCAGGTCAACATCGCGATGGACCACCTCGTGCACCGGCGCCGCGTCGACCTCGATCCACGGCAGAGGCCGCCGCACCGCGGCCTGAAAACGCGACAGCAATTCGTTGGTCGGAGCACCGATCGACTCGGCCACCCAGCTGCGATCGGCAAACAGATTGGCAATCACCGGGATGGTGTGGCGATCCGGCGCGGGAAACAGAACGGCGCGCTCCCGCTCCAGTGTCTTCGCCACCGCCGCCAGGTCGTCGGTCAGGGAGATGCCCGGCTGTGCGACGGCAAGCCGGTCGGTGGCGGACAACTGCCGCAGCCAGCTGCGCAGATCCGGCGCTTCGTTTGCGGGTTTGGTGGCCGGTACGGTTTGGTTGTTCATGGCCTGCTCGTTCTGTCTCGCTGAATATTTAAGTCTAACGCGCGTCTTCAGGTTTCGCCGGTCGCCGGCGCGAATGCTCGTGCTCGCCCCAGCGTCGCACGATGCCTACGTCGATCTCGAACAAATCGAGGACGCGCCCCACGGTGTGATCCACCATGTCCTCGATTGTCTCCGCGCCCGCATAGAACGCGGGAACCGGCGGGGCGATGATCGCGCCGATCTCGGACAATGCAGTCATCGTCCGAAGATGTCCGGTGTGCAGCGGCGTTTCGCGCACCATCAGCACCAGCCGCCGGCGCTCCTTCAGCGTCACGTCGGCGGCCCGCGTCAGCAGCGAGGACGTGACGCCGGAGGCGATCTCCGACATCGAACGCATCGAACACGGCGCAACAATCATTCCGGCGGTCCGGAACGAGCCGCTCGAAATCGACGCCGCTAGGTCGTCGATCGGATGCGCGACATCCGCAAGCGCCTTGATGTCGGCGATCTTGAACCGGGTTTCGTAGGCGAACGTGATCTCGGCGGTCTTCGACATCACCAGATGGGTCTCGACGCCGGCGTTGCGCAGCAGCTGCAGCAGGCGCGCGCCATAGATCACGCCCGATGCACCCGATATCCCGACGATCAGGCGGCGTTGGGGGGACTGCAGCGGCGTCAACGATTCACTCCGGCTTGCCGCAGCGCAACATGAAGCGGCCTCTGTCCGTGTTGTAAGAGCGCGAAGCCATCACAACAAATAATTGCTTTTTATCGCCATCATCATCAAAAATGATATCACCGGACAAGCGAGGCACCGATGGATCTCAAGCAGATGCAGTACTTCCTGAGCCTTGCGCAGGAGGGAAACGTTACCCGCGCCGCGCGCCAGCTCAACATCGTGCAGCCCGCGCTCAGCATGCAGATCTCGCGGCTGGAAAAGTCCCTGGGCAAGCAGCTGTTCTATCGAACGCCGCATGGCATGGCGCTGACGCCCGCCGGCGAGACGCTCGCGCGGCTGGTTGCGCCGATCCTCCAGGACATCGATCGCGCCGCCGATGAAATGGCGAAGCTGGACGGCAAGATCTCCGGCCGCGTCAGCATCGGCATGATCACGTCGGCGGCGCAAAGCACCCTGCCCGTGTCCTCGGCCCGGATCGCGGCGCAGTATCCGGACATCCAGCTTCTGGTGTGCGAGGGTTATACCGAGACCATGATGGAGTGGGTGCTGTCGGGCGAGCTCGACATCGCCATCGTGAACACACCGGACCGGCGCACGGCCCTCACGGCGCATCATATCCTGGATGAGGAGATGATGCTGGCCCACGCCGCGCGGCGATCACTCTCGTTGCCCAAGCTGGTGTCGTTCGACCGGCTCAAGACCCTCGACCTCGTGATCCCGTCGCGGCGCCATGGGTTGCGCCGGATTCTCGATGACGCGGCGGCGCAAGCCGGCTTCGCCCTGCAACCCCGACTCGAAATCGATACGCTGTCCGCGGTCAGCGAGCTCGTCGCCAGCACCGATATGGTCACGGTGCTGCCGGGGATAGCGTTGCATCCGTTGCTGTCGGCTGGCCGGCTGACCGCGCATCGCATGCGAAAGCCCTCGATCATCCGATCCGTCGCCTGGGTCACCAACCCGCGCCGTGTGGTGTCGGCGGCGATGACGGCCGTGATGGAGATCATCGCCACTGATCTCAAGGCGGCCGCCGCGTCCGCAGCCGAGATGGTCCGACGTTAGCCGGCGCGATTGCGCGCGATCATGAGATTTTCCTCGCGACAAGGAGCGTTGGACTGGCGAATGCGCTGGACAAGTCTTGGCTGCCGGACGCTGTTCCGATCGTCGGGTCAACGGTCCACGGACGATCCAGCCGGACGGCCTGCGGATGGCTGGATATGGCGACGAGCTGCTGCAACCGGGCCGGCGGCACCGACAAAATCTGCCCCTCCCTGGGCAGCAGCAGCAAGGCTGCGCAATCCGCACTTTCGAGCGCGATGATCCTTCCTTCGCCATCGTCATGGATCGCGCAGGACCAGGCCCCCCCGCCGGAATAAAGATGCGCGGCCATCGCCTCGATGGCGTGTCCGGCCGGTCGTAGATTGCATCTGCGATCAATCAGTCCATGCCGAACGAAGTATCCGCGATCGACATCCATGAACGTATCGATCATGAAGGTGATGGCGGGATAAGCCAGCGCCACCGCGAAGAGCTCGGCGACGCGGGATAGAATATCGGCGTCATTCGTGACATTCCCAGCCGGGTTGGACGACGCGATCCGAAGGTGACAGTCGACCTTGCGTCCGCTTTTGCGTGACCAGGCGTCAAGCGCCGCTGCAACCGCCGGCAAATCGGCCGACAGGTGAGCTCGAAAGACAAGACCGTCAACAGCACCCTCGGGAGAACCGGCTGCAAGTTTGTCGATCGCTTCGATCTCCGACGGACGATAGCCATGGGCAACAAAAAGTTCGATCTTGGAACCGACTTTGACCTCGTCGGCAGAGGTCGCGACCGGTGAGAGCAGAATCGGCCGCCCCAGCTCTTGGCAAAAGACCTCGAACTCCTCGGATCTCATCGCAATCGAATCCCGCGGCACGACAATTTCGAAACGATCGATTAAAGCGCGATTGTCCAGGACGACCCTCCGCGCTCCGTCCTGCGGAATCTCGAAGCCGAATACTGTAAAACGATGGCCGATCGCGACGAGATCGGCCATCCGAGAACGTGTCGACACCTCAATCAAGTCAGAGAGCGGTATACGGGCATGCCTGATACCGAGTCGCCACAGCGCCGCCAGCGAATAGTCGTTGCGCGCCTGCTTGCGATGAAATTCGTCCATCGGTCCGTTATGCGGAAGCGCGACAATCTCCGCCCAGGGGTGGCGAAGAAAAGCGCCGAGCGGCGCGCCACCGGCCCGCTTGGGATGAGGCAGCAGGACAGACGAGCGCTTTTCGGGCACAACAGGAGGAGCATCTGCGGCGAGCAGTTCCCCATAGCTACGCAGATAATTCACGACATGGCCGCCGGCATAGACATCTACGATCGCAAAGCCGAGCTTCTCGGCATCATTGCGGCCGTTTTCGGCGGCAGCTTCGATCCGATACATCTCCGCAAAATCCTGGCGCACGAAGGACGTCGCCGGCATCACATAGAATTCGGTCGGCTCGATCCGATGATAGAAGATGTTGTGCACGTGCCCCGCGAAGACGGCTTCGACCTTGTGTTTGCGGATCAGAGCGAGGAGGTCCGAACGGGCGGGCTCGTCGATATTGTCGTAGGTACCCGGCTCATCCGGCTCCAGGAGAAACAGCGGATAGTGCATGAACAGGAATATTCGCCGGCTACCCGCTGATGCCAACTGCTCCTCCAGCCAGGAACGCTGCGCAGTTTCGATTGCGGATCCTGAATTGAGGACGGGATTGTTGATCAGGATAAACCGAACATCTCCTCTGTCGAAGCTGGACCAGCCGGGGCCAAAATTTCTCTCATGGATTGCGATCCAGTCGTCGCGAACGCTCTTGGCCGGCATCATACGATTGGGTTTGTCGCCGATATCGTGATTGCCCGGAAGAACATGCAGGCTGTTATGCTGCCCCTGGAACACGCGCTTCGTCAGCTCAACGGCCGCGTCGAACGTCGACAACTCGGGCACGGGGTGGACGAGATCACCGAGGTGGACGACGAAACTCGGAGAGTACCGGGCAATCTCGCGGGCAATCCAACGAGCCCTCGGTGTCGCAAGATCATTGACCTTCCACGGCGCCGATTGATCGCCACTCTCCGGTTTGACGTGAGTATCGCCAATGATCGCAAAGGAAAACTGGTAACTGTCCGCACTCAACATCAAAACCCATCCTCCGTGTTCGTCTGAAGCCAGATTGAATAAATCGCCGTCAAGGAGAACCGCGCAGATGCTTCCCCTCTGAACGCACCGGGTAACGCCATCATGATCGATGACGCACCTGCGGATGTCGGCGTGACGTGGATGTCTCGGAAATTCCAGCCAATAACAACAGGGATGCGAGGCACAACACGGCTGCAATCGCAGCCAGACCGTAATCCGCATTGCCGGTCGCCGTTTTCGCCCATCCGATGATTGATGGACTGACAAATCCACCGACCGCTCCAAAGCTGCTGATCAAGGCAATGCCGCCCGCCGCGGCCGAGCCAGTCAGAAACGTGGCAGGTATGGTCCAGAAAATCGCAAGGGCGCTGTAGATCCCGACTGCTGACATTGCAAGAATTGCAATGACGATGGGCAAGCGCTCTGCAAAGTGCGGAAGCAACAGATAGCCCGTAGCCGTAACCAGCAGCGACGCTGCCACGTGCCAGCGGCGCTCCATCGTGCGATCTGAATTCAAGCCGATGAGGTGCATACCGACGACTGCGGCAACCCATGGAATACACGCCAGCACGCCGATTGTTGCAAGACTAAGACTGTGAAGGCCAGCCTCTCTGATGATCGTCGGGATCCAAAGGACAAGCGCATTGGTACCCGCCAGAACCGCGAAGTAGACAACGCCAGTGATGTAAACTTTCGGATCGCGGATCGCCTCTCGCATGTCACCGCTCGATTGCCGCCCTCGCTCCGCGGCATCGTCTCGCAGCTCGGTGCTGATGATGACCTTTTCCGCCTCCGTAAGCCAGGAGGCCTCCCCGGGCCGATCCGCCAACAGCCAGGGCGCAGCAAACCCAAGAAGCACCGCCGGAGCTCCCTCAATCAGGAACAGCCACTGCCAGCCCTTCAATCCGGCAGCACCGTGGAGAAATTGCATGATCCATCCGGAAAGCGGGCTGCTGACAATACCGGCAAACGGAATGCCCATGACCAGCAGCGACGTGATCCGCCCCCGCCGCCGCGACGGATACCACAGGCCAAGATAGTAGATCATACCGGGAAAGAAACCCGCTTCCGCCAATCCAAGCAGGAATCTGACAACGTACAATTGTGTTGCCGTCGTAACGAGAGACATCGCCATCGATGCCAGTCCCCACAAAATCATGATGCGGACCATGGTTTTCCGTGCACCGATCCTGTGGAGGATCAGATTGCTTGGCACCTCGAACAGCAAGTAACCAACAAAGAACATGCCTGCGCCCAAGCCGTAAGCCGCTTCACTCAGGCCCAGGTCGGTGACGAACTGAAGTTTCGCGAAGCTGACGTTGGTGCGATCGATCTGATTAACGACGTAGGCCAGGAATACGAAAGGCATGATGCGAAGCGTAACTTTGCGATAAAGCTGGTTTCGGCAAAGCGACGGTGACTCGGCTGCAATCAGCGGTTTCGGTTCAATTCTCACGTCGCCTCCCCCACATGCGTTGGCAGGTGTTCAAATCGTTTCGTTCGCGAGCCTCGGAATATCCACCTTCAAACGTCTGCGCCAAAATCGGTCAGCGACGTTGCCGCCAACAGCAATTCAAACTTCCCGGAACAGGGATCTCGACCAGCGTCCCGAACGCTGTGCGCACTCCCAGATGCGTTGTTCAAAATCCTCGCTGGGGGTTCTCGCAAAGCAGATGAGGAAAACTTTGCATACGAAGTGAGGGCGCGATACAAAAGTTCCGCTCTGCGGAACGCGAAACGCAGGAGACACAAACGCCAACGGTTACGACGTCGGCGGTTAAACGGTGGCTCGAGGAGATGATTTATGCCGGTCCAAGTCGATCGAGATCACGTCTCGGCGCTGGCTCGAGGCCTTCGCATCCTGGCGTGCTTCACCCCTGACGACATCGTTCTTGGGAACGGGGATATTTCCCGACGCACGGACCTGCCAAAGGCGACTGTCGCACGGCTGACCTATACGCTCTGCAATCTTGGATACCTTATTCGGCTCTCCCAAGCCGGCAAATACAAGCTCGGTCCCGGCATACTTTCACTGGGCTATCCGTTGCTTGCCAGCATGTACGTTCGCCAGGTGGCGCGACCACACATGATACGGCTGGCTAATTGGTCAGGCGGTGCGGTATCGCTCGGGCTGCCAGACCGACACTCTATCGTTTATGTCGACACCTATCGGCCTCACCTGCATCAGGGCCTGCCCGACATCGGGACATCGCGCCGGATCATGCGCTGCGCTATGGGACGCGCTTTTATTGGATCGTTACCAAAGACAACACGGACCGAACTCCTGAACAGGTTGCGTCTTTACGATCCCGGGGAGTTCAAGCAATACGGCAACCGAATCGCTCGTGCCGTCACCGAATTCGCTCAGCACGGCTTCTGCACGGCTTATGGCGACTTATTTCCCGGCGTTGATGCTGTCGCGGCTCCGTCACCGCAAACCAGTCGAGACGACATTTATTTGTTCAATTGCTCGCTTCCAGCGACCAGAACACGTGCACTTGATCTGGAGACCGATATCGGCCCCGCACTGGTACGCATGGTCAGAACCATCAACGCGGAAATCGGGCCGTCGTAAAATTGGCGAGCATTGCGCTGCGTCCGTTGCCGTCGGCGGGCCGCCTGCCCGCACATCGCATGCGAAAGCCCTCGATCATCCGATCCCTCGCCTGGATCACCAACCGTGTGGCATCGGCCGCCATGACGGCCGTGATGGTCCGGCGTTAGCCGGCAAGCGCGTTGCGATCCGCCATATCCCATGATGCGGAAAAATTGGCACGGAAAAATTGGCGCGGAGAACCTGCAGTGGAATCCGCCTCTAGCCACACCGCCGGCCGGGTGAAATACTCGCGTCAAAGACCGGCGCGCAGTCCTTCAATGTCCGGTCATCGGGAAGGAACGACGTCATATGGATAAGGCTGGCCAAGGCAATCGGGACGGCATTCTGGACGGCAAGGTGGCGCTGGTGACAGGCGCAGCCGGCGAGATCGGAGCGGCAACCATCAAGCTGCTGGCCGAGCGCGGCGCCCGCATCGTGGCGGTCGATCGCGATGCGGATGGCTTGAAGCGCGCCGTCGAAGCCCTCCCGGCCTCAGCCGAGGCGCTGTCGATTGTCGCTGACGTCACCAGCGAGGACGATGTCGCCTCCTATGTGCGCCAGGCGGTGGACAAGATGGGCGGCCTGCACATCTTCTTCAACAACGCCGGCATCGAAGGGGATATTGCCGCTATTCCCGATTACCCGCTCGCCACCTTCCGCCGGGTGCTCGACGTCAATGTCGTCGGCGTTTTTCTTGGCATGAAATACGTGATCCCGGTGATGACCCGGCAGAATGCCGGCAGCATCATCAACACCGCCTCGATCGCAGGGCTGATCGGCAGCCCACACATCGCCGTCTACAGCGCCAGCAAACATGCGGTGATCGGGCTGACCAAGAGCGCCGCGCTGGAATGCACCGGCACCCAGGTCCGCGTCAATTGCGTCTGCCCGGGATTGATCGATAGCCGCATGCTGTCGTCGATCATCGACGGTCGGAACACCGGCAAGCCGGTGCCGAAGGAGAAAACCGTCGAGCGCATCCCCGCGCGCCGGCTCGGCCTTGCGATCGAGGTCGCGGGCGTGGTCGCTTTCCTTGCCTCCGATGACGCACGCTACGTGTCCGGATCAGCCTATCCCGTGGATGGCGGCCGCACCGCCGGCTGACGATCCCCGATCATCTCAGCGGCACAAACCTATTCAAATCGAAACAGAGACAATTTCATGCCCGTAACACTCGACCCCGATGCCGCCGCCGTATTGCAGGCGTTTCGCGACGCCGGCCGCCCGGCCTATGAAACCCTGACGGCAACGGAGGCCCGCGACTACTATCTGGCAGCGCGCCTCGTCACCAATCCCGAACCGCCATCGATCGCGTCAGCAGAGCCGCTGATGATCCCCGGGCCAGCCGGCCCCATCCCCGCACGCCTCTACAAACCGCTGACGCTGCGCCAGACTGACGGCCTGTCGCCCTGCCTGGTGTTCTTTCACGGTGGCGGCTGGGTGATCGGCAATCTCGAGTCCCATGACGTGGTCTGCCGGACGCTGGCCGATGAAGCGCAGGTGATGGTGATCTCGGTCGACTACCGTCTTGCGCCCGAGCACAAGTTTCCCGCAGCCGCCGACGATGCCGTCGCCGCGACCGGCTGGATCGCGGGGAATGCCAGGGCATTGGGAATTGACGCCGCCCAGGTGTTTGTCGGCGGCGACAGCGCCGGCGGCAATCTGGCCGCCATCGCCGCCATCACCGCGCGCGAGGCCGGTCCGAAGCTGGCCGGCCAGATGCTGATCTATCCCGCCACCGACTTCGCCATGACCCATCCCTCCCATAGCGAACCGGAGACCGACTGCCTGCTGACGCATTCCGTGATCCGCTGGTTCCGCGACCAATATCTGAACACTCCGGCCGACACCGACAATTGGCGCGCCTCTCCGGCGCGGATCAAAACCTTCACCGGTCTGCCGCCGGCCTTCGTGCTCACCGCCGGCGCCGACCCGCTGCGCGACGAAGGCGACGAATTCGCCCGACGACTTGGCGAAGCCGGTGTCCCGGTAACCCACCGGACTTATCCCGGCCAGTTCCACGGCTTCATCACCATGGGCAAGCTGCTGCCGAAAGCCCGTGAAGCATTGACCGAGATCAGCTCCTGGCTGAGGGCGCAGGCGCCGGCCTGACTGCGGCAAATGCGCCAGCTCGCCTCGCGCCGACCTCATCTGCAGTTTTGCATGTTGCAGGCCAGCGCCGTGCGTAGAAAGCTGACCGAAAACGTCAAAAGCAAGAAGACAACCGGGAGCGAGACATGATGGACGCCGTGCATTCCAGGCCCGCCGACAGCAGCCCATCCGCGCGCGCGCGTTACGACGCCATCATCGTCGGCGCCGGCTTTGCCGGTCTCTACATGCTGCATCGCCTGCGCGGCCTCGGCCTGTCGGTGCGCGTCTACGAGCAAGGCGGCGATGTCGGCGGAACCTGGTACTGGAATCGTTATCCCGGCGCACGCTGCGATGTCGAAAGCATGCAGTATTCCTATTCCTTCTCCGAAGACCTCCAGCAGGACTGGGAATGGAGCGAACGTTACGCGCCGCAGCCCGAAATCCTGAAGTACGCCAATCACGTCACCGACCGCTTCGATCTGCGCCGCGACATCCAGTTCCAAACCTGTGTCGAGGCGGCAACCTTCGACGAACGCACCAACAATTGGTCGGTTAGCACCTCCGGCGGCGACATCGTGTCGGCAAGGTATCTGATCTTGGCGACAGGCTGCCTCTCCAACGCCCGCGTTCCGGCCTTCGACGGCCTCGACAGCTTTCGCGGCAAGACCTATCACACCGGACACTGGCCACATGAGCCCGTCGATTTCACCGGCCAACGGGTCGGAGTGATCGGCACCGGTTCCTCCGCGATCCAGTCGATTCCGATTATCGCCGAACAGGCCAGCCACCTGTTCGTGTTTCAACGGACGCCGAACTTCAGCATCCCCGCCCACAACGCCTCACTCACGCCCGAGATCACCCGGCCCTGGAAGGCCGACTACGCCGAGCGCCGCCGCCGCGCCCGCACGGAATCGCGCAACGGAATCCTGATGCCGCTTCCCGAAAAAGGGGCGCTGGAAGATTCCGGCGAAGCCCGCCAGCACGCCTATGAAGCCGGATGGCAGCGCGGCGGCATCAGCTTCATGGCGACCTACAACGACCTTTTGGTCGACAAATCGTCCAACGACACCGCCAGCGATTTCGTTCGCGCAAAGATCTCGGACCTCGTCAAGGATCCAGCGGTGGCGAAGTTGCTGCAACCGCACGACCATCCGATCGGATCGAAGCGCATTTGCGTCGACACCGACTATTACACGACCTTCAACCGCCCGAACGTGACGCTGGTCGATATCCGCTCCGATCCGATCGACGCAATCCTGCCGAACGGCCTGCACACCGGCGGCAAGGATTACGACCTCGACACCATCGTGTTCGCCACCGGATTCGACGCCATGACCGGTTCGGTGGCGAAGATCGAGATCACCGGCGCGGACGGGCAGACGCTCAACCAGAAATGGGCCGAAGGACCGCGAACATATCTGGGCCTGATGAGCGCCGGATTTCCCAACCTGTTTCTCATCACCGGCCCGGGCAGCCCATCGGTACTCAGCAACATGATCGTATCGATCGAGCAGCATGTCGACTGGATCTCCAGTTGCATCGATACCATGCGCACGCGTGGCCTCGATCGCATCGAAGCCACGCACGAGGCCGAGGATGGCTGGGTCGCGCATGTCAACGAAGTTGCTGAGCGTACCATCTATCCGCAGGCCAACTCCTGGTACATGGGAGCGAATATTCCGGGCAAGCCACGCATCTTCATGCCTTATATCGGCGGCGTCGGCGTCTATCGCGAGATTTGCGATGATGTTGCCGCCAACGGCTACAAGGGCTTCACGCTGTCCGCCCGGACGCAAGCGGCCTTTGTCGCGGCCGAATAGCCGGCGCGCCGAGCAGAAGTCGATGGCGCCGTCAGCCTTCGCTTGCGGGCAGTAATCCAGCCAAAACGTCCGCCTCCGACTGCAGCGCCTTGATCGCCACCTTCTGGGCCTGCGCATCGAAGCGCGAACGGATCGCCGACACCGATAGCGCGCCGCGCAGTTTTCCCTGATTGTCGATCACCGGAACGGCCGCCGCCGCCACCTCGGGATCACGCTCGCCGAGYGACACATAGTATCCCTGCCCCTCGATCTTCTTCTTGTTGGGCCAACTCGCACTCGCATAGGCACCGAGAATATGGCCGGCAGCGCCGCGATCCAGCGGCAACCGCTGCCCCTCGTCGAGATGATGACGCACCGCGCGTGGCGAGTTGATGCGATAGAGACAGATCCGATCCTCGCCATCGCGGATGTAGAACGAGGCGGTTTCGTTGGTCGCCTCGACCAGCCGCCGCAAGGTTGGGCGGATCAGTTCGCCGAGATCGAGACTGCGTCGATAAAGCGAACCCAGCCGCCAAAGCTCGGGACCCGGGCGAAACAACCGATCGCCGCCGCGGACAAGAAAGCCGCCCGCCTCCAGCGACGCGGCCAGGCGCAGCACCGTGCTCTTGTAGAGATCGGTCTGCTCGGCGATCTCGGTCAGTGTCATTTCCGCGCGCTCGGGCGTGAACGCCTTCAAAACCGCCAGCGCGCGCGTCACCGCATCGACTCCGTCTTTGCCCATTGATCACCAAGTCCATCAAGTTCTATCTGCCAGAACAATTATCACGATGTATGGGTATTTGCCATGTAAAACCGCGTTTATTGGTTCCTTTCAGCAGAACATTGTTGACTCGCAGCCGTTGCCATGGTTTCAAGCGATCCATAATAGAACAAGTTCTGTGGAGCGGAACAATGGAAGGGCACGCGACGCTGGCCGTCGATCTGCGCGACGTCATGATTCGCTTCGGCGAGTTCACGGCCGTGAAAAGCATGAACCTGCAGGTCGGCGAGACGGAGTTCGTCGCCGTCGTCGGACCGACCGGTTGCGGCAAGTCCACCATTCTCAACACCGTGACCGGTCTGCTGAAACCCGCGGCCGGTGACGTCCGGATCTTCGGCAAGCCGCTGGCCGGACTGAACGAGCAATCCGGCTACATGCTGCAGCAGGAAGGCCTGCTGCCGTGGAAAAACGCCGAGGACAATGTCGGCCTCGGCCTGGTCTTCCAGGGCAAGCCGAAGGACGAGGCGCGGGAGCGCGCACGCGTCTGGCTCGCGAAGGTCGGCCTGAAGGGCTTCGAGACGCGCTACCCGCATCAGCTGTCAGGCGGCCAGCGCAAGCGCGTCGCCATGGCGCAGACCCTGATCATGGAGCCCAAGATCGTTCTGATGGACGAACCTTTCTCGGCGCTCGACGTCCACACCCGGCGGCTGATGCATCGGATCCTGCTTGATCTGTGGCAGGCTGAAAAACGGTCGCTGATCTTCATCACCCACGATCTGGACGAGGCCATCACGCTGGCCGATCGGGTCGTGGTGATGTCCGCGGGCCCTGCCAGCCGCATGGTCGGCAGCGTGAACATTCCGCTGTCCCGGCCGCGCGACGTGTCCGCCCTGCAGACCACCGATGCATTCGTCGCGCTCTACCGCGAAATCTGGTCGCTCCTCGGCACCGAAGTGGAGAAGAGCTATGCCGCGCAAGGGTAAAGTCGCCCTCACCCAGGTTGCCATCATCCTCGGCCTGGTCCTGATCTGGGAGCTGGGCGTCCGCTCCGGATTGATCGACCCGTTCTTCTTCCCTGCGCCTTCGGCCATCGTCGACCGCATCATGGAGTGGATTGCGACGGCGGATTTCTGGACCGATCTCGGCATCACGCTGCTGGAAACGATCCTGTCGTTCGTCATCGGGATCGGCATCGGCACCACGCTCGGCATCTGGCTCGGCCTGACGCCATTCGCCGCCGATGTGTTTCAGCCGTTCATCAAGATGTTCAACGCCATTCCGCGRATCCTGCTCGGCCCGATTTTCGTCATCTGGTTCGGCCTCGGCCTCACCTCCAAGGTCGCGCTCGGTGTCACGCTGGTGCTGTTCGTCGCCTTCTTCAACACCTTCCAGGGCGTACGGGAAGTCAATCCGGTCGTGCTTGCAAACGCTCGTCTGCTCCGTGCGTCCAAGGCATCGCTGCTGCGCCACGTCTACCTGCCGTCGGCCACCACATGGATCCTGTCGAGCCTGCGGGTCTCGGTCGGCATGGCGGTGATGGGTGCGGTGGTTGCCGAGTATCTGGGATCATCCGCCGGCCTCGGCCATCTGATCGCGCAGGCCGAAGGCGTGCTGGACGCAACCGGCGTGTTCTCCGGCATCATCGTGCTGTCGATCTTCGTGATCGCGCTCGATGCGCTGGTCGATCGTGCCGAAAAGCGGCTGCTGGTGTGGCGCCCTGCTCCGGCACACGAAACCTGATCCAAACCCGAAGCCTCAAGCCTACGGAGAGTGACGTGCGGATTTTGACAAACCTGCTTCTCGGCACCGTGATGGCCGTCTCCCTCGCCTCGGCTCACGCCGCGGAGCCGGAGAAGCCGAAACTGAAAATCGCGGTCGGCTCCCAGATCCTCAACTATATGCCGCTCGAGCTCGGCGTGAAGCTCGGTAACTTCAAGGACGAAGGTCTCGACGTCACCGTCGAGAACTTCCAGGCCGGCGGCTCCAAGGCGCTGCAGGCCCTGATCGGCGGATCGGTCGACGGCACAGTCGGATTCTACGATCACACCATTCAGATGCAGGCTCAGGGCAAGGAGATTTCCTGCGTATTCCTGCTCAACGATATTCCGGGGGTGCTGATCGGCGTGCGCAAGGCTCTCACCGACAAAGTGAAAACCGGCGCCGACCTCAAGGGCCTCAAGCTTGGCATCACCGCGCCCGGCTCGTCCACCGACACCATGGCGCGTTATTACATCAAGAAATCCGGCCTTGGCCCGCGCGACGTCAACATCATCGCCGTCGGCAGCGGAGCGCCGGGCATGGTAGCGCTTGAAGCCGGAAACGTCGATGCCCTGGTGTATTTCGATCCCACCGCGACGCTGCTGGCGCGCAAGAACACGGCGCAGCCACTGTTCGATGCACGCACGGAAGAGGGATCGAAGCAGGCGTTCGGTGGCGCCTACCCCACCGCCTGCCTTTATCTGCAGCGTTCGTTCATCGACAAGAATCCGGAAACGGTGCAGCGGCTGGTCAATGCCATGCTGAAGACCAGTCGCTGGATCGGGACAACACCGGCCGAGCAGTTGGTCGATGCCATCCCCGCCGGCTACAAGACCGACAACCGGGACGTCAATATCGAGATCCTGAAGGCCTCGAAGGACCTGTTTTCGCAAACCGGCCTGATGGATATCGAAGCAGCAAAAGTCCCGCTCGCCGTGCTCAGCGATTACGATCCCAAGATTGCCGCCGCAAAGATCGACCTGACGAAGACGTTCACCAACGCGTTCGTCGAACGGGCCGCTCAGCATCTGAAATGACGTGAATGCCGGCGGCCGCCCTGATGCGGAGCCCGCTCCAAGGAGTTGCCGATATGTCGTTGCCTCTTGCCGGCATCCGCGTGCTCGATCTGTCGAATGTGCTCGCCGGCCCGTTCTGCGGATACCACCTCGCCCGCCTCGGCGCCGAAGTCATCAAGGTCGAGAACCCGAACGGCGGCGACCTGGCGCGCCGCCTTGGCGCCGACGCGGATATGGCGAAACGGCTGCAGGGGCTGTCCTTCGTCGCGGTCAACGCCGGCAAGCAATCGATCGCGATCGACCTCAAATCCACGGAGGGCAAGGACGTATTCCTGCGCCTGGTGGCAGAAGCCGACGTGGTGCTGGAAAACTTTCGCCCGAAGGTGATGGAGCGGCTTGGCCTCGGATTCGCCGTGCTGGCTGAACACAACCCTCGCCTGATCTATTGCGCCATCTCCGGCTTCGGCCAGAGCGGACCATGGGCGGACAGGCCAGCCTACGACCAGATCGTGCAAGGATTATCTGGCGCCATGAGCGTGACCGGAGATCCGGACTCGGCGCCATTGCGCACGGGATTTCCGATCTCCGACACCATCGCGGGGCTGACTGCGGCGTTCGCCATTTCCGCGGCGCTCGTCGATCAGAAGCAAACCGGCCGCGGCCGCTTCATCGATGTCTCGCTGCTGGAAGCCACCATGGCGGCCATGGGCTGGGTGGTCTCCAACCATCTCAATGCCGGCATCGACCCCACGCCCATGGGCAACGAGAACTTCACCGCGGCCCCTTCCGGCACATTCAAAACTGCCACCGGCCCGCTGAACATCGCCGCCAACGAGCAGAAACAGTACGAAACCCTGTGCGACCTGATCGGCCGTCCCGAGCTCAAATCCGATATCCGCTTTGTCGAACGCCAGTCGCGCAAACATAATCGCGCGGCGCTCAACGCCGCTCTCACCGAATCCCTGCGCGCCAGGCCCGCCGAGGAATGGGAAACCATGTTCAACGCCGCCGGCGTTCCGGCCGGATGCGTGCTCAAGGTGGCCGACATCCTGCAGCAGAAACAGATCGTGGATCGTCATTTCATCGAGACCATCGCCGCCGAACGCAGCGACGGACAGCCGCTTCGAATCGCGCGCCCGGGCTTCCGGCTGGAGGAGGACTTTCCTGTCCCGCCACCGCCGCCATCACTGGGATCGGACACCGACCGCTGGCTGTCACGGCTCGGCTATTCCGCGGCCGAGATCGACGCGCTGGCCTCGCGCGGCATCATCCGCCGCGACGCCACACAGACATCAAAGGGTTGATCGAGGGAGTGACGCAATGAGCGAAGAAACCTTGAGACAGACCGCGGCGCACTGGTGGCGGACCTCGATCTGCGACATCGCGCCCGGACGCATCGCCTATCGCGGCTATCCGATCCAGGACCTGATCGGACGCGTATCCTTCCCCGCGATGATCTGGCTGATGCTGCGCGGCGACCTGCCGACGCCGCAGCAGGAAACGTTGCTGCAGGCGGCCCTGGTCGCATCGGTCGACCATGGCCCGCACGCGCCGTCGATTGCGATTGCACAGATGGCGGTGAGTTGCGGCCTTCCCCTCAACGGCGCCATGGCGTCCGCGATCAATACCCTGGACGACGTCCATGGCGGCGCCGGCGAACAGGCGATCGAGCTCTATGACGACGTGCTGTCGCGCCATGCTGAGCTCGATCTCGATGCCGCGGCCGCGGCTGCGATCGATCACTTCACCACCACCCGCAGCAGATATCTGCCGGGCTTCGGCCATCGCTTCCATCCGGTCGACCCCCGTGCCGCGCCGCTGCTGGCCCTGGTGGATGCGGCGGCGGGCGACGGCCACATCAGCGGCCATTATGTCGGCGCCGCGCGCGCGATCGAGCGCGTCATGCAGCGGCGCAAGGGAAAACTGATCCCGATGAACATCGACGGCGCCAGCGCCGTGATCTACGGCGAACTCGGCTTCGCGGCGCCACTGGCCCGCGGCATCTTTTGCCTGTCGCGCGCGGTCGGCATCCTCTCGCACGCCTGGGAGCAGATCGGCCGCGGGGATCGCAACAAGGGCCCGATGCCGAAAACCTTCGCCTATCAATACGAGGGGCTGCCCCAGCGCCCCCTGCCGGAATAGGACGCAACGGCCACACTGCTCCCGACAATCCCGGTGCCTGCCATGATGTATCTCGACCAACCGCCGCGTCTGATTGAAACCCGTGTGTTCGCATCGATGCCCGAGGCATTCCGACGCAAGGGTGTCTCCACCGCCTGGGCCGACGCCAACCGACCTGGAGTACCGACCGATTCATTTCTCGAGGGGCCGTCGTTCGACAGGCACGGCAATCTCTATGTGGTCGATATCCCGTTCGGCCGTATTTTCCGGATCGCCCCGGACAGGCAATGGTCCCTTGTCATTGCATACGACGGCTGGCCGAACGGTCTGAAGATTGCTCCGGATGGCCGCATCCTGGTTGCCGATTACAAGAACGGCATCATGGAACTCGATCCGGATACGGGAACGATCCGCACGCTGCTGAGCCACCGCAACTCGGAATCGTTTAGGGGTTGCAACGACCTCCATATCGCGTCCAACGGCGATATCTATTTCACCGACCAGGGCCAGACCGGCTTGCACGATCCGACCGGTCGCGTGTTTCGTCTGCGCGCCGACGGTCAGCTCGACTGTCTGATCGCGAACGCACCAAGTCCGAACGGTCTTGTGCTCAATCCCGAGGAAACCGTTCTGTTCGTGGCAATGACCCGGGACAACAGTGTCTGGCGGGTGCCGTTGTTACGCAACGGCGGCGTCGCCAAAGTCGGCCGTTTCTGTTCCCTGTTCGGGACCAGCGGTCCGGATGGATTGGCGATGGATCGCCGGGGGCACCTGTTCATCGCCCACGCCTCGCTCGGYCATGTCTTCGTCATGCAGSCCAATGGCGAATGCATTGCCCGGATCAAGTCCTGCGCCGGGTCGACCTGCACCAATGTGGCCCTGACCAGTACGCAGGCCGCGCTCGTGATCACCGAGTCGTCGACGGGGTCGATCCTGACCGCCCAACTCGACACGTGACCGAAGACACCCGGCGACCGGACGGATCGTCGGCACCGCACCCCGAATACAAGAGATCTTGACCCCGTGTCGAAATGCGACTTGCGCTTTTGTTGCTTTTTGCCGTATTAGATCGATTTAAATCGAGCTCTAAAACGGAGCGCATCGGGGAGAAACATGCCCGCGGACGACACCAAGGTCGCTTTTGTTACCGGCGCCGGACGCGGCATTGGCCGCGGCATCGCACTGGCGCTGGCGGAGAAAGGATTCCGCATCGTCGCCAATGACATCCGGGCATCGGGGGATCTCGACGAAACCCTCGCTTTGCTCAAGGCGCGCGGCACCGAGGCCAAAGCCGCCGTCGGCGACATTTCCGCGATCGAACATCACCAGGACCTGATCGAAACCGCATGGGCGACCTTCGGCAGGATCGATTGCCTCGTGAACAATGCCGGCGTCTCGGTYGCCACCCGTGGCGATACACTTGATGTGACGCCCGAAAGCTTCGACCGATTGATGAATATCAACCTGCGCGGGCCGTTTTTCCTCACGCAAGCCTGTGCTCGCCGGATGGTGGCCGCGCCGGCTGGCCATTTTCGCAGCATCATCACCATCTCCTCCATGAATGCGGAGGCGGCATCGGCCGACCGGGCGGAATACTGCATTTCCAAGACCGGCCTCAGCATGATGAGCAAGGTGTTTGCGCTGCGGCTCGCCGGTGACGGCATCCACACTTATGAGGTSCGTCCGGGCGTCATCCGAACCGCCATGACGGCCGTCGCGAAGGACAAATACGATCGCATTTTCGCCGACAATGGCGCGCCGTTGTCACGCTGGGGCGARCCTGAGGACGTGGGACGCGCGGTGGCGACACTGGCCAGCGGCGCCTTCCCCTACTCTACGGGCGAAGTCGTTCGCGTCGACGGCGGACTGTCGCTGCCAAGATTGTAAAGGCTGATCCCGAATGACCATACCGACGAGCGACCAATCGCGATTGCTGGGCCCCGGCGAATACTGGTTCGAGGATCTCGTCCTTGGTGACCACTATGAGACCGGCCACATTGTCGTGACCGAAGCGCATATCGTCAGCTTCGCCGGATTGTCCGGTGATTTCTTCGACCTTCACGTGGACGACGAGTTTGCCCGCGCCCAGGGCTTTCCGGCACGGGTCGCCCATGGCTTGCTCGGTCTTGCGATGGCCGATGGATTGAARAACCGCGCTCCGGTACGGATCATGGTGGTTGCGTCATTGGGCTGGAATTGGAGCTTCAAGGGTCCGATCCTCGCCGGGGATCGGATCGGCGTCGCTGTCAGCGTCAAGGCGAAGCGGCTCAACAGCAAGGGGGATCGCAACATTCTCACCCTCGGCTTCACGGTTTGCAACCAGCGCAAGGAGATCGTGCAGGAGGGCGAAGCGATCCTGCTGGCCCGGAACAAGCCGGTGGAATCGGCATCCGGCTAAGGTCCGCCCAGTTGCCAATTGCGGCCACCCAGCCGCATTGACGAACAACCGGCAGCACCGCAAACTCCGTGAGCGCAATCACAATAACGCCCATTTCTCGACCTTCATTTAGATCGATCCAACAAAATCGCGACCAGAGCAAACTGGCGCATCACTGAAACCGGGAGGACTACCATGACGACCGACCACGGCTGGCTGAACAGACGCGAAGTGGCAAAACTTCTRGGCATCGGAGGCGTCGCGATCGCGGCCGGCCTGCCCGATCGGGTRTTCGCGCARTCGCGAAAAGGCACCCTCGTCATYGGTCTCGAYATCAGCGACACCATCACGCTGGATCCGGCACGGCAGGCGCAATACACGCCGCCGATGACCCTGCTCGCCGCCTACGACATGCTCGTGACCATGGCGCCCGGCGACTACATCACCATTCGTCCGGCGCTTGCCACCAAGTGGGAGCGCACGCCGGACGGCAAGGGCTGGCGCTTCACATTGCGCGAAGGCGTGAAATTCGCCAGCGGCAATCCGATGACGGCCGAGGACGTCAAATGGTCGCTCGACCGCGTGCTCTATCTCGGTGACCAGACCGCGCAGTACATTGCGCACGTCGACCGCACCGAGATCGTCGACGCCAAGACCGTGGACGTGATCCTGAAGGATCCATCCCAGCCCCTGCTCACCATCATCGCAGCCCCCGGCTTTGTGATCTACGACCGCAAACTGCTCGAACAAAATGGCGGTGACGCCAGCAAGGACGCCAAGACCAAGGACAAGGCGACGACCTGGCTCAACTCCAATTCGGCCGGCGCAGGCGCCTACAAACTGGTGGCCTGGGAGCGCAACGCCCAGATCCAGTTCGTTCGCAACGACAATTACTGGCGCGGCAGGCCGCCGTTCGAGCGGGTGATCATCCGCCATATCGGCGACAGCGCGGCGCAACTGCTCTCGATCCGCCGCGGCGACATCGACATCGCCTTCAACCTGATCCCGGAGCAGATCTCCACCATCAAATCCGACGCCAACCTGCGCCTGGAGGCGCTGACCAGCCTCGATTTCGTCTACATGGCGCTGACCCAGGAGCCGGACTACAACAAGGCTCTCGCCGTAAAGGAAGCCCGCCAGGCGATCGGCTATGCCATCGACTATGACGGCATCATCAACAGCCTGCTCGGCGGCGCCGCGGTGCGGCCCGCGAACTTCCTCCCCATCGGCGTATCGGGATCGACCGAAGAGATCGCCAAGCAGATCGGCTTCCGTCAGGATCTCGATAAAGCGAAATCCCTCCTGCAAAAGGCGGGCCTTGCGGAAGGTTTCGAGTTCGACATCGCCTATGGCAACGCCGCCATCGCGGGTGTGACCTATCAGACCCTGGCGCAGAAAATCCAGGCCGACCTTGCCCGCGTCAATATCCGCGCCAAGCTGACGCCGATGGATCAGGTCAATCTGCGCACCACCTATACCGGCAACAAGGCGCAGGGCGGCGTGTTGACGTTCTGGAATCCACCGGCGGTGGAGAATTTGCTGTGGGCCGCGGCGACCGTGGAGCGCGTCGCCAAACGCGTGCACTGGACGGTGCCGGACGATGTCACCAGACTGGTGCACAGCGCCGCCGGAGAACAAGACCCCAAGAAGCAGGCCGAACTCTGGGTCGAGTACCAGAAGCGCGTTGTCGACCAGGCCAACTACATCATCCTGTTCCAGCCGGTCTACCAGATCGCCGTCCGTAACACGCTGGACAAACTGCCGTTGACGGCAGCAGGCTGGCAGATCGACATGTACGACACCAAACCGAAATCGTCATGAACAGGCAAAGCCCGCGAAGGACAACCTCCGCGGGCTTTTTCCGTGACGGCAATTGCGGAATTGTTCAGCCAATCGCCACAGGCGATCCCGTTGCTGAAGACTGCAGCAGCGCTTCGATCAGAAGGTGAACTTTCAGCGCTTCGCTGCCACTGACCGTGGGCTCGCGCCCTGCCTCGATCGCATCGAGGAAATCGACGATGAGCGCCTTGTGGGCCTGATTGGAAAACGCCATCGGATCGGCGCCGCCGCTCTTGGACTCGCCACCGTCGAAGCGTTCGGTCCGGCCATCACGATAGAACACCGCCAGCGATTCCGCCTCGAGCACGGCAGTCCCCTTCTCGCAGGCCAATTCAATCTTTTCCGGAAATCCGGGGAACGCCACCGTGGTTGCATCGATGGTGCCAACCGCACCGTTTCGGAAACCGATGGCGGCGGCCACGATATCCTCGGTGTCGATGGTTCGCTGCGGCGAGGTCTTGGCCATGGCCGCAACGCGCGCGATCGGCCCAGCCAGGCTCTGGAACAGATCAAGGGTGTGGATCGCCTGGGTGATGAGGACACCACCGCCGTCCCGGGCCTTCATCCCGCGCCCCGGCTCGGCGAAATACTCGGGAGATCGCCACCAGCGGATCGAGGCTGAAGCCGATACCAGCCCTCCCAGTTCACCGCCTTGCACGATCGAAGCAAGCTTGCGCGACGCCGTGCGGAAGCGATGCTGCAGCACCACACCGAACCGGCGATCCGCCTTTTGCATCGCATCGACCGATTGCCGGGCCCGGTCGGAGGTGACGTCGAGCGGCTTTTCCAGCAGCACGTGCTTGCCTGCCGCGGCGCAGCGGGCCACGAGATCGAGGTGCGTCATCGGCGGCGTCAGCAGGATCACGGCGTCAACAGCGCGATCGTTCAATACCGCGTCGAGATCGCCGATCACCCGCAGATCAGGATGAAGTTTGGCGAACGACTCCCGTCGGGCTGCGCTGGGTGTCTGGCAGGCCACGATRCGRACGCGATCSGACAACTCGCGCAGGCTCTGGATATGCGGCTTGTGGGCCATCCCCAGGCCTACGACGGCAACACCAAGGGTCATTGTTTGAACTCCGCGTCACGTTTTTGCTGGAAGGCGCGAATGCCCTCCATATGGTCGCCCGCCGCAAAGCAGAGCGTGTTCATTTCGTTCTCGTATTTGAGACCCGCCGGCAGCGTCGACGTCAAGGCCATGCGAACGGAAGCTTTGACCGATTCGACCGCCACCGGGCTGAATCCCGCAAGCTTGYGGCACAGCGCCCGCGCCGTCTCCTCCACGCCCGTGTCRTCCACCAGGTATTCCACGATGCCGAGCCGRTGSGCTTCCTCSGCRYCGATCGGATCRCCCGTCAGCAGCAGCCGCATGGCSTGRCCRTATCCCACMAGCCGCGGCAGCAAYTGCGATGCCCCGCCKCCGCCGACCCAGCCGCGCTGGACCTCCGGAAAGCCCAGGCGCGCACCGCGGCCCATCACCCKGATATCCGCAGACAGCGCCATTTCGGCGCCACCACCGAGCACCCATCCCTGGAGGGCGGCAACYACYGGCTTGCGCATGTCCCGCACRAARGTCGAGTATTCCAGACGGTTGCGAAACTTCCAGGCTGTCGGATAGTCCGCCAGCGCGTTGAGATCGCTCCCCGCACAGAAGGCGCGGTCACCCGCCCCCCTGAGCAACACCACCCGCACATGATCGTCGCGGTCGAGCTGGCGGCAGAACTGCTCRATCGCGGCGGACATCGCCGGGGTGACCGCATTCATCTTGGCCGGTCGGTTCAGGATGATTTCGGCGACCGCGCCGTCCTGTTTCAGCAAGACTTCATCTTCCATCGGGGCTTCCTCTCACATAATCACTGTTTGACGAATGGCGGCAAAAAGGTGCACGAAGCGGCTATGAAACGTCCCAGCAAAAGCCGGCAACCACCCCAGCGCGTGACCCTGCATGACCTGGCGCAACACGCCGGCGTCTCGCGRGCAACCGTGTCGCTGGTGCTGCGCAAGAGCCCGCTGGTGGCGGAGAAGACGCGCGACAACGTGCTCGAAGCGGTAACGGCCCTTGGCTATATCTACAATCGGGGCGCGGCGAACCTGCGAACCCAGCGCTCCCACACCATCGGCGTCGCGATCAACGACATCACCAATCCTTACTTCACCGAGCTGACAGCCGCGATCCAGCGGGCTTTTTTTGACCTCGGGCGCACGGTATTCATCGCGAACTCCGAGGAAGATCCGGCCCGGCAGGACCAGTTCTTCGCCACCATGCGCGAATACAACGCCGACGGGCTGGCCATTTGTCCGTCGGAGGGCACCACACGCCAGACGCTGAAGCGGCTGAAGGACCAGGGCACGCCCTGTGTGCTGATCTCGCGCAATGTCGCCGGATCCGGCCTCGATTATGTCGGCCACGCCAATCAGGCGGGCATGCAGATGGCGACCGAGCATCTGATCGAGCTGGGCCATCGACGCATCGCCATGATCGGCGGAACCGATCTGATTTCCACCGGTGCGGAGCGCCGCAAGGGTTATCGCGACGCCCTCGCCAGGCATCGCATCCCGATCGACGACGATCTGATCGTTGCCGGCTCGACTCCAACCCGCAGCTTCGGGGCCGCCACGGTCAAGGCGCTGCTGCAGATCGAAAATCCACCGACCGCAGCCGTGTGTTTCAACGACGTCATCGCCTTCGGCGTCATGCTGGGTCTGCGCCAGGTCGGCCGCGAACCGGGACGTGATTTCGCCGTGGTCGGCTATGACGATCTCGCCGAGGCCGAATTGTGGACGCCCGCACTCTCCACCGTGGCGATCGATTCCGTCGGCATCGGTGCTGCGGCGGCCCAACTGCTGCTGCAACGCATCGAACATCCCGACGCGCCGCCGCGTCGTGTCGTATTTGAGCCGAAGCTGATCCTGCGCGACTCGAGCTGCCCGCCGCGCCAATAAGCGGGACGATCCCCTGCTTCGATCGCGAATGCTCCCGCAAGCGCGGGCCGGTAACCGGCCTGCCGAACGCCACATCTCCTCCCCGCGGAACACTTTTTTGCTCGCAACATCCATGATGTGATTGCGACAATAAATGACAATTGACAGAACGTCACCCAGAATTTAGAACGATCTAATAAGGGAAATAAGCACAAAAAGGGAGGAACCATGGCTCTTCGCATCTGGCGAAATTGGTCGGCCTCGACTGACATGCAAATCGATCTCGGCGAGTGGCGACAACGCTGACGGAGCGGGCCCATGCTGCGCTTCCTGGTTTCGCGCCTCGGCCTGACCATCCTGATGGCGCTGCTGGCAACGCTGGTCATCTTCCTGATCGCCAACATGGTGCCGGGTGATCCCATTCTCGCGCAGCTTGGCGACGTCGCCGCCTCCAACAAGGAGTTCGTGGCGGAGTGGCGCGCGAAATGGGGGCTCGATCTGCCGCTGTGGGAACGATATTTCATTTTCCTCAAGGGGCTGCTGCATGGCGATCTCGGCATTTCGATCTCGTCGCAGCGCCCGGTGCTGCAGGACATCGCACAGTTCGCGCCGGCGACGCTGGAACTGGCGACCATCAGCTTCCTGCTCGCCCTCGTGATCGGCATCCCKCTCGGTATCATCGCCGCMGTCCGCCGTGACAGCTGGATCGATCATCTCGCCCGGCTGGTCTCGCTGGTCGGGGTTTCGTCGCCGACCTTCTGGCTGGCGTTTATCGTGCTGGCGATTTTCTATGGCGGCCTYGAGATTGCGCCCGGACCCGGACGCCTCGATCCCATCGCCTTCCCGCCACCGTCCGTCACCGGAYTGATGCTGATCGACAGCCTGCTGGCGGGTGACTGGGCTACGTTCCGCGATGCCGCGGCGCATCTCGTGTTGCCATCCATCGTGCTTGCCGCCGCGACGCTTGGGCTGATTACCCGCACCATGCGCGCCAGCATGCTGGAGAGCATCCAGCAGGATTACGTGCGCGTGGCGCGCGCCAAGGGCCTGAAACCGTCCACCATCATCATGGGCCACGTGCTGCCCAACGCCCTGATCCCGGTGGTCACGCTCGGTGGCCTCGCCTACGCCAATCTCCTGACCGGCGCGGTGATGACCGAGACGGTGTTCTCCTGGCCGGGGCTCGGTCGTTATACGTTCCGTAGCGCTGCGACGCTCGATGTCCCGGCGATCATGGGCATCACGCTGGTGGTCGCGCTGGTCTATCTGCTGGTCAACCTGCTGACCGACATCAGCTACGCCCTGCTCGATCCAAGAGTGAACAGATAGGCGTGAACAGATGAGCGTGAACCGATGAGGCGGCATCGATGACCATCGCCTTCGAGCAACCGACATCGACAGTCCACCCGATCGCGGCCGTCCCCACCGCTGCACAGCGCTGGCGACGGCGCTACGGCCTCGCCGCGTTCGGCGCAGCCATCGTGGTCGGCTGGATCATACTCGCGGCCGCGGCTCCGCTGCTGACGTCGTACCAGCCCGATTTCGTCGATGTCACCAATCGCCTGCAGCCGCCCTCCTGGGCGCATTGGCTCGGCACCGATGTGCTCGGGCGTGACGTGCTGACCCGCCTGCTCTATGGCGCGCGGGTCTCACTGTTGACTGCGCTGGTGGTGGTCATTCTCGGCGCGGTCTTCGGCACGCTGGTGGGTGCGGCAGCTGCCTTTGCGCGCGGGACGACGGAAAACATCATCATGCGCATCACCGATCTGGTGCTCTGCTTCCCGCCGATCATTTTGGCGCTCGCCATCGCAGCAGCGCTCGGCATCGGCGCCCTCAACACCATGATCGCCATGCTGGTGGTATGGTGGCCGAAATTCGCCCGGCTCGCCCACAGCCTGGTGCTGGTGCAGCGCTCGCAGGAATACGTCGAGGCCGCGATGGTGATCGGCTTCAGCCCGGGCCGCATTCTGCTGCGCCATATCATCCCGAATTCCGTCGGGCCGCTGGTGGTGCTGGTCACGCTGGATCTCGGCAATGCCATCATGACATTCGCCGGCCTCTCCTTCCTGGGCCTCGGCGTGGTGCCGCCGACGCCGGAATGGGGCTCGATGGTGGCCGAGGGCCGCGAGCTGGTTCAGCAGTGGTGGGTCGCCACCTTCCCGGGACTRGCGATCCTCACCGTGGTTCTCGGCTTCAATTTCCTCGGCGACGGCGTCCGCGACTGGCTCGATCCGAAGGCAAGAATGCGGTGAGCAGCGCCATGAATATTCACATCGACACATCCGACATCGCAACGCCGCAACTCGCGCTCGAGGTCAAGGACCTCAAGACGCAGTTCTTCACCGATGACGGCGTCGTGCGCGCCGTCGACGGCGTCAGCTTCACGGTCGGCGCCGGCGAGACCCTTGGCATTGTCGGCGAATCCGGATCCGGCAAAAGCATCACTGCGCTGTCACTGATGCGGCTGCTGGACGAACCGAGCCGGATCGTCGGTGGCGAAATCCGCTTTCAGGGTCACGACATGCTGAAAGCCAGCCCGGAGCAACTGCGCAACCTGCGCGGCGACCGGCTGGCGATGGTGTTCCAGGACCCGATGACCTCGCTCAATCCTGTGCTCAAGATCGCGCAGCAGCTGACCGAGACCATGGTGGTCCACGGCCGCTACAGCCCCGCCGAGGCCAGCAAACGCGCCGTCAGCCTGCTCGGCCGGATGGGCGTCAGCGCCCCGGAACGCGCCATTGACAGCTATCCGCACCAGTTCTCCGGCGGCATGCGGCAGCGGGTGATGCTCGCGCTCGGCATGAGCAACGAGCCCGCACTGCTGATCGCCGATGAGCCCACCACGGCGCTCGACGTCACCATTCAGGCGCAGATTCTGGAACTGCTGCGCGAGCTCAATCGGGATTTCGGCACCGCCATCGTGCTGATCAGCCACGACCTCGGCGTTATCGCCCGGGTCTGCGCCCGTACCATCGTGATGTACGGCGGCGAAGTGGTGGAGGAAGGCACAACCGAGGACCTGCTGGCCGATCCGCGCCATCCCTACACCTGGGCTTTGATCAATGCGGTGCCGCGCGTGGACGAAGCGACGTCCGAGAGCCGCCGCCTCACCACCATCGAGGGACAACCGCCTGATCCCCTCAACCATCCCCCCGGTTGCCGTTTCGCCCAGCGCTGCCCGTTCCGTATCAACAAGTGTGACGAGCATCCCGCTCTTGACGAGGTCTTGCCCGGCCGCAAGGCCCGCTGCTGGGTCACGCAATCCGGACAAAAGCTCGATTTGAAGCGGCGCGCGCCGATCGTGGCCACGGTCGCTCCCGCACCCGTCACCGCCGGAGAGGCCCCGGCCGCAACCGAAAATCCGATCCTGCAAGTGCGCGATCTGGTCAAGCGCTTTGCCCTGCCCAAACGCGGCTTCTTCGAAGCTCCGCGGTTCGTGCATGCTGTCGACCACGTGGATCTCGACGTTCGCCGCGGCGAGACCGTGGGCCTGGTGGGGGAATCCGGCTGCGGCAAGTCGTCTCTGGCGCGCACCATCATGCGTATCCACAAGCCGGACTCTGGCGACATCCTGTTCGACGGACACGATCTGGCGCGTCCGTCGCAAAAAGAGATCCGCCCGCTGCGCAAGCGCATCCAGATGGTGTTCCAGGATCCGTACGCCTCGCTCAATCCGCGCATGAGCGTCGCTGATATTCTGGGCGAACCGTTGCGTTTCCACGGCCTGACCACCAGCAACGCCGAGACCCGTGAGCGTATCGAGGACCTGCTCAGCACCGTCGGACTGAGCCCGAAGGCGGCGCAGCGTTATCCCCATGAATTCTCCGGTGGCCAGCGCCAGCGCATCTCGATCGCCCGCGCGCTTGCGGTCAAGCCGGATTTCATCGTTGCCGACGAGCCGATCTCAGCGCTCGATGTCAACATCCAGGCCCAGATCATCAACCTGATGCTCGATTTGCAGGAGCGGTTCGGGCTGACCTACCTGTTCATCGCCCACGACCTCGCGGTGGTGCGGCATATCTCCGACCGCATCGTGGTGCTGTATCTCGGCAAGGTGATGGAGATCGCGCCGGCCGGCGCCATCTTCCGCCAGCCGCTGCATCCCTATACCCGCTATCTGATCTCGGCGGTGCCGATCCCTGACGCGGTGGTCGAACGTCAGCGCACCCACGTCCAACTGACCGGCGAGCCGCCGAGCGCGATCAATCCGCCATCCGGTTGTCGTTTCCGAACCCGCTGCCCGATTGCACAGCCGGTCTGCGCATCGACGCCGCCGCCCCTGGTCAAACATGCCACCGACCATTTCGCGGCCTGCCACTTCCCGAACCAGCTATCCTAGGAGATCTTCCGTGCAACGTGTCACCGCCGACGAGGCTGTCAAGCTCATCCGCTCCAACGACACCATCGTGATCGGCGGCTCCGGCGGCGGCCATGCGGTACCGGAAGCGCTGATGGCGGCGCTTGAGCGCCGTTTTCTGGACGAAGGCCTGCCGCGCAACATCACGGCGGTGCATCCGGTCGGTCTGGGTGACGGCGCGACGCTCGGCGCCAATCATTTCGCCCATGAAGGCCTGCTCAAACGCATCGTCTGCGGCACCTTCGTCAACTCGCCAAGGATTTCGGACCTCGCGATCGCCAACAAGATCGAAGGCTACACCCTGCCGCAGGGCGCGCTGTCGCAATTGATGCGTGAGATCGCGGCCGGACGTCCGGGCCTGATGACCAAGACCGGCCTGCACACATTCGTCGATCCCCGCCATGGCGGCGGACGGCAAAGCGAATGCGCGCCGGAGGGCGTGGTCGAACTCGTCGACTTCCGCGGCGAGGAGTATCTGTTCTTCAAGCCGTTCCACATTGATGTCTGCTTCATCCGCGGCACCACCGCCGACGAGGACGGCAACATCACCATGGAGCAGGAAGCGGTCTTCCTCGAAATGCTGTCGGAGGCGCAGGCCACCAARCGYTGCGGCGGYCTSGTSATYGCRCAGGTCAAGCGCATGGCCAAGCGCGGCACGTTGCAGCCCAAGGCAGTAAAAATCCCCGGSATCCTGGTCGATCTGGTGGTGGTCGAGCCGGGCCAGTGGCAGACCTATGAGGTCGAATACAGCCCATCTTACGCCGGCGAACTGCGGATGCCGTTGTCGGACATTCCGGTGCTGCCGCTCGATGCCCGCAAGATCATCGCGCGACGCGCGGCGCTGGAACTGTTTCCCGGCGCGATCTGCAATCTCGGCTCGGGGATTTCCACGGGGATCGCCAATGTCGGCGCCGAGGAAGGCATTCTTGACGAGGTGTGTTTTACCAACGAGCAGGGCCTGGTCGGCGGCGCGCCGGCCTCCGGTGGCGATGCGGGCGCGGCGCGCAACTATTCCGCGATCATCGATCAACCCTACCAGTTCGACTTTTACGACGGCGGCGGCCTCGATCTCGCATTCCTGTCGTTCGCCGAGGTTGATGCCACCGGCAATGTCAATGTCAGCCGCTTCGGCAACCGCATTGTCGGCCCCGGCGGCTTCATCAACATCAGCCAGAACGCCAAAACCGTCGTGTTCAGTGGCACCTTCACCGCCGGCAGGTCCGAGATCGCGTGGCCGGACGGCAAGATGAACATCATCAGCGACGGCCAGCAGCCGAAGCTGGTCGAGAAAGTCCAGCAGATCACCTACAGCGGTCCCTATGGCGCGCAGCGCGGCCAGCGGGTGCTGTATGTCACCGAACGCGCGGTCTTCCGCCTCACCGAGCACGGCGTCGAACTGATCGAGGTGGCGCCGGGAATCGATGTCGAGCGCGATATTTTCGCGCGCATGGGCTTCCGGCCGCAGGTCTCGCCGGCCCTCAAGACCATGGATGCAAGGCTGTTCAAGCCCGAACCGCTGCACCTCGCTCACCATCTGGCCGGCCAGCCCCGCCGTCCCGGCCCGGCGCACCTGACCACCCCCGCGGAACTGATGACCGCCGCGCAATAACGGAAAAAGACAACATGACGAACACCGACATCCAGCAGGTCACCATCGACGGCGAAACACGGCTGCTGGCCATCATCGGCGATCCCATCGGCCAGGTGAAATCGCCGCGCACACTCAATCCGCGTTTTGCCGCGGCCGGCATCGACACGGTCCTGCTGCCCGTGCACGTCAAGCCGGAGCTGTTCGATATCACGCTGCAGGGCCTGATGGCTGTCGGCAATCTCGACGGCATCATCATCACCGTGCCCTACAAGACGCGGATTTTGCCGCTGATCGATGATGTCTCGCCGATGGCGGCCCAGGTCGGCGCCGCGAACGCCATGCGGCGGCAACCGAACGGCCGCTGGTATGGCGACATGTTCGATGGGCGCGGCCTGGTGCGCGGGCTGCGCAACGCCKCRATCGCTCCCGCGGGACGCCGCGTCATGCTGATCGGCGCCGGKGGCGCCGGCAGTGCGGTCGCGGTGGCCCTGGCGGATGCCGGGGTAKCCGTGCTYACCATCTTCGATGTCGACAGTAATAAAGCCGACGCGCTGGCCCGCCGYGTCGCCGTGGCGTTTCCGGCCTGCAGCGTCCGCACCGGGCCSGTCGACATTCCCGGACATRACACMCTGATCAATGCCACGCCGATCGGCMTGGCGCCGGGCGAYGGCACGCCCGCTCCGCTCGRCGGGCTRACCTCCGAGGTGCTTGTCATCGACGTCATCATCAAGCCGGAGACCACACCGCTTCTTGATCGTGCCCGCGAGATCGGCTGCCGCACCTTCAAYGGCCGCCTGATGCTGGACGGCCAGGCCGAYGAGCTTGCCGGCTTCTTCGGCGCCGGAGAGCGGCGATGACAAATACCCACCTGACCGTCGGCGAGACGGCGACCTTCTCCAAGACCATTTCCGAGGCCGACGTGGTGCTGTTCTCGGGTCTCACCGGCGACTTCGACCCGATTCATGTCAATGAGCAGTATGCCAAGACCACGCCGTTCGGCCGCCGCATTGCCCATGGCGGACTGGTGATGGGGCTGCTCTCGACCACCGCCTCCATGATGTCGCGACGCTCGGTGGAGCGCGGCTCGACCGCAACATCGGTCTCGCTCGGTTATGACAAGATCCGATTCATCCGCCCGGTGTTCATCAACGACACCCTGACTGCCCGCTACACCATCGAGGAGATCGATGTCGCGGCAGGGCGCAGCCGCTCCAAAGTGGAAGTCATCAACCAGGCCGACGAGCTGTGCCTGGTCGGGACGCACGTCATGAAGTGGGTTCCGGCAAAAGCCTGAGACTGCCTGTGTTCCCCTTCCCATCAACGATTTGAAAGTATTTTCCATGCAGCTCTCGGACACCCATCAGGAGATCCGCCAGACCACCCGCCGCTTCGCCGAAGACGTGATTCGACCGCAAGCCGAAGCACTGGACCGCGATGAGACGTTCCCCGGCGACATCTACAAGGAGATGGGCAAGCTCGGATTGTTTGGCATCACCACGCCCGCGGAACTGGGCGGCGCCGGCCTCGACGTCGCCGCCTATGCCCTGGTGATGGAAGAACTCTCCCGGGGCTATTCGTCGGTCGCCGACCAATGCGGGCTTTATGAACTGATCGGTACGCTGCTGTCGGTGCACGGTACTCCCGAACAGCAGGCGAAATGGCTCAAACACCTGCTCAGCGCCRAACTGCGGCCGGCCTACTGCATCACCGAGGCCGACGCTGGCACCGACGTCTCCGGGATCAAGACCAYCGCCGAGCGGACGCCCACCGGTTGGAARCTGAACGGCTCAAAGCTCTGGATCCACAATGCGCCCGTCGCCGATGTCGGCTTCGTGCTGGCGCGCACCGACAAGACTGCCGGCAAGCGCGGCATGAGCATCTTCATTGTCGAGTTCGATCGCCCCGGGGTGTCGCGCGGCTCGAAAGAACACAAGATGGGCCAGCGCGCCTCGCAGGTCGGGGCGTTGCATTTCGAAAATGTCGAGCTGCCGGCCGATGCGCTGTTGGGCGCCGAAGGACGCGGTTTCCAGATCATGATGGGTGCACTCGACAAGGGCCGTGTGGGAATTGCCGCACTCGCCGTCGGAATTGCCCAGGCCGGTCTTGAGGCCGCACTGGAGTACGCCGGCACCCGCAAGCAGTTTGGCCAGCGCATCGCCGACTTTCAGGGGTTGCAATGGATGCTGGCCGACATGGCCAAGGACATCACCGCGGCGCGGCTTCTGGTTCACCAGGCCGCCAACGCGCTCGACAATGGGCAATCGGCCACCATCTACTGCTCGATGGCGAAATGTTTTGCCGCCGACATGGCGGTGGCCCAGACCGCCAACGCGGTGCAGATTTTCGGCGGCAGCGGTTACATCAGGGGCTTCGAGGTGGAGCGGCTGTACCGCGACGCCAAGATCACCCAGATCTATGAGGGCACCAACCAGATCCAGCGCTCGATCATCGCCCGCGAACTGCTGGCCAACGGCGTACCGGCGTGATCTCGGCGCTAGCGCTTCCGTCTGCGCGGGGGAAAACCGAGTTCTGCATTTTCCGGATCATGCTCTACCGATCCAGCCTAAACACCATCTGGGTCGGCCGCACGAACCGCAGCGCGACCAATAGCAGCGCCATCACCATCACCATGTAGATCACAGCCATGGCGTCGATCGAATAGACCGGACGCACGCCGCCCGCGAACATGTTGTAGAACAGCGCGACGACCAGGGTCTGCGATCCGCCGCCGCCCATCAGGAACGCCAGTTCGAAGTTCGAGATGGTGTTGACCAGGATCAGGATGCCGGCGGTGAGAATGCCGGGGATCATCAGCGGAAACAGGATGCGCCTGAAGATTTGCGCACGCGTGGCACCCAGCACCTGGGCACTCCATTCCAGGTTGACGCTGATCTGCTCGAAAAACGGCATCAGGATGAAGACCGCCAGCGGCACCATCGGCACCATCACCGCGAGAATCACGCCCAGCACCGATCCGCCGATGCCATAACGATAAAGCGTCGTCGCCAGCGGAATGCCGTAGGTCATCTGCGGGATCACCATCGGCAGGAAGTACAGCAGCAACAACAGCGACTTGAAGCGGAAGTTGCGCCGCGCCAGGATATAGGCCGCCGGAAATCCGACCAGCAGCGACAGCACCACCACCGCCACCGCGACAAACAGGGTGATGGTCAGAACCTGCCCGAGATCGAAATTCTTCCAGGCATAACTGAACCAGTCGGTGGTGAAGGCGGGCGGCAGCGGCTTGCCGAACCAGCGCTTGGCGAAKGCGCTSACCACCACRTGGGAGACGATGCCGATCATGTTCAGGACAAAGCCGAGGATGAACAGATACAGCGCCARRGTCCACAATCGTCCACGCGTCATCGCCAGTCCCCGATCCACAGCTCTCTCRTGTRRCGCATTGTTCTCACGCGGATATCCGCTCCCTCAAACCCATTATCTCTTGCCGACGCCCATCGTCGCCGCCGGCGACAGACGYCGCCGGAACAGGATGATGACGATCAAGGCGGCAAGCTGGCACAGCCCCATCACCACCGCGATCGCCGAGGCATAAGACATGTCGTATTGCTCGAACGCCTGCTGATAGGCGGCGATTGAAATGGTCCGTGTCGATCCTGATGGCTGGCCCAGCATCATGGCGGACGGAAATACGGCAAAACTCATCACGAACACCAGGGCGAACGCGATGGCCAGCCCCGGCGCGATCAGCGGCAGCATCACCCGCCGGAACACCACCCAGGGCGTCGCGCCCAGCATGCGGGCCGATCGTTCCAGGCTGGGATCGATGCCGGAGATGTAGCCAAGCAGCATCAGGAAGCAGAACGGGAACTGCTGCATGAACAGCGCCAGCGTCACCCCGATGTAATTGTGCGTCAGGATGAAAGGCTCGCTGACCAGGCCAAGCGCGATGATCGCCTGATTGAACCAGCCCTGCGAGCCGTAAAAGCCGAGAATGCCTTCCGACAGCAGGATCACGCCGAGCGAAATCGGCAAGATCAGCAGCGTCGTGACCGTGCGCTCCATAAAGAAGCCGCGGCGCATGCCGTAGGCCAGCACCAGCGACAGCACCACAACGATGATGCTGCAGGGAACGGCAAGGCTGAAAGTGATCCAGATCGTTCCGTACTGATAGGGATCGCTGAAGAACGAAAAATAGTTGGCAAGGCTGAAACCGGCGATCTTCTGCGGACGCAGACTGAGATAGACCCCGTACAGGAACGGGTAGACGAACATGCAGAGCACATAGAGCAGCGACGGCAGAATGCAGACGATCGCAAAAAGATCGAATTCGTTTCTTTCGCGGGGTGTTGCAGCGCGCATCATATCCTCGGTCATTCGTCCGGCAGCAACACGACCTTCTCGATGGGAAAACCGAGATTGACGGTATCCCCCACCCGCATGGGCGTGGCTGTGCGCAGCCACACCCGCGTGCCGTCGTCGAGACGGACCGCCGCTTCCTGCTCGCGTCCCAGGTATTCGACGATCTCGACACTCCCCCGTGCACCATCCCTGCCGATCTCAATATCCTCGGGCCGGATCGCCATGACGGCATTGCCGCCGGCGGCGACCGTCGTATCGGTGGTCCGTGCGCGCAGCCGGAGACTGCCGCTCTCGCCCTCCGCCACCCCCTGCGCCAGCCCCACCACCTTGATCTTGAAGAAATTCCGAAAGCCCATGAAATCGGCGACGAACACGTTCTTTGGCCGGTCGTGGATTTCCTGCGGTGAACCGGACTGCATCAGAACGCCGTTCTTCAGGACCACGATCCGGTCCGACAGCGACAGCGCCTCCGCCTGGTCATGGGTGACATAGATCGACGTCAGTCCAAGTTCGGAATGGATCTGCTTGATCTCTGCACGCATCTCGACCCGCAGCTTGGCGTCGAGGTTGGACAGCGGCTCGTCGAACAGCATCAGCCGCGGCCGCAGCACCAGGGCTCTGGCGATTGCCACGCGCTGCTGCTGGCCGCCGGACAACTGCCCGGGATAGCGGTCTTCAAAGCCCAACAGCTGCACCAGCCGCAGCATCTCCTGCACGCGACGCTTGATCTCGTCCTGCGCTATCGGTTTCAGCGTGAGGCCGAACGCGACGTTATCGAACACCGTCATGTGCGGGAACAGAGCGTAGTTCTGGAACACCATGCCGAAGCCGCGTTTTTCCGGCGGCAAATCGTCGGCGCGCTTGCCGTCGAGCCAGATCTCGCCTTCGGTGGCCGGCGTCAGCCCGGCGACGATCGACAGTGCCGTTGATTTGCCGCAGCCGCTCGGCCCCAGAAAGGTGACGAATTCCCCGCCGCGGATTTCAAGTTCGAGATTGTCGAGAACGGTCTTGTTGCCGTAGCGCTTGGTGATGCCCATGCGCACGGAATTCAGCGACGTGATTGGCTCCGGCATGTAACTCCGCCTGTCGGACAGATGGACTGGGCCGCCCTGCGGCGGCCCTGCAATGGACGGTTCGTGGGATTACTTCTTGACCTGGTCCGCGCCGATTTCGCGGTCCCAGCGGTCCATGGCGTAGCTCAGTTCCTTTACCGCCAGGGTCGGCGCGGTCTTCCACTTGGTGCCGATCTGATCGTACTCGGGCCGCCAGAATTCCTTGACCTGCTCCTGAATGTCCTTCGGCGCCTTGTCCAGCGTCGCGGCCTTGATCGACGGACCGATGAATGCCGGCCAGGTGAGCTGCTGCTGCTCCGGCGTCCGCATGAACTTGATCAGRTCGAGAATSACGTCRATCTGATCCTGCGGCACGCCCACGGGAATCGCCCAGTAATGGCCGTCGATGACAAAGGTGGTCTTCTCCATGATGGAGATTTTCGAGTCCGGCGGGATCACGCTCTGCGCCCGCGGCTTCATATCCCACTCCATGATGCCGGCGATGATCCAGCGCTGGCCCTGGGCGAACTCCTTCAAGGTGACCGCCGTGCCGGTCGGATAGTACTCGACCGACTTGCCGAGCTCCTTCAGATAGGCCCAGGTCTTGTCCCAGCCCTTCTCCGGATCGAGCGGTTTTGAATCACCGAGGATATAGGCCATGCCCTGCACGATGGAGCGACCGGGGCCGCTGTTGGCGGGACGCGCATACATGAATTTGCCGGGATTGGCCTTCGCCCACGCCAGCAGTTCATCCGCAGTCTTCGGCGGATTGGGCACCTTGCTCGGATTGTAGATCAGCACCGGACCGCCCGGGCTGACCACRGAGGGGATCAGATAGCCGCCGCCTTCGTCCTGCAATTCCTTGCCGGCCTCGGTCAGTTCGTCACGCGGAAACATYTTGTCGTAGGTYGGGAACAGCTTGATCAGCTGGTTGTTSGCGGCGAGCACCGAMCCACCGTCCTGTCCGGTCAGGATCAGGTTGATGTCGAGCCGGCCGGCGTCCTGCTGCGCCTTGATCTTGGCCGGCACCTCCGGCGCGGGCGCGCGCTGCAGCTTGATCTCCTTGACCTTCTGCGGATTGGCCTTTTTGTAATTCTCGATGATGGTCTGTGTTGAGGCGAGATCGCCGCCGGTATCGATGATCGACAGTGTGATCGGCTCGGCGAGACCCGGCCGCGGCGACAGCACAACCGCGACAACGGCGGTCAACGCGATGACAGGCAGCCGCAACCATGCACCCGGACACGTCGGCATGTTCAGTCCCTCCCTGACTTTTTTGTGCGGCCGATATCTTATGTACCGGCCGTTTAATTAGATCGTTCCAAGATCGCGGCGCCATCCGCGGCTGTCAAGCAGGCTTTAGGGCTGAGAYGAGRCGCGATGACGTTCGCCGCGGTGCGATACGATAAGAAGCTAGGCGCGACTTGTTGAATCTGTCGCCGCGTACGTTTGCGTTGCGGCAACCCGATCAGTCGTGGCCGGCCACCGGTTTGACTCGGTACGGCTCCTCGAGAAACGCAATGGTTTCAGCGTCAAGCGTCACGTCCAGCGCAGACATTGCGTCGTCCAGATGCGACATCTTGGTGGCGCCGACAATCGGCGCGGTGATGCCCGGTTTGGCGAGCACCCAGGCCAGCGCCACGGCTGCCGGTGCGACACCCAGCCGCTTGGCCACCTCCGCCACGCGATCGGCGATCACGGTGTCCTCGGCATCGACGCCGAGCCGCATGGTCCTGGTCATCTTGTCGGTGCTGCCGCGCAAGGTCACGCCATTGCGCTGGGTATTGCCGGCAAGGAAACCGCGCGCGTTGGGCGAGTACGGCGTCAGCGCGATGCCTTCGCTGCGGCACAGCGGGATCATCTCGCGCTCCTCCTCGCGATAGATCAGGTTGTAGAGGTTCTGCATCGAAACGAACTGTGCCAGGCCGCGTTCGCGCTGCAGTGTCAGCATCCTGGAGAACTGCCAGGCCCACATCGACGACGCCCCGATGTAAAGCGCCTTGCCGGCCTTGACCACGTCATGCAGGACTTCGACGATCTCGTCCATGCCGGTGCCGTAATCCATGCGATGGATCACATAGATGTCGACATAGTCGGTCTGCAGTCGCCGCAGCGACGCATCGATGCCTTCCATGATGTGTTTGCGCGACAACCCCTGCTGATTGGGTCCAGGTCCCATCGGACGGCAGACCTTGGTCGCGAGCACCACCTCTTCGCGACGCGCCATGTCCTTCAAGGCGCGACCGGTGACCTCTTCGCTCTTGCCGTGGGAATAGAGATCGGCCGTATCGAAGTAATTGATGCCCTTCTCCAGCGCGGCCTTGAAGAACGGCCGCGAGGCCTGCTCGTCGAGCACCCACTCATGCCAGGTCGTATCGCCATAAGACATGCAGCCGAAACACAGCCGCGACACCTTGATCCCGGTCGTTCCATAACGGACGTACTGCAAGGCTTCCTCCCCATTGATCTTGATGACGTCGCGCGATCTTCGGGCAACGTCATTTCAACAGGATGGCAAACCGAAGCAGCCCCGGCAAATATAATCGTGGAACGGCCGATGACGTTTACGCGTGTGGACGAGCGGCCTTGATCACCGAAGGCACCGCTACCGTGTGCCGTAGGCGCGGTCGCCGGCATCACCCAGGCCGGGAACGATGAAGGCCGCGTCATCGAGCCCCTCGTCGATCCCCGCCGTCCACAGCGGCACGTCGGGATGCAGGCCGCGAACCCGCTCGACGCCTTCCGGCGCCGCCAGCAGACACACCAGCCGGATATCCCTGGCGCCGCGCTCCTTCAGCCGATCGATCGCGGCAACGGCCGTGTTCGCCGTCGCCAGCACCGGCGACACCACGATGGCCAGACGTTCCTGCAAGTCGGACGGGGCCTTGAAGAAATATTCGACAGCCGTGAACGTCTGCGGATCGCGATAAAGCCCGATGTGCGCGACGCGGGCGGTCGGAACCAGATCGAGCATGCCGTCAACGAAGGTGACACCGGCGCGCAGAACCGGCACGAACACCAGTTTCTTGCCGGCGATCTTGGCGGAATGCATCCGAGCCAGCGGTGTCTCGACTTCGACCTCGGTCAGCGGGAGATCGCGCGTGACCTCGTAGCACAGCAGCATTCCGATTTCCTTGAGCAGTTCGCGGAATGACTTGGTCGAGATCGTCTTGTCGCGGATGAGAGTCAGCTTGTGCTGGACCAGCGGATGATCGACAACCGTGACGCCTTCCATGGCCTTCTCTCCCTCGAACCTTTTTGTTGTTCAGACCATCTCTGATCTGATCAAAACACTGTGCCGTCGCTGATGACCTTGACCGGCGGCGATCCGTCGGGGCGCCGTTCGAATGCCAGCGCGCGGCCGGCCGCCCACGTGCCGCCTTCGAGAATCCTGGCCAGCGGCAGACTGGTCGCATCTTTTCCCAGCCGCTGCCGCACGGTCTGCGCCAGCCGGTCGAGCAGCGCCACCGTCAGCGAGCGCCATTCCACCACCAGCGGCGACGCGACATCATGGTCGCGCGTCGCATCGGCCGGATCACGAAACGACAGCACGCCGGTGTCGACGAAAAGCCCGCCGTTGCGGTATTCCGCGAGCCCGGTGAGGCCGTCGATGTCGGTCACGGTCAGGCCAGCCCGCTGCAGCGGTTCGATCAATGAATAAGTCAGCCACTGCGACAGCTTGTGCAGCGGCACTAGCCCAGTCGTCGCATCATCGGTGATCAGCCCGGGATGACGCCAGCAATCACCGAGCGCGACGCCGTCGAGCGTGAGTCGTGACGGCCAGATCGGGCCTAACTCGCGCAGCACCTCGGACAGAATGGCCGGTGCCGCAATGGTGCTCCCGTCGACGACCGCCAGCAAGCGATCGATCAGCCCTCCCGGGCGCGGTGTATCGCGACGTCCGAAGACGTCGGCCTTGGCCGCGAGCAGCGCGCCAAATCGCAGGAGCAGATCGACCCTGCCCTCGACGCCGACCAGCGGGTTGGTCTCGGTGACCTGAAAGCCGCGGCGCAGATCGGCGGCGGAAAGGCGCGACAGGGCTTGCGCGTCCACGCGCAAGGGCTCGCCTGCCTGCGTCGAGAACGCACCCGCAACGAACATATCGAGGCTCGCCAGCGCCAGGCCCTCGGAACGGCCGATGCTCGCACCAGAGGTCGCATCCCGGTAGCGCCAGGCCGGGCCGGCGCCGGCATCGAGCAGAACGCTGACAATGGCCAGGTCGAACTCGGCGCGCGCCCGCGCGGTCCGGTCGGACCACGCCGTGGCATCGGCGATCGTTGTCCAGCGATCGGTGCCACCGACCACGAAATGACGCCAACGGGAATGGAACGGCACATCGCCGGCCGGATAATTCTTGCGCGTCGTCGCGATCACGAGATCGACGGCTGTATCGAGCCGGGACAGATCAATCCGGAAGTGCGGAAGCTGATCGTTCAATCCGATGGCCAGCATACGCTGCGCCCGATCACGCACCGCCTTCGCCGACAAAAGTGAATCCGCATCGACCGTGTCGATTGTCACGCCAAACGCTCCAGCCGGGATCAATATTTGTCGAGGGATCGGCCGACCGAGTCGGTGAGATCCTGCGGCTTCGGCGGCTCCGGAGAAAAGTATCCGGCAGCTTTTTTGGCTGCGATTTCGACATGGGCGTCCGCCGGGATCAATTCATCCGGAATCGGAATCCGCTCGACGATGTCAACACCCTGCCCGACCAGCGCATCGTACTTCATGTCGCTCATGGAGACGAAACGATCGATCCGTTTCAGCCCGAGCCAGTGGATGACATCCGGCATCAATTGCTGGAACCGGGCATCCTGGACGCCGGCAACGCACTCGGTTCGTTCGAAGTATGAGGCGGCCTCATCGCCGTCCTCCTGGCGCTTGCGCGCATTGTAGACCAGGAATTTCGTGACCTCGCCGAGCGCACGGCCTTCCTTGCGGTTGTAGACGACGATGCCCAGCCCGCCGGTTTGGCCGGCGCGCGCGCATTCCTCGATGCCGTGGATCAGGTATGGGCGGCAGGTGCAGATATCGGAGCCGAACACGTCGGATCCATTGCACTCGTCATGCACGCGGCAGGTGATTTTGGTGCGGTGATCCGGCAGCTTGTTGACGTCGCCGAACAGATAGACCGTGGTGCCGCCGATCGGCGGCAGGAACACCTGGAGATCGGGACGGGTCACCAGTTCCGGGAACATGCCCGCGGTCTGCTCGAACAGCGAACGGCGCAGGTTGGTCTCGCTGGTGCCGAAGCGTTGTGCGATGCCCGGGAGATACCACACCGGATCGATCGCGATCTTGACCACGGAGACGCTGCCATTGGCATGCACCACCTCGCCGTCCGCCTTCAGGCGCTTCGCCGCCAAGGCTGCCTGCAATTCCGGCAGATCGAGCCGCGCCCGGGTGATCGCGATGCTCGGCCGGATGTCGACGCCTTCGGCGATTTCGGTGCGGAAATTCTCGGCGACCAGATGCCCCCAGGGATCGAGCGCGACGATCCGCGACGGCTCGGTCCATTGCGGGAACGGCCCGACGGTGGCCGCSGGATAAGTGTTGGTGAGATCCGGGCGGCGAATCGGATCCAGCGCGCCCGACGACACCGCCAGCGCGCGATASACCGCGTAGGATCCGCCATGGCTGCCGATCACGTTGCGGTCCTGCGGRCGGGACACRGTGCCGATGATCGGCCCGCGYTCGCGCGCGGTTGCCGCRCCCCAGGTGATGGGRAAATCGTGCTTCGCTCCCGGCACGGGATGCGAGGTCAGACGGATGTGATCAGTGCGATTCGAACGGGTCATCGGGTACCCCAAAAGGTCGGCAGTCCCTAAAACGGCGACGGCCCGCCTGAACGACGGGCCTGACCTGCAAAACCAAAATAAACACGCGAGCCGTTAAAACTCGCTTACAACCATATAGGAAGTCAATATGGACTTACAATGACGTAGACCCTTGAATCTGGTCATGTTTTGGACCCGCCAAAACCATTGGAAATGGCCGGGGSCGTGATATAACTGGCTGTTTCTTCTCGCCAAGAGGGAGGGAACACCTTGGCCGAACTGCACGACTGGCTCGTCAGCCAGCACCCTGGTCTGCGGACCTACAGATCCTTTCAACACAAAGCCCTGGAGCTTGCGACGTCGGACGCGGCGCACGGCGCGCTGTATCGCCTGCTCGCGAACATGGTCGGGCGCTATATCGAATCCTTCGATGAGGAGCCGCTGCCGGTCGACGTCGCCAAGCAGGCCTACCAGCGGCTGCTCAGCATCGTCGACGACGCGGAAAAGTCGATTGCCGCGCCGGCGGCGGAGCAGGTCAAGACACTGAACAAGATCGCCGCGACCGAGCTGTTCTGAGCGGTCGCGCGATCCCTTGCGTCTGACCATGAAGCAGCCCGCCGGTCGGCGGGCTGTGCGTTCATGCGAGCTCGGCGCCGCGGCGTTCGGGGATCAGCAACAGCAGCGCCACGACGTCGACGATGTAGAGCAAGGCCAGCGCCGCAATCGCGGTCTGGAAACCATACGAAGCGCTGATGACACCGACGGCGAGCGGACCGAACCCGGCCACGCCGCGGCCGATGTTGAAGAACACGTTCTGCGCGGTGGCGCGGGCCGCGGTCGGATAGAGTTCGCTCATCAGCGCGCCGTAGCCGCCCAACATGCCGTTGACGAAGAAGCCCATCACCGCGCCGCCGATCAACAGCGCCGCCGGGCTGACCAGTTGCGAGTACACCACCACCATCACGGCCGCGCCGATCATGTAGCCGAGGAAAGCCGGCCGGCGGCCGARRCGGTCCGCGATGTGCCCGAACATGAAGATGCCGAGCGCCATGCCGGCGATGGTCACYGCTGTCCACACCGCCGTTTGCGTCAGGCCGTAATTGAACTGGGTCGAGAGGTAGTTCGGCAGCCAGATCATGATGCCGTAATARCCGAAGTTCTGCACCGAGCAGAGAATGATCATGCCCAGGCTCATCTTGACGGTYTCCTTGTCCGCCATCAGCAGCCGCAGTGAAAACGCCGCRTCGGGATTGCGCGCCTTGTTGGCGATRAAGACCTCGGGCTCGTGCAGGTTGCGGCGGATSAMATASGCGACCAGCGCCGGGAAGATTCCGACCACGAACATGCCGCGCCAGCCGATCACCGGCAGCAGCAGCGGCGTCACCACCGCTGCGAGCAGCACGCCGGACTGCCAGCCGAGACCGACATAGGACGACGCGCGCGCCCGCTTCGCCGCCGGCCAGGCTTCGGCGACCAGCGCCATGCCGATGCCGAATTCACCACCGAGCCCGAGGCCGGCGATGCCGCGATAGAGCAGCAGGTCCCAGTAGCCCTGCGCCAGCGCGCACATGCCGGTGAACACCGCAAACAGCACGATGGTCCAGGTCAGCACCCGCACCCGGCCGAGCCGGTCGGACAGGATGCCGAAGACGATGCCGCCGATCACGGCGCCGACCAGGGTGATGGTCACCAGCGACGCGCCCTGCGTCGGCGAGAGGTGCAGGTCGGCCGAGATCGAACGCAGCATGAACCCCAAAATCAGCAGGTCGAAACCGTCCATGGCGTAGCCGAGCGCCGACCCCCACAGCGCCTTTCGCGCCTCGGCATCCTTGCTGGCGACGGACCCCGCAGCGAGCGGCAGCTCCGCGGCACTTTCAACCTGACTGACCATGATGTGGTATCCCCCCCGATAATCAGGACGAAGAATACGCTGCAAAGCTCATGTGGGGAAAGCCAGTCATCCACAGCAATCGAACGTGATCGCCGGTGAACATGGCATCTTCGCAAGGCTTCGTCCTCGACGAAGGCACAATCGGAAAACTGCGAATTGCCTCCGTTCGCGGCCGGGGCCACCATTGCAGCAGGCCGACACCACGGCGACTCTTGGTTAGGCGATAACGATGACAACGACCCATAACCTGCTCGAAACCACCGCGATCGGTCTCGCCTGCCTGCTGGCGATGATGATCCTGATCCGCGGCCTGGATACCGGACACGACGGGACAGCGCCTCCGCTCCGGCGCACGGTGACTGCGACATACGGGTCTGCGCCGGTCGAACGCAAACCGATCCGCGTGCCAGCCGTCGATCCGAACGACGAGGTCAGCAAAATCCTCGCCGACATGGCGCTGCACGACTGACGGCAAGGCGCGCAAAAACCCCAATTTGGTGTTGAAGGTCTCCCCCTGACCGCGCGGAATCGCTATACCGTTTGACGCAGGCAAAGGGGCGTCGAACGAATGAAAGTGGAAGGGCGAGGCGTTCAGTCGATCGAGGTCGGGGGCCGAATCCTGACCGCGCTCATCGAGCTGGGACAGCCGACCATGCTGCGCGATCTCGCCGCGCGAGCGGGTATGACCTCGGCCCAGGCGCACGCCTACCTGGTCAGCTATCGCAAGATGGGACTGGTGGAACAGGACCCCGCCAACGGCCATTATTTCCTGGGACCGCTGGCGCTGCAGCTCGGCCTCGTCCGCATGCGCGGCACGGACCCGTTGCGGATGGCCAGCAATGTCGCCATCGAGCTCTCGGAGGCCACCGGCTACATGGTCACCGTGACGGTGTGGGGAACCCACGGGCCGACCATCATCCAGGTGCATGAGGCCGCCTACCCCGTGCACGTCAATCTGCGCGCCGGCGCGCTCTACACGCTGACCGGCACCGCCACGGGGCGGCTGTTCGCCGCGATCTATCCGTTCGAGGTGGTTCGCACTTTGCTGGCACGCGAGATGCGGGCGGAGCAGAAAGCCCAGCATTTGCCCAGCGCCAAGTCGCGCCAGGCGATGGACGAGGATTTCGAGCAGATCCGCCGGCTSGGCTATGCCACCACGGAAGGCGTGCCGGTCCCCGGCATCAATGCCGTCAGCGTTCCGGTGTTCGACCAGAGCCAGAAGATGCAGTTCGCCATGACCGCGATCGGCCCGAACTCGGCGCTCGATGTGCGATCCGGCAGCCGCAATGTGGCTGTCGTGGTCGAAGCCATCAACAGGCTGTCGGACCAGCTGGGCTATCGGCCCGATCTCGTCGCCGCGACGGCGGCAACCAAAGCCAAGGCGCGCGCGCGACGCAGCTAATGCGCGTTGCCGAGGTAGGCCTTGCGCACCTCCGGATGCGCCAGCAGTTCGGCGCCGGTGCCGCTCATGCTGATGCGGCCGCTGTCGAGCACATAGGCGCGGTCCGCCAGCCGCAGCGCCAGGTTGGCCATCTGCTCGATCAGCAGGATGGTCATGCCGCGGGCGCGCAGGTCGCGGATGATGGCGAAGATCTCCTTGATGATCAGCGGCGCCAGCCCGAGCGACGGCTCATCCAGCAGCAGCAGCCGCGGCGCGCCCATCAGCGCGCGGCCGATCGCCAGCATCTGTTGTTCGCCACCCGATAACGTCACGGACATCTGGTCCTGCCGCTCCCGCAGGCGCGGAAAGAGCTGGTATTGCTGCTCGAGCGCGGCCTCCAAGTCGGACGCGCTCAGCCGCCGCGCATACGCGCCGAGTTCCAGATTGTCCCGGATGGTCTGGTCCGAGAAAACCTGGCGCCCCTCCGGCGACAGCGCGATGCCAAGCTGGACGCGCCGGTGCGGCGCGCAGGCGGTGATGGCTTTGCCCTCGAAATAGATCTCGCCGCTCCGCGGCAACATCAGCCCGGCAATCGCCTTCAGCAGCGTGGTCTTGCCGGCRCCGTTGGCGCCGACGATSGCRACMACCTGTCCGGCCTGCACCTCGATCGAGGCATTGGAGACAGCCTCGATCGGGCCRTAGGAGACGCTGACATTATCGAGCCGAAGCATCGTTTTTCACCCTGCTCCCACGACGGCGACCGGGCGATCGTCGGCGTCATCGACGCCGAGATAGGCTTCGGTCACCCGCTTGTCRTTCTGCACCACCACCGGYGGCCCCTCGGCGATCTTTTCGCCGTAGTCGAGCACGATGACATGGTCGGCGATCTTCATCACCAGATCCATGTGATGCTCGACCAGSAGGATGGTGATGCCCTGCTCGCGGATRCGCACCAGCAAWCGTCCSAGGTCCTCGGTTTCCTGCGGATTGAGGCCGGCCGCRGGCTCATCGAGCAGCAGCAATTCCGGYTCGGTCGCSAGCGCSCGCGCGAGTTCGACSCGCCGCTGCAGCCCGTAGGCSAGATCGCCGGCCGGTTTCTCGGCATGYTCGGACAGCCCGACAAARCGCATGATGGTCTCGACCCGCGCATGCGCGAGGTCTTCCTGCCGCCGCGAGAGCGGAAGCCCCAGCAGCGCGACGAAAAARCCATTGCTCATGCGGTGATGCTGRCCGACCAGAATATTGGTCCGCACGCTGAGATCCTTGAACAGGCGCAGGTTCTGGAASGTGCGGGCAATGCCCCGGCCGCAGATCGCGTGCACCGGCTGGCGGATGATGCTCTCRCCGTGGAAGGCAATGTYGCCCTGGTCCGGTTTCACGATGCCCGACAGGATATTGATGAAGGTGCTCTTGCCGGCYCCGTTCGGGCCGATCAAGGCGTGGATGTGCCCGGCGGTCAGGGTCGCATTGAGATCGCGCGCCGGCCGCACCCCGCCATAGGCTTTCGAGATGTTCGTCGTCTGCAGCAKCGTCTTGGCCCTCTCGCAGGTCGTCTCGCGCCGGGACAGRGCCGGGACGATATCGAGCGACACGACCTGCGGCTGCGATGCCSGCTTSGGGCTCAGCCGCGCGAAYAMRTCGGCMGCCACGCCSGCCAGRCCTTTCGGCATGACATARAGSGCGAACAGCAGCAGCGCGCCATTGGCGAAGTGCTCGGCCCAGCTCCAGCGKGCRAGAAAGCTGCCGAGCAGCGTCAGCGTCACSGCCCCGAGCAGCGGCCCCGCCATCGATCCGCTGCCGCCGAACATCACCAGCAGCAGRATGAASACCGACAGGTTGAAGTTGATGAAATCGGAGTTGATGTACTGGTTCTGCTGCGCGACCAGCGCGCCGGCCAGGCCGCAGGTTGCGGCTGCGATCACAAACGCCGCAACCTTGTAGCGCAGCACCGGCACGCCCATGGAGCTGGCGGCCACTTCATCGGCCTGGATCGACAGCAGCGCGCGCCCGAACCGCCCGGCCAGCACGTTGCGCAACAGCAGGTGAACGACCAGCGCAAGCACCAGGGCAAACCAGACCCAGTGCTTCATCTCGAACGGTGCGCCGTTGAAGGTCAGCGGCTTGATGGCATAGATGCCCATCGCGCCGCCGAAGATATCGGAGGCTTCCGTTACCAGCTTCTCGACCACGATCCCGAACGCCAGCGTCACCATCGCCAGGCTCGGCCCCTTGACGCGCAGCGAGGGCGCCGCGATCAGCACGCCGAAAAACGCGGACACGATGGTCGCCACCAGCAGCGCGAGCCACGGGTTCATGTCCCAGGTCGTGGTCAGCAGCGCCACGGCATAGGCGCCCGCCGCGAACAGCCCCGCCTGCCCCAGCGATTTCTGCCCGGCGAAGCCGACCAGCACGTTCATGCCGCTCGCGCACAGAAAGTAGATGCAGATCGAGAACAGGATTCGCAGATAGAAGTCGTTGCCGGTCGCAAACACCAGTGCGGCACCAACCGCGGTCACACCGATTGCAGCAAATGTCCCGCGCATCGGCTCAGACCTTGTCCAGCGCGCGCGAGCCGAACAGGCCGTTCGGCCACACGGCAAGCACSAGAATGATGAGGACGAAGATCACGATCTCGCGCCATTGCGCCTGCCACAGGGCAATCCCCTGCTCCAGCAGCCCGAGAATGAAGCCCCCGAAGATGCAGCCGCGCGGATTATCGAGGCCGCCCATGATSGCRCCGGAAAACGCCTTCAGCGCRATGCCCAGCCCCATGAACAGCGAGGCCGACGCGATCGGCGCGACCAGCAACCCGCCGAGCCCGGCCAGCGCGCTGGAGAGAACGAACGCCCCGATCATCACCGCGGCCACATTGATTCCCATCAGCGAAGCTACCGCCGGATTGTGCGCCACCGCCCGCATTGCCTTGCCGATGCGGGTTCGCCGCATCACGAGATCAAGGGTGATCATCACGACCACCGCGACGGCGAGCACCAGCAGTTCCTGCGGCCGCACGCCGACACCGGCGAACCGCAGTACGTCGTCGCCGAACGGCGACGGCAGCTTGACCGGGGCAGGTCCCCAGATCGCAAGGCCGATGCTCTGCAGGATGATGCCGAAGCCGATGGTGCTCATCACCCAGGACATGCCGGGCTTTCCCGCGAACGGCCTGACCGCGGCAACGAAGATCGCAACTCCCAGCACGCCGGTGACGCAACCGACCACCAGCGCCGCGATCGGATAATTGAAGCCGGCAGAGGCGTGATCGGTCAGGCCGGCAATGCCGGTGCTGCCGTTGTGCGCGGACAGCAGATACAGCGTCGCGACGCCGATGAAGGCACCGAAACTGATGAACTCGCCCTGCGAGAAATTCAGCGTCTTGGTGGTGGTGAAAGTGATGCTGAAGCTCAGCGCGATCAGCGCATAGACGCCGCCGACCGCGAGGCCGCTCACCAACACCTGCAGATAGGTCGCCAACACCGAGAACACCTCTTTCGGCAAAGCCGACGTTTCGCCCGACGGCAACCGGCCCGGCGAAACGTCGTACCGTGATTTATCCCTTGAAGTCTTCCGGCTTCAAGCCTTCGACGATCGGATCGCTGAACGCCGCGAGCTTGCCGCCGCGCCAGCAGGTCCAGCGCTGGTCGGCGGCCGTCAGCGCATCGTGTTCCGTCCTGCTGAACGGCTTGCTGTAGGACTTGGCATACCCGTCGAACGGCGCCTTGAGGTCCTCGAGCGCTTCGCGAACCTTCGCGCCATCGGTGGTTCCGGCCTGCTTGATCGCCAGCGCCAGCAGCATGGTGGCGTCATAGCCGTGCACGGCAAACGAGAACGCCGAGTCGGCGTCGATTTTTGCCCGGATCCGGTCGAAGAACTTCTGCTGGGCCGGGCTGCGCGCCTCCGAAACGGTGCGCAGGAAGATCGGCTTTTCCGCCAGCGCCGGTCCCGAGGCATTGATGAAGCTGAGATTGTCGGCGGCCCAGCTGGTCAGCACCACCGGGAAATAGTCGATCTTTTCCATGCTGCGCATCAACTGCCCGATCGGGGTGCCCTGCGCCCAGACCAGCGCGGTATCGACACCCGCAGCCTTCAGCTTGCCGAGCTGCGACGTCATATCGGTRTCGTTGACGTTGAACTTTTCGTTGGCGACGACAKTCAGCCCCTGCAGCGCAGCAATCTCCTGCAGGTCCTTGAGACCGCCCTGCCCGTAACCGGTGGTTTCGGTCAGGAARCCGATCTTCTTGGCATTCGGGCTCTTCTTCGCATAMGCGAGCAAGGCGACGACCTGGGTGCGGTCCACGCTGCCGACGCGGAACATGTAGTTGTCGGCGTTGGCGCTCACCGGCTTGGTGATATCGGTCGCCGAACCGATGCACCCCATCACCGGGATTTTCTTCTGGTTCGGGATCTGCCGCCACGCCAGCGCGTTGCCCGAATTGGTCGGGCCGAACACGGCGACCACCTTCTCGTTGTCGATCAGGTCCGACATGTTCTGGATCGATTTCGGCGGCTGGGAGAGATCGTCGCGAATGACCAGTGAAAACGTCTGGCCCTGCGCCTTCAGATCTTCCATCGCGGCCTGGATGCCGACCACCGCCGCACGCCCGGACTGGGCCGATGGCGAGGCGGACAGGTCGCCGTTGAAGCCGATCTTGATGTCGCCGTCGGCGTGCGCACGCCCCGCAGAGAACGACGCGAAGGAGGCCGCAAACAGCCCGGTCAGCGCGGTCTGGTTGAAGGCTCGGCGGCTCAGTGTTGTGATGCGTGTCATGGTTCCTCACCTGGTTGGGAGCCGCCCGTCTCCACACACATCCGGGCGGACAAGCGCACAGACCGCGTTTCAACCGGGCAATCTCGTCAGCCGCTTTTTGATCGGCTTTGTGTCTGAAATCGGAGCGTTTTCGATTAGCAAGAGGCAAACTGATACGCAATAGGCAAATCGGCTGGCTCCTGCGATTATTTGTCATAACCGAATTGACTCGTTATAATCTAATCATGCAGGAACGGTTGCGGGGGCGGGAATCCGCGATGCTCCAGAACAAAAGGTCGGGACGAGATGCTGCTCAAAGGACGAATTGCGCTGGTCACCGGCGCCGGACAAGGAAACGGCGCGGCGATCGCGATTGGCCTCGCCGCCGAAGGGGCTGATGTCATCGTCACCGACATTGTCGCCTCAAGCGCCGAGACGACGGCCGTCCGGATTCGGGAGGCCGGCGGCAAGGCCTGGGCTTTCCCGCTGGATGTCGCCGACAGCGCGGCCTGCGCCGGGCTCGCATCGGAGGTCGCGACGTCGGTCGGCGAGGTGTCGATCGTGGTCAACAATGCCGGCATCTGTCCCCGGCATGCGATCGACAGTCCTGAACTCACCCGGCAATGGAATGCGGCGCTCGACATCAACCTAACCGGAACGCTGAATGTCTCGGTGGCCTTCCTCGAGGCGCTGCGCAAGACCAAGGGCACCATCATCAACATCGCCTCGATCGCGTCCTTCGTCTCGACGGCCACCTCGGTCAGTTATCCGGTCTCGAAAGCCGGCGTGAAGGCGCTGACACAGAGCCTGGCGCATGAACTCGCCAAGGACGGCGTGCGGGTCAACGCCATCGCACCGGGAACGTTCGCAACCGCAATGACCGAAGCCACCCGATCCAACCCGGAACGTTCCGAACGTTTCCTCGCCCGCATCCCGATGGGGCGTTATGGCGAACCGGAAGAACTGGTTGGCCCGGTGGTGTTCCTGGCTTCGACCATGTCCAGCTATGTCACCGGCACGACCCTCGTGGTCGACGGCGGCTATCTCGCACTGTGAGCACATCATGATCGTTCGCATGGGTCTCCTGAAGAAGCGCGCCGACCTCAGCACCGACCAATTCCGCCGGCACTGGCGGGAGGTTCACGGTCCGCTCGCGGCGAGGATGCCGGGGCTGCGGGCCTACCACCAGAATCATGTCGTCGACAAAAGCCAGCTCGCCATCGACCACGCGCGGGGCGGCTGGGATCTCGACGGAATCTCGGAGCTCTGGTTCGACGACCGCGACAGCATGACCCGCGCAATAACATCGGATGCCTACAAGGCCGTCGCCGCGGACTCGCCGAACTGCATGGCAACGACAGCCGTCATTGTCGCCGACCAGACCGTGGTGGTTCCCTGCGACACCACCCATGCGCACATCAAGCGGATGTCGATCCTGGAGCGCCGCCATGGCCTCACACCCGACGACTTCCGCCATGAATGGCTGGACAAGCACGCTGCGATGGTTGCGAAATTCCCGGCCATCGCCGGCTACACCCAGAATCTGGTGACCGAACGGGCTGCAACACCGGGGATCGACGCCGACGGCAGCAACCAAGGAGCCGACGGCATTGTCGAAATGTGGTTCCGCAACACCGATGACCTGACCGCCGCATTCCGCTCACCGGCCGCCGAAGTCTCCCAGCGGCACGCCCTGCACTTCCTGCAGAACATCACGACATTCCTCGTGGACGTCCATGTCGTCGTCTGAAACCGCACCGGGGATTGTTGACGTGAACACGACAGACTTGGATGCGACGCCGAGGCTGTTCTCGCCGCTGTCCCTGCGCGATCTCACTTTGCGCAATCGCATCGTGATCTCGCCGATGTGCCAGCACGCGGCCGACGATGGCCGGGCCACCGACTGGCATCTGGTGCATCTCGGCAAGTTCGCGCTCGGCGGCGCCGGCCTCATTTTCACCGAGAGCACCGCGGTGTCGCCCCATGGCCGCATCGGCATCGCCGATCTCGGCCTGTGGCGCGACGACCAGATCGCCCCGCTCCGCCGCGTGGTCGATTTCGTGCAAGCGCAAGGCGTGCCCATCGGCGTGCAGCTGGCGCACGCCGGCCGCAAGGCCGGTTCGCAAGCCCTGTGGGATGGCGGTCGCGCCCTCACCCGTGAGCAGATGTCGCTGGCGGACGGATCGCCATGGCGCCGCCTCGGGCCGAGCCCGCTGGCGGCGGGGCCGGAATGGAGCGTGCCCGAGGCGCTTGGACCGCAAGAGATCAAGAACGTGATCGAAGAGTTCGGCGCCGCCGCCCGGCGCGCGGACGCCGCGGGTTTCGACGCCATCGAGCTGCATTTCGGCCATGGTTATCTGATCGCAAGCTTCTTGTCCCCGATCTCCAACCAGCGCACCGACGGCTATGGCGGTGATCGCCAGGGCCGCATGCGGCTGGCGTGCGACGTGGCCCGGCGCGTGCGGCAGGAGTGGCCGGCTGCCAAGCCGCTGTTCTGCCGGATCTCCGCGGTCGATGGCGCGGAGGGCGGCTGGAGTCTCGACGACTCGGTTTTTCTCGCGCGCGAACTGGCGCATTGCGGCGTCGATGTCATTGACGTTTCGTCAGGTGGCCTAACCGAGGAAACCCGCCGGCTCACGGTGCCCCGCGGCCTCGGCTTCCAGGTCGATTTCGCGCGGACGATCCGCCGTGAGACCGAGGTCACGACCCAGGCGGTCGGCATGATCGTCGACGGCGAACAGGCCGAGCAGATCCTTCGCTCAGGCGCGGCCGACCTCATCGCCATTGCCCGCGAAGCCCTCAACGATCCGTACTGGCCGCGTCGTGCGCGCGAGCAGTTGCAGCTTCCCGCTGATTACGACACGTGGCCGGTGCGCCACGGCATCTGGCTCGCCAAACGTGACGAGCAGATGGGCGATATTTTGCGCGAACGGCGCGAGGCCGTCGCAACACGACACCAGCAAGCCGGCGACGACAAGGCCGGCATCGACAAAGGACGAAACTGAAATGGCCAACACTGTCACCAACACSGCTGYCGCCAAGACCGTCACATGTGATGTTCTCGTTGTCGGCTCCGGCGCGGGCGGACTGGCGACCGCGGTCGCAGCCCAGGCCCGCGGGCTCAAGGTGATCCTGGCCGAGAAGGACAAATGGGTGGGCGGCACCACGGCGGTGTCCGGTGGCTTCATGTGGGTGCCCAACAATCCGATTTCGAAGGCTGACGGTATCAAGGACAGCGTCGAGGACGCGCGCACTTATTTGCGGCACGAGGCCGGCAATCATTTCAACGCCGAGAATGTCGACGCCTTCCTGCAGGAAGGGCCTGCGGCCATCGACTTCTTTCACAGCAAGACGGCGCTGCAGTTCGAGCCGGCGTCGGCGTTTTCCGACTATCACCCGGACGCACCGGGCGGCCGCTCCGGCGGACGGTCGATCAAGGCGCTCCCCTACCGCGCGCAAGGCCTTGGCAAGGAGTTGAACCGGCTGCGGCCGCCGCTGCCGGAACTCACCTTTGTCGGCCTGATGATCGGCTCCGGACCGGAACTGAAACATTTCTTCAATGTCACGCGCTCGCTGAAATCCGCCGTCTACGTCGCAGGCCGGCTGTTGTCGCACGCCCGCGATCTCGCGATGTACCGGCGCGGCATGCTGCTGACCAACGGCAATGCGCTGGCCGCCCGGCTGTTTCGCAGCGCGCTCGATCTTGGCGTCGATGTCTGGACCAACGCCCCGGTCGAGCGCCTGGTCCGCGAAAACGATGCTGTCACCGGCGCCGTGGTGAAAACCGCCGATGGCGAGGTCATCGTGACCGCGCGCCGCGGCGTGGTGCTCGCCGCTGGCGGCTTCCCGCAGGACATGAAACGCCGCCGCAGCATGTTTCCCCACGATCGCGACAACACCGGCCACCACTCGCCTGCGCCCAAAACCAACACCGGCGACGGGCTGCGCCTGGGCGAGGATGTCGGCGCCATTGCCGAGAAAGGTTATCCGAATGCCGCGGCCTGGGTGCCGGTGTCGCGGGTGCCGCGTCGCGACGGGACGTATGGCGTGTTTCCGCACTTCATCGATCGCGCCAAGCCGGGGCTGATCGCAGTACTTCAGAACGGCAAGCGTTTCGTCAACGAGGCCAACTCCTATCACGACTTCTGCCAGGCGCTGTTTGCCGCCAGCGGCACCGAAGCCCCGGCAAAAGCCTTCCTGATTGTCGACAAGCCGTTCCTCAGCCGTTTCGGCCTCGGTTTCGTCAAACCGTTTCCGGTGCCGGTCGGTCCCAACATCCGCTCCGGCTACCTGAAAACCGGACGCAGCATCACCGAGCTCGCCCGCGCCGCCGGCATCGATCCCGCCGGCCTGGAAACAACCATCGCAGCCTGGAATGCCGACATGGCCACCGGCGAAGACCGCGCCTTCGGCAAGGGCTCGACCGCCTATAACCGCTTCAACGGCGACCCGGAGTTTCAGCCCAATCCGTGCCTGGCCCCGATCGCCACCGGGCCGTTTTACGCGGTGGAAGTCGTGGTCGGCGACCTCGGCACCTTCGCCGGCCTGCGCGCGGATCAGCACAGCCGCGTGATCGACGACCATGGCCGCCCGATTCCCGGCCTCTATGCCGCGGGCAACGACATGGCCAGCATCATGGGCGGCAACTATCCAGGCGGCGGCATCACGCTGGGCCCGGCGCTGACCTTCGGCTACATCGCGGCCAAGCATCTGGCCGAGCGCGACGCGGAGCGGGATACGGCCGCGGCTTAGGACAGGATGAACGTGCGTTGAATCAATCCCGTCATCCTGAGGCGCGAGCCTTGCGACGCAATTGCGTCGCTGGGCGAGCCTCGAAGGATGCACGGCCGGGGCCGTCGTCCTTCGAGGGCCGCGCTACGCACGGCCACCTCAGGATGACGGAATAACGTTGAGCGAACTAAATTAATCACGCTCTACGACGCCATCCGGGCCAACCGATAAACCGACATCGCCTTGCTGACGCCCTTGAGTTCAGCCTCGCTTTTTGTCACCGGATAGGACGCAATGATGTCCGCGACGGCCGGTGCGCGGTAGACGTCTTCGGTGATGCAGATTTCGTCGCCATCGGCGAGGTTTTGCACCCGTGCTGCGATGTTCACCGTCTGGCCGAAATAATCGAGCCGCTCGTTGAGCGTGACCGCGATCGAGGCGCCCCGGTGCACGCCGATTTTCAGGATGAAATCCCGCTGCGGGCGGTCCCGATTGAGCTGATCCACCGCCTCACGCATCTCGAGCGCCGCCTGCACCGCATCGGCCGAGGTCGAAAACGCCGCCATCACGGCGTCACCGATCGTCTTGGTGACGGCGCCATTGTGCCGAACGGTGGCGTCGAGAAGATGCTGGAAGTGCCGCTGCACCTGAATATAGGCGTTGAGGTCACCGATCCGCTCGTAGAGCGCCGTCGAGCCCTTGAGATCGGTGAAAACGAGGGTCACGTCGAGAACCGCAATGCCCTCCGTCGCGCCGATCACCTCCGAGCGGAAGACGTCGCGAAAAGTCTGTGTCATCAGCAGTCGTTTGCCGGACAAGGCCGGCGCGAAGCGAAGTTTCGGGCGCTCGGACGCCACCACCGGAAGCTGAAGAATGCCGAACACCGTCGGCAGCTTGCCGGTGTTGTGAACCTCGAACGCGATCTTGCCGGGTGCGACGCTGGCTGTGGCGGGCACGCATTTGCCGCCGTCGCGTATGACCGACACATGGCGCGTGACTTGAGGTGGCGTTACACCCGCCTCCTCCGCGACCGAGAAAAGAAACTGGGCGTCGCTGTCGAAATCCTGGCCCAGAAGTGCGCCCTCAGTGGCATCGACCTCAAGACTGGCCATAGAACCCGGCTCGATGCGGGTGACTGCCCTCACCAACCCTTTGGCAGCTTCGCTCCATGGCACGCCGTCGGGCAGCAGCCCGCCCGGAGTCATTTTATAATGGAAAACGTAATCCCAGGCCGACAGCTCATCCGGTTGATGAAAGCGGATGCCGCGCACGGCGGGCGACACCGTAAAGGTCACCGCGATGTAATCGTCGAGCGCGGCGTCGTAGTCGCTCTGGCAGAGATGGCAGTGGAAATGCGTGTGCAGTTTGCGCAGGCTCCGAAAGCTCTCGACAACGTCGGAGCACATCGGACAAACCAGCATCCAGTCCATGTCGAAGAGACCAGCCACGCAGGCATGGAGGAAAAGATCAATCGCTTCGGCTTCGGCAATCGATTTTTCCGTGGCGAACTGGATCGGATTGATGCGGTAGAGCGCCTCGTCCGAACTCGAGCGCAGCAGCGTCTCCAGCCGGGAGACGACGCGCGGGCCCCAGGATCTGGCCGCTTCGAGCGCGACCAGGCGCTCTTCGAGCTTTTTTTCGTCGATCATCGCATCACACCGCGATAAACCTCGATGTTTCGTTCAACCTGAATACACAATTCGTGAGCCCGGCGCGAGCCCGTCCGGGCGGCATTTTGACCGGCGCAGATCGGTGCGACCAGAGCCGCGATTGAACTTTCGGGCTACGATGAGCGACAGACGATAACGGATACTGGTGGATTCCGCGATATCGCGCCCAGTCCTTATCGCGGCTCCGACCGAGGATAACCCATGCGTCTTCTTGCGATATCGCTTTTGGTGTTTGCGAGTTCGGCGTCTGCGCAATCCCCATCGTCTGTCGACTGCAACGCGGTCAAGAATTCCACGCTTCCTTTTGAGTTGACTTATCATGGCCAAGACGGAACGCGGACGGTGGTTCAGGCCTATCGCAACACTTCGGGCAATGACATCGTCTGGACTCGCAGGACGCCGCCATCGCCTCACCCAAACCCACCCGTTTTCGTGATGAAGGCAACCTATGTCGATGGCGTGATCGCATCGGCGGAGCTGTCGACCCCCTATGCCGGCAAATATTCGCATCGAACGGCGAAATACACGCCTGAGGGRCTGCCGAAGAATTTYGATCACCGATCGGAYGYGAYSTTCAAGMTGCATGCGGTCACGACGGACGGTGAGAGCACGACCGAGGAGAAAACCAGCACGATCTCGTACAAATTCAAATCGGAGGACACRATCGCGGCTGGATCCTGTGTCCTCCAGGCGATCCRTGGAGAGCTCGACACCACCAACGATGCCGCCCGCGCCCATCACAGCTTTCAAGTCTACTTCCCGGAACTCAAGCTATCCGCTACGGCAACCGATGCAGAGCCCATCGTGGATAGCCTCAGCACGGTCTTTTCCGAGATCAAGCCGGTGAACTAAGGCCGTGATGAGATAAGGCTCGCTCAATGTAATCCGTCATCCTGAGGTGGCCGCGCGAAGCGCGGCCCTCGAAGGACGACGGCCCCCGGCCATGCATCCTTCGAGGCTCGCCCAGCGACGCAATTGCGTCGCAAGGCTCGCACCTCAGGATGACGGAGTTGATGTAACCTCCCGCTCCAGACGACATTTTCTGACGCCATTCCCGTCAAGACCACGATTGTCTTCGACTAACTGGTCCTCATCCCGAGGCACCACGTGATGCCAAAACAAGGGCGGCCAGATCAGAATCCCCCCAGGCAACTGGCAGTCCCCGGAGACGATCCTATATCAAGAGGGCAAAACAGCCCCACCCGGACCGTGAGACGCCTTTTGATCCTGATATTGTTGCTGGTTCTCGCCCCGATCAGTGTATCGGCGGCGGGCTATTTCCTGGGTGAACGTCGTGGCAACTGGCAGATCGCCGATCGGTCGAGTGCCGGGCTGCTCCCCGCCCCCGCCGAACACCCCGAGGCCATGATCCGGGTGTTCGCGGCCCGCACCGTCAGTTGGCGCGGCATTTTCGCCGTGCACACCTGGATCGTGATGAAGGCGGCGAACGCGCCGCGCTACAGCCGATATGATTATACGGCCTGGGGCGAACCGATCCGCGTCAACGGCTTCGCCGCCGATGGCCGCTGGTTCGGCGCCGCGCCTCAAACCATCGTCGCCGTCGACGGCGACGAGGCCGCGCGCCTGATTCCCAAACTTCAGCACACCATCGACACCTACAAGTTCAGCCGCTATGGCGATTACAGTGCCTGGCCTGGACCGAACTCGAACACCTTCGTCAAGGCGGTGCTGGACTCCGTGCCCGAGCTGAACGGCGTGCTGCCGCCGACGGCGATCGGCAAGGATTATCCCTATGACGGGTCGTGGATCGGCCGGACGTCGTCAGGAACGGGCTTTCAGCTCTCGCTCGGCGGCTATTTCGGCCTGACCGTCGGCTGGGTCGAAGGTGTCGAGGTCAATCTCCTCGGTGCAGTTCTGGGGCTCGACCTGCGCAGGCCGGCGCTGAAACTTCCCGGTCTCGGCCGGCTGGGCCTGCCGCAAACCTGCGCCTGCGGAAACGCATGACTTATGATTGTTTTATGACTCCCTGGGGCGCATCCGCGCCGGAGACCGCGAATGCCTGACGCCGGAGACAGCAATGCAAGCGGCCGCCTGACCCGACAGATGCTGCCGGTCGGCGACGGACACGAGATCTATGTCGAGACCGTCGGCAACGCCGAAGGCATCCCCGCGGTCTATCTGCATGGCGGCCCGGGCAGCGGCTGCCAGCCCGATCACCGGCGGCTGTTCGATCAGCAGCGTGTCCACGCCGTGCTGTTCGACCAGCGCGGCGCCGGCCTCAGCCGGCCGAAAGGAAGCCGGGACGCCAACACAACGGCGCACCTGGTCGCGGACATGGAGAAAATCCGTGAAAAACTCGGCTTCGAACGCTGGCTGGTGGTCGGCGGATCGTGGGGCGCGACACTGGCGCTGGCCTATGCCGAGCAGCATCCGCAACGTGTCCTGGGCCTGGTGCTGCGYGCGACATTTCTCGGCACCCGCGCCGAACTCGAATGGGCTTTCCTCGGCGGGCTGCGGACGCTCTATCCCGCCCTCAACGACGACTTCCTGAGCCTGCTGCCGCCTGACGAGCGCGCACAGCCGCTCGACGCCTACTGGCGCCGCATCCTCGATCCCGATCCCGCCGTGCATACGTCCGCGGCCCGTGCCTGGCACGACACCGAGCGCATCCTGTCGGAACACAAGCCCGCCCGCACCCGGCTCGATCTCGATGCGATCCGAACCAGCACGCGCCCGCTGCCCTCGACGCCGTTCATGGAGGCGCATTACTTTCAGAACCAGTGCTTCTTCACCCCCGGGCAACTGCTGGCGCAGGCCGGCAAGTTGCGTGGCATTCGCGGCATCATCGTGCAGGGGCGCTACGACCTGCTGTGCCCGCCATCAACGTCCCACGCGCTGCTCGCCGTGTGGCCGGAGGCCGAACTGCGCATTGTCGAGACCGCCGGCCACTCGCTGTACGATCCCGGCATCACGGATGCCGTGACCACGGCGATCGCCGATCTGATCGGCGCTAAGTAGTGCACGATGAGGTTGGGTTGAGGCGGCATTACTTTTCCCTCGCCCCGCTTTGCGGGGAGAGGGTCGGGGTGAGGGGCACTTTTCGACAGGCGGACTCGTGGAGAGTCCCCCTCACCCGGATTGCTTCGCAATCCGACCTCTCCCCGCAAGCGGGGCGAGGTGAAGCAGGCGCCTGCGTCGATTCAATCCAACCCGTCTAGTGCCTGGGGCTGATCTTCCAGGTTGCCGCCAGCATGGCCGCGGTGAACCCTCCCGTGATCACCGCAAGGATCGGGACCGCGAGCGCGAGTCCGGCTGTCGCAGCCCATCCGATCGATGCAAATGCCTCGGCGAATGTCGCCAGCCGTGACGAGGTCTGCCGGCGACGAAACTGGCTGCGGCGCGCCTGCACGCGGAACCAGAGCTGAATGGCGGTGGCGGACATCGCCGAGATCATCACGCCGAAGGCAGTGACGGCAGCCTGCCACGGCGCGACGAATGCCAGCGGAATGACCAATGGCGCGCACACCGCGCCGATGACAATCAGGACAACCTCGATTTTGGCGCGGGTCACCTGCCGGCCCGGCAGCGGCGCCGTGGCGACGAGATCGGCGGCGTCTTCGCCCGATATCGTCAGCCAGGCCAGGCCTCCGGCAAGCTGGCCCGCGGCCATGACGATCACCGGCGTGATCAGCACGATGGCGACGGAGCTGTCGGCGAAGCTGCGCCACAACATCAACGCCGGCGGCAACAGGTAAAGCAACTGCATCAGCGTCTGCGACACCAGCCAGGGATCGCGGCGAAGCAGCAGAAGCTCCTTCCAGCGCAGCGCCTGCTGACGCGACATCGTATGGAAACGCCGGCCCGCATCAATGCGAGGTCCCGCCGGCGCGGCCGCCGCGGAGGCCTTGATGACGTCATCGCCAAGACGCGGCGCGAACACCGCAATGGTGACACCCAGCAGGATGAGGCTGCCAGCGAGCGAGGACAGCAGCGCCGTGCCGTCGCCAAGCAAGGCCTTCACCGGCCACCAGACCGGACTGTCCATCCCGGGCGCCATCGAGAGAGCGGCATCCGAGGTCAGAACTGAAAAGCGCGACATCGTGCCGGTAGACAGGATCGCGGCCACCTGCAGCCCGATGACGAATCCCGCGCCGATCACGGCGGCCAGGATCTGCGCTACAAACCGCGTCCGTTTCGGGCCGATGATCCGGAACAAGACGATGGTCAGGGATATCGCAACCGCCGCCGCCGAAATCCCGATGGCGGCGACCATGCCGAACGCCGACAGCCATCGCCAGCCGCCGCCGATGATGAGGACATCGACAAACGGCAGCGAAAGCAGCAGCGCCATCACCGTGACGGTGAGAGCGATCGCCGCCATCCGGATCGAAAAGATATTATTGAGCGGAATCGGCGACGACATGATGAGGTCGAGATCGGCACGCGAATAGAACACCCGCGTCACCGATTCCATCGCCTGGGACAACATCAGTGCCCAGGCCAGGAGAATACTGGACGCGATCACGATCAGTGTCGTCTTGTCCGGCGTCGACGCGACATCGGCATACCTCCCGATCAACGCATAGGCCGGCAGATGCAGGAAGACGGCAAATATAATCAGCCCGATGGTGACGTTGCGGGCGCGGCCGCGACGGCCGGCCGTCAGCATTGCAACCCAGTCGCGCCACGCCAGCCGGATTTCATGGCGGGCAATCCATGCCAGGCTTGCATTGGACGTCATGCGGCAACGGCCTCGCCTGCCACCAGTGCCACGAACATGTCCTCCAGGCTGGTGCCGCTTTCGCCGTTGCGATGCCGCAACTCGGCGAGCGTGCCCTCGGCGACCAGCCGCCCGGAGACGATGACGCCGATCCGGTCGGCCATGCGCTCTGCGACTTCCAGGATGTGGGTGGTCATGATCACGGTGCAGCCGGCGCGGACGCGCTCCTGCAGCAAACCCTTGACATGGCGCGCCGACACGGCGTCGAGGCCCGTCAGCGGTTCGTCCAGGATGATCAGGCGCGGATCGTGGATCAGGGCGCCGGCGAGCGCCACTTTCTGGCGCATGCCTTTGGAAAACCCCTCGCAGCGCTCGTGCTGATGTGGCGCGAGGCCGAGGGAATTGAGCAGGTCAYGCGCCGACCGTTCGGCAACCGCCGGATTGCATCCCCACAGCCCGGCAACGAATTCGAGATATTCAAGCGGCGTCAGCTTGTCATAGATCATCGGCTCGTCGGAGACCCACGCCATGATCTGCTTGGCGGCCACCGGATCGCGAAGCGCGTCCAGGCCCCAGACGGAAATCGAACCGGCGTCCGGCCGCAACAGACCCGCCACCATGCGCAAGGTCGTGGTCTTGCCGGCGCCATTCGGGCCGAGCAACGCGTAGAATTCACCGATGTGAATGTCGAGGTCGAGGCCATCAACCGCGGGGCGGTCAAAATGCTTCGTTAACCCTCGCACTGCCAGTGCGGACCGATCCTGACCCATGCTGCGTCAACTGCCTGCCGTTTGATGCCGCAGACACATTGACTGGAAGGTGTTGCAGCGCGGTGAATCCGGCGTCGAAATTCCCATGGATTCGGCGTGATGCCGCCCCTTGCGCGGAGATGGAACCCGGTCCCAGCTGTTACAGCGGTCAAATTTTTGGTTGCCAAGGCAACCAATACATGACACGTTCGGGGTGATCGAAGGCCCTTCGCAAGAGCAGTTGAACTGCCGGGCCGCTCAGGGAGAAACGAATGTCCGAGACCTCCGCCGCGGCGGATCTTGATGATGTCGTGGTGATCGGTGCCGGCCAGGCCGGATTCCAGGTCGCGGCATCGCTGCGCGACAATGGGTTTGCCGGCCGCATCCGCCTTGTCGGCGACGAGCCGGGATTGCCCTATCAGCGGCCGCCCTTGTCCAAGGCCTATCTGACCGGCGCCTCCGATCGGGCCGCCCTCGATCTGCGTCCGCAAAGCTATTTTGCGAAATTCGCCATCGACCTCACAGCCGGCCAGCGGGTGAAACAGATCGATCGCGCGCAGCAACGCATTCGCCTTGGCGACGAAACAACACTGCCCTATGACCACCTCGTTCTCGCGAGCGGAGCGCGCAACCGCGCGCTCGCGCTGCCGGGTGCGGATCTCGACGGTGTGCTGCAGTTGCGCTCCGCCGCCGATGCCGACGCCTTGCGCCGCCGGCTTCCCGATCTCAAGTCCATCGTCATTGTCGGCGCCGGCTTCATCGGCCTCGAACTGGCGGCACTGGCGCGTTCGATGGGAATTGCGGTGACCATCCTGGAAGCCACCGCGCGGCCGATGTCGCGCGCGCTGTCCTTGACCATGTCGCGCTTCTTCCTGGACGCGCATCAGGCGTCCGGCGTGCGCTTCGTCTTTGATGCGGCTGTCACCCGTTTCAACGATCATCAGGGACAGGTCAGTTCAGTTGAAAACGCTGACGGGCAGATCTTCCCCGCCGATCTGGTACTGGTCGGCATCGGCGTCGTTCCCAATGTCGAACTTGCCGCGGAGGCCGGGCTCGCCACCGAGAACGGCATCGTGGTCGACCATCATCTGATGACCACCGATCCCGCGATCTCCGCCATCGGCGATTGCGCCGCCTACCCGCAAGCGTTCGCGGGCGCCGCGCGCGGCCGGATCGAATCCGTCCAGAATGCGGTGGACCACGCTCGCTGCGTGGCCGCGCGGCTGACAGGACAACCGCAGCCATACCGCGCGGTGCCGTGGTTCTGGAGCGACCAGGGTCCGCTCAAACTGCAGATCGCCGGGCTGCCGGCGCCGCACGATCATCATGTGGTCCGCGGCGACATCGCGTCCGGCGCGTTTTCCGTGTTCTGTTTTCGAGACGGCCGTCTGGCGGGCGTGGAATCCGTCAACAAGGCAGCCGATCACATGATCGCGCGCCGGCTGCTCGGGTCAGGCGCCGCGCTCAGCCCTCAGGAAGCRGCGGARCCGGCCTTCGATCTGAAGGCGCGGGCCAGTGCCGGGGCGCTGGCCGCATGACCCGGTCCACACCCGTCTCATTCGGCTCAATCGTCGGCCTCGGGCTCATCGTCATGATCGATGACGGCGCCGAGATTGCCATGGATGCGGAACAGCAGCTTGATCAGCGTCTCCTGCTCGTCCTTGCGCAGGCAGCCGAGCAGCCGCCGCTCGCGCGCAAGCGCCACCACGATGACATCGTCGTGGGTCGTCCGCCCCTTGGTCGTCAGCGAGATCGAGTGGCTGCGTCCATCCAGCGGATCGGTCTTGATGGAGACCAGGTCCCGCTTCTGCAGCAACGCCAGGGTGCGGCTGACCGGCCCCTTGTCGAAGCCGATGACATGGCAGATACGCGCCGCCGGAATTCCGGGTTCCAGCGCCAGCAGAGACAGTATCCGCCACTCGGTGACGTTGACGCCGAAATGGGTCTGATAATATGTCGTCGCACTGCGCGACAGCTTGTTGGCGATGAAGGTAATAAGCGCCGGCACATAACGCTCGAGGTCGAGCAACTGGCCGCCCTTGGCGGGCTTCTGCGCCGCCGCCGGTCGAGACACGTTCGCCGCCCTGCTCTTGCTCATGCCCTGAAACATCCCTGCCTGAAGCGACGCGTCGCGAGATTCCGCGGCCCAACCAAATCAGTCGGACGACAAGGATAGAGATACAACACAMGGCTCAAAAGACCAATCTTCGGGAGGCTTCCATGACCCCAACGGTTTCGATCCCGGCACCGTCYGGCAACACCAYCACTGTCCAGGCTTCGATTCCCAGCCTCGACGTCGATCCGTTCTCGATGGCGTTCTTCGAGAACCCGCACCCGACCCACGAACTGCTGCGCGAAGCAGGGCCGCTGGTGCGGCTGGAGAAATGGAACGTGTTTGCGGTGGCCCGTTATGCCGAGGTCCACGCGGTGCTCAACGATCCGCAGACATTCTGCTCCAGCCGCGGCGTGGGCCTGAGCGACTTCGCCAAGGAGGAGCCCTGGCGGCCGCCGAGCCTGATCCTGGAAGCCGATCCCCCGGCCCATACCCGGACCCGTGCCGTGCTCAATCGCGTGCTGTCACCCGCGGTGATGAAACAGTTGCGCGATCGTTTCACGGCCGCCGCCGAAGCCAAGGCCGACGAACTCGTGGCCAAAGGCACTTTCGATGCGATCACGGATCTGGCCGAGGCCTATCCGCTGTCGGTGTTTCCCGATGCGCTCGGCCTCAAGCCGGAGGGCCGCGAGCACCTGATCCCCTATGCGGGCCTCGTGTTCAACGCATTCGGGCCGCCGAACGAACTGCGCCAGAAGGCGATCGAGCGTTCGGCGCCGCACATGGCTTACGTCCAGGAGCAATGCCAGCGCGAGAATCTGGCCCCCGGCGGCTTCGGCGCCTGCATCCATGCCCGCGTCGATGACGGCGAGATCACCGCAACGGAGGCCCCGCTGCTGGTGCGYTCGCTGCTCAGCGCCGGTCTGGACACCACCGTCAACGGCCTGGGCGCGGCGATCTATTGCCTGGCACGYTKTCCSGAGCAATGGGCGCGGCTGCGCAACGACGTCTCGCTGRCCCGCAACGCTTTCGAGGAAGCGATCCGGCTGGAAAGCCCGGTGCAGACATTCTTCAGAACCACCACCCGGGAGGTGGATATCAGCGGCTTCCGGCTCGCCGAAGGCGAGAAGGTCCTGATGTTCCTCGCCGCCGCCAACCGCGATCCGCGGCGATGGGAGAATCCGGACGACTACGACATCACACGGCGCACCAGCGGCCATGTCGGCTTCGGCGGCGGCATCCATATGTGTGTCGGCCAGTTGCTTGCTCGCCTCGAAGGCGAAGTGATGCTGACCGCGCTGGCGCGCAAGGTTTCGGCCATCGCAATCACCGGCCCGGAGAAGCGGCTCTACAACAACACGTTGCGCGGCCTCACCAGCCTCCCGATCACTCTCACGCCGGCCTGAACGGATCACCATGCCCCTGACCTTCATACACCCCGACGGACGCTCCGAGACGCTGGAGACCCGCACCGGCGAAAGCGCCATGCTGGCCGCGACCCGCCATGGCATCGCCGAGATCGTCGGCGAATGCGGCGGCAATGCCATGTGCGCCACCTGCCATGTCTATGTCGACGAGAGCTGGGTCGATCGCCTGCCCGCGATGAGCGACGACGAAGACGCCCTGATCGACGGCGCCGCCGCCGCGCGGCTCGCCACCAGCCGGCTGTCCTGCCAGATCAAGATGACACCCGATCTCGACGGGCTGGTGCTGCGCCTGCCGGACCGGCAAGTCTAACATTTTGTTTTGACGCGAACCGGTGTCCACGTCGCCGGAAAACGCTCTCACCGCACCAGCAAACGATCCGCACAACGAAAAATATCTTCGGCAAAACCGAAGACGACACATCATCACCCAGAGGGAGGTTTATATGAAAGTCCTGAATGGCAGCCTTGTGCACGGCTGCCTCGCACTCGCCATGTCCTGCGCCGGATGGACATCGGCGCGTGCGGAGATCTCGGACGCCGTCGTTCGCGTCGGCGTTCTCAACGATATTTCCGGCATCTTCCAGGACACCAACGGCATGGGGTCGGTGGAAGCGGCCCGCATGGCGGCCGAGGATTTCAACGGCGGCGGCAAGAACATCAAGGTCGAGATCGTCTACGCCGACCATCAGAACAAGGCCGACGTCGGCACCGCGATCGTCCGCAAGTGGATCGACGTCGACAAGGTCGATGCGGTGGTCGACGTGCCGAACTCCGCGGTCGGTCTCGGCATCAACGCGCTGCTGCGCGGGACGCCGGTGACGTTTCTCGCCTCCTCCACCGCGAGCTCGGATCTGACCGGCAAGGATTGTTCGCCCAACACCATTCAGTGGGTCAACGATGCCTGGTCCACCGGCAACGCCACCGCTGCGGCGATGATGCAGCGTGGCGGCACCGACTGGTATTTCCTCACGGTGAATTACGCGCTCGGCCAGGGCATCGAAGCGGAAGCCACCAATTATATCCAGAAGCATGGTGGCAAGGTGCTGGGCTCGAGCCGCCATCCGCTCGGCACATCGGATTTCGCGTCCCTGCTGCTGCAGGCGCAGGGATCGAAGGCAAAGGTGGTCGGGCTCGCCAACGCCGGCGCCGACACCATCAACGCCGTCAAGCAGGCCGGCGAATTCGGCCTGAAGGATGCGGGACAGTCGCTGGTCGCGTTCCTGCTGTTCATCAACGACGTCCATGGCATGGGCCTGAAAGCCGCCCAGGGCCTGCTGCTGACCGAGTCATTCTATTGGGACATGGATGACGACACCCGCGCCTTCGCCAAGCGCTTCGCCATGCGGCCCGGCATGGGCGGCAAGATGCCGAGCGGCAACCAGGCCGGCGTCTATGCGGCGACCCTCGCCTATCTGAATGCAGTGGCCGCGACCGGCAGCGACAACGCCAGGGAGGTCGTGCCGCAGATGAAAACCTTCAAGGGCAGGGACAAGCTGTTCGGTGATCTCGCAATCCGCCAGGACGGCCGCGTGATCCACCCGGTCCACCTGTTCGAGGTCAAGAAACCGGAGGAGTCGAAGTACCCCTACGACTACTACAAACTGGTCACCACCATCCCGGCCGACCAGGCGTTCCGCCCGATCGCCGAGGGTGGCTGCCCGATGATCAAGTAGCGCGGCCTTCGAGGATATCCCGCACCCAGGTGGTGACGGCGTCCGACAGCAAAGACTGCACGGCGCCCTGCGCCGTTCCGGACGACGCATCGCCGACCACCACCGCGACGATGAGATCGCAGGTTTGCGACAATGCGATCCCCTCGACGCGGCGCGTCGAACCGTCGGCCTTGACGAGCTGATAGGTCCGCGCGCGCCCCCTGAGACTGTCGACCTGGATCTCCCGGCCTTCCCCGACCGGGCTGAACCTTGCGCTGATCAGATCAAGATCCGTGACCCGGTCGACTTCGTCGTCGTCGGCGACGCCCGTGGTGCAATTGCAGAAGCCGATCTTCGGCCGGATGTAGACATCGATATCCCCGCCACAGCGCGTCGCCGGGCAGCGGTAGGCACGCCCCGCCGGCCAGGCATCGCGCGGAAACGGCCAGGCGATTGGCTGCCAGGCGATCGCTTCGTGCGACGCGGCCTGATGGCGGACCGAGGCTGATATCAGCCCCAGTCCGGCCACCAGAACCAGCATCAGCGATCCACGCCCGATCATCGGTGTCAGCCTCAGCTCACTTCGCCTCCGGCAATCCCGCTGCCGCACGCGCACTGCCGGTCAGTTCGAGGATATGAAGGCCGGTGTTGGCGCGGTCGACAATATAGATGTAGCCGCGATCATCGGTCTCCACATTGTTGGTCTGGATCGCCACCTTGCAGCGATCCTTGCCGTCGACCTTGACGCAGCGCTTGTCGGTGGCGGCGGTGATCGCGGGGATGAAATACCCGACTTCTTTCGGATGATAGGGATCGCGGATGTCGAGCGCACGGACGCCGGCGTTGAAGAAGGCGATGAAGGCCATCTTCTTGTAGTAGATCGGGTCCATGCTCTCATTGGAGGAGTGCGAGCCGAAACGGCCGCCGCGCTCGCAGAACGACCCGCTGGCTTCGGGCACCGTGTAGCTGGAGATCACCATCGGATGGGTCTCCACCGACACATCCGCGAACCAGACCATCTGCCGCGGCTCACCGCATTCGTTCAGGATCGCCTCGTCGACCAGCATCACGATATCGCGCTTGCTGCCCTCCTTGTCCTTGGCGAATTCCGCCACCGGCATCTGCAGCATCGGGAACGTGGTGTGGGCACCGTTCCAGGACGACATGGCGAGGCGCGAAATTTCCGGATAGCGCAAATTGTCCGGCGTCGGCTCCTTTGGCCCGTTCAGGAGCTTGTCGCGGTCGAGGATCTGCATGAAGCCGCCCTTGTCGGTGCCGTAACCGACAAAGATGCGATTGCCCTTGACCCCCGTCGAGATCGGGCCGTGAAGTTCGGTCGGCACCGGACCGGTGGCGCCGGGCTCCTGCCCCACCAGACCGAAATCACGGATCTTCACCGGATGCGCGGGATCGCTCAGATCGTAGACCTGCATCATGCGGCGAACGCGCCAGCCCGGCGCGCCCGAAACGAGATACGCAATACCAGTGTCGCATTCCCACCAGTTCTTGTGCGTATCCTTCAGGCCGTCGAGCCGCGTGATCAGCACCGGGTTGGCGGGATCCGCCACGTTCCAGATTTCGTGCGCCTCGCTGCCGAAGGTGCGCAGCATGTAGACCGCGGACGGATCGCCTTTCGGCAGGCTCTTGCCGTCGCAGATGCGCACCATCTGCGCGCCGCCGCTCTCATAGGTGCCTTCCTGTCCCGGGATGTGGCGAAGATATTTCGGGTGGGCCGGATCGGTGACGTCGACGATCGAGGTCCCGTTCGGCTCCGCCTTGCCGGTCTGCGGATTGATGGGATCCGGCACGGCATCCGTGCCGCCGTGATGGCCGATGTAAGCGATCCAGCGGTTGCCCTGGTGATGAATGGTGGGCTGATATCCGCTGCGGGCCTGCAGATCGTTGCTGCCGACCAGCCGCATGTTCGAGGCCTCCGGCGGCGCGCCGATTTTCTGCTCCTGCGCCGCGGCCGTCACCAGGCTGCCGGCCAACAGCGGAACGCAGATCAAGGTCGCAAGTTTCAACGTCATCATCATCCTCCCCGAACGGGTTGTTATAGTTGATGTGGAGACAGTCTTCCTCCGATGGCCGGGTCAACGCTGACCTCGACCACCTCGGCAACACGCATCGGTGCAGCCAACCTTTCGCGAAATACAGCCATATCGAGCCCGCCGACCCAGCGGGCCACCGCAACCGTGCCGACGATATTGCCGATCAGGCTGGTGACGGCGCGGGCCTCGGACATGAAGCGGTCGATGCCGATCAGCAGTGACAGCGCCGCAACCGGGATTTTTCCGCCATGAACCGACAGCGCGGCGGCGAGCGTGACAAAGCCTATACCGACTACGCCTGCGACTCCCTTCGACATCAGCATCAGCACCAGCAAGATCTCGATCTGGTCGGTGATGCTCAAGGGAATGTTGAGCGCCTGCGACAGGAAAATGACGGCCAGCGTCAGATAAAGGCAGGTGCCGTCGAGATTGAAAGCGTAGCCGGCCGGCAGCACCAGCCCGACCACCGGCTTTGGGCAGCCGAGCCATTCGAGCTTGGTCATGATCTGCGGCATCACCGCTTCGCTCGAGCAGGTTCCAAACGTGATCAGAATTTCCTCCTTGGTATAGACAAGGAGTTTCCACAGCGAGAAACCCGCCAGCCGGGCGACGGCGCCAAGCACCAGCGCGACGAACACTAGCGACGTCGCATAGACCACGACAATCATTTTCACGAGAGGCAGCAACGATGTCACGCCGTATCGCCCGACCGTGAAGGCCATGGCACCGAATGCGCCGAGCGGCGCGAGCCGCATCACAAAGCCGACGATCTTGAACAGAAGCTGGGACAACTCGTCGAGCACCTTGACGGTCGCCTCGCTGGCGCCCTTGCTCGTCATGATGGCAAAACCGAACAGCAGCGCGACCAGCAGCACCTGCATGCCCTCGCCCTGGACGAACGCGCCGACCCAGCTGCTGGGGATGACCCCGAGCAGTTGCTCGGAGAATGTCAGCCCCTGTGCGGACTTGATGAAGGTTTGGGTGGCTGTCGCATCCAGCGTCGCCGGATCGACATTCATGCCACGTCCGGGCCCGGCCAGATTGCCGACCGCAAGGCCGATCAGCAGCGCGACGGTCGTAATCGCTTCAAAATAGAGAATCGCGATCAGCCCGATGCGGCCGACGCTTTTGACATCACCTATCCGGGCCAACCCGAGCACGATGGTCACGAAGACGATCGGCGCGATCAGCATCCGGACGAACTTGACGAAAATATCACCCAACACTTTCAGGTCGGAGCCCATCGCGGGGTAGAGATAGCCGACCGCGATGCCGAGAACGATGGCGACCAGCACCTGGACATAAAGGAGCTTGAGCCAACCCAGAACTTTCAACACGTCGTCTCCCTCGGTACTCTTGCTGTTTTGTCTTCGGATTCTGCCTTCAGGTTTTTCCTTGGCAGATTTCATCTCGGCAAAATCGGCATCGGACGACGCACGTCAGTCAGAGCGAAGCATCGCTACTGCTCTGCGCCGGTGCAGACAGTGCCTCGCTCACGAACGCGCCGGTCTTGCGATAGTGGGCGACCAGACGGTCGACGGCTTCGTCCGCACGACGCTCGACCACCGCCGTCATCAACGCCTCATGTTCATGGTCGACCTCACGCTGGCGCCACGCCACCGTGTTGGACAGGTTGCGAAAACGCGTGGCGCGGTGATGCATGGTCTCGCAGATCTCGCGCACGGTCGCGGCCGGACACGCGCTGATCAGCGCACCGTGGAAGGCAAGGTGCAAGGCGTCCCATTCCGGGTTGGGAATGAAGTGTGCCGATCCCAGCGACCGCGGCACCCGCGACAGCCGCCGGTGCGCGATGATGATGCGCTCCTCCCAGGCTTCATCGCCCGCAACGATGGAGGCCCGYAGCGCGGCGCCYTCGATCAGGCAGCGRCTCTCKATSAGATCCTGCAGCTCCGAGGCGTCGGCGGTCGCGACGCGAAAGCCGCGCTGATCCAGCCGCTGCACCAGGCCTTCCGCCGCCAGCTGGCTCAACGCCTCCCGCAGCGGCGACGCCCCCATCCCGAARCGGACCCGCAATTCCTCCATCCGCAGCCGGCTGCCGGGCGCAAGCGCCCCGTCCAGAATGCTTTTGCGCAGCGCATCGACCGCGAGGGTCGCCAATGTCTTGGCGGGGTCGCCGATGCTCGACGCCGCTTTGGCCGTATCCTGGAGCGCGTTTTCGACCATGTGGTGGACCATCTTTTGGGATCGTGGTTTAGGCAATCCCTTGGGGACTGCCCTGAATTTCGACCATTCAGGGACAAATGCAGTTTTTGTCGACAAAAACTTGCCGACGCATAAAATATCGACTAATGAACCAACGTCAAGCTGGGAAGAGGTCTGGTGCATGCGATTAGTGTCATTTCTGAAGAACGGCCTCTGGTGGCCGGCCGTGCAACGCGRCGACCGGATCGTCGAGATCAATGGAACCGCCTCCGCCTCGCCGCACGASATYCTSAMAKCSGTGCTYGMGGGCCAGCCSTTCAAYGAAGGCSCCGCGCATGACATCGCCAARGTCACACTGGGAYTGCCAATCCCCCACCCCGGCAAGATCGTCTGTCTCGGCCTGAACTAYGTCGATCACGCCAAGGAAGGCGGCAATCCGATTCCGGATTATCCMGCGGTRTTCCTGCGCGCGACCAGTTCATTGATCGCGCACGACCAGCCGCTGTTGCGCCCCGCRTGCTCGGACAARTTCGAYTACGARGCCGAGCTCGCGGTCGTGATCGGCAAGACCGCGCGCCACGTCACCGAGGYCAGCGCGCTGTCGCATGTGTTCGGCTACGCCTGCTTCAATGACGGCTCGATCCGCGATTACCAGCGCAARTCGACGCAGTGGACCATCGGCAAGAATTTCGACGGCACCGGCGCGTTCGGCCCCTGCGTCGTCTCCGCCGACGAACTGCCCGCCGGCGCSRCCGGCCTGYGCATCRCCTGCCGCTACAATGGCRMGACCATGCAGGACGGCAACACCAGCGACATGATCTTTTCGATCGCCCGCACCATCGCSATCCTGTCGGAAGCCATGACGCTCGAGCCCGGCGACGTCATCATCACCGGCACCCCGGCGGGCGTGGGTTACGCGCGAAAACCTCCGGTGTTCCTGCGCGCCGGCGATGTCAGCGAGGTCGAGATCGAAGGCATCGGCACGCTGCGCAATCCGGTGGTCGACGCCTGAGCGTCACCGCCCTCCAATCAACACAATATCAGGGAGACGGCCGTGGCCTCATCCGAACCCACCATCAAGCGGCTCAACAACACGTTTCGCTGGCCGAACGGCGCCCGTGTCGGCATCATCTTCAACATCGCCTATGAAGGCTGGTCCGAGGGACAGACCCCTGGCATCGGCCCAATGGGAAATCCCCTGAAGCCCGGCTTCTTCGATTCCAATGCCGCATCGTGGGGACTCTACGGGCCAACCCGCGGCATCTGGCGCGCGCTGGAGATCGCCGGCCGCCACAACATCAAGACCAGCGTGATGACCAACGGCGTGCTGGCCGAGAAATGGCCGAAGACCGTGCGCGCCATTCATGACGGCGGCCACGAGATCATTGCCCACTCCTACGGCATGGACGTGATCCCGATCTATCTCGACGAGGCCGGCCAGCGCGAAAATATCCGCCGCACCACCGGATTGATCGCCGATCTGACCGGCACGACACCGACCGGGTGGATCAGCCCGCGCGGCACCGGCAGCCCGATTCATCCTCGCCTGCTGGCTGAAGCTGGCTATCATCATCACGGCGACTGCAACGACGACGACCTGCCCTACCTTGAGACTCACGGCACGCGCGACATCATGGCGATCGCGCTGACCATGGACATCAACGACCTGCCAAGCGCGATCCGTTACGGCAACAACGCCCGCGCCATGCTTGAGCAGTTCGAGGATGCGATGGCGGCGGCGCTGACCCGAGAAACCAAACCGATCTTCTTCGACGTGACCATCCACACCCATGTCTACGGCCGGCCCACCGGCGCCTGGGTGTTCGACGAGATCATGAAGCAGGTCAACGCCGCGCCGGACGTCTGGGTCGGGACGCGTGAAGAGGCAACCGCGCATGCGCGCGCCGCGTTGGGAATGGACCATCCCGCTCCGGACTAGCAAGACGCGACACGACAATAAGCCGCCAAGGCAAAAAACATGGGAGGACGAGATGAACGAAAGCCACGGCGGCTATCGCGGGCCGACGGCTGCGACGTCGGATAACGCCACGGACGAGTTGCTGACCGCGCTCGACACCGCGCCTTTGACGCCGCGGTACTGGATGTCGATCGCACTTCTGGTGCTGCATGAGATGTTCGATTACTTCGACTTTTTCGTCGTCGGATATCTCGTCGCTATTCTCGCACCACAGTGGCACCTCACCTACGGTCAATCGACCATGATGCTGCTTGGTGCAGGAGTCGGTGCAATCTTCGGCGCCCTGATCCTGGGAAAGCTCGCAGATATTGTCGGGCGCAAGCCGGTGGTGGTCGGCGGAGCCATCCTGATTGCCATCAGCGCCGGCAGCATTGCATTCATTCCCAACGACTCATGGATCCTGTTCGCGCTGCTGCGCATCGTTGTCGGCGCCGGCCTGGGCGGCGCCATTTCGGCGCAAACGGCGCTCATTGTCGAACTCACGCCCACCAGGCTGCGCACCTTTATCGGAAGCGTGACTGTCGCGCCGGTATCCCTGGGAATTCTGCTGGCCGCGCTGCTGTCCTCGCAGCTTCTCGCGCTGATCGGCTGGCGTGGCCTTGCAGCGATCGGCTTCTTTCCGGTGCTGATCGGGATTTTGCTGATCTTCATCCTGCCGGAATCACCACGCTGGCTGCTGTCGCGCGGCCGCTTCGACGACGCGCGCAAGGCTGCGGCGCTGCAAATGGGCGTATCGGCGGACAAGCTGCCACTGCCCGCCAGGAGACGCGAAGCGCCCCGTCCCGCGCCGTTGAGCGCGCTGTTGAGCAATCCCCGCGCATTCTGGCTGATCGTTCTGACCTGGCTGGGGATGAGCGCGACGACCTACGGTTATCAGTTGTGGGGACCGACCATCCTCGCGATGACGCTGAATATTCCCGTGAAGGACGTCGCGATCTATTTCACCGCGGTCGGCGTGGCGGGCTTCGCTGGCCGTTTCCTCTTCTCCGCGCTGCCGCTGTGGCTGGGACGCAGGCATTCCGGCGAGGTCATGGGATGGGGCGCCGCGATCTTCATTCTCGCGGCCGGCCTGCTCCATCGGGACATGATCTCCGGCTTCTCCGCATTCATCGTTTTCCTGACGGCCGCGGCCATCTTCGTCAACGGTGGCTTCGCCAACATGGCGCCGTTTGCGGCCGAGAGCTACCCGGTGGAGCTTGCGGGCCGCGCCGTCGGCCTCGCGCAAGCGGTCAACGGAGTCGGCAAGATCATCGGCCCCCTGGTGCTCGGCCTGATTGCCGGCGTCGGCAATGTCGTCGAACCGAAGGCGACTGAATCCGCCGTCGTGCCAGCGTTCATCTTTCTCAGCTGCTGTTCCCTGATGGCGGCCCTCGCCTATCGCTGTCTGCCGATCGAAACACACGGCAAGCGCCTGGTTCTGAACGATCAGACAAACGAAGACCAACCCGTGGCCGCACGGCCTGCGGAGCTGACGATCGCAAAGTAAGACAAGCAAGAACGACACATGCAGAGGATCAATCCCATGGGCAGCGAACCGCTCGATATGCAGTTTGACAAAGATGTTCTCGTCGAGATGGACGATGGACTATTCCTGCGCGCCAACGTGTTCCGGCCGAAGCGCGCAGGCCGCTATCCCGTCATCCTGGCGCAGGGTGTTTACGGAAAGGACGCGCATTTCGAAGACGCATTCCCCGTGCAATGGGGCAAGCTGCTCGCCATCTACCCGGAACTCTGCAGCAATGGCTCAACCGGACAATACTTGCGCTGGGAAACGGTCGACCCCGAACGCTGGGTCCCTCATGGATACGTCGTGATCCAGATCGATGCCCGCGGCACCGGAAAATCGCCGGGCTATCTCGACCCCAGATCGCCGCGCGAAATCCAGGATTACTATCGCTCGATTGAATGGGCCGGGCAGCAACCATGGTCGAACGGCAAGGTCGGGCTGATCGGCATTTCCTACTATGCCTTTACGCAATGGGCCGTCGCCGCGATGCAGCCGCCGCATTTGGCAGCCATTGTGCCCTGGGAAGGCTTCGTCGATTACTACCGGGACAGCAGCCACCATGGCGGCATTTTCGCCAACTCGTTCACCTCCGCATGGTGGCCGCGCCAGGTGCTGGTCAACCAGCACGGCAACGGTGACACCACCTACTTCGATCGCGACACAAAACAGCCGAGCACCGGACCGGCGCTGAGCAAACCGATGCTCGACGGCAACCGGACGGACTATCCGGCCGACCTCTTGCGGCATTCGCTCGACGACGCCTGGTACCGCGAACGCACACCCGACCTCAGCCGGATCTCCGTTCCGGTTCTGTCGGCGGGAAATTGGGGTGGCCCGGGCGTCCATATGCGCGGCAACATCGAAGGCTTCATGGGCATCGCATCGAAGGACAAGTGGCTTTCGATGCATGTCGGAACGCACTGGGACAGCTTCTACCTTCCCGAATATGTCGCCATTCAGAGGCGATTCTTCGATCATTTTCTGAAGGGCGACGACAACGGCTGGCGGAACGAACCGCGCGTGCAGCTCGCCATCCGCGGCCCGAAGGACGCGCCGTTCCGGATGGAAAACGAATTTCCGCTGGCGCGAACGCAATGGACGAAATTCTTCCTCGACACGGGCCCGTCGTCCATCGGGACCGAGAGGCCGGCCGATGCCAGGACCGCCACCTATGATGCGACGGGCGACGGAATCACGTTCAAGACCGCCCCGTTCGAGCGGGACACCGAATTCACCGGCTTCGTCACGGCGCATCTGTTCGTATCGTCATCGACCACGGACATGGATATCTTTGCGATCTTGCGCATCTTCGACCCCGAGGGCCGCGAGGTCATCTTCGTCGGAGCACATGAACCAACACCGGTGACGCGTGGCTGGCTGCGGGCCTCGCATCGCAAACTGGACCCGGAACGCACGCTGCCTTACCGCGTCTTCCACGCCCACGACGAGATCCAGAAGCTGACGCCGCAGCAGATCTACGAACTCGATGTCGAAATCTGGCCCACCTGCATGGTGTTCCCGAAGGGCTATCACATGGCCCTGACCTTGATGGGCAGGGATTTCGAGTTTCCGAACACCCCGGGCCGGCTGCTGCACAACCATCCGCTGGACCGCACCAGGGACGAATTCGGCGGCTCCAACAGCGTGCTAACGGGTGGTCAGCATGCGTCCTATCTGCTGATGCCGTTGATTCCGAGAAAAGATTAGACGTCGGATGGGCGGCGCGGCCGTATAACGCGCCGTCTCTATCGCAGCCAGGACTCATTCCGCCGTTCCGAACGATCGACAAGCCACCGTCTGGTAGGCCCCGTGGGTCGCGGCTGCCACTTCACTGCTCTTCTGAGAAGGTTCAAGTCAGGCCGGGAATCTGTCACCGAACATCGGCAGACCGCTGCGCGATTGCTCCCGCGTGGCCTCGTCCTGGATGACGTCCCAGTGCTCCGCGAGCACTCCATCCTCCAACCGAACGATGTCGGCGACGACCCACGCCGCCGATAGGCCGTGGCCGCTGAAGCGCCCGTGGAGAATGACGAAATTGCCGGTCGTCGCCGCGATGTGGTTCTCGTAACGCAGTGTCGCGGGTAAACTCTTGACCAGGTCAAAGAGCCCGTCTCGGCCGGGCGCGATGTGAGCGCTGTGCTGGATGTAATGCGTAGACCAGAAGCGTTCCGCGGATGCGTAGTCGCGCCTATTGAAAAGCATGTCGAACGCATCCAGAGCGATCTGGACGCGGCGGTCCTCACTGGGCGTGATCATGGCCGCGCTTCCTTGGTTTACTTCCGGACCAGCGGGATCTGCAGGTTGGTGGGGCGGTTCTGCTCCGTGTCAAAACCGCGGCCGTCGATATTGCGGGCTCCCCAGAACAGCAGATCGCCCCTGAGATAGACGAGGTCGTACTCCATAAAATTCGTTCCCTCCTTGAGAGCGAAGGGAGCGAAGCTCTTTCCGAAGATGCTCTGGGACGCTTTGAGCGCCCAAGGAGCATATCCCACTGAGGCGACCTTGTTGAGGATATCGACAAAGCCCTGCGCGAGAGGTGTGACCTCGTAGCTCTCATCAGCAATAAAATCGACCTTTTGCGCGCCGGGAGCGATCGGATGCGGACCTTGCCACAGCATGTGCCCGCTGATCTTGATCCGCGCCAGCGGCACGGCGCCGTAGGGGTCGGCCGAGTTGGCGATCTCCAATTCGAACCGATCGGACGGCAGATATTTGAAAGTGCGCTTGAGGTAGAACGGCTTGAGCGAACCGTCCGGGTCCTTGCTTGCACTTGGCCGCACTTCGGGAGCGATGCTCTCCCAGTCTCCGAGTAACGCTTGCTTGATTTTCGAGACGTCGGCTTCCATGTCGGTTGCTTTCGGTTGATTGCTGGGGGACTGCGCTACGGCTCCGCCGAATCCCGCCATCACCAGCAGCAATACCAGTGACGCTCTCAGGCCGTTGCACATGCGCACGCTCCAGCGGGGGCAACGCGCGGGCCTTCGTGCCGAGCCGAGCGGATCGCGGCCACGATACGCCCTGCCCGGCAGGCAGACCCCGCACACAGTGCCTTTTGCTATATAAGTCGCTGGTCGGCTCGGAAAAGACTTTGTAAGCTGGCCCCATGCCTATCAGGCATGGGGAAAAATGATGGAGCTTCGGCATCTTCGTTACTTCATTGCCGTGGCCGATGCCGGCAGCCTGACGGTCGCCGCCGAGCAGAAGCTGCACACCTCCCAGCCGTCTCTCAGCCGGCAAATCCGAGATCTCGAACAGGAAGTCGGCGTGCAATTAATGAATCGCAGCGCCCATGGTGTCGAGCTGACGCCGGCCGGCAAGGCGTTTCTCGACCATGCACGCATGGCGCTTCACCAGGCGGAAGCGGCAAAGGAAGCAGCGCTGCGCGCGGCGCAACCGGCAAAACCGACATTCACGCTCGGTTTTCTATCGGGAGCTGAAATCGACTTGTTGCCCGAGGTGGACCGCGTGCTGCGCGACGCGTTTCCCGGCATCGACATCCGCCTGTCGAGTGATTACTCCCCGGTTTTGGCAAAGGCCTTGATGAGACGCAAGCTCGATGCAGCCTTCATCCGGCCGGAAGATAACATGGGAGAATTGGCCAGCAGGCGGGTGCGGACCGATCCGCTCATCTTCGTGTTGCCAAGTGACCATCGCCTGGCCTCGCAAACGGCCATCGCACTGGAAGAGATCGTCAACGAAACCTTCTATCTTCCGTCCAGATCAGCGCCCGCGGTTCGCCGTATCGTTCTGGAGTATTTCAACCGCATCGGCATCGATCTCAAGCAGGAATACGAAGTGCATAATGTCGTCCATGCGATATCGATGATCACATCGACGCGCGGGATCATGCTGTTGCCGGCGTACACAAAACGGTATCTTCCGGAAACGATCACCACCCGGCCGGTGAAGGGAGAAGCGCCGACACTGGAGCTGGTGATCGCCTACCACAAGGCGAACACCTCCCCGATATTGAAGCTGCTGCTCTCCAAGGTCGGCAAGTTGGCCGGGGCGCCATCCTAGATAACAGAGCCAGGAAGCGATCCTCCAGCCCTACTCCGCCGTCCAGCCGCCGTCGATCACCAGCGACGATCCCGTCATCAGCGATGAGGCGTCGCTGGCGAGGAAGACGATAGCGCCCATCAGGTCCTCGACGCGGCCGAGCCGCCCCAGCTTGATCTTCGCCACCACGCTTGCCTTGAATGCCTCGTCCTGAAGAAATGGTCGCGTCATCGGAGTTTCGATGAACGTGGGACACAGGGTGTTGACCCGGATGCCGTGCGGCGCGAGGTCGAGCGCCATGGCCTTGGAGAATCCCTCCATCGCCCACTTCGACGCACAATACAGCGAGCGGTTCGGACCGCCGACATGCCCCATCTGCGACGACATGTTGATGATCGAGCCGCGCACGCCCGCCGCCATCATCCGGCGGCAGATCGACTGCGCCGCGAAATAGGCCGCGCGGACGTTGAGGTTCATCACCACGTCGAAATCCTCGACCGAGACATCGGTCACCGGATTGGGCCGGTTGGTGCCGGCATTGTTGACGAAGGCATGGTACGGCTCGCGTGCATCGATGGCAGCGCGAAACGCCGCAACATCGGTGACGTCGAGCGCCAGGGTATCCGCCGCAAGGCCTTTCTCGCGCAATGCCGCGGCAGCCGCGTCGATCTCACTCGCGGTACGGGCACACAGCGTAACATGGGCACCCGATTCCGCGAGCGCGCAGGCGGCGGCAAGACCGATGCCGCGGCCCGCTCCGGTGACAAGGGCGCGGCGGCCATCCAGCCGCAGCGATGGCGTCTGTGGTAGCGCTTGCGTACTCATTCCGCGGCACTCGCATAAGGCACGTTGCGACCGCCATAGCGGCGCACACGCACATTGGCCTGTTCGGCATGGCCGGCAAAGCCTTCCAGCATGCACAGACGCGAGCAGTACTCACCGATCATGGCTGAAGCTTCATCAGTCAACACCCGCTGGTAGGTGACGGTCTTGAGGAACTTGCCGACCCACAGCCCCCCGGTGTAGCGCGCCGCCTTCTTAGTCGGCAGGGTGTGATTGGTGCCGATCACCTTGTCGCCATAGGCGACATTGGTGCGCGGCCCCAGAAACAGCGCGCCGTAGTTGGTCATGTGGGTGAGGAAGTAGTCCGGGTCGCGCGTCATCACCTGGACGTGCTCGGAGGCGATCCGATCGGCCTCGCGCGCCATCTCCTCCTCGGAGTCGCAGACGATCACCTCGCCGTAGTCTTCCCACGCCTTGGCCGCAATGGCGGCGGTCGGCAAAATCTTCAGCAGACGCTCGATCTCGGCCATGGTGGCACGCGCGAGCTTTTCCGAATTGGTCAGCAGGATCGCCGGCGAATTCGGCCCGTGCTCCGCTTGTCCCAGCAGGTCGGTGGCGCACATTTCGCCATCCACGGTATCATCCGCAATCACCAGCGTCTCCGTCGGCCCGGCGAACAGGTCGATGCCGACCCGGCCGAACAGCTGCCGCTTGGCTTCGGCCACAAACGCATTGCCGGGGCCGACCAGCATATCGACCGGCGCGATCGACGGCGTCCCCAGCGCCATCGCCCCCACCGCCTGGATGCCGCCGAGACAATAGATCTCGTCAGCGCCCGCCAGATGCTGCGCGGCGACAATCGCCGGCGCCGCCTTGCCCTGGAACGGCGGGGCGCAGGTGACGATCCGCTGCACGCCCGCGACCTTCGCCGTGATCACCGACATGTGTGCCGATGCCAGCAGCGGATACTTGCCGCCGGGCACATAACAACCGACCGAATTGACCGGGATGTTCTTGTGGCCAAGCACAACGCCCGGCAGCGTCTCCACTTCGACATCCTTCATGGAGTCGCGCTGGTGCTGGGCGAAGTTGCGCACCTGCTCCTGCGCGAACTTGATGTCGTCGATGTTGCGCTGCGACAGCTCGCCGAGACACGCCTTGATCTCCGCATCGGTCAGCCGGTAATCCCTGCGGTCCCACTGGTCGAACTTGATCGACAGATCGCGCACCGCGGCATCGCCGCGCTGCTCGATATCGGCCAGAATTCCCTCGACGGTGGCGCGAACCTTGGAATCGTCCTCGGCGCGCTGGGCGGCATCGCGACTCTGCTTGAGATATTTCGCCATCACTGGTCTCCGCGATTACTTGATCGCCTGAGGATTGATCGGCGAGCCGGCCGCACCCGGCAGGTGCAGCGGCGGCGCCGTGAAGAAGAATTCATACACCTTGTCCTGCGCGCAATCCTCGGCCAGTTCCTTCAGGTAGAAGATTTCGCCCATCGAGATTCCGATAGCCGGAATCACGACCCAATGCCACGGCTGATTGGCCTCGTTGGTCTCGTTCGGGCGGACCTCGCAGCCCCAGGTGTCGGTGCAGATCGCGGCGATATCCTTTTCGCGGATCCAGTAGCAGGTCTCGAACGCGACGCCGGGTGCATCGCCGCCGCCGTAACCCGACCAGTCCTTTTTCTTGAGGCAGCGCTCCTGGTGGCCGGTGCGAATGATGACGAAATCGCCTTTGCGAATCTCGACACCCTGCTGCTTGGCGCAGGCGTCGAGGTCCGCATTGGTGATGGCGTAGCCATCGTCGAGCGACTCGACACCCTTGAAGCGCGCGACATCGAGCAGCACGCCGCGACCGGCCATCTTGTTGCGGACATGCTCGATACCGAGCTTCTTGGCGCCACGGGCGTCGACCAGCTTGGCGTCGTAGCCGTTGTACATCTTGTCATCGAGGAAGATGTGGCAGAGCGCATCCCACTGGGTCGACGCCTGGCACGGCATGTTGATGGCATCGTCGGCGTAGCGCAGGTACGGCGACGGGTTGTCCTGATTGCCTGCAGCCGCATCGGTGCCGGTCGCCAGCATGGTGTGGATCGGATTCCAGCGGCCACCGAACAGCCCGGACTGGATCGGCTCCTTCAGCGACAATCCCAGCGCAAACACCTTGCCCTTCCTGATCAGCTTGCCGGCATTGATGACATCCTCGGGCGTCACATTGTTGAGGGTGCCGATCTGGTCGTCCTTGCCCCAGCGGCCCCAGTTCGAGAGCGTCTTGGCGGCTTCATAGATGGCGGCGCGGTCCACTTTCATGGTGTTTTCCTTTCTTTAATTTATCACTTGATCAATTAAACGGCGCAACGAAGACAAGCCCCGTCCACCGGCTTCATACCGAACAGTAACGCTCCTTGATGTCGTCGTCGGCGAGCAGCGCCTTCGCGGTCGCGTGATGCACCACAGCGCCCTGGTCGAGCACGTAGGCCCGATCGGCGATATCCAGCGCCAGCTCGACATTCTGCTCGACCAGCAGGATGGTCGTGCCCTGCGTCTTCATCTTGCGGAACAGCTCGAACATTTCGTCCACCAGCACCGGCATGATGCCTTCCGACGGTTCGTCCAGCATGATGAGATCGGGGCTCGCGATCATGGCGCGCGCGATCGCCAGCATCTGCTGTTCGCCGCCGGACATGGTCACCGCCTCCTGGTCCAGCCGCTCGGCGAGACGCGGAAAGATCTCGGCGATGCCGGCGATCAGTTCGACTTCCTTCTTCTTGTTCGGCGATGCGACAAGACCGAGCCGCAGGTTTTCCCGCACCGACAGGCCCTGCACGATGCGGCGCTCTTCCGGCACGTAGGCAAGCCCCAGCGCGAAACGCACATGGGCCGGCTGTCCCAGAATTTCATTGCCCTTGAAGACGACGGAACCGCTCCGCTTGTCGAGCAGGCCCATGATCGATTTGAGGGTCGTGGTCTTGCCGGCGCCGTTGCGCCCGATCAGGCAGACGATCTCGCCCTTGTTCACTTCCAGGGCGATATCCTGCAGCACGTGGCTTGCGCCGTACCAGGCATTGAGCTTCTCGACCTGCAACATGACCTCAGTGCTCCCGCTGGCCAAGATAGACGCGCTTGACCTGCTCGTTCTGACGAACGTCCGCAGGCGTGCCTTGCGCCAGCAGTTCACCGTGATGCAGCACCAGCACGCGGTCGCTGATGCCCATCACCAGCTTCATCTTGTGCTCGACCAGGATCACTGTGCGTTCCCCGGACAGCTTGACGATCAAGTCCATCATCACCCGGGTTTCTTCCGGGCTCATGCCCGCGGTCGGCTCGTCGAGCAGCAGCAGGCGCGGGTCGGCGGCCAGCGCCATGCCGATCTCGAGCGCCCGCTGCTCGCCATGCGCCAATTCCTTGGCCAGCCGCTCGCGACGGTCCCACAGCCCGACCAGCGCCAGCAGCGAATCCGCCCGCTCGACAAGGCCCGGCAGCTTTGCACGCGGCCGCCAAACGTCGTAGCGCGACACGAATGCCTGCAGCCCGACCCGAACATTCTCCCGCGTTGTCAGTTGCGGGAAGATGTTGGTGATCTGGAACGACTTGGCGATGCCCATGTGGGCGAACTTGTGCTGCGGGATATTGGTGACGTCGCGTCCCTCAAATTCAATCCTGCCACCCGACGGCTGGAACGCGCCCGACAGCAGATTGAAATAGGTGCTCTTGCCAGCGCCGTTGGGGCCGATGATCGAGGTGATGGCGCCGCGGGAAAATTCCGCGGAGATGTTATTCAGAGCCCTGAACTTGCCGAACACTTTGCTGACGCCGCTGGTGCGCAGGATGATGTCGGATGTGGAAGCTGCCGTCGCCGTCATGACTTGATCCGCTTGAGAATCGTGCCCCAGATCCCAGCTGGGAAGAACAACACGCAGACCACGAACACGGCGCCGACAATCAGCTGCCAGTGCACGGTCCATAGCGACACCAGGTTTTCCAGCAGCAGGAAAACGCCGGCGCCGACAAACGGGCCGAAGAAGGTGCCCATGCCGCCCAGGAGCGACATCATCACCACCATGCCGGAGGTTTCGTAGTACAAGGTCTCGATCGGCACGATCGACAAATGCAGCGCAGCCAAAGCGCCGGCGAGGCCGCAGAAGCCGCCGGACAGGATGAAGGTCAGGAGGCGGGTCGCGGTGACGTTATAGCCGGACGCGCGCGCCCTCGCCTCGTTCTCACGTACCGCCTCGATCACCGCACCGAATGGCGACGCCAGGATACGGGACAGCACGAAGAACGCCGCAATCACAAACGCCGCCACCACATAGTAGCGCGTCAACGGATTGATGAAGTCAAACTTCAGCCCGAAGATGTCGATGATGCGGACATTGATGCCGCGCAGGCCGTTCTCGCCGCCGGTCCAGTCCACGGCCTGATAGAATAGATAATAAACACATTGCGCCAGCGCCATGGTCACCATGGCGAAGTAGATACCGCGGGTGCGGATGGCGAGACCGCCGATCAGCGCGGCCATGGCGAGGCCGCCCAGGACCCCGATGGCGATCGCCGCATACCACGGCAAGCCGAAATGGACGATGGCGATGCCGCAAAAATAAGCCCCGGTGCCAAACAATGCCGCATGCCCGAATGACAGCAGCCCGAGATAGCCGAACAGCAGGTTGAAGCCGAGCGCATAGAGGCCGTAGATCAGAATATTCACCGCGAGCGCCGTGAACGGCATCACCAGCGGGAACAGCAACACAAAAATGCTCGCAAGGATCGCCCTGTGGCGTCGGGCGAATTCGAACCAGCCCGCCGGTTCGACGTGGGGTTGAGCGAGGGTCTGGGAGAGATCGTTCATCAGGCCCTCAACTCATCAATCCGGCGCGGCCGAAAAAGCCTTGCGGACGGATCAGAAGCACAATGGCCATCAGGGCGAAGATCGACACCTTGGCCATTTCCGGTGCGAACAGCGAGGTCATGCTGACCACGACACCGACCAGAAGGCCTGCGATCACCGCCCCGCCGATCGACCCCATGCCGCCGACCACCGTTACCACGAACGCCTCCGCAAGGATGGTCGCCCCCATTTCCGGAATCACGCCCTGCAGCGGAGCGGCCAGCAGGCCAGCAAGGCCGGCGATCGCCGTTCCGATCCCGAATACCACCAACCACACCCGGGAGACATCGACGCCCAGCACACGAACGATCTGCGGATCGCGCGCGCCGGCGCGGATGATGAGACCGAAACTGGTCCGCTCGAGAAACAGCCAGAGCGCCAGCAGGACCACCACGGCGGCTCCGATCACGAACAGGCGATAGAGCGGAAAATATCCGACGCCGATGTCGACGGCGCCCTGCAGCAACTCCGGAGTCTCGAACGGATAGCCGCTAGTACCGAACGCAATGCGGATCAATTCGACCATGATGTAGCTGAGGCCGAATGTCAGCAGCAGCGGATAGTCGATGCCACGGCCGTAGAGCGGTCGCACCAAGAACCGCTCCACAACCATGCCGATCGTGCCGACGATCAGGGGAACGGCAACAATGCAAAGCCAGAAATTGCCACCCATCGACAGCAGGAACAAACCGACATAGGCACCGACCATGTAGAAGGCGCCGTGCGCGAAATTCACCACCGTCAACATGCCGAAAATCAGCGACAGGCCGATGGCGAACAGCACGTAGATCGCGCCGAGCGCAAGCCCCGTGAAAAGTTGCAACGCGATCAGATCGAAGCTCAAACCGGCCATCTCAAGCCAACCATCTCAAACCAAGCATCGGAAAACTCCGGACCGATGCGCGCCCCCCGGAGACCGAGAGCGCGCCCCGATATGATCAGGCCTTGTGACCGAGCGCCTGGCAGGTGCGCAGGTTCTCTTCATTCGGCGCTTCGGTCTCGATCACATTGAACACATCGGCATCGCCCTTCTGCGGCGTAGCCTTCGATTCGATGATCAGCACCGATTGCACTGACTGGTGATCGCACTTGCGATAGTATTGCGGTCCCTTGTAGTAATCGTATTTCAGGGCCTCGACCGCCGCGATCACCTTGTCGGGATCGAGACTGCCTGCGGCTTTCGCGCCCATGAGCAGCGTCTTCACGCCGCCATAGCCGAGTGCGCCATAGTCGGACGGCACCTTGCCGCCATGCAGCTTGCGGAAACGATCGTTGAACGCCTTGGCGGAGGCGATCTTGTCCTCGATTCCCCAGTAATATGACGTTCCGCCAATGACGCCGTCGAACGCCTGGGCCCCTGCGGCCACACGCCCGGTATACAGCAGGATCGGGGCCACGATCTTCATCGACTTCTTCATGCCGAAATCGGTCGCCTGCTTCAGCGCGATCTGTTGATCCCGACCGAAATTGCTGATGCAGAGCACGTCCGGCTTCAGCGCCTGGATGCGCGGCAGCAGCGTCGAGAAGTCCGTGGTACCGAGCGGATGGCGGATATCGACCAGGGTCTCGATCCCCAGCGCCTTGCCGGCCTCCTGGAAGCCGCGCACCATCTCGTGGCCATAGGCATAGTCCGCGGTCAGGAACGCAACTTTCTTGCCGAACTTCGGGAAAGCATAGCGCCCTACCGCGCCGGCCGTGAGGTGCGGATTGAGCGCCTCATGGAAGGTGTATTTGCTGAAATCCGATGCTTCGTTGATCGTGTCGGACTGGCTGATCGAATTGAAGATGATCCCGCGTTCCTTGGTCACGTTATTGACTGCAAGCTGCACCGCTGCCGAAAGGCTGCCGACAATGAAGCTGGCCTTTTCCTTTTCGATCAGCTCCAGCGTCCGGGTGGCAGCTTCGCCAGGATTGAGCTTATCGTCCCGCACCAGCAATTCGGCCTTACGGCCATTCAGGCCGCCGCTTTCATTAAATTCGGCGATGGCGACTTCGGCCGCACGCACCTGATCCTGCGCCTCGGTGCCATACGGCCCCGTCAGCGGCACCGGGAATCCGACCTTGATGGTCGCTTCCTGCGCCTGCGCGAGGTTGATGCGGAACGGCGATGCCGCCAGAGCCGCGCCTGCGCTCGCCGTGGCGAGCAGCCGCCGGCGCGAAATCAGCATGGTCTTCCTAGTCATGTATTCCTCCATAAACGATCGTCATTTTCTTTGGTTTTTGCGATGATCAGATCCGCCCGAGCGCAGTGAGAACGATCCGCGGCTTCAGCTGGAATTCGGGGATGGTAACACCGAATGGTGACAAGGCATCATTGGGGGTATTGGCAACACAAGCGCCCGCGGCGCCGGTTGCTTCGGTCTGCAACGGCACATGCGGTAAAATCTCCGGCGAGACCTGGACGTCGACATAAAGAACTGCAACGCCGATATCGACACTCAATCCAGGCGCCGACGGACGCAAATCCTGGGCCGACATCAGGCTCTGCCTGCCCGATAGCAATTTGGCCCCGCCCACATGCCCGACAAGAATCCAAGCGCGCTGATCACGCTCGATGCACGCGCATAGTTGAAAGCCGAAGCTTTCATTCGTCCCGCCTCCCTCGCCTTGCTTTTATGGATGCCCTTCCAGGCCGATTAGACGGCGGCGCGCGACAAAGGTCAAGCTTGTTTATCGAACGATTATTTATCGATCCTCGGCATCCCATTCAACGAACGGCGAGAATCCCCGCCGAAGTGAACCAAACGAACCAGCAAACACGTGCCCCCGACACGCATCGCCCCCATCTCGCATCGCACAAATCCCGCCCGTGCGGCGATCAACCGCGGCCCTTTCCGCGGCCATCGACCGTCTTGCCTGCAACGCGCTTTCTGAAAATCAGCTCCGCCTGCCTGGCCTCCGCTTCCAGAAGCCGGGCGAACAGCGCGGCCGCCGGAGACAACACCTTGCGCGCCGGCTCGATCAGCACGAACTCGGAGTAGAACGGCGGATCGTCCAGAGGACGAATCTCGAAATGCCCACCGTCGAGATCCGCCAGCATCATGATGAACGGCAGGACTGCGACCCAGTCGCCCGCTGCGACAAATTGGAGCGTTCCCATCATCGCATCGAGGTCGAGCCGCTGCGCAACGGCAACGCCGTTGGTGCTGAAATAAGTTTCGATGGTGTGGCGCCGGGTGTTCTGCTTGCCCGGAAGCACCACCTTCAGCGGACCGAGTTCTGACAGGCGTACGGGCTTCAAGTGACCACGATGTTGCCGCTTCGCCCGCACCAGCATCTCACGATCCCGCGCCAGCAGCCGATGCGATACGCCGGTCGCACCGGCGAACGCCGGAACCACGGCGAAATCCAGCTCGCCCTTCTGGGTCATCTCGGTCAGGACACCGGAATAAGCCTCGATCACATTGATCTCCGCGCCCGGCGCAGACGCGAGAAACTTGTCGAGCGCCGGCGCGAGCAGGGATCGCGTAAACGTCGGCATCAGGCCAATGCGGATCGCACCGCCGACAAAATTACCGGCAACGCTTTGCCGCGCCGTATCCAGCCGCCTCAGGACTTCGAGGCATTCCTTGTAATAGAGCGTGCCGGCCGGTGTCGGGGTGACTTCACGTCCGTCGCGTTCCAACAGCGTGACGGAGAGCTCGGTTTCCAACTGCTTGATGTGCTGCGACATCCCGGACTGGGTGGCCCCTTCCCGCTCCGCAGCGGCCGTGAACGAACCGGTCTCATAGACGGCCACGAAGGATTTAAGCTGGCGGAGTGAAATCATGCCATCATGTTTTCTAATGCGATAAATCAAGAATAATCATTTTTCTAATAACATCCAATCCCTCATGTTGATGGCAATCACTGGCTTTCAGGAACCGCACGATGAAACTGGGCTTTTTTACCATGCCGATCCATCCCCTCGACAAGGATTGGCGGCAGTCGCTGGCGGAGGATCGGGAAGCATTTCTGCTGGCTGACGCGCTCGGATTCACTGAGGCCTATGTCGGCGAGCACGTGACCGACAGGGCAGAGAACATCACATCGTGCATCGCCTTCCTTGCCTGGATCGCAGCCGCAACCAAGCAGATCCGGCTCGGCACCGGCACGGTGAACATGCCCAACAGCCATCCCGCCGCGGTTGCCGCCAGCGTTGCCATGCTGGATCACATGCTGGACGGCCGCTTCATTCTCGGCATCAGCCCCGGCGGCCTGCTGTCCGACGCAGAACTGTTCGGCAATCTCGACTTCAATCGCAACGAGATGTTCCTGGAGGCGATCAACCAGGTGCTCGCGATCTGGACGAGTGAACCGCCCTATAACCTGAAGGGAAAGTACTGGACGGTGTCGACGGAACGCACCCTGGTCAAGGAGATCGGTCAGGGCTTTATCCCCAAGCCGCTGCAGCGCCCGCATCCGCCGATCGTCGTGACGGCGGTGGCGCCATTTTCCAAAGGCGTCACCGAAGCCGCGGCACGCGGCTGGGACCCGATCTCGGCGAACTTCCTGATGCCGGCCTGGGTCAAGAGCCACTGGCCGAATTATGCGGAAGGCTGCAAGCGCGGCGGACGCGCGGTGGACGCAGCCAACTGGCGCGTGGCCAAGAGCGTCTTCGTCGCCGAGGATGCGGCGACCGCAAAGGCCTATGCGACCGATCCGAACGGTCCCTATGTGTATTATTACCGCTCACTGTTCACCAAGCTGAAGAAGAACGGCCGCATCGAGCTGTTCAAGACCCACCGCAACCAGCCGGACGACGAGGTCACCCTCGAGATGGTCTGCGACAAGCTGATCATTCATGGCACGCCCGACAGCGTCGCCGATCAGTTGCTGGCGTTCCAGGACGAGGTCGGAGCGTTCGGGACACTGCTGTACGCGGGCAAGGACTGGAAGGATCGCGAACTCGGACGACGTTCGATGATCCTGATGGCCGAGAAAGTCATGCCCCGGGTCAACGCGGGCTTGCCTCGCCAGACTAATGCAGCAGAATAGCACGGGCCGCCAACCGACGCGGCAAGGCATCAACAAACAAGCAAATAATAAAGACAACAGGACCACGCCTTGGCTCTCTCTGACCGAATTCCGTATCAGGCGATCGTCGATCGTCCGAAACTCGTTCTGCCCGGCGGCAAGAAACTTGCCGTCTGGGTGATCCTCAATGTCGAGGAATGGCGGATTGAAAACGCCATGCCGCGCACGGTGCTCAGCCCGCCGATGGGCCAACCGCTGCTTCCGGACGTGCCGAACTGGGCCTGGCACGAATATGGAATGCGGGTCGGATTCTGGCGCCAATTGAAAGCACTGACCGATCGCAACGTTCCTACGACACTGGCGATCAACGGCAACGTCTGCACGTCCTATCCGCGCGTGGCCGCTGCCGCACGTGATGCGGGATTCGAATTCATGGGCCATGGTTTCCTGCAGGGCCCGATGCACAAGGTGGATAACCAGGCCGATGCGATCAAGCGCGCCGTCGATACCATCGCGACATTCGCCGGCAAGGCGCCGCGCTCCTGGGAAAGCCCCGGCCTGACCGAGACCGAAGCGACCCTGGACCTGCTGCGCCTGAACGGCATTGAATACGTGGCCGACTGGGTCATCGACGACCTGCCGCAGGACATCGACACCCCTCATGGCCGGGTGACAACCATTCCCTACACCGTCGAAACCAACGACATCGTGGTCCACGCCTTGCAGCATCTACCGTCGGATCAGTTCCTGCGCCGGAGCATCGATCAATTCGACCGGCTCTATCTCGAAGGCCACGACAATGCCCGGGTGATGGCGATCTCGATCCATCCCTACATCACAGGTGTACCGCACCGGATCAAATACCTCGAGCAGTTGCTCGACTATGTCATCAGCCACGACGGCGTCGCCTTGATGACGGCCAGCGAGATCGGCGACTGGTACCGCGGCCAGATCGCAAAATCCTGAATTCCCTCGCTGGAGCAACGAAGATGATCAGAGCGGCCATTATCGGCCTGGGCTGGTGGGGCCAGACCATCGCCAGAAATCTCGCGACCAGCGAGGTGATCCGGCCGGTGCTCGGCATCGATCCGTCAGAGGCCGCACGCACCGCCGCAGCAGCGATGGACCTGGAAACGGCTCAGCGTTTCGAAGATGCGCTGGCGCGGCCGGATATCGAGGCCATGATCCTGTGCACGCCGCAGCAGCATCATGCTGCGCAGATCGAAGCCGCTGCGAACGCCGGCCGCCACGTGTTTTGCGAAAAGCCGCTGTGCACCACCGCCGCCGACGCCGAACGGGCGATTGCTGCAGCCGTCAATGCCAAGGTGCAACTCGGGATCGGTCACGAGCGGCGCTTCGAGCCAGCGGTCATTGAACTGCGTCAACGGTTCGAGGCCGGCGAATTCGGCACCGCGCTGCTCCTGGAGGGTAATTTCAGCCAGGACAAATTCCTCAAACTGCCGGCGGACAACTGGAGGCTATCGCACACCGAGAATCCCGTCGGGCCGCTGTCGGCCACCGGTATTCACCTCGTCGATCTCTCCGTCGCGATCCTTGGAATCCCGACACAGGTCTGGGCCAGACTGTCGACGCGCGGCAGCAGCTTTGCCAATGGCGACACGCTGACGATCACTCTTGCTTTCGCGAACGGCACAACCGCGCTGCTCACGGCCGTGCTTGCCACCCCGTTCATGGGACGGCTGGCGTTATTTGGCTCAAACGGCTGGATGGAAATCTGCGATCGGACCCACCCGGAAAACCCAAGCGGCTGGGATGTGACGCGAACCCATCGGGACCAGGACCGGCAAACAGCCTATTATCCGCCCCATGCCGCAGTCCGCGACAATCTGGAGGCCTTCGGCAACGCGGCACTCGGAAGCAGCCCCTATCCGGTCAGCTATCGGGAGATGCTGGCGAATGTGCGCACATTCGAGGCGATCCAGCGCTCAGTGGTCAGCGGCGAGATCGAGCCGGTTTGATTTTGTCGCTGGCTCGGCGCCATGTTCGAAAATCTTGTGCACGCCCGCCAGGTACACATCGATCGCGTCCGCGATCATCTGTTCCTTGTCTTCGAGAACGGTCGCTTCATAGATGAATTTTCGAATGCCGTAATAAAAAATGCCGCCGTGAAATACCCAGGCCATTTCCAATTCCGCCGATGTCGGCTTAGTCTGCGCTGAAAATCCGGCCTCGAACCGGCACTCCTTGACGATGCGGGACAGAATCTTGTCCCGCACCACGCTGACGTACCAGCGGTTGATATCGAGGCCTTTGAGTCCGGAGAACAGATAGATTCTCAGCCACGTCCGGGTGAAGATCGCATCGGTATATGCTTGATAGAATTGCTGCAGCCGCTCCCGGATCGGACGCGAACGATCGGACAGGCGCTTCTCCCATCCGCTTTTCAGCGGCTCGAGATAGACCTTATTGTAGACTTCCTTGATCAGGTCGTCTTTGCTCGGGAAATAGCGATAGAGCAGTGGCTGTGTCACGCCCAGCCGGCGTGCAAGTTCGCGGGTGCCACCGTTGAACCCCTCGTCGGCGAAAAATTCGGTGGCCTTGCGGATAAATTCCTTGCGCCGGTCATCCGGAGACAAACGTTTCTGCTTCACACGCGCAGGAGTTGACGTCGATTTCTTTCTCATAACGACCTGTCAGGGCGTTGGCCCGGAGCTGAAATGACCAAATCCGCCGCGCGCGAACAGCAGCGGCTTGGTATCGTTGTAAGCGTAGGCCTCGACGGCTCCAAGGAAAATGACGTGGTCGCCGCCATAATAGCGGTCCGCGCTCCGGCACTGGAACGTAGCCACGGCACCGGCCAGGATCGGCGCCTGGCCGAGACCCGGCTCCCAGGCCACACCGGCAAACTTGTTGTCCGAGCGCGTCGCGAACTGCACGGCCAAGTCGCGTTGCGACATAGCCAGCACGTTAACCGCAAAATGACTGGCGTTCTGAAAGATGCCCATGCTCGGGGAGTAGACCCCGAGACTCCAGAGTACCAAAGGTGGATTGAGCGATACGGATGCGAATGAATTGCAGGTCAAGCCCACCAGCTTGCCATCCGCCCCCGCCGCCGTGATGACGGTGACACCCGTGGCAAAGGTCCCCAGCGCGTTGCGGAAATCCCGCGGGTCGATCGGGGAGCTGTTGCTCGCGTACTCGTCCTCGGATCCAGTCGAATTCTGTGACGCGGCAACCATCAGCTCGCCCCCTTACAAGGTCAGGTTTTCCGATGGCAGATCCAGCGCGACCCGACCGTAGTTGGTTCCGGCGGCGTCAAAGCTGAACGCAATATGGGCGTTGATGGCATGCGCATCACGGAACTGTCGTTGCAGCGCCCCGGTGGTGTAAAGCCCGCGCGCACCGCTTGCCGAAAACAGCAACGAAACAGCCTCCGTGCAGAGATTGACAGCGTAAGCGCCGTCGCGGCGGTATCCGGTCTTTTCAGGTAGGGAGGGAGTGTAGCCGCGACGCACATCCGCCATGGCGTCGATGCAGGTCCGTCTCATGATCAGGCGCGCCGCGTCGATCCTGGCGGAGGCGTCCGCAATCTTGATCTGCGTGGTCTGCAAGTCGCCCAGTCTGGCCCGATTGTAAGTCGAGGCACGATGCCGCGCGATCTCAACATAATCGTCGAGGCAAGCCTGCGCGTTGCCGAGTGCGGCACCAGACAGAACGAACGGAAACAACGCGAACACCGGAAGCGCGTAAAGCGGCCCCGGGTTCGCCGCACTGCCGGGCGTCGGGCCGCCGCCGACATCCTTTACCGCAAGGGTCATGTGCTCGGGCACGAACACATCCTTGGCCTCGACATCGTTCGAGCCGGTCCCTTTCAGACCGGTCGAAGTCCAGGTATCGAGTATCCTATAATCGTCCTTCTTGAGCAGGAAAATGCGGTACTCGACCCCGTCGGCATCGTCGTCGGACGACACGATCCCCGCCAGCATGTTCCAGGTGCTGGAATCGACGCCCGACGAGAATGGCCAGCGCCCCGACAACGTATAGCCGCCGTCAACCTTGCGGGCGCGTCCGGCGGGAAACACGAACGACGAGGCAATCAGGGCGTCCACATTGTCGTTCCAGATCAGATCCTGGGCGCGTTTGTCGAACATGCCAAGCATCCAATGATGGCTCGCGAGATTGGCCAAGTTCCAGGCGACCGACGCGTCGGCAAGCGAAATCACGTCGGCGAAGTCGATCAGCGCCACATAGTCGAGCTCCGCCCCCCCGATCCGCTTGGGCTGCAGGATTCGGAACAGGCCGGCCTGATGCAAATCCTGCTCGGTTTCCGGCGGCAGGCGACGCATCTCCTCCGTCTTCGGCGCCCGTTCGCGCAATTTCGGCAGCAACGCATGGGCTCGCTCCAGCATCTCGGCATACGCCGCATCCTGCCCGTTCGCGCGTTGACCGAGATCGAGCCTGTGCACCACGCCTGACATCGCCATCTCCCGAATTTTCAGCGCGCAACGGTCTTGGGAACAACCCGCTTCATGTGCGGGCGATCGAGATAAAGCGAGGCTTTCAGCCCCTCATCGTCCTGCGTCGCGAACTCGGACAGCAACTTCATTTCCGGAATCCGCGAACGGTCGAGTGTGCTGACATCGGGCCAGTCGATCTCGACCAGGTTCCCGGCCGGATCGCGCAGATACATCTGCACACAGCCATCGGGAAGCTCGTTCACCGGATTGCGAAAGGCCTTGGAGTCGAGCGCGCCGATTGCCTTCGCCTGCTCATAGGCGGCATGGAAATCGTCAACGTCGAGCGCGAAGTGCTGATAGACCGGAACGTGATCCTCCAGTTCGAACAAATGCAGCTGAAGGTCGCCGCACCGCAGATATTTGGTCTTGAATCCGAAATTGTAGGTCGGGATCAGCTCCATGCCCAGCACGGCCTGGTAGAAGCGAGCCGACTCCTCGAGATCCTTGGCACCGACGGACAGATGATTGAAGCCGAGAACCTTCATGCTGCGCTCCCCTTTGATCTTCAAAGACGCATTTCTTTTTCAAGAAACTCTCTTTGGATTTCACTTCTTGCGACTGCCAGCCGCCGCGAAGGTTTGATTTATCACTCGATAAATAAACCCCTCCGATCGGAAATGCAAGCATGTTGGCGGGCGTGCGCGGCACAAACCACTGAGCAAGTGCACAAACGCCCGATGAGTGAGACGGGGAAGAGAGACGGCGTAGCCGCTAGTCCGGCCGTCCCAGCGATCGCATGACTTCGGCGCGCGTTGCGGGCGGACGCCGAACGCTGTGCAGACCAGCCCGAAGATCCGCGATGCGCTCCGCATTGTTGTCGGCGCGGCTGCCGTCGGAATTAAAGAAGCTGTTCTCGAATCCGATCCGGCAATGACCGCCGAGCGCGGCGGTTGCCACCAGCGAAACGGTCTCTGCGGCACCAAACGCACAGGTCCACCAACTGAAACGCTCCGCACCCCCCTGCTCCCGGACCTTGGCGATGAACGGCACGAGTTCAGCGGGATCGCTTTCCTGCCCCGTCGCATACCGTCCAAGGGGAAAAATCAGCGAATGATGCTGCCCCGGGACGACACCACGCGCAATGAGATCGAGCAAGTGCGCAAGCTCGTCCGCTGCGTAGACAATATGCTGGACCGCGATACGTTGCTGATACGCCCAATGATAGAGATCGGCCGCAGCGGCTTCCGTACTCGGATCTGGGATCAGTTCCTTGGTTGCAATACTGACCGCTTCCGGCTGGACCGCCCGCACCACTGCGATCTGCTCATGCGGCTTGTACAACCCAACCGCTTCGGTCGTGATCTGTACAATCAGATCGGATCCGGCCGCCTGGCGCACAGCCTCGGTTGCAGCAACATACCGGGCCGCGTCGAGGCTGTGCCGCCCCTCATCATCACGGACATGCATGTGGATGGCCTGGGCACCGGCGGCATGACAGGCCACGGCTTCCCTGACGATGGCATCGATCGTGATCGGCAAATTGGGATGTTCCGCATGTCCTTTTCGCGCACCATTCGGCGCCACCATAATGGCCAGACCCGTCATATCGATCGTCACTCCAGGGAATTAAGATGGCCTGTTATTCCGCAGTGGTTCCCGCAAAGCAACAGATCTTGTCACCTCGCATTCAGGTCTGCCGATCCAGATCCCGGAGGCTCGAATTAACTTGACGCAATCGACTGTTTATCGCTTGATCATTACATAAGGGCGACAGCAAAAGCCGCCTATCGGATGGAGAATGGCCTTGACGGAGAAAGTGGCCGGGATCGTCGGGCTCGGGATCATGGGCGGGGCGATCGCCAGGAATCTCGTGGAGCGTGACTGGACGGTAATCGGCTTCGACATCGACCCTGCCCGCAAGACCCAGGCTGCCTGCGATGGCGTCATCCTTGCCGACACCGTTGCTGAAATTGCCCATGGCGCGACCATGATCATGACCAGCCTGCCCAATGCCGCGGCAGCCGATGCCGTTGCCCGCGACATCGCCGGATCCGGCCAACGGCCGCGAACCGTGCTCGAACTCAGCACCTTCACGATTGCCGACAAGCTGCGCTTCAAAAGCATCCTCGACCAGGCCGGCCATATCGCCCTGGATTGCCCGCTCAGCGGAACCGGAGGCCAAGCCAAGACCCGAGATCTCGTGGTCTATGCCAGCGGCGATAACACCGCCATCGCGCGCTGCGCCCCCCTGTTCGCCGATTTCGCCAAGCAGACCGCCGATCTCGGCGCCTATGGCAACGGCAGCCGAATGAAATTCATCGCCAATCATCTGGTGGCGATCCATAATGTCGCCTCGGCGGAAGCCATGCTGCTGGCGGAATCCGCCGGTCTCGATCCCAAGCAAGTGATCGACATCGTGGGGCCCGGCGCCGGCGGCTCCCGCATTTTCCAGCTCCGTGCACCGATGATGGCGGAGCGCGTCTACGAACCGGCCACGATGCGGGTATCGACGTGGAAGAAGGACATGGCGATCATTGCTGAATTCGCCAACGATGTCGGCTGTGAGACGCCGCTCTTCACCATGACTCAGTCGGTCTATAGTCAGGCGATGGCCATGGGTCTGGGCGACCAGGATACCGCGGCGGTGTTCGAGGTGCTGAAGGTCGCAAACGCAGGCGGTCCGACGCCCGAAGAGCCCAGCTGAACGTGCGCGACGCTATTTGTTGCGGGAATTCCGCGACGCATCAAACACGCCGGCACTCCGCGACATTCGATCATCTGGTTATCACTTGATCATTACTAATTTTCAGATGATAAATTAGCACACGATCAAACCGATCGGTTTCGATGCGAGGATTGCAGAACAAGGAGGACAGGATCACTTCGACGACCGGACGGCACATGCACAATCATAAAAAACAAGCGCCTGACAGGAAACATCGGGGAGAGAAAAATGACGTTATCGCGACGAGAGTTCGCCGGCGCCATGGCTGGTGCCGGCATCGCCAGCGTGGCCGCACCTGGCCTGCTGCGAGCCCAAGGCAATGACCCGTTTCGCATCGGCCTGCTGGCCGCCAAAACCGGGCCGCTCGCCTCCGGCGGCATCGACATGGAACTGGCTTTGACCATGTTCCTGAAGGACAGGAACAGTACCCTCGCCGGCCGTAAGATCGAACTGATTGTCGCTGATACTGCGGGTGTACCAGCCACCGCTCGCACGAAAACCCAGGAACTGGTCGAAAAGAACAACATCGACTGCCTGATCGGCCCCCTTGCCGCGTTCGAGGCGTTGGCGATCAACGATTATGTCGTGCAGAAGGAAATTCCGACCATCGGCGTCGCCGCGGCGGAAGACATGACGCAGCGCCAGGCCAATCCATGGTTCGTGCGGGTGACGGCAACAGCTGCGCAGTGCGCCTATCCGTTAGCGGAATACGCCGCGAAGGAACTAAAATACAAGCGCATGGTGACCATGGCGGACGACTTCGCTTACGGTCACGAGATGTGTGCCGGCTTCCAGCGAGCTTTCGAGGACAATGGCGGCAAGATCATCCAGAAGATCTTCCCGCCGCTCACGGCGCCGGACTACGGCAGTTATGTCGCCTCGGTCAAGAACGCGGACGCTATCTTCCTGGGCACTGCAGGCTCGAACGGCTTCCGCTTCCTGCGCCAGTTCATCGAATACGGTCTGAAGGACAAGATGGCTGTGATCGGCGGCATGACCGCACTCGACGAATCCGTACTTCGCAACATGGGGGACGAAGCGCTGGGGATCGTGACTACCAGTTTCTATTCGGCAGAACTCGACAATCCGGCAAACCAGGCTTTTGCGCCGGCGTTCCGCAAGCAGAACAAGTATGACCCCGGCTATTACGCCGCGAGCACCTACATCGCCGGCGAAGTGCTGGAGGCCGCGCTCAAGAGCATGGCCGGCAAGCCACACGACAAGAAGGCTCTGATCGGATCGATCCGAAGTTCCAACACCGACACCATCCGCGGCGTGGTCAAGTTCGACGAATACGGCAACATCATCGGCAACGCCTATATCCGCAAGGTGACGCGAAAGGACGGCCGGCTGGTGAACTCCGTGGTCAAGACCTATCCAGACGTCAGCCAGTTCTGGACTTATGACAAGACCGAATTCCTGAAGAACCCGGTTTACTCCCGCGACTATCCGCCGGCCAAAAATCTCGAACCCTGATCGCTTCGTCACGTCCGTCGCGCGGCACTCGCCTGGCGACTTTCTCGACCGCACGGATTGGGTATGCAGTTCTGGATCATTCAGAGCCTCAACAGCCTGTCGCTCGGAGGATTGCTGTTCCTCCTGGCGTCGGGCTTCTCGCTGATCTTCGGCCTGATGCGGCTCGCCAACCTCACCCACGGCGCCTTCTTCATGCTCGGCGCCTATCTGGGGGCGACCGCATTGCGCACGATCGATGGCCTGAACCTCTGGGTGGCCGCATTGGGCAGCGGTCTCGTGGTCGCAGCTCTGGGCGGCCTGTTCGAGCGCCTGGTGCTGACCCGGCTGAAAACCAATCCGCTCGGGCAGGTGCTGGTGACGCTCGGCATGTCGTTCATCATTGCCGATGCCTGCCTCGTGATGTGGGGCGGCGACCCCATCCCGATCCCGACCCCATCTGCCCTGCAATCGCCGACTCGCGTGTTCGGGTTCGCCTTTCCGACCTATCGTCTCGTGCTGGTCGGCTGCTCGATCGCGGTCGCCATCGCACTCTATCTGCTGCTGGAACGCACGCGGGTCGGCGCCATGATCCGCGCCGGGGTCGACGACCGGCAGATGGCGCGCGCCGTCGGCATCCCAGTCTCGACCCTGTTCACCACGGTGTTTTGTCTCGGCGCCGGCATTGCCGGCGCCGGCGGCGTGCTTGGTGGCCCGATCCTGTCGGCCTATCCCGGGCTTGACGCCGACATGCTGCCGCTCGCCTTGATCGTGGTCATTCTCGGCGGCGTCGGCAGTCTGCTGGGCGCTTTCATCGGCAGTTTCATCATCGGATTCATCTACACCTTCGGGACCGCGCTGCTGCCGGAGTTCGCCTACATCATCCTGTTCCTGCCGATGATCCTGGTGATTGCGTTTCGCCCGCAAGGCTTGTTTGGACGGGTCGGCGCATGACCCGGATCGTGTTGACGTTGTTCGCTGCCTTGCTGCTAGCGCTGCCCTTCGTCGCAGGGGATTTCTACGTCAATCTCGCAAGCCAGATCCTGATCGCAATCATCTTTGCCCTCAGCCTGAATCTGCTGGTCGGCTTCGGCGGCATGACCTCGCTCGGGCATGCCTCGTTCCTCGGTGTCGCGGCCTACATCGCGGCCCTGGCTACCACCCGATGGGGCTTTGGCCACGGCGCGGCGGCGCTGATCTCGATCGCCGGAACCACCCTGATGGCGGCCCTGTTCGGGCTGATCGCCTTGCGCGCAACCGGGCTCGGTTTTCTGATGATCACGCTGGCGCTCTCCCAGGTGCTATGGGGTCTGGCGTACCGGATGTCGTTCATCACCAATGGCGACAACGGCATTTCAGGGATCACCCGCCCGATGCCATTTGGCGTCAGCATCGAGAGCGCAGTCGCGTTCTACTGGTTCGCGCTGATCGTTGCCGTCATCGCCTTCGCCTTGATGACGGTGTTCGTGTCGTCCGCATTCGGCTCGTCTCTGAAGGGCGTGCGCGACCAGCCGCGCCGGATGGCGGCGCTTGGCTTCAATCCCTGGCTGGTGCGCTGGATCACCTTCATCTATGCTGGCTTCTGGAGCGGCATCGCCGGACTGCTGTACGTCTATTACAACAAGTACATCCATCCGACGTCGCTCTCGATCACCAGCTCCGCGGAGGGCCTGCTCGGCGTCATCGCCGGCGGCTCCGGCACGCTGGGTGGCCCGATTGTCGGCGCGACGCTGGTCATGCTGTTGAAGAACTACGCGTCGGCCTATGTCGAGCGCTGGAACATGCTGCTGGGACTGGTGTTCCTGTTCATCGTGCTGGTGATGCCGACCGGGATCGTGCCCGGCGTCCGCAGCCTCGCCGCCCGAATTCGCGGAGGCGCGCGATGAGCAATGCCATCCCCTACGCGCTCGAAGTGAGAAACCTCAAGAAGGCGTTCGGCGGCCTTCCCGTCACCCAGGATGTTTCGCTGCTGGTTCGCCCCGGCGAGCGCCGGCTGATCATCGGCCCCAATGGCGCCGGCAAGACCACACTGTTCAATCAGATCACCGGCGATTTCCTGCCCAATTCGGGTGAGATCAAACTGTTCGGGCAGAATGTCACCTATCTGCCACCACATCGGCGCGCCCATTGCGGCCTGTCGCGCACCTACCAGATCATCACGCTGTTCGCCGACGACACGCTGGAGCACAACGTCACGCTGGGCCTGCTCGGCTTGCGGCCGTCGCGCTGGCAGATGTGGCAACCGCTGTCGGCCTATGGCGATCTCACCGCGGAAGCGAAACGTGTGCTGCAGCTGGTCGGGCTCGATCATCTCGCCGGCCATCCCGTGTCGGAGATCGCCTACGGCGAGAAACGCAGGGTCGAGCTCGCCATGGCGCTGGCGCAGAAGCCGAAGGTGCTGCTGCTCGACGAGCCGCTGGCCGGGCTCTCGAGCAGCGAACGGGCCACCGTCAAGGCTCAGATTGCCGCCATCCCGCACGACACTGCGGTGATCATGATCGAGCACGACATGGACACGGCGCTCGATCTCGCCGAGACCGTCACGCTTTTGAACTATGGCAAGGTCATCGTCGATGGCGCACGTGACGCCGTGATCGCCGATCCCCGGACGCGCGAGGTGTATCTTGGCAACTGATGCGCTGAGATTGACCGATGTGGACTCGTTCTATGGCGACAGCCATGTGCTGCACGGCGTGAGTTTCGCCTTGCAGCCGGGCTGTGTCCTTGCGCTTCTGGGCCGCAACGGCGCCGGCAAGACCACTTGCATCTCGACCATCATCGGCTTCCTAAAGCCGCGCGACGGCGATATCAGCCTGTTCGGCCATTCGATCCGCGGTCTCTCTCCGGAGCGGATCTCGAAGTCCGGCATCGGCCTCGTGCCGCAGGGACGGCGGGTCTTTCCCTCGCTGTCGGTGCGTGAGAACCTCGATGTCGCGCGGCGCGAGCGCAGCGCCGACAAGCCGTGGACGTTACAGCGGGTGTACGAGATGTTCCCGCGGCTGCGGGAGCGGCAGGCCCAGCTCGCCGGCACGCTCTCGGGCGGTGAACAGCAAATGCTGGCGATCGGCCGGGCGCTGATGGGCAATCCCCGCGTCCTGCTGCTCGACGAGCCATCGGAGGGGCTGGCGCCGCTGATCATCACCGAGGTCGGTCGCGCCATCCATCGGCTGAAGGATGAGGGATTATCCATCATCCTGGTCGAACAGAACCGGCATCTCGCGCTGGAGGTGGCGGACCAGGCCGTGATCCTGAACACCGGCCGCTGTGCCTTTGTCGGCAGCGCGGAGGAGGTCCGCACCAATGATGATCTCGTCGCGCAAAATCTCGGCGTTTATCACGCCCATTGATGACGCGGAATCCATCCATGACCGAAGCGGATCCACACAGCGACATCTGGGCCTTCAAGGTCAACGGCACCGACGTCCAAGTCGCCGTTGGCGGCGGCACCTCGCTGCTGACGGCGCTGCGTCATGATCTTGATTTGAAGGGCACGCGGATCGGCTGCACCGAGGGCAATTGCGGCGCCTGCACCGTGCTGGTCGACGGCCTGCCCGTGCAATCCTGCACGACACCGTTATGGTCCGTGAAAGACCGCAGCGTGCGAACCATTGAAAGCCTGGGCGCGGACGACCTTCCTGCGACCTTCCTGGCCGAACAGGCCGCCCAATGCGGCTACTGCATCAACGGCATCATCATGACCGTGACGGGATTGCTGGCGCGGACACCACCGGCCAGCCGAAGCGAGATCGTCGCCGCGCTGGACGAGCGACATCTGTGCCGTTGCGGCGCGCATGTCCGGATCCTGCGCGCCGTTGACCGCGCCATTGCGGACCGGGGGCGCGCATGACCGAGCTCCCCATCAGCCTTAAAGCCAATCCCCGCCTCGACCAATGGGTGTCGTTCGACAACGACGGTGTCGTGACGCTGCGCACCGGCAAGGTGGAGATTGGCCAGGGCGCTGTCACTGCGATTGCGGCAATCGCGGCCAAGGAACTCGGCATCGACCTCGACCACATCCGGATGACGCCCGCCGATACCGCGGTCTCTCCTGACGAGGGCTATACCTCCGGCAGCTTCTCGGTGGAGCACAGCGGATCCGCCATGCGCTGGGCCTGCGCGCTGGTCCGCACGCTGTTCGAGGAGCAGGCACGCGCCGTCCTCGGCGGGGGAGATCTGGTGGTTCGCTCCGGCGTCTTCATGCGCGCGGCGCGCAATGAAGGCGTCAGCTATTGGCAGCTCGCCGCCAAGGTGGACCTGGACCGCTCCTGCGCGGAGTTGCCGCCGCCCAATCAACTCGGCGGCAGCGTCGATCACGATCGCCTGCGGCGGCTCGACCTCGACGCCAAGCTGCGTGGCGCGGCCTTCATCCAGGACATGAACCTGCCCGGCATGCTGTACGGCCGGGTGCTGCGTCCAGCCCATCCATATGACCGGCTGCAATCGTTCGATCGTGCCGCTATCGCCGCCCTTCCCGGTGTCGTCGATATCGTCATCGACGGCAGTTTCATGGGTGTGGTCGCCCGCCGCGATGACCAGGCCGTCAACGCCATCCGGATCGCGGGCAAGAGCGCGGAATGGATGCGGGAACGTGCGCTTCCGGCTCTCGCCCAACCGGATACATGGATGGACGGCCTGACGCCGCAGAGCACCGCATTCATCGCCGATGAGACCGCCGTACCGGACGACGTGCAACGGCACCAGGCGCGATACTCCCGCCCCTATCTGGCCCATGCCTCGGTTGGCCCAAGTTGTGCCGTGGCCCAGTGGGAAGATGGTGCGCTGACGGTATGGTCGCATACCCAGGGCGTGCATCCGCTGCGCCGAACGCTGGCGCGCGCTCTTCGCATCGCGCCGGAGAACGTGCGGGTCATTCATGCGCAGGGATCGGGCTGCTACGGCCACAACGGCGCTGACGATGTCGCCCTCGACGCGGCGCTGCTCGCGCGCAACCGGGATGCTCCGGTCATGTGCCTGTGGAGTCGCGCCGATGAATTGAGCTGGTCTCCGTTCGGGGCGCCGATGCGTGTTGCGCTCAGTGGTGCCATCGATCAGGCCGGCACGATCGTCGAGTGGACCCACGAAGTGTGGAGTCCATCCCATAACAGCCGGCCGGGATCCGGCGGCGATGGTGTCAATCTGCTGGCGGCGTGGAGCCTCAGGGAACCGCACCCGTCCGCGCTGCTCAATGATGTGCCTCGCCCCTATGGCGGTGGCGATCGCAATGCGGTGCCGCTCTACAGGCTCGGCAAACGGACCATCACCCGCCATCTGATGCCGCAGGGGCCGCTGCGCAGCTCGGCGATGCGCTCACTCGGCGCCCATGCCAACGTATTTGCGATTGAAAGCTTCATGGACGAGCTTGCCGCCATGGCGAAGGTCGATCCCGTTGAATTCCGGCTGCGGCATCTGGACGATCCCCGCGCCATCGATGTGATCAAGGCGGCGGCCGGGCATGCCGGCTGGGACCCGGCCGAGCCCGGCGGCGAAGGCATCGGCCGCGGCATCGCCTTCAGCCGCTACAAGAACGTGGGCGCTTATTATGCCGCGGTCGCCTTTGTCGAGATCACCGACACGGTGCGATTGCGCCGCGTGGTTGGCGCGATCGATGCCGGCGAAGTGATCCATCGCAACGGCCTGCTCAATCAGGTCGAAGGTGGCGTCGTGCAGGCCGCGAGCTGGGCGCTAAAGGAGCAGATCGGCTGGACCGATGAGGGATTCGCGGTCCGCTCCTGGGCTGACTATCCGATCCTGAATTTCTCGGAAACGCCCGAGATCGACACGGTGATCGTCGAGCCCCCCAATTACCCCGCGCTCGGCGCCGGCGAATGCGCCCCCGGACCGATCGCCGGAGCGATCGGCAATGCCATTGCGCACGCGCTCGGTGTGCGGATGCGCGATATGCCGCTCACCGCCGAGCGGATCGAACAAGCCATCAATGCATCCGTCAACTGAGAGTCACATCATGAAGATCGGCGTCTGCGGAACTGGAAAAATGGGATCGGCGATCGCCCTGCGGCTAATCGAGGTCGGTCACGAGGTAGCGGTCTGGAACCGTAATCCAGACAGGACAAAGCCGCTGGTTGACGCCGGCGCGACAAATTTCGCCACGCCAGCCGAACTTGCCGGCGCATGCGAGATCGTCATTTCGATGCTGCTCAACGATGCCGCTTCCGAGGCGGTCTACAACGGCCCCAACGGGCTTCTCAAGGCCAGGCTCGAGGGTAAGCTGCTGATCGACACCAGCACCGTGCTGCCCGAGACCAACGTCAGGCTCAGCAGCGCCGCCATTGCGGCCGGTGCCGGTTTTGTCGAATGCCCGGTTGGCGGCACCGTAGGTCCGGCGCGCCAGGGCAAGCTGTTCGGCTTTGCCGGCGGCGGCGCCGCCGATGTCGCGCGCGCCAAACCGGTGTTGGATCAGTTCTGCCGCAGGGTCGAACATGTCGGCGCGGTCGGCGCCGGCGCCACCATGAAGCTCGCCGTCAACCTGCCGCTGCTGGTGTACTGGCAGGCGCTGGGCGAGTCGCTGGCGATCTGCAAGTCGCTCGATCTGCCGCCTGAAAAAGTCATCGACATCCTGTCCGATACATCGGGAACGCCGGTTGCCATGAAAGGCCGTGGACCCGACATCGCCAAGCTGCTCGCGGGAGAGACCATCGGACCTCCGGCTTTTGCCGTCAGCGCCGCGAAGAAAGATCTCGCGACCGCTGTCCGCTTTGCCGAAACGCAACACGCCGTGCTGCCGGTCGCAGCCAGCGCGCTGGCTTGCTTCGAGAGGGCCGAAGCCGCAGGGCTTGGCGACGCCGATCCCGTCACCGTTCCCGTGTTCTGGGCCAACGGAGGCGCCCCATCCCGTTCCTGATCCGACAACCCGAATTCGTCCAACCAAAACAAGAGAGTGAAAGCAATGATCGACTCCAAGAACCGATACGGTCTGACCGCCGCACGCATCCATGACGCCGACGGCCGCGCACGGCGCCCCTCCTCACCCACCATCGACGTCCACGCCCATGTGGTGATTCCGCAGGCCGCCGCGGTCGCGCAACCGCATGTCGACATCAAACGCATCCCGCTGGCCCATTTTGCGGATGCGGCGACTAAGGAGATCAACGCGCAGCAGGACAAGGACATCAGCGGCGTGATGTTTAAGGACGTCGAGAAGCGTCTGAAGGATCTCGATCGGATGGGCATCGACGTCCAGGTCGTCGCCCCCGCCCCGGGCCAGTGCTACTACGCCGTTCCAGCCGAGATCGCGGAGAAAGCCCATCGCCTCGCCAACGACGGCGTCGCCGAGTATTGCGCTCGCCATCCCGATCGTTTCGCCGGCCTTGGCGTGGTAACGCTGCAGGAGCCGCAGGTCGCGGTGCGCGAACTCGACTACATCATGAGCGATCTAAAACTCAGGGGCGTCGAAATCCTGACCAATGTTGACGGCCAGGAGCTGTCCGATCCGAAATTCCGGCCATTTTTCGCCAAAGCGGAAGAGCTCGGCGCCTTCATCATGATGCACCCGAACGGGTTCACCCATGGCGAGCGCCTGACCCATTTCTACTTCAACAATGTCATCGGCAACCCGTTCGAGACCACGCTGGCGCTGCACAACCTGATCTTCAGTGGAACTCTGGCACGCTTCCCGAACCTGAAGCTGATGGCGGTGCACGGCGGCGGTTACCTGCCCGGCTATTCCGGGCGTATCGACCACGCCTGGGGCGCGCGGGACGATTCCCATGGCGAGCTGCCGTTGCCGCCGACAACCTATCTGCGGCAGGTCTATCTCGACACCGTCGTGTTCAGCTACCACCAGCTGGCGTATCTGCTCGATGTGTTCGGCCCGGATCGCATCCTGATGGGCACCGACTATCCCTTCGACATGGCCGAATACAATCCGATCGGCCATATCGCAGGCGTCAACGGCATGGATGAGAGCACACTGGCGCAACTCACCGGAGGCAACGCAATCCGTCTTCTCGGGCTTGATCTCTGAGTTGTCACAAGCCTGGCCGGGAGCGTCCGCGTTCCCGGCTCATTGCGTCGTCTTGCTCCGGTTTTGACGCGTCGGCGCAGCCACAGCAGGCTCGCCGGTCCCATAAACCTCCGCGATACCCTTCAGGAACACGTCGAGGGTCGTGGCGATGAACTGTTCCTTGTCGCGGAGCACCGGCGCCTCATAGATCACCTTGCGCACGCCGTAATAGAAAATGCCGTCGTGGAAAGCCCAGGCCAGCTCGATCTCGGCCTGGGTCGGCTTCTTCGCCGGCAGTCCGGCCTGGTGACGATACTCATTGATGATCGGCACCAGAATCTTCGGCTGCACCACGTTCTTGAGATACCAGCGATTGATGTCGAGGCCCTTCAGCCCCGAAAACAGATAAATCCGCATCCATTTCCGGGTGAAGACCACGTCGGTATAGCCGCGATAGAACTCCTTCAATCGCTCCATCAGGGGGCGCGAACGGTCTGTCAGCAGCGCACCCCATGCCGGGTCCCAGCGCTCCAGATAGACTGTGCGATAGACCTCCTTGATCAGGTGCTCCTTGCTCGGGAAATAACGATAGAGCAGCGGCTGCGCGATGCCGAGTTGGCGCGCCAGCTCGCGTGTCACGCCGCCGAAACCGTGCTCCGCGAAAAATTCCGTCGCCTGCGCGATGATTTCTCGACGGCGTTCATCTGGCGACAGACGCCTGCGCTTCGATCGAACCACAGGGCGAGACGTTTTAGCGGCCTTGCTCATGAATTGTGTTATGAACTCCGGAAAGGGATCGACCAGCGGTCAATGGCCTTTCGTGGCCAAATAACCCGGTTGCTTGAACGGATGCGATGCCGCGAATGCCGGCAGTTCAAAACAGCGCTCAGCGAGCTTGTTCACAGCGGGAAAGGCCTTCACATCCACCTTGAAGTAATTCGCACTGACGATCTGCCCGGCGATACAGATATCGGCAATGCCGGGAGCCGCCCCCACGGCGAAGGGATTAGCCGGGCGGCGCGACAGCAGCCGCTCATAGGTCGCAAGCCCCTCCGCGGTCCAATGCCCCGCCCAGGCCGCGATCGCCGCGGCATCGGCACCCAACGTGCCGGCAAGATGATTGCGAACCCGCGGCACGATGAAGGGATGGGCATCGGCGATCGCCACCAGCGCCAGGGATCGCGCATAAGCGCGCTCCCTGGCATCGGCCGGCAGCAGACGCGGCTGCGGGCTGATGTCATCGAGATATTCCATAATCGCCAGGGACTGGAAGATCGAATGGCCATCGTGCACGAATGTCGGCACCACGTGCTCTGCATTTACCTCGTCATAGCCCGATTTGAACTGTTCGCCGGACAGGATGTCGACCGAGATTTCCTCGAACGGCAGCCCTTTCAGCGCGAGCGCCACCCGGACACGAAATGACGCAATCGAACGCCAGAAACCGTAGACCTGTATTGTCATCGGACATATCCCGAATGCCAAGGCCAGAGCCCCGTTCCGAAAGAATCGGAACGCGACTCTATTTTGCTTTGACGCGTTTTCTTGACGCGAACCGGTATCCACTTCGCTTGAAAACGCCCTATCGCAGCTTTAGCGCGGCCGGACAGTCAAAACAACGGTGATACGCGAAGGCGGCAGCCTGGTATCGAGACCTACTTCAGTCCGAAATAGGCCCGCCGCAAGGCATCGTTATCGGTCATTTCCGCCACCGTGCCGGAAAACCGGATACGTCCACCCTCGAGCACAAACACCCGTGTCGCGATCTCCAGAAAGCCGATGTTCTGTTCCGCGATCAACAGCGCCAAGCCGCGCCGCTGCAGGTCACCCAGGATGCGGATGACTTCCTTGACGAACAGTGGCGACAACCCGGCGGACGGCTCATCCATCACCAGAAGCTGCGGCTCGGCGGCGAGTGCCTTAGCAATGCCGAGCATCTTGCGCTGGCCTCCCGAGAGGCTCGACGCCGGTGCCCGGCGCTTGTCGCGCAACACCGGAAACAATGCGTAGAGTTCATCCACGCGTGCACCCGGATCGGGGTGCCCCAGCGCCTGCGCGCCGACGCGAATGTTTTCCTCGATCGACAAATCGGGAAACACCGCAAGCTCCGACATGTAGGTCATGCCAAGCCGCATCCGGTCGCTGGAGCGCATCTTGGTGACGTCCTGCCCGGCAAGCCCGATGCGGCCGCTGCGCGCCTCGATCAGGCCCACCAGCGATTTCAGGAACGTGGTCTTGCCCGCGCCATTGGCGCCGAGCAGCAGCACCGTCTCGCCGGCGCGGACATCGAGATCGACCCCCCACAGCACTTGCAGCGAACCATACCCTGCATCGATGCCGCTTGCTTCGAGCAACGAGGTTTCAGGCGGCATGTTCACCTCCCAGGAAAACCTCGATCACCTGCGGCACCTGCACCGCGACCGCGAGCTTGCCCTCGAAGATTTCCTTGCCGGCGTTCATCACGATCACGCGGTCAGTGACATGCTCGATGAACCCCATCAGGTGCTCGACCACGATGATAGCAATGCCGCTTTGTGCCAGCGCCTTGATCTTGTCGGAAATCCAGTCGAGTTCGGTCGGATTGAGGCCGGCGGCGAGTTCATCGAGCAGCAGCAGCTTCGGCTGCGTCGCCAGCGCCCGCACCAGATCCAGCATCTTCTGCTGCACGCTGTTGAGCTCGCTCGCCGGCCGATCGGCCAACGGCGCCAGATGATACTCTTCGAGCAGCTCGCCGGTCTTGCGCGGTGATCCCGATGCGTGCCCATAAGCGAGCGCCACCTCGACATTCTGGCGGACGGATAGCGACAAGAACGGTTTCGGAATCTGGAAGGTCCGGTTGATGCCGCGATGAACCAGGCGATGGGATGCGATACCGCCGATCGACACGCCATCGAACATCACCTGCCCGCCATCCGGCCGGTACAGCCCGGAGGTCACATTGATGGCCGTGGTCTTGCCCGATCCGTTGGGGCCGACCAGCCCCAAAATCTCGCCGGCGGCCACATGAAAGCTCAGGCCATCGAGGGCATGGAACCCACCGAAACGTTTGACCAGTCCCGAGACATCGAGAATGCGCGTGCTGTCAGGGGACATGCCAGCCTCGACGCGTCGCGAGCGAAACCAGGCCCGCCGGCAGGAACAGCACCAGGCCCATGATCAGCAGCCCATAGATCAACTGAAAATACTGCGGCGTGGTGAACCCGATCAGATTGTAGACGCCGTAGAGAATGATCACGCCGACGATCGGGCCCGTGATGGTCGCAACCCCGCCGAACAACGCAAACACGATGGCGAAGATGCTGAAGTCGGAGCTGAAGACGTTGTCCGGGTAGAACACCGAGACGTACCAGGCGAACGTACCACCGGCGAGGCCAGCCACCAGCGCCGAAATGAGCCACGCGATTACGCGCATGCGGACCACGGGAACGCCGGCCATCGACGCGCTGACGGGGTCTTCCCGCACAGCCTGCAGCGCCAGACCGAAACTCGAGTTCTTCAGATAGACGACCACACCCAGCGTGCCGGCAAGAATAACCAGCGCCGCCGCGTATGCCATGGTTGGATTGAAGGTGCCGGTCAGCGAGACGCCGTACGGTCCCTTAGTGATGTTCTCCAGCGCCGGATTGGCCACGAAATGCAGCACCGCCAGCGCCGCCGCCAGGTTCGCGATCGAGAAATAGGCGCCGGACAGGCGCAGCAGCGGTGTCAGCAACAGCGCCAGCAACAGCGCAACCACGCCGGCCGCCAGCACCGCCACGACGGCGGGCGTCTGCGCGTGCATCACCATGATGGCAAAGCCATAGGCGCCCGCGCCGAAGAAGCCGACATAACCGAACGGCAGATAACCGGTGAAGCCGTAGATGATGTTGACGCCCTGCGCCAGCACCAGAAAGATCACGAAGTTGAACAGCAGCAGATGATTGTCATAGACGCCAGGCAATACCGCAAACACGGCGATCACCGGCACCACGATGAACAGCAGATGGCGAACGAAATCAGGCAACGCGCACCCGCCTTCCCAGAAGGCCGCTCGGCCGCAGCAGCAGGATTGCAATCAGCAGCACATAGGGCAACAGATCGGCCCATGAGCTGAGATAGGTCTGCACGAACATGTAGGACACGCCATAGATGACGCCGCCGAGCGCGGTGCCCAGCGGATTGCCGAGCGACCCCAGCACCACAACCACAAACGACGTCACGGTCGCATCGACACCGAAGGCGGGCGTGAACGATCCGAACATGAACGGCGCGAACACCCCGGCAACGGCTGCAAGCCCGAGGCCGATGCCGAACGCCGCGGCCGACACCCGATCGACATCGATGCCGGAGGCAAATGCCTCATCCCGACGCGACATCACCGCGCGTGTCAGCGTGCCCAGCCGGCTGCGGTAGAGATACAGATACACCAGCAGGATCGCGATCAGGCTGGTGATCGCGGCCGCAAGCCACGAGGCGGGAAACGACTGGCCCAGAATCTCGAGCGGACCGGTGTCGGCGTCGCCGCCGAACACCCGCGCCCGCAGCACCGCGACGGTGCGCCCCAGTTCCCGGCTCTGGATCGAACGCTCGCTGGTGCCGAACCCGATGGTCATGACCGCTTCGATCACCTGGGACAGGCCGAAGAACAGGATGATTGACAGCATTTCCGGATCCTTGGCGCGCTGCAGCCGCGGAACCAGCAGTTTGTAGAGCAGCAGGCCGCCGATCAGGAAGGTCACGAACGCCAGCGGCACCGCCCACAACGGATCGAAGCCGCCGAGCGTCACCACCCCGAACGCGATGAAGGCACCGAGCATCAGGAAATCGCCATGCGCAAGATTGACGATGCGCATGACACCAAACACCAGATTGAGGCCGATCCCGACCAAGCTGAAATACAGCCCGAACAGGATGCCGGCGATCAGCGGATACAGCATCGCCGACGTCCCCGAATAACGCGTGCTGCCTGCCGCAATGAGATCATGGGCGCGGATAAACCGGCTTGCCGGTCGCAGTCTCGTGCGGATAGACGCTCACGAACTTGAGATGGCCGTGATCGTTGAGCTCAAGCTGCCCGAGCGGGGTCAGTTCACCGATCTGGCCGCCGATCTCGTCCAGCGCAAAGGTGCCGTCGAGCGTCTTCAGCTTGCCCGACAGGCTGAACACCGCTCGGCGGATTTCAAGCTGGTCGAGGCTGGTGGCCTCGGAGAGAGTCTTTTCGATCACCAGGGCGGTGGTGTAGCCCGCCACCGAGTTGAAGCCAAATTCCACCTTGCCGTCGGGATACTTCTTGTCCCAGGCCGCGCGGAACTCCGGCATCTTCATGCCGAAATTGACGTCGTAGGCGAGTTCGGACGGCGGCACGTAGGTGAAGACGTGCTCGAGGCCCTTGTTGCCGACATTCTTTTCCAGCAATTCGGTTTCCAGCCCCGGATAGATGCAGAACAGCATCTTGAACTTGACGCCGACGTCCTGGACGTTGCGCAGGAACGCAATGTCGTTCGGGGCGTAGCCCAGATGGATCACCGCGTCCGGCTGGGTGGCGCGAATGTTGTTGATGATGACCGTGTAGTTGGTGGTCTCGGTGGGAATGCCCTGGTCGTACACGATCTCGATCGGTGCGCCGGACTCCTTGAGGAAATTGCGCACGGCGGTGGCTTGCGTGCCGGTGAACTCGTTGGTGGAATAGAGGATCGCCACCTTCTTGATGCCAAGCGCCGGACCGTCATGAATCAGGAAGTCCGCCACTGGCTTCGGCCAGATGGTCGAGACCGGGTCGGCCATCAGCGCGATATAGGGGTTGTCCTTGGAGAAGAAGCTCGCACCGGTTCCGGTCTGATCGAACAGAAACATCTTGCGATCCCGCGCGATCGCGACCGCCGGCGCGGTCAGCACCGAGCCCGAGTCGGCCACCAGCAGGTCGACTTTGTCCTGAGTGATGAGCTGATTGTAGAGCGTCGACGCCGTCGCCGTGTTGCTCTGGTCGTCATAGGCCACAAGCTTGATCGGCAGCTTCTTGTCGAAAGCCTTCACGAAGACGCCACCCTCGGCATTCTTCTGGTCGACCCACAGCTTCAACCCGTTGTGAACGGGCATCGAGATCGAGGCATAGCGGCCGGAAGAGGCATAAAGCGTCCCGATCTTGATCTCGCTTGGCGCGTCGGCAGCAAATGCAGGCCCCGACAATACCAATGCGGCGGCGAAAGCCGCACTTCCCCTCTTCAGCATCACCCTCTCCCGTTTCTTGTGTTTTTCACATTCCACCGAACAGTTTAGCCCGCCCATTCGCAGCGAGACAAGCCGCATCGCGGCCATCGCCGTATCAACTATCGGCTCATTGCGCCAGCCATCTTTCCCGTTATCTCGCATCGCGGAAAGTGTCGGTCCGCGCGCCGAATCGAACCGATCTACTGCTCCATCCTGATGTTGCCGGCGCGGGCAACCTCGGCCCAGCGCTCAAGGTCCGCAGCAATCATCCGGGAAAATTCGTCAGAGGAACTTCCGATCGAATTGATGGTCAGGAGTCTCAAGCGCTCCACTACGTCGGGAATCCGGGCGATCCGCATGAATTCATCCTGCAGCTTCCTGACGATCTCCGGCGGCGTGCCTCTGGGCGCGAGTACGCCGCTCCAGATCGCGGCGTCAACGTCCGCGCCCGATTCCTTCATGGTCGGAACATCGGGAAACTCTTCCATTCGTTCGGGGGCGGCGATGGCCAGGGCACGCACTTGCCCGCCCTTGATCCGGCTGTAGGCCGGCCCTGCGTCGGCGATCGTTGCGGTCACTTCGCCCGCGATTACCGCAGCGACAGCGTCTTTGGCGCCGATATAGGGGATCATCCGCATCGGCGCGCCGGTCTTCTGCTTGAACAGTTCGGTCGCGAGCTGGAAGGCCGCGGACGAGCTCGAATAGTTGGCCTTGTCGGGATTATCTTTCGCGTAAGTCACGAGATCCGACATGGACTTGAAGGGCGACTTACCATTGACGACCAGGATCAGCGGAAATGATCCCAACGTGGAAATCGGTACGAAGTCGCGCACCGGATCATACGGCAGTTTGGCATAAACCGCCGGGCTGACGACAAGCGCGCCGCTCGCACCCATCAGCAGCGTATAGCCGTCGGGCGCCGATTTCGCGACGTACTCAGCCGCAAGCCTCGCCCCCTCGCCAGGCTTGTTTTCGATAACGACCGGCTGCCCTAGACTTTCCGACAGCTTTCGCCCGACGATGCGCGCAATGATGTCGTTGCCGCCCCCCGGCGAGAACCCGACGATGAGATGGATCGGCCGCGACGGATAGGCCGCGACATCCTCCGCAGCCCGGGCACTGCAAGCCCACATAGCAGCCATCAGCCCCAAGCAGGCACAAAGCAGCGCCCCCTTGCTCAGGTTCCCCATCGTCAGAATCCCTCTATCTCCAGTGGCCGTTGAGATCGGCCTTTTTTATCCTGTGGGCAGCCCCGCAATTCAGCCGGGTCCGCTCCGGCAGCGCGATCCGGGCCTAGCGGACCGTTGCCTTACCATTGCCGAGTGCGGCCACGCAACGATGGATCCGGACCGGTTTCCGGCCAGACATTCACCATATGTCGGCTTGGCAGGCTGGAAGTTCAGATACCCGCGTCTTCCGCGCTTCAGGATGCCTGCCGGATGACCGATCGCACCAGCCAACCCGGCGCTGGCCTCTGCACCATCAAGTCATGCCCCTAGGCAAACGCTTATCGCTCGATCTTGATGTTGCCGGCCCGCGCGACCTCGGTCCAGCGCGCGATATCAGACGCAATGACCTGCGAAAATTCCGCGGATGAGTTGCCGATGGATTCAATGCCGAGAAGTTTTAGCCGTTCGACCACATCTGGGATCTTGGCAATCCGGATGAATTCGTCTTGCAGTTTTCTGATGATCTCCGGTGGCGTCCCCTTGGGCGCCAGAATACCGCTCCACAGCACGGCATCGACGTCGGCACCGGCCTCCTTCATAGTTGGCACCGTCGGCAGATCGGCCATGCGCCTGGGCGCAGTCACGGCCAGGGCCCGCACCTGACCACCCTTGACCTGGCTGGAAACCGGCCCTGAATCCGCAATGGTCGCCGTCACTTCGTCGGCGATCACCGCGACGACGGAATCGTTGGCGCCCTTGTAGGGGATCATCTGCATCGGTGCGCCGGTCTTCTGCTTGAACAATTCGGTGGCGAGCTGGAACGCGGCCGACGAACTGGAATAATTGACCTTGTCCGGATTGGCCTTTGCGTAGGTCACGAGGTCGGACACCGACTTGAACTGCGAGCCCGTGTTGACGACCAGGATCAGCGGAAACGATCCCAGCATGGAAATCGGGATGAAGTCGCGCACGGGATCGTAAGGCAGCTTGGCGTCAACCGCCGGATTGATGACAATGGCACCGCTGGCGCCAATCAGCAGCGTGTAGCCGTCCGGCGCCGACTTCGCCACATACTCGGTAGCCAGAATGGCGCCCGCGCCGGGCTTGTTTTCGATAATCACCGGCTGGCCGAGGCTTTCGGACAGCTTCTGTCCGACGATCCGCGCGATGATGTCGTTGCCACCGCCGGGCGTGAAGCCGACAACGACATGGATCGCCCGCGACGGATATTTCGCGGCGTCTTCCGCGGCCGATGCGTTCGACGACGACATCGCCAAAGCCACACCCACCCCGAGATAAAATCCGGACGCGGTCAGCCGCGCCCGCCAAAGTCTGCTAAAATCCCTCACAATGTCCCTCCCTGATATGCCTCTTGATGGGCTTTTGGTTCTCGCAATGATGACTTAAAGCGGCGTGATGTGAACGTGCAGGACCGCCGCCCTCCCGTCGCCGAGTGCCGCCAAACAACGATCGATGGCCGCGGCAAGATCGTCTGGATGGCTGACGCACTCGCCATGCGCCCCGAACGCCTGCGCGACGTCGGCGAAACGACGCTGCTCCCCCTGGCGACCGGAGGTCAGCCGGGACTGAAACGAATTGGTCTGCGCAGCCACGCCCTTGGGATAGACCCGTTGCACCGCTGACTTCACTGCCTGCCAGCCGCCATTGTCCAGCACCACCGTCAGAATGGGAATTTGATACTGCTGCGCGACGGCATAGACCGAATCCGGCGAGGAGAAGTGGAACCCGCCATCGCCGATGACCTGCACCACGCGGCGATGCGGCTGCGCGAGCTTCAACCCGAGCGCCATGCCGCCGCTGAAACCAAGCCCGCCGCCGGCAAGACCGACATAGCTGTGAGGTTGCGTCCGATGAATCTGGTCCTGCAGCAATGGCGCGTTCCGGATCGCTTCGTTAACGACGATGTCATCCTGCGCCAACTTTGAGTTGAGGACCGAGAAGAGGTAGCTCGGACTGATCGCTCCCGCCGTGCCGGGATTGGCGGCGGTCGTCGCACGGCGTTTGGCAGCAGCTTCGCGCGCAGCGTCCCAGCTTGCGATCCGCGCGGCGACCCGGCCGCGATAGGCATCATCGGCACGTGCCTCGACGACATCGAGCACTTGCTGCAGCACGGTTGCGCAATCGCCCTGAACGCGCATATCGGTCGGAAATCCCCACATCGGGAAATCCGACTTCAGCGGATCGATATCGATCTGGATCCATTTGATCGCATCGACTTTTTTGGCGTATTGCGGCACGAACGGCACGTCGGAATCGAGCAGCAGTCCGAGATCGGCCTGCTCCAGCAGCGGCAGCGGATCGAAGCCGGCAAAGCACGGCGAATCCTGCGAGATATTAAGGTCGATCGAATTGAACTCGGCGACGCGAATGCCGCAGGTCCGCGCCAGCCGATCCAAGACCGCCACGGCTTCCGGCTTGCGCCCCAGATAGGCCGTCAAGGCGATAGGATTGTTCGCCGCCATCAATTGATCGGCAATGGCATCGATCCGCGCCGGATCGACGCCGCCCAACCGAACGCTGCCGTAACGGTCGGCATGATAGGCCGGCATCACCGCCTCATCCCAGTGTTCGGCCAGGGTTTCGCGCGGCAGCATCATGTAGACGGGCCCCGGCGGATCGCTGTGCATGAAGGCGCTGGCGCGCGCCAACGCTTCCTTCACCACGACACCCGACGGCAGCGAGTACTCCCATTTGACATAAGGGCGAACGATGCTGGCGATGTCGAAGGGATCCTGCACAAAATGCACATAGGTGTCGCGCGAGCCCGGCAGTTCGCCGTGCAGCGTATAGGGTGCGCGTCCCGCGAACAGCATCACCGGCAAGCGATAACGAAACAGGTTCTGGATCGCCATGCACGCGTTTGCCGTGCCGGCATCGACGTGTACAAAAACCGCCTGCCCCTTGCCCGTCGCCAGCGCGTAACCGCCGGCCATGTGCACGGCAACGATCTCATGCGGACACAAAATGACTTGCGGATGCTTGCGGCCCTCGCTGTCCCAGCGGGCAATTTCTTCGATCAGCGAGACATGATCGGTACCGAGGTTGGCGAAAATGTAGTCAACGCCGAGATCCACGAGACCTTCGAGGAAGTAATGCGCCGCGCTGTAAGAGCTCATTGCTATTCCCTGGTGTTTCCATGCCGGTTTCCGGCTTTTATTATCTGTCTGTTATTTGAGCGGAGCGGATCGTCAGGGATCTGCGCCCACCGCGCGTCTCAGAATCTCCGCTGGACTGCCTTCAGTGCGATTGGATACCCAGGCCACGAATTGATCGGGGCGAACCAGGACGAGCGAAGCTCCATAGCCCTCGCGCTCGCCGACGCAGGTGGCCTTGATGATCGTGAACGGAATCCCCAACGTATTAGCGGCACGCCGGAATTCCCCTACAAGCCGTTCGGGCGCGCCGAAATCGAGCAGTGTGAAGCCGTCCCCGAGCTCCTCGAACACGTTCCGCCCTGAGGACAGAGGCTGAGGCGCCAGATGGTGGCCCGGCCGCGCGGTGAATTCATGGGCCCCAATCGCACTGGGATGACCGGCCGCAGGCGCTGTGAGGGACGAACCTTCGTAATTCGGTTCGAAGCCACTGACCTCGGAGCGCGCGCCCGACTGACGCTCGGTCCAGGCCAGCTCAAAGGCGGATTTGTCTCGCTCGGGACTGAAATTCGCGAGGAAGTCGCGATCGACTTCAATCGACTTCTCGATGAAGTCACGCGCGGTCGAAACGAACACCGGCCGCCGCTCTTCGCCGTAGGTCTCGAGCAAATGCTCCCCGGCCCATCCCTGCAAGGTCGCCGCCAGTTTCCAGCCGAGATTGGCGGCGTCTTCAAGCCCGGTGTTGATGCCGTAGCCACCATAAGGCGGATGGCTGTGCGCGGCGTCGCCGGCGATGAAGATGCGGCCGTTGCGATAGCGGTCCGCGGTGGCGACCCGCAGATCCCAGAAACCGATGTGATCGAATTCGACGTCGAACTCCGCGCCGACGGCCGCGTGGAGGTATCCACGGAAGTCGAAATTGTCCTTCGTGGTGTCCGGCGGCACCGGCGCATGGAAGAACCAGGTGGTGCCGAGATCAACTCGCCCGAAGAACTGCCAGTACCCTTTGAGATCGGGGTGCAGCACGTTGTAGAACGATTTTCCGGGAAACCGTTCCAACAAGCGATGCAGGCCGGTCGAGCGAAACACCAGCAGCACCATCAGCCGATCGTGATCCGACCGCGTCTGGGTGATGCCGGCCTGCTCGCGGATTGTCGATCGGCTGCCGTCGCAGCCGACGAGATAATCGGCGCGCAACGCGCGCCGGCCATCGCCTCGCCGCTGCGCGATGTCCACGCGCACGCCATGTTCATCCTGGCTGATGGTCTCCGCACTCCAGCCATAAGCCGTCTCGATCGCAGCGATCTCGCTGGCACGTTGGCGTAATACGGCTTCGGTGGCGTACTGCGGCAGCCGTTCGTTGTCGGTGAAATAAAACGGCCGCACCAGTTCGCGCTGCAGCCAGTCGTGATGGTAGTCGCTGAGCAGTGTACCGTAGGCCGTCATGCCACCGATGCCATAGTCCCGTGGAATCGTTCGCGCCGCACGCAGCTGGTGTTCCGCACCCCAGAAGTGGAAGTGCTCCAGGGTTCTTTGCGTGAGATTCTGTCCTTTGGGGATCGGCTGCGGCTCGGTGTAGCGCTCGACCACCAGGCAGCGGATGCCGCGCTGGCCGAGATCAATCGCGAGGCCCATGCCGACGGGACCGCCGCCGACAATCACAACCTGCGTATCGGGAGGGCTCGCAGACGTCATGCGTAATGGATCGCCAACATTGAAACCGGCATGGCCCGGCACGGGCAGATGAAATCACTCCGGCGGCCAAGTCAAGAATAATCTCATAATGTGAGATTATTTAAGGTGACGGGAAGCTGACGGCTCCGATCTGCAAGGCAACCTTCTGCACTTTCGGACCGATCTCATCGATCTGCGCGCCGGTCACGAGAGTCCCGGCAATGGTCAGGCACAGGCTCGCGACCGGATGGCCGCCGGCATCGAAAATCGGTGCCGCAATGCCAACCGCGCCCGGCGTAACCTCGCCATAGGCGACGGAGAAACCGGCCCGGCGCACCTTCTTCAGGCTCCTGTAGACGTCGTCCGCTGTCGCACCGAGACCGACAGACTGAAGGTCCGCCAGGTTGCGTTCGATCAGCGGCATCAATCGCTGTCGCGGCAGGAACGCGATAATCGATCGCGCGATCGCGCCCCGCCCTAGCGGCATCGGACGGCCGCGCGGATAACTGCTCATCGGATTTTTTGCCGAGGACTCCGAGGCGACGCAAAGAATCCTGTTGCCGTACCAGCGCACCAGCAGCGCCGTACAGGCATGTTCTGCAGTCAGTTCCCTGAGATAGTGCTGCCCACCGGCCACCAGCACATCGGACTTGCGCATCAGGTAATCCATCTCAACCACTTTCGGGCCGAGCGTAAAGGCGCCATTGCGGGTGGGCATCAGAAAGCCGGCTTCGCGCAGGGTCTTGATGTAGCGATACAGAGTCGGTCGGCTGTAGCCCAACTCCTTCATCAATTCCTCGGGCGTCCATTCCAGCCGCTGCTCGGAAAACACCTCGAGCACCGCCAGCACCCGCTCCAGACTGTTTGTCGCCTTCATGCCCCTCGACGCCTTGTCCGGTGCCGCTCCGTATCCATCCAACGCCTTGCCCACCTCTACACCGCTACGGACGAAAGCGTCTGCTTTGTCAGCGGCGATCTCTGTTCATTTGCCACCGACAAAAGCCTTGAAAAGGCGCCGGAGACCGAGGCAATATACACAGAAATCTCGTAATAAGAGATTTTATGGCATAATATCAAAAAAAGCGCGGCTCGCGATCTTCTTCTGAAAGACAGGATCGAGCAAGGCATGGGGGACCATAGATGACATCTGTTGCAGGCAACGCGTCCGATACCGGTCGGACCGGCGTGGTTGATGTCGCCGATTTCATCGACAACCAGCCCGTCGTCGCATTTCAGTTCCGTCTGCTGCTGCTGTGCGCGGCGGTGCTGTTCATCGACGGCTTCGATACCCAGGCGATCGGTTATGTGGCGCCGGATCTCGCGCGCGACTGGAATTTGCCGCGCGGCGCGCTGGGGCCGGTGTTCAGCGCCGGCCTGTTCGGCCTGATGATCGGCGCACTCATTTTCGGTCCCGTAGCTGACCGCATCGGGCGCAAGCGCATCATCGTTCTCAGCACCCTGGCCTTTGGCATCGGCACCCTGCTGACGATTGTCGCGGAGGACGTCTACTGGCTGGTCGCACTGCGCTTCCTCACCGGCCTTGGTCTCGGCGGCGCAATGCCCAATGCCGTGGCGCTGACGTCGGAATTCAGCCCGCATCGCCGCCGAGCCACCATGGTCATGACCATGTTCGTCGGCTTCTCCGTCGGCGCTGCACTCGGCGGGCTCGTGGCCGCGGCCCTCATCCCGGCGTTCGGCTGGCGCTCCGTCTTCCTGGTCGGCGGCATTGTCCCGATCGTCTTCGTACCGGTGCTGGCGAAATTGCTTCCGGAATCCATTCGTTTCCTCGCCTTGACCGGCCGCGACAATGCCCGCGTTGCTGAGCTGCTGGCCCGGATCGCTCCGTCCACCAGCTTCGCGGCTGGAACCCACTTTGACGTGCATGAACCCAAATTGTCCGGCCTGCCCGTCACGCACCTCTTCACCGAGAACCGCACTACGACAACGCTGCTGTTCTGGATCGTGTTCTTCATGAGCCTGCTCGATCTCTATCTGCTGTCGAACTGGCTGCCGACCGTCCTCAACGATCTCGGCGCATCGATCTCGGTCGCCGCCGCTGTCGGTGCCATGCTGCAGGTCGGCGGCGTGGTCGGCACCTTCACGCTCGGACAGTTGATCGATCGTTTTTCGTTTCGCGCACTCGCCCTCACCTACCTCATCGCTTCTGTGGCCGTCGCTGCGATCGGCTATTCCGGACATTCGATTGCGCTGGTGACGCTGGCCATCTTCTGTGCCGGCTTCTGCATCGTCGGCGGCCAGATCGCCTCCAACGCGCTGACCGCGACCTATTATCCAACAGCGATGCGCTCCACCGGCGTCGGTTGGGCGCTCGGCATCGGGCGCGTCGGGTCGATCGTGGGGCCGCTGGTCGGCGGTGTCATGCTGTCCCGTCATGTCGGCACGGAAACGCTGTTCGTCGCCGCAGCCGGGCCCGCCTTGATCGCTTGCATCGCCGCGTTTGCACTCAGCCGAACCGCATTACACCGCGCATCCTGAGCGAAATGACTCCCGTACATTTGCGGCAACGGATTTGCGCATGGCGCGCTCTTGGCTTCCCGCGGCTGCGTTGCTAAGCTTGCGTTTCCGAGGAACAACAATGAAAAAGATCGCACTGATCCTCGCCGCACACCTGATGGCAACAGTCCCCACCATGGCAGCCGACATCAACATCATGAGCGGCGGAGCGCCGAAAGAAGCGCTCGCCGTGCTGATCCCGCAATTTGAAAAAGCCACCGGCCATCACGTGAAAATGACCTACATGGTCATCTCCGCGTTGCAGCAAAAACTGGTGGCCGGCGAAACTCCCGACATGGTGCTGATGCCGACATCGGCGATCGCGGATCTCGCCAAAGCCGGCAAGCTCAAGGCCGAAGGCAGCGCGCCGTTCGGCACGGTGAAGATCGTGACCATCATCAAGGACGGCGCACCGCGCCCGGACATATCGACGACTGCAGCCTTCCGCGACACGCTGCTGAAAGCAAAATCCATCGTGTATTCGACACCAACCGCCACGCCGAGCGGTGCGCACATGGCCAAGGTGGTGGCACAACTGGACATCGCGCAGGCCGTTGAAAAGAAAGTGACCTATCGCCCCGCGCTGGATGGCGGCGTCGAGATGGTGGCCGACGGTCAGGCCGAGATCGGGATCTATCCCTCCAGCGAAGTGGTGCATGTGAAGGGTGTGACCCAAGCCGGCGCCCTGCCCGACGCCCTGCAGCTGAACCTGATCTATGGCGCCGCGGCGACAGCAGCCAATTCAAATCCAGAGCCGGCGCTCGCCTTCATTAAATTTCTCGCCAGCAAGGACAATGCCGGCGTCTGGAAGGCCGCCGGCTTCGATCCGCCGGGGAACTGAGTCTTTCGATTCGCTCGGCGGATCTCTCATCTGATGATGTCGGGCGCCGCCAGATGGCAGCCCACGACACGGAGAATGCATTCAACGCCTGCCAGAAAAAGCATACTCACAAAAAGAAAAATACCGGAGGGAGATATCACATGATCGAACGGCGGAAACTGTTGCAGATCGCATCGACCGGCATTGCCGCGTCGATGGCGATGCCCTTCATCGGCCGCACCGGCTGGGCGGCCAGTCCGACTTACACCCTCAAGCTGACGTTTGCCGACACGCAAAACCACCCGCTGTATGAGGTGCTGAAACGGTTCTCCGAGAATGTCCGGAAACGGACCTCTGGCGCTGTCGACATCCAGGTCTTCAGCATCGGCCAGCTCGGCAGCGGCACCAACATCATGACCGGCCTGCAGACCGGGATCATCGACTTCTGCGCCCACACCTCCGGCTTCATCGACACGGTGTTTCCGAAATTCCAGGTGGTGGACCTGCCGTTCCTGTTTCCCGATGCCACCTCCGCGGAACGGCTGCTCGACGGGCCGATCGGCAGCAAACTGCTGGAGATGATGCCTGCCAAGGGCATCTACGGCCTCGGCTACGGCCATTGGGGATGGCGCGTGGTATCGACCATCGATCGCAAGGTCGCAGAGCCCGAAGATATCAAGGGATTGAAGGTCCGCGTGCAGCCCGGAGCGATTTTCGCCGCCACCTTCAAGACCCTGGGCGCAAGCCCGATCGCGATCGACCTCACCGAGGTCTATCTCGCACTATCGCAGCGGGTGATCGATGCCGTAGAAACGCCGATGATTTCGGTGGCGGCGACCAAACACGACGAAGTCGTCAACACCATCAACCTCACCAATCACGTCTACAATGTTGGCGTGATGATGGCGAGCAAGGCGAAGTTCGATTCGCTACCCGCTGATGTGCGCGAGGCCATCCGTGCCGCAACCGTCGACCTCACCAAGGACTGGCGCACGACCATCGCCGCCAAGAGCGACGAGATCGCGGGGCGCTTCAAGCAGAAGGCCATGACCATCGTCCCGGTACAGCAGGAGCACTACCGCAAGGCGACTGAAGGCGTCTATCAGCAGTTCAAGGACATCATCGGCGTGGATCTTTACGACGCGGTGCTCAAGGATGTCGGGCATGCCTGACGATATCTCGATCGGGCTTCGAGATAGCGCGCTGGCAGAGTCTTCCATCGGTTCGCACTCGCGGCCCGGTGCAATCGGCAGGGTTGCGGGCGCCGCGAAATCGTTTCTGAACGGGCTGGATAGCTGTTGCCGCGCGATCCTGGTCGCTGCGCTGATCGCCGAACTCGGAATTATCCTGATCGAGATTTTTTCCCGGTTTTGGTTTCACCAATCACTGCTGTGGGCCGACGAGGCCGCAAAAATGTTCCTGTCGCTGACTGCGTTCGTCGGCGGAGCGCTAGCCTATCGCTCGCGCCACCACACCACCGTCGAGTTCCTGACCGGGAAATTGTCGGAACAGTCCAGAACCCTGGTGGCCATCGGCATCGACGGCCTGATCCTGGTGACGGCGGTCGTGGTCGGCAAGGTTTCCCTCGACCTGCTCGAGATCGCATCGATGTCGAACACGAGATGTGTATAAGAGACAGGTCCAGAACCCTGGTGGCCATCGGCATCGACGGCCTGATCCTGGTGACGGCGGTCGTGGTCGGCAAGGTTTCCCTCGACCTGCTCGAGATCGCATCGATGTCGAACACGCCGATCCTCGACATCAACCTGGCGTGGCTGATGCTGCCGCTTTCGATCGGCATGGCGCTGGTGGCGATTTTCGCGCTTGAGCGCCTGGTGTTCGAAGCTCCGCGGCAGCTGCTGCTGCCCGCGGTCGGCGCCGTCGCCTTGATGATCGGCGTGGTCTACGCCGTCAGCAGCGTGCCAGCGCTGCATCTCGGCAATGGCATGGCGCTGGCAGTGATGCTGGCCGCGTTCCTCCTCGCCGTGCTGCTGGGGCTGCCGGTCAGCTTCGCCATGCTGCTGGGCTCGCTGATGTTCCTGCTGATCAGCGGCGTCGCGCCGCTGATTGCGGCGGCCCAGAACACCTTTGACGGCACCAGCAATTTCATCCTGTTGACCCTGCCGTTCTTCATCTGGGCGGGGCTGATCATGGAGAAAGGCGGCATCAGCCTGCGGCTGGTGCGGTTCGCCATGGCGCTGGTCGGGCACATGCGCGGCGGCCTGCTGCAGGTGGTGGTGCTGACGATCTATCTGGTCTCAGGCATTTCCGGCTCGAAAATCGCCGACGTGGTGGCGGTGGGATCCGTGCTGCGGCGCGAACTGAAGAAGCAAGGCTATGCGGCCGAGCGCGGCGCCGCGGTGCTGGCGTCATCGGCCGCGATGTCCGAGACCATTCCACCGAGTCTCGCCATGCTGGTGCTGGGATCGGTCGCGCCGATTTCGATCGGCACGCTGTTCATCGCCGGCCTTCTGCCCGCGGCCGTCATCGCCGCTCTCTTGATGATCCTCAATTATGTACTCTCCCGCCGCAGCAACATGGCCACCGTGCCCCGTGCCTCGGGTACCGAGTTGCTGCGCGCCAGCGGCGGCGCCATCCTGCCGCTGGTCATGCCGGTGATCATGGTAATCGGCATCCGGTTCGGCATCGCCACCCCGACCGAAGTGTCCGCGGTGGCCGTGCTTTATGGACTGATCCTGGCCTTTGCGATCTATCGCGCCGTCGATCTCAGAGAGCTGTACGCCATTGCGGTGGAATGCTGCCTGCTCGCCGGCATGGTGCTGTTCATCATATCCGCGGCGTTTTCGTTCGCATGGACGCTGACGGCCGCCAACCTGCCGGCCAATCTGGCGATGATCCTGCATTCCGCCGGCGACAGCCGCATCATTTTCATCATCGCCTCGATCGCGCTGCTGATCGTCGTGGGATCGCTGCTCGAAGGCCTTCCGGCGCTGATCATCCTGGGGCCGTTGCTGATGCCGATCGCAACGGGGCTCGGCATGGATATCATCCACTACAGCATGATCATGATCCTCGCGATGGGCATCGGCATTTTCATTCCGCCGATCGGCATCGGCTTCTATGTGTCGTGCGCCGTGTCGGAAAGTCGGCTGGAAGCCACCGGCAAGGCGATGCTGCCCTACCTCGCCGTTCTCATTCTCGGGGTCCTGGTGGTTGCTTTCGTGCCATGGGTCACCCTGGTCATCCCGCATCTGCTCCGGCCCCATTGATCGAGAAGTTCTGGATATGACCAAACTCTGCCTCGCCGCCGATCCCAATCCCCTGCCGCCGTCGTTCGCACTGCCGGAGAATGCCACCGACTGCCACATGCATCTGTTCGGCACCGCACCGGCCTTTCCTTATGTCGCGGAGCGCGACTACACGCCCGCGGAAGCCAGCGCAGCGGCAGCGCGGGCGCTCTACGCGACGCTGGGTATCAAGCGCTTCGTGGCGATCCAGCCAAGCGTTTATGGCGCAGACAATCGCTGCCAGCTGGAATTCGCTGCCTCCGTCGGGCTGCCGTTCCGCGCCATCGTGGTCCTGCCATCGGACACCTCCGATCAGGAGATGACGCGGCTGCACGACCAGGGCGTGCGCGGCATCCGCTACATTCTGGCCCATCCCGGCGGGCTTGATACCTCGACACTGGAGCGCACAGCCGACCGCGCGCGCGCCTTCGGCTGGCATCTCGAATTCCTGATCAAGCCGGATCAACTGGTCGAACTCGCCCCGCGGCTGATGAAACTGTCGTGCCCGGTGTCGTGCGATCATCTCGGCTTCATCAAGCCGGAACTGGGATTGCAGCAACCCGGCTTCCAGGCGCTGCTGCGCCTGCTGCAGAGCGACCATGGCTGGGTGAAATTCTCCGGCGCCTATCGCATCTCCGGCAAGGCCGACCACTACGGCGCCGTGCTGCCGTTCGCCCGCAAACTCGCGGAGACCCGCCCCGGCCGCATCGTCTGGGGCAGCGACTGGCCGCATGTCGGCCAGATGGAGGTGATGCCGCGCACCACGCCGCTCTTAAACCTGCTGCGGGACTGGGTGCCGGACGAACAGCTGCGCAACCGCATTCTGGTCGACAATCCGGCCGAGCTTTACGGATTCGACTGATGGCAGCGGTCGGCGGAATCGATTGGCCGCTGACTACTCATCCGTCCCCGCCATGAAATCGAAATCGCAGCCTTCGTCGGCTTGCAGAATGGTTTCCGTGAACAGCTTGGCATAGCCGCGCTTCGGCGTTTTGGCCGGCGGGGCCTTGGCGAGTTCCGCGCGCCGCTTGGCCAATTCGGCGTCGTCGACCAGAAGTTCGATGCTGCGGGCGGGAACGTCCAGTTTGATTCTGTCACCGGTCTCCACCAGCGACAGCGGGCCGCCGTCGGCGGATTCCGGGGTGATGTGCAGCACGATGGTGCCGAACGCAGTGCCGCTCATGCGGGCATCCGAAATCCGCACCATGTCCTTGACGCCCTGGCTACCGATTTTCTTGGGGATCGGCAGATAGCCGGCTTCCGGCATGCCGGGCGCGCCCTTCGGGCCGGCGTTGCGCAGCACCAGCACGTCGGCGGCGGTGACATCGAGATTGGGATCATCGATCCGCGCGGTGAGGTCTTCCACCGACTCGAACACCACGGCGCGGCCGGTATGCTGCAGCAGCTTCGGGCTTGCCGCGGAATGTTTGATGACGGCGCCGCGCGGCGCAAGGTTGCCGTGCAGGATCGCCATCGCGCCCTCCGGCTTGATCGGTGCAGTGCGCGGGCGGATCGCATCCTGGTTCGGCACTTCCTCGGCATCCCGAACGATCTCGCGCAGCGTGCCGCCGGCAACGGTCTTGGCATCAAGATCGAGCAGATCGCCGAGCTGCTTCATCAGCTTGGGAACCCCGCCCGCATGATGAAAGTGTTCCATGTAGTGCAGGCCGGACGGCTTGAGGTCCACAAGCACCGGCACATCGCGTCCGAGCTGGTCGAACGCCTCGAGATCGACGCGATGCGTGGTGCGGTTGGCAATCGCAGTGAGATGGATCAGGCCGTTGGTCGAGCCGCCGATCGCCTGCAACACCACCTGGGCGTTGCGAAACGCTGACGGAGTCAACAGCTCACTTGGTTTCGGCCCCCCCGTGACGGCCATTTCGGCGGCGCGCTTGCCGCTCGCCTCGGCGCAGCGGACGCGTTCAGCATGGGGCGCCGGAATTGTCGCGCTCATCGGCAGTGAGAGACCCAGCGTTTCGGTGATGCAGGCCATGGTGCTGGCGGTGCCCATCACCATGCAGGTGCCGACCGACGGCGCGAGGCGGCCATTGACCGCGGCGATCTCCTCCTCGTCGAGCTCACCGGCGCGGTGCGCGCTCCACAGGCGGCGGCAATCGGTGCAGGCCCCCAGCACTTCGCCCTTGTGATGCCCGACCACCATCGGCCCCACCGGAAGCACCACGGTCGGCAAGTCGGCGCTCACCGCGGCCATGATCTGCGCCGGCAGCGTCTTGTCGCAGCCGCCGATCACGACCACCGCGTCCATCGGCTGCGCCCGGATCATTTCCTCGGTGTCCATCGCCATCAGGTTGCGCAGATACATCGAGGTCGGGTGCGCGAAGCTTTCGTGAATCGAGATGGTCGGAAACACCATCGGCATAGCGCCGGCCAGCATGACGCCGCGCTTCACCGCTTCCACCAGCACCGGCACGTTGCCGTGGCAGGGATTGTAGTCGCTGTAGGTGTTGGTAATGCCGACGATCGGGCGCTCCAGCGCGTCGTCGGAATACCCCATCGCCTTGATGAAGGCCTTGCGCAGAAACAGCGAAAACCCGGCGTCTCCGTAGCTCGTCAGCCCTTTTCGTAGACCCTTGGTCATCGCCTGTCCCTTAATCCGGATTGTCGCGGCGGAATCTCATCGATCCCGGCGCTATTGTCGATAATAACAGGCAAAACCCAGAAATTTCCACCTATTTTCCCTCGATTACCCCACCAATTATTGATAATATGCCATAAACTCACCCCAAACGGACCCTCATGGCACCATCGCAGACGATCGCCGGCAGCATCGACGCGGTCTCGCCCGCACGCAGCGATGAGCAGATCGAAATCGTCAAACGGCTGGAGGAGGACATCATTTTCGGCCGGCTCGCTCCGGGGGCGCGGTTGGTCGAAGACACCTTGATGGCCCGCTATAACGCCAGCCGCCATTCCGTGCGCCAGGGGCTGTTCGAACTCGAGCGCCAGGGCATCGTGCTACGCGAGAAGAACATCGGCGCGACGGTGCGCTCCTACAGCAGCGACGAAGTCCGGCAGATCTATGAGGTGCGGGAAATGCTGACCCGGCAGGCGGTGCTGATGATTCCGCTGCCGGCGCCGCCGGCCCTGATCGACCAGCTCCGTACGCTGCAGCAGCACTATTGCGCGTTCGCCGCCGAGGGCGACCTGCGCGGCATCCACGAGGCCAACGACGCCTTCCACCTGGCGTTGTTCGGCGGCTGCGGCAATCCGTACCTGGTGCAGTCGCTGCTCAACTACATGAAACTGACCCTGCCGATCCGCGCCAAGAACCTGGCCGATGCGGAGGGTTTGCGTATCTCGCAGCGGCAACACGACATGATGATCGACATGCTGCAGCGACGGGACAGTTGGGCGCTGGCGCAGCTCTGCGTCGAACACATGCGCTACAGCAAGTCCGACTACTTGCAACGGATCGCCAAAAAAGAGTAACGCAATACGCCGCCGCCGGACGGCTCGTGCGAGACACCGACATTCCCCTTACGACCGAATTCAACGAGGACCGATCCATGAAACTCACCGAGTCCGCCCAGGGCGTCTATTCCATCGCAGTGACGCCGTTCTTGCCCGATGGACGGCTCGACATGGCGTCGGTCGATCGCATGACCGATTTCTATGTCGGTGCCGGCGCCACCGGACTGACCATCCTCGGCATCATGGGTGAGGCGCCGAAGCTGAGTGAAGAGGAATCGCTGGCGATCACCAAAGCCGTGGCGACCCGAACCAGTGTCCCGGTCATTGTCGGCGTTTCCTCGCCCGGCTTCGCGGCAATGCGCTCGCTCGCGGTCGGCGCCATGGAACGCGGCGCCGCCGGCGTGATGATCGCCCCGCCGACGAATCTGCGTACCGACGACCAGATCACCGGCTATTACGCCCAGGCGGTCGAGGCGATCGGCAGCGACATCCCCTTCGTCATCCAGGACCTCCGCACCTGCGCACCGACGACCAGATCATCACGTATTACGGCCAGGCCATCGAAGCCATCGGCACCGATATCCCGTTCGTGATCCAGGACTACCCGCTCACATTGACCGTCGTCATGACGCCGAAGGTGATTCGGCAGATCGTTCAGAATCATCCGTCCTGCGTCATGCTCAAGCATGAGGATTGGCCGGGTCTGGAAAAGATCAGCGCAATGCGCGGCTTCGAAAAAGACGGATCGATGAAGAAGATCTCGATCCTGACCGGCAATGGCGGCCTGTTCCTCGATTTCGAAATGGATCGCGGCGTCGACGGCGCCATGACCGGCTACGCGTTTCCGGAAATGCTGGCCGATGTGGTCAGGCTGTCGAAGGCCGGTGAGCGCGACAAGGCGCACGACATTTTCGACGCCCACCTGCCGCTGGTGCGCTACGAACAGCAGCAAGGCGTCGGCTTGGCCGTGCGCAAATACGTGCTGCAGAAGCGCGGCGCCATCGCCTCCGACGCACAGCGCAAGCCCGGCTCCAGCCTGAGCAAGACCGCGAAGGAAGAGATCGATTATCTGTTGGCGCGGCTGGCGCGGCACGATCCGCGGGCGAAGCTGTAAGCTTCGTCCGGAAACGGTTACGCCACTCCGCCCGACGCCGCTCCGCTCGGCCGGCGGTGGCTGACCGAGACTTCGATGCCGTCATCGTTGCGCAGGATCTGCAACGACACGTTCTCGCCATACCGATACAGCGCCATGTCGATCCGGGCTTTGCCCAGTTCCAGGTTGCGCAGCACCACCATATCGAGAAATGGCGGCAGCATCGGATCGACCAGCCGGATCCGGTTGCGCTCCGGTTCGAACTCCAGGCCGAGCGAGGCCTGCAGCATGCTGATCGGTGCGCCGCTGGCCCAGGCCTGCGGCGAGCAGGCCACCGGATACAGCGTCGGCGCCTGTGCCTTCACCCGGCGGAAGCCGCAGAACAGCTCCGGCAACCGGCGCAGATCCATGTAGGATGCGGCGCCGCTGATGGCCTCGAACAACTCCCCGGTGGCGGACTTGAAGCCGTAACGCGCGAGTCCCGAAGCGATCAGCGCATTGTCGTGCGGCCAGATCGAGCCGTTGTGATACGACATCGGATTATAGCGGCTCTCGCCGATCGCGACGGTCCGGATGCCCCAGCCTGAAAAGAAGCGCGGCGACATCAGATCCGCGGCAACTCGGCGCGCGCGCTCCGGCGACGCCAGCCCCCCGAACAGCACATGGCCGGCATTGGAGGTACGTACCCGGCAGGGTTCGCCCGCGCCATCCAGAGCAATGGCATAGGTGCCGATGTCGTCGCACCAGAAGGCCTGTTCAAAACGGACAGCCAGAGTTGCCGCGTCCTCTTCCAACCGCACCGCCTGATCCACCAGGCCGAGGCGCCGCGCCACCCGCGCGATCGAGCGCTGCGCGGCGAAAACATAGGCTTGCACTTCCGCCAGCGCGATTGATCCCTCGGCCAGCCGGCCGTCGGCATGAAACACGGAGTCGAACGAGTCCTTCCAGCCCTGGTTGGCAAGCCCATCACCCGAGCTGCGTGAATGGCGCAGGAAACAGTCACCGTCGAGCGCGGAGTGCTCGCGAATCGAGGTCAGCGCCGCATCGATCTTCGGCCACAACGCCTTGATGGTTTCATAATCCCCGGTGCGTTCGGCATATTCGCCGGCCAGCAGAACGAACAGCGGCGTCGCATCGACGCTGCCATAATACAGGCCGAACGGCACCTCGCGCAGCCGCGCCATTTCGCCGCCACGCATCTCGTGCAGGATCTTGCCGGGCTCCGCGTCGTTGAGCGGATCGAACTTGTCGGCCTGGAACGCAGCCAGGCGCGACAGTACACCCTTTGCCAACGAGGGCATGCACCACAGCATTTCGAGCGCGGTGATGATGCCGTCGCGTCCGAATGTCGTCGAATACCAGGGGATGCCGGCGTAGGGGTAGTTACCCTCTGCGGTCTCCGTCGTCAGCATGCGCAGATCGTAGAGCGAACGCGCCACGATCTGGTTGAACACGTCGCTCGACGTGCCGATCGAGATCGCGCCCTGGCGCACACGCCGAAGCGCGCGCGACGACAGCGCGAGCCCCTTGAAAAAGTTCGGCGACTGCACCTGGTCGCCGCCGTTGCAGCTGACCGTGAGGAAAATCGAGTGGCGGGCGTGGGGCTCCAGCGTCAGGCGATAGCTGGCATGACTATCGCTGCATTGGTCCGGCTTCGGCTCGAAGTGCAGCGAGGTGGTGCGTGCGACATCGTCGAGGCCGACATAGATGAGCTTGACATCCTGTGGGCCCAGCACCGGCGGACGCCGCGCACCGCGATGGGCCCGCCGCATGCCGCGGGCTTCGAAGATGTCGGCAAAATCGCTGCCGAACGTGAAGGCGAGCGACAGGTCAACCCGCTTATCGCCGTGATTTTCGATTCCAAATCGGGTGTAGAACAGATCATTGAGAATAAACGAGGTGCGGACGATGTGAATGGTGTCCTTTTGCAGGACGAGCCGGTCTTTCACATAAATGTCGGGATTGGTCAGGTCGACGGTCAGGATCGTATTGTCGTCGCGAACGTTGGAGCCCAGCAGCAGCGGCTGCTGCCCATTGATGGTCAGTTCGAGACGCGACAGATACCGTGTGTCGTGATTGAAGATACCGTCGGGCTCACCCAGAGATGCACCGATATCGCCATGGTTATCGACCACCGCAAACGTATCGTTGTGCTTAAGCGTGCGACGCGGGCGCGCCGCCTGCGCCGTCGCCGGAATATAGAACGGCGTTTCGTCGGGGGCATCATGAGGTTGAATGAGCACGGGAGAAACTGTCAACGGACCGCCGGATGCTGTGGAACATGACCATGTTCGCGGTCGCAGGAAACGTTCGTGACCGACATTTGTTCCTGCGCGAACACGACAAAAGCATACGACGAAATCCGAAATCGGAAAGACCCAATATGTCGCTGCATGTCATCGTGAACATAACGTGTGATGGCGCCGTCGCCTGCCACCGGTTCGCCACATCTGCGCCTCGATATGACTACGCCTCGATAGAACAATGAGTTCCATGACGCCTTCGACTTGATTGTTGCGGTCGTAATATCCCAAAGTGCGGATCAGTCACGACCGGCTCGCACTGCACCTCTGCACTTCGGATCAAGAGCACCTGTCGCGAACGCATTTCGAATTCGACCGGACGATTTCCTATTGCAACACGTTGCAAGCGAGGCCGCGTATGTCAGTCACCCAAACGACGATCCGAATGAAATACGGGAGAGCAGCCCCGCATGTGTTGTGGACGGTTGCGACCTGTCTGCCGCTGGCGCTCTCCACGCAGCTGGCGATGGCCAGGACAGCATCGCGCCCTGTTCACAGCGTTGATCCCTATATCATTGCACAAGCGCCCGCACCTGAATCGCCAGCAGCACCGGCAACCCCGGCGTCACCACCTGCCCCTGCGTCACCGCCTGTTCCCGCCGCGCCGCCCGCGGCTGCAACACCTCCCGCGGCACCCCCGACTGCCGTGGCCCCCGCCCCGGCTGCAGCGTCAGCCAAACCGGACAGCACTCAAAAGTCGGACAAGGCGACAGCCTCCTCCGCAGCCTCCGAGAGCGAAGGCATTCCCGCGGTCGTGATCGACGGCCAGCAGGTCGAGAGCATCCTCGGCAAGAAGGTGCGCAGCAACAGCGGCGAGGACATGGGGCGGATCATCGATGTCATCGTCGACAAATCCGGACAGATCCGGGCCGCCATCATCGACTTCGGCGGCTTTCTTGGAGTCGGCACGCGACAGATTGCGGTCGACTGGCGCACGATTCGCTTTCCGTCGGACCAGAAGTCGGAATCGCTCGCCGTCGACCTAACGCGCGACCAGTTGCGTGTCGCACCGGTGTACAAGGCCGGCGAACAGATCGTGGTTCTGGGCCGGCCCCGCGCGGAACCCGCCGCAACGGCGCCCCAGGCCTCCGCAGCGCCTCCCCCGGTTGCCACGAAGGAGACTACCCCCGCGTCCATTGCGAAGGATCCAAATCCAGCACCGAGTCCGACGCCAACTGCCGCTCCGGCCCCTCCTCCTCCGCCAGCGGCAAAAGACCCGGCCACTCCACAGTGATGATGTCCCAATGGCGCCGGCATGGATGACAAGAGCGCGATCCATCGGCAACACCTGACGAACAACGCTAAGCGACCGCCGCTTTCCGGCGCTTCGCGGCAGAGTCGTCGCGGCCTCGACTGGTTCGTGTTCTTCGTCGCCGATGTGCAAACCGGCTTCGGCCCGTTCGTCGCCGTCTATCTGACTGCGCAAAAGTGGACCCAGGTCGATATCGGACTGATCCTCACGGTCGGAGGCCTGATCTCCCTGTTCGGTCAGGTACCGGGCGGCGCGATCCTCGATGCGGTTCGCTCCCCACGGCTGGCTGCTGCGATCTCCGTCGTCCTGATCGGTGCGAGCGCGCTGATGCTGGCGATATGGCCGGTCTTCGCAATCGTTCTGCTCTCGCGTATCCTGCAAGCGAGCGCGAGCTGTGTGCTGGGACCAGCAATCGCATCGCTCAGCCTCGGTCTGGTTGAGCGTCGCGAAATCGGCGAGCGGCTGGGACGCAATGCGGCGTTTGCATCGGTTGGAACCGGGCTGGCCGCAGCGGGCATGGGCGCGGTCGGCTACGCCATTTCCAACCAGGCCGTCTTCTATGTGACGGCTGGATTCATCGCCCCGGCCTTGTTTGCACTGATGCAGATCAACAGAACCGAAGTCGATACGGTGCGCGCCCACGGCGGCTCGCACGCAAAGCCGCTGAATCTTCTCACAGGCTTGGCCGAACTGCTGCGCAATCGCGCGCTTGTCATCTTCGCCGTCTGCGTGATGCTCTTCCACCTCGCCAACGCCGCGATTCTCCCGCTTGTGGCAAGCATGCTGACGTTGCGCTCAAGTGGCTCGGCAACAGCGCTGATCGCTGTCGCTATGGTGGTGCCGCAATTCGTCGTGGCCATGCTGTCCCCCTCGGTGGGACGCAAGGCTCAGCAATGGGGTCGCCGGCCACTTCTCATCGTCGGATTTACCGCACTGATCTGCCGCGCGGCGATGTTCGCGTACATCACCAGTCCTTACTTCGTCGTCATCGTCCAGCTCCTCGACGGAATTTCCGCCGCTGTCGTCGGCGTTCTGGTTCCGCTCTCGATCGCCGATCTCACACGCGATTCCGGGCATTTCAACCTCACCCAGGGGGCGGTGGGATGTGCCATGGGGATCGGAGCGTCCATCAGCACGACATTCGCCGGCTATATCACCGACCGTTTCAGCAGCCATGCGACCTTCCTGTGCCTGGCGCTGATCGCCGCGTTCGGCTTGACGGTGCTCTGGCTGCTGATGCCGGAAACCCGGTCGTCGGACGGATCGGAACCGACGACCGGAGATATTTAAAAACAGAACCTTATTGAAACCAATATGCGCTCATCCCGCAACCAGGCGCGGCTTGAGTGTCTCCACCGAACCCGAATTAAGGCCGGCGATGTCGCGGTAGATATCGAGATAGTCGCGCGCCATCCGGCTCGAGCTGAAGCGATCTTCGAAGCGTTGCCGGATCTGCGCACGCGGCAGCCGTGAAATATTGCGCAATGCGCCGACTGCGCTGGTCTCGTCCTCGACGACAAATCCGGTGACGCCGTCTTCGATCACTTCGGGAACAGAACCACGGTTGTAGGCGATCACCGGCGTGCCACACGCCATGGCCTCGATCATCACCAGGCCAAAGGGCTCCGGCCAGTCAATCGGCACAATCAGAGCGATCGCACCACTGAGGAACTCGGACTTCTGCGCGTCCGAGATCTCGCCAATGAAATCCACATGCGGTTTGTTCAACAGATCGCGGATTTCGTCGTTGAAATAATCGGTGTCGACCTGATCCACCTTGGCGGCCACTTTCAATGGCAGTCCGCAACGTTCGGCGATGCGGACGGCGCGATCCACCCGCTTCTCCGGCGAAATGCGCCCGAGGAACGCCAGATAGGACGGGGTCTTGTTTTGCGGAACGAGTAAATTCCTGGGCAGTCCGTGATGCACGGTTCCCGCCCAGTTGGCCCGATGAATCGGGCGCCGCTGCGAGTTCGAAATCGAGACGACTGGCACCTCGGAGAACGTCTCGAACATCGGCTGATGCTCGGGTAAATCGAGCCTCCCGTGCAGGGTGGTCACGAATGGGACATCCTGCCGCGACATCAGCGAGAACGGATAGTAATCGAGATGGAAGTGCAGAATGTCGAATTCGTGAGCACGGCGGCACACCTGTTCGATCATCGACATGTGCAGCGCGTTCGGATCGCGCACCGAACCATCGAGCCGCAACGCCCGCGGCCACATCGGTTCCAGCCTCGCCGTAGTCACGGAATCGCCGCTGGCAAACAGCGAGACGTCGTGCCCCTGCGCAACCAACTCGTCCGTCAACCAGGAAATCACCCGCTCCGTTCCGCCATAAAGCTTGGGCGGCACGGCTTCCGTCAACGGCGAGATTTGCGCGATACGCATCTGATGGGCTCCAGTTCAGGTGTGGCGATTTTTCGGTGGGATTTTACAGCCGGCCATTTCGATCACGCCATCGGCATGACTTTTTCTGATTGTTACAAGTTTCCTGATCCGGGGAACCTCGTGACGGCATTGAGACTTGACTGATCCTATAATCAGCAATGCTGACAGTTGTTCCCGCATGGCTGTTCTCGGACCGACGAGCATCGATGTCGCAAATGAGCCGCCTTTGACGGGACAACTGCCCGGACTGTTTGAAATCCCAAGTTGGCATTTAGGTGACCATGCAAATGAATGATCCTTCGCGCTGGGCGAGCAGACCGATCGGCTTTCTTTTGCACTACGTTTTCCAGCGACGTATCGCTCACGGCGTGATTTTAGGCGCCGTGCTCATGGCAGTCGCATTTTCCGTCAGCACGCAATACGGCGTAAAAATGCTCGTCGATGCATTGTCATCGGCAACACGCAACGGACCGGGCCCATGGGGGCCCTTCCTGATTCTGGTGTCGTTGATCGCCGCGGACAATTTGTGCTGGCGGGTGGCGAGCTGGGTCGCGAGTTACACCTTCGTGCAAGTCACCGGCGATCTGCGACGCGATTTGTTCCGCCACCTCACGGCTCACTCCCAGAGCTTTTTTGCCGAGCGCATGCCGGGCGTACTGACCAGCCGGGTGACCGCCACGTCGAACGCTGCATTTGCGATCGAGAACATGTTCGTGTGGAACGTGCTGCCGCCGTGCGTTGCCACCGCCGGCGCGATCGGATTTCTCGCCACCGTCAACTGGATGATGGCGGCGAGCCTGATTGTCATCGCCAGCGTCGTCGTGGTCGTGATGTTCCGCTTCGCCGCAGCCGGCAAGCCATTGCATCACGAGTTCGCCGACAAGGCCGCCGACGTCGACGGCGAGATGGTCGACGTGGTCGGCAACATGGCGCTGGTGAAGGCGTTCTGCGGCCTGGTGCGCGAGCACACTCGTTTTGACCAGACCGTCGCCAAGGAAATGCACGCCCGGCGGCGCAGCCTGATCTATCTGGAGAAACTGCGGCTGGGCCATGCGCTGGTGACCGTGGTGCTGACCCTCGCCTTGCTGAGTTGGGCCATCAAGCTCTGGCAGGAAGGCGCCGCCAGTGCCGGCGATGTGGTGCTGGTGTGCACCCTCGGCATCTCGGTGCTCAGCGCGACCCGCGACCTGGCGGTGGCGCTGGTCGACGTTACCCAGCACATGGCGCGTCTGGCCGAAGCACTGAAGACACTGCTGGTTCCACACCAGTTGCAGGATCATCCGGAGGCGGTTCCGCTGGTTCCACAAGGCGCCCGGCTCTCATTCGAGAACGTCCATTTCCGCTATCCCGGCGGGCGCCAGGTGTTCCAGGGGCTCAACCTGGACATTCAGCCGGGGCAGCGTGTCGGCCTCGTCGGCCGTTCGGGTGGCGGAAAGTCGACGCTTCTGACCCTGCTACAACGGTTTCACGACGTGGACGACGGCCGCATCCTGATCGACGGCCAGGATATCTCGCGGATCACCCAGAACAGCCTGCGGCAGGCCATCGCCACGGTTCCGCAGGATACGGCGCTGTTCAACCGGACTCTGCTGGAGAACATCCGCTACGGCCGCCCGGACGCCACCGACGAGGAGGTCTGGCAGGCGGCGGTTGACTCCCGCTGCAATCTCTTCATCGAAACCATGCCGCAGGGCCTGAATACCATTGTCGGCGATCGCGGCTTGAAGCTGTCTGGCGGCCAGCGCCAGCGCATTTCCATCGCGCGGGCGTTCTTGAAGAACGCGCCGATCCTGCTGCTTGACGAGGCCACCTCGGCGCTGGATTCAGAGTCCGAGGAAGCGATCCGGGTGGCGCTGGAGCGGCTGATGGACGGGCGCACGGTGATTGCAATCGCCCACCGGCTGTCGACGCTGCGCAGCTTCGACCGGATTATCGTGCTCAATTCCGGCAAGGCGATCGAGGACGGACCGCCGGATTCGCTGATCAAGCGCGACGGTCACTATCGCCGGCTGATCGAACAGGAAGCGCGCCGACTGGCCATCCGCGCAGCTTAGGTCCGTTTCGGTCGAATCAAAACTCGAGCCGGCGCCCAATTTCGCTCGAAAACGCTCGGGTTCAAGCGCTGACGAGCCGTTTGGTAGAAATACCAAGACATCGTCGCCAGATCGACTCGGAATTGGCCAACTTCCGACACATGAGCGATGCGAAACAGGACTCCTCCATGACATTCAAAGAGGTGCCGTTTGTCGCGCGCATTCCTCCCGCTTCTCGCTGCCATTTTCCTGATCGTTGCGCTGCCGGCTTCCGCCCAGACGGCTGCCCCGGCCAAAAAACCTGCCCCGGCCGCCACAAATGCTCTGACCCCCGATCAGGCGCGCCGCGCGCTCGAAACGCTGCAGGATGACACCAAACGCGCCCAGTTGCTCGACACCCTTCGCGCGGTCGCCAACGCATCATCGGCTATGCCCGCCTCGGCGACACCGGCGCCGGCGACACCACCCGCTCCGACGGCAGAGCCCGATCAGGCAGCAGCGTCTCTGACAGCGGACGGCCTCGGCGCACAGCTTCTGCTGTCGATTTCCGAGCAGTTCAGCGATATCGCCAACGAGATCGCCAATGCCGCGCAATCCGTCACACGCTTTCCACTGCTCTGGTACTGGCTGGAGCAGACGGCGACCGATCCAAATTCCTATCACATCCTCATCGACATCGCCTGGAAGCTCGCACTGGTGCTGGGATGCGCGTTGGTCGCCGAATGGCTGGTGACGCGCGCGATCCGGCGTCCGTTCGCGTGGCTGGAAGCCCATGCCCCTCATAACATCCCGCAGGCGGGAGACCCCATCCACACCGAAATCGTAAGTGAGCCGGTGGCCGGGGCTAACATGGCAAGCGCGGTTCCACTGCGCCGACGCCGTGTTGCGCTGACCCGCGCCTGGCAGTCGATGGTTCGCCTGCCGTTCGTCGCAGGTGGACTAGTTCTTGCATTGTTGCCGATCGTCGCCTTCGCCGCCGTCGCAACCCTGGTTCTCGGCTCCAGCATTGATCGCGTGCCGACCACGCGGCTTGCTATTCTGGCGATCGTCAATGCCTATGTCATCAGCTGTGGCCTGATCCGCGTGGTGCGAACCATCGCCTCGTCGGGGCCGCTCAGCCTGATCACGGTCCACGAAGAAACAGCGGCCTACATCGACATCTGGGTCCGGCGGATCACCACCGTCGGCGCCTTCGGCTTTGCCGTGGCCAATGTCGCACTGCTGCTCGGCCTGTACCGGCCCGGTTACTTCGCGCTCCTGCGGCTGGTGATGCTGGCGGTTCACCTGTTCGTGGTTGTCATCATTCTGCAATGCCGGCGGCAGGTCGCCCGCGCGATCCGTGCGTCGGACAGTTCTGGCAGCATGATCGCCTCCATGCGCAACCGGCTCGCCGGACTCTGGCACTATTTCGCCATCGCCCTCGTGCTCGCGGTGTGGGCCATTTGGGCGCTCAATATCCGCAACGGCTATTCCCTGCTGCTGCAGTATTTCGCGGGCACCGTTGCCGTCGCGGTGGCCACCCGCGTGGTGTCCATCATCGTGCTGGGTACCATCGACCGCGTGTTCCGTATCAACCCGGAGTTGGTGCAGCGCTTCCCCGGCCTCGAGGTTCGCGCCAACCGCTATCTGCCGCTGCTGCGCAAGATCGTATCCGGCGCCATCGCCGCGGTGGGCTTTGTCGTGCTGCTCGAGGTCTGGGGCATCGATGCCATGGTGTGGTTCTATGGCGGCCAGATCGGCAATCGGCTGCTGTCCGCTGTCGTTACCATCGGCATTGCGGTGCTGGCGGCCGTGGCGGTGTGGGAAATCGCCAACGCGTTGATGGACCGGCAGCTCGCCCGCCTGACCCGCGACGGTCATTACGTCCGGGCCGCACGCCTGCGCACGTTCCTGCCGATGCTGCGGACCACCTTGCTGGGCCTGATCATCACCGTCGTCGCTCTCACCGCGCTGAGCGAGATCGGTGTCAATGTGGCACCATTACTGGCCGGTGCCGGCATCGTCGGCGTTGCCATCGGCTTCGGTTCACAGAAGCTGGTGCAGGACGTCATCACTGGCCTGTTCCTGCTCCTGGAAAACATGGTCCAGGTCGGCGATACCGTCACGGTGTCCGGACTGACCGGAACGGTTGAGAATCTGTCGATCCGTACCATCCGCCTGCGTGCCGGCGACGGCGCGGTGCATATCGTGCCGTTCAGCGCCGTCACCAGCATCACCAACTCCAGCCGTGGCGTCGGCAATGCCGCGGTCAGCGTCAATGTCGGCTACGATGTCGACACCGACCATGCCAGCGACCTGCTCAAGGAGATCGCAGCCGAGATGCGTAACGAACCGGCATTCCGCAACCTCATTCGCAGCGACCTCCAGCTCTGGGGTGTCGACAAGGTCGACGGCGCGATGGCCACCATCGTCGGGCAGATCCCCTGCACGGACGGCGGGCGCTGGCCGGTGCAGCGCGAATTCAACCGGCGGATGAAGCGCCGGTTTCAGGAGGCCGGCATCGAGATCGCCTCGCCCAGTCAGACAATTGTGGTTCAGGTTCCGAGCATCGCTGCCGAGAACGATGTCGCCGATAGACACGATGAGCCGGAACAGCAGGACGAGCGGAAACCGATGCGCCGCAAAGCGACGGCTTGAGCAGTTAGAACGCGCTCAGCGCAGCCTGCCGCGGGCAGCCACCGGCAGCGTGCCGATGATTTCATCGCCACGCACCATCACGATCTCATCGACCATGTTGACGACCACGCAGACATGGTTGGGAACGATGCGCACCACGTCGCCCACATTGGGACGCGTGTTGCTGCGTGAGAGGTCGAGGAAGCCATGCTCCTCCGCGAAACGTGCGATCCTGGCTTCCGGGTGCTCCAGGATCAGGCCATGGCCTTCGAGACCACCGTTATCGGAAGTCAGCGTCTTCGAGCCTGCATCGACGATGCCGCGGTCGGGACCGGCCCGGCTGACCACCGTCGCATAGACGTGCAGCGCGCAATCGTCCCAGCCGGCAACGCCGGCGGCAACCTGCATGCGATCGTTGTAGATGTAGGTGCCCGGACGATGCTCGGTAGCGCCGTGCAATTGTCCGAGATTGACCAAGTTCGGCGAACCACCAGTGGAGACGATCGCCGGCTCCAGTCCCAATGAGCGAACACCCGCCAGCGCCTCATCGAGAAAACGCTGCGCCTGCGGCCAACCACTCTCGGTCGGATACATCATGAAGCCGGCAAAGTTGACGCCTTTGAGCGTGGTCATCTCCTTGGCGAGAGCAACAGCCTCAGCGGGTGTTTCGACGCCAGCGCGCTTGCGGCCGGTGTCACACTCGATCACCACCGGCACCGGGCGGCCGGCAACCTCGGCGGCTTTCGGCAAGTCCGACAACACCACCGGATTGTCGGCCGCGACGGTGATCGCCGCCTGTTTCATCAGCGCACCGAGCCGCTGCATCTTTTCATCGCCGAGCAGGTTGTAGCTGATCAGGATATCGTCGAGCCCCCCCTCCACCATCACTTCCGCTTCGCCGAGCTTCTGGCAGGTGATGCCCCTGGCGCCGGCATCGCGCTGCAGCCGTGCGAGATAGGGACTCTTGTGGGTCTTGATGTGCGGACGGTTGGCGACGCCGGCCGCATCGCAGGCCGCCTGCACCCGCGCGATGTTGCGCTCCACCCGATCCATGTCGATGACGAGCGCCGGGGTGCCGTACTCCCGGGCGATCTTCGCGGCCAATGCAGTCGTCATCGATATCCTTCCGAAATGGTCATGGTGCAGCCACGGTCAATCGATGACCTCGCGATTGATCACATTGTCGCGGATTGGCGCGCCGTCCAGCGCGCTGAGGATATTGCGCGCGGTCTGCAGGCCCATGCGATACAGCGCCTCACGGGTGACGCCGGCGAGATGTGGCGCGGTGATGACATTGCCGAGCTTGAATAGCGGGTTGTCACCAGGCGCCGGCTCCTTCTCGAACACGTCGAGGCCGGCTCCAGCGAGTTCGCCGTTGGTCAAAGCTGCATAGAGTGCGGCTTCGTCGACGATACCTCCGCGCGCGGTGTTGATGAGATAGGCCGTCGGCTTGAGGCGCTTCAGCCGCGCCGCATCGAACATGCGCACGGTCTGCGGCGACTTCGGACAATGAACGGTGACGAAATCCGCCACCGGCAGCGCCGCATCGAGATCCGGCACATGCGTGTAACCGGCCGCCTCGATTTCGGCTTTCGACTTGAACGGGTCGTAGACCTGCACGTTCATTTCCATGGCATGGCAACGCTTGGCGGTGCGCGATCCGATCCGGCCGAAGCCGACCACGACCACGGTCTTGCCCAAGAGATCGAACGGGATGGCACCAAGCCGTTTGCCCCACTGGCCGGCCTTGACCATCGCATCAAGTTCGGCGGCACGCTTAGCTAGCCATAGCATCATGAACAGCGCCGCTTCGGCAACTGACGGAGAATTGGCTATTCCGGTCGTCATCAACGGGATCTTGTTTTCCGTGAGCGCCGGCACGTCCACCGCGTCGTAGCCGACCCCCATGCGAGTGACGACCTCGATCCCGCCGGAAGCCTCGATCTCATTTCTGCCGAACGCAGTGGCGCCCAGCGCGACGCCATGCACAGGGGCATGCTGTCGCAACAGTTTGTCGAAATCGGCCACCGAAATCGCGTTGGAGAATGCAATGGCATCGATGTCGCCGCGCTCGCGGAAAAGCGCCAAACCGTCCTCTGGCATCGTCTCGACAATCAGAAGCTTTTTCCTGTTCGTGGTCATTATCCATCCCTGTCAGGTGTCCGATTGAGGCCAGCGGACTTCTAGTGTAGCGTTTCCGAAATTCCCCTCACATCGCGGCGATCTCTTCGAGGAAATTTCGGAAACATAAGCTACACTAGAGTCTTAAGTTTTCTAGTGTCCTGATCGAATTCGAAGTTCGCTCTGAGTCGCGGCTAAGTGATGCGAACTTCGAATTCGGGACACTAGTGTTGTGCCTATATCAGGGCGACTTCAGCAGCAACATTCAAGCCGCGATAGGCCGCATGCAATGCGGCATGCTGCGTTGCGTTGAGGCTTGCCGCTGCAGCCGCAACAGGGCAATCTCCGCTCTCCCTCCTCACAAGAACAATTCCGAAGTCGGAGATCATGCCGTGACCAATCCCGCAACCGAGCCGCTGCCGTCGTCCGTCCTGCAGGCCCTGACCCGCTACGACACGCCGACAATCTGCAACGCGATGGAGATCATCGCGCCGGAGCGCCGCCTCACCGGCTATACGGTCAAGCCGCTGGTCTCCCCGTTCCCGGACCTGCCCCCGATCGTGGGATATGCGCGCACCGCGACCATTCGCACCACCACGGCCTCAAGCCTGTCGCCGGCCGAGCAGCGGGCCGCYCGGGTCGCCTATTACGAGTATGTCGGCACCGGGCAYGGCCCGCGCATCAGCGTGATCCAGGACCTYGAYGGCKCMAATGTCGGGTTCGGCGCATTCTGGGGCGAGGTCCAGAGCGCCCTGCACAAGGCRCTCGGCTGCCTCGGCGTGGTCACCGACGGCTCGATCCGCGACATTCCGCAATGGGCGCCGGGCTTCCAGGCACTSGCSGGCTCGATCGGRCCATCGCACGCSTAYGTRCATGCCGACAGCTTCGGCGGCACCGTCAACGTGGCCGGYATGACGGTGCACTCCGGTGACCTGATCCATGCCGATCGTCACGGYGCGGTGGTGATCCCGTTCGACCTCGCCGCCAAATTGCCCGAGGCCGCCGAGCTTTGCGCCCGCCGCGAGGAGGTCATCCTGGAGGTCGCCCGCAGCCCGTCGTTCACCATCGACAAGCTGAAGGCGGCGCTGGCGCGGTCGGCCGAAATCCATTGACCGGCCACACCGCGTCGCTGGTATAAAAGGCCGCGTCCACCAGCATGGTGGGTGCCACGCCTAGCTTTTAACCAGCGCGGCCATCCCGCCGGAATTGATCGATGACCGTCACTGATATCGCGACACGCACCTACAATCACGGCTGGCGGCTCGATCCGATCATCCGCAGCATCCTGGATACGGATTTCTACAAGCTGCTGATGCTGCAGATGATCCGGCAGCTGCATCCGGACGTTCACGTCACGTTCTCGCTGATCAACCGCAGCCGCAATGTGAGGCTTGCTGAAGTGATCGACGAAGGCGAGTTGCGGGCCCAGCTCGATCACGCCCGCACGGTGCAGTTGTCGAAGAAGGAACACATCTGGCTGGCCGGTAACACGTTCTACGGCAAGACTCAGATGTTCTCGTCGGACTTCCTGGCCTGGCTCGCCGATTTCCGCCTGCCGGAGTACGACCTGCGCAAGGTCGATGGCCAGTACGAACTGCATTTCGAAGGCCCCTGGACCCACACCACAATGTGGGAAATCCCCGCACTGGCCATTGTCAACGAGCTGCGGTCGCGCCAGGCCATGAAGGGGCACGGCCGGTTTGCGCTGGACGTGCTCTATGCCCGCGCCAAGGCCAAGCTGTGGACCAAGGTGGAGCGGCTGAAGAAACTGGACGGCCTGCTGCTGTCTGACTTCGGCACGCGACGGCGGCACGGCTTCCTGTGGCAGCGCTGGTGCGTCGAGGCTGTGAAGGAAGGCCTCGGCAAATCCTTCACCGGCACTTCCAACGTGCTGCTGGCGATGGACAACGATCTGGAAGCGATCGGCACCAATGCGCATGAACTGCCGATGGTCGCCGCCGCGCTGGCACGAAACGATGATGAGTTGCGGCAGGCACCTTATCACGTGCTCGACGAGTGGCGGCAGATGTACGCCGGCAACCTGCTGATCGCGCTGCCCGACGCCTTCGGCACGACGGCCTTCCTGCGCGACGCGCCGGACTGGGTGGCAGACTGGACCGGATTTCGCCCCGACAGCGCGCCGCCGATCACGGCCGGCGAGCAGATCATCCACTGGTGGAAGGACAAGGGCCGCGATCCCAGCCGGAAGATCCTGATCTTTTCCGACGGCATGGACGTCGGGACCATCGAGGAGACGCACCGCCATTTTGCCGGCCAGGTCCGGACCAGCTACGGCTGGGGCACGAACCTGACCAACGATTTCGCCGGCTGTACCCCCGATGGCACTACCGACCTCGATCCGATCTCGCTGGTCTGCAAGGTCACCGAAGTCAACGGGCACCCCGCCGTCAAGCTCTCGGACAACACCGAGAAGGCAACCGGCGATCCCAGAGAGATCGCGCGGTATCTGCGCGTGTTCGGTGATGCAGATCGCGTCACCAGCGCCGTCCGGGTTTAGCGGTTGAATAGCACGCCCCTCGGGTTTTCCACCCGAGGGGCTTCGAGGTGTCAGACCTCGAGCTTGTCGCCGCCCTTGAGATCGAGGATTTCACGCGCCTCGTCCGGCGTCGCGATCTCGAGACCGAGCCCTTCGACGATCTGTTTGGCGAGACGCACCTGCTCGGCATTGGACTCGGCCAATTTACCGGGACCGCTCCACAACGAATCTTCCAGGCCGACCCGGATGTTTCCGCCCATCGCCGCCGCCATCGCCGCGATCGGCAGTTGGTTGCGGCCGGCGCCAAGCACCGACCATTTGTACTGGTCGCCGAACAGCCGGTCTGCGGTGCGCTTCATATGCAGCACGTCTTCCGGATGCGCGCCGGTGCCGCCCTGCAGGCCGAACACGGTCTGCACGAACAGCGGCGCCTTCACCAGCCCCTGATCGAGGAAGTATTTGAGATTGTAGAGATGCGCAGTGTCGTAGCACTCAAACTCGAAGCGTGTGCCGGAGCCCGACAGCGTGGTCAGCACATATTCGATGTCCTGGAAGGTATTACGGAACACGATGTCCTTGTTCTCGACATGCTTGCGCTCCCATTCGTGTTCGAACGTCTTGAAGCGGTTGAGCATGCCGAAGAACGCAAAGTTCATCGAGCCCATGTTCAGCGACGCCACCTCGGGCTTGTAGACCGCGGCAGGGCGCACGCGCTCGTCCACCGTCATGGTCGGCGCACCGCCGGTGGTGAGGTTGATGACGCAGTTGGAGCGCTGCTTGATGACCTTCAGGAATGGTGCAAACGCCTCCGGGCTTTGATCCGGCTGCCCGGTCTTGGGATTGCGCGCATGCAGGTGGACGATGGCGGCGCCCGCCTCCGCGGCACCGATGGCGGCATCGGCGATCTCCTGCGGGGTCACCGGCAGGGCCTTCGACATCGACGGCGTATGGATGGCGCCGGTGACCGCGCAGGTAATGATGACTTTTCGGCTCATTGGCTTTGCTCTCTTTTGCTGGATACGATTTTAGTGAACATGATGAAACTAATCAGGCTGGCGCGATTTGTGGGCGGCGAGCGCGGCGAGACGTTCATTGCGCCGCTGTGTCAGTGTCGCGATCCGATCGGCGGACGGCTGGTGCGGCCATGCCGCGATCACCCGATCGACATTCGGGCTCTGATAAACCTCCGGTCCCGCGGCCGATGCCGCCAGTTCCTTGTAGAAGCCGGTGTAGCGCGCACAATAATCCGGAATGCCGCCCGGCGCATTGAGTTCAATGGTCTCGAACGGTCCGAGGAACGACCAGCGCAGCCCCAGCCCGTCCTTAACGGTATGGTCGAGATCTTCCGCCGACACATAACCTTCGCCGACCAAGCGAAATGCCTCCGCGAGCAGCGCGCCCTGCAGGCGATTGAGAATGAAGCCGTTGATCTCGCGCTTGACGGTGATCGGCACTTGGCCAACGGCGCTGTAAATGTCGCGCGCACGGCCGATGGCATTAGGCGACGTCCAGGGCGCACCGCACAGCTCCACCAGCGGCACCAGATGCGGTGGATTGACCGGATGGCCGATCAGACAGCGTGCCCGCCCCGCAAGCCCCTCGGTGAAACGGGAGGCGACGATCGCGGACGTCGACGACACCAGAAGGGTTTCGGGCGCAGCGATCGCATCGAGTTCAGCGAAGATCGCCTGCTTGGCCTCGACGTTTTCGGGGCCGTTTTCCTGGACGAAATCCGCACCCTTGATCGCGTCAGCCAGATCGCGGGTAACGGAGATGCGCCCGACTGCGGCCTCCGGATCCTCGACCAGACCGTGGCGTGCCAGGGCCTGCAATTCCTTCCGGATCAGGTCCGGTGCAGCCTTCAGTGTCGGCGCGTGCGGATCGGTGAGCCGCACGGTCCAGCCGGCGCGCGCAAACACCATGGCCCAGGCCCGGCCGATCAGTCCAACGCCGACAATGGCGGCGGTTCCCGTTTTCCCTGTCATTCGCCCTGCTCTTCCCTGCTCACAACCACAGCACTTTCCGGCGCAAATCGAGATCGTCCCGCAGCGCTTTCGAGGGCCCCTGATGAATCACCTGGCCGCGCTCCAGCGCCACCGTGGTGTCGGACAGCGCCAGCGCCAGGTCGAGATTGTGGTCGACGATGATGATGGCGACCTCCCTGCGCAACCGATCGAATGTTTCGAACAATTGCTCGACCACGGCAGGCGCAAGTCCTTCAAACGGCTCATCCAGCAGCAGAACCCGAACGTCACCCGACAAGGCCCGCGCCACCGCGACCATCTGCTGCTCGCCGCCGGACAAGTAATCCGCCGGACTGTGCAGCCGTTCCCTGATGCGGGGAAAGTAGTCGTAGATCCGTTCCCGGGTCCAGTGGATGCCGTGGCCGGTCTGGCGCTTCAGTCCGCCGAGCTCCAGATTTTGATCCACGGTCATGCCGGCGAACAGGCCACGCCCCTGCGGCACGTAGCCAATGCCCAGTTTGGCAATGTCGGCCGAACTGCGCCCGACCAGTTGATGTCCGGCGAGCTCAATTGAACCGCTGGACGCCGGCGCAATGCCGATCAGCGTTTTCAGCAAGGTCGACTTGCCGGCGCCGTTGCGGCCGAGCAAGGCGATGATCTCGTTCTGGTGCAGCGGGAAGTCGACACCCTTGAGGATATGGCTCTTGCCATAAAACGTATCGACACTCTTCACCGACATCAGAAGACTCGGCGTCGCAGCCGTCTCCCGCTCCTGCGCGGCGATGGCGGCGGTGCCGGAGCCGATATAGACCTCCTGCACTTTCGGACTGGAGCGCGCGTCCTCGACCGATCCATCCAGCAGCACGCGGCCTTCGTTCATGACCGTGACATGATCGGCCAGCTGGAACACGCGATCGATATCATGCTCGACCAGCAGCACCGGAATATCCGCGGAGATGCGCTTGATGATGGCACCGATGCGCTCGCGTTCCGCCGCGGCGAGACCGGCGAGCGGCTCGTCCAGCAGCAGGATCCGCGGCGCGGTGGCGAGCGCCACACCCATGTCGAGCAGGCGCTGTCCGCCATAGGAGAGCGAACCCGCCTCCGCTTGCTCGATCCCCGCCAGCCCCAGATAGCGGATGATGCGGTCGGTATCCGCGTTGATCTGCGCAATCGACGACGCCGAGGTATAGGGATCGGCCCGGCGCGGATGACGGGCCTGCACGGCCAAGCGGATATTTTCCGCAACCGTCAGGGTCGGAAACAGATTGGTGATCTGGAACGAGCGGCCGATCCCGGCCGCGGTGATGTCCTCCGGATCCTGCCCGGCGATGGACCGCCCCATCAGCGTCACGGAGCCCTGGTCCGGCACGAACATGCCCGACAGCAGATTGAACGCCGTGGTCTTGCCGGCGCCGTTCGGGCCGATCAGCGCATGCAGCGTGCGATCGGCGATCGAGATGTCGACGCCCTGCACGGCCTTGATGCCGCCGAAACTCTTGACCATGCCGTCGGCCACCAGCACGGGTCCCTGATGCGCATCCTTGGGCCGCAGGAACTCCGGCAGCGGCAAGGCTTCGATCTTGCGCGCCGACATCGCCGCTTCTTCGACGGTTGTCTTGCGGAACGGGGCGATCAGGCGTTCGGCGACACCCGTCAGTCCCGATGGCGAGAACACGATGAAGCTGACGAATACGAGACCCAGCCAGAATAGCCAGTTCTCGCTGTAGATGCTGAGGAACTCGCGGAACATGATGTAGAACAGCGCGCCAAGCGCCGGGCCGAGAAAGCTGCGCATGCCGCCGATCACGACCATCGCCAGCAGTTCGCCGGAGAAACTGACCGAGATCGGATCGGCCGATGTCATGCGATTCTTGTAGAGCAGCAGGATGCCGGCAAGCCCCGTGATGGTCGCCGACAGCACGAAGGCGGCTAGTTTGTAGCGGTTGGTGGCATAGCCGAGAAACCGCGCCCGCTGCTCGTTTTCGCGGATCGCGACCAGCACGGTGCCGACGGTGGAGTTATGAAATCGCCACAAGATGAACAACACCACCAGCGCAATGAGGCAGACGAACCAGTAATAATTGGTCGACGATTCCAGGTCGATCCCGAACAACGCGGGACGGGTGATACCGCCGAGACCATTCTCGCCACCGGTGACCTCGGTCCAGCGGAACGACACCACATAAAGCATCGCCGCCAGGGCCAGTGTCAGCAACGAAAAATACACGCCGCGCCGGCGCAGGATCAGGTAACCGAACGCGCCCGCGATCGCTGCAACCACAACGAGCCCGAGCAGCGCCGGCCCAACAAACGATCCCGGCATCAGGCTGCGCTGGGCGATCGCCGCGGCGTAGGCCGCGAGCCCGAACCACGCACCATGGCCGAACGACACCAGCCCGGTGTGTCCGACCAGGACGTTCAGGGCCATGCAGGCCAGTGCGAAAATCACGACTTCGGTCGCCGAGGTCATGGTGAGACCCATCGCCAGCAGAACCGGCGGCAGCACCAGCATGGCCGCGGCAGCGACGATGAGGGGAATCGGGAGCTTGTTCCACATGCGCAATTACTCGAAACGCATGATGCGTTCGCCGAACAAACCGCGTGGGCGGAACAGCAACACGAGCAGCATCAGCAGATAGATCGCAGCCGTGGAGGCGGCGGAATAGCCGACTGCGACCATCACGCCCTTGACCAGGCCAACCAGGAGCGCCGCGACAACCACCCCCCAGAACGAGCCGAGACCGCCGATCACGACGACCACGAACGCCGGCGTGATAATCTCGTTGCCCATGGCCGGATGCACCGAATAGATCGGCGCCAGCAGCACGCCGGCAAGACCGGCGAGCCCGATGCCGAGTGCTGCGACGGCGGACATATACGGCTGCAGCGAAATTCCGAGTGCGCCGACCATGTCGGGATTTTGCACCCCGGCCCGCACCACCCGGCCGAACGAGGTTTTTTGCAGCAGCACCCACAAGGCGGCGACGCAGGCGATGGCGACGCCAAGCAGCACCGTGCGGTAGAAAGAATAGATGAACGATCCCATCACCACCTGACCGCGCAGCAGTGGCGGAATCGAATAGGACAGCGGCGGCGCGCCGAAAATCATGCGCAGCGCCTGCTCCGCCACCATGGCCAGTCCGAACGTCAACAGCAGCGACAGGATCGGATCGGAGCGATAGAAGCGGCGAAACAGCAGCCGCTCGATCACCACGCCGAACAGCGCCACCGCCACCGGCGCCACCACGAACGCGCCGCCGAATCCCAGATAGGGTGACAGCACCAGCGTCAGATACGCGCCGATGGCGAAGAATGCGCCATGCGCAAGATTGACGATGCCGCCGAGCGAAAAAATCAGCGACAGGCCCAGCGCGATCAGCAGGTAATAGACGCCGTCGAGCAGTCCATTGAGAACCTGCTGTGCGAAAAGGATTGCGGACAAGGTGGCCGTCCCGTCGAAAAACGCGCGGATGCGCTGAGAGTCAGAGAGAAGAAAAACAGTCCCCCGGGGATCATGTCCCGGGGGACTGTGGAAGGTTGCACACTCAGGTGGCGAACGTGCAGGTGTTTTCTTCCTTGGTCGAGGCGATGACTTCGAGATCCTCGTCGGGCCCGGGAACGGGTCCACTGGACGAGAAGATGTCCCACTGGTTCTTGATCTTGTCCGGCGGCAGCGCGGTGATGGCGTACATCTCGTGCATCAACTGGTGGTCGGAGGCGCGGAAGTAGCCGGGGCGCGTCTTCAGCAAATCGAACTTGGCGCCTTTCTCGAAATACTCCACGATCCTGGTCGAGTCCGGCGACTTCAATTCGTTCACCGCCTGCGCCACGATCTTGGTCGCGATGTAGTCGCCCCAGGCCTGGTTTTCCGGCGGCTTGCTGTACTTCTTGGTGAACGCCGTCACGAACGCCTTGGTGTTCGGCGTATCGATCAGGTGATGCCAGACGCAGGGCCAGGTGCCGACAAAGCTGCCCTTGCCGGCCGCCCATGCAAGCGCGGTGTCGAACCCGAAGCCACCGACGGGGAACGTCAATCCGAACTCGGAATACTGCTTGAGGAAGTTGGTGATCTGGGTGCCGGACAGATTGAGCACAACCAGATCGGGATTGGAGGCGCGGATTTTCAGCAGATAGGCCGAGAAATCGGTCGCATCGGTCGGCACCAGGTCGTCGCCCGCGAACTGTCCGCCATTGGCTTCCATGAAACGCTTGGCCACCCGCAACAGGTCATGGCCGAACGCATAGTCCGCCGTCAGCGAGTACCACTTCTTGCCCTTCACCAGTCCGTCCTTGAGGAAGGACCGGCCAACCGACTTCACATACATCGAGTTCTGCGACTCGACGTGGAACATGTAACGCTTGCAGTCGGAGCCACGCAGCGCATCGGAGTTCGCGCCGGTATTGACGAACAGCGTCTTGTTGCGTTGGGCCACCTGCGCGATGGTCAGCGCCGAGGCCGACGAAATCTCGCCGATGATGCAGGCCACCTTGTCGCGCTCGATCATGCGCTCGGCCTTGGTCGAGGCGGTCTGCGGATTGACCGAGTCTTCCTTCAGGAGTTCGACCTTGCGGCCGTTCATTCCGCCGCCTGCATTGATTTCCTCCACCGCGAGATCGATCGCCATCACGCCATATTCGCCGAGCGGCCCCAGAAACCCGGTCCGCGGCGTGAGGTGACCGATCCGGATCACATCCGAGGTCTGGGCAAACAGCAGCGACGGCGCCGACAGGCCAGACACCATCGCAGCGCCGGCGGCGCCCTTCAACAACGCGCGGCGCGTGAAACGACCTTCTCTCAACATAGGTTTGCCCTCCCTGGTTCAATGTCCCGCATCACGCGGAGTTTTTCCCGGCAAGCCCACCCTGTTATCGGCGGTTGATATGTCTTGCCGTGATCTGTGATCACAGTTAGAGTGGCAAAATGGAACACGGTTGTCCAGTGCCTTTTCCGGTGGTCGGAAGCGGTGCTGGTTCGGATCGGGAAAAACCGGCAAACATGATGACGAGAGCTCGTGAGTCCGGGGCTGAACCGGACCAGGCGCCACGAGGAAGCAATCCGCAGGAGTTTTGGCGTGGGTCCCTCCACCACCGCACTGAGCATCGTTGAACCGCTTGACCGCCAAACGCTGGGCGAACGCGCCTACGCGAAGCTTGCGGACCTGCTGATATCAGGCCGACTTGCGCCCGGCGAAAAGCTGTCGCTGCGCGGTGCGGCCGAAGTTCTCGGCGTGTCCATCATGCCGGTGCGCGAAGCGGTGTCGCGCCTGATCGCCGACAAGGCGCTCGAGGTCGCGCCCAACCGTGCCGTGCGCGTTCCCATTATGTCGGCAGCGCAGTTTCGCGACCTGACCAAGATCCGGATCGAGATCGAGGGGTATGCCGCCGCACAGGCCGCGGCCCTGCACAGCGCCGACGATCTCGCAACCATCGCCGCGGCGGAAGAGGCGATGCGCTGGGAAAGCGAAGCCGCCGATCCGGACCTGCCCCGCGCCGTCGAACTGAACAAGACCTTCCACTTCGCCGTGTATGCCGCGGCGCAGTCTCCCACTCTGGTCGAAATCATCCGTGCGCTCTGGCTCAAGGCCGGGCCGGTGATCAATCTCGACCTGCGCGCCAATCCGAAACGGCTGGCGACCAGCGGCGTGGTCGCCAAGCATGCTGCGGTGCTGCGCGCCGTCACGGAGCGCGACGGCGACGGCGCGCGTGCCGGCATTGCCGCCGACATCTCGGGCGCGTCCAATTTCATTCTCTCGCGCGGCGGTCTCCCCGACTGATACGCCGGCCATCTCCGGAGTCTCCATGGATCTCGATATCAAGGGTTTGCGCGTTCTGGTCACGGCCGGAGCCAATGGAATCGGCCTCGCCATTGCCCGCGCGTTCGCCGGCGAGGGCGCCAAGGTTTTCGTCTGTGACATCGACCAGGCAGCGCTCGCCGGGCTCGGCACCAGCGACCCGGCGCTCAAGACCACGCTGTGCGACGTCTCGAACCGCGCGTCGGTGGCCAAGCTGTTCGATGATGTTTCCGCCGGCTTCGGCGGCCTCGATGTCCTCGTCAACAATGCCGGGATCGCGGGACCGACCTCGAAGGTCGAGGAGATGAATCCGGAGGACTGGGATCGCTGCCTCGAGATCTGCCTCACCGGCCAGTTCAATTGCGCGCGCCTGGCGGTGCCGATGCTGCGGACCAGCAGCAACGCCTCGATCGTGAACATTTCGTCCGCCGCAGGACGGCTCGGGTTCGCGCTGCGCACCCCCTACGCCGCCGCCAAATGGGGCGTGATCGGCTTCACCAAATCGCTCTCGATCGAACTGGGACCGGACAATATCCGGGTCAATGCCATCCTCCCCGGCCTTGTCGCCGGCGATCGCCAGCGCCGTGTGCTGGAGGCCAAGGCCCAGCAGCGCGGCATCTCATACAAGGAGATGGAGGAGACCGCGTTCTCCTTCACCTCGATCAAGGAGTACGTCACCCCGCAGCAGATCGCTGACCAGATCGTGTTCATGTGCAGCCCGCGCGGGCGCACCATCTCCGGTCAGGCGATTTCGATCTGCGGCGACACCCGCATGCTCGGGTGACAGCCCGCGGCGCTCAGCTACATAGCCCCAAACCCGATGCTCTGGCGCAGCGCGGCGTGCTGCGGATCGATCAGCACCTCGATCAACTGGCGCGCCGCGACGGCCGCTGATGCGCCAGCCACGATCGCCGCAGTGTAGATTGTCGCCAGATCGTGGCCCGGCGGCAATGGTCCAACGAGCGTCACACCCGACGTATTGAGGATCTCGGTCACCTGCGTGCAGCCGATCGCGCGCCGCGCCGAGGAGACCGACAGGTGCCGCATCGCCGTCATCCCGTTGGGGAACATCTTCAGCCGTCGTGTCACCTGGTCGGCAATTCCCAAGTCCGCCAGAACCTTTGCAAAATGGATTCCGGCCGTTGCGGCCTGGGTGTCGGGCGTGAAGATCTCGTCCGCGGCGAGCAGTGCGGCACGCAGATCGTCGGCCGTGCTCACGGTGATGGCCGCGTCGCCGACGCGCACCGCCACCGCGGTCTCGACACGCCCGATGTCGACCTCGGTGCCTTTGACGACCAGGCCCTGTCCCGCCAGTTCATCGACGACGGCTCTACTGAGGATGACGAGATCGGCAGGCGTCCCCTCGCGCAGATTCGCCGCCATGGCGCCGACTGCGCCGAACTCGCCGGAGACGTCCATCCCGGACACTACCTTGAACGCCGGCGCAAGCCGTTCCACGAGGCCCTGTGCGGCGCCTCCGCTCAGAATTTTCAGATCAGTCATATGAGGTTCGATTCCATTGCCGCAGTTCGGCGACCTGCCGACCGGTAAGAGCTCTATTGTGTTTTTTCGACAAAACGTTTGGCGACCGCGCCCCATTTGGTGATGTCGCCGCGCAGATATGCGTCGAACTCCGATATGCTCATCGACATCGGCACCGCGCCCTGCTCCGCCCACAGTTTGTCGATCTGGGGTTGCGCAACCGCATCGCGAATGGCGACGTTCAGTTTCTCGACGACGTCCCGCGGCGTTCCCGCCGGCGCCATGACACCGAGCCAAATGGTTGCGTCGTATCCCGGCACGCCCGCCTCCGCGACCGTCGGAACATCGGGCAGCACGGATGAGCGAACCTTGCCGGTGGTCGCCAGCGCCCTCACCTGCCCGGCCGTGATGTTGGGCGCCATGGTGGTAATGGCATCGATCATCATCTCCACCTGACCGCCGATGACATTGTTGCGCGCCTCGCCGCTGTTGCGGTGCGGCACGTGAACGATGTTAGTGTCGGTCATGGCTTTGAAAAGCTCTCCCGCCATGTGGTACGGCGTGCCCTGGCCGGATGAGGCGTAGTTCAGCTTGCCCGGCTGCTGCTTTGCCAGTGCGATGAAATCCTTCAGCGTTTTCGCGGCGACCGAGGGATTGACCACGATCACGAGGTCTGACGAATTCACCGGCGCCACCGGGGCGAAATCCCGCATCAGTTCGTAGCCCCGGTTCGGCAGCAGGGTCTCGTTGGCGGTCTGCGTGTTCGACATCATCAGCAGGGTGTAGCCGTCCGCCGGCGCCTTCGCGACTTCCAGCGTGCCGATGACGCCGCCGGCGCCGGTGCGGTTCTCGATCACGAAGGGTTGCTTGAAGCGTTCCTGCAGCGCCTTTCCGATCAGCCGCGCGGTGACATCCGCCGGACCGCCCGCGCCGAACGGCACGATGATCTTGACCAGTCGCGAAGGGTAATCCGGATCGCTCTTCTGGGCGCTGGCGCCCGACACCGAGATACTCGCGATCAAAGCGACCGCAACGCCCAGACGATTCATCCCGCTCCTCCGATCTTTCTTGGTTTTGCAGTTTTTTGTCGTTCGAGTTATTTATCAGGTGCTCACTTTATCATCGCCGAAGCGATTTTTGCGATCGAAATTGCAGCACTGTGCGGCGCGCCGGCATCTTTTCCGCCGCCCGCGAATGATGCTATGCCCGCAGGCAGTCTCCGTACGCCCGTCAAGGAAAGCCCGCTTCAAATGGCAAACAACGCTTCGAACCTTCAGATCGACTCGGCCCGTCTGTGGGGCGCCATCCACGAGACGGCAAAGTTCGGCGGGACACCAAAAGGCGGCGTCCGCCGGCTGACGCTGGGACCTGAGGACAAGCAGGTCCGGGACTGGTTTCGCGCCGCCTGCGAGGCGGCCGGATGCGAGGTCCGGATCGATGCGCTCGGCACCATGTTCGGCATTCGCCGCGGGCGCGACATGTCCAAGGCTCCGATCGGCCTCGGCTCGCACCTCGACACCCAGCCGACCGGCGGCAAGTATGACGGCATTCTCGGCACCCTCGCCGCGCTCGAAGTGGTGCGCACGCTCAACGACGCCGGGATCGAGACCGAGACCCCGATCTGCATCGTCAACTGGACCAACGAAGAAGGGTCGCGCTTCCAGCCGGCGATGATGGCCTCGGCGGTTTACGCCGGCGATTTCGCCACCGACGATATCCTTGCCCGCACCGATGCCGACGGCATCAGCGTCGGACAGGCACTCGACAGCATCGGTTATCGCGGCACGGAGCCGGTCGGCCAGCTCAAGTTGAGCTCGTTCGTCGAACTGCACATCGAACAGGGCCCGATCCTCGAGGCGGAAAACAAGACCATCGGTGTGGTCGATCACGGCCAGGGTATCATCTGGTACAACGGAACGATCGTCGGATTTGCCAGCCATGCCGGCTCGACACCCATGCCGCTGCGGCGTGACGCACTGGCGACGTTGTCGGAGATCGTGCTTGCGGTCGAAAAGCTCGCCAAGGATCACGGACCCAATGCGGTGGGAACGATTGGTGAAGCGGTGATCCAGAATCCGTCCCGCAACGTCATCGCAGGCGATCTCACCTTCACCATGGAATTCCGCAGTTCCGACGAGGCGACCCTGGCCAAACTCGACCGCGCCTTGCATCCCGCCGTTGCCGAGATCGCCGCACGGCGCAAGGTGGCTGTCGATCTCGAGACGATCTGGCGCAAGGAGCCGACCCATTTCGATGCCAATGTGATCAAGGCCGTCGAAACCGCGACCAACGCGCTCGGCTACTCCAACCGGCGCGTGACGTCGGGCGCCGGACACGATGCCTGCAACATGAACGGCGTCGTGCCGACCGCCATGATCTTCGTGCCATGCAAGGACGGCATCAGCCATAACGAACTGGAGGATGCCACGCAGCCGGACTGCACCGCCGGCGCGAACGTCCTGCTGCATACGGTGCTGTCGCTGGCCGGCGTCGCGCAATAGCGCGTTGTCGAGCCCCGGAAACCGTTCAGGCCCGGGGATCGCGTGGCAATAACTCCACCCGGTGTTGCTCGCGCAGCGCGTCGGCCGAGAGACAGATCACCTCGGAGATCTGCAGCAGTTGCCTGGCCAGCGGGCTTGTCTTGCGCCAGACCATGCCGATGGTTCGGCACGGCTGCGGGTCTTCGAAACGGGCGACGGACACCGACGCCGAGCGCGTCTCCACCGCCACCGCCATTTCCGGAATCAGGGTGACGCCGATGCCAGCGCCCACCATCTGAACGAGCGTCGACAGCGAGCTCGCATCCAGCACCTCGCGCGGCGACGCATGCATATTGCAGAACGACAGGGCCTGATCACGGAAACAGTGCCCCTCCTCCAGAAGCAGCAGCCGCATCTCGCGCAGCGTTTCGGCGCTGGGCACTGGCGTTCCCTTGTCCCAGTCCGGCCGCACCAGCAGGAAATTCTCGTTGAACAAGGCGACCTCGGTCAGCGAGGGTTCGGACACCGGCAGGGCAACGATGGCCGTATCAAGCCGGCCGCCGGCAAGCTCCTGGATCAGCTTCGGCGTCACCGTTTCGCGGATGTGAATCTCCAGTTCCGGATGCAGACGGGTGAGATTGCCGATGATTTCGGGCAGCAGATACGGCGCGATCGTCGGGATCATGCCGATCCGCAACTGGCCTACAAGCCTGTCCCGTGTTGCCCGCGCGAAGTCTCCGAGTTCATCGACCGAGCGCAGGATGTCGCGGGCGCGTTGCGCGAGATCCTCTCCGAATCGCGTCAGCACCACCTGCCGCGCGCCTCGCTCGATCAGCACGCCGCCCAGGATGTCTTCCAGCTCCTTGATCTGCATCGACAGCGCGGGCTGCGAGATCGAACAGGCTTCCGCCGCGCGTCCGAAGTGGCCATGACGCGTCAGGGCATCGAAATAGCGAAGCTGCCGGAGCGTGACATTATTCATCAGATTATCTTATTGCTGTAATCATTAAAGTCAATTTTACCTGATGAATTGTGCTACGTAGAGTACTTCTAATCGGACTTGTAACTCGACTTGCAACTGGACTTGGAATTCTCACAGGAGGCCACGATGGACGACAAAACCAAATGCCCGTTTTCGGGCGGAACCCCTGCACCCGCGAACCGGGACTGGTGGCCGAACCAGCTCGACCTCGGAATCCTGCACCAGCAGTCGAACCTGTCCGATCCAATGGGCGAAGCGTTTGATTACGCCAAGGAATTCAAGACCCTCGACCTCGACGCGGTGATCAAGGACCTGCATGCCGTGATGACGGACTCGCAGGACTGGTGGCCGGCGGACTTCGGCCATTATGGACCGCTGTTCATCCGCATGGCCTGGCACAGCGCGGGCACCTATCGCATCGGCGACGGACGCGGCGGCGCTGGCGCCGGACAGCAGCGTTTCGCACCGCTGAACAGCTGGCCCGACAACGCCAACCTCGACAAGGCCCGCCGGCTGCTGTGGCCGGTCAAGCAGAAGTACGGCCGCAAGCTGTCCTGGGCCGACCTGCTGATTCTCACCGGCAACGTTGCCTTGGAGTCGATGGGCTTCAAGACCTTCGGGTTTGCCGGCGGCCGCGCCGACGTCTGGGAGCCCGAGCAGGACGTCAACTGGGGTCCCGAAGCCAAATGGCTGGACGATCAGCGCTACAGCGGCGACCGTGAGCTCCACGGTCATCTCGGCGCCGTGCAGATGGGCCTGATCTACGTCAATCCGGAAGGCCCGAACGGCAAGCCGGATCCGCTGGCCGCGGCGCGCGATATCCGCGAAACCTTCGCGCGCATGGCGATGAACGACGAAGAGACGGTGGCGCTGATCGCCGGCGGTCACACCTTCGGCAAGACCCACGGCGCGGGCGACGCGACGCTGGTCGGCGCCGAGCCGGAAGGCGGCGCCATCGAGCAGCAAGGTCTCGGCTGGTCGAGCAAGTATGCGACCGGCATCGCCGGTGACGCCATCACCAGCGGTCTCGAAGTCACCTGGACCTCGACCCCGACCAAGTGGAGCAGCAACTTCTTCTGGAACCTGTTCGGCTACGATTGGGAATTGACCAAGAGCCCGGCCGGCGCCCACCAGTGGACGCCCAAGGGCGGCGCCGGCGCCAACTCCGTGCCGGATGCGCACGATCCGTCGAAACGCCACGCCCCTGCGATGCTGACCACCGACCTCGCGCTGAAGGTCGATCCTGCCTACGAGAAGATCTCGCGGCGGTTCTACGAGAACCCGGATCAGTTCGCCGACGCGTTCGCACGCGCCTGGTTCAAACTGACCCACCGCGACATGGGCCCGACCGTGCGTTATCTCGGCCCGCTCGTCCCCAAGGAAGAGCTGATCTGGCAGGATCCGATTCCGGCCATCAACCACGAACTGGTCAGCGATCAGGACATTACGGCGCTGAAGGCGAAGATCCTGGCCTCCGGTCTCACCGTGTCCGAGTTGGTTTCGACGGCGTGGGCGTCCGCGTCGACGTTCCGCGGCTCCGACAAACGTGGCGGCGCCAACGGCGGCCGCATTCGGCTTGCACCGCAGAAGGACTGGGATGTCAACCAGCCGGCTGAATTGTCCAAGGTGCTCGGCAAGCTCGAAGCCATCCAGAAGGAGTTCAACGCGGCACAGACCGGCGAGAAGAAGGTCTCGCTCGCTGATCTGATCGTGCTGGGCGGCAATGTCGGCGTCGAGCAGGCGGCGAAGGCCGCGGGTCACGACGTGACCGTGCCCTTCACTTCGGGCCGCGGCGATGCGACCGATGCGCAGACCGACGCCGAGAGCTTCGACGTGCTCCAGCCGCGCGCCGACGGCTTCCGCAACTATCTGTCGGTCCGCTTCAGCGTGCCGACCGAGGAGCTGCTGGTCGACAAGGCACAGCTGCTGGGCCTGTCCGTGCCGGAGATGACCGTGCTGGTCGGCGGCCTGCGCGTGCTCGGCGCCAATGTCGGCAAGTCCAAGCACGGCGTCTTCACCGACAAGCCGGGAACACTGACCAACGACTTCTTCGTCAACCTGCTCGACATGCGCGTCGTGTGGGATCCAGTCGAAGGCTCCGAGGGACTGTACGAAGGTCATGACCGCAAGACACGTGCGGTCAAGTGGACCGGCACTCGCGCGGACTTGATCTTCGGATCGCACTCGCAGCTGCGTGCCCTCGCAGAGGTCTATGCGAGCGCGGACTCGAAGCAGAAGTTCGTCAGGGATTTCGCGGCGGCGTGGACCAAGGTGATGAACGCCGATCGCTTTGATCTGGCCTGATCCCGGCGGACCATTCGTCGCGGTCTTCCCGTCGAGACCGCGACGCCGCCGAAGTTGATGCATGAAGCGGATTCAGCGACGCTGAATCCGCTTCATTTTTTTATACGCTCTTGGAGTTGAGCTGCGCTCAGGCGCGCTCGAGCACCAGTCGTCCCCTCACCTTGCCGGCACGCAGCCGGTCCAGCGCGGCATTGGCCTGCGCCATCGGCACCGCTTCGACCGGCATGGCGCGAACCCGGCCCTGCTTGACGAGGTCGATCAGTTCCTTCAACTCGCCGAGATTGCCGACATAGGAGCCGCGCAGGTTGATGGCGCGCAGCACCAGAAGCGGGATCGACAGCGTGATATCGCCACCGAACAGGCCAACCACCACATAGGTCCCGGCCTTGCGCAGCGCGGCGATTCCGAATTCGGCGGTGGCGTGGGCGCCGACGAAATCGATCGCGGCGGCGATCCCGCCGCTCTTCGCCTGCAGCGCCGCCAACGCATCACTGTCGCGCGGATCGACCACCAGGCTTGCGCCGGATGCCACGGCCAGTTCACGCTTGGCGGGATCGATGTCTGCCACCGCGATGTTCTTGTAGCCGAGGCCCTTGGCGATCTCGAGGCCGCTCAGGCCGACACCGCCGATCCCGAGAATCAGCAACCAGTCGCGATCGGGTGCGACGTTGACCTTCTTCAGGGCGCTGTAGGCCGTCAGCCCCGAACAGGCATAGGTGGCCGCCAGCGTCGGATCGATGCCGGTGACATCGACCAGGTAGCGCGGATGCGGCACCAGGCATTTCTCGGCATAACCGCCGGCGCGGTGCACCCCGATCGAACACGGCTTGGCGCAGAGGTTCTCCTCGCCACGCCGGCAGATCTCGCATTCGCCGCAGCCGAGCCAGGGATAGACCACGAAGGTCTTGCCGATCATCTCGTCGCCGATCGGCGCGTCCGGCCCCTTGGCCGCGAGACGGCCCAGCACTTCGTGCCCGAGCACGACGGGCGGCGTCACGCCGCGGTCCGCAAGACTGAGTTTCTTGCCGCCGCCGAGATCGTAGAACCCCTCCTGCAAATGCAGATCGCTATGGCAGACCCCGCATCGCGTCACGTCGATCACGACCTCGGTGCCTTTCGGCTGCGGCGTCGCCGCCTCGATCTCGACAATGGGCTCGCAAAACAATTTCACGGCATAAGCGCGCATGGGTTTCCTCTTATTGTTGCTGGAGGCCAGGCTCCGGTGCTTGGAACGCGTTGCGTGCCCGCGAATGTCGCGGGCCGCACCTCACCGTTCGGAGTATGAAGATATTTCGATCAGACTGCCATCGGGATCGCGGCAATACACCGATGCCAGAATGCCGCGGGCGCCTTGCTTGGCCACCGGCCCTTCCGCAATCTCCACGCCGCAGCTTTTCAGATGCTGCACCACCTCGTCGGGCGAGGCGGTGGTCAGGAAACACAGATCGTCGCTTCCGGCGGCTTCATGATCGGCGGTGAACCATTCGACCTTGTCGGCCGATATCGGCCGCAGGTTGATTTTCTGGTTGCCGAACGAGACCGAGGTGCGCTTCGTCTTGCCATGCCCTGGATCGAAATCCCTGCGTTCCATGCCGAGAACGCGCTGATACCATCCGGCCGCGACCTCGACATCGCGAACATTGACAACGATGTGATCAAGAGCCGTGACGACGATGGGCATGATGCCAGCCGCTTACTGCTGATCGCGAAAATAGGGCTCGACTGACCCTGTCAGCTTGATGGTGACGGGATTGCCGTGCCGATCCTTCGCCGATCCGACGGGAACGCGAACCCAGCTCTCGCTGACGCAATACTCCTCGACATTGTCTTTCTCGACACCCTTGAAACGAACGCCGATATCGCGCGCCAGCACGTCCGCATTGTAGTACGGGCTTTTCGGATCGACGGACAGGCGGTCGGGCAACTGGTCGCTCATGACGGGGTTTTCCATTCTTCTTTCAACACCTGAGAATCCATACCCCGCCAAGGGATGGCTGACAACGCCGGGCGATGCCGGATTATCTCAGGCTGGACCATCGCCCGCGGCCCGCAGTGCGGTGAGGCCCTCGCGATAGGTCGGATAACGCAACGTTACCCCGAGCTCATCGTGCAGAAGCCGGTTGCGAACCCGCTTCGTCTCCATGAAGAAACTGCGGCCCATCGGGGTCAGATCGGCATGCTCGAACGGGATCTCCGGCGGCGGTTCCACGCCGCACAGGGTTGCCGCGAACGACACGACATCCTGAGGCGGCGCCGGCTCGTTGTCTGCACCGTTGTAGATCGCCCCCGCGCGAGGTTTCGCGAGTGAGGCCGCAACGATCTGCGCGATGTCCTCGACATGAATCCGGTTGAGGACCTGGCCCGGCTTGATGATCCGACGCGCCTTGCCCTCGGCCAGTTGAACCAGTTGATTGCGGCCAGGGCCGTAAATTCCCGCAAGACGGAAGACCTGCACGGGAATGCCATGCGCCGCACCGAAGTCCAGCCATTGCTCCTCCACCACAAGCCGGTTGCGGGAGCGGCCGTCTGCCGGAGTCGGCGGTGTCGTCTCATCGACCCATGCACCGGCGTGATCGCCGTAGACGCCAACCGTCGACAGGTAGCCGATCCAGCGCAGACGAAAGGCCCGCGCAAGATCATCCGCGTAGGCCCTCAGCACGGGATCCTGCTGCGAGTCCGGCGGCACGGAAATCAGAACGGCATCGCTGTCGGCCATGTCGTTTGCAATCTTCACATCACGGCCGGTGCCGGCAAACACCCGCGTCGCAAGACCGGATTGTGCCAGCGCATCGGCTTTCGCCTGTGTTCGCACCGTCCCGACCACCCGCGCCCCGTCGGCGGCAACGCGCCGCGCAGTAGCGGATGCCGAATACCCCACTCCAAAAATGAAAAGCTTCATGCCCGGCCTGATACCCGCGTCAATCACCCTGATATGGCAGGAATCGCCACCTGAGGCGACATTCTTCCCGCCGCCGCGGCTGTCCTACTTCGGTGGCAGGGTCGTGAGGGGGTGCGCCTGACGGTGCCAGGCCCATGCCGAACGGATGATCGTCGGCAAATCGGAATGGAGGACCTCGAATTTGAGGACGTCGCGCGCCGCCCCCGGATTTGCCACCAGCATTGCCGGATCACCGGCTCGGCGCGGCTTCACGATCTGCGGCACGTCTCGTCCAGTTTCCAGCGCGATCGCCGAAAGGATCTGCCGCACGGAAAACCCCAGCCCGGTCCCGAGATTGAAGCTGCCGCCGCGGTGTCCCTGCGTCAGCAGCTTCAGTGCCAGCACATGAGCCGCCGCGAGATCGGTCACGTGGATATAATCGCGGATCGCCGTTCCGTCCGGAGTGTCATAGTCATCACCGAAAATGAAAAAATCCGGCACGTGCCCCTGCAGAGCCATCATCGCGCGCGGGATCAAATGCGTTTCGGGATCGCGACGCTCACCCAGCACGCCGGACGCATCGGCGCCGCTGGCATTGAAGTAGCGCAGGCAGAACGCGCCAAAACCATAGGCATCGCGATAATCCGACAGGATGCGTTCGATCATCCATTTCGACGTGCCATAGGGATTGATCGGCTCGCAGCGATCGCTCTCTTCGATCAGTTGCCGTCCGGCATTTCCATAGACCGCGCCGGTGCTGGACAGGATAAACCGGGAGCAGCCGGCATCTCTCATGCCTTGCAGCAAGGCCAACGTGCCGGCAAGGTTGTTCAGGTAATACTTCTGCGGATCGGAAATGGACTCGCCGACAAGACTGAAGGCCGCGAAGTGCATGACGGCAACCACATTGTGCGCCCGGAGAACTTCAGTAATCTTTGCCGTATCGCGGATGTCGCCGGCGAAGAACGGCCCCCATTTGACAAAGTCGCGGTGACCGGTGGACAGGTTGTCATAGCAGACCGGCGTGTAACCGGATTCGGACAACGCCTTGCAGCAGTGAGAGCCGATATAGCCCGCCCCGCCCGTCACCAGAACCGACGGCCTGTCATTCATCGTGCCCCGCCACTTTCACCGACAATGGATATAGTGTGTTACGATAAACTGCGGGTTATTGCCAGACGGCGCCTTCGTCGCACCATCGCTTCGATTTGAATCGCAATTACCGGAATCTTTCTCCGGGCCTGCCATGAGGATGTAAATGTGCGTTAGAGCGTTTTCCAGCGAAGTGGATACCGGTTCGCGTCAAGAAAACGCGTCAAAACAAGAAGCTAGAGCTCCGTTCCGATTCTATCGGAACGGAAATAGCTCTAGTGCCGGCGCTGGGATGCCGGTTCGCCCTCGCCCGCGAACAGCAGGTACATCGCACGCGGGTTGGTGGTTGCGTAGCGCCAGATCAGGCGGCGCGGCTCCTGCGCAATGCGCCAGGCCCATTCAAAGCCAGTCGCCTGCATCCACTTCGGGGCTCGCGCACGGGTGCCGGAGAGGAAATTGAACAAGCCGCCGGATGTCTTGATGACGCCGACGCGATTGAGGCGCGAGGAAAAATCCTTCACGAACTTCTGCTCGCGCGGCACGCCCAGTGCAATCCAGAGGATATCCGGCGCCAGCGCATTGATCTCGTCGATCTTGTCGCTCAATTCCTGACCGTGCAGGAAGCCGTGGGAACGGCCGACAATCTTCAGGCGCGGATGCTGCTGGCGAACGTTTTCAACCGCTGCACGGTTTTCCTCTTCGCTGGCGCCGAACATGTAGAACGTCAGGCCCTGCTCGATCGCCTTCTCCGCCACGACGTGAAACAGGTCGGTCGTCGCCACGCGCTCAGGCAGAGGCGTCGGGGTGCGCAGGCGCGACGCCATGACCAAAGGCTGGCCATCGGCGCTGATCAGATCCGCGGACCGGAACAATTGATCCAGATCGGGATCGGTGGAACAGCGTGCCAGAACCTCACCATTGGCCGACGTCAGATAAAGCGGCCGCGCACCGCCCTTGTGCCGCAAGGCAGCATCGATCATGAACTTCGCGGTTGCGTCCATGTCCAGCACGGCAAGCCGCAGGCCGCCCAGCGAGATACGGGGAATATCGGCAGTCGCCGCACGGCCGAGGGGATTTTGACGTCGCTCAAGCATATTCGCGTTCCTGCACTGCGTCGGTCCCGTCCAGCTCATTAAGGACGACACCCAGTAGTTTCCGTTCCGCGCCGTTCAGCGCGGCCAACAAGCCTTCCATGGCCTGGTTGATATCCAGACTCGCCGGCAGCACCGCGAGAATGCCATCAGCGACATCCAGCAAAGTCCGATCCCAGGCCTCGAACGGCGCCGATGGCCCATCAAGAATGACCAGTCCGCATTCGGTGCTCGCGCGCGCGTGGTCGACGATCACACGCACGGCTTCAGACATGATCATCGCGTCCGCGCCTTGGGAAATCGGCAGCAGCGTGACCTGATTGACGGTTTCGACCGGCGAACACAGGCCGCTGGCCGACACATGAAAGTCATCCAGGGCCTCGAGCGAGCCGAGGGTTCCAAGCCGGCGCGACAGCTCGCCATAGGCGAAACTTCCGTCGATCAGGAGCGCATCGATGCCGTCATGAGCCGCAGCAAGCGCCGCATTCAGGGCGACGATGGAACGGTCTTCGCCGCCGCCCTGATTGATCACTGCCAGCACCGGCGCCGTGTTCGACGACGACCGCTTTGTAGCCGCGACGCGGATCTCGCGCATCGCCTCGGCGAACGGTCCAGGCGGACCGCCGATCCGCAATGTTGGCCACCCCACCCGGTTGACATCGATCGCGCCATGGCGCGGCGTGTCTGCATTGCGACGATAGACATCATCGTGGCGCAGCTGGGTAATCAGCGGCTTGTCCATCAGCGCGAGCCCGGGCTTCGCTACAGCCGACTGCGGTTCCAAGGCCGCCTGCTGCGGCGGCTCGCGGAGAACCGGAACGTCCTGGGCAATCGTGACGGGTGGGTCAACGATCGGCGCGGCCGCAGCCGGCGCGACGGCTATCGGTTCAACGGCTGGCGACGACGCTGTTGGTCTCGGCGCGACGCGGGGTGCCACCACCGGCTCTCGAACCTTCCCCGACGCCGGCGCAAGCCTGGACGTCAGTTGATCGGCCAGCACGATCAGCGCCGCCGCCGCGAGGGCTCCAAACAGGCCGCCCAGCATCATCAGCGACGTCATGCTCGGCGGGAAACTGCGCGTCCTCGGCACATTGGCCTCACCGACAACGCGCGCGTTGGACGTGGTCAGGCTTTCCTGTTCCTCGGTTTCGCGCGAGCGTTTCAGGAACGACTGGTAGACCGCGCGATTCGCCTCGACGTCGCGCTCCAGTTCGCGCAGCCGGACCGAGGCCTGGCTCATGTCCACGCTCTGCCGCTTCAGCGAATCCAGCGAGCGCACCAGGCTGTTCTCATACTCGCGCGCCCGTGTCAGGTCGTTCTTCGCCGACTGCGCGAAGCGGGCAACCTCCTCGTTGATGTTCTTCCTGAGATCCGCGACCTGCGTCTCCATGGATCTGATCGCGGGATGCCGTGGCCCGAGTTCGTTGGCGAGTTCGGCCTGACGCCGGCGCGCTTCCGCGTACTGGCCTCGCAGGCTCGCCAGCGTCGGCGATCGCAGCGCTTCGGAGGTTGCGCCGCCGTCGGTGCTCGCAGCGATGCCAGCGGTAATCTGGTCATAACGGGCCTGCGCATCCAGCGTCGCGGCGCGCGCTGATCCAAGACGGCCATTGACCTCCGACAGTTGCTGATCGCTGACCAGCGTGTCCTGGGTGCCGACGAAATTATTCTCCGCCTTGTAAGCCGCAACGCGATTTTCCGCCGTGCGCAGACGCTGCTCGAGCTCCTTCAAGCGGCCCGACAGTTCGGAGGTCGCGCGGCGGGCAGATGACGATTGAATTTCGGTTGCCTGGGACAGATAGGCCGCCGCGACCGCATTAGCGAGGAATGCCGCCTTCACCGGATCGTAGGACCAGACATCGACATCGACGATGAAGGTCCGGTCGCTGCGCTTGACCGTGATATGACGGTTGAGCGCATCAAGCGCGGCCAGACGCGCGAGGCTGGCATCACCCGGTTTGGCGCCGGAGCCAAAGAGCCCCGTCAGCGACGCGAACAGACCACCGGCATGTCCTCCACCGAACTCCGGATCGGTCTCCAGCTTGGCGCTGTCGACCACCCGCAGCAGCAAGCTGTTCGAGGTGAGCAGGCGGGCCTGGCTTTCCGCAATCATCGACACGCTGGTCGCATCCTGGGTGCGCGGCGCCAGTTCGCGATCGACGAGCTGCAGCTCGCGCGGATCGACATAGAGCTGCGTGGTGGCCGTGTACTTCGGCGTCAGGCTCTTGCCGATCACGAGCGCCACGACCGCGCACATCAGCGCCGCCGCCACGATCCAGATCCGCCGACGCCAGAGCAGCGACGCCATATCAAGCAAATTAAAGCCGGCAGCCGGCAGCGCGCGCTCAGATTGCGCGGTCGGCTTCATGCCAGCGATGGGCTGATCGTAGGCCAGCATCAGGTCCGCGCCTCCACGCGCACCGGTCGCGCGGCGGCGACGCCTCGCTTCTCCGGACCATCACCCCTGGACATTGCTGGACCCTTACACATTTACCGACTCTTAACCTTACTGATCCCTTAAGCCTTCACTAAAAAGACGAAGAAACGGTTTAAATTCCCATTCCCGCAACGCTTTGACGGCTCTCTCGATGTCTCAGCTCCGACGCAGGACAAGATGATAGTCGCCGCGCCGCACGTCGTTCTTGCTGAAGATGTTCAGAACTGCCGCACCGGCGTCGATGATGGTGCCTAGCCAGGGCTTGCGCGCACGCAATTCTGGATATCGCGGACTCTCATATGTTCGCTCGAACAGCACTTCCAGGCCCTGGCTACGCGCAAATGCCTTCAGGCGGCCGAACGAAACCAGCGGGTGATAGTAGACTGGGAACGGCGCCTGCCCCGGCTGGCCCGCATCCTTTTTGCCCCTGATGTGCCGGTAGTACCAAACGTGGAACCAATGCGGCGAAAACTTTGTCACCACACCCGACAGCGACGCCGGATTCGGCGCCCCTATCAGGATGATGCCACCGCGGCGCAATGACTCGCGAAAGCGACGCAGCGCCGCCTCCGCGTCCGGAAGATGCTCGATGACGTTGTAGCAGATGACGAGATCGAAGCAGTCGCTCGGAAAACGATAGCTCTGGATATCGCCGAGGATCTTGTGCTGGGCGTAGTCGTTGTTGGCCAGTTGGTCCTTGTCGATATCGACGACAGTCACATCGGCACGCGCCAGCAGCGACGGCGGCAGAAAGCTGGTGGAGCCGCCACCCGCCTCATAGACCGCGAGTGTCGGACGATCCAGCGCGCGCTGCAAAACCGCATGGACGGCGCGCAGGCTCTCGCGCGCTTCACCGACCGGCAAATCCAGCAACGCCTGCGGCTGGTCGGACACGACCGCCTCGACGGCCTCCCGCTCCAAAAGTTCGTCCACCGGGGACGACGTTCGGTAAGCAAGGTTTGCGCTCATAGCCGACACCATTCCTGTATCCGTTCGCTGCGATCTCCGGGATCCGCACTGAGCGAGACAACGACGTCCCGATCTGGTGCACCTGGCCCCGGTACTACGGGTAATCCTGTCTCTTATACACATCTAGATGTGTATAAGAGACAGGGTTTGCGCTCATAGCCGACACCATTCCTGTATCCGTTCGCTGCGATCTCCGGGATCCGCACTGAGCGAGACAACGACGTCCCGATCTGGTGCACCTGGCCCCGGTACTACGGGTAATCAGCAAGAACGATGCCGCACATAGAAACCGCCCGCCTAAGTGATATTCAGGATTTGTTAACCTTCGCGTTCGCCCGTGCGGGCCAATAGTGGTCAGAAGAGGCGCTACAAACCTCAGCATGGTGCCGTCTTCAGCTTGCACGCGCTTTCCAAAAGCGCGGCCTTCGCGATGAAAACGCAATCGAACACAGCATGGGTTACCGATGTGGCCCGAAACTGGCACTGATCCGGTACATGAACACCCAATGCAAAGACCCCGACACCTTGGCGTTCCATCTTGAGACAGCTGTGTCTCCGGACGCGAGCGCTTTTGAGCATCACGCCTTGCCTGCGACGACCCGTTCGGCTGCCGCCCGTCAGATCGCCGCCGCCTCGCCTGACCTCGGCGGCACCGTCGACGTCGTCGTGTGCATCCCCGCGTTCCGGCGCCCCGACCATCTACGCCTGACGCTCAGTTCGGTCGCGGCCCAGCAGACAGACCGTCGCTTTGCCGTCGTCGTCGTCGAAAATGACCACGCGAAACAAGGCAGCGTTCCCGAGGCGGCGCGTTTCTTCGCCGAAACCGCCATTCCAGGCCTTTGCATTGTCGAACCCCGCCAGGGGAATTGCCACGCAATCAACGCCGCATTCCAAACCGCCCTCGCGGTGTTTCCGCAGGCGACAAAATTCATGATGATCGATGATGACGAGATTGCATCGATGCATTGGATCGAACGCATGGTCGCGACAGCGGAAACAACAGACGCGGATATTGTCGGCGGCCCGGTGCTGCCGCAGTTTTTCGATCGCCGCTGTACCCATCTCGCCGAGCATCCGGCGTTTCGACCCGCTTATGACAAGAGCGGTCCGGTGTCGATGATCTACGGAAGCGGCAATTGTCTGATCCAGCGCCGGGTGTTCGACAACCTGGCGAGCCCGTCTTTCGACCTTCGCTTCAACCTGCTCGGCGGCGGCGATACCGACTTCTTTCTGCGGTGCCGCGACCAGGGCATGGCGTTCTACTGGAGTGCCGACGCCGTGATCGCAGAGACGGTGCCGCCAAGCCGCACCAGCCTGAAATGGCTGATGCTGCGGGGCTTGCGCATCGGTGCCATCAATTATCACGCCCAGCTCAAGGCGACACGGACGACGCTCTCGCGCTTGAAGTTGTGGGCCAAATTCATCGCGTTGCTGCCAATGTCCGTGGCCCGCGCCGGCCGGCTCGCCGCCCAGGATACGACGGCGACCATTGCGCTGCATCCCGTGATGGTCGCGATGGGCGGTGTGCTGGCGGCGCTGGGAATCGAGCAGCAACCCTACAAGGTTTCAGCAATGGCCCGCGAACGCGTCGACCTCTCCGGAACCAAAACCTAGCGTTCCGCCATCATGAGGCTGGCGGCGATCTCGTAATATTGCCTGGCTCGCATTTCCAGGGTCATGTTGTCGAGAATGTATTGTCGCGGCTGAAACGTCTTCGCCGCGTGATGCTGCTGGAACAGCGGCCAGGCCGCCTCGAACGCCGTGAAATCGGCGAATTCCATCCCGCAACGCTCATCCCAATACGGGATCGATGTTACCGGCCCATACTTGACGCGATCCGGAAAATAGTTCGGATCCTGCCACAGCCCACGCGGATTCCAGGCAAGCAGTGGAATTCCGCACGACAAGGCCTGCTGGTATGCGATGCCCTGGCTCTCGTTCTGACACAGGAAGATCATGCTGCGGCAGCGCGCCAGGGCCGCCTGATAGTCCTCCTCCTGATAAGAGCCGTAACGGATTTCCGTCACGGAACATCCGGCTTTTTTCAGATAGGCCCGTATCGGCTCGATCAGGTCTCCCACACGACGGTCGCGATTCCAGTAAACCTTGTCGTACAGCAGCACGTCGACGGACTTTTCCTGTTGTGATGGAAACCAGCGGTCCGTATCGATTCCGACCGGCCACGCCTCGGTCTCCGGCCAGTAGGCACGAAACATATCCGCGACCCACTCGCCGGGGACGAGAATTTTCCGGACGTCGCGCCGCTTCAACAGGTCGGGATCCTGCAGCGGATGATCGTATCCGGCAACACCGAGCAGGATCGGGTTCTTCCACTTGAGCTTGTCGAGCACGAATGACCGGCCGATGATACAGGCGAGTTCGTTCGGATGTTCCTTGATGTAGCGGTAATCGTTCACACGATAGCGAATGCCGAGCTTGTCCAGGCCCGCGCACAGATTCAGGAACACCCGAATCTGACCGCTGGGCTGGGGCTTGCCGAACACCAGCCGCCGAACGAATGTCCGCACATAGCGATCCCAAGGCAGCCACCGATCATCCTTATCTTCGAAGAAAAGATTAAGGATAAATCGCTCGTTGGCCCGCGTGGGGTTTGCTCCAGAATGCACCGCCGATAGCTCCAGACGTATCAGGGATGATGAAGCAATCTGAGACAGATTTCGGGCATATGCATAACGCTGATCTTGAGACAGTCGGATTGTCGCTCTCGGCGGCGGTTTTAGCCTGAAAATCCTTTATTTTATCTTCGCGGCGGCCGGGCGGATCATCTGGCAAGCGTTTTGCTGAAGTGAGAGGGAATGCCCCATTTCGGAACGGCATTTTCGATCCGAAGACATCCGCGACGCAGAGAAGCCCGCCCGTGCCTAAAGCCCCCCTTAACGATAACAGACAGAAGCGCCGTGGATCCTCCGATTTGCGGGGACTGCGTGCGTCCGGGCGAAACCGGCGAGGCTTCGATCCGTGGAGCCCGGTCGCGTTCCATGGTGCGTCGCAGATGCCGTCGCGAGCATTCGCATGCTGAACCGGCATTTTTCCATCTATCTCGGCGCTCATCTGGTGCCCGCGGTGATCGGATTCTTCGCGATCACCATCTATACCCGGCTGCTGACCCCCCATGAGTACGGCGTCTACGTCGTCGGCATGGGCGTTGCTGGCATTATCGGCGCCGTCTGCTTCGCCTGGATCCGGATGTCGGTGGCGCGCTATCAGGCGACCTCCGCCGACATCGATTTCCGGGGAACAGCCATCCTCGCGTTCGGCCTGACCGTCGCCGCGATCGCAGCCCTCGCACCGGCTGCTCTGCTGCTTTTCCATTTTGACATCAGCATCGATGTCGTGGTCGCGAGCGTCTTTGTTGCGGTCGCCGTCGGCGCCTTCGACATCTCGCAGGAGTTTCAGCGCGCGACCTTGCGTCCGATGCGCTTTGCGGTGATTGCGGTGGCGCGAGCTGCCCTCGCATTGCTGTTCGGTGTGTTTGCGATTCGGCTCGGTCACGGCGGCCTGGGCCTGATCGGGGCGCTGGCCGGCAGCGCGCTAATCTGCGCCGTCCTGAACATGGCGGGCAGCGGAGGTGGCATCGCCAGATGGCAGGGCGAGCAACTCAAGCAATTTGCCCGTTATGGGCTTCCATTATCGATCGGCGGCCTCTCGAATGCCCTCTACACCACCAGCGACCGGCTGATCGTCGCCTACCTGCTCGGACAGGGGGCCACCGGACTGTTCGGCGTCGCAGCCGACCTGCCACGGCAATTCATGGTGATGCTGGGGTCGAGCGTCGCCGCTGCAACGGTCCCGATTCTGTTCCGGACACTGGCCAAGGACGGACCGGCGGCGACCCGCGAACGCATGAACGAGAATGCCGAGCTGCTGCTGGCGGTGATCTGTCCGGTGGTTGTCTGGCTCGGGCTTGCCGCAGACCAGGTCGCGGGAACATTCGTAGGCGAGGAGTTCCGCGCGAGCGTCTCGTTGCTTCTGCCGGTTCTGGCGCTGGCCCGGCTGTGCGGCGTGGTCAACCAGTTCTACGTCCAGATCAGCTTCCAGCTCGCCGAACGGCCCCTGCTGCTGCTGTTTCAGGCCTGCTTCACCATGTTGGTCAGCGTCGCGGCCATGTTTCCGCTGATCATGAATTTCGGTCTGCTCGGGGCGGCGCTGGCAACCCTGTTCGCGGAGGCACTTGGACTGGTCGTGGCCATCTATCTCGCCCGCCGCGCCTTCCCGGTCCCGTTCGACATTCGCCGGCTCGGCGGCGTGCTCGCCTCCGCGGCCGCGATGGCCTGCGCAATTTTGCTGGCCAAAATGAGCTTCAGCGGCACCGGACTGATCGCGCTCGCGGCCATCAGCTTGATCAGCGGCGGCGTGTACGCGGCAGCCATCTGGTTCTTCGACGTCGCCCGCGTGAGAACCCTCACCATCGGCGTCCTGCGCCGGCGCCGGCTGCTGGTTCCCGGCTTTGCCGGGCGTAAGATCTGAGGAGCTGCGCCATGATGTCGGTCTCGGTCGTCATGCCCGCCAGGAACGCCGCCGCCTATATCGGCGAGGCCATAAAAAGCGTTCTGGCGCAAGGCGAACACCTGCACGAGCTGATCGTGGTCGACGATGGCTCGCACGATGACACCCTCGCTATCGTGCGCGGCTTCGATGACCCCAGGGTTCAATTACTGACGAACCCGGGCAACGGCGTATCGTCGGCTCGCAATGCAGGCGCGCGACAGGCAACCGCCGCGTGGCTGATGTTCCTGGATGCCGATGACCGCTTGCGTACGAACACGCTCGCGACGCTCGTTCACGCCACGACCACGCGGCCAAACGCGGTGGCCATTTACGGCAACTATGACCGCATCGATGGCGAGGGGCGCTCGATCGGCAGCCGAAGCCTGCTGCTGCGACATCGTCGAAAACCGTCCGGAAATGTGCTCGAGCGAATGGTCTCGGGCAATTTCATCGTCAATGGCGGCATCATGATCGTTCGATCCCGCGCCTTCGCTTCAATCGGCGGCTTCGATGAAACGCTGCGCTACTGTGAAGACTGGCATTGCTGGTGCCGACTCGCCGCGCTGGGCGAATTTCATTTCGTCCCGACATATCTGATGGACTATCGCGTTCACGGCGCCAACACCATGAGTGCGGCGCGCACGGCACGGGATTTCCTGCCGGCCGTCGAACGGATCTTCAACGACCGGCTGGTCTCGACGCGCCTTCCGGCAAAATTAGTTCCGGCGCTGCGTCGCATGGCGGAAGTCCACCTGATGATCTATGCTGCAGCCCAAGCCGTCCGCTTCCGCAGATATGCGACCGCCTTGTCCTATCTTTCCGTGGTTGGACGGAAATCTCCTCTTGCCGTACCTCGTGCGATCACCACGGTCGGTTTGGCCTATTTCGGAACGTGAACAAATATTTCGATACATGAACCAGCACAATCATCGTTGACAACCGGGGTGTGACGTTGCACCGCACAGGCACGGCGCTTGCAAGACTGCCGATGCGGGCGGCTACAGTCCAGATTTGGATCACTTCATTTAAGAGCGAGACGGTATGAGCGAACCAAACCCGGGGACTGTATCTCTGATCACGCCGAGCCATCGTCGCGATCTCGAGCGGGCTGCCATGCTGTTCGACAGCATCGATCGCTACGTCACCTCGTTCGAACGGCACTATGTGATCGTTCACGACGAAGATCTCGATGTGTTCAAGCCGTTCCATCGGGGACGGCGGGTGGTGTTGCCGGTCTCGGAATTTCTGCCGCAATGGCTGCATCGCATTCCGCACATGCGCTGGCGCGGGCGCCAGTACTGGTGGTCGTTCCGCGCAAAGCCTGTGAGCGGATGGCATACTCAACAGCTGGTGAAGATCAAGGCCGCCGCATCGCTGCCCGAAGATCGTTATTTCCTGATCGATTCCGACAACGTCTTCTTTCGCGACTTCGACGTTTCGACGGTCGCAAATCCGAACGCCCTACCTGTGCACATCTATCAGGGTGGCGTTACCAATGGCCATCCATTCCATGTCGACTGGGTCGAAGCAACTCACCGTTTGCTCGGACTTGAGAAACCCGTCTTTCCGACGGACGACTACATCGACCAGATCATCGTATGGGACAAGCCGACCGTGAACGCGATGATCGCGCGAATCGAAGCGGTGAGTGGCCGCCCATGGGATGAAACCCTCTGCCGTATCCGCAACTTCTCGGAATACACGATCTACGGGATCTTCACCACGCGCGAGATGGCGACACAACGGCCATTCAAGATCACGACCGACAGCTTCAGCCTGACCGAATGGGAGACGACTCTCCTGAGCAAGGCCGATATTGTCGCCCTTCTCGAGTCCGCCGCGCATGAGGTTGCGCTCTGCGTTCAATCCTACAATCCGACGCCACTGTCGACCATTCGTGAGGGCCTCGCGGAGTTCTATGCCCGGCATGAGCAGACGCCGCAGCGACTGGAGACCGCCTGATCGTTGCGGTCGTCGTTCAGCGCGCCCTGAATCGGGCGAGATAGTGCAATCCCGCCACCGCGATCATGAAGATGAACCAGGTCGGGTTCTGCCGCTCGAGGATGAAAGTCTCGGTGGTCGCGAGATAAATGCCGAACAGCCATATCACCAGAAACATCTTGGCCAACGGCCCGTTTTGTCCCCGCTCCTGGATGGCGTGAAAGTTGTTGAGAGGCGCCAGAACGAAAATCAGCAGTCCCAGCACCAGTCCCGGCAAACCGATGTTCAGCGCGAGTTCGAGATAGCTGTTGTGGCTGTGCGAGGCCTCGACCGCCCACTCGGACCCCTGCGCACCGATCCTGTCGGATGAGTTATCCCAGAACGCCGCGAAGCCGTGACCGAAAACGGGCTTTTCCCAGAACGCGGCCAAGGCGAACTCCCAGACCTCGGTGCGACCGGTAAAGGTCGCGTCGATCGGCAACCGCTCGGTGATGCTCTTGAGAGTGTCGTTCATGACCGTGCCGACGGTCAGACAATTCATGACGATCAGCGGAGCGAAGCAGACGATGCGCTTGAGCCAGAGCCCCTTCGTTGCATTGATGATATGCGCCAGGGCCAGCATCGCGAGACTAAGGGCACCCGCGCTTTTGCCGCCGGCAAAGACCACGAAAATGCCGGCGAAGATCAGGATCACGGAGCCGGTCAGGATCCGGCCGGCGAACGTCAGATACAGCCCGATGTACGCCAGGATCACCATGGTCGGCGCCGCGACGTTCTTGTGAGAGAACGTTCCGCGCCAGTCCCCGGCAAGCTGCGGCTCGACGATATCGTGGATGTTGTGGATCGCCAGATCGGGCACCACGATCAGGCCAAGATAACACAACGCGAGGAGAACCAGCGCCGCGGACGCAAAGCATTTGTTGAAGTCGTCCTGCGTCGGCGGCAGCAGCGGGGTGAGGACCGCGAGAGTCATGATGCTGGCGGTCAGAACGAACCGCTGCAGCGACACGCCTGGCGTCTCCGACATCACGATGTTGACCGCCATCCACGCTAGGAAACAAAGATGCACCGGCGTCCACAGGGTCTTCAGGGCCGGGACGTTGCCATGGACGGACAGCGCGATCGCCGCAAGCGCCAGCAATCCAAACGTAATGTAGGTCGCCGCGAGCTGTCCGGTGACCGCGTCACGCGCATCTAGATTGCCGAGGTATGGGAAGGGTGCGAGCGTCACCCATATGCACAGCAGTCCAGCCACCACCGTCAGGCAGCGGCCGACGACCAGGACGTTCATCGCCCCCAGCCGGTCCTGGACAACGCTCCTGAGAGACGGCTGGCGAATATCCGTCATGTATCGATCATGGGCGCGCTCGGCTTGCCCCCGTTTGATCCCTGCGGAAACCCGTCATCGACGACCAGGCCGCTGCAAAGGATATGGTTAAGGAGATCTGACCTTCAGTCCACCACCGACAACATCATCATGCGGAATGTCCTGCCTCTCCGGATACAGCGAAGACGTTAGTGTCCCGTAAGTGGTCAAGACAAGTGTACCGGCATCGCTCTTGCAAAACAGAGGCCAGAGCCCTCTCAGGCGTCTCAAAACGGGACGCCGGAGATACGAGCAGATGGCAGGACTAAGCGGCAGGAGCGTCACCATGAACAACAAGACCGTTCTCAAAACTTCCGTTTTCCAGGCGTCCGTTTTTGAGACTTGGGACGAGACCCATTCGCTGCTGTGGGGGAACCAGCCGATCCGGCTGCAGCATCAGCTGCATCGCTCCCCCCTGTTCTCCCACGACCAGTTGGCCAAGCTGATCGAGACTTATCCGCGCGAGCACTACAGCCTGGTTCACACCGGCGCGCGCGAGAGCCGCCGGCTGTGGCGTGAAGGCGAAATCGGCAACCTCTCCGGCGGCCAAGTGATCGATGCGATCTCGCGCGGGCGGCTCTGGCTCAATCTGCGCAACGTCACCGGCGTCGACACGCGCTATCGCGGTGTGGTCGACCAGATGTTCGCGGAGATCGCTGCGAAAGTGCCGGGCTTCACCGCGCCCACCCATCAGGCAGGCATCCTGATTTCGTCGCCGGACGCACAGGTCTACTATCATGCCGACATGCCCGGCCAAGGCCTGATCCAGATCGCGGGCCGCAAGCGCGTTTATCTGTATCCGAACTCCGCTCCATTCATCACATCGGAACACCTCGAGGACATCTCGGTGTTCGATGTCGAGGTCGATATGCCTTATGCCGAATGGTACGACCGGCATGCGATTGTATTCGACCTCGAACCCGGACAGATGCTGAACTGGCCTCTGAACGCGCCCCACCGCGTCGAGAACCTCAACACCGTGAACATCTCGATGACGGTGTCCTACGTCAATGAGGACATCCGCCGCGCCCAGATGGTGCACCTCGCCAACGGCCTGCTGCGTCACCGCTTCGGCTATCAGCCGAAGAGCCGCGCCATCAAGGGCGTCTCGTTCTGGAGCAAGGCGGTGCTGCAGAAACTACTTCGCGACAGCTCCTGGGTAAAAAAGGAACGCAGCGCCCGACGGGCCATCGACTTCAAGCTGGATGCCGAACAGCCCGGACACATCCTGGATCTCGCGGCCTGATCATGTCTCTGGCAATGTCCCACCCCGTTCAAGCGATGCCATCGCGGCGGTCGGCCGAGACGGCGTTTCAGATCGAGGTCAGCCACGACTGGCGATCGCCGGCGTGGAGCGCCCTGCTCGCCCAAGGGCGCGCACTGCCGTTCCAGCATACTGACTGGCTCGAGGCCTGGTATGGGGCTTTTGCCCGCTCGCCCGATCTCAAGCCATTGATCGTCACCGTCCGGGACCGCCGGACGGGCGAACTGGCGCTGGCACTGCCGCTGATCGCACGCAGCGAGCGCCGCCAGCGCGTGGCCGAATTCGCCGACCTCAATCTCACCGACTACAATGCGCCCGTTCTGGGCCCGGCAGCCCCGCGCGACACTGAGGGCGCGGACAACCTGTGGCGTGCATTGTGCGCCGCGCTGGACAACATCGACCTCATTCGTTTCAAGAAAATGCCGGTGGCGGTCGGCGACCGCCCCAATCCACTGGCACTGATCACCGGAACCAACCCCTGCCAGGTCAATGGCAACCTGGTCACCACCGGCGACGATTACGACGCCTATCGCTATTCGCTGGAGCGCACGGTGCGCAAGGAGCTGGAGCGGAGCTGGCGGGTTTTCACCCGTCATCCCGAGGCCGGCTTCCGCGCCATCTCCGACACCGACGAAGCGTTACGCCTGCTCGCCGTGCTGGAAACCCAGCAAAGCACCCGCATGCACGATATCGGCGCGACCTACGTGCTGAACGAGGAGACGTCAGCGGCGTTCTACCGCAATCTCATCGTCACCGGCCTGCGTGACGGCTTCGTCATGCTGACGGCGCTGACCTGCGGCGACGAGATCGTCGCCACACTGCTGGGGGTCAAGAACGACCAGCACTACATCATGATCCGGATCAGCAATGCCGGTGCAAAGTGGTCGAACTGCTCACCGGGCCGGCTGATCATCGGGCGCACCATGGCGCACCTGCATGCGCAGGGCGTTCGCCAGTTCGATTTCAGCATCGGCAACTATGCGTACAAACGGCGTTTCGATGTTGCGCCGGTGGCGCTGGTCGACAAGACCGCCGCGCTGAGCTGGCGGGGATCGCCAAGCGTGATGCGCGAGAGCGCCATCCAGTGGCTGCGCCGCCATCCCGGGCTGGACAATCGGATGCGTCGGGCGCTCGGAAAAACGCAGCATTCCGGCGAGGCATGAGACGTCGTCGCCGACCGGGTCAGATCACGGCCCGGCGGCGATCACACCGCGCGCCGCCTGAATCGATCGATCACCGCCATCAGCGGCTTCGGCTTCATCGCATCATCGAGCGGCAGCGGCCTGTTCAGGCGGCCATCCGCGCGCTTGTTGTAGGTCGGGACCCAAGTGTAGCGATCGCTCAGCCCCCAGGTCAGGATCACCTCCGGTCGGCACGCAGCAAACACGGCTTCCAGGAAATCATCGGCCTTCGCCGCCACCGCCGCGTCCCGCTCTTTTTCCGGGCCAGGCAAGGTGTCATCGATCACGTCCATCTCGGTGATGAGGATCTTCAGGCCCCATCCCTTCAGCTCAGACACGAAGGCCTGCAGGCCGTCGCGGTCGATGGCGCGATCGGCATAAAGATGCGCCTGCAATCCGACCGCATGCAGCGGCACGTTCTGGTCCAGCAGCCTGCGAACGATGTGGCGCAGGGCATCGCGACGCGCCTGGAAGCGCGCGCCGATGTACTCCACATCGTACTCGTTGAGAACCAGCATCGCCTTCGGGTCCACAGCGGCGGCGGCGCGAAATGCGATCGGGATGTAATTCTCCCCCAGATGCCTGGACCAGACGAACTGGCGCAGGTCCGACACGCCTGATGGTTTATCCGGGATCGGCTCGTTCACGACGTCCCATGACGACACCACATCGCGATAGCGCGACACCACGGTCTGGATATGGCTCGTCAGCTCCCGCTCGGCCTCCGCAGCGCTGGCGATCGTATTGACCCATTCCGGCATGGCGCCGTACCAGGCGAAGGTGTGGCCGCGCAGCGCCAAGCGATGCTCACGCGCGAAAGCGACGATGATATCGGCGTTCTCGAAGCGGTATTCTCCCCGGCTCGGCCGCAGTTCGTCCCATTTCATTTCGCTTTCCGGGACAATGACCTGGCAGTATCTGGCAGCAGCCTCGCGATACGCGCGATCGTTGGTAAGCGCCGGCGAGTTGATCGCGGCGCCATACGGCACCACCGCGGTCGGCGCGGCCGCCGGAGCGATCGCGCCGGCCCGACGCGACACGGCTCCCGCCGCAGCGGCGGAGAGCACGCCAAGAGCCGCGCGGCGCGTCAGGGAATTGTGTGTCATGCTGGCACCTGTCTCGAACCGGGACTGCCCCGATAACCCAATGAAACGGTGCAATATTAGTGCCCGCCGCCCTGTCGGCACACATGGTTAACGGTCGGTTAAAATTGTGTCGGTCCCCCCGCTGGCCGGCGGCGAACCATCGCCGGCCTGCATCAATCATGCGGGCACCAGTTACATCGCGGATTGCGCCCTCGCCTGCCTGGCCGCGCTGACCATGTTGACCAGCGCCGGCCTGACCTCATCCCATTTGCGGGTTTTCAGGCCGCAATCCGGATTGACCCAGATCTGCTCGGCCGACAGGCCCGCTCTGGCTTTCGACAACAACTCCTGCATGTCATCGACGGTCGGACAGCGCGGCGAGTGGATGTCATAGACGCCCGGCCCGATCTCGTTTGGATAGCGATAGGTGGTGAATGCCTCCAGCAATTCCATCTTCGAGCGCGAGGTTTCGATCGAGATCACGTCCGCGTCCATGGCGCCGATGGCATCGATGATGTCGTTGAATTCGGCATAACACATGTGGGTGTGGATCTGGGTCTCGTCCGCCACGCCGGACGCCGACAATCGAAAGCTTTCGACCGCCCAGGCGAGATAGGCTGTCCAGTCCGACTGCCGCAATGGCAATCCTTCGCGCAACGCCGGCTCATCGATCTGAATGACGCGAATGCCGGCTTGCTCCAGGTCCTGCACTTCATCCCGCAACGCCAGCGCGATCTGGCGGCAGACGTCGCTGCGCGGCAGGTCGTCACGGACGAATGACCATTGCAGCATGGTGACCGGGCCGGTCAGCATGCCTTTCATTGGCTTCGTGGTCAGGGATTGCGCATAGGACGACCAGTCCAGCGTCATTGGCCGCGGCCGCGACACGTCGCCGAAAATGATCGGCGGGCGCACGCAACGCGAACCGTAGCTCTGCACCCACGCGTTCTTGGTGAAGGCATAACCCGACAGTTGTTCGCCGAAATACTGCACCATGTCGTTGCGCTCGAATTCGCCGTGGACAAGCACGTCGATGCCGATCTCCTCCTGCCAGCGCACCGCGGCTTCGGTTTCCTTGCGCAGGAAGGCATCGTAGTCGCCATCGCTCAACGTGCCCTTCATGTGCGCGGCGCGGGCCTTGCGAACCGCATCGGTTTGAGGAAACGAACCGATCGTTGTCGTCGGAAACGACGGCAGGCGGAGCCGCTCCCTCTGCAACCGGCGACGCTCCGCAAACGGATGCTGCCGTGTCCCCATCGCCGGGGTGACGGCGGCCATGCGTTGGGCTACGGCCGCACTGTGGATTTTCGGCGACGCTTCACGTGCCGCCACCGCTGCTGCCGAGGCAGCGAGTGCGTCAGCCACGGCGTCCTGCCCCTCGCCCAGCGCCCGGCCCAGGATCGCCAGCTCGGACATCTTCTGCACCGAGAATGCGAGCCAGCTCTTGAGGTCGGCGTCGAGCGCCGGCTCCAGTTCGAGGTCGATCGGGACATGCAGCAGCGCGCATGAGGGTGCGAGCTGAATCCGATCCCGCCCGCGAGTTGCAACCGCCGTTGCGATCCGCTGCAGGATCGCGGGCAGATCTGCGCGCCAGATATTGCGGCCGTCGATCACGCCCAGCGACAGCACCAGTTCCGACGGAGCCTGCGCGACGATCGTATCCAGCTGTTCCGGCACACGCACGAGATCGACGTGAAGACCAGCCACCGGCAGCGTCAACGCGGTCCGCAGGTTGTCGCCAAGCGCACCGAAATAGGTCGTCAACATGACCTTGAGATCCGGGACCGTTGTGGCTACCGCGTCGTAGGTTGCGCGAAGAGCCGCGCGTTCATCGTCGGTGAGATCGAGCACAAGGCAGGGCTCGTCGATCTGCACCCAGTCCGCACCCGCCGCGGCAAGGCGCTTCAGCACATCGATATAGACCGGCAGCAGCCGCTGCAGCAGCGACAGCGCCGAACCACCCGGCGCGCTTTTGCCGAGCTTGAGGAAGGTCACCGGTCCCAGCAGCACCGGGCGGGTATGATAGCCAAGCGCCCTCGCCTCCAGAAATTCGTCGACCGGCTTGGTCGAGGCCAGCGTGAAGGTCTGCTCCGCTGAGAATTCCGGCACCATGTAGTGATAGTTGGTGTCGAACCATTTCGTCATCTCCTGCGCGGGCACGCCGCGACCGCGATGTCCGTGGGTGCAGGCGGCGTCGGGAGCGTGAGTGTCACCGGTGCTGCCGCGGGCCATCGCAAAGACGACATCCAGCGGGACCGGCCCTTCACGCCAGTCATAGATCTCCGGAATGGCCCCGACCATGACACTGGTATCCAGCACATGGTCGTAGAACGTGAAATCGTTGCTCGGGATCGTCGTGATTCCGAGGGCGTGCTGGCGCGCCCAGTTCGCGGCACGCAGGCCGGCGGCCACGTCGAGCAATGCTTTCGCGCTGGATTGGCCGGCCCAGTAGCTTTCAAGCGCTGTTTTCAGTTCACGCCGCGGACCGATCCGTGGCGTACCCAGCGTGCTGATGGCGATAGATGCAGGAAAAGATGAAGGAGAAGAAGATCGAACAGACATTTGCAAACCCCACCGGTTTTGGGGGCAAAGGCCAGGCGAACGCATGCATGGAGACAAGCCGGCTCACGCCGGCTTTCGCAAGCGTTCCACCGGGACACCCCGCCCGAGGACGACTATGTTATCGCGGCAGGTCTCCTGGCTTGCGGGTCGACGCGACTGTCTGGCCTTCCCGACATCGAGCGATGTCAGTGACCGTATTGCGACAGCAGCTCACCGCTTACAGTTGCGGGGGCAGCTCCGGCATGAACCCAGAAGCTTTTCGAGAAACGCATGTTTCCGAAAAATCAGGATCGCACCGGATTCCCTCTTAGCTCCGAACCAAACGGGTCCGCAGAACCACGATGATTTACTCTGATCTGAAGACCGCACCGCTGTCAATCGAGCCGCACCCGAAGCCGGCATCGTGGCTGCGGCCGCACCGTGCGCCACAGCAGTCCCACATTCGCCGCGCCGCTATCCGACGACGGGAAATGTCATCCGAAAACAGGCGCCTTTCGGGGTGTTGCCGAGCACCACCACCCGGCCATTGTGACGACGGACGATCTCGCGAACGATATTGAGACCAAGCCCGACTCCGCGGTTCTGCGCCTGCAACCGATGAAACGGCTCGAAAATCTGTTCACGGTGCTCGCGCTGAATGCCCGCGCCTTCGTCGGACACCGCAATCGCGCCGGATTTTTCCACCGCGACCGTAATGGCGCCGTTGCGACCGCCATGGGCGATGGCGTTCTGAACAAGGTTGATCAACGCCCGCTCCAGCGACGCCTGATCGCCCAGCACGAAAACGGTCTCCGCGTCCGCCGCAAACGACATCTCGTAACCGGCCGCGATCGCCAGCGGCGCAAGGTCGGACGCCACCCGCCGCGCAAGCTCGACCAGATCCACCCGCTCCATCTCGTCGGGATGCAGATCGAGACGCTGCAGATCCAGCAGTTGCTCAGCCAGGGTTGCCAGACGCGAGACGTCCTCCAGCAGACGGCTTTTGTCGGCTCCGTCGGGAAACGATTCGACGCGGGTCTGCACGATTGCGACCGGCGTTCGCAATTCATGCGCCGCATCAGTCAAAAAGCGCTTGTGCCGTTCGTAGCCGTGGTCGAGGCGGCGCAGCGCGCCATTGAAGGCGTTGACCAGCGGCCCGATTTCAGCGGGGACATTTTGCAGCGAGACCCTCGCCCCACGCCGATCGATATCAACGCGCTCGGCTTGCGACGCTGCGTCACCGAGACCCGCGAGTGCGCCGCGAACCACGGCCGGCGTCGCAAACAGGGTCGCCAGCGTCATCAGCAGCAGAATCGGCAGCCCGACCACCGCAAAGATCAGCAAGGCGGCCAGCGCGGCTTTGCTCGCAGGCATAACTCCCTGTGTCGCGGTGAGGATCTGGACGCTCCCCGCCACCGTGTCGACCCGCTTGAAGCGGGCCGCGAACCGTTGCGGATCGTCACCGATCTGCCAGCCCAGCCGCCCCTGGTTGATATGATCGAGCGAGTGCCCAATGCGCGCGAAATCCGGCGGCACGGCGCCCTCGGACAGGGTATGGCCCTGCGGATCCGTTACGACAAACCAGAGATCCGGAACCTCGGCGCGTAGCCTGGCGAGTTGCGGCGTGGTGTTCAAGGCCAATCCACCGTCGGCGCCGCGGATCAGCGCCGCCTGCACCGTATCGATCGCATACTCTTCATCGCGGTTGTCGATGAGATAGCCGGTCGCCCACAGGGTGCCGATAACCAGCAGGACCAGAGCCGTCAGCAGCAGCGCCTGCAGCACCACCAGCCGCCACACCAGACGCGATTTGAGGGAACGTAGCGGTTGTTCGCTCATGGCGTGCGCTTCAGCAGATAGCCGATGCCGCGAATGGCGTGAATTTCCAGCCCGGAGTCCGAGTCCGCCAGCTTGCGGCGCAGCCGGGAGATATGGGTGTCGAGGGCGTTCGACTGAATCTCGTCGTCGAAACTGTAGACCGCCTCCTCCAGCGACGCGCGCTGGACGGTGCGACCGATCCGGCGCAGCAGCGTCTCCAGCACCAGCAATTCCCGGCGCGGCAAATTCAACGGCTCGCCCGCGACTGCTGCGACGCGGTTGTCGAAATCGAACGAGAGACGTCCGACCTGCATCAGATCCGCGGCAACGTCCGCGGGGCGGCGCAAAACGGCGCGCAGCCGCGCCAGCAGTTCCTCGATCGCGAACGGCTTGGCGAGATAATCATCGGCCCCGGTATTCAAGCCCATGACGCGATCGGCAAGATCGCCGCGTGCGGTCAGGACAATGACCGGGATGCTGGTTCCCTTGGCGCGCAGTTTCGGAATCAGCGTCAGACCGTCGCCGTCCGGCAGTTGACGGTCGAGCAGCACGGCCGCATGCACGTCGCCTGAGACGGCTTCTATCGCATCGGCCAGGGTCGCCACGTGATCCACCACGATGTCGTAGCGCCTGAGCGCCGCGCGCAGCGCCCCAGCCATTTCCGGCTCGTCCTCAACCAATAAAATACGCAATTCTGTTCACTGCCGTTGCAATTCTGTTCGCCGCCACTGATCGCCTGACAGGCTTTTCACATTCACATTACGGTAGCATTGCGGAGTAGACATTTCGACCCTTCGGCGGCAAAGTCCCGCCAACACGCACGAACGGACATCGACAGAACGAAGCCCGGTCAACGGGTCGGGAGCCCTCCGGACCATGCCGGCATGCGATCACGCGCGAGCGATACGGTCGGCGATCGGGACAGATTCGATCAAGCCATCCAATTCAATCAAGACATCCAAATAAGACAAGCAATCAAGGCAGGCTCAGTCAGGACGGACAGCGATGGATCTCAACCTGCGCGGCAAACGCGTTCTCATCACCGGCGCATCCAAGGGCATTGGCGCGGCTGCGGCCGAAGCATTCGCCGAGGAAGGCTGCCATCTGCATCTGGCTGCTCGCAACGCCGAAGCGCTCGAAACCCTCGCGCAGCGCCTGCGCAAGGCCCACGGTGTCGAGGCCTCCATCCACGCCGTCGATCTCAGGCAATCGGACCAGCTCGCACGGCTGGCGGAGGTTGCCTCCGATATCGATGTGCTCATCAACAACGCCGGCGATATTCCGGGCGGTTCGCTCGACAAGATCGATGAGCAGACCTGGCGTCATGCGTGGGATCTGAAAGTGTTCGGCTATGTCAACCTCACCCGGCTGGTCTACGCCCGGATGAAACAGCACGGCCACGGCGTCATCGTCAATGACATCGGCGCGGCCGGCGAATGGTTCGACGCCAACTACATCACCGGCAGCGCGGGCAACGCAGCCCTGATGGCGTTTACCCGGGCGCTCGGCGGCCAGAGCCTGAAAGACAATATCCGCGTGGTCGGCATCAACCCAGGGCCCGTCGCGACAGATCGGGTCATTTCCCTGTCCAAACGGCAGGCGGCCGATCGCCTCGGCGACGAAAATCGTTATCAGGAAATCATGGCCGGCTTTCCACTGGGCCGCGCCGCCAAGCCCCGCGAGATCGCCGACATGATGGCGTTCCTAGCCTCGGAGCGATCAGGCTATACCAGCGGCGTGATCATGACCATCGACGGCGGCCTCAGTGCCAGCGGCCGGCGCTGACGCCGAGCTCAACCAGATCTTGGGGGGACAGTCATGAAGGCCTATGTCTATAGCGCAAACGGCGCCGTCATCGCGGAGGCACCCAAGCCGACGCCGCAGGGCGTCCAGGTTCTGGTGCGCGTGCACGCTTGTGGCCTCAATCGCGCCGACCTCGGCATGACCAAAGGGCACGTCCACGGCGCCGCCGGCGGCGTCGGCACGGTGCTTGGCATGGAATGGGCGGGCGAGGTGGCGGCGCTCGGCCCCGATGCGCAAGGCGTCAAGATCGGCGATCGGGTGATGGGATCGGGCGCTGCGGCATTGGCGCAATACACCCTCGCCGATCACGGCCGGCTGTTTCAGATTCCCGGCGGCATGAGTTTCGAGGATGCCGCGACGTTGCCCGTCGCCCTCACAACGATGCACAACGCGCTGGTCACCAACGGACAGTTGCAGGCCGGCCAGTCCGTATTGATCCAGGGCGCGAGCTCCGGCGTCGGCCTGATGGCGCTGCAGATCGCCAAACTGAAAGGCGCCGGGCTTGTTGCCGGATCATCGACCGATCCCGGCCGCCGCGACCGACTGAAGGATTTCGGCGCAGATCTCGCTGTCGATTCCAGCGATCCCGGCTGGGTCGATCAGGTGCTGAAAGCAACCGATGGCCGGGGCGTCGACCTCATCATCGACCAGGTCTCCGGCAAGGTCGCGAGCCAGAACCTGCGCGCAACCAGGGTGCTGGGCCGCATCGTCAATGTCGGCCGGCTCGGCGGCAGCCACGCGGATTTCGACTTCGACACTCACGCCGCGCGACGCATCAATTATATCGGCGTGACATTCCGCACCCGCTCCGCCGAGGAGGTCCGCGAGATTTTCAGACAGGTGCGCACCGACATCTGGTCCGCGGTCGAAGGCGGCAAACTCAAACTGCCGATCGACCAAGTGTATCCATTCGGCGAGATCGCAAAAGCCTTCGCGCACATGGAAGCCAACAAGCACCTCGGCAAGATCGTCGTGAAACTCTGACGACGCGGACATTAGTGAATTCGGCGTCGACGCCGGGCTGGATGCTCACGTCGACGATATCGGAACACAGGCTTCCGCGCGCCGTTCTCGTTTCGGACTCGTCCCGCACCGTTTTCAAATACCGATTCTCTGTGGGACAAGAAATTTTTCGAGTTAACGAATCGTTGACTCTCGACAGAGTCGGAAAACTGGATTCAAATGGCCTTGATTCGGAGTGATGCTGCGCATCCTTCGGTCTTGGGGCGGCAGGCATTTCCGAGGGGTTTCAGCATGGGGCGCGCACACGCGACGAGCGCGTGCGTCCAATCCGATTCGATCAAAGGATTGGCGCAGTCGATCGCGAAACCGGCCTACCACCGTCTGCTGATTGCCGAGCCCGCTTTGCGGCGCGCAGTCCCCACCCTGATCATCGCTTTCCTGCTGACCATCTGCATCGGTGCATTTGTCCAGGTTGTCGATCAGACCCGGCAAAAACGCGCATCCATGAAACGCGACCTGGTGGCGCTGGCGGACCTGTTGGCCGAGCGGCTGGATCGCGTGGCGCTGACGCGCTCGGATCGCGCATCGCTTGACCGCGCACCGTCGTCGGAACGCTTGCAGAGTCTGCTGCCAACCCTGATCCCATCCTGGGGTATCGCCAGCGGCCGGCATGTGATCATCGCGGGTGCAGAACAGCGGCTGCTGGCCCACGTTCCGATTGACGTATCCGCCGAGGAAACCAGCAGCATCCTCCAAACCATCGGCGCCATTCAGGCTCCGGCGTCGTCCGACAGCCAGGCGCCGATCATCGAACTCACCCTCTCCGACGGCACCAAAGCCCTGGTCACACAGCGCGCCATCAAATCATTGTCCGGCCAGGTCGTCGTCGTCCAGGAACAGAATGACTCGCTGTGGCGATCGGATGCGGCGCTGTCGGTGACACTGTCGGCAACAACCGGCTTCGTCGTCCTGATCCTGGGCTTTGCCTTCCATTGGCAATCCACCCGGGCACGCGAGGGCGATATCATCAACGACGCCGTGCGCGGGCGGATCGATACCGCTCTCAATCGCGGCCGCTGCGGACTGTGGGACTGGGATCTGTCGCGCGGCAAGATCTTCTGGTCGCAATCGATGTTCACCCTGCTGGGGCTGGAAAGTCGCAACGACCTGATGACCTTCGGCGAAGTCAACGCCCTGGTCAACTCCGACGACATCGACCTGTTCGAGATCGCCAATCAGCTGATTTCGGGGCAAATCACCTACATCGACCAGACGTTCCGGATGCAACATGCCAACGGCCACTGGATCTGGTTGCGCGTGCGCTGCGAACTCGCCCACGGCAGCGAAGGTGAAATCCACTTGATCGGCATCGCCGTCGACATCACCGAACAGAAAAGCCTCGCCGAAAAAACCGTCGAAGCCGATGCGCGGCTGCGCGACGCGATCGAGACCATCCCGGAAGCCTTCGTGCTGTGGGATGCCGAGAACCGGCTGGTGCTCTGCAATTCCTACTTCCAGCGCCTGCACAAGCTGCCGGACTCCGCGATCATCCCCGGCACCTCCTACGAAACGGTCAGTGAAGTCGGCCGCATGCCCGAGGTGCGGACCCGCCGCCGCGAAACCAGTGCACTGGCCCCCGGCGCCCGGACCTTCGAAGCCCAACTCGACGACGGCAGCTGGCTCAACATCAGCGAACGGCGCACCAAGGACGGCGGCTATGTTTCGGTCGGCACCGACATTTCGCAGATCAAGCACCACGAGCAGAAACTGGTCGAGAACGACCTGCGCCTGCGCGCCACCGTCGACGATCTCAAGCGCACGCAATCGATCCTGGAACGACAGGCCCAGGAACTGGCCGATCTCGCCCAGAAATACGCCGACGAGAAGTATCGCGCCGAGGAAGCCAACCAGACCAAATCGAAGTTCCTTGCCAATATGAGCCATGAGCTGCGAACCCCGCTCAACGCCATCATCGGTTTCTCCGAAATCATGGGCAGTGGCATGTTCGGGACGCTGGGATCGGACAAGTATCAGGAATACTGCCAGGATATCCTCACCAGCGGCCGCTACCTGCTCGAAGTCATCAACGACATTCTCGACATGTCGAAGATCGAGGCGGGCCGCATGAAGCTCGATTTGGAACAGGTCGACTTCGAACAGACGCTGTCGGAATCGCTGCGTGTGGTCTCCGGGCGCGCGGAGAACAAGGGCCTGTCGCTGCAGGCGGACCTCGCCCGCGACGTTACCGTCACGGCCGACCGGCGCGCCATGAAGCAGATTGCGATCAATCTGCTGTCGAATGCAGTCAAGTTCACGCCCGACGGCGGAAAGATCACCGTGCGCAGCCGCGCGCTGAACGATTCAGTTGTGCTGATGATCGCCGACACCGGCATCGGCATCACGCGGCAATCGCTGCTCAGGCTCGGGCGCCCGTTCGAGCAGGTCGAAAGCCAGCTCACGAAAACCTATCACGGCTCGGGGCTTGGCCTCGCGATCGCCAAGTCCCTGACGCGCCTTCACGGCGGATCGATGCGGCTGCGCTCCAAGATCGGCTGCGGAACGGTGGTGTATGTGACCATCCCGCGAAACCGCGGCGAGGGACAGGCCGTCATCTCCGCCGCCGCCTGATCCGCCGCTCGCTTTTTATCCCCTTCCCCGAACCGCCCGAATGACACCATGTGCCGGAAACTCGGCTCTGGTTCGTTCAATACAACGGTATCGAGCGGACGATCCGATCGGAATGGGCGGGGATGGACAACCAGACTGGAGACGTCGCACGCGCAGGGGCAATGGAAGCCCTCCTGACCCGCGGCAATCACTTGATGGATCATGGCGAGCCATCTGAAGCCATCGCGACCTACCGCGACCTCGTCACCCTCGCCCCGCAATTTGGTCCGGGATATCGCAATCTCGCATTGGCGCTTGAGCGGGATGGAAGGCTCACCGAAGCCCTGTCGGTCTGCGGCCGTGCGGTCGAGCTTCAGCCCGACGATCTCGAAGCCTACCTGGTCATGGCGAGGCTCCTGCTCGGGCTTGAGCGGACAGACCAGGCGATTTCCATGTACCAACTGGCAGCTTTGGCGGCGCCGGGGCGATCGGATGTCCAGACCAGCCTGGCGGCAGCTCTGACACGTCAGGAGCGGCTCGATGAGGCGAGTGCGGCATGCCAAAGGGCCATCGAACTCTCGCCGCAGAACGTCGGCGCCTACCTCAATCTCGGGATCATTCGCGGCAGGAAGGACGATCTGGAAGGCGCGGTCGCGGCCTCCAGACAGGCCGTCAGCCTCGATCCGAATTGCCCCGAAGGCTTTACAAACCTGGGCATCGCATTGAGCAATCTGGGGCAAGGACAGGCGGCGATAGAGGCTTCGGGTCGCGCCATCGAGCTGCGGCCCGACGATCCGATGCTCCACTACAATCACGCGATGCTTCTGCTGCTGGCAGGCGATCTCAAAGCGGGCTTCCGTGAATTTGAATGGAGGCTGTCGCATCCGGCGCCCAGGTTTCGGCCGGGATCATTTGATGTTCCTCGGTGGACGGGAGAGCCTCGCAACGGCCGAACACTGCTGATTCATGCCGAGCAAGGACTTGGCGACACCGTTCACTTCGTTCGCTTTGTATCTGCAGCAGCGGCGACCGGAGGCCCGGTCGTCTTGCAGGTTCAATCCCCGTTAGCCGAGTTGTTGCGAGACACTCTGCGAGGCCGTCGGGATGTCACGGTGATGTCCCGCGACCAGTCGAAGCCACCGTTCGATCTGCACGTGCCGCTGATGAGCCTTCCCTACGTGCTCGGAACCACCCTCGCGACGATCCCGGCCGAGGCGCCATATCTTAAGGTAGCCGCGGCAAAGGTCGCCGAATGGCGACAGAGGCTGGCGCAATACGCCGGTCTCAAGGTCGGTGTCGTGTGGGCAGGAAACCCCGGCCATCTGCATGACCGGAAACGGTCTCTGTCGGCTGGACTTGTCTTGCCCCACTTGCTGATCCCCGGCATCCAGCTCTTCAGCCTGCAAAAGGATCCCCGCGCGGATGATGGTCCCGTGCTCGAACAACTGGCGGGCGCTGTTGTTGATCTAGAGCCGCTCCTGACAAATTTCACGGAGACCGCGGCCGCCGCAAGTGCCATGGATCTCGTGATCACCGTGGATACCGCCGTCGCACACATGGCAGGCGCACTCGGCAAGCCAACCTGGATCCTGCTGCCACATATCCCGGACTGGCGGTGGCTCCGTGAACGCGCCGACACGCCGTGGTACCCGACCGTTCGCCTGTTCCGCCAACCCGGCCCCAAGGACTGGGCAAGTGTGCTCGATCGGTTGCCTGGAGAGCTGGAACGTTTCGCAGCGGGCGGCGCGCTTGGGCCCTAGATCTCGCCGCCGAGCAGTTCGAGCAGGATCAGCCGAACGTCGGCCTGGATTTCGCGAACCCGCGCCTCGAGCACGGAGAAGTTCGGCGCGTCGCCCGCCCGCGCCAGAAGGCGCAGCAGATCCTCACCAGCCGTTGCGGGCTGGAATTTGGCACTGACACATAGACGCAGGATCTGGGTCAGATCGTGATAAAGGCGCACGGCGGACCGCAGGATATCGACGGCAGCCGACGACAACAGGCCGAGCCGCGCCGCGTTTTCCAGCACCTGCAAAGTGCTGACGCTGAGGATCTCCGGCTTGGTCGCGGCATGAACGAGTTGCAGATACTGCGCGATGAATTCGATATCGACCAGGCCGCCGGCGGCATACTTCAGATCCCAGATATCGCTCTCACCTTTCTCCTCACCAATCGCGCGGCGCATTTCCAGCACGTCATTGGCAATGATATCGGCTTCGCGCGGCCGGGTCAGCACATTCCTGATGGTGGCCTCGATGCGGGCTTTCAAAGCCGGCGACGAGGAAATCACGCGGGCGCGCGTCAGCGCCATGTGCTCCCAGGTCCAGGCTTCCTGCTCCTGGTACACCGCAAAGGCGCCCATGCGCGACGCCACCGGGCCGGCGCGCCCGGACGGCCGCAAGCGCATGTCGATCTCATACAGCACGCCGTAGTTGGTCCGCGTGGTGAACGCGCTGATCAAACGCTGAGTCAGGCGGGCGAAATACTGGGCACCCTGCAAGGAGCGCTCGCCGTCGGAATCGGGATTATCATCGTCGAAGTCATAGATCAGGATCAGATCCAGATCGGACGAGGCCGTCATCTCCCGACTGCCGAGCTTGCCCATCGCCAGGATCGCGGTTTCCTGTCCCTTGATCCTGCCGTACTGGTTGGCGAACAGCGCCGCCACAAGATCGTGCACGGTGCGCACGATCCCCTCCGCCACATCGGCGAAGGCAACGCTGGCGTGCTGGGCCGACACCGTTCCCGACAGTATCCGCGCGCCGATCAGGAACAGGCTTTCCTGACCAAACTGGCGCAGGCGGTCGAGAAACTCCTCGTAGGACACCGCATCACCCAGCGTGGCGACAAGTCGCTCGGAGATTTCGCGCTGATCGGGCATCGCGCCGAAAAATCGCGGGTCGATCAAGCCATCCATGATCTGCGGTTGCCGCGCCAGCATGTCGCCGAGACGGGGCGCCGCGCCGAGAATGAGCGCGACCAGCGCCACCAGATCGCCGTTCTGGCTGAGCAACGTGATCAGCCGGCCGCCGCGCTGCAGCGCCTGCAGGAAACGATCGAAAGCGACGACAGCCGCGTCGGGATCCTCGGCTTTCGCCAGTCCCGCGATCAGCGACGGCACGAACGCTTCGAACGCGCGGTGCGTGGCTTCCACCTTGAGGGCGCGATACTCGCCACGCAGCCAGCGTTGCACGCTCTCGGCAACCATCTTCGGCTTCTTGAAACCGAGGCCCACCAGGTGCTCCAGCAGGCGTGTTTCTTCAGGGCCGGCCCCGTAGTCGACCGACGGCAGCTTTGCCGTGCCGGTGGGGTCACCTTCGAACAGCTTGCTGTAGTGTCCCTGCACGCAATTGAGGTGCGCCAGCAGATCCCGCGAGAACAGGTCCCGGTTTTGGTAACCGAAAAAGCGGGCGAAGCGCTCGATCGCTTCGGCGTCGTCCGGCAATGTATGCGTCTGCTCGTCCGCGATCATCTGCAGCCGGTGTTCGACACGCCGCAGAAACTCATAGGCGACGGTCAGTTCGTCGCGCGCCTCGAACGTGATCCAGTTGGTCGCGGCGAGAATGTTCAGGGCTTCGAGTGTCGGCCGCACCCGCAGCTCCGCATTCCGGCCACCGGCGATCAACTGCTGGGTCTGCGCAAAAAACTCGATCTCGCGAATGCCGCCACGCCCGACCTTGACGTTGTGCCCCTCGACCGCGATCTCGGCGTGCCCCTTGAAGGCCTGCATCTGGCGCTTCATGTCATGCACATCGGTCAAGGCCGCGAAATCGAGATGCTTCCTCCAGACGAAAGGCGCGATTTCAGCCATCAGCGCGTCGCCGGCGGCAAGGTCGCCGGCACAGGGGCGCGCCTTGATCATGGCCGCACGTTCCCAGGTCCGGCCCTCGCGCTCGTAATAATACAGCGCCGCCGCCGTCGAAATCGCGACCGGCGTAGAGGCCGGGTCGGGCCGCAGCCGCAGATCGACCCGAAACACATAGCCGTCGCCGGTGCGCTGCTGCAGGATTCGCGCCATCGCTTGTGTCACGCGCACGAAGAATGGCTGCGGCTCGATGTCGCGCGGCAAGGTCGGTGCGTCGAGATTGAAGAACACGATGAGGTCGATGTCGCTGGAATAGTTGAGTTCGCCGGCCCCCATCTTGCCCATCGCAAGCACGACCAGACCGCTGCCATCCTCCGCACGATCGGGATCAGGCGGCAGCAGGCGGCCACGGCCCGCCTCCTGCGCAAACAGGAAACGCAGGGCGCATTGCACGGACGTCACGGCGATATCGGTGAGCGCCTGGGTAATGCGCATCACTGGCCATACCCCCCCGATGTCGCACAACGCGGTCAGCAGGGCAGCTTCCGATTTCATCCGCCGCAGCAATTGCATCACGTCGGCTTCATTGTCGGCACACGCCACCGCAGTGACCGTCGCACCGATCAGGTCGGCGAGACGCACGTCCGGATCGCACTGGAGCAGGCGCAGAACGCGCGGTGCGTCCATCCGCACCAGGTCGAAAAGATAAGGCGACGCTTCGGCGACAGCGGCGAAAATGGTGTTGACGTTGGGGAAACGTCCGAACAAATCGCGGAGCGAAGCGGCCTGCTCCGGTGTGATATCACCGAACCAGTCATCGAGGCGCGACTGCGCGGCATCCGGCGCGGTCAGATACGGCACGCTGACGAGACGCGCTGCAAGACTTGAACCAAGACTTGAAGCGTCCGCGTTGCCCTTCGCGGGTGAGATCATGCGATCTTTTGTTCCAGCGGCTCTGGAATTGCAAGCCTCGAGGCGGGTTGACCGGGGAACGCAAGCGTTGCCCGCAATCCCGGCCGGCCGTCACCCAACTGTAATTCGCCGCCGTGCAAGGTCGCCACCGCTGCAGCGAGGCTCAGGCCGAGACCGGAGCCGGGCTGGGTGCGACTGGCCTCCAGACGCACGAAGCGCTCCACAGCACGGTGACGGTCCGCCTCCGGAATACCGGGCCCGCGATCCGTCACGCTGAGCAGCGCCAAGTCGCCGGTGCGTTGTGCCTGGATCAGAATGTCAGGCTTTACGGGTATCCGGGGCTCAGCGGATTTGACGGCCGGGATACCGTATTTGATAGCGTTCTCAACCAGGTTCGCCAGTGCCTGGCTGATCAGTTCCCGGTTGCCGTGCACGGTCGCCGATGCGGCTTCGACAGCAAGCGTCAGCCCCTTGTCTTCCGCCAGCGGTTCGTAAAGCTCCTGGATGCCGTGGGCGACTTCAGCGACATCGAAATCCACCATGTCATCGCGAGCTTGCCCGGATTCGGCGCGCGCGATCATCAACAGGGCATTGAACGTCCTGATCAGCCCATCGGATTCATCGATCGTCCGCTCCAGTGCGGCTCGGTATTCGGCTTCATTGCTCGATTTCGCGAGTGCCTCCTCGGCGCGATTGCGCAGCCGCGTCAGCGGGGTTTTCAGGTCATGCGCGATATTGTCGGACACTTCCTTGAGGCCGGCCATCAGCGCCTCGATGCGCTCCAGCATGGCGTTGAGATTTTCCGCCAGGCGGTCGATCTCGTCGCCGCTGCGTCCGACGGGAACCCGCTCGCTGAGATCTCCCGCCATGATCCGCTGGGTGGTGCCGGTCATCGCGTCAATCCGACGCAGCACACGCCGCGCGACAAAGATGCCTCCTGCAAGGCCAAGCACGACGACGATCAGGACCGACCACTGCGCAGCCGACGCGACGATGCCGATGATCCGGCGCCGCTCCTCGAGGTCACGGCCGATCAGCAGGCGAAAGCCGCCGGACATCTCGGACACACGGACCAGCGCCCGGTGATCGAATTTATCCTGCTCGTCGAGCCGGCGGTACACTGTTTCCGACCAGCCGATGTTGTTCATGACACCGGGCGCCAGCGAGCCGACGTTGCCAGCCAGCGCCTGTCCGGCCGCCGTGGTGATCAGATAAAGATTGGCGCCGGGCCGGAGCGCACGGTTTTCGATTGCATAAACAAGACCGCGCAGGCCGCCACGCGAATATTCGTCGGCCATCTCGATGAATTCGGAATTGACCGTGGTCGTGATCTGCTCGGTCACCAGCCGGCGCGTATTCCATGCGAAATAGCCCAGCAGCGAGGCGGCAAACAACGCAAACAAAAGAAGGTAGACAAGAGTGAGCCGGAACGCGGTGGTCCGGACCAGTTTGCCGAAGGCAGTCACCGAAGGCCGTCGCGGATCATGTATCCCGCACCACGAATGGTATGGAGCAAGGGCCGGCCAAAACCCTTGTCGATCTTCGAGCGCAAGCGCGAGATGTGGACGTCGATGACGTTGGTCTGCGGATCGAAGTGATAATCCCAGACATGCTCGAGCAGCATCGTGCGCGTTACTACATGGCCGGCGTGCTTCATCAGATATTCAAGCAGGCGGAATTCGCGCGGCTGCAGCGTCAGCTCATCCTGGCCGCGGACCACCCGATGCGACAACCGGTCGAGCTCGAGATCGCCGACGCGATAGCTGGTTTCCTCGGCGGGGCCGCTGTTGCGGCGTGACAGCACCTCGACGCGGGCGAGCAGTTCCGAGAACGAGTAGGGCTTCGGCAGATAGTCGTCACCGCCGGCGCGCAATCCCTTCACGCGATCATCGACCTGGCCAAGCGCCGACAGGATCAATGCGGGCGTTCGGTCCCCCTTGCCGCGCAGCGTGCCGATCACCGACAATCCATCGCGCTTGGGCAGCATGCGATCCACGATCAGCACGTCGTAGTCGCCGGTTTCCGCCAGCGAAAGCCCTTCCTCGCCGTCGCCGGCCAATTCGGCCACATGGCCTACCTCGCGAAAAGCCTTCACGAGATAGTCCGCCGACTCGCGGTCATCTTCGATAATGAGCAGACGCATCTGTTTTTCGGTCGGGGTCAATAACGCTTCGCCTTCTTCACCATGGCGCGAGGACTGTCCTCATGCAAGGCCATGTCAGGTCTCTTGGTGGAGAGGAACGGACGGCGAAGCTGGGGAAACCTCGCCGCCCGCCTAGTCCTTCCGACGGAGGGGGGCATGAGTCCACCGGAAGGTAGCTTCGGTGCGGCGCCCCGTGACCTGAAAACCGGGCCACGTGACAACCCGCGCGTTTAAGAAGGTGGGGACGGGCTTTAGGCCCGCCCCCCGGAAAGGACCGTCGGCGGGGGCGACATTGCCGGCGATTCTTCCCAACTCGTCAGATCTGGATCAGCCACGTCCCAGCGGCAGCGCGACGAAGCGCGAGCCATCACCGGAACGAACCCTGACCAGCACACTGTTCTTGTTGTCCTTGCGCGCATCAGCCAGCGCATCGCGGACCTCGTTGGGGCTGGCAACACTCTTGCCGGCCACTTCGAGAATGACATCGCCTTCCTTGAAACCGCGCTCGGCCGCGGCACCACGCGGATCGACGTTGGTCACCACCACGCCTTCCTTACCGGCCCCGGCGACGGAGCTTGCCGGGGCCACGTTGAGGCCGAGCTTCGGCAATTCCGTGCCGCGCGTCGCGCTGCCCCGGTCGTTGTCGGAATCCGGGGTCGCCTTGGCTTCCTTGGCGTTCGGCAACTCGCCGAGCGTCAGGTTGATGGTCTTGTCCTGGCCCTTGTGGAGCACATTGAGCTTGACTGTGCTGCCGGGAGCCAGGCCGCCAATAGTGCGGGCGAGCTCGCGGGCATCGCGCACCGGCTTGTCGTTGACGGCGGTGATGACGTCACCGGACTGAACACCGGCCTTGGCGGCTGGACCATCAGCCTGCGGTTCGGCGACCAGCGCGCCTTCCGCCTTCTTCAGGGACAGGCTGTCGGCGATTTCCTGGGTCACGGGCTGGATCTGAACGCCGATCCAGCCGCGGCTGACGGTGCCCTTGTCCTGCAGCTGCTTCACGACAGTCTTGACCGTCGCAGCCGGGATCGAGAAGGCGATGCCGACACTGCCACCTGACGGCGAATAGATCGCGGTGTTGACACCGACCACTTCGCCTTCGGTGTTGAACGCCGGGCCACCGGAGTTGCCCTTGTTGACCGGGGCATCGATCTGGATGAAGTCGTCATACGGTCCGTTGCCGATGTCGCGGCCACGCGCCGAAACGATGCCGGCGGTCACCGTGCCGCCAAGGCCGAACGGATTGCCGACCGCGAGGACCCAGTCGCCAATCCGCGGCTGCGCCTCGGACAATTTGGCGAACGGGAAATCGCTGCGGCCTTCGACCTTGATCAACGCCAGGTCGGTGCGCGCATCGGTGCCGATCACCTTGGCGCTGTAGGTCTTGCCGTCATCGGTCGTCACCTCGACCTTGTCAGCGCTGTCGACGACATGGTTGTTGGTCACGGCATAGCCATCGGCCGAAATGAAGAAGCCCGAGCCCTGCCCGGTCACGATGCCACGTCCACCACGCGGACCGCGGCCACCCGGGAAGCCATCGGGACCACCGAAACGGCGGAAGAAACGCTCCATCGGCGACCCCGGCGGGAACGGCGAGTCGTCGCTGTCGTTCGAGGTCACCTTCTCGTTGATCTTCACGCTCACCGAGATCACGGACGGCTTCACATGCTCGACGATGTCGGCGAAGCCAATCGGCTGCTGAACATTGCGAATGGAATTGTTGACCTGCGCATGCGCGGTCGTGGTCAGAACATCGACATCACGCAGCGCCGGCGCAAAACCGTAAGCAGCAACGCCTAGGCCTGCGACAACCGACGCCATCAGCGCAAACTTGCGCGCGGAAAACACCGAGCGGCGCGGCGGCGTGTAAGAAGGCAATGATGAAAAATCGGGGCGGTCAGTCATTCAACTCTCCAGGGCCTCGGCTGGGGGTGCGGGGATGCACCTTGGATGACCTGAAGATGGGGAGCGCGCCCTTACGGCGCCGTGTCGGGGGAATTAATATTTCGTAATAAACAGGGAGGTGCGACAAAGTGTCTGATAATGCGGGGTTAAACCGATGTTTCGCGCTTTTCAGCCGACACCAATTGCGCAAGCCGCGCCTCTTCCTCAGCAGTCAGTTTGAAACTGGTTTCACCACTGGCATCGGGTGCAGGTCTCGCTCTGCGACGACCATGCATCCATAACGCGACACCGCCGCCGACCAGTACCAGCGGTGGCAGCAGCCAAAGCAGGAGCGTCTCGCTCTTGAAACGCGGCTTCAACAGAACGAACTCGCCATAGCGCGCGACCAGGTAATCGATCACCTGCGCATTGCTGTCGCCCGCGGCGATCCGCTCACGCACCAAAATCCGCAGGTCGCGCGCAAGCGAAGCTTCGGAATCGTCGATCGACTGATTCTGACAGACCATGCAGCGCAACTCGCGCGACAATTCCCGCGCCCGCGCTTCCTGCGCCGGATCGGCCATGATCTCATCGGGCTGTACCGCATATGCCGCGGCCGAACACGCGATCAACCATGCTGCGATGATCGACCTGACGATGCAGGTTGTGACGACCTTCAATGACGTCACTCCGCCGCCTGCAAGGCACGCGGGACCTTGGCCGGCTTCGGCGCCCCGACCCGCAGTCGGCGATCCGACAGCGACAGCAAGCCGCCGCAAGCCATGATCACCGCGCCGAGCCAGATCAGCAGCACCAGCGGCTTGTGATAGATGCGAACGGCGATCGAGCCGTCGGCATTGACATCACCGAGCGAGACATAGAGCTGGCTTGCGCCGCGGGTCAGCAATGCCGCTTCCGTGGTGGACGATGCACGCGTGGTGAAGTTGCGCTTCGATGGCGTCATCACGCCGACGGAGCGGCCATCGAGGGTCACCGTAAAGCGCGCGACCATCTCGCGAAAATTCGGTCCCTGCTGCTGACCGAAACTGTCGAGCTTGGCGCTGTATCCGCTGATCTCGGCGACATCGCCGACTTTCATCGACGCGATGCGCTCGCTGCTCCACGTGGTCTCGCAGACAATTCCGATCAGCGTCACGCCGAGGCCGGCGTGCGCCACCACCGTACCCCAGACCGAGCGCGGCAGTCCACGTGCCCGGCGCAGCGAGATCGACATCGACCCGGCGAACAGCGCGGTGCGTTCCGCCAGGTCGCTCAGCGCGCCAAGGATCACGAACACCCCGAGCCCGATCGCAAGCGGCGCGAACACCGCCCCGCCGCGGGTCCAGGCCAGCACGACCGCGACCGCGACAAGACCGGCGATGCCCGCAACGATCAGCCGCTGCGCGGCACCCAGCAGGTCGCCGCGTTTCCAGGCCAAGAGCGGCCCGAACGGCACCGCGAGCAGCAGCGGCAGGAACAGCGGGGCAAACGTCAGATTGAAGAACGGTGCGCCGACTGAAATCTTGTCGCCGTTGATCGTTTCCAGGACCAGCGGATAGAGCGTCCCGACGAACACGGTCGCGCATGCCGTTGTCAAAAACAGATTGTTGAGCACCAACGCACCTTCGCGCGAGATCGGCGCGAACAGCCCGCCCTGCTTCAGCGCCGACGCCCGCCATGCGTACAGCGTCAGGCTGCCGCCGATAAAGAAGCACAGGATCAGCAGGATGAAGATGCCGCGCGTCGGATCGGTGGCGAAGGCGTGAACCGAGGTCAGGACGCCGGAACGCACCAGGAAGGTCCCGAGCAGCGACAGCGAGAAGGTCAGGATCGCCAGCAGGATGGTCCAGATCTTGAGCGCATCGCGCTTTTCCATCACCAGCGCGGAATGCAGCAGCGCGGTGCCGGCCAGCCAGGGCATCAGCGACGCGTTTTCGACCGGGTCCCAGAACCACCAGCCACCCCAGCCGAGCTCGTAATAGGCCCAGTACGAGCCCATGGCGATGCCGAGGGTGAGAAAGATCCAGGCCACCAGCGTCCAAGGCCGGACCCATCGCGCCCATGCGGCATCGATGCGCCCCTCGATCAGAGCCGCCACGGCAAAGGAGAATGAAATCGAGAAGCCGACATAGCCGAGATACAGCATCGGCGGATGCACCGCGAGGCCGATGTCCTGCAGCAGCGGATTGAGATCACGGCCCTCGATCGGCGGATTGGCAATACGCACGAAGGGGTTCGATGTGATCAGGATGAACAGATAGAATGCCGACGCGATCCAGGCCTGCACCGCCAGCACGTGCGCGCGCAGCGACAGCGGCAGGTTGTTGCCGAACACAGCGACCAGTCCGCCGAACAATGCGAGGATCAGCACCCACAGCAGCATCGAGCCTTCGTGATTGCCCCAGACGCCGGTGAACTTGTAGATCAGCGGTTTCAGGGAATGCGAATTCTCATAGACGTTGACGACGGAGAAATCCGACGTCACGTGCAGCACGACCAGCGCGCCGAACGCGGCAATGGCAAAGATCATCTGGGTCAGCGCGGTCGAGCGCGCGACATTCATCAACGCCGGATCGCGCAGCCGCGCTCCAAGAATCGGGACCGTGGCCTGGATCAATGCCAACCCGAGCGCGAGCACCAGGGCGTAGTGGCCGGCTTCTGCGATCATTGCGTCGCTCCCTGGGTGCTGACGGTCTTCTCGCCGGCCTTGTTGTCGGAAGCCTTGTTGTCAGAAGTTTTGGCGCCGTAATCGTCTTTCCAGTGGCCCTGCTTCTTCAGCGCATCGGCCACGTCTTTCGGCATGTAGGTCTCATCGTGCTTGGCAAGCACGGTATCGGCCCGGAACACACCACCGGCATCGATCGCGCCCTCTGCCACCACGCCCTGTCCTTCGCGAAACAGGTCCGGCAGAATGCCTTGATAGGCGACGGGAAGCGTCGCATTGCCGTCGGTGACATCGAATGTCGCGGCGAGATGATCGCCGCGGACGACCGACCCCTGGCGCACCATCCCGCCCAGCCGGAACCGCTTGCCCGCCGGAATATGCTTCTCCGCGGCCATCGACGGCGTCGAGAAAAACACGATGGAGTCGCGCAGCGCATTGAGCACCAGCGCCGCGGCGATGGCCAGCACCGCCACCGCACCGCCGATCATGGTCAATCGTCGCTGTTTGCGAGTCATACGCGAACTCTTCTGCAAAGGCCCTTAGGGTCAGCCATCGAGTCCAAGACCTTTCAGTCCATCATTCAATTGTTTCAGCCGCTCGGTGTCCCGCGCCACCGCCACCCGCGCATCGGCCAGCGCCGCACGCGCCTTGTCAGCCTCACCCAGCACCATATAGGCGCGCACCAGGCGCAGCCACCCCTCGACGTCATCGCCGTTCTGCTGCAGGCGCGTTGCCAATCGATCGACCATGCCGCGGATCATGGCATTGCGATCATTGTCGGCCATGCCCTTGACGGATTCCATCTCCTGGTCCGACAGCGCCGGCGCGACCGAGCCCTTCTCCGCGCCCGAGACGCGCGCCAGCGCCGATCGAACCAAAGGGCGCCACGGCGCGGCGGCGGGCGCGCCCGCCAGCATCGCCCGCCAAGTCGCAGCGGCTTCGGTGGTCCGGCCGTCCTGCTCAGCGGCGAGGCCGAGAAAATAGCGTGCCTTCACCTCGTCGGTGTTCAGGGCAACGGCGCGCTCGAACTCGGTTTTGGCTTCGGCCGTGACCACGCCGTTGGCGGCGCCCGTAATCGCTTCGCCGAGATCGGCGCGGCTGGCCGCACTCTCGCCATTGTAGGCGATGGCGTTCCGGTAGGCCCGCACGGCGTCGTCGAAACGACCGACCCTGACCAGCACCGGTGCGAGCACCTGCCAACCACGCCCGTCCGTCGGATTCTTTTCCAAGTGCGCTTCGACCTGTGCCACCAGATTGTCCACCGACGCCGTCGCGGCCGGCTGCCGGGCGCGCTCCGCGAGCGGAAAATCCGGCAACTGCGGCGATCCCAGCGCGAGATAGAGTGTCACCGCCAGCAGCGGCAATCCGACCAGGGCGAAGACCGAGACGGCGCGGCGCAGTCTCAGGCTCGGCGAGGCCGGCGTTTCAGTTTCGGCGTCGGAGGCCGCGATCAGCCGCCGTCCGATTTCAACCCGCGCCGCCGCGGCTTCCGATGGACCGATCAGGCCGGACGTTCTGTCGCGTTCGACTTCGGCGAGCTGGTCCTTGTAGACGACGGTTTCGCTGCCGCCGCGATTGGGCTCGGTCCGACGCCCCAGCGGCCAGAGCACGGCGAAAACCGCCGCAGCCGTCATCAAGGCCAGAACAAACCAGAGCGACATCAATCAGAGTTCCACGATAGGCCAGCGCGCATCCACGGCCCGGGTTACACCATGACTGGAACCGCCGTGCAATTGACTTTTCCGACAGACAAACCGCTGAAAAAACAGCGCTCTCAATCAGCTTGCGCGGGAACCCTTGCGTTCGCCGGAGATCGCCACGTCGGCGGCCTTTTTCATCAGTGACGCATAGTCATGGCCGAACAGGACGTCGCAGAAACGCACTGCGGCTTCCATCTGCATTTGCCGGAACGGACGCGTCTTCAAGTCGCTGGCCCGCAGCGAGTCCACCAGAGACTCGGTCGCCGCCTCCACGTAATGCTGCAGATCGGAAAAAGTGCGCAGCGTGACTTCATTGATCGCAAGTTCGCTGGCATAGGTGCGGCAAACGGCGACAAAATCGATCAGCGCGGCGGTCTCATCGATCTCGGTCGGATCAAGCTTGGAGCCGGCATGGATGTCCTTGTCCGGACGCTGGCGCAACAGCCGCCGCACCCGGCCGGGCACGCTCTCGATTTCCGATTTGAGCGTATTGGAAATATCCACCCGGATCGCCGAGAGGCGCTTGCCCCAAACGGATTCGGTGCGGAAGTCGAGTTCGGCCCGCAGGCCACGCAACCCGTCGTGGATGAATTTGAGGTGGTGCGAGAGACTGTCCATCCGGCCCTGTTTCATGTCGAGCCGCAGGTCGGCGACCAGATGGGACAGATCGTGGATCACCATGGTCACGGCGACGCCATAGGTCGTGGCCGCGACACGGATCTCATCGTCGGAGCCTGCAACGGCGATCGCCAGCCGAATCACCTGCCAGGGCGCCGCCAGCCGCTGCATCAGCACCGACAGCGCGAACGGCAGCACCTGCGGGGTCTGCAGCGAGGGGACATTGAGCGCGGTCTGGACCGCCGCGAGCTGGGACTCCGCCAGATTGCGCAGGTTGCGCTGGATGCGGGCGCCGAATGTCTCCAGCGCCTCCCGATTTTTCAGCACCGCCGCGATCGAGAACAGATCCTCGGCCACATTGGGACCGCCGATCCGGCTGACGGCCCGTTGATCGGCCCCTCCCCCGACCGGCGATGCGATCTGGTCGATGGCCGCCGCTGCAGCGATCTGGATCTTGCGAACAGCCTGGTCGAGCGCCGGACCGGAGGCGACGCCGCCCAGCGCGCGGACCGTCTCGTCGAACTCTCTGACGTCGCTGACGATGGCCTCACGGACCAGCCAATTCCAGACCGGGGCCAGCGAGGCGCGCCGGATCTGACCGGGACGCAGCGCAGCATTGTTTTCAACCAGGAACGCCTCGAGCGGGCGAAACACCAGCCGGGACGGCTCCTCGCTTCGCGGCCGCTCGTTGTCGTCGGACGCCCGCACGATCAGGCGCAATTGCTCGAGCACCAGCGAGGCCACGGCGACCTCTTCGCCGCGCTCGATCGCGCGTTCGAACTCCCGCATCAGCAGCGCCTGGGACTTTGGCGGAAGCTGTGCGAGGTAGGTCTTCAGTCGCTCGATCGACTGCGTCGTTAGCCCCATAAGCCGATGGTCCGGTCGAATGCCCTAAGCCACGAGGGCCTCTCCGGCCCCTACGGCTTCATATCAGTTCCGGTATTAAGAACGCGTTGAGGAACAAAGGTTTGGCCGCCCCGGGGCGCCCCGCAGCGCCTTAGCCCTGCCGGCGCTGGCGAAAGGCTGCGACCTTATGGCGGTTGCCACACACCGCCATGCTGCACCAGCGCCGCCGATGCGACTTGGTGCGGTCGTAGAACCACAGGGTACAGCTGGCATCCTCGCACTTGCGGATGAGGTCGAAATCGCCGGTCGCCAGCAGATCGGCGGCCGCTTCAGCCACCGGCGCGAGCAGCTGCCGCGGTGTCTCCAGCTGGCGCCGCCGCTCCACGCGCCAGCTGCCGGCGCCGTCCACGACCAGTTCAGGATGGCTCACGGCCTCAGCCATGAGCGCATTGAGGGGGGCCGGGTCGATCACCTCGCCATTTTTTCGCCGACGCACAAGCTGCCGGACGGTCTCCCGCAGGGCGCGGCCGGCGTCCAGCAAACCGGTGGCATTTGTTGCCGTCAGCCCCGTCTCCGAGTGCCAGCCCATCCGCGTGAGCCAGTGGGCGACGTCCGTATCCGAATTCCAGGAATCCAACGGCTGTCCGTCGATCTGGGCAACGGTGTTGAGCAGGTCCAGTGCGGGATGATCGGCCTCAATCTGGACAGCCGCAGCCGATGTCTTTGTTTTCATGTCACAAATGTAACCATTAAAATATCATTTGACAAGTTACATTCCGGATGTAACCTTTATAATTGATTTTAAAGGTTTCAACCAAGGATCGATTCCATGGCCGCCCAGTCCCCCTTGCTCCGCATTCCACGCACCTCGCTGCAGACCATCGAAATCAACGGGGTTAAAGTGTTCTACCGCGAGGCCGGCCCGTCAGACGCTCCCATCATCCTGCTGCTGCACGGATTTCCGACCTCGTCCCACATGTACCGCGACCTGATTCCGCGGTTGGCCAGCAAGTACCGCGTCATCGCCCCCGATCTGCCGGGGTTCGGCTTCACCGAGGTGCCGGCAAACTACACCTACTCGTTCGATGCGCTGGCGCAGACGATCGGCGCCTTCGTCGACGCTCTCCGCCTCACCCGCTACGCGATCTATGTGTTCGACTACGGCGCGCCGGTGGGATTTCGCCTGGCGCTCGCCCGCCCGCAGCAGATTGCCGCGATCGTGTCCCAGAACGGCAACGCGTACGAAGAAGGCCTGAGCAGTGCATGGACGCCGATCCAGGCCTACTGGGCCAATCCGACGACCGAGAACCGCGACGCGCTGCGCGCCTTTCTGACAATCGACGGCCAGCGCTTCCAGTACCTCACCGGCGTCGGCAACCCGCAGGCCGTCGCGCCGGAGACCTACTTTCTCGATACCGCGCTGATGGAGCGGCCCGGCAACGCCGACATCCAGCTCGATCTGTTTTTGGACTACGCGTCGAACGTCAAACTCTATCCGGCCTTCCAGGCCTATTTCCGCTCCGCCAAACCACCGCTGCTGGCGATCTGGGGCAAGCATGATCCATTCTTCATCCCGCCGGGTGCGGAGGCCTACCGCCGCGACAATCCGAACGCGCGGGTTCAGTTTCTGGACACCGGGCACTTCGCACTGGAAACCCATGTCGACGAGATCGCGACTGCGATCGACGAGCTTCTGAGCGGCAACTGATCCCGTTGCATTAATCGATCAATCGCAAACAACAACGCCCGGCACTTTTGCCGGGCGTCTTGTGTCGTTCAAAGCATTGCAGCCGTTTGGCTAGGTGAGCGCCGTCCAGGTGCCATCGGGATTGCGGCATGCAGTGCCGCGCGCGATTTGCGGCTGACCGTCGATATAGACGGTGTGACTGAAAGACCGGCATTTCGCGCCGCGCTGGTCGTAAACCGGCCCCGGCACGATATTGCCGTAGCGACCTGAGTCCGGATTTCGCCATGCGACCGGCGCACCGGAGCGTCCGGTCTCCAGAGCGTTCATCTGAGCCTCGTAGGCATAACGCTTGTCGTCGTCGTCCATCGCAGCACCGATCCGGTTGCCGATCAGGCCGCCGATCGCCGCGCCCGCGAGCGCAGCTCCCACCCGCTCGCCCGGCCCCTTGCCGATTGCGGATCCGATCAACGCACCAGCCAACGCACCGCCCGCGGTGCCGGCACTTTCCTTCGGCCCGCTGTCGGCAGCGCATCCAGCCAACGCAAACGCCATGATCGCCAGAACGCTGGCTTTGGATTTGAACATCTGTCCCCTCGCGTGTTGCAGCACATCGTCCCCTCGCACGAGGCATCCACATCCTCGTCCATGACGCGCCGGCGGATGCAAGAAACCGCAGTCAGCAGGAACAAAACGATTCAGGCGGAAGTCCGACAGATATTGTGGCCAAATTCATACGGCCGGCAGAATAAGCTCGGCGCGCAGGCCGCCGATCGGAGAGGTGCCTAGCGACAGGTTGCCTTGATACAGCGCGGCGAGTTCGACGATGATCGACAGTCCAAGTCCCGACCCGGGCTTCGACTCGTCAAGCCGCTGCCCGCGTCGTGCAACCTGCGCCCGTTCCGCCGGGGACAGGCCAGGGCCATCATCGTCGACGACGATATGCAGCATCGGTGGCCGGTCGGCGATCACACTGTCCACCATCACTTCGATGAACACCCGCGACCGCGCCCACTTGCAGGCATTGTCGACCAGGTTGCCGATCATCTCTTCCAGATCCTGACGCTCACCACGGAATTTCGCTTGTGCATTGCTTTCGACGTCGATGGCAATGTCGCGGTCGCGATGAATCTTCTCCATCGTCCGGCGCAAACCTTCAATCACCGGCGCAACTTCGGTCACAGTCCCGACCACCGTCACGCGTGCCGCCATGCGCGCGCGTTCGAGATGATGGGCGACCTGGTCACGCATCACGTCGGCCTGCTCCAGCACCTTCGCTGCGAACGGATCCGCTCCGTGGACATTGGCTTCGTTGACGATCACCGACAGCGGCGTCTTGATCGCATGCGCGAGGTTGCCGACATGGGTACGCGCGCGTTCGACGATTTCGCGATTGGCGTCGATCAGCGCGTTGGTCTCGCGCGCCAACGGCGCGATCTCCACCGGAAATTCACCCTCCAGCCGCTCGGCGCGTCCGGAGCGGATCGCGGCAAGGGAATCCGAAATGCGCTTGAGCGGCGCGAGACCGAACCGCACCTGGAAAATCGTCGAAAACACCAGCACCAGCGTCAGGGTCAGAAACGTGCCGCCGAGATAGTAGTCGAAGGTCCGGGTCTCATCGAAAATCTCGCTGGCATCGCCCGCGACCGTGACCAGGAATTTCCCGTCGGTACCGAAATCGACCTGGCGCTCGACGATGCGCAGGCGCTGATCTTCCGGACCGTTGACATAGCCGATGCGGACGCCGGCGGCCGTCAAACTGCCGGTGGTGTCGTCGAGCTTCGGAAGCTGCTTGTCCCACAGCGAGCGCGAGGAGCGAACGTCCACCTTGTCGGAATCGACGCGGCCGATCTGCCAGTACCAGCCCGACAGCGGGATTTCGAACAACGGCTCGCCGAGCGACTGGAACGGATGATCGGCATTGGGATCATCCGGTGTCGCGGCTTCGGCGATCAACGTTCGAAGATAGAGATTGAGCCGGCGGTCGAAGGAACGCTCGACGGCTTGCCGGTAAACCGACGACAGCACGAAGCCGGTGATCACGAGAATCACCACCACCCAGGCGGTTGCCGACAGGAACAGCCGGGTGGCGAGCGAGCTAGCGCGCATCGACCGGTGGCGTCAGCAGATATCCCAGTCCCCGCACGGTCTGGATGATGTCGACATCGAGCTTCTTGCGGATGCGTCCGACAAAAACCTCGATAGTGTTGGAGTCGCGGTCGAAGTCCTGATCATACAGGTGCTCGACAAGTTCGGTGCGCGACACCACGCGGCCCGAGTGATGCATCAGATAGGCCAGCAACCGGTACTCGTGCGAGGTCATCTTGATCGGGTTACCGTCGACGCTGACACGGCCGGTCCGGGTATCGAGCCGCACCGGTCCGCAGGTCAGTTCGCTTTGCGCGTGTCCGGTGGAACGACGCAGCAGCGCACGAATGCGCGCCAGGACTTCCTCGAGGTGGAAGGGCTTCGGAACATAATCGTCGGCGCCCGCATCGAAGCCCTGCACCTTGTCGCTCCAGCGATCGCGGGCGGTCAGGATCAGCACCGGCATCGCGCGTCCGTTGCGGCGCCAGGCCTCCAGCACCGATATGCCGTCCATCTTTGGCAGGCCGATGTCCAGCACGACGGCGTCGTATGGTTCGGTGTCGCCGAGGAAGTGACCTTCCTCGCCGTCGAAGGCGCGGTCGACGACATAGCCTGCGTCAGTCAGCGCGGTGGTCAGCTGACGATTGAGATCGGGATCATCTTCAACGACAAGAAGGCGCAAGATCGTCTCCGCAACATTCGACCGGCAATATCGCCGGTACCAACATGACCTCTGTTGGGGTGAATGCCCGATGAACAGGGGATGACACGCAACCTTACATTTTCGTCACGCGGGTTTGTCCGGTCATTCCAGGGCATCACAGCATCAGAGCTGGCACTTCGATCCGCCATTGCCCTGAAGGTCCGGGCCACCGAATCTCCCGTTCGAGAATATGTCACGAGCCATCTCCCAACGCCAATCGAAGCAAGCACCGGCAGCCAAGGAGGTGCAAGATTTCTCGACCCGAGACGCCGGTCTCGCCGTTGACAGCCGACGCACGGCAATGCTCTGTCCCCGCATGATCAGCCGCATGTTACAAGCTGTCCAGGTGACTATCGTCATGTTGCTGGCCGCCCAGCCGGCGGTGGCGATGGTGGGCGGCGCCTCCACAGAGACCGCGGCAATGGCTGTCGTCACCATCGTTGGCTCGCGCGGCAATTTCTGCACCGGCTCGCTGATTGCGCCCGACCTGGTGCTGTCGGCTGCGCACTGCACGATGCCGGGCGCGACCTACAAGCTCGTCGATTATGACGCCAACAGACAACCGCGCCTGCGCGACGTCAAACGCGTGGCGCTCCACCCGCAGTTCAACGTGCAGGGCATCCTGGCGCACCGCGCCAGTGCCGACGTCGCGCTGCTGCAACTGACGGCACCGATGACCGGGCCGGCCCCTGCATCGTTCGGCACGCCTCGCACGCCACTTGCCGCCGGCAATAGCTTCACGGTGTCGGGAATCGGTGTCGCGATCCGCGGCGATGGCCGCAGCGGCGGTGTGGTCCGCACCGCCTCGCTTGTGGCCACTGGCCAGCCTGGCACGCTGCAAATCCGGCTGGTCGATCCGGCGACGAACAACATCGCTGCGGGCCTTGGTGCCTGCACCGGAGATTCCGGCGCTCCCGTGTTCGAAAGCCAGAACGGGCGCCCGGTGATCATCGGCGTGGTGAGTTGGTCGACCGGAGCCAACAACTCCGCCGGCTGCGGCGGATTGACCGGTGTTACGCCGCTGACGCTGTATCGCGACTGGATCGTTCAGACATCGCACAGTTGGGGCGTCGGCTTGGCGCCGGGTACCCCATAGGGCAGCCAGATCAGGCCCGCGGCTTCTGCGACGGCATCGAGGCCGCCTTGGCACGGAACGCCTTCGACAAGGTTTCCAGGATTTCGCGGGTGGCGACGAACATGTAGGGGCCCTGCTCGGTCTCGAACGCAATGCCGACGACGGTCGGATCGAGGGTGTTGTCGACCAGTTGATACCCCTTCAGCGGAAGGGCCTGCCTGTCTTTCGGATTGTCCTGCACGTGTCGCTCCCGCGGTCTGTTGGATTGCCGCTGGGGCTTAGACAAGAAACCGCCCGCCGCCAAGCCCTCAACGGGCGCCAGACCCCCAAACGATCAGATCTCCTTTGGGCTCACTGGGTAGCGCACGCCCGATCAGCGCCCCCGACCGAACCCTATTCAGCCATATCCACCGATGGCTTCGGCGCATCGCCGAGGGAGCGCTCTTGCATCCGTGCGATCGACAACGCCCCCGTGGCGAGCATCACCGCAGCGGCGATGAAGACGTAGCGGAACGCCGCAATCATCTCGGCGCTGGAGGTGGCCCCGAGATCGGGATGTTCGAGGGTGCCGGACGATGAGGCGCCCAACGCCGCGAGCAGGATCGCCGTGAACAGCGCGACCGACACCGCCGCCATCAGCGACCGGAAGAAATTCATCGCGCCGGTGACCGTACCAACCAGGTGCCGCGCCACAGCCGCCTGCACCGAGACCACTGACACCGGGAACGCCGTGCCGAGCCCCAGCGCCAGCACAGACAGGAGCACCAGCAGGGCCCACATCGGCAGCGGAGTCAGGATCGCGAGCAGTGCGGCCGCAGTGGCCCCAACCGACAAGCCTAGCAGCGAAATCCACTTGTAGTGCTTCATGTACATCATGACCCGGCCGGCCGCGGTCGCACCCGGCACCGACAATGCAACGATTGGAATCAGCGCCAGCCCCGCCTCGCTCGCCGTGAGGTGATAGACCGACTCGTAGTACATCGGCATGTGCACCGTGAGGCCAACCAGCACGCCAATGGCACAGGCCGCCGCGGTGATCGCGAACGGAACCACCGGCCCGGTTAGCAGCGGCAGCGGCAGGAACGGCTCGTCGGCACGGCGGGCATGCCAGATGAAGACGCCGGTGAGCGCCAGTACCGAACTTATCAGCCCCAGCAGCGGCGGCGACAGCCACGCAAACTTGTTGCCGCCCCAGGTCAGCACCAGCAGGAAGGTGATCGCGGCCCCCATCAGCAGCAGGCCGCCGAGCAGATCGAGCTGGCGCGGTTTGTGATGGATCGGCAGCTTTTTCATTTTCGGCAGCAGGATGCCGACAGCCAGCAGCACCAGCGGAACGTTGATCCAGAAGATCACCGACCAGTGCAAATGCTCGGCAATGACACCGCCGAGCACCGGACCGCCGATGCCGGCAGATACCCAGACCATGCTGAAAAACGCCTGATATTGCGCGCGCTGCCGCGGCGTGACGATGTCGGCCAGCACCGTCTGCACCAGCGGCAGGATGCCGCCGCCGCCCAGCCCCTGCAGGAAGCGGGCGAGAATCAGGATCAGGAGATTGGGCGCCAGCGCGCACAGCACCGAGCCGACCAGAAACAGCCCCAGCGCCGTCATCATCATGGCACGGCGACCGTAGATATCGCTCAGCGAGCCGAACACCGGCGCGACCGACGTCGAGGACAGGAGATAGGCAGTGATCACCCACGACAGGTTGGTGACGTCGAGGAATTGCCGGCCGATGGTTGGCAGCGCGGTCGCGACAATGGTCTGATCGAGCGCGGTCAGGAACATCGCGACCATGAGGCTGATCACAATGGTGCGGACTTCCGCATGGGTCAGCGAATGCAGCGACGGCGCAGCGCCATTGGACACCGGAGGCGGCGTCACCGCGATCTGCGCTTCGAGCGTCTCCTCGTTCACATCGGTTACGGCAATGCCGTCTTCGTCCGCCGGAGCGCGGTGGGTGCGTGCAAGATTATCCATGGAACTCCGCAGCGCAGAGCGCCGCATAATTGCTTTGGGAATAAAGGATTATCTAGCAGAGCATTGAGCTATGCATAAGGCACATGATCGCATGGGGCTATCCCGCAGCGGCATCGCGAACACCGGAATGTGATGGGGCCTAGGATTTGGGGCGATTCTTGCCGCGCGCTCGTTTCGGCAACAACGCCGGCCAGCGCACGATGTGGTCCTCGAGGTCGGCATCGTCGACCTCGTCCTCGGTGGCAACGACACGACCACGAACCGAGACCCCGGCTTCATGAACAGTGTTGGGATCGCCCGAGACCAGCGGGTGCCACCAGTAAAGGTCCCGCCCCTCCGCCACCAGGCGATAGCCGCAGCTTGGCGGCAGCCAGTTCAGGGTGCGGACATTTTCGGGCGTCAGCCGCACGCAGTCCGAAACCTTGGCAGAGCGGTTCGGGTAGTCCTTGCAAGCGCACAGGCCGGCATCCAGCAGAGTACAGGACACGTGGGTGAAATAGATCTTCCCGGTATCCTCGTCCTCAAGCTTTTCCAGGCAGCAGCGTGCGCAGCCGTCACACAGGCTTTCCCACTCGGCGTCGGACATCTCCTCCAACGTCTTGGTTTTCCAGAAGAATTTTTCCTGAACCGTTACCGGTCCGGATTGTTCGGCCATAATGCCTTAACCCGATGATTGCGGATGCACGGCGTCAGTTCTAGGCATCCCTGCCCCGAAGGGAAAGGGCCAACCGCGAAACCCTCTGGAAAAGCCGGGAACCGCGTTAGCCGTCTGCTGAGAATCCCAAGTGGAGCATTGGTTTATGCCCTATGCTCGGCTAGAAGGTGGCGGATTCTCGGGTGATCAAAATACCGCCGCCTTAGGGTCGCCTTATCGCATCCGCATCGTCTCACCCGCAGGCTGTTTGGCTGCGTGAGCGGCGCGAAGTTGATCGAAGGTTCCGGTGCGCAACGAAACGCCGAACAAGTGGATGACGAAAATCCGGCATTTCCTGCTGGATCTCGACGCGCGTATCGATTCCACGTTGTTCTCATCCGGCGCCGGGATACGCGAACTCTATGAGCGGTTCTCGACCTTCATGGACCGCTTCTATGTCGGCCGTTGGAAGCGCTGGGTCTTCATCGAACCGCTGTCGGAAGCCGCCACCATCGGGCTCGGCGGCCTGATCCTGATGCTGGCGCTGGCGGTACCGGCCTTCCGCGAGACCGCGGACGAGGACTGGCTGAAGAAATCCGACCTCGCGGTGACCTTCCTGGATCGCTACGGCAACGTCATCGGAAGCCGAGGCATCAAGCACAACGATTCAATTCCGCTGGAGGAATTTCCCGACCACCTGATCAAGGCGACGCTCGCGACTGAGGATCGCCGCTTCTACGATCATTTTGGCATCGACATCGCAGGTACCGCCCGCGCACTGGTCACCAACGCGCAAGCCGGCGGCGTGCGCCAGGGCGGCTCCTCGATCACCCAGCAGCTCGCCAAGAACCTGTTCCTGTCCAACGAGCGCACCATCGAGCGCAAGGTCAACGAAGCCTTCCTGGCGATCTGGCTGGAAACCCGCCTGACCAAGAACGAAATCCTCAAACTCTATCTCGATCGCGCCTACATGGGCGGCGGCACCTTCGGTGTCGACGGCGCGGCGCATTTCTATTTCAACAAGTCCGCACGCGACGTGAACCTCGCCGAGGCCGCGATGCTCGCCGGGCTGTTCAAGGCGCCGACCAAATATGCGCCGCACATCAACCTGCCCGCCGCCCGCGCCCGTGCCAACGTCGTGCTCGACAACCTGGTCGAAGCCGGCTTCATGAGCGAGGGCCAGGTGTTCGGCGCGCGGCGCAACCCCGCCACCGCGGTGGACCGCCGCGACGAAAATTCGCCGAACTACTATCTGGACTGGGCGTTCGATGAGATGCGCAAGCTCGTCAACACCTTCCCGAAATCCTACACCGAGCGGGTGTTCGTGGTCCGCACCGCGATCGACATGAATGTGCAGCGTGCGGCGGAAGGCGCCATCGAAAACCAGTTACGCCAATTCGGCCGCGACTATCATGCGACCCAGGCCGCAACCGTGGTCTCCGATCTCGATGGCGGCATCCGCGCGATGGTCGGCGGCCGCGATTATGGCGCCAGCCAGTTCAACCGCGCCGTCGACGCCATGCGCCAGCCCGGCTCCTCGTTCAAGCCCTATGTCTACACCACCGCGCTGCTGAACGGCTTCAAGCCGACATCGATCGTGGTCGATGGCCCGGTCTGCATCGGCAACTGGTGCTAGATGTGTATAAGAGACAGGCCTCATGCCGTGCTGGAAGTCAGAACCGGCGCCGGCGATCTGGTCTGGCGTTTCGATCGCGACGGCAAGAAGCCGACCCAGGCGATCCCCGCCTCGGTCGCCGCCGACATGGCCGGCATGATGAGCCACGTGGTGGAAGAAGGCACCGCGCGGCGCGCGCAGCTCGACGGCATTCCCGCAGCCGGCAAGACCGGCACCACCAACAATTTCCGCGACGCCTGGTTCGTTGGCTACACCGGCAACTTCACCTGCGCGGTCTGGTACGGCAACGACGACTACTCGCCGACCAACCGCATGACCGGCGGCTCGTTGCCGGCACAGACTTGGCACGACATCATGGTGGTAGCCCATCAGGGCGTCGAGATCCGCGACCTTGCCGGCGTCGGCGCCGGCAAGAAACTGCCGCCGGATGCCTCGGCCGCGGCCTCGAAAGCGCCGGAGGTGATGCCCGGTCCGCCGCCGATCCTGACCCGGCGCGGCGCCGATATCCTGGTGCGTGTCGAGAAGCTGATGGACGACGCCGCAAAAACCGTCTCGAAGACATCGTCAAGCGATCCGGTGACGCCGGCGGAATCCCCGAAGCGGTCGTCGAGCGCGCTGGCCTTCCCCGACAGTTACGCGGCCGCGACGCCGGGGCCTTCGGCCGGCAACGCGTCGGTCGCAGCGCCGCGCAAGAATTGATCCGGCACATCGTCATGACGGGTGTTCCTTGCGGCTGATCCTGACCTCACTGCTGGCGCTGGTGATCGCGACCGCTGTCGGCCTCGGCGTGACGTGGGTGACGGCCACGCGAGGCGTCAATATCGGCACACTGACCATCGGCGCCTGGAAGGCCCGTCCTCGTATCGGCTCCAGCGATATCGATCCCTATGCCCGCGCCTCGGTGGCACGCAGCGGTGAACTTCCGGTGGGCACCGGCGATGGCATCGCCTTCACCGCCACCACCGACGATGCCAAGCGTCCGCTCGACGGCCGCTGCGACGTGGTCGTCAGCGGGGTGACCCCGGCGGCGCGGTTCTGGACGCTGACGCTGTACGATCCAAAAGGCCAGCTCGTCGCCAATGGCATGAACCGCTACGGCTTCACCAGTCAGGAAATCGTCCGCGGCTCCGACGGCGCCTTCGAGGTGCGCATCACCTCACGTGCCCGCGCCGGCAACTGGCTGCCGACCGGAGGCTTGGATCGCTACATGCTGATGCTGCGGCTCTACGATACGCCGGTTGGAGTCGCGACGCGAACCCAGCGCGATGCCCCGATGCCCGTCATTGCCACGGTGGGCTGCCCATGATCCGGCTGGCGCTTACCATCCTCGGCGGCATCCTGCTCGGCGGGATCGTGCATCTCGTCAGCGTGCTCGCTTTGCCGCGCATCGCCAGCCTCGATGCCTATTCGCGGCTGGCGCCGATCACGGCATTGAATGCGGTGACCCCGCTGCCGGCGGCCGAGCCGGGCAACACGATGATGCCGTTCATGGATCCGGCCTTCGCCACCGCGGTCTGCCGCTACGACCTGTCGAAGGGGCCGATCAAGCTCGCGGTGCCGGTGAGCCAGGCTTACACCTCGGTCTCCTTCTACACCCGCAGCGACGTCGCCTATTACGCCATCAACGATCGCTCGGCTGGCCGCAAGGTGATCGAACTCGATCTGATGACCGAGGCGCAGCATGCGGAAGTCCCCGACGACGAAGACGTCACCGCGGCCGACCGGCTGATCATCGATTCCCCCACCGCCACCGGACTGATCGTGCTGAAGGCGCTGGCGCCCGAACCGGGGCTAATGCCGCAGGCGCAGGCGTCGCTGGCAGCCGCAACCTGCAAGCTGCAGAGTTCGCCGGTGGCCGTGCGCTGATCGCTACACCAACGTGGCCGCCGGTCTTGCCGCCGCGGTCATGGCGCGCTGGTGTCGATCTTCTTGGTGGCAAAGCGCTGACGCAGCCATTTCGCGGCCGGTCCCTCGGGACGCTGCTTGTGCCACACCACATCCAGCGCGACAGGGTACGCGCCCTCGTCAAATTCAAGCGCAGGGATCGCAAGCTCCGATGCGATGGACGAATGGGCGATGATGTGCGCCGGGATCAGCGCCCAGCCGATGCCGTTCTTAAGGATCTGCAGGATCACCCAGTGGCTTTCCACCCACCACACCTCCGCCGCCACGCGGAGCCTGTGCCGCTCGGTGCCTTCGGTTCTCACCGTCACCATGATCTGCCGATGGCGCTTGAGCTCCTCCCAGTCCACGCGCGCGTTCGCCAACGGATGGTCCTTGCCGCAGACAAGATTCAGCGGCACCCAGCCGATGGTGTGGAAGCCGAGCTCCGCCGGCAAGCTCTCCTGCCGCCACATGACGCCAAGGTCGGCCTTGCCATCCAGCACCAGACGACTGACGTCCTCCATGATTGGAAACAGCAGTTCGAGTTCGACGTGCGGGAAGCGCGCCGCGAATTCGGCGAACAGCTCTCCAACCGTCGTTTCGGGGTAGAGCTCGTCGATCGCTATGACCAGCCGCTTCTCGATGTGGGCCTCGAAGCTGCTGGCAACACCGATCAAATGCTCGCGCCGATCGAGGATCACTTTCGCTTCCGGCAGCAGCCGCACGCCCGCCTCGGTCAGTGTCGGATTGCGGCCGGCGCGGCTGAACAGCGCGACGCCGAGATCGTCCTCCAGGTTTGAAACCTGCGTGCTGACCGCCGACTGGGCCTTTTTGAGAACCCGCGCCGCCGCCGAGAACGAGCCTTGTTCGGCGGCCGCAACGAAGGCTTCCAGCTGATCCATGGAAACGGTCATCTATCTATTTTCCAGATATTATCTAACTTTCTAACCTCAAAATATCAGATAGAAGCCAGCCGCAACAAGAAGAAAGGGTTTCATCATGTCCATGCGTTCCACATCCGACCGGATCCGGCACGCTGTGCTGTTCGAGCTGATCGGCATCGCCATCTTCACGCCGGCGGCGGCCTGGCTGTTCGGACAGCCCATCGCCCATATGGGCGTCATCGGCATCATTTCCGCGACCGTGGCGATGGTCTGGAACTTCGTGTTCAATCTTGGTTTCGACCATGCCCTGGTGCGGTTCACCGGCCGCGTCGCCAAGACCATCCCGATCCGCGTCGCTCACGCGGTGCTGTTCGAGGCAGGCCTCGTCATCGTGCTGATCCCGATGATCGCCTGGTATCTCGGCATCTCGATGTGGGCTGCGCTGATGATGGATGTGACCATCGTGGCGTTTTACCTGAGCTACGCTTTCGCCTTTAACCTTGCTTACGACAGCGTCTTCCCGGTACGGCAGCCCAAGCCGCAGTCTCGCCTCGCGTCAGCCAAATAAACACCTCCCGTCAGCGCCCGGCCGATCATTGTTTCCCGATCGTGCCGAGAGCGCTGGCGCACCGAACCGAGACTGATGCTGCAGGGATAGCAAACGTAAATCGTCAGGACGAAACAACTTCCGCCGCGGCAGGGATGACCTTGCGGACACAGGTTCCCGCGGGACGATCATAGAACGTGTCGCGCTTGCGTATCATCGATCCAGCCGCCGCCAGCGCCGCGATCAACGTCAGCAGACCCGGACCAACAGTCCAGGTCCAATATGCGGATGGACCGTCCAAAAGATACTCCGGGAACAGACCGGCACAGATCTGAAACACCCATGCCAGGGTGAAGGGCAGCGCGAACACCAGGTAACGCTTCGTGACAGCGCGATCCGGCGGCGTCGAATCCGGCAACACCGCGCTGCTCAAGCGGATCCGCATGATCTTCCGGCTGAAGCTCCGCCCCCTGCTGTCGAGCCACCAACGCAGCAGCAACCAGACCGGCCACCCCAGCCAGTCGGTGTAGAGGGCGTGAACGGCCGCTCCCTGGCTGTTCAGAGGATAGGCGTATGTGGTCGTCGTCGTGAGGACGCCTTGGGTCGTCCGCTGCACGAAAATCGCGCTGCGGGACAAGGTCACACCGAGCCAATTCCTCTCGCAAATGCCGCTCTTGTCGGGTTGAAAACCGGCACGCAACGTTATGCCCGCCGGAATCCCGGAGAGTTCCTCGCACGCCGTGGCAGAGACGACGCCACTGCCCTGAATGCGTCCGCCGGACAGCGGAAACAACACCATGGTCAGCAACTGAAGCAGGATCGCTATGACAATGATGTCGATGGCCGCCGACCCGAGACGGCGCCAGAAGCCGGCGCGCTGGAGAGTGGTGACCTCCGCCATGAGCTCCCCCGCAAGCAAATCGACAGGTTCTCAAGATCAGCGCGATGATATGGCGGTTTGCCCTCCAGTCAAATGGCCGCCGCGCGGAGCGATCGGCGGCCAAGCGGGTGCGATGCGATGATCGCGCCGCTTGTCAGCCCCCACATCGGCAGCGCTCATAGTCGACCGGGTCATGGCTGTTGAAGATCGTCACCTCGGCGCGGTGCGCGGCATTGAGCACGCGCAGACGTTCCTGATTGGCCACGCGGGCCGCGCGATCCATGTCGGCCTTGCGCTGAAAGTAGCCCAGCGCCAGCGGGGTCCGCAGTGGCGGGTTTGCGATCTGGCCGTGGAAGAAGTAGCTGTCGCCGGCATGCAGCAGCCACTTGTCCGCGCCGCGCACCGCGATGCCGCAATGGCCCGGCGTATGCCCCGGCAGCGGAATCATCAGGATATCCGGCTCGCGATCGCCCAGTGCCCGCACGCCCTTGAAACCGAACCAGTCCTCGCCGCCCTCGCCGTAGAATGACCAATCGGGGCCATGCTTCCATTGCTCGGTGATGTAGCGGCCCTGCGGTGCCGGGATCCGATGCGCCACCGCCATGTCGTATTCCCGGCGATGGACGTGCACTTTTGCGTTCGGAAAATCGGGGATGCCGCCGGCGTGATCGCGGTCCAGATGCGTCAGCAGAAGATGCCGCACGTCGCCCGGTGAGTACCCCAGGGCCCTGACCTGCTGAACCGCTGTCTCGGCCGGATCCAGCCGCGGCCTGGTCTGCCGGACCCATTTGCGGCCGAGCCGCGGCGGTTCGGCGATGTCGTCGAGGCCGATGCCGGTATCGACCAGCACCAATCCCGCACCGGTCTCCACCAGCAGGCAATGACAGACCATGCGCGCCCGCTGGAAGATGCTGCCGGTGCCGTTCACCAGCCGCCGGCCGATCGGGCACATGGTGCCGGTATTGAGATGATGAACGCGCATGGCAAACCCCTTGGCTGTTGAACGGGTTGGGATTGCCATTCCCCGAAGCATAGGTAAAATATTGTTATTCTATCATTGTAATAGGTCAGTCCTATGGATATCCGCGAGCTCAGATACTTCGTGGCGGTCTATCAGGAGCGCAATCTGACGGCGGCGGCACGACGCTGCTTCATTTCCCAGCCCTCGGTCTCGGCCGCCATCACCGGCCTCGAGGCCGAGCTCGGCACCGCGCTGTTCATCCGTCACAAGAAGGGCGTGGCGCCAACCGCCGCGGCCGAGGCGTTTCACGCCGTCGCCCGCCGCATCATCGACGAGGCGGATGCGGCCCGGAACCTGTTCCGGACGCCGGCCGAGCGATCGATCCTGACACTGGGACTGATGCGAACGCTGGACATCGCGCGCATCGTCGCCCTGCTCAAGCCCGTGACCGCCGACAGGGACCTGCAACTCAGGCTGGTGGGCGCGAACGACAGCGCCGACGCGCGGATCATTTCGAAGGGCCTGCTGGCGCCCGGCGAGCAATTCGTTCCGCTATGGACGGACCGCTATGTGGCCGCGCTGCCCCTCTCCCATCCGCTGACGTTGAAGGATCGGCTGCGGGCCTCCGATCTCGCCGACGTGGCGATGATCGACCGCTGCCACTGCGAACAGAGCGAATTCTTTCGCCGTGCCGGCGGCCGGCAGACGCCCGTCGCCATTGCGGAGTCGGAGGATTGGGCGATGGCGCTGGTGGCGGCCGGCATCGGGATCGCCATCGTTCCCGAAGGCGTCGCGCGCGCCAATCCCGAGGTGGCGATCCGCGAGATCGCCGACAGCGATGTCAGCCGGCAGGTCGGCGTGGCCTACAGCGAGAGCAAAGCCCCCTCCTCGGCCCTGCAGGCTTTCCTTGCGACCGTGACACCGGCACGCAAGCCGTCGCGCCGCGGAAACGGCCGCGTCAAGGCGGCGTGATCTCACCAGCCGGAGCCGCCGCCCCCGCCGCCGCCATCCCCGGACGAGCCGCCACCGTCGGAACCGCTGCTGGAGGAGGAATCGCTGCTGCCGCTGGAGCCCGGCGGCGTCGAAGCCGATGAAATCGTCTGCGACAGGCTGCTGCCGAGATAGGTCGCAAAGCTTCCGGGATCGCTGGTGCGATCGTGGCCGCTGTTGTTGCTGTACCAACTGTCAGCGACCGCCGCGACCGACGCCGCGGCCAGCACCTCGGCAAACCGCGTCGCCCACGCATTCTCGACATCCAGCGCGATCGCATAAGGCAGGAAACGCTCAAACAGCTCCGGCGTCTTTTCCGGCGGATTGAGCGCGTTGAGGCGATCCTCCTCGGCGACGCCGAGATACTGGCGAAACCCCTCGATCTGATCGGCGACCTGGCGGCCCTCGACCGTAAACGCCTTCATCCAGGTGAACGCCGACGAGGCCAGCGGCACCAGCACCAGCGGCAGCGCGGCGGGCACCGCCTGGGTCCAGCCGTGATAATTTTCGGTGATCATTTGATAGCCGCCGGATCCGACGATGAAGGAAAACACCCCCCCGATGGCAAGGAAGACATAACCTGCGATGCTGCGCGGCCACCCGACGATCAGCAGCACGGTGATGACAATCAAGGCCGGCATCAGCGACAACATGCCGATGATGGTCGCGGCGCCCTGATCGATGCCCCAGCCGGCAAACACCGACACGATCACCGCGGCAATCACCGCCAGCGACGTCAGCAGGCCGCGGATCGACCAGGATTTGTTATCGTGGAACAACCGATCCGCATAAGCTTTTGCCAGGCTGTCCTTCAGCGCCGCCTGCGCGCGCTGCAGGATGCTGCAACTCGACTGATCGAGATTGATCGGCGAGGCCCGCTTGCCGAACAACGAACCGGCAACCGCCTGCTCATCGGGAGCCAACGGCTTGCCGCCGGTGCGCGGCACGATCTGCAGGCCAGAGGTCTTCTTTTCCACCAGTTTGATGTGGCCCTGGACGCCGAGATCGACGATGGCGGCGGTGAAGACCTTGTTGTCGAATGCCATCCGCGACACGTAGCGCACCGCCGCCGGCGACATGCCCTTCGGCGGCCCGAACAGCGGAATGATGGTGCCGCGCTGCGGATCATGGCCCACACGTTTCCACGCCGACAGATAATAGCCGAGCACCAGCAGCAGGCCCGATCCGGCTGCTGCGAGCGGCAGGTTGTCCTGAAACCAGTTGCCGAGCAGCGACGCCTGGCTCGGCGGCGTGATGATGCCCTTCTGCCAGCCGGCGGCCACGGTCAGCCCGTTGTTGGGGGGCAGCGCCTGGGTGGTGCGAAACACGATCAAGCCCGGGCGCTGCTCGAACACATAGGCGTTCTTGTCCTTGGCGCCCTGCGGGCCGGTATAGAATGCGTTTTGTTTGAACGGCACGGCGTCCGGCAGGCGGATGCGGGCTTCCGCCGCATCGATCGGAAACGTCCAGCCATTGCCGGTGGCGTTCCAGTAGAGCTCGTCGAAATCGCCGAAGAAACCGACCTGCCGGCTGGTGCGGTACTTGATCACGAACTCATGCGGACCGGGATCGAGGATCTTGTCCGCGCTGCCGATCCGCACCCGCACGCCGTTCGAGAGCCGCTCGGTGGCAAAGCGCTCGCTCGCGCCGTCCCGCATCACCGACTGCACGTCAAAGGCGACCTCGACATGGGTGCCGTTCTTGTTGGTGTAGCGGGTGGGGAAATCGCGCAGGATGCCGCGCTTGATGACCTGGCCTTCGGCCTGCACCGCGATGGTTTCCGTCACCAGCAGGTCGCCGTTGCGCTGCACGTCGACATCGCTGACGAAGCGCGTGATGCGCTCGTTCGCCATCGCCGGCATGATCGCAGCCGCCAGCAGGACGACGGCCAGCGCCGCCGGTCGCAGACTTCTCATCGCTCAAGCTCCGGACAAGTTGACGGCGGGCGCCGCAGCCGACGCCGCATCGATCTCGAAGAAGTGCTCCTCGTGCCAGCCGAGCGGGCGCGCGATCAGCACATCCGGGAATGACTGCACGCCAATATTGAAGTCACGCACCGTGCCGTTGAAATAGCGCCGCGCCATCTGCAGCTGATCCTCGATCTCGGCAAGCTGATCCTGCAAGGCGCGGAAATTCTGATCGGCCTTCAGTTGCGGATAGCCTTCCGCCACGGCGAACAATCGTCCCAGCGATCCCTGCAGCGCCTGCTCGGCGGCCGCCTTTTGCGCGGTGCCGGCAACCGCGAAGCTGGACGCGCGTTTGGCAGCGATGTCGTCGAAGATGCTGCGCTCATGCGACGCATAGGCCTTCACCACCTGCACGAGGTTGGGAATGAGATCGCTGCGCCGCCGCAATTGCACGTCGATGCCGCTCCACGCCTCCCGCATCATGTTGCGACGGCGAACCATGCGGTTGAAAACGAACACGGCATAACACGCAACCGCCGCGATCACGGCCAGCACGATCCACTCGCTTCGCATCGGAAAACGTCTCGCAGGTTTTCGCCCGCCAGGGTGCGCGCAGGGGCGCGGCCGGGGGACTATCCGGGGTATGCCAGAGTTAGTTGCCCGGCGTCACAAAAAGGTTCAGCCGAACGGGTGTTCCCCGCGGCGCCCGGGATCAGCCCTTGACGGTCAGGACCTGCCCGACGACGGGGGTGGCGCCGAGTGACGCCGCCGTGCGCGCCGCAAGGTCGGCGATGAGGCGGTCGACTTCGGCCGCCATGCCGTCGGGGGCATGGACCACCAGCCGCTCCAGCGCCCAGCGGTAGGACGCGATTCGTTGCTGCAGGCACAGCCCGACCCATTGCACGATCAGCGCGTTTTCCTTCATCCGCGCCAGCGCGTCGGCGCGCTCGCGCGGCTCCAGATCGGAGATGTATTGCAGGCTGGCGCTGCGCTTCTGGTCGAGATCGGCCACCCGTGCCGCGGTGGAGAAAAACGGATCGAGCTGGGTGATGTCGTTGCGCACGTCCTCGATCAACTGGGCATAACGCGAGGCATGGGAGCGATGCGGCTCGTCGATCAACAGGCGGCCGTAGGCCGTGCGGTCGAATCGCGGCGCCTTCTGCCGCCAGGGCGCCGGGATCGGCTCGTAGTCCCCGAACACGCTCTTCCAGGCCGGGCGCGCATGGGGCGGCTCGATATAGAAATAGGCGCGGTCGCGCAGCGTCCGCTCATAATCCGTCAGCTGGAAATCGGAGGAACGCCGGCCGATGCTTCCCGTCGCTTCCTGGCCAACCCAGCGATGCATGTCGTCATTGAACACCGAATCGCGGGGGCGGCCGAAGTCGCCGCTGGCGCAGCCGCCAAGGCCCGCCGTCAGCAGAACCAGCCCCAGTCCGGATAGCGATGAGATGAGAAACCGAAGCTTCGCGGCGCTTCGGCGACGATCGGCCGGCATGATGTGGAGCCGGATGTCAGGATCGTACGCGTCTGCGGCGGCGACGTCCGGGGGCAGTCCCTTGTTCCGGTCCGCTGCCGCCGGTGGTTTCATCGGCGTGGCGTTCGATCCGGACCACGGGAAGAATCAGAACCGTCCCCATGCCCTCGCGCGGCGCCTCATCCAGCCATGAGCCCGGGCGACGCGACACAGCATCCGCCGGGAATTCGATGATGGTGCCCATAATTTGCCTCCCGCCGCATCCTCGTCCCTCGACCCACGCGGCGCACCGTCATAAGAGCGGGTCATGGTTAATGGCCTGTTAATAGGCGGCGCGGTTCGCCGGAACGGCGCGAGGTGTGGCGTGCGGAGCTCAACGCGATCCGTTCGCGCAACAGCCGAAGACAGCAGCGTCAAACTCCGATCGTCCATCATCTTCAATGACTTCAATCGTTAACGCTCCGTTTTCCTTAACCGCGCATTAAAGCGATGCAGCTAAATTCGCACTTCATTTCCCTGTTGCGTACGAGCGATGACGACATTTCCATTGATCCCGGGCCTCGATGGGTTGCTGACGCTATCGCGCCGCGAAGGCGTCGATATTCGTCCGACCTTGCTGCGGGTTCTCACCGACCTTTATGTCCAGACGCCGGCGCACACCGTCGATGAAGAGCGTCAGTTCGTGGCGCTGACGTCCCGCCTGATCGACGAAGTCGACGACGCGACCCGTGCCGCGGTCCGCGCCCGGTTATCGGTTTATTCGCGAACCCCGCGCGAGATCGCGGACAAGCTCGGATTGAATGCCGCGGCCCCGTCATTTCTGCCGCCGCGGAGCCTTCGACCGGCCCCCGCCGCGGCCTCTTCCCCTGAGGCGCAGCCGTCCGCAGCAGCGCCCCGCCGGCCGACAACGCTGTCGATGCAGCCCAATGAGGCCTCGGAGATCAACGACCTGTTCTTCGCCGCCGATTCGCGAGAGCGTTCGCTGATCCTGCGCAATCTCGAAAGCACCCCGCTGAAGGCGGCGATGCATATCGAGCCGCGGCGCGCCGCCCGCGCCGTCGCCACCCTCGAACACATGGCGCTGGAAGCCGATCTGATCGGYTTCACCGMCGAACTTGCTCATGTGCTGGTTTTGCCGACCCGCATGGCCGAGCAGATCGTCAACGATCCGGGTGGCGAGCCGCTCGCCTGCGCGGCCAGGGCGATTGGCATGCCCGCCGACACGTTCCAGCGTGTCCTGCTGTTCCTCGACCCGGAGCTCGGCGCATCCGTGACGCGGGTCTACACGTTGTCACGTCTTTACGACGGCCTGAGCGAACGCATCGGACTGATCATGCTGGCCGCCTGGCGCGGCGCCAACACGGCAGCGACGCGCGCCAGGTATCGCCCGATGCTCCATGACGACGAGCGCCAGCGCGCCCGCATGACGCCGAGCCAGACCCGGCCTTCCACACAGCCCGCAGCCACGCCGCTGCCTGGTTCCGCGAGCCGCCACACTGGCAAGAGCTGACGTAGGCCCAGCGCCTCGCGATCGCGATATCGGTCAAAACCCCAACGCCAGGCCGTCTTTGCGATGATCCGACGCGCCGAACAGCACGCCGCGAGCGTGATCGATGCGGATCGCCTGGCAGCCACCAAGTGGCTCCTCGGCGAAGCGGGCGTCGTGGCCGCGACGCGCGAGATCGTCGCGGATGTCCCGGCTCAACGTCGTTTCCAATGACAACACGCCATCGAACGCAAAGCTGCGCGGCGCCTCGGCGGCGGCCTGGATGTCCAAGCCGAGGTCCAGCACGTTCGAGATGAAATTGGCATGCCCCGCCGCCTGGTAATGGCCACCCATGACACCGAACGGCATCACCGCTCGCTCGCCCTGCATCAACAAGCCGGGAATGATCGTGTGCATGGGCCGCTTGCGCGGCCCCAGTGAGTTGGGATGGCCCGGCTTCGCACGAAAGCTCCAGCCGCGATTGTGCAGCAGCACGCCCGACCGCGGTGCGTAGATGCCGCTGCCGAAGGGATAGAACAGCGAGTTGATCAGTGAAACCGCATTGAGGTCGCGGTCGACAACGGTGACATAAACGGTATCGCGATGTTCGACATCGCGCCAGCGCTCGGATGCTCCAGCGCGGTCCATGGCGATGTCTGATCGCAAGGCACCGATGTAACCATCGGACAGAAAGCGCGCCGGCTGCAGCGGGTTCACCGCGGGATCGCAGAAGTAGGCGTCGCGCGCCGCATAGGCAGCCTTGGTCGCCTCAGCCAGGAGATGGATGCGGTCCGGCACAGCGAGACGCTGCATGTCGAAGCCCTCCATGATCCGCAGGATCATCAGCGCCGCAAGCCCTTGGCCGTTCGGCGGACATTCCACCACCTCGAAACCGCGATAGCTGGCGGAGATCGGCGTCACCGCCTCGGTGCGATGGGAGGCAAAATCGTCGAGGCTGTGCGCCCCGCCAAGGCCGCGCAAGATGCCGACGATCTCGTCCGCCACTTCCCCCTCGTAGAACGCCTCCCGGCCCTGCTTCGCGATTTTTCGTAGCGTCGTGCCGAGCTGCGGCTGGTCGCGAACATCGCCGATCTCGGGCACGCGCCCCCCAGGCAGAAACTGCGCCGCCGCATCGGGATAGCTCTCGACACGCGTGCGGAAACGCTGCCAGTCCGCAGCCACCCGTGGCGTGATGCAGAACCCCTGCTCGGCCGCGTTGATCGCCGGCCGCAGCACCTGCTCCAGCGACAGCCTGCCGTGCTCGGAGATCAGGCGGCACCAGGCATCGATGGCCCCCGGAACGGTCACCGCTTCCGGTGAGGTCGGCGGAATATCGCGCGTCTCGCCCGTGGCATATTTCTCCGGATCGGTGCCCGCCGGCGTGCGGCCGGAGCCGTTCAGCGCAATCGGCCGGCCGGCACGCGGCGCATACAGCGCGAAACAGTCGCCGCCGATCCCCGTCATCTGCGGCTCGACCACGCCCTGCACGGCAACCGCGGCCACAGCCGCATCCACCGCATTGCCGCCGCTGCGCAGGATATCCACCGCAGCCTGTGTCGCCTGAGGATGCGAGGTCGCCGCCATGCCGCGTTCGGCGACCGCGAGCGATCGCCCGATGGTCATGAAGTCCCGCATCCTGGTGTCTCCTGTGTCAGTCTGTTTTTAGTGGCCGGTACGATGCACCGGCGTTGCGGCTTCGGCGGTGGCCGGCGCCAATGCGCGGCAGATCGGCGCGTGAAAGACCGCTACCTCCGCGGCAAAAGCGATGGCCACGCCCGCGGCGAGGCCGACCGGGATCACGATGCCTGGCTGGCTCCATGTCCTCCTGTCCGACGCCGCATGACATGCGCACGGTCCGGCAGCCCGCATGGTAGCGCGCCGCCATAGCAGCAAGGGCCAGCCAGCGAACAAGGCGAGGAGGCAGCACATCATCCGTGGCAGCAACCCGCGCCGCTGTTGCCCGCAACGCTGTCCCCACTCAGCACGCTGCGTGCATTGCGCTCGGGTGCGAGGTCGCCGGCGGCGTTACCAGCGAAGAAACCCACCGGCTTCAGCATGAAGCCGGCATACTCCACCGGCATCACCGGAAAGTCTTCCGGCTTGCAGACATGGGTGTGGCCAAAGGAGTGCCAGACCACGATGTCGGCATTGTCGATGCTGCGGTTCTGCTGGATATAGCGTGGCAGGCCATCGCCGCCGGCGTGCACATTGGGATAATCGCCGCTGGCGTACTTCTCGGCCGGATCATACGGCGTGACCCAGACATGCCGGGTGGCGAAGCCGCCGCGGCTGCGCACGAAGCTGCCCTCCTGCGCCAGCATCAGCGGGCTCGGATTGACGACCAGCTTGTAGGCCGGCGATCCGCCGACCGCGTTCGTCACGTTGGGATTGGAGATCTTCCAGAACCGCCCGGTCTCCCCATTGGCGATCCGCGCCGCATCGCGCTCGCACGCCAGCATCCTGCTTGTGGTGTCGAACACATTGCCGTGGGGATTGTCGCGCCCCCAGGGCCGCGGCACGAATTCATGCTCGCTCACGGTGTTGCCGCCGCCGTCGATGTCCATGTGCAGGCGGGCATTGAAGAAGTGCTGGTGGGTCGGGCCGCCCAGATTGTCGTCGACCATGCCTCCCCATCGATAGGTCTCGCCGGGCATGACGGCCGTGGTCTGGATGATGCCTGTCAGCTTGGTCTCGAGCTGGACGGTGCCATCCTGGTAGAGATACCAGTAGAAGCCGTAGTCGTAGTTGCCGACGGTGGCGAAGAAGCTGATAACGAGGCGCCGCGAGCGCCGCACCTCGAACAGCCCGTTGCGGAACTCGTAGTGCTTCCAGATGATGCCGTAGTCTTCTTCGTGCATGCAGATCGCGTTCTGCATCACAAACGGCTCGCCCTTGCTGTCGGCGGCCGGCACGTCGAAATAGTGAATGGTGCCGAGGCAGTCGCAACCGAGCTCCAGCGCGTTGGCGAGCATGCCGAGGCCGTATTCGCCGGCGTCGAAGGCCGATTTCCAGAAGTGATTGGCGGAGGGATCGGCATAAGGCACCACCATCTCGGTGACGCTGGCGCGGTGGATCAGCGACCGCTCGCGCTCGCCGTCCTGATAGGCGAGCTGGTGCAGCACCAGGCCCTCGCGCGGGGTGAAGCCGACGCGAAACCTCCATTTCTGCCATTCGACCTGCCAGCCGTCGACGCGGAAGCTAGGCCCTTCCGGCTGTTCGATATGCAACGGTTTGATGCCGGCGCGCGGATTCGCGTTCTCATGGGCGCCGTAATTGCGCTTCTTGCGCGGAATCGGCACGATCGGATCCGCGTCGGTGAGGTCGGCCACCTTGCCGGCGATCAGGTCGACCACCGCCACCACCCCCTCGATCGGATGGGCATAGGCGTTGTCCTGCGGGTGCTCGCGGAAATAGCTGATCGCGCGGACGATCCGGGCGCCTCGCTCGAAGCTCAGATCGAAGAAGCCGGACGAGAACGGATCGACCTGGACCAGTTCGATCTCCTGCTCGCTCAATCCACGGCGACGCATCGCCGCACGCCAGCCGGCATCGGCCTTGACGATGGCCTCGCAACGAAAAAACTCCTCGAGCATGACCGGCGGCTGGCCATAGGGCGCCTCGCGGTTCGGCAACACCTTGCGCTGCACGATGATGCCGCGGCCGAGATCGACGATGTGTTCGATCGCCTCGCCGCTGACGATGTCCAGCGTCACCACGAAAGCTAGTCGCGGCAGCGCATCGCCCCCTCCGTGTGCGCGCAACTCCTGCTTGGTCGGCTCCTCCAGCCGCACGATGGGAAAGCGGCAGTCGGCGGCGGAAGCCGCCGTGGCGCGCACCAGCGCGCACGCCGCGGCAATCTCCTCCACGCTCAGGGGATCGAGCGGATGGCGGATCACCCGCCCGGTCTGCACGGCCGACTGCGGCTCCCTTTCAATGACGTCAGACACATCGCTCTCCATTCATTGGCTCGTGATCCTTCGCCCCCCTTTGAGGTTGGGGCGCATTCATGCGACAACGGCGCGCAGCCGCTGCTGGCCCGGCGCCGCGGCAAACAGCGCCTGGGTATAGGGATGGCTCGGTCGCGTGACGATCTCTGCGGTCGCGCCCGTCTCGACAATCTCACCGTGTTTCATCACCATGATGCGGTCGCACAACTCGCCGGCGACGCGCAGATCATGGGTGATGAACAGCATGGCGAGGCCGAGTCGCGCACGCAGCTCGGCGAACAGCTTCAGCACCTGAGCCTGCACGGTAACGTCGAGGGCAGAGACCGCTTCGTCCGCGACCAGGATCCGCGGCTCGCTGACCAGCGCCCTCGCGATGCAGATCCGCTGGCGCTGGCCGCCGGAAAATTCGTGGGGGAAGCGCTCCAGAATATCGGTCTCCATGCCAACCAGCTCCAGCAACGCCTTCACCTTGGCCAGCGCGGCGGCCGCTGGTGTGCCGAAATTGACCGCCCCCTCGATCAGAGAGCGGCCGACCGGCAGCCGCGGATTGAGGGAGCGATACGGATCCTGGAACACGAGCTGGATGTAGCGCCGTTGTGCGCGAAGGCTCGCGCCTTCGGCCTTGGCGATGTCGCGGCCCATCAGCGCGATGCGGCCGGACGTCGGCGCGGCGAGCCGCGCCACGCAACGCGCCAGCGATGACTTGCCGGAACCGGATTCTCCGACAATGCCGAGAATCTCGCCCTGGTGCAGCGTGAAACTGGCGTCACGCACGGCGTGGGTGCCATGGCGGGGCCCGAACAGCCCGCGACGGCCGTAGACCATGTCGAGACCGTCTACCTCGAGCACCGCCGGCGCCGCCACGGCCGTCGTTTCCGCTCCGCGCGTCCCCTTCGGCACGGAGTCGATGAGCAGGCGCGTATAAGGTTGCGCCGGACGATGCAGCACCTGCTCGGCCGTGCCGCTCTCCACCACCTGCCCTCGCTGCATGACGACCACGTGGTCGGCAATGTCGGCAACCACGCCAAAATCATGGGTGATGAACAGCACGCCGATGCCGCGCCGCGCCACCAGCGCCTTGATCAGGGACAGAATCTGCTTCTGGGTGGTGACGTCGAGCGCCGTGGTCGGCTCGTCGGCGATCAGCAGCGCCGGCTCCAGCAGCAGCGCCATGGCGATCATGACGCGCTGGCGCTGGCCGCCGGAGAGCTGGTGCGGATAGGCATTCATCACCCGCTCGGGATCGCGCAGCAGCATGTCCTTCAGCGTGCCGAGGATCAGGGCATCGACCGCGGTTCGCGACATGCCTTTCTCGCCATGGAATTCGATCAGCTCGGCGAGCTGGGCACGCACGGTCATCACCGGGTTGAGCGCCGTCATCGGCTCCTGGAAGATCATCGCCATGCGACTGCCGCGCAATGCACGCAGCCGCTCCGCTCCGGCGCCCAGCAACTCCTCGCCCAGCAGGCGGACGGAGCCGCCTGCCGGAGCAAGCCCCTCGGGCAACAGACCCATGACGCTGAAGGCGGTAACCGATTTGCCCGAACCGGATTCGCCGACAATGCAGACGATCTCTCCGCGTCCGACATCGAGATCAAGCCCGCGCACGATCGGCTCGCCATCCGCGGCATGGCGCAGGCCGACCGACAAATTGGTGATGGCGAGAACGGCTTCGGTCATTTCAGGCGCCCCACCGAACGCGCCAGCCGCGGATCGAGCATGTCCCGCAGGCCGTCGCCGATGCGGTTGATGCCGAACACCGTCAGCGCGATGCACAGTCCCGGCAGCAGCATCAGCGCCGGCCGCACCTGGAACACGAGGCGCGCATTGGCCATCATGTTGCCCCAGCTCGGCACCTCATCGGGCATGCCGATTCCGAGGAACGACAGCGACGCCTCGACCAAGATCGCCGAGGACGCGATGTAAGTCGCCTGGGCGATCAGCGGCGCCACCACGTTGGGAACGATGTGCCGCGCCATCAGCATTGGCGTCCGTGTGCCCATGCTGATCGCGGCCTCGACATAGGCTTCTTCCCGCACGGTCAGCACGACGCTGCGCACCAGCCGCGCGACGCGCGGGATCTCGGGAATGGCGATGGCGACGCAGATGGTGGCGAGATTGGCGCCGAGTGCACCGATCAAAGCGATCGCGAACAGGATCGCGGGGATCGCCATCACCCCGTCCATGGCGCGCATGACAAGACCATCGACCCAGCGCACCACGCCGGCGACGAGGCCGAGCAAGCCGCCGGCGATCACCGCGAGCACGGCGACCACGGCGCCGACCAGCAGCGACACCTGGCTGCCATAAACGAGGCGGCTGTAGACGTCACGGCCAAGATGATCGGTGCCGAGCCAGGCGGCGGCGCTCGGTGGCCGCAATCGCAGCCGCGGCTGCACCGCGGCGGGATCGACCGTCCCCAATGCGCCGGCGAAGATCGCCATCAGCGCGAGCAGGCCGATCACCGCAAGACCGAACAGCACCGCCTTGTTGCGCAACAGCCGGTTCATCGGGCGAGCGCGGCGCGCGGGCGACGGGCCGGCGACAATRGTGGCCGCGGTCATGACAGGGAAATCCTCGGATCGAAGGCGGCGTAACTCAGATCGACCAAGAGGTTGATCAGCACATAGGCGGCGCCGAATACGATGATCACGCCCTGGATCACCGGATAATCGCGCGCCAGCACCGAATCCACCGTCAGGCGCCCGAGCCCCGGCAAATTGAAGATGCTCTCGGTGATGACGACGCCGCCGATCAGCAGCGCAATCCCGATGCCGATGATGGACACGATCGGCACTGCCGCATTGCGCAGCGCATGGCGGAACACCACCACACGCTCCGGCAGGCCTTTGGCGCGGGCGGTGCGCACATAATCGTCGGACAGCACCTCGAGCAGACTGGTGCGGGTAACGCGGGAGATCAGCGACACATAGACGAGGCTCAATGTCAGTACCGGGAGTGCGAGATGCCACAGGAAGATGCCGACCCCGCTGGCAAGCGGCGCATAACCCTGCACCGGAAACAGGCCGGCCTGCATCGACAACAGGTAGATCCAGAGATAGCCGACGGCGAAGGTCGGGATCGCGAAGCCCGCGGTGGCGATCGACGAGGCCAGATGATCGGCGAAACCGCCGCGCCGCCAGGCCGCATAGACACCGAGGGGAACCCCGACGACGACCGACACGACAATGGTCAGCAGCGAGACCGCGATGGTCGGACCGGTGCGCTGGCCGATCAGTTGCAGCACCGGCACGCCGGAAACGATCGAGGTGCCGAGATCGCCGTGCAGCAGGCGCCAGCCCCATTGCAGGAACTGGACGATCAGCGGCTGATCGAGACCGAGCCGCGCCCGGATCGCGGCGACGTTTTCGGGCGTGGCATTGTCGCCGGCGAGCTGCGCCACCGGATCGCCGGCGCTGATCCGCARCAGGACGAAGGCGATCAGCGCGACGGCGACGAGCACCGGCACGGTYGCCGCCAGGCGYCTCAGCAGCAGCMASARRATCGTCACGCCTCACACCTTCTCGAYGTTCCAGAACAGCGGCGCCGGCGCCGGCACGATGCCGGTCAGCGCCTTGCTGTGGCAGACCGGCTGCTTGACGAGCCCCCCGGGAATATGGGTCACCACATCATAGGCGCGCGCCTGGATTCCCTCTGCGATCGCCTTCTGCACCTCGGGCTGGCTCTCCAGCGCGAAGTCTGTGCGTCGGGATTCGATCTCGACGTCTTCGGGCCAGCCTGGAATGCCGCTGGCCTTGCCGCGGGTGTCGATCAGCGTGTTGCTGAGCGGGTTCATCAGGTCCGACGTGGTCGTGACATAGTGGTAGACCGACCAGCCGCCCTGAGGCGCGGGATCGCTCTTGGCGCGGCGCGCCAGGATCGAGCCCCAGTCCATGGTCACCACCTGAACGTTCATGCCGAGCGCTCGTAGCTTCTGCGCTGTCACAGTCGAGGAGCCGAACAGCAGCGGCGAGTCGGTGCCCTGCATCATCACCACCGGCGCGCCGTTGTAGCCGCCCTTCTTCAGCAGATCCTTCGCCCGCGCCAGATCGGGCTTGCCGTTCCAGCCAGTCTCGCTGGCATAGGGCGTGCCGGGTCCGAACATCGCCGCGCTCGCCCGGTAGTAATCGGGATTGCCGACCTGCGCCTCCAGCCAGTCCACCTGATCGCTGGCGTACATCAGCGCCTGGCGGATCTCCGGGCGGTTGAACGGCTCGGTGAGCCAGTTCATGCGGCAGACCGACATGAAGGCGAGCGGATTGTAATCCGCCACCACCAGGTTCTTGTCGTTGGCCAGCGTCGGCAGGATGTCGTGCGGCGGCGCCTCGAGAAAATCAATCTCGCGGTTGGTCAGCGCATTGGCCGCGGTCTGCATGTCCGGCATGCTGATCCACTCGTAGCGCTCGATCTTCACCACCTTGCCGCCGGCAAGGCCGTCGGGCGCCTCCTGCCGAGCCACGTAGGCGGGATTGCGCTCATAAATGGCGCGGCTGCCCGGCTGGAATTCGCTCGCCACGAAGCGGAACGGACCGGAGCCGATGAACTCGGTGACCGGCTGTTCCGGCGGCTGCTGCGCCAACCGCTGCGGCATGATGAAGGGAATGATGCTGGCGGGCTTGGCCAGCGTCTGCAGCACCTGTACATAAGGTGATTTCAGCACCAACTGGAAGCTGCGCTGGTCGACGACCTTCATCTCGGCGAGATAGGTCATCATCCGCGCGCCCATGGTGTCGCGCTTGCCCCAGCGCTGCAGCGAGGCAATGACGTCGGCCGAGGTGACGGGCGCGCCGTCATGGAAGGCGAGGCCCGCTCGCAATTGGAAGGTGTAGACGAGGCCGCCCGCCGACACTTCATGGCTCTCCACCATCTGCGGACGGATCTGGAATTTGGAATCCATGGCGAACAACGTGTCGTAGATGTTCAGTCCGTGATTACGGCCGGTCCAGGCGATGTTGATCACCGGATCGGTGGCACGCAGCGGCGCATGCATCACGGCGCGGATGGTTTTGCCGGATTGGGCGCGGGCGACGTGCGGCATCATGCCGGCGGCAAGGACAGCACCACCGGCCTTGAGAAGCGTCCGGCGGCTCGGGACATGCAGCATGACAGGATCTCCGTGTCGAAGACGTTGCGTAAGCGTCAGGATTTGGCGACGTGCGCTGCGATGGCGTGAAACGCGGCGAGCCAGCGATGGTCGAGCGGAATGTCCATCGCCTTCGGCTGGGTGGCGAGCTTGACCACCACCGTGTCGGTCGCCGCGTCGACATAGATCCACTGGCCGTGGATGCCGATAGCGGCGAGATCGCCGCGCGCCGGATCGATGGTGTACCATTTGCTGCGGTAGCGCCCGCCCGGAAAGATATCRGCGAGGTCGCCGCTCGCCCAGGCCTTGCTGTCGCCCGCCTCRTGGATGTCGTCGATCCACCAGCCCGGCACCACCTGGCGGCCATTGGCGACGCCGCGGCAACGGATCATCTCGCCGAAACGGGCAAGATCGCGCGCGGTGGCGGAGATGCCGCCGGCGACACGCGCCGCGCCATGGCTGTCGAGGGTCATCGAGGCATCGTCCGCGGCCCCGATCGGCTGCCACAGATACTCGGAGAGAATCTGTGCATAGGGCCGCCCGCAGGCGCGTTCATAGACCCAGCCGAGCACATCGGTGTTGGGCGAGACATAGTGAAAGACCTCGCCATGGGGCTTGCCGCTGCCGCGCGCGGTAGCGAGGAAGCTGCGTTGGTCCATCACCGTCACGCCCTCCGGCGGGATGTCCCAGCCCGACGCAAAGCGGTAGCGCGCGACATCCCCGTTTGGATCTTCGTAATTTTCCTCGAAGGCGATGGCCACCGTCATATCGAGCAGGTGACGTACGGTGCAGCCGCCATAGACGCTGTCAGCAAGCTGCGGAACATATCGCGTGACCTTCGCCTCCGGATCGATCAGGCCGCGCTCGACCAGCACACCGCCCAGCGTGCCGGCGATCGACTTGCTGACCGAGCAAACCAGATGCGGGGTCGCCGGCGTCATGCCGTCGCCGTACCATTCGCCGACCAGGACACCGCGATTCAGCACCAGCAGCGCGTCGGCGAAGGTCTCGCGCAATGTCGCGGCCACCGTGGTCGCCGCACCGTCCGGCGCGGTGAAGGCCACATCGGAGAGATCGCGCAGCGCGGCGGTGAGCGAGGACGGTTGTGCGGCGCGGCGAATGTCCGCGGTCGGCAACAGCTCCCGCACATGGGTGAAACCCCAGCGGATCGCCGGGAAGCTGCGCCAGTTCGCCCGCGTGACTTGAGCCGATGGCGCCGGCGGGCTGCCGCGCATGATGTCGCTTGTTCGCATCCTGGTCCCCAGATCAGCGGCCCGGAACACCTGCTTTCGGTGCGGCGCGCTGATCGAAGACTGCCTTTGTCAGCTATCCTCCGTTATCGAAATCCGGCAATCTTGGTTTCGCAGAACCGATGCCCGGCTTCGTCGATGGCGCGGTTCTTGCAGTGCAATGATCACGAGTTCTGTCGGACAATCATGACGATAGCCGCCCATGAGCCTGTTTTCCGCCCTGCCCGGCGCCGCTGAGACGGTAGCCTCTCAAGATATCGGTGCGCCGGCCGCGGCGGCGCTTCTGCATGCCACCAGCGCCGATGTCGACGAGCACTGCACGACCCTTGGGCGCTGGCGCCTGAACTATGACCAGATCAGCGCCGGCGCCTTCCGCGGCAGCTTCACCCAGCTTTCACTGCCGAGAATCGACGTGTTCCGCGAGGTCACCAGTCAGCAGGTCCGCCAATACGGCCGACTCGGTTCCGACAGTTTCGGCATCGGCCTGCCTTGGCAGGCGGCGGGCGAGGTCAACTGCAACGGCTCGAGCATCGCCGGCAACAAGGTGATCGCCTGCTTCGATGCCGACATCGACATGTGCACGCCCAAGGCGTTTGAATTCCGCGGCGTGATCCTCCCCGCAACGCTGATCGAGGATCTGACGCACGCGCTCGGCATCGACCTGCCGCGCGACATCTGGCACCAGATGCGCGCCATCGAGATGGCCGACGAGCCCGTGAGCCGGCTGCGCGAACTGATGACGGCGATCGCGGACATCATGGCGCAGCGTCCGGCGCTGTTCGAAGATCCCCTCGCCTGCCGCGCGCTCGAGGACAGCCTGCTGGTCGAGATCACGGACATGCTGCCGACCGCCCGGCCCTGCGACGACATGCGCAACGGCGCGGCGCGCAAGCGAACCGTCGACCGCGCCTGCGAGCTGATGCTGGCGCGCAGCGACAATCCGGTCTCGATCCTCGACGTGTGCAAGGCGGTCGGCGCCAGTCGCCGCAAACTCAACTATTGCTTCCAGGAAGTGCTCGGCACCAGCCCGATCACCTATTCGCGCGCGGTGCGTCTCAACCGCGCCCGTCGGGACCTCAAGGCCTGCCGTGATCCGCGTGCCGGCATCTACGACATCGCCGTGAACCACGGCTTCTGGCATTTCAGCCAGTTCTCGCTCGACTACAAACGCCACTTCGCCGAACTCCCGTCGGAGACGCTGCGTCGGGCAAGGCTGTCGTAATACGCCACGCCGGATAATCTGACGCCACGGCTTTGATTCTATTTTTGGATTCTATTTTTGCGCCAGATCCAGGAAGTGACGGCCTTCCCTGTCTTCGATCTCGACGATCCAGACATCGGGATCGAACCGGATTTCCTTGGTGAGCCGCTCCTCGACCACCTGCTCGGGCACGGGCTCCGCAGACGACGGCGTGAAAACCCGCTCCACGGGACGGCTGTTGTCATAGGCCGTCTGCGGCGCGGGCGTGAACAGCAGCGCGTTGCCGTCGAGCAGCGCGAGCTTGACAAACACCGCCCCCGCTTCTTCCGCGCCGCGTCGCCTCACGGCTCCGAAGATGCCGTTGACCTGGCACCGGCGCAGATACGCCGCGACCCAGATGTTGGATTTCAATCGCATGCGGCGACGATACGGCAGCCGGCAGGCCGGACAAAGCTCATTCTGGGATTTGATCCGCCGCTCTGTCGGTCAATCGATCGCGCGGCCCGTGACGATGCCAAGCTCGCGCACCACGCGATCGGAGATCTGGCCGGTCACCGGGAGCTTGCGTTCGCGCTCGAACTTCTGGATCGCCGCCTGGGTGTCGGTACCGGCCACGCCGGTCGGTTTCAACTGGCCATAACCGAAATCGGTCAGCGCCCGCTGCACGGCGGCCACCCGGCGCGTGGAGACGATGAGGTCCCCGACCGGGTCATTGCGGGTCGAGGCCGGGATCGACGCCGGCGGACGCATGACATTGGATGCACCGTGCGGCAGCACGGATTTTGCGGCTGGAGCAGGTTCCGACACGGCGCGCAACTCCGCAGGCTTCGCTTCCGCTTCAACGGGACGCGGTCGAGGCAGCGGGCTTGAAACCGTGCCTGTCGGCTGAGCGGGCGCCATCATCGGCGACGGGCTCGATGATGACGCGGGTGCAGGCGACGAAGCCGGCAGCGCGCTCAGCGGCGCGGGCTTGGCCACCGGGGCCGGCGCCGCTGCCGGAAACGGCATGTTGAACATCGGCGCGGGATGCCGGCCGGGCTGCATGAACATGGCATTGGCGACAATCGCGATGACGCCGGCGGCTGCCACGCAGCCCGCCAAGGTGTCCTTCGGGCTGTGAAGCAGGGCGCGCATCACCAGATTGCGCTCGACGTCGACATCGACTTCCACCGGCTCCGGCTTGGACCGGCCACGGCGGCGGGGGACATCGTCGTCGATTACGAGAGCTTTAGGCACTTTTCTTCACCTGGATATCTTGAACAGGACGCGCAGCCGGAGCCAGCGCCGTCACGTTGGATGATTTGTGCGGGGTCGGGCATGCGATCAGCGGCAACATGACGGTGACTGTCGTGCCCTCATCGACGCGGCTCGCCACCTTCATCTCGCCACCGTGCAACTCCACGAGACTTTTGACAATCGACAATCCGAGGCCTGTCCCCTCATGACGGCGCTGATAGGTCGTACCGGCCTGGAAGAACGGATCACCGATGCGCTTGAGATCGTCGCTGCCGATGCCGACGCCGGTGTCGGCGACCGACAACATCAGGCGAGCCCCTTCGACCCGCGACGAGACCGTCACCGTGCCGCCGCGCTCGGTGAACTTGATGGCGTTCGACACCAGGTTCAGCAGGATCTGCTTGAACGCCCGCGGATCGCCCGTGATCTCGGGCAGGTCGTCCGGCACGCGGGTTCGCAGGTCGAGACCGCCCTCCCGGGCCTTCAGGGCCATCAGGTTGCAGCAGTTCAATATGGACTCGCGCGGCTTGAACGGGTGCAGCGAGATTTCGAAGTTCCCGGCTTCCATTTTCGAGATATCGAGGATGCCGTTGACCACCGACAGCAGATGCTGGCCGGAGTCGTTGATCAGGCCGGCGTATTCCTTGCGCCGTTCCGCGGTGATCATCAGGTCGTCTTCCCGAACGATCATCTCGGAAAATCCGATGATGGCATTGAGCGGGGTCCGCAGCTCATGGCTCATGGTCGCCAGGAAACGGCTCTTGGCGGCATCGGCCCGTTCCGCTTCGACGCGGGCCGCCTGCAGCGCCTGCTCCTGAAGCTTGCGCTCGGTGATGTCACGCATCACCGCGACGACTTCGGCTTCCTGCTCGCCTGTCCCGGCCTGCGAGCGCTCCATCGGACGGCAGCGCATATCGACCCAGATCCAGACAACATCGCTCCCGCCCTGCTCCGCGCTCCGCGGCGCATCGCGGCGGATCCGGAATTCGACACTGCGCGCTTCGCCGCTGCGTGCGGCTTCCGAGAGTGCGGTGAGGTAAGCCGGCCGATCGGCGACGTGAACACGATCGAACAAGCCATGCCCGGCCAGACGCGCCAGCGGCACCCCGAGCAGAGCCTCCGCCGCCGGGGAGATGAACTGCACGGCGCCGTTGCGCCGATGGCGGGAGATCACATCGCTCATGTTCAGCGCGAGCAACCGAAAGCGCTCTTCCTCGACCATCAGCAGCTTGCTGCTGGTCCGCGCCAGCGACTCCGCGCTGAACGCCAGCACCGCGGCAAACAGCGTCGCCGAGGCGATGCCGACGGCTTCGAACACCACATTGTTCTGCGGCAGCACCTTCGAGGCCGGCAGAATGTCGAACAATCCCATCATCACCAGCGCGATCGTGCAGCCCAGCGCCAGGGTCACCGCAAAGCCGACGACCCGCCGCGAGGCCGACAGTCCCGCCTCGAGCGGAACGACCACCAGCCAGACCGCGGCGAATGAGGCAATGCCGCCGGAGTTGATCGACACCGCCATGACCATTGTCGCCAGCGCCACCGACGACAACATATGTGCGCTTTCGTAGCGCCCGGTGCGCGAAAGGAAGTAGGCAACGAGAATCGGCGCGATCAGCCACGCATAGACAGCGACTTCGATTTCGGCCGGCGCGCCGCGAAACGCCAGATAGACCGGAAGCGAAGCGAGCGCCACGAGGCTTCCCAGCAGGCGCGGCGCGATGAATGCACGGTGCCGCGCACTCGTCATGGCGTCATAACGCGCCGACGGGTGCAACAGGGCATCCAGGTATTCGCGAACTCTGCTCAGAACCGTCACGTTGTTCTCGCCTTCGGCGTGATCTTCAAAAAAGACGCGCCAGAACGCCCCCATTTTTCGTTGTGGGATCGTGTCAGAGCGAACTTAAGCGAACGCTAAAGCAGACCCGCGATGGCCGGCCAGCCGGGCTGCAATCGCCCATTCGCCGCTCGGAAGGGCTGCATTCGACCGGAATGGTGAACGTAAAGTTTCACTTTCCGGACCGGTATGGTTTCGAAATGGTGGATGCCGGTCGGCCGATGAGCGCCGCCGACATGCACATGATGCGTCGACATCATGCGATGCCGACATATTGCAATTGTTTTTCCCGAAATATCGCAATTGTTTTGCCGGAAAAATATCGGACGCGCATCAATCGAAAATTTACGGCAAACCAAATCATTCAAATTTTCTGCAATTTGAGCCGATCGATCAAACGAGGGATTTATAGGCGTCTGCTACTGCTGCTCGGGAAGATTGCGAGACCAATCGCAACGGGGTGAGAACAGTACGGACGGGTGGCGAGATGTTTTTCCTGCTTCGCATGGCATTCTGGCTCGGGCTGGTGCTCGTGCTATTGCCGACAGACAAATCACAGGACACGGATAAGGCTGCGCCGCAGGTCGGCGCCGCGGATGCGATTTCCGCAGCGACTGCTGCGGTGTCCGACATGAGTCAGTTTTGCACGCGCCAGCCCGGCGCCTGTGCGATCGGCGGCCAGGCGGCGACCGTGATCGGTCATCGCGCGCAGGCGGGCGCCAAGAAGATCTACAACATGATCACCGAAAAGAAGCCGGATCACACCGGATCGATCGGGATGGTCGAAAGCGCTCGCACCGCCAGCGGCGATACGCTGACCGCCGAGGATCTGCAGGTGGAGTGGCAGGCGCCCGACGCAGCTCCCGCACGGCGGGGTTGAGGAACCAGCCGGACGCCTCCGACGACCGGGCGGGAACCGTCGACCCCGCGCCGAAATGGCTGATTCGGCCTCATTTTTCGGAACCTGCCGCCCGGATATCGCTTTCGGCGGCCCGCGATCTCATATAAGCCTCGGGCAAACGAGACGCGGGACGCATGACGATCGACGAGATCAAGGACAATTTTGCGCTTCTGGACGAGTGGGACGACCGATATCGGTACGTGATTGAGCTCGGACGCACGCTGGCGCCCATGAGCGAAGCCGACCATTCGGCGGAGAACAAGGTGCAGGGGTGCGCGAGCCAGGTGTGGCTTGCCCGGACACTGAGCCGGGACGACGCCGGCACCCAGATCCTGCACTATGTCGGCGACAGCGATGCGCACATCGTGCGCGGTCTGATCGCGATCCTGCTGGCGCTGTATTCGGACAAGCCGCCGCAGACCATCATCGAGACCGATGCCATCGCCCTGTTCGAGGAGCTCGGGCTTGGCGAACACCTGACCCCGCAACGCTCGAACGGCTTTCGCGCCATGGTCGAGCGCATCCGCCGCGACGCCCGCGAGACGCTCGCGGCGGCGTAGCAGCGGCCTGTTCAGGTCGATCGCGTTGAAGGTGCGACGGCATCGGTGGCTGCGACTTGATCCTGGCCGACCGACTCCGGCGCCTCAACCGACCTCGCGGCTGTCGCGCCGACATGGCTCCCCTGGCGCGTTCCGATCACCATAAGCGCGCAGACCGCATAGAAGCAGGCGCCCAGCGCGTAAGTATTGGCAATGCCGAATTCTATCGACAGGGCCATGCCCAGCACCGACGCGAACATCGACGTAATTCCGTTGGCGCTCCAGAAGAACGGAAGCAGCTCCGTGTGACGGCGCCAGATGCTGAGCCCGAGCGGAAACATCATTCCCATGCAGAATGCGGGCGGCGCCAGCAGCAGCACAGACATCAGAATGCGGATATCGGTTGCTTCCGATCGCGTCCAGGTGGTGACGAGAGGCGTCAACAGCCCCGCGGCCACGAGCGTCACCAGCAGGGCGACCACCCTGGCGACGACCACGCCTGGTCGAGGCGCCTGCGGGCCGACGGTGAGGCTGCCCAGTCCACCGAACAGCAGAATTGTGAAAAGCACGACGCTCAGCCCGTAGACCGGATGTCCAAGGAACACCATCAGCCGCTGCATCTGCGATATCTCGATCAGCATGAAGCCCATGCCGATCGCGCTGAAATAGGTGACGGGCGGCGCCAGCGTCGAGATCGGCATCTGCCGCGCGAGACGGACGAAGGGACGGATGATGTAGTACGCGCAGGCCCAGAACGAGATCACGACAAGCAGCAGCGTCATGCCGACCGCCGCGTTGCCGGTCATGAGCGCCGACAGCGGCCTGCTGAAGAAGTCCCCGAACCGCGCTGTATAGAAGAAAAACGGCGTATTGTCGGTCGAGGGCGTAATATTCTCCGGCAATGACGCGAAGTAAGCCGCGTCCGCCTTGCCGGACAGCAATGTCGAGGTCACGGCATCGAACGCGACATCCGGCCCCAGCAGGATCTTGAAGCCCCGGGCCAGAAGGTTCGTACGCGCACTCTGCCATTGCGCCTCGGTGAATGCGTCGGGGCGGGTGATCACCGTTACGATATTGCCGACGTTCAGCGCGATGACGTGGCGAGACAGCTCGGTGGGGGATACGCCCTTGCGCTCGAGTGCACTGGCTGCGATCGCCACCAGGCGATAGAATTCGCCGCGATGCATATCCGGATGGTACCAGCGCGAAACCGATAGCAGCCCGCCGGGCTTCAGCGCGCGGTAGAAATCATCCCACGCTTCCACGGTATAGAGGCGGTTTTCCGTGAGCGTAAGCCCGCCGGCGGCGGTAGCGGCCCAGGTATCGATCAGCGAAATCTGGATGAGGTCATATCGATCGGGTGAATGGTTGATGTAGCTGCGGGCTTCGGCATTCACCAGCGACACGCCGGGCTGTCGATCGAGATGCCCCGAGAAATCAGCGAATTTGTCGGTGAGCACTTCGAATATCGCGGGATTGATCTCGATGCCGTGGATATGCCTGGCGCCAAAAAGGAGGCCGGACAAGACATCGCGTCCGCCGCCGACACCGACGACAGCGACATCGGCAGCCGGCTGCACCAGGTAGGCGGCATTGATGACGTCGTCCTTCAGGTAGGAGAGCTTGCCGATATCGCCATCCATCCGGGTGATGACGGTGCCCGCATCCGCATCGATGTCGAGGTAATGCTGGTCGATTTTCACCTGCGGTTCGTGGGCAAGCCCCCAGCCGAACGGTTTGCTCTCATGTGGGATGACCCGCACCCGTGAGTAGGTATTCCAGCGCTCGAACAGCGTCCCGGTCTGCTGAGTCCCCTTGGCCCAGAACACACCCAGATGGCTTTTGCCGGACGCCGCAAGGCCGGTATGCACCGTGGCAGCGGCAACCAGCGTCAACGCGCAGGCGGCGCTCAGGCGCCGGCTACGGATGTCGCCCGTGTCACACACCACCATCCACCCTGCGCCCGCGGCAAAAGCTCCAATCCACAGCGTGGCGCTCACGGGATCAACGACGAACAGCACGAAGATGAGGCCGAGGCATCCAATCGCCGCGCCAGACAGGTCAGCGGCGTAGAGCCAGCCGCCGCGGTATGGCAGGCGCGTCAACAACAGCGATATGCAGATGCCGCTTTCCGTAAAAGGCATCACGAAGGCCAACGCGGCGCCCGCAAGCGCCGCTGTCATGTACGGCCCGGGCCAGGAGAGCACGAGCGGTACGCACAGGAAGGCGATCATCGCGCCAACGCCGGTCATCGCGAACCACGATGCGTGGCGAGCGAACTCTGTCGCCACCCGTTCGGGAGCGTAGCGATCGGGGTTGTTGTAAACCTTCATTGCGCCGCGCGTCAGTCCCAGCATGGCAAGGGAAATCGCCGCGAACGCAAAATGATAGTACAGCATCACGCTGAAGAAGCGCGTGATCAGGATCTGATAGGACAGCGTGGCGAGAGCCAATATGAAAATCGCGCCACAATAGCGGACCGGAGTTTTTGGGAGCGTCTGCAAAATACAGCCCTCGATGAAATCGCGACTCGTCCGCGCAACACCGCGCTTCGCGCGATAGTTGAAGGAAACTCCCTAACAACCCATTGAACGCGCACGGACTCATCACCGCTGAGCCCGTGCGGAGGGGTCCGAATTCGATGAAGGAAATCCGCGAACCGCGTGCGGACATGCCAGCAGCCAAGCCGCTGGTTCAGATTTGTTAACCAATCAGTTGCGGTAAAATGCGCGCGTCCGACCACGCCGCGCGGTGGTCTGCACCGGTTGTCCGGACGGCGTCTGCGCCGCCCCGCCGCCGAAGATCTATCGCCGCCGCCGTCGCTGCTGTCCAAGCCCCATCTTCTTCGCAAGCTGCGAACGGGCCACCGCATAGTTTGGTGCGACCATCGGGTAGTCCGGCGGCAGACCCCCCTTCTCGCGGTACTCTTCCGGCGACAAGTTGTAGTGCGTCCGCAGGTGGCGCTTCAGCGATTTGAACTTCTTGCCGTCCTCCAGGCACACCAGATAGTCCGATGTCATCGACTTCTTCACCGGTACGGCAGGCTTGGTCGGTTCGGCCACGGCCTCGGTCTGGCCTGACGCAACCCGCATCAGCGCGCCGTGAACCTGGCTGATCAGCGCGGGAAGCTCCGATGCCGACGTGGTGTTGTTGCTGACGTAGGCCGATACGATCGTCGCCGTCAGATCGATGAAGTTTTTGCCTGCCGCGTCGCTCATGGCTCGCATCTTTCGTGACGCCTGGTCTGATGCAATCCGCAAGATCAACAGGCTGGTCTAGTCGGCCGAACCTGGAATTCGACCTTGTTTGACTTGGAGATTATGAGGCGATTATTGCACCTGTGACAAGAACAACGCTGCGGCAACACGTTTTATTTAACGTCGCCGACAGTGGAACGGTCCGCACATCCCTGGCACGGGCGAGGAACCGTTTCGTTCCTGCTACGCACCGCGCTGGTCGAGATGATGCCGAAGTTCGTCGATGGAGGCGAAACGAATCATGCCTTCCGGCATCTGCGCTTCGATCGAGCCATCGGAATAGAGCGAGTACGCCATTCCATCGACGACGCCGGATTTCAGGATCGTCACCGGCGGCGCTTCGGCAGGCCGGCGAATCGGTGGCGGAGGGGCAGGAACCGGCCTTGTGTTCTCCCCTTCCCCCGTGTCCGAGGCACGCCCGGCGCGCCGCGGTGGCGGAGCCGGAGGCTGCCGGTCGGCGGCCGGCCATGCGTCTTCGAACGACACACGAGGTTCCGGTGCAGGTGCCTCGGCATCAGCGGCTGCGTCAGTCGTCTCGGCGCGGTCGCGCTTGGATGACATGAACAGCAGGTTTCTGCGCTTCTTGGCCGGTTCCGGAGGTTCCGGCGCCGGCACGGGAGCAGTCTCCTGTGCAACCTCCGGTTCCAAACTCCGTGAACGCTCGCGGCTCCCGCCCTCGCTTTGCCACGGCGCAGGGGTCTCGGGCGGCAGAGCCCCCGTGTTGGGATGCGACGCCGGGATACCGGCGCCTGCCCCGGCCACCCGACCGGGAACCTGGGCACGTTGGGATGCGACGCCGGGATACCGGCGCCTGCCCCGGCCACCCGACCGGGAACCTGGGCACTTTGGGCCGCAAAAGGATCTAATCCGTCACGCGGGCGCCCAGCCGATGCCTCAAGCGCTCGGGCAATGGTTTTCAGTTCCCGGACAACCAGGGCCAGGGCAAACAGCAGCAAGCCGGTACAGACCCCCAGCACGCCGGTCACGATCAGGGTGTTGCCGAAGCTGAATTCCTTGACGGGGATCCCGAATCCGATCGCCAGAAGCCCGACGACAAGAGTGACCAATCCGGCAATCAAGAGCCCAAGCATCTCCAACTCCCCGTCTGCCGCCCTGCAGCAGCCCCCAATGCCACGATAACGTCATATTGTCGCGACCGACAACCGACAATCACCGATCCAACCCTGCCGCCGCCCCGATGACCGGACCGCGAATCTCATTGAATCAGTTGATGTCGCGCGATTTTGCGTTGGGAATGGTAACAGGCTGTTAATTCTTTGCCGCAGAGCAAATGTTGCACTGCATCAGGAAAAATACGCCACAATTGACAATTACTTGAAACCAATACCGCGCTATATGTAGGCCCCAGGGGAAGATGAAGGCCTAAAAGCGCAAACGCGAGGCCGACGGGGGTCGCTGGGTTACAATACATGTCATCGATAACGACTTCAGCCATTGAGACGCCGCAGCGGCGCTCGATCGAACAGATTTGTGACGACCTTGCCTGGGTCGCGCTCGGCGTCGTCATTGTCGTCGCGGGGCTGACATTCCAGGATTACGGACTCGGCTGGGACGATTACACCCACGCCGAATACGCCGATCTGTTGCTGAAGATGTACGGATCCGGATTCAGGGACACCGGCGCGCTGTCGTTCGCCAATCTCTACATGTATGGCGGCGGCTTCGACATGGCGGCCGCGCTGCTGCACAAGATCGTGCCGTTCGAACTGTTCGAGACGCGCCGCCTGCTCGGCGCGACCGTCGGCATCATCGGCCTTGCGGTGACCTGGCGCGTCGGACGGCGCGTCGGCGGCCCGATCGCCGGCCTTGCGGCGCTGTTGCTGCTGGCGCTGTGTCCGACGTTCTACGGCCACATGTTCATGAATCCGAAGGACGCGCCGTTCGCCGTGGCGATGATGGTCCTGATGCTCGGGCTGGTGCGGCTGGCGCAGGACTATCCAAAGCCATCCGCGCACACCGTGCTGATCCTGGGGTTGGGCGCCGGCCTCTCGATCGGATCGCGGATCCTCGGCGGCCTGGCGCTGGTCTATGCCCTGATCGGATTTATCCCGCTGCTGATCGCGGATGTCCGCGCGCAGGGCGTGCGCGAGGCTGCGCATCGTTTCGCTCACGTCTGTTACGTGCTGCTGCCCGGCCTCGTGCTGGGGTATCTGGTCATGGGGCTGATCTGGCCCTGGTCGATCATGGAAGCCGCCAATCCATTCCATGCGCTGACCTACTTCTCACATTTCTTCGAGAAGCCGTGGAAGGAGATGTTCGACGGCGCGCTGGTGTCGGTGCCGGACATGCCGTGGTCCTATCTGCCGACACTGTTCGCGCTGCAATTGCCGGAAATCCTGATCGGCCTCGGCGTGGCGGGCGTCGCCGGCACGTTGATGTCGCTGTCGCGGCCAGGGATCTCGCCGAACCGCAAGACCATCCTGCTGATGCTGACGCTTGCTGCAACACTGCCGCTGGCCATCGCCATGGTCAAACGTCCGGCGCTCTATAACGGCATCCGGCATTTCATCTTCGTGATCCCGCCGATGACCGTGCTGGCCGGCGCCGCCTTCGGCTGGCTGTTCAACTGGCTGAAGGAGTACGGCCGCGGCGCGCAAAGTCTGGCGGCCGCGGTGTTTATTTTCGGCCTGATACTGCCGTTGACCGAAATGATCCGGCTGCATCCGTATCAGTACACGCACTTCAACCATATCGCGGGCACCGTGCGTGCGGCAGACGCACGCTACATGCTGGATTATTGGGGACTTGCCTTCAAGCAAGCCTCCGATGAGTTGCAGGAACTGCTCGACGAACGTGACGAAGAGCCGGCCAAGGGCGGCAAGTGGAAGGTCGCGGTGTGCGGACCGCAGCGACCGGCGCAGGTCGCGCTGGGCCAGGACTTCACCATCGGCTGGGACAGCAAGGGCGCCGACTTCGCCATGACGCTCGGCGAATTCTACTGCAAGGGCCTGACCGCGCCGGTGCTGGTGGAAATCAAGCGCGATGACGTGGTGTTTGCCCGCGTCTACGATATTCGCGGCCGGAACATTTCCGACCTGCTGGCGATCCCTGCGCCTTAGCAATTGTGCTCCCCGGCCAGTCCGCGACGCGCGTCAGGCATGATGTTCTGCGCGGGCTTGTGCTGTTGCCGCAGGCTGGCCCCGCAGATACGCTCCCGGCAAACCGGACGGATCAACGGAGAACCAGCCCATGTCGCCCGCAGAAGCACGCCTGAAGGAAGTTCAATCCGACATGACCGAGGCGGAGTGGACGCAACGCGTCAATCTCGCCGCCGCGTATCGCCTGGTGGCCTATTATGGCTGGGACGACCTGGTCGACACCCACATCTCGGCCCGGGTACCCGGGCCGGACCATCATTTCCTGATCAACCCGTACGGATTGATGTTCGATGAAATCACCGCATCGAGCCTGGTGAAAGTCGATCTCGACGGCAACCAGCTGACCGAAAGCCAATACAGCATCAATCCGGCGGGATTCACCATCCACTCGGCCATCCATGAAGTGCGTGAGGATGCCGGCTGCGTGCTGCACCTTCACACGCCGGATGGCGTTGCGGTCGCAAGCTGTCTCGAAGGGCTGCAGCCGCTGAACCAGACCGCACAGCTGGTGACCGGCGACCTCGCCTATCACGACTATGAAGGCATCGCGCTCGACCACGACGAGCGCCCGCGCATCCAGAAGGACCTCGGCGACAAGAACCATCTGCTGCTGCGCAATCACGGCACGCTGACGGTCGGCCGCTCGGTGGCCTCCGCGTTCGAACGCATGTTCCACCTGGAGCGGGCCTGCACCATGCAGGTGCGCACCCGCATGCTGGGTCCGACCGCCTACCCGGTCGAGAAATTCGTGATCGAAAAGAACGAGAACCTGGTTGCGGATCGCGACCGCGCCGAACGCCGGGCCAACCTCCTGGTCTGGCCGCCGCTGCTGCGCAAGCTCGACCGGCTCGACCCCAGCTACAAAACCTGAGTTACAAAACCGGGATTTGGTGCTATAGCTTCGTCATCACCCTCTGCACTTCCTATCAAAACGCCGCCCAATTCCGGACGGCGTTTTTTACGTTGGGGGCGGCTCCGTTAGGCTCAGCTTTGTAGGGCGGGTTAGCGCAGCGTAATCCGCCATTCGCAACCGCTGAGCCCGCGGGGCGGCGGGTTACGCTGCGCTAACCCGCCCTACGCGCTTCTGCGGTTCAGCCGAGGTCAGCCGCGCGGCGCGACCGCGAGTGCCGCGAGAATGCGCGCCCATGAGCGAATGCCCTTGTGGAAGCTACGCAGGTCATACTTCTCGTTCGGCGAATGAATGTTGTCGTCATCCAGCCCGAAGCCGATCAGCAGCGAATCGAGGCCTAGCGTCTTCTTGAAATCCGCGACGATCGGAATCGAGGCGCCGGAGCCGATCAGGACCGCATCCTTGCCCCATTCCTCGGTCAGCGCGACTTTCGCCGCGGCCAGCGGTTTCATCGTCCAGTCCAGCGCGATCGCCGGTGCTCCGGCGTGATCGATGAATTCGGCCGTGCAGTCGGCCGGCAGCCGCGTCGTGACAAAGGCACGGAATGCGGCGCGGATCTTCGCCGGGTCCTGTCCCTCGACCAGGCGGAATGACACCTTGGCGGAAGCTTCGGCCGGGATCACGGTCTTGGAGCCCTCGCCGGTATAGCCGCCGACAATGCCGTTGATGTCGCAGGTGGGCCGCGAAATCGCCTGCTCGATCATCAGCCGGTCGGTCTCGCCGGCCGGAACCGAGAGGCCGACCGGCTTGAGGAACGTCTCCGGCGTGAAATCGAGTGCCGCCCACTGCGCGCGGATGTCGGGCGGCAAATCTTTGACCCCGTCATAGAAGCCGGGGATGGTGATGTGCCCGTTGTCGTCGTGCAGGCCGCCGAGGATGCGGGTCAGGACCCGGATCGGATTGCGCGCGGTGCCGCCATAGACACCCGAATGCAGATCACGATTGGCCGCCTTGATGCGCACCTCGTCATAGACGAGGCCGCGCAGCGACGTGGTGATCGCCGGCGTATCGCGATCCCACATCCCGGTGTCGCACACCAGCACGAAATCCGCGGCGAGGTCGCCCTTGTTCTTCTCCAGGAACGGACCGAAATTCTTCGATCCGATCTCCTCTTCGCCCTCGAGCAGGATGGTGACGTTCAGCGGCAGCGAACCGGTCACGGCCTTCCAGGCGCGGCACGCCTCGACAAAGGTCATCAGCTGTCCCTTGTCGTCCTCGGCGCCGCGCGCGACGATGATCTTGCGGCCGTCGGCATGATCGGCGACCACCGGTTCGAACGGCGGCCGGTGCCACAGATCGAGCGGATCGACCGGCTGGACGTCATAGTGGCCATAGAACAGCACGTGCGGGGTATCGCCGCCGTGTCCGCTGCTCCTGGCGACGATGGCCGGATGGCCCGCCGTCGGCCGAACCTCGGCGGTGAAGCCGAGCGAGGCGATGTCCTTCGCCAGATGGTCAGCGGCCTTCTTGCAATCGTCGGCGAATGCCGGATCGGCCGAAATCGACTTGATGCGCAGCAATGCGAACAGGCGTTCCAGGCTCTTGTCGAAATCGGCATCGATCCGTTCAAGAACGGCAGACAACTGACCGGTGTTGGACATTCAGATTTTCCTTATCGCAGCCACCAAGCGCCGCGCACTGGACTTCAGGGATTCATCCGGCCCTTGCTTCGCACAACAGCCGTCGGCAGATTCATCTTCGCAACAGGCTGCCGAGCGCACCACGCACGATCGCGCGACCGACCGAACCGCCAATCGACCCGCCGACCGATTTGCCGAGGTCCGCCACCACACCGCCGACAACCTTGTTGGTGACGGAACGCGTGACATTGCGTGCGATGACCTGTCCGGTGGACATCTTGCCGCGCGGCACATTCGTTCCGAAGATCGTGCCGACGATGGCGCCGATCTGGCCGAGAATGCCGCCCCCGCCGCCGCCTGTCGCCGCGCCGGCGACACGCTTCTGCAGGACTTCATAGGCGGACTCGCGATCGATCTCGGTGTCGTATTTGCCCTTGACCGGGCTTGCCACAATGATTGCCTTGCGTTCATCCGGCGTCACCGGCCCGATCCGCGCCGACGGCGGCCGAACCATGATCCGCTCCACGACCGCAGGCGTGCCGTTGCCTTCCAGGAAGGATACCAGTGCCTCGCCCTTGCCGAGTTCGGTGATGACCTTGGCGGTATTGAGTTTCGGGTTGGGCCGGAATGTCTCGGCCGCGGCAGCAACCGCCTTCTGATCCCGCGGTGTGAAGGCCCGCAGCGCGTGCTGCACGCGGTTGCCAAGCTGGGCCAGCACCTTGTCAGGCACGTCGATCGGATTTTGCGTCACGAAATAAACGCCGACCCCCTTGGAGCGGATCAGGCGAACCACCTGTTCGATCTTGTCCATCAGCGCCTTGGGCGGGTCACTGAACAGCAGATGCGCCTCGTCGAAGAAGAATACGAGTTTCGGCTTCGGCGGATCGCCGACTTCCGGGAGATGCTCGAACAGCTCGGAGAGCATCCACAGCAGGAAGGTGGCATACAGGCGCGGGCTCTGCATCAGCTTGTCGGCCACCAGAATATTGACCATGCCGCGACCATCCTTGTCGGTGCGCATGAAATCGTTCAGGTCGAGCGCCGGTTCGCCGAARAAYTTGGTGCCGCCYTGATTTTCCAGCACCAGAAGCTGRCGCTGGATCGTCCCSACGGTCTGTTTCGAGACGTTRCCGTACTGGGTGGTCAATTCGTCGGCATGCTCGGCAATGAAGGAGAGGATSGCCCGCAGATCCTTCATATCGAGCAGCAACAATCCCTGCTCGTCGGCCACACGGAAGGCAATGTTGAGCACGCCTTCCTGGACGTCGTTCAGATCCATCATGCGCGACAGCAGCAGCGGCCCCATTTCGGAGACGGTGGCGCGCACCGGATGTCCCTGCTCCCCAAACACGTCCCAGAAAATCGTCGAGAACTGATCGGGCTGGAACTTGAGGCCCATCTCCTGGGCCCGCTTCACGATAAAGTCCTTGGCCTCGCCCACCTCGGCAATGCCGGATAGATCGCCCTTGATATCCGAGGCAAAAACCGGAACGCCGGCGCGGGCAAACCCTTCCGCCATGACTTGCAGCGACACTGTCTTGCCAGTACCGGTCGCGCCGGTGACCAGACCGTGGCGGTTGGCCAGCGACAACGTCAGATAAGCGGACTGGTCTTCCTTGCCGATGAAGATCGAGTCGTTGGTATCAGCAGCCGTCCCTGTCGCCATCGTCCTGCCTCATCGAGATGCCGGCTCGAAAATCCTGTTGACCGACCGGCGTTTGTCCAGCCGATCCTACTTCATTCCATGATGGTAATGAAACTCTCAAACCGGAACCGGAGCGAGGAAATCCATACCGTTGAAACTCGGATACGGAAACCTTCGTATTTCCAGATCAGGCATTGATGTCATTCTCGCAGCGAGGGCTGCGACAATACGCTGCAAATTTCGCGATCTTTCCTGCAGAGGCGCAACACCTCCGGCATGTTTGGGACGAATCAATGTTTTCATGGACGCACATCGCTTGAATTTTGCCGCTCGAAAGCTCAAGATGAATTTCATAATCAAGCAGTCGGCGAGTAACCGGCAGGCGGGGCAAGTATGGACGAGTTGGTCGAGCGGCTGTCGGTGAAAGTTGGTATTGACAAAAATATTGCGGAGAAGACGGTCGGCATCATATTGAATTTCCTTCGGACCGAAGGTCCCGCCGACAAAGTTCAAGTCTTGATCGACAAGATTCCCGGCGCCGAAGCCGCAGTCGCGGCAAATTGCGGCAATGGCCTTGGTGGCATGCTGGGCGGTTTTCTCGGTGGCGGGCTGATGGCGCTCGGCGGCAAGCTGATGGGCCTCGGGCTGGGCATGGGTGAGATTCAAGGCGTGGCGCGCGAGCTTCTCAACTTCGGGCGAGACAGAGTTGGGGCGGACAAGATCGACGAGATCATCGCCGGCACACCCGGCCTGAGCCAGTTCGCTTAGGCTAGTTCGCTTAGGCCAAATCGCCTGACTTTTCGTTCTCTAGTATAAGTATCATGACATATCCTATCGCCAAGATTGATGGCCTTACCGCCAACGCCGCCACGAAGCTGAAATCGGTCGGAATTCGAACAACGGCAGGACTGCTGGAAGCCGCCCGGACGGTGAAGGGCCGCAAGTCTCTTGCCGCTCAGACCGGCCTCAGTGAACAGCAGCTGCTGGAATGGGCCAATATTGCCGATTGCATGCGCATCAAGGGCATGGGCAAGGCCAAAGCCGAACTGCTGCGCGCGGCCGGGGTTACCACGGTGCGGGAGTTCGTTCACCGCAATCCCGAGCGGCTGGCCCAGGCCATGAAGGAAGCCAACGAGAAACGAAAGCTCGTCAGCGTGCTGCCCTCGGAAGCCTCGGTGAAGCGCCTGATCGAGCACGCCCGAAAGCTGCCCCTGAAAATTTCATATTAGGCAGTCCCGGCATCGTTGCACGGCCGGTTTGCCGGTTCCCCCATCTTGACTCCGCCCGGCGGACCGCGCAAAGCGACCGCATGATTTCAGCCACCCGCCGATCGTCCACACCGACCGGGCAGCCGCAGGGCTACGACCTCCGGCGGTTGCTGGAGGGCCGCACGCCGGCGGTCATGGGCGTGCTGAATATCACCCCGGATTCGTTTTCCGACGGTGGCAGCTTCAACACCCCTGATCGCGCCCTGACGCAGGCCCGCCGCATGATCGCGGAGGGTGCCGACATCATCGACATCGGCGCGGAATCCACCCGCCCCTATGGCGGGCAGCAAGCCGTTTCCGCAGACGACGAATTGCAGCGCCTGCAACCCGTGCTGGCCGAGGTGGTGGCGCTGGGAACGCCGGTGTCGATCGACACCATGAAGGCTGCGGTTGCGGATTGGGCGCTCGCCCATGGCGCCGGGATCGCCAACGATGTCTGGGGGCTGCAGCGCGATCCGGACATGGCCGCCGTGATCGCCCGCCATCAGGCGCCTGTCATCGTCATGCACAACCGCGACAGCGTCGATGCCGGCATCGACATCATCGCCGACATCCAGGCCTTTTTCGAACGCACCCTCGAGATCGCGGCGAAGGCCGGAATCTCCCGGGACAAGATCGTGCTCGATCCTGGCATCGGGTTTGGAAAAACCCCGGAGCAGAGCATGACGGCGCTGGCCAGGCTGGCCGTGCTGAAGAGCTTCGGCTGCCCCATCCTGGTCGGTGCCTCGCGCAAACGGTTCATCGCCTCGGTGGTGCCGTCCGAACCGCAACAGCGTCTCGGCGGCTCGATCGCCGCCCATCTGCTGGCCGCCCGGAACGGCGCCGGGATCATCCGGGCCCATGACGTCGCCGAAACCGTGCAGGCGCTGCGCATCACAGCCGCGATCGAGGACAAACGATGACCGATACGATCTTCATCGAGGGCCTTCTGATCCACGCCCGTCACGGCGTGCTGGAACACGAAGCGGAGGTCGGCCAGCGCTTTGTCATCGACCTCGAGCTGTCGACCGACCTGTCGGAATCCTCGCGCACCGACAAGCTTGCGGACACCGTCTCCTACGCCGATGTGGTGAAGGCAGCGACGGCGGCCTTCGCCGACAAGAATTACCGGCTGCTCGAACGCGCCGCCGGCGCCGTGGCGGAAGCCATCCTGGCGGCATTTCCCCGCATCAACGCGGTGAAGGTGACGGTTCACAAACCACACGCGCCGATCGCGGCCATCTTCCATGATGTCGGCGTCACCATCACCCGCACCCGGTCCTCGCATGACTGAGGTGCTGATCGCGCTGGGGGGCAATGTCGGCGATGTCAGGCAGACCTTCGCGCGCGCGATCCCGGCGATCTGCGGCATGGCGCAGGCCAGCCTGCAGGCACGCTCGGCCGACTACCTGACGCCGGCCTGGGGCAACGAGCAGCAGCCGCCCTTCATCAATGCCTGCATCCTGATCGACACCGATCTCGATCCGCACGCCCTGCTCTACTCGCTGCAGAAAATCGAGACGAAGTTCGGCCGCGACCGCACCAAGGAAGATCATTGGGGGCCCCGCACGCTCGACCTCGACATCATTGCCTATGGTGACGAGCGGATCGAGCAGCCGGGATTGACGATCCCCCACCCGCGCCTGTTCGAGCGGGCGTTCGTGCTGGTGCCGCTGGCCGAGATCGCGGCCGATCGCACCATCGCCGGCCGGACCGCCCGCGAGGCGCTGACACACCTCTCCGTCGAAGGTATCAGCCGCCTGCCTGACCCGATCTGATCGCCCATTGGCAGCGTCGGCCGGGCATGGCATTTTCCCTGTCACAATAATCCGTGCGGGAGTTGAAACCCTTAAATGCCGTCCGAGATCGACGATCTGCCACTGGCAAGCGAGTTCCCACCAGCGACCCAAAACGACTGGAAAAAGCTGGTCGACGGCGTGCTGAAGGGCGCAGCCTTTGAAAAGCTGGTCGGCAAGACCTACGACGGGCTTCGCATCGAGCCGATCTACTCCCGTGCAAAAGACAGCCCCGCCGTGGCCGGGCGTGAAAATTCCACGCCGTGGCAAATCATGCAACGCGTGGATCATCCGGATGCCGCGGCTGCCAACGCACAAGCCCTGACCGATCTGGAAAATGGGGCCAACGGCCTGGCGCTGACTTTCGCGGGGGGCAATGGCGCGCACGGCTTCGGGCTGGAGCCGTCGGCGGCAGCGCTGGAACGCGCGCTCGAAGGCATCTACCTCGATGCCGGCATCGCCATCGAATTCCAGATCGGCCCGCAGACACGGGACATGCCGCAACACTTTTCCGACCTGCTGGCCAGGCGCGGCATCGCGCGGAACAACGTCAACGCCCGGTTCGGTTTCGATCCGATCGGCGCCGCCGCGGTCTGGGGCAACAGTCCCTTTACATGGTCGGAGATCGCAAAATTCTTCGGACCTTCGGTGGCGCAGTTCGCCACCCTCGGCTTCAGGGGTCCCTATGCCGTCGCCGACGGCCGCGTGATCCACGACGCCGGCGGCTCGGAAGCACAGGAACTCGCCTTCGTGCTGGCGGTCGGCGTAGCCTACCTCCGCGCCCTGGAAGCGGCCGGCCTCGAACTCGACGTCGCGCGAACGATGATCTACGCGCGACTGAGCGCTGACGCCGACCAGTTCATGACCCTGGCGAAATTCCGCGCCCTGCGGCTGCTGTGGGCGCATGTCGAACGCGCCTGCGGTCTTGCACCGCAGCCCTTGTTCGTTGCGGCCGACACGGCATGGCGAATGCTGACGCAGCGCGATCCCTATGTGAACGTGCTGAGGGCCACCATCGCGACATTCGCCGCCGGCCTCGGCGGCGCCAACAGCATCACTGTGCTGCCACACACTTTGGCTCTGGGATTGCCCGATCCGTTCGCGCGGCGGATTGCGCGCAACACCCATCTCATTCTGCTGGAAGAATCCAATCTCGACAAAGTCACCGATCCGGCCGCGGGCTCCGGTGGCATCGAAAGCCTCACTGCCGAGCTTTCGAAAGCAGCATGGTCGTTGTTCCAGGAGATCGAGACCGCCGGCGGCGCGTTCGCGGCACTCGAGCGAAACCTGATTCAGGACAAGGTGGCCGCGGTGCGCGCGGCGCGCGACAAGAATATCGCCCGGCGCAAGGACGTGCTGACCGGCGCGAGTGAGTTTCCCAATCTGCACGAAGCACCGGTCACCCTGCTGGATGCAAAGCCGGCCGCACTCGCGCCTTACGGCGAACCCAAGATCACATTCAATGCGCTCGCTCCAACCCGTCTCGCGGAACCGTTCGAGCTGCTGCGCGACAGATCGGATGCACAGCTCGCGGCAAAGGGCACGCGTCCTCGCGTTTTTCTCGCCAACCTGGGAACGGCCGCCGACTTCACGGCGCGCGCCACCTTTGCGAAGAGCTTTTTCGAAGCCGGCGGCATCGAAGCGATCGACGGCGATGGTGGTTCCGATGCCGCCGCGGTCGCTGCCGCATTCAAGACCTCCGGCGCGGCACTGGCGTGCCTGTGCTCATCCGACACGGTGTATGCAAATCTCGCGGCAGCGACAGCGACCGCCCTTCAAGCGGCGGGGGCAAAACATATCTATCTCGCAGGACGCCCCGGTGAACTGGAAGCAAGCTTGCGTGCGGCGGGCGTGAACGATTTCATCTTTGCCGGCGGCGACGCGCTGGCAACGCTTGGCGAAGCTTATCGGTTGATGGATTGACCATGGCATCGGCGACGCCCCCCATTTTGACCGGCGGCTGCCAGTGCGGCGCCATCCGCTTCGCACTGTCCACGCCGCCGGCCCGCATCAGCATCTGCCATTGCCGGATGTGCCAGAAGGCGAGCGGCGCGCCGTTCGCGTCCCTGGCCGATATTCCGCATGCGGATTTTGCCTGGACGCGCGGGACACCGGCGGCGTTCCGTTCCTCGTCCATTGCCGAGCGCGATTTCTGCGCGGCCTGCGGAACGCCGTTGAGCTACCGGGCGATCGGCGGACCGAAGATCGAGATCATGACCGGGGCGTTCGACCGTCCGGATCTGGTCGTTCCGACCCGGCAGTTCGGAACCGAATCCCGGCTCGACTGGGTCCAGAGCATCGCCGATCTGCCGGGCGTGACCACGGTCGATAACTACGGCTCCGAAAAGCTCGCTGGGATCGTCAGCCACCAGCATCCGGACCATGATTGAGATGTCCGCGCGCTTGGGACGTACGCTTCAGGCCGCTTGTGCTACAATGGTGAGACCATGACCCGTATTCCGAATTTCACCGACATCGCCTTCGCGCCGGAGAGCGTGGCGGCCCCGAGCGACAGCGGATCGCCCTGGCTGACGCCCGAGGGTATATCGGTGAAGCCCGTCTATGGCGAGGCGGATCTCAGCGGCATCGATTTCCTCGACACCTGGCCGGGCATCGCGCCCTATCTGCGCGGCCCCTACCCAACCATGTACGTCAACCAGCCCTGGACCGTGCGCCAGTACGCCGGCTTCTCCACCGCGGAAGATTCCAACGCGTTCTATCGCCGCAACCTCGCAGCCGGGCAAAAGGGCTTGTCGGTTGCCTTCGACCTCGCCACCCATCGCGGCTACGACAGCGATCATCCGCGCGTGTCCGGCGACGTCGGCATGGCCGGCGTGGCGATCGATTCCATCTACGACATGCGCACGCTGTTCGCCGGCATCCCACTCGACCAGATGAGCGTGTCGATGACCATGAACGGCGCCGTGCTGCCGATCCTGGCGCTGTTCGTGGTGGCCGCCGAAGAACAGGGCGTGCCGCCGGAAAAACTCTCAGGCACCATTCAGAACGACATTCTGAAAGAGTTCATGGTGCGCAACACCTACATCTATCCGCCCACAAGTTCGATGCGGATCATCTCGGACATCTTCGCCTACACGTCCTCGAGGATGCCGAAGTTCAATTCGATCTCGATCTCCGGCTATCACATGCAGGAAGCCGGCGCGACCCAGGACCTCGAACTCGCCTATACGCTCGCCGACGGCGTCGAATACGTTCGCGCCGGCATGAATGCCGGCCTCGACATCGACCGCTTCGCGCCACGGCTGTCGTTCTTCTGGGCCATCGGCATGAACTTCTTCATGGAAGTCGCCAAGATGCGCGCGGCGCGGCTGCTGTGGGCCAAACTGCTGAAGCCGTTCAACCCCAAGGACATGCGCTCGCTGTCGCTGCGCACCCATTGCCAGACTTCGGGCTGGTCGCTGACCGCGCAGGACGTGTTCAACAACGTGGCACGCACCACCATCGAGGCGATGGCGGCGACCCAGGGCCATACCCAGTCGCTGCACACCAATGCGCTCGACGAGGCGCTGGCGCTGCCGACCGACTTCTCGGCCCGTATCGCCCGCAACACTCAATTGTTCCTGCAGCAGGAAAGCGGCACCACCCGCATCGTCGACCCTTGGGGCGGTTCATATTATGTCGAGCGGCTGACGCAGGACCTGGCCAAGAAGGCCTGGGATCATATCCAGGAGGTCGAGGCGCTGGGCGGCATGGCGAAGGCGATCGAAGCCGGCATTCCCAAGCTGCGGATCGAGGAAGCCTCCGCCAAGACCCAGGCGCGGATCGATGCCGGCCGCCAGTCGGTGATCGGCGTCAACAAGTACCGGCCGGAGAACGACGCACAGATCGACGTGCTGAAGGTCGAAAACTCGACGGTTCGCCGCCTGCAGCTCGACAAGCTGGCGCGGCTGCGTAGGGAGCGCAACCAGGCCGACGTCACCGCCGCGCTGGAGGCACTGACCCGCAGCGCCAAGGACGGCAACGGCAACCTGCTGGCGCTCGCCATTGATGCCGCCCGTGCCAAGGCCACCGTTGGCGAGATTTCGGACGCGATGGAAAAAGTCTTCGGCCGCCATCGGGCCGAAATCAAATCCATCACCGGGGTCTACAAACGCGAGGCCGCCACCATGTCGGACACCGTCGAGAAACTGCAGGCGCTTATCGAGCAGTTCGAAGAAGCCGAAGGCCGGCGCCCGCGCATCCTGGTCGCCAAGATCGGCCAGGACGGCCATGACCGCGGCCAGAAAGTGATCGCCTCGGCCTTCGCCGATGTCGGCTTCGACGTCGATATCGGACCGCTGTTCGCAACCGCCGACGAAGCCGCCCGCCAGGCCGTCGAAAACGACGTCCATATGCTCGGCGTCTCCTCCCTTGCCGCCGCGCACCTCACCGCCGTGCCGGAATTGAAGGCCGCGCTGAAGAAGCAGGGCCGCGAGGACATCATGATCATCATCGGCGGCGTGATCCCGCCACAGGATTACGATGCGCTGTACAAGGCCGGCGCCGAGGCGATCTTCCCGCCAGGTACCGTGATTGCGGAGGCCGCCGAAGAGCTGATCCGCAAGCTAAACATCCGCCTCGGCCACACCAGCGCAGCCGCGGAATAGCGCGCGGCTAGCTTGCCAGTCGATTGTCCTTCGCGGGCCCGGTCCGCGACTGCGTCTCATTGTCGTCGATGCACACCCGGTTGCGTCCGAGCCGCTTCGCCAGGTAGAGCCGCCGGTCGGCCGTCGCAACGAGCGCATCCCAATCGCTGATCCCCGGTTTGCAGACGGCGACGCCAAAGCTCGCCGTGACAGTGAGGTTCGGCGCCTCCGGAACGGAGAGGCGCTGTAACGCGGTGCGAAGACCCTCGGCCAGCAACTGTCCATCGTTCTTCTGACCGGCCTGCATGAGAACGACGAACTCTTCGCCGCCGTGGCGGGCGAAGAAATTTCCGATCCGCATGCGGGATTGAACCGAAGCGGCGACGCATTTGAGAACGAGATCGCCGACACCATGTCCATAGGTGTCGTTGATCGACTTGAAATGGTCGATGTCGAACATGATCAGCGCCAGCGGTTTGCCGCTGCGATCGGCCTCCGCGACCGCTTTGCGCCCGATCGTCTCGAGCGCGCGCCGGTTCAGCAGACCGGTGAGGGAATCGGTTTCCGACAATCGCTTCAGCCGCGCGGCCATCCGCTCATGATCGAGCTCGAGGTCTTTCTTGATCCGCTGCTGCTGCCGCAGCAACTGCAGGCTTTCGAACAGTTCCGCCATCTCTTCGCTGCCCTGCCGGCGCGGCGGTGGCTCCGACAGGATGTCCTGCGCGATCGCGACAATCTGCTCCCGCGCCGACAGCAGCGGCAGGAACAACAAGTGATGCAATGCCAGGCCAACCAGCAGCAGCACCACCCAGACCGACAACATCAGGATGGCGGTCAGCACGAGCATCCGATAGGCGCGGTCCTGGGCACGCAGCACGCGCTCCTGCGACACCTTGCCGATCAGTTCGCGAAGCGTCTCGACCGGCTTCATGCCGGGAACATATTGCCGGGTGAATTCCGCGAGACTCATGTCGCCGCTCATGGCGACCGCATTATCGGCCACGTGACGTGCAAACGGCAGCGCCTTCACGAAATATTGCCCGTCGACATCGGCCAGAGCGTCGCGGACGGATGTATCGTCGCCGAGCGCGCTGGCGTAATTCGATGCCAGGGCGCGCAGCTCCGTCAGCTGCCCTTCCGCACTGGTGATCCGCCCATAAAGTTCGCGATCGGGCGACCCTGACGACGCCAGCATCATCACCACATATGATCCCAGCCGACCGGCATATTCCCGCATGCTGCTGCAGATGGTGCTGAGGATGACTTCCGTTCCGATCTGGGGATGGTTCCGCACGATCGTCCGGCCAAGTTCGTCACGCAGCGAGGCAGCGCGGTCGGCCGCAGCAAACATGGTCTCGATCGCGGTGCGGACCTGGGCGCCGTCACGATTCTCAAGCGACAAGGACGACACGCCGTCGACGGCGTCGCGGCCTCTCTTGAGTTGTGATCGCGCCAGGATCAACTGCTCCGGTGCGACCAAATTCAATCCGCCTCGCAATGCAACTTCCAGCGCGGCGAGGGATTCATCAGTGCGCTGTCGGGCCCCAGCGAGCGCAGCCGCAAGCTGCGGCATGGCTGCCGGATCCGCCCCCATCAGGCTGTTGGCCGGGCCACGCTCCGCCGAGACGGTATTGGCGGCCAACAGTGCAAGATGAAACCTCTGCAAATCACGGGCACCGGCTCGGTCGCGCTGGTACGCATCGAGATTGGCTGTGAACAGCATGCCGCCAAGCAACAGACAACCAACGCCCGTGATCCAGCCGGCCAGCCGATAAAGTTTTCTGAGGCGAAGCGGCATGATGAAAATTGCCTCGATACGAAATGGTCGAGGCAGCAAACATGATTACCACTTAGGGCCCAATTAAACTCCGCGCTGCAATGCGGAAGAACTTGGCGGTTGGTAAAAAGTGTATGATCGGCGAGACCCGATTTTCATCAGGCCGCAGCAAATGTCCGGTTATTTGGGGCAATCGCGCCACGCTTGCAGCATCAGGATCAAAACAACCGTAGCGTCAACGCGGACATCAGCATCAAATCATCGTAAAGCCTGATCGAATCCGGAAACCAAGCGGGCCGGCCAGCCGCAACAATTCAGCGCACTTCCGCTTCCTTGGTCTGCGCCTTGTCCAGGATCGCACGGACATGCCGCACGACGTGATCGGCAACGATGGCGTGGCCTTCAGCAGTGGGGTGCACAGCGCCGCTGTACATGCCGGCATAGACCGGCTGCAGGATATCGAACAGCGAGAAGCCGGGCGAATGCACGTTGGCGGTGAGGAATGCATCGTTCGGCGTGCGAAACAACCGCCAGCGATGCTGATAGGGCAGAAAGGCCGCCGGTGAGTAGGGCGAGAAATCGTCGCTGCCGGCCCAGCGCCGCGGCATCGCCATCATGTCGCCGTCGGCCTGCARCCGCTTGGGATCGCGCGCGCACAGCCCGCGCTTGGCGAACTCCGGCTGGTGGTCGGTGACGAGCTGGAAGCCGGTGCCGCTTCCGGTGGCCAGGGCCGGACAGCCGCCCGCCTTGGCGTTGTCGATGCAGGTCATCCGCGCGAAGAAGTCCTTGAGGAAATCGACGGTTTCGCCGAGCCTGATGCGGTCGAGCCGCAGTTTGGGATGAACGTCGAGGCCGAGCGCGGGCTCGTTGCCGCACATCGCACCGGTCTCATCGAACTGGATCGGTTCATACGCGGTCTGCAGCACCCGTGCCGGCTGCACGCCAAAACCGTCCTGCAGCGCATCGCGCACCGCCTTCATGCGTTCATCGAGATGTTCGAGATAGACGCGCGCGACCTGCGGCGAGAAGCGGATCTGCTGTCCGATCGCGCCGGCGATCGGCGCGAGATCGCTGGCACTTTCCGTCATGGCGTAGAGCATCAGCGCCGAGAAACCGACATCATTGCCACCGATCGACAGCAGCACGGTATCGATCGGCCGCTTGCGATTTTGCGGGGCGCACCAGGCCTTGCTGACCACACGATTGGAGATTTGCGTGCTGCCGCTGGCATAGACAGGCAGTTCATAGCCGGCCAGGATGCTGCGGCTGCCACGGCACAACAGGTCCGCAAGCTGGTCGAGCTGGGCGCGCACTGTCGCGTTGGCAGCGCCCTCGCGCGCCTTCTTGTCGAGGAACAACCCTTCGGTGACTTCCGAGCCGGTGCAGGCGAGGCTCACCAGAGTGATCGAGCGGTGCGGATTTTCCAGCGCCAGTTGCAAACCGACGCGGAACGGATAGCCGTATTGTGAGCGGTGGCAGTCGGGGCTCAGCCAGCGCGGGCCGGCCTTGTCGAAGGCCGCGGTGAATTCCGGCGAGCCCAGCCGATATGTCAAACCCCTGCTCTCGTCTTCGAGCAGCCGGCGCGGCAGCACCTTGGGATCGTAGCCTGCCGACGACGCAACCCCGTACTTCGGCGCTTCGGTCGCTGGCGCAGCATGATAGGCCATCTGGTCGTCGCGGGCCTGAACCGGATCGTAGACCATCTGCCGGGACGCGCTGAATGTCACGGGACGATCGGGATTGCTTTCGCCGGAGGCAAAGGAATCCCCCATCGCCACGATCAGGAGATCGTCCACCGACACTTGCGGATCGGACAGTGTGCGCCCGTCCGGCAGGGTGACATCGACCTTGACGCCGGAGGCGGCACGATCCAGCGAGAACGGCACGCGCGCGATGACCAGCGTGGCGCTGCAGGCGAGCTTGCGGGTTTCAGGCTTGCCGCCGGCCTTGCGCGGGCTCCAGCTCCAGGTGCAGTCACCCTGCGGCACCTCCGCGAGGCGCTCCGGCGCCAGCTTGATGACAACGGTGTGCGCCTCGGGGAGGATGTAGTCTTCCTTGGCGGTGCCCCAGGAATAACGCCGTTCGCAGGTCGCGAGATAACGTCCCTCCCTGCTGTCGTAGCAGACCGCGTCGATGGTCTGCGCCGCCCAGCCGAGCCGCGCGCTGGCATAACGACCTCGCGCGGTCGCGGCACACGTGTCCGGCGTGCTGGCGTCCCGGCAGTCGGGATCGTTGAGACGGCGCTCGGTGCGCCAGATCACATCCGCGGGCGGCCGCGTGGCCTCATCGCGCGCTGACGGATAGCCGCGCTCGTACATGGCGAATGACGACGCATTCTTGAAGAAGCGGAACGGGCTTTCCACCTGCCAGACCAGGTCGGCAGCCCAGGCGGGAACAGTTCCCAGAACAGCGAAAGCAACAGCCAAGCCCACCCGTGTCGCAACGACCCGCATCACTGCTCCTCCCGCACACTGATTCCTGCTGTTAGTGGTATCCGCAGGCCGGAAAGTTCACACCCGATCGGTCGATCTTAGGCAAAAAATAAGACATTGAAACAACTAAAGAAAACAACCCTTTGCGGAACCGCCAGGCCGGCTTTTTTGTTCCCTTTAGCCTGCTGGCGCGCCGGAGAAATCGATGTGGTCAATGCCCCCGGCGGACGTGACGCGAGCGACCGCGTCGACTATTGAACATCCATGACTGCGCGCGCGCCGGCCAACAGCCTCAAGAGCCTGGACCTGAAGAGCCTTGCCGAGGAGATCCGTGGCGGCCACCGCGCGGCGCTCGCGCGAGCCATCACCCTGATCGAGAGCCGTCGCGCGGATCATCAGGCCGCGGCGCGCGAACTGCTGCAGACCCTGCTGCCGGCCACCGGGAATGCGCTGCGCGTCGGCATCACCGGATCGCCCGGCGTCGGCAAGTCCACCACCATCGATGCGCTGGGCATGTACCTGATCGACAACGGGCACAAGGTCGCGGTGCTGGCGGTCGATCCGTCCTCGGCACGCACCGGCGGCTCGATCCTCGGCGACAAGACCCGGATGGCGCGCCTCTCGGCGGAAGCCGCCGCCTTCATCCGCCCCTCGCCCGCCGCCGGCACCCTTGGCGGTGTCGCGGCCAAGACGCGCGAGGCCATGCTGTTGTGCGAGGCAGCGGGCTTCGACGTGGTACTGGTGGAAACCGTCGGCATCGGCCAGTCGGAAACCGCCGTCTGCGACATGACGGATTTTTTCCTCGCCCTGATGCTGCCCGGCGCCGGCGACGAGTTGCAGGGCATCAAGAAGGGCCTTGTCGAACTCGCCGACATGATCGCGGTGAACAAGGCCGACGGCGATAACCTGACGCGCGCCAAGGCCGCCGCCGCCGAATACAACGCCGCGCTGCATATCCTGACGCCACGCTCCGAACACTGGTTTCCGCCGGTGCTGACCTACTCGGCGCTGACCGGCACCGGAATCGACCAGCTCTGGCGCAAGGTGCTGGACCATCGCATCGCCATGAACGCCTCGGGTGATCTGGCCAAGCGGCGGCGTGCCCAGCAGGTGAAATGGATGTGGTCGATGCTCGAAGACCGGCTGAAGGCAAGGCTGCGCGCCGATCCCGCCGTGCGCGCCGAGGTCAAGCACACCGAAGCCGCCGTGGCCGAAGGCGAGGTGACGCCGGCGATCGGCGCGGACACCATCGCGCGTCTGCTGGACACAAGCCGGCAGGACTCGACATAATGAGCCGGCCGTTGCGGGTCCTGATCACCGGTTTCGGGCCCTTCCCCGGCGCACCCTACAATCCGACACCGCGCCTGGTGGCCCGGCTGGCGCAGTTGCGGCGCCCCGCCTTGATGGATGTCGCATTGAGCACGCACATCTTCCACGTCAGCTACGGCGCCTTGGATCATGATTTGCCCGCATTGCTGGCGTGCCATCAGCCCGACGCCCTGCTGAGTTTCGGCCTGGCACAGCGAACTCCGTTCATCCGCGTCGAGACGCGCGCACGCAACACCATCACCACGCTGTGGCCCGATGCGGACCACAGCCGCGTCGGCACAGCCCAGATCGCACCGAACGCCGCGACCAGCCGCCGGTTCGGGCCCCACACGGCGCAGCTGCTGCGGGCAGCACAGGACAGCGGCGCCTGGGTTGAGCCCTCGCGCGATGCCGGGCGTTATCTCTGCAATTACCTCTGCTGGAAGGCGATCGAAGCCACCGACCGCAACGACGGTCCGCGGCTCGCGGCCTTCATCCATGTTCCGCTGGTGCCGCGCGACGGCGTCGGACGGCTGCGCTCAGTGCGACGCCATGTCGCGTTCGAGGAACTGGTCGATGCCGGTGAAGCCATCCTGATGAGCATGGTTAAACTGGCACGTCAGCAGATCCTTTCCGTCGCATACAATTAACCACGCCTCCACAATCAACGCCGGCCTTCACCCGGCGGCATCCCCTGACGGGTATCCTCCGCGCCCGGGAGCCGCATCATGGACATCGACCGCCGTCGTCTTTTCAACGCCTCCGCAGCGGGCCTTGCAGCGGGCGCGCTTGTGCCATCGGCCGCACACGCCGCTGCGCCATTGCCGTCGGCGCTCGGCCGCGACGCCACGCAATATGGCGTGCGCCCCAACAGCAGCGAGGATCAGACCCGGGCACTACAGCGCGCGATCGACGACAGCACCCGTCAGCAGGCGCCGCTTGCGCTACCGCCGGGAACCTACCGCACCGGACTGCTGCAATTGCCGAACGGTGCGCAGATCGTCGGCGTTCACGGCGCAAGCCGGTTGCAACTGACCGGCGGTCCGTCGCTGTTCCAGAGCCAGGGCAGTGACGGCGTCTCGCTCATCAATCTTGTCATCGACGGTGGCAGCATGCCGCTGCCGAAACGCCGCGGCCTCGTTCACTGCCTGCAGGGCCGCGATGTCCGCATTCTCGATTGCGAGATCGCGGCCAGCGGCGGCGCCGGCATCTGGCTGGAAAACATCGCCGGCGACATCAGCGGCAACCTCATCCGCGACATCGCGACCACCGCGGTGGTGTCGTTCGATGCGCTGGGGTTGATGGTCGGCCGGAACACGATCCGCAACACCTCGGACAACGGCATCGAGATCCTGCGCACCGTGATCGGCGACGACAGCAGCATGGTGATCGACAACCGGATCGACGGGATCAAGGCCGGCCCCGGCGGCTCCGGCCAGTATGGCAACGCCATCAACGCCTTTCGCGCCGGCAATGTGATCGTGCGCGGCAACCGCATCACCGATTGCGACTATTCCGCCGTGCGCGGCAACTCGGCGGCGAATATCCAGATCGTCGGCAACAGCGTCAGCAATGTGCGCGAAGTGGCGCTCTATTCCGAATTCAGCTTCGAGGGCGCCGTCATCGCCAACAATACCGTCGACGTCGCCGCAGTGGGCGTCTCGGTCTGCAACTTCAACGAAGGCGGCCGGCTTGCCATCGTCCAGGGCAACATCATCCGCAACCTGCTGCCGAAACGGCCGATCGGCACCGCGCCGGACGACGATGCCGGGATGGGGATCTATGTCGAAGCCGACAGCACGGTAACCGGCAATGTGGTGGAAAATGCCCCGTCGTTCGGCATCATCACCGGCTGGGGCGAGTATCAGCGCGACGTCGCGATCACGGGCAACGTCGTCCGCAACGCGTTCGTCGGCATCGGCGTCTCCGCTTCGCCCGGCGCCGGCACGGTGCTCATCAACGGCAATGTTATCTCGGGAGCCGGCCGCGGCGCCGTCGTTGGTCACGATCATGGCAAGCCGGTGACGGCAGATCTCACCCTGAACGGGGCGTCACGCGTCGCTCAGGTCTCGCTCGGCAGCAACACCGTCCGTTGAGAACAGCACCGGCGGCAGCAGCGACGGTCGCCGCGGCGGTGAATCCGATTGGGTCGCATCCGTCGGCCCGGCAAAACTCTGCAGCAACGAGAGCGCCTCCACGGCATCTTCAGGAGCCGCAGGCGGCTCGGGCGGCATCAGCGGCACGTTCGCAACCGTCACCAGCGGCCGCGGTGACTTCGCCGCCGGGTTGAACTGTTCGATCCGGCGCCAGGCATCGACCGCCGCGCGGGACTCGCGGACATTCATCAGGAAGTCTTCTTCGCTGTGAAAGCGCCGCCACCGTCCGGTATCGAAGAGTTCGGTGAGATAGGCGAGCCGCTGTTCGGCAAGAGCCAATCCGCGGGCTGCGAAGCCGTGACTGAAAGCGATGTCGAACCGTCGTTGTGCCATAAAATAGTCCGCAAGGAGAAAAACGGACGCAGACGCAACGAACGAATCAGTTTTAACTCTTGCGACTATTTTGTGGAAAGCCGATTCGTTGTCCAGTGGGCAACGTTGACAAAACGATAAAAAACTCGCTGCGATATTGCAGCGGGCTGTCATCTGAGTCTCCGACAGCGCACGCCTCCATGGCGAGAGAGCCGCGCCCCCTTCCCGGACACCGTCGCGTCGAGCTCACCTCACCTGCAGCTTGATGGCCGCCCTGAACGACCCGCGCGACGGTGCCGACGCCGGCAGCAGTGGACCTGACATCACAGGCGCGCCTGTGTTGGCCGCGCCTGCCAGCGACGGGGGGCTGGCGGGCGCCGGGACCACCGCGATCGCGCGCGACAGCGTCTCGGTGTAGTTCGGGACGGCCGTAAAGGCATTGCGGCTGAAGTCGTGGCGGATGCCGTCGCCGCCCTCGGCCCGCACCGCGCACACCGCCACCACCGTCTCGGTGCCCTTGTCCTTCATCCGGAACTGAAACGGCGCACCGACGCCGGGGAATTGAATGGGCACGCCGGCCCTGATGCGGTTGTCCTGCTGGTACTTGTTCGGCAGCAGCACGGTGCCCTCGCCCTTCTCGTCGACATCGGTCAGGGTCAGGAAGCAGTCGCGCGGGGCCACGATCGTGAACACCGGGCTGTCGCCCTGGCGATAGGAGTCGGCATCCGATGTCAGTGACAGGTCGGTCACGGACATCGGCTGCGCCAACGTCTCGGCGAAGGCCTGGGGCTGCCGGGCGTTGGCTATTCGGATCGGCCGCAGATCGGTCATGTCGGCCACCATCTCGCCGTACATCACCTCGAACTGGTCCCGCGGCACCGAGCCTTGTTGCAGCCGGCGGATCAGCGGCTTGATCTTCACACTGGCGTCGTTCGCCGCGGCACTGAACTGCCCGACCTGAATACCGAGTTCGGCCGCGGCCAGGGTCAAATCGAGATCGTCCTCGTAACGCTTGAACAGCGCGTTGATCATCTCGACGCCATTCAGCTTCAGTGTCGGGTCGAGGCCGGCACGAGCCATCGCATCGGCGAACCGCTTGCCGTCGGCCTCGATGACGGCGTCCATTTTATCGCGTGGCGGATACAGTCCCTCCACCGCGTCGCGGACGTCGCGCGGAAACGACCTCGCGCCGAGCACACTGTCGCGAATCTCGTCCTTGGCCTTGCGCATGCCCTGATCATGGCAGCCCATGCAGGAGATGCCGTTGGTGACGGCGAAATCCTTGCGGGAGGCGTCGCGGACGATGGTGGTCGGCCCCTTGTCGAGACGCTCGCCGCTCGCCTTGTTCAGATAGTAGCCCTGGAAACCGTTCGGCAGGCTGAACACGGTTTCCCCGCCATCGTGATAGAAACCAGTGCCGCCCGGCCCCAGCGGAAACGCGAACAGGTTCTGCCGGTCGCGATTGCCGGCGAAATCGTACGAGGTCCAGAAATAGCCGCTGCGCGACGGATGCCGCTCGATCAGGCGGTTGTTCTGGCTGACCCCGGACTTCTGGAAGCCGGCGCGCTGCGCCACGAAATTGCGGATGTCGGCCTCGACATTGACACCCTGGTCCCGCGCCAGTTCCTGGAAGGTGGTCGGCAACCGCAGCAACACATCGTACAATGGCGGCTGCGATGCCGTGAAGACGAGCCAGTCGGCCCGCAGATAAGCCAGCGGTGTCCGCGCACTGCTCACCAGCGCCGCATTGACCTGCGTATTTGGCTGGACGTTATAAGGATAAACCGCAAGCAGACTATCCCAGTCCGCCGTGGTCCAGCCGAGATCGACCAGATTGAAGCGCAGGATGGTGGCTTTCGGATCGATCGTCTCCAGCTTTACCACATCCGGCGAGCGACTCAGCGAGTTCAGGAACTTGATGGCGCCCTGGCGATACACCTTCATCGCGGCGCCGTCGGTACAGGTGTTCGCGAGATGTGTCAGCGTCAGGTAGCGCGTCGTCGCGCGACGCGGCGCCGGCTGCCTGTCAAGGTCGGCGACCATGAAGCCGACCATGGCTTCCGGCGTGATCAGCTTATGGCTCTCACAGGACGCGGTGGCCTTGCTGCCGAGCCCCGCAATCCAGGCTTCCAATGCTGTCAGATCGCCCTCCGACAACGTACCGTACCTGGTTTCGCCTTCATAGTTGACGTCGTACGGCATCTCCTTGTCCGCGATCTGGCGGAACAGCTTGGATCCGAGTGGATTGCCCGGCAGCACGTAGCTGGGATTGGCGGCGATCTCGTCGAGTTTCAGGATATTGCCGAAGTTCTTGGCCGGCCGCTCGCGATTGATCAGTTTGCCTTCCTGATGACAACGCGCGCAGTTTCGTTCCAGGACGTTGAAGGCGGCTGCGGCGATGGGATCCGACGGCGGCTGGATCGCACCGGCCGCCGGTCGGTCATTCGGCAACGCCACGTCCTGCGCGAAGACGGTTCGCGACATCGTGGCGCTGCCGAGCAAAACGACCATGCCGGCCAGCATCGCGATCATGACGTTTTCGCAACGCGCCCTTTCAAACTTTTTCAGCATGGATACTTTCCTCAAGGCAGGCCGCCACGCGTGATCTGGCGTGGATGCGCGGGGTCATCATGTTCTGATGCCGATCGCCTGGAAATGCGGCAAGTTGCAGGATCCATCGGGCGATTTCCCCCACCACCGCCATTGAGCCGGCGATCGGTCTTCGGCAAGTCACGACGTTTATGCTGGAGACATAAAAAGACCCGCCCGGGGGGACAACCGGGCGGGTCCAGCCGTATCGGCACGTGGGTGGATGGGCGCTCGCGCCGAACAGCCCGGGAAGGTTTCCCTTCCCACACAGTTAAGTCGCGGGAGCCAGCGAGACCGTTCAAAGCCAAAATGATTTTTTTCGTATCCCCCGAACGACTGAATGACGCAGTCCCGCGGCAGCAAAACGCGCTATTTTCCACCGGATCGGTACGCCTGCCGAGATGAGCGGACGAAGCGAAAGCCGATACGTGCGCTTGGGCGAACGTGGAAGGGTCTTGTGACGGTACAGCGAAAAACTGGGGCATGGCGGGCATTACAAATTGAAGCCGTTCAGGGAGCAAGCCGCCCGCCGGACGCAGCCTTCCGGATCATCCCGGTCAACGCGGTGTCGACTGATCGGCGCCCGTGGTCGTGGACCGTCCCGATGCGGTCGCGACCGGTATCGCGGCCGCTGAAACCGCACTGAATGCGTCGGCTTTGCCGGCGCCGAACAGATCGTCCCGCCCTGGCGCGCCGAGATCCTGCGCGGTCCTGGTAAGGATGGAACGCACCTCATCGGGCGTGAGCGCCGGGTTACGCTCGATCATCAGTGCAATCAGCCCGCTGATATAGGCGGCGGCGAACGACGTGCCCGATGTGACCTGGTATTTCGCATCCGGCGCCGGCGTGAGAATATCGACGCCCGGCGCCGCGATGGCGATATAGCTGCCGCGATTGGACGCGGGAAACAATCGGTCGGATGCATCCGTTGCACTCACTGCAATCACATTGCGGTCGGCCGCGGGATACAGCGGTGGTGATTTCGGGCCGGCATTGCCGCTTGCCGCCACCAGCACGACGCCCTTGGCTGCGGCGGCGGCGAGGCTCTTGCCGATGAGTGCGTCTTCGGGGCCGGCAAAGCTCATATTGATGATCCGCGCGCCGTGGGACACCGCGAAATCGATGCTCTTGAGGATGACGAAGGAGGTGCTCTCGGCGCTGCTGCCGGACACGCCGAAGGCCCGGATCGCCAGCAGGCTTGCGGCGGGCGAGCTTCCCATCAGGCGCGAATGGGCCGCGATCACGCCGGCGATGCCGGTGCCGTGCACATGGGCGCCCTCCTTGCTTCCCAGCGCATCGTAAGTTGCGCCAATCACGCCGGCGAGTTCGGGATGGCTGACGTCGATCCCGGAATCGATCACGGCAATCGTGACATTGTCGCCCCGCGCCAGGGTATGGGCTTCCGGCAAACGCAACTTCGCCAGAGCGTATTGCGCCGGATCGCCTTCGACGGGAGCGATGACCTGTTGCTGTTGCTGCAGTCTGAAGCGGAAGTTCGGTTGCGCCGATTTGATGATGTTGTCGGCCACCAGTTCGCGGACCACCGCGTTCACCGAGCGGTTATCCGGAATCCGCCAGCGGTACATGGTGCTGCCGACCAGCGGAAAATTCTGCGACTGCACACGGGTCAGGCGGTGCCGCCGCGCAATGGCGTCGGCTTCGGCATCGGTCGGATTGCCGTCGACTTCGATCAGCACTTCCCTGGCGACGAAACGCTGGTCAACGCCCGCCGGAGCATTCTTTTTCGTCTTCTTGACCGACCCATCGCCGGTGAATTGATCCTGCGAACCGGAGCCCGACGACGTCTTGGCTCGCGACGTCGAAGTTTGCTGGTCGTCGGGATTCAAGTTCGGGGAATAACGCACCGTCGGACTGATGCTCGGGCTGATGTTGAGGTTCGGCCCGCGCGGTGTGACATTGATGGTGTTGACACTTGGACCGCGCATCATCGCCTGGGCGAAAGCCGCTGAGACCGTCATGGTCAGCATAACGGAGGTCGCCAGCAGAAGGCGGACAGGGCGGCGCGGATACCGCCAACCGCAATTGCCGTCATTGCGATGCTTTGTCATCCACCCTCTCCGTCAACTGATCGCTTTGCGCATCCGGATCCAACGAAGGCCCGCGCCCCGTGTGGCCAGAGCCGACCTACTCCGCGAGCGCGGCAAACCCCACGATCTTCTCGGACTGGATCCGAGTCATCAGACGCGCAACATCATCCTTCGGAAGGATCTTGTCGCCGAACTGCACCCGATAGGTCCCCGCATTGGGGCCGGCGACGATCGAGGCCTTGTAGGCTCCCAGGAAGGTATTGATGTCTGACATCTTGGCGTCCGGTGCGAAGCGGACCAGCGCCATCACGCCGCCGACCGATCGTGTCGATCCCTGATAGGATGCTGTCTCGAAACTCTGGCCGCCAGCGCGGTCCTGAACCAATACCGCACCGATCACGCCCGCCTGCAGCAGCACCAGCACGGCGCCGGCGGTTGCGGAATAGGCCAGCGTACGCGGCGTCAGGCTGGTAAAAAACGCCGAAATGCGGGTCGACAGGCTCTGCGTTACCGAAGGCTCGCGCGCCGGCTCGGCGTCGATCGCCGCGAACAGCTTCTGCATCGCGCGCGCCGAGGGGGCGCCGAGGCTCTCGTTCAAGTGAATGGTCGCCGCATATTCATCCTGGATGACGGCATATTGTTTGGCCAGCGCCGGGTCGCGCGCCAGCGCATCCTCGACACGACGCGCATCACGTGCATTCAGCGTGCCGGTGGCATGCCATGGCAGCAGGGCTTCGAGCTCTTCCGGCTCGCTCTCTTGAATTTGCTTGCTCGTCGCGGTCATGGCCAACCTCGTTCGATGCCGGCTGCCTTCAGCAACTCGGCCAACTTCCTTCGCGCGTAAAACAGGCGCGTCTTCACCGTGTTCTCCGGAATGCCAACGATCTCGGCCACCTCCTCCACGGACTTTTCGTGGTAGTAGACGAGATCGACGATCTCCCGGTGGTCCGGCGAAAGTGCGGTCAAGCATTTYTTCAGYGCCTCGCCCGTGTCCTTCTTCTGAACAATGACCTCGGGGTCGTCGGACGCATCCTCGATCGAAGCCGCAGTTTCGTCGTCCAGTTCCACGTCYTTCCGCTTKCGCAGCGCAGAGAGCGCCTTGAAGCGYGYGATCGCCAGGAGCCAGGTCGAAACCGCGGARCGGCCCTCGAACTTGCCGGCCTGRCGCCACACGTCGAGAAAAACCTCACTGATGAGATCTTCCGCGATCTGCTCGTTGCGCACGAGCCGCAGCGCGAAGCGAAACACCCGYACATGGTGCCTTCCGTAGAGCACCTGCATGGCAAGCCGGTCGCCAGAGGCGATCCGAGCGATCAGGACCTCGTCCGAAGCCGCCTGGGCCGTACTCAACGTCCAACTCGCAAGGTTGGTCGGGTCGATTTGGGAGTAGGTTCGAACGTCACTGGGAAAATCTTCGCTAAATAGTTGTGGAAGTCACAGCGGAAGGTCATGCCGGGGCAAATTGCCCCTGAATCATGAGTCAGAGCAAGGCGTTAAGCTGGAAAGAGAAAAAAGGTATCAGGATACTTTGAGGGGATTCACAGACCCCCCTGCCCCATCACCTAGAAGCGCAGGACGCGGGAGCCAGCCAACGCTCCCACCGCCGTCACCAGCGCAGTCGCAATGGTGTACCAGGTCGCGACGAACAGCGGCGAGTCATCGGTGCAATGCGCCGCGTACAGGGTTGCCGCAAGGCCGGCGGATAGCAAGCCGGCCACTGCTCCGGTCAATGCGGGACGGGTCGGCGCGCCGTGGCGAAGCGCCATCAAAGCCGCCGCCAGGATCGGCAGGGACATTGCCGGGATCGCCGTCATGCACACCCGGGAATTGCTGCCGATCAGGCGCGCACTCCACGGCAGCCGCTGCGGCACCAGGCAATCGGCAACAATGCCGAGCCCAAGCAGCACGACCGGAAGCGCCAGCAGCCAGCCCCGGCCCCCGACCGGCGCAGCCGGCCGCGCCAGGCGCAGGCCGACCGCGAGGGCTGGAATGGCGAGCGCCAGGGTCACCACGAACTTGAAATCGAAAAACGGATTGTGCATCGCGGTCGCGACATCCGGACGAACATGCAGCGTCATCATGAACATCATCGAGGAGATCGCGCCTGCAACGATCAATCCGACAGCCAGCCACATGCCGACGGACCGGGATCGCCAGTCATTATCGGCCGCAAGCGTTTGGATGAGACGATCGGTATCCATGCTCAATCCTTCCGAAGCCTGGCAGCGAGGCTTGCAAGTCCACGATGCAAAGCGACGCGCACTGCGCCTTCGCTCATTGCAAGCTTCTTTGCCGTCTCCTTGATCGATACGCTGTTGACGGCGATCGACTGCAGCACATCGCGCTGACGCGGCGGCAGCCCTTCCAGATGGGTCGCCACCTCGCCCGGCGGCAGCGTCTCCTCGGCCGTCTCGCCGGGGATGACGTCCGCGAAATCATCGATGTTGACGAAGATCCGGCGACCACGCCGGCGCAGGGCGTCGATCAGCTTGTTGCGGGCAATGGTGAATAGCCATGGGGCGAACGGCGCATTCGTATCCCATGTGTGTTTCTTCAAATGCACCGCGAGAAGAATCTCCTGCACGATATCCTCGGATTGATCGACGGGCTGACCGGCGCGCGCCAATCCACGGCGCGTCGCGGCCCTCAGGACCGGCGTCACGGCCTTGAGCAGGTTGTGGTAAGCGACGTTATCGCCCGCATTGGCCAACCTCATCAGGTCGGTCCATTCATTTTCACGTCCGCGCACGGGCGCTCCCACATCGAAATTCGCTTGCTGTCGTACTTTGTTACGAGCCGGATTTGCAATCACGCAATCGTGAACACACCCGATTCAGCAGATTCCCACGCGAGTTAGCTCCCGTTCCCAACGTGCCTCGGTTTTGCCCCGCAAGAGGCGAAAGATTCCCTTTTTTCGCCCACCTGCAGACACGGCGGCAGCGCTCCTTGCGCCTTTGCTGGGGACGGCAAACGGGGAGATTGCCATGCAAATCAAGGCCAACGGGCGCGCGGCCTTCATCATCGCTGCGGGACTTCTGACACTTTACACAGCGCCGGCGCTCGCGTGCGACACCACCAACTGTGGCCGGATCGTGCTGGCGCAGAACGCCGATCCACAGACGGAGGCCGCGGCCGCGCCGGAGCCTGCCGCCACCAGCGACAAGCCCAGCAGGACAAAATCGCATCACGCGAAGAAATCCCCCCGATCGCAGAAGGCGACGGAGAAGTCCGCGGCCAAGTCGTCGGAAAAGAACAGTCCGGACAAAGTATCCGGTGCGGACAAGTCTGCCGATCAGGCCAACAGGTCCGACAGCGGGACATCCGCCGTGGCACCGTCGGTCGCCAACGCGAATGCGCAAATGGCCGGCCCCGCAACCACCGCTGACGAGTTTGCCAAATCGCCCTCCGAGAAAACCGGTTCCACGACCGCCACGCCGTCCATGACGCCCGCCAATACGCAAGCGGCTGTGACGACTGAATCGACCGCCACCGACCAGGCCCAGCCTATCGATGACGACTCGCAAGTCATCGCATCCGATCAGTTGAACGAGCTCGATCGCGCCGCGGCAACCGATCAGAAGCCGGCATCGAAGATTCTCCGCCCGGTATCGCAAACCACGCGCGTGGCAAGCACCGGTTCGGAAGACGCCTGGAGCCAGACTTCGCTGATTGGCAAGATCTTCATCGGTTTCGGCGGCCTGCTCACCCTGGCCTCTGCCGCACGCATGTTCATCGCCTGACGGCGAGCGCGACCGCCTTTCGAAGCCGGCCCGACAAGGGCCGGCTTTCTGCATTTTTGCATCGATGACATCCGCTCCCTGCCCGGTCTTGCAGACAATGCCGCCAGCAGGCACATTGCGCGCCTGTCAAAGGCTGATCAGCAGCCCAACATCCATATCCCGGGACGGATCATGAGCACATTCGAGCACATCATTGTCGAACACAAAGGCGCTGTCGGCATCATCAAGCTGAACCGCCCCAAAATGCTCAATGCACTCTCGTTCGGAGTGTTTCGTGAAATCGCCGCCGCGGTCGACGATCTCGAGGATGATGCCGCCATCGGCTGCATCCTGATCACCGGCAATGAAAAGGCCTTCGCCGCCGGCGCCGACATCAAGGAGATGCAGCCGAAGGGCTTCATCGACATGTTCAACTCCGATTTTTCCAGCATCGGCGGGGGACGCGTGGCGGAGTGCCGCAAACCCACCATCGCCGCGGTCAGCGGCTATGCGCTGGGCGGCGGCTGCGAACTCGCCATGATGTGCGACATCATCGTCGCCTCGGAGACCGCCAAGTTCGGCCAGCCGGAGATCACGCTCGGCACCATCCCGGGCATTGGCGGCACCCAGCGGCTGACGCGCGCGATCGGGAAATCAAAGGCGATGGATCTCTGTCTCACCGGACGGATGATGGATGCCGCGGAAGCCGAGCGCGCCGGCCTGGTCAGCCGGATTTTCCCGGTGGACAAATTGATGGACGAAGCCCTCGCCATGGCGGAGAAGATCGCCTCCATGTCGCAGCCGGCCGCAGCAATGGCAAAGCGCGCCGTCAATCGCGCGCTGGAAACCACTCTGGCGGAAGGCATGAGTGTCGAGCGAGATCTGTTTCGTTCGACCTTCGCGCTGGACGATCGCTCCGAAGGCATGGCCGCATTCGTCGAAAAGCGACCGGCCAAGTTCAGGAATCGCTGAGGCTCACGTCGCGCGCACGCGCCGCAGTGCGGCGCCGACCAGGGCGCGCGTGATCCGCTCGCCAAAGGTGTTCGGCCGATCAAGGCCGAGACGCGCAAGGCAGGCCAGATCATCACTGGTCATGCCGTGGCCCGACAGCCCCTGCCAGCCAAGGTCGAGCAGCGCCAGCGGCGACGCGGATGCGTCCTTCAGAAGCTGCAAGGCCGGAATCAAACGCTGTTCGACAGCGGTGAAATCCGTACCGAACGGAAATGCCGGCAGCAGGCCGCCATCCCGCGCCGGCTTCAGCGTTGTGGCAATCCGCTCGGGCGTGTTGTCACGATGAGCCGCGGGAATCTCAAAATTGCGCGGCAGCTTGCCGGCATCCTTGGCCTGCATCATCAGCGCCGGCTGAAACCGGGAGTCCGCCACCGACAGCATGGCCGCGATCACATCGGCATCGGACTTGCCGCGCAGATCGGCCACGCCATATTCGGTGACGATGATGTCGCGCAGATGCCGCGGGATGGTCTGGTGCGCATAGGACCAGAGAATGTTCGAGGTCGCCTTGCGGCCGCGCCCCCGCGCCGCTTCCAGCGTCAGGATCGAACGCGCACCGTCCAGCGCGAAGGCCTGCGCCACGAAGTTGTATTGACCACCGACGCCGCTGACCACCTGGCCGCTGTCAAGGCCGTCGGAAATCACCGCCCCCATCAGCGTCGCCATCATGGCGTTGTTGACAAAGCGGGCGTCGACCCGCGCGCGGCGCTTGGCCGGCTCGTCACCATAAATCTCGTTGGTGAATGACACTGGCGTCATGCGGATCTTGTCGAGATCGCCGGGCGCCATCTCGCGCAGCGTACGATAGAAGGATTTCGGTCCGAGAAAAAACGCGGCATGCAGCAGCACGCCGTCGACCTCGCGCTTGAGAATACCGGCCTCGATCAGCGCCAGAAATGCCTCGAAAAACATCTCGCTGACGCCGTAGAGGCCTTGGGTGAAAGTGCTCGTCTCCGGCGGTGCATCCGATCCCGGTGACAGGCGCCCGACGAGATCGCGAAAAGCCTCCGGCTGGCGATGCCGCACGATCAGGCTCTGAGCCAGTGCGTCGCCGACCTGGCCGATGCCGATCTGAAGGCTGCCGCCATCACGAACCAGCCCCGCGGCATGAAGGCCGATGGCGTATTTGGTGTCGCTGATCGGCTCGGACGGCGGCGCGAACAACGGAAAATCGCAATCGGGGCTGTCCAGCACCGCGTGGAAATCCTCCGCAGCCAGATCGCCCTCGCCCGGCATGAACGGCAGTTCGGTATTGACCTGCGCGATCAGCCTGAAGGCGGCGCGGCCGTCGCGCCGCGCCTGCAACACATCAAGCGTGGTGTCGGTGTTGCAGCTCAGGCTGTAGCGCGGCACACCGTCGACGATCTTCTTCGCGACCAGTTGCGCCACCACGTTGAGACCACGCGCCAGCAAATAGGACGAGGCGTGGGTGTAGTTGGCCGAGATATAGCCCTGCTGGGCCGGTGCATTGTGGATCCACTGCCCGGCCAGGAAGAAGAATTCGATCACCTTGATGTTCGGCGGCAACGTACCGTCATGCAGCGCCCGCGCATAGGCGAGATCCGGATAGCCGCCGAACAGCCGATCGATCACCGGCGTGATGAAGCGCCGTTCAAGATCGACACCGGGCCGCGGCTTCTCCAGCGTCAGCGCGGTGAAGATCGTGAGGCTGATGTTGCGGTCGGCGACCGCGCGCGCGAACAGCGCGTTGATGACGTGATTGGCCTTGCCAAGCCCGAGCGGCAATCCCACCACGAGATTGGGTCCGACGTCCCGGATGATCTCTTCCGCGATCGCGTCGGCCTCGGAAAAGATTTTTGGCATCGATCTCTCGTGCTGGAGTTCGGCGGCGACGGCAATCGTCGAATCAGGCGCCGACGACGCCGACCGTCATGCCGCCGCAGACATAGAGCACCTGCCCGGTGATGAAGCCGCTGTCCTCATGCAGAAAGAACGCGATGGAGTTGGCGATATCCGCCGGCGTTCCCAGACGACGGACCGGGACCGCCTCGATGATCGCCTTGGTACGCGGACTGTCCGCCGGATTGACCCGGTCGAACAGCTCGGTCTTGATCGGCCCGGGACCGATCGCATTGGCGGTGATGCCGTGCTGGCCGAGTTCGAGCGCCCACACTTTCGCAAGCCCCTGTAACGCCGCCTTGGAGCCGGCATAGACTGTGCGCAGTTCCTTGCCCAGCGCCGCGCGCGAGGACACGTTGACGACGCGGCCAAAGCCTGCGGCCTTCATGCCGGGCAGCACCGCCTGCAGGCACTGCATGGCGCAGCGCACATTCAGGCGCATCACCACATCGAAATCATCCAGGGTCTGCTCTTCGATGGAGGCCGGGCGCACCGTGCCGACATTGTTGACCAGACGCGTGATCGGACCATCCTTGAGGGCGAGTTTCAGCGCCTCGGCGGTCGCCTCGGCATCGGACAGGTCGGCAATGATGCCGTCCCCCACCCGGTCGATGCTGACCACGTCGTAGCCGTCGGCCAGGCATCGCGCGACGGTGGCCTGGCCGATACCGGCCGCGCCTCCAGTGACCAGAACGCGTTCACGTGCCATCGATGATTCCTCCGTCTCGGAACAGCGGCTTTGCCATCCGTGGCGAATTTGCAACGGAAAACGTTCGGGTGTGAGCCCGCGGCCACTTATAACTCTTCTGGCCGCCAATTTCGCCGTACCGCTTTGGGCGGTCAAGTCATTCGCCGACATGACGAATCCGTGACCGTAATTCCGTGACACAGATTGTCACAGCGACAAATTTTCTCCACCGGATGGTTTGCTAGAGCTGCCAACCGTCTCTAAAGAGGTCCAGTATTCGGGGGCGTCGGCGGGGGCTGGCGCATCCTTTGGGTGCGTCTTGGGGTATGGTTTGCGGGACACTATGGTCAGGCGTGAGTTGAGATGCGAACCCGCAAGGGGGGCTGTGCTGCGTTTCAGCGTGGCTGTTGTCGTGATCTCGTCGGCAGGCCTCTGGTGCGGACTTGGCACCGCGTCCGCGGAAACCCTCCCCGAGGCGCTTGTGAAGGCCTATCAGGCCAATCCGCAGCTCAATGCCGAGCGAGCCCGCCAGCGCGCCACCGACGAGAACGTGCCGCAGGCGCTGGCCGGCTACCGGCCCCAGATCATGGCCAGCCTCAGTGCAGGCCTGCAGCAGGTCCGCGACCTGCTGCCCGGAAATGTCATCGCCAACACCACGCTGCGGCCCTGGACCATCGGCGTCACCGTCACCCAAGTATTGTTCAACGGCTTCAAGACCGCCAACAGCGTCCGGGTCGCTGAGTTCCAGGTCAAGTCAGGCCGCGAGGCGCTGCGCAATGTCGGCCAGGGCGTGCTGCTGGACGGTGTCACCGCCTACATGAACGTGCTGGCCAACCAGGCCCTGGTCGAAGCCCAGCGCGCCAATGTCAACTTCCTGAAAGAGACCCTCGCCATCACCCGCAAGCGGCTGGATGCCGGCGATGTGACCCCGACCGATACGGCCCAGGCCGAGGCCCGGCTCAGCCGCGGCCTGGCCGATCTCAACGCCGCCGAGGTCGCCTATGCCATCAGCAAGGAAACCTACACCCAGGTGATTGGCCAGTCGCCGGGATCGCTGGTGGCCGCCGCAACTGTCGACCGGCTATCGCCGGCGACGCTCGCCGAATCGTCCAATGCGGCACGCAGCGAGAACCCGGCCATCGTCGCCGCGAGCTACGACGTGGAGGTGGCTACGACCACCATCAGCGTCGCGGAGAGCAGCTTGCTGCCGCAGGTTTCGGTGCAGGGCGGCGTCAGCCGCAGTGTCGAGACCGACACTACGCTGGGCTCGTTCCGCACCGACCAGGCCTCGGTGATCGGCGCCGCCAGCGTGCCGATCTATGATGGCGGCACCGCCGCGTCGCAGACCCGGCAGGCCAAGGAACTGGCGTCCCAGAGCCGCATGGTGCTGGAGCAGGTGCGCAACCAGACCCGCACGGCGGTGGCCGGCGCCTGGGTGACCAATGAAGGCACCAAGGTGGCGTTGCGGGCCGCGGAATCCGAGGTGAAGGCTGCCGGTGTCGCGCTTGACGGCGTACGGCGCGAGGCCCAGGCCGGCCAGCGCACCACCGTGGACGTGCTCAATGCCCAGCAGGATCTCATCAACGCCAAGACCCGCCAGATCACGTCGCAGCGCGACCGCGTCATCGCCTCCTACACCCTGCTCAGCGCGGTGGGTCGGCTCGACGTGCGCACCCTGAACCTCAGCACACCTGATTACCTGCCCGAGGTGCACTACCAACAGGTCCGCGATGCCTGGCATGGCCTGCGCACGCCGGACGGAAAGTAGCAACACCGCCCGATCAGGTTACGGCCATTGGCGTGCCTTGATTTCCTGCCGAACTCACGGTGTGCAGTCCCACCCGTTCGGAGATGATCGCCGATGCCATCGGATCCCATCCCGGAGACCTCGACATTCGCCCGTGACGGAGCGGAACGGTTTCATTGTGTTTTGAGTGACGATGACCTGAGCGAGATCAAATCCGCCGTATCCCTGCTGCCGATGGATCGCGCCGGCATACGGCTGACGGGTATTGCCACCCTCAACACCCATTTTTCGGTGGATGGCAAGATCGGCAAGCTCGCCAGGTCGATCCTTGGCGCCGCCGCGAGACCGGTCCGTGCCGTCCTGTTCGATAAAACGCCGTCCACGAACTGGAGGCTGAAATGGCATCAGGACCGAACCATTGCCGTTCAGCGTCGCGTCGAGACCGAGGGCTACGGACCGTGGTCAATCAAGTCCGGATTGCAGCATGTCGCCCCGCCCTTCGCGTTGCTCGCCCGCATGGTCACAATCCGCGTTCACCTGGACGACGTCGACAACACCAACGCCCCGCTTCTGGTGGCGCCGGGCTCCCATCGCCTCGGCCGTGTCGCCGAGTCGGACATCAGCATCGCCGTCGACCGTTGCGGAATATGTGCCTGCCTCGCAGAGGCCGGTGACGCCTGGCTCTATGCCACACCGATCCTTCATGCGTCCGACGCGGCATCGCGCCCGTCACATCGTCGCGTCCTGCAGATCGATTATTCGGCAGATCGGCTGCCCGAACCGCTCGAATGGCTAGGCGTGTAAGAGCGGACCGTTTCAGCGCCCGCGCCGCGAAAACGCGGCAATCAGCACCGGCAGCGTGACCAGGATCACGATCGGCGCCAGCATCATGCCGGTCACGACCACGATGGCCAGCGGCTTCTGCACCTGCGAGCCGATACCGGCCGACATCGCGGCCGGCAAAAGGCCAACGCCGGCCACCACACAGGTCATCAGCACCGGCCGCATCTGCAGTTCGCCGGTGCGGATCACCGCCTTGATGCGCTCATAGCCCTCGTCGATGAGCTGGTTGAACTGCGAGATAATGATGATGCCGTCCATCACGGCGATGCCGAACAACGCGATAAAGCCGATCGCCGCCGACACGCTGAAGGGAATGCCGCTCAGCAACAGGCCGAGCACGCCGCCGAACACCGCCATCGGAATCACGCTCATGGCGAGCATCGTGTCGACCATCGAGCCGAAATTGAACCACAGCAACATTGCAATCAGCGCGAGGCTGATCGGCACCACGATGGAGAGGCGACGTATGGCGTCCTGGAGGTTGCCGAATTCGCCGACCCACTCCAGCCGCGAGCCTGCCGGCAACTGCACCTGCTCGTTGACCTTGTCCTGCGCTTCCTTGATCGCACTGCCGAGATCGCGTTCACGCACCGAGAATTTGATCGGCAGATAACGTTCCTGCTGCTCGCGATAAATGTAGGCGGCGCCCGACACCAACTGGATACTCGCGACCTCGCTGAGCGGAATCTGCGTCACGCCGTTCGGCCCTTGCGCGCCGATACGCAGATTATGGATGGCTTCCGCACTCTTGCGGTATTCCGGCGCGAGACGGACGATGATCGGGAAATGCCGGTCGCTGCCCGGCTCATACAGGTCGCCGGCGCTGTCGCCGCCGATCGCAACCCGGATCGTCGCATTGATGTCGCCCGGCGACAGGCCGTAGCGTGCAGCCCGCGCACGGTCGATATCGATCTGGATCGTCGGCTGCCCCAGCGAGGTGAACACCGACAGGTCGGTAATGCCGCGCACGGTGGAGAGCACCGATTTGATCTTGTTGGCGGTGTTTGTCAGCGCCACCAGATCGTTGCCGTAGAGTTTGATCGAATTCTCGCCCTTCACGCCGGAGACTGCTTCGGCGACATTGTCCTGCAGATACTGCGAGAAGTTGAATTCGACGCCGGGAAACTTTTCCTGGAGTTTCGCCAGCAATTGGCTGGTCAGTTCGTCCTTGTCCCTGGTGCCGGGCCACTGGGACACCGGCTTCAGGGGGGCGAAGAACTCGGCATTGAAGAAACCGGCCGCGTCGGTGCCGTCATCCGGCCGGCCGTGCTGCGAGACCACGGATTCGACCTCGGGCCGATCCTTGATCAGCTTGCGCATCTCGTTGACGTAGGTGTTGCCCTCTTCCAGCGAAATGGTCGACGGCAGGGTGGCGCGAATCCAGAGGTTGCCTTCTTCGAGCTTCGGCAGGAATTCGAGGCCGAGCAGCCGGATCGCCAGGCCGGTCAGCAGCACGAGGCCGACCGCGGCCCCCAGGATGATCTTCTGGTTGTCGACCGCCCAGCGCAGCAGCGGCATGTACAGGCGATGCAGGAAGGCGACGATCCGCGTCTCCGTTTCGTGCATGTGCGCCGGCAGGATGATGGCGCTCAGCGCCGGCGTGACGGTAAAGGTTGCGATCAGGCCGCCGGCCAGCGCATAGGCGTACGTGCGCGCCATCGGGCCGAAGATGTTGCCCTCCACGCCACTCAGGGTGAACAGCGGCAGGAAGGCGGCGATGATGATGGCCGCGGCAAAGAAGATCGAACGGGCGACGTCGGCGGACGCGCTGTAGATCGCGTGGCTCTTCATGCCCATCATGGTTTCGGACGAGATCGCGGCCGCTTCGTCGCTCGACAGCGCGGTGGTCTGCGACAGCCTGCGGAATATCGCCTCGACCATGATCACGGTGGCGTCGACGATCAGACCGAAATCGATGGCGCCGACCGACAGCAGATTGGCGGACTCCCCGCGCAGCACCAGGATGACGACGGCAAAGAACAGCGCGAACGGAATCGTCGCCCCGACGATGACGGCGCTGCGCAGATCGCCGAGAAAAATCCACTGCAGCAACACGATCAGCAGAATGCCGACCACCATGTTGTGCAGCACGGTGTGCGTGGTGGTTTCGATCAAGTCCTTGCGGTCGTAGATTCGCTCGATCCGCACGCCGGGCGGCAATACGCTGGAGCCGTTGATCGCGTTCACGAGTTGCTCGACACGCGCGATGGTCGGCGAGCTCTGTTCGCCGCGGCGCATCAGCACGATGCCCTGCACGATGTCGTTGTCGCTGTCCTTGCCGGCGATGCCAAGCCGCGGCTTCTCGCCGACCGTCACCGTCGCCACGTCCTTGACCAGCACCGGATTGCCGCCGCTCTGCGAGATCATGGTGTTGGCGAGATCGTCGATCGAGCGGATCAGCCCGACGCCACGCACCACGGCCGACTGGGTGCCGATATTGATGGTGTTGCCGCCGACATTGATGTTGGCATTGCCGACCGCCTGCAGCAATTGCGGCAAGGTCAGGCCGTTGGCGACCAGTTTGTTGAAATCGACCTGGATCTCATAGGTCTTGGTCTTGCCGCCCCAGCCGGTGACGTCGATCACGCCGGGGACTGCGCGGAAGCGGCGCTGCAAGACCCAGTCCTGCAAGGTCTTCAGGTCCATCACGCTGTAGTTGGAGGGCCCGACCAGCCGGTAGCGGAAGATTTCGCCGATGGCGCTGAGCGGCGAAATCTGCGGCTGCACGTTGCCGGGCAGCGGCGCCAGTTGCCCGAGACGGTTGAGCACCTGCTGCAGGGCTTCGTCATAGGTGTAGTCGAACGAGAATTGCAGTTTGACGTCGGACAGGCCGTACAGCGAAATGGTGCGGATGGTGCGCAGGTTCTTGATGCCGGCGAGCTGGGTCTCGATCGGAATGGTGATGTAGCGCTCGATCTCCTCAGCCGACAGACCCGGACTTTGGGTCACGATGTCGACCATCGGCGGCGTTGGATCCGGATAGGCCTCGATGTTCAGCTGCTTGAACGCGATCAATCCCCCGATGAACACCGCCGCAAAAAGGCCGAGCATCAGGAAGCGGCGATTGACCGACAGGGCAACGATACGATCCATTCAGGGAGGATCTTTCCAAGGAGAGGCAGAATGTCGCATGCAAGACGAACGTCCTGCCACGCAGTTCGGACTAGCTGCCGGAGGCAGCCCGGTCAATAAACAAGCTGCCTTTGGTCACGATCTTCTCGTCGGGCGCAAGGCCGCTTTTGACCTCGACCAGATCGCCATTGGCGAGGCCGACCTTGATGCTGCGCAGCTCGATCGATTTGTCGTCGCGCACCACCCAGACCCGAACCTGATCGCCCTCGTAGATCAGTGCCTGTTTCGGCACGCCGACGGCCGGCCGGTTACCCCCGGAATAGATCGTCACATTGGCGAACATTTCCGGTTTCAGCGACGCGTCCGCATTGTCCACGGTGGCGCGCACCAGAAGCCGCCGGCTGGTCGGATCGATCGCCGCCGCAACGTAGTCGATCCGGGCCTTGTAGGTACGTCCGGGCGCCGACAACACCGAGAAGGCGAGCTCCTGACCGACGCTGACCGAGGCGACTTCGGTCTCGCGCACATAGGCCGTCAACCACACCGTCGACAGGTCACCGATCACGAACACCGGATCGGCGGCGCCGGTGTTGATGTACTGGCCCGGTCCCACCTTGCGTTGCACGACCGTCCCGGCGATCGGGGCATACACCTTGGTATCGGGATTGATCCGGCCCTTGTCCTGGAAAATGGTAATCGCCTCGTCGTTGAAACCCAGGATCCGCAGCCGGTTGCGCGAGGCTTCCAGCGCGGTCTCGGCCGCACGCATATCGTTCTGCGCCCCGATCAGCGTCGCCTGCGACTGCTGATAGTCCTTCAGCGGGGCCGCCTTGCCCTCGAACAGGTCCTTGGCGCGCTTGTCCTGAAGCTGCGCCAGTTCGAGCTGCGACTTGGCCTTGTTCACCGCGGCGACGGCTGCCACGAAATCATTCTGGCTCTGGACGGTGTCGGTGGCTTCGATGATCAGCAGCGACTGCCCCTGCACCACCTGGTCACCGGGCCGCGCCAGCAGCTTTGTGACCCGGCCGGCATAGGGTGAGAACACCGGGGTCGAGCGATCCTCGTCGACCGCGATCTTGCCTTCGGTCACGTTCTCGGCCCGGAACACGCGCTCGCGGCAGGGCTCGACCGTGAGGCTCGCCCATTCGGCGGCGCTTGGCGTATAGCGCAGCAGTCCGCCGCCCTTGCGGGACTGGCTCGAGACTTCCAACTGGGAATGCGGGTCGGCAGACACGCGCATCAACCCGACAACCGCAATTGCTCCGAGCACGAGCAGACCCGCGCCGACGGCCAGCCGCTTCCGGTTCAGGCCTTTCGGCTTGTCACCATTCTGCAATATGAACAAACGTTTATCTGGCACGGTTCGGTCTCTCGCAGCCCTTCGAGCCTGAGGCGCATTAGCCCGCTAATAGTGCCGAATTGATGTAACAGACAATCTAAAAAATGCCGTTGATAGGCTGATTTCAATTAATATTACCGGCCGGATCGGCCCTCTCCGGAAAAGCTCTCGAAAACGGCTGTCCCCATTCCGCTCCAGTTAATTATGACGGCACGATCACACGCGCACCGGCCAGGCCGGCCGATCGCTGCCGAGTGGAACGGCCGGCCGCGCCCAGAAAGCCGGCGTTTCCGACAGGATCGCGGCGTGGCGAACCGCGAGGAGCTTGCCGAACCCCGACGGGGTGTCCTCGACCAGCGGCCTGATCGCGTCGCCCTTGAGATCCTTGGCGGCAAGGCCCTGCGGCAACCGTCCCAGGCCCCACAGCCAGCGTCCGGTTTGCGCCAGCGAGACGCGGACATGCCAGCTGCCGCCTTCGCGCGACTGGCGCAAGCGCGCCATCATCGCCCCGAAAGCCATCAGGTAGCCGGTGGCATGATCGAGGATCTGCATCGGCAACTCCTTGGGTCCCGCGACGCCGGCCGCCAGCCCCTCGGCGTGGTTAAAGCCGGTGGAGGTCTGCACCAGGGAATCGAAGCCGCGCCGGCCAGCCCATGGGCCGACATGGCCATAGGCCGACAGCGAGACATAGACGATGCCAGGACTGGCCTGCGCCACCTGCTCCGGCGAAAAGCCAAGCGAAGCCAACCCCTGCGGACGATAGCCCTGTGAAAAGATATCGGCCTCGGCCAGCAAAGCGCGCAGCGCATCGCGGCCCTGCTCGGTCGTAAGATCGGCGGAGGCCGACAGCTTGCCGCGGCCGGTATCAATCACCAGCCAAGGAATCGCAGGCAGCTTGGGGCTCGATATCAGCATGACGTCGGCGCCATGCGCTGCGAACGTACGGCCTGCCACGGGACCGGCGATCACGCGGGACAGATCCAGCACACGCAATCCCGACAATGGGCGATCGCCTCCGGGCCAGGGCCGTGCGGGCGCCTCGCCGATTTTCTCGATGGTCAGGACCGGCAGCGTTGCCAGCGCCTGTGCCTGCCCCGTGACCGACCATTCGTCGTGGGACCGCATCAGCGACACCACGCAGCCGCCGGCATAGGCCGCAGTCTCGAACGCCTCACCCTCCCATTGCATCAGGGCTTGCTGCACATCATCGCGCTCCGGTTTGCAGGCAAGCACCTTGCAGACGGCGTCGCGATGATGCGGAAAATTGGTGTGCAAGCGAACGAAACGTCCGTCGCCGGCGGTGTAGACGCCGGCGATCGCATCCCAGGCCGGTGGCGGCGGCTTGTCATCGACACGCAGATAACGCTCGCTGCGGCATTCGACCGCCGCATGCTGCATGTCGACGGAAACCGCCTGCTTCCGCCCGCTGCGTGCTTGCCAGATCGAAGCCGCGGCGAGGCCAGCGGCGGCGATCGTCACCTGAGCAGCCGTATCGACCCGAAACGACGACGGCAGCACGGGTTCGTGTCCCGAGAGTGTGACGCTGTCGAGAGTCGAAGCATCGCCGTTAGCCAAGGCCCAGAGGTCGGCAAGAATCTCGCGATTGGTTTTCATGTGTCGGATCCGGCAGATTGACGACCTCAATCAAGCCGCCACGCTGCACGAAACACAACCCACGTTTGAGCATCAGTGGAAGTCGCGTGACGCGGGCAGGATGCGGACATTGCGCGGATGGCGATGTTTCTGCGGCGGCAGGCCGGCGACCTCCCGCTCGGAGGCCAGAGGATCGATGATCGTGGCCCCGGCCGGCACCATCGGCTTGCGGACCAGCGCATCGTTGGCCAGCGCCACCAGATCCTGCGAGCGGTCGGTCAGGCGCTCCGCCACCAGATGCACCACGCCCTCGGAACTCTGAATCCTGCCCTCGATCAGCACCAGTCGCGCCCCCATCACCTCCTTGCGGAACCGCTCCATGGTCTTGGACCACACCACGATATTGGCGATGCCGGTCTCGTCCTCGATGGTCAGGAACACCACCCCCTTGGCGCTCCCCGGCCGCTGCCGCACCAGGATGACACCGGCGCACCGGGTGAAGCTGCCGTTGCGCAGAGCCGTCGCATTCCTGCAAGACAGCACCCGCTCCCGCGTGAACTGCGCGCGCAGGAACTGCATCGGATGGCCCTTCAACGACAGACGGATGGTCTGATAATCCGCAACCACGTGCTCCGACAGCGGCATCGCCGGCAGCGGCCGCGTATGTTCATCAGGTTGCTCGCGCGCGATGGCCGCGGAGAATAACGGCAACGGCACGTCGTCCGGCAACCGCCGCACCGCCCAGAGCGCGGCGCGACGGTCGAGCCCGAGCGAACGGAAGGCGTCCGCGTCCGCCAGCAGGATCAGCGCCCGCTTCGGCAGCGCCGTATCGCGGGCGAAATCCTCAAGCGTAGTGAAGGGCCGCCGTTTGCGGGCTTCGACGATCCGCAGATCCCAGGCATCTTCGCGTCGCCTGACAGCAGCTTCAGGCCTATCGGGCCTGTCCTTTTCGTCAGGATCGTAGACATGAAAACCGTCGATCTGCCGAAAGCCGAGACGCAGCGCACAGTATTTTCCGTGCCCCTTTTCCAGCGTGTTCTGGCCCTCGCTGAACGTGACGTCGATGTCGCGGACCTCAACGCCATTCTTGCGCGCATCGCCGACAATTTGGGCAGGCGCGTAAAACCCCATCGGCTGCGAGTTCAGCAGGCCGCAGGCGAAGGCATCCGGATGCCAATGCTTCAGCCATGAGGAAACATAAACCAGTTGCGCGAAGCTCGCCGCATGGCTTTCCGGGAAACCATATTCGCCAAAACCCTTGATCTGGTTGAAGCAATTTTCTGCGAATTTTTTCGGATAACCGCGTGCGGTGAGATTGCCGATCATCTTCTGCTCGAAGGTGTGGATCGTCCCCATATGGCGGAACGTCGCCATGGCACGGCGCAATTGGTTGGCCTCATCGGACGTGAACTTCGCGGCATCGATGGCAATGCGCATCGCCTGTTCCTGGAACAGCGGCACGCCCAGGGTTCTCCCGAGAACTTTCTTGAGCTCATCGGGCGGCCCATGGTCAGGCCCGGGCGATGGATAGACGACCTTCTCGATACCGTTTCGCCGCTTCAGATACGGATGCACCATGTTGCCCTGAATCGGACCAGGACGAACGATCGCGACTTCGATGACAAGATCATAGAATGTGCGCGGTCGCAGGCGCGGCAGCATGTTCATCTGGGCGCGGCTCTCGACCTGGAACACTCCGAGCGATTCGCCGCGCGACAACATTGCGTAGACTTCATCGTCATCTTTCGACTTGATGTCAGCGAGTTCGTAGCGTTCGCCCTTGTGATCCGCGATCAGGTCAAAACATTTTCGGATGCAGGTCAGCATGCCCAGCGCCAGCACATCGACCTTCATCATCTTTAATGCGTCGATGTCATCCTTGTCCCACTCGATGAAGGTCCGATCGTCCATGGCGGCATTTCCGATCGGCACATAGGTGTCGAGCCGGTCCTGGGTCAGCACATAACCGCCGACATGCTGGGACAGATGCCGCGGAAAGGTGATCAGCTCGGACGCGAGTTCGACGGCACGGCGGATCATCGGATTGCCGGGATCGAGCCCCGCCTGCTTGATCTGCATGTCACTGAGCCCATCACCCCAACTGCCCCACACCGTGTCGGCCAGTGCCGCAGTAACATCCTCGGTCAGGCACAGCGCCTTGCCGACGTCGCGGATGGCGCTGCGGGGACGATAGTGAATCACCGTGGCGACAATGGCCGCGCGATGGCGACCATAGCGCCGGTAGACATACTGCATCACCTCTTCGCGCCGCGAATGTTCGAAGTCGACATCGATGTCCGGCGGCTCGCTGCGCTGCTGGGACAGGAAACGTTCGAACAACAGTTCAACCTTAATCGGATCGACAGAAGTGACCCCGAGCACATAACAGACTGCAGAATTGGCTGCCGAGCCTCGCCCCTGACATAAAATGTGCTGCGAGCGCGCCCAACGAACGATGTCGTGCACCGTCAAAAAGTAATGCGCATAAAGCAACTTTCTGATCAACCGCAATTCTTTATGCAGCATTTTCTTGACCTTGGGCGCAATTCTTATCGGATAGCGTGCGTGGGCACCTTGCCACGTCAAATCCTCCAAATGCCTTTGCGCAGTCTTGCCTGGCGGCACCGGTTCGTCAGGGTACTGGTATTTCAGCTCCTCGAGTGAAAACGCAATGCGATCCGCAAACCGCATGGTCTCCGTAATGGCATCGGGCACATCACGGAACAGCCGCATCATTTCGGCGGCTGGTTTCAGATAACGCTCCGCATTGGCCGCAAGCCGGCGGCCAGCGGCCTCGATGGTGGTTTTTTCACGCACGCAGGTCAGCACGTCCTGCAGCGGCCGCCGGGACGGATGGTGATAGAGCACCTCATTGGTCGCCAGCAGCGGCACTCCGGCGCCTTGCGCCAGATCCCACAGCCGTGCCAGCCGCCGCCTGTCGTCGCCGCGGTATGTCAGGCTGGCCGCAAGCCAGACGCCATCGGCATCGCTGCCGCGCAGTGTCGCCAGCACCTCGCGCGCACCATCCACATCGAAATGGTGCGGAAGCGCCAGGACAAGCAGTTGTCCCGCGGCGAACTCCATGAGATCCGCGCGCGTGAGGTGGCACTCTCCCTTCTCGGCCCTGAGCTTGCCGACACTGAGGAGCCGGCAGAGCCGGCCATAGGCGGCGCGGTCGCGTGGATACACCAGGATGTCCGGCGTGCCGTCCATGAAGATGAGGCGTGAACCGATCAAAAGTTTCGGCGGATGTTTGACGTCCTTGTTGTCGAGTTCACTGTAGGCGCGCACCACCCCGGCCAGCGTGTTGTGGTCGGCAAGACCAATGACGGGCACACCCAGCTCACTCGCCTGGTGCACATAGTCCTGCGGCTGTGAGCCACCGCGCAGAAAGGAAAAATTGGTGGTGATGCCGATCTCGGCATAATCGAGACCGCTCATGCGAACAATCCGTGCATGAACCATCTGGGCGGCACGAGCCTGCCCTCATCGTCGATGGTTTCGCCGTCGAACAGGCCGTCACGATAGAGCCAGAAGCGCAAACCAGCACTGTCCTCGACGCGGAAATAGTCGCGCGTCAGCATTCGCCCCCCATGCCGCCACCATTCCATTGCGATGCGTTCGGGACCTTCCACGCGCACCACCGCATGGGTGGCCCGCCGCCACTTGAACCGCGCCGGCGGACCGTCAGGCACTTCGGCCAGCACCTCGATCACCTCGGGGGCATCGAACAACCGCAGTGGCCGCAGCGGCGGCTCCGCCGGCACGCGCTGCGGCCACACCGCCTGCGAGAGTGCCGAGAAGTGATGCTGCGCAGGCAAGGCGATCTCCGCGCGTTCGGGGATATGGGTGTCCTGCGGACGGTGCACCAGAATGCGCCGGCCGCCGATGCGCGCCGCGATCCGGTCGATCAGCGCCGATACTTCATCGCTATCGTGGGCGTGCGCATCGAGATCGCGCTGCTCCTGGATCACGGTCTCGACATGGCTTGCCGACAGTCGGATCAGATCAAAGCCGAAGCCGGGGTCAAGCGGGTCGGCCAGAGCATCGAGCTTTTCCCGGAACAGCCGCTCCACCATCCGGGTCTGTGTCACCGGCCGGCCGGCTTCGACCGCGATCAGACGTACGGCGCCATCGGTGCGAAAGAAGCTGGCTTCGAGCCGACGTGCGCCCTTGCCATGGCGTTCCATCGCCGTCATCAGCATCTGCGTCAGCCGGTCAAGGCTGGCAGTGATGGCGAGATCGGAAGCGATCGGTTCCGGAAAGCGTTTCTCCACCATGTAGTCCGGCAGCGGTTTGCGCGGCGAGATCGGCGCATCACCCTGCCCCAGCGCCTGCTGCAGCATAGCCACGAAGGCCGCGCCGAACCGTGCAGCGATTTCATGCGGCGCGCGTGCGGCGACTTCGCCGATGGTCTTGAGACCAGCCCGGCGCAGCCCACGTGTCACCGCATCGTCGGCGCCGAGAGCAAATACCGGCAGGCCTCGAACGGCCATCGCTTCGTTGCCTTCCGGCACCACGCAGGCCTTGGCGGCGAGTGCCACGGTACGCGCACACACGGCGTTGGCAGCGATCGCGGCGTTGACCACAAAACCCTGGCGGCCGAGCGCTTCGCAAAGGCTGCGCATCATCGCCGCTTCGCCTCCGAACAGATGCGCGCAGCCGGTGACATCGAGGAACAGCCCATGGGGCGGATCGAGGGCCACCAGCGGCGTGAAGCGGTCGCACCAGTCGGCGATGGCGTTCAGCGCCTGACCGTCGGCCGCATCATCGGCATCGAACACCCGCACGTCCGGACAGATGGCGCGGGCGCTGGCGAGCGGCAGTCCGACTTCAAGCCCCAGACTGACCGCGGCGTCGTTCAGCGCGGTGATCTGCAGCGCATTGTGCTGCTTGCCAACGACCACCCAAGGCTCAGAAGCAGCTTCAGCAGCAACCTTCGTATCAGCCGGCGCGGCGCCTGAGCGTCGCAACTGGCGCTTGATACGATCGGTCGGCAGGCGCGGCAGCCGCAGGCTGAGAATGCGCCGCCGGTTCACGGAAAAGGCACTCATCACATTTCCATTCCATGATCCACTGGCCGGTCTGGCCATGACGGTTACGAACGAGTTCGGCGTCGAACACCGGATCGCCCCAAACGCTCCACACCGAGCCCGGTGGAGAGGGAGCGGCACGAATGACCCAGCGGGTTTCGGCGGTGCTCACAGCGGGCATTGCCGCGCTGCGCAACACCACGCAGGTGACGCCGGATGTTTGCGCCGCCAGCGTCAGCTTGCGGCTGGCAACGAGATCGAACTGCCGTGCTCCACCCCAGACATCCAGCACCACGGCGCCGAGCGCATCGCAGGCGAGCGCATCCGCGGTCACCCGCAAGGCCATGTCGATGTCGGCGGCAGCGACCGTCACGATCAACCGCGGATCGAGCCCAAGCTGGGCGAGGCCATTCATCGACACCGCGCCGGTTTCCAGCGCGACAAAATCCTGCCGCACCCACATCACCGGGCGCCGCCGTGCGCTGCGCCAGGCGAGGCCCGCAATGAAGCCGGTCGCCGCCGCCGCATGACGGCCCTCCGGCGCGAACACCTCATGCAGCGCTCCGCGCCCAAGCCCACCCTGCAGCATCGCGTCCGCGCCGCCATGGCCGAGCGCGATACGGTTCACGTCGCCATGCGTGTCTTGGCGCGCGGTGCCTGCCTCCAGGCGTCCGATCGCACTCCGCAAATGCGCAAGCGTACTCATGCGTGCGCCGATCATGCGTCGCTCCTCAGAAATCCCGGCCACATCATCGTTGCGGATTGAACGAATGACCGCGGCATTTGTTCATGATATGTTCTAGTAAAGCGGACCGCCTTTCAGGAGTCAATGGAGGCGTGCCGACTTTCAATTTTCTGCAATTAAACCAATGGATTAAACAATGGATGTACAGGCCAAGCTGGAAATCCTCGCGGATGCGGCGAAGTACGATGCCTCCTGCGCCTCCAGCGGCACCGAGCAGCGGGACTCCCGCGACGGCAAGGGACTGGGATCGACCGATCCGGGCATGGGCATCTGCCACTCCTATGCGCCCGATGGCCGATGTATCTCGCTGCTCAAGATCCTGCTAACCAACGCCTGCAATTACGATTGCCTGTATTGCATCAACCGCGCCTCCAGCAATGTGCCGCGGGCGCGTTTCACCGTCAGCGAAGCGGTCCGGCTGACGCTCGACTTCTACCGACGCAATTACATCGAGGGCCTGTTTCTCTCGTCCGGCATCATCCGCAGTCCTGACTACACCATGGAACAGGTGGTGCGGGTGGCGCAGAGCCTGCGTGAAGACCACCACTTCCGCGGCTACATCCATCTCAAGACCATTCCCGACGCCAGCGACGATCTGATCGCCGCGGCCGGCAAATATGCCGACCGCCTCAGCATCAACATCGAAGTGCCGACCGAAACCAGCTTGGCCCGGCTTGCGCCCGAGAAGAACGTGCGCGCCATCCGCCGCACTATGGGCCGCCTGCGTCTCAAACTCGACGAAACAATGGACCAGTCATCGGGACACCGTCGTGCGCCGCCGCCCCGCTTCGCGCCTGCCGGGCAAAGCACGCAGATGATCATCGGCGCGGATGCCTCGAACGACCGGACCATCCTGGAGACCAGCGCCAATCTCTACGGCTCCTACAATCTGAAACGGGTCTATTACTCGGCGTTCAGCCCGATCCCCGATGCGAGCCGCGCGCTGCCGCCGCAAGCGCCACCGCTGGTGCGCGAGCATCGGCTGTATCAGGCCGACTGGCTGATGCGGTTCTACGGTTTCGACATCGGTGAGCTGACTGAACCGCTCGAAGACGGGATGCTGCCGCTCGACATCGATCCCAAGCTCGCCTGGGCGCTGCGCCACCGCGATCGTTTTCCCGTCGACGTGAACAGCGCCAGCCGTGAACAGCTGCTGCGCGTTCCCGGATTCGGCACGCGAACCGTGAACAGCATCCTCGCCGCGCGCCGCGTGACACATCTGCGCGCGGCGGATCTGGTGCGGCTGCATGTGCCGCGCAAAAAAGCGCTGCCGTTTATCGTGCTGGCCGATCATCGGCCGGCCCCGGCACAACTCGACAGCAATCGCCTGCTTCAAATGCTTCGCCCGCGCCCCGCACAACTCGGCTTCAGTTTTTAGGTGGCTTCGATGCACCATGTCATGCTCACATGTGAAACCGATTTCGACGGATGGCGGACCGCGGCACGCGCGCTGGCGATCAACCAGATCGAGCCGGCAACCATCACCTGGCGTGTCGGCGAAGATGCGCCGGAGCTGTTCGCACCATCCCCGTTGCCGGATATCGCGGGACAGCCGGCGTTTCATGTTCCGGCGGCCTTTATCGAGCTCGCCCGCGCCGCGGCCCTGAACCGCGATCCGCAACGCTTCGGCCTGCTGTACAGGCTGCTATGGCGTTTGCGGTCTCATCCCGAATTAATGTCGCTCGCGACCGATCCCGATGTCGCCCGCATCGGCAGCCTTGCCCGCGACGTGCATCACGCCGAGCACAAGATGCATGCCTTCGTCAGGTTCCGGGAAGTCGGCCGCGACCGCAATTCACGCTTCGTGGCCTGGTTCGAACCTCCGCATTACATTGTCGAAGCTGTGGCGCCGTTCTTCGAGCACCGCTTCGCCGACATGGCCTGGTCGATCCTGACGCCCGATCGCTGTGCCCATTGGGACGGATCGAAGACTATCTTCACCGAAGGCGTCAGCCAATCGGAGGCCCCATCGGAGGATCGCTTGGAGGATCTGTGGCGCAGCTATTACGCCAGCATCTTCAATCCCGCCCGGCTCAAGGTGAATGCCATGAAGGCCGAGATGCCGGTGAAATACTGGCGGAACCTTCCCGAAGCGTCGCTGATTAACCCCCTGATCAAGCAGGCCGGCCAAGCCGCGCAGACCATGGTCGAGAGCGCGGCGACAGATCCGCGGCCGTCACAACAGCGAAGGGAACCAGCAATGGCCCCCGCAAAATCCCATGCAGATTCGCTCACGCGGCTCCGCGACGAGGCGATAGAGTGCCGCGCCTGCCCTCTATGGAAGGATGCGACGCAAACCGTGTTCGGCGAGGGTCCACGGCATGCGCCGATCATGATGGTCGGCGAGCAGCCCGGCGACAAGGAAGATCTCGCCGGCAAGCCATTCGTCGGACCGGCCGGCCAGATGCTCGACCGCGCGCTGAAGGAAGCCGGCATCGATCGCAGCAAGGTCTACGTCACCAATGCGGTGAAGCACTTCAAGTTCGTGCCCCGCGGCAAGATCCGCCTGCATCAAAAGCCGAATACGGCGGAGATCAAAGCGTGCCGTCCGTGGTACGAACGCGAGCGCGCCGCCATCAAGCCCGCCCTCATCGTCGCGATGGGCGCAACCGCGGCGCAAAGCGTGTTCGGCAAGGCCACGCCGATCAACGCAAGCCGCGGCCGGCTGATCAATCTCGACGACAACGCCAAGGTGCTCGTCACCGTGCACCCCTCCTATCTGCTGCGGCTTCCCGATGAAGACGCGCGCGCCAAGGAGTACGCCCAGTTCGTCGACGATCTGAGGATGGTGGCGGATTTCCTCCGCCACGCACACGCCGCCTGATGCACGACAGGAGCCTCCGCCGGCGCTTAAGCCGCCAGCGTTCCCTCCACCAGCTTCACCCAGTACGACGTGCCGTGGACGATGGCGTCGTCGTTGAAATTGTAGGCCGGGTGATGCAGGCCGGCGCTGTCGCCGTTGCCCATGAAAATGAAGGCGCCGGGGCGCGCTTCCAGCATGTAGGCGAAGTCTTCGGCGCCCATGATCGGCGTGATGTTGGCGTTGACGTTCCCAGCGCCTGCGATGTCGGTCGCGGTCTTCAAGGCGATGTCGGTCTGCTCGGGATGATTGACCACGACGGGATAGCCGCGGTTATACGCGAGGTCGATGCGCGCGCCGGTGGCCTGCGCCACGCCCGCCGTCACCTCCTTCATGCGCTGCTCGACGAGATCCCTCATCTTCGGTTTCAGGGTGCGGACCGTTCCCAGCATCTCGGCCGACTGTGGAATCACATTGCTGGTGTGGCCGGCATGGAAACTGCAGATCGACAGCACGGCCGATTCCAGCGGGTCGATGCTGCGCGAGACGATGGACTGCAAGGCGACGACCAGTTGCGCGCCGGCGAGCAGCGGATCAATGCCCTTGTGCGGCATCGCCGCATGCGCGCCCTTGCCTTCGACCTTGATCACCAGCTTGTCCATGGATGCCATCAGGGGGCCGGGACGAATCGCGAAGCTGCCCAGCGGAATGCCGGGAATGTTGTGCATGCCGTAGACCTGATCGATGGCGAAACGATCCATCAGGCCGTCCTTGATCATCGCCGCCGCGCCGGCGCCGCCCTCTTCCGCAGGTTGGAAGATGACGACGGCGTCACCGGCGAAATTGCGGGTCTCGGAGAGATAACGCGCCGCACCCAGCAGCATCGCGGTGTGGCCGTCGTGGCCGCAGGCATGCATCTTGCCCGGCGTTTTCGACTGGTACGGCAGATTGGTGTCTTCCTGGATCGGCAGCGCGTCCATGTCGGCGCGCAGGCCGATCGCCTTCGGGCTGCCGCCCGCGGCCGGCTTGCGGCCCTTGATCACGCCGACCACGCCGGTCTGCCCGAGCCCGGTCACGACCTCATCGCAACCGAACTCCCTGAGCCGATCGGCGACAAATCCGGCGGTCCGATGCACATCATAAAGCAATTCCGGATGGGCATGCAGATCCCGGCGCCAGGCCATGATGTCGGGCTGGAATTCGGCGATACGATTGACGATGGGCATAACAACCTACCAAAAACAGCGCCGCCGGGCGGCGGCGAAACTTCGATCCCCGAGCCTAACATGGGCCGACTGCGGACCCAATATCTGCGCTGCGGCAAAAACGGGCGGTTTGACCGAACAACTGTCACAGGCAATACAACATTGCGCACAATGGACTGCGGTTTTGCGCACATTCCCCTGCGCCAGAAAATGCTCTAAGGCGGGTAAGAGAAAAGCATGCGACGGGACCGGGAATGACCAGACGCCTTGAGGGGGATTTCGACTACATCGTGGTCGGCGCCGGAACCGCCGGCTGCATCGTCGCCAACCGCCTCTCCGCCGATCCCGGCAAACGGGTGCTGATCCTTGAGGCCGGCGGCAAGGACAACTGGATCTGGTTTCACATCCCGGTCGGCTATCTCTTCGCCATCGGCAATCCCCGCTCCGACTGGATGTTCAAGACCGAGCCCGAGCCCGGCCTCAACGGCCGCGCGTTGGCCTATCCCCGCGGCAAGGTGATCGGCGGCTCATCGGCAATCAACGCCATGATCTCGATGCGCGGCCAAGCCGCCGATTACGACCACTGGCGGCAACTGGGGTTGACCGGCTGGGGCTGGGACGATGTGCTGCCCGCCTTCAAGAAACTGGAAGATCATTTCCTCGGCGCCAGCGAGCACCACGGCGTCGGTGGCGGTTGGCGCATCGAAGCACCGCGGTTGTCGTGGAAGGTGCTGGACGCCGTGGGCGATGCCGCGGCGCAGATGGGCATTCCGCGCACCTCCGATTTCAACACCGGCAACAATGAAGGCATCGGCTATTTCCACGTCAACCAGAAGCGTGGCCGGCGCTGGTCGTCGGCGCGTGGCTTTCTCAAGCCGGCCCTGGGACGCGCCAATCTGCGGCTCGAAACCAATGTGCTGGCCGATCGCCTGATCGTGGAAAACGGCCGGGCCGTGGGCGTGCGTTTCATCCAGGGCGGCGAAACCGTCGAGGCCCGCGCAAAGGGCGAAGTCATCCTTTGCTCAGGCTCGATCGGATCGACCCAGGTGCTACAGCGCTCCGGCATCGGACCGCAGGACTGGCTCGCACCACTCGGCATTGACACCGTGCTGGCGCGCGAAGGCGTCGGCCGCAACCTGCAGGATCACCTGCAGCAGCGCGCGATCTACAAGGTCAACGGCATCCGCACCCTGAACGAAACCTATTATTCACTGCCGCGCCGTGGCTGGATGGGCATCGATTATCTGCTGCGCCGGCGCGGGCCGCTGACCATGGCGCCGTCGCAGCTCGGCATCTTCACCCGCTCCGATCCACATCAGGATCGCGCCAACATCCAGTTCCACGTGCAGCCGCTGTCGCTGGATAAATTTGGTGATCCGCTGCATCGCTTCCCCGCCATCACGGTGGCCGCGTGCAACCTGCGGCCGAGTTCGCGCGGCAGCATCCGGCTGCGCGATGCCAGACCCGACACGGCGCCGGTGATCGCGCCGAATTACCTCGACACGTCGGACGACCGCCAGGTCGCGGCGGATGCGATCCGCGTGACACGCCGGCTGATGAAGCAGGCCGCACTCGCGCCCTATCATCCCGACGAGTATCTGCCCGGCGCCACCGTCGGCGACGACGATGCGTCGCTGGCGAAAGCCGCAGGGAACATCGGCACCACCATCTTCCATCCCGTCGGCACCGCGAAGATGGGCCGCGCCGACGATCCGATGGCCGTGGTCGACGAACGCCTGCGCGTTCACGGCCTCGACGGCCTGCGGGTGATCGATGCCTCGGTGATGCCGACGATTACCTCGGGCAACACCAACACGCCGACCGCGATGATCGCGGAAAAAGGCGCGGCGATGGTGATCGCCGACGCCCGATAATTTAGCCTGGCGGCGCGCTCCATTAATGCGATTGCAGTCGTTTCAAATCAGCAACGGCGCTTCGATACTCTCGAAATGATTTTGGACATCCGTCGCGCGCAGAGACGAGTTCTGTTCGGGCTGCGGCCGGGTCTTTGACCTTCAACAGAGCTAATCCAATGTAGTAGTGAGCCTCGCAGATTTGATCTCCATTGCTGGCGGCGGCCAGGGCTGCAGCAGGCGTCATCCGACCAACAAGCAACTCGCCGACGGACTTCGGCCAATCCTTGAGTTGGCCCTTGTCGAGCGCAGCCGTGAGCGCGATGTCAGCATCTGCAGCTCCGCTTTGAGTGCCGGCAACCCATCGCCATATCAGATTGTAGCCGTTTGAATCGAAAGATACGGCTGCCTCGTTATAGTCTAAGGCCGCATCCTTGAAGTTGCCTTTCAGATAATACGCGTCTGCCCGGGCAGTATAATAATCGGAACTGATGCGATCTGCCTTAGGACGATCTACGGCTTGATCTTTAGTGTATGCAGTATTCTTGTCCGCTCCAAGCTTGATGGCATCGGTGAAATCCCGGACCGCTTCGTCCAACCTGTCCTCAGATAGATAAACCTGCCCGCGACTGAAGCGGCTTCCGGCGCTAGTGGGATCGAGGTTTATGGCCTCTGTGAGCGAGGCAGTCGCGCGGGTGAGATCTCCCTTTTTGAAAAAAACGAGCCCAAGTTCATGATGAGCGTAGTTGTTTTTGGGATTGAGCCTTATCGCCTCGGAAAAATCAGCTTGCGCCGCATCGATGTTATCGAGTGCAAAGTTTCCAAAACCACGCTTGAGCGATGCCATCGACCGTAGGCCCGCAGGCAGTCCAGTATCTTCCATCAAACGGGTGCAGGCTGCGATCATGCGAGTGAGATCCTCGCTATCCTGGCAAAAATTCAGATCTTGCCGATCGAGCGCAGAAGCGTTTCCTGCAACAAGGAGAGTAAAGGCCGCGATCACGACGACCTTGCAGACGCGGCGTGCAAACATAATCGCCCCTTAAACGTAAATTCAGCTCCTACTTGTAAATCCAGCAATTAACACCCGAACGACCGTGTAGCGCAACAGCCAGCCATCCGGCTGTCCCGAATCCGCTGGCATGAGCCGAGCCCGAGTTCGGAGGAAAAGCGGCGGCCCAGTCGCGACTGTACCGTGACGATGAGGAGTGCAGACTTCACCAGGCACTGGACTGTCAAGAAGCGCGATGGGGGTGAGGTCGACGCTGCCGCGATGCTTCACCAGGAATGTTTATGCGGGAACGACAAGCATGTTCTTCACGGTCGGCAAAGCGACCAGGGCGGCACCGGTCGTGACGGCGCTGAAGTTATTGAGGACGGCGTATCCGGCTAACTCACAGAAATTCGGACTGCGCATGTCCGCGGTGAGGCTATGCTCAAGGACACGCCCTCACCCACGGCCCCAGAAGTTACCAACGATCAGGTGGCGCGCTTAGCGCGCCACCGCGACCGGAGCCTTGCCCGGCACCACCAGATTGACGATGACAGCCACGACGATGTTCATGGCCAGCGCGAGCAGGCCTGTGTACAGCGTGATGGTGGTGTCGCCGAGATGCAGCGTGTGCAGCGGCTTCAGCCCGTCGGAATAGGCGAAATAGGTGCCGCCGAGGAAGCCAACCGCCCAGCCGGCGAGCAGCGCGGGCGCGCGGAACCAGCCGATGAACAGGCCGAACACCAGCGCCGGCAGCGTCTGGATGATCCACATGCCCCCGAGCAGCTGCAGGTCGAGCGCGAACTGGATCGGCAGCACGATGATCGCCAGCAATGCACCGACCTTGACCACCAGCGAGGTGACCTTCGCCACCTGGGCTTCGCCCGCTTCCGTCACATCCGGATTGACGTAGGCGCGCCAGAAGTTGCGGGTGAACAGGTTGGCGGCACCGATGCTCATTACCGCCGCCGGCACCAGGGCGCCGATGGCAATGGCCGCAAACGCGAAACCTGCGAACCAGCTCGGAAACAGTGTCTGGAACAGCGCCGGCACCACGTCATTGTTGCTCGCAAGCTGCAAATGCGCCGCGTGGCCCATGTAGCCGAGTAGCGCCAGCAGGCCGAGCAGCAGGGTGTAGGCCGGCAGCAGGATCGCATTCTTGCGAATGGTGTTGGCGCCGTTGCTGGCGAAGATGCCGGTCAAGGTGTGCGGGTACATGAAGGCGGCAAGCGCCGACCCCAGCGCCAGCGTGGCGTAGGCGACGTACTGGTTGCCGCCGAGCAGGATGCTGCCCGCCCCCTTGGCTTTGAACGCGGCATCTGCCGCATTGAACACTGCGGCATAGCCGCCGAGCTTCGAGGGGATCAGCGCCACCGCGGCGATCACCGCGATGTAGATCATGATGTCCTTGACGAAGGCGATCAGCGCCGGTGCGCGCAGGCCCGACGAGTAGGTGTAGAACGCAAGCACCAGGAAGGCGATGATCAGCGGCAACTCGCCGCTCAGCCCCAGCGCCTTGATCACGGTCGCCATGCCGATCAGCTGCAGCGCGATATAGGGCATGGTGGCGATGACACCGGTGACGGCGACCGCGAGCTCCAGCGCCTTCGAGCCGTACTGGCCGCGCACCACGTCACCCGCCGTGATGTAGCCGTGGTCCTTGGCGACCTGCCACAGCTTCGGCATCACCGCGAACACGAAGGGATAGACGATGATGGTGTAAGGCAGCGCGAAGAAGCCGTAGGCCCCCACCGCATAGACCAGCGCGGGAACCGCGATCACGGTGTACGCCGTGTAGAAATCGCCGCCGATCAGGAACCAGGTGATCCAGGTGCCGAAGTTGCGGCCACCGAGGCCCCATTCATCGATACGCGCCAGCGTCTCCGGTTTGCGCCAACGTGCGGCGACGAAACCCATGATGGTGACGAGGATGAAGAAGAAAATGAAAACGCCGAGTGCGACGGCATCGATCTCAGTCTTCATGCTTCACACCCCTGTAGGCGAGCCAGATCAACAGGGAGGTGATGGGCACCCAGGCGAGCTGATACCAGTAGAAGAACGGGAACCCGAGAACCACCGGATCATGGGTGTTGTAGAACGGCACCCAGAGCAAGCCGATGTAGGGAAGCAGAAGCAGCCAAAGCCACCCGTTTTGCGCGCGTGTTTTCATGATGATCCAGCCCCGCGAAGATCATGACAAGCCATGAGGACTGGATAACCAGACCACTGCGGCAGGTAAAGACATATTGCCGCAGGCTCACAACCTTCGGCTGCGAAGCTGGTATGCGTTGCGCCAATGCGCGATTTTGTGCTCCGCACCAAATCGCGGCGCACCTGCAAGTCGACTACGGGCGAATCGCCATCGACACCGGCCCCGGCGTGCGAACCGGCTCGGCCAGGCGCGCGAAATCACACAACAGCGACCTGGTTTTGCGAGGATCGATGATCTCTTCCACCCAGAATTTTTCGGCTGTGCGAAAAGGCGAACGCAACTTGTTGAGTCGATCTTCGATTTCCGCAAGCTTCGCCTTCGGGTCCGCGGCCTCATCAATATCGGCGCGATACGCCGCTTCGATTCCGCCTTCCAGCGGCAGCGATCCCCAATAGCCCGACGGCCATGCATAACGCAGCGACAGCCGGCCGGCGGGCTGGTTGGCCGCGCCGGCCACACCAAATGCATTGCGGATGATGACGGTGCACCACGGAATTTTAGTCTGGTTCATCGCGGCCATCGCGCGCACGCCATGCCGGATGGTGGCCGCCTTCTCGGCCTCGAGGCCGATCAGGAATCCCGGACAATCCTGCAGATACACCACCGGCAGATGGAAGGTTTCAGCGAGATCGACAAAGCGCACGATCTTCTGGCACGCCTCCGCGGTCCAGGCGCCACCATAATGATAGGGATCGCTGGCGAGCAGCGCGACGGCGCGCCCGTCGAACCGCGCAAAACCCGTGATGATCGAACGACCGAAATTCTGGCCCATTTCGAAGAACGAGCCCTTGTCGACCACGCTCTCGACGATCCCGCGCATCTTGTAGACCTGCCGGCGGTTGCGCGGCACGGCCTTCATCAGGCTTTCGTCCGCACGCTCCGGATCGTCGTCGTTGGCGATGGTCGGCGGCAGGCCATAGACCGACGACGGCAGGTACGACAGAAAGCGCCGCGCACAGGCAAACGCCTCCTCCTCGGTGTCGACGGCATGATCGACCGCGCCGCTGCGGGTCTGGATCTCCCAGCCGCCGAGTTCCTGCTTCTCCAGGGTCTGGCCGAGCCGCGCCACCACCGGTGGCCCTGCGACAAACATCGCCGAGCTCTTGGTCATCACCGAATAGTGGCTCGCGGCCAGCCGCGCGGCGCCGAGCCCCGCCACGGAACCGAGCCCAAGCCCAACGACGGGAACGACGGCCATATTGGCCATGGTGAAATAGAAACCGCGGGTGCCGCCGACACCGCCGGGCAGATTGGCAGCGCCGGTGGTTTCGATGGTCTTCACCGAACCGCCGCCGCCGGACCCTTCGATCACACGAATGATGGGCAGCCGGAACTCGGCCGCCATGGTCTCCGCCATCAACGGCTTTTGCGGCAGCGAGGCATCCGCCGAACCGCCGCGGACGGTGAAGTCGTCGCCGACCACCACCACCGGCCGCCCCTCGATGCGGCCGCGGCCGAATACGCAGTTCGCCGGCGTCAGCGTCTTCAGGTCGCCCTTGTCGTCGTATTCGGCGCTGCCGGCGATGGCGCCGACCTCATGGAAGCTCTCGGCATCGACCAGCTTGTCGATCCGCTCGCGGACCGTCAGCCGGCCGGAGTCATGTTGCCGCCTGACCTTGTCGGGGCCGCCCATCTGCTGCGCGAAGGCTTGGCGGCGCGCCAGTTCGTCCAGCTCCGGCTTCCAGTTCATTCCGTTTCTCCCTGCCGCCGGGTGCGATCAGCGGCTGTTTTCTTGATTGTTGGGGCGCCGCCGTCTCGACGAAGGGATTGTCCTCGATGCTGTCGGACATGTTGAGCACGGCAGCCGACAGCTTCTGCAATTGCGGTGCGACTTCGGTGCGCAGCCGCTCTTCATCGTACATCGCCGCCAGCAGCCCGATGGTGATGACGAGAAAATCGCGGTACTGCGGCGACCACATCGGAACCGAAATGCCGGTGACATGCGGATTCCACAGCCCGTTCGAAATCACATAGCCGTGGTCCTTGAGCGACTGCCGATTGGCCTCGATCCGTGGCCGCAGCAGCCGCGCATCGTCGGGAATTTCGCGCTCCATCTCCGCCAGCAGCGCGGCACAGGCGTCGGGATGCAGCGCCGCGGTGTAGCCATGGCCGGCCGCGGTGCGGGCAATCGCAATGCGGCTGCCGGTGGTCGATTGCAGGCCGACGGCGTCGTGCGCCCGCGCGTATTCCAGATAGACCATGTGGAACCGATCGGGAGCGACAAATCCGATGGTGCCGGGAATCTGTTCGGCCACGTCCTGCATCAAGAGGCGGACCAGCGAACGAAACCGCAGGCCGCGCATCATCGACGTACTCATGGCAACGGCGCCGGGGCCGAGCCGGTATTTCTGATCCTGCGGCAGATAAACCAGTTGGCCCATCCGGGTCAGCGTGTGGGTCAGCCGCGACACCGTCGAACGCGGCAGCCGGCAACGGTTGGCGATCTCCAGATTGCCCAGCCGCGCCTCGTGGCCTTCAAAACAACGCATCACGTCGAAGGCCCGCGACACCACCTGGATGACATCGTTATCCCCCGCGCCATCACTGGCGGACCCACTCAGCCGGCCCAGGCGTTCGGATCGCCGCCCCATCAGACTGATCCTCCGCTGATCGCGACGGAATTGGCGCACCTGACTGTGGTTGGACCCGGCATGCTTCTCCCCATGCGATGTTCCGCTCTGCGGAATAAAATTTCTACTTGTGGAATAGGCTACCTCAGGCAATCTCAGGCCACAACACCAGCGCGAGGCGCCGCATGGGCGTCTGCGCCAACGGAATGATTGATCGGGGGCATTTAAATGGCTGACATCAAGATCACGACTGAAGTGGCTGGCCGGGTTTGCGAACTGCTGCTGACGGCAGGCGAGAATGTGAGCAATGGCGACGACATCGCGCTGGTCGAAGCGATGAAAATGGAAATTCCGGTCGCCGCGACGGTGTCCGGCAAGGTCAAGTCGGTGCTGGTGAACGTCGACGATATGGTGACGGAGGGGCAGACCATCGCGCTCATCGAAACCTAGCGCCGCGCGATCATTGCCCCCTCATCATCCACGGAGATATCAATGAAGGCCCTCGAGCTCTGGTACGCCTATATCAAGTCGCACGATCACCGCGCGCTGTGGGACCTGCTGCATCCCGACGCCGTGTTCGAAAGCCCTGTCGTGCACACGCCACAGCGCGGACGCGAGATCACGTTCAAGTATCTGGTGGGCGCGGACAAGGTGCTGGGCGGCCCGGGCTTCACATATGTCGGCGAATGGCGCAGCACCCATGGCGCGGTGCTGGAGTTCGAGAACGAGATCGAGGGGATCCGGATCAACGGCGTCGACATCATCACCTTCAGTGACGACGGAAGCCTGATCACCCATTTCAAGGTAATGGTCCGCCCGCTCAAGGCCATCAACCTGCTGCACCGGCTGATGGGCGAGCAGTTGGCAAAGACTTGAGGCGACGGCCGCGCTCCATGTCGCTCTGTGGATGCGCGGAAGGTCGACTTGCTAACTGGATTTCGCCGCCAGTTCGCGCAGCTCCGTCTTCAGCACCTTGCCGTAATTATTTTTCGGCAGCTCGGTGAGCTCGACATAACGCTTCGGCCGCTTGAACCGGGCGATGTGGGCGAGGCAATGCGCATCGAGCGCCGCGGCGTCGAACGTGGCGCCCGGCGCGATCACCAGATAAGCTACTATGTTTTCGCCCCATTCCGGGTCCGGCACGCCGATGACCGAGACCTCCTTGACCGATGGATGCGCCAGCAGCACTTCCTCGACCTCGCGCGGATAGATGTTGGTGCCGCCGGAGATGATGACGTCCTTCGAACGATCCGACAGCGTGAGGAATCCGTCGGCATCGAGCCGGCCGACGTCGCCGGTGCGCAGCCAGCCATCGACCAGCGTCTCCGCGGTGGCCTTGGGATTATTCCAGTAGCCCAGCATCACAGGCGGGCCCTTGGCCTCGATCTCTCCGACCTCGCCGGCCGGCAGCGCTTTCCCGCCGGCCCCCGTAATGCGCACAGACACCGCGCTATGCGCGGTTCCCACCGAGGCCAGCCGTTCGAGATAGCGGGGATGATCGACATCGCCGTGCCGTCCTCGCGACAGCGCCGTGATGGTCATCGGTGATTCGCCCTGCCCGTAGATCTGCACGAAACGCGGTCCCATCACCGCCATCGCCGCCTTGATGTCTTCGAGATACATCGGTCCGCCGCCATAGACGATGGTCTTCAGTCCCTCGCCGTCTTCACCGCGGGTTCGCGCCGCCGCCACCAGCCGCTGCACCATGGTGGGTGCGGCGAACATCGACACCGATCCGATCCCACGCGCCAGGCTCAGCACCTCGTCGGCATCGAAACCGCCCGATGGTGCCACCACATGCCGGCAGGCCATTCGGACATGGATGAAATTGTAGAGGCCGGCGCCATGGGAGATCGGCGCCGCATAGAGTGCGGCATCCGTCGGCTGCACGTTGTCGACATCGGCGAGATAGCACAATGACATGGCGACGAGATTGCCGTTGCTGAGCATCACACCTTTCGGCCGGCCCGTCGTGCCCGATGTGTAGAACAGCCATGCGAGGTCGTTCACCTCGCGCTGGACCGGCGGCGCAACGCTACCCGCCTCGCGCAGCGTTGCAAACGCGCCGCTCGCCGCATCGATCAACTCCAGCCCGGCGGGCAGATCCGCTCGCGCCTCATCCAGCGCAGCGCCAGTCTCGCCATCGACGAATGCCAGCTTGGCTTCCGCGTTGTCGCAGATCCAGGCCGCTTCGCGAGCGTGCAGCTTGGCGTTGATTGGAATAGCTGCCGCCCCCGCCCACCAGATGCCGTAGAGGCATTCCAGGTATTCGGTGCAGTTGTGCATGAACACCGCAACCCGGTCGCCGGGCCGGATGCCACGAACAGCGAGATTGGCCGCGATCGCAGCCGCACGACGCGCGAAGGTGGCGTAATCGGCCTTAATCTCGATGCCACTCAGCAGCGCGGGCGCGGCGGGATTGAGCCGCGCACTCGCCGCCAGCCATTCCGCGATGTTCATGGGTTAGCGTGTCGGCTCAAGAATCGAGACGTAGTTCGCAACGGCCGCGCCACCCATATTGAAGATGCCGGCCAGCTTCGGATTGACGAGCTGCATGCCCTGCGGCGCTTCGCCGGCAAGCTGCATCGCGCTCATCACATGCATCGACACGCCGGTCGCGCCGATCGGATGCCCCTTGGCCTTGAGGCCACCCGAGGCGTTGACCGGCAGCTTGCCGCCGATCTGGGTCCAGCCCTCCTTGATGGCGCGGGCGCCCTGGCCTTTCGGCGTCAAGCCCATCGCTTCGTATTCAATCAGTTCAGCAATGGTGAAGCAGTCATGGGTTTCGACAAAGGAGAGATCGGACAGCGTAACTCCGGCCGACTGCAGCGCCCGCCCCCAGGCCACCGAACAGCCTTCGAAATCGATGATGTTGCGCTTCGACAGCGGCAGGAAATCCTGCGCATGCGCCGTGGCGCGGATCGACACCGCCTTGCGCATCGACTTCGCGGTCTCCGCGTCGGTCAGCACCAACGCGGCGGCGCCGTCCGACACCAGCGAGCAGTCGGTGCGCTTCAGCGGGCCTGCAACGAACGGATTCTTTTCGCCTTCCGAGCGGCAATAATCGAAGCCGAGATCCTTGCGCATCTGCGCATAGGGATTGGCGACGCCGTTCTTGTGGTTCTTCGCGGCGATCATCGCCAGCGCATCGGACTGGTCGCCATAGCGCTGGAAATACTGCTCGGCGATCTTGCCAAACACCCCGGCAAAGCCGGCCGGGGTGTCGCCGTCCTCCGGCAAATAGGAGGCGCGCAGCAGGTTGCGGCCGATCTCCGGCCCCGGCGTTTTGGTCATCTGCTCGACACCGACCACCAGCACGATCTTCGCGGCGCCCGCGCGGATGGTCTTGATGGCCTGGTGGACGGCCGCCGAGCCGGTGGCGCAGGCGTTTTCGACCCGCAGCGCCGGCTTGAAACGCAGGGCGGGATCGGCCTGCAGCACCAGCGCCGCGGTGAAATCCTGCGGCGAAAAGCCTGCGTTGAAATGTCCCAGCACGATTTCATCGACATCGCCCGGCGCGACGCCCGCATCCACCATCGCGTCGGTGGCGACGCGCACGATCAGGCTTTCGATCGTCTCCGTCTCCAGTTTGCCGAATGGCGTGTGCGCCCAGCCGACGATCGATGCAGTCATAATGTCCTCCCACGGAACGTGTTGAGGCAAAGGCAGCCGTGTGGCCGCCTGCCGGTCCTGTCCCGAATAAACCACCGACACCCGGCGACATCAACATGCGCGCGGGCATGTCTGGTCCGGCGAGAGCTGCATCATGCATTAGCGGACGCGCCGTCATGTGGCGGCATGCGTTGGAATCCCAGCCGGCAATCGATAGCATCGCGTCAACGAAAATGGAGCGTGCCGCCTTGTCTGATCCCCTTCCTACCCTCAATGAACTCTCCCGCGCCCTGGCCGACGGCAAGGTGACGAGCCGCACCCTGGCGGAAGCCTGTCTCGAACATATCCAGGACAAGGACGGCGAAGGGCGGCGCACGTTCCTGCAGGTCGACGCGGATGCTATCCGGCAGACCGCCGACGCGATGGATCGGCTGCGGGCCGTCAATGCGGCGCCATCGCGGTTTGCCGGCATTCCGATCTCGATCAAGGACCTGTTCGACGTGCAGGGGGAAGTCACCCGCGCCGGCTCCAGAGCCCTGGCCGACGCAGCACCTGCGGCGCGCGACGCCACCGTGATCGCCCGGGTGCGGCAGGCCGGCTTTGTCATCATGGGCCGGACCAATATGACCGAGTTCGCCTATTCCGGGCTCGGCATCAATCCGCATTACGGGACCCCTGCCAATCCCTGGCAACGCGCCAGGCCGCGCGTACCCGGCGGATCGTCCTCGGGGGCCGCGATCTCGGTTTCCGACGGCATGGCGCACGCGGCGCTCGGAACCGACACTGGCGGTTCCTGTCGGATTCCGGCGGCGTTCGCCGGTATCGTCGGCTACAAGCCGACCGCGCGGCTGATCCCCCAGGACGGCATCGTTCCCCTGGCGCCCTCGCTCGATGCCGCCGGCCCGTTGGCGCCATCGGTGCGCTGCTGTGCCAGCGTTCATGCGATCCTGAGCGGCCAGCCCGAGACGGATCTGACGGCGCTCGAGGTCTCCGGCCCTGTCTCTTATACACATCTAGATGTGTATAAGAGACAGCCCCAGGACGGCATCGTTCCCCTGGCGCCCTCGCTCGATGCCGCCGGCCCGTTGGCGCCATCGGTGCGCTGCTGTGCCAGCGTTCATGCGATCCTGAGCGGCCAGCCCGAGACGGATCTGACGGCGCTCGAGGTCTCCGGCCTGCGCTTCGCCGTGCCGCAGACATTCGCGCTCGACGATCTCGACGAGGCCGTCGCCAAGGCATTCGAGGCCGCCGTCACACGCCTGTCGCGCGCCGGCGCGCGCATCACCGACGTACCATTCGAGTCGTTCCGCCGAATCCCGCCGATGAACACCAAGGGCGGCTTCGCGGCGATGGAAAGCTACGCGTGGCACAAGTCGCTGATCGAGGCCAAGCGTGCGCTGTACGATCCGCGGGTGGTCAATCGTATCGTCAAGGGGGCGGATTGCACGGCGGTCGACTATCTGGAGCTGCTGGCCGCGCGCAGAGCGCTGGTGGAGGCGGCCGATGCCGAGCTCGCCCCGTTCGATGCACTGCTGATGCCGACGGTCGCCATCGTGCCGCCGCGCATCTCCGATCTCGCCGGTGACGAAGCCTACAGCCGCGCCAACATCCTGTCGCTGCGCAACACCAGCCTGATCAATGCCACCGATGGCTGCGCGATCTCCTTGCCGATCCATACACCGGGAGACGCGCCGGTCGGACTGATGCTCGCGAGCCGTGGCGGCGACGACCAGCGCCTGTTTGCACTGGCCACAGCGGTGGAGACGGCGCTGGCCGTGAATTAAGGCGTGTAGCCCGCATGAGCGCGCAAGCGCGATATCCTGGACAAGCGGCTAACGTCGGCCCGGGATGTCGCTACGCTCATCCGGGCTACACACTCAGACGCCATCCCGGGCGAACAGCGCATTAAGCTCACCATGGCCGATCGATCTGTCGAGGAAGCTCATGGTGCCGCGATCGCGGATCTCGCAGGCGCTGTCGCGCAGGAATCCCAAAGCCGAGCGCGCGATCGAGCCGCCGAGGCTGACCCGCTTCACGCCCGCATCGATAAGGGCATGGGCGTTGCCGGCAATGTTTCCCAGCCCCATGACAACGTTCAGCGGGCCGGCGATTTCCTTCACCAGCATGGCATGTGTCGCCAGATCGCCCGGGCCCGGCGTGTACGCGCAATCGGCGCCGGCCTCGAGAAGGAGGTTTGAGCGTTTGATGGCAACTGCGGCAGCTCCTTCCTTGAGCACCGCGAAGGCATCGGTTCGGCCCGTCAGGACGAAGGACGACTTCAAGGCCGAGATGCGCTCCCGCGCTGCGATCATCCGCTCGACGGCCAGGGTCTCGTCGTAGAGTTCATTGGCGAGCGGCCGCTTGTCCTCGATGTTGCCGCCGGCCAAGCCAGCCGCGATCGCATCCTCGATGGTCTGCGCGACATCCTCCGGCCGGTCGCCGTAACCGGCCTCGAGATCGCCGTTGACCGGCAGCTCGACCGCGCTGGCAATGGCCTGCATGCACTTGAACATCTCGTCCCGCGACACAGCGAAACGCCTGTCAGCAACATGGTAATCTTGTCGGCCAAGCGAAAACGCAATGCCGGCGCTGGTGGTCGCGATGGCTTTGAAGCCAACGGATTCAAGGACGATCGCGCTCCCCGCGTCCCACGCATTGGGCATGATGAACCCGGGCCCATCACTCGCGTGCAGTTCGAAAAAATCGCGTGCACGACCGGCTTGCATTTCGATCCCCTCCTGTTCGCGCCAGGTTTCAACCGGCCCTGTTCGCCTTGTAGGCTGAGCGTGAAAATCCGTCCAATGCATAGTATAGTCTGATTATATCAGTTATTTGCATGGAGAGGCGCGATGGACTCCGAAGCACTTGCGACGTTTCTCGCCATTCATCACGCCGGCGGGATTTCAAAGGCCGCGGCACGGCTGCGCCGTTCGCAGCCCGCAATCAGCCGGCGCATCGCGCTGCTGGAACAGCAGTTGAACGTTCCGCTGTTCGATCGTGTCGGAGGAAGCCTCGCTCTCAGCGAGGCCGGCCGCATCCTGCTGCCGTTCGCCGAACGTCTGGTCGCCACGCTCAGGGACGCCGATGAAGCGATCAAATCCTTTCAGAGGGCCGAGACCGGATTCGTGTCGGTTGCAGTTGTCGGCACGCTGGCCGACCTCAAGCTGACCAAAGTCCTGACGCGTTTCCAGCGCGAAACGCCGGGCGTGCAAGTCAAACTGCAGACGGCCTCCAGCGCGGAGGTGAGCGCGCTGGTCCGGCGCGGCGAAGCCGTGATCGGCCTGCGCTATCTCAACGATCCGTCGGCCGACATCGACAGCCGCGACCTCAAGCCGGAAGCCCTGGTGATCGCCTGCGGCCGCGACCATCCGCTGGCAGGACGCAAGGTCCGTTCGATCGCCGCCCTGAGGCACGAGAACTGGCTGGCGTTCCCACGCCGACCGCGCGCGGCAGACGACGCGGAGGCAATCATCGCGGCTCACTTCGTGACACATCAGATCTTCGATGTCGCATTCACTCCTGTCGACAGCCTCACCGCTCACAAGCGGCTCATCGAGGCCGGATATGGCATTGCGTTGCTGTCGGAAAGCGCAATCAGGGAAGAACGCGCACGGGGATCAATCGCCGTGATCTCGGTTCAAGGCTTCAAAGCAGCCAATCCCGTCAAACTGGTGACCCGGAAAGAGGGCTACCTCAGTCCGGGCGCACGTCGTTTCATCAAACATGTCATCAGCGAATTCTAGGCGGAAGGCTTACACCACCGTGCGATGCCGCTCGATGCAGGTGCGCAGCACCTCGTCCATCGGTTTCGCCCACCAGTCGTGGGAGAAGATTTCGATCTCCGAATAGCCGTCGAAGCCCTCGGCCTCCACCGCCCTGCGCAGCAAGGGAATATCGATGGCGCCGTCGCCCATCATGCCGCGATCGTTGAGGATGTCTTTCGTGGGCACCATCCAGTCGCAGACATGGAACGCCAGCAGTCTTTTTTTCCCTGTGCGCTTGATCTGGGCGTGGATCTCCGAATCCCACCAGATGTGATAGACATCGAGCGCGACGCCGAGCATGCCGGACGAGGCCGGATCGAGCCGGTCGCAGATATCGAGCGCGTGCTTGGTGGTGTTGACGCAGGCACGGTCCGCCGCATAGGCTGGATGCAGCGGCTCGATCGCGAGCGGCATGTTGACCGATCTGGCATACTCCAGCATCTCCGCGATGCCGTCTTCAACCTGGCGATGTGCGGCGCCAAGGTCCTTCGATGGCGCACTGCCCGGCCGCGAATATTGCGGCAGGCCGCCGACCACCAGCACGACGCAGGGCGCATTCAGCGCCTTGGCTTCGTCCACCGCGCGACGGTTGTCGTCGCGCATCTCCTGACGATGTGCCGCATCCGAGGGGAACATGCCGCCACGGCAGTAGCCTGAGAGCTCGAGGCCGGCGTCGCGCACGGCCTTGACCGCGCGCTCGAGCCCCACGGTCGCGACCTGGTCACGCCACGGCGATACAGCGCGGATGCCCATTCGCGCGCAGGCATCGACGATTTGAACAAAGTCGCCCTGCTTGCGGACTGTCGCCGTGTTGAGCGACAGCCAGCGATGATCCCTGGAAAAATCCCGCAAAGAACCCTGCATATCAGCCTTCGATGCCCCGCGTTGCCAGCACCGCCTTCATGCGCGCGGTGGCACGCACCGGATCGGCAAACAGGCCAGCCTTGTCGGCAAGCCGGAAGATCTCGGCAAGATGCACGGTGGAGCGGGTGCTCTCCTGCCCGCCGATCATGGTGAAGTGGTCCTGGTGGCCGTTGAGATAGGCCATGAACACCACGCCGGTCTTGTAGAACCGGGTCGGCGCCTTGAAGATGTGGCGCGACAGCGGCACGGTCGGCCCCAGCACGTCATGGAATTCCTTGACGTCGCCGGCCGACAGCCGCGAGACGGCATAGGACGCCGCCGGCGCGATCGCGTCGAAGATGCCGAGCAGCGCGTGGGAGAAGCCCTGCTCGTCGCCGGCGATCAGTTCGGCATAGTTGAAGTCATCGCCGGTATACATCTTCACGCGCGTGTCGAGGCGGCGACGCATGTCGATCTCGCGCTGCTTGTCGAGCAGCGACACCTTGACGCCGTCGACCTTGGCGGCATTGGCATTGATGATGCCGACCGCCGTATCCATCGCGGCATCGAGATTGCCGGTGCCCCAATAATCCTTCAACGCCGGATCGAACATGTCGCCAAGCCAGTGAATGATCACGGGCTCGCGCACCTGCGACAGGATGCGGTTGTAGACCTTGGCATAATCGTCGGCGTTGCGACCGATTTTGGCCAGCGCACGCGACGCCATCAGGATAATCTGGCCGCCGGCCTTTTCGACGGCCTCGACCTGCTCTTCATAGGCGCGGATCACGTCATCGATGGTTTTGGCGTCTTCCGGCGCGAGATGATCGGTGCCGGCGCCGGAGGCCACCAGCGCACCGCCGCGCGCCTTGGCCGCCTTGACCGAGCGCTGGATCAGTTCCAGCGATGTCGGCCAGTCCAGTCCCATGCCGCGTTGTGCGGTGTCCATGGCTTCCGCGACGCCAAGGCCGAGATCCCAGACATGTTCACGGAAAGCGATGGTCTTGTCCCAGTCGATCGCGGCGGCCAGCCAGGGATCGACGTCGGCGCGTGGATCGGACACCACATGGGCGGCCGAATACACCACGCGATTGAGCTTGCCCTGCAGTTTGGCCGGAAAGGCCTTGGGCACGGCCGGACGATAGGTTTCCAGCGAGCCGTCGGCGCGCGGCAATTGCAGCGACAACCCAGATACCGACGTCGTGTGCTTGTTCATGACAACCTCCCTCAGGCGCTGATGGCCGGCACGTCGATCCAGCGGCGCTCGCGCCAGCTCTGCAAGGCACATTCGACGAGTTGCACGCCCTTGGCGCCTTCCAGCAGCGTATACTTGTAGGGTGCATCCTCGCAGACGTGGCGGATGAACATCTCCCACTGCTCCTTGAAGCCGTTGTCGTACACGACGTTGTCGGGAACCTTCTGCCAGTCGGCATAGAAATCGTGGGTTCGCTTTTCGTCTGGATTCCAGACCGGACGCGGGGTGCCTTGACGCGCCTGGATCACGCAGTCGGTCAGCCCCGCCACGGCCGAACCGTGGGTGCCGTCGACCTGGAACGTCACCAGGTCGTCGCGATAGACCCGCGTGACCCAGGACATGTTCATGTGGGCGATCACGCCGCCCTTGAGCTTGAAGGTCGCGTAGGCGGAATCGTCCGCGGTCGCCTTGTACTTCTTGCCGTTTTCGTCCCAGCGCTCGGGAATGTCGGTGGTGCCGAGACACGTCAGGCTCTCCACCTCCCCGAACAGGTTATCGAGCACGTAACGCCAGTGGCAGACCATATCGAGGATCATGCCGCCACCATCTTCGGCGCGATAGTTCCAGGACGGCCGCTGCGCCTGCTGCCAATCGCCTTCGAACACCCAGTAGCCAAACTCGCCGCGCACCGAGAGCATCCGGCCGAAGAAGCCGGAGTCGCGCAGCATCTTGAGCTTCTTCAGGCCGGGCAGGAACAGCTTGTCCTGCACGGTGCCGTGCTTGATCCCCTTGGAATTGGCGAGCTTCACCACCGCCACGGCTTCTTCCAGATTGGTCGCGATCGGCTTCTCGCAATAGATGTGCTTGCCGGCGTTGATCGCCTTGGTCAGCAACCCCGGGCGCGCCTGCGTGGTGGCGGCATCGAAGAAGATGGTGTCGTTCTTGTCGGCCAGCGCCTTGTCGAGGTCCGTGGTCCAGCGCGCCACATTCCAGGATTTCGCCAGCCGCTCGATCTTGTCGGCGTTGCGGCCGACCAGGATCGGATCCGGCACCACACGATCGCCATTGGCGAGCACGACGCCGCCCTGATCGCGGATCGCAACGATGGAACGGATCAAATGCTGGTTGAGGCCCATGCGGCCGGTCACGCCGTTCATGACCACGCCAAGACGCTGTGTCGCCATACTCAGTTCTCCTGAAGCAATTTTTGCTGTGTTGATAGAAGGGGTGAAAGCGAGTTCCAGTCCGGGTGCACGCCGGACGCAAAGCCCGCGCTGTTCAGTGACACCGTCGACAACGCACCGTCAGCGACCGCGAGGCGGATGCCCTGGCCATGGTCGACATACAGATCGGGGTGGGCCTGAGCGAAAGCTTCGGCCTCGCGCGCGGGCGCATCGCCAAAGCCCGCCACATAGTGGTGGCCATTGCGCTCGGCATGAGTCAGTCCGAAGAAGGCACCGAGTGCGAGATCCTGCTGCACGCCAAGCCCGGCCTGGCAAGTCAGATCCTCGCCGGTGATGAAATAGGTGTTCCCGCCGGCGCTCCATTTGGTGGCACGGGTCGCATTCAGCAGCGACTTGTAGAAGCCCTTGCAGGATTTCGAGGAGACGCCGCGATAGCCCAGTGCCTTGGCCGCGGGAAACGAACCGTATGAATCGTCCGCCTCGTCGATGATCAGCTTGGCGGCATCAAGCCCATGCACGGATGTCTGGGCGGTGACATCGCGGGGCATCGGCTGCTCGATGTAAAGCAGGCGCTGCGCGATCGGCGCCAGCGCGGCGTCCTGCCCGAGCCGTCCGACGAGGTCGCGCAGCGAGGCGATGTCGGCATACTGTTCGTTCGCATCCAGCGTCACCCAGCGCTCGCCGCCCGCCGCGGCAATCTCCCGCCCGATCTTCGCAAGCCGCGCCGCATCCGCATCGGGCGCGCCACCGAGCTTGAGCTTGAAATAATACGTGTTGGTTGCGGCCGCGATCGCGCCGACCCCATGCGGTCCATGAATTTCGTCGTCAAGCCCCACCGTATGCCGGATCGCCACCCGCCGCGACGGTTTACGGCTGCCGAGAAAACCCGCGATGTCCGCGTCGTCGAGGTCCGGCGTCAAACGATTATCGATTCCCGCGACATTGCCCGCCATCCCTTCAAAAAAGCCGATGCCAAGCGCGCGCAGCACCGCGTCGAGAACGGCCTTATCGATTTCGGCCGGCCCGAACGCCGCTGCCAGCGGCGGAATGTCATCTTTCGCGCAAGCGGCAAACTGTGCTGCAATTCTTGCCGCATGCACGGCAAACGGCGTCTCGAATTCGCGGGCGGACAGATACAGATCGCGGGCGACTGCCAGCGAACGACGCAGCTCATCCACCGTATCCTCAAGCTGAAGATGCGGCCGCTTGTCGAACCATTTCGGCATCATCATCTCGGCACTGGCGCCGACCGCGCGGCCCCTGCCCTCGACCTCGATCTCGACCCGCACGAACGCCTGCGGCGCACGGTCGACCGTCACTGCGCCGAACCGGAACGGGTGGGTGAACCGCACCTGCCGTTCGAACAACGCGATATCGCGTATGGCCAGTCGTGGACTCATCGTTCGCAGTCGCCTTTCGCGGCGGCCAATCTTGTGGGGATCGGACGCGCGCTTACGTGTTAAACCGGTCACCTCGGCCGCGCGCGATTCAACGTTCGCGCGCCCAGTCAGGTGCGTGTTGGCAGTCCGTTGCGCCTTCGAGCGCCTAGTCCAAGGCGAAGCGCTTAGTCCAGTTCGCCTCTTAGTCCAGTTCGCCCTGGGTCTTGAAGTGGCCGCGGATCTTCTGCGTCAACGCGATGAATTGCGGATCCGCCATGATATCGAGGGTGCGCGGCCGTGGCAGCGGCACGTCGTAGATCGCCGCGATGGCGCCGGGACGCTCGGTCATCACCAGCACACGATCGGCCAGGAACACAGCCTCCGGGATCGAGTGGGTGATCAGCAGCACCGTCTTGCGGGTTTCGCGCTGGATTCGCTGCAGTTCGACGTTCATGCGCTCGCGAGTCATGGCGTCGAGCGCTCCGAACGGCTCGTCCATCAGCATGATCTTGGGATCGTGCACCAGCGCGCGGCAGATCGAGGCGCGCTGCTGCATGCCGCCGGACAGTTGCCACGGCAGCTTCTTCTCGAAGCCTTCGAGGCCGACCATCTTGAGCAGATCCTTGGCGCGTTGCAGGTATTTTTCCCGCGGCAGCCGCTTCATGTCGATCGGCAACATCACGTTGCCGAGAATGGTTCGCCACGGCAGCAGCAACGCGTTCTGGAACACAATGCCGACATTGCCGTGGGGCTGGGTGACCTTCTCGCCCTCGACCAGCACCTCGCCGGTCGACGGCGGCAGCAATCCCGAGATCAACTTCAGCAGCGTGGACTTGCCGCAGCCCGACGGCCCCACCACGACGAAGAATTCGGCGTCATTGATGTGGAAGTCGAGCGGCCGCAACGACGGCACGTCGCCGTCGCGGCTGCGGTAGGTCTTGGAGACGCCGGAAATCTGGATTCCCGGCGTTCCCCGCATTTCGGTCTGGACCAGATAGGGCCGAGACTGGACTTTCGATGTCATCGCCATGATGTGCTTGGGCGCCGTGTTCAGGGTGTTTTGGGCGGAAGATAGTCGTTGGTGTAGAAGGACTTCGGATTCTCCAGAGCCTTGGAATCCAGGCCTCCATACTCGACCATCAGACTGACCGACTCGGTCATGTTCTTGTCGGTGACGCGGAAGGGACGCTCGCCCTTGGTCTCCGGGGTGCGATAGAGCGGGATTGTCAGCTCGAAGCCCTGAGTCAGCGTGTCGATCTTGCCGCCCTTCGGATTGGCGGTGAGGATCGACTGCGCCGCGGCCTTGGGATCCTTTTCCGCGGCCTCGACGGCCTTGGTGGTCGCCGACATGAAGCGCTTCACCAGATCCGCATTCTGCTTCACATAATCCGTGTTGGCGATGATGCCTGATGACACCATGTTGATGCCGTAGTCCGCGAACTTGATCGGGAAGACGTCCTTGCCGGTGGCATCCTTGATCTTCATCGACTGGTCCATCACGTAACCGAGCAGAAGATCGGCCTGACCGTTGATGACGGCATTGAGCTTGGTCTGGCCGTCACCTGCGACGGTCTTGAAATCGGCTTCCTTGAGACCCGTGCGCTTGAGGAACAACGGCCAGATCTGCGTCATCGAATCCGCCGGCGTGATCGCCACCGTCTTGCCCTTGATATCCTCGGGCTTGCGGATGTTCTTGTCGACGAATCCCATCGCCGACATCGGGCTGGTCTGCAGCAGCACCCCTGTCGCAATCACCGGCGCGCCCTTGATGGTCGCGCGCATCATGGTCGGGATGTCGACATAGCCGAAATTCGCCGTCTTGGCGGCCACCGCCTGGGTGGTTGCCGCCGAGCCGCGGCCTTCCTGGATTTCGAGATCGATGCCTTCGGCGGCGTAGAGGCCCTTCTCCTTGCCGTAATAGAACGGCGCATGCTCGCCATAAACGTACCAGTTCAGCATCAGCACGACCTTGTCGGCCGCGGCCGCCGGCGTAACGGCGGAGACCGCCGCCCACACCAATGCAGTGACGGTTGCAATCAGGTATTTCATCGTCATCATCCTCCTCGAATTGATGCGGCCGTTCTCCGGACCGCTTGGCCGTAATGGGTTATGCGGCAACCACCAGATCGCCGCGCTGGCTGACATGCCAGGGAATCACGAACCGCTCGATGCGATCGACGACCCAGAACAGCACGACCCCCATCAGCGCCAGAATCACCAGCGCCGCGAACATGGTCGGCAGGTCGAACGTTCCGATCGAGCGCTGCAGCACATAACCGATGCCCGAGTTCGACCCGACGAACTCGCCGACCACGGCGCCGACCACCGCGAGCGTTACCGACACCTTCAGGCCGGAGAAAATCGCCGGCATGGCGTGAGGCAGATTGACCGCGCGAAACACATGAAAACGGCTGCCCTGCATGGCGCGGGCGAGATCGACCATGTCGGGATCGACCGACTTGAAGCCCTGCACCGCCGACACAACGACGGGGAAAAATCCCAGCAGGAACGCCGCAATGATCTTCGGCACGATACCGAATCCGAACCACACCACGAACAGCGGCGCGATCGCGACTTTCGGAATCGACTGCGAGAACACCAGCAGCGGATACACGTAGCTCTCGATGGTCTTCGAACCGGCAATCAGCATGGCTATGGGAATGCCGAACAGTGCCGAGAGCAGGAAGCCACACAGCGTGGCGTAGGTCGTGGGCCAGGCCTGTTCCAGCAGCTCCGGCCACGACTCCCACAGCACCTTCACGACATCGAGCGGCGCCGGGATTTGATACGCGGGAATATGGAACAGGCGGATCGAGAGATCCCAGAGCACGACCAGGAACGCCAGGAAGAAGAACGGACGAACCCAGGCGCTGCGCAACAGTGCGCCAAGGCCCGACGGGGCCGTCCGATCGCTCATGGTGTCCTCCCAGCAGTACCGGCTGAAGTGTCAGCCGAGAATTTAACCCGTTGGATAAATACTACCCGGCAGACGGCGAAAGTCAAATGCGGCGGTTTGACCGCGCACGTGAACTCGCAGGGCCGCAACGACAGCGGCGCTGACGCAGGTCGGCGGGTATCAGGCGACGGGTGTCGTCAACGCGCCGGGCTTGGCGGTTTTCTTCTTGGGAGAACTGGACTTAGGGGAGCCAAGATTGGGCGAACCGGCTTTGGCCGGCCCCGGCATCGCCGAACGCGACGACGGCTTGCCGGTCAGGGCCGCCAGCACCAGGCCGACGACATGCTCAAGCCGCTCGTCCTTGGCCTCCTGCGACAGCAGGTTGCGTCCGAAGATGACACTCAGGGTCGCGCTGTTCGACAGATAGAAGAAGCACAGCGCGGCGATGGAGATATACAGTTGCACCGGATCCATCGCGACCAGGAAATCGCCGCGCGCGACGCCGCGCGTCACCACCGTCCGGATCATCTCGACGAACGGCGAGTGCATCGACTTCACCTTAGTGGAGCGCTTCAGATGTGCTGCCCGTTCGAGATTTTCAGTGTTGAGCAGCGCCAGGAATTCCGGATTGCGGATGAAGTAATTCCAGGTGAAACTGATCAGACGCTCAATGGCTTCGGGCGGATCGAGATGCTCGAGATTGAGCGTCCGCTCCTCGACGCGGATCGCCTCATAGGCGCCCTCGAGCACGGCAAGATAGAGGTCTTCCTTGTTGCCGACGTGATAATAAAGCATCCGCTTGTTGGCGCCCGCCTCGGCCGCAATGCGATCGACACGCGCGCCGGCCAGACCATAGGCCGCGAATTCATTCTTGGCGGCCGCGAGAATGCGAAGCCGCATCCCTTCGGGATCACGCTGCCATTTCGCGGGCCGGCCGGCTTTTGCCAAATCGAATGTCCTTCAAGCGTCGTGAGTCGGAGGTTACTCCCCACCTCGCCTCATGCTCTAGCATGCAGCGGGCCGCTTGAGAACGACTGGCCGCAGCGTCGTAAACCGACACAACGGCCCCGGCCGCCGGCCACGGGGACTCTAGTGAATTTCCGGCTCCGGCGTGGGCGCGCTTGCGGAGGGGATTTCAAGAAAGTCGAAATCGCAGCCCTTGTCGGCCTGACTGACATGCTTCAGATAAAGCAGGCCGTAACCGCGCTCGAACTTCGCCGGCGGAGGAACCCAGGCGGCCTTGCGGCTGGCGAGCTCCGCATCCGAGATCAGCATGTTCAGCTTCCGCGCGGCAACATCCAGCTCGATCATGTCGCCGTCGCGCACCAGCGCTAGCGGGCCGCCGACACTTGATTCCGGCGTGACGTGCAGCACGCAGGCGCCGTAACTGGTGCCGCTCATGCGCGCGTCGGAGATGCGCACCATGTCGCGCACGCCTTTCTCCAGCAGCTTCTTGGGGATCGGCAACTGTCCCCATTCGGGCATCCCCGGCGCGCCGTGCGGACCAGCGTTCTGCAGCACGATCACGCAGCTCTCGTCGATATCGAGCGCGGGATCATCGATCCGTTTCGCCATGTCGTTGTAGGACGCGAACACCACTGCGCGGCCGGTGTGACGGTGCAGCCGGGTTTCAGCCGCAGGCGGCTTGATGACGGCGCCATCGGGCGCGAGATTGCCGCGCAGCACTGCAAGGCCGTCGCGCTCCACCAGCGGCCGGTCGCGACCACGGATCACGTCGTCGTTGAACACTTCGGCACCCGCGATGTTGTCGCCGAGCGTGTGGCCGTTGACGGTCCGCTCACCGGGCGCGATCAGGTCGCCGAGCTTCACCAGCAGCGCCCGCAGGCCGCCGGCGTAGAAGAAGTCTTCCATCAGGTATTTGCCGGACGGCCGCAAATTGGCCAGCACCGGCACCCGCCGCGCCAATTCATCGAACCGGTCGACGCCGAGCTCCACGCCGGCGCGCCGCGCCATCGCGATCAGGTGCACGATCGCGTTGGTCGATCCCGAGAGCGACAACACGGTGGTGATGGCATTGTCGAACGAGCCTGCCGTCAAGATGTCGCTCGGCTTGATATCCTCCCAGACCATGTCGACGATACGCCGTCCGGACAGCGCCGCCATCTGGCCATGCCGCGAATCGGACGCCGGGATCGAGGCCGCGCCCGGCAGCGTCAGGCCGAGGGCCTCGGCCGCACTGGTCATGGTCGACGCCGTGCCCATGGTCATGCAGTGACCAGCCGAGCGCGCAATGCCGTCCTCGACCCCCTGCCAATCGCTTTGGGTGATCTTGCCGGCCCGCAGATCGGCCCAGTATTTCCAGGTGTCGGACCCGCTGCCGAGCGTGACACCATTCCAGTTGCCCCGCAGCATGGGGCCCGCCGGCACAAAAATCGCCGGCAAATTCATCGAGATGGCGCCCATGATCAGCGCCGGCGTGGTCTTGTCGCAGCCGCCCATCAGGACCGCACCGTCCGCGGGATAGGACCGCAACAGCTCCTCGGCCTCCATCGCCAGCAGGTTGCGATAGAGCATGGTGGTCGGTTTCTGGAACGGCTCGGACAGGCTAATCGCCGGCATTTCCACCGGGAACCCGCCGGCCTGCCAGACCCCGCGCTTCACCTCCTCCACCCGCTGCTTGAAGTGGCTGTGGCAGGGGTTGATGTCGCTCCAGGTGTTGATGATCGCGATCACCGGTTTGCCGGCGTAATCCGAACGGTGATAGCCCATTTGCGCAGTGCGGGAGCGATGCCCGAACGAGCGCATGTCCTGGACGCCGTACCAGCGGTGGCTGCGCAGATCCTCGGGGTTTTTCCGTGCCTTGTCGTTTCCCATGTCCCGGCCCGTTATGTTGTGATCAGTCTGCGTATCGCAGCGATCACACCCCGGCAAGGCGGGCGGGACCGCCATAGGTTTGTTTCCAGTGTTTGCTGCGAGCCAGCGTGCCGCCGCGCGGGGCCGCAACCTCCGGTTTGGCTCTCAAGCAGAAGTGATACGAAAGGCTAAGTGATCGCTGCCGTTCGACTGTTCTCGTTCATGTCCGTTGTGAGAAAGTCGAAAATATCAGGGTTAAAATATTACATTTTTGCAAGAAACCACCTTCGGGATTTCGCATTGCAGCGCCTTCAGGCTTAATGGGCCAGCCGGTTAATTTCCCGGATGTTGGAATCAGAAAGACGATCGATGACGGTTCGGCGGTTGGTTCTTCTCGCGCTCACGCTTCTTGTCTGTGGGGGCATCTACTTTGGCTACGGGCGCTTCTTTGGAACCTCCGAGCAAGCATCGAATGCTGCGAAAGCGCGATCGGCTGCCGCGTCCGCCGTGCCGGTGACAGTCACCACCGCGCAGGCCAAATCCTTCCCGGTGGTCCTGAGCGGGCTCGGAACCGTGCAGGCCTTCAATTCCGTCACGGCGCGGACGCGGGTGGACGGCGAGGTCATCAAGATTCTCTTCAAGGAGGGGGAGACCGTCAAGCAAGGCGACCTGCTGGCACAGATTGATCCCCGCCCCTACAAGGCCAATGTCGATCAGGCGGCCGCCAAGAAGGCCCAGGATCAGGCCACCCTGCACAACTCCGAACTCGATCTGCAGCGCTACTCGACACTCGCCAAGCAGGACTTCGCGTCCCGCCAGCAACTCGACACCCAGACCGCCGCGGTGGCGCAGAACACGGCCCTTGTCGCCGCCGACGATGCCGCGCTCGAAAACGCGCAGACCCAGCTCGACTACACCAACATCCGCTCGCCGATCACCGGCCGTGTCGGTTTCCGACTGATCGACCAGGGCAACATCGCCAATGCCTCGAGCCAGACCGGGATCGTCACCATCACCCAGGTGCAGCCGATCACCGTCGTCTTCACCCTGCCCGAGAACCAGATCAGCGACATCAACGCCGCGATGCAAAAGGGTCCGGTGACAGCCGAAGCCTACAGCGCCGATGGCGGCCGCAAGCTCGCCGAAGGAAAACTCGCCGTGGTCAACAACCAGGTCGACAGCACCACCGCGACCATCCAGATCAAGGCGACGTTCGAAAATCTCGACAACGCTTTGTGGCCCGGCCTCGCGACGGTTGTCCGCGTTCCGATTCGCGTGCTGGACAATGTCGTGGTGCTGCCGCAGTCCGCGGTTCAGCGCAGCCAGCAGGGCCTGTCGGCCTATCTCATCGACCAGAACCAGAAGGCCGCCTTCAAGCCGGTCGAGATCGGCCCGGAAAACACCAACAGCGTCGTTGTGACCAAGGGCGTCTCGCCCGGTGACCGCGTGGTCGTATCCGGGCAATACCGGTTGCAAAATGGTGCGACGGTCGCGGCGACCGACGCCACCGATGGCACCGTCGGCCGGAGTGCTGAGCGATGAGCAGCGGCGGCCTCTCAGGACCCTTTATCAAGCGTCCCATCGCCACCTCGCTGATGATGGCGGGTGTGCTGTTCGTCGGCTTGATCGCCTACCCGCAATTGGGCGTCGCGCCGCTGCCGCAGATCGACTTTCCGACGATTTCAGTGTCCGCCAGTCTGCCCGGGGCCAGTCCCGACACCATGGCGTCGTCGGTCGCGCAACCACTGGAAACGCAGTTCGCGCAGATCGCCGGCGTCGCGGAATTGACCTCGACCAGTTCGCTGGGATCGACTTCGATCACCATTCAGTTCGACCTCAACCGCAACATCGACGGCGCCGCCAACGACGTGCAGGCTGCCATCAACGCCGCCAGCGGCCAGTTGCCGAAAATTCTGCCGAGCCCGCCGACCTATCGCAAGGTCAACCCGGCCGATTCGCCGATCCTGCTGCTGTCGGCGACGTCATCGTCGATGCCGCTGACCGAACTGGACGACAACATCGAAACCAAGATCTCGCAGCAGATCAGCCAGCTTCCCGGCGTCGGCCTCGTCACCATCGGCGGCCAGCAGAAGCCGTCGATCCGCATCCAGATCGATCCGGCGCGGCTCGCGACCAAGGGTCTTTCACTTGAAGACGTGCGCAACCAGTTGGCGGTGACGACCGTCAACAGCCCCAAGGGCGCGGTGGACGGCACCACGCGCAGCTATACCATCTACGCCAACGACCAGATGACCGTCGCCAAGGACTGGAACGACGTCATTGTCGCCTATCGCAACGGTGCGCCGCTGCGAATCCGCGATATCGGAACCGCCGTTGCCGGTCCGGAAGACCTGAAACAGGCCGCATGGGCCAACGGCCAGCGCGGCATCTTCCTGGTCATTTTCAAGCAACCGGGCGCCAACGTGATCGACACGGTGGATCGCATCAAGGCTGCCCTGCCCCGCCTGGAACTCGCTTTGCCGCCGGCGATCAAGATCGACATCATCAGCGATCGCACCCAAACCATCCGCGCCTCGGTCTCCGACGTGCAGTTCACGCTCGCGATCACCATCGGCCTCGTCATTCTGGTGATCTTCGCCTTCCTGCGCAGCGTCTGGGCGACCATCATTCCAAGTGTCACGGTGCCGCTGGCGCTGCTCGGCGCCTGTGCGCTGATGTGGATGGCCGGTTACACGCTGGACAACCTGTCGCTGATGGCATTGACGATTTCCGTGGGTTTCGTCGTCGACGACGCCATCGTCATGCTGGAGAACATCACCCGCTATATCGAGGAGGGCGAAAGCCCGATGAAGGCCGCCTTCAAGGGCGCCGGTGAAATCGGGTTCACGATCTTCTCGATCTCGCTCTCGCTGATCGCGGTGCTGATCCCGCTGCTGCTGATGGGAGGCATCATCGGCCGGCTGTTCCGGGAATTCTCCGTCGTCCTTTCGATGACGATCGTGGTGTCCGCGTTCGTCTCGCTGACGTTGACCCCGATGATGGCCTCGCGCTTCCTGAAGCCGCACCGGGACTCAGAACATCACGGACGTCTGTTCAACGCCAGCGAGCGCGTGTTCGATGCGATGCTCAACGGCTACAAGCGCATGCTCGACCTCGCCTTGCGCTTCAGGTTGGTCACGCTGGGAATTTTCTTCGCCTCGCTTGCCGCCACGATCGCACTGTTCGTCATCATCCCGAAGGGCTTCTTCCCGCAGCAGGACACCGGCCTGATCACCGGCCAATCCGAGGCCGCACAGGACATCTCGTTCCAGGACATGATGCGCAAGCAGCAACAGCTCGGCGCCATCGTTCAGTCCGATCCGGCGGTCGCAGGCGTGGCCATGTCGATCGGCGGCACCGGCGGCAATTCGCTCAATACCGGCCGCCTGTTCATTACGCTCAAGCCGCGCGACGAACGTGACGCCAAYGCCGACCAGATCATCGCCCGCTTGCGACCGAAGCTCGACAAGGTCGAGGGCGCCCGGCTGTTCCTGCAGGCTGCACAGGACGTCCGCATCGGCGGACGTGCGACCCGCACACAATATCAGCTCGCGCTCCAGGATGCCGACATCAACGAGCTGAATATCTGGGCGCCGAAGATTCTCGAAAAACTCAAAACAGTGCCCGGGCTGCGCGACGTCGCATCCGACCAGCAGACCCAGGGCAACACGCTCACGCTGACGATCGACCGTGACCAGGCCTCTCGCCTGGGCATCCAGCCGCAAGTGATCGACGACACGCTCTACGACGCGTTCGGTCAGCGGCAGGTCACGCAATACTTCACCCAGACCAGCACCTACCACGTCATCATCGAGGTTCTCCCGGAACAGCAGGGCGACGTCGAGACGCTGAACAACATCTATGTGAAGTCGCCGACCACGGGACAGAATGTGCCGCTGTCGTCGTTCGTCCGCTGGACTACGCTGCCGGTGCAGCCGCTGTCGATCGGCCACCAGGGCCAGTTCCCGGCGGTGACGCTGAGCTTCAACCTGGCGCAGGGCACGGCGCTCGGTCAGGCCACCGAAGCCATCGAGCAGGCCCAGCGCGAACTGCAGATTCCCGGCGCCCTCACCATGCGGTTCCAGGGAACGGCACAAGCCTTCCAGCAATCGCTGAGCACCGTTCCGCTGCTGATTCTCGCGGCCCTGATCGTGGTCTATCTGATCCTGGGCATTCTCTATGAGAGCTACATCCACCCGCTGACGATTCTCTCGACGCTGCCATCGGCGGCGTTGGGCGCGCTCGCCACGCTGATGGCGGGCGGCTACGACTTCAGCCTGATCGCGCTGATCGGCATCATCCTGCTGATCGGCATCGTGAAGAAGAACGGCATCATGATGGTCGACTTTGCCATCGTGGGCGAACGCGATCAGGGGCTGTCGAGCGAGGAAAGCATCCGCCAGGCGGCGCTGCTGCGCTTCCGCCCGATCATGATGACGACGATGGCCGCGCTGCTCGGCGCTGTGCCGCTGATGCTGGGACACGGAACCGGGTCCGAACTGCGCCAGCCGCTCGGCTGGGCGATGGTCGGCGGCCTGATCGTCAGCCAGGCACTAACGCTGTTCACGACGCCGGTGATCTACCTCTATCTCGACCGGCTCTCGCACTGGATGAGCCCACGCAAACACGAAGCCCCGCCCAACGTTCCGGAAGAAACCGATGCCGATTATCATCCGGAAAAACTGCGGTCGGCTGCAAGCCGGTAACGGCGGCACCTGAAGCGCCCCGACAACACGCAAACCCGCGGCAAGATCCCTTGCCGCGGGTTTGTTGTTTGCGCATGGATTATACGCCGACGTGAAGCGAGCGTGCAGTCGCTACATTGCGCCACTGGACGCAGGGGATGTCCTCGACCGCAACCGGCACGGTCTTGACCACGCGCACCTCGCGCCAATCGCCCGGCGTGTTGGTGAAGGTGTAGCCCGACCTGCGGGCCAGTGCCTGCATATCAGCGTTGGTTCGCAGCGTATCGCCGAAGACGCGACGCGCGCCGAACGCTGCCGCGCGGCATTCGAGATTGGAGAGCAGCGCGAAGCCGATGCCCTGCCCGCGGTAGCCCTCCTGGACCGAGAGACCGAATTCGAGGCTTCCGGCCGCCTCATCGACCATGTAACGGGCTTCGCCGACGATAGTCCGGGCACCGTCGACCGTCATCTCCGCGATGACCGCGAACCGATTGCGGTCGCCGATGTGCAGCAACACATCGAGTTCATGATTCGACAGACCATTGCTGGCGCCGGTGAAGCGATTGTAGCGCGCTTCGGGCGACAAGGCTTTGAAGTAGGCCTGCAGCGCAGCGCCATCCTGGGGCTCGACGAATCGCACGGTGAGCGGCTGGCCGTTGCGCAGACGCAGCACGTCCGAGAACCGGCGCAAATCCTGCCGGCTCCAGTCCAGGTGTGCACTTTCCATCATCGTGCGCATGGCAACGCTCGTTCGGTTGCGGACCCTTGGGCCGCGGGTTGGACAAAAGTCAGTTGTCGCAGTCGTCAGCCGCGCCAGAACGGCTTCTGGATCTCGTGGGCGACATCATCCCAGGACAGACCCAGATCGTTCAGGTCGCGATCGGTCCAGGCCGCCAGTTCACCGCGCTCGACGTACCGGCGCCGCCAGGTGTGCAGAACCTCGCCAACGTGGGCTAGAAGCCCCGACTCATGATGATTTGTCATTGCTTGATCGGAATGGGCAGACATAATGACCTCCTTTGGCAATCAATTGAGCACCAATATCTTCCTCGGAGGCGGTGACGACAAACGACACTTTGTCCGCAATTACATGACAAAATCTCATACGAGAGGTGCGCATGACCACCCGGTTACCTTCCCTGAATGGCTTGCGCGCGTTTGAAGCAGCGGCCCGCCACCTCAGCTTCACCAGCGCCGCGGCGGAGTTGAACGTCACCCAGACCGCGATCAGCCATCAGATTCGGCGCCTCGAGGAGGAACTCGGGATTGCGCTGTTCGTCCGCCAGAACCGGGCGCTGGCGCTGACGCCGGCCGCGCGAGACTACCTTCCCGGCATCCGCGCCGCGTTCCAGGACCTCCGGCAGGCAACCGACCGCCTGCTGCGCAGGGGCCAGGACAGCGAGCGCGTCCTGACCGTCAGCACGCTGGCCTCATTCGCCGCAAAATGGTTGCTGCCGCGGCTGGCCTCCTTTCAGGAAGCGCACCCCGGCATCGACGTGCGCATCACCACCTCGACCGACCTGGTGAATTTTCATAACGACAATGTCGATGCGGCGATCCGTTATGGCCGAGGCCAATGGCCGGGCCTGAACGCCGTCTGGCTGCTGGCCGAGGAACTGTTTCCGGTCTGCAGCCCCGCGCTGCTGAACGGAGAACGTCCACTGCGACGGCCGGAAGATCTGGCCCACCACACACTGCTCTACACCAGCCTGACCAGCGAGGACTGGCGCCTGTGGCTGACCGCCGCGGGCCTGCCAATCGAGATCGCACGGCGGGCGCTGACGTTCGACATGTCCTTCATGACGATCCAGGCCGCGATCGACGGCCTGGGCGTTGCCATGGGCCAGACATCCTATGTTCAGGACGATATCGAGAGCGGACGCCTCGTCGTGCCGTTCGACATGGTGATGCCCGCCGACGCCGGCTTTTATTTTGTATCGCCGGAGGCGACGGCCAGTGCGCCGAAACTCGCCGCATTCCGCCGATGGCTGATCGCTGCCGCCAGCCATGGCGATCCTGCGGCCAGCTTCAATGATCGAAACGGACGAACCGGCCTGTCCCCGGATTGAGGTCCGAGGGCAGACTGATTTGAAAACGTTTCGCTCTCCTATCCTGCGACCTTGGAGAAGTCCGGCTGACGACGCTCGGCAAACGCCGAGAACGCTTCTCGCGCCTCCGCCGTCTTCAGCCGCTCCTGGAAGATCGCTCCCTCACGGTCCATCTGCGCGGAGATGGCTTCCACTGGACGCATCAGCGCCTTGGTATGCGCCAGCGCGCCGAGCGGACGCTTGGTCAGGGCCTCCGCCGCCGCCTTCGCCTTTGCGCGCAATTCGGCCGCAGGAACCATCGCATTGGCCAGCCCGATCGAGACCGCCGTTGCCCCATCGACAGGCTCACCGAGTGCGAACATCGCATAGGCGCGTGCGTGACCGATCCGCGCCGGCAACAGATGGCTGGACGCGGCTTCCGGCACCAGCGCCAGATTGACGAACGGCGTCATCAGGCGCGCGGTGTCCGCGACATAGACCAGGTCGCAATGCAGCAGCATGGTGGTCCCCACCCCGACCGCATTGCCCTGCACGGCCGCAACCAGCGGACGCGTGGCCTTGGCCAGATTCTTCAGAAAGCGGAACCTGTCTCTTATACATTCATAGATGTGTATAAGAGACAGCAGCAGCATGGTGGTCCCCACCCCGACCGCATTGCCCTGCACGGCCGCAACCAGCGGACGCGTGGCCTTGGCCAGATTCTTCAGAAAGCGGAACACATGCTTCTCGCCTTCATGCGTGCCCTTCGATTGCGCACTAAAGTCGGCGAGATCGTTGCCGGCGGTGAAGCTGTCGCCGTCGCCCTGGAACAGCACGACGCGAATTGCAGAATCCTTCTCCGCGCGGTCCAGCGCATCCGCCATCGCACCATACATCGCATTGGTGAGCGCGTTCTTCTTGTCTGCCCGCGTCAGTGTCACGGTGAGAATGCCGGCCTCGACGTCGGTCTTCACATGGTCAGTCATGGGATGTTCCTTTGGGGTTCTTATCGGAATCTTTGGGGAATTTGGCTTGCAGGCTGGTGAGCCAGCGCGCCACGATGTCGATTTCCTTGTCGGAAAAGCCTTCCATCATCTTGCCGTTGAGCACCTGCGTGCGCGCCACGGCCCGCTTGCGCACATCGGCGCCCGTCGGCGTCAGATAGACGCGCGACGATCGCCCATCGTCGCCGTCCGGCTTGCGCCGCACGAGACCCGCACGCTCCATCCGATCGGCCAGGCCCGTCATTGCCGACGGCACCAGATCGAGCGCTTCGGCCACCTCGCCGATCAACGCGCCATCGTGGCGCCCCAGATAAAACAGCACGCCGGACTGCGCCGACGTCAGGCCCTTTTCCACCACCATCTGCTGCTCCATCCAGCGTTGCAGCCGGCGTTGCGCGACATTCAGCAAGAAGATCAACCGGCGGTCAGGAGGCGTCATGGCGAGAGAATATATTTCGCATGCGAAATATCAAGTCACGAACCGTGAAGGCCCAATGAATGGCACCTATGCACCCAGTCGTAGATCCGGTTATCTAGATGAAAACGGCCACGTTTTGGCGCGCGATGGCGATCGCCTTGCCACCTGTATTCCACACCGTCAGGGTCTGGCTGGAATAGCCGTCGACGATGTTTTCCGCGGCCGAACGCACCAGCCACCAGCCATCCTCGGTGGCCAGGCTGTCGGTCAAGAGGTCGATGGTCCAGGTCATCGTGCTGATCGGCGCGAACGCCTTGAACATCACGATCGCCGCCGGCGGCGGGGCGTCGGCAAGCGCGATCAGACCGGTGACGGAATCCGGCACAGAGCCATGATGGCGCAGCCACATCAGCAGGGTCGGATCCTGCGATCCATCCAGCGGATAGCCGCCGCCGGCGCGCCGGCTATCGAAATGCTGCATGAATGCGATCAAGGGCTTGTCGGGAAAGAAACGGGGACACGCATCCCAGCGCGACACTTGCGGGGCTGCGATCGTCTCGTGATTCACCGACGACTGGCGCGCAGTGCCGAAGCACAACACGGCGCGCGTCGCCAACCCGCCCTCGCCGTTCAGATCAACCGCAACGAATGCCGTTGATTTGCCTCGACGCAGCAGGACGGGCCGTGCGGTCAACTGTCCTGTGGCAGGCCCGACAAAGGAGAACTGCGCGGACCGCAGCGGCGGCAGGTCGGGAATCTCTCGCAACGCGCTCTCGACACAGATGGCCGCAGCGAGACCGCCATAGATCGTACGCCCCTGCAGCCAGTCGTCGGTCACTGTGATCGCATACCGGTCGCCCCCGCGGACAAGTCCCTGCATCAATGTCGAAAGATCAATCATTCCCGCCTCAACCTTTGTGCCGTGCGCGCACCGAACCCGCAGCAACCTGAACTCGAATTTTCGTATTACAGATATCATACTATGCCGCAAGCCGGCCCCGCGGCGACGAGGACGCCCACCACAGCCGCGCAGTAACCGACCTCCGCGCCTATGGACGAGCACGGGTGAGCGTCCCAACGTGTCAGACGCGGTGAACGTTGCTAAATGCCCCGATTACAGGACCGGGCCGGACTGCTCAGAGGAATTGCATACAACGATCATATATTGATTATTTTTTAATCACGCAGAGCACTGCCTGCTTTCTGAACGGAAATCGCACATTCCAAAAACATGATATATTTCAATTATTTACATTGATAAGCCCATTCCATCCGCATTGGCACAAAGCTTGCGAACCCGTTAACGAGCCCCGCCGGACGGATGGGGCAAAGCATTTGATCGGCGATCGCCCGCCAAGGGAGTTTTCCAATGCCAATCCAATCCATTTCAAGACGGCATCTGTTGCAAGGCAGCGCGGCACTGACACTCGGTGCCGCGGCCGGGATCCGGCCGGCGGCCGCGAAGGAAACCACCATCGGTTTCATCTATGTCGGTTCGCGCGATGACTATGGCTACAATCAGGCCCACGCCCAGGGCGCCGCAGCGCTGAAGAAACTCGGCGACATCAAGGTGGTCGAAGAGGAGAAGGTGCCGGAGACCGACGCGGTCGAAAAGACCATGGAGTCGATGATCAACCTCGACGGTGCGACGCTCCTGTTCCCGACATCGTTCGGCTACTACAGCCCGCACATGGTCAAGATCGCCAGCAAGTTTCCGAAACTGCGCTTCGAGCATTGCGGTGGGTTGTGGAGCGAGAAGGACCCGAAGAACGCAGGCAGCTATTTCGGCTATATCGACGAGGCACAGTACATCAGCGGCATCATCGCCGGCTATACCAGCAAGACTGGCAAGCTCGGATTCGTCGGCGCCAAGCCGATCCCGCAGGTGCTGCGCAACATCAACGCATTCACGCTCGGCGCGAAACTCGCCAATCCGAAGGCGACCACGCAGGTGATCTTCACTGGCGACTGGTCGATGCCGGTGAAGGAAGCCGAAGCCGCCAACAGCCTGATCGATCAGGGCGTCGATGTCCTGACCTGCCATGTCGACGGTCCAAAGACGATGGTCGAGAATGCCGCGCGGCGCGGCGCGATGGTGTGCGGCTATCACGTCAACCAGTCGACGCTGGCGCCGCAGGCCTATCTGACCGGCGCCGAGTGGAACTGGGAGGTGCTGTATCCCCGCTTTGTCAAGATGCTGGCAGCAGGCGAAACCATTCCGAACTTCTATCGCGGCGGCCTGAAGGAAGGCCTCGTCAAGGTCTCGCCATACGGTCCGCTGGTGTCGGAAGCCGCGCGCAAACACGCGGACGACATCAAGGAGAAGCTGACGGCCGGCACCTACACGATCTTCAAGGGACCGATCAGCGACAACAAGGGCAATGCAGTGATCGCCGCCGGCACGGAGCGTGGCTCCACCGACATCGAACTCGAGAAGATGAATTATCTGGTGGAGGGCGTGATCGGGGCAACGTCGTGACCATCGAGGTCGACAAGCCGATCCTTGCCAGCCACGGGGCCACCGGCACCGCCGGTGGCTTTCGCCAGCGCCTTTATCAACGACTTGGCGAGGCATCGGAATACATCGTCATCCCGGCGCTGGCGCTGATCGCCGCGCTCGGCCTGTTCGGCCTCTTTGTCGCGATGTTCGGCAAGAACCCGCTCGATCTGTATTTCTACATGTACCAGGGCGCGTTCGGTACCTGGTTCTCTTGGCAGAACACGCTGACTCGCGCGGCGCCGCTGATCCTCACCGCGCTGTGCACGGCATTGCCGGCGCAGCTCGGCATGGTCATCATCGGCGGCGAAGGCGCTCTGCTGATCGGCGCGCTGACCGCCACCGGAGCGGCGCTGGCGCTTCAATCCGCGCCGCCGCTGGTGGTGCAGGTGGCGATGGCTTGCGCGGGCATGGTTGGCGGCGGCCTCTGGATCGTGCTGTCTGGCGCCCTGCGCCAGTATCGCGGCGTCAACGAAACGATTTCGAGCCTGCTGCTGGTCTATATCGCGCTCGCCGTCCTCAACCATCTGGTCGAGGGACCGATGCGCGATCCCTCCAGCCTCAACAAGCCGTCAACGCGCGAGATCGGCGCCGTCAACATGATCGGCTCGATTCCGGGCACCGACATCCACTGGGGTCTCGTTTTCGGCATCATCGCCGCGGTGCTCGCCTATATCCTGATCTTCCACACCGTGTTCGGTTTTGCCGCACGCGTGGCCGGCGGCAACCTCCGTGCCGCGAAGATCGTCGGCCTTGGCGTGGGGCGGCTGATCCTGATCACCTGCTTCCTGGCCGGCGCTGCCGCCGGCCTCGCCGGCATGGTGGAGGTCGCCGCGGTGCAGGGCCGCACCAACGCCAATCTTGCGATCGGCTACGGCTTCACCGGAATCCTGGTGTCGTTCCTCGCCCGGCATAATCCGCTCGCAGTCATTCCGGTGGCCATCCTGCTCGGCGGCATCAGCGCCAGCGGCGGCCTGCTGCAGCGCCGGCTCGGCCTGCCCGACGCATCGGTGCTGGTTCTGCAAGGCCTGATCTTCGTCTGCGTGCTGGCCAGCGACACGTTGTACGGCCGTCTTGGCAACATTCTCAAAGGCAGGAGCTGATCATGGCGGACGCCTCTTCGATCGGCTTGTGGACCGTGCCGCTGGCCGTGCTCGGCGGCGCCATCCGAGTCAGTACGCCGTTCCTGTTCGTCAGTCTCGGCGAATGCATCACCGAACGCAGCGGGCGGATCAATCTCGGTCTCGAAGGCACTCTGGTGATGGGCGCAATGTGCGCCTATGGTACATCCTACCTCACCGGATCGCCCTGGCTCGGGGTGCTTGCCGCCGGTTTCGCCGGCGCACTGCTGGGCGCACTGCACGCCACGATCTGCGGGCTGCCCAAGGTCAATGATATCGCGGTGGGCATCGCACTGATGCTGTTCGGCACCGGCCTCGCCTTCTTCCTCGGTAAACCGCTGATCGAGCCGACCGCCGCGCACCTGCCGTCGATCGAATTCGGCTTCTGGAGCGATATCCCGCAGGTGAAGGCAGCGCTGCGGATCAACGTGCTGTTCTTGATCGGGCTGGCGCTGGCACCGATCCTGGTGTGGGCACTACGAACAACGCGCTGGGGCATGCTGGTGCGCACCGCCGGGGAAAGCGCCGACGCGGCGCGCGCCATGGGGTATTCGGTCAATGCCATCCGGATGCGAGCGACGATGATGGGCGGCTTCCTGGCCGGCATCGGCGGCTCGTTCCTCTCGCTGTTCTATCCAGGGAGCTGGAATGAAGGCCTCTCCAGCGGCCAGGGCGTCACCGCCGTGGCGCTGGTGATCTTCGCGCGCTGGGACCCGAAGCTTTGCCTCGGCGCCTCGCTGCTGTTCGGCGGAGCCGCCGCCCTCGGCCCGGCGCTGCAATCGGTCGGCGTCACCTCCGGCTACTATCTGTTCAACGCGGCGCCCTATTTCCTGACGCTGCTGATCATGATCATCACCTGCTCGCCGAAACGCACCCTGACCGGCGCGCCCGCCGAACTGTCAATCACCAAATGACGGGCCTCATGCAAACCGCGGAAATCGAACGAATGTCCGAAACCCACATTGCGTCCGAACCCTATGCCTGGCCGTACAATGGCGACCTGCGCCCGGCCAACACCGCACTGATCGTCATCGATATGCAGACCGACTTCTGCGGCGTCGGCGGCTATGTCGACAAGATGGGCTATGATCTGTCGCTGACCCGGGCGCCGATCGAGCCGATCAAGCGGCTGCTGACGGCCATGCGGGCCAAGGGCTATCACATCATCCACACCCGGGAGGGGCATCGCCCCGACCTCAGCGACCTGCCGGCCAACAAGCGCTGGCGCTCCCGCCAGATCGGTGCCGGCATCGGCGATGACGGTCCCTGCGGCCGCATTCTGGTGCGGGGCGAGCCCGGCTGGGAGATCATCCCGGACCTTGCTCCCCTGCCCGGCGAACCGATCATCGACAAGCCCGGCAAGGGATCGTTCTGCGCCACCGATCTCGAGCTGATGCTGCGGGTGCGCGGCATCGACAACATCATCCTGACCGGCATCACCACCGACGTCTGCGTCCACACCACCATGCGCGAGGCGAACGACCGCGGCTTCGAGTGCGTGCTGCTGGAGGATTGCTGTGCGGCAACCGATCGCAGCAACCATGAGCACGCCATCAAGATGATCAAGATGCAGGGCGGCGTGTTCGGGGCGGTCGCCTCCTCCGCGGCCCTGATCAAGGCGATCGCGTGATGCCCATCGAATTGCACGCCACGCCACCGGACACCGTCAGCGTCGAGGCGGTCGCCATGACCAAGCGGTTCGGCGACTTCGTCGCGCTCGACAACATCTCGCTGAAGGTGCGGCCCGGCTCATTCCACGCGCTGCTCGGTGAAAACGGCGCCGGCAAGAGCACGCTGGTGAAATGCATCATGGGCTACTACCAGCCCGACGAAGGCGACATCGTCATCAACGGCCGCGAGCAGGCCATCGACAATCCCCGCGCGGCCCATGCGCTGGGACTAGGCATGGTGTACCAGCATTTCACCCTGGTCCCCGCCATGACGGTGGCCGAAAACCTGGTGCTGGCCCGCGACACGCTGCCCGCGGTGATCGACTGGGCGAAGGAGACCCGCGATCTCGAGGCGTTCCTGCAACGCATGCCGTTCAAGGTGCCGCTGCGCGCAAAGGTCTCGGCCATTTCCGCCGGCGAGCGGCAGAAGTGCGAGATCCTCAAGCAGCTGTACCTGCAGCGCCGCTTCCTGATCCTCGACGAACCCACATCGGTGCTGACGCCGGCCGAAGCGGACGAAGTGCTGGGACTGCTGCGCAAGATGGTGGAGCGCGGCGAACTCACCATCCTGATGATCACCCACAAGTTTCGCGAGGTGATGGCGTTCGCCGACGACGTGACCATCCTGCGCCGCGGCAAGCTCGCAGGTCAGGGCCGTGTTGCGGACCTGACGCCCGACATGATGGCCCGCACCATGATCGGCGCCGAGGAATTGACCGTACAGCCCTCCCGCACCGGTGAATTCGGCGCGGCTCGACTCGAGATCGACAAGCTCAACGCGCTCGATGATGCCGGCGCCATCGCCGTGGACAACGTCTCGCTGGCGATCCGCGCCGGTGAAATCGTCGGCGTCGCCGGCGTGTCCGGCAACGGCCAGCGGCAGCTGGTCGAGGTATTGTCCGGCCAGCGCGAAGCGGAAGATGGCGAGATCAGGGTCGCCGGCGACAGCTACCATGCGACGCGCGAGCAGATGCGGCATCACAAGCTCTCACTGCTGCCCGAGGAACCATTGAAAAATGCCTGCGTCGGCAGCATGAGCGTCGCCGACAATATCGCGTTCCGCGAATTCGACCGCGCCCCGTTTGCCATCGGCGGCTGGTGGCTCAACCGCACCGCGTTCCGCGACAACGCCAGCAACAAGATCGCGCAATACAAAATCAAGACCCGGACGCCGGACACCCCGATCTCGGCGCTGTCCGGCGGCAACGTCCAGCGCGCCGTGCTGGCGCGCGAACTGGGCGGCGATGTCGAAGTGCTGGTGGCGGCCAATCCCTGCTTCGGCCTCGACTTCGCGGCGGTTGCGCAGATTCATGCTGAGATCATGGCGGCGCGCAACCGCGGCGCCGCGGTGCTGCTGGTCAGCGAGGACCTCGACGAACTGCTGGAGCTGTCGGACCGGATTGTGGTGATGTTCCACGGCCAGCTGGTGTACGAGGCCCGCGCCAGCGAAGCCAATCTGACCGACATCGGACGGCACATGGCCGGTCACTGACCTGATCACGATCGGGAGATCGGGTCAGGCCGCCGCGTTTTCCACCGGGATGACGTCGACCCCGACGTCCAGCTCCTGCGCGCCGGAGCCGAGAAACACGCCATAGATCGGCGAGACGTCGGAAAAGTCCCGACCCGTGGCCAATATGATGTGGTCGTTGCCGACGTCGATGGCATTGGTCGGGTCGATGCCGAACCAGCCAACATCGTGCCCGCACCAAACGGAGACCCACGCGTGCGAGGCGTCCGCGCCTTCCAACCGCTTGGTCCCGGGCGCAGGAATGGTGCGGATGTAGCCGCTGACATAGGCGGCCGGAATGCCGAGCCCGCGCAGTCCCGAAATCATGATGTGCGCGAAGTCCTGACAGACGCCGCGGCGCTGCTTGAAAGCCTCATCGAGCGGCGTCGAGACTTCCGTCGAATTCGGCTTGTAGGCAAATTCCTTGCGGATGCGGCGCGCCAGATCGCGCGCGCCATCGACAACCGGCATTCCCGCGGGAAAGCTCAACGCCGCATAGGCCGCGACATCGCGCACCAGCGCCACGCGCGGACTGGGAAACAGGTGGTGGACCGGCGAGGAGGCATCCAGTGTGTCGTCCTCGATCGCGTTCTCGGCAACCACGCGCCAATCCGGGCTCGCTCCCGCCAAAAGCGCAACCGGACGCGACACCTCGACCCGCGCCGTGGCCTCGACCTCCAGATCAATCAGGCTGGTATCGATCAGTGCGATCGTCACCTCGTTGCCGAAGAAATCCCGCTCGCGCACCAGTTGCCGGGGCTGCGGCCGGATCGTCAGCGTGTGGCGCAGGCAGCGTTGTCCCATGCCGTCGCACGGCGTCAGGCGCAGCGCCAGTTTCGCGGAACTGACCCGCGCCTCGTAGGAATATTTCGTGACATGGCGAATATCGTAAATCACGCCAGACCGCTCGCGCTCTTGGTTTTCAGGCCGTCAGGCCGTTGCAGGAAATAGCGGGACGCAATCGCATCCGCGAACCGCATCAGGGTTTGTTCGAACGCCAGCACGGAGGACGGCTCGATGTCGTCGGCGGCGGCGCTGGCAATCTCGCCCGCGAACATGTCGATGAAACGCTTGGGCTCCTCGGGAATGCCGTCGTCGTTCAGCGTCGGCAGCGTGTCCAGATGATCGCGCAACAGGTTGATCTGGAAGCTGACCGAGCGCGGATTGTAGGGATCAAGCAGCGCCATGTCGCGCACCGGTGCGAGTGCCACGCCGGTGAGATAACGCGAACGATAGGTGATCTGGGAATCGATCAGGTCGAGCAGGATATCAAGATCGTCGGCGCTCGCCTTGTCGCCGGCGAAATTGCGCACGAACCGGCAGGTGTTGATCGCACGCTCGACGCGGCGCCCAATGTCGAGGAAGCGCCAGCCGGCGACGCGGTTGATATTCTCCTGCGCCAGCCCCGATATCGCGGCGAGGGTTACCAGCGCACGGTCGGCGACCTCGAACGCTTCGGCTTCGGTGGCGAGATCGCTTGGCTTCAGAACCAATTGTGCCTCAAGCTTGCCGAGCAGCTTCCAGCTGTCGACCGACAACCGCTCCCGGATCACCGACGCCGCGCCGTAAGCCATGCGCACGTTCGATAGCACCGAGCCGTAGTTGGCGACCGAGCCGAGCGCGGTTGCGATCACCGAAAGCGAGCGCTGGCCCATATCCTCCGCAGGGACAGCGCCCCACGCCACCAGCAGGCCTGCCAATCGCTGCAGCGGATCAGCGGCGTCACCCGCGGCGAGATCGACATCGACGCTCTTCGCGCACAGACAGCGCACGATCCGCAGCATGGCTTCGGCCCGCTCCAGATAGCGCCCGAACCAGAACAAATTGTCGGCCGCACGACTTGGCAGATTGCCGAGTATGCGGCGGATGTTGACGTTCTCCCGCGACGGCAGCAGCGTCTCGACCGGCACCGGGCTCTGCGACAGCACCCAGACGTCGGCCGACTGCACGCCGTCGCCCATGCTGACGGCCCGCGCATCGGCCTTGTCGGACACCAGGCAAAACCCGCCAGGCATCACCTGCCAGCCGTCCGGCGTGGCGGCGGCAAACACCCGCAGTACGAAAGGACGCGGCACCAGGCGATCGTCCTGGAACACCGGTGCCGTCGAGAGCCGCACCAGTTCCTGTCCGACGAAATCGAGCCCCCGCGCCTTGATCGCCGATCGCACTTTGTTGGCTGTCGCAGCGTCGAGATCCGGCATCACGAGGTTCTGGCGATCCGAAAAACCGGGCACACGATCTTCGAATGCACCTGCGATCGACATCGTATCGAGATTGTCGAGAACCTTGTCGCGGGCACGCTGCTGGCCGCACCACCAGGTTGCGATGTTCGGCATCGCCAGGTCTTCGCCGGTCAGGTGGCGGGCGATGCGCGGAATGAAGCTCATCAGCGCTCGCGATTCGATGAAGCCGGCGCCGGGCATGTTGGCAACAACGACGCTGCCGTCGCGAATGGCCGAAATCAGTTGCGGAACACCAAGGCGCGAGACGCCGTTCAGCTCCAGCGGATCGATGAAATCCGCATCCACCCGCCGCCACAGCACGTCGGCACGCTTCAATCCGGCGATGGTGCGCACATGCACTTTGCCGTCGTGCACCACCAGATCGTCCCCCTCGACCAGCAGGAAGCCGAGATAACGCGCGAGATAGGACTGTTCGGAATAGGTCTGGCTGTAGGGACCCGGTGTCATCAGGCAGATGCGCGGATCCGAGCGGTCCGCCTTGGCGGCCAGCCCGGCGCGGAAGGACCGGAAAAACGGCGCCAGCCGCTGCACATTCATGCTGGCATAGGTGGAATGGTAGGCCCGCGACATCGCCAGCCGGTTTTCCAGCGCATAGCCGGCCCCTGACGGCGCCTGGGCCCGATCATTGAGAACCCACCAGCGGCCGTCCGGGCCGCGGCCGATGTCGGCGGCATAGAGGTGCAGCCAGCGCCCACCAGGCGGATTGACGCCCACCAGCGGCCGCAGGAACTCCTTGCTGCCGGCAACCACGGCAGCCGGCAGCACGCCATCGCGCACCAGCCGCGCCGGACCGTAGATATCGGCCAGCATGGCCTCGAACATCGACGCCCGCTGCTCGATTCCGGTCGAAATCTCCTGCCAATCGCTCTCCTCGATCAGCAGCGGCAGACTGGAAACCGGCCAGATCCGCTCCTTGGCCTCATCGCCGACGCGGTAGGAAATGCCAAGATCCCGAATATGCCGCCGCGCCACCGCAAGCGAGCGGTCCATGTCCTTCTCGGAGAGATAGCTGAGCAAGGTACGCCAGTACGGCTTCGGCTGGCCGTCCGCGCCGATGAATTCATCAGGAATGCCGGGCAGCGGCTTGTAATCCGCGTAGGACGCAGCCCAGCCTTCCTCGAACGAGGCCGGCTTGGTTTTGCTCCCTGCGGCGGGATTCATGCATTCACCAGTTCGCGCGTCGCCTGAGGTCAAGCGTCAAGGGAAATTCCCCAACCGGCTCCGCAATCGGAGAATCGATGGGGCCGCCAGTATGGCCGTGATCCTGGAAGCGCGCCAGCCGCCGGGCCTGAGCTTCATACGAGTTGACCGGGAAGGTGTCGTAGTTGCGGCCGCCGGGATGGGCAACGTGATACATGCAACCGCCCAGCGAGCGGTGATTCCAGTTATCGATCACGTCGAAGGTCAGCGGCGCATGCACCGGAATCGTCGGGTGCAATCCGGCGGCCGGTTGCCAGGCCTTGAAGCGCACGCCTGCGACAGCCTCTCCGGACACGCCGGTTGATGTCAGCGGCAGTCGGCGGCCATTGCAGGTCACGACATGGCGCCCGGGCACGAAGCCGTTGACCTTCACCTGCAGACGTTCGACGGACGAATCGACGAAACGTACGGTCCCTCCGCCGACATCCTCTTCGCCGAGCACATGCCACGGCTCCAGCGCCTGACGCAGCTCGAGTTTGACTCCGGAATATTCGACCGCGCCGTAGAACGGAAAACGAAACTCGCGCTGTGCCTGAAACCATTCCGGCTCGAAGTGATAACCCGCGCTGTCGAGATCGGCGAGAACATCGAGGAAGTCCGCCCACGCGAAATGCGGCAGCATGAAACGGTCATGCAGCGCCGTTCCCCATCGCACCAGTGCGCCGCTTTGCGGGGCCTGCCAGAACCAGGCGATCAAGGCACGCAACAAGAGCTGCTGCGCCAGGCTCATGCGCGCGTCCGGCGGCATCTCGAACGAACGGAATTCGATCAGGCCGAGGCGCCCGGTCGGACCGTCCGGTGAATACAGCTTGTCGATGCAGATTTCAGCGCGATGGGTGTTGCCGCTGACATCAGTCAGCATGTTTCGGAACAGTCGGTCCACCAGCCACAGCGGGATGCTGCCATCAGCCGGATCCGGCACCTGGGCAAGCGCAATCTCGAGTTCGTACAAAATGTCCTGTCGCGCCTCGTCGATCCGCGGCGCCTGGCTGGTCGGGCCGACGAACAGGCCGGCAAACAGATACGACAGCGAGGGATGACGCTGCCAATAGACCAGCATGCTGCGCAACAGATCGGGCCGCCGCAGGAACGGGGAATCCGCCGGCTTCGCGCCACCGAACACCAGATGGTTGCCGCCGCCGGTGCCGACATGGCGGCCGTCGATCATGTATTTGTCGGTGCCGAGCCGGCACTGCCGCGCATCCTCGTAGACACCGGTTGTAGTCTCCACTGCCTGCCGCCACGTCTCGGCCGGATGGATGTTGACCTCGATCACGCCGGGATCCGGCGTCACCTTGATCACATTGAGCCGCGGGTCCACCGGTGGTGGATAGCCTTCGATATGGACCGGACAACCGGTCTCGCGGGCCGTGCGCTCCACCACGGTGATCAGCGCCAGATAGTCCTCGAGGCGCTCCACCGGCGGCATGAAAACGCAGAGGATGCCGTCGCGCGGCTCCACCGACAACGCCGTGCGAACTTGGCCGCCGACATCGGCGCCGCTGGGTGGCGGTCCTCCACGCGATTCCTCGCGACCGCGCGGTGGCTTCTGGGTCTGCAACTTGCCCAGCTCTTCCATTGTCGGCAACGGCGGAAGTGGCTGGGTCGGGTCCTGTTCATGAGTGTAGGGGAATTCCGACGGCGGGACCCATGGCAGGCCTCCAAGCGGCAGCCGCAAGCCGATCGCGGAATCGCCCGGCATCAGAAACAGCCGGCCGCGACGCAGCTGCCACTTCTCGCTCCGCCAGCGCCACTCGCGCGCCTCCGCGTTCCACGGCTGAACCGGAAGCACAAAGCCAACCGGCTTCGACAAGCCCCGCTCGAACGTGCGCACCATCCGGGCCCGTGCTTCCGCATCATCGATCTTGGAATCCATTACATCGACATTGGGCGGAAGCTCGCCTTCCTTGATGAGCCAGTGCGCCGGATCCTCAAAAGCCGGCAGAACGTTGTCGGCGCTGAGGCCCAGATTGGTGGCGATCCCGGTGGTGAGTTTCTCGGCCTGGTCGGCGCTTGCCCGGCGTTCGCCGCGTTCGCCGGCGACCAGCGCGGGGTCGGACCAGATCGGCAAGCCGTCCTTGCGCCAGTACAGCGCAAACGCCCAGCGCGGCAAGCTTTCGCCCGGATACCACTTGCCCTGGCCGTAATGCAGAAACCCGTTCGGCGCGAAACGCACACGCAACCGCCGGATCAGTTCGTCGGCAAACTGGCGTTTGGTCGGGCCGACCGCCCCCGTATTCCACTCCGCGCCCTGAAGGTCATCGACCGAGATGAAAGTCGGCTCGCCGCCCATGGTGAGGCGGACATCCTGCTTTTTCAGATCGCGGTCAACGAGGTCGCCCAGCGCATCGAGCTTGGCCCAGGCTTCGTCGGAAAACGGCCGGGTGACCCGCGGCGCCTCGTGAATGCGCGTCACGGTCATCTCGAAACCGAACTCGGTTTTCGCAGGCTCCGTCATTCCCGAGATCGGCGCCGCCGAGCGATAGTGGGGCGCTGCGAACAGCGGAATGTGCCCTTCAGCGCACAGCATGCCGGACGTGGCGTCAAAACCAATCCATCCCGCGCCCGGAATATAAATCTCGGCCCAGGCGTGCAGATCGCAAAAATCGTGGTCGGTGCCCTTCGGCCCGTCGAGCGGATCGATGTCGGCTCGCAACTGGATCAGATAACCGGAGACGAACCGCGCCGCGAGGCCGAGATGGCGGGCGATCTGCACCAGAAGCCAGGCGGAGTCACGGCATGAGCCCGAGCCGAGCGTCAGCGTCTCCTCCGGCTCCTGAACGCCGGGCTCCATGCGAATAACGTAGGCGATATCCTTTTGCAGCCGCGCGTTCAGCGCGACCAGCATATCGACCGTGCGCGGAGCACGCTTCGGCAGGCTCGCCAGCAGCGCCGCCATGCGTGGACCGGCCTTCTCCGGCGTCCGGTAGGCGGCGAGCTCCCCGATCAGGTCTTCCGGATATGCGAAGGGATAGGTTTCCGCGAACGGCTCGACGAAGAAGTCGAACGGGTTCACCACCGACATGTCAGCCGTGAGGTCGACCTGAACCGAGAACTCCCTGGTCCTCTCGGGGAAGACAAAACGCGCGAACCAGTTGCCGTGCGGATCCTGCTGCCAGTTGATGAAGTGCTCCGACGGCGTGACCTTGAGCGAATAGCTCGGGATCCTGGTGCGGCTATGCGGCGCCGGACGCAGGCGGACCACCTGGGGACCAAGCGAAATCGGACGGTCGTAGGTGTACCGGGTGAGATGATGGAGCGAGACGAGAATGGACAAAGGTGTTGGTCCCGCGTTGAGAGGGATGGTCAGAGTTGAGCGCAAATCGGCAACTGTCAACGTCGCGAGGGCGCCAAACCGAGCTAATCCATTGAAATTGCCGGAGTTTGCGGCAGCTTGCTCATAAAGCAGCCAAAATGAGCTAAAATCGGCAGCAGAATCGAAGTTGGCCCGCGCAAGGCCGGGCTAACCGTTTTTGGTCCGCGATTGATGGATGTACGGACGCGATCGGCGATGGAACTGGGCATATTGAGGCTTGTTATCACGAACCTCGTTACAGGCCTGTTACGCATGTCGGGACAGTTATAGGCGATAAAGGAATTCCAGCACGATGAGGCTGTTCAAATGTGCCGTTTGCGCGCAGTTGCTTTATTTTGAAAACACCCGCTGCGAGAAGTGTGGGCATATCCTTGGCTATGAACCAGTCCAGAACCGATTGCTCGCGCTCGAAGCTCAAGAGCCCGAGCCACCCGAGTCCCAAGATCCGAAACCTCAAGATCCGAAGCCTCGAGACCTGAAACCTCAAGACCTCAATAATCAAATACGCCAGTCCTCAAACCCGGAGCCCCATCGGCTTGAGCCCCAAACGCTCGAACCCCAAACCGCCCAACCGATTGGACAGTTGTGGCGCGAGGTGCCGGTTTCGGGCGCAAGCTATAAGTTCTGCTTCAACAACACGTTCGGCGTCTGCAACTGGTTGGTCGAAGCAGCCTCATCTGACAATTTCTGCGTGGCCTGCCGACACAACGGCATTATTCCGGATTTGTCACAACCGCAGAATGTGGCGAACTGGCAGAAGATCGAGGCAGCGAAGCATCGCCTGTTCTACACGCTGCTGCGCCTGAATCTGCCATTGCAGACGCGCGCCGAGAATCCCGAAGGACTGCTGTTCAATTTCCTGGCGGATTCGCCCTTCGATCCGAACATGCGGGTGATGACCGGCCATGACAGCGGCCTGATCACGCTGGCCATCACCGAGGCCGACGATGTCGAACGCGAGCGGCGACGTTCGCTGATGGGAGAGCCGTATCGCACGCTGCTTGGCCATTTCCGTCATGAAGTCGGACATTATTTCTGGGACCGCCTCGTTCGAGATCGCGGCAATCTCGATACATTCCGCACGACCTTCGGCGACGAGACCAGGAATTACCAGGAAGCGCTTCAGATCTATTACAATCAAGGCGCCCCACAAGATTGGCAAAATCACTCGGTCAGCGCATACGCAACCTCGCATCCCTGGGAAGATTTCGCGGAGACCTGGGCACACTATCTGCACATCGTCGACACCATGGAGATGGCGCGCGCCTTCAACCTGCATGTCGAGCCGCGGATCGACGACAGCGGACAGCTCGAGGCCACCATCGATTTCAATTCCTACAAGATCGCGAATTTCCAGACCATCGTGGATGGCTGGTTACCCGTGTCATTCGCCATGAACAACATCAACCGGTGCATGGGACAGCCCGACCTTTACCCGTTCATCCTGTCACCCGCAGTCATCGACAAGCTGGCCTTCATCCATGAACTGGTGCGGGAAAAGCCGTCTCCGCCGGTGGCCGTCGCGCCGGCGGCAGAACCTGCGGCGAACTGAGCGCCAACGCATCCCCACATCGACGCACTGACACACGTTCTGCTGTGCCGCGCACGGCCGCGCATGCAAAATTATCGGTTCTCAAGACGAAAAACGTTGCTAGCATCACGACCAATGCAATCATAACAACAAGGATGCCCGGTGGGATCACATCAAGAGCTTCTGCAGGCCACGGCCTGCAACCTCGTCGATCGCCTGCGCCGAAACGATATTGCGCCTCACGATCTGCTCGATGCACTGGAAGCGCGGATCACCGAGGTCGATGGCAAGGTGAACGCACTTCCCACCCTGTGCCTTGACCGAGCACGCAAACATGCCGATGCGCTGTCAGGCAAACCTGCCGACCAGCGCGGCCTGCTCGCCGGCCTGCCCGTTCCGATCAAGGACTTGACCGAAGTCAAGGGGGTGCTCACCACGCAGGGATCACCGATTTTTCGCGACCACATCCCGACCTCGTCAGACGTCCTGGTCGAACATCTCGAAGCCAATGGCGGAGTAATCTACGCCAAGTCGAACACCCCGGAATTCGGCGCCGGCGCCAACACTTTCAATGAGGTGTTCGGCGCCACGCGCAACCCCTGGAATCTGGCGCTGTCCGCGGCCGGATCCTCGGGCGGCGCCGCCGCGGCGCTGGCCAGCGGCACCGCCTGGGTGGCACACGGCTCCGACATGGGCGGATCGCTGCGCAATCCCGCAAGCTTCTGCGGCGTTGTCGGATTGCGGCCGAGCCTGGGCCGCGTGGCTCATACGCCGAAGTTCAAGATCGACCGGACGCTCGGCGTGCAGGGACCGATGGCCCGCAACATCGAAGACGTCGCCCTTCTACTGGATGCGATGAGCGGCGAGCATGCCGCCGATCCATTGTCGCTGCCGCAACTGCCGACGTCGTTCCTGGCCGCCGCGCGATCTGGTCAGCGACCGCGCAAGATCGCCTACTCGCCCGATCTCGGCGTCACGCCGGTTGACCCCGAAGTCACGCGCATCACGCGTCAGGCCGCGGAAAAGTTCGCCGAGGCCGGTGTCATCGTGGAGGAAGCCCACCCCGATCTGCGTGAAGCGCACGAATGCTTCCAGACCCTGCGGGCCTTCGACTTCGCGATCAGCAAAGCGAAACTGCTGCGCGATCATCGCGACCTGCTGAAACCGGAAGTGATCTGGAACATCGAGAAGGGCTTGCAGCTCTCGGTCGAAGACGTTGCAAAAGCCGAAGCGCAGCGGATCGACATGGCGGCACGCACCCTGGCGTTTTTCGAGACCTACGATCTGTTGCTTGCGCCGGCCACGATTGTCCCCGCCTTCCCGGTCGAACAGCGTTATCTGGCGGAATGCGCCGGGAAAAAGTTCGACAATTATATCGAATGGCTGGCCATTGTTTACGCCATCACATTGGTGTGCTGCCCGGCCCTATCGATGCCATGCGGCTTCACCAAGGACGGCCTGCCGGTCGGACTGCAGGTGGTGGCGAAACCACGGGCGGAGGCGCAACTTCTTGCCGGCGCCAAGGTGCTGGAGGATCTGCTTGGCCTGCAGGGCATGACGCCGATCGATCCCAGACACTAGAGACTACACGACATCAAAATATATAAATCAAAACGGGATGAGATCGCTCTCATCCCGTTTCGCGTTCAAACCGATTGGATAGTTACTCGGCCTTGTCGATATTCCAGAACACCGGCGTCGCCGGGCCGCCGAGGATACCCGTCAGTTCCTTGCGCCAGACGCTCGGCGCCTCGTACTGACCGAGCGGAATATAGGCGACCTGCTCGTAGACCTCCTTCTGAATCTCGGTGGCGATCTTCTTCTGCTCTTCCGGCGATTCGGCGCGAACGAATGCATCGCGCAGCGATTCAATCTTGGCGTCTTCGAACCAGCCAAACCAGCCGCCGGTGGCCTTGCCCCGGCCGCTGAGAGACAGGTTGGCGACGGGGTTCAGCACGTCGGGACCAGCCCAGTTGGTGAAGAACATGTTCCAGCCGCCCTCTTTCGGCGACTTCTGGCTGGCGCGGCGCGTCACCACCGTCTGCCAGTCCGTCGCCTGGACGTCGACCTTGAAGCCAGCGTCGCGGAGCTGCTGCGCGACCACGATCGGTTGCGCCTTGAGGGTCACCACGTCGCCCGGTGCCATAATCACCACTGGCGTGCCATCATAGCCAGATTCGGCCAGAGCCTTCTTGGCTTCCGCCAAGCCATTGCCCTTCACCAGCGTCTCCGATCCGACATCGGTTGCATACGGCGTATCGCAGCCGAACACCGCGCCACAGACCTTGTAGTATTTCGGATTGCCGACCAGGGCGTCGAGCACGTCCTTCTGCTTGATCGCCAGGAAGGCGGCACGGCGCACCTTGATATTATCGAACGGCGGATAGAGGAAATTCATTCGTCCCAGGGTCTGGAAGCCGAGCTTGCTCAAGGTGTCGACCTTGAGATCCTTGTTGGCTTCGAGCATTGGCAGGAGATCGAACGAGGGGTTCTCGATGAAATCGATATCGCCGGACTGGATCGCATTCACCGCGGTCTGCGCGTCGGGCATCGTGATCCATTCGACGCGATCGACCTTCACCACCTTGCCGCCCGCAGTCCAGCTCGGCGGCTCGGAGCGCGGCACATAGTCCTTGTTCTTCTCATAGACCGCCTTCACGCCAGGCTGAAATTCCGCCTGCACGAATTTGAACGGGCCCGAGCCGATCTGTTCCGGAATCGGTTTGTCTGGTGGCGTCTCTGCGATGCGCTTCGGCATCATGAAGGGAACAACGGATGACGGCTTACCGATCGATTCCAGCACCAGCCCGTAGGGCTCCTTCAGCTTGAGCGTGATGGTCTTGGCATCGGTCGCCTCCAGGCTGGCAGTGAAATCCATCAGCTTCTGGCCCATGCCGTCGCGCGCGGCCCAGCGCTTGAGCGACGCCACGCAGTCTTCCGCTGTCACCGGCTGGCCGTCATGCCATTTCAGGCCGTCGCGCAGCGTGAAGGTGTAGGTCAGTCTGTCGTCGGAGACCTTCCAGCTCGCCATCTGCGGCTGAACCTTGAAGTTGGAGTCCATCGCCAGCAGTGTATCGTAGACCATGTAGCCGTGATCGCGCGAGATATATGCCGTCGTGATGATCGGATCCGTCACCCGCAGGTCGGAGTGCATCACCGCCGTGATCGTCTTGGCCTGCGCCAGTGTCGGCAATGCGAGCAGCGCGGAGGCCATCAGGCCGCGCAACGCGATCCTCGCCAAGGCAGATGAACTCCTCCCACGCGAAACAGCAGACATGGCACCTCTCCTGAATTGAATCCGCGTCCGGTTATGATCCGGACATGACGGCGACGAACTGGACGAACGGCTCAACACCAAGATATTGAACACTAAGATGTTGAGCGCTCTGATGATTTGAGAGTTGCATCAACGCCGCAGGGCGTCAATCGCGATTTCGCGCGCGCCGTTCGCCATTGGTCGAAGCCGAATGCTCGATCGCACGCGTCGCAAACCGCAATGCAAAAACCGAATGGGATTAACGATTGTATGTCGACAGCGGATCGATATCCTCCCGCCGCCACCCACCGGACAACAATACAAAGAGAGAACCGAGCGTGATCAATCCTGCCAAACTTCCCTTCGATGCCGAGGCGATGCTCCAGGGCCTGCGCCCATGGGTTGAGTGCGAAAGCCCGACCTGGGACGCCGCCGCTGTCAATCGCATGCTCGACCTTGCAGCGCGAGACCTCGCCGTTGCGGGCGCCGGCATCGAACGGATCGCCGGCCGCAACGGCTTTGGCGGCTGCATCCGCGCCCGCTTTCCGCATCCGAAACAGGATCAGCCGGGCATCCTGATCGCCGGTCACATGGATACCGTTCATCCGGTCGGAACACTGGCCAAGCTGGCCTGGCGCCGCGACGGCAGCAAGTGCTACGGGCCCGGCATCTTCGACATGAAGGGTGGCAACTATCTCTCGCTCGAAGCCGTCCGACAACTGCAGCGTGCATCGTTCACCACGCCGCTGCCCATCACATTCCTGTTCACCCCCGACGAGGAAGTCGGCACCCCAAGCACCCGGGACATCATCGAAGCAGAAGCCGCCCGCAACAAATACGTCCTCGTTCCGGAGCCCGCACGCGGCGAAACCGGCGTCGTCACCGGTCGCTATGCCATCGCCAGGTTCAATCTCGAAGCCACCGGCCGGCCAAGCCACGCCGGCGCGACGCTGGCCGCCGGACGCTCCGCCATCCGGGAAATGGCGCGGCAAATCATCGCAATCGACGGCATGACGACCGACGACTGCACCTTCAGTGTCGGCATCGTGCACGGCGGTCAGTGGGTGAACTGCGTCGCGTCGCAGTGCACCGGCGAAGCGCTGAGCATGGCCAAGCGACAGCAGGATCTCGATCGCGGCGTCGAGAGGATGCTGGCCTTGTCCGGGACGGCCAACGACGTGACGTTCACGGTGACGCGCGGCGTCACGCGCCCGGTGTGGGAGCCGGATGCGAAAACCATGGCGCTGTTCGAGACCGCAAAAACCGTCGCCAAAACACTCGGTGTCGATTTGACCCATGGCAGTGTCGGTGGCGGATCCGACGGCAACTTCACCGGTGCCATGGGCATCGCGACGCTCGACGGGCTCGGCGTTCGCGGCGCCAACGCGCACACGCTTGAAGAACACATCGAGGTCGAAAGTCTCGCCGAGCGTGGCCGCCTGATGGCGGGATTGCTTGCGGTTCTGGAGTAAACCGTCTCGCGCCTCCGCCCAACACCAAGGCAAACCCTGATCGAAATTTAGCCTTGTCTGCCTTGGTGGTGCGCCATACCGTTTGATCGTCCAACGCGACGATGCGGGAGAGATCGAAACGAAAACATGAATCACATGTTTTCGTGTTCGGCGCCGACGGAGCAACCGCCCCGGAAACTCTCAGGCACAAGGACCGTGTCGTCAGGACAATCTGGAGAGAGACGCCGTATTCGTCATATGGCGTCCACCGAAGGGGATATCCGTCGCTGAGCCACATCGGTGGGACATCACCCGTCGAGAATGGCCAGGGCGGATCAAGCTCTCAGGTACCGTGACAGATGGGGCGCCCTCCACCGGTTTCTGCCGGTGTCGGGGCGACTCTAGCGCACGGGAGCCTCTTTAAGACCATGCCCACCATCGCAATTGTCGGCGCCGGTTCCACCGGCGCAACGACGATCCGCGCGTCGTCGACGCGCGGCAACGCACGCACTGTCTCTGGCAGGCGCGATGCCTTGACGCGCATCACGACGCGGCGATGCGAGCCACCACCATCGTCCGACTAGCCAACACGCCAACCACCTCCACGACAACCGACGCAGTTTCAACCCAGGAGATGTGATGTCCTTCATGTTGCGCAGACAAAACTCAACCGCGCTCGCAAGAGCGGCCTTGCGAGGATTACTGGTCGCGGCAGCCCTCGCGGTGCCGACGTGGTCCGAAGCCAAGACGATCCGGGCGGTCATGCACTCGGATTTGCGCGTGATCGATCCCATTATCACCACGGCCTACATCACGCGCGACCACGGCTACATGGTCTACGATACGCTGCTGGCGATGGACTCCAACTTCAGAGTTCAGCCGCAGATGGCGAGCTGGAAGGTCTCCGAAGACCGGCTCACTTATACGTTCACATTGCGCGACGGCCTCAAATGGCATGACGGCACCCCGGTCACCGCCGAGGATTGCGTCGCATCGTTGAAACGCTGGGGTGCCCGCGACGGCATGGGCCAGAAGCTGATGGAGTTCACCGCGAGCCTGGAGGCGACCGATGCGAAAACCATCACGCTTAAATTGAAAGAGGCTTATGGCCTGGTGCTGGAGTCAATTGGTAAACCGTCGTCGGTTGTTCCGTTCATGATGCCGAAACGCCTTGCCGAAACACCTCCGGACAAGGCGATCCCGGAGCAGATCGGTTCGGGCCCGTTCAAATTCGAGCAGGCGGAATTCCAACCGGGTGTCCGGGCCGTCTATGTCAAGAACAAGGATTATGTGCCGCGGTCCGAGCCGCCGAGCTGGACCGCGGGCGGCAAGGTGGTGAAGGTCGATCGCGTCGAATGGATCACCATGCCGGACCCGCAGACGGCAATGAATGCGATTCAGTCCGGTGACATCGATTTCCTGGAGGCGCCCCTGGTCGATCTCCTGCCCGCACTGGAGAACAACAAGGATCTCGAACTGCGTGTCCTGAACACGCTGGGGTATCAGACGCTGGGGCGGATGAATTTCCTCTATCCGCCGTTCGACAACGTCAAGGTGCGCCGCGCCGCATTCCTGGCACTCAACCAGAAAAATGTGCTCGACGCGCTGATCGGAAATCCGAAATATTATACGATTTGCGGTGCGATCTTCGGATGCAACACCCCGCTCGCGACAGACGTCGGGGCGGAATCCCTGGTCAAAGGCAACGGCATGGCGGAAGCGAAAAAGCTGCTCGCCGAATCCGGCTATGACGGCACGCCCGTGGTGATTATGGCGCCGGGCGACGTGGTGACGCTGAAGGCTCAGCCGATCGTGTCAGCGCAATTGCTGCGCGAAGCCGGATTCCAGGTGACAGTTCTGGCGATGGATTGGCAGACGGTGGTGACGCTGCGTGCCAGCCAGAAGCCGCCGAAGGAAGGCGGCTGGAACATGTTCTTCACCAATTGGGTGGGCGCCGACATCCTCAACCCGGTCGTCCATGTCACCCTGAACGGCAAGGGCAAGTCCGGTGGTTGGTTCGGCTGGCCGGACGACCCGAAGATGGAAGCGCTGCGCGACGCCTTCGTGCGCGCTGAATCCCCTGACGAGCAGAAAAAAATCGCAGCCGAAATTCAGCAACGCAATTACGAACAGGTCACCTACATCCCGCTTGGACAGTTCAAGGTCCCAAGCGTTTGGCGGAAAGAGTTGACCGGCGTTCTGGACGGCGCGGCAACGCCGGTGTTCTGGAACATCGACAAGGCCGACTGAGCGATCGAGGCGATCGATGAAATTCCGCGGGGCGAGAGCGATCTCGCCCCGCTTCGTTTCACATGGTGAGTTGATGATTGCACTGCACAATGAGAGGGCAGATGCGGTTGAAATTTAGCCTTGCCCAGTTTGGAGGCTTGTCTTAGGACTTGATAGTCCAAAACGACGCTGCGGGAGAGATCGAAGCGAAAGCACCCGTGTTTCAAAACACAATGTTTTAAAGCACGATGTTTTCGTGTTCGGCGCCGACGGAGCAACCGCCCCGGAAACTCTCAGGCACAAGGACCGTGACGTCAGGACAATCTGGAGAGAGACGGCATATTCGTCATATGGCGTCCACCGAAGGGGATAATCTGTCGATCGGCCGCTTCATTGAGGCTGGCTCGGACGGATCAAGCTCTCAGGTACCGTGACAGATGGGGCGCCTCCACCGGTTTTCGCCGGTGTTGGGGCGACTCTAACGCACGGGAGCCCAAGACCACCATGTCTCATATTGCAATCGTCGGCGCCGGTATCACCGGCGTAACGACCGCTTACGCCCTGCTTGAACGCGGCCACACCGTCACCGTCCTCGACAGACATCGCTACGCGGCGATGGAAACCTCGTTAGCCAATGGCGGCCAACTCTCCGCCAGCAACGCCGAGGTCTGGAACAGCGCATCCACGATCCTCAAGGGCCTACGCTGGATGTTCAAGCGCGACGCGCCACTGCTGATGAACCCCAAGCCGGGCTGGCACAAATATTCCTGGATGGCCGAGTTCGTCGGGAACATCGGCCACTATCGGCAGAACACCATCGCAACCACGCGGCTCGCGATCGAAGCGCGGCAACACCTGTTCGCCATGGCCGAGCGCGAGAACATCTCGTTCGATCTGGAGCGTCGCGGCATACTTCACATCTGCCATGACAAAGCGGCTTTCGAGGCCGGCATGCGCGTCAACACGCTGCTGCAGCAAGGCGGGCTGGATCGTCGCGCGGTCACGCCGGAGGAAATCCGCTCGATCGAGCCCACACTGCGCAAACCACATTACGGCGGATTCTTCACGCCGTCGGACGCGACCGGCGACATCCACAAATTCACCCGCGGTTTGGCCGAGGCTTGCATCCGCCGCGGCGCCACCTTCATCTACGATGCGGATATCGACACCGTTGCGTCCGTCGACAACGCCATTCATATCGGCTGGAACGATAACTCCAGCGAAACCACAAGCTCCGGCCGACAACTCTTGCAGGCGGATGGAATCGTCATCTGCGCCGGTGTCGCCAGCCGTCATTTCGCCGCGATGCTGGGCGACCGGGTCAACGTCTATCCCGTGAAGGGCTACTCGATCACGGTCAATCTCGACGCGACATCGAGCCGTCAGTCAGCACCACACGTCAGCCTGCTCGACGAAGCCGCCAAGATCGTCACCAGCCGTCTTGGTGAGGATCGCTTTCGCGTCGCAGGCACCGCCGAGTTCAACGACTTCAACCGCGACATCCGCGCCGATCGCGTTCAACCGCTGGCGGATTGGGTGCGGCACAATTTTCCCGGGATCGATACCTCGAAGGTTGTGCCCTGGGCTGGCCTGCGTCCGATGATGCCGAACATGATGCCTGTCGTCCGCGCCGGACGGCAGCCCGGCGTGTTCTACAACACCGGGCATGGCCATCTCGGCTGGACGCTGTCGGCGGCCACCGCCCAGATGCTCGCACAAACCATCGATCAATGGCGCCGGCCCCCGGGCCCGATCAACGCTCCATCACTCAGCTTTGAAAACAACGACATCAACTTGCCCGCCGTGGCCCCGAAACAGACCGCTGCAGCCCTTGATAGAACTGCTTCCTTGGCACACTATTTGCCCGCTGAGGCAGGTTTCCCAGACAGATTTTCCCGGTCAAATACGGAGATACGCATGAACAAAACCGTGGCCGGATCATGAGCGCGTTGCAGCACAGCCCGTCCTCTACAGCCCTGCGTTGCAAAGGATAACTGAATGCTCGGCTATCTCATTCGCCGTTTGCTCGCCGCCATCCCCGTCATGGGGGTCGTCGCAGCCTTCGTGTTCCTGCTGCTGCGCCTCACCCCCGGGGACCCCGCGGCCATCATCGCCGGAGACATGGCGACGCCCGAACAACTGGAGCGCATCCGCACGTCGCTCGGCCTCAACGAGCCGCTGCTGACCCAGTTCGTCACCTGGATCAGCAAGATCCTGCACGGCGACCTCGGCGTGTCGCTGATCTCCAATGTTCCGGTGCTGAGCATGATCGGCCAGCGCCTCGAACCCACCATCAGCATTGCGCTGACCACCATCATTCTTGCCATCATCGTTGCTGTGCCGCTTGGCGTGATCGCGGCATGGAAACATGGGACCTGGATCGACCGCGGTGTGATGGGATTGTCGGTGCTGGGCTTCTCCGTCCCGGTGTTCGTGGTCGGTTATGTTCTGGTCCAGCTCTTCGCCATCGACCTGCGCTGGCTGCCGGTGCAAGGCTTTCGCAGCATCACAAAGGGCTTCGGCCCATTCTTCGAACGGGCGCTGCTGCCGACGCTGGCGCTGTCGTTCATCTATATCGCGCTGATCGCCCGCATGACCCGCGCGTCGATGCTCGATGTGCTGGGCGAGGATTACGTCCGCACCGCTCGCGCCAAGGGCCTCGGTGAACGAGCCGTGCTGATGAAGCATGCACTGCGCAACGCGGCGGTGCCCGTGATCACCGTGATCGGAACCGGCTTCGGTCTGCTGATATCGGGCGTGGTCGTGACCGAAAGCGTGTTCAATCTGCCCGGCATCGGACGATTGACGGTCGATGCGGTGCTTGCCCGCGATTATCCCGTGATCCAGGGCGTCATCCTTCTCACCAGCGGACTTTATGTAGCGATCAATCTCCTGATCGACGTCGCTTACACATTCCTCGATCCACGGATTCGTTACTGATGGCCGCTGAACCCTTCATGGACCTGTCTCTTATACACATCTAGATGTGTATAAGAGACAGCCATCTGTTCTGCCCGCCGGAAGGCGGCACGCTCTATCTGCTCGGCACCGACCGGCTCGGGCGCGACATGTTCTCGCGCATCCTCTATGGCGGCCGGATCTCGCTGCTGATCGGCATCGGCGCCGCCGTGATCAGCATCGTCATCGGCCTCGCGATCGGCCTGGTGTCGGGGTTCTTCAAATGGATCGACGCCGTCATCATGCGCATCATGGACGGCCTGATGGCGATCCCCAGCATCCTGCTGGCCATCGCCGTGATCTCGCTCTCCGGCGCCAGCCTCAAGACGGTTCTCATCGCAATTGTCATTCCGGAAATTCCGCGCGTGGTGCGGCTGGTCCGATCCGTGGTGCTGTCCGCCCGCGAAGAGCCTTATGTGGAAGCCGCATTTGCCATGGGATCGAGCCTGCCGAAGATCCTGTGGCGCCATCTGATGCCCAATACCATCGCGCCGCTGATCGTCCAGGGCACCTACATCTGCGCTTCCGCCATCCTGACCGAGGCGATCCTGTCCTTCCTGGGCGCGGGAATCAATCCGGAGACCCCGACCTGGGGCAACATCATGGCCGAAGGCCGCGCGTTCTTTCAGATCAAACCCTCGCTGATCTTCTGGCCGGGGCTGCTGCTCTCGATTGCGATCCTGTCGATCAATCTGATCGGCGATGCCACACGTGATGCGCTCGACCCGCGCATGAAACAGCGGGAGGGCGGAAAATGAGCGTGCCAACCAACACCGGCAATCCGGTTCTCGACATCAAGGATCTGGTGGTCGAATTGCGCGCCCGCCAGGGCGCCGACCGGATCATCGACGGCATCTCGCTGCAAGCCTATGCCGGCAAGACCCTTTGCGTGGTCGGTGAAAGCGGTTCGGGGAAATCCGTCACATCGCTGGCAACCATGGGGTTGCTGCCGAAGAAATCGCTGAAGGTCTCCGGCGGCAGCATCAAGCTGGCCGGAGAAGAGGTCACGGCGGCCAGTGATCGCCGTCTGCGGCAGCTGCGTGCCACCACCATGGCGATGATTTTCCAGGAGCCGATGACCGCGCTTAATCCGGTAATTCCGGTCGGCCGCCAGATCGATGAGGTGCTGCGCACCCACACCACGCTCGATGCGCGCACCCGCCGCCAGCGCATCCTGGCCATGATGGAACAGGTCCGGCTACCCGACGTGGAGCGGATTTTCGCGTCCTATCCGCATCGCCTCTCCGGCGGCCAGCGCCAGCGTATCATGATCGCGATGGCGCTGATCCTGGAGCCGAAACTCTTGATCGCCGACGAGCCGACCACCGCGCTCGACGTCACCACCCAAAAGCAGATCCTGACCCTGATCCGCGACCTGCAGAAGGATCACGGCACCGCGGTGCTGTTCATCACCCACGACATGGGTGTGGTCGCCGAAATCGCCGATCAGGTCGCGGTGATGCGGCGCGGTCGTCTGGTCGAGCAAGGCGCCCTGCAGGATGTGTTGCGCAATCCGACCCAGGATTACACCCGCAACCTCCTGTCGACGGTGCCGAGCCTGATCCCGCGCGCTCCGCGAGAGGCGACCAAGGAGCCGGTGGTGCTCGACACCTCCGGATTAGGCAAGGTCTATCGGGAGCGCTCCCTGTTCGGTGGTGTGCGTGAAGTCGCGGCGGCCAAGGATGTGACCCTGACGCTGCACAAGGGCCGCACCCTCGGCATCGTCGGCGAAAGCGGGTCGGGCAAATCGACGGTCGCACGCTGCATCGTGCGCCTGATCGATCCGACCTCGGGCGGCATCCGGCTCGGCGGTCACGAGATTTCATTCCTGTCGCGCCGCCTGCTGCAGCCGCACCGCAAGCGCATCCAGATGATTTTTCAGGACCCCTATCGCTCGCTCAATCCACGACTGACCGTCGGCGAGACCATCGCCGAAGGCCCGATCAATTACGGCACGCCGCACAAGACGGCATTGGCACGGGCCCGCGACCTCCTGAAGCTGGTGGACCTGCCCACCGACGCGATCTCGCGGTATCCGCACCAATTTTCCGGCGGCCAGCGCCAGCGCATCGCCATTGCCCGCGCGCTCGCCATGGATCCGGACGTGCTGGTTGCAGACGAAGCGGTCTCGGCGCTTGATGTCTCGGTGCAGGCGCAGGTTCTCAAGCTGCTCGACGAGATCCAGACCCGGCTCGGCATCGCCATCCTGTTCATCACTCACGATCTGAGGGTTGCAGCCCAGATCTGCGATGACGTCATGGTGATGCAGCATGGACGCATCGTTGAACAGGGGCCCGCAAGCGAAATCCTCACCCATCCGCAACAGACCTATACCCGGCAGTTGCTGGAAGCCGCACCCGGACGGGACTGGGACTTCGCCAACTTTCGTCCTATGATCGCCCAATAAGTCCCATCCTACGAGACAACGTCAGAAGACGCGAAAAGCGCAAGGTGAATTGATGTCGGCATTCCGGATCGCCATTGGCGGCTTCCTGCACGAAACAAATACGTTCGCTCCGACCAAGGCCGAGTACGAGGGTTTTGTCCACGGTGGTGGCTGGCCGGCGATGGAAACGGGCGCCGCCATTCTCACGAAAATCCGCAACATCAATGTCGGTCTTGCCGGATTCATCGATGCGGCGCAGGCGAAGGACTGGGACTTGGTGCCGACCATCTGGTGCGCCGCCAGCCCGTCCGCGCACGTCCGCGAGGACGCTTACGAGCGCATCGCCACCGCAATCGTCGACGGCATCGCCGCTGCCGGCAAAATCGACGGAGTCTATCTCGATCTGCACGGCGCCATGGTAACCGAGCACTTCGACGACGGCGAAGGCGAACTGCTGGCCCGGGTGCGCAAGGTGATCGGCAGGGATCTGCCGCTGGTGGTCAGCCTCGACCTGCATGCCAATATCACGCCCGCGATGGTCGAACATGCCGACGCGCTTGTCGCGTATCGAACCTATCCACACATCGACATGGCCGACACAGGACGGGCCGCGGCACGCCACATGGCGCTATTGCTGGGGTCGACCCGACGCTTCGCCAAGGCGTTCCGGCAATTGCCGTTCCTGATTCCGATCAGCTGGCAGTGCACCAGCGTCGAGCCGTGCAAGAGCATCTATGCCCATCTTGCCAGCCTCGAGAACGAAGCTGTCCCCACCCTGTCGTTCGCGCCTGGATTTCCGGCGGCGGACTTTCCCGACTGCGGCCCCGTCGTCGTCGCCTATGGCAAGACCCAGGGCGATGCGGACAAGGCTGCCGACACCATTTGCAAACTGATCGCCGACCAGGAAAGCGCGTTCGACGGACGAATCTTTGCGCCTGACGAAGGCGTCGTTCATGCGATGGCGCTGGCCGCAACCGCGACCAAACCGATCGTCATCGCCGACACCCAGGACAATCCCGGGGCCGGCGGCGACTCCGACACCACCGGCATGCTGCGCGCATTGTTGAAAAACGGCGCAAAAAAAGCCGCCATCGGGGTCATCGTCGATCCGGAATCCGCGCGTGCCGCCCACGCAGCGGGCACCGGTAGCACCGTCACGCTCGCGCTCGGTGGCAAGTCGGGCATTCCCGGTGACGCACCGTTCAAGGAGAGCTTCGTCGTCGAGAGTTTGTCCGACGGACGATTTGTCGCCCCTGGCCCCTACTTTGGCGGCAGCCAGATGAACCTTGGCCCGTCGGCCTGCCTGCGGATCGGAGACGTGCGGATCGTGGTCGGTTCGCGCAAGGCGCAGCTCGCAGACCAGGCAATGTTCCGGTTTGTCGGGATCGAACCGACGGCGCAATCGATCCTGGTCAACAAGAGCTCGGTGCACTTCCGCGCCGACTTCGAGCCGATCGCGGAACAGATTATCGTTTGTGCGGCGCCGGGCGCGATGCCGGCAGACACCGCGGCATTGCCGTGGACACGCCTGCGCACCGGCGTCCGCATCAGACCGAACGGCCCGGCTTTCAAGCCGCAATAAAATCAGCTCAACAACGCAATCGGATAAACAAAACATGCCCAATCTCGACCGCATCGACAGCTTCGCTTCCGAACTCACCGCCATCCGCCGCGATATCCATGCCCACCCCGAAATCGGCTTCGAGGAGCACCGCACGTCGGGCATCGTCGCCGACAAGCTGCAACAATGGGGCATCGAGGTGCATCGCGGCATCGGCGGCACCGGGGTGATCGGCATCCTTAAGGGCAAAACCGACAGCGGCCGTCGCATCGGACTGCGCGCGGATATGGATGCCCTGCCGATGGAAGAAAAGACCAACCTGCCCTGGCGCTCGACCATTCCGAACCGGTTTCATGGYTGCGGCCACGACGGCCACACCACCATCCTRCTGGGGACCGCGCGTTATCTGGCGGAAACCCGCAACTTCGACGGCACCGCGGTGTTCATCTTCCAGCCCGCTGAAGAGGGCCTCGGCGGCGCGCGTGCGATGATCGCCGACAAGCTGTTCCAGCGTTTYCCCTGCGACGAGGTTTATGGCCTGCACAATGCTCCCCATCTCGGACCGCGGCAGGTTACGGTATTCCCGGGACCGGCTATGGCGGGGGCGGATTTCTTCGACATCACCATCTCTGGTTACGGCAGCCACGGTGCAATGCCGGAGCGCTCCAAGGATCCGGTGGTGATTGCGATGGCGCTGGGACAGGCGCTGCAGACCATCGTCAGCCGCAATGTCGATCCGCTCAAGTCGGCCGTGCTCTCGATCACCCAGATCCATGCGGGCTCGGCCTACAACGTGATCCCAGGTGAAGCGAAACTCGCCGGCACGGTGCGGGCTTTTTCGGATGAGGTGCGTAAACTGATCCGCGAGCGCATGCGCACCATTTCCGCAGGCATCGCGGCTGCGTTCCAGGTCGAGATCGATGTCAACATCCGCGACATTTTCTCGGTGCTGATCAATCACGAAGAACATGCCAACGCGGTGGTGGATGTAGCGCGGGAAATCGTCGGCAGCGAAAACGTTTCGACCACGCCGAGCCCGAAGATGGGCAGCGAGGATTTCGCCGACATGCTGCAGGCCGTCCCCGGTGCCTACTTCTGGCTGGGCCACGAAGGATCGGTGCCGGTGCATAACCCCGGATTCGTGCTCGACGATGCCATCCTGCCCGTCGGCGCAAGTCTGTTTTCGCGGATCATCGAAAAGCGGATGCCAGTCGCCGCGTAAGCGGAAACTGGCATCCACTCCAGGTCCATGCATCAGACCTTGGTCGCGTAAGTCGCTCGCAACTCGCGCTTCAAGAGCTTGCCTGCCGTGTTGCGCGGCAGGGTCTGCACGAAGACGAATTGCTTGGGGACCTTGAACGGCGCCAGGTGCTCGCGCGCATGTGCGGTGAGGCTTGCTTCATCCGGTTCATGGCCCGGGCGCAGCACGACAATCGCGGTCACGGCCTCGATCCATTTCGGATCGGGTAGCCCGATCACGGCGACCTCCGACACGGCGGGGTGCTTGAAAAGCACCTCCTCGACTTCGCGGCCCGCGACCACGACGCCGCCGGTCTTGATGATGTCCTTGACCCGGTCGACTACGAAAATGTAGCCGCCCTCGTCCATGGTGCCGACATCGCCGGAGTGAAACCAGCCACCCTCGAATGCCTCCGTGGTCTCTTCGAGCTTGTTCCAGTAGCCCTGCAGCAGTTGCGGCGATCGATGGATGATCTCCCCCTGGGTGCCGGGCGGAACGTCGCGCATCTCCGAATCGACAATGCGCGTTTCCACGTTAATGATCGGGCGGCCGGCCGATGCCGGGCGCTCGTCATGCTCTTCCGGACGCAGCACGGTGGCGAGCGGCCCGATCTCGCTCTGGCCATAGCAGTTGAAGGCACGGATCCCCGGCAAGCGCTGCCGCAATTCCTGCAGCACCGGCACCGGCATGATCGACGCGCCATAATAGACATTGCGCAGCGACGAGAGGTTTCGCTTGTCGAAGTCGGGATGCCGCAGCAGGCTGATCCACACCGTGGGTGGGGCGAAGAACGACGTGATCCGATGCTGCTCGATCAACCGCAGCACGAGATCGGGCGCGGGCGCCTCGATCAAGTGGGTGGTGGCACCGACCAGCAGTTGCGGCATCGAAAAGCAATGCATTTGCGCGGAGTGGTAGAGCGGCAATGCTGCCAGCGCCACGTCGGCGCCGCCGAATTCAAGCTCGATGATGCAGCTCGCATACTCGGCCATCAGCGCGCGATGGGTCATCATTGCGCCCTTGGGCGCGGCCGTCGTCCCAGAGGTGTAAAGCAATTGGGCAAGATCCTCGTCAGCGACATCAGCGGCGTCACGTAACGGCCCGTCGCCACGCGCGATCTCCAGCACATCGAATTCATCGGGCTCGGACGTCGTGAAGCGCCCGTAGAATTCGACACCGACGTCTGCGCGCACGGAGGCGACGGTGGTGGCAAGCTCGGCATCGTACACCAGCGCCCGCGCGCCCGACTGCCCGACAATGTATTTGAGCTCGCCTGAGGTCAGCGCGTAATTGACGGGAACGTGCACCAGTCCTGCACGATTGCAGGCAAGCCAGAGGATCAAATAGGCATCCGAATTTCGGGCATAGGCCGCGACGCGATCACCCTTCTTCAGGCCGAACGCGACCAGGCGATGGGCAATCCGCCCCGCCGCGCCCTCAAGCGCAGCGAACGTCCACTGCCGGTCCGCAAAGGTCAGTGCGACGCGATCGCGAAATTTGGCCGCCGCCCGGCGCGTCCCGTCGGCGATCGTATTGCGACGCAATTCCACCGGACCCGGATGCCCGCTCTGCATGTGTCTCCCCCGATCGTTGTTCTTGATGCGATCGGTGGAGATTAGAGCATGATCCGGAAAAGTGAAAACCGGCTTTTGGACTGAAAGTAGCGCCTCAACGCAAGAAGGAGCGACTGTCCTATCGACAATCGCTCCCCCGTTTGGATCCAAGCCGGATCAGGTCGGCTTCAGCTCGAACGACGCGATATCCTGCGCACGCCGAGATTTTGCAGCCGCGCGGTGATCGGTCGCGATCGCGACATAGACCGCCGGCAGCACGAACAGCGTGAACAGCGTGCCGATCAGCATGCCGGCGACGACCACGATGCCAATCGAAAAGCGGCTTGCGGCGCCGGCGCCGTTGGCGGTCAGCAGCGGGAACAGGCCGGCCACCATGGCAGCGGTCGTCATCAGGATGGGCCGCAGGCGAACCCGGGCAGCCATCTCGATCGCCGACCTGCGATCGAGGCCTTCCTTGAGCTGCAGTTCGTTGGCGAACTCCACCATCAGGATGCCGTGCTTGCTGATCAGGCCGACCAGCGTCAGCAAGCCTACCTGAGTGTAGATGTTGATGGTGGCCGCACCGAAGAACAGCGGAAGCAGAGCGCCACTGATCGCCATCGGCACACTGATCATGATCACCAGCGGGTCGCGCAGACTTTCGAACTGAGCCGCCAGCACCAGGAAAATGATGATCAGCGCAAAGCCGAAGGTGACGGCAAGCTGGTTTCCTTCCTTTACATACTGCCGGGAGTCCGCGAGGTAGTCATGGTTGTAACCCGCGGGAAGATTCTTGGCCGCGCTCTCGAGGAATTCCACCGCCTTGCCCATCGTCACGCCGGGCATGGGAACGGCCTGGAAGGTCGAGGCATTGAGCTGGTTGAAATGGGTCAGCGCGTTCGGGTCGGTGCCGGTCGTAATCGAGACCAGGGTCGACAGCGGCACCTGTTGTCCATTCGGAGCAGAGACGTAATAGCCTCCCAGCATCTCGGGCGACAGCCGCTGGCTGCGCGGCACCTGCGGGATCACCTGGTACGAGCGGCCTTCGAGATTGAAGCGGTTGATGTAGTTGCCGCCGAGCAGCACGGCCAGCGAATTGCCGATCTGCTGCATGGTGATGCCGAGCTCGTTGGCCTTGGAGCGGTCGATCTTCACCCGCACCACGGGTTGATTGTAATCGAGATCGCTGTCGGACACGATGAACAGTCCGCTCTTACGAGCGGCGTCCTTCAGCTTCTGCATCTCCTCATAGATCGCCTGGAAGCTCGTGGTCGAGCTGATCACCATCTGCACCGGCAAGCCGCCGGGACCGCCCGGGAGTGCAGGGAGGTTGAAGGCAAACGCATTGACGCCCTCGATCTTGCTGAGTTCGTTCTGGACATCCTGCTTCATCGCGGTCGACGAGCGCTTGCGCTGATCCCACGGCTTGAGGATCATGCCAGCGATGCCCTGCCCCGACGATGGAATGCCGTTGAGCACAAAGCGAAGATCGGTTTCCGGGAACTTGGCGAACGCCTTGTCGAGCTTGTCGCCGTAGTAATCGACATAGTCGATATTGGCGTATTTCGGCGCCTTGGTGACGGAGAACAGGATGCCTTGATCCTCTTCGGGCGCGAGCTCCTTGTTAGTGTTGGCGTACATGAAGCCGACCAGACCGAGGATGGTGACGGCAAACAGCGCCGTGATCGGCCGATAGTCGAGCGAGCGGTCGAGCTGACGCCCATACCAGCGGGTCACCGAACGGAACACCCTGTCGACGGCCCTGGCAAAACGCCCGGGTTCGGAATGGGTCAGCAGCACCGAGCACATCATCGGCGACAGTGTCAGTGCGATGACACCGGATACGATCACCGATCCAGCGAGCGTGAACGCAAACTCCTTGAACAGCGCCCCGGTGACACCACCGAGGAAGCCGATCGGCGCGTACACCGCCGCCAGCGTGATGGTCATGGAGATGACGGGACCGACGATTTCACGTGCGCCTTGTAGCGAGGCCTGGACCGGTGATTTCCCCTCCTCCAGGTGGCGATGGATGTTCTCCACCACGACGATGGCATCGTCGACCACAAGACCGATCGCCAGCACCATCGCCAGCAACGTCAGCAGATTGAAGCTGAAACCCATGGCCAGCATCAGCACGCACACGCCGACCAGCGACAGCGGAATTGTCACCACCGGAATGATCACGGAGCGGAACGACGCCAGGAACAGGAAGATCACGACGATGACGATGCCCACCGCCTCGATCAGGGTCTTCTGCACCTCGTCGATCGACGACTGAATGAAGTTGGTGGAATCGTAGGCGACCTTCATCTTCAGCGACGGCGGAAGGTTGCGTTCGATTTCCGGAAACAGCGCGCGCACACCTTTGACGATGTTGAGCGGATTGCCTTGCGGCGTGGAGTTCACGCCGATGAAAATCGCATGCTGGCCATCCAGCGCCACGCTGGCATCCGTGCTCTGGGCCGCAAGTTCGACCGTGGCGACGTCCTCGATCCGGACCAGCGCGCCGTCCTTGGCCTTCACCGTCATGCGCCTGAACTGGTCGAGGTTGGTCAGGTCCGTGTTGGTCGAGACGTTGCTGACTGTAAAATAACCCTTCGACTGCCCGGCAGCGGCCTGGAAGTTGTTGGCCTGGATCGCGGTGGCGATGTCGCCGGCGGAGACGCCGCGTCCGGCCATCCGCGCGGGATCGAGCCAGATTCGCATGGCGAATTGCTGGTTGCCCAGAATGTCCGCCGATGCGACGCCATCAACCGTCGACAAGATCGGCTGCACCACGCGCGTCATGTAGTCGGAGATCGCGGAGCCGGTCAGTTCGTCGCTGGAGAAGCCGATGTACATCACGGCTGTGGTCTGACCGGTCGACTTCAAGATCACCGGGTCGTTGGATTCTTTCGGAATCAGATACTTGACCGAATTGACCTTCGAGAGGACCTCGGTCAGCGCTTGGTTCGGATCGACGTTCAACTTCACATAGACCGAGATCGTGCTGGTGCCCTGCACCGAGGACGAGGTGATGTAGTCGACGCCCTCGGCGGACGCCACCGCCTGCTCGATCGGCGTGGTAATGAAGCCTTGCATCAGGTCCGGGGACGCACCCGGATAGGATGTCGTCACCGTGATCACGGTGTTCGACAGCTTTGGATACTGCCTGATCGGAAGATTGATCGCGGCATTCAGGCCGATCAACAGGATCAGCAGGCTGACAACGACCGACAGCACCGGCCGCTTGATGAAGATATCAGTGAAAACCATTTTACCCGCTCCGTGCCGCGATCAATACCGCGGCGGATTGGCTGGATTCGACGGCGGCGGATCTTTCGAGATCACCACCGCGGCGCCGGATTGAAGCTTGAGCTGGCCGACCGCAACGACGCGATCGCCGGCGTTCAGGCCGGACAGAATGACTGTGCGGCCGTCGACGCGCTTGCCGGTGCGCACGAAACTGCGCTCTGCGGTCAGCTTGCTTTCACCCTTCTCGTCCTTCGCTTCTTTGATCACGAACACCGAGTCCCCATAGAGCGTGTAGTCGACCGCGGTCTCGGGCACCGTGACGACAGCAGCCTCCGGCGCCAGCACCACCGTGGTGCTGGCGAACATGCCCGGCTTCAGGCTGTGATCGGTGTTGTCGATGGTCGCCTGAATCTTGATGTTGCGGGTGTCGGTGTTGATCTGCGGCTCGATGGTGGTGATCTTGCCTTCGAACACCCGGTTCGGATAGGCGTCGACATTGACCTTCACCGTCTGCCCGACGGCGAGGATGGCGCGATCCTTTTCCGCAGCGGTGAAGTTCAGGAACACCTTCGACAGATCGGTCAGCGACACGATCTGGGTGCCGGCGCTCAGGAACTGTCCGACTTCAACCCGGCGCACGCCGAGATCGCCGGCGAACGGAGCCTTGACCAGCTTCTGCGAGATGATGGCTTCGGTCTTGGCGATCGCGGCGTTGGCTTGATCATACGCGGCCTGGTTCTGGTCGACGGTCGCCTGCGGGCCGAACTGGCGCGACGCGAGGGACTTCGAACGGTCGAGCGCAAGTTGCGCCGCCGTCGCCTGCGCCTTGAAGCTGAGGAGATCGGCCTGATCCGGCTCATCGAACAGCTGAACCAGCGGGTCCCCGGCCTTCACCCGTGCGCCCGCTTCGAACATGATCTTGGTGATGCGGCCGGCGACGTCGGTGGTGACATCAACCTGGTGCACGGCGGCGAGATCGCCGATGCCGGTCAGGAGATGCGGAATTACCTCGGACTTGGCCTCGACCACCGAGACGTTGCTCGGCGGCGGCTTCATGTTGGCGAAGAACTGCGCGATCATGTGGTTGCGGAAGGCGTTGAAGCCGACCAGCACTCCAACCAGCAGCACCAGCAAACCGCCAACAATGATGAACCAGCGCACTGTGCGCACCGGTCGCACCCGCGGCTTCTCCTCGACGGATTTATCGACAGGCTTGGCCGAAATGTTAGCCTCTGTGGAGATCGTCATGTCATGCACTCTCTGAAACCAATTGGGTCGCGTCGTCACGCGCAGGCAAAGCGCGGTCGAGATAGGTTGCGATTGCGCGCTCATTGAGGCCCAAACCGCGAAGGGTAAACTCACACACCTGCCGTCGCAGGCTCTCGGTATCACCATAGGACAGCGACGGGATTGCAGGGATCTGGCTCAAGGCCACCATGTGGATCAGCTGGTGGGCGAACCAGAACAGGTTCATCGGCTTGCCGCAGCTTGGCGACGCGTCGCCAACCTGAACAGCGCGCTCGAGCGATGCCGTGAAGATCGGGCCGACGATATCGGAGATCTTCTGATACAGCAGCCTCGCGAATTCGCCATCTTCCAGATGGGAGGAGATCAGCAGCTTCATGCGCTGAAGATCTTCTTCTTCAGGGCGATCCACCGCCTCTATGAAATGCCGGACCATCTCGCGCACCAGATAGACCAGGGTATCGGTCGACGGCGGCAACGCCTGCAGCCGCTGCAGGTCCGGATCGGCCTCGCAGGCCTCATCCAGAATTTCGGCATACAGCGCTGATTTTGTTGCGAAATGTTTGAAGAGCAGGGCTTCGGAAATCCCTGCCGCCAAAGCCACGCTTTTGGTCGTCGTCCCGGCAAAGCCGTGACGTGCGAAGCAGGCCTTTGCGGCAGCGAGAATTGCTTCCCGGCGGGCCTCGCTGGTGAGTCGGACTGATGGCATCTGTTGAGTAAGCACTCACTTATCACACAAGTCAATCGATTTCCGCACCTGCGAAAGGCTTTGGGTCCGAAAACCAGCCTCCGGGGCGGAATCAGGGGCTTTCTGTAAGAGTTGGCTAACGGGACCTCGGCTTCAGTGGACCGGCCAGACGCTCCTCTACCGGATCCGAAACCGTGTTGCCGTCGATCAACCTGTTCGATGCCGTCATTTATGCCGCTGCGCTGATCACGGCATTCACCGGCTTCAACGCCGGCCTGATCCGCAGCACCGTGGTCATTCTAGGCTACCTGTCGGCGATGCCGCTCGCAGTCATGGCCACCGCCCGGCTCGCTCCGTCCATTCAGGGCCAGACATCGGCGCCGTGGGCCGAGAATTCGCTGGTGTTTTTTGGCGTCTTCCTCATCGCGGGATTGGCGATCGGGGGCCTGCTGCGGGTGGCGATCAACGACATGCTGGGTCCGGGCATCACGCTGCCGGATCGTCTCGCCGGGTCGGCGCTCGGGATCGCCCGGGTAGGTCTTGTGGCTGTCGGACTGGTGGTCGTGTTCGACCGGATCATCCCGAACGATCGCCAGCCGGCAATCCTGCGCGAGTCCAGCCTCAAGCCGATCCTGTCCCGTGCGGGTCAGCAGGGCCTGCGGTCATTGCCGCCCGAGCTCGCAGCCTACATCGATCAGCTGAAGAGAGATCAGAAGATCTAGTGCGCGGAAAGCGCCCCTCGGATTCGTGACGGGAGCTGCAGCGAAAACGCCGCGTAGGCTTGCCAACAATCCGGCTTTGACGAACCGTTCCGGTATGCGAGGAAGGGCCGCTTCCAAGGAGAACGGAATTATGGTTGTGCGTGCAGGACGTGAATTCCTTGCCATCCCCGGCCCGACGACGATGCCCGACGAGGTGCTGCGCGCCATGCACCGCCCCGCCGCCGACATCTATGATGGCGGCCTGCTCGCGCTGACCGACAGCCTGCACACAGATCTCAGCAAACTGTTCCGCACCAAGGGACGCTCCTACGTCTACATCGCCAACGGTCATGGCGCCTGGGAGGCGGCACTCACCAATGTGCTGTCACGCGGCGACAAGATCTTGGTGCTGGAAAGCGGGCGTTTTGCCATCGGCTGGGGCGATGCCGCACACAAGCTCGGCGTCGAGATCGAGGTCCTCAAAGGCACCTGGGATCGAGCGGTGCGACCGGCCGAGGTCGAAGCCCGCCTGAGACAGGATAAGGAGCGCCGCATCAAGGCGGTGCTCACGGTGCAGATCGACACCGCATCGGGCGTGGTCAACGACATCCCGGCGATCGGGCAAGCCATCCGCGCCGCCGGGCATGATGCCCTGTTCATGGTCGACGCGGTGGCCTCGCTCGGCTGCATGCCCTTCAATATGGACGACTGGCGTATCGATGTCGCGATGTCGGCCTCGCAGAAGGGGCTGATGACACCGCCGGGCCTTGCCTTCGTCGCGGCGAACGGCAAGGCGCTGCATGCGCACCGGCAGGCGAATATCTGTCTCTTATACACATCGAAGGGACTGATGACGCCGCCTGGCCTCGGATTTGTGGCCGTGAGCGAACGCGCCCGCGAGGCCCATCGCAAGGCGGACCTGCGAACGCCCTACTGGGACTGGACCGCCCGCGAGGGAGAAGAGCACTATCAGAAGTACGCCGGCACGCCGCCGGTGCACCTGCTGTACGCGCTGCGCCAGGCCCTCGACATGCTGTTCGAGGAAGGTCCCGAGCAGATCTTCCTGCGCCACCGGCTGCTGGCGGAAGCCGTGCGCCGTGCGGTTGGCGTCTGGTCCGAAAAAGGTGCCCTCGGCTTCAACATCCTGGCACCATCGGAACGATCGGACACGGTCACGACCATTCACGTCAGGGGTGAGCGCAGCGCCAACGATCTCAAGGATTACTGCCGCGACAAATGCGGCGTGGTGCTCGGCAACGGCATCGGCGCTCTCGCCGGCCAGGCCTTCCGGATCGCCCACATGGGACACGTCAACGCCCCGATGATCCTTGGCGTGCTCGGTGTCGTCGAAGTCGGCCTCAACGCGCTTCGGATTCCTCATGGCGAAGGTGGCGTGCTCGCCGCGACCAAATGGCTCGGCGACAACGTTCCGGCTTGATTGGTATTCCAGACGGAGCAATCCGAAAGCAACGCAGCCATCCGGTTTTGCGGAACAACGGAGCTGTGTTTAAACTCCGTCTGCTGGCACAATAAAAGCCGGACGCGCGACCTTGCAAGGCTCGCACTCACCGAGCAAAGACTAAAAAACAGGGGAGGACGCATGACCTACAAATTCGTTGACGTGAAACGCCAGGGTCGCATCACAGTGGTGACGCTGAACCGGCCCGAGGTCATGAACGCCCTTCACACCGATGCGCACTTCGAACTGCATGATGTGTTCGATGCGTTCGCCGCCGACCCGGAGCAGTGGGTGGCGATCGTCACCGGCGCGGGCGACCGGGCCTTCTCAGCCGGCAACGACCTGAAATGGCAAGCCGCCGGCGGCAAACGCGGCTGGAACACCAGCGGCTTTGCCGGGCTCACCTCCCGCTTTGATTGCGACAAGCCGCTGATCGCGGCCGTCAATGGCGTGGCGATGGGCGGTGGCTTTGAAACGGCGCTGGCCTGCGACCTGATCATCGCCGCCGAAAATGCTACCTTTGCACTGCCCGAACCGCGCGTCGGGCTCGCGGCATTGGCCGGCGGCCTGCACCGACTGCCGCGCCAGATCGGTATGAAACGCGCGATGGGCATGATCCTGACCGGGCGTCATGTCTCCGCACGCGAAGGATACGAGCTCGGTTTTGTCAACGAGGTGGTGCCGAAAGGCGAAGCGCTGAAGGCCGCGGAACGATGGGCCGAGACGATCTGCCAGAACAGCCCGATGTCGATCCGCGCCTCGAAGCAGACCATCAACAAGGGGATGAACGTGTCGCTCGAGCAGGCCATCGCCGAGCAGCGCGACTACCCCGCGGTGAAGGCGATGGCCGCCTCCGCGGATTATATCGAAGGCCCGAAGGCGTTTTCGGAAAAACGCCCGCCACAGTGGCAAGGCAAATAGGTCGCGAGGAGATCTCAAGGGCGATGCGCTCCAAAACGAACGCATCGCAATTTCGCGTATCCTTTATCGTCCGGTGAATTTGGCCGGCCGCTTTTCCAGAAAAGCCGTGACGCCTTCCTTGAAGTCTTCCGCGGCACCGGCCTGCTGCTGACACTGGCGTTCGAGATCGATCTGCTGCTCGAACGAGTTTTCCGGGCTGTCCCAGTAAAGCTTGCGGATCAGCGAGAGCGCGATGGTCGGCCCGTTGGCGAGATCCCGCGCAAGCTTCAGCGCCTCGTCCATCAGCACCGCGTCGTCATGCACCCGATTGATCAGGCCCCACGACAGCGCAGTTTCCGCCGGAAGCCGCTCGCCCAGCAGCGACAGCTCGATCGCGCGAGCCTTGCCGACCAGCCGCGGCAACAGCCAGGTCGAGCCGCAATCCGGCACCAGTCCGATGCGGCGGAATGCCTGCAGGAAATACGCCGAGCGCGCAGCCAGGATGATGTCCCCCATCAGGGCGAAGCTCATACCCGCGCCGGCCGCAGGACCGTTCACCGCCGTGACCAGCGGACAGTGCAAATTCCTCAGGCGACGGAGAAACGGATGAAAGGCCGTCTCGAGCGTTGCGCCGGCATTGCGACGTACCGAGCTCTGCTGGTTGTTGCGCCCCTGCAAATTGGCGCCCGTGCAGAACGCACGTCCCGCCCCCGTCAGGACGATGCACCTGACATTGGCGCGTCGCTCGTCGATCGCGTCGAGCGCTTCGCCGAGGCCCTGCAACATGTCGATGGAAACTGCATTCATCACCTCCTGATGATCGAGGCGAATGATGGCGACCGGCGCGTCGATGTCCAGACTGACATGTTTGAACTGCATAATGTCCTCTCTTGATGATCCGCGCTTTCTGCGCAACGTTTCCTCAACGGATTTCAGGCGGCGATATTCGATTCTCGAACGGTCGTTGTCCATGGCCCCCCGCGCGCAAGGCAGCCATGTTTTTCGCCGTCGATACCGCCGTGCGGAATTGCAACGAGGGGCGCCGCGATCAGAGCGGAAGCATGGTTGTGTATTTCAGCTGTCGAAGCGCGAAGTCGGACTGCGCGGACGCGACCTTCGGATGCGCGAGCAGCTTGTGCATCAGAAAATCTTCATAGGCCGCGACATCCTCGGCGCGAATGATCAGCACATAGTCGTGCGGGCCCGTGACCGAAAAACATTCCAGCACATTGGGCTGGTCGGCAATGAAACGTTCAAAAGCTTCGCGCGACTGGGTGCTGTGATCGCGCAGATTGGCGTGCACGAACACGCAAACCCCGAGACCGACCTTGGAGGGGTCCAGCAGCGTGACACGGGATGCAATCAGACCCGCCGCCTCGAACTCCTGGATGCGTCGCCACACCGTCGATTGCGACATCGCGAGCCGCTCGGCCAGATCCTTGAGCGATAGAGTGGCATCGCGCTGAATTTCGCGCAGCAGCCGACGATCGGGATCGGAGAGTTTCATTGAATGAATCTAGTCTGCATCTGCCATTTTGTGAACATATAATTTCACAATCGAGCGAAATCAGAAAAACAGGAAGACTTCGGCGCGAGGCCGATCTACCGTGCGCCGGGATCAGGCCAAGGAGGCGCGCGTGATGAGCAAGTCGAAACAAGTCGCGATGATTACCGGAGCGGCCGGCAATCTGGGCCGCGCCGTTGCCGCGGCGCTTGCAGACGACTTCCGGCTGGTCCTCGTCGGCAACAGCCTGCCGCATCTACGGTCAGCATTTCCGCAAGCTCCCGAAGACTGGCGCCTGGTCGAGGTCGATCTGAGCAAACAGGACGACACCGACAAACGTCTCGGCGAACTCGTGTCCGACGTCGGCCGCGTCGATGTACTCTGCGCGATCGCCGGCGCGTTTCGTATGGGTGAAGCCGTCCACGAAACCTCGACGGAGACCTGGGATGCGATGATCGACATCAACGTGCGCACGTTCCTCAATGCCGCACGGTCGGTGACGCCAGGCATGATCGCCAACGGCCACGGCCGCATCATCACCGTTGGCGCCACAGCCGCCCTGCGCGGCGGAGCCGCCATGGGCGCCTACGCCGCGGCCAAGAGCGCGGTGATGCGGCTGACGGAATCGATGGCCGCCGAACTCGGCCCCAAGGGCATCAATGCCAATTGCGTGCTGCCGAGCGTGCTCGACACGCCGCCGAACCGCGCTGCGATGCCCGATGCGGATCCCAAGACCTGGGTGAAGCCCGACGATCTCGCAGCGGTGATCCGCTTCCTTGCCTCCGATCAGGCCGTCGCGATCAACGGCGCGCTGATCCCGGTGACGGGGCGCGACTAATACATCGTAAAAAACCCGGAGGCGATGGACGCCCCCGGTTTGCAATCCCGGCTTCGCTGCGAAGCTCAGAATGATCCCGGCGGCAGCCGATAGACATCCGGCGCCTTGGCGTCGGCGACATAGAACAGCAGCAGCGCGGTCGGCGTCAGGACGCGCTGGTTGTTCTCGCCCTGCGCGATGCTGCCCTGCAGGATCAGCATCGTGGTGCGATCCTTGTCATCGCTGCCACGGAACATCAGGATGCCGCCGTTGATCGGCATGTTGGTAGCGATGGTGTCCTGCTTGTAGCCCTGCGAGATGAAGTGGGTGCGCAACACCGTGGAATTGGAGAACAGCTGATCCGGCGTCATCTTGTCATCGGTCGCCTTCGACCAGGTGACCCCGACCTGGATCAGTTTCTTGGTCTTGTAGCCAAACACATAGGATACTTCCGAAGCCCCGCCCCCCGGCAGCACCTCCGGCGCCTTGACCAGCAGCACATGGGTCTGTTCGCTCTTGTTGTCCTCGGAGCGGATCGCGTCCGGTTTGACGCCGAGATCCCTCACGATGGAATTGCGAACATCGGCCTCTGTCATGCCGAATTTGGCCGAGCGGAATCCTTCAACGGCCGCCGTCGACGCCGGATTGATCGGCGGCTGGGAGGATGTGGTCGCAGCAGGAGCCACCTGGGCTGCCGCTGGTGCCGCGGGCGCCGCATCTTTCCGTGCGGCCTGAGCGTACACCGTGCCGCTGCCCAGCGACATCACCAGCACGGACGCGCCGATCCCAACCCAACGTTTCATTTCAACGAACACTGCTCACTCTCCTCATCTGACAAGACTACGCTTTGCCTCGGCATCACAGTGTGCGCGAAGCCGGGAACAACAGGAGCGGCCTCAGAATACCGCGAAAATAGGCTTGATAACATGGTTGCCCGGGAACAACATTGCCCCAGGGAAAGCCGACGCTGGACTCCAGCGTGAACGCGGGATGCGGTGTCCACGATAGACCCGCGCCGGCCGACGTTAGTTCCGTATGAGCCGGCGATGTCGAGAACACCTCACCGCGATCGATGAAGCCATAGACATCGAGGCCGGTGATGTATTTCGACAGATTGTTGTGCAGCTCGAAGTTCGCGTAGTAACCGCTGTCACCAGCCACCGAATTAGTCGGATAGCCGCGCACCGTGGTCGGACCGCCGATCTGGAACAACTGATCGCCCGGCAGCAGCTTCTCGCGCGTGTACTGGGCACTGCCGAGCGCCGAGAAGCTGAAGTTCGCCGGAAACCGCACCAGGCCCGAAAACGTGCCGCTGTAGACATCGAAGGTACGCGTCGTGCCCAGCACCACGCTTTCCGATTCAACGTAATTATACGCCGGCGACACCGTCACCGTGTAATCCGTGCCGGACTGCGTCACCGCAAATCCCGCAGTCGCTTTGTGGGTGTGGTCGTCGGTCACGGTGACATCGGACAGCGTGGTGCGCGTTACGCCGGCGGAACCGGCAAGGTTCGCCAGTAACAGCCAGGAGTCGGTCGCCACCAGCGGCTGGCTGAAATTGACGGAACTCAGAGCCGACTGCCCCTTGACGCCGAGGTCGGCGAATGCCCCCTGCACGATCCGGATGCCGCCCTGGGTGTAGCTCACCCCGAGGCGGCCCCCCCAGTCATTGATGGGAATGTTATAGGAGACATTGCCGTTGAGATTACCCTCGGCAACCGTGCCGTAGAACGTGAAGCGATCGTCGAACCCCAGCGCGCCGCTGCGCCGATAATAGACGCCGCCCTGATAACGCCCCGTCGTCCTCACGCCCTGATTGTCGCTGAACAGCTGCAGCGTATCGGTCGGGACCTCGGTCACCGCAAGCTGCACGTCGGTCAGGCCGAAGCTGCTGCCCGGCTGCAGCAGCGCCCTCACCTGCGCATCATTGGTGCGATTGAACCAGGTGACATCGCGCGACAGCTTGGGTACATCCAGCACCTCGCCGGGCGGCTGGTCAACGCGCTTGAGGATGTAACCGGGATAGGTCTGCACATTGCCCGTGACCGTCATCTTCTCAAGCTTGCCTTCGGTCAGCTTGATCTTGACGGTGCCGTTGGTCACCTGCTGCGGTGGCAAGGTGGCGATGCCGGTCGGGATACCCTTGCTGGTGTACAGATCGTTGATGGCGGCGAGCAGCTTCTGCAAATCGGAAAAATCGATCTTCCGCCCGACATAGGCGGACCCAATCTTGTCCAATTCCTCGGCCGTCAGGAATTTGGAGCTGTCGAACTCGAGCTTCTTCAGCGGAAACTTCGGCCCACCGGGCTTCAGCAGGTCGCTCTGCGACCGTCCCGGCCCGACCACGGCCGGCCCCTGTTGCTGCGGCCGTTGCTGCTGGCGCTCGAGCTGCTCCAGTTGGCGGCGAGACTCGTTTTCGTTGGCGCCGGGATTGATTTGCGGTGGCAGCACCTGCGCGAACGCCATGCCCGCCCCTGGGCCGGCGCCGGCGACGACAACCAAGGCGACGAGGGCTGCGCTCCTCATCAGGCTCGCGATGAGCGATGTCGCGCCGGGATCAGATGTCGCACCGGGATCAAACGTGGAAGCAATACCGCAGGTGCGAACCAAACCCGGCTCCGACCGTCGCGTCCGCTGATTGCCTCGCCCTGCCCTCACCTGAAAAAGCCCCATGATCTGATTGCAACCCGACCTGCCTCGGCCGGCGCTACGCACGCAAGGACTCTTCAACCGTGTACGATTTTCACCACTTAGGAGTCGTGATTTGCCCCACAAAGGCAAGATATTAAATCGACCTTCACAGCAATCCCCAGGACAATCCCGCAGAGAGTTACCCAATCGCATCAGGCACGATACGGGTTTCCTGCGTGACGCTGGATGCGCTGGATACCACCTTCGCATCACCCGCCTACTGCAGCCCATCGAGATTGACCGCGGGCCCGGAAACCAGGCTCTCGACCGGCGTCGGAATGGCATAAGCATCCAGCATGAAGCTTGGCGAAATACCCAGGACATAGAACGTCGTGCCGGTCTTGGCGCCGGGCTGGACGTTGAAGGGGTCGCCACCCCGCATGTCGCGCGGGAAATCGCGCACGAAGCTCATGCCCTGGAACACGCTCAGCGCCGTCACCTGTGCGAGATCACCGTAGGAAACGATGAAGCCGCTGGTAACTGTAGCGTTGCCGTCCTGCGCCAACGTGAACGGCACGTTCGGGCCATAGAGCTGCACCGTCGGCCCCAGCGTCGGCACGGGGCTGCGGTTGTTCAGCAAGATGTTCTGCCCCGGCATCGTCAGCACCATCTGGCCCGGCACGAAGCCGTTGGCGATATCGATATGCGACCCGTTGGTGGCGATCACCGCGTCGACGGCAAACAGCGAGCCGAAATTCGTCCCGCCGGGCGCATTGATATTAACGGCGACATTCTGCGCAATCCCGCCATTCGAGCCCGTCAGGTTGACCTGAAGCGGCGGCGGCGAACCAGGCACCTGCACGATGTTCGCCGTGATGGTCTTGCCGCCAAGCGTCACGCTCTTGATGATGTCGAGCTCACCAATCGTCAGATCACCCGGGGAATTCAAGGTCAGTGTCTTCGCCAGCAGATGATCGATCGACAGCGCCCCCGTGGTGACGAGATTGATATTGCCCTGCTGAGCATCAGCCCGCGCGACCTTGAGATCGCCAATGCCGGAAATGTTGATATCCCCAGTCGTGGTCGAGGCCGACAGGATCGGCACATTGACCGTAATGGGGGTCGGCGTGACCGACGGCGTCGCGGGCGGGCTGAGCACGGAATCCACGCCGATGCCGCCTCCGGCGGTCAGCAGGATCGAGGCGTTCGGCCGCACGGTCGTGATGTTGGTCTGGCCGTCATTATTGCTGATGATCGCGCCGGGCACCGTCGGGCTGCCGGCGATGACGCTGATCACGGGCGCAGCGTTGGGCGCCGGGTTGGCGGTGCTTACCAGCGCGCCGAGCGTGACATCACGGGACGCCTGCAGGGCGATCGAGGCAGCGGCGATCATCTTCGCCTGCTGACCCATGGTGATCGTATCCGCGGTGACCGTGATCGAGGCGGTCCGTGAGACGATCTGGCCACCAGCAGTTTCGACAAAAGCGCCGCCGGCCGTGGCCTGCACCGGTCCCGCGCTCGACGCGCTGCCGACCGCGAGATCCCGGCCGGCGTGATAGGTGATCTTGCCCTGCGTGGCGTCTGAGATCGAAGCGGTCACGATCGTGGCGTCGCGACCCGCGGTGACGGAGATATCGCCGGTGGTGGAGGACAGGGTGGCGAGCTGTGCGTCGGTGGTGGTCACAACCTTCACACCGAGCGCGCCGCTCATCTGCGAACCCGCGCCCATGCTTAGCGAATCCGCTGTGACATCGACCTGGCCGGCCGCTGCATTGGCACTGGTGATCGACGCGGCCCCGCCGGAGGTCAGGGAGATGTTACCGGTGCTCGCCTGCAGGCTGGCCGCCGTCGCATCACCGCCGGTCACGATGGTGATACCGGTGGTGGCCGACACCTGCGATCCGGCCGCCATGGCCAGTTGGCTGGTCGCCGGCAACGGCGAGAACGAGGTATTGATTGCAACCGCGCCCGCCGTGGATGTCACCACTGCATTGGAGGTCATCGCCAGCAGTCCGGCGACGTCGAATTCGAGCCGGCCCGCCGATGTGACGACACCATCGATCGTCGCATCGAGGGCTGCGACTACCGTGACGTCGGCCGCGGACACCAGGTGCCGGAGGATCAGCTGATAGCCCTGCGGCCCATAGAGGTTGATCAGGCCGGCATCTGCGATCACGCCTCCGCCGACATTGTTGCCGACATTGAGCGCATGACCGACCGCACCGATTGTGCCTTGCAGCGCACTCAGCGTCACCACCGAGCCGAGAGTGTTGATGAGTTGGTCGTTGTTGGCATTGAGCAACGAACCGGCCGTCGAGGTCAGCTTGATATCGTTCGGCGAATAGACCGTGTCGATCAGCAGGCTCGCGGCCGAGGTAATATCGATGCCGGCGTACGCGCGCGCCACCAGGGTCTTGCCGCTCGCCAAAGCGAGCCGCAGCGGCTTGTCGTCATAGGCGCCCGTGGTCGGGTTGGCGATCAGACCGATGCCGCCGCCCGACGCCTCGAGGATGAGATCACCGGTGTTGATCGCCGCACTCGTCGGCGTTTCATTGACGATCGAGCCTCTCACCTTGATCCGGGTTTCGCCGGAGACGTTGATGTTGCCGAGCAACGCGTCGCCGAGCGAGGACAGATACACGGTTCCGATATCGGGCTGCGAGGGAACCAGCACCGGCGTGACATTGACGTTCAGCCCGACGCTGGCGGCGAAGTTCAGCGGCTGCTTGGGGATGACCGAAATGATGTTCGGATCGCTGAGATTGAAGAAATCCGAGCGCTCCGCCGCCGCAATCGCGACCATCGCGGCTTTCTGCGCGTCGGTCAGGTTGTGCAGGTCGGTCGGAATGGTCCGGGTATCCAGGGTCACGGGAGCCAGCGCTTGCCCCAGCCCCATACCGGCGTTCAAGGTGACGGTGCGGCCAGTGACGTTGGCTTCCTTGATGATCGGGTTGGTGCCTGTAATGGTCTTCAGCGCCCCCGGTGACAGCGAGAACGCAAGTTCACGCTGGGTCCACGACGCCCCATTCAGAAGCGCCGTCGTTTCCGTCGGGGAGATGGTGTAGTGGAAACTGGCGTTGTACGTCGTGGTGTAGCTTCCAACCTCGGCGTTCAATGCCAGATATTGCGCGGTGCGGGTCGCCTCATAGCTTGCGACATTGATGCCCTGCTGCGTCAGCAGCGTCTGTTCAGCCGCCGAGGCGACGTAGTGGAAATTCGGATCGAACGTCGCGCCACCATCGGCTTGCGTCATCCGGATCTGCCAGTAGGTCTGGTAGTCCGAGGTCCGGCCGGCCTGGAAGGTCAAAATCGCGGCATTCTGCTTGGCCTGGTTGTTGGCCGTGCCGTCGATCAGACCCAGCGTATTCCAGTAGGCCAGCAACTGATCGAAGGTCCGGGTATCGATCGACTGGATCGGATTGTTGTCGATGATCCGCCCCGGCGCCGTCAACGTCACGTCGCCGCCCAGCGATGTCACCGTATTGAGCAGCATGTCGCCGTTGGTATTGCCGCTCCAGGACGTCTCCTTGATGTTGATGTCGTTCGCCGCCGTCGCCGTCAGGCCGTAATAGCCGACAAAACCGCTGGTGGTGTCGACATCGCCGAGATGCAGCGTGAGCGGTGTGCTCGACGTCCCGATCGCACCGTTGCTGGCGGTCAGGCTGATGTTCGCGGCTTCGATGTAAGAGGTTGAATCCTTGGCAAGAATATCTCCGCCGGCGGTCAGGACTACCCGGGCCTGCATGTTGGACGGATCACCATTCGCCATAATGGTCGCGACGCGCAGATCACGATTGGCGTTGACCACCACATTGCCGTTGGTCGCGGAGGCGGTCAGCGCGCCACCATTGGTCAGCTCGATCTGGATCGGCTTTGCCGCGGTGGTGGCGCCACCCAGGGATCCGACGCTGCCATTGGTCGCGGTTAGCGAGATGTCCTTCGATGAAATCACCTTCGACGGATCGTTCTGCGTGATGCTGCTGCCGCTGATGCTGGTCGTGCCGTTCTTGTTGTTGATGACGCCGTTCAGCGTCACCGCGCCGCTCGAGGTGACGTTGACGGCGCCGGTATCGCTGCCGCCGAACTGGATCGCGATCGGATAGTTCGCCTTCAACGAATTGGTGGTGACGACCGTGTTGTATTGGGTCTTGGTCACGTCGGTATAGTGATCCTGCGACGTACAGAGCGTCCACCAGTTGCAGTCGGTCCATTCCGCGGTCTTGACGTAGGTCGTACCTGTGGTGTGGGTCGTCGTATCCGTAACGCGCGCCGATGTATCGCTCGCGGTATCGATCTTGATGTAGGTGCCGTTGGAGATCCGGTACGTGCTCAGGGTGTGCGGGCCGTCCGTGCTCTGCGGCGTCACGGTTGTGTCGATGGTCAGCGAACTGGTGCCGAACAGCTGGACACCGTGATACTCGAGATAGGTTACCGTCGATTGGTCGGTGCCGGTCGTATAGACATAACGCAGGCCGGGCGTCAGCGTATAGGTTGTGTTGCGGCCGTCACCGCTCGCAATCGTCCGAACGGAGGTTCCCACCGTCTGCCCCAGCGAATTCAGTGTGCCGGTCGTCGTATCGACGTAGATCTCGTTCAGCGCGCTGTTGCGGGTGTAGACCGTATGCACCGCGGACACGGCATTGGTGGCCTGATTGACGCTGACATTGGTGATGTCGATGACGCCGGCAACACCGCGGCCGACGCCACTCGGATCCTGACCGGTGTCGAGGGTGTTGAGCACCAGACCAAGCCCGGTGGTGTTGGTGATATTGATCTGGCCGAAGCCGTCGAGCACGCGAATCCGCCCGACCGTCGGCGAGGTGTTCATGATCTGGCCGTACAACTGCACGTAGCCGCCGAGCACGCTGGTCGCGTCGGCCACATACTGGTTGTGCGCGGCATCGTAGCTGGCGCCGAGATTGTTTCCGGATGTCTGCAGCACCTTGTAGAGGCCATTCGCCACCTGCGATGTGCCCGAGGTGTAGTCAGCGACGGCAAACGCGCTGTTGAACTGCACTTGCCCGGGCTGACCGTTGTAAACAACGTTGTATGACTGCCCGTTACGGGTCACGGCGATCGTCACGGGAAGACCGCCATTGCCCTGATAGGTATTGATCGCACTGGTGAGGTCGATGCCAAGCTGCGCGGCAGTGGCCGTGAGGGTCGGGCTGCCGGCCAGATTGAGCGTCCACTGGTCGATGCCACTCTGGATCAAGCCATTGATGTTGAGATAGCGCGCGCTGATGAACACCGCGCCATTCGCCACGATGCCGCCGCCGGTCGCATCCAGTGTCGGATCGCCGCCATTGAGGCCTGTGCCCGCCGGATCGCCGGCGATATGGTCGAAGCCGAACACATAGCTCTGAACGAAGTCGCCATTCTTGACGTTGATCGTCACGGTGTTGGCGTTGATCTGGCCGTTGGAATAAATGTTGCCGGCTTGGCTCTGGATTGTCACCGATCCCAGTGGATTGCTGATCACCGATCCCTGTGCGAGCTGGATATCCGGCGCCGGCAGGTTGTTAAAGAGGGATTGTGCGAGCGGAACAGTGCGAACGTTCGGATCATTGACATCGGGCTGGTAGTTGCTCTGGATGGAGATCGACGGGAAGATTCCCAGCGCCGCCTGCGTTGCACCTGTGACGACGTTGCCGAAACTCGCGACCGCACCACCGCGATTAAGGGCATTGATATCGTTGTTGCTGTTGACCAGCACACCGTTGTAACGAAGCCGACCACCACTATCGCTATTGATCGTCAGATTGTTGACGACCAGCATGTTCGCTGTGTTGTTGACGATATTGATCTGGGCATCGCCTGGCGCCTGCAGCTGGCCGGTACCGGTCAACTGGTCGGCCTTGATATTGAGGTTGCCGAGTTTCGCCACGACATCGTTGATAATGATGCCGGCACTCGTGAGAGAACTGGACGCGGTCTGCACGGCCTGTGAGTCGACCACGTATCTGCTCGTATAATTCGAGGTGTAATCACCCGAATAATATGAGAATTGACCGGCTGGCCCGTTGGCGGTGGGACTCGCGGTAAGTGTGCCAAACGCCGTGATTGCTGAATTGGTTGCCGTGATCTGTGTGCTGATGTTGCTGTTGGCGGTATCGACATCAGTAATATTGCTGGCCAGTTTGGTGAACTTGGGCGCCAGATTGTTGGAGTTAATGGCAGCATCCGCCGTGGCGGCCGTCGAATTACCCGTCGTGGTCGCCTGGGTCTGGAGCGACTGCAGGTTGGTTTGAACCTGGGCGACATAGCCCTTGAGCGACGTCACATCGGCCTGCACCGTGGTGTATTGCGACTTGATCAAGCCCATCGTCGTGGACGCATTGGCCAGAGCAGTGTTCAGGGCGGCCATGTCACTATTAATCGTCTGATAAGCGGTATTGATATTGGCTTGCGGCGACGATGTATTGGCAACAATCAGGTTTTGCGCGTTGATATCTGCCTTCAGTGCGGTGATGGTGTTGTTATAGCCGGTAAGATTGCTCAAATAGCCGTTCAAGGTACTTATGTGCCCAGCCAGCGTCGACGACGCGGTATTGGCATTGGTGATCGCCGTGTTCAGGTTGGTGTAGGCTGTCGATGCCGCCGCCGCGCTCCAATTGCTGAGGCCCGTCATATTGCTGACCATCTGGGCTGCAAGCCAGGCATCGGTATCGAACGTGTTGCTGTCACCCCAGCGGCCGACAATAGTGTCGCCGCTGGTTTTCGCACTGCCAGCCGCGGTCACTGCATTTTGCGTTTGCGTCTGCAGCGACGCCGCGCTCGTGATCACGCCGGACAGGCCGGAGCTCATCAGCGTAGTGTCGCGCTGCAGGTTTGCATAAGCCTGCTGGATGCTCTGCGCCCAGGCACCGATCACATAGGGATGCGCCGCATCGTTGCCGGTTGGATCGCCGGTCGCCAAGCCCATCGACACCAATTTCTGCTTCAGGAACAGGATTTCGCTCGCATAGGCGCCGGCCGCGATCGGATCTGCGGCGTATTGCGAGAGCAGGTTCTGCAGCTGCGCGAGGCGCACCAGGATGGCGGTCGAAACCGTCAGCCCCTGCTGCTGGGTGAAGGTGATGCCGTTGCTGTCGAACAGCAGGCCCTGCGAAGCGTAGGGATTGTTCGGGTTGTTGGGGTCGAAATCGTAGCTGATGGTCAGGAAGCGTGTGCGCTGGATACCCGTCAGCACGATGCCATCAAGGTTCACCTTGGCGAGGCCGCTCTGCGACGTCTTGCCGCCGTGGTAATCGAAGGTGATGTCGCCGCCGCCAAACAGGTTGCTGACCGCGCTCGCTGCTGCCGCCAGCGCTTCGCGGTAGATGTCCTTACCGGTGCCCACCGCATTCATGGTGATTGTGCCGCGATCAGCGTAGATCGCCATGTCGCCGGCCGAACGCACGCCAGCGTTCGCGGCGGTACCCGAATTATCGATGTTGACGTTGGCGACGCTGTTGATCGACACCTGCGGGTCCGGCGGCGTCGGGATCGGGATCGCGGTCTTGTTGAAGAGATCGACGGTGGCATTGGCGCCGATGGTCGATGCGGTCAAGCCATCCGGACTGTCCCCTGCCGCCAGGGTCAGGGCCCCCGTGGTCGCTTCCAACCGGGTGTTGCGGCGAACGTCGGCCTCGTTGGTGCCGACATAGGTGATGTAGGCCTTGCCGGTGGGCGCGCCGGCCAGCCCCCATGTCGTGCTGGCGACGCGCAGGTCCAGGTTGACCGTGGTCCAGGCGCCGATCTGAATATCACCGGTGTCCAGAATAATGTTGCTCAAGGTGTTATCGGTCCGACCGATCGCCACCGTCGCGTTGTTGGTCACATTGATGAAGGCTTGCGTATCCGCGATAGCAACGGCGCCGCCGGAATCCAGCTTGGCCTTGTCATGAACGGTAATATTGTTCACCGCCTCGATCTTGAAGGTGGAGTTGCCCGAGGCCGGTGCAAGGATGTGAATGTCTTCGTTGTTGCCGATCGTCGCCGTGGTGTTGTGGGTGACGTCGATCTCCATCTTGCCGGCCGGCAGATTGAGCAGGCCACCAGAGCCGGATTGCAGGTTCCAGGCCGCGTTGTCCGGATTGGTTTCGTCCGAGAACGTGTGCGTCGTGGTATTCGTCGCCGTCAGCGCGAAGTTGGCTGCGCGAATGATGGCACTGTCGCCGATCGTCGCCGATACCGTGCTGTTGACGCTATGGCTCAGGAACGCGCCGCTGCCGCCGGCAAGCGAGGCATTCACGCTGTTGGTCGATCCGTCGAAGTTGGTGGTATGAGCTGCGGCGACGGTCAGTCCGCCGGCAATATTATAGAAATGCGTGGCGTCGCTTGAACCGATGGACGCCGTCGTCGTGCTGGTCGCCGATGTCGACGATGTCGCCGCATTGCCGGCGTACACGCCGCCGGTGCCTGCAACCGAGTTGGCGTCGTTACTGTCGTTGCCGGTGGCCGAGACGTTCAGCGAGGCCGCGTTGATCGCGCCGGTGTTGCCGAGGGTTGCCGACGTCGCGGTGTTGGAGCCTGCCGATGACATGTTGAAGCCGACGGCGTAATAGCCGGCGGAGACCCCGGTGGTGGTCGCAAATTGATCGGTGGTATTGCTCGCGATGATCGACATGGCGCCGATCGCCGTCGTGGTCGCGCCGGAGACATTGCCGAGACTGAGCGAATTGCCGATGCTCGCAGTGGCATGCCCGTTGTTCTGCGCCGTCGACACCGTGGCATTGGCGCCGAGCAACAACCCGCCGCCCGCGGCGATGGCAGTCGATGCCGCGGAGTTGCCGCTGCTCGGATGATTGTTGCGCGCTCTCACCGTCACATCGGTGGTGGCCGAGGGCGCGTTATGGATGGTGGTGGAATCCTCGATCGCGGCCGTCGTCAGCGGCGTGACGGTGGTCAGCGCCACCGAAGCGCCGATGCCGACGCCCCCCGCCACCGCCACGCCGACCGCGTCGGCACTGGCCTGGGGGGTCGCATCGGCAACCACCAGGATGTCGCCGGAACCGATCGTGAGGACGCTGTCGTGTCCGATCCGCGCGTTCACCGTGCCGCTGTCGTTGGCCGTCGCCCCGGCTCCGGTTCCCGCGAAGGCCAGACCACCGGCGCCGGCGATCGCCTGGGCATCGACGGTGCCGCGCTCGTCGGCCGAAACCGTGAGACCGTTGTAATTGGCGATCGTCGTCGATGCCGCGACCAGGGCGGACACATTCGTGGTCTTGCTCGAGACCGCCACCGATGCGCCGATGGCGGCGCCGCCACCAACGGTCGCGCCGATCGCCTGGGTCTTGACGGTCGAGCTGTCTTCGGCTGCGACCAACGCCGTGTTGGTGTTGTTGCCAGTGATGGTGCCGCCGAGGTTTGCGGTGACCGTGTTGTTCTCGGCACCATCGGCGACTGCGGCGCCGATGCCCGCACCGAGACCGCCCGCGCCGGCGGAGGCCTGGATATTCACCGCACGGCCACCCGACCCATCCGCCATCGTGGCGCTGACGGTCGCCTGCGACGTCGTCACATTGCCGGTCAGCGATGCCGTGACGGTGTCGGTCACCCGGGTAAAGGCAACTGCCGCCCCGACGCCGGCAGCGCCAATGCCTGCACCCACGCCGCTTGCGATATTCGAGGTGCTGATATTGGCGGTCGCCGTCACGCTGACGGAGCTGCCTGCCGTCGAGCCGCCGGTAATTTCCGCCGTCACCGCATCGCTGGCGCTGCCGAGCGTGCTGGCGATGCTGAACGGCGCCGGCTTGTTCGCCGCGGGCTGATTGTTGCCGGGAACGTTGTTGCTCTTGATGCCGTTGCCGGGCGCCGGTCCGTTGGTGGAGCTGTCGACCGCGCTGACGGTCCCTGCCAGCTGGCTCGATGCGTCGCCTGGCGCCGTCGAGCCGATCAGGATGACACCGGTCGCGGCGCCAATTCCGACCGAGCTGCCCACGCCCAGCGTCACCGTCGTTGCGGCGATGTCCTTGTTGCTGGTCGCGGCAACGGTGACAGCACCTGTCGTGCTGATCGCGCTGTTGAGGACCGTCGCGGCGACCTGGCTCTTCAGCAGGACCACATTGGCGCCGGCGCCGACGCCGTTGCCCATGGTGGCCAGAGCACCTGCGCCGGTGGTCGGATTGACGTTGATATTCTCGGTTGCTGTTACGGTCGTCGTGCCGGCGGCCTGGGTATCGGCGACCTTGATCAGTTCGGCTTCGGTGGTGTTGTTGATGACGGTGAAATCACCCATCGCGGCCACGCCAGTGGTGCCGCCGAGCGCGCCGCCGATTGCATAGCTGTTGAAGGTGTTGTTGGACACCGCGACGACGGACAGGGTGGACGCGAGATTGAGCGTGGTGGTCTGGCCGGTATCGCCGATATAGGCCCGCGTCGTGTTGTTGCTGACCCCGACCACGAAGGCGCCGGCCACGCCGATCAGGCCGGCAGCGCCCGCGCCGGCGGCGGCGAAGTAGCCGTTGGTGCTGCTGGCATTGACCGCCAGCGTGGTGCCATTGAGCGTGCCGCCGTCGGCATAGGATTCCGTATCCGCCGCAAAAGTGTTGACCAGCACCGAGGCCGCGCCGCCGGCGAGACCGACGGCAAAGCCAACCACCACATTGGAGGACACCTGGGTCGAGGCGGCGTTGATGGTGATGGCGCCCACCTTCTGGGCGCCGCCGGTCACCGTGCCGCCGACCGTCGCACCGTTCATATACGCATTGGTGGTGCGCTCCAGCCGCGTCGCCGACGCGGCGCCCGCCCCGGAGATACCGAGCGAGCCGGCGGCGGCGATGACAAGGTTGCGGCTGTAGGTCTGGCTGCTGGCGCCGACATAGACCTCCGGAAGTCCGCCCGCCGCGGCGGTCGTCAGGCGGGTATCGATCTTGGCGCTGTCGATGTAGGCCGCTGTCGTGCCGCTCATCAGGTTGGTGACCGGAACCAGCGCCAACGCGTCGCCGGTTATCGGCTCGATCGACAGACCCAGCGTCACCGCGTCGGCAACGATCGCCTGATGCGAGGACGCCACCACGGCGAGCCCCTTCAGCGCGTGCTGCTGTTCGCTCAGATCGGGCAGCGCGGCCGACGGATTGTCCGCGGTGCTGAGATTGAAGCCGCCATTGTTCAGCACGCCATCGTTGACATTGAAGGTCCCGCTGGCGGTGCCGGCGGCATCGACCTGAGTCCCGCTGCCGCTGATGTAGGCCGAGGTGCTGCCGCCCACATCGTTGACCACGACCGAGATGCCGACGCCGGCGGCATTGAGGCCGACGCCGGCGGCGCCGGCGATGACCTGGATGGTGTCGGTATTCGTCGCCTGCACCAGAACATTGCCTGTCGCGCTGACATCGGCGCCGCCGGTGATGTCGGCGGTGACATTGGTTCCCAGGATGCTGGTGGCGACCGAGCCGGCGATGCCGACGCTGGATGCGAGAGCGACGCCGAGCGAAATCGTCAGGATGGCGGCGTTGGAGGCCGCCACGACCTTGACGTCCTGCGACGTGATGACTTTCGCGCCGCTGATTTCGGCGGTTACGTTGTTGCCAATGCTGTCATAAACGATGGAAAGACCCGCCGCCGCGCTGCCGGTGCCGATCGCCAGCGTCCCGGCCGCCCCGCGGATAATCGAATTATCGGTTGCCTGCACCGTCAGGTTCTTGGCCGACACCTGGGTGTTGGAAGGCGTCGCCGACCCGTCGCCGATGCGCGCCACCACGGAATTCGAAATCAGGTTGGTGGAACTCGAGGCGAGACCGGCGAAGGTGCCGACCGACAAGGCCGCGCCGACCGCAACGCCGAGAATGTTGACGCCATTGTCGGAGGCAACGACGACATCGCCGTTGGTCGCGGTGATGCTGACGTTGTGGGCGATCTGCGCGACCTGGGTGATGCCGACCGTGTTGGCGATGACGGCGAAACCGAGGCTGTTCTGGCCGCCCTGGATCACACCCGCGACGCTGATGATCGACGCCCCGACGGTGGAACTCGCCGCCTGCACGGCGCCGCCGCTGAAGTCGATCTTCGAGGTCCCGACCACGCCGCCGGGGTTCGCCGCGCTCATGATCGCGGCATCGAAGGTGGCGTTGCGATTGCCGCTGGTGGTCACCGTCACGTCGCCATGCGCCGTGCCGATCGAGGTGTGGGTCACCAGATAGTTCGAGATATGCTGTGGCGGTCCGCCGAAGACCGGGAGGTCGAACGCGTACTGCAGCACATAATGGGTGTCCGCGGTATCGACCGGTGCCACAGTACCAGTGACATTCACATAATACGTGTCGGTGATGGTGTAGGTTTCATTCTGGCCCGTCACGCGGATGGTCGAGAAGCCGCTGCCGCCGGCGCCGCTGTCGATCACGGCGCTGATGGTCGGGTTGATCTCGTTGACGACCAGCGAGACCGCGAGGCCGTTCTGGGCAAAGCCGGCCAGTGCGGCGCCGGAGGCGATCCGGCTGGAATCCACCGCCGACAGATTGAAGTTGTAGTAGTCGGTGATCGACGAGTTGGAGACATAGGCATTGACCGCCTTGCCGCCGCTCGGATCGGCGATGTTGACGTAGGTGAACGCGAAACCGAAACCCGCTTTGCCTCCACCATAAAGTGCGCCGCCGCCGATGCCGACGTCCGTGGTCTGGTAGGCCGCAACCGTTGCGCCGTCGGCCAGATGCCGGGTCGAGGATGTATCGGCGCCAAACGACGAATTGCTGACGTAGGCTGTGACGGAGTCGTGGATGTCGCCGATCGAAACCGAGCCGGCGACGGATGCCGCGGCGGACTGGTTCGCCGAGCCGTTGATGGCGAGCCCCAGGGCCACGATGGTGGATTGTCCGCCCGCCAGCGCCAGCACCGAAAGGGAATCGCCGTCCAGCGCCGTCGTGTTCTTGACGTAGGCGGTGGTCATGTTGTCGCTGATGCCGACAGCGACCGCACCGGCCACGGCCGCGCTCTGGGTTGCGGGATTGGTCGCGAAATCGAGCGCGGCGGAGCCGGCGCCGATCTGCAGGATGGTGTTGTTGACGGCCTGGACATCCACCGCCATGCCGCCGGTCGCCGAATGGCGGTCGAGCGATGCGCCGTCGATATAGGCCTTGGTGGTCATCGCCGAGACGACGACCGACGAACTGCCCGACAGCGACAGGCTGAAGGATGGCGGCGGGCCGGTCTGGCCGCTGGCCTTGGCGCCGTAAGCGCTGATGTCGGTGACGCTGAGGAATTTGCCCAGGAAGGTGGAGCCCATGCTCGGCGTGCTCGACGCCAGCGTCGCCGCGACCGACGCCGCGGTCGCGATGCCGTAGGTCGTGGCATTGACCGTCAGCGTATCGGCGTGCAGGGAACCCGGCGTCGACGACAAGCCGGTTGCGCCGGGATCATCGGCAGCATTGGCGCTGCCGCTGATGTCGGAACTGTTGGCGCCGACATAGGCGGCGGTGTCTGTGGTGAGGCTGCTGTAGCCGACGGCGACGCCAACCGCATTGTTCTGGGAGGCGCCGACGGCGCCGGCGATCACGAATGTCGACAGCGCATCCGCGGCATTGACGGTGACCGACGAGGCATCGATCACCGCCTTGTTGCTGATCGACGCATGCGTGGTGTCGTCGAGCATCAACAGCGCAACGATGCCGTTGATCCCGGTGGCCCCGCCGGCGCCGGATGTCGGCGCCACCGCGATCACGAGGCTGGTGTTCTTGGCCTCGACGTCGACACCGGCCGAGGACGTCACATGGGCCCCGTCGGCGATGCCGGCGACGGTGTTGCTGTCGTAACTCACGACGGTGGCGGAGGCGCCGACCGACGTGGCGTTGCTGGCGCCACCCTGGTTCTGGCCCGAATTGCCGGTGAGGCCGAACCAGCTGATGTTGCCGCCCATGTCGATGCTGGTCGTGTAGGTGTTGGCCTGGACCGTGACCGCATTGGCGAAGTTGACCGTCGTGCCGCTGACCGGCGTCACCGACCACGGCGCGCTGCCGCCGCTCTGGATCAGGGTGCTGTTGGTTCCGACCCATGCGGTGGTGGTGTTGGTGACGGAGAAATAATTGAACGATCCGGCGAGGCCGAGATCCTTGGCCTCCGTCGCCGCATTGGCATAGGTGGTGAGGACCTCGTTGACGACGCCGAGATTGCCGTTGAGTTTTCCGAGCCAGGTTCCGAGGTTGTCGTAGGTCAGCCAGGTGATCGTGATCGGCATCTCGGTGCTCGCCGACACGCCGATGTTCTTGGCGGACACGGTCGCGCCCGAGCCGATGTAGGCATTTGAATTGTGCGTATATCGACCGATCGAGACGCCGGCGGCGACCGAGATCAGGGCTTCGCCCTGCGACGACGTCGTGCTCGGCTTTTCCTCGGAGGACGTGCTCGAGTCGGCGTTGTTGCGCACACCGGCGTCGAGCACCCGGCTGACGACGGCGACGTTACCGGTGGTGTAGATGGCCGGCGGGCCATTGAGCCCGTTGGTCGCGTCGATGGAGGCGCTGGCGCTGTGGCTGATCTGTCCATAGGCCACCGCGCCGGCCAGCTTGACATCCGAGCTGAAGGGATTGCCGCCCGAATTCAGAAGCTTGTCCAGGAACGCCGGACTAGCCGATCCCGCCACCGACAGCAGCTTGCTCACGAGTGCCGGGTTGCCCACCGCGGCCGATGCGCTGGTGACGTCCTTCGGCGCGCTGGCATCAGCATCGGCAACCGCGGCGACAATGAGGTTGGCCGACGACGGATTGGCCGATGTGCCGAGGTTCGCGCCGAAATTGGCCGTGGCCGATGTCGTGACATCACTGTACGCGACGGCGAAGCCGGCCGCGCCGCTGCCGAGAGCCGCCGCGGTCGCCGTCGTCGAGAAGCTGTTCTGGTTATGCGCGAGAACGGTAATGGTGTTGTTGCTGCTGCCGGCAACGATCGTTGCGCCGGAATCGACCTTGGCGCTGGTCTGGACATTCGCCGACGTATAGGCGACCGCATTGGCGACGATGGACTGGAACGAGGCCGCGATCGCCGAAATCCCAAGCATCGCGGTGTTGTTGGCCTTGATCGTCAGGTCGCCGCCCGACGTCACTGACGCGCCCGACGTGACATGGACGGCGATGTTGGCGTTGAGTTCCGCCACCACCACCGCGATGGCGGCGGGCGACAGCAGGCTGAGCGAGATCGCCGGATCGGACACGATTTCCTGTCCGGTCGCAGACAGGGTCACGTTTCCGGTCGCACTGATATGTGCGCCGCTGCCGATCGTGACCGTCGAGTTGGCGGTGGACGCGAGATAGCCGCCTGCAAGCCCGAGCGCCGCGCCGAGAACCGACTGCCCGACCAGCGCGGCGATGCCTCCCGACGAATCCAGGAACGAGGAGATCGCGCTCGACGACGCCAGCAACTGGATGGTCTTGCCCGTGATCGTGCCGGTGACGTTGATCCCGGTGGTCGCCGACGCCGGCCCCTCCGGAATATTCATGCTGGCGCTTGCGACCAACATGACGTCGCCGGCCGAAAAACCGCTGGTCGTTTCGGTCAGGATCTTGCCGGCGACCGAAATGCTGGGCGCCGTCAATGTCACATTGCCGGAATTGCCGAGGCTGACGTTGGAGGTCGAGAGCGCGCCGGCGCTGTGATTGAAGTTCCGCGTATCGATGATGCCGTCGGACGCGATCGTGATGCTGTTGTCGGCGACGAGACTGACGCTGCCCCCCAGCGTCACCATGCTGTTGCCGGCATTGATGACGATATCCGTGGGATCGACCAGCAGGGTCCCGGCCCGTCCGTTCGGTGCGGACAGGTTGTAGATCGCGCTCGCCAGCGAAACGGTGTTCTTGGCGCTGAGTTCGATGTTGCCGGCATTGCCCTGCTGCGACGAGGTATCGAATGTCGCGCCCGGCTTGACGGTCAGGTCGCCGGCTGCCTTGAAGGTGATGTCGCCGCCATTGCCGGCCTTGCTTGCGGTCGACAGCCTGGCCCGTGAGCCGACCGAGATATCCTTGCCGGCGGCGACCGAAATCGTGCCGCCGTTGCGCCCCTTGTTGCCGCCCGCCGCCAGCCTGCCGTTGATCCTGGCACTGCCGCCGGCAACGATCTGGATCGAGCCGTTGCGCACCACGATGCCGGAGGCGGAGCGCAGCCCCTTGCTGTTGACGGTGGCAGCAAACTTGGCGGCATGATCCTGCCGCGCGATGTCGCGCGGATTGCCGCCCGCGCCGACCACCACGCTCTGTCCGATCAGGCGCACGCCATCCTGCGCATTGATGCGGCCGTGGATTGCGATATGGCCGTCCGGCGAGAGCGGGAAATCGCCATTGATCAGTTGATTGGTCGCCGCACCGTTGATCTGGCCCTGTGGGCCGATCACGCCATCGACGAACTGCTTGGAGGGCGTCGAGACGTTGAGCGAGCCGACATTGACGGTGCCCGACTTGCCGACCACGAAACCATAGGGATCGGCGAAGTAGACGTTTCCGCCGATCTGTCCGTTCTTGTACGAATTCAGGGTTCCATCGATCACCGTGGTGCCGTCGCGCACCACGTTGATCAGGTTGCTGGCATTGCTCGGCACCTGCAGGTTGGTCGTGGTTCCGGTGCCGGTCTTGAACTGCGAGAACGAGTTGAAGGCATTGCCGCCGCTGATCGTCGACGTCGTGATGTTGGTGACGCTGCCGCTGGTTGCCACCGACGTGGCTGTGCGGCCATCGGGAATGATCTGGGTGGTGCCGGCCGGAACGCTCTGCGCGAAGGCAACGCATGGCGCGAGCGTCATCACCACGACCATCATCGCCGCGGTGACACGCAAGGACCGGAGATCGATGAAGCAACGTCCGGGGATGAGACGTCCGGGGATGAAATGCCCGCCGTGAGGAGCAAGCGCCACGGCTGCGCACGACCGGAATGCACCATCCAGCCGTTTTCGTGCGTCACTGCGCACACGAACGCGTCGCGTGTTGTCAGCCTGCCTCACAGCCCGCCTGCAATCCCTCGAAAAGGTCCGACGTTTGGAACGCGTCGTTGTTATGATTAATATTTTCGAAGCATCGCACCGATCGCTGCGGCCGTCTTCTCATTCAGCGCAGAAAGGTTAGCGGACGCGCAGAAACTCGCGATTTCAGCAGCTTTTAAGCATTACCACTTACATCGATCACGCGCGTCGGCGTGGCTTTGCACACATGACGTGCATTTCGGCCGCCTCTCGCCCACCGTTCCGCTGCGATCGGGACATGGCCGTGTCGACCGAATCACCCGCAGCGCCACCGGATACCGAATCATGCCATTGCGGCGCGCGCACCAGCGCCCCGCACCGGAGAAAAGGCTTCGGACTTCGTCTGGTCCCGCCCGGTCAACCAGGGCCGACACGCACACGCGTTATATCGATGCTGTGTGCACCCTGCGCTCTGAGTGGGCGCCCGCAATCCGAATCTTCTTATTCGCCATACGTTCGGACCTGGACATCTCGGCGATCACAAACGCGAGCTCGAGCGACTGGCTGGCGTTCAGCCGCGGGTCGACCATGGTCTGGTATCGCAGCGACAGCGTCTCGTCGGTGATGGCCTGGGCGCCGCCGGTGCATTCGGTGACGTCCTGACCGGTCATCTCGATGTGCACGCCGCCCGGATGGGTCCCCTCGGCCCGGTGCACCTCGAAGAAGTGACGCACCTCGGACAGGATCCGATCGAACGACCGGGTCTTGTAGCCCGAACACGAGGTGACGGTGTTGCCATGCATCGGATCGCATATCCAGACCACAGCCCGCCCCTCCTCGCGCACCCGGCGCAGCAGCGGCGGCAACTTGTCCCTGACCTTGTCCGCCCCCATGCGGACGATCAGCGTCAGCCGCCCTGCCTCGTTATCCGGGTTCAGGACATCAATCAGCCTGATCAGGTCATCGGGCTCGAGCGATGGACCGCACTTCAGGCCCAGCGGGTTCTTCACTCCTCGCAAGAACTCGACATGCGCGCCGTCGATCTGGCGCGTGCGGTCGCCAATCCACAGCAGATGGGCCGAAACGTCGTACCAGTCCCCTGTCGCCGCGTCGATCCGCGTCAATGCCTGTTCATAGGGCAACAGCAGCGCCTCGTGACTGGTGAAGAAGTCTGTCGTCTCCCCGGTGGCGCCGCACGCGGTCATGAATTCCAGCGCTTCGTCGATCCGGCCAGCGAAAGTTTCGTAACGTTCCGCCGAGGGCGACAGCGTGACGAAGCCGAGGTTCCACTGATCCAGCTTGCGCAAGTTGGCGTAGCCACCCTGGGCGAAAGCGCGCAACAAATTGAGGGTCGCCGCGGATTGGTTATAGGCCTGGATCATGCGGGCCGGGTCCGGGGTGCGCGACACCTCGTCGAAATCGACCGCGTTGACGATGTCGCCGCGGTAGCAGGGCAGCGTGACGCCCCCCAGCGTCTCAACGTCGGCGGAGCGCGGTTTGGCGAATTGCCCGGCCATGCGGCCGACCTTGACCACCGGCCTGCCGCTGCCGAAAGTCAGGATCACCGCCATCTGCAGCAACACGCGGAAGGTGTCCCGGATCTTGTTCGGATGAAACTCGGCGAAGCTCTCGGCGCAGTCGCCGCCCTGCAACAGAAATGCCTTGCCCTCGGCGACGCGGCCAAGCGCCGCCTTGAGCGATCGCGCCTCATCCGCGAAGACCAGCGGCGGATATTTCGACAGGGTTTGCTCAGCCGCGGCCAGCTTCGCGTCGTCGGGATAGCGTGGCATCTGCCGCATGGGCATCCCGCGCCAGGACGTCGGACTCCAACCGTTCGAGACATCAGGTTCGTCCGACGCGAGCAGGTCGGACGCGCGAACATACGCCCAATGGTCAAAGACGGGTACCCTCAACCACATATCGTTCATCTGACGGGCTCCTTTTCGCTGACATGAGAGTCTTGCGGGTCTGATCGGCAGATTTGGAAGCGAAGCTTCGTCCCTTGGCAGCGCACAAGCGCATTCGGATCTGAAAACTGATCGGCGACAGTCCCAGCGGCAGAAAACGACACGGGGACCGATCCAAGGTCAGGCAGCAATCTTTTGGACGCCATCATGAACCAGTCCCCATGCGCGAGATGCGTGGACGCGTCTCCCGGACACGGTTAGAAGCTGCGCAGGATCTGGACGTGACCGGAGTAGATGCCCTGATCCTTGAGCTGAAACACGGTGCCGGCGGGCATGCCGTACAGGGCCGTGCTGGTCGTGAACGTGCCGTTGAGATGCTGATAGAGCCGGGTGTAGTCGAACTCCGCGGCCAGTGTCAGATTCTTCACCGGCTCCCACGCCGTTCGCGTGCCGAGCATGAGCACGGCGAACTCAAAGCTTCCGGTGGCGTTGGTCGCACCCGTGCTCAGGCGGCCGGCATTGGCCGCAGCAAGCAGCAGCGCGTCTCCACCGGATCCATAATCGACATGACTGTAAGAGCCGAAGAGCGAGGTCCGCCACGTGGGGGCCCAGTAGTGCTCATAGAAGGCGTCGACTTCCCAGGAATTGCTCTTGGTGATCGAGGTGCCGTTGCCATAGATGCCGTCAAGCACATACCCGAATGCCATGCCGCCGCCACCAACCTTGGCGAGCCGTCCCGCTCCGGCGGTGTCCCAGCTGCCGCCGAACACATACTTTGCGGCGCCGTTCGCGAAGGCGGCCTCGACTTTCAGGCTGTCGCCGACGCCGGTCGGCAGATTCTTAAGCTCGAACGCGCCGACAACGGCATACCCCCAGGTCGCGTCGGGATGACCGCTCGCGCTGTTGGACGGCGTGTAGTAGGTGCCGTGAACCTCGTGCGCGGCGGCGCCGACATGCAGCGAACCCCAGTTCTGGTCGAGACGCAGGTTTCCGACGATGTCCGGAACGTGGTCGCCGGCCTGCGCGTTGGCCGGGAAGTTGTTCGGCGTGGTGCCGTAACCGAGGGTCGCGCTATCGAGCGGCCCGATCAGCGCGCTGGTGCCGGACAGTGACATGTTCGCGACGCCGGAGGTGCGGTAGGGATAGGCGTCTTCCAGCGCGACCGAGGCCGATATGCCGTTGCCGAACTCCGCCGTGTAAGCGAGCTGCGGAATGCCGGTGGCATCGAAAGAGCCGGCGAAGAAACCGGTGCTGCTGATGAACGGCCGGTACAGCGCCCATTGCGGATCGAACTGCGATACCGCCTTGCCAAAAGTGAAGCCGGCAAACTGGATGAACAGGAAGTCGTTGGCGATCTCACCGCCGGCGATGTTCTCATAGCCCTGGGTGAAGTCCAGCGAGCTGCTGGCGTAGGTCCGCACCACGCCATAGTCGGTTGCGGTGCGGGTGTCGAAGTTCATCACGAACCGGGACCGCGTCGTGAAATAAGTCCGGTTGTAGGAGTTCGCGCCGCCCGAACCGCCGCGATAGTACGGCACGCCCCATGCGAGGCCATTGAAGGTGGTGCCGACGCGGATCGCACCGCTGATGCGGATGCAGGTGTCGGTGCCCGGGATATAATAGAAGCCCGCACCGTAGAGCGAGCAAACCTTGACATACTCGACCGCCTTGGCCTTCGCCGGCAGATCGGCCGCCTGAACCGCGGTCAAGGTCGCCAAACCGGCCGCGCCGCACAGAGCGACGCTTTTAATGATGCTGCAATAGTCCGTTGTCATAAACGCCCCCAAAAAACTGCGCCGGCGTAGCGCGAACTGTATTGAGCCTGCAGCGAATGGTCGTTGGCCCCCCAAAGACCGCCGCCTTCACCGATGCCGTGGTGACGCCCCACCACTCCAATGCCCTGTGCTCGGAAACCCCACCGAGCGCTGTCATGCCGCCCGCGCAGGCCGCGGGAACGCGCGTCCCGTCGGCACTGGAACCTGCGATCGAACACGCGCCTCGCCTTCCTTGAGAATGATGTCGGGGCCGCCCGCACGATCCGACATGACAATCTCTGCCGTCGCGGGGCGTCTGATGTCCTCGTAGCGCGCGAGGGCAGCGACCGGATCCCGGCACGCGGCAAGCGCGCTCGCCAGCGCTTCGGCATCGAGCAACGCCTGTCCGGCGCCATTGGAGCCGAGAGGCACCAATGGGTGGGCCGCGTCGCCCAGCAGCGTCACGCGGCCAAAGCTCCAGCGCGGCAGTGGATCCCGGTCCATCATGGGGAATTGCAGAATCGTATCCGCCTTGCGGATCAGTTCGGGGACATCGAGCCAGTCGAAGCGCCAATTCGCGAAGACGTCGACGAAGTCCTTCGCATCTCCCGGACAGTTCCAGTCGCGCTTGCTGCAAAAGCTCCCGGGATCGGGAACATCGATCTCCGCCACCCAGTTGATGAGCTGCGTCCCATCTTCGTAGTCGTGAATGGGATAGATCACCATCTTGCCGACCGAAGGCAGCCCGACACGCACCATGGTGGCGCCGTCCAGAAACCTGGGGCCACAGCTCACCCCACGCCACATGAAGACACCGGAATAACGAGGGGGGCCTTCATCGGGATAGAATTGCTGGCGGATCTTCGAGTGAATCCCGTCGCACGCGACGACAATTTTGGCACTCTGCGATTCGAGTTTTTGACCGGTTCGACGATCCCTGAAGCTCAAACACACCTCATCGTCGCGCTCCGACACACCGGTACACTCCCAGCCGGTTCTCACGCGATGAGGTCCGAGACGCTGGCGTACGGCGTCGAGCAGCACCGCCTGCAGTTCTCCGCGACGGATCGACAATTGCGGCCACGTTTCGCCGGCAAAGCGCCCGACGCAAGTGTGATGCAGCAAGCTGCCGCGCCGATCGAAGTAGGCGCTCGCCTGGGTGGTGATCGCGCGCTGCGCCAGCTCCTTTTCAAGTCCGAGATTCGCCAGCACGCGCATGGCGTAAGGCAACACATTGATGCCGACACCGACCTGCTGAATGGCCGGTGTCGCCTCGTAGATCGTCGAACTGATACCCGCCCTCTCGAGAGTCAGGGCCAGGGAAAGACCGCCGATTCCTCCACCCACGATGATCACGTCACTCATGCCTGTCTCCTGCTTCTCGCAATAACCGTCCGATCAAACCGCTGTGCGAAGGGGATGGTGGCGCCGGCCAAGGCCGTATTCGCCGTCATGGTCGCCGCTCTCCTGTCGCGGCGCGCCCGGCTCTTCCGCCGCGTAGAAGTGGAGATCGGTGTTGGCGGAGAGGATGAAGCCGGAATAGATGTCCTGGATCGCGGCCTTGCTGAACTGCTCCCCCTCGTGCCTGGTGGCCACGAGAAGCGAGACATAACGATCGATCTCGCGCTCTTTCCACGCGACTTCCTGCGCCAGCAACGGCCACGCGCTCAGCAGGTGTTCGGCCGTCAGTTCCTCGGGTCGGTCAGGTTCGGCTCCGTACAGCGCCTTGTGGACGAGACGCTTGGCCTGGACGTATTCGGCGTGAATCGACGCCAGGAGCTGGCGCGTGTCCTTGATGTCCTGCGGCGCCGTTGCCAGCGCGATCACGTCGCGCCACGCGGGAACCGTACCGGTCAATGTCCGCCAGGCAAGCTCCATGCGGGTGCGCGCGGCCGCATAAGCCATGTTCTTGACATAGCCGCGGAAGGTGGCATCCGCCCTGTACAGATCCTGCAGATCGCGGCCGTCCCGCGTCGCCAGCAGGCTCGCGCCGATCAATTCGTGATGCACGCCGCTCAGCATCAGCGCCCGCGTCCAGGGGATCGCGCGGATGGCATCCGGCCGCGATTCCAGCTCCTGCACATCGAAGGCGCGGGACGGAGGGCGGGTGCTCTTGCTGTTGGCGCGAACGATGTCGAAGCGCGCCATGCCGCGCAGCAGCGCCGGCAGCACCGGATGCTCGAAAAATCTCTGCTTGTAGAGCCGGACGATCGCGATCCAGTCGACGCGCGAGGCGCCGTTCAGTTCGTTGCCGCAAGACGGCTTTGCGGCGCCGAGCGGTGGCCGGCGCATCGCGTTCGCGAGGAAGAGATCCCGCAGGCACTGGTGCGCCATCACCGGCGTCAGCAGGTGGCTGCGCATCTCCAGAATGCCGGAGAGCATGTAACGCACGTCGTGGCCGGCGAATGCGTCGAAGGCCTCGAGGTTTTCGGCGATCGGCCCGTTCGAGCGCGCGTGCTCGTATCCGATCACGATGCTGGGCACGAGCTCGATACGAAAGCGACGCGCGATCGCCCGATGCAGCTTGGCGATCTGCATATTCGCGATATGCATCGCCTTGCCGCCCTGCTTGCCGGTGTCGCTGGGGCCGAAGGTGATGAACTGCCGACGACCGCGCAGCTCCAGATGCTCCAGATAGACCGGATTGGTGTAGAGATCCTCGATCTGTTGCAGCATGGATTCCGCGCCCGCGAGATCCTCGGGCTGCAACGCGATGTCGACGCCGTTGCGGTGGCCGGCGGCCGCCAGCAGGAACAGCAGCGCCAAGGGCTCGTCGATGTTGCCGGCCTCCGCGATGCCGTGGAGCGTGATCCGATCGCGGTAGGTCTTCAGCAGCTTGAGGGTGTTCAGCGTATTGACGGCATTGAGGATGCGAATGTGGTCGCGATCGACATTGTAGATGTCGATGTAGTCCCTGCCCTGGTAGTGAGCTGCCTTGTCGTAAAAAGCCTGGCCGTTGTCGTCCCAGAAACGCCGCCAGAGCTCCTCGGGCAGATTTTGGGGCAGATCCTGGCGCTGGCCTTTGCACCCATGCAACCGGGTCAGAAGCTCGACCCTGTCGGCCGTCGACAACTCGGCATAGGAGGACGGATGGCCGGAGCCAAGCATCCCGGCGATCAGGCCGGACGGAATGATGCTGTCCACCACCTCGGTGAACATGGCCGCGTTCTGGCGGAACTCAATCTTGAGATAGTGGAATCCGAAGACGCCGATGCGCAACGCGAGCGCACGAACGCGTTCGTCGGCGCGCCAGTCGCATGCCTGCAACTCCGCCAGAATCTGTTCCGGTGTGGTGAAGGCTTTGGGGTGGGCGGAATCGAGCCGTTCCGCGAGCGTTTGAAAGAAGTCCGAAGCGGGATGGCCTCGGGGGAGCTCCTGGGCGATATCGGTGAGGTCGCGTCGGTAGTTGGCGCGAATGCCTTTCTCGAGCGCGACAATCAATCTTTCAGTGTGGGCATCCGTGTCATGCGGGCGCCCGTCGCGATCTCCGTAGAGCCAGGTGTACGGCCGCAGGCTGGTCTCCAGAGCCGCGGGATCGAGACCCTGTCTTGTCAGCAGGCTGCCCGCTTCGCTCAGTGCCTGCGGCAGCGCCGCGTACACGCTGTCCGCATAAAGCAGTTGCGTTGCGATCAGGTCGACATCCTCGTCCGACCAGATTGCATCCCACAGGGCCTGGAGCGCATCGCTGACAACGCGTTCCGACGCGTCTGTCTCCAAAGCCCGCACCAGGCCGCGCAGGCCCTTGACGACCCTGGCGCGCAGAAACTCCGTCTCCTGGCAGTGCAGGCCGAGATCCATGCGCAAAGGCCCGTTCCCGTCGCGCGAACGCCGGCCATCGGCTTGATCGATGACGGCCACGCTGCGGCGCTGGCGGTTGAGGCACGCCTGCAACGATGCGTTGATCAGGAGCTGCCGCATCAGCGTGACGCGGAGCATTCTCAGATCGGGTGGGTGATCTTCGGCCAAGTTCGCTGCGCCGCCGGCACCGGAGGTCGGCCCGGTCGATGAACGCCCGCCATAGGTCTCGCGCAGATCGGCCTCCGTCACGACGGCGTGGCCGTCCGACAGGACATCGGATTTGAGGATTTTGATGAACATGTTCCAAATCTGCTCGAACAACCGCTGCGATGCTGCGACGCAAGAGGAGATGCCGACGAGCGGCGGCGGAGCATTTATACTTGCTATTCCCGCACTTATTGTGGGCTGTATTGTCTTTGCGACTACGTCTTTTGAATACATAGCCCCGATTCCTTTTCGTTTTCACGAATTTTAGGCTAGATTCCGACAGTCAAAGAAAGATTATTGCCTTAATAACGCAGAGATTACGAAAATCATCGCTGTATTCGACGATCTTGAAATCCCGTCTTCTTATTTTATTGCAACGATTACCTTGGCCAACGGGTCGCTTGCTGATGCGGCATTTCATCTTGATCTTGATGAAACGTTACCAAATTCGTGCAGCGCGTCAATTGAATGCAGTGCACAAATCGCGACTGAGTTGCACGAATTGCGGGCGTCACCCTGCGTGCGTTTTGCGCATCGGCGAAAAAGCGGCTCGAAGACGCGCGTCGATCGCTCCCGCTGCACCCATATTCGCCGATGCCGGGCAGAGCTTCATCGAAGCGACGGACTGCCCGGTTGCGTGGGAAGCAGGCGATGAAGCCATCATCCGCTGTGCGCGATTCCCGAGACCGTCGGCGCAGCGCGCTCTGCGCAAGACAGCGAAAGCACGCTTGTCGAACATGCTTTCGGCGCGATCAGACAATCGTTGCAGGCGATGACGGCATTCGCTGCGCGGCCGGGATCACGCCGGATGAACGATCAAACCGTTCGGGAGGCGCGCCGCGCGGTTACGAAAACCGCCAACGTGCGATCCCGACAGTCGCGGTCATTGTTCGGTTGTTGCCTTGTGCAGGTAGGCGATCAGGTCGTCGCGGTCGCTTTTCTCGGACATGCCTGCAAATGGCATGCGGTTGCCGGGCACCAGCGTCTGGGGTTCGGCCAGGAAGCGGTCCAGTGTTGCATCATCCCAAACGAGATGAATGCGGCGCATGGCGGGCGAATAACGAAATTGTTCCTGGCTGCCGGCCGCCCGGCCGAACAGTCCCGCGAGCGACGGTCCAAGGGATGCCCCTTCATGTCCGGTGGAATGGCACGCCTGGCATTTCTGGAACAGGATTTCGCCTTTTGCCAGATCCGCAGATTGACCGGCCCTGGCGCCGGCGAGGACAAACACGCATGCAACGAGCCAGCGGCGCGCGAGATCCTTCACCTTGTCGCTCCCATCAAGTGTGCAAAAGCGGGCCGGGATCCCTGAGATACTTCGTCCGGATCGCATCGGCCGCCCAGTACGTCAGAGCTCCGACGGCGCCCGTCGGATTGTAACCCGAATTATGCGGGAAGGCGCTGGCGCCCATGACAAAGACGTTGTGGACGTCCCAGCTCTGCAGATAACGATTGAGAGCGCTTGTGCCGGGATCACGTCCAGCGATCGCGCCGCCCGTGTTGTGCGTGCTCTGATAGGGCACGATCGAATACGGCGCCCGGCGGGGCGTCTTGGCGCCGAGATGCGTCGGCCCCATCGCGCGGGCGATGTCGTGGGCGACAGTCGTCAGGTGGGCCGAGAGCTTTTCGTCATTCGCGGTGAAATTGTACGTCATGCGCATCAGCGGCAAGCCGAAAACGTTGCGATACGTCGGATCCAGATCGAGATAGTTGTAGCGGCTGGCCATATTCGATCCCTGCACCGACATCTGCAGCGTGTGGTTGTACCAGCGCGCTGTCGCCTTCTTCCATTCCGTTCCCCAGCGCGGGGTGCCGGGCGGCACGCCGCGCTGATTGATCGGACGTCCGCCCAGCGACGCGCTGTAGATCGAGGCCCCGCCGATGTAGCCCACCGGCCCGTGATCGAAATTGTCGCCGTTAAAATCATCGATGACCACGCCCAGCGATCCGGCCCCCATGAAGGGATTGAAGATCCTGTCCTCGAAGAACGACTGCACGACCGTGGCCACCTGGTAGCAATAGCCCTTCCCAACGGTGCCGGTCTCGCTGACCGGATCGTAGGGCTTGCCGATGCCGGACAACAGCATCAGGTGCACATTGCCGAAGCCATATGCGCACAGGATCACGAGGCCCGCCGGCTGCTCGAACTCCTCCCCCGTCTGCACACTCGTATAGGAGACGCCAGTTGCCCGCTTGCCGTCCGCGGCGAGGTTGACACGCGTGACCCAGGCATACGGTTTCAGGGAAAAATTCTTGTTGCGAAGAGCGGCCGGGATCACCGTGATATGCGGGCTCGCCTTGGCGTTGGCTTCGCACCCGAAATTCTCGCAGAAGCCGCAATACTGGCACTCGCCGAGCTGGATACCGTCCGGATTGGTGTAGGGGCGGCTCATGTTGGCAGCGGGGCGCGGAAACGGATGATATCCGAGCTTCCTCGTCGTCTCCGTGAACATTTCGCTGGCAAGGCTCGGCTTGAGCGGAGGGTTCGGATACTCGCGCGCACGCGGCCCCTCGAAAGGATTGCCTCCCTCCACAATCCGGCCAGCGATATTGCCTGCTTTCCCGGAGATGCCTGCCATATACTCGAACCTGTCGTAGTGCGGTTCAAGCTCGGCATAACTCATCGGCCAGTCGGCCAGCTGCATGTCCCGCGGGATGAAGGATTTGCCATATCGCTCCTCCACGCGGGAGCGCAGCGCGTGATCATGAGGCGAAAGGCGATAGGTCTGTCCGTTCCAGTGCACGCCGGCGCCGCCCACGCCTTCGCCCGGCAGGAACGAGCCGAGCCTGCGCATCGGCAGCGCCTGCTGGCCCGGCGTGTTGCGGAACGTCAGCGTATCGCGGCTGACGTCCACGAACAGCTCGTTGCGCACGGCATAACGCAGTTCGTCACGGATCATCGGCACCGAGAAGTCGGCGCCCGAGCGCGGAGCACCTCTTTCCAGCCCGACCACGGTGAGCCCCGCATCCGACAGCTCCTTGGCCATGATGCCGCCGGTCCAGCCCATGCCGACGATGACAACGTCGACCTCCTTGAGTTTTGTCGCCATCAGGAGGCCCTCACGAGAGATCGGCAATGCCGAGCGGCTCGACCGAATACGGCTTGCCGCGGAAACGCGCGATGTTGTCGGCATGGGCGGCCATCACGCCGGGAAACCCGACCAGCTTCCAGCCGCGCTTGTCCTTGTTGCCGCCATAGATCGGATCGGCGAACAGCCCCTCCATGACATTGGCATAGATCATGTCAAAAACGGCCTGAGCGGGCAGATCCTGAAGGGGAAGGCGTCCTTCGGAGAGCGCCAGCATCACTTGCTCGCGCTGCTCGGATTGAAGCCTGTCGAAACTGCCGCCGTAGGCACCGGCGCAATGGGCTTCCACGGCACGGATGGCGCAGCGGTAAAGATCGGCGGGAGCAAGCGGCAGCTGATAACCCTGCTGCGGCGTGCCGGCAGCCCAGGGACCAAGCTGATACATCCGCGCTCCCCTGCCCCAGGCGCCGGCAAGCTGCCTGTCGATATAGACGGTGATGCCGAGCTCCGTTCCCGAGGGCGTGAGTTCGTCATGCGGGATCAGATGATCGACGAAGGCCTCGATAAAGGCTGCCTCGTCGAGATTGAAGAACTGATAGGATCGCACCACAGGGCTGGTGGCCGGATCGTCCGGAGCCGTGTCTCTTCGCAGTGTTTCCGCAGGCGCGGAAGAAGCGGGAATGGCTGCTCCGACGCCGACGGCCCCCACCATCGTCAACACGTCGCGTCGCGCAATATCCGCCATCGTCGTCTCCCCCTGGCCCGCCTCTTCCGTCAAATCGATACGCCCCGCCTCCCCGTTGCGGAGACGTCAGGCCGCGTGCAGCGAAACGTCGCCCGCGACGAGCGACCAGACTTCCTTCTTGAGTTCGCCCCATGCACGGGACAGTTGAACATCGATATCGCGCGGCCGCGCGAGGTCGTTGGTGATGACCGCCTTGATCTGGCCGGGATGGGGAGACATCACGACAATACGATCGGCCATGATCAAGGCCTCATCGATGTTGTGCGTCACCAGCACGATGGTCTTGAGGCTCTCCCGCTGAATGCGGCTGAGTTCCTCCTGCAGCACGTGGCGCGTCATGGCGTCAACAGCCGCAAAGGGCTCATCCATCAGCAGCACCTCCGGATCGGCGGCCAGGCTGCGCGCGAGCGTCACGCGCTGCTGCATGCCGCCGGACAACTCGGCCGGATAATGATCGGCAAAGCCGTGCAGGCCGACCATCTCGATGAATCGACCGGCGATCGTCCGGCACTCGGCGGCCGGCAGCCCCTTCATGCGGGGGCCGAACTCGACATTCTTGCGAACCGTCCGCCATGGAAACAGCGCATAGGACTGGAACATCATCCCGCAGCGAGGGTCGATGCCGGTGATCGGGCTCGATCGCAGCAGGATATCGCCCTGCGACGGCGCCGTGAAACCTGCGAACATGTTCAGCAACGTCGACTTGCCGCATCCGGACGCGCCGAGAAGGCACATGAACTCGTGCTCGTACACATCGAGGCTCACGTCACGCAGGGCCAGAACATTCTCGTTCTGGCGCACGGAAAAGGACTTGCTGACATGTTGTGCGGAGAGAATGACTGATGACATCGAAAACGTCCTTCTTCGCGGAGATCGGGGGTCAGTTCTGGCGCTTGTGGCGCTCCCAGGGCAGCAGAGCGCGTTCCAGCCTGTTGGCCAGGAGATCGGCGATGAGCACCGTGGCCGAAATGCTGACCATGCCCACCAGAACCAGCGCGAGATTGCCCCAATCCTTCGCCGACCAGATCAGGGCGCCGAGGCCGTTCTGGGCCGCGACCATTTCGGCCGACAGGACACAGGACCAGGCGATGGCGAGACTGACCTTGAGGCCCGACAAGATGCCCGGGAGAGCACCGGGGAGGACGACCTCCCTCATGACGGCGAACTCGGACGCACCAAGGTTTCTTGCCGCCTTGATCAGGATCGGATCGACCCGCTTGGTGCTCTCCACGGTGTAGAGCAGGATGTAGATCCAGGAGCCCATGAACACGATGGCCACCTTCTGGGCCTCGCCGATGCCGAGCCACAGCATCGTGAGCGGAATCCACGTGATGGAGGGCAGCGGGCGCAGCAGCGAGATCAGCGGATCGATGAACGCCTTGGCCGGCCACCAGCTGCCCATCAGCACGCCGAGAGGCACCGCAACGGCGGCGGCAAGCGCGAAACCGAAAAACACGCGCAGCGACGACGCCGCGATCGCCCACCACAGTTCGTGAGTGGCGGCGACGCCTGCGGCCTCGCTCGCCACCTTGAACGGCGAAGGAAGAAACAGCGGCGAAACCCAGCCCCCTTCGGTCACCAGCGTCCAGGTGATGCAGAAGGCGAACACGCCAAGGACATTGAGCAGGATGATCGGTCGATCACGCAGCATCGAGCCGCGTTTCTGCTTCGCCGAAACGAGCGGAGCGACGAGATTGCTGACCATATTGCGTGCCGACGCCATGTAACCGTCCTTCTATGAGGATTGAACCGCAGGAAATGCCGCTCCGCTCACGCGGAGCGGCCACACGTCACAATTCGGGGACAAACGATGTGTTCTCCCATTGCTTGACGTCCGGAGCGCTCTCGATCTTCTTGTTCCGATGGAGCCAAAGCGAAAGAAACTGCATCTGCTCGGTGTGTTTGTTCATGTGCTCTCGCCAGCCTTTCGAGCCGTAGTATTTGAAGTTCCTGATGCCAGCGAGCACGACATCGGGCGGTTGCCGGAAGAGGTGCGCGACGGCAGCAGCCGCCGCTTCGGGATTCTCGTTGACATAGTCCGCGCCGCGCAGGATCGCGACCGCAAGCCGACGCGCCTGGTCGGGATGCTCCTCGACCAGCTTTCGGGAGATGATCAGGATGTCCGGCGACGACATCGTTCCGAAGCGCTTGTAGGTCTCGGTGTCGGCGTCCGTGCCGAGAAGCTTTCCGTCGGGTGCGGCCTTCTTGAGGTTGTCGAGCAGCGGCTGCCAGACACAGGCGGCATCGACGTCGCCGCGCCCGAGCGCGAGCGCCATCTCATTCGGCGACAGGTTCACGAACTGGACGTCCCGCATGCTCATGCCGGAGTTCTGAAGCAAGCCGTCCATCGTCACTTCGGCCGAGGTATTGGCGGCGACCTTTTTGCCCTTGAGATCGGGAAAAGACTGGAAGCCGGCGCGCGCCCAGCATCCTTCGCTGCCGGGAGAGTCGTCGACATTGGCAAAATAGAAGAAGCTGTTGTTGCCGTGTGCCATCTCGCTGATCGCAGTGGAACGGCCGAGGTTGCTGAAAGCCACGGCGCCGGAGGTCACGGCCCGGATGCGATCGCTCGAACTCAGGATCACCTGGACGTTGACGTCCAGACCTTCGTCTTTGAAGAAGCCCTTCTCGATGGCGACAAGGATCGGGACCTGGCCCAGCCAGGTCACGGAGCCGGCAAAATCGAGCTTGGGCATGGGTTCTGCGGCCGCCGACGTCCACGGGACCTGCGATACGACAATCGCCCCGATCATCGCAGCCGAACCGAAAATCCTCTTCAATGCCCGCATCATTTGTCCTCCAGACGACCGCGCCTCATCTGTCCAAGCAAATCGCAGGCCAGTTATGAAACGGTTCCAAATCGGCATGCGCGTTCAGCCGATAGGGCGGATCGCGGCGCATTTTTTCGGGGCGAGCGCCGTGATTCCCGGAATTTCCGGGCGCGCTCCGGCGCGGCGCGCAGACCGTTCTTCGCTTGGATAAAAGCAGCCGCTCAATATCTGCGCATGATTGCAACGATTGTCATCACAAGCGCTCTCGCCCCCGCTCCGCCGTGCGCGGCATCGCGATGATGAGACAAGATCCAGCAGCGGACATTGTCACCGAGCGCGCGGCAGGCATGATCGACCATGCGTCCGATGGACGTGCATCGTGACGTCAGCACATGACTGCGACTTGGACTCTCAGTGAGCTTCACTCAAGCGAGCGCGTTGTCAGGTCGCGGCGTGGGAACGGCCTGCACGCTTCTCCTGGCGAACAGCGCTGCGTGTTCGCGTCCAATGGCGCGCGTGCCAGACATCGATGCGATCCATCCATCGGCGCTGCAACGCCGCTCCGCTGGCGATGGCTTTGGCGCCCATCGGCCAGCGCGGACCGTCCTGCGGTCCAACCACATCGAATGCGAGTTCGTCGGGATGCGCACCGGCTGCCCGGCGCGCCAGATCGCGGCCGAGCAGCGGGCCAAGGGCAAGACCACGTCCGCTGAGACCGAGACCAGCGAGCAACCCGGGCGCAGCCTCGATGATGCGCGGATACTGGTCCGGCGCCATATCAATCCAGCCGCTCCAGCTCGACTGCCAGACCACGCGACCGAGACGCGGAAAAAGCCCGGCCACGCGCTCAGTGGCATGCTTGAGATTTGCGCCTTCCACCGAGAAAAGCGGTCCCTCGATGGTCACGACGAGACGCCCGTCTGCGGTGACCCGAACACCGGAGGGCAGCCGGCGCGTATCGGTCAGCGCGCGCCCTCCGGCGAGGATGGTGCTCGCGATCTCGGCCGGCAGCGGTTCGCTTGCGGCCTGGTGGACCCGAATTGGAAGCACGCGGGTGCCGATGCCGGAAGCCAGATCATTTCGGTAGGCGTTGGTGCAGATCAAGACCCGATCGGTGATCAAGGCTCCGGAGCCGGTCTTCAAATGCCAACCGGTCGGTCCATGACGACGGATCGCCTGGACCGGTGAACGACAAAAAAGGCGCACGCCGTTCATGGCCGCGGCGCGCGCCAGGCCAACAGCGAACGCGAAGGAGTTCAGCGTACCGCCGCGATGATCGAGCAGCGCGCCCGGATAATCTCCGCCGCCAATCGCCTGCAGAGTTCTCTCCCGATCGAGACTATCGACGGGTGCCCCGCGCTTTTGCCAAAAGGCGGCGCGTTGCGTCAGCCGCTCGAGGCCTTCGGAGGAATGGGCGGCGAAGATCAGCCCGGCCTGCACCGCCTCGCAGGCAATCCGATGCGTCCTGATCAGTCCAAACACGAAATCGGGCCCGCTGGCGGCCGCCGTGACCAGCCGCTCTCCCAGCGCTTCCCCGAATAGTTTCAGGGCATGCCCTGGTTCATGCTTCAGGTAGGGGACGACCTGACCAAAACTTCGCCCGGTCCCACCCGTCCCGATTCCGTTGGCTTCCACGACGGCAACGGTCATTCCGAGTTCGGCGGCATGGAGCGCCGCCGACAAGCCTGTGAGCCCTGCCCCGACGACCGCCACATCGACACGCTCGCACCCCGTCAGGCCTCGTATCGGAACGTCATCGACGCCCATCGTGTAAACCTGCGGCAGGGACGTTTCATTATCATGCAACAACTCATCGCGCATGGCGCTGTCCTTCTCCGGGATCCTCACGGCAGGCTCTTGGGAGGCAGAGCTGACAGCCGGTTGGCCAGAACATGATCAAGCATGAGCAACAGAGGGGGAGCAGCCCAGGTCATCACGAGCGCCAGCAGGGCAACGGCGTCCATTCCGACAAGCTGTCCGCCCGGCGAAAGGCCGAGCAGGAACGGTGCGCTGGCCGCTCCCGCGGCTTGCGCAAGATTGGTGACGGCAGCGATGAGGGCTTGAAATGCCGCGCGCTCCCCAACGGCCGGCACCTGAGTCACCCAGGCCTGGTTGACCGTGCTGCGCACCAGCTGGAACACGATAATGAGAGCGAAGAGCGGAACCGCCGGCAGGTCGAATGCACGACGGTCGATGAAGCCCGCAACCAGAAGGCCAGTGGTAATGACGGCGACAGCAATGGAGACCGGCGTTGCGCCGAAATTGTCGACAAGACGTCCCGTCAGCGGCATCGCCAGCACGCTCATGACGCCACCCAACAGATAGACGTGCGCCAGACGTTCAGGTGACAGGCCGACATTGTGAACGGCGAAGACGGCCAGGTTCGGCGAGATCAGCAGAGCCGCATAAGATGCGCTCGCAATCAGCAGGAACGCGAGAACGCTGGAGCGCGCCGTGACGAGCTCGATCATCGCGGCTTGTTGTTCGGACCAGCTCCAGGCCCGCAATTCGGCCAGGTGCTGGCGTTGTGCACCGAGTTGCCAGCTGACGACCACCGCAAGAATGAAGCTGATGATGGCGATGCAGACGAAGTTCATCTGCCAGCCCATCGCCGAGGCCGCAATCATGACACCCAGGGGCAGCCCGACGATCAATGCCAGGCCGTAGGCGCCGATCATGATCCCGACCGCCGCACCGCGCCGTTCCGGCGGCACATTGTCCGATGCGATCGCAATGAGCAGGCCCCACAAGGGACCGGCAAACGATCCGGCCAGCGCCCGCATGGCCACGAGCGCGACGATGTTCGTCGCCGTTGCGCAGAGCGCTGTCGCAATCACAAAACCGATGGCGCAGGCCAGGAGCGCCGAGCGGCGATCAAATCGGTCCAGGAAACCGGCCGAGATGAAACCGCCAATGGCAGCGGCGATCGAATAGCTGCTGCCGAGGAAACCGACCTGCTGCGGCGGAAAACCAAGACTATCCGCCAGGAACGGGCCGAGCGGAAAAATGATGATGGAATTCAGAGCGACCACAAACGCGACCGTGCTGAGCAGGATGATGGTCAGTCGTTCCGAAAACCGGCGCCGACCGGCCGTGCCCCGCGCCGAGCCGATCAGACCGCCCTCCTGCGAATGGTCATACAGACCCACGGGAACTCCTTGAATAACGGTTCGGCTTGTTCGGGAGGAACCAGACGTGCCGGACGCGCGAGCAGACGATACGGCGTCGACAAGCCGGATCGGTCAGGCAACGGCTGCCGTCACGCCGATGCGTTCAAGCTGCGCGCAGGCCGCGGCAATCCGCTCCAGCCCCTGCTCCAATCGCTGCGTCGAAGCCGCGTAGGACAATCGAAAATGCCCCGGCACGCCGAACGCGGTGCCGTGTACCAACCCGACACCGGCGCGATCCATCAGATACAGCACGAAGTCCTCGTCGCTGGCGATGACGCCTCCATCCGGACGCCGCGCCCCGATGAACTCCGCGCAGGACGGAAACACATAGAAGGCCCCCTCCGGCTTTTGGCAGACAATTCCATCGATGGCATTGAAGCCATCGACAACCATGTCGCGCCGCTTTTCGAAAGCAGAGACGTGGGCGGCAATGAAGTCCTGAGAGCCGGTGAGAGCCTCAAGAGCAGCAGCCTGACTGATGGACGACGGGTTCGTCGTCGAGTGGGACTGTATGGCCGACATCGCCTTGATCAGCGGACGCGGCCCGGCGCCGTAGCCGATGCGCCAGCCGGTCATGCAGTATGTTTTCGACACCCCGTTCATCGTCAGCGTGCGATCATAAAGCTTCGGCTCGATCTGAGCGGCGGTGACGAATTCGAAGTCGCCGTAGGTGAGATGCTCGTAAATATCGTCGGTGAGCACCCAGACGTGCGGGTGACGCACGAGAACATCGGTCAGCGCCTTGAGCTCCGACCTCGTATAGGCAGCCCCCGACGGATTGGACGGAGAATTGAGGATCACCCAGCGCGTCCTGGGCGTGATCGCCGCCTCGAGGTCGGCGGCTGCGAGCTTGAAACCCCGCTCCGCCGCGCACGGCACGATCACCGGCGTTCCTTCGGCAAGCAACACGATTTCCGGATAGGAAACCCAATACGGAGCCGGGATGATGACCTCATCTCCCGGACTGACGCTCGCCATCAACGCGTTATAGACGACCTGCTTTCCCCCGGTGCTGACGACGACCTGGTCGCGCTCATAACTCAAGCCGTTCTCGCGCCGGAATTTGCTGGCGACCGCATCTTTCAGGGCGGGCGTCCCATCGACGGCCGTGTATTTGGTCTCGCCACGCGCGATCGCGGCGGACGCCGCCGCCTTGATGTGGTCCGGGGTATCGAAATCGGGCTCCCCGGCAACGAGACTGAGAACATCACGTCCGCCAGCCACGAGAGCCGCCACCCGGGCGGACAGCGTAACCGTCGGCGAGGCCTTCACACGCGTGAGGCGCTGGGCAATTTGGAACACGTTCATCTCCAGGAAAGAGGCTGATAACGCCAGTTATCATTGCTTTTGCGACGCTGTCAATGAACCGTTTCCAACGAAATTCTGGATAGGGATCCCTATTTCGTATTTTGGGATCATTTCCCGTGCTATGCCGCCCGGCATGCGACGAGGCTGCCAGAACGGATCCGGCGATGGGAAACCCGCAATGAAACGCAACGTAACCATCCGCGACGTCGCGGCGGCTGCGGACGTCGCCATTGGAACGGTTTCACGCGTTCTGAATGATCACCACTCGGTGACCAAGGAAGTGCGCGAACGTGTCCAGAAAACGATTTCCGCAATGGGTTATCAGAGGGACGCCATCGCCCAGAGCATGCGCAGCACCCGGACCAAAATGGTTGCGTGCGCCATTCGCGACTTCGATATCCCGGCTTTCGCCAGCTATGTGAAGGCAGCGGAAGCGACCTTCCGCAACGCCGGCTACACGTTCATTCTTGCGAGTACGGCCAACGCCAAGAACGTCGAACTCGATCTCCTGCAGACATTCGGCCAACGTCGCGTCGATGGCGTGATGATGACGATGAGCGACGAGACCGACGCCGATCTCGTCGACGCAATTACCAGCGCGACCATGCCCATCGTGCTGATCGATCGCGAACTCGTCCAATCGGTGGACAGCGTCTCGGCCGATCATCGCTCCGGAGCTCGTCAGGCCACCGAGTATCTCCTGTCTCTTGGCCATCGCCGCATTGCTCTCCTGGTTGGCGACCCCAAGGCTTATCCCTCCCGCAGCCGTATCGAAGGCTATAAAGAGGCGTATCAATCCTTCGGGCTTCAAATCGACGCAAATCTGGTTCGCGACCGTCTGCTTTCAAATGAGGCGACCTTTCGCGAAACCGCCGCCTTGCTCGGTCGCAAGGATCGGCCCACGGCGATCTATGCCGCGGGTCTCGATACGCTATCCGGCCCCTTGCGCGCGGTTCGCGCGGCGGGTTTGGTCGTGGGACAGGACATTTCCATCCTCAGCGGAAACGATTCCGACCTCGCCGAACTCAGCACGCCGCCGATCACCGCCCTGCGATGGGACCGTTCGGAAATGGGGCGTCATGCCGCCGAAATGCTGCTCGACAGGATAGATCAGGGAACGCAGTCTCCACCCCGCTGCATACGGCTTCCCGTTTCGCTTGTCGTACGGGGCTCCTGCCGCGCTGTTTGATCGGTGACAATCAACGCGATCCGCCGAGAGTGATCGCTCGCACCTGTCATCCGGATCAGATCTTTCACGACCGTCTCTGCTTCGGCGAGCCGACGCATCGGGCCGATCAGCACCTTGAGAGCGATCGACGCGGCGCCGCCGCGCTGGTTCGATGGCATCCCCCCTGCGCCCGACGACGGCACGCGACGCCTCACCAGGATGAACAGGCGGCGAATTTCAATGAACCGGTTCATTGACACTCCAGACCCGACCTGCAAAGATCGCCCATGCACGGGGTTTAGGTCTTTTGGAGCATCGGATGCAGCATCCCAGAATTGGTTTTGTTGGTTTCGGAGAAGCCGCCCGGTGCTTTGCCGCGCACATGACTGCGCAAGGCGTAAAGCCGATCCTGGCCTATTGCCATGGCAAGACAAACAGACCGCCCTATCCCGAAGCCTTTGTCGCGCAAGCGGCCGAATGCGGCGTAACACTGGTTGACAGGCTCGAAGACCTGTCCGACGTCGATGTTGTCTTTTCAGCGGTGGTCGTTGCCGCCGCCAGGACGACGGGAGAAGCCATCGCTGGGATCATTCGGCCGGGAGCACTGGTCGTCGACATCAATGCTTCGACACCCGCGACGAAGAAGCGAGTCGCACAAGCCGTCGAAGCGCGCGGCGGTGAGTTCGCCGACGCAAATCTGATGGGCGCAGTCAGTCTCTATGGTGCGAGCGTCCCGCTTTACACATCGGGCAGCGGGGCTGCGCGGTTTGCACAGACATTTGCGCCACTTGGATTCTCGATCGACCTCGCCGGTTCCGAAGCCGGAAAGGCGGCCGCAGTCAAGATGCTGCGCAGCGTCGTGACCAAGGGCATCGAGGCGCTTGTGGTGGAAGCGCTGACGGCAGCCTCATTGGCCGGCGTTCGGCAGGAAGCCATGCGCGGCATCTGCGATACGATGGATGCGACCAGCTTCAGCAAGTTCGTCGACATGTGCATTCGTACGGACGTCCTGCACGCCGAGCGCCGGGCCGTCGAGATGGAAGGCGTCATGGACGGTCTGCAGGAGCTTGGCCTCCCCCCCGTGATGACAGAGGCGGTCGTCAAGCGACTTCGCTTGTCCTCCGATTCAGTGCTCCGAAGCAGCTTTGCTGAACGCAAGAGCTACAGTGCCGATGACGTCCTTGACGCATACCACCATAAGATCGCGCTGTAGCCCTGACTGCGACGCGGCGAAGCGGTGCTAGGGGTGCTTCGCCGGCGCGTTTTGGCTGATGCCATTGCAGCACGATAACCAGAATCCAAGACGCTCTGCACTTGCCTGGATGGAAGCCGTTGGCACGAATTCCTTGGCGAGATTCTGCGCCAGCGTCGGCGAAGATCAGCGCCCGCCAAGCTCTGATCCCATGCGATGGGGATCATTCCGATAAAGCCGTTGTCCCCCGGCTGAAACGCGCCGCGAATACCTCCGACAGCCAGTCGATGAACACCCGCACCCGCGGCGAGAGTTGCCGGCTATGGGGATAGAGCACCGACACCGGGGTCGGCGACGGTGGCGTCTCGGCAAGAACCTCGACCAGCGCACCGGACGCGAGATCATCTTCGACGTGATAACGCGGCACCTGGATCAGCCCCAGCCCGAGCCGCGCCAGCGCGACATTGGTCTCGGCGCCGGTCACAGAAATCGCGGCCGGCAGCGTCACCTGCCGCGGCTTGCCCTGCACGGTGAATTCGAACGGGAAGAAGTTTCCGGTCGCCGACGACACGAAACCGATCATCCGATGCGAAAACAGGTCATCCGGGGTTTTCGGCACGCCGAATGTCGAGAGATAGCCAGGACTGGCGCAGGTCACCTCGTCCAGCATCGCGATGCGACGGCCGATCATGGCGCTGTCGCGCGGCTCGCCCACCCGCACCACGCAGTCGACACCTTCGCGGACGAGGTCGACAAGGCGGTCGCCCTCGCCGAGGTGCAGCTTGATCTCGGGGTAGGCCTGCAGGAACGCCGGCAAGGCCGGCAACACGAAATGCCGCATCAGCGTGCCATGCACGTCGATCCGCAACAGGCCGTGCGGACGCACGCCGCTGAATGCCGCTTCCGCGTCTTCAATGTCGGCAATGATGGCGAGGCAGCGCCGGTAATAAGCTTCGCCGTCCAGCGTGGCGCTCACATGCCGCGTGGTCCGCTGCAGCAGCCGCACCCCAAGGCGTTTCTCGACGTGCTTGATGGCTTCGGTCACCGTCGAGCGCGGCAAGCCCAGATCCTGCGCCGCAAGCGTGAAGCTGCGCCGCTCCACCACCCGGGCCAAAACTCTCATGGAATCAAGCGTATCCATTAGCGCCAACTGTTCGTAAAATTCGAATAGTAATGCCAATTTATAGGAGATTATCCGAATATTCGAAAGGTCTATCTCGTCTCCATCGCAACGCCCCCTGGAGACCGACAATGACCGACACCAGCAAAATCGACACCAGCAAAAAAGTAGCCATCGTGACCGGCGCATCCCGCGGCATCGGCGCCACTGTTGCCGAACGGCTCGCCCGTGACGGCTTCGCCGTCATCATCAACTATTCCGGCGACGCCGCGCCCGCCGAAGCCCTGGTCCGCAAGATCGAAGCGGCCGGCGGTCGTGCGCTGGCGGCCAAGGCCGACATCAGCGACGCGGCGGCGGTCCGCCATCTGTTCGACACCACGGAGGCCACGTTCGGCGGCGTCGACGTGCTCGTCAACAATGCGGGCATCATGACGCTGACGAATGTCGCCGACACCGATGAGGCCGCATTCGATCGCATGGTCGCGGTCAACCTGAAGGGTAGCTTCAACACCCTGCGCGAGGCGGCGAAGCGGCTGCGCAGCGGCGGCCGCATCATCAACTTCTCATCCAGCGTGGTCGGGCTGCTGATGCCGACCTACGCGGCGTACACCGCCACCAAGGCCGCTATCGAGGCGATCACCAACATCCTCGCCAAGGAATTGCGGGGCCGCAACATCACCGTCAACGCGGTCGCCCCCGGTCCGACGGCAACGGACCTGTTCCTCAAGGGCAAGCCGCAGGAGGTCATCGACCGAATGGCCAAGCAGGCGCCGCTCGAACGGCTTGGCCAGCCCAGCGACATCGCCGAGGTCGTTGCCTTCCTCGCCAGTCCCGCCGCGGGCTGGGTCAACGGCCAGACCGTGCGCGCCAATGGCGGGATCATCTGATCACGCCCCTCTCCTCAATTCTGTCCTCCCCACCACACACCACCCCACTTCGAAAGGGAACACGATCATGACCGACGTCATTCTCATCACCGGAGCCTCCAGCGGCTTCGGCCTGCTCACCGCCCGCGTCCTCGCCCGTGCCGGCCACACGGTCTATGCCAGCATGCGCGAAACCAGCGGCCGCAACGCGCCGCGTGTCGCCGAAATCAAGGCCTATGCCGTCGAACACCATGTCGACCTGCGCACCGTGGAGCTGGATGTCGCCTCGCAGGCCTCGGCCGATGCGGCGATCGCGAAGATCCTTGCCGACAACGGCCGTCTCGACGTGGTGATCCACAATGCCGGCCACATGAGCTTCGGCCCGGCTGAGGCCTTCACCCCGGAACAGTACGCCGAGCTGTTCGACATCAACGTGCTGAGCACGCAGCGGGTCAACCGCGCCGCGCTGCCGCAGTTGCGCAAGCAGGGCAAAGGCCTGGTGGTCTGGGTCTCATCGAGCAGTTCGCGCGGCGGCACGCCGCCTTACCTTGCGCCTTATTTCGCGGCCAAGGCGGCAATGGACGCGCTCGCCGTGAGTTATGCCGGCGAGCTAGCGCGCTGGGGCATCGAGACCTCGATCGTGGTGCCGGGCGCCTTCACCAAGGGCACCAACCATTTCGCCCATTCCGGCTCGCCCGCCGACAAGGCCACGCTCGATGAATACGCCAAGGGACCCACGGCCGACATTCCCGACGTCGCTTTGAAAGGCCTGGCCTCGCTCGAACCGGAGGACGCCGACGCGGCCAGTGTCGCCGACGCGATCGCCTATGTGGTCGACCTGCCGTTCGGCAAACGCCCGTTCCGCATCCATATCGACCCATCCCAGGACGGCGCCGAGATCGTCAACGGCGTTGCCGACCGCGTCCGCGCCGAACTGCTGCGCCGGATCGGCCTCGCCGACATCCTCGCGCCGCGGGTGATCGGCTGACGCCCGTGATCAGTGAAGGGGGTCGGGCAAACGAGCCCGGTTCCTTCACCGGCCCGCTGGTGAAATCCTTTGCGATCCGCCTGCCCGGCCCGGCTTCCCCGGGCCGGAACCATACCCGGCTTGCAGAAACGAGCCTCAACAAGACGGGTACCCTGTGTTATCCAGACGGGCATGAACGCACGCGCAAAAATCGACATCAAGCATTCCACTTGCCCGCATGATTGCCCCTCGGCCTGCGCCCTGGATATCGAGGTGATCGACGGGTCCTCGATCGGCCGGGTCCGCGGTTCCAAACTGCAGACCTACACGTCGGGCGTGGTGTGCGCCAAGGTCGCGCGTTACGCGGAGCGCGTCCATCATCCCGAGCGGCTGATGTATCCGATGCGGCGCACCGGCCCCAAGGGATCGGGGCAGTTCACCCGCATCTCGTGGGACGAGGCGCTGGACGAAATCGCCGAGCGTTTCAACGAAGCCGAGCGCGAGTTCGGGGCTGAATCGGTCTGGCCCTATTACTATGCCGGCACCATGGGCCTGGTGATGCGCGACGGCATCAACCGCCTCGCACACGTGAAAAAGTATTCGCGGTTCTATTCGACCATCTGCTCGACCATCGCCTGGGCCGGGTATGCCGCGGGCACCGGCAAGGTCGCCGGCGTCGATCCCCGCGAGATGGTGAAGTCCGACCTGATCGTGATCTGGGGCACCAACCCGGTCTCGACCCAGGTCAATGTGATGACCCACGCGGCGCGCGCCCGCAAGGAACGCGGCGCACGCATTGCGGCGATCGACGTTTACGACAACGACACGGTGAAGCAGGCCGATATCAAGATCATCCTGCGGCCCGGCACCGACGGCGCCTTCGCCTGCGGCGTCATGCATGTGCTGTTTCGTGACGGCTTTGCCGATCGCGCCTACCTCGCTGAGTATACCGACTGCCCGGACGAACTCGAAGCTCATCTCGCCACCCGCACGCCGGAGTGGGCGTCCGCGATCTGCGGCGTGCCGGTCGCGGAGATCGAGGCGTTCGCCCGCACCATCGGCGAAACCAAGCGCACGTTCTTTCGTCTCGGTTACGGTTTCACCCGCAGCCGCAACGGCGCGGCGCAGATGCATGCCGCGCTCTGCATCCCCGCGGTCACCGGCGCCTGGCAGCATGAGGGCGGCGGCGCATTCTTCAACAACGGTTCGATCTGGAAATTCAACACCACCCTGATCGAGGGCAAGGATTCCATCGACCCGCAGACCCGGCAGCTCGACCAGTCCAAGATCGGCCGCGTCCTGACCGGCGATGCCGTCGCGCTGGCGAACGGGCCGCCGGTCAAGGCGATGCTGATCCAGAGCACCAATCCGATGACCGTGGCGCCGGAACAGGCGCTGGTGCACCAGGGATTCGCCCGCGAGGACCTGTTCGTCGCCGTGCACGAGCAGTTCATGACCGAGACCGCGCAGATGGCCGACATCGTGCTGCCGGCGACCATGTTCATGGAGCATGACGATCTCTACTACGGCGGCGGCCACCAGCACATTTCAGTCGGCGCGAAGCTGATCGAACCGCCCGGCGAATGCCGGACCAACCATGAGGTGATCCAGGGCGTCGCCAAACGCGTCGGCGCCACACACGGCGCCTTTGCCATGACATCGCGCGAGATCATCGATGCGACGCTCAAGCAGAGCGGACACGGCACGATCGAGGGACTGGAAGCCGACATCTGGCGCGACCTGCAGCCGGACTACCGCGCCTCGCATTTTCTCGACGGCTTCGCCCATGCCGACGGCAAGTTTCACTTCAAGGCCGACTGGCCCAAGGTGCCGGTGCCCCGCAACATGCTGATGGGCGCGTGGGAGCAGATGCCGTCACTGCCCGACCACTGGGCGATCATCGAAGCGGCTGACGCGGAGCATCCGTTCCGGCTCGCCACCAGCCCCTCGCGCAGCTTCCTCAACACCAGTTTCAACGAAACGCCGTCGTCGCAGGCGCGTGAAGGCGCGCCGACGGTGATGATGCATCCGGCCGACGCCGAGCGGCTGGCGTTGTCCGACGGCGAGATGGTCACGCTCGGCAATCCCCGCGGCCAGACCACGCTCGCAGTCAAGATCTTCGACGGCCTGCAGCGCGGCGTGCTGGTGGCGGAATCGATTCACCCCAACCGCACCCACGCCGGCGGACGCGGCATCAACATGCTGACCGGTGCCGAAGCCGTGGCGCCATTCGGCGGCGCGGCATTCCACGACAACAAGGTGTGGGTGAAGAAGGCGGCGTCTACTTAAACTACTATCAGGTGCTTGCTATTTTTCATCGTCATGCCCGCGCTTGTCGCGGGCATCCACGTCTTCACAGCAGTTGAGCCAAGGAAGACGTGGATGGCCGGGACAAGCCCGGCCATGACGGAAAACGCAATGCGGCGTGCTAACCGCCCTTACTTCTTCGCCACCATCGGGCAACCGCCCTGGTCGAGCGGACGGAAGGCTTCGGCAGCCGGGATGGTTTCGATCAGCTTGTAATAATCCCAGGCGCCTTTCGACTCCTCCGGGGTCTTGACCTGGAACAGGTACATGTTGTGGATGTGCCGGCCATCGGCGCGCACCTGTCCGTCGCCGAACAGCGGATCCTTCGACGGCATCTCCTTCATCTTCGCGACCACGGTCTGGGCGTCGGAGCTGTTTGCCGCAGCCGCAGCGCGCAGATAATGCAGGGTGCCTGCATAGACACCGGCCTGGTTCGCGGTCGGCCGCCGGCCGTTCATCTGGGCGGCGAAACGATCGGCGAACTTGCGGGTGCCGTCGTTCATGTCCCAGTAGAAGCCTTCGGTGAGATACAGCCCCTTGGCATCCTTGAGGCCGATCGCGTGCACGTCGGTCAGTTGCATCAGCAGCGCCGCCAGTTCCTGGCCGCCGGCGGTCAAGCCGAACTCGCCGGCCTGCTTCACCGAGTTGACGGTGTCGCCGACGGCGTTCGCAAGCGCGACGACCTTCGCCTTGCTGGCCTGCGCCTGCAGCAGGAACGAGGAGAAATCCGACGCGCCGGTCGGGTGGCGCACCGCGCCCAGCACCTTGCCGCCCTCCGCCTTCACCACCGCGGCCGCGTCGTTCTCCAATGCATGGCCGAAGGCGTAGTCGGCGGTGACGAAGAACCAGGTGTCCTTCTTGGCGCGCAGCAATGCCAGCGCCGTGCCGTGGGCCAGCGCCCAGGTGTCATAGGTCCAGTGCACGGTATTCGGCGAGCACTTTTCACTCGTCAGCACCGCGGTGCCCGGACCGGAGGCGATGAATGCGGTCTTGCTGCCGCGCACAGTTTCCTGCACCGCGAGCGCCACCGATGAGAAGGGAACGTCGAGGATCGCATCGACCTTGTCGATGTCGAGCCAGCGCCGCGCGATCGCGGCGCCGATGTCGGCCTTGTTCTGATGGTCGGCCTGAATCACCTCGACAGTGAGCCCCGGCTTCTCGGCCTTGAAATCCTCGACCGCGAGCTTCGCCGCCACCACCGATCCGGCGCCGGTGGAATCCGATGCGAAGCCGCTGAGGTCGGTGAGAACCCCGAGCTTGATCGTATTGTTGGGAATTTCCGCGTGCCCGGCGCTGGCGGCCAGCCACGCCATCGCCACCCCCGCCAGAGTCCCCTTCAGATAAGCCGACATGTCTCCTCCTTTGTTGTTTTTCGCAGTGTTATTCGTCGTGTCCGTGCGCGGGGTCAGCCGCGCCGCAATCCCTTGAGAACCGTCTCGGCGACATCGATGCGCACCGTGCCCTGCGCAACCAATGCGCGCGCCACCGCATCCACCTCATCGCCCACTGCGCCCGCCATCATCGCGATGTTCTGCGCATGCAGGTCCATGTGGCCCTTCTGGATGCCGACGGTCGCCAGCGCCTTCAGCGCCGAGAAATTCTGCGCCAGTCCCACCGCGGCGATGATCCGCGCCAGCCGCTCCGCCGTCCGCACCCCGAGGATTTTCAGGCAGGCCTGCGCGGTCGGATGGATCTTGGTGGCGCCACCGATCAGGCCGACCGCCATCGGCACCTCGATCGAGGCGCTGAGATCGCCGGCCGCGGTGACTTCGTAATGGGTCAGGCTGGTGTAGCGGCCCGAGCGCGCCGCATAGGCATGCGCGCCGGCCTCGACCGCGCGGGTGTCGTTGCCGGTGGCGAGCACCACCGCGCTGATGCCGTTCATGATGCCCTTGTTGTGGGTGGCAGCCCGGTACGGATCGGCCGCGGCAAAATGGTAGGCCTCGATGATGCCGTCGCGCACGTCGGCGCCGCCGATGTCGGCCAGCCGCCATGTTGCATGCGCCCGCGCCAGCCGCCGATCCGCCAGGTTCGACAGGATGCGCAGGTAGACCCGGCCCCCGCTCCAGCCGGCGATGTGCGGCGCTATCTTCTCCGCCATGGTGTTGACGGCGTTGGCCCCCATGGCATCGCGCGTATCGACGATCAGGTGCGTGACCAGCATCGGCCCGCTGCGGCTGTCGAGGATCCGCACCTCGATGTCCCTGAAGCCACCGCCCAGTTTGACCAGGATCGGATCGCAATCGTCGCAGATCGCCTTGATCTCGTCGCGCCGCTCCAGCAGGCGCAGGCGCGCGGCATGGGGATCCGGCACGTTCACGGCCTGGACCTGCGCAATCATCAGCGTGCCGGACATCGACGTCGAAAAACCGCTGTCGTAGGTCTGTCGCGCGGCGTTGCAGACAGCCGCCACCACCGACGATTCCTCGGTGGCCATCGGCACCAGCACGTCCTCGCCGTCGATCTTCATATTGGTGGCGATGCCGATCGGCACGTTCATGGTCGCCACCACGTTCTCGATCAGCTTGTCGGCGAGCGGCACCGGAAGGTTGCCCATGTCGGCGAGATGCGCCTGCGTCGCGTCGTCGAGATCGGCGAACGCCGCCACCAGGTCCAGCCGCTCCCGCGGCGATTTGCGGTGGAAGCCCGCGATCCGCGAACTGCGGTTGTGCCCCGGACCTGAATTCTGCATCACGTTCATCCCTGTCATCGCCGGTCGACGGCGTTCGCGCTGGAAGGGCCGGCAAGAGACAGGATTTGAGGACGGCAGCGCGGGATCGCGCATCAAACGGCTCCAGGCGCTCCGGTATCCGCGCCGTCACCTCCCCATCGTCCAGCCTTCTTGCAAGAGGCCTCCGATGGTGCGCAACTGTATGCAGCGAGGGGTACACTGCAAGGAACGCTTTGCACATTTTGGGCAAGGCCCGTACCATTCCATCGATGGGTACAGTTCGACCAGCAAACGGGACCGCCAGCGCGAAATCGCGCATCGACACCGTTGTCGAGAGCTTTTCGGAGCGCATCGCCCGCGGCCTGATGCGCAGCGGCGAACGACTGCCGTCGATTCGCGCGGCGTCGCAGACGTTCGGCGTCGCCAAGAACACGGTGGTCGACGCCTATGAGCGCCTGGTGGCCACCGGCCTGATCGAAAGCCGGCCGGGTTCCGGCTTCTATGTGGCCACGCGACGCACCAAGACACCCAGCCAGCCAGCGCCGGAAAAAGTCGATGCGGTCGACAGCGTCTGGCTGCTGCGCGAACAACTGGAAAAGCGCTACACCGTGCGGGTCGGCGATGGCCGGCCGCCGCCGGCCTGGATGGAGGGCTCGGAAGTCGGCCGTTACCTGCGGCCGGTCAGCAAGCCGGGCCAGCGCACCATTCCGGAAAGCTATGGCAGCCCATTCGGCCTGCTGCCGCTGCGCGAACGCATCGCCAATCTGTTGGCGGAACGCTCGATCGCGGTGACGCCGGCCCAGTTGCTGCTGACCCACGGCGCAAACGACGCGCTCGACATGATCGTGCGCCACTTCGTGCAGCCGGGTGACGCCGTGCTGGTTGACAATCCCGGCTATTATCCGCTGTTCGGCAAGCTGCGCCTCGCCAAGGCCAAATTGATCGGCGTGCGGCGCAATGCCGATGGACCGGACCCGGACGACCTCGCAGCGCAGGCGACAGCCAGTGGCGCAAAACTGTTGTTCACCCAGTCGCTGGCGCACAATCCGACCGGATGCTCGATCAGCCTTCCCATCGCCTATCGCATCATGCGGGTGGCGACGGAGACCAACCTGACCATCATCGACAGCGATCCGTTTGCCGATGTGATGCCGCCCAGCAGTGCGCGGCTTGCCGCTCTCGATCAGCTCGATCGCGTGATCCTGGTCGGCACCTTCGCCAAAACTCTGTCGGCGAGCCTGCGCTCCGGCTACATCGCCGCGCGGGCCGATATCACCGGCGCCCTGGCTGATCTCAAGATGATTACCCGGACCAACAGCTCCGGCTATGTGGAGCAGATCATCCACGACCTGATCGTCAGCGGCCGCTACCGCGGCCATGTGAAGCGGCTGACCGGACGGATTCGCGACGCGACGCACCTGGCTCATGACACACTCAAGCGCCTGGGCCTTCCGGTGTTCGGCGACCCCGGCGGCGGCTTTTACATGTGGTGCGAACTGCCGCCCGCTATCAGCGACAAGGAGCTGTCGCGAGCGGCCGCCGAGCGCGGCATCCTGCTCGCGCCGGGCTCCGCCTTCGACCCCAGCGTCAGCGCGGCAGTCCCTGCCATGCGGATCAACATCGCCTACCTTCAAGACCCCCGGTTCGAGGCGTTCATGGCCGACATGGCGGCTCCGGGGCCCCGGCCCCCCGGGTTTTCACGGATAAATCCGCCGCCGCGTCGGCAGCCTCACCCGAAAGGCTGATGCCAGCGCATCCCCACCGGCCTATCATCCGAACAGGGGACGGAAACAGGTGCATGAATGGCCGAAGTGGAACGTCTCTCCCAACTGATCGCTGATGTCTACGACACCGTGCTCGACCGGGATCGATGGTACGGTGTGCTGGAGAATACCGCCGGGTTCGTCGGCGGCTGCGCGTCGACGCTTTATACGAAGAACACCGTCAGCAAGACTGGGCAGCCGTTCTATTGCTGGAATATCCCCGACGATGCGGTGCGGGAGTATTGCAAGGATTATTCGAAGATCGACCCGACCACGCTCTGCCAGTTCGTCTTCGACGTCGAGGAGCTCTACAGCACATCCGACTGCATGCCATACGACGAATTTCTCGGCACGCGGTTCTACAAGGAATGGGTGCAGCCGCGGGGCTGGGTGGACAACCTGCAAACCACCCTCGATAAATCGGCAACCAGCTTCGCCCCCTTCGGGATATTCCGCAGCACGCGCGAGGGCCTGGTTGATCAGGAGATGCGCCGCCGCATGCAGCTGATCGTGCCCCACGTGCGCCGTGCGATCCTGATCGGCAACGTCATCGACCTGAAAACAACCGAAGCCGACACGTTGACTGATACCTTCGACGGCCTGTCCGCAGGGGTCTTCCTGCTTGATGCAAACGCCCGGATCGTGTTCGCCAACAGCACCGGCAACGCCGTGATCGACGACGGACGGATGCTTCGTCGCGAACAGGATGCCCTGGTCGCGACCGATCCGCAGCAAGGCACGCTGTTGCGCGGCGTGGTTGCCGCGGCCGCCAATGGCGATGCCGCCGTCGGCACCGGAGGGATTGCGATTCCGCTGGGGTGTTCACACACCAATCGCTGGATCGCCCACGTCCTGCCGCTGACCTCGGGTGCGCGCCGGCGCGCCGGCATCGCCTACTCCGCCGTCGCCGCCGTCTTTGTGCGACAGGCCTCCATGGAAATGCGCTCTCCGATGAACGCCATCGCCGACACCTACAAACTGACGGCGAGCGAACTTCGGGTGCTGTGTGCGCTGGTCGAGGTCAGCGGCATCCCCGCGGTCGCTGATATCCTCGGCATCGCCCAGTCGACCGTCAAAACCCATCTCCAGCATCTGTTCAACAAGACCGGTGCCAGCCGGCAGCTTGACCTGGTCAAACTGGTCGCGGCCTATGCAAGCCCGCTTGCAAGACCTGCGGCAAGCCCACGCGCGGCAGCACAATCCGCAACCACCGACGCGGCGCTGGCAACCCGCCACGTGCCCGCGACGGCCACGCCGGTGCGCAATACCGAAGCCCAAAAGGCAACGCCGGTTTAACCGGCGAGCGTGCCGGCAAGGGCCCGAAAGCGCTGGAGTTGATCCGCCTTCAGTTCACGGGCTTCGTCGCGGCCGACGAAAACCTTGAACATGATGCCGCCATCGACATTGAGAAAGGCGACGAACGCGGACGCCTTGTTCATGAAGAGGCGCTCGACGAAAGCCACGCCGCCGCAGCGGGTGTGCCGCAGGTGACCATGCAGCCCCTTGGGCTGCATCAGGTTGAAATAGCCGCGCCCGACCTCACCCTTGGGTACGGGTCCGGTGAATTCGAAGATCGCATCGTCAGTGTGCACGATCAGCGTGACATCGCCCCACGCCGCGATGTCCTGCATCACCTCGGCAAAGGCTTCGCCGCTGCCGAAACGCACCATCTCCGCGGGCAGCGCTTCAAGCACCGCGCGCGGCGTAATGCCGCGCTCGCGCGCGACATCCTCGATCACGGCGCCGCTGTTGGCGGCCATGTAGGTCTTGAGATCGTCTGACATGACACTCCCCCCGATCATCAAACGGCCGCGAGGCTCACGCCGCGGCGTTTGACTTGCGCTCGGACTGGATGACCTCGAAACCCTCGAATTTCGGATGACCGAGATAGAGGCTCTCTCCGGTGCTGTTGCCGGCGCGCGCATGGGCTGCACGAAACTCCTCGGACCGCGTCCACGCTTCGAATGCCGCCTTGCTGGCCCAGATGGTGTGGGTCGAATACAGCCGGTGGTCCTCCGCGTCGGGTCCGCGCAACAGATTGAATTCGATGAAGCCGTCCATGCGATCAAGATAGGTTTCGCGTGTCGCCCAGATCTTCTCGAAGGCCTCTTCGGAACCCTTTTTGACCTGGAAGCGGTTCATGGCGATAAACATCAGTGTCTCTCCTGTTTGGCTTTGCATGACATTACATGGCTATCGGAAACAGACAAAGAGCCGCGCCTGGACATCGGCGCGGCCCTTGCGGCGTTGGCATGATGGGGGCCAGTCACGCCCCGCCGAAGCGAAACTTGATGCCCGCCTTGTAGACCCGACCAGGTGCCGACCCGGCCAGCAAAGTGTCGGAATCGATGCCGGCAGTACCACGCAGCACCGCTGACGGCAGGTAGTAGGCATTCAACAGATTATCAATGGTGAACGTTGCAAGGACGTCCGGCGTCGGCTGATAGCCGATGAAGATGTTGACGAGGTCATACGACGTCGCCGGAAGATACTGCGCGTTCAGATTTGATTGGGCACTGACCGCCGACCAGCGCACCGATGCCGTGACCTTTTCATCGAACAGGCGAACACCGAGGGTCGTGGTGATGGTCTGGCCGGGAACGGTGGCCAGATGCTCTCGCGTGGTGGTGTTGATGCCTTTCATCCACGAGCCCGACAGGCCCGCGAACCAGAGTCCCGCATCGTAGTTCGATTCAAGCTCGACGCCGTCGATCCGCGCACTGGCGACGTTCTGATACTGCGCCAGCGACGTCGGCGTCGTTGACACCGTCATCCATGGAATCCGCCCGGGGCAGAAACCGGGAGGGCCGGGGCAGATCTGGACCAGCGGCTGGGGAGGACCAAAGTTGACCAGATCGATGTAGTCGTCGACGTCGTTTCGGAAGACATTGACCTTGGCGCGAATTTTGTCGCCGGCCTTGAAGACATCATTGAAACGAAAATTCAGGCCTGCTTCCTTGGTCTTGCCGACTTCGGGCCGCAGACCGAGATTTGGCAACAGCGTGAACAGCGAGGGGAAATTCGTGCTTCCGGTGCCGAAAGAGACGCCCGGATGATTGCCGGACACGAGCGTTTCCGTGACGGCCGGCGCACGATAGCCCTCGGCATAAGTGACATAGCCGGTCACCCAGGATACCGGCGTAATCCCGATGGTCGATTTCGGCGAAAAACGGTCGTTCGACGTCTCGAACGAGCCGCTGTTCAAAGAGTAGTTGTCGTACCGCACGGCATTGATCAGCTCGAGCCACGACGAATAGTTGCTCTTGAGCTGGACGAATCCGCCGCCGACCTGACGCTCGCCATTCGGCGTGGTGAAGGTGGATGCGCCCTTGGGATCGACGACCTTGACCCGGTCGACGAAATAGTCACCGCCATACGTCACGGCATGAGCAACCGGCCCGGTATCGAAACGAGACGTGTTATAGATATCGAACCCCGTGGTATCGACGGTAAACGAGCGGGTATCGCCGATCGCACCGGTAATCGGATTTGCCGCTCCCGCGATCTTGGTCTGATCTGTATCGGTGCCGTTCCAGTAAACACTGGCCTTGAAATCGAAAATCCGGTCTTCCGGCCTCTGGTACTTCCAGCTCAACGTTGCCGTCTGATTGGTGGTGCGGGTGGAATAGGCCGAGGTATTCGGCACCTGCGGCTGTCCGGTGTTGTATCGCGCATCATAGCCGATAAAGCCGAGCTTGACCTCATGCCCGTCCGCGGGCCTCACCGTCAGCTTCGCGAGCCCGGACTGCACGTCCTGGAACGAGTTGGGAACTTCGACCCCATCACCATTCCTGTAATTTCCCTGGGTGCGGAACGAGCCACCGACAATGAAATCCACATTCGGATTGACGCGCGCGCCAACGAAGCTGGAGATACCGCCACGCGACGTGTTCGATCCGACATCGATTCCGCTCAACACGCCCCACCGCTCGCCGGCGCGCAGGATATCTTCCACATCCTTGGTGCGGAACGAGACGACGCCACCGATGGCGCCCGAACCGTAGATGTTGGCAACCGGGCCGCGAACGATATCCGCCTCGGCGATCATCGAGGGATCGAGATAAAAGTAGCCGTTGGCGTTGTGCCCGGTGCGCTGGAAATTCTGGCGCGCGCCGTCAATCACCACAGCCACGCGACCGAAGTCCTGCAGACCACGAATCCCGATGGCGGTGCCCGGCTCGTCGCCCCGCTCCTGAAACGACACGCTCGGCTTGCCGAGGAAAATATCCGAGGTCCGCTTCGGTCCGAGCTGGTCGATGTCGTTCTGATCGACCTTGCTGACCCCAGCCAGCGTATCGATGACCTTCTCCTCGGTCTTGGTGGCCGCAACGGTAATGGTATCGAGGGTCTGCACGCCCTGCGAATTCGCGCTGGCCTGCGCATTGGCATTGCGGACGTTCTCGTTCGGCTGCGGTGCAGCCTGACGTTTTGCCGCACGGCGTTTCGCTGGTTTCGCGTCAACCGGCTTCGACGCATCCGTCTGCGCAGCAGTCGGCTGCTGCACCTGCGCATCCTGCGCGCGACCGAACGACGCACCCGCCAAACTCAGCGCAAGCGCCGACGCACCCCAAAGGAGCACACGCGTGCTCCCGGCCCCGATAACCATGATAGCCCCCAACAGTCAGTCAAGCGTTCTGCTTGCAAACATTCTGCTTGGTTATGGCTGGCGGGCGGCCGGAACAGTGCGGCGGCTAGCTGGCTAATGCGCTCAAATGTCGAGCACAAAACCAATATTTCATGACATTTCCGTAAGGCGCGCCCTCCGCACGGTCAAGCGCGCATCGTTGCTGTTTATATCAATTGTAAATTGACGGGCTTGGAGGTCGTCAGCCCGAAACCGTATATCCAGCAAATCACTGGGGCATCGACAAAACATCATGCAGGACACGCAGCACGACATGGCGAACGGGCCGGCGGAGACGACTGCGGCGAGCCGCAACATCGCGCTGACCGGCAATCGCCTGGATGCCCGCGATCTGTTCATCGCAACACGCGAGATCACCATTGCCCATGGCGAAGAGACCTACCGGCTGCGGTTGACCTCCCAGAACAAGCTGATCCTGACCAAATGACATCGCGTCGTCTGCATACCGCATCCCTGCTCGTCGCGGCGTTCGCGCTGTCGATCGTCGCCGCTCCCGGTCTTCGCCCGGCATTCGCTGTCGACGCGCCGGCGAATGCAGCAACCAATGCCGCCCCCGCCCGCATCGTGTCGGTGGGCGGGGCCGTGACTGAAATCCTCTATGCCCTCGGACTCGAGAACAAGATCGTCGGCGTCGACGTCACGAGCCTCTACCCGCCCGAGGCACTGAAGCAGAAACCGAATGTCGGCTATATGCGTCAGCTCTCGCCGGAGGGAATCCTCGGTCTCAATCCGCAGCTCATTCTCGCCATCGAGGGGTCCGGGCCCAACGAAACGCTCGCGGTGCTGAAGGATGCCAAGGTGCCGCTGATGACGGTGCCCGAGGTCTATTCGGACCAGGGCATCCTTGACAAGATCAAGCTGATCTCGGAGGAGATGGGCGTCAAGGATCGCGGCGCCTGTCTCGCGACCGCCGTCTCTACCGACCTGACCTCCGTCCACGCCTTGCGCGAGCGCGTCACCAACAAGCTGCGCGTGATGTTCGTGATGTCGCTGGTCAATGGCCGCGCCATGGTCGCCGGCCAAAAGACCGCGGCAAACGCCATCATCGATCTTGCCGGCGGCATCAACGCCATCGGCGACTATGACGGCTACAAGCCGGTCAGCGAAGAGGCGATCGTCGCAGCCAGGCCCGATGTGATCCTCACCATGCAGCGCGGCGCCGATTCGGTGACGCCCGACATGGTTTTCGCCAGCCCCGCCTTCGCCATGACGCCCGCAGCAAAGACCAAGGCCTTCGTGGCCATGGACGGTCTTTATCTGCTGGGCTTCGGGCCGCGCACGGCSGCCGCCGCCCAYGACCTCGCCGGCCGGCTCTACCCGGAATTGTCGTCGGACAAGGACCACTGGACATCGCACGTTCTCACGGCCGATTGTCGACACTGATGTCCGCAACTGAGACGAGCTCGGCGATAACCCCCGTCGCCGCGACAGCGCGTCCCCGCGCATTTCCGGTCATTTCGCTGCTGGCGGCTGGCCTCGTTCTCTGCGCGATCGCCGCCGCCACGATCGGCGCCGCCGGCATTCCGCTGGCCCGGCTGCCCGCCGCCCTCGGCTTTGCAGCTTCCGGCACAGACCCTTCCGTCCTGGCGCGCGACGCCCTGGTGCTGTGGTCGATCCGGATTCCGCGCATCGTGATCACCGCCATGGTCGGCGCCATGCTCGCTGTCGCCGGCGCGATCATGCAGGGCCTGTTCCGCAATCCGCTGGCCGATCCGGCGCTGGTCGGGGTCTCGAGCGGCGGCGCACTGGCGGCAGCTTCGGCCATCGTCATCACCGACAGCGCCTGGGCGAAGACGGTTGTGTTTCCGCAGTTCGAACTGTTGCCGATCGCCGCTTTCCTCGGCTCACTGCTGACCACCTATGTCCTGTACCGGATCGCCAGCCGCAACGGCCGCACCTCGGTGGCGATCTTCCTGCTGTCCGGCATTGCGATCGCGGCGCTCTGCAATGCCGGCATCGGGCTGCTGGTGTTCGTTGCCGACGACCGGCAATTGCGCGACATCACGTTCTGGCTGCTGGGATCGTTCTCCGGCGCGACGTGGTCGAAGGCGGGAGTGATCGCGCCCGTGATGGCCGCCGTGCTGCTTGCCACTTCGCTGATCGCGCGCGAGCTCGATGTGCTGGTGCTGGGCGAAGCCGAAGCGTTTCACAGCGGCATCAATGTCGAGCGGCTGAAGACCACCGCCATCTTGCTGGTCTCGGCGATGACCGGCGCTGCGGTGGCCATTGCCGGCATCATCAGTTTTGTCGGCATCGTAGTGCCGCATCTGCTGCGGCTCGCCATCGGCCCGGGACATCGGCTGCTGCTGCCGGCGTCGGCGCTGTTGGGGGCAGCCCTGATGGTGGGCGCCGACACGCTCGCCCGCACCCTGGCCGCGCCTGCCGAGGTTCCGATCGGCGTTTTGACGGCGGCCGTCGGCGCACCGTTCTTCCTGCTGATCCTGCTGCGGCAGCGCGCCTCGGTCCTCGCATGAGCGCGGCCTACGAGCTCGATGGCGTCCGCGCCCAAGTGAGAACCGCGGTGCTGCTCGATGGCATTGCGCTGCAGGTGCGCGGCGGCGAGACTGTGGCGATCGTCGGCCCGAACGGCGCCGGCAAGTCGACCCTGATGCGCATTCTGTCGGGAGATTTTGCCGCATCGTCGGGTTCGACCAAGTTGAAGGGACGCGCCATCGGCGACTACCGCGCCGAGGAGCTCGCCACCCGTCGCGCCGTGTTGTCGCAGCATGTGCAGGTGACGTTCCCGTTCACGGTCGACGAAATCATCCGGATGGGCGGCGGCCGCCATCCGCGATCGATGGTCGACCCCCTTGCCACAGCCGCGCTCGCAGAAGCCGATCTCGCCGGATTCGCTCATCGCGAACTACCGACGCTATCCGGCGGCGAACAGCAGCGTGCGCATTTCGCCCGCGTGCTGGTGCAGCTCGCGTGTGGTGAAGCCCAGGCAGGACCGGGCGTGCTGCTGCTCGACGAACCGACCTCCAGCCTCGACCTTCGCCACCAGATCAATCTGCTGGAATCCGCCAAACGCCGCGCGGCGCTTGGTACGGCGGTGGTGGCGGTGTTGCACGACCTCAATCTGGCGGCGCGGTTCGCCGACCGGATCGTGGTGTTGAAGAGCGGCCGGCTGGTTGCCGACGGCACACCGGCAGACACCATCACCGACCAGTTGCTGAAACGCGTGTTCGAGGTCGAGGCCAGTGTCGGCCGCACGCCGGACGGGCTTCCTTTCGTGCTGCCGCAGCAGATGGCGCAGATCGCCTGATTTAAAGGAACGCAGACGCCAGCGCCGGCGACTCCGACAGCGCATGCGCCATGTATTCCAGCGCGCTCTTCACCTGCCCGCGGTTGGTCGGACCGCCGATGCAGACCCGCACCGCTTCCGGCGGCGCGCCCTGCGCCATGAAGGCGTCGCTGGCCACCACGCCGATCCCGGTGGAACGCATGTGCTCCACGAATGACGACCGCGTCCAGGCCGCCGGCAGCGGCACCCACATGTTGAAACTCAGCAAATCGGCCTTGTAGGAGTCCTTCGGCAGAGCCTCCGCCGCCAGCTTCTGCCGCGCCGTGGTCTCCGCACGGATGAAGCGCAGCAGCGTGTCGGCGGTGCCGTCCTCGATCCATCGCGTCACCAGCGCCACCGTGAGCGGCGACGCCATCACCGTGGCCGATCGCAAGGCGGACGCGAAAGGCCAGGCCGAGCGGGTGTCGGGCACCACCACATAGGCGGCGCGCAATCCCGCACCGATGCATTTGGCCAGGCCCGCCACATGCCAGGTCAGATCCGGCGCGATCGCCGCGAACGGCGAGTGCCCATGACCGTGCTCGGGAATGAATCCGTAGGCGTCGTCCTCGACGATGGGCATGTCGAAGTGGCGCGCGATCGCGACGATCTCGCGGCGGCGCTGATCCGGCACCGTCAGGGTGGTCGGGTTCTGCAACGTCGGATTGAGATAGATCGCCTTCGGCTTCAGCGTCTTGCAGGCATCCATCATGGCCTGCGGTTCGATGCCATCATCGTCCATCGGCAACCCAACCAGATTGATGCCGAGTTGCGCCGCGATCGACCTGATCCCGGGATAGGTGATCGCTTCGCACAGCACGGCGTCCGCGGGTTTCGCCAGAATGCTCAGGATGCCGAGCAGCGCCGGATGCGCGCCTGGCGACACGAACACCCGCTCCTGCGCCGGCACCAGTGCGCGGCGACCGAGCCAGCTCGAGGCTGCGTCCTTGTCCGCCTGGGTGCCGCCGAAGCCCTGATAGCGCAGCAACGAGACGATATCGCGCGTCACATAATCGACGCCTGCCTGCATCCGCGCGATCAGCTCCGGATCATCCGGCTCGGGCGGCAGATTCATCGACAGATCGACCGGGCGTGGCGGCGGCGCAGCCGCCAGGCGTCGCGGACGCGGCTTGTCGCGCACGAAGGTGCCCTGCCCGACCCGTGACTCGACCAGCCCGCGCCGCTGCGCCTCGACATAGCCGCGTGCGACCGTGGTGAAATCAATGCCGAGGCGCTTGGCGAGCTTGCGCTGCGGCGGCAGCCGATCACCGATCACCAGCCGCCCCGCCGCGATGTCGTCGGCAATCGCATCCGCGATGGCGAGATAACGCGGCTTGTCGCTGGTGGAGAGATCGGGGCGCCAGTCGGCCATGCGATGTCCAATGCCCAAATTGAAGTTAAATTGACTGTATATTGTTGCACGGCAGATTGCAAACTTGGAGGCGCATGCGCAAGCAAACGGGCAGACGCTCGGCGGTTCCCGCCATAATGCGTTGCTCAAGGAAATAGCTTGCTGCCTAGCGTTTCGAGGCACGCCGATAGTCGCGGCGACGGCGGCCCGTCAAGTTTCCATTCAACATTGATCGCATACTTGAATGCAAATTGAATGTTCTGATGCTTCAATGTGCAAAACGGCATCTGGCACATTGATTGCAATTCTTGATCCCGATCCGGGAGGCCGGACGAGAGCAAGGAGTCAATGATGCCCGCAGTCACAGTGCCCGCGCGACAGAAAGGCGACTTTCTGGTCGATTACGAAGAGAAGGTTTTCGAAGACGTCAAAGCCAAGCCCGGTGAAAAAGCATTGGTGACGTTTCACACCGTCGCCTTCGAGGGCTCGATCGGCTTCGTCAACATGCTGCAGGCCACGCGCCTGATGCGCAAAGGTTTTGARACCTCGATCCTGCTKTACGGCCCCGGCGTCACGCTCGGCGTGCAGCGYGGCTTCCCGAARATCGGCGAYGAAGCGTTCCCCGGCCATCAGAACTTCAACAACACGCTGACCAAGTTCATGGCCGAAGGCGGCAARGTCTATGCCTGCCGGTTCGCGTTGCAGGCGCTCTACGGCCACGGCGAGCCGTCGCTGATCCCGGGCATCACGCCGATCAGCCCGCTCGACGTGCTCGACCTGATCCTGCTGCATCGCCGGGACGACGCCTTCCAACTTCACACCTGGACTCTCTAGGTCTGGACGCTCTGACCGCAGCGGCGGGCAAACGACGGAGGATCACGTCATGTCAGGACAGCGCATTGTCAGGGTCGCCGCGGTGCAGATCGCGCCGGACCTCGAAACACCGACCGGAACGCTCGACCGGGTGCTGGCGGCCATTGCGGACGCCGCTGGCAAGGGCGCGCAGCTCGTGGTGTTTCCGGAGACATTCGTTCCCTGGTATCCCTACTTCTCCTTCGTCCGCCCGCCGGTGCTCAGCGGCGCCGACCACATTCACCTCTACAACAACGCCGTGGTGGTGCCGGGACCGGTGACCGACGCGGTCGCGCAATCAGCGAAACGCCACAACATGGTGGTGGTGCTCGGGATCAACGAACGCGACCACGGTTCGCTCTACAACGCACAACTGATCTTCAACACCGACGGCAAGCTGCTGCTAAAGCGGCGCAAGCTGACGCCGACATTCCATGAGCGGATGATCTGGGGCCAGGGCGACGGCGCCGGCCTGAAAGTCGTCGACACCACCGTCGGCCGCGTCGGGGCGCTGGCGTGCTGGGAGCACTACAATCCCCTTGCCCGCTATGCCCTGATGGCGCAGCACGAGGAGATCCATGTCGCCCAGTTTCCGGGGTCACTGGTCGGCCAGGTCTTCGCCGACCAGATCGAGGTCACCATCCGCCATCATGCGCTGGAGAGCGGCTGCTTCGTGGTCAATGCCACCGGCTGGCTGACCGAAGAGCAGATCGCGAAAATCTCGCCCGACGAAGGCCTGCGCAAGGGTTTGCGCGGCGGCTGCATGACGGCGATCATCTCACCGGAGGGCAATCACGTCGTGCCGCCGCTGACATCAGGGGAAGGCCTCCTGATCGCCGATCTCGACATGGCGCTGATCGTCAAACGCAAACGGATGATGGATTCGGTCGGCCACTACGCCCGTCCCGAACTGCTGTCGCTGAGGATCGACGATCGGCCGACTGCGCCGATGCAAAGCATCCATCCCACCCATTTCATGCCCGCCACCGGAGATCTGCCCGATGAAACCGCTGACGCCGCACGACCTGCCGGCCCCGATGCCGACGGAACAGCTGATCAACGAATTGCAGTCCTTCGGAGTTCGTCTCGTTGATCCCAGAGCGAGCGCCGTAGGCCGCCGCGGCGGCGCCGGGCCCTCCGACCACACGCCCTTTACCATCGACGGAGCAACCGTGATGGTGCCGGTTCACAACGCGCCGGCATTCGAGAGCCCTTATCTCGTCGACAAGCCCGATGCGCTGGGCAACAGCCGCATCAGTCGCGACGGCGTGGAGCTCGGCAAGGTCTCGTTCCCGTTGCGGCCGAAATTCTATGATCTCATGACCGCCGACCGCATTCCCTATTCCAAACTCGCGACACTGCATGGACGCGACGTGCTCGCAACCACCGTTCTGCAAAGCTGCATCCGTTACCAGAGTCGCACCAAGACCTGCCAGTTCTGCGCCATCGGCCAGTCGCTGGCGGCCGGCCGCACCATCGAGCGCAAGACGCCGGCGCAGTTGGCCGAGGTGGCGAAGGCCGCGGTCGAACTCGATGGTGTCAAGCACATGGTGATGACCACGGGCACGCCGCCCGGCAATGATCGCGGCGCCGCGATCCTGGTGGAAAGTACCCTGGCGGTGAAAGCCGCTGTCGATCTGCCGGTTCAAGTCCAGTGCGAGCCGCCTGACGACGACCTCTGGTTCCAGCGCATGAAAGACGCCGGCGTGGATTCGCTCGGCATGCACCTGGAAGCGGTGAGCCCGGAAGTGCGCCGGCGCATCATGCCGGGCAAGGCGCAGGTCTCGGTCGAACGTTATTTTTCGGCCTTTGCAACGGCGGTGCCGGTGTTCGGCCGCGGCCAGGTGTCGACCTATATCCTCGCCGGGCTGGGCGACAGCGGTCCGGAGATCCTTGCGATCTGCGAACGGCTGGTCGGCATCGGCGTCTATCCGTTCGTGGTGCCGTTCGTTCCGATCGCCGGCACTCCGCTGGAAAGCCATCCGACCCCGCCGCCCGCGTTCATGCACGGCATCCTGCAGCCGCTGGCGGGCATGTTGCGGTCCGCCGGCCTGAATTCGCGCGACATCAAGGCGGGTTGCGGCAAATGCGGCGCCTGTTCGGCGCTCTCGACTTATGAGCGGAGGACCAACGCATGATCTTCGAACCGTTCAAGCCATTTCTCGCCGCCGGTTTCCAGGTCAAGTTCGCGACCGATCCGTGGGAAAAGGTCGCGGCAGCCGCCCTGCGACGCAAGGTGTTTTGCGAGGAGCAGCAGATTTTTGCAGGCGACGATCGCGACGCCATCGACGACGACGCCATTGCCCTGGTGGCGGTCTCACTGCTTGGCGTAGCTGCCGGCGATGTGGTCGGCACCGTGCGCATCCATCCGGACGAGACGGAAGCCGAGACCTGGTGGGGCTCGCGACTTGCCGTCGAAAAAAGCTACCGGCGGCTCGGCGCCGTCGGCGCGGGGCTGATCCGCCTCGCGGTGTCATCCGCGCACGGACGCGGCTGCCGGCGTTTCCTCGCCAATGTGCAGAGCCAGAACGCACTGCTATTCCAGCACATGCACTGGCGCTCCCTCAGCGAATTCGATTGGCACGGCCGGCCACATCATCGCATGGAAGCGGATCTCGATCACTATCCGCCGTTCGGCACGCCCGAGACCGGCTTCCTGTCACTGCCAAAGATGGCGGCCTGAGCCATGCCGGCCCACCTTGCGATCAATCAGCTTGCCGAGCGGCTGCGCCACAGTCGAGGCCTTGCCGCAAAGAGCGACATCGCGACGGTGGCCGCGTCGCTGGGATTGTCCGGCACCGACGCGATCCCGGTCGGCGACGATTGCGCGGCGATTCCCGACGGCGACGGCTTCACCTTGTTCGCCATCGAAGGCTTCATGAACGAGTTCGTCGCCGCCGATCCATGGTTCGCCGGCTGGTGCGGGGTGATGGTGAACATCTCCGATATTGCAGCGATGGGCGGACGCCCGCTCGCCGTAGTCAATGCGATCTGGGCTGACGGCGCCGGCAACACGTCGCCGGTGCTCGAGGGCATGAAGGCAGCTTCAAAGGCCTTCGGTGTGCCGGTCGTCGGCGGCCACACCAACATCCGCACCGACCGGGGACAATTCGCCGTCGCGATCCTGGGACGCGCGAAACACCTGCTGACCAGCTTCGACGCGGTTCCCGGCGATCGGCTGATCGCGGCGATCGACCTGCGCGGACGATACCGTGAGCCGTTTGCCAATTGGGAGGCGGCGACCGATGCTCCGGCCCAGCGGCTGCGCGGCGATCTCGAACTGCTGCCGGCCATCGCCGAAGCCGGGCTGTCGAAAGCCGGCAAGGACATCAGCCAGGGCGGCCTGATCGGCACCGCGGCCATGCTGGCGGAATGCTCCGGTGTCGGCGTGACGATCGACATCCCCTCTATTCCCAAACCGGATGGCGTCGACCTGGAACGCTGGCTGCAGACGTTTCCGAGCTTCGGCTATCTGCTCTCGGTGCGTCCCGACCGCGTCGATGAGACGCTGGCGCGCTTTCGGGCTCGCGATATCGCGGCTGCGCCGGTCGGCGAAATCAAGCCGGGCAGCACGGTGTGCATTCACGACGGTGCAGCGGACGAGATCATCTGGGATTTCTCGCGCCGGCCGCTGATCGGCTGCGGCGCGCAGGTCATCACTGGCCGGAGAGAGGTCGCATGACCTCGAACCCGCTTCGCATTGCGATCCTGGCGCATTCGACCAATGCGCGCGGCGGCGTGGTGCATGCGCTGGAACTGGCCGAAGCCCTGACCCGTCTCGGGCACATCGCCGTGGTGCACGCGCCTGACCCAAGCGGCAACGGCTTCTTCCGCCAGACCCGTGTGCCGACCGCTTCGGTGAAGGCCACGACGACCACCGGCGACATCACCGCCATGGTCGAGACGCGCGTTGCCGACTATGTCAGCCACTTCGAGCAGCCGGCCGCCCGCCGTTTCCATGTCTTCCATGCGCAGGACGGCATCTCCGGCAATGCGCTTGCGACGTTGAAGCAACGCGGATTGATCGAGAATTTCGCCCGCACCGTCCATCACGTCGACGATTTCGATGATCCCCGGCTGCAGGCGCTGCAGCAGCGCTCGATCGCCGCGGCCGGTCATCTGTTCGTGGTCAGCCGGATGTGGCAGGAGCGCCTCGTCGCCGAATTCCCGTCGCCCATGACCGTGGTCGGCAATGGCGTCGACACGCTGCGTTTCGCACCCAAACGCAGCGACCTCGATACCGCGCTGCGCACCCGTCTCGGCCTGCGCGAAGGGCCGGTGCTGCTCAGCGTCGGCGGCGTCGAGCAACGTAAGAACACCATCAACATTCTCGAGGCCTTCCGGCAGCTGCACGCCATCCGGCCCTCGGCTCAACTGCTCCTCGCCGGCGGCGCGTCGGTGCTGGACCATCAGGCCTATCAGGCGGAATTCAAGGCGCGGCTCGACCAGATGGGCTTGCCCCGATCGGCCGTGGTCCGCGCCGGCGTGATTGCGGATGCCGACATGCCGTCACTGTACCGGCTGGCGGACGCGTTGGTCTTCGCCTCGGTACGCGAAGGATTCGGGCTCGCCGTGCTAGAGGCGATGGCCAGCGGCATCCCGGTGATCGCCTCGCATATGGCTCCGTTCACCGAATATCTCGGCGATGATGACGTGGCCTGGTGCGATCCACACAATGTGGGATCGATCGCCAATGCCATGGCCACCATCCTGGCCGAACCGCTGCGCGCGCGGCTTTCGCTCAACGGCCTGATGGTGGCGCATCGCCACGACTGGCTGCAAACCGCGCGGGCCCACGTCCCCGTCTACAACGCCATGCGGGAGGTGCACCATGCCTGAAATGTATTTCCATGTGCGCTGGCCCGATGGCGCGACCGAGGTCTGTTATTCACCGTCGCTGGTGATCAAGGATCACCTGCTGATCGGCAGGGCTTATCCGCTGCCCGATTTCCTGCGGCGCAGCCGTGCGGCGCTCACCATCGCCAGCGAACGCGTCCGCGAAAAATACGGCATGCCGTGCTCGCGGGCGCTGGGTCAATTGGCCCGCATCGAAGCCACCGCCGGCCGCTTCACGGCGGGTCCCGACAGCCTTGTCACCGTGACTGCCTTCGAAGACTGAACAGGGAGTTGAACATGTCCTCAACAACTCATTATCCGGCCATCGTCATCGGCGGCGGACAGGCCGGCCTCGCCATGAGTTATCAGCTCAGCCGGGCCGGCATCGACCACGTGGTGCTGGAAAAGAACAGCATCGCGCATTCCTGGAAAACCCAGCGCTGGGATGCGTTCTGCCTGGTGACGCCGAACTGGCAGTGCCAGTTGCCGGGCTTTCCCTATCCCGGTAGTGATCCCAAGGGTTTCATGCTGCGCGACGAGATCGTCGGCTATGTCGAGGGCTATGCGAAAAAGATCGGCGCGCCGGTGCGCGAAGGCGTCGCCGTCACCCGCCTCAGGCGCGCCGATACCGGAGGCTTCGCCCTCGACACCAGCGCCGGCCCCATGACCGCCGACAAGGTGGTGCTGGCCGTCAGCGGCTATCACATTCCCAATGTTCCGCGCATGGCGGATCGGATCAGATCCGACATCATGCAGATCCATTCGTCGGCTTATCGCAACCCCGGGCAACTGCCCGACGGCGACGTGCTGGTGGTCGGCAGCGGCCAATCCGGCTGCCAGATCGCGGAAGACCTCCATCTGGCCGGGCGCAAGGTGCATCTTGCGGTCGGCAGCGCGCCACGCTGTCCGCGGATCTATCGCGGCCGCGACGCCGTGGAATGGCTCGACGACCTCGGCCAGTATGACCTGCCGGTCGACCAGCATTCGCTGAAGGAAAAGGTACGCAAGAACGCCAACCACTATTTGACCGGGCGCGACGGCGGCCGCGACATCGACCTGCGCCGTTTCGCGCTCGAAGGCATGCAACTGTATGGCCGGCTCAAGGACGCCGGCTCAGACACGCTGCACTTCGCCGACGACCTGAAGACCAATCTCGACAATGCGGACAAGATCTATAACGGCATCTGCGGCCTGATCGACAAACACATCGCGGAGACTACGATCGACGCTCCACCTCAGGCGCACTATGCGCCGGTGTGGGAGCCCGCCGCAGTGCCCACCGAACTCGATCTGTCCGCAGCCGGCATCGGCAGCATCATCTGGACCACCGGCTTCCGCTCGGACTGGTCATGGATCGACCTGCCGATGTTCGACGGCGCCGGTTATCCCACCCATGCGCGCGGCGTCACGTCGGTCGACGGCGTCTATGTGATCGGCATGCCCTGGCTCTACACCTGGGGCTCCGGACGCTTTGTCGGGGTCGGGCGTGATGCGGGGTATGTGGCGGAGCACATGGCGCGGCGGCTTGGAAAGGCGGATGGGGCGGCCGGCACGGTTGACAGCCCGACACTGGCCTCCAATGCGGCGTGAGGCGGTGAGCGACGGCAATGTGGTGTGCGAAGGCCGCCCATCACTTGTGTCATCACCGGGCTTGTCCCGGTGATCTCGCTTAGGGGCGCAATGCGTCCCTGATCGGGGTTGTGTCCGCGACTTCGGCGAAGCCGAAGTCGCTGAGGACAAGCCCGGCAACGACAAAGATAAGGTGATGGCAAAAAAAGCGAAGCCGCCCTCACCCCTCCTTGAATCCATACTCCGGCACGTTACCGCTGGCGCCGTAGTACTTGAACGGCAGGAACTTGCCGGACATGGTGATCTTGACGCGATCGCCCTTCGGGTTCGGCAGCCGCTCCATCACCATGTCGAAATCGATCGCCGACATGATGCCGTCGCCGTACTCTTCCTCGATCAGGGCCTTCCAGGCTGGGCCGTTCACCATCACCAGTTCGTAGAACCGGTAGATCAGCGGATCGGTCGGCGGCATCGGCATGCCGCGCATCGGCGTTTCGTTCAGCATGGCGATTTCGGATCTCGACAACCCGAACAGCTCACCGGCATTGGCGGCCTGCGGCTTGGTCAGCTTCATCTGGCCGAGGATCGCGCCGGTGATCAGCACCTCGGAATAGCCGCCGATCTTTTCGCAGATGTATTTCCAGGTCCAGCCGTTGTCGCGCTTGATGTCGAGCAGCTTTTCGGTGAGGTCGGAACGCTTCATGGGGTTTCTCCCGGAGAGTCATGGTTGGAACGAACTGGGGCGCAATGAACTTGGCCTGATCATCTTCAGGCAAGGCCTATGCCAGCTTTGCACGGCCGGAATTCTTCAACAATTCCAATAACGCTGCGGCAAGACCCGGCGGCATGAAGCCAGGCCGACGCCGGTGGCGATCGGCCGGCATTTCTGCTTTGCTCTGTGTCGTTGGCTGTGTCTTGTCACCGAGGGCTTGAACGATGACATCTGTCGTGCCGAACGGTCCTTGCGGCTGAGGACGAAACCGCATCGCTGCACATCGGCGTCTGGGCGTAGCGGCGAACAAAAACAATGGCGCCGCGGGAAGCATCGCGGCGCCACTGTCGATCACTTGGAGACGGTTGGATCAGAATTTCACAGAAACGCCGGAGTACAGCGACTTCTCGGTGCAGCTCTTGTTGTTGACACCGGCCGCATTGAAGCAAACGCCATTGGCGGGGTTGCTGTCATCGAGACCGAACTTGTTTTCCCAGTAGCGATAGGCCACCCACACATCGAGGAAATGGGCATACTTCGGTCCCCACATCAGCTTGCTGGCGTCAAAGGTCAGACGGATCGGCTCGCTGTTGATTTCCGTCTTGGTGTTGTTGGCCGCGGGAAGCGTATATCCGCCGTATGCGCCGCTGCCTTTCGGACCGTAGAAACCGGCACGGCCGCTGACGGCGAAGTACTGGAGGTTCTCGGGCAGGAAGCCCAGGTCCATGTAGTAGTTCATTTCCACGGCCCAGGTGCCGTGGAAGTGGGTGTTGCCGTCAGGAATGCCGGTGAACCCGGCCGGCACAAAGCCCGGCGTCACGAACGAGTTGTGGTTCCATTCCTGATAATACAACGGATTGACGTTGAAGAAGCCCTTGTAAGGCAGGTCGAAGGCGAACTGCAGGCCGGCCACGACGTCTTTCTTGTTCGGCGCCAGGAACTGGTTTTCCGTCTCGCCGTCGGCGCCGACCACAAACGAAATGTTGCTCAGCGGGCCGATGGTGAAAGCCTTGGTGTTGAAGATCTGATTCCACCCGAACGTGCTGCGGATCAGGCCATAGAACTCCATGGCGCCGGCGCAGGCGTTGGGAACGCCGATGGTGCCGATACAGGGAGAGGCGGGGTCCCGATGATCCGACTTGAGCAGTTCAAGGTTGATGAAATTCGTACCGTAAGCCCAGACGTCGAAATGCGTGAAGGCATAGACCTGCTTCGCAGTCTTGTCGGCGAAGCCCGGCGACGTCGCGTCGAACTGGTAGGCGTAGGTCAGCCGGTTGTCGTTCACGAGGAAGAACGGCACATCGATGATGGGCTTGGCCTTGACCGGCATCGGTGCAAGGTCGGCGGCGAGCGCCGAACTGAGCGTCGCGACGGCAAGCCCCGCCGCGAGCGCAAACGACTTGTAAGACATGATGATCCCCCAAAAGTGACGACAAACTGAAATCTGTCGGCATCAGTTTGCGCGGGAGCGGCAAACGAGAAAGCCCGAATGTTCCGCAGAAAATGCCCAGTTCTTGAGACGATCGCCAAAACCATCAGCGACTGGCCTGCCGCGCGCGGCCGCTTCTCGAGCTCTCCAGGACTCTCGGCGCATCGACCCGCCTGATGCTGAAAAGGCCTGAAAAGCCGCGATTTCTTGCGGCAATCTGGCGCGGGCGATGAGGCGCATCTGCGACAATTTACACATTGCTTTCGCGCGGCAGCTCCCGGCAGGGCCGCTGCCTAAAAAACAGCACCCCGCTCGGAGCGGTCGAACAGGATTCAGCCGACAGTTACAATTCTGCAACAGGTTGCCAGGGCAACCGTATGCCGTCATCGCCGGCGTCAGCACATCCGCGGCGTGGAGCGCGAACGATCGCGGCTGGCCCGGCGCGGTGCCGGAGTTCTAAGCATGTGATGGCGCGTTTTCGCCACTTACCTTCGATTCCGATTTGTCACAGTATTGTCAGCCGTGCCCCACTTTAATCTCGTGAGTTGTCCGGATCGATGTCAGACGCACCGCCCACCGCAGTTGCTGCCGGCGATTTGCCGCTTCTTCAGGCGATCGGCATCACCAAGCGATACGGCAATTTTCTCGCCAATGATTCGATCGATCTCGATATCCGAGCGGGCCAGATCCACGCCCTGCTCGGCGAAAACGGCGCCGGCAAGTCGACCCTGGTCAAGATCATCTACGGCGTGCAGCGCGCCGACGAGGGGCAGATCAGCTTCGATGGTCGCCCGGTCGAGATCGCCTCGCCCAAGGCGGCGCGCAAGCTCGGCATCGGCATGGTCTTCCAGCATTTCTCGCTGTTCGACAATCTGACGGTGGCCGAGAACGTGGCGCTCGGGTTGTCGACCAGCGAATCCTTCGGCCAGATGTCCGCGCGGCTCGCGGAGGTGTCGCGGAATTATGGCCTGCCGCTCGATCCCAAACGCCAAGTCTGGCAGCTCTCGGTCGGTGAACGCCAGCGAATCGAGATCGTCCGGGTTCTGATGCAGAATCCGAAATTCCTGATTCTCGACGAGCCGACCGCCGTGCTCACGCCGCAGGAGGCGGATCAGCTCTTCATCGTGCTGGAGCGCCTGACGTCCGAAGGACGCGCCATTCTCTATATCAGTCACAAACTGGAAGAGGTGAAACGGCTCTGCGATACGGCGACGATCCTCCGGCTCGGCAAGAAGGTCGCGACGAGCAATCCTCGTGCGGAAACCGCCGGATCGCTCGCACGCATGATGGTCGGGACCGACATCAAGGAGGTGAAGGCGGCAGGCCACCGCACGGTCACGGTGCCCCGCCTGGTGGTCAACGATCTCAGCGCGCTGCCCGACGATCCCCACGGCGTGCGGCTCGACCACATTGCGATCGAATTGAAGGGCGGCGAGATTCTCGGCATCGCCGGCGTGGCCGGCAATGGCCAGGACGAACTGTTCGCCATCCTCTCCGGTGAGCGGCGGCTGCCCGATCCCGCGGCCATCGTCATCGACGGCCAGGGTGCCGGACATCTGTCCATCACCCAGCGGCGCAAGCTCGGCGCGGCGTTCGTCCCCGAGGAGCGCCTCGGTCACGGCACCGCGCCGCGGATGCGGCTGTCCGAAAATGCACTGCTGACCGGGCACGCCACTGGCGCAATGGTGCGTCGTGGCTTCATCAACAACAATGCCACCCTTGCAACGGTCGACCGGGCAACGGAAGCCTTCGACGTGCGCAAGGCCAAACGCGATCCGGAGGCCGCGAGCCTGTCCGGTGGAAACCTGCAGAAATTCATTGTCGGCCGCGAGATCCTGCGCGAGCCGGGCGTGCTCGTGGTCAGCCAGCCGACCTGGGGGGTCGATGCCGGTGCTGCAGCCGTGATCCGCCAGGCCTTGATCGATCTCGCCGCCCGCGGTGCCGCCGTCATGGTGATCAGCCAGGATCTCGACGAGCTGTCCGAGATCTCCGACCGCATTGCCGTGATGTTTCATGGTCGTTTGTCGCAGCCGCTGGCGACGGCGCAGGCCGATCGCGAGACCATCGGGCTTCTGATGGGCGGCAGCGCACTGACAGAGAAGGAGGATCCGCCGCATGTCGCTCGTGCTTGAAAAACGCGCCGAGCGCTCAACTGCAATCGCACTCGCCTCGCCGCTGATCGCGATTGCGCTGACGCTGGTGACGATGAGCGTGCTGTTTGCGCTGATCGGAAAAAATCCGATCACCGCCCTCTCCGTCTATTTCATCCAGCCGCTGACCGACAGCTATTCGCTGCAGGAAATCGCGGTCAAGGCATCGCCGCTGGTGCTGATCGGAATCGGATTGTCGCTGTGYTAYCTCGCCAACGCCTGGAACATCGGCGCGGARGGACAATTGCTGATCGGCGCCGTCGCMGGCAGCTGGATCGCRGTGAAAACCCAGGGCACCGACGCGGGATACTGGGTGCTGCCGGCCATGCTGSTGTGCGCGGCGGTTGCCGGCGCGCTGTATGCGCTGATCCCTGCGATCTGCCGGGTGCGGTTCGGCGCCAGCGAAATCCTGACCAGCCTGATGCTGGTCTATGTCGCCGATCTYCTGCTCGAYTAYCTGGTTCGCGGYCCCTGGCGGGATCCKAACGGCTTYAAYTTYCCCACCACYGCCGAATTYGATTCSGTCGCCACCATCCCGCTCCTGATCGGRGGCAGCCGGCTTCAYATCGGCGTGCTGCTGACMCTSRTCGTGGTRGCRGCYGCCTTCATTCTYTTGGGGCGAACCATCAAGGGKTTYGAAATCCGGGTGGTSGGTGCCGCCCCSCGCGCCGCGCGSTTTGGCGGYTTCAATGCCAATCAGTTGACGATCCTGACRTTTGCGGTGTCMGGCGCGCTCGCCGGCCTCGCCGGCATCATCGAAGTCGCCGGRCCGATCGGCCACCTGCAGCCCGGCATYTCCCCCGGMTATGGRTTTACGGCCATCATYGTCGCCTTCCTCGGCCGGCTCAATCCGATTGGAATACTTATTGCAGGGCTTTTCCTGGCTCTCACCTTTATTGGCGGCGAACAGGCCCAGATCGCGATGAAAATTCCGCTCGACATGACCAAGGTCTTCCAGGGCATCCTGCTGTTCTACGTGCTCGCCTGTGACTCGCTCATTCTGTATCGCCTGCGATGGATTTCCTCCCAGCGGACCACGGCCGATGGAACTGCTTGAAGCCATCATTCTTTCAGTGATCGCCGCATCGACGCCGCTGCTGCTGGCGGCGACCGGAGAGCTTGTGGTCGAACGCTCCGGCGTCCTCAATCTGGGTGTCGAGGGCATGATGATCATGGGCGCGGCCTGCGGCTTCGCCGGTGCCCATCTGACGGGATCAACCCTGATTGGCGCGCTGTGCGGAATCTGTGCCGGCATCGCACTGTCGCTGGTGTTCGCCATCATGGCGCTCGGTCTTGCCGTCAATCAGGTGGCGACCGGATTGGCGCTGACCATCCTGGGCGTCGGCCTGTCCGGCCTGATCGGCGCCGGCTTCGTCGGTGAACGGATCGCCACCGCCGCGCATCTCAATATCCCCGGCCTGACCAGCCTGCCGTTCGCCGGGCGCATCCTGTTCGGCCAGGACATCTTCGTCTATGTCTCCGTCGCGCTGATCGTGGCGGTGTGGCTGTTTCTGTACCGCAGCCGGACCGGCCTGATCCTGCGCGCCGTCGGCGACAATCATATCTCGGCCCACGCGCTGGGTTATCCCGTTCTCAAGATCCGCACACTGGCGGTGCTGTTTGGCGGCGCTTGCGCCGGGCTCGGCGGCGCCTATTTCTCGCTGGCGCTGACGCCGATGTGGGCCGACAGGTTGACCGCCGGCCGCGGCTGGATCGCGCTGGCGCTGGTGGTGTTCTCGTCCTGGCGCCCGGCGCGGCTGGTGATCGGCGCCTACCTGTTCGGGGCGGTGAGCATTCTTCAACTGCACGCACAGGGCGCTGGCGTCGGCATCCCGTCGCAACTGATGTCGGCGCTGCCTTATCTCGCGACCGTGATCGTTCTGGTTCTCATCTCCCGCGCGCGCACCGGCGGCTCGACTGCGCCCGCCGCGCTCGGGACCGTGTTCGTGCCGGACCGCTAGCGGACAACGTGCCGAAGACAAGAGTTTCCGAGGTGCGCGCGGCGGGGGCCGCGCTTCGGAAGTGTTTGTTCACCCGTCCTTGTGGAGAAAGCTTATGAGAAAAACCCTTTTTGCCGCCGCGGCCATCCTGTTTGCGGGCGCGGCCAGCCTGACCGGCGCATCGGCCGCCGACAAATTGAAAGTCGGATTCATCTATCTCGGACCGGTCGGCGACTTCGGCTGGACCTACCAGCACGAGGTCGCGCGCCAGGAACTGGTCAAGGCGCTCGGTGACAAGATCGAGACGACCTATCTCGAAAACGTCGCCGAAGGCCCCGATTCGGAGCGTGCGATCGAACAGCTGGTTCGTGCCGGCAACAAGCTGATCTTCACCACCTCGTTCGGATACATGGACCCGACCCTGAAGGTGGCCAAGAAGTATCCCGACGTGCACTTCGAGCATGCCACCGGCTACAAGCGCGACAAGAACATGTCGACCTATTCGGCGCGCTGGTACCAGGGCCGCTACGTCCAGGGCCAGATCGCCGCCAAGATGTCGAAGAAGGGTGTCATCGGCTACATCGGCTCATTCCCGATTCCGGAGGTGATTTCCGGCATCAACGCGACCATTCTCGGCGCACAGAGCATCAATCCGAACATCAAGATCAAGATCATCTGGGCAAACTCATGGTTCGACCCGGGCAAGGAAGCCGACGCGGCAAAGGCCTTGCTTGACCAAGGTGCTGACATCATCACCCAGCACACCGACAGCCCCGCGGCGGTCCAGATTGCCTCGGAGCGTGGCGCGATGGCGTTCGGCCAGGACTCCGACATGATCAAGTTCGGCCCGAAAACACAGCTCACCTCGATCATCGACAACTGGGCGCCCTACTACATCGAGCGCGTCAAGGCCGAGCTCGACGGGAGCTGGAAATCCGAAGACAAATGGGGCGGCATCGAAACCAAGATGTTCCTGATGGCGCCCTTCACCAACATGCCCGACGACGTGAAGAAAATGGCCGAAGACACCGAAGCGGCCATCACCAAGGGCACGCTGCATCCGTTCAAATGCCCGGTGATCGCGCAGGACGGCAAGGAAGTCGAATGCAAGGGCGGCGATCATCTCGCCGATCCGCAGATCCTCGGCATGAACTTCTACGTCAAGGGCATCGACGACGCCATGCCCGGCAAATAGTCGCCGCCACTCCCGCACGAGCCTGCGTCAACAAGAGCCCGGACCACCTCCGGGCTCTTTCCACAAGCGGTCAGATCATGCGACTCATCGCCGTCGCCGCCGCGCTGTGACGCCGGATCAGATCGGCGATGTCCAGTCCCGGAATCGCACCACTCTCTACCACCCATTTGCCGCCGACCATCACCCGATCGGCACGATACGCCCCGCACAGCACCAGCGCCGCCAGCGGATCGCCATGGCCGGAGAAGCGGAGTTCATCGAGCTTGAACAGCGCAAGGTCCGCCATCTTGCCGACGGCGATCCTGCCCAGCTCCGGCCGCCCGACACAGGCCGCGGAGCCTTCGGTCGCCCAGCGCAGCGCATCCCTATGGCTGACGCGGGTGACGCCATAACGCGCCCGCTGCAGCAGGAATGCCGCGCGGACCTCCTGCATCAGGTTGGAGCCGTCATTCGACGCCGACCCGTCGACGCCAAGGCCAATCGCCACGCCAGCCTCTTCCATGTCGCAGACCGGACAGCAGCCGGACGCCAGCAACTGGTTGCTGCAGGCGCAGTGGCTGATCGTGGTCTTCGCCCGCCCGATCCGCTGCATCTCGCCGGCGTTAAAATGGATGCCGTGCGCGAGCCAGGTCCGGCTATTGAGCCAACCGCAGTCCTCCAGATAGTCCAGCGGCCGGCAGCCATGGAGCTGTTCGCAGAAACGATTCTCGTCCTCGGTCTCCGCCAGATGGGTGTGCAGGCGGACGTCGAGACGTTCCGCCAGCGCGGCGGTGGAGCGCATCAGCGAGGTCGTCACCGAAAACGGCGAACATGGCGCGAGTGCGATCTGGATCATCGCATCCTCGCCCCGCTCGTGGAAACGAGACACGACACGCGCGCTGTCGGCCAGGATGGTCTCCTCGTCCTGCACCACGCTGTCGGGCGGCAGGCCGCCGTCACGCTGCGAGCGATTCATCGACCCGCGCGTCAGCAAGGCCCGCAGGCCGAGCCGGCGCGCCACGGCAACTTCGATATCGACCGAATCCTCCAGACCGGCGGGGAACACATAATGATGATCCGTGGTGGTGGTGCAGCCGGACAGCAGCAGCTCCGACATCGCCACCGTCACGGCGAGTTCGAGCGCCTCCGGGGTCAGCCGCGCCCATACCGGATACAGCGCCTGCAGCCACGGAAACAGTTCGCGATCCATCGCGGCCGGCAATGCCCGGGTCAACGTTTGATAAAAGTGATGGTGAGTGTTGATCAGGCCGGGCAGCACGACATGAGTTGAGGCCTCGTAAACAACGGCATCCGGCGTGGCCGGCTGCTGGCCGGCGCGGACCAGTTCGACAATACGCCCGTCCCGGACTACCACGCCGCGTTCGGCGCCATCCGCCAGGATCGCCAGGGGATCCTTGATCCAGAGCGCTCGATTGTGTGTCGGCATGGGACGGTCTCCAATAGCCTCGCGAGAATACCCCGCAAGCCTCGCTGCAGCCATGTTTAACGAGGCGGCGACCGCGGGACAATTGGCTCCGGATTTGCAAGACTTTGCGAAAGATTGCTTGAATGCGCTGTTGCAGTTTGAGAACCTGACGCTGGCATGGATTTGAACACCATCACCGAGGTTGCCCGCCCGCGCAGCCGCGCGCAGTTGCCCAATTGGACGGCAGGCGATGCTTGGCTCGCGGGCGGAACATGGCTGTTTTCCGAGCCGCAGTCCCATCTCACGCGCCTGATCGATCTGAACGACCTGCAGTGGCCTGCCCTCACGATCAACGACAACGGGCTCGACATCGCGGCGACTTGCACCATCGCGGAGCTCAGCGCGCTGTCGGCCACCTCCGGGTGGCGAGCTGCGCCGCTGTTCGACCAATGCTGCCGAGCCTTTCTCGCCTCGTTCAAGATCTGGAAGACCGCGACCATCGGCGGCAACCTCTGCCTGGCGCTGCCCGCGGGCCCGATGATTTCGCTGACTGCGGCGCTGAATGGCATCTGCACAATATGGACTCCTGACGGACAGGAGCGCCATCTCGGTATTCTCGATTTCGTCATGGGAGCGCAGCGCAACGCGCTGGCCTCGGGTGAATTGCTGCGCAAAATCCTGCTGCCATCCACCGCGCTGCAGCAGCGCACCGCCTTCCGTCAGATCTCGCTGAGCCCTGTTGGACGCTCCGCTGCCCTGCTGATCGGAACCTCGGCCGACCACGCACCCTTTACGCTGACGATCACTGCCTCCACCATCAAGCCGGTGCAACTGGTCTTCGACGCGATGCCGTCACCAGCCGCACTGCGCGACCGTATCCTCGGCGATATTCCCGATGAATTTTATCACAACGATGTTCATGGCAAGCCGGCCTGGCGCAAACAGATGACATTGCGGCTGGCCGACGAGATCCATGCCGAGCTGTCCGGCGGATCCCCATGACATATCTGATCAACGGACAATCGTTCACTTCGGAGCCACGCCCCGGCCAATGCCTGCGCACCTTCCTGCGCGAATTGGGGTGGCATGGTGTCAAGAAAGGCTGCGACGCCGGCGACTGCGGCGCCTGCACTGTGTTGGTCGATGGCGAACCGGTGCATAGCTGCCTGATTCCGGCGCATCGCGCCGACCGGCACGAGATCACGACCATCGAAGGTTTGGCGGGCGATGAGAACGCTCACGCCATGCAGCGCGCGTTTCTCGATGCGCAGGCGTTCCAATGCGGATTCTGTACCCCCGGCATGATCCTCACCTGCGCCTCCCTCAATCAGGCGCAGCGCGCCGATCTGACCAACGCGCTCAAAGGCAACCTCTGCCGTTGCACCGGCTATCGCGCCATCGAGGACGCGCTGCTGAACCGCAAGGAGGTCGAGACCGACGGCGCGGGCGACGCTTTCGGACGCAGCCTCGCGGCGCCAGCCGCCGCCAAGGTGGTTCGCGGACAGGCGCCCTATACATTCGACACCGCCATCGATAACCTCTGTCATATCAAACTGCTGCGGTCGCCGCACGCACACGCCCGCATCCGTGCGATCGACAAGTCCGAGGCACTGGCCGTGCCGGGAGTTCTCGATGTCCTGACATGGGAGGACGCCCCGGAGCGGCGTTTCACCACGGGGACTCACGAGTTCACTCGCGACGATGCGCTCGATACCCGCGTGCTCGACACTGTCGTCCGCTTTATCGGCCAGCGCGTCGCGGCCGTGATCGCCGAAACAGAGGCCGCAGCGGAGCAAGGATGCCGAAAGCTCAGGGTGGACTACGAGGTCCTTCCTGCCGTGATCGATCCGCGACAGGCCGTGCTGCCTGGCGCTCCGGCGGTGCATGACGCAACGACGCCCGGCATCCTCAACGCCGCACACAATATCCTGGCGGAGGTTCGTTATCATCTGGGCGATGTCGATGCCGGCTTCGCCGCCTCGGATGTCGTCTACGAAAACACCTTTACGACCCAGCGGGTTCAGCACGCCCATCTGGAAACCCATGGCGGCCTCGCCTGGATCGATGACGCCGGCCGGGTCAATGTCCGCTCCAGCACCCAGACGCCGTTCCTGACACGCAAGCTGCTGTGCCAGATTTTCGACCTTCCGGACGACAAGATGCGCGTGGTCTGCGCGCGCCTGGGCGGCGGCTTTGGCGGCAAGCAGGAAATGCTGGTCGAGGATATCCTGACCCTGGCCGTGCTGCGCACCGATCGTCCGGTCAAACTCGAGTTCACCCGCGAAGAGCAATTCATCGGGGCCACCACCCGCCATCCGATGCGCGTGCGGGTGAAGGCCGGCGCGCGCCGCGATGGAACGCTGACCGCGCTGCAGCTCGACGTGCTCTCCAACACCGGCGCCTACGGCAACCACGGCCCGGAGGTGCTCTATCATGCCTGCGGTGAATCGATCGCCGTCTACAACTGCCTGAACAAGAAGGTCGACGGCATCGCCGTCTACACCCACACGGTGCCGAGCGGCGCTTTCCGCGGTTTCGGGTTGCCGCAGACCACGTTCGCCGTCGAGGCGGTGATCGACGAGCTGGCACGCGGCATCGGCATGACTCCGATGGAATTCCGCCGTCGCAACATCGTGCGTCCCGGAGACCCGATGACATCACCGGGAAGCGAACACAGCGACGTCATTTACGGAAGCTATGGGCTCGACCAGTGTCTTGATCTCATCGAAACCGCGATGAGCGATTCCCGCAACGAGAGCTACACGCTCGCGCCGGACTGGCTGACCGGCGAAGGCGTTGCGCTCACCATGATCGATACCGTTCCGCCGTTCGGACACTTCGCCGACGTGCGCATCACTCTGCGGGATGACGGCGATTTCGATCTCGTGGTCGGCACGGTTGAATTCGGCAACGGCACCAGCACGGTGCACCGGCAGATCGCCGCCAGCGCGCTGATGGTCCCGGTCGACACCATCCGCCTGCTGCAGTCGGACACCGACCATGGCGGACACGACACCGGCGCCTATGGCAGCGCCGGCACCTTCGTCGCCGGACGCGCGACCCAACTCGCCGCGGAAGCGCTGCGCGACGATATCCTGCGGTTCGCGGCAGGCCTGACAAAAATGTCGGTCGAGGCATGTCGGCTCGATGCCGGCCACGTGGTCTGCGGATCACGACGCCTCACACTAAAGGACATCGCCACCGCCGCCCACGCGCAAGGCAAGGTCTTCTCCGGCCATGGACACGCCACCGGCTCGCCGCGCTCGATCTCCTTCAACGTGCAGGGCTTCCGTGTCGCGGTTCACCCCGGCACCGGACAGGTTCGTATTCTCAAGAGCGTCCAGGCCGCCGACGCCGGCCGCATCGCCAATCCGATGCAGTGTCGCGGCCAGATCGAAGGCGGTGTTGCCCAGGGGATCGGAGCGGCCTTGTATGAGGAGGTCATCATCGACGGTCAGGGGCGCGTGGTGAATCCGAAATTCCGCGACTATCATCTGCCCTCATTCGCCGATCTTCCCCGCACCCAGGTGCTGTTTGCGCAGACGTCGGATTCCGTCGGCCCGCTCGGCGCGAAATCGATGAGCGAAAGTCCCTACAATCCCGTCGCGGCGGCGCTCGGCAATGCCATCGCGGACGCAACCGGCATCCGGTTCTGCGATCTTCCGTTCAAGCCGGACCGGTTGCATCCCGCGCTGGCGGAAAAATTCGGAACGCGGTTACCCCAGCGCTGATGACGTCCTCACGCCGAAGCACTAGGCTCGAACCGCGATCGCGACCAGCCATCGCCTGCGTCCGGGGTTGAAGCATGGAATTTCGTGAGATCCGTTACGCCCTCTCGGTGGCGAAGGAGCGCAGCTTCACCAAGGCGGCACAGCGCCTCAACATCTCGCAATCCGCGGTCAGCGAGCAGGTTCGCCTGCTGGAGGAAGAGATCGGCTTTCCGCTGTTTGCCCGCACCCCCCGCGGCATCGAGCTGACCGAGCGCGGCCGCACATTCCTCTATGAGGCCGAGCGGGTGGTCGGCGATGTCCTCAGCCTTTCCGACACCGCGCGGCGGCTGAAGGGCGCGATCTCCGACAGCCTGACCATCGGCATGGGCTCCGGCATGGCGCAGATCTTCATGCCGCGGTTGTTTCCGCGCCTGCACGAGATCCTGCCCGGCGTGCGGCTGGAATTGTTGACCGCGCCGACCAAAAACATCTTCAACGAGCTGCATGAGGAGCGGATCGATGCCGGCCTCGCGATCGAATCCGATCCGGACCGGCTGCCCTCGGGCCTGGTGTTCTTTCGGCTGACCACGGCGGAGCTCGCCTTGATCGTGCCGCCCAAGCACCCTCTCGCGCGCTCGCGCACACCGGTGGATATCGGCCGCCTGCTCGCCGAGCCGATCATCATGAGTGAGCTCACGGTCGGCTACGGCCAGGTGGTGCTGTCGCTGTTCACTGATCTGGGCATCAGGCCGAACATTCTTGCGATCGCCGACAACATCGAGACGATCAAGGTGATCGTCCAGTCGGGCAAGGGAATCGCCATTGTGCCAAGGGCTTGCGCGGAGAACGAGGTCTCGCTCGGCGTCCTGAAGGCACTGGCGATCACGCCGAGCCGCAGTGTCGCGCTCAGCCTGTTCCGCCGCCGGCAACCGCTGTCGCGCCGCAAGGAAGCCTTCCTGACCGCGTTGCAGGATGCCCTGAAGGACGGCTGAGAGCTACGCTATCGGAAAATCAGATAGCAGCATCAATAATTGATTTTTGACAGGGGTCGGGGCGGCGACCGATAGTTTGTGTCGCACCACGACGCCTTGCCTGCTCGGCGAGCATCCCCACACCGCCAAAAACAGATGTTTTCGGCAATTCGGAGGAGCGATCCAGCCTCATGACAGCCGCAGCCGCACCTCGTTTCCGCATCGGCATCGATACCGGAGGCACCTTCACCGATATCGTTTCCGTCGATAACCTCACCGGCGCCATGCACGTCACCAAGGTGTCGAGCACGCCCGCCAATCCCGCCATCGGGCTGGTGCGCGGGGTCAATGATATCCTCGGCGCCGCCGGCGGCACGGCGGGCGATGTCGCCGGCCTGGCGCACGGGACAACGGTGGCCACCAACGCGCTGCTCCAGGGGCAGATCGATTCGCTCGGGCTGATCGTCACCGCGGGCTTCCGGCACATCCTCGAAATCGCCCGGCAGTCGGTGCCGGAAGGCTACGGCAATTCGTATTTCTGGGTGAAGCCGGATCGGCTGGTGTCGCTGCAGTTCGTGCGCGAAGTGGGCGGCCGGCTGAATTTCCACGGCGACGAACTGCGCCCGCTCGATGAAGCCAGTGTGCGCGAGGCGGCGCGCTATTTCCGCGAGCACCGCATCCGCGCCATCGGCATCTGCCTGATCCATGCCTACGCCAACAGTGCGCATGAGCGCCGCGTGGCCGAGATCGTCGCCGAGGAGTATCCGGAGGCCACGCTGTCGCTGTCCTGCGCGGTGCTGCCGGAATACCGCGAATACGAACGTGCCGTCACCACTCTGGTCGATGCCTTCGTCAAGCCGTACATGGAACGCTACCTCAGGCGCGTGCATGACGAGCTTGGCCCGCTAAAGGACAAGCCGTTCCTGGTGATGCAGTCGAGCGGCGGCGTCGCGAGCACCGAGCAGGTGGTGCGCAAACCGATCACCACTGCGCTCTCCGGCCCCGCGGCGGGCGCGCTCGGCAGCGCCGTCATCGCCGAGATCGCCGGTTTTCCGAACCTGGTGACGCTCGATGCCGGCGGCACGTCCACCGATCTCTGCCTGATCGAAAGCGCGAAGCCGCATGTCACCAACGGCGGATCGGTGGGCCCGTTCCCGGTGCGCATCCCGATGATCGACATCGAGACCATCGGCACCGGCGGCGGGTCGATCGCCTGGATCAGCCGCGAAGGCCACCTGAAGGTGGGCCCGCGCAGCGCGGGCGCCGAGCCCGGCCCGATGTGTTACCCGAACGGCGGCAACGAGCCGACCATCACCGACGCCAACCTGGTGCTGGGACGCATTCCCCCGGCCCTGATCGGCGGCGGCATCGCGCTCAATGTCGAACGCGCCCGCAGCGGCATCGCAGCGCTGGCGGAAAAACTCCCCGGCAGCATGAGCGTCGAGCAGCTCGCCAGCGGCATCATCGAGATCGCCAACTGGAACCAGGCCAATGCCATCCGCCAGATGACGATCCAGCGCGGCATCGATCCGCGCGGCTTCGCGCTATTGTCGTTCGGCGGCGCGGGGCCCGCGCAATCCGCAGCGGTGATGGATCTGCTGGGGATGAAAGCCTGCATCGTGCCGCCCAATCCCGGCAACCTCTCGGCCTTCGGCCTGCTCGCGGTCGACTGGCGCACCGATCAGATCGTCACCAAGGTGATGCACGAGGACGCCGTCGACCTCGCCGCCATTGCCGAACACTATGCCGCGCTGGAGCATGAAGCGACCGAGACGCTGAAGCGTGACGGCATCGAGGCCGATCGCATACGCCTGGTGCGCGAGGCCGACGTCCGCTACGCCGGACAGTCCATGGAAGTCCGCGTCACCGCGCCGGGCGGCGCGGTCGATGCGGCATTCCTGGCCGCTCTGATCGACGCCTTCAATGCCGCCCATCTGCGCACCTTCGGCTACAACTATGCGGGCCGGCAGAAGATCGAGCTGGTCAATCTCTGTGTCTCCGGCTTCGGCATGATCGAACGCCCGGCAATGCCCAAACTCGCGGCACGCAGCGCCACACCGGCGCGCAAGGCGATGCGGCCGATCTATCTCGACGGCGCACTCCATGACACCCCGATCTACGATCGCGCGGTGCTGTCGCCCGGCTTCCGTCTGGACGGCCCGGCCGTGGTTGAAGAATTCGGCTCCACCACAGTTGTGTTTCCGGGCCAGCATCTCGACGTTGATCCGCACGGCATTCTGATCATCCGCCCGACAAAGGCACAGCTCGAGGTCGTTCGATGAGCCCCGCCAATCCATCCGCCGCAAAGTCATCCGCTAAACCGTGGCCGACCGCGCCCGTGCAGGCCGCTGCGGCCGTCGATCCGATCATCCTGCAGATCGTCGAAGGCACCCTGAACTCGATTGAGGCCGAGATCGAGTACGCCATCGAGCGCACCGCACGTTCGCCGATGATCCGCGAGGCCCACGACTATCGCGTCGGCCTGTTCGATCGTTACTGCCGCAAGCTGACGGGACGCTCCTATTCGGCGATGCCCAACGCGGTGGTGCGCGATTTCCCGCCGGAGACGATGCGGCCGGGCGACGTGTTCCTGATGAACGACACGTATCTGACCGAAGGCAGCATCGGCCACCTGCCCGATCTCTGCAGCACCGTACCGGTGTTCCACGAGGGCGAGGTTGTCGCCTACATCCAGGCCTTCGGCCATCACGACGACATCGGCGGCAAGGTGCCGGGCTCGATGCCGGGCACTGCGGCGACCGTGTTCGAGGAAGGTCTCGCGATCCCGCCGGTGAAACTCTACAGCGAAGGCGTGCGCAACGAAGCTGTCTACACCATCGTCAAGCGCAACACCCGAGTTCCGGAGATGCTGGCGGCCGATCTCGACAGTGAGATGCAGGCCTGCATCATGGGTGCCCGCCGCATGGCCGGGCTGTTCGAGCGCTTCGGCCGAGCTCAGGTCGAAGCCTGCTTCCAGGCTATCCTCGACAAATGCCGCGATATCTATCGCAACGAACTGCTCGCCAAGATCGCCGATGGCGAATACGTCTGGGAAGACTATGTCGAGCACGACGGCGTCACCGACCCCAAGCTGCACAAGCTGGTGATGAAGATGATCAAGAAGGGGGGCCGCATCACCCTCGACTTCAACGGCACCGATCCGCAGTCCACCGGTCCCATCAACTGGCCGGCCGACTATGCCGACGGCGCCTTCCTGATCAAATGGATTGCGCCCATTCTGCGCAACCTTGCCGACACGCCGGAGCGCGCCGCCGAGATCCACGTCAATGAAGGCGTGTGCGAGGTGTTCGATATCGTGTTCCCGCCCAAGGGCACACTGATCACGCCGGAATGGCCGGCGGCAACCAACGCCCGCTCGTTCGTGCTGCTGCGCGTTCTCGGCCTGCTCGCCGGCGTGGTGGCGCAAGCGGTCGACGGCCGCATGCCGGCCGACCAGGAAACCATCCGTTACACCGGGTTCTACGGCACTGACAGCGACGGCAAATCCTTCCTGTCGCGCGAGGTGCTGGGCGGAGGGTCCGGCGGGCGTTATTACGCCGACGGCAACGACGCCATCCACATCGTGCCGGATTCACGCAACCAACCGGCGGAGTTCACCGAGACACGGTTTCCGCTGCTGGTCGAAAAACTCGCGCTCAACACCGATTCCGGCGGCGCCGGCCTGCGCCGCGGCGGACTGGGCTACGAAAAGCATTATCGTGCACTGGTGGACTGTCGCACCATCGTCACCGCCGACCGCGTGCGGCTCGGCTGTTACGGCCTCAATGGCGGCAAGGCCGGCGCGCCATTCTGCGTCACCGTCGATCTCGAAGGCGAAGCCCGCGATCTCGGCGGTCTGGTCGATGGCGAGCCGGTGCTCGCCGGACAGGTCGTCCGCGTGGTCACCACCGGCGGCGGCGGCTGGGGCGACCCGCTAGCCCGCGAGCCGGACAAGGTGCTGCAGGACGTGATCGAAGGCCGGGTCTCGCCGGAACGCGCGCGGGAGGACTATGGTGTGGTGCTGATCCAGAAGCCGGGCAGCGATGGCCAGATCGATACGGATGCGACCGCGCGGCTGCGTGCCGACAAGCAATCGCAGCGATCGGCGACACCGGAGATGATCGACCGCGGGCCCGGCTATGACATCATGTTGAGCGGGAAAGCCAAGCCGCGCATGCGGGCGGAAGTCTAACCGCCTCGGATTGGATCGTTTGCCGGCGCGCCGCTGCACCGCAGCGGCGGTCGGACAACGAGGAGCCGTGCACGTCGTGCGGCTTCGATTGCGATTGTCGACGTCGGCGAATGAGATAGCGTTGTCGCAGCCCTAAAGTCGAAGACGGATGACGCGGTTTTCGGCGCTCCACGGCACGGTCCTTGCCTCTGAATCAGGCCGAGTATGAGGCGGATCGGGACTGCTTTTGCTGGTTCTCGACGAGTCCTGCCGTTGAACAGGGAGAATTTCGATGGGAATCCATAGCAAAAGCACACGCCGGCAACTGATGGTTGGTCTTGCCGGCCTCACCGCCGCGGCAGCCCTGCCGGTGAAGGCCCAGGACAAGCCAGCGGACAAGGTCAAGGTCGGGGTATTCCCCCTCAGTTCCTCACTGCCCTACTTCGTCGCCCTGGAGCGCGGCTTCTTCAAGGAGGTCAATCTCGCCCCCGAAACCATCAAGCTGATGGGCGGCCCGGCCAACGTCGCCGCCCTGATCACCAACCAGATCGAAGTCTCCGTCGTGCTGGTGATGCTCGAGGGCATGAACGCCAACGTGAAGAAGCCCGGTGTCGCAACCTACATCTCAGCGAACAGCCAGACCAAGACCTGGCAGATGGAGCAGTTCGTCGTTCGCACCGGCTTCAAGGCGGAGACGCTGCAAGACCTCAAGGGCGCCAAGCTGATGACGGCGCCCGGCCCCGCCAATTTCAACACCGCAAAGGCCGTTCTGGCCAAGGCCGGGCTGAAGGATGGCGATTACTCGATCGATCAGCTCGACATGGGTCAGCACATCAATGTGATGAAGGCCGGCACCTTCGATGGCGGTTACACCCTCGAACCGCAGGCCACCATCATGCGCAAGATGGGTGTCGCGCGTACGCTCGAAGCCGGGCTGATCTCGAAATACATCCTCGGCGACGACTCCGCCAACAGCTACGCCGCCGGATGTGCGCTCTCCGCCGACTTCATCGCCCAACGGCCCGATGTCGCCAAGCGCTTCGCCGCCGCCTGGGGCAAGGCCATCGCCTTCATCAACACCCAGCCCGCGGAAGCGCGCAAGTACCTCGCAAAGAATACGCTGACGCCTGACGACGTGGTCGATGACGTGCCGATGCTCGGCTACGCCATGGTCAGGGACATGACACCGAAGCAGATGGAGGAATGGCAGAAGCTGGTCGATTTCGGCGCCGAGATCGGCGTGGTGCCGGAGAAGATCGATATCAAGAAGTTCGTGGCGGCACTTTGATCGGGATCGCAACCATGGCGGCGCGGACAGCAACGGCAACGGCGGTAACGGGTTCAATGACAAGCCAGCGGATCTCGACCGCGAACCGCACCGCGCCCCATGTTACCATCCGTGGCTTGAGCAAGCGCTTCAACGACACGGTGATCTACGACAATTTCGATCTCGATCTGCCGCGCGGCAAATTGATCTCGATCTTCGGGCCCAACGGTTGCGGCAAGAGCACCCTGATCAACATGATTGCCGGCCTCATTCCCGTCGATGCGGGCGAAATCCTGTTCGACGGCATGCGGCTCGACCAGATCAAGTTCGGCTACGTGTTCCAGAACTATCGCGAAGCGATGTTTCCATGGCTGCGCGCCATCCAGAACATCGAGTATCCGCTGAAGAAGATGAAATTGCCGAAGGCGGAGCGGCGCAGCCGGATCGAGCGCCTTGTTGCCCATCTCGGCGTGAAGATCGACCTCAATATGTACCCTTATCAGATGTCCGGCGGCCAGCAGCAGTTGGTCTCGATCATGCGCGCGCTGATCGTGGAACCGGAAATCCTGTTCCTGGACGAGCCGTTCTCGGCGCTCGACTACGAGATGACCTTGTTCATCCGTGAGCAGCTGCAGCGCATCTTCATGGAGACCGGCACGACCACGGTGCTGGTGTCGCACGATCTCGAGGAAGCGGTGTATCTCGCCGATCGCATCCTGCTGCTGTCGCGCCATCCCGCCCAGGTCGCGGATTTCGTGCCTTATGACGGCGCCCGGCCGCGCGACGGCACCACGCTGTCCGATCCCAACTTCGTCGGCATCAAGGCGCACTGCCTTGAGATCTTCCAGCGCGAAGTGCGCAAGGGCTGAGGGAAACGACAATGAAACGATTCGATCCCTACCTGCCGCTGATCGGCGTATTCGGGCTGATCGCGATCTGGGCCTTGACCGTGCAGTTGCGCCTGGTCGACCCGGTGCTGCTGCCCGGGCCGGTCGACACGTTTCGTGCGCTGTGGAAAGGCATGACCGGCGGCGCTCTCGGCGTGGATTTCGTCAAGACGGTGTGGCGCACCATCATCTCGACCGCGATCGCGGCCGTGATCGCCATTCCCCTCGGAATCCTGCTCGGCTCGTGGGAGCGGCTCTACCGGTCACTGGAGTTCGTTATCGATTTCTTCCGCTCGACACCGGCCTCCGCCATGTTCCCGTTGTTCCTGGTGCTGTTCGGCGTCGGAGACAAGACCAAGATCTCGGTCGCGGCATTCGGCGCCGTCCTGGTGATCCTGTTCAACGTGGCCTACGGCGTCATGAACGCGCGCAAGACCCGCCTGCTGGCGGCAAAGGTGATGGGCGCCTCGCGCCTTGGGGTCCTGATCGACGTCATGCTGCTGGAATCGCTGCCGCAGACCTTCGTTGGCCTGCGTAACGGCGTCTCGCTGGCGCTGGTCATCGTCGTCGTCGCCGAGATGTTCATCGGCTCGCAGGACGGCCTCGGCCACAGCGTGTTCGAGGCCCAGCAACTGTTCGAAATGCCGAACATGTACGCCGCAATCTTCGCCGCGGGCGCGCTCGGTTATGGATTGAACCTGCTGTTCCAGCTGATCGAGCGGCGCTTCGTCCACTGGTCGGGGAAATAGCGCGACGACCCGCCGGCTGACCGCCTTACGCCCGAGCCGCAGCCCGCGCGAACGCCTCAAGCGTAGTCGGCGGACGAACCAGCAGCCAGCGCAGAACGTTGGCATTGCCGGCGAGACCATGGCGTTCATAGTAGCGGAACATCTTGAGCAAGGTCTCGCGCTCGCTGGCGCCCATGCCGCCGATGCGCATCCGGGCATCCCACACCTCCGGCGGTTCGGCTTCGACCCGCACCGGGCGACCCAAAGCTTCGCTCAGCACCTTCGCGACCTCAAGCTGGCTCAGGGGCGGCGTCCCCACGAGTTCGTAGCTCGCACCGGTGTGACCAGGTTCGGTCAGCACCCGCGCGGCAGCCTCCGCCACATCGTTGAGATCGACCAGGCTGATGCGGCTCGCAATGGGATAGGGAACGCGGAATACGCCATCGTCCACGATGGCCCGCCAGCTCGCAAGCAGGTTCTGCATATAGGCGGTCGGCTGCAGGATTGTCACATCGAGGCCGCTTGCGAACAGCAATTCCTCGACCCGCATCTTGTTCCAGTGGTGCGGCATGGCTTCAATCTGCGGATGCAGCACGGAGTGAAACACAAACCGTTCGACGCCACTCGCCAGGGCTGCAGCGATGACGTTGGCACCGAACAGGATTTCGTCGGAGCTGACGTTGGGGCAGATGTGATAGATCGCCCGCGCGCCCCGCGCCGCGTGCGTGAGGCTATCGCGATCCGCCATCGCACCGACCACGACCTCGCTGGCGCCGAGGGCACGCATCGCATCGGCACTTTCAGCACGATGAACAAACGCCCTGACATCGTGATGGCGCGCGACCAGCGCCCGGATCACGGCACGTCCCGTCTTGCCGCTCGCGCCAGTGACCAGGATCATGGTGTTCCCCGGCGGTTCGATCTGCGCATGGTCAGGACTCCGGCGGCCTTGCCGTCAACTCCCACAGCATGCTCGGATTGAGCGGAATTTCAAGCAGCTCGATGTTGCGCGCCGGCAAACCCAGGGCATCCTCGATCGCCTGCGCGAACAGCGGCCCGACCGGAATCGCGCCCGCCTCGCCGGCGCCCTTGATGCCGAGCGGATTAAGCGGCGACGCGGTGACGGTGTGATCCAGCTCCATGCGCGGCACCTCGAGCGCAGTCGGAAGCAAGTAGTCGGCGAGCGAGGCGTTCAGAAGCTGGCCGTCGTCGTCGAACACCAGCTTTTCATAGAACGCGTTGCCGATGCCCTGCGCCACGCCGCCGTGAATCTGTCCCGCCAGGATCAGCGGATTGATGACGGTGCCGCAATCATGAACAACCACATATTTGTGGATCTCCAGCATCAGCGTCTCCGGATCGACCTCGACGATCATGGCGTGGACGCCGCTTGCGGTGGCGCCGCGCGGCGGCCCGAAATACTGCGTGGCCTCGAGCCCGGGTTCGGTCCCCGGCCGCACGGCGCCGCGCATCGGGTTCGCTTTCATGGCGAGCTCACCCAGGCGGATCGCGCGCCCGGGCACGCCGACAATTGCGACCTGGCCGTTCTCCAGTACGAGATCGGCCTCGGCGCATTCGAAGTGCTCGGACGCCAGCCGCAGGATCTTTTCACGCACCACTTTCGCGGCCTCGTTGACGGCGTTGCCGGCCACCACCGCGCCGCGGCTTGCGAACGTGCCGGCGCCCCAGTGGAAACGATCGGTGTCGCCGGTGACGATATCGACGTCGCGCACGTCGACGCCGACTTGATCGGCCACGATCTGCGCGAACGACGTAAAGTGTCCCTGCCCCTGGGTGCCGATGCCGGTGGCGACGCTGACCTTGCCGTTGGACTGGACCTGGACCCGGGCGCCTTCATAGGGCCCGATGCCGGTGCCCTCCACATAACAGGCGATGCCGACCCCGACATGACGCCCTTGGGCGCGCAGCCGCGGCTGCTCATTGGCAATGAATTCCCGGTAACCGATCGCCGCCAGCGCCTTGTCGAGCACCGGCTCGTAATTGCCGCTGTCGTATTCGAGCGGCGCGAAATCCTGATAGATGATCTCGTTGTTGTAGGGAAACGCATCGGGCGGAATGAAGTTGCGGCGACGGATCTCGACACGATCGATGCCGAGCTCGTACGCCGCGATATCGAGCAGCCGTTCGATCACGAACACGCCGTGCTGCCGTCCCGCGCCCCGATACGGCGTCACGATCGGCAGTGTCGTGAACACCGCGGTGAAGGTGCTGTCATAGTTCGGCACCACATAGGGTCCGAGCAGCGTGCACTGGCTGTTGATCGGAACGGTCAATCCGTAAGGGTCATAGGCTCCGGTATCATGCAGGAAGACGTCCTTGACGCCAAGGATGCGGCCTTCGCCATCCAGCGCCATTTCCGCGTCATGGATCTGGCTGCGCTCATGGGTGGTCGCGACAAAATGCTCGAGCCGGTCCTCGATCCATTTCACCGGCCGCTGCAGCGCCATCGCCACCCACGGCACGATCACCTCTTCCGGATAGAACAGCATCATCTTCGGCCCGAAGCCGCCGCCGACGAACGGGGCAATGACCCGGACCTGCCGTTCGCTGAGACCAAGCATGCCGGCAAGGCCGTTGCGCACGAACACCGGGCCCTGGGTCGTATCCCAGACCGTCAGTTGACCGGCGCGCCCGTCCCACTGGGCAACGATACCGCGGGTTTCCATCGGAGACGACGCGCCGTGATCGTAGCTGAGACGGCGGCGCACGATATGGCTGGCTCGCTTGGCCGCCGCCGCATAATTGCCCTTGGCCTGGCGGGCATGGGCGGCGACGTTCGAGCCGAGATCGTCATGCACCAGCGTCGCCCCCGGGGCGAGCGCCCTCTCGAGGTCGACCACCGCCGGCAACGCCTCCAGCTCGACCTCGATATCCGCCAAGGCGTCCTCGGCAATGTAGCGGCTCTCGGCGATGACCACGGCCAATGGCTCGCCGACATGGCGCACCTTGCCCCTGGCGAGCGGCACCTGGGTACGTTGATTGAACACAATGCCGGGGATCGGCGGTGGCGGCACCAGCAGCGGCCCAGGCTGCCAGTAGTCGCCGAGATCATCCGCGGTGTAGACCGCGATCACCCCGGGCCGCTGTCGCGCGGCCGCGACATCGATGCGCTTGATCCGTGCGTGAGCGACCTGACTGCGGAGGAAGGCGGCGTAGGCGAGATCCGGCAACTCGACATCGTCGACAAACAGGGCCTGCCCGGTCAACAGCTTGTGGTCTTCGTTGCGTCGAACAGGGGCGCCGAAATAGCGGGTGGTCATGCCGGGCGCTCCGCCTGCCGGACGGCCAGCAGCATGGCGTCGACGATGTGCTGGTAACCGGTGCAACGACAGAGATTGCCCGACAGCGCCTCCCGGATATCGGCCTCGTTCGGCGAGGCATGCTCGTCCAGGAACGCCTTCATGGTCATCAGGATGCCGGGGGTGCAGTAACCGCACTGTAGCCCATGGCATTCCCGCATCGCCTCCTGCAGCGGGTGCAGATGGTCCTTGTCCGGCGCCAGCCCTTCTACGGTCGTGATCTCGTGCCCGTTGGCCTGCACCGCGAGCATCAGGCAGGAGCGAATCGCAACCCCATCGAACAGGATGGTGCAGGCGCCGCAGACGCCGTGTTCGCAACCAACATGGGTGCCCGCCAGCAGCAACTCGTGACGGATGAAGTCGCTGAGCAGCATCCGCGCCTCGATCCGCCGCGCATACCGCCTGCCGTTCACCGTGACCACGACATCGTGTTGCTCGGGGATCATCGGGTCTCGCCTTTGTCTTCAACCACGGGCGCCGTTTTTGCGCGCTCCAACGCAATCTTGAGCGCGCGGCGCGTCAGCACGCCTGCGAGGTGCCGCTGATACTCCTGGCTGGCGTGAATGCTGCCGGAAGGGTCGACCTCGCGGGCCGCCAGCGCCGCCGCGGCGGCAATGTCATCATCCCCGCCACGGCTGCCGCGCAGCGCAGCGGCGGCGGCGCTCGCCAGCACCGGCCCGTCGCCGGCGCCGCAGTATGCGAGGCGGACGTCGTCGCAACCGCCATCCTCCGCAAGCGTCACCTGCGCGGCAATTCCCATGATGGCGAAATCGCCGCGGCGGCGCGCAATCTCCATAAACGACGTCCCGCTGCGCGGTCCGGGCATCGGCAATTCGATACCAACCAGCATTTCGGAGCTGTCGAGCGCCGTGCACAACGCGCCGACAAAAAAACTACGGGCATCGACGCAGCGCTCGCCCGTGACGGACCGCATCCGCATCCGCGCGCCCATCGCCAGCATGATGGCGGGCAGCTCGGAGGCCGGATCCGCATGAGAGAGGTTGCCGCCGATGGTCCCGCGGTTGCGAATCTGCGGATGCGCGATGTGGGGCAAGGCCTCACCGATCAGCGGCGCATGGCGCGCGACCGCTGCGCTACGCTGCAATGCACGATAACGGGTCAGTGCGCCGACATGCAGATGCCCATCGCAGACGCCCACCTCGTCGCCCCCCGCAACGGCATTGATATCGATCAGCACGTCCGGTTGAGCCAGCCGGAAGTTCAGCGCCGGCATTAGGCTCTGGCCGCCGGCAAGAAATCGGGCGTCGTCGCCATAGTCGGCCTTGACGGCCACGGCCTCTTCGACCGTTCCGACGGCGACGTATTTGAACGGGGCCGGCTTCATGATGCCATGGTCTTCGAATGTCCACCGGCTGCGTTTCGACCGGCGGATTATGCGAACGATCATCGCCGCCTGTCAAAACCGATCGACGAATTTCGTTATCGGAAAATCAGATGGCCACATTCCGACAATCGATCACACCCATGCTTATTTTTATTTCGTTCTTGAATAAACTATGAGCGCGCCATTTGCTTATTCGCCTGCCAGTATGCAGAGTATGGCTCAGGGCGCGGCAACAATGGTTCATTCCACAAGGCGGGCGATGGCGCTTCGGTCAGATCCTTTGCATGCGAACGGTGGGGATGGCGGGCCCGCTCGTCCGGACGCCGGTACCGCGCTATCGAAAAATCCGATTGCAGCCGAACGCAAGCTGGCGGTCGACGTGCAGAACACCTCGCTGGTGTTCGAGACCTCGGACGGCAGGGTCGACGCGCTGTCCAACATCGACCTGCAGATCGCGCAGGGCGATTTCGTCTCGCTGATCGGGCCGTCCGGTTGCGGCAAGACCACCTTGCTGCGAATCATCGCCGACCTCGAGCGCCCCACCGCCGGGACCGTGCTGGTCAACAACGTCCCCGCAGAGGAGGCCCGGCAGCGGCGCGACTACGGCTATGTGTTCCAGGCCCCGGCGCTGTATCCCTGGCGCACCATCGAGCGCAATGTGATGCTTCCGCTGGAAATCATGGGATTTTCGGTGGCCGAGCGGAAGGAGCGCGCGCAACGCTATCTCGCGCTGGTCAATCTCGCCGGGTTCGAGCGCAAATTTCCCTGGCAGCTCTCCGGCGGCATGCAGCAGCGCGCCTCGATCGCGCGCGCGCTGTCGTTCGATCCGGCGCTGCTGCTGATGGACGAGCCCTTCGGCGCGCTGGATGAGATCGTCCGCGATCATCTCAATGAGCAGTTGCTGCAATTGTGGTCGAAGACCAGAAAAACGGTGGTGTTCGTCACCCATTCGATCCCGGAAGCCGTCTTCCTGTCGACCAAGATCGTGGTGATGTCGCCGCGCCCGGGTCGCATCATCGATGTGATCGATTGCAACCTGCCGGGCGAGCGCTCGCTCGAGATCCGGGAAACACCTGAATTCCTCGCAATCGCGCATCGGGTCCGCATGGGACTGCGCACCGGCCACGCTTATGACTGACAGCGCCGCCACCAGCCCCGGCCCGGGATCGCTGCGCTGGCGTCCGCTGGTCGACCGCCTGGCGCCGGTGCTCACCGTCGTCGGCATCCTGATTGTCATCTGGTACGCCGCCGCGGTCTTCATGAACGCGGGCATGGTGCGGGATGCATTCGAACGCGAGGAGACGCCCTACACGCTCTCCGACGTCATCGCCGGGACCATGAGCGAGGAGCGTCCGGTGCTGCCGGCGCCGCACCAGATCGTCGCCGGCTTCCTCGATTCCGTCCTGAACAACGCGCCGGATTCACCGCGCAGCCTGATCTACCACAGCGGCGTCACGCTGTCGGCCACGCTACTGGGCTTCCTGCTCGGCAGCGTGTTTGGAATCATCCTGGCCGTCCTGATCATCCATTTACGCACCCTGGAAAAGAGCCTGCTGCCATGGATCATCTGCTCCCAGATGGTGCCGATCCTGGCCGTGGCCCCTATCGTCATCGTGGTGCTGGGGTCGATCGGGATTCGCGGCCTGCTGCCGAAATCGATCATTTCGGCGTACCTCTGTTTTTTCCCGGTCGCCATCGGCATGGTGAAGGGACTGACCTCACCCGATCCGATCCAACGTGACCTGATGCACACCTGGTCGGCGCCCCGCGCCGATATCTTTGCGAAGCTGCGCTGGCCCTCGGCCATTCCATACCTGTTCGCGAGCCTGAAGGTCGCCATCACGATCTCGCTGATCGGCGCCATTGTCGGCGAATTGCCGACCGGTGTGCAGGCGGGACTCGGGGCACGGCTGCTGGCCGGTTCCTATTACGGCCAGACCATCCAGATCTGGGCGGCCCTGCTCGCCGCGGCGCTGCTCGCATCCCTGCTGGTGGGCCTGATCGGCGTCATCGAGCGCCGGGTCGGCCGGGCGATGGGAGGCCGGGCATGAGCGTGCGACCGGAGCGCATCACGGCAGGGATCGCCGCGGCCGTGATGCTTGCGGCAATCCTGCTGCCATTGTCCGACGACGGACTGCGACTGACCGCATCCCCCGTGCATCTCGCGATCACGATCGCTGCTGCGTTGCTGGTGCTGTCAGCGGGATGGACCGGGCGATCCGCCGTGGTGACGCTCGGGCTCGGTGCGCTGCTGGGCGCGAGCCAGACCATCATCTGGCTGGGACGGCCGGACATTGCCGGAAACGCCGGCACGGGTTTCTGGGCCATGGTGATCGGCGTCTGGCTCGCCGCCGCCTTGTATGTCACCCGCCTCGCCGCGATCAAAGCAACCAACGCGTCTACGCGCCGTGTCCTTGATCTCGCGGTGCCGCTGCTGTTCGGCGCGGTGCTTTTCTATCTGTGGGAAGTCGCCGTGCGTGGGTTCGGGGTGCCGGCGGTGCTGATGCCCGCGCCGAGCGCAATCGTCACACGCTTTGTCGGCGCACTCCCCGTCCTCGGCGAAGATTTTGTCCAGACCTTCGTCCGCGGCGTCCTGGTCGGATATCTGATCGGCTGCAGTGGGGGACTTCTGGTCGCCATCCTCGCGCATCGCTTCGCGTTTCTCGGCCGCGGCCTGCTGCCGCTGGGTAATTTCGTATCCGCGCTGCCGATCGTCGGCATCGCGCCGATCATGGTGATGTGGTTCGGTTTCGACTGGCCCTCGAAGGCCGCGGTGGTCGCCATCATCACGTTTTTTCCCATGCTGGTGAATGCGTTGGCCGGGCTCGCCGCCGCCGGATCGATCGAACGCGACTTGATGCGCTCATATGGATCGACCTACCAGCAGACGCTGACGAGGCTGTACCTGCCGGCGGCGATGCCTTTCATCTTCAACGCCATGAAGATCAATTCGACGCTGGCGCTGATCGGCGCGATCGTCGCGGAATTCTTCGGCACGCCGACTCGCGGCATGGGTTTCCGGATCTCGATCGAGGCGGCGCGGATGTCGCTGGACATGGTCTGGGCCGAGATACTGCTCGCGGCGCTGGCGGGCATGGCATTTTATGGCGCCGTCGCCCTGGCCGAACGCGTCACCACCTTCTGGCACCCGTCTTATCGCAACTGACTTGATCACTCACCGGAGGATGCAGACATGAGAACAAAACTGGCGATCGCGGCGAGCGTGGCGCTCGGCCTGGCGCAGATGACGACCGCGCAGGCGGCCGACAAGGTCACGTTGCAACTGAAGTGGGTCACCCAGGCGCAATTCGCCGGCTACTACGTCGCCAAGGAGAAAGGCTACTACAAGGACGCCGGTCTCGACGTCACCATCAATGCCGGCGGCCCGGACGTGGCACCGCCCCAGGTGATCGCCGGCGGCGGCGCCGATGTGGTGATCGACTGGATGCCGTCGGCGCTGGCCTCGCGTGAAAAAGGCGTCCCACTGGTCAACATCGCCCAGCCGTTCAAGCGGTCCGGACTGGAGCTGACCTGCCGGGCCGACACCAACATCAAGAAGCCGGCCGACCTCAAGGGCAAGACCGTCGGCGTCTGGTTCGGCGGCAACGAGTATCCGTTCCTGTCCTGGATGTCGAAACTCAACATCAAGACCGACGGCTCCGCCGAAGGCGTCAAGGTTCTCAAGCAGGGCTTCAACGTCGACCCGCTGCTGCAGAAGCAGGCGGAATGCGTCTCGACCATGACTTATAACGAATACTGGCAGGTCATCGACGGCGGCTACAAACCGAGCCAGCTCGTGGTCTTCAAGTACACCGACGAAGGCGTCGGTACGCTGGAGGACGGGCTCTATGTGATCGAAAGCAAGCTGAAGGATCCGGCCTTCGTGGCCAAGATGGCCAAGTTCGTCACCGCGTCGATGAAGGGCTGGGATTTTGCGCGCAAGAATCCGGACGAAGCGGCGAAAATCGTGCTGGCGGCCGACACCACCGGCGCACAGACCGAGAAGCACCAGAAGCGCATGATGGGCGAGATCGCCAAGCTGCTCGACACCGGTGACGGCAAGCTCGATCCCAAGGATTACGAGCGAACGGTCGCCACCCTGATGAGCGGCGGATCCGATCCGGTGATCACCAAGGCGCCCACCGGGGCATGGACTCATGCCGTCTACGACGCCATGAAAAAATAAGTGACCGGCGCGACGACCCATATCCGTCATCAAGTGGACGGTACGATTGCCCGATCGGGCAACTTTCGGGACAGACAGAACCCGAAAGGCCCGCTCGCGATCCCTGCTCGCAAACGTCTCTAGTCATGCGACAGACCACCGGCCTTTACGTCATGGCGTCGCGACGCGGCAAACTCCCGACGCCGTGGGTCTGGGAAATACGCCGCAAGGATACGCCGCTGGGTGTCAAACTCAGCGGCGGTTATTTTCGCTCGGAACAGGCCGCGCTCAAGGCCGGACAGGATGCGTTGCGCGAGCTCTTGTCCACATGGGACGACTGCGCGGAAAAATGATGGCCAACGCGACGCCGACCGAGATTTGCATCAGCCAGCCATCCCGCCCGTGGCCAGCGCGAGGCAACAAAGCGCCGCGTAGGCCGCGCCCTCATCCCAGTGCGTCAGCACGGTGCCGAACGGCGGCTCCCGTCGCAACGCGCCGGTCACGACGCAAAGCATGACCGACATCAGCGCCAGCACGGCAAATCCTCTGCCGAAGCCCGCGCTGCCAAGGCCAGCGAAGACACACAGAATGGCAGTCCTCAGGCCGAACCGCACCAGCACCTGGGTGGATCTGACCTCGTTCGACAGATGAGGCGACACATGGGGAGGCTTGGCCATTTGCATCAATGGCTCCATTGTTGGACGGCGCTCGGGACGCATACCCGTCCTGCTCTAGGCAAAGTTGTCGCAGCAGATCAGGCCGTCACGCTTGAGAGGAACGCGCGGCACGATGCGCGCGCGGTTGTTCTCGGAAACGCTTTGCCGAGCGGCCTCGACCACACCTGCAAGAATTGCGATGGCGCAATCCGAATGACTGGTTTCGATCGCCTGGTCCAGCCACTCCGGCAGTTCGCGCTGGCGCGACAGCGCACAGTGCCACTGCTGGTCATCGTAGACGAGACGGCGGAGTTTCCATTGCGGCAGCTCACCATCGACGAGCGCCAACGCGGCATCGGTCCAGGCGCCGGCCGCGAGCAACCTCTCGATACGTGATGATCTCAAACGATCAGGCACCGGAGATCGCCCGCAGATGGTTGTCGCGACGTTCGACATCAGATCCGCGGAGAGATTCTCGCTGACGTGCAGCTGATCCGCAAGGTCGGCCAGGCGCACGGCCCGATCGACATCAAACGACATGCGCAAGGACATGGCGCGCTCTCCTCTTCAGCAATGGCAATCGGGCGATGCGCGATCACGTGGCTGAGGGTGGGCAAATCACCGTTTGAAAGCGAGATGGGCGTGGAGGCGAAAATATAAGGATTTCATAAAGATCCCAGCTGGCATCTGGACCCCGGTCGCGATCTCGCTCAAGAGCCCGGCCCGCCTCGCGTCGCGACCAGTGGGATCGCGACTTTATGCCGATGCGCATGCGCCGCCGCGCTGGGCCTGGATACCGTCCCGTCCCCGATAGGAAAACTATAGCCGTCGCAACCGTTTATGGCCCGGGGACCGCAGCCCTGCAGGCAGTCCCGATCCGGGTCTTTATGGAATTCCTATAACATTGCAGCCGCTCTCATCTCGAAAACCTATGCCGCCGCTGCCATTCCAAGCGTTGCGCGTGAAGGCCCATGCCTCGGCTCCCGATCGGGGCATTGGCGACGCGCAGAGAATCCCGGCGGGGCATGATCCGGACACCGAGTGTCCGACCGAGATCACGCTCCATCACATGAGAGAGCGCCAGCCGCCGAGGCGGTGATCGCGCTGAAGGAGCATTCCATGTTGGACGTCATCATGCTGGCCCTCGGCTTGGGCTTTTTCATGCTGTCGATCGGCTACGCGTACGCCTGCGACCGGCTTTGAGGAGAACGAYCATGATTTTCGATTACGCACTCGCAGGTCTCGTCTCCGCCGGCCTGCTGTTTTACCTCACCTACGCCCTGCTGCGGCCTGAGCGGTTCTGAAAGGCATCCCCATGACCATCATCGGCTGGACTCAAATTCTGCTGTTCTGCGCGATCATCGTCGCGCTGGTAAAGCCGCTCGGCGCCTACATAACCCGCGTATTCGGCGGCGAGCGCACCTTCCTGTCTCCGGTGCTGCGGCCCGTCGAGCGCGGCATCTACTGGATCGGCGGCGTCGACGAAAGCCGTGAACAGCACTGGCTGACCTACACGGTCGCGATGCTGTTCTTCCATGTCGGCGGCTTCCTGATTCTCTACGCGGTGATGCGCCTGCAGGCTTTGCTGCCGTTCAATCCCGCGGAGCAGTCGGCCGTCGCGCCCGATCTGTCGTTCAATACCGCCGTCAGCTTCATAACGAATACGAACTGGCAGAACTACGGCGGCGAGAGCACCCTCTCCTATCTCACCCAGATGCTCGGCCTGACCCACCAGAACTTCCTGTCGGCCGCCACAGGTATCGCACTGGCGATCGCGCTTGTTCGCGGCTTCGCCCGCTCTTCGATGCGCACCATCGGCAACTTCTGGGTCGATGTCACCCGCAGCACGCTCTATGTGCTGCTGCCGATCTGCATCATCTACACGCTGTTCCTGGTCTGGCAGGGCATTCCGCAGACGCTCGGCGCTTATGTCGACGCCACGACGCTGGAAGGCGCCAAGCAGACCATCGCGGTCGGCCCGGTGGCCTCGCAGGTCGCCATCAAGATGCTCGGCACCAACGGCGGCGGCTTCTTCAACACCAACGCCGCCCATCCGTTCGAGAACCCGACCGCGTTGTCGAACTTCGTGCAGATGCTGTCGATCTTCCTGATCGGCGCAGCCCTCACCAACGTGTTCGGCCGCATGGTCGGCAACCAGCGCCAGGGCTGGGCCATCCTCGCTGTGATGGGCGTGCTGTTCATTGTCGGCGTCGGCGTCACCTACTGGGCCGAAGCTTCCGGCACCACCGGCCTGAACGCACTCGGCCTCACCGGTGGCAACATGGAAGGCAAGGAAGTCCGCTTCGGCATCGTCGCCTCCTCGTTGTTCGCCGTGGTGACCACTGCCGCGTCCTGCGGCGCCGTCAACGCTATGCACGATTCCTTCACCGCCCTCGGCGGCATGATCCCGTTGATCAACATGCAGCTCGGTGAGATCATCGTCGGCGGCGTCGGCGCCGGCCTCTACGGCATGCTGCTGTTCGTCGTGCTGGCGATCTTCGTCGCCGGCCTGATGGTCGGACGCACGCCGGAATATGTCGGCAAGAAGATCGAGGCGCGCGAAGTCAAGATGGCGATGCTGGCCATCCTGGTACTGCCGCTGATGTACCTGGGCTGGACCGCCGTTGCCGTCGTGCTGCCGTCCGCGGTGGCCTCGATGGCCAACGCCGGGCCGCACGGCTTCACCGAGGTGCTGTATGCCTTCACCTCGGCCACCGGCAACAACGGCTCGGCGTTCGGCGGTCTCAGCGGCAACACCTTCTTCTATAACCTCACGCTTGCCAGCTCGATGTTCGTCGGCCGTTTCTTCATGATCGTGCCGGCCATGGCGCTGGCGGGTTCGCTGGCCCAGAAAAAATCGATACCGCCATCTGCCGGCACGCTGCCGACGACGGGCGGGCTGTTCGTCGGTCTCGTGGTCGGCGTCATCCTCATCATCGGCGGCCTGACCTTCTTCCCGGCGCTGGCGCTCGGGCCGATTGTCGAACATCTCGCGATGACCGCCCACACCCTGTTCTGATTTCATTCTTTCGGAGTAGTTTCCATGGAAACGCAAAAACTGCAAAAGCAGGTCCCGGTCTCGGCGATGCTCGATCCGAAGATCGTGATGCCTGCGATCGGCTCCGCGTTCGTCAAACTCGACCCGCGGGCCATGATCAAGAACCCGGTGATGTTCGTGGTGGAGGTGGTCGCCGCGCTGACGACGGTCATCTTCATCCGCGCCCTCGTCACCGGCGGTCCGGATCTCAGCTTCACGTTCCAGATCATCCTGTGGCTCTGGTTCACGGTGCTGTTCGCGAACTTCGCCGAAGCCGTGGCGGAAGGCCGCGGCAAGGCCCAGGCCGAGTCGCTGAAGAAAACCCGCACCGAGAGCAAGGCCAAGCTGCTGACCGGCTCCGACAAGACCTATCGGATCGTCTCGGGCACCAGCCTGAAGGTCGGCGATATCGTGCTGGTCGAAGCCGGCGACAATATTCCCTCCGATGGTGAAGTCATCGAGGGCGTGGCTTCGGTCAACGAAGCCGCCATCACGGGTGAGTCCGCGCCGGTGATCCGCGAATCGGGCGGCGATCGCTCCGCAGTGACCGGCGGCACCCAAGTGCTGTCGGACTGGATCCGGGTGCGCATCACCGCCGCGCAAGGTTCGACCTTCATCGACCGCATGATCAAGCTGGTCGAAGGCGCCGAACGCCAGAAGACCCCGAACGAAATCGCGCTCAACATCCTGCTGGCCGGCCTCACCATCATCTTCGTGTTCGCGACGGTGACGATCCCGAGCTACGCCGCCTACGCCGGCGGTTCGGTCTCGGTCATCGTGCTGGTGGCGCTGTTCGTCACCTTGATCCCGACCACCATCGGCGCACTGCTCTCCGCAATCGGCATCGCCGGCATGGATCGCCTGGTGCGATTCAATGTGCTGGCCATGTCGGGCCGCGCGGTCGAGGCTGCCGGTGACGTCGACACGCTCTTGCTCGACAAGACCGGCACCATCACGCTCGGCAACCGGCAGGCCACCGCCTTCCGTCCCGTGCGCGGTGTCACCGAGCAGGAACTCGCTGACGCAGCCCAGCTCGCCTCGCTCGCGGACGAGACCCCGGAGGGACGCTCGATCGTGGTGCTGGCCAAGGAACAGTATGGCATCCGCGGCCGCGACATGGCCGAACTCGGCGCGACCTTCATTCCGTTCACCGCGCAGACGCGGATGAGCGGCGTCGACACCGGCAGTTCGTCGGTGCGCAAGGGCGCGGTCGAAGCGATCCTGACTTATGTCAACGGACCGGCGCCGCGGATGGCGGTGGGATCCGGCAGCGCGGTTCGCGTCATGCCGACGACCAGCAGCGAAACCGCTCGCGAGATCCAGGCGATTGCCGACGAGATCGCGAAGTCCGGCGGCACGCCGCTGGCTGTCGCCCAGGACGGGCGGCTGCTCGGCGTCATCCATCTCAAGGACATCGTCAAGGGTGGCATCCGTGAACGTTTCGCCGAACTGCGCCGCATGGGCATCCGCACCGTGATGATCACCGGCGACAACCCGATGACGGCGGCGGCGATCGCTGCGGAAGCCGGCGTCGATGACTTCCTCGCCCAGGCCACGCCCGAGGACAAGCTGAAGCTGATCCGCGACGAACAGGCCAAGGGCAAGCTGGTCGCCATGTGCGGTGACGGCACCAACGACGCTCCTGCGCTGGCCCAGGCCGACGTCGGCGTCGCCATGAACACCGGCACCCAGGCGGCGCGCGAAGCCGGCAACATGGTGGACCTCGATTCCAACCCGACCAAGCTGATCGAGGTGGTGGAAATCGGCAAGCAGTTGCTGATGACCCGCGGTGCGCTCACCACGTTCTCGATTGCCAACGATGTGGCGAAGTATTTCGCCATCATCCCGGCGCTGTTCATCGCGTTCTATCCGCAACTGGAAGCGCTCAACATCATGGGGCTCGCCAGCCCGCAGAGCGCCATCCTGTCGGCSATCATCTTCAACGCGCTGATCATCATCGCGCTGATTCCGCTGGCGCTCAAAGGCGTCGCCTATCGTCCGATCGGCGCCGGSGCGCTGTTGAGCCGCAACCTGCTGATCTACGGCGTCGGCGGCATCATCATCCCGTTCATCGGCATCAAGGCCATCGACCTCGTGGTCACGGCCCTGCATCTGGTTTGAGGAGACACGTCATGTTGAAGGAAATTCGTCCCGCGATTTTCGTACTGGTCGCGCTCACCGCCATCACTGGCCTCGCCTACCCGCTGGCCATGACCGGCATTGCCGGTGTGCTCTTCCCTTATCAGGCGCAAGGCAGCCTGATCGAGAAGGACGGCAAGGTCGTCGGCTCCGCCCTGATCGGCCAGGAATTCAAGGGAGACCAGTACTTCCACGGCCGGCCGTCGCCGACCACCGCGACCGACCCCGCCGATTCGACCAAGACGGTGCCGGCGCCCTACAACGCAGCCAATTCCTCGGGCTCCAATCTTGGGCCGACCAGCAAGGCGCTGATCGACCGGGTGAAGGAAGACGTCGACAAGCTGAAGGCCGAGAATCCGTCGGCTCCGGTGCCGATCGACCTCGTGACCACCACGGGCAGCGGCCTTGATCCCGACATCTCGCCGGACGCCGCGTACTTCCAGGTGCCGCGCGTGGCGAAGGCCCGCAAACTGCCGGAAGATGCCGTCCGCAAGCTGGTGGACGACCGGGTCCAGGGCCGGTTGGCCGGCATCCTGGGAGAGCCGCGGGTGAACGTTCTGGCGCTCAATCTGGCGCTGGATCGGGCCGCAACAAACTAGTCAATCGGGGCTGGTACGGGCATGTCATCGGACCGCCCTGAGGATTAGAATGCCTGATGGCAATGACCACCCGCGATTCTGAACAACGACCGTCGCCGGACGCCCTCCTCGAGGCCGTCCGGCGCGAAGAAAGCCCGAGCGGCCGGCTCAAGATTTTCCTGGGCGCCGCCCCCGGTGTCGGCAAGACCTACGAAATGCTGCAGAGCGCCCACGCCCGGCAGAAGTCCGGACTGGACGTGGTGGTCGGCGCCGTGGAAACCCACGGCCGCCTCGAGACCCAGGCATTGCTCGACGGCCTCGACATCCTGCCCCGCAAGCGGCTTGAGTATCGGGGACAGTTCCTGGAGGAGATGGATCTCGACGCCCTGCTGGCGCGCCGGCCGCAGCTCGCGATTGTCGACGAACTGGCCCACACCAATGCGCCGGGCAGCCGCCACCCCAAGCGTTATCTCGATGTCGAGGAGCTGCTGAGCAACGGCATCGACGTCTACACTGCCGTCAACATCCAGCACATCGAAAGCCTCAACGACGTCGTCGCCCAGATCACCCGCGTGCGGGTGCGCGAAACCGTGCCCGACTCGGTGTTCGACCAGGCCGACGCCATCGAACTTGTCGACCTCACCCCCGACGACCTGATCCAGCGCCTCAAGGAAGGCAAGGTCTACGTCCCCAAGCAAGCCGAGCGTGCGCTGGAGCACTATTTCTCTCCCGGCAACCTGACGGCGCTGCGCGAACTGGCGCTGCGGCGAACCGCGGAGCGCGTCGACGAGCAATTGCTCAACCACATGCAGGCCAACGCGATCCCGGGGCCGTGGGCGGCAGGCGAGCGAATTCTGGTTTGTCTCAGCGAAGACCCGCGCGCCGCCGGCCTGATCCGCTACACCAAGCGGCTGGCGGATCGGCTGCATGCGCCGTGGACGGCAATCTGCATCGAGACCCGACGAAGCCTGCAACTGACCCAGACCGAACGTGATCGCCTGGCCGACATGCTGCGGCTCGCCGAAAGCCTTGGCGGCGAGGCCCTTACCATTCCCGCCGTCGGCCGCCGCATCGCCGACGATGTCCTGAGCTTTGCCCGCGCCAACAATGTGACCCAGATCGTGGTCGGAAAGTCGAGCCGGTCCTGGTGGTTCGAACTGGTGCGCGGCTCGGTGGTGCATGAACTGGTGCGCAATGCCGGCAATATCAGCGTGCATGTCATCGCCGGCGACAAGCTGGATGCGAACGCGGCCTCCGCCGCCAGGGGTGTGCGGACGGCGGAGCAGTCGGAGCCATTCAACCCGCTGCCCTTCGCGATGGCGCTGGTCGCCGTCGCTGTCGCTCTCGGTGTCGGGATCCTGATCCGCCCGTTTTTCGGCATCGAGAATGTCGACCTGGTCTTCCTCACCGGCGTCGTGGTGACCGCGGTTCGGTTCGGCCTGCTGCCCTCGCTGCTGGCCAGCGTCGCTGCCTCGCTCTGCTACAATTATTTCTTCTTGCCGCCGATCTATACGTTCACAATCGCCGATCCGACCAATATCGCGGCGTTCTTCTTTTTCATGCTGATCGCGTTCTTGGTCTCGAACGTCGCGGCACGCGTTCGCAGCCAGGCTGTTGCCGCGACGGAACGCGCCCGCACCACCGAGTATCTCTACTCCTTTAGCCGCAAGCTCGCCGGAACGGCGGCGCTCGACGACGTGCTGTGGGCCACCGCTTACCAGACCGCCCTGATGCTGAAGGTGCGGGTGGTGCTGCTGTTGCCCGAGGACGGCCTGATCACGGTCAAGACCGGTTATCCGCCGGAAGACGAGCTCGACCAGGCCGACCTCGCCGCCGCCAACTGGGCCTGGAGCAACGACCGTCCGGCGGGGCGCGGATCGGACACCCTGCCTGGCGCCAAGCGGTTGTTCCTCCCGATCCGGACCGGGCGCGGCCCGATCGGCGTGGTCGGCATCGACGACGACCGCTCCGGCCCGATCCTGACCCCGGACCAGCGCCGCCTGCTTGACGCCCTGATGGATCAGGCGGCCCTCGCCATTGAGCGCGTGCACCTGGTCGAGGACATCGACAAGGTCAAACGCACCGTCGAGACCGACCGGTTGCGTTCGGCGCTGCTGACGTCGATCTCCCACGACCTGAAAACACCACTGTCGTCGGTCCTGGGCTCGGCCAGCGCGCTGCGGGATTTCTCGCCGAAGCTGACCGACGCGGAGAAGGCCGATCTGCTGGGCACCATCATCGACGAATCCGAGCGGCTCAACCGTTTCATCGCCAACCTGCTCGACATGACCAAACTGGAATCCGGCGCCGTCGCGCCGAACTCGGCGCTGCACGATCTCAGCGATATCGTCGGCAGCGCGCTGCGGCGTGCGACCAAGATCCTGACCCAGCACCGCGTGGAACTGCAATTGCAGCCGGACCTGCCGATGCTGGAGCTTGATGCCGTGCTGTTCGAGCAGGTGCTGTTCAATCTGCTGGACAATGCGGCGAAATATGCGCCCGCCGGCAGCCTGATCGAAATCCGGAGCTGGCGCGACGCCGGCACCGTCTGCCTTCAGGTGCTCGACGAAGGCGACGGCATTCCGCCCGATGACCTCAACAACATCTTTGACAAGTTCTATCGCGCACAGAAGGGCGACCATGTCCGCGCTGGCACCGGCCTTGGCCTCGCCATCTCCCGCGGCTTTGTCGAGGCCATGCACGGAACGATCGTGGCGGCGAACCGCACCGACCGCAGCGGCGCCGTGCTGACCATCCGCCTGCCGATCCCGAAACCAAGACCAACACTGGATACCGACGCATGAGTGCTGCACCGCTCAAAATTCTTGTCGTCGACGACGAACCGCCGATCCGCAAACTGCTGCGGATGGGCCTCAGCACCCAGGGCTATGAGATCCTCGATGCGCCGAACGGCAAGACCGCGCTCGAGATGCTGGCGCAGCATCCGGATCTCGTCATCCTGGATCTCGGTCTTCCCGATATCCAGGGGCACGAGCTGCTGCGCATGATCCGGGCGCGCGACGGCAGCCTCCCTGTCGTGGTGCTGTCGAGCCGCGGCGATGAAGCCGGCAAGGTCCAGGCGCTCGATCTCGGCGCCGACGACTACGTCACCAAGCCGTTCGGAATGGACGAACTGCTGGCGCGGATCCGCGCCGCCTTGCGCCATCAATTGCAGGTGCAGGGGGAACGCCCCATCTTCAAGGCCGGCGATCTCTCGGTCGACCTGGTCCGGCGTATCGTCAAGGTCGGCGACAAGGACGTGAAGCTGTCGCCGAAGGAGTATGATCTCCTGCGGATCCTGGTGCAGCATGCCGGCAAGGTGCTGACCCACCGATTCCTGCTGGGCGAGTTGTGGGACGACCTCACCGATGCCCAGTACCTTCGCGTCTATGTGCGCCAGCTACGGCAGAAGATCGAAGGCAACGCCGAGCAGCCGCAATACATTCTCACCGAAGCGGGCATCGGCTACCGGCTGCGCGCTCCGGATTGACCACGCGTTCTGTTCTGATTTTGACGTTTAGCCGGGCCTGCGGGACCAAGCCATGAAGATTTCCGATTTCCTGTCACCGAGCGATGTCATCATCGACTGTCGCGCCACGCGCAAGCATCAGCTGCTGCAGAAACTGGCTGACAAGGCCGCGCCGAGCCTCGACTTGTCCTCTGAGGCCATCCTGTCCGAGCTGTTGAAGCGCGAAGAACTGGGATCCACCGGTGTTGGCGGCGGCGTCGCCATCCCGCACACCCGGCTCGCCGCCGTCAAGCGGCCGCTCGGCGTGGTAGCCCGCCTGAAGCAACCGATCGACTTCGAGGCGATCGATGGCCAGGCGGTGGATATCGTGGTGCTGCTGTTGTTGCCGGTGCCGCCGGAAGGCGATCAGCTGGTTGCGCTGGCGCTGGTGGCCCGCAAGCTGAAGTCGGCCGGGACGCTGGCGTTGCTGCGCAGCGTCAAGACGTCGGCGGATTTTTATGCGGCATTGACTGATTGATACCGAAGCTAAGCCCATAGCTCGTAGGGCGGGTTAGCCGAAAGCGTGACCCGCCGACGCACGTAAGCCTCGGAAACGTGCGTCGGCGGATTACGCTGCGCTAATCCGCCCTACAGGCAGCACAACTTTTTCAATCAATGAATGCCGACACCGAGCAGACGATCGATCAGGTCACGGTCCTGCTTCAGTTCATCCGACCGGCCGCCCCAGGCCTGACGGCCGCGCTCAATGACAATGACGCGATCAGCAAAATCCAGCGCCCGCTCGATCTGCTGCTCCACCAGAACGACGGTGACGTCGCCGGATGCCGCAAGCCGCGAAATCATGCTCATCAGTTCGTCGCAGATCACCGGCGCCAGCCCTTCCAGCGGTTCATCCAGCAGCAGGATCGACGGTTTGCCGAGCAGGGTCCGCGCCATCGCCAGCATCTGCTGTTCGCCGCCAGACAATTGCAAGCCGAGATGGCGCCGCCGCTCTCCGAGCCGCGGAAACATCTCGTAGGCCTCAGTGAGAGCTGTACGCGAGCGGCCCTTCAGGCCGGTCGAGAGATTTTCCTCCACTGTGAGCGAGCGAAAGATATCGCGGGTCTGCGGCACATAACCAACGCCGAACCGGGCCCTGGACGAGGCCCTGGTATCCGCGAGATCCCGGCCATCGATCCTGATCTGGCCGCGATGCCGGGTCGACAGGCCCATCAGCGTGGCCAGCAGCGTGGTCTTGCCGACGCCATTGCGGCCGAGGATCGCCAGACGATCCCCCGCCGGCACGGCAAAAGACATATCCGTGATGATCTGCGTCGGCCCGTAGCCGGCGCTCAGGTTTTCGACGTCAAGCCGGGCGGCGGCCATCGGCATAGCTCCCGAGATAAGCGCGGCGGACTTCGGCATCGGCGGTGACTTCCGCAGGCGTGCCYTGGAAGATCAGGCGTCCGCCCGCCAGCACCAGCACGCGTTTGGCAAAGCGAAACACTAGGTCCATGTCGTGTTCGATCATCAGCACGGCGATGTCCGGCGGCAGCCGATCGATCGCCTCCAGAATGCGCGGCGCTTCATCATGCGGCACGCCGGCCGCCGGCTCGTCGAGCAGCAGCACTTTGGGATTGAGCGCCAGACCGATCGCCAGCTCCAGCAGACGCTGCTGSCCGTAGGCCAACTGCACCACCGGCAGTCGCGCCAGATGATCGATGCCGAGCAGCCGCAACAAATTTTGGCATTCCCCCCGTACATCGGCCGCATCCGCGGCGAGTGACAGAAACCGGCGGGTCATCTTTCGGCGCTGCATGAYYGCRAGCGCAACATTCTCTTCCGCGGTCAGGCTGGTGAACAGGCGRGTRATCTGGAAGGTGCGGACCAGGCCGCGGCGCACGCGTCGGGCGATCGGCAGGCGGGTGACGTCTTCRCCGTCGAASACGATRCGCCCGCTGCTGGGCGGCAGGTCGCCRGACATCACATTGACCAGCGTGGTCTTGCCGGCRCCRTTCGGRCCGATCARGGCGACGCGATCGCCGCTGGCRAGGCTGAACGARAYGTCRCGGTTGACATGGAGSCCGCCGAACGCCTTCGACAATCCCYGCAGCTCGAGAAGGGTGCTCATGCYTTCCCTCCCCGYATGCGAAATTTCGACCAYRCSGTTTGAGCCCCATGSGCSAGWCCGCGCGGCATGAACACCACGATCAGGATCAGCAGCAGRCCGACCAGCGTCATCCAGTGRAASGGATTGGTGGCGGASACGATRTGCTCGAAAATCTGGAAGATGATCGCACCGGTCAGCGCGCCCCAGAGACTGCCGGCRCCGCCGAGCACCAGCATCACCAGCACYTCGGCCGASCGYTCGAARSWSACRCTGTCCAGCCCGACCACGCCGGTYGTGATCGCCATCAGCGCGCCGCCGACACCGGCAACAGCGCCCGAGACGCCATACATCACGATCAGCCGCGGATAGACCGACGCGCCGATCATGCGGGCACGCAGGTCATCGTCCCGGATGCCGCGGCASAGCAGMCCRAAYGGCGAGCGCACGAASCGCAAAAGCRCSGCGAAYACCAGGCCGAGAACRACCACCGARAARAYRTARGCSGTGCGGCTGTACATRTCGAAGGCGAACACGCCGARCACCGGCGCGGGCGTAATGCCGGACAGGCCGTCACTGCCTCCGGTCAAGGAYGACAGCTTGTTCGAGAGCGCGCCGACGAGCTGGCCCACCGCGATCGACAGCACCAGTTGCGGCARCCCGCGRAARCGSGTGATCAGCGCCCCYGACAACAGCCCGCACAGWGCGCCGGCGACGAGCCCGACACCCAGCAGCAGGATSGGATTGGTGATGCCGGCGATGCAGGCRTTGCCRACCACATAGGCGCTGACGCCGAACAAAGCCGCCTGCCCCAGCGTCGCAACRCCGCAATAACCGGTGACCAGGTCGAGCGACAGCACCAGCARYGCAATGCTGACAAGACGGGTMAGRAAYGCGAGATCGTCAGGRAACAGSACRTAGCCGAGMACRCCAAGCACGGCGATCACAACGAGGCCKGCSAGCTCSGTYGCGAARGGYWTCCTCTTGTCCGGCACGACAAYGRCKGKYGATGACATATCCATCTCAGTGCGCCCGCCCGAACAAACCATGCGGGAACAGGAAYACGATCACGATGACRGCSAGATAGAAGAAGAAYTCGCCGAAYTCCGGMGCRAGATAYTTTCCCGTGGTGTCCGCCARSCCCAGCARCAGCGAYGCCGACAGCGCGCCGGTGATCGACCCKGCKCCGCCGACCGARACSACSACCAGGAAGGTCACCATGTARCGCAGCGCRTARAACGGCTCGATCGGCAGCARTTCCGCGCCRACCACGCCGCCRAACGCGCCGAGCCCGACGGCCAGCGCGAATGTCGCSRAATARATCACCTCGGTGCGRATGCCCAGCGCCTCGGCCATRTCGCCATTGTCGACRGCSGCGCGCAGCCGAACGCCGAATTCGGTCCGCTCCAGCARCARCCACARCGCCAGCGCGGTGACGGCGCCGCAGGCGATCACGAACATSCGRTGGGTCGGGACCATCCGGAAACCGATAYCAAGCGGRCCGCTGAGCATCGGCGGCAGYGGGATCGATTTCAGCGTCGGGCCGAATATRAAATTGACAATGCCGATGATRAARAASGTGATGCCGATGGTCAGCARCARCTGRGTCAGTGCATCYGATTTYCGGTARATSCGGCGATAGAGCAGRATCTCGAAYGGAATCGAGATCACGATGGTKCCGRYGACGGCGATCAGRATCGCSACCGCATAGGGMATKCYCRTYGTTTTCAGGGCATAKGASGCGAGATAGCCGCCGATCATCGCRAASGCGCCGTGCGCGAGATTSACCACRCGCATCAGGCCCATCATGATCGACAGGCCGATCGAGATCATGAACAGCACCATGCCGTAGGACACGGCATCGACACCAATGCTGAGGATGGTTCGCAAGATCTTGTCCCGTTGGCGTCAAACTCGGCGCCGTCACCCGGATGAGCGGAGCGACATCCGGGATCAGCGCTTGAAGAGTCCCGGGTGTCGCTTTGCCCACCCGGGCTGCACCATCACTTCAAAGCAAAACGCATGCCGCTCAATTCGCGCTCATCGCCCAATCGGGCTGCGCATCGAAGGTCTGGATTTCCTTGTTGATGAGCTTGCCGTCCTGCTTGGCGACTTCACGCAGATAGACGTTCTGGCGAATGTGCCGGGTCGCGGGATCGATCGAGACCGGCCCGCGCGGGCTGACCCATTTCAAACCCTTGACCGCCGCAAGCGCCTTCTCGGGGTCGCGCTGGCCATTGGTCGCCTCGATCATCTTGTAGATCAGGCGCGCGCCGTCATAAGCGGCGACCGAGGTCATCGTCACCTCGTCGAGCTTGCCACCGCCCTTGACCAGCTGAGCAAGAAACGCCTTGTTTTCCGGCGAGTCATGCGACACGGCGTAATGATAGGTGGATAGAATGCCGATGCCGCTGTCGCCGATGTTAGGCAGGTCTGGCTCGGTGACGACGTCGCCGGTCGACATCAGCTTGACGCCGGCGGCCTTCAGGCCATTGTCGATGTAGGCCTTGACGAAGCCGAGCGTCGGCGGACCGGCGGGCAGAAACGTGAAGATCGTATCCGCGCCGGAATCCTTGATCCGCTGCATGATCGGGCTGAAGTCGGTGGTATTGAGCGGCATGCGGATCGCTTCCGCGACGCTGCCGCCTTCCGCCTCGAAGGTCTTGCGGAACGCGGTTTCCGCATCGATGCCCGGGCCGTAATCGCTGACGGCAATCGCGACCTTCTTCGATCCATTGGCCTTGGCGACCTTGGCCGCCGGCACCGTATTCTGCCACATGGTGAACGAGGTGCGCACGATCAGCGGGCTCTTTTCGACAATGGCCGAGGTCGCTGCATTCATCACCACCAGCGGGGTCTTGGCTTCTTCCAGCAAGGGCGCCACCGCCATGGCGTCAGGCGTGAAATAAAGACCGGCGAGATACTGCACCTTGTCCTTGACCAGCAGTTCCTGGGCGAGCGCCTTGGATTTCGCCGGATTGGGCGATTCTTCATCGCGATAGATGAATTCGACCTGATGATCGCCAATCTTGGATCCGTGCTCGGCGACCCAGGCATCGATGCCCATCTTGAAATTCTGACCGAACAGGGCGTACGGGCCCGACATGGTCCCGATCACACCGACCTTGATGACGTCCGCGGATGCGGCCGTTCCCATCATGGCCAGCGCAGCCACAGCGGATACCCATTTCACCGATCTCTGCATTCAGTCCCCCTTCGAACCCAAGCTGCCTGTTTGAACCACGTTGCGTCAGAACATCTCGAAATATTCCCGCTGCTCCCATTCGGTGATGTCCGCCTGGAAACGCTCGATCTCCGCCGTCTTGATATGGACGTAGTAGTCCACCAGCTCCGCTCCCATGGCGGTGCGGAAGAACGGGTCCTCTTGTAGCGCGAACACGGCTTCACGCAATGATTTCGGCAACAGGTTCGCCTTGGTCTCGTAGGGGGTGTCCGCGGACGGACCCGGATCGAGCGATCGGTCGACGCCGTCGAGGCCGGCCAGAATTTGCGAGGCCATGTAAAGATAGGGATTGGCTGCCGGCTCGCCGATCCGGTTCTCCAACCGAGTGGCCGGATCGTTCGGTCCGCCCAGCACCCGGATCATCACGCCGCGATTGTCGCGGCCCCAGATCGCTCGATCGGGCGCCAGCGAATAGGAGCGATAGCGCTTGTAGCCATTGATGGTCGGCGTCGAAAACACAGCCGAGGCGCGGGCATGCTCCAGCAGCCCCGCCATGTAGCCGCGGCCCAGCGGCGACAAATCGTCGCCCTCAGCCGACATGAACGCGTTCTTGCCGGTCGCACGCGACACCAGCGACTGGTGCAAATGCCAGCCCGACGACATCACATTGGGAATCCGCGGCCGGCACATGAAGGTGGCGTGATAGCCGTGGCGCTGGCAGATCTGTTTCACGGCGCTGCGAAACAGCACCATGATGTCGGCGGGGGCGAGCCCCACCGTGGGCTGGAACACGAACTCGCACTGGCTCGGGCCGTATTCCACTTCCATCGAGCGCAGCGGCAGCTCGAGCGCGATGATATCGCGCCGGATCAGTTCGAGCACCGGCTCCATCTGGTCGTAGCGCTGCTCGGTCAGGTATTGATAGCCCTGCGACAGCAGGCTGACGGCCGGCGGCTCGCCTGGGTTGCCCGGGCTTCCGGCGTCCGACGACGCCAGCCGTGGGTTCTCAACCTTGAAGACATGGAATTCGACCTCGAGGCCGGCCATGAAGTCGTAGCCGCGCTGCGCCAACCGATCGATCACCGATCGATAAAGATTGCGGGTCGCGAACGGCACCGGACGGCCGTCGGCGAAGTAGAGGTCACACAACACCCATCCGGTGGTCGGCGCCCACGGCAGTACGCGGAACGTGGTGGGATCGGGCACCATCAGCACGTCGGCGGCGCCCTGCATCTCGCGCATGCCGAAGCCACCACCGGCGGTGAACACCGGAAACACGGTGCGATGCGAGGTGTCCTTCGCCAGCATGGTGGTGGTGATCGAGCAGCCACTCTCCAGCGAATGCAGCGCCTCGCCGGCAATCAGCGTCTTGCCGCGCAGGATGCCGTGCTGGTCGGGAAATGACAGCCGGATGGTGTCGAGCCTGCGCTCCTCCGCCAGCTTGCGCAGGCGGACCGCCGCCTCTGTCTGCTCCTGCGACCAGAGGCCGTGCCGTGCGACAAAACTCACCGCGCTCTCCTTGCCTGACATCGATGCTTATTCGGCTGCGGTGATGAGATGCGGAACCTTGTCGGCGATCTCGGTGGGCACCGGCGCCATCCACGGCGCGCCGCGGCGGCGCTTGACGTCAACCTCCATCCAGTAGGTTTCCCAGCCGCGGGTCGGTCCGATGCCGTCCATGGTCGCCGGGCCCTGAATGCTGCGGGCATGCGCCGCGTCGATATGCAGTAGCGGCTTGCCGCCGGCGACCGCCTTTTCGATTTCCTGTCGCAGCAACCGGCGATACTGGATGATCGCCTTGTCGGACTGCCCGAGATGCTCACGGGTGCGATCCTGGATCGCTCCCATGGATTCCACCGCCCACTGGTCGTGCACGTTGATATCGAGCCCCATGCCAGTATAGGTCTCGGTCGCCTGCTCGTGCGGATCGAAGCCGTAGTCGTTGCTCTTGTTGCGGCGCGACTTGTAGTGCGGCAATTCGTAAAGCTCCAGCCGCTGGTCGCGCATTTTCTGCTTGTCCACCGGCTTGGTGTAGCTGGTGAAGATCGCATACCAGTAGCAATGCGTGTCATCCACCGGCACGTGCCACTGGGTGATGGTCATCTCGGTGCTCATCGGAATGACGAAGGCGTGCGGGAACAGCTGATTGGTGACCCGCACATGGGTGCGCTGCTCGTCGATCTCGCGCAGCGCGATCAGCCGCAAACCGTATTCGGTGCGCTCCACATTGATGATGGGACGATCATACTCACGCAGGATGCGCGTCATCGGCAGATCGCTGTCGGCAGAGGCGCCGCGGAACTGCTTGCCGTAGGCGGCGGAGGTGTCTTCATCCTCGAAGAAACGATGCAGGAACGAGGCGTGCGCCGGATCGATGCCGACTTCGAGCGCCTGCAGCCAGTTGCACTCGAACAGGCCCTTGAAGGCAAACGTATAGGCGTCAGGCGCCACGAAACAATCCAGTTCCGGAAACGCCGGCGGCTCGCCCTCGCCGAGATAGGCCCACAGCATGCCGCTCTTCTCGATCACCGGGTAGGCGCGCTGCCTGATGTTCTTGCACAGCGGCGAGTCCGCCGGCTCCGCCGGTGTCTGCAGGCATTCGCCATCGACACTGAACAGCCAGCCATGGAAGGCGCAGCGCAGGCCGCCATTTTCGAGGCGCCCGAACGCGAGATCAGCGCCGCGATGCGGACAATCACGATCGATCAGGCCGTAACGCCCGCTTTGGTCGCGGAACAGCACGAAGTTCTCGCCGAGCAGCCGCACCGGCTTGATCGGGCGTTCGCCCTCCAACTCGTCCACGAGCGCAGCCGGCTGCCAGTACATCCGCATCAGTTTTCCGGCGGGATCCTTCGGCCCGATCCGCGTGATCAGATCGTTTTGTTCCTGGCTCATCATGACGGCGCTCTCCCGTGCTGTGCGGTTCGCAAGAATAGCCCTGTCGGAGCCGCGATCACTCGATTAGAATTCGTTCGACTACCGAACTTTTGTTCGATTATAGACTAGAATGATTCCTTGGCAAGTCCTTAGAACCGCTCAAAGGATAGCGAACTGCCGCCATTTCTTGTGCAATGCGGTGATTTCCAAGGCATCCGGCATGGAGCCAACAAGCGGGCTTGATCATTCTTTATAACGAACATATGTTCGATGATCGAACAATCTAGGAGATATCGATGCCCCGCGTTCGATTTGTCGAGCCAAACGGCACCGAGCGCGCACTGGAGATCGCGGCCGGCAACAGCGTGATGCTGACGGCGATCCGCAACAGCATCCGGGGCATCGAAGCCGAGTGCGGCGGCTGCCTCGACTGCGCCACCTGTCATGTTTATGTCGACGCCTCCCAACTCCACGCGATCCCGCCACCGAGCGCGCAGGAAGACGCGGTGCTCGCTGCAGTCGCGGCCGAACGACGCGCCACTAGCCGACTGGCTTGCCAGCTGTTCGTCCCGGCGGGGATCGAAACTCTCGTCGTCCACATTCCGGAGAAACAATTGTGAGCGGACTTGTCGTCATTGGCGCCTCATATGCCGGCGTCCAGGCCGCGCTGGGCGCACGCGAGGCCGGCTATGCCGAGCCGATCCGGCTGCTTGCCGATGAATCATCCCTGCCCTATCAGCGCCCGCCGCTGTCAAAGGGCTTCCTGCTGGGGCAGGCCTCGGAAGACAGCCTGATCCTGCGCGACGAGAAATTCTTTCGCGACAAGGGAATCGATCTCGTGCTCGGCGCAAGGGCTGTCCGTATCGATCGCCAGGAACGGCGCGTCGCGCTCGCCAGCGGTGAGCAGCTTGGTTTCGACAGGCTTTTGCTCGCCACGGGATCGCGCGCCCGGCGGTTGAGTGTTCCCGGCGCGGACCTGCCGGGACTGCACTATCTCCGCTCGCTGACCGATGCCCAGGAGTTGAAGGGCAAACTCGCTGCGGTATCCGAGATCATCATCATCGGCGGCGGCTTCATCGGGCTCGAGGTGGCATCGTCTGCACGCAAGCTCGGCAAGACCGTAACTGTCGTCGAAGCCGCCTCACGACTGCTGGAGCGCGCGGTGTCGCCGGTGATCTCCCGTTTCCTGCTGGACTTGCACCGCGGTCACGGCATCGACATCCGTCTTTCGGAGACGGTGGCGAAGATCGAGAAAGATCACGGCGCGCTGAACGTCACCTGCGACAGCGGCCATCGCCTGCGCGCGAACCTCGTGCTGGTCGGAATCGGTGGCATCGCCAACACGGAACTGGCGGCCGAGGCCGGGCTTGCGTGCAACAACGGCATTATGGTTGACGCCGTCGGCCGAACCGAGGATCCCGGCATCTTTGCCGCCGGCGACTGCACCAGCCACCACAACGGTTTCGCGGGCAAACACATCCGGCTTGAATCGGTACAGCATGCCCAGGACCAGGGACGCGCGGCCGGCGCCGCCATCGCCGACCAACTGGTCCCCTATGCCAGCGTGCCGCGGTTCTGGTCGGATCAGTACGAGGCCAAGCTGCAGATCGTCGGCCTCTCGGACGGCGGCGATCGGCATGTGATCCGAGGCGCGCTCGATCAGGGACAGTTCTCTGTCTTCATCTATCGAGGCGATCGATTGATTGCGGTCGACAGCATCAATCGCCCGGGCGAGCAGTTGATCGCCCGCAAACTGATCGGGGCCGATGCCTCGCCTTCCCCCGACCAAGCCGCCGACTTGTCCTTTGACCTGAAGGCCGTGCCGCTGACGACGGCGGAAGGTGCGCCGGCATGAAAAATATGCTCACGTCTGCCTCTGAGGGGTCGATTCCACGACCATCGGGGAACGACAGGCGAGCAATGCCCAGGGTGAAGCGAACGGCCGAAGAGGAAGACGCCAAGCGCGAGGGCCCGGAATTTATCGAAAGCCTGGACCGCGGGCTGCGGGTGCTGGAGCTGTTCGGCGCCGACCATCGGCCGATGACACTGAGCGACATCGCCAAGGCGGCCAACCTGCCCCGCGCCACCGCCCGCCGCATTCTCATGACGCTGGAAAAGGGCGGCTTCGTCTCGGGCGACGGCAAGCTGTTCTCGCTGACGTCACGGGTGCTGGCTCTGGCATCGGCCTACCTGTCGTCGAATCAAATCGTCACTGTGGTGCAGCCGATGATCGACCGGGTCTCGACCGAGACCAAGGAGGTCTGCTCCCTGGCGATCCTCGACGGCGAGCAAGCCATCTTCATCGCTCGCGCCAGCCCCGCGCGGGTGTTTTCCGCAGGCATCGACATCGGGTATCGCCTGCCGGCGTTCTGCACTTCTGTCGGGCGCGTGCTGCTGGGCCGGTTGCCGCCCGGCGAACTGACCGCCGCCATCGGCCGCATGAACCTGGTTGCGCAGACACCGTTCACCGTGACGGACAAGGACGTGCTGTTGGCGGCGATCATCACCGACCGCAGTAAAGGCTACTCGCTGGTGGATCAGGAGGCCGAAGACGGCTTCCGTTCGCTGGCGGTGCCGGTGCGCCGGTATGACGGCGAGATCGTCGCAGCGATCAATGTCGGCGCCCACGTCGACCGCATTTCCACCGGCGAGATGCTCGACCGATTTCTGCCGCCGCTGAAAAATGCCGCCGCGGCAGCTCAACCATTGCTGCTCTGACCGCGCATCACGCGGCCAGCACCTCCTGGATTCGGCCGCGAATGCCGTCCTGATCGTAGCTGCCGGCCGACGACAGCAATGGAATGTCGATCGCGATATTCGCCGGCCGTTTCAGAACCACAATCCGATCGCCGATCTCCAGCGCCTCATTGATCGAGTGGGTGATGAATACGGCGGTCTTTCCGTTTTCCTTGACCAGCCGGACGAACTCGGCGCGCAGCTTGCGGCCGGTCATCTCGTCCAGCGCTGAGAACGGCTCGTCACAGAGCAGGATGTTGGCGTTGGTCGCAAATGCCCGCGCGATCGACACCCGCTGCCGCATGCCGCCCGACAGCGCATGGGGGTAGTCGTGCTCATGGCCGCGCAGGCCGAGGGTTTCGAGCCAGCGCCGCGCGGTCTCGCGCCGCTGGTCGGCCGCGATGTCCAGCATCTCCAGTCCCAGCTCGACATTCTGGATCGCCGTGCGCCACGGCAGCAGGCGGTCGCCCTGAAACACGATCGCCATCCGGCCGCGAAACCAGTCGAAATCGCGGAAGGGATTGTGACCATCCACGGTGACGGTGCCGCTGCTTGGCTCCGTCAGGCCCGCGATCAGGTTGAAGATTGTCGACTTGCCGCAGCCGGTCTTGCCGAGCAGCGCCAGCATCTGGCCCTGCGCCACCTGCAGACTGAGATCGTCGACGGCCACATATCCCGGCGCGCGCCCTGCATTGCCGAATACCTTGGAGACCTTCTCGAGACAAATCACCGGCTGAGCGCTCTGGCTGATGGTCATAGCGTCCGCTCCGATACCGCCCGATAACGAAACGCGATGGTCTCGATCAGCGTCAGAAGGGCCTGAACGATCAAGACGAAAAACACCAGTTGCAGCGTCCATGCCAGCGCACCCGCCATGTCGAAGATCTGCTGTTGCTGCAGCAATTGATAACCCACGCCGCCAGTGGCGCCGACGAGTTCAGCGACGACCACAACGCGCGACGCGTTCCCGAGGTTGACTTTCCAGGCGGTGAGGATATCCGGCAGCACCGCCGGAATGATCATGGTGCGAAACAGTTTGGCCCGCGACGGCCGGAAACTCATCACCATCTCGACCAGATCGCGCGACATCGCCTGCAACGCGCCCAGCACCTGAAACGTGAAGGCCGGCAGCGTCGTCATCACCATGATGAAGAAGATGCGAAACTCCACGCCATGGAACCAGATGATGGCGAACACCACCCAGGACAGCGCCGGGATGCCCTGAAACAGCGTAAGGATCGGCGACAGGAAATCATGGGCTGCGCGCGATCTGGCCATCACCACGGCCAGCGCCGCGCCAATGATGAAGGCGCCGGCAAGCCCCGCCAGAATCCGCAGCACGGTGGCGAACACATCGCTAAACTGCGTCCAGCTGCCGAGTATTTCGAGGCAGCGCCAGAACACGTCGACCAGCGATGGAAACAGGAACGGCGGAAAGAACAGAGATGCGAACTGCCACAAGCCGGCAACGACGGCAAATGGCAGCACATACGAAGCCAGTTTTCGCGCGGCCGCTGCACCAAACCGCGCAGCATCCGACGGCTGATAATCCAGGCTGGGGACCGTCATTGCATCGGCCCTTGGTAGATCGTGGTCGGCGCCGGATCCGACGGCAGGAAAGCGATCGACTTGCCCGCGTCGTAGACCGACCTGATTTCCTTGGCCACCTCGGACGCGGCGCGAACATTCATGCCCAGCCGATCGTTGGCGCGGATCAGCTCCGCGACCGCCTTGCGGTCATCGTCGGTCCCCTTGCTGGCAATCAGCCTGGCGGCGTCATCGGGATTGGCCACAACCCAGCCCGCCGCCTGCTTGTATGCAGCATAGAGTTTTGGAATCAGGCTCTTGTTCTTTTCCGCCCACACCACATGAGCAGCTACACCGAGGTACGGAATGTTCCGGCTTCCAGTCGCCTTCTGCCAGCTCTCTTCGATCTTGAGATCGATCATGCGGATGGCCGGCTTCTTGCTGCGCAGCGTGGTGTAGGCGGGCTCCCACAGTTGGATGGCGGTGGCCCGGTCGGCCAGCGCGTACCCGACCAAGCCCGGCGTCGCGGTGTTGACCACCGAGAACTTGCTGGTATCGGCGCCGAGCTGGCGTGCAAACCAGTCAAACATCACATAATTAGTGGTGCCTTTGGCCGCCGCGAGATCCTTGCCCTCCATGTCCCTGATCGTCTTGATCTCGGGGCGCGAGGTCACCACCGTGCCCCAGAAATCAAACAGATTGAACAGGTAGGTCACCTTGACGCCGCGGACATCGGCAAGACCGACCTGCAGCAGCGATGCGCTGCCGCCGACCTGAAACTCACCGGAGTTGAACTGCGCGCTGTAGGCATCCGGCGTGCGCTCTTCGAAGGAGATCGACAGTCCGTTTTTTTCGTCCAGCTTCTGCGCCTTGATGATCGGCGGCAGGAACGCGCCGAGCGATGGTGGCCCGAATACCACGATCGAGATCTTGTCGAGTTGCTGAGACTGGGCAGTTCCTATTTGCAGCAGCACTTGCAGAAGCGATGCGAGTGCAATCGCCGTCTTCCGGATCATGTGTCGTCCCTCCTCGTGGTCTTCTTATTGAAGCTATTCCCTGATGAAGGCCCTTACCCTGGGCTCTTGCTATTTTCAGCTGATGTCGACATCCGTTGGCTGCCGCAGCACCACCATGCCTCAATCGCTGATGCCCATCTCCTTGAACACCTCCTTGGCGATGCGGAAGCTGTCGAGGCCCGCAGGCACGCCGCAATAGACCGCGATCTGCAGAAACACCTCACGCAGTTCGTTCTTGGTGATACCGTTATTGAGCGCGCCGCGAACGTGCAGCTTGAGCTCATGCGGCCGGTTCAATGCCGAGATCATGGCGAGGTTCAAAAGGCTGCGGCTGCGCCGGTCGAGCCCAGGGCGGTTCCAGATCTCGTCCCAGCAGAATTCGGTGGCGAGTTTCTGCATCGGCCAGTTGAAATCGTCAGCGGCGGCCAGCGACCGTTCGACATAGGAATCGCCGAGCACGGCGCGCCGCGTCTGCAGCCCACGCTCAAATTTTTCGCCCCGCGGCTTTTGTTCGTCCATCACAATACTCCGGTTTCGAAAATGGCTATGTCAGGCGGCTTCAAACTCGGCCAGCGGCTCGGTCCAGGCGTCGTAGCCGTAGACCCAGTCGGGATCGGTCGGATTCTTGAGCCAGGTGTTGGTGCGCGAACTCAACTGCACCCGCGAGGTGCGCGGCTTGCGCGTTGCTTCGAAACGACGGAAAGCAGCCGTTACGCCGGCCCGGTCGACGCCTTCAAGGCAGCGCGAGAGCACGGCGGCATCTTCGATGGCCATCGCCGCGCCCTGCGCCATGTAGGGTGTCATCGGATGGCAGGCATCGCCGAGCAGCGTGATATTGCCTTCGCTCCAGCGCGGCAGCGGATCGCGATCGACCAGCGCCCACTTGTGCACCGCAGGGCACGACGCCAGCACATGGCGAACCTGCGGATGGAAATCTGCAAAGGCCTTTCGCAGCTCATTGACGTCACCCATTGCCGACCAGGATTCCACCGTGAAGCCCGGCTCCGGCTGGCTGGTGACGAAGTAGACCTCGCTGCGGTCCGGCTTGACGTAATAGATGACGATGTGCCGATCCGGTCCCCACCATTTGGTGCAATCGTCGATCTGGTAGCCGCCCAGCAGCTCCGCCGGAAACACCGTCCGATAGGCGATGCGGCCGGTGAAATTCGGCGCGTCGCGGCCGAACAGGCGCTCCTTGACGAAGGAATGAACGCCGTCGGCGGCAACGACCGCGTCCACCGTCACAGATTTGCCGTTGGCGAAATTCAATTGAACCCGATCATCGGACTGCTGTGTGATGTCGACCACCCGGTGGTCGAGATGAACCGCCTCGGCCGGCACCACACTCGCAAGCGCCGCGTGAAGGTCGCCGCGGTGGCCCAGCAGGTAGGGCGCGCCGTAGCGCTCCTCCGCCGGTGCACCGAAGATCATGTCGAAACGGACCTCGCCGGTGTCATATTCCCTGTTATTCCAGGAGCGTGGATAGAACGCGGCAGCCCGCATCGCCGGCTCCAGCCCGAACCCGCGCAGGACCTTCATGGCATTGCATCCGATCTGGATGCCGGCCCCCAGCCGCGTGAACTTCGACGCTTGTTCGTAAACATTGGCTTCGATGCCGGCGCGTCGTAATGCCGCCGCTGTCGCAAGCCCTCCCATACCCGCTCCTATGATCGCCACGGAGAGCTTCGTCATCGCTGTGCCTTGTCATGCTGTTGAACCGTGACGGCGACTATCCGCTGCGATCCACAAACTCGGCAAACGACTAATTCTGACCCGGCGTGAGTTTCCCTCACGCGGCGTCCCGGCCCGTCGGCTGAATGAAACCCGGTTCGGCGCTAGAATTTCCAGCCCATCGATTCCGCCCAGGCCTTGGTCGCCTGTTCGGTCTCATGTCCGGCATCGGCGAGCCAGTTGCAAAAATCCCGGATCGCCGGTGAATCCTCATGATCGCTGCGAAACAGCGCACTGTACAGGCGTTTGCGCAGGCCGAGCGAGCCGAACGGGACGCACAGTTTTTTGGCCATCAGTTCGTCGATGATCAGGAACAGCGGAAACAGGCCGACTCCGAGCCGTTCCTGGGTCGCCTGAAGCGCAAAGTACATCTGCTCGAAGCGCAGCACGACCTGTTCAGGCTGCATCTCGCCGCCGGCCGAGGCAAACCACTGCCGCCAGTCATAGGGCTCGGTCAGATATGTAATCAGCGTGTGGCGCTGCAGATCAGACAACTTGCCCAGTTCACCGCGTTCCAGCAGGTCGACATGGCAGACCGGCGCAATCAATTCCGTCATGAAATGGATCGACGTCCAGCCGTTGATCTGCCCCTGTTCGCCGCGGATTGCCACGTCGAAACCGGCCTCATTGGCGTTGACAGGGCCGAGCGCCGTGGTGAGTCGGAGCTCGATGTCAGGACGCTTGCGCTGGAATGTCGCCATCCGTCCGATCAGCCAGCGCATGGTGAATGTCGGCGGCGCGTTGATCCGCAGCACCGTCGGCGCGACGTCCTCCTTGATGTCCATCGAGGCCAGCGCCAGCCGATCCAGGATCGCGGTGACCTCGACATAATAGTGTTGCCCGGCGTCGGTCAGGCTGAGCTGGGAGGGTGCGCGACGGAACAGCTTGACACCAAACCACTCCTCCAGCAGCGCGACCTGCCGGCTGACCGCGCCATGGGTCACATGCAGCTCTTCGGCCGCCTTGGTAAAGCTGACATGACGGGCCGCCGCCTCGAACGTCTTGACCGCATTGAGCGGTGGCAATTTCCTCATCTGTGCTTGATTGTCCCATTCTGGCCTGAGGGCGATTATCGACATATCGGGCCGGGAGCCAACCCCGAAGGTGCTAGAGGCGAGGTGCTGGAGGCGATGAGGTCTCGGGCTGAAACGTGCACGCAGTCGCTGCGCTGCAAAGCAATCCGACGCTCGTCGATCGCATAGCGGCATTCGCAAACTGCTGGTGTATTTCGCAGGAAAATCGGGCTCCATCATCGGATGGATCAACATTCCGCAACAAGACCTCAGCCGACGGCTCCCGCCAAACCCGTCGCCGTCGCGCTCACCGTGCTTGCGATCTCCTTCGTCCTGGCCGCCCTCGGCCGCGGGATAAGCGAAAGCTTCACCGTCTTCCTGCTGCCGATCTCGAACAATTTCGGATGGGATCGCGGCCAGGTCGTCTCGATCTATTCACTCACAGCCCTGACCGGCGGCCTGGTCGCGCCATTTGTCGGTCGGCTGTTCGATCGTTCGGGACCGCGCGCCGTGTTCGCACTCGGCTTGATCGCCCTCGGCGGTGCCTTTCTCATCGCCGCCTATGCGCAGAAGCTTTGGCAATTCCAGTTCAGCCTGGGATTGTGCGTCGGACTAGGCCTTGCCAGCACCGGCAATGTACCGGGCTCGATCCTGCTGGGCCGGTGGTTCGGTCCGCGGCTGCCGACCGCCATGGCGGTGATCTATTCGGCCACCGGCGCCGGCGTCCTGCTGATGCTGCCGGTGTCGCAACTGCTGATCGATCATCTCGGCTGGCGCGGCGCCTATCAGGCCTATGGATATGGCGTCCTGCTCGCGCTGCTGCCATTGCTGCTGGTGTTGCCGTGGAAGCTGTTTTCCAAGGGATCGCCCCATGTCGTAAGGCCGTCCGCAACAGATGCCGCCGAGGACAGCTGGACTCTCTCGGCCGCCATTCGTCATCACGCCTTCTGGGCCTTGTTCGCCACCTTCTTCTTCACCGCCATCGGAATGTATTCGATTTCCGCTCAGGTCGTGGCCTACCTGGTCGATGCGGGATTCCCCCCGCTGCAAGCCGCGACGGCGTGGGGCTTCAGCGGCGTGGTGCTGCTGTTCGGCATGCTGTCGATTTCCTGGCTTGACGGAAAGATGGGCCGACGCCGCTCGGTGTTGCTCAGTTATGCGATCTCGATCATCGGAATCGGGTTGCTCTGGCTGCTGAAGACATATCCCAACATCTGGCTGCTGAGTGGCTTTGTGGTCTGCTTCGGCAGCATGATCGGTTCGCGCGGCCCGTTGCTGACGGCCACCGCGATGAAGCTTTTTCGCGGCAGGCATGTCGGCACGATCTATGGCACCATCACCATCGGCAGCGGATTGGGCTCCGCGCTCGGCTCCTGGAGCGGCGGCCTCATCCACGACGCCACCGGCAGCTATGACGCGCTACTCGCATTCGCCCTCGTCAGCGTCATTCTCGGCATGCTGCCGTTCCTGATGGTGCCGGCGCTGCGCTAACCGCCTTCCACCTCAGTGATGGCGTTCGAATTGTTGACATGCCGCCCGCATGACTTGTCCGTGCGCCCGTTCAAGTTTTGTTGACCCGCATCATGACGAGATCACCCGTACAGATGAAATAATTAGCCACCGCCGCTGTTTACCAGAAATGGCAATCCAGATGGCGAGGGTTCATGACGGATGCGGCAGCTTTGATGTCCCTGGCGACGTCCGTGCCTCCCCATGTGTTGCATCAGAAAGACGTTCAATCGGCTACCCGCGTACTATTCGGCGATCGATATCCGGAACTGGCGCGTCTTGAGCCGGTGTTCACCAATGCGGGAGTGATCAAGCGGCATGGCGTGAAGCCGATCGAATGGTACTTCGAGCCGCGCGGCTGGCCGGAGCGGACGCAAGCCTTTCTGGACGGCGGCGAAGCGCTGTTCATCGACGCGGCCCGTCAGGCGATCGAGCGAGCCGGCCTCGCTCCCGGCGACATCGATACCGTCGTCACCGTTTCCTCGACAGGAATCGCCACGCCGAGCCTGGAGGCCCGTGCCGCGGGCAAGCTTGGATTGCGCACGGATATCTCACGGGTGCCTGTCTTCGGCCTGGGGTGCGCCGGTGGTGTCTCCGGGCTGTCGATCGCATCGCGCCTCGCCCAGGCGCGTCCCGGCACCAACGTTCTGCTGGTCGCGCTCGAACTCTGCACCCTCGCCTTTCGCCTCGACAAACTGACCAAAGCCAACATCGTCGCCATCAGCCTATTCGGCGACGGTGCCGCGGCGGCTGTGTTGCGCGCCGGCGACGGCGGCACGCTTCAAGTCGAAGGATCCGGCGAGCATCTCTGGCCCGATACACTCGACATCATGGGATGGGATGTCGATCCCCAGGGCTTCGGCGTGATCTTTGGCCGCGCGATACCGGCTTTCGCGCGCGAGAATATGGGAGCTGCGGTGACAGGCATCCTGCAGCGGCTGAACCTTTCGGTTCAGGACATCCAGCGCTTCGTCTGCCATCCGGGGGGAACCAAAGTAGTTGCGGCGCTGGAAACGGCACTCTCCCTGGATCAGGGCGCGCTGCTGCACGAACGCCAGATTCTGGCCGGCTACGGGAATATGTCGGCCCCCACCGTGTTGTTCGTGCTGGAGCGCGTTCTCGCGGATCATACGCCGCAGCGATCGCTGCTGACGGCGCTCGGCCCCGGTTTCACCGCGAGCTGTGTCGCGTTGCGGTGCACGACATGACGTTTGCCGCCATCATCCTCGGATTGGTGACGCTGCAGCGCGTCGGCGAATTGCTGCTCGCGCAACGCAACACCGAACGGCTGCTGGCCGCCGGCGCCCATGAAGTCGCGCCGGAGCATTACGGGCTTCTGGTCGGCCTGCATGGCGCCTGGCTGCTGGCGCTCTGGCTATGGGGACACGATCAGCCGATCAGTGCCGGCTGGCTGATCGTGTTCGTCGGCCTGCAAACCGCGCGCGTCTGGGTGATCGCGACACTCGGCCCGCGATGGACAACGCGGATCATCGTGATGCCCGGCGCGCCGCTGGTCACCACCGGTCCCTACCGCTTCCTGGCACACCCCAACTATGCCGTGGTCGCCGGCGAGATAGCCGCTCTTCCGCTGGCATTGAACCTGCCCGTCATTGCCCTGGCCTTCTCGGTCCTCAATGCCGCGATCCTTTGCATCCGGATTCGCTCGGAAAATCGGGCGCTGAGCCGCACCCCGTCATCATGGGTTCGATGACCGCCAACCCGTCACAGATCGCATCGCCAGCCACATGGCTCGGCTTCGCCCTGATGTGTCTCGGCATGTTCATGGCGATCCTCGATATCCAAGTCGTCGCCACCTCGCTGCCGACGATCCAGAGCGCGCTCGGCGTGTCTCCCGACGCCATGAGCTGGATCCAGACCTCGTACCTGATCGCCGAAATCATCGCCATTCCGCTCACCGGCTGGCTGACGCGCGTGCTGTCGATGCGCTGGCTGTTCGCCGGCGCGATCGCGCTTTTCACCGCGGCATCGGTGGGCTGTGCGTTCAGCGGCGGGTTCGGCACGCTCATCATCTATCGCATCCTGCAGGGGTTCGCCGGCGGGACGCTGATCCCCGCGGTGTTTGCTGCCGTCTTCCTGCTGTTTCCGGAGCGCTCGCAGGGCATCGCAACCACGATTGCGGGGATCATGGCGGTTCTGGCACCCACCGTCGGCCCGGTCGTCGGGGGATGGATCACCCAAACCTACTCCTGGCACTGGCTGTTCCTGATCAATGTCGCTCCCGGCCTGATCGCCTGCGCCAGCACGCCTGTCCTGTTGCCCCGGCACGGCACGAACATCGCCGAAATCAGGGCGCTGGACAGCGCATCACTGGCACTAATGGCGCTCGCGCTGGCTAACCTGGAAATCGGCTTGAAGCAGGCGCCGCAGGATGGCTGGCTCTCCCCGGTGTGTATCGGCCTGTTCGCGCTGAGCCTGCTATCGGCTGTCCTCTTCGCGCGGCGAACGCTGGCGGCGGCTCATCCCGTCGTGGACCTGGCCACCCTGCGCGATCGCGGATTCGCCATCGGTTGCATGTTGAGCTTTTGTCTCGGAATCGGCTTGTTCGGCTCGGTCTATCTGATGCCGGTCTTTCTGGCCTTCGTGCGCGACCATGACGCCTTCGAAATCGGCACGATCATGCTAGTGACCGGCCTCGCCCAGCTTGCAACCGCGCCGATCGCCGTTGCGCTGGAAAAGCGACTGGATCCGCGCATGCTGACCATTCTCGGATTTTCAGCGTTTGCGCTGGGCCTTGGCCTCAGTGCCTTCGAGACCATCGACACCGATTTTCAGGCTATGGTCCTGCCGCAACTGATCCGCGGCGCGGCGATCATGTTCTGCCTGCTGCCGCCGACGCGCCTCGCACTCGGCGCGCTGCCGCCAGCACAAGTTCCAAATGCCAGCGGCCTCTACAATCTGATGCGTAATCTGGGCGGCGCCATCGGCATCGCACTGATCGATACCATTCTCTACGGGCGAACGACGCTTCATGCAGCCAAATTGCGCGAGCGCCTCATGGCCGGCGACGAAAGCGCGGCCCGGCTGATCGGCCTCAACCCCGCATTGTTGTCCGGCCGTCCGTCAGGCGCGCCCGATGCGGCAACGGAGGCTCTGCTGCAGCCGATGGTTGAAAAAGCCGCCTTCGTCCTCAGCGCCAATGAAGCATGGGGCATGCTGGCGGCCTTCGCCCTGTTCGGCGTGCTGCTTGTCTCCTTTGCGTGGAAGAAAAGCTGACGCCCAAGATTACGCCTGGGATCACACGTTGCGCCGCACGAACGCAACAAGATCGGTCAGCGACGCACCCGATGCATCGGCCGTGACGCCGAGTTCTTCAGCGGGCAAACCGAGCCGGTTGACCCAGAATGTCGGATAGCCGAAGGACCGCGCCCCGGCCGCATCCCACCCTGCAAACGCCGCGAATACGATTTCATCCGGCCGCAGCCCAAACGCCTCGACGCCCATCCGATAGGCTTTCGGATCCGGCTTGTAGGCCCTCACCAGATCGGTGCTGAGGACCTGCTCGAACAGGCCGCTCAAACCTGCGGTCCTGATTCCGGTCTCCAGCATCACGGGCGAAAAGTTGGACAGAAACCCGAGACGAACGCCGGAGTCGCGCAGCGCAGCGAGCGCCGGACCGACGTCGGGATAGGGCTGGAGCGAGAGATAGCCGTTCATGATCTGCCGGCGCTTGTCGTCGGTGAGATCAATCCGCAGCGTTTTGGCTGAAAACACCAGCGCATCTTCCGTGACGGTCCAGAAGTCTGCGTAATGCCCCGACAGGCTCCGCAGCCAGCAATATTCGAACTGCCGCGTCCGCCAAGCCGCACTCAATTCGGCGCCTCGGCCAGGAAACAGCAGGTCGACCATCGCAAATATCGGGCTCAGGTTGAAAATAGGAAGGGCGTCGAAGGCAATCGCTCGCACGGTCATCCGTTCGGCGGATCGGATCTTGTTGACACTTGCCATCACGGTGGCTCCGCTCGCAGCAAGGCGCAAAAATTGACGACGCTGGAGAGACATGAGGACGATTGGCTCAGCGGGCATGAACACGCGTAACGCTACCGAGAACCTCGCCGGCAATCGAGTCGCTGACCAGCATTTCTGTCTTTCACGGGCTGCAACAACGAGCGAAATCGTGTGTCCGAACGAACTAGGCCGGAATTTTCGCCGCAGTCGGCTTTGGAAGCGGCAGCAGCACAACCGCCATCGAGACGCAGCCGATCTCGCCATGGACATCGAGCAGCGTGGCATGCCCAATTCCCAAGCCTGTTGCCGGCTGCCAGTGCGTCTGCGCACGCGCGCCGATCCATGCCCCGACCGGACGCCTGAATAGCTGAACCGTGAGGTTCGGATTGGGATCGGCGACGACGTTGTGGACGGGGCGCGCGACGCCGTGGCTCCAGTCGGCTGGGCCGAGCACCTGGGACAGCGGCCCGGCACCGTCGATAACACTGTGGTTGAGGCGAAACCAGGCCACGCCATCCCCCATCCGCGCCTCCATGGCATCCATGAACCAGGGACCACCGTGAGCCGCGCGTGTTTTGCGCAGCTCGAAGCGTGTGGGATCAACCGGATCCTGCTCGTGCTCCGTGAAGCCCGGGACATCAACGCTGCGTTCGCGGGCGAGCGTGACCCGCGCTGTCGCATACGGCTCCGTCTCACCGATGACCCACAACGTATTGTCGACCACACTCACGCGACCGCCTTCGGTCACGACGGCCTGCTCGGTTCGCAGCGGTGCCAGCGGCATCGGCCGCAGGAAACTTGCCGTGACACCGATGGCTGTACCCCAGCGTTTGTCGGTCGCGACCGCCTCGATTTCCGCCGTCAGAAGGCTTGCGATCGCCCCACCCTGAAGGCCCGCAAACGGACCCGCAGCCAGAAGCGTCGGCTGCCAGTGATGCGGCCGACCGAGTGGTTGAAAAATCGCCATGAATCAGGTGTCCCGGTGAGGAGAAATTGCTTTCCGGGAACAACCTGATTGATGAATCTGGCAACGGCAAAGGAGATCTCATCACCTCGGATGAGCCAGCCTCATCTGTCGACGCGCGCCGCGCAGCTTGAACAGCCGCTCAGCGCGCCGCCTCGAAGCCGCTGAGGACAGCCGTGAGATTGGCGCCCAGGATGTCCGACAGGTAGCCGCCCTCCTGAATGAAGACCGTGGGCAGACCGAGCCGCGCGATCTCGGCACCGATCCGGCGGAAACCATCGGTGGTTACCGCGAGGCCGGCGAGCGGATCGTGTTCGGACGCATCAAGACCAAGCGCCACCACCAGCGCACCGGGAGCGAAGGCCTTGATCGTCTTCTCCGCCACGCCGATCGCCTTGATGTAGTCGTCATCGCGCGTGCCGCGCGGCAACGGGATGTTGAGATTGGCGCCAAGGCCCGGGCCCGCGCCGCGCTCGTGCGCATAGCCCCAGACGAACGGATTGAAGAAGGTCGGATCCGCATGGATCGACACCGTCAGCACATCGGGCCGTTCGTAGAAGATGCCTTGGGTGCCATTGCCGTGATGCACGTCGACATCGAGGATCGCGACCCGTTCGTGCCTGAGTCGCAGATGAGCGGCGGCGACAGCGCTGTTGTTGAGATAACAGAAGCCGCTGGCGAGATCGCGGTAGGCATGATGCCCCGGCGGGCGGCAGAGCGCGTAGCTCGCATCCTCGCCATCCATCACCAGTTGGGCCGCGGTCGTCGCCACATCGGTGGCCGCGCAGGCTGCGGCCCAGGTGCCGGGGCCGATCGGGCATGAGGTGTCGATGGTGTGCCAGCCGAGACGGCCGACAATGTGGGTGGGATAGGTCGCGGCATTGCGCACCGGATGGACGTTGGGGATCATCTCGGGGCCGGCATCGCCGAGCGCGCTCCAGGCATCCCAGGCCTCAGCCAGGAAGCTGAGATATTCCGGACTGTGCACCCGGGCGCGCGGCCCCTGGCCGAACACCGTGGGTTCGACCAGGGAATGCTTGCCGGCCTTGAGGCCCGCGAGCAGCCGGTCGGCACGCTCGGGTTGTTCGGTCGTGCGCTTGACCTGGCCGCGCACCAGGAAGAATTGCGGATCGTGACTTCGATGCAGTTCGGTATGGACGGCCTTCACGCACTCACTCCAAGGATTGGTCAGGGGTTGGCAGCACTATCACTCGGCGACGACAACGTCCGCTTCGGATGTCGCAACGTCGCCATGGCCTAGCGTCGGAATCTCCCGCACCAGCTTGCTCACCTGCCGCCAGGCGTAGCCGATATGGTGGTCGACATGCGCAACGATGCGTTCGGGATGGCCAGCCTCGATGGCGGCGAGCACGGGTTCGTGGGTCCGCGCAATCTCGTGCGGATCGTCGTACAATCGACCGATCAGGCCGATCACCATACGCAGCTCCGCAGCCAGATCGTCGAACAACCGCAGCAGCCGTCGGTTATCGGCGATCTCGCAGATCAGCCGATGAAAACGATAGTCTTCTTCCACTTGGCGCGCCGGATCGTCGAGATCGGCGGTCTGGTGCAGGACCTCGATTTGCCGGCGCAACATGTCGCGCGTCTGCGGCGTGAGATTGCGTGACGCCAGCACGCTGGCGTGACGCTCGACGCAGAGTCGCAGATCGTAGATTTCATCGATATCCCTGGACTCGAGCTTGCGCACAAAGAAGCCGCGGCGCGGGCTCGCCACCAGAAGCCCCTGCCGCTCAAGCAGCCGTGCCGCCTCGCGGACCGGTGCGCGGCTGATCCCGAGCTCCCGGGCAACCCCGGCCTCCACCACCTTGGCGCCCGGCGCCAGCCGCCCCTGCATGATCGCCTGCGTCAGGATGCGGGCGACTTGGCCGACCAGATCGCTCTCCGCGATCGCAGGCAGTCCGACCGGAGGGGACATGAGGCGCATAAAAGGACCCGTTTCGAGCTCAAGCAAGCCCGCTTCAGTCAGAGTACAATAATTAATCGTCGATTGTCGACAGTTTAATCTTGTTCTCGGCGTTCCACCCATGCAACCCTTGGAACAGTTAAAAGGTGGAACGCTAAATCATGACCGCGATTGCCCAGGCACGGCTCCCCGCCGTGAGCACCGACGTCCAACAAATCCGCATCGATCTCGCCGCAGCCTACCGCCTGATCCACAGGCTCGGCCTCGACGACAGCATCTACACCCACATCTCGGCCCGGCTGCCGGGCCCGCAGCATCGCTTCCTGATCAACCCCTACGGCTTGCGGTTTGAAGAGGTGACGGCCTCCAACCTGGTGACGGTCGATCTCGACGGGCAGGTCATCGACGATCCGATCGGTCTCGGCATCAATCCGGCCGGGTTCACCATTCACAGTGCCGTTCATGCAGCACGTGCCGACGCGATCTGCGTGCTCCACACCCACACGGTGGCCGGCGTTGCGGTCTCGTCGCAAAAGGATGGACTGTTGCCGCTCAATCAATGGTCGATGCAGTTCACCGACCGCCTCGCCTATCACGATTATGAAGGCATCGCGCTCGATCTCGATGAGCGCCAGCGCCTGGTCGCCGATCTCGGCGACAAGTTCGTGATGGTGCTGCGCAATCACGGCATGCTCACCTGCGGCCGCTCGGTCGCGGAAGCCTTCAAGCTGATGCACAATCTGGAGCGATCCTGTCGCGCCCAGCTCGCGATTCAGTCTTCCGGCGCCGCCATCATGCCGCTGTCCACCGCCGTCGCCAGCAAGACGGCCGGCCAATACGCGAGCTTCTACGACTCCATGGAGATTGCGGGCAAGCCGGACGGCGAATGGGCCGCCTTCAAGCGGATGCTGGAGCGGAGCGATCCGGACTTCATCAGCTAGATCATCCGCACACTTCAAACGCGCCGGTCAGGCGATCTTTCAAGCGATCTTGCACGCAATCTCGGAGAGTAATGGCATGCTGAAGCAGATCTTGGTTGGGCTGGCCTTGACGAGCGCGTTGAGCGCAGCGGCCATCGCGCAGGACGCGAAAATGGGCGGCGTCGTCAATGCCGTGATCCAGCCGGAGCCGCCTGGCTTGATGCTGGGCATCATCCAGAACGGCCCGACGCAAATGGTTGCCGGCAACATCTATGAGGGCCTGCTGCGCTACAGTCCAAAACTGGAGCCGGAGCCGGGGCTGGCAGAAAGCTGGACCGTCAGCGAGGACGGCAAGGTCTACACCTTCAAGCTCAGGACAGGCGTCACCTGGCATGACGGCAAGCCGTTCACTTCGGCCGACGTGCTGTTCTCGATCGATTTTCTCAAACAAACCCATCCGCGCGCCCGCGCCAATCTGGTGCAGCTCGACAAGGTCGAGGCCCCCGACGACTCCACCGTGGTGTTCACGCTGAAGCAGCCGTTCGGACCGTTCCTCGGCATCTTCGAGGTCGGTTCGCTGCCCATGATTCCCAAGCACATCTACGAGGGAACCGATTACAAGACCAATCCGGCCAACAACACCCCGATCGGAACCGGCCCCTTCATGTTCAAGGAGTGGCAGAAGGGCTCGTTCATCAAGCTGGTCAAGAATCCGAATTACTACATCAAGGGCAAGCCGGCCCTGGACGAAATCTACTGGCACGTGATCCCGGACGCCGCGGCCCGCGCGGTGGCGTTTGAAACCGGCAAGATCGATGTGCTGCCCGGCGGCTCGGTGGAAAACTTCGACGTGCCGCGGCTGACCAAGCTCAAGAATGTCTGTGTCACCGGCAACGGCTGGGAATTCTTCAGCCCGCACTCCTGGCTGGCACTGAACAACCGGAATGGGCCGCTGGCGAACAAGAAATTCCGCCAAGCCCTGATGTTCGCCATCGATCGCAACTTCGCCAAGGACGTGATCTGGAACGGCCTCGGCAAGGTCGCGACCGGCCCGTCCGGCTCGTCGATCAAGTACTATTCGAGCRMSGTGCCGGAATACTATTACGATCCGGCCAAGGCSAAGGCCCTGCTCAAGGAGGCCGGCTACAACGGCGAGAAGGTCCGCCTGCTGCCGCTGCCTTATGGCGAAACCTGGCAGCGCTGGGCAGAAGCCGTGAAGCAGAATCTGCAGGATGTCGGCATCAATGTCGACATGGTCGCGACCGACGTGCCCGGCTGGAACCAGAAGATGTCGGAGTGGGATTACGACATCGCCTTCAATTACGTCTATCAGTACGGCGATCCGGCGCTCGGCGTTGCCCGCAACTACGTCAGCAGCCAGATCACCAAGGGCTCGCCGTTCAACAACAATGAAGGTTATTCCAACCCCGAAGTCGATCAGCTGTTCGCCGACGGCGCGACCGCGTCTCCCAACGCGAAGCGCCAGGAGATCTACAACAAGGTCCAGAAGATCCTGGTCGAGGACGTACCGGTTGCCTGGCAGCTGGAATTGCAGTTCCCCACCATCACCCGCTGCAACGTGAAAAACCTTGTCACCACCGCGATCGGCGTGAATGACGGCTTCCGCGACGCCTGGATCGACAAATAGGCCTTTCGGGCGGTTCCCGACAGCGTCACTTCCATGGATGGCCGTCGGGAGTCCAGAAACAGTCGGCACAGAACACAACGGGTCCTTTGATGCTGTCATTTGTCGCCCAAAGAATCGTGAAGGCCGTGATCGTCCTTCTCGCCATCGTGGTGCTTAACTTCTTTCTGATCCGCATGGCGCCCGGCGATCCGGCCGTCGTAATGGCGGGCGAAGCGGGCGCCGGCGATCAGATCTTCGTCGCGCAGTTGCGTGAAAAATTTGGCCTCGATCAGCCGCAGCCGGTGCAGCTGTTCAAATATATGAAAGGCATCGTCAGCTTCGATCTCGGGTTTTCGTTTCGCCAGCAGATGCCGGTGTCGAAACTGATCCTCGATCGCCTGCCCGCCACATTGCTGCTGACGGGCAGCGCCTTCGTGATTTCGCTCGCGCTGGGGATCCTGTTCGGCGTGCTGGCGGCGCGCTTCGCCGGCACCTGGGCCGACACCGCCATCACTTTGCTGGCACTGATCTTTTATGCCACGCCGCTGTTCTGGGTGGCGCTGATGGCCATCCTGCTGTTTTCGGTGACGATGGATTGGCTGCCAAGCTTCGGCTATGAGACGGTCGGCGCGAACTACACCGGGCTCGCCCACGCGCTGGACGTCGGAGCCCACCTGATCCTGCCGGCCACGACCATCGGCCTGTTCTTCATGGCGACATACGCGCGCATGACGCGTGCTTCGATGCTCGAGGTCAAGCGGCTGGATTTCGTCAAGACCGCCCGCGCCAAAGGTTTGCGAGATTCGGTCATCCAGCGGCGCCACGTGCTGCGCAATGCGCTGCTGCCGGTTGTCACCCTCGCCGGCCTGCAGGCCGGCACGCTTGTTGGCGGCGCGGTGTTGACCGAAACGGTGTTTGCGTGGCCCGGCATCGGCCGGCTGATGTACGATGCCCTGCTGCAACGCGACTATAACCTGCTGCTTGGCGTCTTCGTGGTGTGCTCGGCCATGGTGCTGGCGTTCAACCTGATCACCGACCTGGTCTACCGTTCGGTCGATCCACGCATCGAGTTCGCCGCATGAGACAACTCTCGCGAACGATGCTGCGCAATCCGGGCGGACTGCTCGGCCTGCTGATCCTGGCGATCGTCATCGTCATCGCAGTGCTCGGCCCGCTGATGTTTCCAACCTCGCCCTGGCGCATGGTGCAGCGGCCGTTCCTGCCCCCGTTCACCATGGCGAATCTGCCGCTCGGCACCGACGCGTTGGGACGCGACGTCATGGCCGGCATCATCTATGGCTCCCGCGTCTCGCTGCTGGTCGGCCTCGTCTCCACCCTGGCGGCGCTGGCGATCGGCATTCCGCTCGGGGCGGCAGCCGGATACTTCGGCAATCGCATCGACGACGCCTTGATGCGATTCACGGAATTCTTCCAGACGGTGCCGAGCTTCGCACTCGCCATCGTGCTGGTCGCGATCCTGCAGCCCTCGATCGTCTCGATTGTCATTGCCATCGCCATTGTCAGCTGGCCGCCGGTCGCACGGCTGGTCCGGGGCGAGGTGTTATCACTGCGCTCGCGCGAATACGTCCAGGCGGCAATCGTGACCGGACAAAGCAACAGCTGGATCATCTGGCGCGAAATCATGCCGAACGCACTCTCGCCGGTGATCGTGCTTGCTTCGCTGATGGTCGCAACTGCCATCCTGCTGGAATCGTCGCTGTCGTTTCTCGGTCTCGGCGATCCCAATCTGATGTCGTGGGGCTACATGGTCGGCGCCGGCCGTACCGTGATCCGCCAGGCCTGGTGGATCACCGTGTTTCCCGGCATCGCCATCCTGGTTTCGGTGCTGGCGTTGAACCTGATCGGCGAAGGCCTCAACGATGCGCTCAACCCGCGCCTTGCCAAGGAAGGGCGCTGAGCATGGCCGCGGAGACCGTGGTAACCGTCAAGGACCTGAAACTGGCGCTGCCGGCCGGTGGCGATCGGCCCCACGCCGTCGATGGTGTGTCGTTCGACCTGACCGCGGGCAAGATCCTGTGCGTGGTCGGAGAATCCGGATCGGGCAAGTCGATGTGTGCCCATGCGCTGATGGGATTGCTGCCGAACAACATCACCGCCGAGGCCGGCGAGATCATGTTCGACGGCCGCAACCTTCTCACCCTCGATGCCGACGCCTGGCTGGCCTTGCGCGGCCGGCGCATCGCCATGGTGTTCCAGGAGCCGATGACCGCCCTCAATCCGCTGATGCGGATCGGCGACCAGATCGCCGAGATGTTCGAGGCGCATGATCTGCTGTCGCCGCGGGACCGCAAGCAGAAAGCCATCGCATTGCTGCGCGAGGTCGGATTGCCGGATCCGGAGCGCACGGTGCGGGCCTATCCGCATCAATTGTCCGGCGGGCAACGCCAGCGCGCGATGATCGCCATGGCGCTTGCGCTCGAACCGGCTGTGCTGGTGGCCGACGAGCCGACCACGGCCCTCGACGTCACCACACAGGCGCAAATCCTGAAACTGATCCGCAACCTGCAGCATAGCCGCAACATGGCTGTGATGTTCATCACCCACGATTTCGGCGTCGTCGCCGACATCGCCGATCGGGTGGTCGTGCTTCAGCACGGCCGGATCGTCGAACAAGGCGCGGCGAGCGACGTGCTGGGACATCCGCAACATCCTTACACGCGCGCCCTGCTCGCGGCCGTTCCGGCGATGCAGCCCCCGGTACGCTCCTCCCTCACCGATCGCGACAAGGCGGTCGAAGTCGTGGGCCTGGACAAAACCTATGTCAGCGGCGGCGGCTGGTTCCAGCCTGCTCGCAGCGTGCAGGCGGCAAAGGACGTGAACTTCGACATCTTCAGGGGTGAAACCCTTGGTCTGGTCGGGGAATCCGGCTCCGGCAAATCATCTGTCGCCCGCCTTGTGGTGCGTCTGCTCGAGGCCGATCGCGGCACCGTTCGGCTTGGCGAGACCGATCTCACCGGCCTCCGCGGCAAGGCACTGCGCGACCAGCGCCGTCGCATCCAGATGGTATTTCAGGATCCATTCGCTTCGCTCAATCCGCGGCGCAAGGTCGGCCAGATCATCACCGACGGGCCGATCGCCCACGGGATCGATCTCGCCACCGCGCAGGCGCGCGCCCGAGATCTGCTGGGCCTGGTCGGTCTCAACGCCAGTGCGATGGAACGTTTTCCGCATGAATTTTCCGGCGGCCAGCGCCAGCGCATCGGGATAGCGCGAGCGCTGGCGCTCGACCCCGAAATCCTGGTCGCCGACGAAGCCGTCTCCGCGCTGGACGTGTCGGTGCAGGCGCAGGTGCTGAAACTGCTCGAGGACCTCAAGATGCGGCTCGGCCTCTCGATGCTGTTCATCACCCACGATCTGCGGGTAGCCGCGCAGATCTGCGACCGGATCGCGGTGATGCAGCGCGGCACCATCGTCGAGCTCAAACCGACAGCGGCGCTGTTTGCGGCACCGGAGCATCCCTACACCCGTGAGCTTCTTGCAGCAGTCCCAGGCCAGATTGCATCATCAAGGGCGGCCTGACACATGCGCTGCGTTCTCGTCAGCAAGAGCCTCGATCTGCGCGGCTATCTGGGCCCTGAACTTGCACGGCTCGCCGATCGGATCGAGCTCATCGATCATCGCCCCAACGGCGCAGCTGCGGATGTCCGCATGGCTGTCGCCTGGAATCCACCGGATGACGCCTTCGCACATTATCCCAACCTGCAGGCCGTCTGTTCGATCGGCGCGGGCGTGGACAGCATTCTGGCCTGCCCCAGCCTGCGCCGCGACATCGATGTGATTCGGATCGTGGATCCGGCGCAGGCCCAGATGATGTCGGGCTTCGTGACCTGGCACGTGATCTCGCATCAGCGGCGTTTTGCTGCCTATCTCGCCCAGCAGCGCGACGGCGTCTGGCAACGCCTCAGACAGCGTCGCGCGCAGGACGTGCCGGTGGGCGTTCTCGGCTATGGCGAAATCGGCCAGCGGGTGGCGGCCGACCTTGCCAGGCTCGGTTTTCCTGTGATGGCATGGAGTCGCACGGAGAAACCCACACCCGCCGGGATCGCAGGCTTTCATGGCACGCCGGGTTTGGCTGACATGCTCGACGGCACCGAGGTTTTGGTCAACCTGCTGCCGCTCACCTCGCAGACCCGCGGAATCCTGAACCGCGAAACCTTCGCCCGGATGCGCCGCGGCGGTTATCTAATCCAGGTCGGCCGCGGTGAGCACCTGATCGAAGAGGATCTGCTGGCGGCGCTGGACAGTGGGCATTTGGCAGGCGCAGCACTCGATGTTTTTGCCACCGAGCCTTTGCGGCCGCGGCACCCGTTCTGGCGACATCCCAAGATCATCGTCACGCCGCATGATGCCAGCGACGTCAGTCTGGCCGCCATCGGCGCGACATTTCTTGCCACCGCCGACGCGGTACGGGAAGGCCGGCGGCCACCACACGCCGTCGACCGCTCGCGCGGCTACTGACGTGTCGAATCCTTCGTATTCCGCCCTTGATGTTATGCCCTTGTCACGATTGTGCGCCGGCCCGACCGTGAATGCATAGCGCCCCGCCTGCTGATGCGTCAGCTCATCAGTTGAACCGATAGTCCCGGCGGACTACCCTGCCCGTGCTGACCGCCTTGAAAAGACTGCAAAGGAAACTGCCATGGATACCCAACCCAATTCGCCTGACGCGCGCGATCGGAAATATCACCTTCACGCCTACACCGATGCCCGCCGCCACCAGGAAATTGGCCCGCTGATCATCGAAAAGGGTGACGGGATCTATGTCGAGGACGACACCGGAAAGCGCTATATCGAGGCGATGGCGGGCTTGTGGAGCGTCGGTGTCGGTTTCTCCGAACCGCGGCTGGTGCAGGCTGCGACGCAGCAGATGTCGAAGCTGCCGTTCTATCACAATTTCGGCCACAAGGGGCATTCGCCGCTGATCGACCTCGCGGAGAAGCTGGTGACGATCGCGCCGGTGCCGATGAGCAAGGCGTTCTTCACCAATTCCGGATCCGAGGCCAACGACACGGCCATGAAGATGATCTGGTATCGCTCCAACGCGCTCGGACAACCGCAACGCAAGAAGCTGATCAGCCGCATCCGCGGCTATCACGGCGTCACCATCGCATCCGCCAGCCTGACCGGGTTGCCGAACAATCACATCTCCTTCGATCTGCCGATCGCCAATGTGCTGCACACCTCCTCGCCGCATTACTGGCGCGAGGCGCTGCCCGGCGAGACTGAGCAGGACTTCTCCTCACGATTGGCGGACGATCTCGAGAAGCTGATCATCGCCGAAGGCCCGGAGACGATCGCAGCCTTCTTCGGCGAGCCGGTGATGGGCGCCGGCGGTGTCGTGGTCCCACCGGCCGGCTACTGGCAGAAGATCCAGGCGGTGCTCGCCAAGTATGACATCCTGCTGGTGGCCGACGAAGTCATCTGCGGTTTCGGCCGCACCGGCGAAATGTTCGGCTCCGGAACTTACGGGCTGAAGCCCGACATCATGGTGATGTCGAAGCAGATCTCGTCGTCCTATCTGCCGATCTCGGCGCTGCTCATCAATGACAAGGTGTTCGAGCCGATCGCCGACGAGAGCAACCGCATCGGCACCTTCGGCCACGGCTTCACCGGCGGCGGGCATCCGGTAGCGGCCGCGGTCGCGCTGGAGAACCTCAAGATCATCGAGGAGCGCGGACTGGTCGGCCACGCCCGCGAGGTCGGCGCGCACATGCTGAAAGGTCTGCGCGAACTGGGATCACACGACCTGGTCGGCGAAGTCCGCGGTGTCGGCCTGATCGCAGCGATCGAACTGGTCGCGGACAAGCCGGGCAAATCCCCGTGGGGCAAGGCCGGCGCGCTCGGTGGCCTGGTCGCCCGCCTGCTGCAGCAGAACGGCGTGATCACCCGCAACATGGGCGATGCGCTGGCGTTCTGCCCACCGCTGATCATCACCAAGGCGCAGATCGACACCCTGCTCGCAGCGGTGAAGCAATCGCTGGATGTGGCGCTGAAAGAGGTCAAGGGCTGACGCCGGCCCGATACCTGAAAGACTGGCCGCCGGCTTGCGACAGATCGGGCGGCCTGATGCACGAAACAATAGGATTGGATATCAAGCCGGCAGGTTGATAAAATCGATTGATAAACAAGAGATTTTATCGCCTGCGATGAAAATGGCTCACCCCTCTCCGACCGATCGATCACCGCTGCGCTCGATCCCGCCGCTGTCGGCGCTGCAGGCGTTTGAGCGCGCCGCGTCCCAGCTGTCGTTCCGCCATGCCGCGCGAGATCTCGCGCTCAGCCCCTCCGCGATCAGCCACCAGATCCGGGGACTGGAAGCACAGTTCGGCGTCAAGCTGTTCGTGCGCGGCGCCCGCTCGGTGCGGTTGACCGCGGAGGGCGAGCGCTACCTGGAAAAAGTCTCCACCGCCCTCGCCACCCTGGAGGCGGCCGGCCGCGAGATCATGAACCGGCGGCGCAGCGACCGCCACGAGCTCTGGATCAGTTCGCTGCCGTTCTTCACCAGCACGGTTCTGTTGCCGGCCCTGCCGGACTTCCATCGGCGCCACCCGGACCTGACGCTGCGCATCGAGGCCACGCATCAATATGCCGACTTCAACAGTTCCGGCGTCGACGTCGCGATCCGCTACGGCCGGGAACAATCGGCCGGCCTGAAATTCGAACCGCTGATCGAGGTCGGCCCCGTCCCGGTCTGCGCACCCTCGCTGGTCAACGCTGGCCTGCGCGCACCGGCCGACCTGTCTCAGCATGTCCTGATCCACCTTGTCGCCCAGCCGCAGTCGTGGCCGCGCTGGCTCGGTGAAGTGGGCCTTGCCGACCTGCAGCCGCGCGGACATCTCTGGCTCGACACCGTGCCGGCCGCGCTGGAGGCCGCGGAACGTGGTCTCGGTGTCGCGGTGGCGCTGGCGCCGCTGATCCGGCGACGCGACGGTTTCGGCAGCAAACTTGTCGCGCCTTTCGAGGTTCAGACCCGACTGCGCGAAACGGTCTATCTGGTGTCGCGCCCGGAACAGGCCCGCGACCGGCGCATCAGCGCGTTGCGACGGTGGATCGTCGAGGCGGTGCGGGCGGGCGGCCAATAAGACACGAAACGCCAGGAAATGGTTGCGTCGCCCACTGCGGTGACCAGCGATCTATTTGATCGCAACATCCAGCGGAAACGATTTGAACGGCTTGCGCGCCTCCGCGCTGACCGGACCGCCGACCACGATCTTCGCGAACACATCGAGGGTGGCGAAGAACGCCGGCTTCAGGCTGCCAAGCTTGCTCTCGTCGACCACCAGGATGCTCTCCATGGCGCTGGCGATCGCGGCTTGTTTGACGGCCACCTCATGGAAGTTGGAACAGCTCGCGCCGCGCGCCGGATGCACCCCGCCGGCGGAGATGAAGGCCTTGTTGATTCCGAGCCTGCGCAGATACCCCAGCGCTTCATCAGATGAGAACGATTGCGACGAGGCGTGGTAGAGCCCGCCGAGCAGCATCACCTGAATGTCCGGCCGGCGCGTCACGATCCCTGCGACATTCATCGAAAAGCAGATCACCGACAGCGACAGGCCGCTCGGCAGGCACTCGGCGAGCAACTGCATGGTCGAGCCGCAATCGACGAACAGCGTATCGCCATCCCGGATCGACTCGACGGCACGCCGGCACGCCAGCAACTTGTACTGGGCGTGATGATCGAGCTCCTGYTCGACGGTRTATTTCCCCGCCGTGCGGAACGCYGCATCCACCACATGSCCGCCGAGACAGGCSAGCGACGCGTCGGATGACGCGAGRTCGCGGCGGATGGTCATTTCCGACACGCCCAGAAGCTGCGCCGCGGCCTTGAGGTGCAGGGTGCCGTTCTCGTCCACCGCGCGCCGCAGTTTTTGCAGCCGCAGCGAGCGGGCATCCCCCTGGGCAGTCTCATGTGATTCCACAGCCATGCCGCGTTCTATCCCCAACAGCCTGTTGACACCAATCTCACATGATGTGAGTATCAAAACATTTAATGTTACAATAATAACACAATCGCGATCAGGGAAGACAATGGGTCAATCCCGCGGATTTGGCGACCTTCGCGTGCGAAGCCGTAGCCTTCCGTCGGAACAGACCGCTCCCCGGCCGTGAAACAGGGAGAGAGTCATGTTACGATCCAAACATCTGATTCGGCAGCGCGTTCCGGCCGTCGCGGCCCTCGTCTGACCATCAGGCCGGACCATCAGACATGATCACCATTCCTCTCCGACCAAGTTTGAAATCCGATATGGCGACCATGATCCGCACCCCCGCGGCATCGTTTTCGCCATCGGCACCGCCGGCGGCCGCGCTCCCCCCTCCCTCCCACGCGGCCGCGGCGGTGCTTGAAATCGAAGGACGCACATCGGCGGCGCATGCCGACGATCGTCGCTTCACGCGGCCTTGCGCGGCGTCGGATGCCGCCATCCGCGAACCGTCAGCAGCAGAGCGATGACCAGCAACGCCGCAGCCTCCGATCATCCCTCACACCGCGCCGCCGACTTGCGCGCTCGTCCCGGGACGACGAACACGCCGCCGCGCAACGAGCCGCGCGCGCTGGAGATGGAATGGGTCGATGAGATCCGCATCAATCTGTCCGCCGCCGAGCGCCGGATCGCCGCGCTGCCCGGCCGCCGGACGGTGAAGAAGGATGCGCAAGCGGCCTGGCTGCTCAAGGCCATCACCTGCATCGACCTGACCACGCTCAATGGCGACGATACGACGGAACGCGTGAAGCGCCTCTGCGCCAAGGCGAAGGCGCCGGTGCGCGCCGACATTCTCGATGCGCTGGGCTTCACTGAGCGCTCCATCCACACCGGCGCGGTCTGCGTCTATCATCGTTTTGTGGCCACCGCCGCCGAAGCCCTCGATGGCACCGGCATTCCGGTGGCTGCCGTCTCGACCGGCTTTCCGGCGGGACTTATTCCGCACGACCTCAAGCTCCGGGAAATCGAAGCCTCGGTCAGGGACGGCGCGCGCGAGATCGACATCGTCATCACCCGCGAGCATGTCCTAACCGGCAACTGGCACGAACTCTACCGCGAAGTCCGGGAATTTCGCGCCGCCTGCGGCGACGCCCACATCAAGACCATCCTGGCCACCGGCGATCTCAAGACGCTGCGCAACGTGGCGAAGGCGTCCATGGTCTGCATGATGGCCGGCGCCGATTTCATCAAGACCTCGACCGGCAAGGAAGCCGTCAACGCCACGCTGCCGGTCACACTGGCGATGGTGCGGATGATCCGCGCCTACCAGGAGCGGACCGGATACCAGGTCGGCTACAAGCCGGCCGGCGGCATCTCCACCGCCAAGGACGTGCTCACCTATCAGTTCCTGATGAAGGAGGAACTCGGCCGCGACTGGCTGGAGCCGGACCTGTTCCGGATCGGCGCGTCGAGCCTGCTGGCCGACATCGAACGCCAGCTCGAGCATCATGTCACCGGCCACTACTCGGCCTTCAACCGCCACCCTGTGGGATGAGGCCGGGTATGACCATCGCGCATTACTACGACACCATGGATTATGGTCCCGCCCCCGAAGCCGACGACGAGGCCCGCGCCTGGCTGAAAAGCCATGGCGGCGTGTTCGGACATTTCATCGGCGGCACTTTCACCGCACCACACTCCGGCAAACACTTTGTCACCACGGAGCCCGCGACCGCGAAGCCGCTGGCCAAGCTGGCGCAGGGGTCCGCCGCCGATGTCGATGCGGCTGTCGTTGCCGCGCGAAAAGCACAGCCGCGCTGGGCCAGGCTCGGCGGCCATGGCCGCGCGCGGCATCTCTACGCACTGGCGCGGATGCTGCAGCGCCATGCCCGGCTGTTCGCGGTGCTGGAAACCATCGACAACGGCAAGCCGTTGCGCGAGACCCGCGATCTCGACGTGCCGCTGGCGGCGCGACATTTTCTGCATCACGCCGGCTGGGCGCAATTGCAGGACCGTGAGTTTCCCGATCACGTGCCCGTCGGCGTCGTCGGCCAGATCATTCCCTGGAATTTTCCACTGCTGATGCTGGCCTGGAAGATCGCGCCCGCGCTTGCGCTCGGCAACACGGTGGTGCTCAAGCCGGCCGAATTCACCTCGCTGACGGCGCTGCTGTTCGCCGAACTCGCCGCGCAGGCCGGCCTGCCGCCGGGCGTGCTCAATATCGTCACCGGCGAAGGCACAACCGGCGCCGCGCTGGTTGATCATCCCGGCGTCGACAAGATCGCCTTCACCGGATCCACCGAGGTCGGCCGCCTGATCCGCCAGGCCACCGCGGGCTCGGGCAAATCGCTGACCCTCGAACTCGGCGGCAAGTCGCCCTTCATCGTGTTCGAGGATGCCGACATCGACGGTGCCATCGAGGGCGTGGTCGACGCCATCTGGTTCAACCAGGGCCAGGTCTGCTGTGCCGGCTCCCGCCTGCTGCTGCAGGAAGGCATCGCCGAGACCTTCCGCAAGCGCCTGATCCGCCGCATGGAGACATTGCGCGTCGGCCACCCGCTCGACAAGGCGATCGACATGGGCGCGGTGATCGCGCCGGTTCAGCTCGCGCGGATCAAGACCCTGGTCGAGACCGGTGTGAAAGAAGGCGCGCAGAAGTATCAGGCAGCMACCGAGCTGCCGCAGGATGGCTGCTTCTATCCGCCRACACTSYTGTGGGGCGTGCATCCCTCGTCCACGGTGGCGATCGAGGAGATCTTCGGGCCGGTGCTSGTGGCCATGACCTTCCGCACGCCGGACGAAGCCGTGATGCTGGCCAACAACACGCGTTATGGCCTTGCCGCCAGCGTCTGGAGCGAAACCATCGGCCTTGCGCTCGACATCGCGCCGAAACTCAAGGCCGGCGTGGTGTGGGTCAACGCCACCAATCTGTTCGACGCCGGTGTCGGCTTCGGTGGTTATAAAGAATCCGGATTCGGACGCGAAGGCGGTCGCGAGGGCGTGCTCGAATATCTCAAACCCAAACTATGGGTCGGACGCAAGCTGCGTCCGAAGTTGCCCGCGCTGCCCGCTCCCGTTGCACCCGATCCCAGGCCCTCGAACTTCGAGGCTCCCGACATCGACCGCACCGCAAAACTCTTCATCGGCGGCAAACAAGTGCGGCCCGATGGCAATTATTCCCGCGCGGTCCTGTCCCCGAAAGGCAAGCGCCTCGGCGAGGTCGGCGAAGGTAACCGCAAGGATATCCGCAATGCGGTGGCAGCCGCCCGCGGCGCCGAGGCGTGGTCGAAGGCCACTGCGCACAATCGCGCCCAGGTGCTGTATTATCTGGCGGAAAACCTGTCGGCTCGTACGGCCGAATTCGCCGCACGGATCGCGGCCATGACCGGCGTCACGCCCGCCAAGGCGAAAACCGAAGTCGATGCCGGCATTGCACGCTTGTTCAGCTATGGCGCCTGGGCCGATAAATACGAGGGCACGGTGCATACCCCGCCATTGCGCGGCGTGGCGCTGGCCATGCACGAACCAATCGGGGTCGCCGGCGTTGTTTGTCCGGACGAAGCGCCACTGCTCGGCTTCATCAGCCTGGTGGCACCTTTGATTGCGATGGGCAACCGCGTCGTCGCCGTGCCGAGCGAACGGCATCCGCTTGCTGCCACCGACCTTTATCAGGTTCTGGAAACCTCCGACGTGCCCGCAGGTGTCGTCAACATCGTCACCGGCAGCCGCGATACGCTGGTCAAGACACTCGCAGAGCATGACGACGTCGACGCTTTATGGGTCTTCGGTGCGAAAGAAGCCTCGGCCACGGCCGAGAAGCTTTCGATCGGCAATCTCAAGCGCACCTTGGTCGACCACGGCCTCGCGCTCGACTGGCATAACGGCGCCGCATGCGAAGGCCCGATCCTGCTTCGCCACGCGGTGCATGTCAAAAATGTATGGATTCCATATGGTGAATAGTACCAGCTAAGCTGGTGCCGGTGCGATAAGAGTTGCATCAAAAGACGCGGACGTGCGCGCACAACGAGAGGGGGAAGACATGCTCAAGACGATTGATCCGTTGCTGAACGCGGACGTCCTGTACGCACTGCGCGCCATGGGCCATGGCGACCGCCTGGTGGTGTGCGATACCAATTTCCCCGCCGATTCCATCGCACGCCAGACCCGCCTCGGTCACCTCCTGCGCATCGACAATGTCAGCGCGGCACGCGCGATCCGGGCCGTGCTTTCGGTGCTGCCGCTCGACACCTTTGTCGACGACGCGGCCATCCGCATGGAGATCGTCGGCAATCCGCAGGAGGTGCCGCCGGTGCAGCGCGAGGTGCAGGCGGAGATCGACCATGCCGAAGGCCGCGCSTGGCCGCTGGTYCCGGTTGAACGCCACGCCTTTTATGAAAAAGCCAAACAAGCCTATTGCGTGATCGCCACCGGCGAGCGCCGTTTCTATGGTTGCTTCCTGTTCASCAAGGGCGTGATCGCGCCGGACACGGAGTAAYCCATGGGCGAGAATGGTGTTGCGGTCCTCGGGATCTTTGTCGCGGACCTGGCGTTTCGCGCCGGCCGGCTGCCGGCGATCGGCGAGACCATTGCCGGATCCGGCTTCGCCATCGGTCCCGGTGGCAAGGGATCGAACCAGTCGGTGGCGGCCGCACGCGCCGGCGCCGGTGTCACGTTCATTTCGCGGCTCGGCCACGATACCTTCGGCGAGATCGCATTGAAGACCTGGACCGCGGAAGGCATCACGCCACGCGTCACGCAAACCGCGACACCGACCGGAGCTGCGTTCATCTATGTCCACGAAACCCGCGGCGACAACGCGATCATCGTGGTGCCGGGAGCCGCCGGCGAACTCTGCGCCGCCGACGTCGATGCCGCCGCGGATGCGATCCGTGCCAGCCGCGTGTTCGTCACCCAGCTCGAGCAGCCCGCGGATGCCGCCCGGCGCGGCCTGGACATCGCGCGTGCGGCCGGCGTCATCACGGTGTTCAACCCGGCGCCCGCTGTTTCATTCGATGACGCCCTGTTTGGTTTGAGCGACTATGTGGTTCCCAATGAAAGCGAGGCGGAGGGCCTGACCGGAATCGCAGTGTCCGATCTCGCCGCGGCACGCCGCGCCGGCGATGCCCTGATCGCCAAGGGCGCGGGCACCGCCCTGATCACCCTGGGCGAGCGTGGCGCGCTGTTCCACAACAACACCAGCTCGATCCACATCCCGCCGTTCAACGCGGGCGCCGTGGTGGAAACCACCGGCGCGGGCGACGCCTTTGTCGGCGGATTTGCCGCGGCGATCGCGCGCGGCACCGATCCGGTCGAGGCGGCCCGCTTCGGATCCGCGACCGCGGCGATCTCGGTGACCCGCGCCGGCACCGCACCGGCGATGCCGCGTCGCGCCGAAATCGAAGCGCTGCTCARGGAGCAAGCTGCGCCATGATGCGCAACGATCCGATCAAGCATGTCTTCATCTGGCCGGCCGTCCTGGTCGTGCTGGCGATCTCGATCTTTCCGCTGATCTATTCGCTGACCACGAGCTTCCTCAGCTTCCGGCTGATTCCCCCGATGCCGCCCCGCGTGGTCTGGCTCGGCAATTACACCACCCTGCTGCAGGAGCCGCGTTTCTGGAATGCGCTCTTCACCACCACGCTGGTGGCGTTCATCGCCGTCGGGCTGCAATACATCATCGGGTTTTCGGTCGCGCTGGCSCTGAACGCACGGGTGCCGGGCGAACGGCTGTTCCGTGTCGGCCTGTTGCTGCCGATGCTGCTGGCGCCGGTCGCCGTCGCGCTGGTGGCGCGCATGATCTTCAACCCGACCATGGGACCGCTCAATCAGTTGCTCACTCACCTCGGTCTGCCCAACCTGCCGTTCCTCACCAACGGCCACTGGGCGCTCGCCTGCATCATCGCCGTCGAGGTCTGGCAATGGACGCCGTTCATGATCCTGATGCTGCTGGCCGGACTACAAACCCTACCGGAGGATGTCTATGAGGCGGCCGAACTGGAGAACGCCAGCCACTGGCAGCAGTTCTGGGGAATCACGTTTCCGATGATGCTGCCGATCTCCGCCGCGGTCGTCTTCATCCGCCTGATCGAGAGCTACAAGATCATGGACACGGTGTTCGTGATGACCGGCGGCGGCCCCGGCGTCGACACCGAAACCCTGACACTGTTCGCCTACCAGGAAGGCTTCAAGAAATTCAATCTGGGCTACACCTCGGCCTTGAGCTTCCTGTTCCTGATCGCCATCACCGTCATCGGCACCACCTATCTGGTGTTGTTGCGGCCGCATCTGGAGAAGCGGCGATGAGCCCCCGCTCCCTGACCGGGCTTTCGCCCGGCGCCCGCCGCCTCGCCGCCTTCGGCTGCATCGTCTGGTGCTTCATCACCCTGTTCCCGCTGTACTGGGTGGTGATTACCGCCTTCAAGACGCCGCCCGGCGTGGTCGGCGGACCGACTTATATTCCCTTCGTCGACTTCACGCCGACGATCCAGCCCTTCATCGATCTCTATCAAGGCATCCGCGGCGAGTTCTTCCGCACYTTCCTGAACTCGACGCTGATCGGGCTGACCTCGGCCGTGATCGCGACCGCGATCGGCGCCATGGCGGCCTATGCGCTGGTGCGCTTTGAATTCAAGGTGAAGCTCGCGACCGGCGTGACGTTCTTCGTGCTGGCGCTCGGCGGCTACCTGGTTTTCAATGCCACCCTCGGGCTGACGCGGCCACAGGCGCTGCTGCTCGCATTTCCCGTCGCACTGCTTGCCGCCATCGTGGCCAACCGGCTGCCGCTGCCGGGACCTGTTCTCGGCAACGAGGACATCCTGTTCTGGTTCGTCAGCCAGCGCATGTTCCCGCCGATCGTGACTGCGTTTGCGCTGTTTCTGCTCTACACCGAGATCGGCCGCATGGGCTTCCAGCTGGTCGACAGCTTCACCGGCATGACCTTGTGCTATGTCGCCTTCTCGCTGCCGATCGTGGTCTGGCTGATGCGGGACTTCTTCGAGGCGCTACCGGTCGAAGTGGAAGAAGCCGCCATGGTCGACAACGTGCCGAGCTGGCGCATTTTTCTCGGCATCGTGGTGCCGATGTCGACCAACGGGCTGATCGCGACATTCCTGATCACCCTTGCTTTCGTGTGGAATGAATTCCTGTTCGCGCTGTTCCTGACCAACGCCAAATGGCAGACGCTGCCGATCCTGGTGGCGGGCCAGAACAGCCAGCGCGGCGACGAATGGTGGGCGATTTCAGCGGCCGCCCTCGTCGCCATCATCCCGATGATGATCATGGCGGCGCTGCTCGGCCGCATGATGCGGTCGGGCACGCTGCTCGGAGCCATCAAATAGACGCCTGTCGATCAACAAAATGCGTTCGTAAAAGGGAGAATGCCATGCTCAAGACAACGTTGCTCGCCGCTGCTGCGATTGTCGCAACAGCCTCGTCCATCGGCGCGGCGCAAGCCGCCTGCAGCCCCGACTATTCCGGCGTTACGCTAACGGTGGCGTCACAGACCGGCCCCTACATCGCCTCGGCGCTCAAGCTCGGCGCCGATGCCTGGGAGAAGAAGACCTGCGGCAAGGTCAACGTGGTCGAATTCCCCTGGTCGGAGCTTTATCCCAAGATCGCGACATCGCTGACGGCCGGTGATGCCGCCTTCGACATGGTCAGCTTCGCRCCGGCCTGGCTGCCCGACTTCGTCGACTATCTCAGCGAGATGCCSARGGAYATGCAGTCGGGACCGGACTGGGATGACGTCGARCCCGCCTATCGCGAGCGGCTGATGGTRTGGGAYGGCAAGATCTATTCGCAGTCGATGGACGGCGACGTCCACACCTACACCTATCGCATCGATCTGTTCGAGGATSCGAAGGAAAARGAGGCGTTCAAGGCCAARTACGGCTAYGACCTCGCGCCGCCGAAAACCTGGAAGCAGTATCTCGACATCGCGGAGTTCTTCCAGCGCCCGGACAAGAGCCTSTGGGGCACCGCGGAAGCRTTCCGCCGCGGCGGCCAGCAGTTCTGGTTCCTCTTCAGYCACGCCGCYGCCTACACCAACAAYCCGAACTATCCCGGCGCGATGTTCTTCGATCCGGAAACCATGGAYGCGCAGATCAACAAYCCCGGCTGGGTGAAAGGGCTGGAGGAATACATCCGWGCYTCCAAGCTCGGACCGCCGAACGCGCTGAACTTCTCGTTCGGTGARGTGAACGCGGCGGTGGCCGGCGGCCAGGTGGCGGAATCGATCGGCTGGGGCGACACCGGCGTRATCGCCGCCGACCCCAAGCAGTCGAAGATTCCCGGCAAGGTCGGCTCGGCCATGCTGCCGGGATCRAACGAGATCTGGAACGCCAAGACCAARGCCTGGGACAAATTCCCCGAGATCATCCCCGGCCCCTTCATGGCRTTYGGCGGCTGGCAGATCGCCGTGCCCAAGGCCGGCAAGAACCAGAAGGCRGCCTGGGATTACGTCAAGACGCTGACCAGCCCGGAGGTYTCCGGCCAGGCWGCGATCACCGGCGGYACCGGCGTCAATCCCTACCGCAAGTCGCACACCGCCAATCTCGAACTGTGGAGCAAGATTTTCACGCCGCGTGAAGCGAARGAATATCTCGGCGCCCAGGCGGATTCGATCAACGCCAAGAACGTTGCRCTCGAYATGCGYCTGCCCGGCTATTTCTCCTACACCGAAGTGGTCGAAATCGAACTCGGCAAGGCCCTCGCCGGCCAGGARACKCCCAAGCAGGCSCTCGACACCGTCGCGAAGGAGTGGAATCGCCTGACCGACGAATTCGGCCGCGCCAAGCARCTCGCCGCCTATCGCGCGGCGATGGGTTTGCCGGTGAAGAARTGATGTYTGTGTCGCGACAGATGTCTTAACGATTGAGCTGTTCCCTCCCCCCTTGTGGGGGAGGGTTAGGGAGGGGGGTAAATGCCCCACGCCACCGTCAATAAACTTCAGCGCGGCCGAGCCAAACAGCTTCGGCAGACGATGACGCGCGCTGAAACTCTGCTCTGGCGTTATCTCAAGGCTCATCGGATCGATGGCCTTGGTTTCCGCAGACAGGTCCCATTTCGAAACTACATCGCAGACTTCGCCTGCCTGTCGGCCAAGCTGATCATCGAGCTTGACGGCGAAAGCCATGATTTTCCGGAACGACAAAGAGCAGATCGAAACCGTGATGACTTCTTCGAGTCCGAGGGGTTTGCAATACTTCGGTTCRCCAACGATCAGGTCTTGTCGAATTTGGAAGGCGWTGTCGAAGTCATTCGGCAAACAGCTTCAGCTCGCATGTCGATTATCATACAGGATCAACCGTGTAACTCACCCCCCTCCCTAACCCTCCCCCACAAGGGGGGAGGGAACARCACATAATTATCTCGGCATGAGATGATTGGACGAGAAGATATGAATGGCCGGGACGTAAACCGGGCCATGACGCGATAGACCAGAAAGCAGACGCATGGCCCACGTCGAGATTACAAACGTCAACAAGTCCTACGGATCGTACAGCGTCATCGAGGCGCTTGATCTGGCGATCGCGGACGAGGAGTTCGTGGTGCTGGTCGGACCAAGCGGTTGCGGCAAGACCACCACCTTGCGCATGATCGCTGGCCTTGAGACGGTCGCCAGCGGCACCATTCGCATCGGGGATCGCGACGTCACCGACCTGCGCCCCGGCCTGCGCAACTGCGCCATGGTGTTCCAGAATTACGCGCTCTATCCGCACATGACGGTCGCGGACAACATCGGCTACGGCATGAAGGTGCGGGGAACGCCGCGGGCGGAGATCGAGCGCGAGGTCAAAAACGTCGCCCGCATTCTCGAGCTGGACAAATATCTCGATCGCCGCCCCAAGCAGCTGTCGGGCGGACAGCGCCAGCGTGTGGCGATCGGACGCGCGATCGTGCGCAGCCCCGACGTATTCCTGTTCGATGAGCCGCTATCTAATCTCGACGCCAAGCTGCGGATCGAAATGCGCACCGAGATCAAGGCGCTGCATCGCAGGCTCGCCAAGACCATCGTCTACGTCACCCACGACCAGGTCGAGGCCATGACCATGGCGGACCGTGTGGTGGTGATGAACGGCGGGCGGATCGAGCAGGCCGCCGATCCGATCACGCTGTACGAGAAGCCGCGCAACCTGTTCGTCGCGGCCTTCATCGGCGCACCCAGCATGAACTTCATCGAGGGCAGCATTGCCCCCCAGGATGGCGCGCTGGTGTTCACGGAGCCTTCCTCGGGCACAGTGCTGACCCTTCCCAAAAGCCGTATCGCCGCCTACGGCGGACATGTCGGCAAACCGGTCGTGCTCGGGGTACGGCCTGATCACATCGCCCGTGAGCCCGCCGCTGGTTCGACCGTCCGCATTACCGTGAAAGACGTCGAACCGCTCGGCCCCCACACGCTGGTGATCGGATCCGTCGGCGGCTTCGCGTTCACTGCGCAGATGCCGGTCGGCGTCAAGGCGCGACCGGACGAAACCTTCGACGTGCCGCTCGACCTCGACCAGGCGCATCTGTTCGACAAGGCCACCGGCGACGTGATCCCGGTGTGAGATTCGTGCCGTGCCATGCGTTACGATCCGAGTTGAAACAACTCGATGGTATCGCGAAAGCCCTTCAGYTCATGCCGGCCCGCGGACACCGGCYTTGCCGTCGACAAGAGTCCCGCGAAACGCCGTGACACCAGCAGCCGATAATCGCCTGCGCTGCAGGCGGACTGGATGCGGCTGATCAAATTGACATCGGGACCGATCACCGTGAAGTCCATCCGGCGGCCGGAGCCGATATTGCCGTAACTGACTTCGCCATAGTGAAGCGCGATGCTGGCCGCGATGCGCTCGTCGCCCGCATGCCGCTCCAGATTGTCCAGCGCGGTCTCCGCGGCCCGCAACGCCGCGGCACAAGCCACCTCGGCGTCATCCTGGTGGAAGAACGCCAGCACCGCATCGCCCATGAACTTGACGATCTCGCCGCCGGCCTGGGTGATCGCCGGCACGATCAGGTCGAAATAATCGTTGAGAATGGACATCACCCGTGGCCCGGACAGCCGGTTGGACAGCTCCGTAAAGCCCCGCAGGTCGCACAGCATCAGCGCCGCCTCCAGGGTCTCGACCTGGCCGCGACGGGTCCGGCCGGCGAGAATGCGCTGCGCCGTCGCCGGTCCGACATAGGTGTCGAGCAGAGTCAGTTCGACCTTGCGCAGGGTGCGCAGTTCGCAAAGGTTGCGCAGCGCCGGCACGATGCGCTCCATCGCGGCGCGTTCGCTGGCGGCAAAACCGCCGGGTCGCGCCGTGCAGAACGTCACGGCACTGATCGGACCATCACCGGTGTTCAGGGGGCGAATCATCATATCGACGAGACCGCGCCCCTGATAAACATCAATCAGCGTCCAGCGGCGGCTGTCGCGCCGATCGAGACGGATATCGAGAGGCTCGTTGCGATCCATGGCTTCACGGACCGGGCTGTGAATGAAGTCGGCGGAGGTCTCGATGCCATGCGCGCGGTCCAGGATTTCGACCGAACTGTTGGGTGACCACGCCACCGTGCGCCCGAGGATCTCCGGATGCAGCGTGCGCAGATGCAGCGCCAGCCGATCGATCGGAAGCCCCGCGGCGTGAAGCCTGCGCCCGAGCCCGGCGATCAGCCCGGCATCATCGATGTCATGGCATTCGTCGCCGGACAGCCATTCCACACAGCCGAGCAGCGCCGCCCCCAGCGGCTCGCGCCGCCGCTCGTTGATGTCAGCCAAAATCGCCATCCTGGTCATGGTTCACTCCTTAATTAATGAGCGCCACCGGCCTCAACCTGTCCCGGCTTCTTGAGCAACAGGGTTGCAATCAGCGCGAACACCAGCACGACGCCGAGCAGAAAGAAGGTGTCGCTGAAGGACATGATATTGGCCTGCAGCCGGACCCGGGTGCCGATGGCGACGATCGCCTTGTGCCAGGCCGTCGYCGGATCGGAGACGCCGTGATTGAGRAAATAGSTCGTCAGCTGATTGATCCGATCCCGYGTCGCCTCCTCGAACAGCGACACCGAATTGCTCAGCACATTGGAGTGAAACTGTTCGCGYTTGCTCTGGAAGGTCTGCAACGCGGCAATCCCGATSGCCCCCCCCAGATTGCGCATCATGTTGAACAGCGCAGACGCGGAACCCGCGTTCTCCGGCTCGATGCCCGCCGTGGCAACGGCAGACAGCGGCGCGAACGCCAGCGCCTGGCCCACGGCGCGCACGACATTCGGCCAGAACAGCTGATCGGAGGCATAGACACCGGTCATGTAGATGTTCAGGAAATTGCTGGCGGCGAACAGCGYGAAGCCGAYCGCGATGATGAGGCGAACGTCGAAGCGCTGCATCAGCCGCGGCACCAGCGGGATCAGCAGAAGCTGCGGCAGACCGGTCCAGGCCAGCACCATGCCGATCTGCTCCGAATTGTAGCCCTGCACGCGGGACAGATAGAGCGGCAGGATGAACACCGAACCATAGAGCGCAACGCCCATCAGAAAGTTTGCGGTGATGCCGAAGCCGAAGTTGCGACGCGCCAGCAGGCGCAGGTTGAGCAACGGGCGCGGGCTGCGCAATTCGACGATCAGGAACAGCGTCAGCGAGACGGCAGCGATGACCGACAGCCGGACGATGAAGGGCGAGCCGAACCAGTCGTCCTTGTTGCCTTCTTCCAGCACGGTCTGCAGCGCACCGAGGCCGATCGCCATGGTGATGATGCCGGGCCAGTCGCCCTCCCGCAGCAGGTGAAGCTGCATCGGCTTCGCCTCCAGCGACACCCACAGCATCGCCACCATGATCACTCCGGGCACCAGGTTGACATAGAAGATGTACTGCCAGCCCCAGTTCTCGGTGAGATAGCCGCCGATGGTTGGCCCAATGGCCGGCGCGAAGGTCGCCGACAGGGCAAACAGCGCGAGGCCGATCGGCTGCTTGGCCTTGGGCAGCAAAGTGATGATCAGGGTGAATGCCATCGGGATCAACACGCCGCCGGTGAAGCCCTGGATCGCGCGCAGCACGATCATCTGCTCCAGGTTCTGCGCCAGCGCACAGGCCGCCGAGAACACCAGGAACAGGATGGCGTTGCTCAGCAGATAGAGGCGGATCGAAAACACCCGCGCCAGCCAGGCGGAGAGCGGAATGACGATGATCTCCGCGATCAGGTAGGAGGTCGAAATCCACCCGCCGTCATCGATGCCGGCGCCGATGCCGCCCTGGATATTGGCCAGCGATGCGTTGACGATCTGGATGTTGAGCACCGCCATGAAGGCCCCGAGGGTGGAGCCGATCACGGCCATCCAGGTGATTAGCGAACTTCGGGGAGCGGCCGCGGGTGCGGGTTTCGCTGTTATGGGAAAAGCCGGTGCGGCGATCTCTGCGGTCATGGCAAGACTCCATCTCCTGTGCCGGCAATCATGCCGGACACAGGCTGTCGCGATAATCGAGGAAAGACCGAAAGGATTATCCAGCGGGACTGGAAGGCCCGTCCGTGTTGGCGTCGCGTTCGATCGGAAGGCGGCATGCGCCGCCCTTCGGCTGTGACAAAACGGGCGTGGCGGCCAGTTCGTTCGTCCGGGGCGCGCGGTTGTCCGCGACCGCCGCAGCCTTGGTATTCACCGTCGGCTCGACCGACATGCCGGCGCGCAGCAGACCCGCCATATGCTCGTCGTCCAGTGTGATCTTCACCGGGATGCGCTGCACGATTTTGGTAAAGTTGCCCGTGGCATTGTCCGGCGGCAGCAATGCGAATTCAAGACCGCTCGCCGGCGACAGGCTGTCCACATGGCCGGTGATGTGCGCACCCGGGAAGGTGTCGACCTTGATTTCCACCGGCTGGCCGTCGCGCACATGGGTGAGCTGGGTCTCCTTGAAGTTGGCGACGATGTAGGTCGCATGCAACGGCACCACCGCCATCAACTGCGTTCCGGCCGTGACGTACTGACCGATCCGCAGCGAACGCGCGCCCACATTGCCGTCCACCGGAGCGACGATGGTGGTGTAGGACAGATTGAGTTCTGCCTGATGCGCGACCGCCTGGCTGCGTTCAAGCTGGGCCTGGGCCTGCTCGCGCTCCGTGGTGAGTACAGTAACTTTCTTCTGTGCCGCCACGAGGCCGGCCTGATCGCTTTGCAGCTGAGCCGCGGTCTGGGCGCGGACCGCCTCGGTCTGCTGGGCACGCTGGATGGTGCCCGAGCCGGTCTGCATCAGGTCGCGATAGCGCGCAGCATCCGAGACTGCAAAGCTCAGCGAAGCCTGTGTCGCCTCGCTCGCCGCCTTGGCCTGATCGACCAACGATTGCTGCAGCACGACCTGGGCATCGAGGTTGCGGATTGCGGCAGCGCTGGCATTCACGTCGGCATTGGCCTGCGCCAGCGCCGCACGGAAATCCCGATCGTCGATCCGGGCCAGCACCTGGCCCGCCGCCACATGCTGGTTATCCTGCACCAGCACATCAGCGATGTAGCCGGCCACCTTCGGCGCGATCGTGGTGTAATCGGCCTTCACATAGGCATCGTCGGTGGATTCGAGATAGCGGCCCGCGGTCCAGTAGTCGTGACCGTAGTAACCGCCAAGCGCGGTCCCGGCGAGCAGCGCAAGCACCAGCGCGCCGCGCTTGATCAGTGTCCGGCGCGAGGCCGCGGGGGCCTGAGCAGGTCGGGTGGCTTCCGCGGCATCGGTCGCCTGCTGGAAGCTGTCGGGGCGGGGCATCTCAACCATCGTCGTCTCCTGTGGCCGAAGCGGCCGTGATCTGATGGTCGAAAGATGCAG